>Ga0315274_10000002_pt1 | contig 778296 bp, 890 predicted proteins | sample YL17G02_20_MG_FD_203700 | JGI IMG/M metagenome (GOLD analysis project Ga0315274, IMG submission 203700) | Sediment microbial communities from Yellowstone Lake, YNP, Wyoming, USA - YL17G02_20 | ecosystem: Environmental > Aquatic > Freshwater > Lake > Sediment | place: USA: Wyoming | collected... | reverse complement strand
GAATAGCCAGAGGAATCAACAGTCCAAAAAATAATACTGCGCTAAACGGACAAAAAGCCAAAGCAAAGACTGCACCCAGCAAAAAAGCCCCGGTAAATCCTTTGCCAGCAAGCTTTTCCTTTAAAGCGCCAAGTTTATCGCTCTTTTGAAAAAAATTGAATTTTATTAAATCAAGCATTAGAATGCCTATGATTATTAGAAAGGGACCCAAAATACTTTCGCCATATTTCTGCAAAAAGAGAGCGATTGTTTGAGTACTGACACCAACCCAGACAATTAGTGATGCGATAACAATGTAAGTAAACATTCTTCCAAGAGTATAAAGAAAGCCAACACAAAGCGTATGTTTGCTGTTGTCTATTCTCTTGCTCGCATAAGCAATTGCAGTAATATTGGTTGCCAATGGGCAGGGGCTAATTGCAGTCATTAAACCTATGAAAAATGCCGCAATCAGCGGAATGTTGCTAGTGCCCATTGCCTCCATAAACGCCATTAAACTCATTTTAATTGCCCGCCAGTTTTTGTTCAATCACACCTTTTAGATAAGTCATATATGCTTCTTTGTTGTCTATCTTGTACCAGACATTAATATTCTGTTCAGCACTGAAGCTTCCATTTTTAGAGTATGTTCCAAGCCACAATGAAGCGCTAGTTATACCATATTTCATAACCAACTCTCTGTTTTCGGGTAACTCGCCATTTATATGGTCAAACACGATGACTCCTTTGTCAAGTTCGTCTTTGAAGTAAGTGTTTACAGTTTCTTCAGCGTATGCCCCCACTGTTATGCACGAGTAGCACTGGTGAGTTCCGTGAAAATGATAGATCTCTAGCTTGTCAATATTTGGGATAGGTTTTATTTCAAGAGCTGCGTTGCCATCAACTGGTGATTTGGTTGTACATCCGGAAATAAATATAATCCCAACAAATAAAATGCCTGCTAGAGGGTATAAAAGTGATTTATTCATTTCAGCCACGTCTTTATTTCCTCTACTCCTGGAATCCTGCCAGACGCCTTCAGCTTCCCATCAATGATTATTGCAGGAGTTGACATGACGCCACTTTCAATTATCTTGTCGATTTCAGTGATTTTTACAATATCTGCCTTTTTGCCTGCCTCTTCCAAGGCCTTCCTTGCGTTTGCCTCTAATTGCTTGCATTTTGGGCAACCAGTTCCGAGTATTTCAATTTTCATTTACAGTTACCTCCGCACGAACATGAATTTTTTATGGGTTTTCTGTTTTTGTTGCCTAAAGCGTTGAATATATCCCGTACTCGGGAGTCTTTTATTTTATAGAAAATCTTTTTTCCATCCCTTCTTGATTCAAGAACTTCCGCACGTTCTAAATTACCCAAATGAATAGAAACAGTTGATTGCGTTCTCTTAACGTGAGGAAAAATCTCACAAACACATTTTTCACCATCTAAGAGAAATTTAACTATTTTCAATCGCGTTTCGTCCGATAAAGATTTTAATATTTTTAGCGTTTCATCCAAATTGATGTATTGATGGTTATCAATATTTATAAATGTTTTGAAAAGTAAACGCCTTTCCCAAACCAAAGTAGATGAACGTTGGTCGTGCCAAAATTCCTCAAATTCTTAAAATCACATTACAGAGGCTTTAAATGAAGTAAAGTACTATGGGTATTGCAAGGCAGCCCATTGCATGAACGTGCAGATTTAGAGGATTCATTTATGTACAATATTTTTCCAAGGATATCTGGAAAAAATATGCAGAAATTGGGCAGGAGTCAGGATTTTGGTATTTTCAAACCTTTTCAAATCTGTCAAGTGCGTATCGTAAGATATTATATAATCTGCTTTGCCGGCAATTGCAGATTCCAAAATCTTGTTGTCGTTCGGATCTGCCGCAATAATATTCACCTTTCTGGCGGGCTCAACCAAAACCGCCAAATCCAGAATTGTCGCCAAAATAGTTTTGATATTTTCCATTCTATTTTCAAGAAATTTCTGAAATTTAGCTTCCTTGTTAATGACACTCCGGATTTCAAGCAGAATGTCCTTTGTAATTATAATATCAAGCTTGAAGTTCCTGTTTTCAGCAAGTTCCACTATTTGTGTTGCCTCGCCCTGCCAGAATATTGCAGAGAGCCAGACATTAGTGTCCAGAACAATTCTCATCTCTTAGAAACCCTGACTTCAGCCATCAGCTTATCCAGGTCTTCTTTTGTAAAGCCAGATTTGGCTGCCGCCACGCGAAAAGGCTTTGTTGCTTCTCTCCAGCTCAATTTAGGCAGTTCGATTTTTTTAAGAACTATTGTGCGGTCCTGCACTGCAACAGCAAAAGGTGTGCCTTCTTTTATTCCCAGCTCTTCCCTGATGTCCTGGGGTATGACAACCTGCCCTTTGGATGATGCCCTTGTAAATTCAAAGTCTACCATGGTAAGTAAGAAAGTAAGACAACTATATAAAGCTTTCGGCTAATCTTACAATCTTACTAGTGTATGAATCCTCTTTATGCCAAAATCAAAAATCGCACAGAGTCGGTAATTAAATAAAATATAACACAATCGGAATTGCAAGACAGCCCATCGCATGAATTCTTTTGATGCCGACTTTTGGTGCTATCAAACCGATTGCTGTTGCCACAGATAATACAAGCAGTCCGGAAAATCTTGAAAATATGCCTACAAGGGCAATTAAAATCAGGAAAACAGCAAGCGAGAGTTTTTTGTATTTGATTTTTGTAATATTTACCGCAACAATCTTTCCTAACTTTAGTGTCACAATTATAGAAATCATAACTGCTGCAAGACTGAAAATCAACAGGATAATAAAGCCGCTTAAATCTACTTCAAGAAATTGTTTCATTGCAGAAAGAACGCCAGTTCTTGCTCTTCCGATTAACCAAAGAGTTGCAAGAACAAAAACCGAACTAACAGTGTTTATTCCGCCAACCATAATTAAAAAATCAGAGCCGGATTTGTTTTTTGACAATGCCTGCGCAAGTACTGTTGCCTGCGCACCGCCCAAAGCAGGCAGAACAGACATCAAAGCAGCACAGAAACCTGCTTTTATGTGCAGAAACCAATGCCTGCCGAAATTCAAGCCATCAGAAATTTTCTGTTTTACAATTTTGCTTTTGCTTTGAAGGCTGATTATTATTGTCGGAAGTCCAAACAAACCCGTCAGCAGCGGAAAAAGCGGTTCTTTTACAGGAATATTATTGAGGACAAGCAAGCCCAGAACTCCGGACATTAAAAACACAAGCAGCGCCCATATTTTTCCCTTCAAATCCTTTTCCAGCAAAATAAAAAATGCAGAGAACACAAGAATTGTAAAGGGAATTACGAGCCCTGCCTTATCATAATATTTTGAAATTAAAAATCCAAATGCAGGAAGCATCGCAAGTCCAATGATAGTTGCTCCGGCTCCGCCAATTATAGTTAATTTCAACGCTTCGTAGCCCTTTCCTTCCAGAAGCATTTTGTGCCCTGGTAAAACAGAAAGAGCAGTTTCAGCATCATCAGGCGCACCAAGAAAGATTGATGGAATAAAATCAACAAAACCATGCATTACGACCATTGAAACAAGCAAAACACCCAAGGCAAGAGGGGAAAACCATTTTGTAAGAAACGGAAGTCCAACAAGCACAAGCGCCGCAACAGTATTTGTGTGGATACCGGGAGCAAGCCCCGTAAAAACTCCGGCGCAGCAGCCAATTACCAGCGCGATAAGCAGGTTTATTGACAAACCAAACATCTTAACTCCTGAATTATCAGCTCTGTATCGCCTTTGTACAGCTGGATTTTGCCTTTCACAGCAACTCTGTCGCCTCTGATGACGCCGGTTTCAACATTTCCAAAAAAAACAGCAGTTGTATTTCCGGTTTCATCAGCCAAATCAACAAAAACAGCATTTTTTGAGTAACTAATATCGGTAACTTCAGCGGAAACAATCACAGTTTTTCCAATACTACTAGATAAATCTGATATCTTTGCCTGCGGTATAGGTGTAAACATCGAAATCAGCAGCAAAATAAACAAACCAGAAAGCGCCCAAATCAAGGAAACGACAAGCAGATTTTTGTGCATCATAATTTTTCCGTAAAAAGTCTTTTATGTTTTACTGTTTGCAGCTAAGCAAACTTAAATGTTTTCAAAACGTCATAAACCGGGCCCTTTTTTGTCAGATATGATTTTATTAATTTGATGTCAGATACTTCAAATTTGCCAAATTCTGTTTTAGCTTTAAAAATTTCCTTTAATTTAGCTTTATCCGATACTTTTTTTACCCGGCATAAAGTAATATGGTTTTCATATCTTTTTTCCTTTCCAAAACCCATATTTGCCAAAGAATCATCAATACCTTCGTGCAGAACAAATGCTTCCTCATCACCGGTGCCTAAGCCAAGCCACAGAACCCGGACATAATCTGTTGATGGAAATCCGCTAATTCCCTGCAGACTAAGCTCAAATTTCTTTGTTTTGCCTGCCAAGTCCATAAGAACTTTCTCTACGTCCTTTATTTTGCTTTCATTAACTTCACCTAAAAATTTCAGAGTCAAATGATATTCCTTTGTCCAATTGCCCTCAATAATATCAAGTTTCTTCAGTTCATTCTGGAAATCATGAAGCTTATTCTTCAAATCTTTCGGAAGTTCAATAGCTATGAAAGCTCTCATACAGAAAAATCATCAGTTAAGGTTAAAATGCTTTATTTAAGCCATTTTACATGCTATTCATAATACTTAGTGTGCTGGATGTAATCGCAGGAGCCGCAATTTTCAGCCCGTCCGTAGCAGGTATTCTTTTTGGTGCAATTTCAGCAATCGCGTTGATTGTTTTAGCAAAAGGGATATGGACAATTTTCTCAGCAGTAACTTCCGAATATCCGTGGCATGGATGGTCCGGCGCTCTTGATATTATTGCAGGCTTGGCATTAATTTTAATGACTTACAATATGCTGCATGCATCCCAGATTCTTGGCGGCGTAGTAATGGCAAAAGGTGCCTGGTATCTGACACGTTCAATATTAAAATTCTAATTTCGGCTAATTGCAGAAACCTTAGCACATAAGTGTTCTGTGGCTTTGTTTGTTATTTCCCAGTACATTTTTATAAAATGCTGAACTACTGGATTTTCTTTGTTAATTTTGTACATTTTTGCTTTACCAACAACCCTGCTCATTTTTATAATTTTGTTTTTTTCTAGATTTTTCCAAATCCTCATCAAAGTTGCATAACCAACTTTTGCATTTTTTGCTATATCTGTTATCGAATAATCAAACTGATCATATACTACTAAGAAACTTAAAATTCGGTTTACCGGACTTTTTCCCATGACTTGCAAAAACATCGAATCTCCATCACTCTTCCTACTGCCTGTGACCAAATGTAACCTCCCTTTTTGTGTGCGCGTGTATATCTATTTGAGCAACTACTCCTTTAAAAAGTTTTGTTTTGATAGCACATCATATCAAAACGATAAGTTTAAATAGTCTGAATAATACGCCTTTATAGAGGAGGTTGTTAAAATGATGGGCCAAAAAACTGGGAGTTGTAGGAGAACAAGTGGTGATAGAAAATACGGATCACGAAAGGGCAGTTTTGCAAGTGATGCATGATAAAGGTGTTTGGTACCCGAATCATAAACAAATTGTAACTATCACACATTCTGGATTTCCAAGCGATAAACGCGGCCAAGTTTCTAATGCGATTTATAGATTAATAAAGAAAAATTGGATATTATATTATAACCGATCTAAAAATGCTATCTGCCTAAATCCTTCTTTCAGAACAGAAATTTTACAAAACATATTAGAAAATCATTAAATAATCTTCTTCAAAATAGCATCTGCCTGTTTCTTTACCTGTTGTATTGAGCCATTAGCATCAATATAATGGCTTGACGATGCAATTAAATCGCCGACACCTATCCTTAACTCTTCCCGGTCGCGTTTCCTGAATTCAAGCTTTGAAACCTCGCCAAATCTTTTTCTGAACTGCTCTCTTTTTAATCTTATTGCAGGGCCTGCAAGGACTGCAATCATATGGAATTTGTCCTTAAACTTTACCTGAAAAAGCTGCGCCTCTTCAAGCGTCCTGAATGAATCAATAATTATCAATTTCTTGCCTTTTGCATTTGCTATTTGTTTGAAAGCCCAGTCTGCGACAGGAATGTCGCCGTATTCAACCCACATATATAACGAAGCCATCAAACCCATTTCTGTTGAAGGCTTGATACCCCTTTTTGCAAGATAGCTCCATATAAAATCACCAAGATGTATGCGTATTGCTTTGGGTTTCTTTGCCAAGTAATCAGCAACAACAGTCTTGCCTGATGCAGGCATTCCTACAATGCCAATGATTGTTGGTTTTACAGCCATAATCATAGTTAGTTATTTGCCTGTTTTAAGTTTTATGTTAAGTACGGTCTTGTCAGAACTGCTCGAAAAATGTTATCGGAGTTTATGCATATCTTTTTCGATGCGCCGCTAAATATCTTCTTAAAAAATAGCTTACAAAATCATCTTCCGTTTTCTGTAAAGCTTTGTAATATGATCTTCGCTTCGCATATTCTATAATCAATATTGGATAGCCACCATGCCATATTATTTGATTCATTATTAATCGCCCAATTCTGCCATTTCCATCGCCAAACGGATGAATTTTTTCAAATTTGTAATGTGCTCGTGCAGCCAATTCTACTGGGTTCAGCTTTGTTTTATCTATAAACTTAAAAAAATCCCTCATTAAATTTTCAACGTCTTGCCAATCAGGAGCGAGGTAAGGTCCAACTCTAACAAAAAAGTCTCTGAATCGCCCAGCTATATCCGGCTTTGTCTCCTTAAAAATTTCTTTATGCCATTTCAATAATAAACCCTTAGAAATAGTCTCTCGCTTATCTAGCATGTCTAAAAACACTCTAAAATGTGCTTCTGTTTCTCTAATATCCTTTAGAGATTTATTGGGCGCGGTTTTATCAACAATTATTTGCCGCGTCTCTTCCAACGTTATAGTTGAGCCTTCGATAGCATTTGTGTTGTATGTAAATGCTATTGCAATCTCTTCTTTTTCCCGTCGCTTAGCACTTTCAGGTAGATTTTTCCACTCTCGCTGAAAACCATTTCTTATTTTTTTGAGCTTTTCACGTAGCAGCTTTTGCCCTTCTTCCCGCAAGGCTAGCTTTAGTTTTTCTATATTTTTAGGAATTGTTTTCCCAAGATATTTCTCCGTTGTTATAACTTTCCCATCTTTTCTAAACGAATGCCGCAGATAAAAATAATCGCCCTTCTTGATAATTCCCATAAAATAATTACCCTTACGAACTATTTAAATCTTTCGTTTTTGTGACGTTTGTAAGGGTATGACATTGACACGTGAGGAGGTTACGCTGCTGCGCAAAGCACAGTATAATTGCCGGTGTATAATCCTACAGGTTGTGACGTTAATGTGCCAAGCCAGTATCTAACGTAAGTTGTGTTATAGCAATAGAAAAGCATATAAATGGACAGTTGTCCATTATAATGGACAAATGTAAATAAAAATGGACAAACTGCTCGAATATTTCGTAAGGGAGCCGGAGCGCGAATTTCATGTACGAGAATTAGCAAAGCTTATAAAAAAATCGCCAACGACAATTTCAAAATACCTTACAAAATTTGAGAAAAACGGTATTTTAGTATCCAAAAGAAAGCTAAATCACCTCTTATTTAAGGCGAATACTGAAAGCCAGGCATTCAAAAACAAAAAGCTTTTTTACAATGTGCAGAAGCTTGAAGAATCCAGACTTATTGATTTTTTAGATAACGAATTTAATCACCCCGAATCAATTATACTTTTTGGCTCTTTCCGCAAGGCTGAAGACATCCTTGCGAGCGATATTGATATTTTAATAATAACTTCTATAAAAAAAGAGCTAAATCTTGAAAAGTTTGAAAAAAAGCTTGGGCACAGAATACAATTATTCGTGCATTCCAGAGCAGAGATTGAAAAAATGAAGCTGAAAAACAAGGAACTTGTCAATAACTGGCTCAATGGCATCGTTTTACGCGGGTTTTGGGAGGTTTTGCTGTGAAATTCAGCGATTTTATTGGGAAAGGCCAGGCAAAACGTGCTTTGCCGGATATTTCGCTCGCGAAATCCCTTATTGCTACTGCGGAGGATGACTTAAAGTTCCTGTTGAGTATTCCAATAAACGATAATTCCGCAAGAAAGCTAATGTCAAACTATTATGATATTTTAAGAAGCATTTTGGAAGCAATAGCCGCGCTTGACGGCTACAAGATTTATTCGCATGAAGCATTTACTTTTTTCCTAAAGGAGAAGGGTGAGAATATCTGTGCTGAAAAATTTGACCGCTTTAGAAAAATAAGGAATGGTATAAACTACTATGGCAAAAGCATTTCCGCAAGTGAAACCAAGGACAACATTGCGGAGATAGCAAGACTTATCGCCCTGCTGAAAAAGAAATACTTATCAAGCGTAGCATGATGTTTGCCTGTGTTTAATGCAGAGAGATGTGTTACACCTGATTTAAGCAATTGCGCAAAGTACAGTATAATTGCCTGTGTATAATCCTACAGGTTGTGACGTTAATGTGCCAAGCCAGTATCTCAGATGTGTTGTATTGTAAGAATATTAATTGCAATTACCTATTTTATCCGCAAATCCATAGATAACTTTATAAATAAAACACTTCACATCACTTTTATGAGACCTAAAAAGGATGTAAAGGAATTGGCGGCAAAGCTGGCAGGCATGCAAACTGCAGAGAGCGCAGCCAGAGCGCTCAATATCAGAAAAAAGACCATGATAAATTATATCAGTAAACTGCGTAAGCTGGGCTTAGTGGAGACTACCAGGGGCGCTGGAAAAAAACGGCTTTACAGGATATATGCCACGAGACAACCTGAGAAGGGCACCGGCTTATACGCATTTATAAGTAAAAACTCAAAGGTTAAGGTCATACCAAGGCAAGAAGTCTATGTTTATAACGAACTTTCTATAGAAAAAGCCATAGTAAAGGCGATTGAAAGCAGGGATTTTAGAATTATATTGGCAGCACTTGGGCTTTTTAGCAAAGTAACTAATTGGCCTGATTTGAATAAACTCGCGAAAAAAGCCCATGTGCAGAGGAAGGTCGGTGCGCTGTATGAACTTGCCAAGAAAGTGATGCGCGTCAGGCATATAGACAGGAGAACACTAAATAGCTTGCAGACAGGCAAAGATTGTGGGCGTTACATTATACTTAACTTAAAAAGCAAAGATTTCAAAAGCCTTGAAAAGAGATGGAAAGTTTATATCCCTTTTAATTTGAAAGACTTGGAGGAGTATGTATGATAGATTTCGAAGCTCAAAAGGAGCTGTTCAAGCTCATAGGTGCAGAATTAAGGAAAAAGACAGAAGCGCTTGTTATAGGAGGCTCGGCAATGCTGTTCTATGGCGCGAAAAGCGCAACTTTTGATATTGATTTGGTTTTTATGGACGAGGAGACAATAGCCCTGTTCAAAAATACTTTGCTAAAAATCGGATTTGCGGAGGACAAAGCCTTTGAGATTTTCAGGCATTATAAGACTGCTAAAATCAAACCCATAATTCTCAAAGGCCATAAAACCAGATTTGATGTTTTTTGCAAAGAAGTAATCTGCTTTAAAATAACAGATACTATGCTTGCCAGGGTTCGGGAGATTCACGAATTTGGAAATTTTGTCATCAAAGTTATTGCGCCAGAGGACATATTACTGTTAAAGTGCGCTACAGAAAGGGAAAAAGACCTGATTGATAGCGCAGAACTTGCCAAGAAGTTCAAGATGAATTGGAATTTAATTATTGAAGAAAGCATCAAACAAATGGAAGCTGGCAAACCAATTTTTCCAGTATTTTTGTTTGAATTCCTGCATGGTTTGCGAGATAAATTTAAAGTTGCAGTACCTGAAGAGATTTTGGATAAACTGCAAAAAATAAGTGAAGAAGCGCTTGCCGATTTGCAAAAATAGGGCATCACGCTATCCCGCAGAGTATTGTGTAGTTGCCGGAGTATAAGCCGCTGGGCTGTGACGTCTGCGTGTCAAGCCAGTATCTCAGGTAAGTTGTGTTGTAAGGATTAAGTGCAACAGCAACCTTATTTGTAGTATCATAAGCTTCCTGCATTGCAATCTTGCTGCCGTAGTTCATCGTGTTATCTGTGGCAGTTAAAGCGGACTTCCAGCCGACATTGCTTGCAGGTATGTAACTGCTGACAGAAGTCATATTTGTGCTCTTATGCGTTACATTTATAGCTAAGTTGCTGGTTGAAGTCAAGTTGTAGTAAGTGCCATCTGAAGCGCCCGCATAATTAAGGGTTGCATTTACTGGTGCGCCAGGCTGTATTGTCCCGAAGCTGATATTTACCTGCGCAAGCATGCATTCAATGGAACTTGTAACATTAAATGTGAATGTTCCTGACCAGTTGCCATAGTCATCTCCGTCCCACGCCCTCGCTCTCCAGAAGTATTGTATAAAGTCCAGATTGCTTTGCACAACATAAGATGAATTTCCGCTGTTCTGTGCAACAGGCGGAGCCGGAGTAAATCCTATACTACTGAAGGAACTGTTTGCATTTACAACAACATTTGCAAATGCAGTATCATCTGCAATCTGCACCTGCCATCCCAGCGAGTCGAAATCATCATCTGACGGAATAGTCCAGTTAAGGTCTGGAGTCCTGTCTATTGTCACAGAATTGTCATCAGGCGAATTCGGAACAGGCGTATTTGGCGGTGTATTTCTTACAGTCAGCGCCGTCGAGTTTTTTGTCAAGCCGTCATCATAGCCATCATTCGGGGTAACAGAGCACACCCAGATGTCATTCTTTGTTGTCTCATCAGAAGTTATTACAGATATGTTCAAACTATTGAGACCTTCAACGTATTGCTGGTAAATCTCATCAGAGCTTAAAGTCCTGTTGTAAATCCTTACTTCATCAATTGTGCCGTTGAAATAATAATTATTATACTCACCTGCCCTACCGATTGCTGTTTTTGCTGTTGGTGCTGTATTGAAATGAGTCGCAAAAGTTAGTGTTGTGATATTGTTACCATTCTGATAGAAAGTGACAGATGGATAATTAAAAACAAATGTGAGGAAATCTCCCGTCGATATGGTATTATATGCAACAACTACATGATGTTCATTAGAGCTTCCACTATTTGCACATACTTCCAAATTGTCCCCTGCTCTTAAAATTCCAAGTGCTCCCCACACATCTGCATTAGGTCCTCTATCAATGATATAATTATATGTTCCAGCGTTAGTATCTTTTCTAGTTAACCAAAAAGAAACAGTTTGAATATCAGAACTTAAACTTGGATCGTTTCCTAAATCAACATAATCATCAACACCATCAAACTCATACGCCCCACCAAGAGTTCCGTTAGAAGTCCAAATCGGCGCATATGCAGAAGTTCCGCCACCAAGCGTTCCATTATTATTATATCCAGAGTAATCCTTCACAGCCCCTGACGCAGTTGTGCTTACGTTTGTATTGAAAGGCATATCCAGAACAGCGTATGAAATACCATTTTTGTACCAGCTGAATGTTGGCCAGACTGCATCGCCCTCTGCATCATACAAATTGTTCGGGTAACAAGTGAGATTTGCAGTTGTTCTGTTCAGCGGGTTGTCTGTTGCATTCAAGATTGGATTGTCCGCGGTTGGTACAGTATTAACGCCTAAAGGTGAGAATATACTTCCGAAGGATGTGATATTTGCAAAGACATAGTTATTTGTTGTGCTTACACCATAAGCGCTTGCAAATACAGCAGGATTTGTATACCAGCTGCCGTTGTGCTTAGCCATTTTCAGGCTGTTTTCAGGTGTGCCTGCAAGATCTGCGTCCGTATAGGAAATATTCAGGAAGGCAAAAGCATCATTGTCTGTGTTTGAAATATTTGTGTATTTACCAATTGAATGGGAACCAGCATCTGCGGCAGGTGCAGAATTCACATAAGATACCTGAATATTCTTGGCAGTCAAGCTTTGTCTTGTGTTCTGCCCGTCGTTAAGAGTCAGATTCACCCAATTTCCGTTAGTGATATAAAGTGCAGCATTCCCTTTCAAAGTTGTTTTTTCAGCAGTTGTAACAACGCCGCTTGTAACATTTACAGTTGTATTGACATTTAGAGTTATATTGGCCGCGTTTGTATTTGCATCCATCTCCCAGTGGCCAGTATACAAAGTAACATTGTCAGTTGATATAGGGGCATTGGTTAGATAAGATGTCTTCACCCTGTTTGGCGTGTTTAGCCCATCTACTATAATATAATTGCCATTTACCTTGTTATGGTTTTTTGAAATGAAATATAATGTCTGGTTATATTCATAAGCCCCTACGAAAGATTTTGATATATCAAAAACACTATTTACAAATTCCAACCTGCTAGAATAGTCTACATTAAGACAGTAACCCGAACAACTTGCTAAAGTCATATTATTTATTACTTCAGTAGTGGAGCCTCTATATCCAAAATAAGCATCAAAAACACAGTAGACATAGATATTATCCGCTCGGATTATCTTTGTGCCTGAACTGAAAGCAACACAAAGCGACCACCCATCCGAATTGCCATTTGTAAAGTTCATGTAATTTATGTTGTGGTATATAGCACTATAGGCATAAGCATCAGTTACATTAACATATGTTGCAGTGAAATTACCAAAGTAAAAGTGATATTTGGAATTATCGCTTTCTGTGTGGCTGCCTACATTTGGACCAGATGATTTTATTATAATCCAGTTTGTTGAGTTACCGTTAAAGTTTGCGACAGAAGTGACATCTTGTGTCGTATAGAAGCCGGAGCTTGATGTGTTGCTGAATGTGATTGTTATGCCCGCAGAAGCATTCAGAATTGTATTGGCAGTTATATTTATGTTATGTGCTGTGAAGTCTTTATCTGTTAACAGGAATGTATTGAAAGCAGTTCCGTAAGCGTTAGCATTCAGTAGAGTTACGTTTGTGTTTGTATTCCAGCTTGAACTGTTAAATCCTGCTGTTGGTTCTGAAGCATTTACAATTCCCCATATTCTCCAGTCGTTCTGGATATTGTTGTGGTTCTTGCTAACGAGCCAAGGATTATTTGTAATTGCTTTGATACCCACATAATTGAAAGAACAATTATCACACTGAACATTTCCACCCAAATTATCTAATACGACATCATAAGTAAACCAACCCGTATTTGCACCGATAAATGTGGAGTTGCTGATTACTACCTTTGCTGGCGTTACTGTCGTCCATAAATTTAGTCCAGCATAAGATGGTGATACAGCTACGAACTTACAATTATCTATTGTGTGTGTTGCAGGAGTTCCTAAAATTCTTACTCCTTCTCCACCAACGCCATTGCTTAAAATATCTACATATTTGAAAGTTATATTTGAATTTGCTTCAATTCTTGTTTCCAAAACATTTGTAATATTTATTCTATTACTTGAAGTTCCAATAAAGTTGCCTGTTCCGAAAATATCTATCATTTTCGCATTATTTCCAGTCACAACAGTCCCAGCAGTCGTAACATTCAAACTATCTCCTGCTGACACAGTAAACCCGTCAATAGTCATGTTGTCGACGAAATTAACTGTAACACCTGCGCCACCCGTTGTTGCATCAAACTGCAAATCAAGGTCTTTGAGGTTAAGAACATTGGTTGCCGATGCCCAAGCATCCCAGTTCCAGTCATTGCCTGTGCATATTGCAGGGTATGAAGGTGAAGCGGCAGAAATATTTGCGTTTCTGTTAGTTCCGCTACTTCCTACATTAAATGTGCCGTTATTTGTGATTGCGCCAGATGCATATGTGCTTCCAACAATAAGTATGGGGCTGTTGTAATCGCCATCTGTATACTGTGTTAAAGTTGCTCCAGGGTTAATTGTAAGATTTCCTAAAATAGTTTTTGTTCCAGCATACCAATGGCTATTAGTTGCTATGATGACATTGTTCATAGTCCAAGAATAAATGCCGTTTCCCAGAATTCCAGGAGGGTCGAATGTTACAGTTCCATTATTATGATTGAGCGTGCCTGGATTTGCAAGATAATGCAGAGAACATGACCCGTTTGAATTTGGTAAATTAAAAGTTCCATAATTAAAGAACCAACCGTTATTAAAATCACAAATCCACGCAGAATTACTGCCAAGCACACCACCCGAATTAATCTGTATGTTACTATTTGTTATGAAAGTTGCACCATTTCCAAGAGTTATGTTTCCGCTTGCTGTTGTTGTCCCAGTTATGTTTGTAATTCCGGAAGTTGAATTATATACGCCGCCAGCATTAACAGTTAAAGTTCCAAATGATATATTTCCAGTACCGCTATTAATCTGCCCGCCGCTATTAATCACAACATTATTTCCAACAGTCAGCGAATATGCGTTTGCAACAGTTAATACGCATCCAGTGTCAACAGTAAGATTGCCTAAGACAACAGTATGATTCGTCAGTGTTGTTGAATTTGCGCAGTAAAAGTCATTCAGTACAGTAATGTTCGCACCAACCTCCATTGTCAGATTGCCTGTGCTCGTTATGTTCAGGTGTCCGAATACTGCAGAGCCTTGGAGAATCAAAGTTCCGAATATTTTGAAGATAGCTCCAGAAATCTGCTGGAATATTGTATTTATGAATTTTACAATCGCGCCTTGGTAAATTGTCCAGTCTCCTGCAAAAGATATTCTTGAATAAGCAATCGTGGCGGACGCATTCCAAGTTGCATTCACATAAGACATATCAACATAAGTAAAGTTAGTAGTCGCTCCACGCTCAACTGTCAACTGCCAGTTTCCAGAATCAGAGTCCCTTCTTGTAAGATTTGCGTGAACCGCAGAAGTTCCAATCACAGAAACATTTCCAGTTGATTGGATTCTTAATCCTTCGGAAGATGTTCCAAACTTCTGCGTGCTGATTCCGGCAGTGTAATTACCTGCAATTGTGACGTTACCTGCAATCGTCAGATTGCTATAGCTGCCAAAAATTAGGTTTCCGCCAATGGCAACAGTCATGTTTCCTGCTTCAGTAAATGTTCCTGTGTATGTTGCAGCAGTTGTAAGCGGAATTATCTGCATTGATGCATTTGCAGTTGTTCCGTCAGATATTCCATCGCTTGGTGTAATCTGGCAAGTCCATGTTTCTCCTTCATTTGTTTCATCAGAATCTATCACAGAAGTATTGTACTTGTTCAAGCCCATCAAGTAGTCTGCGTAAATCTGGTCTGTAGACAGGCTTCTGTTATAGATGCGGACGTCATCAATCGAACCGTTGAGTCTATTGTTGCCCGCAGCATTAGCTTGTCCTATGTAAAGCCCTTCAGTATCGGCTGTATTTATCGTTAGCCCGTTTGTAACTGTAACATTTCCTAATTTTCCGTCGATATAAATTTTTAAATTATAACCATCAAAAGTTCCAACAACATAATACCACCTATTTATGTCTGGTCTGAATTCAGAATCCGCAGTATGCCATGTACTGCTGTTACTGAGAATTTCAAACCTGAACATTTCTGGTCTGTAATCATATCTTAATCTGTATGGTCTGTACCTGCTCACGATATCTTGGGAACTTGAATTTGTGCGGTTGTTCAAATACACCCATGCTTCCAAAGTAATCTGACTGGAAATGTTTAGGCTGTTGCTCAGGCTTATGTTAATAAAATCATCAACGCCATCAAAGCTGTAAGCGCCGCCAAGCATGCCGTTTGATGTCCATGTTGGTGCATTTGCAGCAGTTCCGTTTCCAAGCGTCCCATTATTATTGTAGCCAGAGTAGTCTTTCACCGCCCCGGTAGCAATAGTTGAAACATTCGTATCAAAAGGCATATTGAACACAGCATATGGCGTTTCATCAACAAGCCAGTTGAAGATTGGCCATGATGTTTCCCCGTCTGCATCTGCAAGAGTCGCATTGCAATATAAGTCATCAAGTGTGAAATTATATGCTGAAGTTATATTCATGCCACTGGCGTTAGCTGCCTGGTTAGCATCCAATGCAGCAAATATGCTGAATGATGTTGCATTACCCCAGACAAAATTATTTGTTGTATCAACACCTGTTGTTGTTAACTGGCTCCAGTCAGCATTATATTTCCAGATTCGCAGATTTGATTCATCAACTGTAGTAGCATCAGCTTCTGCATAAGTTATGTTCATGAAGGCAAATGAATTCCCATTTGTGCTTGAAATGTTCACATACTTGCCAATTGCCTTGTCTCCCCATCGCAAAGTCGGAATAGAATTCACATAAGATACCTGAACATTCTTTGCATCAAGGCTTTGTTTTGTATTTTGTCCGTCATTTAATGTCAGATTATTCCATTTACCGCTGTTAATGTAAATTTTAGCACCGTTTTCAAGATATGTAATTCCCGAAGTTGTTAATGTTCCTAATGTTACATTGACAGCAGTAGTTGTAGTGATGTTAACCTTGTTTGCAATCCCCGTATTATCAACTGTTAGTGCAGAATTGAAAGCAGCTGAACTTTTGTCTGGATTCAGCAAAGTTATGTTTGTTGAAGTTGTCCAGATTGAAGCATTGAAACCGCCAGTCGGCTCTGATGAATTCACAGCACCCCATATTCTCCAGTCATTTTGCAAGCCGTTGTGATTCTTTGAAACTATCCAACCAAGATTTCCTTCAAATCCTACAGTTGAGAAAGTACAAGTATCGCACTGTACTTTGTTTTTATAGCCTGGAGGACCATATATGTACCAGTTTTGATTTGAATATGTTGCGCCGTTAGCACCATTAATAGTCAGATTAGTGAAACTGTATACATTGTCGCCAGAACTGAGAACAATACCTGCATCAGCATTTCCTTTGTTTATAATTGTGTTTGTTATCGTCGGAGCTAAACCATTCATCCAGATACCATATCCGCCCGCCGTGTTTGGTGTTGTCCTGTTAAGCCAGTTTATCGTGCTCGGACCCTGTGAAAGCGGTAAGTAGATTGTCGCATAATCTTTCAACTGCACATAATTTATTGAATTTCCAGTTATTATTATGCCGCCATCAGCCTCAAAGAATTTAGTTGTATCAGTTGAATTGATTATGGTTCCGGGAACGGTGGCATAGAACCAGTCAGGGTTGGTTATTTTGATGCCTTTTGTAATCATATCTCCATCAAAGTAAATAGAACCGCCACCACCAGTTGTTGTGACATCTTTTTGTATGTCAAGCCACTTCAGATGTGACCAAGTATTTGCAGTACCTAAGCTCAGGCTCAGATCGACTGTTGCAGGATAGTTCGCATTTGCAGCCTGCAACGCATACCAGTTCGGTGTTCCTGCATTAGCAAAGAGCAGTGTTCCGGGTCCAGTTAATGTACCAGAAGAAGTATCACTGCCAAAAGTCAGAGTCACATTATCGCTTTGGCCAAACATATTTATTGAGCCGTCATTGCGCATCAGATGTTTTACAGTTGTATTATAGTAAATGTAGCCTGAGCCAGGCGTTACTAAAATTGCATCGTACAGCACAAGCCCGTCAGAACCTATTATTGAATAACTTCCAGGATGATTCCAGTTCACAGAGCCCTGTCTTGCATTGAAGCCAGCGCCTGAGCCGATGCCATAGCTTATCGGGCCTACGCCATAACCTTCTGGGCCCACATTTCTGATAAAGCTTATATTATAGTTATTGGCGCTTACGTCAAAGTTTCCGCTCTGGAAATATAAGTATCTAGTTATGTTAATTTGGGAATCTAATGTGACTGTATTTCCTGCGCCAGGATTTGAATATAAGTTGTAGAAGTCCTGTGTGTTATTTATGCTGGCATTGTTTATGAACTGTACAATTCCTAAATTATTCACAAACCTGCCATCATTCCTGAAGCTCCCGTTAATTACAGTTGTTCCTGAAGTTGCATTGTAAAGTCCACTTGATGCAATCGTCAGGTTTCTGACATTTACTGTTGATGAATTCCTGCCGTACATTGTTCCATAAATCACTGCATCCTTTGTTGCAGTAAGTGTATAACCATAAGTGAAATTTGTATCAAGCACAGCATCTGCATTAATTGTAATATTTTTGATATTCAATGCATCAGCGCCAAGAGTGTAAGTTGTATTAAATGCAGTCGAATATGCATCTGCATTCAGCACAGTAAGATTGCCGGTTATGTCTGCAGCTCTGAATCCAGAATCTGCGGCTTCGCTGTTCATAACTCCGTATATGCGCCAGTCGTTCTGGACTCCGTTGTGGTTCTTTGAAACAAGCCAATTATTCGGTGCATTTGAAGTTCCTACAGTGTTAAAAGTACAAGAATCAAATTGCAAATATGTAGTCGGTTGGCTTGTTATATCTGTAGTATACCATTCACCCGTATTTGCTCCTCTAAATGTTGAATTTGTTGCGGTGAACAAACCCGTTCCAACATTGAATAATCCTGCTAAATGCCCTGTTGTATTTATATTATCAAATTTCATCAAGTTAATTGGTGCGCTTCCTTCTATTCTAACGCCGTATCCTGATGCAGGTGTTGAAGTTACATACTGCATATTTACTGTTTGCGCACTATTAAGTCTAAAACCGCCATAATCAGAACCCATCCCTGTGAATTTTATATTATTATTTAGACTACCTAAAATATTTGTATTTCCGCTAATTGTTATGTCTTTTCCACTTGCACCAGTCACAACAATTCCCGGTGTTGTAACATTCAGCGTATCCCCTGATGATACAGTGAATGCATCAACAGTCATGTTGCCGTCAAATACAACTGTAACACCTGCACCGCCTGTTGTTGCATCAAATTGTAAGTCAAGCCATTTTACTTTATAGCTTGAGCCAGAACCGCTATAACCCCAGTTCCAGTTGTTGCCCGTGCACGTGGCAGGATATACAGACGCATTGCCCCGTATAGTGGAAACTCCGCCCGTATCCCTGTTCGGTCTGAAATCACCGTTATTTGCAAAAGTTGCTGCTGAAGAAGGCGTACCCAAAACCAATCCCGCATTTCTTTCAACGGTCATATAAGCTCCTGAATTGATTGTGAGATTGTGCTGAACTGTAATAGTTACACCGTTCTGGACGAAAGTGCCGAATGTGCTTTCAGTGGTATTAATAACTAAGTTATATAGAGCAAAATTTGCACCTCCACTCTCACCTAAATAATTGTAACAAGGGCCAACAACAGTCAAAGTACCATTATCGTGATTAAGTACTGCTGTTCCCATTACAGCAAACTTACCGCCGCAACTGGCGAATGTAAATGTTCCAGTCCCGTTCGGAGCATTTAATACTCCACCCGAATTAATTGTCAATGCGCCATTCAGATCTAAACTGTATGCAGAATTGTCTCCCAATATTCCGCCGTTGTTTATTGTTGTAGTGCCCTCAACTCTCAAAGTAAACCCATCTGCAACAGTCAAAGTACATCCAGTATCGGCAATCAAATCGCCCAGAACAACAGTATGATTAGTCAATGTTGTTGAATTAGCACAGTAGAAAGTATTCTGGACAGTAGTATTTGCACCAGTTTCCATTGTTAAGTTTCCTGTAGAAGTTAAATTCAGATTTCCAAATACAACATCTGCTCCCTGCAGTATCAAAGTTCCAAATATCTTGAAAATTGCGCCTGCTATCTGCTGGAAGATTGAATTAATAAATTTAACAACAACATCCTGATAAATTGTCCAGCTTCCTGCCCCCGTTATTCGTGATGAAACTATTATGGATGACGCATTCCAGGTTGCATTTACATAAGTCATGTTGACATATGTGAAGTTAGTGAACGCTCCTCTTTCCACAGTCAGCTGCCAGTTGCCTGTGTCCGCGTCTCTTCTTGTAAGGTGTGCGTAATTAGCTGATGTGCCTATTACGGACATATTTCCGTTGTTTTGTATTCTCAAGCCGGTGTCAGAAGTACTGATTTTTGCAATGCTAACTCCGGCAATATAATTACCGGTTATTGTTCCTGCACCATTAATCTGTGTTGTTCCGGAAGTTGCATTGTAAATTCCGTTTGCATTTATATTCAACGAGCCGAAGTTATGATTTCCTGTACCGCCAATTACAGTTCCATTTCCTGCAATGTTTAAAGCACTGGTTACATTCAGAGTATATGCAGAGTTGGAGCCAATAATTGCTTTTTGTATTGTACCTACTGTAATATTACCTGCGCTGTTCCATGTTCCTGTTGTAAATGTAATATTAGTGAAGCCGCCGGTGTTGGAGCCATAGACTACATCGCTTCCAACAAGAGACGCACCAGTTGAAGTAAGCGTATTACTGCCGATTTCCAGAGTTCCAACATTGCCCGCGCTCAAAGCAAATACCTGTAGTGATGCGCCAGTATAATTAATTGGCCCGCCCAGAGTTATATTGCACGTCTGGGTAAATCTGAACTGTAAAATAGCAGTTGATGCAGAGAATGCGGGAATGTTCATATTTCCATTCCATGTTCTGAATGCTAATCCGCCAGAACCAGTTATGTTGTATGCGCCATTTATATGAAGCGGGCTTGTGCCGTGTAATAGGAACAATCCCGAATTAACATTTAATGTGGCGCCAGTGCTCTCGCCTATGTACACATTTGTTACTTTGTAATCGCTGTCTGTTGTAAGTGTATATCCGTCTTTAATTACAGTATCACCAGTGTATGCGGCAAGTATATTTGCAAAGTGAGAGCCGTCAACAGTATAATTGCATCCGTAAGCGTTTATTGCTCCCGGAGATAGTCTCGTAATATTTCCGCTCTGGAACCAGTAGCCCGCTGCACTTGGAGAGCTCATGTTGCCGCTTACATATATTGGCCCGTTGCCGTCAAACTTCCATGCAGAATTTGAGCCGAATGTTCCGCCGTTATTTATAATCAGGGTGCCGTTAAGTGTAATATTGGATGTGCCCATTGTTACTGTTCCGCTCACATTTGTCAATCCGTTGACAGTCAGGTTTGCATCCAGTGTCAGAGTCTTGCTTGTAAGTACAGTCATGTTTTCCGCTTCTGTGAATGTTCCAGCATATGTTCCTGTTGTTGCAAGCGGAGCTATCAGAACGGACGCATTTACAGTATTTCCATCAGAAATTCCATCGCTTGATGTAGCCTGGCATTTCCATGTCTCACCTTCATTAGTTTCATCAGAGTCGATAACAGATGTATTGTATTTGTTCAAACCCATCAGATAGTCTGCATAGATTTGTTCTGAACTTAGAGTACGATCATAAACTTGTACGTCATCTATGGAACCAGTGAAATAATTTGGAGTGCCATCGCTAGAATAACCAATATAAATGTCTGTTTGCCAGTTAAAGTCAGACGAACTTTTTACACCTATCGCTTTTAGTACACCATCAACGTAAATTCTATTTCCACCACAACTATTACCAAAGACATGATTAACAAGGTGCCAGTTATTGTCAGAATAATTTGTTCCAGAAGTACAAATTACTTCACTACTCCAAACGCGTGTGCAAATATTTCCACCACTCAAATAAATGTGGCGGTCATTACCGTTACCCCCGAATGAGCCTGCGGTAACAGCGAATAAACCGCAATCTGAACAAGTTGCTTTAAACCATAATGATGCAGTATAGTTATTTTCAGGCACGTTTATTGTTACATTAATATAATCACCACCATCAAACGTGTAAGCACCACCTAAGGTGCCATTTGGAGTCCATGTTGGTGACGCAATACCAGCACCAAGCGTCCCATTGTTATTGTAACCAGAATAGTCTTTTACTGCACCAGTCGCAGTAGTTGAAACATTTGTGTTGAATGGCATATTCAGCACAGCATATGGTTTTTCATTCACTAACCAATTGAAGATTGGCCAGGCAGAATTTCCATCAGAATCTGTTATTGAAGCGTTGCAGTACAAGTCATCTAACGTAAAGTTATTTCTTGCAGTCAAATTAGTTTGTGTTACATTTGCAGCATAATTTGCATCCAATGCAGCAAATATGCTGAATGTAGTGGCATTTCCCCAGACAAAATTATTTGTTGCATCAACACCTGATGTGGAAATCTGGCTCCAGTCTGCATTATACTTCCAAATCTTCAAATCACTCTCTGTAACTGCAGAAACATCAGGTTCCGCATAAGTTATATTCATGAAAGCAAATGAATTTCCATTCGTGCTGGAAATGTTTGAATATTTGCCAATTGCCTTGTCTCCCCAATTCAAGGCAGGCACAGAATTCACATTAGATATCTGAACATTCTTTGCATCAAGGCTTTGTTTTGTATTTTGTCCGTCATTTAATGTCAGATTATTCCATTTACCGCTGTTAATGTAAATTTTAGCACCGTTTTCCAAATATGTTTTCTCCGCAGTCGTCAAAGTCCCTCCAGTAATATTCAGTTTCGTATCAGGTGCAGTAATATTCAGGTTGTTTATTGTTGCTGTGTTATCAACCACTAAAGTCGTATTGAAAGCCATTAAAGAATAATTCCTTGCGTTCAAAAGAGTTATGTTTGTATTTGAATTCCAAGAAGTTGAATTGAAGCCTGCGCTTGGAACTGATGAGTTTACTATTCCATATATGCGCCAGTCGTTCTGAATTCCATTATGATTTTTTGAGATTATCCACGGTTTTGTTATTATTCCTTGCATACCAACTGACGAGAAACTGCAATTATCAAATTGCGCCATTGCTCCATCAAGCATTACAATATTATTTATGTATGCTTCATAAGTTCCAGCTCCATGCGAATTGAATGTGCTGTTTGTTATCGTTACGGGAATTGTTGAAGAAGCTATACTAAATGCGCCATAACTGCTTGTATCTTCTTCCATAGTTAAATCATTAATTATATGATTTCCGTTATTTACACGAATTGCATCTCCATAGCATCCATTAGCTAAATGTGTTGTTACATGGTTCATTGTGACATTGGCTCCTAAGCCTAAAGTTATTTCAGTTTCTGCCGCTAAAATTCTCTGCGTGAAAAGAATATTGTTTCCTTGAGCGCCAATAATGTTTGCATTTCCGTTAAGCAATAAGTTTTTACATCCGCCATTTTCCATCTTTATGACTGTATTTGGAATTGTGATGTTTAGAGTATCTCCTACTGAAAGAGTGAATGCACGAATAGTCATGTTGCCGTCAAAGACTACTGTAACTCCGCCTCCGCCTGTTGTTGCGTCAATTTGGTAATCTAAATTGCCTATTTTTAATAAAATCTTATTGCCAGAATAACTCCAAACCCAATCATTTCCTGTATAGACAGCGGGATATGCAGAAGAATTGCCGTGAACAGTAATTGTTCCGCTACCAGCTCCAGCCCCAACTCCTATTAATATCACACCATTGTTAATAATTTGACCCGCATTATTGCTATCTCCAAACACAAAATTTATTTTGGTATTCGCGGTTCTTGGGTCGCCTAAACGGAAGCCTGAAGTCGCCGGGGATATTGTAAGATTTCGTAAAATAGTCCATGTGTATTCTTTATCATCACCCGCAAATCCAAAAGCAATGTTAGAGCTATTCCCAGCGACATTCCAAAAAGTCACATTAGATGAAGTAAAAATGTGTGGTGTGATTGATGAAGGTCCAATTGTAAATGTTCCGTTATTGTGAATGTAATTTCCATTGATAGTTGTATAGCCGTTTATTTGAAGCAAGCCAGTTGCATTTGGTGCGTTGAATGTGCTTCCTGCCACAATGCCTAAACAAGCAGTAGTGCTGGCTGTTTGAAGATTATAGGCAGTATCTGGAGTTCCGAAATTACCATAAACCTCTAAATATCCGTTTGTAGTTAAGTTTGCACCTGATGCTATTGTTAAATTATCATTTGCTGAAAGCGTAAATGCTTTTGTTGTTATGTTTCCGTCTAAAATTGTCGTTGTGCCTGTGCTTCCTGTTGTCCAGTCAGATTGTATATCTATATTTTTTAAAGTTGTAATACTGCCACTCGCTTGTACAAGTGGCGTTCCTGCCCAAACAACAGGATATGATGCATTTGCTGCTGAAATTGTGCTTGTGCCTGCTGCATATTGATATATGGTTCCACTTCCAATGCAATTTATTGTTCCTGATGCACCATTTGTTCCAACCACTATATTTGCATTTGTTGAATACCAAAAAGAATGCCCGCTGTTAACTGTTATGCTATGGTCTGCATACAAAGTTTCATAAGGAGTCACATAATCTAGTGCGCCATTCCACACAACGTCATAAAAATGCTGACCGTTTGGAGTTACCTGACTATCAGCCGTACTTGCAAAAATAAGCTTGCCATTATCATGATTAAATGCCCCACTCAAAGTAAACGCATTTTGATAAGCTGTATTTCTTATTAAAGTAAAGTTTCCATTGGGTGCATTGAACGTTCCGCCCGAATTGAGGATAAAATCATCAGTTCCACTCAAATCTACGATGAGAGTATATGCTGTGTTTGAGCCGAGAGTCCCGCCAGAGTTTATTGTTGTAGCTCCGTTCAGAATTATGGTCGCAGTATTTGGTGTTAAACTCCCTCCGGAATTAATTGTTGTTGTCCCGGCAACAGTCAATGACATTCCATCAGCAACAGTCAATACACAGCCGGTATCAACAATCAGATTTCCTCCGACATAAGTGTGATTTGTCAGCGTTGTAATGTTAGCGCAATAGAAATCATTCTGTACTGTTACATTTGCTCCAACTTCCATTGTCAAATTGCCGGTGCTTGTAATGTTCAAGTGCCCGAATATTGCAGAACCCTGCAATATCAAAGTTCCAAATATTTTGAAAATCGCACCAGCGATTTGTTCAAATATTGTTCCTATGAATTTTAGCACAACATCCTGATAGATTGTCCAGCTTCCGGCGCCTGTGATCCTTGAATATGCAATTGTAGCGGAAGCATTCCAAGTGGCATTAACATAACTCATGTCAACATATGTGAAATTAGTTAATGCACCGCGTTCAACTGTCAGCTGCCAGAAGCCAGTATCTGTGTCACGGCGAGTCATATTTGCATGAACCGATTCAGTTCCAATTACAGAAATATTTCCCCCGTTCTGTATTCTCAAGCCGGCTGCCTGTGTGCTCATCTTCAGATTGCTAACCCCTGCAGTGTAAACGCCCGCGACTGTCGCAGCACCATTTGCGGTTACATTTGTTTCTGATGCGACTGTTACTGTATCGCCTGCTGAGATTGTGATTGCTTGTGTTGTTATGTTTCCGTCAAAGATGACTGTAACACCGCCGCCGCCTGTTGTCGTATCAAATTGTAAGTCACCGTCTTTTAATGTTGTTGTTGTGCCTGCAATCCAACTCCAACCCCAATTATTTCCTGTTGCTATAAATGGATATGATGATGTTGCTCCTTTTATTGTTGGATAATTTTTTATCTGAATTACGCCATTATTTATTATCCTGCCTGATTGAGAAGCATTACCTAAAACTATTACAGGCTTGCCACCACCCGAATAAGCAACATACGCTCCGCCGCCGCCATTAATTGTAAGATTATCAATTACCGTCATATTTATATTAAGGGCTGGACTTCCTGCTATTATCATATCATAAAAAATAGGATTATCATTGCCAGCTATCATATACCCTGCCGAATTAATTAAAACTTTTCCTTGATTGTGATTAAATGTACCTCCTAAAAGCAAGTCACCACTATTCCATATCCATGTATCGCTTGTTGAAGTTAATGTATCGCTTGCTGAAAGAGTGAATGCTTGAGTTGTTATATTTCCAAACATATTTATTGTAGCATTGCAGTTACTACATATCGTACCCGTGTTGATATTAAACTTGAAATTAATGTCTTGTATGTTTATTTTGTCTTTATTAATTCCGTCTTGCCAAGACCAATCATTGCCTGTCGCAATAACTGGATAATTTGTATTGGCGGCTTTTACAGTATCCCATACAGTACTTGAGTTTAAACCATTGCCCAGACCGCCATATACTTCATTCGTATTTCTTGCAACTGAAAATATATTGTTGTTTATTATATTTCCAGATTGACTATTGTTGCCCATCACTAAAGTTATATTGCCATAATATGCATTAAGTTCAAGCTTTCCGTTTGAAGTTATTGTTAAATTATTAAGAATTGTATAAACCGCATTTCCTGCATATGCCAACCATGATTCATCTGCGCTTGGATGATTGGAAATTATCACATTGTAAAATGTTATGTTATCTGTCTGTAATCCACTCCAATAACTTAAATCATAATTTATAGTTCCGTAATTATGAATATAATTCCCTGTAATTATATCACTTGATGCTATTTTAGTAAAGTTCCCGTTTGCGTTTGGTGCTGATAATGTTCCGCCTGCCCAAACTCTTAAACCGCTATTCATATCAAGATTATATGCCGAATTAGAACCAAGAGTTCCACCAGAATTAATTGTTGTAAAAACATTAATATAATATGCTGAATCATTACCAAATATTCCAGTTGCGTTATTCTCAAAAGTTACATTTCCGTTTATGACTGTGTTTGTAGTTACATTCAGAATATTATTAGAAGTTATGTTTACATTATCTGCTGTTAAATTATAAAACAAAACATTGCTGTCAATTCGCATTCTCCTTGCTGTATTAGGCATTGTAAATGGTGCAGTAAAGTTTATCCATTTTATAGCAAAAACCGAATGTGTGCCTGTTCCTGTAAACGTAGGGCTATTCCCTGAAAAAGTAGCTGGATAACTTGCACTTGCGCCTTGCAATTTATTATCGCCATATGTAATTGTTCTTGTCTGGTCGTTTAGCCATGTCCCATTATTTATTATTGTGCCTGCTGAACTCGCAGTCCCCATCGTAAGTATTCCAGTATTATCATCTCCACTATAAGACTTAAATGTCCCTCCAGAATTAATTGTTAATTTATGTTCAATTATCCACTCTGCGGAATAAGGCATCCACATAGAACCATTTGATATTACAACATCATAGAAATTTATTCCTCCCCAAATTGCTTGATAACCTGCATTTGGTTTGATAGTCATAGTTCCACCATTGTTTTGTATTGTAATATAACTCCACGAACCAGCACCCGACCAAAGCCAAGTGCCCGTTGCATTTGGAGCTTTAAAACAATTCCAAATCCTCATGCTGTTAAGGTCTAAATTATAGGAACTATTGCTTCCAAAACATCCCTCACTGAAAAACGCTCCGTTAGATGTCCAGTTGCCTGTTGTGAATGTGACTGTGCCTGAATTTGAAGCTGCTCCATTAGCTAGAACATTTCCAGCGCCGACGTTCAAAGTTCCGCCAGAATTAATTGTTGTAGTTCCCTCAACTCTCAACGTAAATCCATCAGCAACAGTCAGGTCGCATCCAGTATCAACAATCAAATTACCAAGTACAACCGTTGTATTAGTAAGAGTTGTTGAATTCGCACAATAGAAATCATTCTGAACAGTAATATTTGCACCAACTTCCATCGTCAAGTTGCCTGTGCTTGTTATATTCAAATGTCCGAATATTGCAGAACCCTGTAATATCAAAGTGCCAAATATCTTGAAAATCGCGCCAGCGATTTGCTCAAATACCGTTCCTAAAAATCTCAGTACAGTTCCTTGGTAAATAGTCCAGCTGCCTGCTTCAGTTATTCTTGAATATGCAATCGTTGCAGACGCATTCCAGGTTGCATTCACATAACTCATGTCAACATACGTGAAGTTAGTATTTGCCCCGTGTTCAACAGTTAGTTGCCAGTTTCCAGTATCAGAATCTCTTCTAGTCATATTTGCATATACTGCAGATGTTCCAATAACAGAAACATTTCCTGTTGATTGTATTCTCAGTCCTTCAGAAGATGTTCCGAATTTCTGAGTGCTTATTCCGGCAGTGTAATTACCTGCAATTGTAACATTTCCCGCAATTGTTAAGTTGCTGTAGCTGCCAAAAATTAGGTTTCCGCCAATGGCAACAGTCATGTTTCCTGCTTCAGTGAATGTTCCTGTGTATGTTGCTGCAGTGCTTAATGGAATTATCTGCATTGATGCATTTGCAGTTGTGCCATCAGAAATCCCATCACTCGGAGTAATCTGGCATTTCCATGTTTCCCCTTCATTGGTTTCATCAGAGTCAATAACAGATGTATTGTATTTATTCAAGCCCATCTGATAATCTTTGTAAATCTGGTCTGCGCTTAGGGAACGGTTGTATATCTTGACTTCATCAAGGGTGCCATTTGTTTCCTGGTTCCAAGATAGATATAAGGTGGATCCACCATAACTAATCATACCGGATACGGTTTGACATTCAGACAGATTACCATCAATATAAATGCACTGAACTTTTGTAGTATTATCAAAGGTGCCTGCAAGATGATGCCATTGGCCAAATGTTATTTGTTTTGTTCCAAAGTATTGATTAGGCAAGCTATACAATCCCCATTTGAAAGTACCATCAGCATTAATCTCGGTAGTATACCCACCCCATTTTGTTACGACTACATGTCTAGTACCATCACTGTTTGGCTTAATCCAGAATTCAACGGTTATTGAAGCGGGTTCAAGCATGGCGGCATGTGAAATTGCTATGTAATCGCCAGAGCCATCACCACGGAATGTGTAAGCCCCGTCCAGCGTCCCGTTAGAAGTCCAGAGGGTACCACTAGCTAAAGTTCCATTATGATTATGGCCAGAATAATCCTTTATAGCTCCGGAAGCAGTTGATGAAACATTTGTAGCAAAAGGCATATAGAGTATCACATCCGACTGGCCATTTCTGTACCAGTTGAATACTGGCCAGAGAGCATCTCCATCTGCATCTGCAAGGGTTGCATTGCAGTACAAGTCATCAAGAGTGAAATTATGTGCAGAAGTTATATTCATGCCACTAGCGTTAGCTGCCTGATTTGCATCCAAAGGTGCAAATATGCTGAATGTCGTAGCGTTACCCCAGACGAAATTGTTTGCTGTGTTAACACCAGTCGTTGTTAACTGGCTCCAATCTGTGTTATATTTCCAAATCTTCAGGTTATTTTCATCAACTGCAGAAACATCTGCATCCACATAAGTTATATTTATGAAAGCAAATGCATTTGATGCAATGTTTGTAATGTTTGAATATTTGCCAATTGCCTTGTCTCCCCAATTCAAGGCAGGCACAGAATTCACATAAGATATCTGAATATCTTTTGCAAGAACAGTTTGTTTTGTATTCTGACCATCATTCAGAGTTAAGTTCTGCCACAGTCCATTGTTTATGTAAATATTCGCACCATTTTCAAGATAAGTAATTCCGGAAGTTGTTAATGTTCCAAGAGTTATATTGAAATTGGTATTCGCAGTTATGTTGACTTTATTTGCAGTTCCGGTATTATCTATTGTTAATACAGAATTGAAAGCAGTTGAGTAAGCGTTAGCGTTTAAGAGAGTTATATTTGTATCTGAAGTCCAAGAGCTTGAATTAAATCCATTGCTTGGTTCTGAAGCGTTTACAACTCCATATATTCTCCAATCGTTCTGGACTCCGTTGTGGTTCTTTGAGATAACCCAGCCCGATGTTACCCCCAGATAAACATATGTAAAATTACATCCTATGAGTTGAAATCTTGTGGTATCGTAAGCATCAACATCCTTAAATGTAGAATTTGTTACTGTAAGAATAGGATTTACAGTTGAAACAAGTGCGCTATTTGTCGTGGCAGATATTGCCAAATCGCTTAGTGTATGTGTAGTAACTCCATTATAATGAAGCCCGTAGCCTGCTGAACTAATATTTACATACCGAATATTTGCAATTCCACCATCAAGTCTGAGGCGGTTTTGTCCTGTGAGAATTATATTATTTCCTGCTGAGCCTAATATATTTAAATTACCTGCAGTTGCTATTGATTTTGCACTATTTCCAGTTACAACAGTCCCAGCAGTCGTAACATTCAGCGTATCCCCAGCAGATACATCAAATTCGTCAATAGTCATGTTGCCGTCAAAGACAACTGTAACACCGCCACCGCCTGTTGTTGCATCAATTTGGTAATCTAAATTAGAAACACTTATTTTAGTGCCAGCCCCAAATGAGTCCCAATCAATATCAGTTCCAGTTATAACCGCAGGATATGATGTTGAAGCTCCTTTGATAGTGAATTGATTTATTGCATTCCATGCTTGATTTATAATGCCTGTAAGTGTTACTTGTGAAGCATAGCTCGCTGTTCCAAGAGTTAAAGCTTTATTTCCATAATACGCATTCAAAGTAAGAGCCTTTCCAGAATTGACTGTTAAATTATGGGTTATATTAATATCATCATAAAATCGTGCATCAGTTGTTGCGACTACGACATCATAAAATGAGCATGGATTAGTCGCATCTAATATTTGCGATGATGCTCCATCCATTGTAAGTGTTCCCGAATTAGAATTTAGAATTCCATTGTTTTCAAGAGTGCTACCAAGAGTAAAAGTCCCAGCCCCATTCGGCGCATTCAGCGTTCCGCCATTGTTTATTGTTATAGCACCATTTGCATCTAAACCGTATGCAGTATTTGAGCCAAGAACTCCGCCTGAGTTTATTGTTATAGCATTATTTGCCGTAAATGTTCCTGTTGTAAATGTCATCGTAGAATTGCCTGGTTGTATCGCAGTCGCAACCGCTGTTATATCATTAGTTGTGACATTATATATTGAACAATCCAGCGTTGTAGTTTGTCCTGCGACACCCTGATGAATGGTTAATGGTTTATTAAATACTTGATTTCCCCCCAAACTTTCGGTGGAGTCGAAATATTCTGTAAAAGTTACTGGGCAATCCCAAGTAAATGCTGGCAGAGGTATGCTTGACGGATAAATTAGGAATCCTGCTGAAGTCCCGGTGCAAGTAGAACCAGCATAAGGAATAAAAGAAACTGCGCCCCTATTTAAAACGACTGTGGTATCCGTAATTATGTGCGCTGGTGCGGTTGTGCCAAGAACAAGAGAGTGGCTTATTGTACCCACGTAATAAGGTACTATAATTGTTACTGTTTTTCCATTATTGATTGTTACATCATAATAATCTTTTATACCTGCCATCCAGGTAACATTAGCATCAAATATAAGTTTCCCGTCGTCAGGATTGAATGTAGAAGCAAAATCAATTGAAAGATTCCCCCTTTGTGTCCACGTTCCGGCCGCATTCGGCGCATTGAAAGTTCCGCCTGAGTTTATTGTCAAAGCGCCGTTTGCATCTAAATTATATGCTGAATTGCTACCTAAAACACCGCCGTTGTTTATTGTTGTAGTTCCCCCAATCCTCAACGTAAATCCATCCGCAACAGTCAAAGTACACCCTGTATCAACAATCAAATTGCCCTGGACAACAGTTGTGTTAGTAAGAGTTGTTGAATTCGCACAATAGAAGTCATTCTGCACCGTAATATTTGCTCCGACGCCCATTGTTAGATTGCCAGTTGATGTTATATTCAAATGTCCAAATATTGCAGAGCCCTGAAGAATCAGAGTTCCAAATATTTTGAAAATCGCACCAGCGATTTGTTCAAATATTGTTCCTATAAACCTCAACACTGTTCCTTGGTAAATAGTCCAGCTTCCAGCGCCAGTGATTCTTGAATATGCAATTGTTGCAGATGCATTCCATGTTGCATTTACATATGACATGTCAACATACGTAAAGTTAGTGTTGGCGCCGCGCTCAACAGTTAACTGCCAGTTGCCTGTGTCAGAATCCCTGCGCGTCATATTTGCATGAACTGCACTGGTACCAATTACAGAAACATTTGCCGTTGACTGCAATCGTACTCCTTGTGAAGATGTTCCGAATTTCTGAGTGCTTATTCCTGCAGTGTAATTGCCTATAATTGTAACATTTCCAGCAATTGTTAAGTTACTGTAAGCACCAAATATCAAATTGCCACCGAGTGCAACAGTCATATTTCCAGCTTCAGTGAATGTTTCGGTATATGTTGCAGAAGCAGAGAGCGGAGCTACCATCAAACTCGCGTTTGCAGTAATCCCATCTGATATTCCATCATTCGGAGTAATCTGGCATTTCCACGTCTCGCCTTCATTTGTCTCATCAGAATCTATTACGGAAGTGTTGTATTTGTTTAATCCCATCAAGTAATCTTTGTAAATCTGGTCTGCGCTCAGGGAACGGTTGTAAATTCTTACCTCATCAATTGAACCATTGAAAAATGCACCACTTCCTAAATTAGTGGCATCATCCCTACCAAATGCATAATACATACCATATCCACTTTCCCATGGAGCCGATCTGTCGCCACTTACATCTGTCGATGACTCATTCCCATTAAGAAATCCGTCTAAAATTTGTGTGGCTTTATTGTATCTCAATACTGCGTGGTGCCATGTTCCAAAACTAACGGTTCCAAGAGATACCGATGCTAAAGACCAAACTCTTACCTTCACTTCACCCGTGCTTAGTATCTCTATTTGGCTATCTTGCCAACCGCCTCCAGTTTGTCCTCGTTCATCAACGATTATCCCTGCCGCATTTGCTTTGAACCATACTTCAATTGTTACAGTTTCGTCGGAAAATTGACTTACCATATTTGGAGTAATAACATAATCGTCAACACCATCAAACACATATGCTCCGCCAAGAGTTCCATTCCAAGTCCAGGTCGGAGCGCCGACTAAAGTGCAGTTATTATTGTGACTAGAATAGTCTTTCACAGCTCCAGCTGCAGTAGTTGAAACATTTGTGTTGAACGGCATGTTCAATACAGTATATGATTTTTCATCTACTAGCCAGTTGAATATCGGCCAGGATGCTTCACCATCTCCATCTCCAAGCGTCGCATTGCAATACAAATCATCAAGAGTGAAATTTTTGTATGAAGTTATGTTAACTTGCGTAACATTAGGTGCATAATTTGCATCAAGTGGTGCAAATATGCTGAATGAAGTAGCGTTACCCCATACGAAATTATTAGTTGCATCAACACCGGTTGTTGCTAACTGGCTCCAGTCTGTATTATATTTCCAAATCTTCAAATTATTTTCATCAACCGCGGAAACATCAGCTTCCGCATAAGTAATATTCATGAAGGCAAATGCATTGCTGTTTGTGCTGGAAATATTCACATATTTTCCAATTGCCTTATCTCCCCAGCGCAAAGCCGGAATAGAATTCACATAAGAAATCTGAACATTCTTTGCATCCAAAGTCTGTTTTGTATTTTGTCCGTCATTTAGCGTTAAGTTATACCATTTGCCGCTGTTGATATAAATCTTTGCGCCGTTTTCAAGATATGTAATTCCAGAAGTTGTCAGATTTCCAAGAGTTATATTGAAATTAGTGTTCGCAGTTATATTTACTTTATTCACAGTTGCAGTATTATCAACAGTCAATACAGAATTGAAAGCAGTTGAGTAAGCGTTAGCGTTCAGTAGAGTTATGTTTGTGTCTGAAGTCCAAGATGTTGAATTAAATCCATTGCTTGGCTGAGATGAATTTACAACTCCCAGAATATGCCAATCATTAATAATTCCGTTGTGGTTCTTTGAGATGAGCCAGCCTGTTACGCCTTGCATAGTAATATAGTTGTGACTGAATGTACAACTATCGGCTATGGCATTTGCACCAGACATTATTGTAATTTCACCGTTATACCACGCATCAGGATAAGTTGTCGTAAAATTGCAAGAAGTGAAAACAGGCAAATTAGTATTGTATACTAAAACTGCCGCAGATTGCAAGCCAAGTATTGATGTATTGCTAACCGAGAAAACCCCAGTCCCACTTGTCCATAAACCATATGCTCCACTAATAGTAACATGTGACAAAGTGAGGTTAGCACCAGCACCGCCACTATTAAGTGCTGGACTGCCACCTGCATTTGAACCAGTTAATACAACATTATGACCACTTGTACCCTTCATTGTTAGTGTACCTGAACTGGCGAGAGTTTTTGTTATATCTTGAGTAATAATCGTATCTGGTGTCGTAACATTCAAACTATCTCCAGCAGATACAGTAAAGCCATCAATAGTCATGTTTCCGATGAAATTGACTATTATGTATTGAGAGCCTGAGCCACTTGTCGTAACATCATACTGAATGTCGCACCATTTCAAGTTCCAAGTCATCTCATAAGCGTAGTCGTCGTTCCATTGAATTGGCGATGATGAGAGGACAACGGGATAGGAAGCACTTGCCGCCTGAATTGTCATAGAGCCTCCAGCCCCATTCCATGAGCCACGCATGACGCCGGGGCCGGTCATGGTTGCTGCCGAAGAAGCAGTTCCAAATGTCCAAGTTATTCCGTTTGCAACTTGCCAGAAAGTCCTTCCTGAATTTATTGTCAGGGAGTGTTCAACAGTTTGATTTATGTAATTTGCCCCGTTCACAGTTCCTGCTATTACCAAGTCATAGAATGTCCATGAGTTATACATGTTGATTTGCGCCGAAGTGCTGTCCCAAGTCATAACTCCATTATTATGTGTAAATGTTCCAGCTCCGCTTATCTGGCTTCCGCTGAATGTAAATGAACCAGCTCCGTTCGGAGCTGATAGGAGTCCTCCTGTGTTCAAAGTCAGTATGCCATTCACATCTAAATTATAAGCAGTATTTCCGCCAAGAACTCCGCCTGAATTGATTGTGACTGCTCCGTTGAAAGTTATCGCATTTGTGGATTGGACTTTTAATGTCCCAGTCACAGATGTTGTTCCCCCAACTGTAAGCGTAAATGGAGTTACTGCAAAATCTTGTAATGTTCCAGCCGCAATTATAAGATTATTAGATATATTTGTGTTTAAGTACCATTGGATTATTCCCGTTGTGTTTATTATTAAATTATAAAGCGGTTGTCCGCCCAATACTAAATTACTCGTGCTTGCTGTTGTAATAGTAACAGTAGAATTGTTTGGCGTAATGGTTGCACCATAATAATTGTCTATCGGTCTTTGTTGTGTGCTCCATCCATTTATAGTTGTTCCGCCTGTTGTTAAGTTCCATGTACCTGTGTTGGATGAAAAATAAACATTGCCATATGTATGATTGCCTGAACCGCCATTAAGTGTTCCTCCAGCATTTATGATAACTGCATCTGTAAGCGATCCACTTCCTAAATATAAAGTTCCAGAGTTCGCATTCAATGTCCCAGAAATAGTTGTTGCCCCACTTACATAAGTTGTTAACGCTGCATCATAAGTTCCTCCGGAGTTTATAATAAAAGTAGTTGTGTTTAATGTTCCAATATTATAAGTTGGGTCGGTAGTTCCGCTTCCTAATTGCCCAGCAGTTATGGTTAAGTTACTTCCGACTGTTATATTATTATACCAGCCATTCCACGACCAAATTACTCCAGCAGCACCATTTTTGTTGTAATTATTATCAACAATCATATTGTCTTTAAGATATAAACTATAAGAAGAATTCAAATTCCAGAAATGATTTCCACCTGTTGTTACATATGTATTCTGATTAAGAATAACTATTCCATTGTTATGAATAAATGTTCCACTAACTAACCAGTTATCTCCTTCTGTGGCGCTTGGTATTATTGTAGTTCCAGATGTCGCATTGTAAGTTCCTCCCGAATTGACTGTTAATGCGCCAAATGATATTGAATCAGTTCCGCCGTTTAAACTTCCGCCAGAGTTAATTGTTGTTGTCCCGGCAACAGTCAATGACATTCCATTTGCAACAGTTAATACACAGCCGGCATCAACAATCAGATTTCCTCCGACATAAGTGTGATTAGTCAAAGTAGTGATGTTTGCACAATAGAAATCATTCTGCACAGTAATATTCGCTCCAACTTCCATCGTCAGATTGCCAGTTGATGTTATATTCAGATGTCCGAATATTGCAGAACCTTGTAATACAAGTGTTCCGAATATTTTGAAGATTGCTCCTGCAATTTGTTCAAATATCGTCCCAATAAATCTCAATACAACGCCTTGGTAGATTGTCCAGCTTCCAGCGCCCGTAATTCTTGATGACACGATTGTAGTAGAAGCATTCCATGTTGCATTTACATAACTCATGTCAACATATGTGAAGTTAGTGAATGCTCCACGTTCAACAACCAAATTCCAGAATCCTGTATCGGAATCTCTTCTTGTCATATTTGCATGAACCACAGAAGTTCCAATGACAGAAATATTTCCATTGGTTTGTATTCTCAAGCCAGTTGAAGCGGTGCTGATCTTGGCTGTGCTTACGGCAGCATCGTATATACCCGCTATTTGTGCAGGTCCATCAAGCTGCGTAACTCCAGATGTTGCAGAATATGTCCCGCCAGAGTTTACAATTAATCCGCCGAATGTCGCATTCGGGATTGCCCAGCTCGCACCATATATTGTTCCTGTATTTCCAAGCTCGGATCCATCTGCAGTTGTACTGCCAGTTCCTTCAGAGAATCTCCACTTGCTAACCAAGCCGTTTTCATTTGAATAAACATTGTGATAGTGCTCATAAATTTCGGATGCAGATAAGCTTCTGTTGTAAATCTTTACTTCATCAATCGTGCCGTTGAAATAGCGGCCATAATAGTAACTGGCGCCGATATATAGCGGGAATGCATTAGTCGCCATAATTGTACTTGTTGTTGCGCCTGTCGCAGATTGTAATCCGTTTAGGTAATGCGTTATCGTTGTGCCATCTTTAGTTATAACAAAGTGCTGCCAGACATTTGCAGTCAGTTGTGTAAAGATTGAACCTCCCTGCCAGTCGGTTCCATCACCGTAACTCCAATAAAATTTATTGGTGGTAAATGAGTCTTGCTGGAACACCCAACCATTCGTGCCTCCGCCACCATGACTTTTGTCCATAATATCTGCATATTGATTTTGGGCAGAACCTGGTTTAACCCAGACTTCAATCGTTATGTTTTGCATATTAAACAGGCCGCTATTGCTCATATCAACATAGTCATTAGAACTGTCAAAGCTCAATGCATTCTGCCTGGAGTCCAGAGTTCCTGAAACTGTGACATTGTTTGATGCAACAAACCCGTCAGCCATGTGGCTGACATTCCTGCCAGCATCAACAATCATCTTGTAAAATGAATTTGTTGCATTAAATCCTATGAAGTATGAATTGTTCGCGAATTCGACTGTTCCGGAATTGTTCAGGAATCGTCCGTAATTTACAAAGTTGCCGTTAGTTATGTTCGTTGTTCCCGAAGTTGCATTGTACAGCCCGCCAGGGTAAATTGTAATGGCGCCAGCTCTTACAGCAGACGAAGCCCTGCCCGTTAGTATTCCCGAATCTAATATGTTGGCTGCAGTTAAACCATAGTTTCCAGTTATGTTTGTGTCTGCAAACGTGCTGGAAGTTATATTCAGATTTTTTATGTTCAGAGCATTTGCTCCAAGTGTATAAGTTGTGTTGAAAGCAGTTGAATACGCATCCGCATTCAGCACAGTTAAGTTTCCCGTAATATCTGCGGCCTGGAATCCCGATGCTGCAGATTCGCTGTTCATAACACCCCAGACGCGCCAGTCGCCCGCAACACCGTTGTGGTTCTTTGATATTATCCAGCCACTTGTTGTGTCCATTGTAACTGTCGCAAAAGTACAATTAGAGCATTGAAGGCGTCTGCCATTTTGAATATATATTCCTGTGCTGCCAGCTGTTCCAGCAGTAACAAAAGAGGAATTTGTAACTGTCTGTATGGGGTTGGTTGAAGCGCCGTCGAGAGAGAATGTATTGTATGTAGAACTTACATAAATGTTGTCAATAATATGCGTTCCCGAATAATCGTATAGGGAAATGCCATAATAATCCCATAAAACGTTTACATAACGCAGTGTGGTTGCAGCAGTAGTCCAGGAACGGATAAAGTTTGTTGTTGGTATAACAATAGGATGTCCTGCCGTTCCTTGTAAAATCAGCGTCCCGAGATTCGTGAGTTGCTTGTTTACATCTTGTGTTATTACCGTATCTGGCACCGTAGCTGTAAGGTTATCTCCAGTAGATACATAGAATGCATCAATAGTCATGTTGCCAGTGAAATTAACAACTACTCCACCGCCGCCGGTAGTCGCATCTATTTGATAATCTAGCCATCGCAAATTCCATGTATAACCAACACCGCCATAATTCCAATCCCAATCAGCTCCCGTAACAGTGCACGGATATGATGCATTTGCAGCAGTTACCGTCGCTCCACCGATAATATTGCTGCCAGTTGAAACTATGGTTCCGCTGCTCGTATTTGTCCCCATAGTTATTACTTGAGCAGGACCGCCTAAATTTAGAGCATTACCTGCGCTGCTATCATTTAATTTATTTTGTATATTAAGCGGATTAATTGCCAGGTAAACCGTTCCTCCGCTTCTTTTAAAATTATAAAATGTTGTTGCTATTCCAGTAACCGTTTGTTCGGTGCCGTCTGTGGTAAATGTTCCGTTATTGGCATTGTAAGTGCCCTGATTATTAAACGCCCCAGGTCCGTACCAGCTGCCTCCAAATGTGAATGTCCCAGTTCCATTCGGCGCATTCAGCGTCCCGCCGGAATTGATTGTTAATGCGCCGTTCAAATCTAAATTATATGCTGAATTGCTACCTAAAACACCGCCGTTGTTTATTGTTGTAGTTCCCCCAATCCTCAACGTAAATCCATCCGCAACAGTCAAAGTACACCCTGTATCAACAATCAAATTGCCCTGGACAACAGTTGTGTTAGTAAGAGTTGTTGAATTCGCACAATAGAAGTCATTCTGCACCGTAATATTTGCTCCGACGCCCATTGTTAGATTGCCAGTTGATGTTATATTCAAATGTCCAAATATTGCAGAGCCCTGAAGAATCAGAGTTCCAAATATTTTGAAAATCGCACCAGCGATTTGTTCAAATATTGTTCCTATAAACCTCAACACTGTTCCTTGGTAAATAGTCCAGCTTCCAGCGCCAGTGATTCTTGAATATGCAATTGTTGCAGATGCATTCCATGTTGCATTTACATATGACATATCAACATATGTGAAGTTTGTAGTCGCGCCTCTTTCAACGGTTAACTGCCAGTTTCCGGTGTCAGAATCTCTTCTTGTCATATTTGCATGAACAGCAGAAGTTCCAATCACAGAAATATTTCCTGTTGATCGTATTCTCAGTCCTTCAGAAGATGTTCCGAACTTCTGGGTGCTTATTCCAGCAGTGTAATTACCTGCAATTGTAACATTTCCGGCAATTGTCAAGTTACTGTAAGAACCAAATAACAGATTTCCACCAAGTGCAATAGTCATATTGCCTGCTTCAGTGAATGTTCCTGTGTAAGATGCTGCAGTGCTTAATGGAATTATTTGTATTGATGCATTTGCAGTTATGCCATCAGAGATACCATCATTCGGAGTTATCTGGCACTTCCATGTTTCTCCTTCATTTGTTTCATCCGAATCGATTACAGATGTATTTAATTTATTCAAGCCCATCAGATAATCTGTATAGATTTGCTCTGCAGATAGAGTTCTGTTGTAAATCCTTACTTCATCTATTGTGCCGTTCCAATAAAGATTATTAGCAGCACAATATCCTAGGTATAAATCAACAGAAGACATTGGTTTGTATGTTGTTGCTGCTGAAGATATTAGTTGCCCGTCGATATAAAGTTTGACTGACGAACTGTCGGCAGTGCCCACGACGTGTATCATTTTGCCCACATACGGAGCTACACTAACATAAGCACAGTTGAAACTCGTACCATCACCAGCACAGAAAACCAAATTGCCGAACCAAGTTCTCATAAGGAATCCTTTGTCTCCCGGCTCATAGCCCCATTTACTAACAATTCCGTGAAGTGCACTCGGATCAGTATCATCATACTTGATCCAAGCACTGAAAGTAATCGCGTCACTGGGATTCAAACTAACAGCATTTCCACAAACAACAACATCATTAATCCCATCAAACTCATATGCCCCACCAAGAGCGCCAGTAGCATTCCAAACAGGCGTACCAGCCAAAGTTCCATTATTGTTGTAACCTGAATAATCTTTTACAGCGCCGCTAGTAGTAGTTGAAACATTCGTATTGAACGGCATGTTCAACACAGCGTACGGCTTCTCGTTAACCAGATAGTTGAATATTGGCCAGGCAGAATTTCCACCAGAATCTATTATTGAAGCGTTGCAATACAAATCATCCAGTGTGAAATTAAATGCAGCAGTCAAATTCGCTTGTGATACTGTAGGCACACAATTTTCATAAATTTGCGCAGTCATGTTTAACCCTGCTGTTGAAATATTTACATAACCTGATGTCAGGATTGAAACATTTGTGCCAGGAATTTCAACAGACCAAGATACATTTACGAAATTAATATGTTCGCTATTGGTAAAGTTAACAGTCTTGTAATAGTACTGTTTCCCAGAACCAAATGTGTTACATGTTCCGTTGCGAGTCCACGGCCCTTCACTTTGCGTAATTGGAGTGGTTTCATTCCATTTGAACAAGTAGCTTGTGTTTCCATTCGCTGGCGCAATCAACGATTGATTTCCGCAGGCAATTTCAGTATAAACATCTGACGTTTCAGTTTCTCCAGAGCCGTCCCAGTATGCGCCTCCACTGCATGCATCAGTAAGGTTTACTGCTGCACTCACGTCAGCAGTGTTAACAACAGTAACATTGCACATTTCGTAAACTGTACTTCCCGCAAATAGCGGCATAGTTGTATTTTGTACAGGTATACATGTTGTAGCAGACATAGCGTTGTTCCAGGTATAGCAGAGAGTTTGGTTGTTTGATGTGTTTGTTGAAGCATGCGCATAGATTTCGTATAATATCTGTGGCATTTGCTGAAGTCTTGATTTGTTATCTACAACGTCAATTTGTGGATCATATTCTGGCGCGCCCATAGCGTAGGAATTGTAACCAGTTATGCTGATCGTGTAATAGTCTCTTCTCGTGAATCCGCCAGTGCCGTTATTGATTGCCACAGAGAAGGTTCTTGCAATATCTTCGTAGGATGCTATGTAATCCTGGTCGCCGTCGCCATCGACATCGTAATTTGCGCCACCCCCGTGATCACTCGTTGTGAAAACATAGATTCCGTTTGAGAAGCCACCAGTCCCGTTTCCTGTGTACAAATAGTAGTCGCCTGCGTAACCCCAGTTTATCAGCAAATCCGCATGACCGTCGCCAGTAAAGTCTGCTGCAGCCAGACCATACGGATCTGACAAAGACACCTGCGGTACTTGGACAGGGTCCTGGAATGTGCCGTCGCCTTTTCCATAGTAAATATATGTAGCGCCGGAACAGCATGAGCTCTCAACGAAATCCATGTTGCCGTCGCTGTTGAAATCAGCTGCGTCGCATTCCCTTGGGTTATCAGCAGGGAAATCCTGTATTTCATAGCTTGTGAAATTGCCGCCGCCGGTATTATTGAAATACCTGATCCATAATCTATAGTTTGGAACAGTGATTGCATCGTAATCGCCGTCATTGTCAAAGTCCGCGGCAGCAACGCACATTATGTATGATTCTGGATAATCGTACAACTCTGTTCCAACAAAATTCTTATTTCCAGTATTATTGTAATACCAAGTATCGCCGTATCCGCCTGTGATTAAATCATAGTCGCCGTCATTGTCAAAGTCCGCGATTTTGATGCTCCTTGAATAGTATTCGTCTTTATCGCCGATATAGATTGGAGACCCATAGCTGCCGTCATCAAACATCTGTATGTAATACAGTATTACAGGATCATAAGCAAGCATCGCATACGATTCTTTCTTTTCGGCAGGTCCAGAGCAAGTCAAACCCGCATGCAATGACCAGTCATTAACTCCAGAATAGAAAGTATAATTATACGGGTGTGACCAGCCCAGCATACTATCTGTTCCGGCACTTGTTGCGTTTGTAACAAATGTTCTCGTGTATGTCAGATTAACTCCAGATTGACCTTCAGATAATATGCGCGTTCCCAACTGTGCTTCAGTGCCCCATGTGACATTCCCGCGTGTAGCATAATCCCAATATGTTTTCACATCAGTAGTGCTTGCTGAGTCTCTGCAAACAATCTTGTATTTCCAATCACCAAGATTGCTGGCATCAGGACAGCCAGCGCTTCCTACGCCCGTTAAAGTATTAATAGTACAGGAGCAAGAGCAGGATTGTCCTGTGCACGATAGCCAGTCCGGCGCGTTTTGTGTTACTCCGTCCTGTGTTCCCTGTGCTTGGCATTCCAGCATTCCATCAACGTCTTTGTTTGCAGAATTATCCAAGTCATAGCATGTTGCTGAAATTGTCACAGTCTCATTATCAATCATCTTCGGAGTTATGGTGGTTGGGCTAACTGTAGGACGCACGTTCCACTCTGCTGTAAATGATAATATATACTTGGAACTGGGGTTGCCAACAGAATCTTTGCAAATGACATAATATGTGTAATAACTTTCATCAATCAAATCTTCTCTATGATAGTGCGTTGTTGCATAGTCGGTATCCATCTGGTCCATGTTGTCCCAGACAGCAGAAATGTTTGAAGAGAATCTGCAGATTGCAGGCTCGCTCGTATTGACGCTCCAGACATATTCATAGATATTTCTTTCAGAAAGTGTAGGATTTGCAACATTGCTGCCATTTAGTGGTATGTTATTATTTACAGTTGGTCCGGTAGTGTCAATTTCAAAGTTATAGCTGGCGTTCATCGGAGCACCGCCAGTGGAATTGTAAATCAGGTTACCGCTAGCATCTATTAGTTGCGCATAAACCCTGTAAGTTCCATCAGGATTTGTTCCAGTATTCCACATGCCCGCAGCATTCCAGAGGGTATCTAATTTTGAAACTCCTCCCGGCTCAAGATTTAATTGCTGGTTTACAATATTAGATATAGTCATCCATTGTCCGGCAGTTAAGTTTTGGACGCTTACGCTTACATTTACAGTCATGTTTCTTGTGCCAACGTTGTCAACTCTTGACTGCGGAGGTGCAGTTTGAACTTCGCCTTTTGTAATTATCGGGGCGCCGACTCCATAGCCTCTTGATGGCTTTTCCCCAGTCATCAAAAGTGTTGAACCGCCATGATAACCGCCAATTATTCCATAGCCATAGTCTGCGGAAGTCCATTCAGCAGTATTGCTTGTTGAGTTGAAAGCGCGCAGGCTGTTATCTCCACCTACAAGAAGCTCAATTGTTCCGTCATTGTCCCAATCTCCGAATTGTGTTGCTTCTTGGTATGTACCAACATCATTCGGGCCCCATTCTAAAGTATAGCTTCCATTTGAATTCAACTGCAAAACTCTGGGTCCGATATACACGTCGCTGTTCGAAATTTCACTCGTACCATCTAAATCCCAGTCTAAGACAGAACCTGTGCTAGAGTAGTCGGATGTGCCATAGCTATAAGATACTCTATTCACACCATTAGCATTACTATAGCTATACGCCATCGGGCTAGAATAATAATCTGCAAGGAATTGCGGATATCCAACATCCCACGCATCCCCGATTGTTATCCCAGACATTCCAGACGTGTAATAATCCTGATGTGCTTCAAGTGAGTACCCCGCGCCGTTATAGCTCCAGATGTTAGGGCCATTATACCATGAGAAGTAGCCACTGCTGATTATTTCATTAGTGCCGTCTTGGTCGATATCTCCGCAAGAGATCGGCAACTGATACTGATTCATATTTCCATCTGTAGTGTAAGCTGGATTAGCGACTGTTAGATAAGCTTCATTAACAATCGCGTTGCCGTTCCAACCCCAAACACCAACATTTTGCCAATAGCCGTCACATATTATTTCATCCTTACCATCGTTATCTGTATCGCAAACAGCAACTTGGTAACACTCAGTAGCTGCGTTAATATCCAAAGACAAAGATGTGTTTTCAAAATAATCTGTACCGTTCCAGTCTATAGCATGTATGTAGCCTTCGTATGGCGTTGCAATGATTTCAGGATTGCCATTTCCATCAACGTCCCCAACTGCAAGATTAGTCCAGTCCCACCAGTCTGGAGATGTATACTCCGTTGTTCCTGAGCTATTTACAATTATAACATATCCATTTTGTGTGCCCGCAACAATTTCTCTCTTGCCATCCTTATCAATATCTGTTTCAGGGTAAAAGAATATTTGTGAATTGTTGAATGCAGATGGAGCAGACCTCGCGCCATTCTCTGCTTTGTCAAAGAATATGTAGTAATATCTAATAGTGTTTGTGGAAGTTGTCCCATTCATTACAAAGTCAATTCTTCCCTGCGCGTTTGATGCGTTATTATAATCTGAGCCTCTGTGCACAAATCTGCTCGGAATTTCAGACCATAATTCTCCATCAGTATTATTATATTCAACAACTCTGTAGCAGTTGTCGCACATTGTTCCTGTCGTTCCAGCATCTTTGAATAACTGCGTGAAATTCAATCCAACATTAATCAGATAATCTGTTCTGTCATATTTGGAAGCATTGATTGTTATCGGCAGCTTGTAATGCCAGTTTGATTCCCACCACGGGTCAAGCAGGGCGTATGAAGATGCTCCTGAACCTTCAAGAATAAATTCTCCTGTTGAGCCAGCAGAAAAGTCAATTAATAGTTTGAACTGCTTGGTTTCTCCAGGCATTATGGTTATCTTAGATAATTTCTTGTCTTCTTTGAAATTATTTGCAAGCTTCTTTTCAAGCACACTAACATCTTTTTCCTTGCCCTTTGTTTTTCTGAGCTCTTTTATGCTGTCTTCGAATTTCTTCTGCATCTTGGAAGATTCCTTGTGGCTTCCTTCCACAAGTGATATTTCTTTCAGAACGTCTTTCTTCTCAATAGTTTTTTCAGTACCTTCAAATCTGTGATATAATGTGCAGGTTTTGCCGTCTTTTGACAGCGCATCGCAGAATTGTTCATTTTTATCAGAACTGCAGACAAATATGTTAATATTCTGCTCACATTCAGTTCCTTTTGGCAGAGTGCTAAGATTCATTCCTGAACATGAATCAATTGTTTTTGTAGTATTCTTCCATCCGGAACTGCAAGATATTTTTTCATCCTTGTAAACTGGTTTTTGCACAGCAACATCTTCTTTTGTAATTTCCCAGATTTTGCTGGCATGTGCAGTGCCGTTAACAAATAATACAGACAAGTCAATGTCGTTTGCTTTGCCTCCGGTGTTTGTAACATTTATCAGCACTTCAGTCTGCAGCAGGCCGTCGTAGACTTTCTTGTCAGTCTTTATCGCAAGCCCCTCGGAAATCGGCTCTACAGTCGGGTATTCCGGCGGGTCAGTGAGGTAAACATCTTCATTTGCGCCGTAATAGTTTTTTACGGTTCCGACAGATATATTTGCACTGTATGATGTAATATTAACCGTCAGCGTTCCGAGAGAATAATTTCTGACAAACATCGCACCATCTGTTGTGTTGCACCAGACGTAGTAACTGCCAACAAGCCACGTTGAAGTGTTGCATGCCTGCGTACCGTCATTTGCAGTGTTTGAGAAGCACGCATAATTTATATCATATCCAGAATTATCTGCATCTGCATAACAGCTTATTAGTAAGGTATCATTATCTGCATCAATTGCAGTCCAATTAACGTCATAGCTTGCATCAACTTGTGCTGTTCCAGATGGCGGTGCATTTACGTAAAGCGTTGTGTTGCTGTTTTGTATAGTAAGATTCAGCGAATATTTAGTTGTGCCATCTGAGGACAAATCATTTGGTGTTACAGAGCACACCCACATATCATTCTTTGTTGTTTCATCAGAAGTTATTACAGATATGTTTAGTTTGTTCAGCCCTTCAACATAATGCTGATAAATTTCGGAAGCACTCAGGGAGCTGTTGTAAATGCGGACTTCATCAATCTTACCGTTGAAATAATAACCCGAATCATATCTACCAATATCAACACTATTTGTGCTAGTACCGAGTGCGTCAACATTACCACTGCCACACATTATACCATCAACATATACGGTTGCAGCAGTGCCAGATTGCGTGGCCGCAATATAATGCCAATTACCATTTGTTGGGAAGTCACAATTTACGCTTGTACCACCGCCACCGCGCCACTTTAAAGCCAATCCACTTTCAAAGAATAATTCCCATACGGAATTTACCGGATTTTTACCAACAATAAATCCATTTTGATTAAAGTCAGTTGAATAGACCCATGCTTCCGCAGTGATAGCATTAGCTATGTTTAGACTTGTTGAATGAGATATATTTACATAATCTCCACCATCAAACACATATGCCCCACCAAGAGCTCCGTTTGAAGTCCAAGTCGGAGCATTCGCTGCAACGCCGTTTCCAAGCGTCCCGTTATTATTATATCCGGAATAATCTTTTACGGCCCCAGTTGCAGTAGTTGAAACATTTGAGTTGAACGGCATATTCAGCACAGCGTATGAAACATTATTTCTATACCAGTTGAATATTGGCCAGACAATATCATTGTCTGCATCAGCCATATTTTGCGGATAGCAAGTCAGATTGGCATCAGTCCTGTTGTTAGGATTATCTGTTGCATTCAAAATCGGATTGTTGCTTGTAGGAACATTATTTGCATCAAGTGGCGCAAATATGCTGCCAAATGAAGTGATATTTGCGTATACATAGTTATTTGCAGTGCTGACGCCATAAGCACTTGCAAATACTGCAGGATTTGTGAACCAAGTGCCGTTATGTTTTGCAATCTTAACATCATTTTCATTTACTGCAGCAACATCCGCATCTGCATAAGTGATGTTTATGAAAGCAAAGGCATTTCCATTAATACTTGAAATGTTTGAGTACTTGCCAATTGCCTTGTCTCCAGCATTGAGTGTTGGAACAGAACCGACATTTGAAACCTGCACATTCTGTCCAACGATGGTTTGTTTAGTATTCTGCCCGTCAGTCAAAGTCAAATTATTCCAGATGCCATTAATGATGTAGATGTATCCGCCAAGAGACGTACTGCTGGAAGTTGTAACAGTACTCGCACTAGTTATATTAACCGTGCCAATAACGTTTACAGTTCCGGTGATTGGCGCGGATAAATCTGCAAAAACCAAAGTACCTGCAGTTAAGTTTAGTGCACCATTTATGCGCATGCTGCTGGAAGTCCCGTCATTTGTTGCAGTTACGGTGGCTCCGCTCTTATCTATTTGCAAATTGTAGAAGTTGAAGTTTGTCGGCTCCCGAATCATTATCTGGCTGTTATCCGTACCAAGGATCTGGAATACTCCGCCTGTTGGCGTGAAATCAGAACCTGCAGCAAAGTGTACAGTTCCATATGTCGGATGTATGCTGCCGTAAACTTTGATTGTTCCGCCAGTTATGCTTTCTGTCCAGCCGTTGTCAACATACCACGGGCTGTATGAGCCGCCAGGATAACCATTAGCACTAACTTCTAGAGTACCAGAAGACATTGATAAGTTGGCGCCGCTGAATGCATAGTATACGCCATTAGCATCTATGTATTGCCCGTTGACATCAAAGACTCCGGGATAGTGTATGAAGTGGCCAAAGCTCAGGTTTGTAAGCGCAGTAACTTTGTAGGTTGATGCAGATTTCGAGACATAGAAGTAACCGCCCCAATAATTGTCCTTGCCGCTGATTACCGCATTTGTACTGCCATCCATGTAGAATATTGAGCCATCAAGATAGAATGTAGTTCCGGTAACATTTGCATTTCCTGCACAGTATATGTATGACGGCCAAGTATCAACAAGGGTTCCGCCTGTTGAATCAAGATTACCTGCTATATCTAATGTACCTGCTGCTGAATTTCCTATTGTCAGGTTTCCGTTAGTTTTCAGGAAGTTGCCGCCCACAGTTGCAGTAAATCCACTAACATTGAAATCGCCACTTTCAATTGTTAGATTGTTATCCAAAGCAAACGAACTATCAACAGTAACGCTGTGCTCGTCCATAAGGCAGCGAATACTATCCCCGGATGAGCCCCATCCCGTGCCGCTTCCCTGCGTTACAGGGCAGGTGCTTGTGTCCCATAAGTATCTTATGGTGGTGTAGGTGTATACCTGATGGCACGGATTATTTGCTGGGGCATCTGCGCGGGAATAGCCCTTGCACTGACAGTAGGCATTTGCTGCAGCCCATCCGCCGTCCTGCTGGCTGCAGTCTGTCCAGACAGGGCAGTCCCCCCATCCAGCGCACGCCCACGCGTCAAGATAAAACGGAGTTTCTATGACAACAGTCTTCTGCTCGTCCGGAATGCTGCCAGTTCCTATAATCAAGTTATTCAGGTTGCCGGAAGTGCCAGCCAAATCAACATTTGTTGGTGTAGGTGTTGTGATGTTTACAGTTCCGGAATTATGTGTAAATATTCCGTCATTATCTAAGGCATAACCTGAAGGACTCTCAGAAATTATGTTTGTAACGCCGGAAGTCGCGGTATAAGCCCCGCCAGAGTTGATTGTTAAACTGCCTAAAATTGTTACGCCTGTCCAGCCGCTGTTGCCTAATGTGGCTGTGTTGAAAACTATTACATTGCCATTTACAGTTAAGGACGAAGGTGCATCATATGGATAAAATTGTCCGTTCGTCACATTCAAGTTATTTGTTACTAACGTGCTATCAAAATATACTCCTCCGCCGCCAGTCTCCGCAGATACTAAATTATATACTGCGCTCGTGCCGGATAAGCCGGTAAAGTACTGGTGTCCGGATGTTGCTGAGAAGACTAATGTGCCGTTATTATTTATGAATAGCCCAGAGTTATATAACGCAAAGCTGTCTGCTCTTTGCGCAGTTATAGTCGTACGTGCCGAAGTTGCATTATATATTCCGCCAGAGTTTATTGTTAAAGAGCCAAAGGAAATATTTCCTGTTCCGCCATTTAATGCGCCATTAGCATTTATCACCGCATGACTTACAACAGTGAAAGACATGCCACTTGAAATTGTCAGGTTGCAGCCAGCATTAACAGTAAGATTACCCAGCACAACAGTGTGATTTGTCAGCGTTGTGATGTTTGCACAATAGAAATCATTAAGCACAGTAATATTTGCCCCAGTCACCATCGTGAGGTTTCCAGTTGATGTTATATTCAGATGTCCGAATATTGCAGAACCCTGCAATACTAATGTGCCAAATATTTTGAAAATGGCTCCAGCAATCTGCTCAAATATTGTTCCTATAAACCTCAACACTGTTCCTTGGTAAATAGTCCAGCTTCCTGCTCCAGTTATTCTGGAATATGCAATAGTTGCGGATGCGTTCCAGCTTGCATTTACGTAACTCATGTCAACATAAGTGAAATTAGTATTTGCCCCGTGTTCAACTGTCAGCTGCCAGAATCCAGTATCAGAATCTCTTCTTGTCATATTTGCATGAACTGCAGATGTTCCAATCACAGAAATATTTCCTGTTGATCGTATTCTCAGTCCTTCAGAAGACGTTCCAAACTTCTGGGTGCTGATTCCAGCAGTGTAATTGCCTGTAATTGTAACATTTCCAGCAATTGTGAGATTGCTGTAACTGCCGAAAACAAGATTCCCTCCAAGTGCAACAGTCATATTTCCTGCTTCAGTAAATGTTCCAGTGTATGTTGCTGCAGTGCTTAATGGAATTGTTTGTATTGATGCATTTGCAGTTGCGCCGTCAGACATCCCATCACTTGGGGTAATTTGACATTTCCATGTTTCACCTTCATTAGTTTCATCAGAATCTATCACAGAAGTATTGTACTTGTTCAAGCCCATCAAGTAGTCTGCGTAAATCTGGTCTGCGCTCAAGGAGCGGTTGTAAATCTTTACTTCATCAATTGTGCCGTTGAAATTCCAGCTGCCAGCTCCTAATCCGCCTAAAGTAAGACCCGAACTACTAGTAAGAACAGTTCCGCTTTCAGACCTTTGACCATCTAAACTTCCATTTAAATATAATCTCCATCCTGCGCCGTTATATACTGCCGCAACATGATACCATATACCTGTGGTTAGGGCAGAACTTCCAATTAAATATCCATTGCCCCAGTCAGTAGACGTAGTGGCATATCTTATTGAAATGTGCGAAGGATCAACGTCGCCTGCAATAAATCTGTACTGGCTCTCTTTGTTCAAGGCTATTTGCCCTGTATAAGGAGCGTTGTTGAATTTCACCCACATTTCCATTGTAATCTGCTCTGTAGGATTGAGGCTTGCAGAATTAGATACTTGGATATAATCATTAATTCCATCAAACTCGTATGCGCCGCCCAGCGTCCCGTTAGAAGTCCATGTCGGAACAGCAGCAGCTACGCCATTGCCCAATGTACCATTATTATTATATCCTGAATAATCCTTCACAGCTCCAGCTGCAGTAGTTGAAACATTAGTATTGAACGGCATATTCAGCACAGCATATGGTTTTTCATCAACAAGCCAGTTGAATATTGGCCAATATGTGTTTCCATCGCTGTCAGTCGCAGAAGCGTTGCAGTACAGATTGTCCAGAGTGAAATTTCTGTACGAAGTAATGTTTGTTTGTGTAACATTAGGCGCATAATTTGCGTCAAGCGGCGCAAATATCGAGCCGAAGGATGTGATGTTTGCATAGACAAAATTTGCGGCAGTGTTGACACCATAAGTGTTTGCAAATACTGCAGGATTTACAAACCATGTCCCATTATGCTTTGCAATCTTAACATCATTTTCATTTACTGCAGCAACATCAGCATCCGAATAAGTTATATTCGTGAAAGCAAATGCGTTGCCATTTATGCTGGAAATATTAACATACTTGCCAATTGCCTTGTCCCCCCAGTTCAAAGCAGGCACAGAATTCACATAAGATATCTGAATATCTTTTGCAAGAACAGTTTGTTTTGTATTCTGACCATCATTCAGAGTTAAGTTCTGCCACAGTCCATTGTTTATGTAAATATTCGCGCCATTTTCAAGATAAGTAATTCCGGAAGTTGTCAATGTTCCAAGAGTTATATTGAAATTGGTATTCGCAGTTATGTTGACTTTGTTCGCAGTTGCAGTGTTATCAACAGTCAATACAGAATTGAAAGCAGTTGAATAAACATTTGCATTCAATAGGGTTATGTTTGTATTAGCATCCCAGCTCGTACCATTGAAACCTGCGCTTGGAACTGATGAGTCTACTACTCCATATATTCTCCAATCGTTCTGGACTCCGTTGTGGTTCTTGCTTACTAACCATCCGTAAGTATCGCTCATTCCAAATGTTGTGAAATTACAATCGGAAAACTGAAACGTAGCCGGATTTTGGCTGGTAACATCCGTTTGATACCAACCTCCTGAATTGCTTCCTGTAAATGTAGAATTAGTGGCAGTAACTTTCGGAACTCCTACACTGAATATCCCTGCAAGTCCTCCGCCTCCCGCAGTTGTTGCTTTTACATTGTTAATAGTATATGTTGCTGGAACGGCAACCTCAATCCGAATTCCATAGTATGGCATTGCAGACAAAGTTAAATAGTTAAGATTTATCGTCTGTGCATTTTGCAAGACAAGCCCACCATAAGCCGCTCCTACTCCAACGATTGTAATTGGATTAGTTACACTTCCAACAGCGTTTATATTTCCATTTACTAAGATATTCTTTCCGATTACTCCAGTAATCACAGTCCCCGCAGTCGTAACATTCAGCGTATCTCCGGAGCTTGTTGTCCAGCCATCAATAGTCATGTTGCCGTCAAAGACAACTGTAACTCCGCCTCCGCCTGTTGTTGTGTCAATTTGATAATCCAAATTAGAAACACTTATTTTAGTGCCTGCCCCAAATGAGTCCCAATCAATATCTGAACCTGTAATAATTGCTGGATATGATGCTGATGCCCCTTTGATAGTGAACTGATTTATTGTGTTCCATGCTTGATTTATAATGCCCGTAAGTGTTACCTGTGAAGCATAGCTCGCCGTTCCAAGAGTTAAAATCTTGTTTCCATAATATGCGTTTAGGGTAAGAGCCTTTCCAGAATTGACTGTTAAATTATGGGTTATATTAATATCATCATAAAATCGTGCATCAGTAGTTGCGACTACAACATCATAAAATGAGCATGGCTTAGTCGCATCTAATATTTGCGATGATGCTCCATCCATTGTAAGTGTCCCTGAATTAGAATTTAGAATTCCGTTGTTTTCAAGAGTGTTACCAAGAGTAAAAGTTCCGGCCGCATTCGGCGCATTCAAAGTTCCGCCGGAATTGATTGTCAATGCACCGTTTACATCTAAAATATATGCATTATTTGAGCCAAGAGTTCCGCCCGAGTTTATTGTGGTTGCTCCGTTAAAAGTCATGGTATTTGTTGATTGAACTAATAATGTCCCAGTTACAGATGTAGTTCCCCCAACTGTAAGCGTAAATGGAGTTACTGCAAAATCCTGTAAAGTTCCAGCGGCAACTATGAGGTTGTTAGATATATTTGTATTCAAATACCATTGAATTGTCCCCACCGTGTTTATTATTAAATTATAAAGCGGTTGCCCTCCCAGTACTAAATTACTTGTGCTTGGTGTTGTAATAGTAACCGTAGAATTATTAGGCGTAATAGTAGCACCGTTTATATTATCTATCGGTCGCTGTTGTGTATCCCATCCGTTTATAGTCGTTCCGCCTGTTGTCTGGCTCCACGTGCCAGTATTAGATGAGAAATAAACATTACCAAATGTATGGTTTCCAGAGCCACCATTCAGTAATCCGCCCGCATTTATTATCACGGCATCTGTAAGTAGTCCACTCCCCAAAGATAATTTTCCAACTCCAGAACCAAAGTATCCAGTTATACTTGTACTTCCTACAACTGTTGTATTTGCTTTTGTTGCTTCATAAGTTCCACTACTGGTAACAGTTAAATTACCGCCAATGTAATCATTTCTATCATTAAACTCAGTAGAACTATAACTTCCATTTACCCACATATTATTAGTTACATTTATAGCAGGCAAACTAGTTCCGGATGCAGACAGCAGCCCTCCAGAGTTTATATTGAGATTGTTTAGGACAATTATATCTGTCTGGTGCCTTATATTGCCTGTTGCACCAGTTGATATATTAAGATTGTAAAATGCTGTAGCATAAACGCCTGGTGAATTAGCTGACCTGAAGTCAACAGTTCCGTTATTATGATTAAATATTCCGCTAGCCCCAATCGTCCATCCAGCCCAATCGCTAGTTGAAGTTATTGCAGTTGTCCCAGTCGTTGCATTATATGTTCCTCCTGAATTAACAGTTAATGTGCCAAATGATATGGTTCCAGTTCCGCCGTTTAAACTTCCTCCGGAATTAATTGTTGTTGTCCCGGCAACAGTCAACGACATTCCATTTGCAACAGTTAATACACAGCCGGTATCAACAATCAGATTTCCTCCGACATAAGTGTGATTTGTCAGCGTTGTGATGTTTGCACAATAGAAGTCGTTCAGGGAAGTAATATTTGCGCCAGCTTCCATCGTCAGATTGCCAGTTGATGTTATATTCAAATGCCCAAATATTGCAGAGCCCTGTAATACAAGTGTTCCAAATATCTTGAAAATTGCGCCAGCAATCTGCTCAAATATTGTTCCTATAAACCTCAACACTGTTCCTTGGTAAATAGTCCAGCTTCCTGCTCCTGTTATTCTTGATGATACTATTGTTGACGAAGCGTTCCATGTTGCATTTATATACATCAGATTTACATAAGTGAAGTTTACGTTTGCTCCCCTTTCCACAGTCAACTGCCAGTTTCCTGAATCTCCATCGCGGCGAGTCATATTTGCATACACTGCAGAAGTTCCAATGATTGAAATATTTCCGCTGTTTTGTATTCTCAGGCCAGTTGATTGTGTGTTTATCTTTAGTGTGCTGACGGAAGCATTATACCATCCTGCAATATTCGCAGGACCATCTACTTGCGTAATCCCTGAAGTTGCTTCATACCTGCCACCAGAATTCACAATTAAGCCGCCGAATGTATTGTTCGGAGTCATCCACACAGGTTCTGCGGAATCACCAACCACTGCAGTGCCAAGTACTGCGGTATTGCTGTATCCAGAATCATCATATGTAACAGAGCCGTTTCCTTCAGAGAATCGCCATTTGCCCACTAATCCTAATTCATTTGAATAAACATTTCTGTAATGCTCCTGCACTTCTGCAGCGCTAAGTGAGCGGTTGTAAATTCTGATTTCGTCAATTACTCCGTTAAAGAAACTGTTTGGTGCACTAGGTGCACCTCTTGCACCAAATCTTAACGCGTTTGTATTTGTGCCCATGTCTCCAGTTTGTGCACGCGAGTAAACAAGCTGTCCGTTCTTGTAAACATACTGGTTAATGTGATCATAAACAACAGTTGCATGGTACCATTCGCCAACGTTTACAGGGAAAGAAGTTTCGCCATCCCATGCCCAGTGCGGCTGCCACGCATACAAGAAGTATCCTCCACCAGCAGCAACCTCAAATAAGTCCTCTTTGTTGTAAAGAATATTGGATGCTGCGCTGCCAAAAGCATTCATCTTAAACCAGACTTCAACAGTCCAGTTGTTTGCATTTGCGCTCAAAACAGCATTATCAGCGACTTCAGCATAATCATCTGAGCCGTCAAAATACAACGCGTTCTGCCTGGAATCCAGAGTTCCGTAAACTGTGGCATTTCCGCTTGCCGTGAATCCGTCAGCCATGTGGCTGACATTTGCGCCAGAATCAACAATCATTTTATTGAACGGATACGTTGCATTAACTCCAATTATGTAAGAATTGTTCACAAATTCAACAGTTCCCGAATTGTTCAGGAATGCACCGTAATTAATGAAGTTGCCATTCGTAATGTTTGTTGTTCCTGAAGTTGCACTGTATATTCCGCCGGGGTAAATTGTAACGGCACCAGCGCTTACAACAGATGAAGCCCTGCCAGTTAGTGTTCCAGAATCTAATATCTTGATTGCAGCTAAATTATAGTTTCCAGCTAAGTTTGTGTCTACGTATGTGCCAGCAGTAATATTCAGTTTTTGTATACTCTGTGCATTTGCGCCCAGAGTATAAGTTGTGTTGAAAGCAGTTGCATATGCATTTGCATTCAGCACAGTTAAGTTTCCCGTAATATCTGCAGCCTGGAATCCCGATGCTGCAGATTCGCTGTTCATAACACCCCAGACGCGCCAGTCTCCCGCAACATTGTTGTGGTTCTTTGATACGAGCCAGCCGTTTGTTGCTTGTAATCCAACAGTATTAAATGTGCAGTTATATAACTGATATTTACCTCCCGAATACATACCGACATCTTTCTGATTATAACCTACATCATTGGCGCCAGAAAAAGTAGAATTTGTTATAGTAATAGCAGGTGTCGCAGATTCAATCAGTGTTGCAGCATAAGATAGGGCGCTTAGATTGAGATTGTCAAGATTTATTATATTAATCGCTGTAACAGGGCTTCCACCGCCACCGAAATCAAGAGCTACATTTTGGGCGTTTATAGTGGCATATTGAAGGTCTGCCACAGAAGAACCACCCTGGAATATAAAGTCTTTACATCTTGTTGTTTGCCCGACGATAATATTGTTTCCCGATGCCCCATGTAATCGCATAGTTCCTTGAATAAGAATAGACTTTCCCGTATTTGCATTAATCACAGTTCCAGCAGTCGTAACATTCAACGTATCTCCAGCAGATACGGTGAAACCATCAATAGTCATGTTTCCATCAAAGATGACTGTAACTCCAGAACCGCCAGTTGTTGCGTCAGTTTGATAATCTAAATTAGATATACCTACTCTTGAACCCGCTCCACCGCCGTCCCAATTTATATCTGTACCAGTAAATGCAGTAGGATTTGAAGCAGTAGCGCCACTAATATAACTAGTTACCATATTATTATATTCGAAGTTCCATGCTCCATTGTTTGTTATTGTTGCTCCACTTGCAAAGGTAAAATTACATCCAAAATATGAACGTTGATTTAATGTTGTTCCCACATTAGTTACTAAACTATGCGTTATTAATCCACTAAAGTAATTAGTATATGTTCCAAAATGATGTGCGCCGCCAGTTCCTACTAGTAATAAATCATATAACGCATTTGAGCCAGTAAAATTCCCAATTATGTATTCGCCATTCCAGCCATTACCAACATCTCTCGTTAGTTTTCCGCCATTTGCAATAAAGTTTCCATTCATTGTAAATGTTCTTCCTTGTCCGTTACCCGTTCCAACTGAACCCCACGTAAATGTGCCAGTTCCATTCGGTGCATTCAAAGTTCCATTTGCATTAATTGTTAAGTCACCATTTACATCCAAATTATAATTTGAATTTGAGCCGAAGTATGCGTAGCCTGAACCTGCTCCGCCGATAGTTATTGCACCGTTATTAATCCACTTTCCTGTCGTAAATGTTATGTTTGCAGTTGATGTAGGGCTGCCATATCCTCCTACAATTGTTGTAGTGCCTGTTACATTTATTTGATATTGGCTAACATTTAAAACAATATTATATCCGTTCGTATAGAAAGCTAAAGCACCTTTTATTGTAATATTACCTAATAAAGTTTTAACAGAATTCGCATCATTTGAATAAATATACGTTGATGCAGAACCATAATTATCGAATGCAGTAATATTTTGCATTCCAGTTGGGCCATATGCAAACAAATTGCTGCCATTAATTATAGAACTTTCATTTGCTCTGAAAACATTGCCTGTTCCGGTTAAATAGACGTCTCCAAAACAAGTAAGAACTGCAGGCGCAGTAGTCCCCAGTGTTAAATTATTCATCATTAAATTCGTTCCACTAAGAGTAATACCATTATTTACAATTACATTATTCAGATATTTATATCCACCATAAAACACAGCATTTCCATCAACAGTTAAAGTTCCACCATTAGTAGTAATCGTCGAACCCGACTGTATTGTTAGATCCGCACTCTGATACCAATAGCCAGTTGCATCCGGAGCTGACAAAGTTCCGCCGGAATTGATTGTCAAAGCGCCATTTGCATCTAAATTATAAGCTGTATTTGAGCCAAGAGTTCCGCCATTGTTTATTGTGACTGCACCATTGAAAGTATGAGCCCCAACTCTTGGAAGTAATGTTCCCGTAATGCTTGTTGCACCGCCAACTGTAAGATTAGCTGTTCCCCAGCCAGCTTCACCCAAATCAAATGTCCCGCTTGTTACCGTTAAATCATGTGTTACATTCAGGTTTTGGGTAGCGCCAGTAAGCCAGTATGTCCTTCGTGTTCCGCTATCGATTACTAAGTTGTAAAATGTTATAGGCGTTGCTGAATATCCCATATAACAATCTCCGAGATTATCTGTTATATCAATAGTTCCGCCATTTGCTGTGAAAGTAGCTGCTCCTCCGCCGAATGATAAGCAAACGGGGCCTCCGGTATATCTATTAGTTATATATGTTGTTCCGCTTGTAGCCGACCAGTTACCGCTTGATACGATATTTCCATAAGAATGTGTTCCGGTTCCACCGTTTAGAGTTCCACCTGCGCTAATAGACACAGCCACTGTTGCTGACAAGCCAGTTCCCAAGTACAGGGTTCCGGAGTTTGCAGCAAATGTTCCGGAAACAGATGTCAAGCCGGTTACGTTAGTAATTCCTGAAGTTGCGTCGTACAGTCCACCTGAATTAATTGTTAATGAGCCAAATGTTTTAGTTCCGGCCCCACCGATGAATGTTCCATCAACAGTTACAGCTCCTCCGGAAATAATACTCAGGTCGCTTCCCAGTGTCAGGCTTCCTGTTCCTGCTACAGTCAGCGTTCCTATATCGTTATACGGGCCCGAAGAATAAGTTGCACTAGTCGTTAACGGAACAATTTGCAGAGCGCTTGAATTGACAGCAGTTCCATTTGAGGAGCCGTCTGACGGAGTGTATTCACATATATACCAGCTTGTTTCGTTTGTCAAATCAGAATCAAGAGCCTTTGAAGTCTGCCCCGTTATCTGAACCCAGCTTCCACTCTGGTTTGTAAACCATTTGTATGTTGAACCGCTTTCAGGGTTTGAGCCGCTGTATGTTCCATTGCAGTATAAATCGTCAAGTGTGAAATTATTTTCCGCGGAAATATACACATCTGAAACTGTAAGACCCATCACAGTCAGGGCCGTTGAATTCATAGTCTGTCCATCATTATAATAATCATTCGGCGTTATTTGGCACATCCATATATCGTTCATGGTTGTTTCAGATGCTGTAATCACAGACGTGTTCAGCGTGTTCAAACCTTCAATGTAGTTCTGGTAGATTTCATCTGCAGTCAAGCTTATGTTGTATATGCGGACTTCATCAATAGCACCCGCGAAGAATTCACTGGACCCTCCGCTCGAACCAATTATCAAATTAGCGGTTTCTGCTGCTATGCTTCCTGATTCAGCTACGGAATTATTTAGGTTGCCATCAATATATAATCTTGCGTATGAACCATCATAAGTGTAAACAACGTGATGCCAGTTACCATCTGTGAAATAGCTTGGCGTTATTGGGAAATCCGTTTCCCAATACGTGCCGCCAGTGTTAAGTCCTAAAGTTAAATAAGCGCCATATTCTTGGAAGGCAAATAATTTTCTATTGCCTCCGCTGTCTTGTCGTATTATATCATTATATTGATTAGATGTTATATCTTGAGGTTTTACCCATGCACTTAAAGTGATGAAAGTATCCGGATTCAAACTTGCCGAATTTAATATGGAAATGTAATCATCACTTCCATCAAACACATGAGCTCCACCAAGTATTCCATTTGAAGTCCAAGTTGGTGCATATGCAGCAGTTCCGCCGCCAAGTGTTCCATTATTATCATAACCAGAATAATCTTTCACAGCTCCAGCCGTAGTAGTTGAAACATTTGTATCAAAAGGCATATTCAGCACGGCATATGATTGATTATTCTTGTACCAGTTGAATATGGGCCAGACTAAATCTGCAGGATCATAAAGGTCCTGCGGGTAGCAAGTCAGGTTTGCGTCGGCACTGTTTGATGGACTGTCTGTTGCAGTCAGAACTGGCTGGCTTTGGCTGGGTATATGGTTTTGTTCCCCGCCCAACCCAAAAAATGATGGCTCAGGCAGCGTATAATTGCGCACGTAAACCCAGTCTGCTGTAACACTGCTCGGCAGGGCGCCTGGGTCGATGACTTGCATAATGGGTCCCACTCTGACGACTGGGGCTGATGCTGCGCTCAGATTTGCTTCAAACACATCATCAACATAATATTCAGTTGTGTAATTCCATAGTATTGACCATCTGTGCTGCGCAGTCATTGCAGACGCGCGCGCGGCAGAGTCATTTATTGGCCCAGCCATGTTAGCTTGCGCATAACCTTGCGAAGCATCAACCAGGATTTCGTTTGTAGGCAACATCGCGTTGTCCGCAGCCCCCCAGACAACAGGATAAGGAGCCCCGTCTACCGTAGAGACAGCATTCCATACAACCTCAATATGTGGCCCCCACCTGCCCCCTGCGAGGATGTCAATAGGAGATGCCGCAGATGATGCCAATGTCACTTGGCTGTTTGCCACAGAAATCTGCGTATTTCCAGGGTCAGTAACTGTCCACTGGGGGCCTAAGCTGTTACCATCAAAGTCGTCAAAGAAGAGGAACGTTTCATATCCGTTGCTGCCGTTTGAAGCACTCGGATTACCATAGTACATATCTATAACCAAATTTCCCTGTCCAGGACCCGGAATCGTCAACGCCTCTATCCATATTTTTGTTGACGCCGTATTACAGCCTGTTTCAATCCAATAACTCAATAATGTGTAGTTAACAGCATCATCGTAGAACCGCAGATCATCGCAGTCAGATTGCATTTTTCCTGCCAAAATAAGAGTTGCGGTATCGTATGTCAGACCAATGTCATAGTTAATACGTTCGCTGCTGCCGGGATTTTGAACAGGCATATATACTTTATATGCCCAATTACTATTCCACCACGGGTCTACCGCCTCAGAAACGCCGTCCCCGAGGACATAGAACCATAACTCGCCAGACTCTTGAGAATCAGGCATCTTCAGCTTTATTGTAAAGTTCTTTTCCTCATTTGCCGCGAAGTTTTCAGTCCATGCAGGAGTTACAAATTCCAACTGGTTTTTCTTTCCGCCAAGCAAGCTAATTTCCGATTTAGGAAGTTTCAGTTTTTTATCAAGCTTTTGATATTCTGGTAATGATTCTATTGCAAAGTCTTTGTCCAGGTTTTTCTTTTCTGCTTTCGCACTTTGGGCAGATAATTCTCCCTGCGATTTTGCATCCTCACTAACATCTTTCAAATTTAATCTCGTATCAAAACCCAGCGCAAGAGTTAAAGTCACAGGCCTATCTAGCGGATTTTTTATGGTAACTTTTGCTTCAAATTCAACTCCGGGCGGAATTGCATATGTCTGCTGGTCAAATATAATTGCGGGGCTTGACGGGATTGTTATGTTTTCTTCCGGCAGAGTGATGTTTTCAGGAACAGTTTCATTTGCAATTGGTTCGGTGGTATTTTCTTCCGGAGGCTCAATAATCCTGCCATAGTATATGTTGTAACTAACCGTGGTTTCATTTGTTTCATTTCCAGATTCTGCAGCAACAAATGCAGTAATTGGAATCTCTTCGGGCTTGTTTGCAGCAGTATTTTCCCACATTACGGCAGTTTCTATGCATAAATTGTCCAGATAGATTTCATTTTCAGTTGTAAACTGCACAGGCATACCGTCTGCAGTTGAAACATATATGCCGTCTGCGCAATTGAGCGGTTTATGTTGTCCAAATGTTAAATTGTATTGGACAATCGGAATCTCACTGCTGACGGAAATCTCAACTTTATCTTCCCAGTTAACGCCGCCTGCCACAAAGGCGCCGGTCAGGGTATAGTTGTATGCAAAGATTCCGACTGTACCGAGGGCGAGTATGAAAATCAAGCTGGCAATTAGGAGTTTATGCGCGGATTCTTTATTCGCAGTTCTTTCTCTGTCATTTTTCAGTGCTTTTCTGATTACCTGCTGCTCCCAGCCGACTTTCAGCAAATTAGAGGTAATTCTGTCCGCAGAATATCCGCGCTCCAGTAATTTTCTTACATATCTCTGCAAATGAGCTTGATTTCTGCGCGAATACTGGGAATTATACAACTTCAGTCACCTCCTTTACATGGACAGAAACCTTCATGTCCCTGAAAACTGAGAGAAAAATCTCGGCATACTGCGAGGGGACTGCAATACAACCTTTGCCGAGTTTTTCTCCAGAATATTTCTCTAAAAGTCCCCTGTAGTTAGTGCCGTGGTGGACATAGCCGAACAATCTTTTGTTAAGCAAGACTCTTATGCTTTCAGGCTTTACAACATCCCAGGAAATAATAGTTTTTGAAATTCCTATTTTTTTCTCGCAGAATTTTGAATATAAAATTATGGCTGATGGAGGCGTTTTTTCAAGCTGTCCGGCATCAAAATTTGTAGCATGCAGATACTCCTTCCCGACTGTGAGAATGCGCTTTTTGAAATCAGAGTCCTTTGAAATTTCAATGAAAACCTGCGGTATTTTTTCAATCCACAGAATCCGTCTTATTTCCGCAAGTTCAGATTCTGCAAGATTTGAAATTAAGTAAGATGCAAAAGCGAGAGCGCTGGCTATACTTCTAGCAGTATCGGGATGATTTTTTGTGGCCAAACTCCCCCTCGGTTATATAGTTACAATTGTAACATATTATATGGTATAGTTGGTACAAATGTAACTATATAAATATTGCGGGGCAATATTGAAATCAAGACATAGCGGAAAAGTCCAAAATTAAATTAACATATTACCAAAAAACAAAATTTTATAAGCACAAATATGGTTTAGCGTTTTGATTACAGTGATGAAAACTCATATAACTAGCTTACAGCTTCGGGGATTCAAGTCATTTAACCGCAAGACTGATGTGGTTTTTAAGCAGGGCTTGAATTGCATAATAGGTGCGAATGGCTCTGGAAAATGCTTGAAGGGAGATTCTTTAGTCCACTTGGCTGATGGAAATACCGTGCCAATCGGAGAGCTTGTAGAGCAAAAGCTAAAAACCAACAATAAACAGCAGCTTGATGATGGATTTGTTGCCAATGGAGACCAAACCAAAATTTTGACTTTAGATTTAAAAACTTTCAAAACAGTTGCAAAGCCTATTCAGGCATATGTTAAAAGAACTTCTCCAAAAAATTTGGTAAAAATAAGAACGCGCTCGGGCAGAGAAGTGGTGTCTACAGAATATCACCCGCTTTTTGTATTAAAGGATAATGTTGTTACCGCAGTCAACGCTGAAAATCTTTATGAGGGACAAAGAATAGCAGTACCAAGATATGCGCATGTACAAATTAAAAATAAATATTTTTATGAATTATTAGATTTGATAAGTGTAAAAGATAAATTGTATGCGCCCTATAAAGAAGAATATGCAACATATCTTAAAAAAATTAGAAGCGGTACGTGGCGGGCATTTGCAAAATCATTAAATCTTCCATATAATGTTCTAAAAGGCATTTTAGACAAACAAGCGATTAATTTTGCTCATTTAGTAACTATTTTGAGAAAAGCAGGTTTGTCAAAACTGCAAATTATGGATTCGATACCCGCCATAAAATCAAAAACTAGTAACAAATTTTTCAAAATACCATGGCAGAATTCGCCAGAGCTTGCACGTTTCTTAGGCTATTTGTTGGCTGAGGGCAGGCTGCCGCCAAAATCAGACCAGATATGGTTTGTAAACGGAACACAGGAAATTGTTGAGGATTATGTAAGTTTAGTGAAAAAACTATTTGAAATCAAGCCTTCGATTAACGAATACAAGCCTTGCGCATGGGACGTTTTAATCTATTCCCAGCCAATTAGGCGTATTTTGGAAAAATTAGGCATGGCTGTTGGCGGAACACTAAATAAAGACGTAACAAGTCTTTTCCTGTCGCACAGTTCCGAAGAGGAGCTCTGCAACATTCTAAATGGATTGTATTGTGGCGACGGTTATATTTCACCTTCCAGTATAGAGATTGTCACAAAAAGCCCACGATTGGCAGCAGCAATACAGACTATCTTAGTGAGATTGGGTATAACATTCAATTCCAAAAAAATAACAAAGATTGCAACAAACAGCGGCTTTAGCGGGCTTTATACGCAAATAACAATCTATGGCGTTGAAAACTTTGAGACGTTTGCATCCAAAATTACATTAGTTCATCTGGAAAAACAAAAAAGAGTAAATGCTTTATTGGGGAAAGTCCCTAATCCAAATCTGGACGTTTTGGAAATTAATCCCCTCATCAAACAAGTTGCAAAAGATTTAGGCATCCCCATTAAACCTACAAAAGAAGATTTTCCAAGACTTAGCGCATATTGTTATAATCAGTGTTTGCCAACAAAAACAGGAGTTAAGCAGTTAATAGCGCAGTTATTTGAGCCGATTGGTCAAACAGAATCTTTGTCTAAGCTTAAGGCTTTTGCAGAGTCGGATATTTTCTGGGACGAGGTAGTCTCGATAGAAAAGGTGCCCGGTGAGGATTGGGTTTATGATTTATGTGTGGCTGAAGACCATAATTTTGTTGCCAATAATATATTTGTGCATAATTCAAATATTCTGGACGCAATGTGCTTCATATTCGGAAGAATGTCATCGAAAGACATGCGCGCAGAAAACTTTTCTGATTTGCTTTTCAGGCGCAAAACAACAGCAGCTTCGGAAGGCGAAGTTGTCATAACCCTTAATAATGAATCAAAAATTTTCCCTGTCGACACAAAAGAAGTCGAGCTCAAAAGAAAAATAAAAAAGAAAGGGCAAACACAGTACAAAATCAATGGCAGAAATGCAACAAGGGGACAGGTTTTAGAATTATTGTCCGCAGCGCGCACTTTTCCAGAAGGGCACAATATAATTTTACAGGGAGATATTGCAAGATTTGTTGACATACGCCCTGTTGAAAGAAGACAGGTAATTGAAGAAATTGCAGGAATTTATGCTTATGAAGAAAGAAAAAACAAGGCTTTGCAGGAATTGGCAAAGGTTGATGAGCGTTTGAAAGAAGCGCAGATAATTCTCAGCGAAAAAGCACATTATATGGAAAATCTTGAATCTGAAAAGAAAGGTGCAGAGGAATATGCCGCAGTCCAGAATCAGCTGAAATCAGCGCAGGCTACCGAATTAACGCTCAGAATGAATAATATAAAATCAAAAATGGAAAAGTCCGCTTCCGAACTGGAAGCTGCAGAAAGAAATATGCAGAATCTGAAACTTGATGCAGAGATTTCAACAAAGAAAATTGCACAGTTAAAAGAACATGTGCAGAAACTGGAAAAGGAAATTCAGAAGAAAGGCGGCGAGGAATCATTAACATTGCAAAAGAGTGTTGAGTGCCTTCATGTTGAACTGGAAAAGGCACGTACACTGGTAGCAGCATCCCTTAATGAGATACGCAGAATCAGGGAAAGGAAATCAGGACTGGAAAAAACGCAGAAGGATATAGAAGAAAAAATCAGGGAAAAGGAAAAAGAAAAACAGGCGATTGAAAACGATTTATCTGCTCTAAAAAAGCAGGAAAGCGCCCTGAAAAAAATCTCCGGCACAGATGATTTGAAAGAACTGGTGGAAAAAAATGAAAAGCTTGAGAAAAAAGTTTCCGAATTGAATGCAAAAAGATCAGAGCTGCAGTCAGATATAAAACTTTTTGAAAATAATCTCCAAAACATCAGGGAAAAAATAAAAGAAGCAAAGGCAAGAGAGGAAAAATTAGGAAATCTTAAGGATGCAAAGGCGCGCCATAAAAAATTGATTGAGGAAATAAATATTTTGGCGAATAAAGATTCTAAACTTGCTCTTGAAATAGGGGAATCAAAAAAAGAGCAGATTTCAACTGAGGCAGCACTTGCCAAGGCGCAAATAAAAAGCGCCGCAGTACAGGATACATTGCTTTCTGATGCTTCTCTAAATCAATTATTCAGGAAAAAAATAGAAGGCGTGATAGGAATTGTTGCAGAACTTGGAAAAGTTGATTCCGAATATGCAACCGCCCTGAAAATAGCTGCCGGAAACAGGATGCGTAACGTAGTCGTTGATTCTGTTGATACAGCAATCAAGTGCCTGCAGCATCTGAAAACAGCAAAAGCAGGAATTGCCACTTTAATTCCGCTCGATAAAATAAGGGCGCCTGCTGACGATATACCACCAGAGATATTGAAAAAACCAGGCATTATAGGACTTGCTCATGAGTTGATTTCATCAGAATCAAGGTACAAAAACCTGTTCAGATATGTTTTCAGAAACTCGCTGATTGTAAAAGATGTCAGCACCGCAAAAAGCATGGGCATTTCGAAGTACCGCATGATTACGCTTGACGGCGATTTATTTGAAACATCCGGCGCGATAACAGGCGGCTTCAGGGAAAAAGGCGGGCTGGGTTTTGAAGATACAACAGCAGCAGGATTAGTGGTGAAACTGGAAGCAGACATGTCAAAAATTTCCACAGAAATTGGTTCAGCACAGAAAGAACGCGATGCACTGGAGCAATCTATTTTACAGTTAAGGACGGAAAAGGCAGAACTTGAGGGAAAAGTTGAGTTTGCAAAATTAACAGAATCTGGTGACACCGATTTTGAAGCGGAGGAAAGGAAAGTTAAGTCAAAAATCTCAGAAATTGAAGCTCAGTCAGAAAAACTCGACAAGGAAATTAACGAAATTTCAGGTGAGAGGGCTGCGGTAAAGGCAAAAATCAGCGACCTTCAGTTTGGTTCGCAGAAAAAGGAAGTTGATGACCTTGTAACAAAGAAAATGGAGATGGAATCGCAGCGGTCAGCAATAAATGCAACGATTGATAACGGACTTCTACCTGAAAAGGAAAACACGCTGAAAGTAATTCATGGGCTTGAGAAGGAAAACAAGGACTTTGAAAAACAGCAGAAGGAGCAGGAAAAGAAAATTTCCGAGCTTGAGAAAGACCTGGAATCAAAAGAAAAGGAACAGACTACATTCCGGGGTAAGCTGCAGGAGCTTTTTGCACAGCAGAATGAGAATGCACAGCAACTCAGAAATGCGGAAACAGAAAACAACAGCATTCTTCTGAAAACAAGCCAGCTGGAACAGACAAGAAACAATCTTGCAATTGAAAAGGCGCAGCACGATGCAGAATCTGCTGCGTTGGCTGAGGAATTTATGCCATTCAAGGATGTCCAGATTCTCGAAAATATAAAGTCAGTGGAATCTGTAAAGAATAAGGTACGGGAGCTTAACAACAAGCTGCAGACTTTTGGTAATGTGAATATGCGTGCACTGGAAATTTTTGATGCTGTCAAGACAGAATATGCTGAACTGTCTTCAAGAGTAGGAACTTTAGATAAAGAAAAGAATGATGTGCTGTCCATAATAACGGAAATTGAAACAAAAAAGAAAGAGACATTTATGAAAACATATGATGAAATCGCTACGCGCTTCGCAGACATACACAGTAAAGTTGCAGATAAAAATCATGCGGAAGTTGAATTAGAGAACGCAGAAAATCCGTTTGAAGGCGGAATTTTAGTACGAGTGACTGACTTGAAAGGGAAAAAAGCCTCGCTGGCATGCTTGTCCGGCGGCGAAAAAGTTCTTATCGCATTATCATTTATATTTGCAATTCAGGGGCACAGCCCGGCTCCATTTTATTTGCTTGATGAAATTGACGCTGCACTGGACAAAGTAAATTCAGAGAAAGTGGCATCCTTGCTTAAGGATTACAGCAGGATAGCACAAGTCATCATAATCAGTCACAACGACGCAATAATTTCGGAATCAGACAATCTGTTTGGCATCAGCATGTCCAAAACAGGAGAATCATCAGTAGTGAGTTTGAAAATATAATGGCAAGGTACAGGTTTTCACTTTCAGGAAAAGAAATAAAAGACATAGTTCTTGCTTTATTCGCGCTGACATTTGCATTTTCACTTGCGTTGTTCAGCACAGAAATCTTTGCATCTGGCAGGCATTTCATAACAATTATGCAGACATATCCGTCTTATTTTGTTCAGTCTTTGATTGCAGTTGGCATAGGTTTCATATTGCACGAAATGAGCCATAAGTTTGTTGCACAGAAATACGGCTTATGGGCAGAATTCAGGGCATGGCCTCTCGGTCTTTTGATGGCAATAGGATTGGCTTTATTTTCAAGAGGCGGCTTCATATTTGCAGCTCCCGGCGCAGTTATGATAAGCCCATATCATAAAACCAGAAACGGATATCATATTCAAATAATGAAGCCTGAAGACTCCGGAAAGATATCCATAGTGGGTTCAGTAACAAATGTTATTCTCGCAACCATATTCACAGCACTGGCATTTTTCGTAGGATGGAAGATTTTCAACATCAGCGCGCAGGTTAACGCATGGCTCGCATTGTTCAATATGATTCCGGTTTCGTTACTGGATGGAGCAAAAGTGTTTCACTGGAAACAAGAAATTCGCATAGGGCAAAAAATTTACGAATTCCCTCTCATCTGGTTCGGATTTTTCATGGTCTGTATTGCATTGTTCGGATTGACGGTGCTCATATGAAAGAAGCGGAAAAAGTAAACGAAGAGGAATTTGACATTCCTGCAGTTGAAATCAAATCAGAATCTGATTTATACAATCTTATTTTTAAGGAAGATGATATAACTTGGCAGGCAGTTATCTATGATTTGGCCCGTTCCGGCAAAATAAACCCGTGGGACATTGATGTTTCTGTTCTGGCGCAGGAATACCTGAAGACAATAAAGAAACTGAAGGAGATGAATTTCAGATTGTCTGGAAAAGTTATTCTTGCAGGCGCAATTCTGCTTAAATTAAAAGCAGAGCGGCTTGGCGTTACACAATTACTTGCATTAATGGACCCTGATAAATATGCTGTTCCTGAGGATTCTGATGATGACGGTTTTGATTTGGAAAGGGAAAAGCATTTCACAAAAGCCGGACTTAATTTGACTATCCCGAGGGCAAGAAAAAGAAAAGTTACTGTTTTTGAATTAGTTGAGGCCCTGAAGGAGGCAATTGGTGTTGATGCAAAAAGAGCCCAGAGAATGGCGGAATGGAAAAATCAACCCCTCCATCCACTGCCTGAAGTAAGAAAAGTTGATATTTTTGCAAAAATTGAAGAAGTTTTCAGCAGATTAAGGCAGTTTGTGAAAAAATTCAAGAAAAAAACCGTAAAATTTGATGAAATTGTTATATCAAAAAACAAAAAGGATATTATCTGGACTTTAATTCCGCTGCTGCATCTGGCAAATCAGGATAAGCTAGATTTGAGGCAGGAAGTTCCGTTCGGACAGATATTTATTGATGTCCACGAATCAAGTTTGAAGGAAAAACTTGAAAAGAGTTTGTTCATGAAAGAACCTGAAGAGGAAAAAAAGAAGGAAACAAAGAGCAAGAAAAGAAAAAGGAAATAAGCATGGGAAGGAAGAAGAAAGATGAATTGCAGACTGCAGGCGAAGCCCAGATACAAGGAGATAAAACTAGTAGTCCGCAGTCAGAATTAAAGGCAAAAATTGAATCCATATTATTCTGCATACCGGACGGCGTTACAGTTGACTTGCTTGCACACAAGGTAAACATGGCTTCAACGGAAGCGGTACAATGGGCTCTCGAGGAGCTAAAAAAAGAGCATGAAAACAAAACGGGTCCGAAAATTGTTTTTGAGGACAGAGTCTGGAAATTCAAAGTTCCGGACGAACACATTTCAGTTATTCAGGATGCTGCACAGCCCGAATTGGACAGAGCTGTGATAGAAACACTTGCATATATTGCATGGCGCAACGGCTCCCGTCAATGTGATGTTGTCCGAGTTCGCGGAAATAAAGCATACAATCATATCAAACTGCTGAAAGAAAAAGAGTTTATTGTATCGCATAAATCAGGTTTATCAAAGTGGCTTGAGCCCACAAAGAAATTCTATGAATATTTTAATTTGAAACAAGGGGATAAATTACCTGTATCTGAGGAAGTGCGGAAAGCAGCTGAGGAAGCAGAAAAAGCAACAGCAGCAGTCCAATTGCAGCAGCAGGAGCAGGAAGCCCAGCAGGCACATATCGTTGAACAAATCAAGGAAAACGTTGAAACCAAAAAGAAATCAAAGGATAAGAAGGAATCAGAAGAGGATGAAGAGCCTGATGACAAAGATAAAAAACCGGACAGTGGGGAAGAACCAAATGGGGACATAGAACCTGATGAAGAGCCTCCGGAAAGCGATGAGGAAGAGCCTGAAGAGAACAAATCCAACAAAGGTAATCCCGATAATGAATAATCAATTTTTAGATTTCATTTAGCATTATTTTATTATTTCCTGAAAATGAGTTATTTTAAAACAAAGTTTAGTAATTGTATCGAGATTTAAGGGTGCGATTTCCCTTGAAAAATTATCAAAATAAAATTTCAAAACATTCATTGTCTGCTGCAGATTCAAATTGATATTTGCCACGAGAACCTGCTTATTACCATCGTCAACAACGTATTTTTTTTCTTTAACATATTCTGCAGCGGCTATAAGTTTTTCAGCGCATGTCGCATCAATAGCAGGATAACCGCAAGTAGCGATGTCTACTTCATAGGGTTGTGAAAAATCACGTTTTATTAACAAGTCACTGATATAATCTAAACGTTTGATTTTTTCTTCAAATACACCTTTCAGGGCATTAGTTTCCTGTTCCAGCAGGCGTTTTCTGAATCCTTCAGCCTCAACCTTTTTCTGGACCAGTTGCTTAAACTCATCTGTATGCTCTTTCAGTATAGCCTCAAGCGAAATTTTGCCTAATCCTTTAATTATTTCGGGATTTAGTAGAGTTATAAAATATGCATTCTGGGGCAGGTATTTTCTGACATCAATTTCACGATCCCCTTCGGAATCACGCTTCATCTCCTTTACTATGTGCGTTTTCAAATCCGTACCGCAGCTATAGCATTTGAAGCGCAAGTCATCTGTCATTTTTCTCCTCCAGATACGATATACATATATGCCATACTAACCTAACGAAAGTCATAAAAGGATTTTTATGCCGTGATTGGCCAAAAGCCTGCACAGGCACATTTGGCAGCCCCAAAAGATTAACTTAACTGAAGTAATAACGCAGACTTAAAATAATCGTAATCCAGAATTAAAACATGGCCTGGCCCTTCAAAAAATCAAAATTAACTGCTCCAAAGCCGCAGGCACCAAAACACGTGGTGCATAAAAAAATACATGTCGTGCATGAAGCAATTACGCAGGATACAAAAATGCTTGCAAAAGACGTTGAGCATGTATTAAAACACGAAACCAAGCTGGAAAAAGAATTTGATGAGCACCGCGAGCAGATAGTAGGTGAGTTAAAATCAATCAATAAAAATATGGGCCCGCTGTATGATGCGGATACAAAACTTGAGACGAATGTAAAGGAACTGAATTTGATGGACAAGAAGCTTCTGTCCGAAATCAACAGGGTTGAGAGAAAAGTAAAGGATGCAAAAGACATCATACAGAATGTTGAAGATGCATATAATACTGAAACAATTAAAAAATTGAAAGCGCATCTGATAGAGGCAACAAATTCTGCGAAAATAATTGAAAACAGCGATTTCAGCATCCTGAAAAAACTGCAGACTATCGACAGGCGCATAGGAATTATTGAAAGACACGCCAATAGAATAAACGAGGAAAAGCTGTCAATGAAGGAGTCTGCTGAAGAGCTGGCACGGCACGCTTCTGATTTGAAGGGAACAATCGGAGGCTATTCGGACCAGTTCGTGGAATTGTCGGGAAAAGTTTCGGCAAACATAGCAAAGACAGCGGATATAGATGCGGAAGTTCATGCTATTCTGAGCAGACTGCAGACATCGGAAAGCCAGCTTGCAGTAGTTGCAGATATTTCAAGGGCAATGCAGGAGCAGTCGCAGCTTCTCACAAAAATCGCAAGAAGGCTGGAATATCTGGAGAAAATAACGGTGAAGACTGTTGTTCTGGATTAATTCTTAAGGTTTCAACCAGTCATTAGTATCCCATATCCTCGCTCTGCGGCATGTGCGGCATTCCGCCACCTTGCGAAGATTTTCCAAGCTTGCTTGCAGAAATAATATCATCAATCCTCAGAAGCATGATTGCAGCTTCCGACGCAGATGAAATTGCCTGCGTCTTTATTTTTAACGGTTCTATAACGCCTTTTGCCCACATATCCTCTGCTTTTCCTGTGTTTACATTCAGTCCTGCATAAACCATGCCCTTGTCATGCTGGGATTTCAGCTCAGTTAAAGCATCAATAGGGTCAATTCCTGCATTTTCAGCCAGTGTGCGCGGAATAATTTCAAGTGCATCCGCAAATGCCTGCACTGCAAGCTGTTCCCTGCCCGATAATTTGTCGGAATAATCCCTTAATTCCTTTGCCAGTTCAACTTCAATTGCACCGCCGCCGGCAACGCATTTGCCAACAGTAATTGCAGCAGCCAAATCCCCGATAGCATCAGTCATTGCCCTTTCCACTTCAGCAACAACGTGTTCTGTTCCGCCCCTTAATATTATAGAAACCGCCTTCGGGTTCTTGCACTGTTCAATAAATGTAAAACTTTCCTTGTGAATTTTTTTCTCTTCAACAAGACCTGCAAAACCCAAGTCCATTGCTTTCAAATCGTCAAGATTTGAGATGGTTTTCGCGCCGGTTGCCTTTGCAAGTGCAGTTATGTCAGACTGCTTGACTCTGCGGACCGCATAGATTCCTTTTTTTGCCAAGAAGTGCTGTGCCAAATCGTCAATACCTTTCTGGCATATAATAACATTCGCGCCGCTCGCAACTACCTTGTCAACCATGTCCCTGAGCATCTTTTCTTCGGTTGCAAGGAATGCCTGCAATTGCGACGGGTCTGTAATCTGTATCTTTGCTTCTGTTTCTGTCGCTTTTATTTCAAGAGCGCAGTCAATCAATGCAATTTTTGCATTTATTACAGAGGTGGGCATATCTCCATGGACTCTTTCTTTGTCAATCACGATACCCTCAACTAATTTTGAATCATCAATGCTTCCGCCTTCTTTTTTTTCAATTTTTATGTTTTCAGCGTCAACTTTATTGTCGCCTGTTAACACTTTCAGTATTGCGTCAACCGCAATATTTGCCAAATTCTCTCTTGCAATTTCAACATTTTTTCCGGTCATTGCGGTTGTTGCAACTTTTATCAGTGTATCGCGGTCTTTTGCAGAGATGGGTTTTCCCAGTTCATTAAGAATTTTTTGCGCCTGCTCTGCAGCATCTTTGTAGCCTCTTGCGATAACTGTAGGGTGTATATTTTTATCAATTAAAGTTTCAGCATTTTTTAATAGCTCGCCGGCCAGAATTACTGCTGTTGTTGTCCCGTCGCCCACTTCATCTTCCTGCACTTTTGCAATTTCAACCATCATCTTTGCAGCCGGATGCTCTATTTCCATTTCACTAAGAATTGTGACGCCGTCATTTGAAATTATCACATCGCCCATTGAATCAACAAGCATCTTGTCCATTCCTTTCGGGCCCAAAGTAGTTCTAATAGTATCTGCAACAGCCTTTGCTGCTGCTATGTTTGATTTCTGCGCAGATTTGCCTGTATTGCGCATTGCGCCCTCAGGCAGTATGAAAATAGGTTGTATCTGATTTGCCATTTAAGTCACAACTAGATTTAAAATTAGTTTTAAAAGAGTATTTGTATTGTAAAAAATAGATTTGAAATATACTTAATACAATTCCTTGATTTCTTTTCTTATATCTGCAATCAAAACAGCTATTACAAGTATTATTATGCTTACAAAAGCCGCAAAAAATGTTGTGAGCGACTGCCACGTCAGCAGCGACTGAATCTGAAAACTGACTGCTTTTTCGATGAGCCACATAGATACAATTGTCCAAGCTGCAAGGATTATAACCAACATTGCTTCAACCAAATCTGGTTTTGTAGTGACATGGGGTCTTAGCAGGGCCATGAACATAACCGCATTTGGCGTAATAAAAAGTTATCGTTGTGCATGTGGGCTTGAGCATAGCCCAAGCCGAAATAAGATTTCGGCTGGGCACAGCCGAACAAAGTTCGGCTTGTGCGAAACCCACAGCTCGCTCAAACGGAGCTTTCCGTTTGATAACGCAAACTCCTTGAGTTTGCGGAATTGAAAACTCTAAGTTTTCAATAAAAAGCTTTTTATTCAAAGGATATGCAGATAGCATATGGCCAATAAAATTGCGCTTCTTGAGGGTGAAAAAATAACTTATGATGGTGTCTTTGACCTGCGGGAGCTGTATAAGCATTTATATGAATGGCTTACATGGCGGAAATTTGATGTTGCTGAAAAAAAATACAAGGAGAAAGTCAAAGCCACCGGCAAGGACATAAGCATCAAATGGGAAGCCACAAAAGACCTTGACGAATATTCCTCATTTACCATAGAAATGAACGCGAATTTAATCGGGCTTAACGATGTTGAAGTCCAGAAGGAGTCCGCAAAGGTAAAGATGCAGAAAGGAGAGATAAGTATTGATGTTTCCGCATCCCTGATTACAGACAAGATGGAAATTTGGCAGTCAAAGCCCGCATTTTCATTTTTGCAGAAATTTTATGAAAAATATCTTTACAAAGGCTCTATTGACAAGATGAAAGCTGAACTGTGGAAAACAGGCTGGGATTTCTATAACGAGGTAAAGGCATTTTTGAACTTGTACAGATTTTGATTTATGAAAAAATGCGGTGCATTTTTCCATCCCAAAACTGCCGCTTGGCAGTTTTGTTATTCAACCTTTGACCTGCTTTCAGAAATCATCTCATCCACAAAGTCAGACTCCCAGCCCGCATGCACTAATTTGTTTCTTATTTCATTTTCAGAAAAGCCTTTTTTCAGGTGCTTTTTTATATATTCAGCAACCTGCTCATCTTCGGATGTTAATGACCTCATTGCAGATTCTTTCTTTGGTTTCTTCAGAACTTTTCTCCTGTGCTTTTTTATAAGCAAATATGAAACCGAAAGTGCAGATATGAGGGCAATGGTAACAAATAATGCCATAAACTGCGGGAAAAACAAAACTAATATGCTGCAGTCAGCAGGGCAGTTCTTTGCGTCCTCAGTCTGCTCGCATATTTTATTGCCACAGTGCGCTGTGAAAGTGCATCTATTATTTATGCAGGTTTCATTTTCAAGCGTGCAGCCTGTATCTGCGCAGCATGTTGTTTCGGTCTCACCAGATTCTATAATACCATTTCCGCATACAGGGAATACTGGTACTGGCGCCGGAGGCTTTTCAGCAGTTATCGCAAACAATGTAGGAATTGGGCTGGCTGCAGAAAAATATGTATAATTGGTGTCATTTGCTGCCTGTACTGTGGTCAGCCCTTTCCACGAATTGTAATAATAATAAAGTATAGTGGAATTAATTGTAAGATTATTTCCTGAATACCACGTTTTTGATACTTTGAAGAAGACTTTTGCAGAAAGCAGCAGGATTTGAGATGAATTCTGCACACTTACGTTAAAGTACTGGTAGATATTTTCCGAAGGGGCTACCGCATTGATGGGATTTGTTAAATTTGCATCAAGATAAACCCGCACATCTTCAAGATACGTCCTTCCTTTAAGAACAACACTCTGCAGCGGCTGTTTTGTTAAAGTATAGTTAAGGGTTACATTTTCATCCTGTTCTATATTATCATAGAAAAAACTCTGCCTGTATTTTGATGTCAAAACCCTGGAGGAAGCAGGCGGGCATTTGCAATTTGACTGGCATTGGTCAGGGCATTCAAAATCAAATGCACCATCACAATCTTCATGCTCATCAATTACGTTATTGCCGCAGTATGCGCAGGTGCAGTCGTACTTGCATTTGCCGGGGCAGGCAGTATCGTTGTTGATTTCACATTGTTCGCCGTACTCAGGCTCAATAATTTCATTTCCGCACTTTGCCAAATCCAGATACTCGCCTGTCGGTATTCTCTGAAATTCTGCTTTGCCAAGTAAAACGGCAAGTAAAACCAGCGCAAAAACAAACGCTACAAGGGAGAAAAACCTTGAATTGGATTGCTTGCGATTCTCTTTTTTATGCCCCCTTAAGTGATTCCGCATATCAATGGACCCTGCAGGAATTGAACCTGCGACCTTCTGCCTGTGAAGCAGACATCCTACCACTAGACCAAGGATCCTTATCTTAAGTAGTTTTTTATATCTAAAATTTAAAAGGATTCTCATATGAAAATCTCAGAAGTTATTAAGGAAGCGGAAAAACTTGTAAGCCCGTCAAGGGCTGAAGAAGACAGGGTTCATTCAGTTATTTTCGAAGTTACAAACAAGGTTGCAGTCAGGGCAAAGGCACAGAATATTAATGCACATCTGATTGCAGGCGGTTCCGCGGCAAAAGGCACGTGGCTTCCCGGTTTCTCGGATATAGATTTTTTCCTTGTTTTTGATTATGACAGTTTTTCAGAAAAATCCGCGGAGCTTTCAAACCATGCTGAAAAGATTCTGAAAGGAATTTTTAAATTAGCAAGACTGCATGGCTCAAGGGATTATTTTTCTGCAAAATACAAAAATTACAATGTTGAAATCATACCCGTGCTGGACATAAGCGAGGAGCAGGAGCCCAGAAATTTAACAGATTTTTCGCCGCTCCACGTAACATGGTTTAATATAAAAGCAAAGAAAAATCCAAAATTAAGAACTGAAGTCAGGCTTGCAAAGCAGTTTTTGAAAGCTGCTGGCGTTTACGGCGCGGAATCATATATACGAGGCTTCAGCGGGCACGTTGTTGAAATTCTCGTTGCAAACTACGGCAGTTTCCTTGGTCTTGCAAAATCCATGATGAAATGGAAGTATCAGGAGGTGGTTGATGTTGAGCGCCACTATAGAAATGCAAAGGAAGTTTTTGCAAACCTGAACAAATCAAAACTTGAAAGTGCTATTATATTAGTGGACCCTGTTGAAAAAGGCAGGAATGCTGCAGCCGCACTGGACCGAGATAAGTTTAATCTTGCAAAGGAAGCCTGCCATAGGTTTATGGATATGCCGGGCATTGAATTTTTCAAAGAAAAGCAGTTTTCCATAGAAAATTTGAAGGAAAAAAAGAAGGACTTGAAACTTATTATTGCATATTCAAAAATTAAAAACGGCAAGCCCGACATCATTGGCGCGAAATTAAGAAAAGAATTTGAACAGACGGAAAAGATATTCGCAGAAAATGATTTTGTTGTTCAGGACAGCGGATTTCATATTGACCCTGGTAGTGGTGTATTCTGGTTTTATTTTGACAAAACCGCACTCTCTGCAAAAAAAGAGCATGCAGGCCCGCCCGCAAATTTGAAAGACCATGCCTCTGCGTTTAAGAAAAAATGGAAATCCGTAAAAATAAAAGACGGCAGGCTGGTTGCTGAAGTAAAGAGGAAATACATCAAGCCCGAGGAATTGCTTAAGAAGCTGAAAGTTAATTTCAAGGTTTATTAAAATGGATATGCTTGTGAAAAATCTGGTTCAAAGCATAAGGATTTCAAGTTTAGACAGCACTTTCTGGATGGTAAGTTTTTCCCTTTACATTGTGGGCATAGGAGTCTTGTTTTATTATTTTTATAGGAAAAACAATCTGCGTTTTACGCAAATGGCATCAGGATTTGGGATTTTATTTGTTATCACAGAACTGCTGAAAAACCTGTTTTTGAGGGCAAGGCCTGATTTGTCTGACGGTTTTTCATTTCCATCAAGGCATGCAACATTCGCATTTTTTCTTGCCGCATTCATGCCCGTTGAAAAGAAATGGAAAATCCTGATATGGATTTGGGCATTTTTAGTTGCATTCAGCAGGCTCTGGCTTGATGTCCACTGGTTTACTGACGTGGTTGCAGGCGCAGGAATCGGAATAATTACCGCGGTTCTGATAAGACATAAAAAACTGGAAAAGAAATTAGGAAAAATAAAAATAATCTGATTACAAGATATCAGGTGTCAGTATTCTTACAAACCTGCTTTTTGCCGCAGAACTGTGCGCAACTATGTATTTCACGCCTTTGTTTTCAGCGATTGATGCCAATTTCTGTTCAAGAACGCCGTCCATAACAATTGCAAAAATGCCTTCAGGCATATTCTGCAGGGTGTCTTCAAGCTCTTTTACCGGAACTCGTCCCAGTATGTTAAGTGATTCATCCAGAACGAACGCACCGCGAGTTCCTAACAACTCTTCGGACATGCCTTTCAGTTGTTTGTTGTTTATTGATTTTGAACTGAAGCTAGTCGGTTGCGGTCTGTAAACCGGCCTTGCTGCAGAAACTTCTGTTTTTGGTTCAATGCCTGCCGCAGGTTCAACATGTTTGACAACTGGCGTGAACGGAACAGAATCGCCGTTCTTTAATTCGCCCTTTGCCTGCTCCCATGTTACCTTTAACCTCAGTGCTTTCAGAATTTCTTTCTGTGCAAGTTCTTCAACTTCCTTGCCATCCGGAGCTCTTGCAACATAATCCATATCTGTCAGGTTCGCAAGATTTTTTATAATCAAATCCCCGCCCCTGTCGCCGTCGCAGAAAAGCGTTGTGATTTTTTTCTTTGTCAGCTCAATTATAGTGTCTGTTGCCTTTGCACCCTTCATTGCAATTACGTTTCGGATTCCGTAACGCAGCATATTCACAACATCTGCCCTGCCTTCCACAATTATTATTTCCTCAGAATCGTCAATCTGCGGGCCTGCAGGCAGCCTGTCTTTTCCGTATTCCGTGACTTCCTGAGTCCTGACACTTTCCGTCAGGAGATTTGTGAAAGCCTGGCTGTCCGGCAGTTCTGTAACAAGTTTATTCAGAAGCTCCTTAGCCCTTTCGAGTACAAAGTTTCTCTTTGCAACTCGGACGTCTTCAATATTTGTAATTTTGATTTTTGCGTCACAAGGACCAACTCTTTCGATAGTTTCCAGGGCGGCAGCAATTATTGCCGTCTCTGCCTTGCCCATTGAGCTGGGCAGTAAAATCTCGCCTATTGTTTTTCCGCCTTTATTCTCAATCTTGACGTCTATTCTGCCGATTCTTCCGGATTTCTGGAGCTCTCTTAGTTCTAAATCTGAACCAAGCAAGCCTTCAGTCTGCCCGAAGACGGCACCGATTATATCAGGACGCTCTGCAGCGCCTGTGAGTTCCATGCTGGCATGGACTATGTATTTTATTGATACCGGACTTATTTTACCCATTTTATTCAACTCCTAAATACGGTGCATCCAAAATAGTGATTTTGGATTGCACTGGACTTATTTTTCCCATTTTTTTCTTCACCTTAATTTTTTAGAAGTCAGGACTGATTAACGCTTTTTTCTGCTACTCGGCATCTGCGTTTGGCAGAAACATTCACACGAACATGAACATTGACAGCATTTTTCAGCTGATGACTTCTTTTTTACCATAATCTTAGATGTGCCTAAAATACAACAATTCATGCGTTTCCAATTATGCCAGGGCAATGCCCTGACGCGTGAATGTGAAAGACCTTTTAATGGTCTCTGTATTAAGCACCTCTTAGTTATTCTATCTAGTATGTTTAGATTTAAAAACATTTCTGGTAAATACTTCCTAACTCACATATAGAAACAATATGCTTAAATATCGTTTTATACATTACAATAAATATAATGGCCACAGAGTTGCATTTATTAAATAGCCCCATACATGGCATCAAAAGGCACCTCAGAGAGCTAAAAGAAAACGATTGCAACCAGTCGCAGCTGCTCAAGTCTGTGATAGATTCAAATGTCCACACGCAGCAGGCGGTTGCAGAGGTTTCAAGAAGCATAAATGATTTTGTTGCGCTTCTGAAATCAGTTGATGATACCGGGGAATCAAAAGAGCAGAAACCCGCAGTAAATAACAAGGCTGCAGACATCGAGCAGAAACTGGATAAAATAGCTTCGCAGAACCTTCAGTTGATACAGGTGATTTCAGAGCTTGTAAGGCACCTGAAAAAAGAAAAGGGAATGCCGCAGCAGCCGCAGTATACAGGCATTTATCCGATGAGGCAGATACGATGAGACTGTTTAAATCAAAAAAAGGCATCTCGCCGATAATTGCAGTTATACTGCTGTTAATGATGACCGTAGCTGTTGCAGGCGCGGCATTTTTCTGGCTGTCAAGAATTCAGGGACAGATGCAGGGCGGAGTCGAGTCATATCAGGGAAGAATCTTTGAGAACATCGCATCAAGAGTTGACGTTATTGACGCAGACTATAAGTTATCCGGCGCGGAAAACCTGACAATATTTTTCCATAATGTCGGAAACTCAAAAATTCCTGTAAGCGATGCCAGCAGTTTCCCGACGACGACATGGATTCTGAGGGACTCTGATCAGGTTGCACTTTGCTCAGCAAACTGGGGCGGCGGAACAAATCAGACTACCTGCACTGAAGGCTGCGGCGCTTCAACACAGATGGACGTTGGCGAAATACACAAAGTGGTTCTGAGATTGTCAGGCTCTGCCTGCTCGCTTAGTGCACAATCTTCTGGCACAGTCTTTACATTCACAGTTGACTTTTCAGGAAAAACTACTACTTCTGGCAGTTTCGTGAAGCCGTAGAACCATGGTAAAATCAAAGAAAGGTGTGGAATCAATTATAGCAGTTGTTCTGATTTTGATGATAACAATTGCTTCAGCAGCCAGCTTCTTTTTCTGGTATACAAGGGTTCAGCAATCTGCAGAGGGCAAAACAGAGCAGTCAACAACATTTTTCCTGAACCAGCTGATTTCCTGCGTAAAGGTGCCCTACGCCAATTATAATCTGATGAATAATGAGTCGGAAATACACGTGCAGAACTGCGGAACAACTTCAGTGGGCATAGGCGATGGGGATGATAATGTTCTGGTTACATCAGAACCTTGTGCTTTCAACATTGATTCAATAAACTGCGATGTCTGCCCGCTTACACTAGGACCTGGCGCATTGGGAAAATTCGCGCTCAGGTTCAACAACGTTACCTGTTCGGGAACAAACACTAAAGCTGCAGACATAATGGCAGACCAAGGCAACCTGCAGCATAGAATTACATTTTCAATTGATGGCACAACAACAACAGCATCAAAGGATTTCATTCCGGCAATTATTTACAGTTGTAGCGTAAGTTTAAGCGAGCAAGTAGACATTATGGGCATATTCCCACCCCCACCCACAATAGCATGCATAAACTATACAATAAATTCAGGCAGCAATGTGGCGCAGACTTTTGGTTTGAGTGCAGAAACCCCACCACCGCCAGCCGCAAACTGCTCAATTATTGCAATTTACGACAGTGTAGATTGTACAGGTTCTGTAATAACACAAAAAGCTGTGCCTGCAAGGGGAACAGGAATTTTTTCTGTCGGCGTATTTGTTAATTCGACGCCGCCCTTTTGCATTGCGGTAACGCATGTAACTTCAACGGATATGTCAACGTGCACTGATTGGGGTGCAGTTCTGCTTGTACCCTAAATTTACGACAATAGTTTAATATACCTGTTTTGAAATGTTTTTACATGATGGCCACTTTCAACAAAAGAGGCATAACACCTATAATTGCAGTCATACTTATTGTAATGATAACTGTTGCTGCGGCAGGAGCAATGTTTTTCTGGCTGACGCGGATTCAGAATCAGGGGCAGGGTGCTGTTGAAAATTCCCAGTCTGTTCTGCTTGAGAGAATTGCAACCTGTGTTGACATACCCAGCATGAAATTCAATATCTTTGAAAATAAATTAAGGCTTGCAGTGCAGAACTGCGGCAGCTCCGAATTTATTCTGGGTGACGGGGACGATAATATGCTGATTACATCAGAGCCCTGTTCTTTTGTCCTGAACTGTTCCATAATCACAAGCAATGTCTGCCCCGTAACAATGCTTCCCGGCACTTATGCGAGAATTGATATGAACATGAGTCTAGCACTGTGTTCAGGCACAGCAAGCACGACTGCAGCCAGCGTTTTGGCAGATCAGGAAAGCATAACGCACCAGATGATACTTACAGTTGACAAGAAATCAACGGCCGCAAGAAGTTTCATACCTGAGAATACAAATACTTCTACTTAAGATGCAAATATCAAAAAAAGGACAATCAACTGTGATAGGGTTTCTGGCAGTGACTGCAATAGCAATTGTAATTGCAGGAACCACTTTTTTCTGGGCGAAACCGCTTCTTGATAAGACAATCGCGCAGGATGAAGTTCTGCGGATTGAAAACAGGCTGCTGGAGACGCACGAAACAGTAAAAATGGTTGCAAACAGCCAGAGCCAGGCATCCGTGAATTTTGATATAAATGAAGGGACGCTGTTTCTGGACAATATAAATAATTCAATTATTTTCAGAATGCATACAACATTGCCTGAAACTTACAAAAATGTTGTTCTGATTGGAAACAGCACTTATGAAGTTGGAGTTCTGGGAGTTGATGAGCCAGCGTATATCTTAGAGCAGGGCGCATATATTGCAACATTGCATTATAGGGTTTTGAAAAATGACGCAACAGGCAATTGCATCGGCATACTTCTTGAGCCTGGCGCCCAAGTAGCAGCTGGAAAAGGGGAACATAGCATTTTCCTGAAGTGGCTGCGCGACAATTCAACGGTTGTTGCAGGATGCGACAGCACAACCCTGCAGGTGGTTCAGGTTGAAATAGTTTAAAATGATATTATTGAAAATGTATAAAACTAATAATGACGATTTGAAATCCCATGTGTCAGAGCCAGCACAAGCAACACTGTTAGGAAAAACGTTCAGCAAAAGCCAGATACATATGCATTCAATTAGTCGTCATCAGTCGTCAAAGGCACAATACTCAATAGTCTACCTGTTATTGATTTCAGGAATCCTGCTTTTCTTTATGGGCGCGGTTTTTTTTATGTCAGATAGTTTTCAGAAATCGACCACGGACGAATACGGCGGTTATGTTCTGAAGAGCATCATGGCAAAGATAGAATCTGAACTGATGGATTTGAAAATCCTTAGTGGCACAGCAGAAAGTGCAGGTGTTTCTTTTGATGTTCCGGATATGATTGGAGAACAGCGGTATCTGGTGACAGGAACCGGAGACGGCATAAGCATAAGAACATATGGGAATCCCTCGCTTTTTGAAAGCGAAAACATCACTTTTTGGAATGCAACCCTGCGCGGCGCTGTTTTCTCAACAAAAGGCGGAATTACACTTCATTATACATCTTTGAACAACACAGTTACTTTGGGATAACTAACCGAAGTTTTTTTAATAACTGTATGCGGAGTAAAATCAATGGCCATTAACTTGTCTGCATTAAGGCGTTTATTCAGGAAAGCTGAAGCCAGCGAGATAGCAGAACAGCAGATGCCCGTTATCAAGCCGGAAAGCAGGCTAAAACCACAGCAGGAAACAGTTGTTACGGAAAAGCAGATTGAAACAGAAATAAAGCCTGCGTTAAAAGAAGAAATACAGCCGATTCAGCTGCCAAAACTGTATGAAAAGACAACAGCTGTAGGAGAAGACTTTCTTGCAAAATTAAGACAGGTTGCGGAAACATATCCCCTGGTCACCTCAAAATGGCGCGGCGAAAAATATGTGGTTGCAACAGCAAACATAAAATTCAATTCCGTTACAAATCAGCTGAACTATGTTGTTGAAGAGCCGCCGATTGACAGCAAACTGCAGGACATAATACAGAAAACACTTGAATTGCTCCAGAGCAGACTGGAGATTGACTTTGCCGAATTAAAAGCGAAAAGAGAAGTCTATTCTTTTGTTGATAAAAAAGTAAACGAAATATGGGAATACCTTGGTTTAAAATTAAGCCCTGAAAACGAGCTGAAGGCAAAATACTATATTTTCAGGGACACGGTCGGGCTGGGAAAAATTGAGGCATTGATGAGGGACCCGAACATAGAAGATATCTCTGCGGACGGCGTCGGAATACCATTATTCATTTTCCACAGGAACCCGTTTTACGGGGAAATGCCCACAAACATAACATTCAATTCAAAACAGGAGCTGGATTCTTTTGTCATGCGCTTGGCACAGAAAGCAGGCAAGACAGTTTCTGTTGCAACGCCGCTGCTGGACGCAATGCTTCCGGACAACAGCAGGCTTCAGGCTACTTTCGGAACAGACATCGCAAGAAAAGGCTCAAATTTCTCAATCAGAAAATTCTTCAAAGTCCCTCTCACAGTAGTTGATTTGATTGACTACGGAACCACTAATCCGCTGATAATGGCATACCTGTGGTTTGCAGTTGAAGAACAGCAATCAATTTTAGTTTCAGGAGGAACTGCAACAGGAAAAACAACTTTTCTGAATTCAATTTCACAATACATACCGCCGACAATGAAGATTGTTTCAATTGAGGACACAGCAGAGTTAATGCTGCCGCAGATAAACTGGGTGCCACAGATTGCCCGTTCAGGTTATGGCCCGAAAAAATACGGGGAAGTAAGCATGTTTGACCTGCTAAAAGCAGCGCTTAGGCAGCGTCCGGATTACATAATAGTTGGAGAAGTAAGGGGCGAGGAAGCTAACGTAATGTTCCAGGCAATGGCAACAGGACATCCTTCTTTAAGCACAATACACGCAGACAGCATGGAGTCAGTTATTGACAGGCTGACAACAAGGCCGATATCACTGCCGATGGCGCTGCTTGAGCATCTTGATATTGTGGTATTTTTGGAAAAAGCAAAAAAAGCAGGAAAATTCACCAGGCGCATAGGGCAGGTAATTGAAATTACAGGTTATGATAGGGATAATGACAAGCTGAAAACAAATGAAGTTTTCAAATGGCTGCCTGTTGAAGATGAATTTATTTCAGAGGACAGCTACATTCTTGCAAGAATTGCACAGCGGATTGGTAAAACACCTGCGCAAATCCGCGAGGAGATTATGAGAAGGGCAGCAGTCCTGAGATGGGCTGATGAGAACAAGATTCACGGATTCAAGGACATCGCAAGAATAATCAATATGTACTATGTGGATCCGAAGAGGCTTGCAGCAATGATGGAACTTCAGCGTAAGACTTAATACTACATTTCAGTTCTATTTGCACAATGGCCACAGAATCAATATATGCACAATCATTCAGATTGTTCAGCCCGCTTGTAAAAAAATTTGAGAATTATTTCACGCCGCTTCAGGATGATTTAAGGCGGGCATACATAACAATTCCTGTTGAGCAGTGGGCCGCATTTACGTTTCTGGTTGCAGTTTTAACGGCGCCTGTTGCAGTTATAATCAGTATAATGTTTGCAGTATCTTATCTGGGATTGGTTTGGCAGGCAGCACTCACAGGAATTCTTGCAGGCTTGGGTGTGGCTGCTGCAGCTTTTTTCCTTACTTACGAATATCCCTCCATTACTGCGGGCGAGAGAAAAAAGAAAATAGATAATGCGCTTTCATTTTCAACAATTTACATGTCCACTATAGCAAAGTCAGGATTTCCCCCGCAGGAAATTTTCCGCCTTCTTGGAGGCTTCAAGGAGTACGGGGAAGTCTCGAGAGAAGCCAGAAAAATTGCCTCTGATGTGAATGCGCTGGGTTTGGATACGCCTGCCGCAATCAGCAGGGCAATAGCAAGAAGCCCGAGCGCGGACTGGACAGAACTCTTAGCAGGTCTTAAGACCACTATAACGGTAGGCGGGGACCTTGGGAATTTTCTTGCAGAAAAAGCAAAGGGCTTTGTTTCGGATTACCGCAGACGTTTAAAGGATTTCAGCAATATACTCTCTTTGCTTGTTGAAGTTTATATTACATTAGTTGTAGTGGGAGCAATATTTTTTATCGTGACGACGTCGGTCATGGTTGCAATAGGCGGGGTTCCCGTGCAGCTGATTAAGATGATTAATTATGCTATCGTGCTGGTGGGCATGCCCCTGATTACAGCGTCATTTATCATAATAATAAAGGGCATATCGCCCCTGGAGGATTAAATGCCGCCATCTGATAACAAGGAAATGTTACAAAAAGTTGAGAAAGAAATCCTTGGTATTTACAAGCATAAGATTACAGTTCTGTTTGCAACATTTCCCGTGCCGTTTATCCTGGCGCTCGTCCTTTACCTGTTGGGCAGGTCAAGCACAACAGTTGTTGCAGCGCTTTCAGTGGGTATAGTTTTTGTTTTGATACCTTATTCGCTGATTAGTTTTTTTGAATTCAGAGAAATCAGGGCTGCAGAGGATAATTTTCCTGCTTTTCTCAGGGACTTGTCCCAGTCTGTGAATGCAGGAATGACAATCCCGCAGGCAATTTCAATCGCAGCGCAGACAAAATACGGGGTTCTGTCAAAATATGTCCAGAAACTTGGTGCAATGCTTTCATGGAGCATGCCGTTTCCGCAGGCGTGGGAACGCTTCACGGAAATGCTGAAAAAGTCGGACATGATAAGCAGAATCAACGCAGTTGTTTTGGAATCGTTTTATGCAGGCGGGGAAATAGGCGCAGTTCTAAACTCGCTGGCAAATGATGTCAATCTGCTGAAAAGAATGGACAGCGACAAGAAATCAATGATGCAGGAGCATGTCGCTGTAATGTATTTTGTGTTTTTCATATTCGTCGGGATAATAGTCGGGCTGCACAAAATCCTTGTTCCGATTCTGTACGTGCAGAAAATAGGTGTTTCGGGCGGGCTTGCTTTGCGCTCTGCCGAGCTGATTACAGTGGATTATTTCAAAATCCTGTTTTTTATGATGACTTTGATACAGGCAGTAAGTATAGGCATAATAGCAGGGCAGATTTCCGAAGAGAAGATGATTGCGGGTTTGAAGCACGTTATTATAATGCTAGCAGTCGGGATAGCTGCGTTTTTCCTGTTCGTCTTTCCGGCGGCATTGACTCTGGACGCTGAAGTATTCCCCTCAAACCCCGGAATCGGACAGAAAATTTCAATTTCAGGTTCAGTAACTTATGATGCCGAGCCTGCTGCAGGTGCACAGGTACAGGTGATTACACCAACAGGACCGCAGTCAGTGTTTGCCGATGGCTTGGGGCAGTTTGATTTGATTATAACCGCACCAACCCAGCCAGGAACATATGATATAACAATTTCAGTTACCTATTCCGGAGAAACCAAATCCCTGACAAATATAATTTCAGTGGGGTTGACGTGATGAATGAAAAAGCCCAGTCGCCTGCGGAATTCATAATCGTAATATTTGTTTTCATAATAATACTGGTTACGATTTTTACAGGATTTCTGATAAGAATACATCCTGAAATAGAGAAGGCAAAGGTGCAGACTGCCTGTTTGAATGCAAACGGGCTTGCCACGGCTCTTCTGAAAGAAACAGGCAGTCCATGGGACTGGACTTCAGATCCGGAAATTTTTGGTCTGACAAACGGCACGGATGATTTTGTTTCTTACAATAAGTGGCTGGCTGCAGAATCAATGGGTTATGTAAATATCAAAAATAGGACTGTTCCGGATGCCAGTTATCTGATTAGCTATAAGATTTATGCATTCAGTCCCGTTCAAACAGATACGTGCGCAGCAGGCATCAATAACACAGTAATATGCAGGCACAACCGGACTAAACTCACGATTAATGCATCAGCTGGCCCGACAGCAACATTAAACCTGAAATTATTAATTCCCTTTTCCTCTGCGCAGGTCACGGGTGCGACATCACTTGAATCAAATGATATTGTCACAATAACTACTAATGCAAATGAGACAATTGCAGATATTGAACTGCATACAAGCCCGACGGATTCGGATAAATTTAATATAACTTTAAGCGGGGTACCAAATCTAATCTTTATACAAAGGGCAGATTACAAAACACCAGGTGATGCAGACCTGCAGATTTTTGTTGGAAATACTTCTGTAAAAGAAAGTTTTGGTTCAGTAAGCACAGGGGCAAATGATTACTGCGAGGCGGAAAGGGCAGTTAATTTAGCGGGAAACAGCGAAACTTTCCCGGCGAGGTTTGACATACTGGCATGGTAAACAGGAAAGGTTTTTTTCAGTTTGTTGAAATTGCTTTGGTAGTCCTGCTTACAACAACATTCTTTTTTGTGTTCTTTCCAAGAGCGGAAATAACTTTTGAGAAGTTCCAGGACATGAACAATCTGGAGAAAACAGGCTTTGGTGTTTTGAAATCACTTGATGAAGCAGGTGTTTTTTCTACGTATCTCGTCACAACAGCAGTTTCGGGTGCAAACTTCACAGCAATGAAATGTTACATAAAAGCAGGCCTTCCGGCAAATGTTGATTCGCAGATAGAATATACAACAAATTCAACAGAATGCTATTCCGAGGACGGAGCTCTTGGCAGCTGCGGCTTAAATCTTGATGGGAACATAACAAAGGAATTTGATGTTGTTCGCGCAGATTACACTTTCGCCAAGAGAGTGGACCCTGTGACAATTCACTTATTTTTGTGGAGGACATTATGATTAATTTGTTGAAAATGCATCAAAAAAACCATGATTTGAAAGTCCATGAGTCAGAGCCAGCAAGAACATCTGTGCAAAATTGCAGCAACAGCCAGATACACATGCTTTCAACCAGTCGTCGTAGTCGTCAATCGTCCAAGAAAGCCCAGTTCATGATAGTCACAATGGTTCTGATAGGACTGGCGTTTTTCACAATATTCCTTTTAACAAGAACTGTTGACAGAAGCTCTGCAGTTATGTTTACAGAACGGGATTCGGATTTTGACAATCTGAAAAACGCGATTGTGCAGCGCAATTCGTGGGCTGGAAGCGGGCTTTTTATGGAATTATGTTCGCATATGCGTAACATTACAGCTGCTTCCGGAGGAAAGCTTGAATGCGGCCCCAAGGGTTTCTTTGGCGCCGGAAAAGTCAATTACTCAATAAATTACACAACCCTTGATTTTTCATATACGGGATTTTTGAATTAGAAATGGACAAAGCGGAACAAGTTCCGCTAGCCCATTTCATAAGATTGTATAATTTGTTCTTTGAAAAGTATGAAATGGAGTTGGCCGGATTTGAACCAGCGACCCTTCGATCTTCAGTCGAATGCTCTCCCAGGCTGAGCTACAACTCCCTAACACTAAGCGGTAAAATTCACTTTTAATTCTTTTGGGACAGAAAAGAAGCCTAATTTCATGCCGGCATCAACATAAGCCCACGCTATCACCGCAGCTTCAAACGCTTCAATGTATTTGTTTCTTTCAAAGAACCATTCGCCATCATTGAAATATCTTTTTGCAAAATCATAAAATTCAGAAGCGTGCTTGTCATGATTATGCACTTCAATCTTCTCAAAAACGGATTTCATTCTGTTAATTTCCTTTTCAGCAGCTAATTTGAGTTCCATTTTTTACTCTACCAAAACCAATGCAACAATCGCACAGCCATATTGGTCTTTTTTGTAGGGTGCGATTGCAGCAAGCCCGTCAAAGCTTTCTACACTTTCTTTGCCGGCAGCTTTTTCAGCCTCGTAATGCGCCAGTCTCTGTGCTTTTATCGGGCTGACAGATTTTCCTCGCCCTATGAAGATTTTGTCTTCAGTAACAGCAAATATCAGCTGCGATACAACTTCCGATTTTGCGCAGTTCTGCAAAACAACTCCCGGAAAATCACCGTTTAACTTGGATAAATGTTTTCTGTCATCAACAATTTCATATTTCGGAATTTCAAATTTTTCAAGCTTTGAAACCTTAATCTTCTCAAGATTCGCATCTCTCTGGGCATTAATCTCAGCCATGTCTCTAGTCTTGCCGTATCCAATGCCCCATGTCATATAGGCTTTCATTTTAGTTTAATGTTGAGTTTACCTTTTCCAATTTCTATGACAGCATATTGATTTTTCGAACCTTCTCCGTTATTTACACAAATAGTTTTTCCAATTTTATCAACACCAAAGCCTTCGTGCATATGTCCGCCAACGCACAACGGCGGCTGATATTTTTCAATTATCTTTCTTGCAACAAGTGAACCATAGTGCTTTCCGCGAACAGCTGCTGGTGCATGTTTGCTCGTGATTTTATCCAATTTTGTATTGAAAGGTACATTATGCACCAAAAATATAGTGTTGTAAACATCAACTTTTTTGAAAAGTCTATCAACAGATTTCAGTGTTTTTTTGAAATCTTTTCTAGTTTTAGCAAGTTCTTTTTGGGTTTTATCGCCTCTTTGAATTTTATACATAGGAATTTCTGGGCTGGAGCATCCTCGTCCGTATCCAATGAAGTAGCAACCACAATATTTAGCTATTCCCAAATCTATTGGTTGAATATTTTTATATTTCCTGACAAAAGGAGTGTACAAGTCTTTCTTGGCAAAAGTCCATTTTTCCTTTTTGTATCCAATTCTATCATTATTTCCGTAAACCAAGAATACAGGAACGCCTGCGCTGTTGAGAATTTTTAAGACTCTATTGCCAAACGCAGCAGATTCACGCAGCAACTTTGCTGCTTTTTCCCTGCCGATTGAGTCATACCAGTTAGTTTTTCCGTGATAATTTGCAAACATCATTTTGCGGATTTTAGTGCCGTAACAAAGATCCCCGCCTGCCAGAATAACGTCTGGATTTTCTTTCTCTATTATTTTTTCCAACCCTTTCGGGATGCCGTTGTCAAAGTCGCTTATTGCTAATATTTTCATGATAAAAAGAGGATTTTACAGTTTAAAAACATAAGCGCCGAGACTGAGATTTGAACTCAGAAATCCCTTGCGGGAAACAGGTTTAGCAAACCTGCGCATTACCAGGTTGTGCCATCTCGGCATAACTTGCGTATTTGCTTATTAATTTAAAAAGTCTTTTAGTAAAAGGCGGCACCCTGAAAATTGACAAAATCAGCCAAATGCTGCTTCCCTATGTGCCAGCTCCATGCAGTATCCTCTAAGCACACCAAAATTACGTTACCGTTGCTTCCTTCCGGACCTAGCGGGTTTCCTAATATTAGCGCCCTACAGGGCTACACTTCGACGCCAACTCACAGGACAACACATAGTTGACCTGCCGCTAATCAAGCTCAGCTCGGGCATAAAGACCATTTCCCGATGGAGGTGAGGCCTAGCCACCCCGACCTAGCCGCCACATAATAAGGCTGGTTGGAATTTTAAAGGTTATCTGCTGATGCTTTCAGTGCTTTTCAAATATGTAACCGTTAGCCTTTTCATACAGAATTTTAAGTTTGTGCTCTTTAGAATTCTCTCTTAAAAATTCGGTTGGTTCGCTACGTATTCCAAATATAATTCCATTTGACAGAGTTGCACGCACCATTTCTGCTGCAACAGCTCGCGCATATTTATCGCTGTCTAAAATAACAACACCGTCTATGCCGTTTATTGTAAAATTGACGCTATTGTCTGACAATTTAGATACAAAATCAAGCATATCCGCTTTTACAATAATCGCATCCAAGTTTTTTGAGTTAAAATCTTCTAAATCATTTAACTTTATTAATTTATCAATGCCAATATAGGATTTAACTTGAAATTTGCGAGCCAAGTTTAAAGTATATGCATTTCCAATCGCACTCTGCATATGTTGTCCGCAACCCAAATCAACAAGTACCCTTCCCTTTAGTTTATTTTCAAAAATATCAACAATAAATGGATTAAGTTGCATATCATCAAACCATTGGTCTGCATAGGGTGTTGATGATGTGACACAATTTTTATTTCCTAAATTTACAATTAACTTTTGATAATTATCATTATTAGGATTTTTATGGTTTTGAAGGTCTTTAAGTTCCATGATTTATAGTTAAGTCTGGCTTTTTAACCATTACTCTGCATCTACGCCAAGACCTTCCAAAAGCTCAGAAGCATACTCAGGATTCTTTTCCTGAATGACTTTGAAATAAGGCCAGAAGCTCTGCTCCAGCTCTTTTGCAGATGCGTGTAACTTGCCTCCCATCTGCTCAACCAAAGATTTCAATTTTTTTCTTTTTGCTGCCCTAATCCATAACTTTAGTAAAATTTCAGGCCTTTGGTGCATTATGAATCTCCTGTTAACCTCATTTTTTGCCTGCTGTACTCCTGCCAAGGCAAGTATTTTTGCATAAATAAAAAATCTCCAGTGCTGTCTTCTCATAATTCTTTCCAGAAAGCGGTCTGCTTCAGCCAGATTATTATATGCATATTGAAATTCAGCAGGCGTTGAATATTCTGCAGTAATATTCTGGTCAAGCCACAACAGCAAATCCTTAAGCTCCTCATCGACATAGTCAAAAACATTCAGCATGGCATCCGCATTATATGATTTGAATACTAATTTTAGCAAATTGAATATTGATTCTTCCTTTTCCCTGCCCCATAATTTGATATCTGTTTCAGTAATTTTCTTTTTATTGCCTGCAATTGTCTGTAAATCATTAATTGCGGCTCTTAAGTCGCCGTCAACAGATGCTACAAGTTTCTGCAATGCAGGCAGTTCATATTCAACGCTTTCTTTTTTGCAGAATTCTTCCATTTTCTTTAGAATCTCGCCTGCTGAAATACCTTTCAGCTCAACAAGCTGGCAATATGTCCGCAGAGTTTTCAATTTATCAGAGTAAGCATCATTTGCGGTAATAATAATCGGAAATTTTGTTTCTTTTATTACATCAGTTATTGCAAGAACTCCGCCTCTGTCCTGCTGTCCGGAGATGCCGTCGATTTCATCAACTAATATTATCTTTTTGCTGCCAAACAAGCTTGCTTGTTTTGAAGCATTTCCCAAAATTGAAGTAATAGCATCTGCATTTCTGAAATCCGATGCATTTAATTCAACTAATTCATAATCAGATTCATTTGCAATTGCATGCACAATTGAAGTTTTTCCGACTCCAGTCGGCCCATATAATAACAAAGCTTGCTTTCTTACAGCAGGAAAATCCCTTACAAATTTCAAAACTTCCAGTATGGTATTTTTCTGTCCGACTATATCCGAAACTTTCTTAGGTTGGTATTTTTTTATCCATGTTTGATTCATTTTAAACAAACTGCAGCAAATTCTGCAAGTAATGCAGACAGCTGGATGAATTCATTTGAGCCTTCAACCATTCTGAATTCTATTTCACCGCAGATTCTTATCAGCTCGATTTTGATTTTTTCCTCAAGTCGTAAATTCCATACTTCTTTCTGGATTTGTTTTATAACATCAATTCCGGAAAGCCCGTGTAGCAACATAACATCAGTTAGTTTTCTTTTTGCATCAATGAATTTTCCTTCCAGAGATAGTTTAACAACAGCTTCAATTTCCTTTGGCTCAGCAAATGAAATTATCTTAGATACATCTGGTGGACCAATCACTCTTATTCCAAGTGCAGTTTGTTTTGGAGGAGTTTCTTTTATATTTGCGGTTGCAGCACACGCTTGCAGAAGATTTTCAGCTTTCCTCATATCACCTTCAGACGCTTCGTAAAGCAATTCAAGGGCATCTTGATGAATTTCAAAACCTTCATTTTGTGCAATCTTTTTCAAAATATTTTCAATAACCACTTTCGGCAGAGGCTTGAACCTGAAAATTGCACACCTTGATTGTATTGGAGGAATAACTTTGCTGCTGTAATTGCATGATAAAATAAATCTCGTTGTCTGCACATAATCCTCCATAATTCTTCTTAACGCATCCTGTGCTTCTTTTGTCAAAGCATCAGATTCATCTAAGTAGATTATCTTGAAAGGCACATTTTCCACTGCCCTTGTTCTTGCAAAATCCTTTACTGCTCCCCGGATAACATCAATTCCTCTAGCATCAGACGCGTTGAGCTCAAGAATATTATCCCGCCACGTGTCGCCATATAATTCATGAGCAATCGCAAGCGCCGCAGTTGTTTTTCCGACTCCCGCGGGCCCTGAAAACATAAGATGAGGCATGTTTTGGTTTGCAACAAAAGCCTTCAATCTGGACATTATTTCATCCTGTCCCTTAATATCTTCAAGTTTTCTTGGTCTATATTTTTCAGTCCAAATTTCTATCACACAATCACTTCCAAAGCGTGTTTTAGTTTTTGATAATCATTAAAAAGGTTTATATTCGATTATATATTGATAACCTCAAATTTTGTAATTTATGTTAGCGGATTACTGGACACTAGACATATGCGAACAGGATTTATATAGTGTGGACAATTAATAAAATGAGTGTCCACATGAAAATACATATCCCTGCATCGGTAACATTTTCGAGCTATCCGAGACAAAATAAGTACAAATGGCGCGATAATAATAAGACGTCAATATACAATGTAATAGAGAATAGGCTAGTTCTACGCATATCTACAGGACAATTTGGAAAAAAGGCATTCAAATTAGATAAAAAGAACCGCAAAGTAATTGTTAATTTTAATAAAGATAAAGAATGGATTTTAACTCTTAGAAGGACAACAAGCAGTAATGTAATTATGTCTGTCCATGCAAAAAACCCGAAGCATATTTGGTTGCAAGTTATTTTAAACAAACTTGCACCAAAACAGTTGTTTAAAGAGCTTGAACTGAAAAGCAAATTTGGCTCAAGAACAATACCAGTTAAAGTGAAAATCGAATTAGGTGATTGGAGCGATATAAACCTGAAACCCGAAGATTTTCTTTATCATGCAGAATTGCAAGCTAAATCTTTGCTAAGCTATGCTTTGAGTAAAAAATTTTTAGTTGATTATGTCCCAAAGGGAAGAGAATATGATCTACAATTAATATCATCAAACAACAAAAAATTTGCAATAGCCATATCATCATATATTGCAAAAAATGAAAGCCGAAGCAAACAACACAGAGTTCAAAAAGCATTAACAGATATTGCAAAAATGCTGTCAACTTTATATTATGATAAAGATTTGATACCCGTCATTATATCGCAACCATTCCAATTTAATCGATCTTGGAACTTTGTACGCAATGATTATATCAAATTTTATCAAGAAAAGTTTAATTTTAAATTTATATTTACCAATTTTAAAGATGGATGGGAAAAAGAAGTATGTAATGAGTTAGATAGGATTTAAAAATGACATCGAGAAGAATTTGATATGGTATTATATAAACCAACCGAGTTTGAACCCAAAATACTGGAATTTTGGGCAAAGAAAAAGATTTACGAGAAGCAGAAAAAGCTCGGTTCCAATGCAAAGAAGCAGTGGTCTTTCATAGACGGGCCCATAACAGCCAGTCAGGTTTCAGGAATGGGCGTGCATCATGCATGGGGTCGCACGTTAAAAGATATATACCTAAGATGGCATGCGACGCAGCGCTACGAAATGCGCCGCCAGAACGGCTTTGATACTCAGGGATTGTGGATTGAAAGAGAAGTAGAAAAAGAACTTGGTTTTAAGCGCGGAAAAAAAGATATAGAGTCTTATGGCATAGGAAAGTTTGTTGAAAAGTGCAAAGAGCAGGTTAGAAAGTCAGCAGCAAAAATCATAGAACAGTCAGTCCGTCTGGGACAGTGGATGGACTGGGGCGATGATTATTACACCCATACAGATAAGGCAAATGAATACAAATGGTTTTTCTTAAAATTCTGTCACGAAAAAGGCTGGATTTACAAAGGCAAGGACGTAATTCCTTGGTGCCCGCGCTGTTCTACAGCGGAATCAAAACATGCAATTCTCACAGAAGGCTACTTTGAAGTTGAACACACATCAATGTTCATGCAGTTTCCAGTTGCTGGAGAAAAAAACACTTTCTTTTTGATATTTACAACAACTCCGTGGACAGTGCCCGCAGATGTTGCAATCGCTGTCAATCCGGAATTCAAGTATGTCAAAGTAAGGCAGAAAGATAAACATTATTGGCTTGCAGAATCAAGACTTTCAGTTATGAATGGCGAATATGAGATTGAAGCGCATAAGCGCGGCGCTTCATTAGTCGGAATAAAATATGAAATGCCCTACGCGAATTTTGAAGTGCAGAAAGATGCAGCACACCACGTAGTAGCATGGGATTTGGTTAGTGAAAGTGAGGGTACAGGCATAGTTCATATCGCTCCAGGATGCGGCCCCGAAGATTATGAATTGGGAAAAAAGGAAAAATTAACTGCGCCATCACCCTTAAACGAAGAAGGCGTGTTCATGCACGGTTACAGATGGCTTGTCGGCAAGCATGTTTCTGAAGTAAATCCCGCAATAATTGAAGACCTGAAAAAAAGAGGATTTATTTACAAATTAGAGCAGATAAAACACCGCTATCCGCATTGCACTCGCTGTAGAACAGAATTAGTTTTCAGACTTGTTGATGAATGGTATATTTCAGTTAATGACATGCGTCAAAAACTGATTGATGAAAATAAGAAAGTCAAGTGGTCGCCTGAAACCGGACAAAGATATGAAGAGGACTGGCTTAGAAATATGGGCGACTGGCTGATTTCAAGAAAGAGATATTATGGATTGCCGCTGCCGATTTGGGAGTGCTCTTGCGGAAATTTTGAAGTAATTGGAAGCGTTGCAGAATTAAAGAAAAAAGCGGTTGAAGGATTTTCAAAACTCAAGGAATTGCACAGGCCATGGGTTGATGAAGTCAAAATAAAGTGCCCAAAATGCGGGCAAGTTGTTTCCAGAATCAAAGATACGGGAGATGTCTGGCTTGATGCCGGAATGGTTCCGTTCTTCACTTTAGATTATCTGACAAACCGGAAATATTTTGATAAGTGGTATCCCGCAGATATGATAACAGAATGCGGGCCCGGACAGTACAGATGCTGGTTTTATTCAATGATTTTACACGGCGTTTTCCTTACAGGAAAAGCTCCTTTTAAGTCAGTCATGACAGACGAGCTTGTCAAAGGCGAAGACGGCAAGGAAATGCACAAAAGCTGGGGCAATGCAATCTGGTTTGATGATGCTGCGGAAAAAGTCGGCGCAGATGTAATGCGCTGGAAATATAGCACTCATGACATATCTAAAGAACTGTGGTTTGGCTGGAAAGGACTGGAAGAACAGAAGAGAAATCTTAACGTGTTGTGGAATCTGGCAAATTATCTACAGGTTTATTTCGGGAAAGATTTCAAACCAGCACAGCTGAAAGCCAACTCCGCTGCAGGCAGATGGATTTTATCAAAACTTGAGTCACTAAAGAAAAAGGTTACTGCAGACTTAGAGTCATTACAGCCGCATCTGGCAGCTCTAGAATTGCAGGATTTCTTCCTGAATACGTTTTCCCGCGAGTATATTCATTTTGTAAGAGACATATTGGCGGAAGAAGGAAGAGAAAAAGAAGCAGTTCTGCAAATAATGTATAACGTGATGCTTGATTTGCTGAAATTACTTGCGCCATTTATTCCATTCACAACAGAAAAAATTTACATTGATGTATTCCGAAGATTACAGAAAGAAGAATCGATACACCTATTTGAGTGGCCTGAATTTGATATGAAGAAAGTTGATGAAAAACTTGAAAATGAAATAAGTGTTGTGCAGGCTCTAACATCAGGAATTTTTGCACTACGGGAGAAGATGCAGCGCTCAGTAAGATGGCCTATCAAGTCTGCAATCGTTGTTACAGAGGATCATGACATCAAATTGGCAGTTGAAAAACAAAATGAACTGATAAAAACGCTCGCAAATGTCAATTCAATCCAGCTTACACACAAGCTTGAAGGCATAACGCATATTGTAAAACCAAATCATTCAGCAATTGCACCGAAAGCAAAGAAGGATACAACGTTTGTGATTGCACATCTGGTAAGTTTAAGTCCTGAATCCATTCTGCATAAATTGAAAACGGAAAAGAAAATCATAGTCAGAGGCATAGAGTTGCATGAAGAGGACTTCATAATTGAGGAAAAACTGCCCGCCGGACTTATCGGACAGCAGGTCGGTAACTATTCTTTGTATCTGGAAACTGAAGAGACATCTGAGATGACAGCATCGGGATTTGCCCGTGAACTGACAAGAGCTGTACAGGCATTAAGAAAAACCGCCGGTTTGAATAAATCAGACAGGATTGACTTGACAGTTTCTGTTGATTTCTGGTTAGAGGATATACTCTCCGCGCACCTGATAGAGCTTAAGGAAAAGGTCGGCGCAGATAAAATTGAGTTTTCAGCACAGCCCGGAGTTAACAAAAGGAAACACAGGGATTCTTTAAAAGTAAGGAATAAAACGCTTAATTTCGGGTTTGACGCATAAATCAGCTTCAAGAGCCTATATTTGTCACTCTATAGCTTTTAAAAGGGTTTATAAGGGTAATGTCGTTTAAAAACCCTTTATAACGAAAACTGCGGAATAGGCAGTTTTCGGGATGTAAAAATGCTAGGCATTTTTCCATAAAAGGGGTTGTTAGTGATGGCAAAAAAAAGTTCTAAAGTAAAACTAAGAAAAATCAAGGGCGTTTACGCAAAAACGCAAAATGTAGTTGTTTCAGCAGATATTCACAGGGATTTACCGTTGGAGAAATTAGCAACAAAGCTTGAGGGCGCGGAATATAATCCCGAGCAGTTTCCCGGATTAATCTATAAGTCTGAAGTCCCTAAATTTTCGGCGCTTCTATTTAGTTCTGGGAAAATCATCTGTACAGGCACGAAGTCGCTGCGTGACGCAAAAGCAGCGATTGACGCAATTGTGAAAAAATTAAATTCCATTGGCCTGAAAGTAACAGGAAAGGCGGATGTTAAAGTCCAGAACATGGTAGCTTCAGGCTCAGTCGGCGGAAGATTAAACCTGAATGAAATTGTAGTCAAATTTGAAAACACAGAATACGAGCCGGAACAGTTTCCCGGACTTGTTTACAAACTGCCGAATTCGCATATCACGTTTTTGCTGTTCGGAACAGGCAAGATTGTAGTGACTGGTGCAAAATCTGAAAAGGAAATAATCGAATCAGTCTACATACTGAGAGATCAGTTAAAGAAAGGCGATGAGTTAGGAAGCCCTAACCCAGAGCCCAAACCTGTCAAGAAGTAATATTTCTTTTAATTTTTATATTATATCTTATATAATACAAATTCTTTTATTATAATCAAATAACTAGAAAACTTCTGGAGGTGCAAGAAATAGCTATCACAGTTCTGTCTGAAGAGAAAATTGACAAGTTCCGTAAATTTATTGAAAAATATTACTACGAGACTTTGCTGAATTCAGTAAAAAAGGGAACAGGGAACATGCAGATAGATTTTTCCACACTTGCAAAATTCGATTTAGAGCTTTCAGAGCAGATGATTGACAATTTTGATGAGACAATAGCAAGCGCTGAAAAGGCAATTGAGCAGTTTGACATCCCGGAGGCAAGGTATCCGATAAGAGTCAGGATAATGAGCCTGCCCAAGTCAGCGCATCTGAAAATCAGGGACATAAGGGCCAGGCACCTTGGAAAATTAATGGCTACTGAAGGCATTATACGGCAGGCATCTGATATAAGGCCCAAAGTTACAGTGACAATTTTTGAATGCGCTGCCTGCAGCGCCCGCATACTGATAGAACAGAACGAATCAAAATTCCGCGAACCTGTCAAATGCCAGTGCGGCAGGCAGGGAAAATTCAAGCTTATTGAGAAAAAGATGGTTGATGTTCAAAGACTGGTGATTGAGGAGTCTCCGGAAATGCTGGAAGGCGGCGAGCAGCCAAAAAGAATTGCAGCATTCCTGCAGGAAGACCTGCTTGACCCGAAACTGGAAAAGAAGCGCTATCCGGGAAACAAAATCAAACTTGTTGGAATTATAACAGAAGTGCCCATGCCCCTGAAAACCGGCGGGCAGAGCACAACCTTTGATTTGGTAATTGACATCAATTCACTGGAAACAATTGAAGAGGAATTTGAAGAGATTGAAATCACTCCGGAAGATGAAAAAATAATCCGCGAACTTGCAGAGAAGCCGAATATTTACGAAAAGCTTGTTGCGACTATAGCTCCGTCCATTTACGGATATGAGAACATAAAGAAGGCAATTGTAATGCAGCTGTTCGGCGGCGTCAGAAAACAAAGAGCGGATGGCACAAAAACCAGAGGCGACATGCACGTGTTTTTAGTCGGTGACCCGGGTTCGGGCAAGTGTGTCAGTGGAGATACGACGATAGTCTTAAGCGACGGCACAGTCACAAAAATCAGAGAGTTTGTTAACCTAAATAAAGATACAGAGGCGATAAAGACTGGCTACGCAACTAAAACGGCATTTTATACGCCTTCAGCAAACCTTAGCGGCAAACTTCACAACGCCAAAATTTCGCTGGTCTGGCAGCGAAAGGCGCCAAAAAAACTGCTGAGAATTAAAACTACTAGCGGGTCTGAGATTACAGTTACAAAAAACCATCCGTTTTTCACAACAAATAATGGGTTAATATTTTCAATACCTGCAGAAATGCTAACGGTTAAAACATTTATAGCTGCGCCACGGCAGCTTCATGCTACAACAACCTTGCAGGAACTGCCACAAAATATCAGAAGGTCGCGGGCAAGAAATAGGATTATTTTGAACATACCACAGTACTGCGACTTAGATGTCGCAAGGTTTCTGGCATATGTAATTTCTGAATCATGGATTAGCAAAAGAGGCAATATGCTATCTTTCACAAACCAAGATGAAAATATGCTAAAAGATTTTTCGAACATACTGAAACAAAAATTTAATGTCAATTTTACAACGAGAGAGTCTCACGCGGGCAAGTCGGCGAAAGAATGTTACTCTTGCAGCAGTGAGCTAACAAATTTAGTTGCCGCAATTGAGCCGAAGCTGCTGGAAAAATCTGCTGGCAAAGTGATACCCCAAATTATTTTTAAGTCCCCAGATAATATTGTCGCAGAATTCTTGCGTACTTACTCTGACTGTGAGGGATTTGTTGACAAAAACAAGCGCTGCATAGAAATAGCTTCAGCAAGCAAAGAATTGGTTTACGATTTGAAAACATTATTGTTGCGGTTCGGGATTTTGAGCAGGGTATATTCCGGACTTAAGTATGCTGCAAACACTAAGGAAAAATTAAAAAGGCGCTATTGGCGCCTTGTGATATGCGGAGAACAGCTAAAAGCGTTTAAGGCACACATAGGCTTCAGCATTAGCTACAAAAAAGAACTTCTCGATTTCTGGCTTGCCGCACAAATCCCATACAACACAAATGTTGATGTTATACCTAATATATCGCATCTTCTAGAAGAGCTTAGAAAAAGCTGCAAAAAGTCCCAATTTGATTTTAATATCCCGCGAAGCTCTTATCAACATTACGAACGTGGCGATAGGTGGCCGAGCAGGCACCAGCTTCTTAAACTTTTACAGTCTTGCGAGCTAGAAAACCCGTGTACGCAAATTTTGATCCAGCTTGCGACTGCGGATATATTCTGGGATAGGGTTAAAGCAATAGAAGAAATAGACTCTAAAGAAGAATATGTTTATGATTTGCAGGTTGATAGCACGCACAATTACGTAGCCAATACATTGTTGGTACATAATTCCCAGCTGCTTCGTTATGTCAGCACCATAGCTCCGAAAGCAAGATACATGGCAGGAAAAGGCTCTACTGCTGCAGGACTTACAGCAACTGTTGTCAGGGATGAGTTCATGCGCGGATGGGCGCTGGAAGCCGGCGCTTTAGTTCTGTGCAACAAGGGAATTGCCTGTCTGGATGAACTGGACAAAATGGCGCCGGAAGATACAAGTGCGATGCACGAAGCTTTGGAGCAGCAGACAATAACAATTGCAAAAGCAAATGTGCACGCAACGCTTCGTGCGGAAACTTCTGTTCTGGCTGCAGCAAACCCGAAGTTTGGAAGGTTTGACCCGTACGAGCCAATTCCGAGGCAGATTGACCTGCCCCCGACTTTATTGAACAGATTTGATTTGATTTTCACAATCCGGGACATACCGAATGTAGAAAAAGATGAAAAAATTGCGTCGCATATTTTGAGACTCGCACTAGACGCAGATTCAATGAAGCCGGATATTGACACAAAATTATTCAGGAAATATATTGCATTTGCAAAGCAGAGATGCACACCGAAATTAACACAGGGCGCACTTGAAGAAATCAAGGACTTTTACATAAAGCTGAGAACGATGGCTGCTGCTGAAGAAGGTGAAGTTAAACCGATTCCGATTTCCGCAAGACAGCTGGAAGCATTAGTCCGTTTATCAGAAGCATCTGCAAAAATCAGATTATCTGATAAAGTAACAAAAAAAGATGCGCAGATAGCAATAGAATTACTGAGAAGCTCCATGCAGGAAGTTGCAATGGATGTTGAAACAGGCAAGTTTGACATTGACAGGATTACAACAGGCATAACCGCAACGCAGAGAAACCAGATTGGAATCTTACGAAGGATAATTGATGCACTTGCAGAAAGAGTCGGAAAATCAATTCCAATCCAGGACATAATGAAAGAAGCGGAGGCAGAAGGCATACAGAGGGCAAAGGCAGAAGAAATCATAGATAATCTGAAAAAGAAAGGAGATATATACGAGCCAAAGCCAGGGCTCATATCAAAAGTGGGATAACAACGACGTACTGGTTGAATCTCTCAAATGCAGAGCCAGTAAAACTGCAGGACGCATGGCAATTGCCAAATACAAGGAGATTCAAATCAGTCGTAAAAGAAAAAGGTAAAAAATGGTATACAGAATACTGAAAATAAGCGAAGCATATTTGTTAACTGATTCGTATACAGGGGAAACTTTAAGCAGGCACGCGGAAATTAGCGGCATTATTTTCTCAAAAGCAGGAAAAATGATTGGAAAGAAAACTGGATTAAAATTAATAAAAGAGGATAAGCCCACACTTGAATATGAATCGCCCGGAGAAAAAAATCCAGCAAAATTGGATTTAACAGAAAGTTGTTATACATCACCTGAGATAACAATTACTGCCGAAATAAAAAATCCTCAAAATATCGTGCAGGCGGATGATAACTTAACTAAAATTTTAGATGCAGCTATAACATCTATAAAAGAGCTGGGTAAATCGACAGGTGCGGTTCGCAAAGCTTGAAATGGTAATAAAACTAGCAATAAGAAAAAGAGTTGTGTCACAAAAATTGTGGCTCAGCGATGCGATTAACAGCCCGTTTACAAAAGGCGAGGGTTTCAATCCGAGTTTTGTTGAATTCGGCGGCAGGAAAATTTCCCGTGCGCACATAATTGCAACAGTTGTCGGGAAATTTACATCCGAGGACGGGAATTATGGTGCGATTACTTTGGATGACGGAACTGACACAATAAGAAGCAAGGCATTCGGCCCCGATGTAGCAAAATTAAGAAAAGTGCACATCGGCGACATAGTGCGCTTTATCGGAAAAATAAAGGAATACAATGAGGAGCGCTATTTATCACCGGAAGCAGTCAGGGTTTTGGAAGATCCTAACTGGCTTGCAGTTCATAAGCTGGAGCTGGGAAATCCGCCAGCTGCGCCAGTTTCAGATTCCATAAAACCCGAAGTGTCTGAAGCAGTTGCTGAAGAAACAATCAAGACAGAGGATGTTTCAATCCAGAAAAATATTCTGGAGCTGATAAAATCAACTGATGAAGGGCAGGGCGCAGACATGGATATCATTACGGAAAAATCAGGACTGCCTGCTGATGAAGTGAAAAACATCATCATAGGTTTGCTGAAATCAGGGGATGTTTACGAGCCAAGAAAAGGAAAGATTAAGGTTCTGGACTGACGACTACGACGAACTATTTTAAATTCTCAGAGGGGAGGTCAGCAAGAAAACTCACAAGATGTGCAGCGAAGCCAAATACAATGAGATTCAACCAGTCCGTCGTTTAGCGTTAGTTTCATAAATAACTATAGATAATAGGTGGTATGAAACACAAATATGTTCTTAAAATAATTTGCAGGAAAAATGAAGAAAAATATCTGAGGACGCTGGTTGAAAAAATAATAAAAGAACTTGAGAAATTTTTTGAAACAAAGTTTAACTCAAATGTACATTTAAAAGTTGTTTATACTAGAGCCGAAATGAATGGGATTATTAAAAAAGAAACGCCACAGTGGATGATTGCTAATGCAAACAAGGGAAAAATTGTGATATTTAGCCCTTCAGTATTTGAAAAAGTATCTCCGCATTCCAAAAAAGAATTTCCAAGGGTTTTGAAACACGAATTTTGTCATATCTTTGCCGATGAATTTCCGCCATTACCTAGGTGGCTTGAGGAAGGTCTTGCAGGCTATGTTGCGGGACAGTCTAATCCAAAATTTGCCAAAATTAAAAGTTTGAATAAACTTTACTACAAAAAAGACTGGGATAAAGAACCAGGATATCAATTCGCATATTTTGCAGTAAAATACCTTGTTGAAAACTATGGGAAAAGAAAATTCTTCAGGCTCATGTCAAAAGCAGACATGAATTTCACTCTGGATAAATTTAATTTGATTTTTAAACAAATATATAAAATCCCGGTTGCAAAATTTGACAGGATTTTAGAAAAAGAATTATCTAAGTAGAATCAAGCTTGTTCACTTGAAAAACACATTAACTCGTAACAATCACAAGCTTGATTTTATTCTTCAGGTCAGGGCTTGCCCACAGGCACAAATCGTCCAGGCTTACATTCGCGAGCTCGTTGCACTTTACTACAATTTGCCCGCCAACCTTATCCGTCGTGCAGTAGTCCGGTTTCTCCACAATAGCAGTGGAAGTGCCCTGCGCATAACCCACATACTTGCCAACCCAGAAGCCTGAGCCGATTGAAACCAAAATTCCTATTATCACAATGGCAATCAGCTGCCCTACCATCAACTCATATGTCGGTTCACTTTTCACAGTTGCCGGCTTTAAGTCCGGCAGTATTCCATTCATCTTATTTATTCACCCCTTTATCTCCATCTTTTTTCTCATTTTCTTTCTTCCATTTTATCAAAACTTTGCCTTGCAGGAATTTCAGGACATTCCAGCTGTCCACCTCGTAACTGACGTCTTTACCTTCGCCTTCTCTTTTTACAAGCCCCTGCTCTTCCAGATTCTTGATTTGTTTTGATGTAAAGGACTTGTCAGTCTGCAATGCCTGGGATAATTCCTTGTTTTTCTTTTTCCCGAGCAGGATTGCAGTAATAATTTTCATGTCCTGCAGAAGATTATGAGTTTCGCGTTTTGAAGTTTCAGCTTTCAGTTCTTTCTCTGATTTTGTTAAAATGTCCTGTGCAGTCAATGCACTTTTTTCCGCTGGCTGGGGTTCTAGAGGTTTTCCTTCAGGCTGTGTTTCCTTTGGTTCTTCTATGGTTTTTGGTGGTTCCGCAACAGCTTTTTCTTCAGGCTTTATGATTTCAGGTTCTATTTTTTTCTCGGTTTTTTCAGCTTTTGCCGGGAGAATTATCCTGCTATCACCTGCTCTGACTTGCACATTTTCTGACGGCTCAGTTCCTGTCGTAATGGTGTAACTAACTTTTTCCTCTATCAAACTAGGTTTAAGAACAGGAGTGATTTCAATTTTTGCAGGCAGTATTTCTTTGGGCTTTTTGACTGCAGGTTTCTTTTTCTTTTCTAGTTTTATTTCCTTGCCTGCTTCAATAATTTTATCTATTTCCGCTTCCTCATCACCAACATAATCATCCTCACGACCAAAGTCTTCAGGCATAGCAATCAGTTATTAGCTTATTTTTAATAATTTTATATAACATTATATACAGAAAGAAATATTTTCAATATTACAATTGCAAATTTTCACTTATCAATGCTAAAACAAATCCACCATAATCTATTTAAACGAAATTGCTTGCTTCAGCTCTAACCTAAATAAAGAGAGGTCGGAGGTTGGCAAACAAAATTAGCTTCTGATGCTATCTTAAACAGGGAAAGGTAAACTAAAATGCAAAACGGATTTGTATTAAAAGCAAAAACTGCAATTAAGAAAATTGCAGCAATTTCTGCTGGTGTTTTGATGACAGGCGCAACAATGTTTGGCGCAGTGTCAGCAGTAACATTGGCGGATTACCCGGCACCGTTCATTACGAGCGGAAAGTGGGTAGGTTTAATCGTGGTTGGTTCCGATGCCGCAGCAGGCGACATAGTGGGAGCAACTGATATAGCAGCAACATTGGCACAGGGTGCAACAATTTCCTCAGGTGGTTCAGGCGGTACAACAGTGTCTGGCGGAAAAAGTGAGGACTTGTTATTGAACACGTCTTTCAACGCATCAGGTGAATTTGGAAACGCACTGACAGATGATGACTTAGCAGGATTGCAGGACTCAACATTGAGTTTAGACATCGGTACTGTAAGCGGGGATTATGACTACCATGACGAACTAGTATTAGGTGGAGGTTATAATGCCACATTTGGTGTAGTACCAACGCCATTGAGAGTGGACACAAGTCTGACGTCCACAAGCCCGGATGAAGACTGGAAGGCAGACATTTTTACCCTTGTCCCAGCAAATGCAGTCGAATATTATTACATATTTGACGAAGACATTACGAGTGGAAACAGAATCATCAATGCGTCAACAGCAGACCCAATAACAATAAACTTTTTGGGCAAGAACATTGAGATATCAAGTGCAGATAAAGATACAATAACTGCGCAAGTTGGTGAAGAAGCATTCCTGAATGTTGATGACTCAGTTGTTGTCAACGGAAAAACAGTAAAGCTGCTGAATGTAGCATCAGGCACATCGCCAACATCTGTAGTTGTTGATGTTGATGGAGTACAGTCGACTGTAACAGGAACAGAAAAGGTCAACGGACTGAAGGTAAAAGTCAAAGAGACTTTTTATTCAGACACACGAACTGAAAGGTCAGCGTCATTGATTGTAGGTACAGATGCAACAAAGTCATATGATGATGGCGACGAGTACATAGGGCAGAGCGAAGATGATCCTGATTGGGTATGGGATTTAGAGAATTTAGACGGAGCAAGGCCTGTAATAGGCATTAAATTTGCCCAGAATCTAGATGACCCTACTGACGGAGCACTTACATTGGGCGGAACAGTAAAATCAACAGCCGCGCCAACTGCAGTTTTAGGAGACACATTGAGTTTCCCGAACAACTACATTAAGATAAAGCTGGACAGCACAATTGAAAACGACTACAGAAGATATACTGTTGACACAACAACAGAAGAACTGTGGAATGCGGGACATACAACAACAGAATCTTCATCTGCAAAAGTCTTGCACATACATGCCGGAGATGGAAGCAAATCTGGATTCCTGACGTCAACAGGTGTGGAAACAGATGATTTGTACCTATGGTTAAATGCCACGGCGTTAACTCCTGCAGTAAATGCGAGTTATAACTTAAGAGCATACTACAAGAACCACGATGCCGCAAATAAAAATGAGTTCTATTCGGAAGTTAAGAACGCGACTTCAACCGTAATAGGAACACTGGAATTCCAGGATTCATCAGTGGGCATTAACGTAACAATGGCTGCAATTAACTGGGTTGGAAACATGACTTTCCAGTTCTATCCGACTGGAAGGGAAGGCGATGCAAGGATGTATTTTGAAAGAGATTCTGCGGTAACAGGATTTGACTACTTAGGACATTCTGATTCGGACACAACCTATGGAAGTGACTTGGTGTATTTAACAGGCGAAGTAGCAACAGCTACACGAGATTTATCTGGCTGGGAAGACGATACAAGGACAGAATCTGGTGTTGTAATAAAAGACCCGAAGGCGCACTTATCAGGCGACAGCTTTGACTTTGATGTATCCGGCGACGATAACGACTTTAAGGTAAGAGTCATTATCAGCGGACCAGGCACAACGGTAACAACAGCAAAAGGCGGTTCAGTTGTAGTACAGCCAGTTTCAGGCGTACCAGTTGCAAAATTGGACACTGAAGTAGCTGACAAGACAGCATACAATATGATTCTTGTCGGTGGACCAGCTGTAAACAGATTGACTGCAGAAGCAATCGGATTAACTTACCCGACAAGAGGCGCTACAGCATTAACAGCATTGGGCATTGGCGCAAACGAAGCAACCCTGAAATTAGTGGACAAAGCATTCAGCGGAAGCAAGGTTGCATTGTTGGTAGTTGGTTACGAAGCAGCTGACACAAGAAACGCAGCAAGCGTGCTGAAAGACTACAGTTCATACAGCGCAAAATTGACTGGAAGCCAGGTGATAGTGAAATCATCAGGCGGAGTCATAAGCGTTTCAGCACCAACCGTAGCAGCAGCGTAAGTTGAATAAGCCCGAAAGGGCTTTTTTTCTTTTTTTCTTTTTTCTTAATTTTTTTGAAGAACTATTTACTAACTAGTTTAATCTCTAAATTTTAGGCATTTGCCGAGCGTTTCCCAAGCAAGATGTCTGCTGGCTCTGAACAATAAGCATTCAACCAGTCGTTAGTTTTCTGGATTTTATTTTCAATTTCAGCCGCAAATAAAATAGGCATAACAAATAAATTCCAGCAATCAATACCGGAGTTAATACTAACACCCAGATATCAGGCAATACAATTCCCAGTTTTCTTGAAGGCAGTCCAATCAGTAAATAATGCCCCAGATATGCAACAATCGCAGCCTTGCCGAAGTTTCCAATCACATTCCAGGCGCGCATCTTGGTTCGCTGCCAAATCCAGAAAACAGCAGACATGATTAAAGCAGATTCACCAATGCCAAAGAAGAAACTTGCAAAGGAGCGCCCGTAGAAATCAATTCTGAAGCCTGCAAAGTTAAGTATCAATGAAATCATGGTAAATGCAAAACCAAGCAAAAGCAGTTTTCTTAATTTACCCTCCCTCAAAAACTGTAAACAAACAGCTCCCGCAAGCATAAAAGGCAATAAGTTTGAAACAGAAAACCAGCCTTTCCACAGGGCATTAATCACAATTGATGAAATTCCGAAATTAATTGAATTTAATCCAGTATGAAGCAGCGCAAATCCGATTACAAGCGCAAGCAGATGTTTTGTTTTTAGTCTGAAAGAGAAAATAATTGCTGCAAAAACTGCAGTCAATCCGATTCCCTGCAGGGCTTCATTCCATCCAACATATGTGGGCAAACCCCACATCACTATTGTGAATGGAAGACTGATTAAAACATAAGGCAGATATCTTTTCGCTGCTAACCATACGCTTTTCCATCGTTGCATATTTTCTGCTTTTTCAATAAGTAAAAATACAGACATTCCTACAACCATTGTGAAAAGCCATACAGGCGGAACCCACGTTATGGAATTTATCTGGGAAACATACCACGGTGCATCTGTGTAAATATTTTTTCTGGACAGGAAGTCAAAAATCTCAATAAAAATCATAATCAGTATCGCTACTCCGCGGAAAATATCAACATATTCAAGCCGTTTCATTAACAACCTCTGCTATCGTTTTAACCGGAATGCCCGAATTTTTTATCTGATTTAGAATCCATTCAAATTCCTCATTTGTTATATCAACATCAGGTCTTGGATTATCCGAAATATCATGTATAACAATCACGAGCCAGCCGCCCCGTAATTTTAAATCAGCTAAGTAAACAGACAGTATCTTGTATTCGTTAATCTGGTGAACAAGTGTTAATCCGCACAATTCTTTGGCAGAAAGTTTGTTGATACAGGGCTTTGTTGTCCTTGCAGTTACAAAAGTACTGCCAGCTATTTTATAGCTATCATCGCCGTAAGGATATGCAAAGCTTTCTGCAGAAATGCCATGTTCTTCAAGGATTTTTTTGCCTTCAATAACGTCTAGCTCACATTCATCCTTGCTTACAGAGCTTGCTTTCAGGTGCGTTGCAGTATGCCCGCCTATTTCATGCCCTTTTGCCTGCAAGTCTGTTATTTGGCTCCAGTTCATGAGTTGTTTGCCTTCAAATTCTCCCTCTACAAGCGCCGAAGGTATGTAAAATGTGCCTTTAAAATCATAATTCTCAAGCACAGCTGCAGCATGGTATTGTGATGAATAACCATCATCAAAAGTTATGGAAATATATGCCTGCTTGTCAGCAGATGCGTGCTGTATATAATTCAGTGCAAGAAAAAATCCGAGCAGAATACATGCAATGGTAAGTATTTTTACGGTTTTTTGCATATAAAAATTTGCGCCATAACATTTTTATCCTTTGCTGATTTGTTGCGGACTGATGGAAGCACAACCTGAAGGAAATCAACCCGTGGAAGCCAGACTTGGCGTCGGGCAACATCCGAGGCAGGCACAGCTGCCATCATCGCCGCAGAAACTCACTGGTGCACAAGTCAAGGCAAAAAGAAAGGATTTTTTCAAGAAACTGGTTTCTGTGCTGATTCTGATATTCATGGTGGGATGGGTTTTTGCGGCTTACTATGGAATTACAAGCGGCAGCAATAAAGATAATGAAAACCTTATTTCCGTTGGGGGATATAATTTCTATCTGCTCTCTGACGGAACTTTCGGCACTTATCTCAACACAGGAGACTCAAAAATACCAGTCGCATTCAGGCTTGACCCGAGAAATGCAAGCGCCATTAGTTTGGATTCCACGGCAATACAGCAGATTCTGACTGCAAAAAAACTTTATCTGACATTTGATCCGAATACAGGGGACAATGCCAAAATCATTGTAGCAGCAATTGAAATTTCAAGGATAACGGGGCTGTATAAATTAGATACAGTCAGCGCATTTACAAAAGATTCAGACCCTCCGAGCCCGAATGTTCCAATAAGAACCTGCGATGATGTCTCATCAACAACCACGGTTCTAGAGCTCGGAATAAATAATATGGCAGACACCGGTATTCAGAATGACAAAGGATGCATAAAAATTACCGGAAAAAATGCAGATGAGCTGATATCTGCCGCAGACAAGCTGGGAATGAACCTGATAGGCATCAAACTTTGATTATGCAACAACTACTGGTATATCTGATATCATTTATAAGTTTGTTTTTAGCCATATTCTGGATTTTTGTGCTTTTTTTTGAAGAGGACAGGATTCATCAGAATCCCAAAGCAAAACGGTTTCCGCTGGTAAGCATAATTATTCCCGCATATAACGAAGCAGAGACAATAGGAGCAACTTTGCAGTCATTGCTAAGGGCAGATTATCCGAAAAATAAATTTGAGATAATCGTTGTTGCAAACAACTGTTCGGACAATACAGCGGAGGAAGTCAGAAAAATCAAGAGCAGCAAAATAAAGCTGCTTGAAGTATTCTGGGATAAAGGGATTAATGGAAAAGCGCATGCACAAAACATAGGCATGAAATACGCCAAAGGCGAGATGATTGTCATAATGGATGCGGATACAATTGTGCAGGAAGACACGCTCAGTTTAATGGTACCATACTTTGAAGACCCGAAAATAGGCATGGTGGCGTCAGGCGTGAAAATCCACGAGCCCAAAAACTTTCTGGAAAAACTCCAATGGTTTGAATTTTTATCAATAACTCTTTTGCGCAGGCTGATGTCATCATTAAGCATATTGTTCGTTACGCCAGGCGCATTTAACATGTACAAGAAAAGTGCTGTGGAAGCAGTTGGTGGATTTGATGAAACCACACTAACGGAAGACCTGGATTTGGCAGTGCATCTCCTGCACGACGGCTATAAAGTAAGGTCGCAGCTTGATGCAATAGTTTACGCAAAGGCAATGCGGACGCCGAAGGCATTTCATTTCCAACGAGTAAGATGGAGTCGTGGATTTTTCGCAGCCATGTTAAAATACAGGGATATGCTGTTTAATCCGAAATACGGAATGCTTGGGCAGTTTATGATGCCCACGCTCTTTGTAATACCTTGGATTTTAATAGTGCTTGTTTCAATTGTTTTGTATAATCTGTTATTGAATGCGTATAATGCCTTGCTTTTTATCCTGACTGTTGGAAGAAATCTGGATATCTACCTGCCCGAACTTACATTTAAAAAACTGATTTTTGATGTGGATGTGCAAATTGTGATGTTAACCATAATTATGGCCATCTTTGGAATTTTTCTGCTGTTTAAAGCGCACAAACATCTGAAAGAAAAACTGCGCTACCCAATCACAGCTCTTATATTTCTTACCTTTTACCAGTTTTTGCTGTCCGCATACTGGCTTATTGCACTCTGCTATGAGCTGGTTGGCGCAAAAAAAGTCTGGAGGGGAAAAAAGCGGTGGTAGACACAAAAAAATACAAGCAGCATTTGCTTATTACATCATTTATAGTGGCAGCAGTCATATTTCTTGCAGGCATTGCACTAGGATGGACAATAGATAATTTTAAAGTAAATACCATCACATCTGCCTTAAATCAGAACGAGCTGAATACGGAATCTTTCCTGCTGGAATCACAATTCGTTGAAAATTTCGGCGGGGATTACTGCAAATTGCTGAATTTAAGAATAAAAGACCTGCAGAAAAGCATAGCGCAGACAAGCGAGCAGTTATCAACATGGGGCGAAAGCAAAAAATTCAAAACATCAGACTTTGATTATCTTAAACGGAAATATTTCCTTCTTGAAATTAAGTTCTTATTCTTGCTGCAGGATATGACGCATACTTGCGGAAAAAGTTATGATACTATCTTATTTTTTTATAACATAGATGACAGCCAGAGTATGCGGCAGGGTTATGCGCTGGATGAAGTGCGCATGACAAGAAATGACCTGATTGTATTATCTTTTGACAAAAACTATGTTGCCGAACCGCTTATGCTTGTGCTGTTAACAAAATACGACATAGAATCTGCGCCAGCAATTGTGATTAACGGGCAGAGAACCATAAGCGGTTACACATCTGCAGAAAAAATAAATGCCCTATTAGACTAATTTACACAAACTGCCAAACAAGGATTCACAATAACTCAGAGGTTCTATTTTTGAATACCCTTCCAAATAAGAATAGCGGACATTGGTAATTGTTTTGCAGACAGAGCTGTTGCCAATCAGATAGTAGTCGCTGCCCTGCTCTAAAATCGGTTTATCTGATAGAAATGTCTCATTTTTTACGTAATCTGATTCCTGATTTGTAAAAAAAAGCACCTTGTAACCTTCGTTAATATATTCATCCAGAAATTGCTTTCTTGGTGCAGGTTCACAGGGTACTCCAAGCCAGTCATATACGACCCAGACATTTGAGGCACAGGCACAATCAAGTTTGGGTATGAAACCAGTATAGTATTCAATCCTTTCCCGATTGTCCATCGGGAGCAGCTGACATGCTGCAATGCCAAGGTTAAGCAAGAGTATAAATACCAAAATAATCTTTTTGTTCCTGAATATTTTTTCAAATGCAAATGTTGTGAAAAACGCAACAGGCATCGCAAAGTTGAATAAATAACGGGTTTCCTTCCACGGCGTTTTAAGATAACTTATAATACTTAAAACTGCAAATGCAATTAAAATTAACAGCAGTTTTTTTTCAAACTTTCTTGATTTCCACAGGCCAATAACAAAAAAGGGCGCATACCATCCAATGACTTTCAAGAAATCAAAAACAGCGTTAAAATTCAGCACATAAGGGCGTAATTTAACATTTACAGCATAGCTGTCTCCGATGCTGGCCCAAAAACTTCCAAATGCAAAATAGTTGAATACAAGCCAGATTACAATTGGTATCAGGAAAAAGAAAATTCTGACAATTAAATCCTTCAGTTTTGCAAAAGAATCTTTCTTAAAGAAAAGCATGAAAACGTAAATCAGGTTATCATATCGCACCAAGCTGGCCAATCCAAATAATAAACCAGATTTGTTTCCTGAAAGTACAATAATACCTAATTGCAGCAGCGCCAATGAAAGAAGCTCTGTGCCAACATACTGTCCGGCCAGTAAAACAAAGGGAGACAGCTCCAGCAAATAAAACAATTCTTTATTTATTTTGAAAAAATCAGCAAGTTTTACAGATGAAACTGCAAAGAGTACAGATACCAGAATTAAATAAAAATATTCTACGCCTTTCCAGCCAAAAACAAAATGCAGCACGCCCATTACAAAGGAAGCAATCGGCGGGCGCAGCATTTCAAAATAAATGCCATTTGAGAGCCAGTATTTAGCATTCAGAATATAAACCGAATAATCCCATGACCAGATAAACCAGTGCTGTATAAGAAAGAAAGCCGTTGATGCCAGAAATATCATGAGAATCAGCGGGTTATTTTTAATCCATGAATAAAATTTCAAACAAGATTGTCGCATTTTAATGTCCAATTGTTAAAGTTTTATAATTGTTGCTAGCTTATGAAGTGGACAACGCCTGCAGCTAATATAATTAAAAAGCCCAGCATGGTTAAGGGAATCCTGAACCGCTTCAGCTTTGTGCCCAGCATTGTTTTGTCACACGTTTTCCAGAAAAATCCTGCCAATGTGGCAAGGGTGAGGCTGAAGTAAGGAAGCCCTAATTTTGCAGGAATAAGATTGAATAACAGCACAAGCAGAATTGAAATAACTGCGCTCAGCATCAAAAGTGTTGATTTTTTTCTCTCGTGCATACCAAGATAAAGTCCGAACATTCCCAAATATGTCGGAACAAGCCCGGCGATGGCAAAAACGCTCGTTATATTAAAATTTTCAACCGCAAAAGCGTAATAATTTGCTTTTATATATTGTTCAATCACAAGAAAAAATGCGGGAGTCGCAGTAAAAAAGAAAAATATTCCTGCTATCGCAACGGATGAGACAATTGCAAAATAAATTTCATTCATGCTGAGGTCTTTTCTTTCAAGCTTTACAAGAAGCATGTATATGCCAAAAATAGGTATCAGGAGCAGAGCATAAACGTGAACAAATGCCAGAATCAGCGGAACAATTAATGCATATTTCCAGTCACCCATTTCTTTCATATATAAAAGTGATAAAACGCTGAGGAAGAACAGGAATACCGCCAGAGAATGAGTCAGCTGGGCAACGGTTCTCCAGCTGTAAAGGGGAATTGTTGCAGCAAGCGCCGCAGAAAATAATGCTGCTAGATTATTTTCAGTTAATTTTAATGAAATCAGATATACGATGAATATAATCGCCAGGCTGATTGCAGATGATGCCCAGTATGCAAACAGGCTTTCGTTAATAGGTTTGTCCAGATGGTATTTCCAGATTCGTAATATGGTTGCAAGTGAGATTATTCCTGCCAGATATAACAGGTCAATATGACTATGAGTTTTTGTTTTAGTTTCCATTAAATAGTTCCTTTATTAATACAGTGGCATAATCCCCCTTTAACAATTCAAAAGCCAGTCTTATTTTAAATTTGTTTGGATTCATCTCGTCAGGCTCCAACTTGCCAATTTTCAGCTTTTTCGGGAAAAATAGCGCTGCACGAAAGCTTCCTGCAGATGCCAGCTCAGGCATTCTTGTGCATTTGAATTCATATAAAACAACATTTTCATCCATCAGGATTTCTTTTACTGCTTTTGAAAACTTGTCTTTTCCAAGCTTGGTTTCAAAGCCAGGTATCGGCAGGTTCTTTGACTTTCCAATTTTTGTATTTTTTATTGCATCAAGCGCCTTGTTGAAAATCCAGCTCTGATAGCCATGAACATACATTCGTCTCACAGGCTTCGGGAGTTTTCTCAGGGCGCCCGCATAGTCATTTGGAAACTGCACCAGATAGTTCAGGACAGCCTTTTCCAACCCAAGGAACTTAGGCATCTGCGCAAGGATTTCAGGCCATTTATGCCAGTTCTTTTTTGCAAAGTTCCTTGCTTTCTTTGCAACCTTATTTTCATCCTCTGAGTATGTAAGCATGTACCTGACTGCAAGCTCAAACCTACCCTTGATTATTTCCTTTCCTATCAGGGCGGTGTTTCCGGAGCCAAAACGCTGGGGGCCGAAATAATTCAGGCATCCGTTTTTCTTGATTTTCACAGAATTTTTCTTAAGAATATCAAAATCTTTCTTTTTTAAGTCGCGCACGGTAATATCAAATTTATTTCCGGTTAAGTATCCAAGGGAAATTGGCTCGTTGCCGAATCCAATCACCTGAATTTGGATGTCTTTTATATTTAAATTCTCCAAAGTTTCTGGAGGAATCTTAAATGCAGAAACAGCCTGTTTTGTAATCGCATTTTTATCTTTCGTGCCTGCAAACTTGAATCTCTTGAAGGAAACGTGACTCCTCGAGGCAACCTCAACAATTGCTCTGAGTGTAGTCCAGTTCTTCTTGGTAAGCCAGAAATAAGTGTAGTCCCCTGATTTTGATGTTTTGGGCTTGATTAGTTCATTCACAACAAAATCTTCAGGAACCTGCTTTATTTTCATAAGAATTATCTTTCTGCGAGTGACCTGAGGAATGCAAGATGATATTTTTTTGCGTCAGCTTCAAGAATCTCGCGTTCTTTTTCCAGCTCTATATCTTCTCCGCGAAGCAGTTCGGCAATTCTGTAAATCATTTCGCCAACCAGTCTGAGTTCGGAAACGCGCTTGCTTAAGTAAGGTGGATATTTGGATAATATCTCTATTTCACCAATCATTTTGGGGTCTCTAGCATATCTTGCCAAAATATTGCGTATCTGCTGTATGGCAATGGCATAGTTTGTTATGTTGCCTTCAGCATCTGCAAGTTCGCGCCTCAGCGCCTGTAATTCCTTTATAACCATTGCATTCTTTTTTTCTGCGCTTAAAACCATGTAAAGATTAAAATAAGCTATTATTAAAATGTTTTGAATTAAATCACGCAGTAACGCTCTGCTTTTTTCTCTCTTTGAAGTCTTTCAAAATCCACCAGATGACAAAAATGACAAGCCCGATTACCACAAGAATCTGCAATTCGTCAAATTTTTTTATGATGGTTTCCCACGCACTTCCCAGCACGATTCCGAAATAAATCAGGACCATTGTCCAGGGAATTATCCCCAATGTGCTGTAAAATATGAATTTCCTGAAATTCATTTTTGTGATTCCTGCGGGAAATGATATTAATGTCCTGACTAAAGGCAGAAGCCTGCAGGTAAAAACAGCCTCGGCACCGTGTTTATCAAACCATTTTTCGGCATACTCAAAATGTTTTTTATTCAGAAAAAAGTAACTTCCGTATTTTAATACAAACTGTCTTCCGCCAAAGTAACCCACGTAATATGCAAGTGTGGAGCCGAAAATCTGCCCCAGCACGCCTATAATAACTGCCAAAAAAAAGTTCATTTTGCCGCTGAAAACCAGAAAACCCGCAAAAGGCAGCACAATTTCAGAAGGTATTGGTATCAGGAACGATTCGCCCAGCATAAGGAAAAAAAGCCCAAAATAGCCGGATTGCGAAATTAATTTTGTTATCAACGAAGCCAATTGCAGCATGCCAGTAACCTTTTTATATCTACTTTAAAGCTTTTTCACATGAAAAGATGCACATCCTGTAAAAATGAAGTGTCAAACGATGTAGGTGCAGTTACCATAAACTGCCCCTTATGTAAAGCACATATTGTTAGATGTTCACCATGCCGCAAGACTGCAGTAAATTACAGGTGCGAATGCGGTTTTGAGGGTCCGTAGTTCTATGGCTGTCGTTATAATTAAACTAAGAGTTATGCCCGAAAGTCCTGAAATAGACTTGAAAATGCTTGCAGAGCAGGTAAAAACACAATTAACGGAATTCGGCATGAAAGCATTCCATTCCGTAAAAGAAGAGCCAGTTGCTTTTGGCCTCAAGTCATTAGATTTTATATTTATAATTGATGAAAAGAATTCAAACACGGATATTCTTGAAGCAAAAATAAAGGAACTCAAGGGAGTCCAGTCAACCCAGATTCTGGATGTCAGAAGGGCAGTGGGATAACAAAAACTCTGTTGAGTTTTTGGAATGGAAAAATGCTAGGCATTTTTTCATAATCCTGTAGACGACTACTAATTAATCTCTCAGATGCAGAGCCAGCAACCTGCAGGGACGCATGGCAATTGCCAAATACATGGAGATAAAAATTAGTCATCGTCAGTAAGATTAATTAAGTTATTATTCATAAAAAAAACATGGGCGTAAATCTAAGGGAAATGATTTTGAAGCATAGAATTGAGCTCGAAGACCTTAAAGGAAAAAAACTTGCAGTTGATGCTTTTAATATTCTTTACCAGTTTCTGTCAACAATAAGACAGCAGGATGGCAATTTGCTGACAGACAACAAAGGCAACGTGACTTCACATCTATCAGGATTTTTTTACAGGACAATAAATCTGCTGGAAGCAGGCGCATTGCCGTGCTTTGTATTTGACGGAAAAGCGCCGGAGGAAAAAGTAAGGGTTCAGGAATCCCGCGAATCAATAAGGGAAGAAGCTAGGAAGAAATTTGCAGAGGCTCTGGAAAAAGAAGATTTGGAGGAGGCAAGGAAATATGCACAGCAGACTTCAAAACTAACTAGGGAAATGATTTCAGAATCAAAGGAACTGATTTCAGCAATGGGTTTGCCGTGGGTGCAGGCGCCAGCCGAGGGAGAGGCGCAGGCAGCATACATGTGCCGCAAAGGGGATGTATGGGCTGTCGCATCACAGGATTATGACTCGCTTCTGTTTGCAGCACCGAGATTAGTCAGGAATTTAACAATTTCACAAAGGAAAAAAGTTGCAGGAAAAGAAGCATATACAAAAACTGAAATTGAGTTGATAGATTTGTCAGAAACACTGAATTATCTGCAGATGGATATTGAAGGATTTGTCAGGATGGGGCTTTTGATAGGAACAGACTACAATCCGGGCGGAGTTTCAGGAATCGGCCCGAAGACTGCAATAAAAGTGATAAAAGAGGGAAAATTTGATGAATATAAAAGCCAGATTCACGGCGGCGCAGACAAATTAAAGAATTTATTTTTGAAGCCGTATATATGCAAGGATTATGATCTGGACTGGAAATCTCCAGATATTAAAAAAATAAAGGAAATTCTTGTAACAAGGCATGATTTTTCTGAGGAACGCATAGATTCAGCATTAAAAAGAATAGAAGCAGGAGTAGAAAAGCAGAAACAGAAGGGCCTGGGAGAGTTTACATGAATCCAGATGAGCCTGCGATGTATATTGTTTTTAATTCTGATTTGAAAATGGATTGGGGCAAAAAGATTATCCAGGCAGTTCACAGCGCATGCAAAGTTGTCATAAATCTGGAGCGAATGTTTTACCAATCGCTTTTGCCCGAACCCGCAGAACTTTATGATAATTATGAGAAAGGTGTGCGTTCCCAAAAGCCATCCGCACAAGCGCTGGATTGGTATGCTGAATGGCAAAAAGGTTCGTATGTGAAAATACTTGTTAAGGCTCCGGAACCTGTTTTGCGCGATTTGATTCAGAGATATAATCCTTATCAGGAAGGAAGAAACATCTGGCTGGAATACACAATTGATGAAGGCAGGACAGATATTCCTGCGGGCTCGTTAACAACAGTTGTGTTTAATCCCGCGCCTAAAAGCCAGCTGCCGAAAGAGCTTTCAGATAGGAATATGATGAAACTTGTTTAGCAGCACTTGTAAATAAACTTGTCAAGCTGTTTCTTTGCCTGTCCCCTTTTAGTCTGATGTTCTTTTAGGAAAGCATTGATTTTTTTGATTGTGTAGTCTTTCAATTCAGATGTTAGCAACTTGCCAGACTTGTAATCGTTATAAATCTTTATAAGTTTTTTATCATCCGGCTCAAAAAATGCCTGCAACCACTGGTAACAAACATCAATATCAGGATTTCCGCCGTACTTGCGGTGCTCAGCCAAATTACCACGCCCGCCGGAAAATGCATGCTTCTTTATTTTTTCCTCAACTTCCTTTGGCGTGTCAGTTGTGTAAATAGTTGAATTAGGGATTGATGAAGACATTTTCGCATCAGCCAGCAAACCACCCAAAAACTTCGCATGTATTATTGCAGGTTTGTAAAATCCGAGCTTTTCATAAACATCTCTAGCAACTCTGAAATGCGGGTCCTGGTCAACAGCTAGGGGTATAAGGCAAGGGATATTTTTGCCTTTTATCACAGACGGCAGCACTGCAGGCACTGCCTGCATAGTCGTATACCAAATTTCACCGAGATTATTGCTGTCTGTAAAGCCAAACGCAGCCTTTACTGTTGAAAATGTTATTTTCTTTGCAATCTTGCACGCAGTTTTGTACATCAAACTCATGTGCTTTGTGTCAATTATGAAATGCGTTTTATTGGGATCAAATCCCAGCGCAATTATATCAAGCATGTTTTCGTAAGTCCATTTTTCCGTATCCTCAAGCGTCAGTTCGTCATCGAAAAAGAATTTTTCCTCGTCCGGAAACTGGAACCACAACTCAACGCCAAATTTATCCTGCAACCATTTTGTGAAAATCCATGGCACAAGATGCCCTATGTGAATAGGGCCAGACGATGCTCGACCAGTGTACAGGAAAAACTTATTCCCCTTCTCATATTCGTTCAGGAGCCAGTTCATATCCCTGTGCGAGAAAAATAATTTACGGCGAAGCATAAAATGCAGATCTTTTGTATGCTTTTTTATGCGATTCAGAAGAGCATCAGTAATGGGTTCGGTACCAAACTCCTTTATCAGCTTTGTATAATCTATCTTGCCCGAGACTTCCCATGGCGTTACTATGTATTTATCTTTTGCCATAAGATACTTTAAAAATAGCTAGTTTAAATTTCTTTTTGCGAGCAAATCATCTTTAGATGGGACAAGAAATTGTTCAAATCTCTAAATTCAAATATTTTAACATTACGAATATTATCAGATTTATTTAGATTTTTAGTTGTTATAATTATACCTGCTTTTGCATTAGTATCCGCAACATAATTTTCAACTTTTCTAATTTCGCTAATACCAACTGGTTTGCACTTATAATCTTTAACTTCTATAACTATTCTCGAATCATTCCAGACCAATAATATATCTATTATTCCGCTATTAACTCTTAATTGCCGTAATACTGCACTCTTTCCAAATTCTTTTATTAATATATTTGTAACTTGCAGTTCCAAATTCAACGCAGACATACGAATAGTATTCAAAGCTGCGCCATGAGTATTCCTTCTTGAAAAATCATATTGAATATCTGCTTGTTTAAATGCTTCGCAAATACCATCAGCGAATATCTCTTGAACTTTAGTTTTGCAAGCAGAGTTAACGTCTCTTTGCGTGGCGTGGGGATGAGTTTTAATATAATTGATTACGTCACGCCTTTTTCGTTCTGCACGTTTCAGACTTCTGCTAAAATAGTGCACGCCCGCAATGCGATAAGCATCATCTAAAGATTTAAAATGTTTGTAAAAACTGCAATTTAAAGCAGCATTAATTTCATAAGTTGTTGCTAAATCATTTGCTTTTATATAATTAATAATGTCCGTAAAGGTAATATTTTTTATATGGTGCATAAATTTTGAAATAAATTTAAATATAAATTAGATACGGCTACCTGTCTAGTATCTAGTAAAATGGGGTGATCCGGATTTGAACCGGAATCCACCGGTCTGGAGCCGGTAGTACTATTACCCTTACAACTTTATTTGGTTGTAATCCAGGTTATACTATCACCCCTAAACAAGTATTCCAACCGCCCGTTTTTAAAACTAATTAACAAGAATATCAAAAACCATGCGCCAGGTTCTTGGCGCATAACTGCCTGCCCGCAGCCAATTTTGTATTTCAATTTCCCTGCCGTGTTTTTTTGCGATTTTTTCTATTTCGGCAATGTGTTTTTCAACATCCTTTTCCTTCAGGAATGTGTAATAATGAATTATGCCCTGTGGTTTTATGTATTTGAAAGCAAGGTCAAGAAAACTGAAAGCTTTCTCTGGAAACGGCATTACAATCCTGTCAAAATTCAAACCTAATTCAGGAACCTTATCTTTCACGTCCCCCGGAACAGAGGTAATTATGTGCCCCATGTGGTTTGCCCTTATGTTCCTTTCAGCATAAGCAACTGCATCAGGGTTTTTTTCAATTGCCCAGATGTGCACATTCGGCTGGCATTTTGCAATCACTAGGGGATATACAGCAATTCCCGAGAACATTACCAAGATATCTTCATTTGGTTTAACCAGCCTGGCAATCCTCGTTCTTTCGCCTGAACTGCGCGGGCTGTAATATACTTTTGAAAAATCCAAGTGCAGAGTGACGCCAGCTTCCTTGTGGACAGTCTCAGTTATCTTTTCCCCGGAAATATGCTTTAATGGCCTGATTCTGAACTCTTCAGAAATCTTCCCGGCTTTTCGTAAAACAGTCTTGATGTAGGGATTTGCTCTTTTCAAGGCATGGGCTATCTGTAACTCATAGCGCTCCATTTCTTTTGGGATTTCAAGGACTGCAACATTTCCTATTACGTCATAACTTCTGATTACATTATCAATTTCCTTTTCAGGCAGAACAGATTTCAGCATCTGCTTCAGATTGCCTGGAATTACAGGCAGCAGGGGCATGTTTTTGTGCTCAATCTTGCTGCCGGAAAACATTTTTTTCAAAACATCTTCTTTCGCAGTTTCATTCAATGAAAAAATAATATAACGCAGTTCAGTCCTGCCTATGATGCGGGATTTGTCAAGCCAGCCTTTCTCCATCAGGAATTGCTTTGCCTTCTCCGCATCGTCCTTTTTTACCTTCAGGGTTTTAACCATAGTCATATTTTTATACTAGATATGCTCTAAAAAGATTGTGATAAATATGGCCACAAGAATAAGAGAATTTCAGTTAGGAAGATCTGAACTGCGCGCAGATGCGGATTTGATAATGAGGTTAAATTTCTGCCTGAGAAAAGCCAGAATATTAAACAGGTTTTTCAGGAAAGAAATGATACTCGAAACAAGAGGGATTCGCCACAGGCTTGATGCAAAAGAACTTGCTGCTCTTAGGTCATTGCGTGTTGAGATTGGTATAATATTCAACGAAATCAACAGGCTGCTGAGCGCAGAAAGCATGGATATCAGAACCTGATTATGAAAAAATCACTTTGTGATTTTTCCATTCTGAAAATCAAGGAAATGCGGAGCTTTTGATTTTCATTAGATTTAAAAACAGATTTTTACCTTTATTTTTATGCTATACTTAATAGGACTCGGCTTGTCATGGGGAGACCTCAGCCTGAAGGCTCTCGAAGCCATTCATGACTGCGATGAAATTTATTTGGAGGATTATACATCAGTTTCTGATTTTTCGGTTGAACAATTATCAAGATTAATTGGAAAGAAGGTAATTTCGCTGGACAGGAAAAAAACAGAGGAGGAAATGCCTTTTCTCAAGAATGCACATGTCAAAAATGTTGCTCTTCTTGTCTATGGGGATGCCTTATCCGCAACAACGCATTTTGAAATACTGCAGATAGCAAAAAAGAAAAAAATTGAGATTAACGTTATTCACGCAAGTTCAATTTTCACAGCGGTAGCGGAAACAGGCTTGTCATTATATAAATTTGGAAAAACTGCTTCAATCCCGATTCCAGAAAAAGGATTTGCTCCGGAAAGTTTTTTTGATATCCTTGTTGAAAATCAGAAGATTGATGCACATACTTTGTTTTTACTGGATTTGAAGCCGCAGGAAAAGCATTTCCTGACGATTCCGCAGGCAGTTGATACTCTTCTTGATATAAATACAAAAAGAAAAGAGAAAATATTCACAGAAAAAACATTCTGTATCGGATGTGCCCGTCTTGGAACGGAAAATGCGATAATTAAATCAGGAACTGCAGCAGAACTGCACGATGCAGATTTCGGAAATCCGCCTTTCTGTTTAGTAGTGCCCTCCGGATTGAACCACAAGGAAGAGGAATACCTGATAAAATAACTAATTTTAAATAGCCGCAAACGCTATTTTGGAAAATGTTAAGGAGAGCTGGCTTTAGTTTGATGTCACTTCTAACGTTATTTGCTTCTGCCAGAGCCTTTGATATGCCGATAACAGTCGAATCCGCAATGGATTCCGCACTGCAGAAAATCTGTCCGGGCGGAACAATGCTCACTTGTCCTGTAATGGATTTCCTGGTTTCATTCGGAGTTGTATTTTCAGTTTTATATCTAAGCGTAAACCTGATACCGCAGGCTGCACATTCTGATGAAGCAAAAAAAGCCCTTAATGTTTTCGCTGTAATTGCTGCATTCGCAACAGCAATTTATGTTTACATGATGCGCATACCGTTTGTTTCATTCATAGCGCCGGCAATGCTTTTTGTTGTAGGGCTGATTATTACACTTACAGTCATAAGTGCAGCCAAGGCATTCTGGGAAAAAGGAAAAGGCGGAGGACCTTCATGGGGAACCATAATGGCAATAATTGGGTTCATGCTTATTGGAATAGGAATTGTATTAATTGGCGTGAAGGAAATCAGCGCGCAGTTCCCGCAGGCAAATGACATAGGCTCGTTAATGGTGACAGCCGGAGTTATTTTGTTAATAGTTGCATTCCTGCTGTGGCTTGCAAAAGGGTTGAGCATAATACCAAGAGGAGGCGGCGGAGGCAGCAGGGGCAGACCTGCTCCAAGAGGAGTTGGAAGGATACGCGTTCCTCGGAGAGCAGCAAGACTGGGTGCACCAGCAGCTGCAGCAGGCGGTGCTCCAGCCAGAGGAGCAGCAAGTCCAGCAGCCGCGGCGGCAGGAGCGCCAGCGAGCGCGCCGAATTTTAGAATGGTTAAAGTGGATATCAAAAAGGGTTTGTTTGATTTATATGCGCTTGTGCAGGATGTGAGGGAGCTGAATTTAAATTTGATGCAGCTCTATCAGTTAGTAACTTTGATAGGAACCAAAAATACATTTAACAGGAAAAAAGGGTTTTTTGCATTTATCGGCAAAGAAGACCCGCGAAGGGATTTTAACAAAAAATTCAATGTCAAAGCCAGCCAGATTATTGGTTTATTGAACAAGCACATAAAAATAGTAAAGAGTGCGATAAGGGTTATTGAAGATGGCATATTGAGGGTTCCTGACGGGCTGTTTAAAAACCGCCTGAAAATAGTTTTCGGGCACCTTGTTTTGGTGGACAGGGAATTTGTCAAGGCAAAAGCAGAAATCGCGGTCCTGAGCGACACACTTTACAGCAACAAGGCATATTATAACAACAGGGACAGGGTTGCGGCGCTTGTATATAAAACCTTAAGCGGCGAAAATCAGGGATTGAGAGGAGTTCTGCGTTCACTCAGACTGGCAATTGATAATTTAAGAATGCTGGCAAGATTGTAAAACTTGCAGGCATTGTTTGTGAATTTTTTGTCTCATTGCTTCAATTGCATGCCAGTCAATTTTTCTTGGAAAATCCTTGTAAGTTTCACGCAGATTAGGCCATTCCGAATCAAAATCTGGTGTAAAATGATAGTATGCCCACGAATTATAAAGAAGCTCATCTTTGTCAGCAATTATTTCAGGCAGTGTGCTGACCGCATCAGCAATCATTTCCTGCGCCTGAAATTCCGCTGATCCAATTTCATAGTTTTTCAGATATTGTTTTGTAAGCCAGTGCCCGAATTCATGATTTTCAGTATTTTTTGAAATTTTTTTTGAAAATGATTTTATTTTATTTTCGAGGAAGGCAAATTGCTTTCCGCAGATTTCATCCTGTAAAAATCCAAAATCCAAAAGAGCCTGCTCAAGTGCCTTCATATCCGTCTCTTTGTTTCCTTTTCTCAAAAAATTCAATGATTTTACAACATCCTGTGCTTCCCTGAACAAGCGTATAACCAGATTGTTTCCGGAGCAGAAGCTGTAAAGCATGCTCAGCGAATCAATTGCTTTTTCCTGCTCAACAACATAAACATTTGCGCCGTCCCTGCTGCGGACTTCAACCGGGACAAAAGCATGTGATGTCAAAATTCCTGGTTTTGCATTATACTGATGAATAAAAATTCCTTCCCTTAATCCGCTTAAAGGTTCAACTTTCCTGTAATCCTGATTTTTAACAGATTGCCATAATATGGATTTTTTTCCAAGCCATTTCTGGTAATCTGCATAATTATAATCCTGCCAGAATTTCAGGTTTTTATCAAGCTTGTAGCATTCCGTAAAACCGAATTTACTTTTGGAATAAACTTTTGCGTTGGTTATCTCGCAGTTATGCCTTACATCAGCAAGCAGGCTGTCGAGAGTCATCCAGATTTGCTGAAAGATAGAATTAAAAATCTAATCAATCAAGGGCGCTTAGGCACTTTTATTCTGCCGAGTTTTTTTGGTGTCTTGCCGGCAAGTGTCCTTTCAAATAATGCGCTGTTGTAACCAAGGACTTCAAAAATCCTGTTCAAATCGCTTACTGCAGTTTTTTCATTCTTTATTTTGCCAAGTTGCTGGTAAATCATATTTACCTCGCCGTTTTCCGTGTTAATCTGAAGCTGGAAAACAGCTCTTGGTTCTTTGCCAGAACTGAAAATATAATCAACTGTAACATCCTTTCCGTCACCATATTTTACTTCTGTGCAGCGTTCCCTTTTGTCGCCCCAGTAACCATAAAGCCTTTTGAAGCCTTGAAGCAATGCTTCGTAGTTTTTTGGGTTTGCAATTTTATCATAAGTTATGCCTCTTGGGCCTTTCCCAATCAAATAAGGAGAATTTAATTCAACGCCTGCGCGGTTAGCAAAGTAACTTGGTGTTGCAGTAATAACATTATCTTTGTCTGCTGGGTCTTGTTCAATACCCTGTATAAAACCAGAATCAACAATATCCTGAAGGCTTTTGAAAGTCTTGCCCCTGGCTCCAAATAAATAGTTCACTACTCTGTTGTCTCTCGCACGACTCCAGTTAACCATATCAACACTATATGGCAAATATAGGTATTTAAACCTTACGCATGCTGTTACTTTTGAGTAATTATAAAGAATAATTAATCCGGAGATTCTTATAAATAAGATGGCAGAGGATGAGGTCAAAAAGGCACGAATACGGGAAATAAGATCACAGATTAGCACATTTGAAAACTATGAAGAAAAACAGCTTGGGACATTTGATAGGGAAATAGAAAGACTTAACGGAATTCTGAATGACCTGAAAAAGCGAAGAGAGCATTTTGAAAAAGAGATGAGGGACAAGAAAAAAGAGCTTGAGCGCAAAAAGGCAGAACTTGAATATTAAGCGAATTTTACATAAATCAGCTTACGTGGGCTTGAGTGTTAGCCGAAACCCACCTTTCCGTCAACGCACAAGCTGAAGAATTTCAGCTGTGCCCAACTGAAGCCCGGCTTCAGTTAGGGCTTTGCTAAAGGGTTGACCGAAACCTTTAAATACTATATATTTGCTATATTGTGTATATAGGAAGCCAATATGGAAAACAAAGTGTTTACTATTACAAAAAGGATAGCCAAGCAGGGCAAGCAGGCAGTTATATTAATCCCAAAATTGCTGTCAGAAGCCCTGAAGCCAAATACAATTGTCAAGCTGACAATTGAGGTTTTGGAGGCATAAGATGGAAAGAACAGGAAGACTCAAATCATGGTTTGGCAGATACGATAAAGATCTTGAAACTGCTCTTAATAGTGGAGAGTTTGGTACAAAAATAGACTCTTTACAGGCATACAAGAGTTCAGACATATTCTACACTGGAAATGAAAAATTCTATTCCGGCGGGGAAATTTCATTCGCGCCAATTATGATTGACAACGGATATTCAAAAAATAAAGAAGAGCATATAATCAAATCATTTGCAAGCGCCCTTGGCAGCATGGTTTCAAGTGCAAAATACGAAAAGCCTGCAGTCTCTGGCGACAACGCCACTTATACATTAACAGGTTTGGACTGTGCATGGGCAGCAATACCATGCAGCGGAAGCGAGAATGGCGAAGTTAAAATCACAATTAATAGAAAATCTGGCGAAGTTGGTGCAAAATACATAATCAAGACAGAGAAGAAAATCATAAACGGAAAGGAAGTTGACATTCCGCAGCACAAGGATATGGTTCGCGGATATCTGAATAAAATTTATTACGGCACGTTCAAGGCAGGAAATCTCACATTTAAATACAGGCTTGATGCGGAAGCTGCAAAGAAATCAGAAACAAAAGACGCATCAAAACCAGATACGTCAAAGCAGGATGCAAAAGAAAAACAACCTGATAAAAAGGAAAAACTAGAAACAAAACCTGCGGAACCAAATAAAAATAAATCAACTCTGGAAGATGCTCTTAAGATGATACCTGAGGAAAACGATAGAAATGAATTCAAAAAAGATTATGGAAATATGGTGAAAGTTACAAGCGATCCTAAAGGATTTGAAGATGAATTAAAAAACAAGTCTGATGCAGAAAAGGAAGAGCTAAAAAAATATTATGCACTGGCAAACAGCATCGTAAATGACCCTGTTGGTTATGTAAAAGGCGTGGAAGCAATGCGTGCAACCGCATCTGCAAGCCAGGAAGCAGCGGCAGGCGAGAACGGCTCCGGAATCATTCTTCCAAAAAATCTTGAATCTGAGTTAAGGGCACAAACCCAGCAGGAAAATGAAATCTGCGGGCGTGCTTTTGCCAGCAGACAAGGCGATAATCTCATAATTGAAAATTGTTTTGTAACAGGCGAGGGTTCACCAGGCACTGTTACGGATAGTGAAAATGCACTGGACGAAATTGCCAAATACCAAAATCAACATCCAGACCAGATAATGATAAATTTTCATACACATAGCGAAGGAACCCGCAAGAGATATAATAAAAAATATATGTATGATTTTTCAGAACAGGATGAAGGAAATATCAAAGCAAATCCTAATGATATAGCAATGCTAATCACGCCTGAAGTCATTAAAGCAAGAAAAGGCAACAGCGAAGTTAACGTGGCTGTGGCTTAGTTAGCGGATTTTTCTTGATCTTTTTTTCTTTAAATTAACAAAACATTTAATAATGCCATTCAACTCATAAATTCTGAGGTAAAATGGTCACTTTTCTGGCACAGACAGCTGTTGAGCAAGCCACTGGTGTTGCTCCTTTGGACAATGTCATGGCTCTTTTGACACAATTCGGATTTTTCAGAGTTGTGCTTCCGTTCCTTCTGATATTCGCGCTGATATATGCAATCTTGATGAAGACAAAAGTGCTTGGCGATCCTGCACTGCACGGATGGGTCCGAGGAACGTCAGCAGTCATAAGTCTGGCAATCGCATTTTTTGTTATTGCGTCAACTCCTGTTGTGACTTTACTGATGACATTGGTGCCGCAGGCAAGCTTTATTTTAGTCGTAGCTCTCTTTCTTTTGATGATTATTACATTCGCGGTTCCCGAGAATTATCTTACGGGCACAATCAACAGGAAATGGCTTATCCCGATGGTAATAATTCTCATAATTGTTTTTCTCGGAATCATAGGCGCTGCAACGCCCGACATACCATTCCTTAGCGGAATGTCGCAATTCATGATGGGAAAAATCGCGCTGCCGGAATTGACAGCAGATGCAGTAAACACAATAATCGCGGTGCTTGTAATGTTCGCCATACCACTGATAATTGTTGCAATGGTTATCTGGGGCAACAAGAAAGGCGCATAAATACGAATAACACAATATTTATATTCTACAATTAACAGCATTTAACATATGGCCACTATGCTTGATGCATTGGGATTTTTGAAATCATTTGGTTTATACGAGACTGTTTTTCCTTTCATCCTTATTCTGGCGCTGATGTTTGGAATTCTATCAAAATTCAAGCCTTTCGGCGAGCACAAGTATGTAAATGCAACAATCGCAACCATCATTGCCTTATTTTTCATATCAATGGTAAAGGCATCAAGATTCCTGTCAAATTTTATTCCGATGATGACAGGAGTGCTCATTGTGTTGGTTTTCATTGTGCTGATTTTCATGTTCATGGGCGTTGACGAGAAGACAATAGCAGGTGTTATGACAAAAGAGAGCAGAGTTTATGGCACGCTGATTATTGTTATCATACTGCTTGTGTTTCTGTCATTAAACCAGATTCTTCCGGAGCAGGCGTTTATGACGCAGTTTCCCGGGATGGCGGAGAACATGAATGTCACATTATATCCCGCGGATGCAACACCGAGTGAGCAGGCCGCGGCAATTCTGTCAGCACAGGCAAGCGCAATAATATTCTCCCCAAAGGTTCTGGCTACGCTTTTAATGCTGATTACATTTGGAATTGCAGCATATTACATAGTAAGGGAAAAGAAAGAATAATTTTTAACTTATGAATATATAGCCACTACAACGAACGATTTCTATCTCCATGAGTCAAGGCTGCAGGTAACATGCATGAATGTTCAGCAAATGCCAGATACAAAGAGATTGAACTAGTCGTAAAATCAAAATTATTTCTTATGTCGTTTTGCTTTTGTTTCTTCCACTAATCCCTGCAGTTCCTTTATATTTTCAGTAAATGCTGGCATTGTTGTTGAAAATACGCGCTGCATAGCCTTTAATTCAGTTCCCACATCTGAAATTGTTTTTCCGTAATCCTCAACCTTTCCTAAAACAGCCTGCTCAACAGAATCCATTTTCATCTCCAGTTTTGTCATCCTGTCTGATAAGTTAGAGAGATTAGTTTCAAATTCATCCTTCCACTTTTTGACAGATTCCAGCTCTTTTTCAGACTCTTTCCATTTTTCCTTGACAATGGACTCTGCTATTTCCTGAATTTCATCTGTTGAAGGTTTTGAAAATCTGAAAGTAGATGATGGTGAAGGTGCAGGCGGCATCTGCTGCCCGTATTCTGCAGGTGAATTTTGGGGCGTCTGGAACCCAGCCAGAATGTCTGATGCGGGATAGCCTTTTGCTGTCAGGTCTCTTACAATATCATTGGATGACATACCCGCTGACCTCATATCTCCGATAGGCGGCATATCCGGCAGATTCTGCATCTGGGGCGGAACTTCCGGCGGTGTAAAATCCCCTGGCTTTTTCCTGAAAAATTCAAATGCCATTACTCTGCCTCCTCTTTTATTTTAATTCCGGCCATCTTTAAAATACTTTGCACGGCGTTTTTCAATTCTGAACGCGTTACGAAATTAAGCGGCTGCCACAATTCAACATATCGTTCAAGGACTTTTACTTCCTCCTTGGATGCAAAGGCGTCCAGCCTGCGGGCCAGCCTTTCAGTAACATCCTTGAGCATGTCCATGTCGGCCCTTAGTGCACGTTGCCCGTCCTCAATGCGCCTAACTTCGGAAATAAGCGTTTTGTGCTTTTCAATTACGGAATTATCAAGTAAATCAATGTGACTTCTGAGATTTTCGACCCTTTCTTCAAGCACCCTGACACGGGAATTCAAATCTGAAATAATATCCGCGAATTTTCTCTGCAAATCCTGCATATTCACTGGAGCACGCTGGGCAAAAACCTGCGGCTGTTTAATATCTGTCTGCGGAACAAAGGGCCCCGGTGGAAGTGCGTCTGGCATACAGATATGTTAAAATTCAATATTATTAATATGTTGTTATTAGTTTTCAGTAAAGTAAAACTTAAAACCTTCGGCGCGCATTAAAAACTATGGCTGCTGAAGAAGAATATAAAATTGTAACGGAAGGCGGCGCAAGGGTTCTCAAAATAAACTATGAGAATTCAATATATGCGCCTTCAATTGAAGATGATGCTTCAATAATGTCGCGGGTTTTTGACATACTTCTTGAAACAGGGCATGTAACAAAAATTGCATTTTTACAGCACGAAGAATATTCCTATGAACACAATCAGGTGCACCTACTCTCGGAACTTGCGGATGTTTACAGGCATCTCGTGAAAGAGGAGAATATACTGGACTTGGGCATTGCTGCAGAAACAAGCGGATGCCAGCGGTTCATGCCTGCATGGCGCGATTTTCTCAGCACGGTGCTGATGCGGGGTATGAAGGAAGACCCTATTGGAGCATATGTTAACCTGATAAGAAGAAAAAGAGAGGAAGAAGCAAGAATAAAAGCCCCGCCTGCTCCAGATTATGCAGAATGCGTTCCTGTTTTTATAACCGCTCTTGAAAAGGCAGTGTCTGCTTTTGAAAGCACGTCACTGATTAAACTGGCGAAGCCGCAGCTGGCAGGATTTCAGACAGGCGACAGGACAATTTACAGGCAGTTTTTCAAGCCAAGCATCCGCCCGTTTTTCATGTACACAAAACTTGTCACAGCTTATCCTGCAGGCGCAGAAGAAATTGAATCCTACAAAATTGCCGAGGATACAGAAGTTCTGATACTGAAAGTCCCATGGGACATAAGATATCATTACCACATCACTCCTCCGGAATTCAGGCTTTCAGAGGAAAAATATTCCCTGCTTACTGCAGCAAGGGAAGTTATGGCAGAGCACAGGCCCGAACGCTCTGAATTTACGAATCCTGCAAGAACTAGGGAGATTTTCTATAACATTGAGAAGGATTTAATTTCAGATTTAGCTAGGAGTAAAGGAATAAAATTAAGCTATGAGGAGCTTGAAGAGCTTGCGAATATTCTTGTCCGCTATACAATCGGTTTCGGGCTTGTTGAAATTCTCTTGTCTGATGAAAAGATACAGGACTTAGTGGTAAATGCGCCTATGGGCGCCAGCCCGATATCAATTATTCATGCAGATTACGGGGAGTGCAAGACAAATGTGACTCCTTCAGGACGCGAAGGTGAATCATGGGCAACAAAATTAAGATTGATTTCCGGCAGACCGTTAGATGAAGCAAATCCTGTTCTTGATTCTGATTTATCTTTGCCTCACGCAAGAGCCAGAGTAGCTGCACTGCAAAGACCGTTATCGCCTTCAGGCTATTCATTTGCATTCAGAAGACACAGGGATAAGTCATGGACACTGCCTTTGTTTATACAGTCAAAAATGCTAACTTCTTTGGCAGCAGGCGTAATTTCATTTTTAATTGACGGTGCAAGAACACTGCTGGTTGCAGGAACCCGTTCATCCGGAAAGACTTCTCTTTTAGGTGCGATGCTTGTTGAATTATCAAGAAACAACAGAATAATCACTAGTGAAGATACGTTAGAACTTCCGGTTGCGCAACTCCGTTCGTTGGGCTATGATATTTTATCAATGAAAACTCGTTCTGTAATTACAGGAGCGGAATCTGAAATCGCAGCAGATCAGGCAATTAGAACAGCTTTGAGATTAGGAGATTCTGCATTGATTGTTGGTGAAATAAGAAGTACTGAAGCTCTGGCGCTTTGGGAGGCAATGCGCGTAGGCGCATTAGCAAAAGTTGTTGCAGGTACAATACACGGAGACTCCCCGTATGCAGTTTTTGATAGAGTTGTAAACGATTTGAAAGTTCCAAAAACCAGTTTCAAAGCAACGGACATAATAATAGTTGCAAATACAATTACCTCGCCGTCCGGACTGGAGCATTACCGCCGTTTGACGGAAATTGCCGAAGTCCGCAAGTTCTGGACTGATGACCCATTGCTGGAAAAAGGATTTGCAGACCTCTTTACATATAATGCAAAAACCGATTCTCTGGACGCGACAGACGTTTTGGTTGAAGGCGAATCCGAGGTAATAAAAGCAGTCGGCAGCCGCGTTAAGGAATGGGCTGGCGACTGGAATGCAATCTGGGGGAATATTGAATTAAGAGCTAAAATAAAACAGGCGATTGTTGACGCCGCCGGGAAAACTAATGACGCAGATTTAATGGAAGCAAATTTTACGGTAAAGGCAAATGATGAATTCCATAAATTATCTGCTGTTGTCGCTGAAGAAGTCGGCTTTACAGACCCAAAAAGAGTTTATTCCGAGTGGGACTCATGGTTCAAATCAGAACTCAAGATAAGGGCAAAGGAGGGAACTTAGTCAACTAACGATGCGTTGAAAGCTCATTGATTAGATGCCAGCAACCTGCAAGGACGCATGGCAACAGCCAGATACAAGGAGATTCCCCAGTAGTCAGTCTAAAGCAAAAATGGAAAAAGAAGATTTGGTTTCAAAATATCAGAAAAAGCTTCAGGAAGAGTTATATGGAGATGCGGCTTCACCCGATGCAAATTACTCATATTCTTACGCCTACAAGGTTTTCAAGCAGGAGCAGGCTGGCAGGGGGCATCTGCTTTATGAAAAATTCTGCAGGGCTTCAGAAAAGATACTGCCCATAACACCTGCGCAGCAGGATATTGAAAAGGTTTCACTGCCCATAAAACTTGCGCATCTTGATATAACTCCTAGCTCTGTTTATTCGTTTGCATATTTAATGGCCGTGCTTTCAATAGTTATTTTTGCAATTCTCACGGCGGTGACTTTCAATCTCCTGATTATTGTCATCGGACTGCTCATAGGTGTTGGCTTGTTATTTTATCTGCCCACAATACCAAAATCAATCCTTACAGGCTGGCGTGCGAGAACTTCAGACCAGCTTGTAATGGCAGTCCTGTATGCCGTAATTTATCTGGAGCACACGCCGAATCTCGAGCGTGCGATAAGATTTGTTGCGGAACATACTTCTCCCCCTATCTCGCTGGATTTCATGAAAATCCTCTGGGATGTTGAAACCAAAAAATATTCCTCAATTGTTGAAGCATTATCAGATTATGCGGAAACATGGCGCGGATGGGATGATGATTTCATAGAGTCCGTCGAGTTATTGGAAAGCTCCCTGTACGAAGCAAATCCCGACAGCAGGCAGAAAATTCTTGACAAATCCGTTTCAATTATTTTGGAAGGCACGCAGGACCATATGCTGAATTTTGCACACCAGCTGCAGTCTCCGATGGAATCACTGCACATGCTTGGTATCGTGCTTCCAGTAATGGGCCTAGTTATGTTGCCGATGATTGGTGCATTCATGGGCGCGTCAATAAAATGGTATTATCTCGTGATTTTGTATGATATCCTGCTGCCGATTACAATTTATGCAATAAGCAAGTCTGTGCTCGGGACAAGGCCAGCAGGTTCTGATACAACAGATGTCTATAAATTCATACAGCAAAAATATCTACGACCAGCGGTCCATATCGGAAAACTGGAAATTCCATTCTCACCAGCGGCTCTGAGTATCATTATCTTTTTCCTGATAAGTGCGCCCGGAATATTTTATCTGTCAAATATTCTGCTGAAACTAAGCGGCGATATCCTCAGGAAAGCAGTTTTCTCAAATCTTGCACTTTTCTCATCCATTGATATTATTGCAGGCATTGGAATCGCTCTCGGAATTTATTACTGGTGGTCTGTACATCATCTTGTGAAATTGAAAAAATCCATAGAATCAATGGAAACCCAGTTCTCATCATCAGCCTTTGCATTGGGGCAGAGGCTTGAAGAAAGAACTCCTGTTGAACTGGTATTTACAAAAATGGCGCAGACAGAGAAAGGCGACATTGCAAAATTCTACCAGATTGTTGATTATAATCTGCGTCAGTTAGGAACATCACTTGCAGATGCAATAACAAATGAAAAATACGGCGCTCTTGCATCCTTTCCATCAGCTTCAATAAAATCAGCAATGGCGGTTTTGATTGAAGGCGCAAAGAAATCTCCGGAAATTGTTGGCAGTTCCATGCTGACAATTTCAAATTATTCGCAGGCAGTACATAGAGTTACAGAAAGAATGAAAGATTTACTTGCTGATACTGTTTCATCAATGTCATCACAGGTAAAAATTTTCATCCCGATAATTTCAGGAATTGTTATAGGACTATCGGCATTGACAACAAACATCCTGCTGAATTTGGGAACGCAGCTGCAGGCTGTTTCAAATACAGCAGGGCCTGAGCAGGCTGCGGCAGTCGGCGGAGGTTTGATGGATATTTTCCAGATTAATGCAATGATACCAAATCCTATTTTCCAGATTATTGTAGGCATTTACGTTCTGGAATTAATCTGGCTTCTCTCATTCATGCTTTCAGGAATAATTTATGGGCATGATGAAATTGAAAGAAAGTGGCTGCTGGCGCAGAACTTTCTGATGGCGACAGTTTTTTATGTAATGGTAACTGCAGTAACGATATTGCTGTTTTCGGCACTTGCAGCGCCGATAACGCAGATGGCGTATGTATAAATGGAAATACAATTCATAATTGACAACCTGATACAAATTGTGGCAGTAGTGCTGATGATTGCAGTTATTACACTGGTATTATTAATGAAATTTACGTAAAATGGTAGGCGGCTTTTTTGAAAGCAAACTGGCAAGATGGATTATAGCAATCATATTTCTTATAATCTTATTCGTGCTGGCATATTTACTATACAAGGGAGGTGCGCAATTTTTAACAACACAAAGCTTCAAGCCACCCGTATGAGTAAGAAAGGTATGGAAATAACAGTGAATTTTATAATATCCTTGGTATTAATCTTAATAGTTGTTGCAGTCATAGCGCTTTGGCTGTTTTTTGGAGATGAAGGAGGGCTGAAAGGAAGATTGGTAAACTATATTTCAACAAATATCTTCCCGAAGTGAAATCATGGAACTTGCAAGATGGGCGGTAATAATAGTGCTGGCAATAATCGGTTTTGTACTGATATATGCCTTAGTAATATCAGGCTGGCTTCCGGCATTGTTTAGCAAATCAGGCAATCTGCTTGTGCCGCCAAAAGTCCAGAGTATAGCAATATATTTAAATGTGTAAAATTTCTATTCGTGCAGTAGGGAGGTAAATTAAATGGCTGGTAAAAAAGCACAGGGCTTACCACTGAATTTTATAGTATTGGCAGCAATAGCTGCGCTGGTGCTGATTCTGATAATAGCATTCACAGTCGGCGGAGGCGCGCCGTTTTTAAGCAGAATCTTCAAGAGCGGGACAACTGCTGTCGGTGATGAAATTGAAACTGTAAAAACTACTTGCACTAATCTATGCACGCAGGCACAGACAATTTCCACAACAGGCGCATGGAAAGGCACGAGTTTCTGTTCAAGGACATTCAATGTTGATTTGGACAAGGACGGAAAACTTGGCGGCTACAGCTCAACAGGTGCTGTTTTAGCTGGCGGGGATTATAATTCTGCCAGAAGTAAAGAAAAGAACATAAAATGTTCAGAGGCACCAATAAGCGTGTCATGTTCTGTTGACATATCAACTCCATCAGGCGAAATCAAAATCTGTGACGACACAAAGTGCACAACAGGCTGTTAAAATGAAACGAGGACAAGGGTTGCCGCTCACCACAATTGTAATAGCAGTAATTGTGCTTATCGTATTAATTCTTTTAGTTGTATTTTTTATCGGCGGATTTGGCACGATTGTACAGAGTGTAAAAGGATTTGAGCCGGCAACCGAAACAGATGCTGTTGCAGCCCAGACTAAGTGCAGCCAGCTGTGCATTCAGGCACAGTCCATAACCAATCCGGACAACTGGAAAAAAACAGGATATTGCAGGCAAGTGAACGTTAAAGATTGGAATGGTAATGGCGAGAAAGATGGTACAGCACCTTCTCCTCTGGGCGCATGCAAAACCAGCGATACAGAAAGCGATTACAAATGCTGCTGGGATGCTCCAATCAATAGTTTCTGCTCTGCGACAATCGGAGGACAGTCTTTGTCAGAATCAAGCTGTTAGGAATAAAATGGCAGAAGGATGGGCGCTGAGTGCAATTGGAAAGGCAATTATTGTAATCGTAGTGATAATTGTCGGAGTTGTTATTTTTACGAGCCTTGCAAGCGGCTCCGGCAGTAAATTAAACGATTTATTTGCAAGCATCCCGGGAATTCCGGAAAAGGAAGCTATACTTGAAGCAGGTACTGTTCTGGAAGGAGGTATATGTTATTTCAGCTATGAGTGCGGAGCAGGTTATGCCTGCTGGAAAGGATTTAATGGCGGCTCAAGTATGGTTTCAGGTAAATGCGTGAAATCATTGGGCGCGAAACTTTTGACGATACAGGGCAAGGCTGGTGCAGACAATGGAGCCGGCGGAGACTGCTATCACAACATAGTTCAGCTGCTCAATTATGAAGGAGACCAAAAGAGGGATAATTCAATTACATTACAGAAAGGATTGTATGTTGTGGAAGCAACGAACGATAAGATTTGCGTAGGGGATTGTTCAGTTGCATCAAAAGCAAGAAAAGTAATAAAGCCAAATTTGTTTGCTTATGCCCAGTTAAGGCAGATGTTTTCTCCTGATGACGGCGAGACAGTTGATAGTGTAAAAACATTATCAGAAGTTACATTATATGTTCTGAAAAATACAGCGGAGTTAAGGTTTGCTGGATGGTTTCAGGATAGTGATTGTGGCGATAACAAGGGAATTAACGGAGTCAGATTTGACCTTGTTTCAAATGACCCAAATACAGCCCCGCAGGTTACACAGCCGCAGATAGGTGCTTAATGAAATCTAAGAAAGCAATAGAGTGGTATATTATTGCAACGCTTTTGATGCTGGTAATTTCCGCTATTTTTATTATTTTATATCTTACAGGAACATTCAGCAAGCTCGGCGAGGTCGGCGGCAAAGGATTGTTTGGATGGCTTGATGTGGGAAAATGACAAAGCAGGCACAACACTTTGATATGTTTGTAGGGCTGATTATTCTTGTAATTGCAGCAGTTCTTATAATAACATTGTATTATGCATGGACTGGCAAATTAGCAGGATTAAGGCCGCCATGGCTTTAATCATAAGTTATAAATATGCACTGCCTTTTGATAACTGATATGGGGGGTAAGAAGGCAGTTTCTGACATTGTCAAGGTAATTGCTGGAGTTGTAATGACAGTGGTTATTGTCATAGTATCTGCCAGTGTTATCGGCGACTGGCTCTCGCAGTTTCCCCGCGTTAGCGGAGCAATCGGAGACTCCTCATTAGTCACATGTTTTGGCGGAGGTGCTGACCATCATGTACATTGTCTTGAAAAAACAACTGCAAAAGAAATATTCAGCATCGGCTCCGGCACGGGATGGAGCGAACAAAATGCGGAAACCGCACCTGTGCTTACAGATGAAGCAATATACCTCAGCGTAGGAAACCGGATTTGTGCATACTCTTTTGATTCAATCAACAAGTGGAGCAGCTGTATTGCCAATAGCGATACAATAACGGGGGAGATTGCAGTTTCAAAAGAGGGAAATCTTGTCTGTTACAAGGATTCAGGAAAAATAAAATGCCTTGACAAAACGACAGGAGAATTTCAGTTCAGAACCAAGCAAAAATATACGGCAGTCACAGACCCCATCATTGATGATAAGGATTCTGTCTGGTTTATCGGCGAATTTATTGACGAAAAAAATAACTGGAAAGAACTCTGCATTTATCCGCAGAGAACAACGGGAGATGCCGACAGAAGCAGTTGCAAAACAATTTCAATTTATTCAGGAATATCAAATGCAGTTCTCTATAACGACATGCTATGTCTTCTAACGGGAATTGATACGGCATCGGGACAGGAAGTCAAATGCTTTGATAAGAATGCAAATTTAGTTGCAGGCTGGAAAGTAGCGAATCTTTACAGTTCCTTGAAAACTTCTGCGGATGGGGAATGGATGTATTATTCTGCAAATAATGTTATTTACAGGACAGATCTTTCAAAAGTATATGGAACCAGAGCATGGAATTATGATGAAATAGCAAAAATTCTGCCGAGCACAAAGGTAACCGCATCGGGAGAATTGGTGTGCTTTGGCGAAAATAAGTATATTGACTCTCAGTCGACAAAACTAAGAGGAACCATTTACTGCCTTAATCTAACATCCGGGAAATATCAAATTCAGGTTAAAACAAAAGAAATATGGGATGATTACAAAGCAGAATCTGCCCCCGCAATAGTTAGCGGTAAGGTTTATCTCACTCTAGGGGACCATGCTTTCAGTTATTACGTAAATGGCACATCCATCTGGACTGGAGACGGAATAGATTTTGACCACCAGATACCTACAGATGTTACAGTTCTTCCGGAGGGAGGAAATGAATAAACGCGGGGATGAAAAACTTGTTGCCTATTTTATTATCGCACTCTTGGTGGTAGCTGTTTTATTTATAGTTTTTTTCACGTTTGTCGGAGGTATCCACGTCAAAGAAGGTACATGCAAAATGAAGTCTTCTGTTCTGTCAATAGCGCCAACTGGTGTAAAATTGATTGTCAGCGGGCTTACAAGTTGCGGAGCAGTTAATGAAAGAATAGACGGCAATGACTGGAGCAAATGTACTGATGAAATAAAAAAACAATTTGATGACTGCAAAGGTGATGAAACCTGTGAATTGGATGCGCAAAGGGAATGTGCGGCATATCAAATGGCAAAACTGGCTGAGCGCTGCTGGAGTATGTATTCGGGAAGCAACCATTTCGAAGGCCAAGATCCGAATAAAGGCGAATGCGGAGACTATCAGTGCTTTAACCTAGAGGTTTTTGACACAAAACAGCAGGTTGACCTTGTGGCAAGGGCGAAGAAGTATATAATTGCAGAAGGCAACCTTAAAGATAATTTTTATGTTCCCGTTAGTTGCACATCCACGAAAGATGTGCAATTATTTTATGTTGATGATCACGGAAAAGATCAAGACGGCGTGTGTTTGAAATGCTGAATAAAAAAGCAGTTACTGATATAGTGCTTCTTATAGGAACAGTTGTAATTGCAGCAATAATAATGTCTCTTGGCGCGGCAAGATTTGTAATGCCGCTGCTTAAAACAGAGGCATCATATACAGTTCTTGATGCCCAGTTGACAATAGATGCAGTTTATGCAGCACCTGATGACATGCTGCATAAATTCAGGATTGATTATCCAAATGGATGGTCAAGAACTGTTGTCTGGGTTACAGACGGGAATAAATTTAATGAGGCTTCTGATTGCGATGGCAGTGAGCTTGCAACATCGCATTCCTGGAGCAAAAGCTCTTACGGTTTTCAGGCTTCCGGTTATGCAGACTATGCTGAGTGCAAAGACAAGTGGGTTTCTGACACATCCCAGATGCAGATAATAAAAATGGAAAAAACATACAACAATGAAAAGAGAACAAGCAGTTTAAGGATGGGAAAATGGTGAACGGGAAAAAAGGCATGGAGTGGCCTGCAGTAATGATGTCAACTGTTTTTTCCGCAGTTCTTCTTGTATTGGGAGTTATGATGATAGCAGATGTTTCCAATTCAGTTACGCTGAATGGCATAAAATACACAGGAACACTGGATTTCTATGCTGTTGCAGAGAGAATAATGAATTCTCCGGACTGCACAGCATGGGAGGAAATGTATTCCGGCAATAGCATAGTTTACCAGCCGCATCTCGGGATAATTGATATTGAAAAATTCAATCAGGACAGAATAGCGAGCTGCATAAAGGACAGGAATTTTAAAGTAACGCTGCAGCAGGGCAGTGAAAAGATTTCAGTGGCAAATGTTGATAGTTTTGCAAAATTCAAAGTCATATGGACAGATATATTTCCTGTAAAAGTACAGAAAAACCATGTTCTTTATGACGGGCAGCTGGAGGTGACAATAGCATGAGCAAAAAAGCAGTCATAGAGCAGCTTGCGGGTTTTATATTTGCTTTTCTTATTTTGATTTTTGCATGGGTTTTTCTGAAAGTTGCACTTGCCGCAGGAGTCGGCAAAGCAGATTTGTCATTTACAGCAACCGCTAACGACCTGCCAGGCTCTGTTCCCTGCGACTATGTCCTTCTGAATTTCCTACGTTCAGATAGCGGCAAAGGATTGACTCCGGCAGAAATGCTTTCAACATCCCTTATTGATTTCAAAAGTTCTGCTGATGACTGGTTTACTATGAATTACACCCGCGGGAATCCGCGGCAGCGCGGCTGGCAAATTGAAGTTTCACAGGATGAAGCACCGTTACTGACAACAGGCAAGATAAGCGCAATTAATTCAGCGTTAAGCTGCACACAGCTTGTGCCTACGTTCAAGAACGATTATCTGGTGAGGTTATGGCTGGAATACTAAAAGGGAAAAAAGGACAGATGGTGGACTTTGTAATAGTCCTGATTGTACTTTTTTCAGTTTCAGCACTGCTTTCCAAGGGCTTATCTGATAAAGATGAGGTAATCCAGATAGGCGGAAAACAATACTCAATGCTCAGCGCCTATGCTGAAGGCGAAAAAGCGCTTGAATATATCAGGCTTGCAGGAGAGCTGGCGCTTGCAGAAAAAGTTGATAACTGCGCAGATGCCAAAGTCATCCCGCTGGGCGATATAGAATTGGCTGTTAGGGATGAAATAAGAAAACGCATGCAAAATTATACAATTCCAAACACAGCACTAGATATGGATTTTAATCCAGATTATTATATCTATACAGCTTCTCAGAGCATAGACAGGGATTCAACTCTTGGGATTGTAGGCACAACAAGCGAAAAAATCCGAATAAATTCTAATGATTATAAATTTAATTATTCCATAAACGGCAATTTCCGCTCTGTTTTAACCTGTGATAAGCTAAGTAAGCTGAAGCCGCAGAGCCAAAATGCCTTTCTGGCAGGCTGATTTTGGCATAAATTGCAGTTTAAGCAAAACAAAAGCTTTATAAATATATTTGCCATATAGAATGTATATATGGTAACTGAACGAGAATTAGCTGTAAGGCGACTGGCAAACATAGCCCAGAAATACGACTTGCCATTCAGGGAAGCTTATGAAATAAGCAACAAAACAGCGGTTCTTCATTATGATGGCAGTTCAAAGCCTGCTCATGTTGAAAATGCGGTGTTGTGCTTGCATGATGCTGTTGTAGACAGTCATCTGGATTTTATAGCAGAACTGCCCAAATTTGAATACATCTGTCCGCAATATGCTGAAGCTCTGGAAACAATTGATGAAGAAGTTCTTTCAGACACCTTGGATGGAAAAATAGAAGATACCCACTTAACGGAAAAGGGCATTAATTCTTTGGAAAAAACAGCTCATTTGGAAGCAGGAATAGGTTTGCCAATACATTTCAAATACAAGGACAGGGAGAAAATCAAAAGACTGGAAAGCTATGGAATTACAACAAAAAAACGAAGAAGCAAGACAGGTTCTATTCTTAGTTCTTTGGCGATGATTGGTGCTGCAATTGCAGGTGCTACATTAACAAAAGATGTTCATGCAGAAGATTCGCATAAGGATACTGGCAGGGCAACATCTGAGCCTGTAAAGATTACAGATGTAACAGATGATTACGGAAATGTAATAGGAATGACTAATGATGATGTTCTTTGGCTCGGCAGTAATGAGGAAGGACCTTCAAGTTATTATTTAACTAATTTAAAAACACATTTAACAGACAGTTTCTCCCTTGATATTGGGGGGCCACCACCTACAGGCTTCGATGGGAAGAATGTTGTATGGGGCGTTGAATCATCTTATGTAGAAGAAGAAGGGGAATTGTTTCTTTATAACATAACAACTAAAGAAAAAAAACAGTTAACAAATGATGATTATTACAAGTATGATCCGAATATACTTGGAGATAAAATTGTTTATCGTAAACAAAGCAAACCAGGCAGTAGTTATTACAGCAACAAAACAAATATCGAAGGAATTTGGTTATTGGATATTAAGACAGGCGAAAGCCGCCAACTTGTTAGTGACCTCGATTATGGCAAATATAGCGTCGCAGATTACCCTTATTTTATTGATAAAAACTCTATAATATATTTGTATATGCCTGATTTTTTAAAATCTCTTGGAACGGCAGATATTAAAAAATTAAATATACTGACTAATTCCGAAGAAACGATCTTAAACGAAGTTAGTTCGAGTTTAAATTATGCAAAAGATAATAAATTATTGTATGAAAATAAAGATTACGAAGAATATATTTATAATTTAATAACGGGAGAAAATAAGGAACTAAAAGACTTAGAAGATTTTGTGTTTTGTGGTGATAGCGCAACATTCGTAAACAACAGCGCTCTTTGGCTCTGTGATTTGGAATACTTAATTAAGGACAGTCAACCGCCAGTCCTGCCGCCGGTCCAGCCAGCTTCAACCTTTATTGTCCAGCTTGCTGACACGCACATCGGCGCAGTGGGTGCAGACAACAGCCTAAAGCAGGTGGTTGGAAAGATACTAAGCTTCCCAAAAAAACCAGATTATGTTGTTGTAACAGGGGACATAACAGACTTTGGTTATAGTCAGGAAGGGCTTGAAAATTTCAGAAAATTCCTTGAATTAACCGCGCCATTGGAAAAAGCAGGAATAACAGTTCTTACAGTTCCCGGAAATCATGACTATCGGGCTAAAAACGACTTGATAGGCTCTGATGCGTACTTTGGCAGTTTGGAAAATTTATTTTTTAACAACAGGCTTGATAATTATAAAAATTCTGTCGGAGACAGAGACTTATCAAGCAAGTTAATTATTTCTGGTAATTGCGCCGTAATGGGCTTGGACGCAGGATATGATACACTGGATGCAGCAATTGTATCAAACAATAACAAAATAGGGTTATTGCCAAAAACCAGCGGATTGAAAAACAGCCAAATCCAGTGGCTTGAAAACACACTTGACAATCTTGATGGTAAGATTGATGGCAAAGATACAAGCGGCAAGGTAAAACTCATATTTATGCACGCACCTGCGTATACAGGTATTCTAAGTCTAGGAACAATTTCACAGAATCAGAAACAATTTTTGGACATAGTGAAACAATTTGGTGTGAATTCTGTTTATGCAGGGCATACCCACGAAAATAAGTACCTAACTAAGGATGATATACGGCACATACAGACAGCATCTGCTGCGCATGATAAAACATGGAGAAATATATCTGTTTTACAGCAGGATGGAGACTGGCGTGTTTCTATTGGAAATCCGCAAATTTATAAAAACACAATCACCGCAAGTACCCACTGTCCTACTGGTTTGTTTGTCCGCGATGCTTCAGGCAGGATAACACCAGATGTCGAAAGTGTTTTCGCAATAGATGGTAATGGTTCAAAACTATCGGTAATCTCAGTTGATGACAGGCCGGGACTGGAATTTGAAGTTGTTGGAACAAAGGATGCAAAATCAGATTCAACATATGATATTAAAATAAGAAAAAATTCCGAAACAGATAATACAAATCCGGAAATATATGGAAAAGAGCTTCCAATCAACAAAAACGTTGTTCACAGGTATTCCGGTCTTAATTTGGACAAAGGTTCAGCGACTGTAAAAATAGATGCCAATGGCGACGGAAACTTTGAGAAAATAATAGGTGTAGATAGCGGTAAAGTAAATCCGCAGGAACTCGAGTTGAGCATGGAATCAGTGCATCCTTTAATGGACACATGGTATATGCCTGCAGCAATCGCATCAGCAGGATTCGGTTTGGCTGGCGCAGGGCTTTATCTGGGCAGGGGCAGGTTCAATCATTATAAGTGGGCGCCAAAACGACATTCAAAATTAGATGCAAGGAAAAAATATTCTCAAAAGCCAAGCGCAGTAAAAGAATACCAAAAACCCCAGCCAAGACACGATTCTGAATTTGAATTTGTAAGAGCCGGCAAAAAGCCTAAAGATTTGGAAAGTGAAGTCGGCGGAGTTACAATAACACCTGTTTTTGATTCAATGGATGCAGATTACTGGTATGGACAGGCTCAGAAACAATTAGGTAACAGAGAATTTAGACTTGCAGAGGCATCAATTTCAAAAGCAATAGCCTTGCGAAAAGATCCAATAGATTATTATCTTAAAGCAACTATTAACAAACTACAGGGCAAAAATGAGTCAGCGCAGAAAGCACGCGATTATGCCAAAAGACCTGAACAAAATACAAATCATGATAAAATAATGGAAGATTTATTCGGAAATAGATAGAATAAATTTATTCTCTTGATTCTTCAGCTAAAGCATGCGCCTTGTTTGCAGCTGTATCATTTCCCAGTTGTCTATAAATTTTTTCAGTTAGTAAATAATAGTCTGGTTTTTGGTCGTCAATGTCTATCGCTTTAGATATATTTAATTTTGCAGAGTCATATTTTTTTAGATTAAACTGTGAAGCAGCCAATGCATACAGGTAATGTGCATTTTCCGGCGCTAGTTCTGTAGCTGTATTAAAATATTTTTCCGCAGATATATGTTTATTATTCTTATTTGCTTCCTTTCCAAGTTCAAAATAATGTCGCGCATCTTCTGCTCCAACCTCTTCTACGTCCTCAGCAGTATCTTCCAATTTTGAAATTTGGAATTTCTGAGATTTTGATTCGTTCAATGCCTTATGATACAGATCATTGCAGGCAATATAAGAAACACCAGATAATGTCACTAAAAGTAAATCTCTTACTATGTTCAAGCCTTCTGGCTCGCTGTGAATGATTATATCATCAAGGTGGAATATGGAGTCTGCTATTGTGTAAAACAATGAAGGTATAAACACCAAGGCACTCGCAACTTTCCCAGCCAAATAAGCTTTCCAGTCTTTAATTTCCATATTGTAAAGGTTAATTTTGCCTTTTTAAAGCTTTCCTATACAAATTCCCGTAAAATTTACTCATATCTCCAGTATCTTACAATTCCTAAAACCAAGGCACATGCCCCGAAAACAGCCATTACTGCAGCAACTTCAATACCAACAACACTTCCTGTTTTAAATAATTCAACTGCAGACAAGGGCGCCGCAGCCAGTCCGAATGCAAGAAGCGGATAATGGTGGTGCGGATTGAATGCCATGTTTATACCTGAAATTCGTTATTTATATATTTAGCGTTTAGTAAACTTTTAAAAGACATAAAATTGGCTTTGCTTATGGCAAAATTACGAACAGCAAGGGCATACCGAAGGATAAAAAGGCCCCTCACAAGACATTCCAAATTAAGAGCTCTTGATTATGTCAAGGGTGCGCCGGCATCAAAAGTAGCCCAGTTTGACATGGGCGAATTAACAAAGAAATTTCCTTATGAATTGCAGGTTGTTATAGGTGTAAGTGCACAGCTTAGAGATACTGCACTGGAAGCAGGAAGGCAGGCTGCAGTCCGTTATCTGGATATGTACGCAAAAGGCGGATGGAATATGAAAGTAAGAGTAGTACCGCATCACATTTTAAGGGAAAAGCCCCTTGCTACAGGCGCGGGAGCAGACAGGTTCCAGCAGGGAATGACTTTGAGCTATGGACAGCCCGCGGGACATGCAGCCCAGGTTACAAAAGGAAAACCAGTATACTCATTTTATTTTGAAAAGGAAAAACTTGTCTTCATGAAGGAAGCTGCAAGAAAGGCAATCTCAAAACTGCCAGTCCACTGCAATATCAAGGTTTTTGACTTGGCAACAGGAAAAGAAGTCACGTTCTAGTTCTGGCGATAGGTTGCATTTTTAAAGATAACATCATTTTTTTACGCATCGTAAACGAGCCAAATATAAACAGTGCAAATTTAGTGGACGTTGTCAAATTAGAGCAGAAGACTTATGCTATTATCAGTCCGAACAAAATACGTTTTTTGTCAGATGCTACAGATGCAGATGTTAATAATAAAGTAGAGGAAGAAAAAGCACACCTGTCCAAACATAATATAACTCCTGTTTTTAATAAAGAAATTGAAGGTATAACTTTTCTCCCAACGCTGAACTGCAATTTGAGATGTATATATTGTTATGCCAAGGGCGGAGAAAAGCAAACAAATCTTTCCGAAGATATGGCAAAAATTGCTCTTGATGATTTTGCCGAAGGAACAAAAGCCAAAGAAGTGCAGATTGATTTTGCGGGCGGGGGAGAACCATTTCTAAATTTTAAAGTTATGGAATATATACTATCCTACGCTAAAAAATTATTTGAGATTGTGCATGTCAGATTGGTGACTAATGGGACATTTAACGATGAGCATTTGAAGTGGATCATCGACAACAATGTTGACCTAAGAGTCTCATTTGATGGTTTGGCACACGAATATCAGCGCCCTTTTAGTAATGGGGTATCTTCAAGAGAACTTGTTGAGACCAATATAAAAAGACTAGTTAAATTAAATAAGAAATTTAAAGTTCAGTGCGTTGTGACTGGTGAAAGTATCAATAAATTGGTAGATACTATTAGATATTTCCATGAATTAGGTGTAAAAACGGTTAAAGTTGAGCCGGTTCACATCTCAGATATTTCTAGAAAAAATGAAAATCTGAAATCTCCAACACCGACACAGTTTGTAAATAAATTCATAGAGGCATTAAAATATATTGCTGAAAATAATTTAGATATTAAATTAGACACAGCATTTTTATCAAGGCCTACAATAGGTTATTACTGCGGATTGCGGCACAATATAATCATAACTCCTGAAGGTTATATTACAGGCTGCGTAGAATTTACCCGTAAAACAGACCCTTTTAGCGAATTGATAATAACTGGTCAGTGCATAACCGAAAAGAAAAAATTAGTTTTTGACGAGCAAGCTAAAGCAGAGCTTAGGAAATTACACTTTAGTAATTATGTAAACTGCAATAAATGCAACTTAAAATTGATTTGCAAAAGCGGGTGTCCTGCAAGAAATTTATTTGATAAAAAACACACTTTTACGCCCTCACCTTATATTTGTGAAATAGAAAGGAATTTAGTTCCAAAAGTGTTGTACTTAGTATCTAAAAATAGCAGATACAGTGATGTTGTTTTTGATAGATTTGAATTAAAAGAGTGTTAAATGGAAAATAAAATAAGATTGGATGCGTATTTGGTGCAGAAAGGCATAGTAGAAAATCGCAGCAGAGCCCAGCAACTTATACGCGGGAAACACGTAAAAATAGACAATGAGGTTTGCACGAAGACAGGCAAATTAGTAGCGCCTATTTCAAAAATTAGCGTAGACAATATTCTCAGATATGTAAGTCGTGGCGGAAATAAACTTGAATATGCTATAGAAAAATTTTGCATCGATGTAAAAGGAAAGGTTGCAGCGGATTTTGGGGCATCAACCGGCGGATTTACAGATTGTTTGATTCAAAAAGGTGCCCAAAAAGTATATGCTATTGATATCGGGAAAGGGCAGCTGCATAAAAGATTGCAGGAAAATCCAAAAATCTGCTACATAGAAGGTAAAGATGTCAGGTATTTATTTGAACTTCCAGATGGTGCAAAAGTTGATTTAGTAGTTATTGACATAAGCATGCACCCGCTCGAATCTATCCTTTCAGCGGTCCAAAATATTTTAAAAAAAGATGGGGAAGTTGTTGCTTTAATAAAGCCACAGTTTGAAATACAAAAGCAGGTAGTTTCTGATAAAAATGAACGGAAAAAAGCACTATACAAAGTCGCCCGGGACGTTGAAAAATTTAATTTATATGCTGCAGATTTAATCCGTTCGCCGCTTAAAGGCGGATTAAAAAATCAAGGAAATATTGAGTATTTAGTATATTTAGTTCAAAAGCCACAGAAATTTGATGTCTACAAAACTATAGAGAAGCTAATCGACGAAGAGCGATAGGTTTATATGTTTTTATCGTTGTAAAAACTCATGGAAGAAAAAATAATTCGGTGGGAGAGTAAAAAGATTGATGACACAGGTAAACAATCAGAAGTCATCGAAGGTGCTTCTCACCCCGGCTGTTGCAGCCAATAGAAGGTAAACCGAACGTGCTTATGAGGCACATGGTTCTAACTCCAAATAAAATTTAGAAGAGTTTTTAAATTTCAGGTTTTGTCTAAAATCAATGGCTTACTGTAAATGGTTCAAACAGATTAGCAAGAAAGATGTTCCTGTTGCCGGAGGCAAAGGTGCAAACCTAGGGGAAATGTTTAATGCAGGCTTTCCTGTTCCGCCGGGATTTGTTGTTACCACAAATGCATACAGGGAATTTCTCAGGGAAAAAAAGCTTGACAAAAAGATTGCAGAAAAATTATCAGGACTAGATATTGAAGATACAGACAGATTGCAGGAAGTTGCTAAAGAAGTGCAAGAATTGATTCTAAATGGCTCGGTTTCCAATGAGTTAAGAGAAGAAATATCAGAATTCTACCAGTATATTGATACTGCAGAAGAGCTCAGGACAGTGAGATTGGCAAGTCAGTTACTGAAAAATGGACGCGATCCGGCATTTGTTGCAGTCAGGAGTTCCGCATCCGCTGAAGACTTGCCGGGCTATAGTTTCGCGGGACAGCAGGCAACCCTGCTGAATGTAAAAGGAACCGCAAATGTAGTCCGTTCAGTTCAGGAATGCTGGGCTTCGCTGTTTACCGCAAGAGCCATCTATTACAGGGAAAAAAACAACTTTAATCATATGAAAGTTTTTATTGCGGTAGTTGTGCAGAAGCAGATTAATTCTGAAAAATCCGGCGTTGTTTTCACAATTAATCCGTCAACAAATGATGCGACACAGATTGTTATAGAATCCGCATGGGGACTTGGCGAGGCAGTTGTATCCGGCGCCGTAAATCCAAATACTTATGTCCTGAAAAAGGAAACAGGACAGATTTTGGATAGGGATATTCCGGGGCAGACATGGATGTTTACAAGGGATGAATACACCGGCGCAAATATAAAGAAAAATATTCCAAAGGAAAAGCAGAAGGCACAGGTGCTTTCAGATGCAGAAATCAAAACATTATGGAAGCTGGCTATTGAAGATGAAGAGCATTACAATTTTCCGCAGGACATCGAATTTGCAATTGAACGCGGTAAAGTTTATCTTGTACAGACGAGGCCTGTAACAACTCTTGAAAAAAAAGAGGAATTGAAAGTTGAAACAACCGAAGAACCAATTCTTATGGGGCTTGGAGCAAGTCCGGGGCATGCAACAGGCCCGGTAAAAATAGTTCTCATGATGACTCATCTTGACAAAATACAGAAAGGCGACATACTTGTGACAACTATGACGACTCCGGATTTTGTTCCCGCAATGCAAAAAGCTTCTGCAATTATCACGGACCATGGCGGAATGACTGCCCATGCAAGTATTGTAAGTAGGGAAATGGGAATTCCCTGTGTTGTCGGCACAAAATCTGCAACGCATACTTTGAAAGACGGGGATATTGTAACCGTTGACGGAACAGCAGGCAAAGTTTTCAAAGGGACATTAAAATTAGCGGAGCATGAAGAGACACAAGCCGAACTTCGTTCGGCTGTGCCCAGCCGAAATCTAATTTCGGCTAGGGTTTCAAAACCAGATGCCTGCGGAATTTCAACACAAACCAAGGTAAAAGTAATAATGGACCTGCCTGAGTTTGCAGAAAGAGCCGCGGAAACATGCGCGGATGGCATTGGCTTGCTGAGAATTGAAGGCATAATTGCCTCAGGCAGAATTCACCCCGCAAAATATCTCCGTGACAACAGACTGGATGATTATACTGATTTGATTTATGAAGGAGTCAAAAAAATTGCTTCACAGTTCAAGAACAAGCCTGTATGGATAAGAACTTCAGACATAAGGACAGATGAATACAGAAATCTGGAAGGCGGTTCAGAGGAACCTGAAGAATCTAATCCGATGATTGGCTGGCACGCAATCCGCCGCAGTCTGGATGAGCCAGAATTATTGAAATCTGAGTTTGCAGCGTTAAAAAAACTAAAAGATGAGGGATTTGAAAATCTCGGGGTAATGATTCCGTTTGTTATTTCAGTTGATGAGGTGGTAAAAGCAAAGGAAATTCTCCGGGAAGCAGGACTGGAGCCGAGAAAGGACATTGCTTTCGGAATAATGGTTGAAACACCTGCCGCAGCATTGCTGATAGAGGATTTCTGCAAGGAAGGAATTGATTTTGCATCAATCGGAAGCAATGATTTGACACAAACTATACTGGGAGTGGACAGGGGCAATGAAAGAATTGCAAAACTTTATTCAGAATTTCATCCGGCTGTGCTGAAAGCAATCCGCAGGGTGATTGAAACATGTAAGCAGTACGCTGTTGAGTCATCAATCTGCGGGCAGGCAGGCTCTGATGTAAAAATGGCAGAGCTTTTAGTAAGGTGGGGCATTGATTCCATTTCGGCAAATGCAGATGCGGTTGCCGCAATTCGTGAAGTAGTGGCGAAGGATGAAAAAAAACTGATGATGGACGCCGCAAGGAAGGAATCTCCGGAAAATTGATGCTTTTCCTGACTTTTTATTAAAAATTTTAATTGTAACTTGTCCAGCAAATAAATCTTTATAAATAAAATTCACTTCAAATTTTTTGGAGCGTGCCTTCGTGGTTAGAAATGTCTGCGCAGTATGTGATGAGGAAATTTTTCTGAGGATATGTCCGCTATGCATGACTGATAAAGTTGAGTCCTGGCTTGAAAAAAGAAAAATTTCTCTGGTGAAGGATTTCAGAACAGAAGTCAGGCAGTTTTTGGACAAGGCAAAGCACTTCAACAGAATGACCTGCAACATCTGCAGAGCTGAAACTGAAACTGCAATATGCCCTGTCTGTTACACAGAACGAATAGTCGCGTGGTTAAATAGGAATGACAAAGCGCTGGCCGCTGACTTTGTCCAGAACTTTAAAATGAATATGCCGACACAAAAGGAATTATACGCATAAATCAAAAACAAAATGTCTTTTGCTGGGGGAAAATTCCTTTACGACTTTCCAGCTTTTGATTTTTACTTTCATTCTTGCCTTTTTCAGAGATTTTTCAATTTGTTTTTTTATTTCATCAGAGTTTTTTCCCAGCTCGTGCAAATGAATAATAGTCCCTTTCCTTGAAATCTTCAGGGCATATGGTAAAAACTTCAGGGTATCAGGGAAATATCCCATGATAATTCTGTCCGCAACAGGAAGTTTTACTTTCCTGCAATCCCCGAGGATTGCAGTAATGTTTGGTATGTGATTCAGGCGGATATTTTCCTGCAGATATCTAAAAGAAACAGGATTTTTCTCAACCGCAAATATTTGTTTTGCTTTGGTATGCTTTGCAATTGGAATGCTCCAGTATCCAATCCCTGCAAACATATCCACAATTGTTTCGTTTTTCCCTGCCAGAGAAATCATTCTCTCACGTTCGTGATGATTTCCCTTGCTCCACATGATTTTTGAAACATCCAGTTTGAATTTGCAGCCTAATTCCCGATGGATTGTTTCGGTTTCCTTTCCTGCAAGAATTACGACTTCCGGCACCCTGTACTCACCATGAACGCCTTTAATCCAGCATACAGTTTTCACATAAGGAAGATTATCAAGTATTATTCCTGCAATCTGTTTGCCGTAACGTTTTCCCAGGAATTCACACATTCTTATCAGGCAGATGTTACCGAGTATCTGATAACTTGAAGGGAAAAGCTTCTGAATCTCTTCAGGCAGACGGGTTTTGCTAATAAGCATGTCCTTAAATTTCATAGCATTACATTTTTATTCCAGCATTTAAACTATTTGCTGATGGCCAAATTCAAGATTGTCAAGTTTATGCCAATCAAGACTTTTCTGATTTATTTCATAATAGCATCACTTTTGATAATTGCTTTCAAGTTTCCATTCAACGAACTTTCTCAGGAAAAGGTTCAGGCAAACATCACAACCGAAACGCCAAAGCCGCAGCCGGAAATATGTGATGGAATTGACAATGATTTGGATGGGATTGTTGATAACGGGCTTGTAAAAACACAGAAATGCGGCATAGGCTTGTGTGAAAGCACGCAGTCTGTTACATGTATAAATGGCGTTTGGATAACAGAACCCTGCCCCGGATACCGGTGGGCAGCTAATGAGGAGTGCGATGGCATAGATAATGACTGCGATGGTTATGTTGACAATAATCTGCCACCAGTGCATTGCGAGTTATATCAGGGGGTTTGCGCAGTCCCGATTAACAGAACTTGCGGCGGGCAGGAAGGCTGGCAGAACTGTCCAGAGTCCTTATATGAAAAATATGCATACGGCTATCAGCAGGTTGAAACAGACTGCACGGATAAATTGGACAACGACTGCGATGGCGCGACGGACATGGAAGACCTGACTCTGTGTCATGTGCATACATAGGGATAAGCTTTAAGAAATCTCAAAATTCTCCACAACCATGGATTACGATTTGGAACTGCCGAAAATAATTGAGGAAGCAAGGCTTATTGCAATCGGAAAAGTAAAGCCGCTGAAAGTCTGCCTGCAGTTCCCTGATGGATTAAAGGCAAACGCAACAGAAATAGTTTCCGAACTGGAAAAGGAACTGCCGAATGCAGAATTCATGGTCTGGGCAGGAACCAATTTCGGCGGATGCGATTATCCATGGTATCTGAAGGACCATGATTTTGATTTGCTTGTGAATTTCGGACATGCTTTATTCCAAAAATCTGGTAAATGCAGGTAAGGTTTTTAAGACTATTATTATTTAAATTAGAGCGATGGGCAGCAATGCAATAGTCGAATATCTTCCTTTTAATCTGTTACGTACAACATTAATCATTCCAGAAAATAAATATGCAATTGCCATATCTGAAAACGAGCCTTGTGGGGTTTTTTCAGGCATGACTGTACAGCAGAGTTCATTGAGTGGCAAAAAGATTCCTGATGGATTGCTTATCATACCTAAAAATGCAAATCTGGAAGCAAATTTAATTGCATATTCAAAGGAAAGATATGCGGTGCCCACAAATGTACGATTTGAAATCAATATCCCTGGAAAAGATGAAGCATCCACTTTCGCAAAATGGGCGATGTCCGAGAATAAGTTGTTGACAGCAACCGAGCTGGCTGATTTGTTGACTCCTGAATTAACTGCACCAGTACGGCAGATTTTAGTTAATTATGCAGTGGAAGAGTTAAGCGTGCTTAGTGCACAAAAAGTAACTGAAGATTTGGAAAGGAATAATATCGCAGATAAGTCGGCTGAAATACGCAAGACTTATGGTCTATCAATAAATACCATAAGTTTAAACATTAATTATCAGTACCTGAAATTTCAGATAGCAAGGAAATTTTTTGAACTTGAACTAAAAAAAGATCACACAGACATAGACCACAGAGAACTTGATAGATATGCAAATCAGTTTGAATTATTAGATGCAGCTTCAAAAGGCAAAAAACTCAGTTTGGAAGATAAGTCATATTTGAGACAGCTGGTGCACCAGCAGGATGTACGCGTTACAAAAAAGGAAATCGCAAGGCCGATAGTGGCGCAGCTGAAAACAGAATTGCAGAGTTATATTAGCGCGAAAACAATGCCTTGCTCGGAAGCATATTTCCTGCAGGCGATGTTAAATATACCGCAAGAAGATTATACCGGCGCAATTAATGCGTTTAATCAGGGATTAAAATCAAAGAAAGATGCATCTGCTTTTTATTTCAGAGGCAAATGCTTTATTTGGTCAGACCCAACCAAATTGGGAAATTTGAAGAACGCTGCAAGCGACCTGAAAAATGCATTCGAATTGGGTTATATGGTTCCGCAACAGGAAATCAGGGATATAGAATATAGAATAGGAGTCCTTAAGAGGTGATGTATGGGTACTTTTTTGAAAAAAAAAGAATTAACAATTCCGATATTCGGACCGTCTGGTTCTGGTAAAACCTATGCGCTATGCGCATTAATATACTGGGCCACACAGACAAAAAAAGCAGTAATAACAAAAAACGAACACTACACCGTACCGCGACTTACCGCATGGCAAATGCAGCAGCTTACAGAAAAAACGCAGCAAGGCGTTTTCCATGAGATTGAATTAACATTTAAGCCCCGCGCAATTTCTGACCTTATTGACTGGCCCATTAGATTAACAACTTATGATGTTTCTGGCGACGATTATACAGGAGGTGCATTAAGCACGCTCTTAAATGACAGCGCGTTGGCGAATACTGACAAAGATAATCCGGCTAGTGTGAGCCAAATTGCATACAAAAAGCCAAGCCCGTTCTTTACAAAAAATATTGCTAAGGCAGATGGTGCAATAGCGGTTTTTGATTTGTTGGGCATACAGAAAAAAATTTTGGACTCTAAACCAAAAGCGTTTATTGATGAAAAAAATATAAAGTTATTCTGCCAGACGGACGGCTCACCTACAGTTTACAATGAGCATGATGGCGTATTTAAGTGCACAAAATCAGGATGCAATCGCTTATGGACGTTGTCCGAACTTGATGAAATGCTATACACTCCACCGGCATTTTGTCCCAGGCACGGGGAACAAATGCAGTTAGATGAAGCAAACAAAGTATACCATTGCCCACGGTGCGCTACGCCGTATAACGCAAGTATTCCCCCAGGCCGTTTAAATTGGACCAATACCACATTAAAATTGATTTCTGCGCAGGGCGAATATTTCAATAGCGCAATAAATGTGCTCAGCTCAAAAGCAAATCTGGAAAACTTGGTTTTTGAAATTGCATTCACAAAAGCAGATAGTTTTCCGCATGTGCCTGATGCAAATTTAAAAGAATTGTTTGATGCATATGCAACTGTTGCAGTAAGCAAAATGCCACATTACAATGTCTCCAAAGTCAGCTCAATGGTACATAATATTGCTGGTTTTGAAGGCTTATTGCGAGATATACTTTTAACAAAATGCAAATGAACAATCCCGAAAAACCCGCCGGTCCTGTTATGGCAGCATACCAATATGATGTTAGAACAGGCGATTACAGATTTCATAGAAATTTCGGCGCTTTAGATGAAACTGTGGAAAAAGCACTGCTAGATACAGTACAGTCCAGATTGAAAGAATCCATTCTGCAGACGTCACTGCTTGATATTTTTAATTTTGCTGAAAACCCTGTGATGGTCTACAGATACGGCATTAAAGACCAGTTTGAGCGCGATGGCGTTGGCGCAAATGTAATTTATATAAAAAATTCGGCGCTGCGTCGCGCAGGCATAACCTACTTTTCTTTCCTGCCAGACATTAAGGAAATAAAGGCAGATTATAAACCGCAATCTAAGCCAACCTTCATCAAACATAATATCTTAAACAACAGTGAATTGCTTTTGTATTTTATTTCAGCACTAGATACTGATAGCAAACTTGATATTATGGTGCCTAAAAATGATTTGGATACTTATAGAAACCTGATTTCAACAGCATGTGCTTTACTGCCCAATAATGGCATATCATTTAACTATTTTGAAGAATGTCCTGCAGATGTAAATATAAGTATAACGCCGCAGGAAAAGCGTTTATTTGCAAAGAATTATTATTATTTATTTGATATGATAAATAAAAAGCATCCAAAGCCAATAAGTGAGTTTTATCAGGCATTACTAAAAAGAATTAAACAGCCGCCATTTTTCCAGGATATACTTGAATCCATCAGATTTTTTCAGTGGATGGAGTTCTATTTTGGCAGAAGGCGTGTAACCGCATTTTTGGAAGAGCATCAGTGAATTTTGGTCACGCAGTGTTTTCAAGAAAAGTAATTAAAAAGAAAATCTAGGACAATCTTTTGGACAATTGCACCAGTTTTCTCCGTCGCCACAAATGCCATTACCGCAGTAAGTACAGACAGAGCCGCATTCAGCTACCATACATTTAAATGGACCTGATACTGATGCGCAAGATATTTGTGTCATACCCAGATTGCAACAGGCCTTTAGACCATATTCGCCTTCGTTCATGCATCCGCCTGCCGCGTTAATCATTCGATTGTTGTCAGATGTTTTGATGCTAAGTACTGCAACAAAAATTATTAACACCGCAATCGCAATGCAGATGATATGTTTATTTTTCTTAGCCATTTTTACCTCATAATCATTTAAGAAAATTTAGTATAAATATCTATTGATGCAAAAATATATAAAATACCATCACTTGTGAATTATGAAGGAGGTACAAACATGGCCTTTTTGGAAGGAATACTCGGAACTGCTGTAGGAATTTTTGTAGCATTAGTTCTACTTAGATACAGCGGGCACATGGAATCTGTAAGAAAACCAACAGGTTTTGTTGCAGCAGGCGCGTTGTTCTATTTAATTGATGTTGCATGGAACACAGGCAACTTTGCAGCAAAGATTTCCACAATTGCAGCAACATGGCTGACATTTATCTGGGAGTTCGTAGCATTCATTCTGATTGTTATAGGAGCTCTGTGGGCAGTCGTTGAACTTACAACCCGAAGCAAATAAATTTTCTTTTTTTATTATTTTAATTTTTTTATGAATACAGCTAGTCACTACTTTGAAAGCATATACAAAAATATTAAATACCCCTCCAGCCAATACATAGGTATCCAATAAAGGAGGTTAAACATGGCCTTTTTAGAAGGTATAATTGGAACAGGCGTCGGGATCTTGTTAGGTCTTGCCTTGTTGAAGTACAGCGGATACGTTGAAGCCCTGAAGAAAGAATTAGGGTACATAGCATCAGGAGCTGTATTTTTGATATTGGCAGCAACCTTGGAACCAGTCGGCATTGCTATCCCAACAATTGCAACAGCAGTTGGATGGATAAATGTAATATTCCTAGTGATAGCATTCGTAATGATACTGATCGGCGCTATTTCAATGGCTATTCAAATCTTCAGCAAGCTGAAGTAAATAGCACAAGCTGTTGAGAAGTTTTTTTCTTTTATTTTATTTTTTATTATTGTTTTATTAATAATTCAGACCAGTTGCAGTTTGATTAATTTTATATACTATATATAATAAAATATAGGTAATGAAACGGGGTAGTGCCACTGTTGTAGTTATCTTGCTTATTCTTATTAGTTCGATGGCTGTGGTGGGCATGAAATACCTCGGGCATACAGGCACTTCTGCAGCCACACCAAGCGGCGCAATGACTGCTATTACGGGAGCTGCAACATGTTCTGGCGCAATAGATACTTCAACAGGAAAGTGTTCAGTATCATGCGGGTCATCGCAGTCATGTGATGGCCGTTCACCAGGGCCTTTTTCGTATGGCAAGGTATGCTCAAACAATTGCCAGGTAGTTAATGCACCCCCCGAAGACTGCGATGATGGAATAGACAACGATGTTGACGTCACAACAGACTGCGCTGATATCGATTGCAAAACAGATGCAGCCTGCTGCAATGCAGATGGAACGTCAGACTATGATAGCAAATGCTATCAGGGCTGCGGCGCAGAGGATAAATGTGAAGGAATTTCTCCAGATTCAAATCTAAATACTTGTGATGCATATAATACAGGCATTCTTGACAGATGCGGCAACAACTGCCACGCATACGATAGGGTTTCAGCAACCTGTACAACAAGCTGCGCATCAACTGCTGCAAATTGCGCTGGCATACCGCCAGGCTCCTGCAGTGTGACGCAAGGCAAAGTTTGTTCAGCAACAGACTGCAGTGAAATTAATGTAGCAGAAATCTGTGATGACCATGATAATGATTGTGATGGTTTTATAGATGAAGGCGGCGTTTGCAATGACGTCAATAATTGCGGCAGTTATCAGAATGCTTGCACAAAGCCGGAAAATAAAAATGTTTATACAATCGGATGTTCAAATGCACAATGTGTAATAACAGCGTGTAATACAGGTTACAAAAATTGCGATGGAACTTATAATAATGGCTGCGAAGTTAATAGCGCAACAGATGCCAATAACTGCGGAGCCTGTAATAATATATGCATCGCAACTCAGGCTACAGTAACATGCACCAGCGGCGCGTGCGCAATTGCTTCATGCAATTCAGGTTATAAAAACTGCAACGGCGTTTATGCAGACGGCTGCGAAATCAATACAAACATAGATAAAAATAATTGCGGCGCCTGCAATACAGTATGCGCAGATGTTGCGCACGCAAGTGAGCTTTGCACATCTGGAACATGCACATTAGCCTGCGATGCAGGTTATACAAACAAGGATGGCAATTATGCCAACGGATGCGAACATCAGCTGACAGAAAACTGCGCTAATGGTATAGACGATAATAATAATGCTTTAATTGATTGCATGGACCCTGAATGCGATAAAGTTGGCTATTGCGAATACTCAACGGAATTAACTTGTAATGATAGCATAGATAATAACAGGGGCGGCGGAACAGACTGCGGGGACAGCGCCTGCAACGGCAAGGAATGTGGAACATCCAGCTGTCCGTCAGGAAGCTCAGGCATATGCGTGAAAAAATGCCAGGAGGCAGTCTATAGCAGCTGTTTGAATTGTGTTGTAAAAGATTACTGCCACGAAACTGCGTGCTCAGATGGCACCGACAATGATAACGATGGATTCATAGACTGCCAGGATACAGACTGCCAATCACTAAAGTCCTGCGGGAAAGAAATTGCAGCACCATTTAATGTTTTTGAAACCACATATCCTTATTCCTCTGATAAGGTTTACTGGAATAACTGCCAATATGTTGACGGCGGATGGAACGCTGTTGATAATTACTGCAAATGCGCCGGCTATGCGGGCGCATTAGATGCCAGCAGCAAGGCAGCATGCTACTGCTGGAGCGATTCGGTATCATCAAGCTACAAATGGGATACCTCCACATGCCCGCCGACAAAAGGTGCAAATCAGGGCGTTACTCTTTATGTAACAAAAGTGCACTGTAAATATGCAGATACAGAAACAAACTGTACTGACTTAATTGACAACGACGGCGATGGGAATACAGATTGCGATGATTCTGACTGCGCAAATAATGTCGCATGCTGTGGGGCATCAGCATTCTATAAGGATGCAGACGGCGATGGTTATGGTAATTTAAGCAGTCCCACATATGCATGCGAAGCAAAGACAGGCTATGTTGCAAACTCAGGGGATTGCAATGACGGCAATTCTGCAGTTCATCCGGGCGCAACCGAACTTTGTAATAACAAGGATGATAATTGTGATGGAACAATTGATGAAGGCTGTGCATGCGTGTCTGGAAACCAGCAGCAATGCGGTTCTGATGTTGGAGAATGCAGTAAAGGCAATCAAACATGTGTTAATGGTGCATGGGGTTCCTGCACTGGTAGTGTAGAACCAGCAACAGAAACATGCAACGGCAAGGATGACAACTGCAATGGTGTTGTTGATGAAGGCGTGAAATTAACTTTCTATAAAGATTCAGACGGAGACAGTTACGGCAATTTAACTGAAACTGCACAGGCATGCACAGCACCAGCAGGTTATGTTGCAAATTCGGGAGATTGCAATGATGGTAATTCTGCAGTCAACCCAGGTGCAACAGAAATATGCAACTTGAAAGACGATACCTGCGACGGAGTTGTTGATGAAGGCTGTGCCTGCTCACCGCCGGGCAAAAAACAAACCTGTGGTTCATCTATTGGCGAATGCAAGGCAGGAAATCAGACCTGCTTAGCAAACGGAACATGGGGCGACACATGCGCCGGTGAAATAAAATCAGTTGCAGAAATTTGCAATTCCAAAGATGATGACTGCAATGGTGTTATAGATAATGGATTAACAAATTCAACATTTTACAAAGATGATGATAGTGATGGCTATGGTACCAATATCACGATACAGGCATGTGCAAAGCCGTCAGGATATGCCGCAAGTTCCAGCGATTGTGATGATGTAAGATCCTCAGTGCATCCGGGCGCAACAGAGAACTGCATAAATAAAATTGATGACAACTGCAACGGCTTGATTGATGCAAAATCAGAAGGATGCGCGCAACAGGCAAATAATACAATTGGAGAGCAGATAATACCTGACCCGAAGCTTGGAAACGGAAAGTGCGAAGCAGGCGAGACGCAATTAAACGCGCCTGTTGACTGCGGATGCCCGACGGGAAAAGAATTGGTTGGTTCTGAATGCAAGGATATTGAACAGGTACAGCAACAGGAATCAACAGAAGTCTGCGGAAATGATATTGCCGGAGGCAGTGAAAAATGCGATGGTGCCGATGACTCGTCATGTCCGGGAGCATGCAATTCAGATTGCACTTGTGCATTCCTAATTAATGATGGTGTTTGTGCAAAAGACCTGGGCGAAAATTCTGAAAACAGCCCTGAAGACTGTTCATTCAAGTATTCAAGCCTCGTTATTTTATTAGTGGTATTATTTACGATTTTGGGCGGGGGAATAGGCTACTGGTATTTCAAGATAAAGCCCCGAGAGAAGCTCGGCGGTATGGCTGAAGATTACGGGCTCGGGGAAACAAAACCAGTCCCTGAGGAAAAAGCACCTGAATCCATAGGTTCGTATATTTCAGAAACGCTTTCAATGGGATTCTCCCCGGAACAAATCCGAGCGGCACTGGTGAATAAAGGGTGGGATGTTGATTTGGTTGACAAAAAACTCCAGTCAGTAGCATCAAAGCCCGAAGAGGAAGAATCTTAGTAACAAATAATTTATATATAGTTATTCTTAATTTAATAAGATAATGGGCCACTTCCATAATAAAAAAGCGCAGGCGATAGCCACGGTCGTTGTTTCTATTCTATTGGTGCTGGTTGCAACAATAGGCATAAGGCTTCTGGGCGAAAATGAAATGATTTTAACAGGCGCTGCTTCGGTAGCCTGTTCTACCAGTGCGGACTGTGTAAAAGGGCTTAATGTCACATCTGTTTCATGCACGAACAGCGAATGCAAAATAACTGGATGCGATACAAATTCACGCGATACAGATGCTGATTTTTCAAATGGCTGTGAAAACCATATCGTTGAAGTTTCCACGCCAAACCCGATTGAAGCATGGGGAAATTTGAATGCATGGAACGACTGCGCAGCGCAGGACGGCGCATGGAATGCAGCAAATAATTACTGCAAATGCAAAGGCTATTCTGCCGCAGATGCTGCGGCAAATAATCCATGTTATCAGGAATACGGCGCCAAATGGAACTGGGATACGAGCGTATGCCCGCCAACCACATCAAAAAAAATGATGAGCGGAGCGCAGGTAACAGGCACATCTTTCACCAAGGTAAAATGCCTGATGACATCAATAGAAACAGACTGTTCTGATAATAAAGATAATGACGGCGACGGCGTTACCGACTGTGCTGATACGGATTGCTCGGCAGATGCCAATTGCAAAGTGTGCACTGAAAATGATGAAAAATCATGTTACACCGGGACGGACAATACTATGGGCATTGGCGAATGCAAGAACGGAACAAGAACATGCACAAATAACAAATGGGGTCTCTGCCAAAATGAAGTAAATCCAACATCTGAAATCTGCGATGGCAAGGACAATAACTGCGATGGCAGCACAGATGAAGGCGGCGTTTGTAATACAGTTGAGCATTGCGGAAGCTTCACAACAAACTGCACAAAAATAAAAGGTGCGCATGTTGCCACAGCAAGCTGTACTTCTGGCGTATGTGGTATATTAACCTGCGATAGCGGATGGAGAAATTCAGACGGAAATGCCAGCAATGGCTGCGAGCGCAAAATAGTGGAAGTTGCAACACCAAATCCCATTGAAGCGTGGGGAGTGGGAGGTGGCGTGTCAGCATGGACAGACTGCTCGCAACAGGACGGCGCATGGAACGCGGCAGAGAATTACTGCAAATGCAAAGGCTATTACGCTGCAGATGCTGCAGCAAATAATCCATGTTATCAGGAGGGAGGCGCCAAATGGAACTGGGACACAAGTGTTTGCCCGCCGACGACATCCAAAAAATGGTTGGGAGGTGCGCAATTAACAGGCACTACTTTCACTAAAGTGAATTGTCTTGCAGAATCAACAGAAACAAACTGCACTGACTCAGCGGATACCGATGGCGATGGTTTAACAGACTGCGATGATAGCGATTGTTTTGGCGTTGGCGCATGCTGTACAAAAACAAGTTATTACAAAGATGAAGACGGAGATGGATATGGAAATGCAAGCAGCATAATAAGCGTCTGCGAACAGCCATCCGGTTATGCTACAAATTCAGGAGATTGTGATGACACTAATCCTGCAAGAAGCCCCGGAATAACAGAGATTTGCATTAACGGCATTGATGACAATTGCAATGGACTGGTTGACAGTTCAGAAGAAGGCTGCGGAGGACAGGTAAACCCCCCTAGTAATGGTGGAGGAGGCGGAGGCGGAGGCGGTGGTGGAGGAGGCGGTGGAGGCGGATACCGTCCGATAAATAAAACAAATACACTGATAGGCGAGATTATCCCGATTTACAAAATAGGAGACGGAATCTGTGATGTCGGGGAAACAGCAGTAAACTCACCAAAGGACTGCGGATGCCTGATTGGAACAGAGTTAGTCGGAACAAAGTGTGGAATTGTAACAACCGGAGCTGAAGCAGTATGCGGAAATAATATTGCGGAAGGCATTGAAGTTTGCGACAATTCTGATGACGCGCAATGCCCGGGAACATGCAATTCAGATTGCACGTGCAAATTCCTCATAGGCGATGGAGTCTGCAGTAAAAAAGAAGGGGAATCAATAATGGTCAGCCCCGATGATTGCAACGTCAGCATTCCAAGCTTCCTGCAATTAGGGCTTTTGTTTTCAACATTTATGAGCGGAGTTGGCGGAGCCTGGTGGATGCAGAAAAACAGAAAAAACAGGCTTGATGATTTATCAGAAATGCACGGCGCTGATGCCCCGCTGTCAGTAGCGCCCGAAAAAGTTTCAGATACATTAACATCATATATTAATCATACTTTAAGCGAGGGATTCAACCCAGGTGACATAAGGGAGACTTTAATCAGCAAGGGCTGGAGTCCGGAGGACGTTGACAAAAGATTAACAGAAGCAGCAAAGGACATAAAATCACTCTCTGCTGCTACGACCGTATACAAAGTTGATGAGCCGCACGACAAGCTTGACAGGGTTGAAAAATATGTTAATTATGCATTAAAGGAAGGATACAGTCCTGTTCAGGTAAAGACTGCCCTGCTTTCTTCAGGGTGGAAAGAAAATGTAATTGAAAATGTTTTTGCAGAGCATGAAAAGATGGGCACAGATCTTCAAAAGCTTGCGAAGGCAAATGATGTCCACAAGCCGCATACCGACAAACAGGAAAACATACATGATTTTATTAAAGCCGCATTAAGGGATGGGCATACCCCGAAAAGAATCAAAAAAGCGCTGGCTGATGTCGGCTGGACAACAAATATAATCGCAAAGCATACAAAAATCTGAGCTTTACTTTAGTTTCTTCAGTTCTTTTCCAAACTTTTCAAGTTCTTCGGAAATTGCTTCAACAGCGGAATTCCAGATATCTTTTGCTTTCTTGCCCTTGGATTTTATCACAAAGATGGGCATGCTTGTTTCAGGGTGTTCTATCCTGAATCCTGCAAACTCGACGCCTGACTGCTGCCATACCGAATTTTTTACCAGATTAAGAAAACCCTCATCCGTTTCTGAAAATTCAATCTGCAGCTCGTCCTTATCATCCTTCAAAATTTTAACATCCATGTTTATTGGCTCTATTTTTTGTTTATAAATGTAACTCATTGGCATTTACTATTGGTTTTTTATACAATTTAATATCATCAACGATTCTGGGACAGGCTGTGTTAACCCAGACATCAATCTGGGGAAAATTTTCCAGTTCATGGGGACTTAAACAGTCTGTGATAAAAACAAATGTTTTTTTGCCCAGGGCGTCTATTTTCTTTTTTAAATCTGCTGACTTTGATTGCACTTCATACTGCCCAGGCTTTGTTGTCACCAGAATGCCAACATTTTTTGCGTCGTTGAATATCACGACTCGGGCCTGCTGCTGCAGCTGCATTTTTCTGATGTCTTTTTCAGAAATTCTCTGTACCGCGCCTGTAAACGGATTTAATACAAAAATGGGCTTTTCTGCATTTATTCCAAGCGGATGGAATTCGCCTGTTCCTATATACAAAATTGCATCTGCGTCTTCCGGCACAGCAGAAGTGTCGCAGCCAAGAATCTGCCCGGTCTTTACAGCATGGAATCTTGGTTTGCTTATCAAAACAACTTTCCCGGCTTTTTCCAGTACCATTTTAACCTGCGGAAATAAATCCAGAAACTGGACTGTTGCCACAAGCCCTATTTTTTCAAAATCCTTCAAAGCTATTAACACTCTGTCTAATTCCAGTTCCTCAATCCTGCCTTTTGCTTCAACAAACATCACTTTCATGGCTCTTTATTTGCTCCGAGCCCACAATAGAATATGCATTCTTAAATATTTGGTTAATACAGAGGGTTAGGGTTTTAAACACCATTTTTTCCTTATTTTCATGTCATTTGACTGGCGTCATTTTTTCAAGAAAAAGGCAGAGCACCACGGTTATGATGCACACACAACAAAGCTTGGAAAAGTGTGGCATTTCATCGCGCATGATGAATCCTGGTTTTCATTTGCAGTGGATATTGTTCTGGTTTTATTGATAGGGCAGTTTATTGTAATTCCCGCATTCGGATTTGCATTCGGCACGCATTTCCCGTTTGTTGCAGTTGTGAGTAGTTCAATGGACCACAGTGATTTACAGTTTGACGAATGGTGGCAGGAAAACGGCGGATGGTATCATGACAATAACATAACAAAATTACAGTTCCAAAGCTTTTACAAATACAACGGCTTTGAGAGAGGCGATGCATTTGTTGTTTTTGGCCTGAATAAAAATCCTGCAAAAATAGGGGACATTCTGATTTTCACTATTCCCGGAAGACCTGACCCGATAATACACAGGGTTGTTGCTATAAATGCAGATGGCACATACCAGACAAAAGGCGATGCAAATCCCGAACAATTTGCATTTGAAAAATCTGTAACAAGTGAGCAGATACAGGGAAAGGCAGTTGCGTGGGCGCCTTACCTTGGGTGGCCGAAAACATTGTTTGAAGATTTAATATCAAAAATACGATAAGTATAAAAATAAGATATTGGAAAAAGTAAAATGAAACAAAGCCAAACTCTAAGTTTGGCTAATTTCATTCGCTTACGCTCATGAAATTCTGTAAATGCGGTGCAATAATGGTGCCTGTGGGCTCGGATGTAGTATGCAAAGCCTGCGGATGCAAGGAAGCAGCTTCCGGAGTGCATGCAATCAGGGAAATCAAAAAAACCAAAAAAACAGCTGCAGCTTCCGCACAAGATGTTGAGACAATGCCAACCATGAAAATGAAATGCCCCAAATGCGGGTATCCTGAGTCGTACTTCTGGACACTGCAGACAAGAGGAGGCGACGAAGCAGAAACACAGTTCTTCAGGTGCAAGAAGTGCGGGCATAGCTGGAGAAAATATTAGTTTTGGTTAATTACGGTGACGGACTACGAGTTGAATCTCTATTGATTGGAGCCAGCAGAATATGTGGCTTGAACGCTGGGCAAGAGCCAGATACATGGAGATTCAAATCGTCGTCGTAATTCGTAGCCAGCACCAAACGAAAATATTATTAATAGAACGGTGCTAGCGAAAGGATTGTGAGGTGAAGAAAATCGTTGAATTCTGTCCGAAGGATGGTACATTAATGCTGCCAAGCAAAGGCGGAAAGACTTTTGTCTGCCCCAAATGCGGCGCCCGCGCCAAGGCAGATAAATCAGAAGTTATTATGAAGGAAAAGATTGAACACGAAAAAATCAAAGTCAAAAGAAGACCGAAGGAAATTGAGGAAACAGAAGCAACTGTTAATGTTGTATGCCCGAAATGCGGCAACAAAAAAGCATTCTGGTGGGTTGCGCAGGTAAGTTCAGGGCTTGCAGGCATGGAAGACCTGCCGGATACCGAATTTTTCCGCTGTACAAACTGCAAACATACGTGGAGGAAAAGTGGCATTTGACTCCCCTCCTGATACGGAGAAAAAAATTCTCAAGCGAGCTCCGGCTGTTAATGTTAAAATTTCCCAGCTGAAGGAAAATATGGGGCGCGTTGCAATCGCAGGAACTGTTGTCAGCAAAAATCCGGATATCGGCAGTTTTATGCTTGATGACTCCGAGTCTTCAGTTATTGTAATAGCGCCTTCGAATGACCCGAAACAATTTGACAAAATTAAGGAAGGGCAGTTTGTAAGAATTCTTGGAAAAGTATGGGGCGCAGGCAATGAAATTGAAATTCAGGCGGAGATTATACAGGACTTCTCTAAAGTCGATAAATCATTGTTCATGAAAGTATTCTGACTTTAGAGAACATCGAACCGCAGTTCGATACTTTAGCAAAATAAATAAAGAACTCTATAAGAAAGCATTCGCGTAGAAAGATATGACAAAGCAGATAAAAAATACCGCAGTCAGCATTCCCAGTTCCCTGAGGCTTTCAATTTTGTTTTTCCCTGAAAAAACCATGCTGGAAAATATGATTCCTGCAGCCAGCAGAATCAGGGAACTTTCTATTGATACAAATCCCTGAATGGTGCCGAGAATTCCCGCAAAAACCATCCCGTAAACTGATTTCACTTTGATTTTCAGAGAATCAATTTCCTCTTTTGTAAACCTGTACAAAAAAAATCCTATTGTGAAAGAAAGGGAAACAATAACAGAAGTTAGGATTTCAGTTAGCATATCCGAAAATCAAATCATGGAATTAAAAGTTTTGCCACAATTAACAATAGCTTTAAATATACAAATTTAGGAATATATACTGAGTAAATAAGGAGGTAAGGCAATGTTTTTCAGCAAGAAAGCACAAATGGTACATATGGCTGGTCCGGCAGATATAATTATTATTTTAGTCGGAGTTTTGATTGGTGTTGTACTGACTTGGTATGGCATAAGCCAGGGATGGCCTGTTATAAGCGGATTTTGCCCGACGATAGCGGTTCCGTAAAATGGCTCAGAAAACAGTTCCAAAGGAATTCAGTGTCAAAGAAATAATAGGGCTAGAAGAGCTTGGTCTGCTTGTAATGGGTTTGGCATTCGGATGGTTTGCAGGCAAGGGCGCCGCGAACATGCTTGTCGCGATTCCAATCGCGTTTTTCGTGCTCTGGCTAATCTTGTACCTCCATAGAAAAACGGTGTATTAATATGAAGGATTCGGAATTTGACTTTTACAGGTGGCTTGGCTACGGGTTAGGACTACTGATTCTTGCCCTTAGCGCACTTTTAGTACCATTGTTGATTTGGGCATTTATTATATTACTGATAATTACAATAGCGGATATTGGTTATTGTCAGTATTCTAAATATAGGTTTTTGTATAGAAAGAAGTAATTTAATATATTCTGTAGCATAACAATAATTAAAAAACTAATGTATTTACTATTTTTCAGATAGAACATGTTTAGCCTTAAAGTAAATGAACCCAGAGTTTTGAACGGCAGTATCTCAATACTGTCCGATTTTATTACAGAAGCCACCTTCTCGTTCCAGAAGGAGGGAATAAAACTGATAGCAATGGACCCAGCAAATATATCTATGGTTGTCCTTAATTTGCTGCCTTCGGCATTTACAGAGTTCAAAGTTGAGACTCCTGTCGACATTACAATCAATTTAGAGGGTTTAAAACAGGCTTTGAAAAGGGCTAAACCGACTGACAGCTTAGCATTAACTTTAGAAAAAAACAAGTTAAAACTGACGATTTTCGGGCGCTCAATTAAGAAATTCTATATTCCTTTACTGGAAAGAGAAGGTAAGGAACGAAAGATTCCAGCTTTAGATTTCATGGCAACAGCAGAAATTGATGCCTCTGAATTCAGGGATTACATAGATGATGCTTCAGTTGCTGGCGAGGCGGTAGCATTTGAAGCAGATAAAAATCTTTTTGCGATTTCAGCAGGAGATGCAGGCTCAAAAGTTGAAGTTGAGCTGACAAAAGGAAATGACGCATTGCTGCAGTTAGCAGCAGCAGAACAAGTGAAATCAGTATACTCAGTGGAATACCTGAAGAAGATGGCAAGGACTGCATCCCTAGCTGACACAGTAACAGTCCAGTTTGCTAAGGACTACCCGCTAAAGCTGGATTTCAAAGCCCTCAACAAGTTCCAGATGACTTTCATACTTGCACCAAGAATTGAAAACAAATAAAATGGCAATGGCTGGAATATCAGGCGACGATGACCATACAACATGTTATGGTGTTCTTCAAGAAGCTGGTTTGACAAAGTTAATAAAATCAATACAATCAGGAGATTTTGTGCTGAATATTAGCGTTGTTGACAAATTTTATACGTGCTGCGGAAACGATAACCCATTTTACATCAGCCTGATGAAAGATGCGAAGAATAAAGACGGCCTGTGGCAGTATTTGCATCATTTTCCCCAGGGCGTTCAGAGCATTGATGAAATCATTGGGATGATAAATAAATCAGAGATAACTGAAAAAGCAAAAACAGAAATTATTGCTAAACTCAAAAAAACAGCAATTGACTTTTCAGATTATAGAAAATATACTCAGGGAATGGCGGTACGCATACCTAAATCTGGTAATGTGCTGTATTCCGGCAAACTTTGATATAAAGAAATAAGTCGGTGAATTATGAGTCTCGCATCTTATGGAAAAAATCGGCCGAAGTTCATAGAAGCCATGATTGCACAGTGCGAACCTCTCAGGCAAGATAAGGTCGCTGAAATACGCAGCTGGACAAAAACAGTCCTCGGATGGGAAAAGGATGACCCTTATTTTATGTATTTTAACTGGTTAGAACTGTCCCTAACCCAGAAATTATTTGGCAATCTTGTCAAATGGCGCGGATTTCCGCAGCAGATTTATGAAAGCGAGCTTTTAGAAACATTTTCAATCAGAGAAGAGGAACTTAAAAAACACACAAGCGAATTGTTAAACTGCCTTTTGAATAAAAATATTATAACTTATGACGGCGGTGAAATGAGAAATATTTTTGCAATTCCCATAATCACAAAAGATTTTCAGGGCGCATTTGGCATAATGGAAAAATCTCCTGTGCGGATAAGCTTCTATGATGAGGAAACAAAAGTCAAAGCGCTACAGGCACTGAAACGGAGATTTACCGATAATATGCTGTGGCTTTATAACTCAGGCGATATACGCGATGAATTCCGCAGCAAAAATGTTCTGACGTATGGAAAAACAGTTATCCCGGAAAATCCCAATGACAGGTTGAAAGATAAAGCCGAATCTGAAATAGACACAACATTAAAAATTTTTGCGAAATCCGTATTCTCCGAACTTACTTCAGACATTGTACTATCTGCGTATAGTTCAGCTCCCGGCGACAGCGTTGATGATTATACTGCGCGCGCCGCAGATGCAATACACTGTTTTTTTGGAAATTACAGGGGCATACTTCAGGTATGGTATGCAATTGAAAAAAGAAAGTTTTCCAAAAAAGTACAATCCGAACTTAAAAAAATATTTCAGGTTGAAGACAAGCTGGAAGACTTTCTGAGAAAATGCGACAAAGCATATTCCGGATGGAAAAAGACCGGATTGGATTGGGTAGCAAGGGCTGAAAACAAATAAAAACTCATTTTTATTTTTAATTAATAAATGTTATCGTGATGGTCAAAATCCACGAACAGGATAAAATTCTTCTGTTTAATAACTTGAAATACCAGCACAAAAGATTTGTCAATATGAACTCTTTTATAATCTGACAAATCATGTTTTAAGTTTTTGTATCTATCAATCGTTTCAGTATTATTATTTATTATCTCTTGGATTTTCTTGTTTAATATTTCAATTAGTTTTTTATTTTTTTTAACGAGTTTCCCGATTTTTAGATGTAATAAATCAGATAATTCAAAATCAAACATTTCAGATTTCACAGAGCTTATTGAGTTCGGCTAAAGACATTTTCTTATAGCCGTATTTTTTAAAGTGCGTTTCACTAATGTTAATTATTTTTTTAACATATTCATCTTTGGCATCCTTTTCAATAAAATCATCACCGAACATCTCAGCAAATTTGTTCAATGCTTCAGCTTTATCCTTCAAGCCAAATTTTTCTTTTATCACACCCAAAACTCGGCTCGCATATTCACTTATCACCAAATTGACATTAACCATATTATCTCACCTAACTTTAGATAAGTCTAACTTATTTAAAAGCTTTTCGTTATTGCAACATCAGAAATAAATAGCCATAAATTTTTGTGTATTTTATGGTAAGCAGGAATTTCATAAAGACAATTGTTTACGGGTTTGCGCTTATGTTTCTTGCAGCCGGCTTGATGTACGCCTTTACATTAACACAGAGAAATTCATCTGCAAATAAGACGGAAGCAGATTATATTGGTAAATTAACAACAGCTGTTGATACGATGAGAACAACCAGCGTTGATGAAACAACGCTGATGCAGAAGTGGAACTCTGGAGTGATTGATGCCGGCACCGCAGTTGCGCAGTTTGCAGATTTGAAATCCCAGAGGCAGGCATTGGATGATGATTTTTTCTCAAGAACTGCGCCCCAGAAATTTACAGAAGTGCATATCAGTTTGAAAGATGCAAACACGGTCTGGATGGAAGCAGATGATTTATACCGCGAGGGCATATTCCAGAGAAGAGATGATTTTATTTCAGCAGCAGATGCAAAAGTCGTGACAGCAAAAGGAAAGTTTGATGATACATTGGCGCAGATTGAAAAATTGGGATATAAACTCTGACAAAATCAGCCTTAACAGCTATATTTATTGCAATAGTCAAAAAATAATCAGCCTGCAGCGAAGCATTTATAAATTCTATTAACATCAAAACTAACACTGAGAATCAAAATCTCAGATAGCATTGGAGGTGCGAGATGGCAAAAAGAGAACAAAGCTATTTTGTATTGATGCAGGGCGGCAAAGACACAGACCATGTTTTTACAGGAAGCCAGCCACGAAGAGCAGCATTGAAGGCAGCAACCCGCGGTTTCACAGACATTAAACTGCGTGAAAGAGGGACTGACAGAGTTCACTCATTCAAGGGCGGAAGGAAGAGAGTTGCAGCGCCTGCTGACAGGCCCGAATGGCTGCCGTCACAGGTTTGGAAGCCAGCTGTATCAAAGACAAGCCTTGTTCACCTGAAAAAGAAAAGGTGAATATTTCTTTTCCTAGCAAAATTTTATTTTGCTGGACCAGCCGAACTTGTTCGGCTTGGTTTTCTTATTTCTTATTCTATTGTCGTAACTCAGTCTTTTAATATATCTAAAGTAATATTTTCCTTATGACAAACCGCCTATTAGGCAAGGCCAAACTGCTTTCAGGAGTTTTCAAGGCGTCCATTATTTCGTTTATAGCAATATTTGCATTCGCAATCTATGATTTTGTACTGCCTTTGTTTACAGAATCACAGTCAGATAGTTTTGCAATTGTCGGTATAATCATGTCGCTGGTTTATGTTGCATCCCTGGTGTCTGAAGTGCCTGTAGGGCTTGCAGTGGACAGATATGGCAGAATAAAAGTTCTTATAATATCCATGTCTGCTTTAGGTGCATTAGGAATAGTTTACTTTTTTTCAAGCAATGTACTGCAGCTTGCATTATTATCGCTGGTTGCAGGAGTTATATCTGTTGCTTTCTGGGTGCCTTCAACTGTCCTGGTGAGAGATTTCAGTCCCAGAAAAATGCTGAGCAGGTCCCAGGGAGTATATCTTACCATAACACAAGTCGGATGGATAGCTGGGCCGATTGTTGCAGGTATAATCAGCACAGCGCTCTCGGATAAATTCAATTTCCTGTTCTTTTCCATGCTTATGTTTGCCGCAGTAGGTTCTGCGTTTTTAATATTCAGGGGAAAGGACGTGAGAAAATTCCGCCACATGGAGAAAGGGCACATACACATACCAAGAATCAAATTACTGATAAATTCATTTTCAACATACATGCACCTGCACAAGCACGCGGTTCCGCTCTATATCCTATCAATGATAGCGTACATGTGGATTTCCATAGAGTGGGCATTTATTGCGCTAACCGGCATGGAGACATTTGGCTTCAACGAAACAGCAGTGGGAATTATCCTGGGCATGATGATGGCTATAGAAGGGCTGTTATATTTCACATCATCTTATCTGATGGACAAAGTCGGGACAAAATACATACTGACAAGCGGATTTTTCCTGCTGTTTTCAACAACATATTTCATATTTCTGGCGCATACCCCTGCGGTTTTTATATTTGCAACCATGCTTGCAGCAGGCGCGACATCATGGATTATTCCAGGCACAGAGTCATTGCTGACAAAAATTGTTCCTGCAAATATAATGGGCGAGATGTCATCAGTGTTTGACACGTCAAAGGATTTCGGATTAATAGTTGGTCCTCTGGTAGGAGGATGTATAGCAAGTTATTTGGCAAATCCGCAGGCAGCTTTCCTTATAATATTCCTGTCCGCCGCAGTAGCCTGCCTGTTTTCAGGCTATATTTTCTGGCCGGATAAAAAATACAGATGATTGTTCTTTGATGATTATTTTGTGACTACGATGCTGACGGGTTGAATCTCTATTCATCAGAGCCAGTGAACCTGCAGGAACGCTCAGCAATTGCCTGAAAATAAGAGATAAAAACCAGTAGTCTAGCAATTAGTACAAATATCCCCACGTCTGGAGCCTGTCGGAATCCATAGTCCATTTTGCCCCGATGTCTGTCCTATAAAACATGTTTGGAATCATTATATTTTCCACGCGCGAATATGCCTGCTTTCTGGCTTCCTCCATTGTTGAGCCTGAACCGGTTATCACAAGTGCATAGCCTGATGTGCCTGCAAGGCGCCAGTCACCATCAACTAACTTGACATCACAGATATGCACGCCTTCATAATTGGGTTTTTTGAAAAGCACAAGGGCATCTTCGGAATATTTCTTGAATGAAGCCGGGTCTGTAAATGGAAACGGAGGCGCCGCAATAACAACGCATATCTGGAAACCTTTTTTTGTTTTTATTTCGTAACCTTCTTTCGCAGATGCTAAATTATATAAAAATTCGCCATAAGGGTCTGTTATACCTTCCATTTGCAGGTTTATTGTAGGGTAGCCGAAACGGCTTGTTGCCTCAAGCGGGAATATGCCCTTTACATTTGCAATTGTGTTTATGTCAAAATAACCCACATAGCCGCATTCCCGCAGCATAGGCTTCATCTTTCCCAAAGTTGCCGCAAAAAGCGGGTTTGATTTTATCCAGAAAGCGCTTGTGCCCATCTCGCCAGTACTTGGGCCGATATTTCCGGGGAACAATCGTTTATGCTCAAAATTTATACAGATTGGTGTGACAAAATCCTTTCCGTTGAAGAAGGCGCCTATTGCCACTTCAACCCCTGAGACGTACTTCTGCAATTGGAAGAATTTTATCTTGTTGCCCCAGTTTTTCTTATAGCGCTCAAGAATTTCTATGACATCTTTTCCGTCGTCCTCGCTTCCGACAAAAAGCAGTTCCTTTTCATTCTGCGCCTTTCCGCTTGGTTTAATCACGTATCTGCCGGGATTTTCCCTTACGAATTTTATTGCGGCGTCAAAATCCGTGAAATTATAGTTGGGGATGATGTTCATGCCTGCTTTTTTCATTTCCTCCTGTCCGAATTCCCTGTCGTCTTCCAGCCTGTCTGTGTATACAGAACCGCCGACAACAAGCTTGCCCTGTTTTCTCAGCCTGTCCGCAACAGGGCCGAAATTTACATCATCAAAAACAATCACATCCGCCCAGTCTGTTTCATTCTGCCAGTTATCGCATTTGTTTACAAACCCGTCTGCGACATCGCGCTGGCTTTTTTCGTGAATATAATATTTAACTTCGTGCCTTTCCTTTTGCACTTCCCAAGCTAAATCACCTATCAGCGCTTCGTACGAAACAAAAAGAAATTTTAATTTTCTAAATGCACCAGAGTTGCCATTTTTCTTTTCCATCGCCAGTTTACAGGAATTTAAGGCGTATGCCGCTTAAATATGTTTCTAAATTTTAAAAAATAACAAAACTTGCATGGCAATTTTTGGAATATCAAAGCTCTGCTTTGATGTCATCCGACAAGTCGGATGAATGGAAAAATGCAAAGCATTTTTTCATATTTTCATAAGATTTTTCCAATCAGGTAATTTTTTGTTGAATCTGTAATTTTTAATTTAACAAAACTGCCTAATTTTGCTTTCCCCTGAATTACAATGGGTTTATATGCAAAATTTCTTGCCACAAGTCCTCCGCTTTTACCGTTCTCATCAACGAGCGCAGAGCCTTTCCAGCCAATCCAGCTCTTGTTTTTATCCAATGCGATTTTTTCAAATTCTTTTGTTACTATCCTGGTTCTTTTCCTGCCGATTCCTGGCATGAGTTGCGGCATTTTTGCAGCAACAGTTTCCGGGCGCGGCCAAAATAAATTCAAGTTCAAAACGTCAGGCTTCAACCATCTGATTAAATTCAGAGAGTCTGCGAACTGCCTATCTGTTTCTGTCGGGAAACCGCAGATTAAATCCGTGGAAATTGTTACCTCAGGAATTTCCTTCCTGAATTTTGTTATTATTTTTTTGAAATCACTAACAGTATATTTTCTGTTCATTGCTTTAAGTATGTCATCATTTCCTGACTGAACCGGCATGTGCAGGAATTTAAAAACCTTGGGATTTTTGTATAATTTAATTAAACCATCAAGATTTTTCAAAATATTATCTGGATTTGACATTCCGATTCTGATGAAAAAATCTCCGACCAAATCAAGAATTTTTTTCAGAAGGTTGACAAAGTTTGAATTGATGTCCAGCCCATATACAGTGCAATCCTGCGAAGTCAACCATATTTCCCTGCAGCCTTCTTTCAATGCTGTCTTAATTTCATGAATAATCGATTTTTCAGGATAAGAAAATAATTCTCCTTTTGCCAATTTGACAAGGCAGTAAGTGCAGTGTCCCACACATCCTGATGAAATCACAACCACGGCAATGACAGGATTTTTTCTTAATCTCGGGAAGCATAACTTTTCAGTTTTCTTTGTGCTGAGCCATGAGATTTTCCTGCCAGCTAAAGTAGCTTTCACAGCTTCTGCAATCCTGTGGGTTTCAAATACCCCTAAGACAGAAACATCCCTTAATTTATTTGCAAATACTTTTGTCTGCGGCATGCAGCCGGCAACAATTATCTTCTTTTTCAATTTTTTTAATCGGGCAATTTCCCTAAAAACATGAGTTTCAGTTTTTCCCTTGACAATACAGCTGTTTACGATTACAAGACCTGCTTCTTCAGCGCCATTAACTAATTCATAACCTGCTTTTGCAAGCAGGCCCGCCATGATTTCGGAATCTGCCTGGTTTGCAGAGCAGCCGAATGTCGTGATATAAACAGATAAAAATTCCTTATTTTTATCTGCCACGCAAAATTTCGGATTTTGCTCGGTTTTCATTTTGGTTTTCCAAACCAGTTTTCCTTTTTAGCTTTTCTCAGAACAAGGGTGAATGCAACAAAACCAGAGGCAATAAGCAGCAGCGATAACAGATTTTGCTTGAACAATACAGCAACAAAACCCGAAATAACTATCAGCAAACTAAGAATTCCGCTAATGAGAAATGTTTGCCTTTTCATTTTAAACACCCCAGAATTTTCTGATTAATTTCTGGACTTGCGCCAAATACGTAAATGCCTTATGCACATCAAATTCGCTTGTATTGATATTTTCAGCCGCAAGTTCGGCAAATCTCTTCAGTTCAAGCATTTGTTTACGCGCTTCACCGCTCCTTGCAATATTCAGAAATGAATTAATTTCCCTTTCGAGATTTTCAAATTCCGCTGAAGCTTCTCGAATATAATTTTTTTCCAGATAGAGTATAATTCGTTTTATTCTGGCTTTTATGTCGACAATAATATTTCCCATTACACAATCTCCAGCCCTATCGGGCAGTGATCTGAACCCATCACATCCTTCAGTATTTTACTGTTTTTAACCTTATTTTTTAGCTTTTCAGATACTAAAAAGTAATCAACACGCCACCCGATATTGCGCTCACGCACACTAAAACGGTATGACCACCATGTATAGTGCCCATTTCCCTGCGTAAAAATCCTGAAAGTATCCACGAAACCGGATTTCAGAAAGCTGTCAAACCACATTCTTTCTTCAGGGGTAAAGCCAGCATTTTTCATGTTCTGCTTTGGATTTGCCAAATCCAATTCTGTGTGGGCAACATTAAAATCCCCTGTAATTATCAAAGGCTTTTTCTTTTCCAGATTTTTGCAGTAATCTGCAAATTCTTTGTCAAACCTTAATTTAAAATTCAGCCTTGACAAATCCCTTCCGGAATGCGGAAAATAAACGTTGATTAAATAGAAACCCGGAAATTCTACTGTCATAACACGGGCTTCGTCATCAATTTCCCTTATGCCGATTCCTTTTTTCACGGAAATTTTACTATAAGGTTCAAATTTTGAGAAAGCATCTTTTCCTGTCCGCAGATAAACCAGGGTTCCGCTGTAGCCTTTCTTTTTTGCAGGAAAATTATGTGCCTCATAACCTTCAATAAACGGAACATCTTCGGATTTGACTTCCTGAAAGCAATAGACATCAGCATTTTCTTTTTTAGCAAAATCAAGACAGCCTTTGTTTATGCAGGCACGTAAGCCTGCAACATTCCATGAAATAAATTTCATATTATTGTGTTTTTTACAATATATTTGAAGTTTGCGATTAAAATATATAACGTCGCAAGCTATAAAAACGCAGGTTTATTAATTATAATAAAAGGAGGTTAATATGGCTCAAAATATATACAAGACCGCTTTAATGTTGGCTTTGGTAATAGTTTTTGGAACTTTCGTTTACAATTATAGCCAGACTGGCAGCGTTACAGGCAATACAGTTGTAGTCAGATACGCGTATCTTGACTCGGACGGTGATGGCTACGGCGACCCCAACATATACATAACAAATGCGTACAGGCAACCAATAGGTTATGTCACCAACAATCTGGATTGCGACGACGGTGATGTTGATCAGCACCCGGGATCATTTGAATTATGTGAAGCAGGTGTTGACAATGATTGTGACGGCAAACTTGACATAGTTGAAAATAAAGCAGCCTGCACAAAGTAATTTTATTATTTTTTATTTTTTTATTAGTCGCAAACTATAAAAACACCTTATTCTTAATATTGTAAAAACAAGGAGGTAAATATGGCTCAGAGTATATACAGGACTGCAATGATGCTGGCGCTGTTAGTGGTATTTGGAGCATTTGCATTAAATTACAGCCAGACAGGAAGTATCACAGGCAATGCAGCAGTTGTGAGATACGCATATCTGGACGCAGATGGCGACGGCTATGGCGACCCCAATACATATATAACAAATGCGTACAGGCAGCCGGAAGGATATGTTACAAACAATCTGGACTGTGATGACACAGATTATTACAGGCACCCTGGCGCTGCACAAATTTGCAAGATAGGCGTTGACAACGACTGCGATGGCATACTTGATATAGACGAAAATCCAGTAGTCTGCCACAAAGCACTTTAAATTTTATTTATTTTTTCTTTTATATTTGTATTTGCTTTCACAAAGTATAAAAAGCGCATAATTCTATTAATTAGAGAGGAGGTAAACATGGCAGATATATACAAAACCGCATTGATGTTCGCTTTGCTAGTTGTATTTGGTTCGTTCGCATTGAGTTTCAGCCAGGGCGGAATTACAGGCGGAGCAGTAGTAAGATATGCCTATTTGGATTCAGATGGTGATGGCTACGGAAATCCATATGTAGCAATTACAAGTTCAATGGGTCAGTATCCAATGGGATATGTCTCAACAGGCACAGACTGCGACGATAGCAAATCAAATATACACCCTAACGCACCGGAAACATGCGCACCAGGCATTGATGCAAATTGTGACGGCAAGATAGACCTTTATATGAACCGAGAAATTTGCAGCCACGTGTAAAATTTTATTTTATTTTATTATTTATTTCAGTTCAGAAAGCGCCTTGATTCTCTTCAGCATGTTCGGATGGGTTGACATTGCTTCCATCATTTTATCCAGAGTGCCTAATTTAATATGTGCATCTTTCATCTGTGCTAACTCAGAGGCATCAATATGCCCTGACTTGTCCAAATCCAAATCTGCAATCTGCCGGATTTCGTCATGAGCCCTTGAAATATCATTTACAAAAAATGCTTTCATGCCTGCAATCTGCTTTATAGCGGCAGGATTGACTTTTGCAGAACCGTGAACCAGCTTGAATAAAGCAGATGCTAGCTGGTGCGGAGCATTTCCCAAAGCTACTGAACCCGTGTCAGCGTAGTATTCCCTAATCCTGCTTCCGTATAAAACAAGAAGATTTGTTATAAAATACAAAACAAATGCAATAACTCCGATTGCAGCAGCCCCGCCTTTATTGTCGTTGCTTCTTGAAAATAATGCGCCCCTCGCAAGGAACCAGCAAATCATGGGAATTACCGAAATTAATGTGATAATCATGACATCCCTGTGTTTCAAATGGCAGATTTCATGTCCCAAAACAGCTTCCAATTCCTTTTTGCTTAATGTGTCCATTATACCTTTAGTGACGCAGACTCTGCCATCACTTAACCATCTGCCAAAAGCAAATGCATTTGGCACAGGCGTCGGAGATATGCCTACTCGGGGCTTTGGAATGCCTGCTTTCTTTGCCAGATCAGAAACGATTTCATGCAGTTCAGGCTCTTCCTTTTCTGTAACATATTTGACGCCCATCGTCAACTGCACTATGGAAGGACCAATCATATATTGCAACAGGACAAAGCCGACGGCGACAACACCATAGAAAATAAAGTTTGATATGCCAAAGTAGAAACTTATTGCAGCAACAAGTGCATAAACTATTCCAAATAAAATAGTCATCAGAAGCCACATTCGCAGCTTCAGGAACCATGTTTTCGGAGCAATTGATGCCATGCCAGTATTGTGCTGATAACATTTTTAAGACTTAGCCACATGCAAAAAGTATAATGGTTAAAAAAACAACAGTTAGAGAACTGCTGAAAGACGAGAGAGTTTTTGAAACAGCGAAAAACGCGGCAGATTGTAGCATACAAAAAATCTGCGAAGGAGCAATCAGAGACAATCGTGTAGACTCACTCATGGCAGTCTATGTCAGCAACTTGTTTCCCTATTACAGGATAAAGGCAAAGACTCCTAAAAATATTGAGGAAATAAAAGATCAGGCGCTTGGAAAGTTCTGGTACGAAGCTTCGCTGGTGGGAGGTTATATGCCTGGAGAGCTTGAAATGCATCTGCTCAAACTTGATGATTCAACACCGTCGGGTTTGATTGCAGAGTTATCTGCACAAACTGCAGAAAAGCAGCGGCATAACCCAAGTTTAAAATGTGTTCTTATAAAAATGAAGGATGATGATTACAATTACAATTCACTGAAGGAAATTATAGATGAATCTCGTGAGAAGCTTGCCAAATTCTTTAATCTAAGACAGAAATAGTCCTGATTTTATGCTTCGAATATTTCTGAATAAGCCTTTTTGCTTCTGTAACATATTTTTTATCTTTCACAAATGCTGTTGGGCCAGATTCTTTCGGCTCCAGCAGCATTCCAGTCTTATATTCTTGAAAAATCTTTTTTAATTCAATGTTCTGCGCATAATTTTTTCCCAGAATAATATTGCTGTTTTTGAAATGTCTGCCGATTTTCAGCAAGTCAATATCAATTTCTGAAATTTTTCTTTTTAGCAGGGGCTTCAGCTTCCTGCAGAAGCCAGTTTCGCACAAAAGACATCCGCCGGCAGGCGATGGAAATGAAATCTTGAACTTTTTTGCCAGCGCAATCTGCCTTTCACGGCTTCTTCCCCTAATGTCCAAGAACTTTGACTTTGATATGCCTTTGATTGCCGGCAGGAGTTTTGCGGACAGCGGCCTCAGCAGTCTGCCTTTCAAACCTGACTCGCGCTCAATCAAATCCAGAGCCCTGCGGTGCTGGCTCATCGGGCGCTGTCCTAAAACTTCGCCGGTTGCAATTATTTTAAAACCATTTTTATCAGCGAACTCGCGAGCTTTTTTCAGAATGAAAATCTTGCAGTCAACGCATGGATTTAGCTCAACGCCATGTCCGTGCTTCGGCTTTCTCACGATGTTTAGATATTCATCAAGCAATTTGCCCTTGGTGCAGTCAATGGTATTTAGTTTGACTTTTTCCTTTTTGCAAAACTTGACAACATCATCAAAGCATCTGCTGTAACGGGAGCCGAAAGGCAGTTTGAAGAAAACCGCTTCTGTCAGTATGAACTTCTGCATGAGCTTTACTGCTAAGCGAGAGTCCAAACCGCCGGATAACAAAACTAAAGCTTTGGGCATAACACTAAGGTTAAAAACTGCAATAAATTACTTTCTATATGCTTCCTGAAGTTCATAAAAAATTTCCATCATTACGGGAAAAGCTGATGAAACCTTTTCTTATTAATATAAATCCAAATATAATAACAGTTATAGCACTGCTTACAGCGTTTGCCGCAGCTTATTTTCTATGGAAACTGGATGTTGTATTCGGCGGGGTTCTTGTCTTGTTAAATGGCTTCTTTGATATGCTTGATGGGGAAATTGCAAAGCAGTTCAAGCGCGAAACTAAACTGGGCGATTTCTTGGACCACGTATTTGACAGGATTGCGGATGTTGCAATTCTGCTGGCAGTAACGCTGACACCGTTTGTGCCGGACTGGCTTGGATATTCAGCAATAATATCAGTTTTATTGGTATCATATCTGGGAACTGAAGCGCAGGTGCAGACATCGCACAGGCTTTATGGAGGCTGGCTAGGAAGAGCTGACAGAATCATACTGATAGGTGCAGCAGCAATCATAACTTTCTGGCTCCCGACAGCATTGTATTGGGCCGTTGTAACAATCATTTTAGTATCTGCAATATCATTTATACAGCGCTTCTATTCAATCATAAAAGCGCTGAAGAAAAAATAATTTTGAAAACTTACAACGATTTCTAAGCCTTAGAGTTAAGGTCTGCAAGAAATATCAACGCTCAGCGATAGCCAGATACAAGGAGATTGCCCTTGTAGCGTCAGGTTTAAAAGGTTCCAGTTCATGTTAACGCCATGGCAAAACAAATCTTTACAGCCGTTTTGAAAAAAGAAGAAGATATGTATGTGGCTGAAAATCCCGAGACAGGTGTGGTTAGCCAGGGCAAGACTATTGATAAAGCCGTCGCCAACCTGAAAGAAGCAGTTGAACTATATTTGACGGAGTTTCCAGTTAAGGGCGAAGGCAAGAAGCCTATTTTCACGGTATTTGAAGTAAAGGTGCCTACGTATGCCTGAGCTGCGCAAGCTTTCTGGCCAAGAACTCATAAAGATTCTTTGTAACAAATTAGGTTTTAAAGCAGTCAGGCAAACCGGCAGCCATGTGGTTTTGGTAAAGGAAACTTCTTCAGGAAAGATTGGTACAGTTGTTCCGATTCATGAAGAGCTTAAAATCGGAACTATTTTAGGCATTTTAAGAAAAGCGGGTTTAAAGCCGGAAGACATAGGACCATTCTTGTAAACGTAATCTAATCAGCTTATATAATCTGGAATATGCTCTGGTTCCTGATGTTCTATAATTTCCTGCTCTTGTTGTACTTCAGGTTCCCTGCGTTTTATCTTTTTTTCTTCAACCGGATGTTTTAACTTGATTATCTTAATGTGCTTTGAATCATGAATAACTTCAATCTTATCCTTCAGATGTTTGTTGATGTAATGTGCTACAGTTGATTTCTTCAAACCTGTTTTTTTGGCAATGTCCCTGACCCAAGAACCGTGAGGGCTGGTTTTGAGAGCGTACAGGATGGTTTCTAACTTGACTGGGTCATGGCCTGGCTTCCTAGACATATTGAAATTATAACCAATTGTCCAATATATAATTAGTTTTTCACGAATTAAGAGTAAATTATAGTGTAATATAGTAATTTTGGACAATTGGACAGAATTATGCTTTTGCAGCAGATTTTGAAATCAAATAGTCAGCAAGATCTTCGCCGGTTTTAGTCAGCAGCCATCCCTTTACTATTCTTCCGGTGGTGCCTTGACGGGGAATAACAATGCACGGGTTGAAATTGACAAGTTTGTACATATAAAAGTCTGTTATCCTATATCTGCTAAGATTGGTTTTATGTGCGATATCAGTCGTACTAATTGGTATGGGCGGATGCGGAGGTGATGTTATAGTGTGTCTTTGGTGGTTTTTCATTACTATAACTATTTTTGAAAATATATCGTGCTGCGATTCATATACTTCAATCCCGTTGCTATTTATTTCGAATGATGCTATGTGCGCAGAATATCCCTGAGTATACAGGAAGTGGCGGTTTTTAAGTTCTGTAATAGTCTCTGCCACCAAATCTTCATTCATGTTTACTTGTTTAACAACATCTGCCAGCCTGAACTCATGACTTCTGTTTTTGTTGAACACGTCAAGTACGGCTTTCCGCACTTCATTAATTTCGTGCTCACGTGTTGTTTTACTCCACGAATTAATTATATTATCCAAGTCTGTCATGACTAAAACAGTTAAACCTGGTTTTTTGAAGCTTTCTGCAGCAGATGGTCTGCAAGGCGCATTCCAGTATCGGTCAGCTTATAATCTGTAAGAATATTGGTGTCTTTTTGGGTTTCCCTCAAGTCAACAACTTTTTGTATCCGATTAAGTCTTTCCAGATAATGTTTTGTAACACCATAATCACCTAAATAAACCCCTGCGGCCAGCAAAGGCATTGTGACCCATTCAAATCTTATTGATTTATGTATTTTATATAATTCAGTAACAATCCTTGATAAAACCGTGTGTTCGGACTCAAAAATCGAGTATCCCTTGGGTGTCAGTTTGTATAAAATGCCCCAGTAGGAAATACAGCCCTTGTCGCCAAGCCTGTACAAGACTATTTCAGCGCTTTTTTCCGGAAAATCTATATCTGTAGTTTCTCTTATGCCCTTAAGTATATCGTGCAGCGTGGTAGTAATATCATGAGATCTTTTGCTCTGCTTGTATATAGCTTCCAGCGCAGCCTTTTCGTGACTACTCAACTTTATCCGGAGGGTTGTTGTCTTCCATGAAGCGGTGATTGCTTCAAGGTCTTCGTTAACCATAGGTTAGAATCTCAAAACTTTGTTTTTTGAAGCTTTCTATATGAAAGCAAATAGATTTCTTTGAACCTGAACTGATTTTAGCAGTGTTGACTCGCGTTTAAATCTGTTAATTCCAAGCTTTAGTTTTGGGTTGATATAATTCAGCGCATCCTGCATGGTGTTGAAAGTTCTTGGTGCTTGATGCATTGCCTGCCTTGTAATCTCGCGGCATGCCCATACTCCCAGAGGAATATAACCTCTGTAAGCCTCCCTGAAGACAATAGCGCCCGCTTGTTTTCCGATTCTAACTAGATGCTCACAACAGGCCATCTTGACGCTATAAAAGCAGCCCCCGACAGAACTATATTCCTTCTTTCCGAAATTAGATTCCCAGTCTGCAAAAAGCAATTCTTCTGAACCCATAATATGAATGAAAGCTTCCATCCATTCATACTGCCAGACTGTTGGTATCAGAAGGATTGAAAAATAATTATTCAGCGCATAAAATTCATAGACTTGATAGCAATCCAGAATCGGCAGTTCCTTTACTTTGTTAACAAGATATTTTCCCAGCGTATCGTCGAGGGCAGTTATACTCCAGCGAGTCGGAACTAAGCGGCGATTTTTTTCCAAACCAAATGCACCTGTTGAAAATGCCTTCTGTATTTGTGTAAATTCCAGTCCTTTGTTATATAATTCAATTACAGCAGGAGCGGATTTCAAATCAGTATCGTAGTGCGCTTTCTCAAGATGCTGTTCAAATTTCACATTTTCCTTTTCAAAATGAATTAATTCGGCAGAAGGACCGAAAGGCTGATGTGAATCATCAAAACTGAATTCAACGCCTCTGGGTGCTTTGGCAAACTCTGCATTAGAGTAGACATATTTCTTGGCAAGGGCAATTTCCTGTATCTGCTGGACAAGCTTGTTCCTGAAATCCTTTATTCCGGCAATGTCTTTTCCCCTCACTAGTTGCAGTCTTAATTCAGCAACCTGTTGTGTATTCAAGCCGGAAGGAATCCAAGCTTCCGGAGTGTCAAGAACAGTTGTATCTCCTAACTCGGGAGCCATCATAGGCCCGACGTAGACTTTAGGATAGCCGTAACTGCCGATAAAAACTGATGGAGGTGATGAACCTTCCATCTTCTTGCCGACATCAATTGATTTCAAGCGAAGATTTGCTGTCAAACGATTAAGATATGCTGCTTTACCGGAGGCCATGCCAGAAATCTATCCCCAAAGTTTATATTTCTTATGCGGACATGTCCAGTACTAAAATGCCAATATACAATACGCGAAGGATTGTTGCAAAGACAGACTTAAGCATAGTAATGAAATTTGTAAGGTTATTTGACAGCCTAAAGCAGGATAAAAATTATACGCTGCGGGATATCGCAAGGTTCGCCAGAGTATTGTACCTCCGCGGACTTGAATTGGATAGCATAGTGTCTTCGCTAAAAAATGTTAACGATAAACTGCACCTGCTGAAAAGGGCAGATTCATTATCCGTAAAAGACTTTCCTGATAAGATTGGCTGTTATCTGTATATTAAAAGAATGGATTCCAGTGGTGTGAGAAAAGCACTCACAGATTATAATGATGCACATTATAAAACCCGGTTAACCAGCTATTCTGCGCCCGTAAGAACACAGAATATTTTTGAAATTGCAAGCCTTGAAACGAAATTGAAAGATTTTTCAAGTCAAAACAGCACAAAATAATTTATAAACCTGAATATTAAGGCATAATCATGTCAAGAGCTCCCTTTGTAACGGAGGCGGATAAGAAGGCTTTTTGGCATTCCACGTCTCACGTTCTCGCTGATGCAGTAAAGAAATTATTCCCAGATGTTAAGTTAGGCATAGGCCCCGCAATAGATGAAGGATTTTACTATGATTTTGACAAGAAGACACCATTTACGCCTGAAGATTTGGTGAAAATAGAGAAAGAGATGCAAAAGACCATTGCTGCAGACCACAAGTTTGAAGATGTTTTTATGCCAAGAAAGGAAGCTGAAAAATTCCTTAAGAACGAATCTTACAAGCTTGATTTGCTGAAAGACATTCCAGATGAAAAGGTCTCCTTCCACAGGCATGCACAGTTTACAGATTTATGCAACAGCCCGATGATTCAGTCAACAGGGCAGATTGGCGCTTTCAAATTACTGACAATAGCGGCAGCATACTGGCGCGGGGATTCAAACAAGCCAGTATTACAGAGAATTTATGGTGTTTCATTTCCAACGCAAAAAGAGCTTGATGATTTCGTAAAGAGAAAGGAAGAGGCAGAAAAAAGGGACCACAGAAAATTAGGTCCGCAGCTTGGATTATTCTTTTTCCATGAAACTGCGCCTGGAATGCCTTATTGGATGCCAAAAGGTATGATTATTCTTAATGAATTAACCGATTTTTGGAGAAAAGAGCACGCAAAAAGAGGTTATCAGGAGATATCAACCCCGATTTTAAACAAAAAAGAGCTCTGGGAGATTTCAGGGCACTGGGAGCATTACAAGGACAATATGTTCGTTGCGGAAATGGGCAAGAATGAAATATACGGGTTAAAGGCAATGAACTGCCCGAATGCAATGATTGCATTCGGAAACAAAACACGTAGCTATAGAGAGCTGCCATTAAGATTGTCAGATACAGATATTTTGCACAGGTATGAAGCATCCGGGGCGGTGCTGGGATTGTTGCGAGTAAGGTCATTTAGGCAGGATGATTCACACAATTATGTTACTGAAGAGCAGGTTGAAAGTGAATATAATCATCTGTTTGAAATCACAGAATTGTTTTACGGAGTTTTCAAGATACCTTACCGCTACAGGCTCAGCCTCAGGGCAAAAGGCTCAAAGGATTTTATGGGAGACGATGCGACGTGGAACAAAGCAGAAAACATGCTGAGAAAAATCCTTGACAAGAAATTCGGGAAGGGAAAATATGAAGTGGCAGAAGGCGAGGGTGCATTTTACGGGCCGAAAGTTGATATCTTAATGACTGATGCCCTGGGCAGGGAATGGCAGATGGGTACTATGCAGCTTGACTTCCAGCAGCCGAAGCGTTTCGGCCTGAAATATATTGACCGTGATAATACAGAAAAGACGCCTATTTGCATACACCGTGTTATATACGGCTCTTTGGAGCGTTTCATTGGAATTTTAATTGAACATTATGCGGGCGCATTTCCTGCATGGCTTGCACCGGTTCAAGTCAAACTGCTTACATTTACTGACAGGAATCAGATATACGCTGAGAAAATTGAGCATCAGCTGAAGGAAACAGGATTGAGAGTTGAGACTGACTATGCTTCAAATACTGTTGAATACAAAGTAAGGAACGCAGAAATGGAGAAAGTTCCTTATGTTTTAGTTGTTGGTGACAAGGAAGAAACAGCAGGAACAGTTGCAGTCCGCAAGCGCGGCACACAAAAAGTCCAATTCGGAGTTAAATTGGATTCATTCATAAAGCAAATAAAAGAAGAAATAGAGAAAAAAATCTGAGTATTTATTTTTTCTGGAAATACGCTACTACAGTTCTGTCTATACTCATGTCCACACTTACTGTCTGATGGGTTTTATCATAAACGGTAAGCCCTTTTTGCGTATTACGCCAATCAATTGGCGCTCCGTCATAAACAGTCCATCCGCCGAATTGTGTGTTTGCCATCAGCAAGCCTTCTTCCAGTATTATTCTTGTGCCTGTGGGATAATACCATGTGCATGTTCCTGCACCTTTCTCACAGATTATTTTTCCATCAGGATGCCCTGCTGAAGATACAGATAACACTTGGCCTACTGGTGTTTTGCTGCCAGCGGTAAGTTCGGCTACATCCAGTCTTTTGCTGTTTTTCGGGAAGAATTCTGCGTATGTTGTTTTTGCCTTGTCCATCTTGACAGTGCACTGCATACCACTGACACTAGTGCAGCCATGCCAAGCCACTGCATCAGAGCGCGAACTTGACGAGGGAGTTGCCGTAATAGTTACTTGTGCGTTTTTAGCATATGAATAACTGCAGCTTGTCGCGCAATTGAGATTCCCGTCCGAAGACGTAACAGATCCGGTGCCTGTAGTTTTAACACCTGTTATTAGAGTGTATTTAGTAGCAGTAAATTGGCCAACATTTCCTGATGTTCCAATAGCTGCTAAAAATATAACTACAACTATACCAATAATCAATGCAGGTATAAATGCAATCTTAGTCTTATGTTTCCTTTTTGCCATATTACCTCCTTATTTTACCACAAGAAAATGTTATATTTAAAGATGTTGACGAGGCAAGTCTGGATTAGATTGAGAAAAAAGTTTTATAGAAAGTTTTTTATATAGCTAACTATAGTATACTATTGGTGAATATATAATGACTGAAAATGCGGTAACCACAATACAGCTTGACAAAAAGATAGTAAACGAGCTTAAGGCGGTAAAAGAATACCCTGGACAGACATATGGTGCGCTTCTGCAGAAACTAATAAATATTTTCAAAAGGATAAAAGAGCGAGACCAGTATGACAGGTTTCTTCACACAATACAGCAGCAGAAGATGAAGGAACTGTGGGACAACAAAGCCGATGAGGCATGGGAAAATGCTTAACGCAAACTCTCCAGAGAGTTTGCGGAATGGAAAAATTGCCCAGCAATTTTTTCATAACTCTGGCGATGTTGTTTTGGCGCAGGTTCAGTTTACAGATATTTTTGAAGTAAAAACGAGACCTGCAGTAGTTCTTTTTGAAGAGCTTGGAAATGTAGTGGTAGCAGGCGTAACAAGCAATCTTACGATGAAGGGTATTCCGCTGACAAAAAAAGAAGGCGCAGTTAAGGACAGTATAATCAAAACAAATTATATCTTTACGATTTCAGAGGCGATGATAAAGAAAAAGCTTTTCAGCCTCAACGATAAAAAGAAAGCAGAACTTCATGCCGAACTTATAAAACACTTGTCGCATCTGATAAGTTAAGGAAGAGATTGAGAAGAAGATATAATGGAACAGATTTACCCAAATATTTTCAAAGCAGTTGAACAGAAGTATCTGAATAATGTGTATTATATTGATGACACCAAGAAAATCCAAATAGATGCATCTGTTATGTTAGATAAGCCTGTTGATATCTTAGTTTTAACACACGCACATGTTGACCATATCCTTAAGGCAGCTGAAATAAAGAAGAAAAACCCAAAATGCACCATCGCGGCGTCTGAAGAAGCAGCTGTTCATATCAAAAATTGGGATGACGTGCTTGTTATTGCTGAAGCTGGAGAGCAGGTTGAGCGCTTTAGGGTTGATTTAGTTCTGTCAGAAGGGGCACAATTGTTTACCGGAGAATATAAATTCAAGGTTTTGAAAGTTCCAGGGCATACTTCAGGAGATATTGCTCTTTATGAGCCGTCAAAAGGCATTCTCTTTTCAGGTGATTGCTGGTTCGGCAATGATGATACTGGCAGATGGGATTTGCCGACTGGAAATCTGAAGGAACTGAAGGCATCTGTTGAGAGGTTAAAGAGCCTGAAGGTAAATGTTTTGTGCACTGGGCATTCTTATTAGAAAGGTTTTAAAAATAAACTAGAGTCTGAAGCTCTGGTATGGAAGTGGACGAGTTGGGCAAAGAAATGCAGGAACTGAGAAAGAATTATGAAACAGACCTCATGAAGCGCTTGAAAGAGAAACTTGATTCTTATGAAATTGTAAAAAATTATCTTATATGCACCAAAGAAGGCACGTGCAAGGCAAATAATTTTGAAGGTATAAATGAAGAGACAGTTTCAATAATGGCTGCAACACTTTATGCTGCCGCAAATACAGCAAATTCTGAATTAAAAATGAAAGCTGTGCAGATTGCCGGAATAGAATCCGGAGATGATTTGACAATAATATTTCCTGTTGATGATGATAATATTTTATTGTTTTTAGATGTCGACAGGCAGGGTGATTTGGAAAAATTAGTTAATGATATCAAAGCAACTAGTAAATCTCAATAATCTTTCTTTTTGATGCCAAACCGCGAATAATTCTGACATTTTTACCAAACTTTTTTGAAAGGAATTTAATCAATTCAATATTTGCCTTATTGTTTTCAGCAGGGGCAGCAATATCAATCCTTATTTCTGATTCGGTTTCGGAAATTATCTTTGTTTTCGGGGAATTTGGCTTGACTATGGCAGAAATTATGTGTGGAGGCATGCTGCAACCTTCTTTGCAAGTTTTCCTGAGAAACTCAATTTTCTTTTTTTCCTGCCACCAAATTCTCTTATATAATCAATTATTTGTTTTAGCTCCATATGCGTCTCATGTGCTACGATATTAACAGCATCGCGCATAATTTCTTTATCAGTTTTATTAAGGTCCAGTTTACTGCAAAGATTAAATAAATCATCATCCAAAAAAGAAACTCCCCTTCCTACGAAAACCTGTTGCCAGTAACTTAGATTTTGGTACTCTTCTTTAAAGCTTTTATGCGCGGCAAGAAATTTTAGAAGGTCGTCTTTCCCCTTAAATTTGGCGGCATAAGTTCCATAGTCGCCATCTTTAAAATAAGTTATTGTTTTCGGAAAATCTCTTTTAAATTCAGTTAAAAATGGCGCATAGAATGTTACATCTAATCCGTTAAACATAATCTCACTAAGAGTATAAATTTTTTGTATGCGGTTATCGTATAGCATATAATATCAGAAAACATTATATTCTAAAACATTATGGGTGGGGAGATGCGCAGGATATTGTTAGTTTTGGTGGCTATGCTGGCATTAGTTTTTGCAAGCGGCTGCATAGGCAGTTCTGAAACCTGTGAGCAGGCAATTGCTGAAATTCCTTCAATCATAGCGGATGCGCAGGACTCACCATCAGCTGAAGTTGCCAGAGTTATTGATGGCGATACCATTGAGTTAACAGATGGCAGTAAAATAAGATTGATTGGAATCAACACACCCGAGAAAAATGAACACTACTACGCCGAAGCAAGGCAAAATATGGAGAATCTTGTCCTGAATAAAGAAATTTATCTGGAAAAAGACATTTCTGACAGGGATAAATACGGCAGGAAATTAAGATATGTATTCACAGCAGATAAATTTGTTAATGCAGAACAGGTTTCTGCAGGACTTGCTTCAAGTTATGAGTATCCGCCTGACACAAAATACCAGTTTTTATTTAATTGTTTGGAAGAAAAAGCCAAATGGAGTGTTTTTGGCATCTGGAAAGGATTGGGATTATATGATTTTTCAGTTAAAATAAACCAGAATCCTGATGATTCCCAAAATCCGAATCTGGAATCGATTATTCTTACAAACATTGGACCCGCTGTTGACATGAATGGCTGGCAATTAAAGGATGAGGCAACACATATTTACACTTTTGGAGACTTGGAACTTGATACCGGCAACTATGTGACGATTTACAGCGGAAAAGGTGCAAATACTGCAGATGTGAAATACTGGAATCAGGCAACAACAGTCTGGAATAATGACGGAGATACGGTATTCCTGCGGGATGATGAAGGAAATCTTGCACTTTCTTATTCATATTAAAATGAAAATAACTATAATCAAAGATTATCATGAAAATGCAAAGAAATGTAGCGTTCTTCCGCTGCGCGGAAGGAAAGATTTTGAATTTATCAGCAGGGATAATTTTGATGTTAGTGATTTCTCCGGACTTACGCTGCTCCATCCTGAAGGAAAACCAGTAAAAAAAATCAGCAAAGACGAAAAATTACTGCTAGTGGACTCAAACTGGCGAAAAGCAAGGAAAATGTACTCGCGTTTGGAACAGAAATATCCAAACATGAAAAAAATCAGCATTTCCGGATTTGTATCCGGCTATCCATGGAAGAAAGGCAGGCCCGAAAATGGCTTATGCAGCATAGAAGTTATTTTTGCTGCTCACTTAGTGGCAGGAATACATGATGAATCATTATTTGAAAATTACAGATACAAGGATAAGTTTCTTGAGTTAAATAAAAATATTATGACAAAATTGCAGAACATTTAAATGCAATTTTGGCATTCCAAAAATTTATTGGGAATAAATTTTTGTTATTTCTTCTCTTTCGCGTAAGGATAGCGGTTGACATGCTTGCAGTCCTTGCAAGTCACTTCAACTGCCTTTGTTTTGGGATTTATTCTTACTTTTATGTTCTTTGCATGTAAATAATGATAGCATTTATGGCAGAATTTTCGCCTTTGCTCCCTGCTTAGTTTAACATTATACTTCATTGCAAGCTTTCTGAGCAGGAAAACATATCTGTTAGCTCTGTCGAATCTGCCGTCCCTGATGGCAGATGCTGCCTCGCGGAATAAAATATCAATCCTTTCCTTGGCAATAGACTGCTGCCATTCGGGCTTTTCCCTTCTTTCATCCATAGTAAATCATATATTCTTTGGCTGTTCTTAAAAATGTATGGCTGAGCCATATTCCGAGCTTCTGGCAAAGGCTAAGAAAGAGATTGAAATTGCAGATCACATGATTTATGTCACTTACAAAATGATTTCTGAAGTCAAAATACTGCTTGCGGTTTCTGAACATATAGTAAAGGCAACGCATGCAGCCCTTGAGTCGTTGCTTGAATTCGAAAGGCATTGGAAAAGGCTTGAGCCATATCACCAGAATTTTGCGCTGGAAATTTCAATTTACAGGAACAAAGATGTTGAAAAAAGATATGGTTTTGACCCAAAATTCTTCAGATTAATGCAGAAGCTGCTGGAAATTGACAAGGTTGACAAGACTTCAATAATGCGGTTCAAACGCGGTGACAGGTACATATTATCAACAGGGGATTATCAGATGTCTGTACTTGATATAGAGAGCCTGAAGAGATACAAATATCTTGCACAAAGATTCATTGAATCAATCAGTGCAATAATTGAAAAACAAATACTGGTTCAACCGAAATAAGGAGTATTGTCTCTAACTCTCTTGGTGTCAATAGCCTCACGCGTTTTATCAACAATGCCTCTTAATTTTTCTTCAAATTCAGCTGCTTTTTTCAGCAGAGGCTTGTAATCAATATCCAGCTTCAGATATTTATCCAGCACTTCTATAATTTTTGCTGCTGCCCTGCTGTCAGGCAGGTTTGAATGTGTTTCAGCAAAAACAAATGATGCTTTTGTTTCCGGTTTTAATTTTACAAGCAGAGCGCCTGAAACCCCGAAGATTACCCCTTCTGCAATGGGCAGGCAGTCTGCACTCTCGAATATCTTCTTTTTTGTTTCCTGATTTGTATGATAAAATGCCATGGGCTCGGGCCTTTCTTCTTGGCTGCCTATGCCCTCAATAGCAATTATTTCCTTTGCATTAAGTTCTTTTGCTAATAGAACCAGAGCATCAGCAATTTCCCACTCCAAACCTGCAACGCCTGTGATTGCTTCAAGCAGTACGATGTTATATTTTTCGTTGTAAAAAATCTCCAGTGGCTGAATTATCCTCTTTCCATGCACCAAAGCCATTGGCGCCAGTTCAGGGCTCCAGATTCTGCCAATGGATTTTGTTTTCAAATGGTCCATCAGATATTCAACTGCAATTGTTGAAACAAAACCAAAACCCGGAAATCCTTCAATTATTATGGGATTTTTCGGCTTCTCCCATAATTCAATCTGCATTGACATATGCAAGGGCAGATTAGCAGGAGCTTCTTCTTTTGTGGCCATGATTTAATTTCTCCAATACTATATTTATAGTCTTCGGTATTAAGCGGCAACTGCAAGCTCTTCCTTCATGTGTTTTTCAACAAGCTGTGATAATTTCAGCCCCTGCTTCCTGCAGTATTCCTTAAGCTGTCTCAGGAGCTTCGCATCTATTGTGATGTCAATCCTTTTCTTATAGTTCAGCTTTGGCAGCTTTCCAGTCCTGTCATATTCCGCAAGAGCTTCAAACAGCTCTGCATGCTCTGCAAATCTTTTCTCATCAAATAGTTTCATCCTGTATCAGCCTTCTTATTTTATTTACATCAGCCATATTTTTAGATGCAATTTTCACTATCAGCCTTTTCACTTTTTCATCATCATACGGAACCTTGTTTTCGTCAAAGAATAAAGTCACAAGGTATGCGCCAGTCCTTTTATTGCCATCATCAAAAGTGTGGTCAACTACTATGGCTCTGAGCAAATAAGCCAGCGCTTTCATCCAGTCTGCGGTGCGAGAAGCGTGCTCTGTAGCAAATTCCAGGCTTCCGGAATTCTTGATTTTGCTGCCGGGCTCCAGCTTCCTGTTAATCTTTTCCAGTTCTTTAACCCAAGTTTTCATTTATACACATAAATACACATAATTAATTTATAAACCTTGCGGCTGGTTGTCTCAGTCTTATAACCAACGACGAATTAGGGAATCTCTCATGATTAATGCAAGCAAAAACTTGCTTAGGGCATTTGCGAAGCCCAGATGCAAGGAGATTCAATTAGTCGCCATTCATTATCAAAATCCTTAAAAACCCCAAGCAAAAACTTTGACCGTCAGCGGTCAAAGTACCAAGGTCACACCCGTTCTCATTTCGAACACGGAAGTTAAGCTTGGTAACGTTTTGCTCTGTACTATGCCATGCATGGGAACAGCAGAAAGCTGCTGGCTCTTCTATTTTAATTAACTTATTATTTTGTTTATCTCTTTTACAACGCTTGCGAACTTTTCAGAATTCAGCCTGCCCAATACCTTCACAACCAAGGTTTTATCTGCCGTGAAAAGCTTGTAAGGCTTTACCTTGCTGTCAAATTCAAGATTTCCAGATTCCATATCACTATTGGAAATAAATACGGAATTAGGAACGTTTTCAGGATTGCTGGTTATTAAACAGCAAATGGCGTCTTCGCTGCGGCGGTTGAAACCATCGTTGGATATAACCAGTGCAGGCCTCTTTTTTGCAGCGGATAAGTCTGAAAAGGGAAAAGAAATCAGGACAACATCACGCTGCCTAATATTTGTCCCAGCGCACATCGTATTCATTCTCCCAGTCTTTAGCCAAACTTTTTTCAGAAATAAGCATCAGCTGGAAAGTTTCATTTTTCATAAGTTTTCGGAATTTACCCTTTTCTTTTTCCGAAATCAAAGTTAATTTTTCCAGCATTATCCTGCCACCATCTTGTATCACTAGAAGTTGTTCACCTTCAGATATGCCTGCTTTTTTCCTTATTTCTGCCGGCAGGGCAATCTGCCCTTTTGAAGATACGGTTACAGTCGTTGTTTTCATATAAAAAGTAAGAAATTTCTTACTTATAAATGTTTCGATGCGGCGTTGTGCCAGAAAGCTGCTGGCTCTTTTATATTTCTTAGTTATCCATCAGTAAACCCTTTAAGCAGTTGCATAACGGATAAATCATGGGAATCGTGGACTTCCTGAAAGGCATTTTTGCTGAAAAACCTGCTCAAGAAAAGCCCAAGGAAGAGCAGGCCATACCAATATCAAAATTGGAAGCATGGTTTGCTGAGAAGGAAGCAGATATTCAGCACGGCACGAAACTTGTTCTGGAAAACAGCCGGACAAAATTCATGGACGCCACAAGGCAGTGCGAGCAATCCTGTGCGGCATTGAAAACTGCCGGACCAAGATATCCGCAGTTTTATGAGCAGAATAAGGCAATTGCAGAAGGAAATCGTGTTTCTTTTGCGACAGCAACTGAAAACCTTCTCAAATCTTTTAAATTTCCTGATTCTCCCGGCGATTTTTCCAGTTTTGTTCAAAATTCAAATTCCGTTCTTGGGGAATTTATGTCTTCAAGCAACCGTTCTTTCATAATATCAAATGAATTTTTTACAGAGCAGACAACAAATATCAAAAAATGTATGCAGGAACTGGATAAAGTGCTGCAGGGGCTTGTGGCATATCACCGGGAAAAGAAGCTTGCAGAGCTTTCAGAAGTCAGGGAAAAGATTGTAAGCCTGATGCAAAAAACCAAGCAGGCAAAGCAGCTGGAATTAGATTTGAAAGAAACTGAAGCAAAATTGAAAGATGTTCAGGTAAAAATAGAAAAAGCAAGGCAAAATCAGGCAGAGCTTTTACAAAGTCAGGCATTTTCAGAAAAGCAAAAGCTTGAAGCAGAGCTTAAAGATGCCCGTGCAAAAACCAGATTGCACGAAGATGAAGTTCACAGCATAATTTCAGTGATTGATGTGCCCATGCGAAAGCTGGCATGGGACAACCCCACACATAAAAAACTGATAGAACTCTATTTTAACGATTTGACAACTGCTGTTTCACAGGACAGCAGTTTCAAGTTCGGGGATGTTATTGCTAAACTCAAGGGAGCAATAGAAACTGGCATGATTTATGCAAAAGACAAACGCAGAGAACAAGCATTAAGCGCCATAAACATGCTTACAAGAAATTATCTGCAGGGTTGGCTGGCGCAGCATTGCAAATTAAAGAATGACGAAGCAGAATTGCAGGAAAAAATAAAGAATTCAGAAGCAAATATCCACGAGTCAAAACTTAAAGTTGAGATACAAAAGCTGGAGCACGAGCAGGAAATATTAAACGAAGCTCAGGCAGCGATTATCCGCGGCCAAAAACGTATGGACTTGGATGAAGAGGTAAAAGAAGCTGGCAACAGCCTTAGTTCGCTGCTCGGTATGCAGATTAAAATATTAAAGTGATAATTGTCGTTAGTTTTTTATTGCTATCGCAGCAAGATTTTGCATGGGTATAGAAAAGCTTATTTTGGAATTAAACGATCTTGCAGAATCCAACAAACCCTTATGGCTGAGTGCGTGTACAGATGACTTTTTTAACAGATGCAGCCGTCCGGGATTATTAGCAGGGTTTGCATTTATATCTGCTCCTGCCGAAATCTTGCAAAAGGAAGTCAAAGAAAAAATAAGGAATTATGTTAAACAAAACAAACTTCATTTCGTTGCAACAACACAACACATTTGCGGAACTGAATTTTTTGAGTGCAGGGGACATCTTTTTGACCCTATACAACCAAAACATTACAAAGAGGAATATAAAGAGAATATCTTTATAGACAAATTCCCAAGCAACATACATGGAGCATCATTTTACTTTTTCAATGAACTAAACTTTCAAACATATAAGAAAATGGCCAACACATAGGGTTTAAAATATGAATTTTTAGTTTGATTTATGCCCCTGTAGCTCAGCCCGGTAGAGCGATAGTTTCGTAAACTATAGGTCACAGGTTCAACTCCTGTCGGGGGCATTCCCCATGAAATTGAAAAAACTAGATAAGCAGTATATGAAAAGCACACTGAAATTTATAGAAAGGATTTTTGGAAAGGGGGATGCTGCGGTTGCTAAAGCAGATTTTGCCAAAGAACTAAATCAGAATAAGGCATACAGATTACTGGAATATTATCTGTTGTTTAAGGGGAAAGATATAATCGCAATGACCGGATTATATTCTGTTAAAGTTCACCCGAAGAAAATTGCTTGGAATGCATGGTTTGGAGTTGATAAAAAATACCGCAATAAAGGGCTTGGAAGCAGGTTGTTAAAATGGACAGGAAATAAAGCTAAAAAATCTGGTTTCAAATATCTGTATGTTGTAGCAAGCCCAGATGCACGTTTATTTTATAAGAAAAATGGCTTCAAATCCAGCAAAGCAATTAAATTAAGGAAATTTTATTTTCCCAGAGGAAGTTCACTACTTTATAAAAAATTATGAAACCATTTGACCGCCATAACCATCTCACAGACCAAAAAGCTTATAAGTAAACCATGTCTTACTTGTAAAATGGAAATCGAACTCACGAAAATATCTGAAAAAGGGCAGGTTGTCATACCCAGCTCACTGCGCAAAGATATGGGTATTAAAAAAGCAGACCAGTTTCTGGTTTTTGGAGAGGCGGGCACCGTGATTCTAAAAAAGATTGAAAAGCCAGCACTGCAGAAATCGCTGGAAGAATTAACAAAACCTCTGCAAAAAGTTGCTGCAGAAGCAGGCTTCACAAGAGGCGAATTAGCCAAAGCAATAAAACAAATAAGGAAACAAAATGTTGCGGCTGGTTCTTGATACTAATACCATAATATCTGGTTTGTTATGGCGCGGCAAGGAATTTGAACTTCTAAAAAAGATTGAGGCTGGCAAAGCGCTATTATTAGTAAACTTAGAAATTCTGACAGAGCTGCACAAAGTCTTGCATTATGAGCATATACAAAAATTAATTCTCAAAGCAGGCTTAACTGATGAGCAGCTTTTCGGAAAAATAGTTTCAATATCACATATAGTTGTGGGGCAAAAATTAGGCATATCTGCATGCAGAGATCCGGACGATAACAAATTTTTGGAGTGCGCAATTAACGGCAAAGCAAACTTTATAGTATCTGGAGATGAAGATTTACTCACCTTAAAACAGTACGAAGACATCCCAATTATTACAACAGTTCAAATATTAGACCAGTTTAGCGATTAGAAATATGAAACCCTTTGACTGCCATTGTCATCTGTATGATGAGAAGTTTGATGCTGACAGAGAAAAGGTAATTGCAGATTCCAAGAAAGTTCTGTCAGGTATGGTTGTGGTTGGCGAGAACCCTGACACCAACAGAGAGATTTTCAAATTAGTTCAGAAATATCCAGATTTCATATTTGCGGGCTATGGCATTCATCCCACCCACGCCCATGAATTTTCAGATTCAGATATAGAAAATGAAATTAAGTGGATTAAGAAAAATAAGCCAGCATGTATTGGCGAAGTCGGCTTGGACATGTTCTGGGTTAAGATGAAACTGCCGAAGGAAATAGGCATCAAAAAGGCAGATGAAGCATGGGAAAAACAAAAGAAAGTTTTCAAATTATTCATAAAATTAGCTGATGAATTAAAAATTCCATTAAATATTCATTCAAGATGGGCTACTGGTGAAGTTGTCAAGATTTTGGAAAAGGAAAAGCCCAAGAAAGCAATACTTCACGCTTTCTCCGGGAGTGTTGCAGAAGCACAGAGGGCAGTTAAATTAGGATATCTGGTTTCAATTGGAAATACAATCGCATATGCGGAACAAAAACAAGATATTGCAAAACATATTGATTTGAAACATCTGCTTGTGGAGACTGACTCGCCGGTTCTTGCCCCGGTAAAAGGTGAACGAAACCAGCCAAAGAACATTTCCCTAGTAGTCAAGGAAATCGCAAGGATAAAAAAGATATCTGAACTTAAAGTTATTGAGGAAACTAATAGAAACTTTGGTGATATGTTTGGCGTCAAAACTTGAAGAAGCTCAGCAAAAGATGAGATTTGCAGACTTTTTGCTTCAGAGAGAAGGTGCAGATGTGACATCCGGAGCAATGAAACACATCCTGCAGTCAGCTAACCTGGCTGTTGCAGTGCTTTTGTGCATGGATGATAAAAGTTCAGTCAGTCCTTTGCTGATAAGAAAGAAATTATCCGAAGGCTCGCCGCAGGAACAGGAGTTTTCTGCTTATTTTCTGGAATTATGGAAAATGACGTATAATCCGTTGTTAAACAGGCAGGATGTTGCAAATGCTTATAAAAGAGTAAATACTTTTCTTAATTACGTCAAAAGCGTACGCAATAGTATATGAGGAAAAGGAGCAAAACCTTCACTGGCTTGCTAAGATTTAACCGAAGTACTCTTTCTATGCGTTATAAATAAAATGGAAAAAGAACATAAGGCTAGCGATAGCAAAATCTACGTAACAGATACATCTATCATAATAGAGAAGAAAGTATCTGAACTTTTAAAAGAAAAAAAGATTAAGGGAAAAATAATTATCCCGAATGCTGTTCTCGCTGAACTGGAGCATCAGGCTAACGAAAACCAGTCTGAAGGCTTTCTGGGATTGGAAGAAGTAAAGGAAATTCTGAATTTATCAAAGCAAAATCAGATAGAATTGGAATTTTTCGGAAAAAAGCCGACTGAAACTTACATAAAAGGCGCAAAAGGCGGGGCAATTGATGATTTAATCCGAGAGATAGCTGTAGAGAAGAAAGCAGTTTTGCTGACAGGAGACAGAGTGCAAGCCATAGTGGCGGAAGCAATAGGCGTTGAGGTAATGCTGATTCTGCCTGTTTCTGTAAAAGAAGTCGGCGCTTTAAACATAGAGAAATTCTTTGATGGTTCGACAATGTCTGTCCACCTGAAGGAAAATACAATCCCGATGGCAAAGAAGGGAAAGCCAGGAGAATGGTCTTTCATACCTCTGGGAAAGGAAAAAATGACTGGACATGAAATAAGGCTTTTCAGTTCAGACATAATTGAAAAAACAAAATTATCCGAAGGTTCATTCATAGAGATGTCAAATTCGGGAATGACAATTGTGCAGTTCAAAAACTACAGGATTGTCATAACAAGGCCGCCGTTTGCAGACGGCTGGGAGATAACTGCTGTACGCCCCATAGTTACATTGGAACTGAAGGATTACAAGATTTCACAAAAACTAATGCAGAGACTCAGGACTTCTGCATCAGGAATTTTGCTGTCAGGGGCTCCGGGCTCGGGAAAGACAACCTTTGCCTCCGCACTGGCAAAATTTTACCTGACACAGGGTAAAATTGTAAAAACAATTGAAAGCCCAAGGGATTTGCAGGTGCCTGATGAAGTCACACAATATTCAAAGGCTTTGGGAAACAGGGACGATATTCATAATGTCCTGCTTCTGACAAGGCCGGATTACACAATATTTGATGAGATGCGTGTAACAGAAGATTTCCGGCTTTACGCAGATTTGAGGCTGGCAGGAATCGGCTTAGTCGGAGTAATACATGCAACAAATCCCATTGATGCAGTCCAGAGATTTGTGGGCAGAGTCGAATTGGGAATGATTTCGCAGATAATTGACACTATTATTTTTATAGAAAATGGTGCAGTTGCAAGAGTTCTCGAGTTAGTGCTAAAAGTAAAAGTCCCGACAGGCATGACAGAAGCTGATTTGGCAAGGCCTATTGTAGAGGTAAGGGATTCGGAAACAGGCTCGCTTGAATATGAAATGTATGTTTACGGCGAACAAACAGTAGTGGTGCCGATAAAGAAAAAAACAGACTTTGTCAAAAGAAGCGGACAGCATATTCCCTACAAGATGAGGGAAGAAAAAAGGCACATGGATTTTTTCCTTGAATCGTATGGCGCAAGGGAAGCAAACATCCTTATTGATAGCAAACAGGTAGCCTCAATATCACTGCCGCGTTCCGGAGAAGTGAAAATACACAAGAAATCAAAGCTTGGAAGCATGCTTCTGGATGCAGTTATGAGCGGAAAGGAAATATCATTTGTTGCAGTGTAAAATGGCAAATCTGATGATTGCAGGAGTTATTGCAATTATAGCAGGAGTTTTATTAATAGCAGCAGCGTTGCGTTTGAAAAAGAAAAAACCTGAAACAGGACAAAAGAAATATTTTTAACCCTGAGCTTTCCAAAAAATGCATGGAAAACCGATGGAGTATGATTATAGCAATTATTCTGGCAATTGGTCTTATAGCGACATTGCTGGTAAAGCCGAGTGTTGTTACTGTTAGCCCATTGGCAGACATAAATACATTGGATGTTTCTGCTGACGGTACTGTATCTGCAGAAGCTGATACAGCAGATATCTATGTATCAGTTGATACAAAAGCAAGCACTGCAGACAAAGCTCAGGAAGCAAATGCGGCAACAGTGAATTCTCTGAGGCTGGCATTGCATGGCACTGGGCTGATAAATGAAGTGACAACAAGTTCTTTCAATATGTATCCGGAATATAATTATGATTTTACGGAGAGAACATTAACCGGTTATGTTGTTTCGCACAGCCTGAAAATTAATACTGGAAAAGTTGCTGCAGTGGGAAAGATTCTTGATGTGGCAACAACAAACGGCGCGACAAGCATAAGCTATGTCCAGTTTAGTTTAAGCGACAGCAAAGTTGAATCATTAAAGGAACAAGCACTAGCAATTGCTGCAAAGAATGCAAAGGACAAGGCAAAAGCACTGGCAACAGCAAGCGGTGTGGTTTTAGGCAAGCCCGTAAAAGTTACTGAAAACAGTTATTACAACCCGCCAATGTTTTACGGAGCAGCAAAACTTTCTGCTGAAAGCGCTTCAACCCAAGTCATAGCAGGGCAGATTGATGTAACTGCAACGGTAAGCATAAGCTACGAAATATAAGAAACGCGCCCGGGAAGACTTTCAAGCCTGAAAGCCAGCGAAATCTCGCCAGATTTCAGCGCATTTGAACTCCCGACCCCCTCATTAGGAGTGAGGTGCTCTATTTGGCAGCAGACAAATTTCGCAGAATTTGTCTGTGTATCCAAACTGAGCTACAGGCGCACGTATTTTTCTGTTTTTTATAATTTAAAAATCAAACCCTATAGAAAACTTCAGATAAGTCAGTCAAACCTTATAGAAAACTTCAGCGTAATGGCATTTTGCCCTGAAACCTGAGAACCAGTTCCGCAGCTGTGTAAATGGCCATACCCAGAACTTGAAATATTCCTTCTGGCTTTTAAACATCTTGACTGCTTTTTTTTTCAAATCATAAACTGAACTTACATTTACATACAATCTTGGCTTTTCCCTGTGCACAATCCTGAAAGGTGCTGAAAAGCCGAATTCATAAATCTCTGGTTTTTTTGTTAAAGTTTTGGACTGTTCTTTTATAAAATCCGAAACAGCCTTGTGCTTGGCATTAAAATCATCGGAAGCATGAGTAAAAATCTTTGCCGGAGTATATTTGGATAAAATATCCTGGAATTTTTTTGCTGTTGACGGCAGCCTTATTTCATTTGTAAAGTCAATATCAGAAAGGCTCAGGAAAATTGTATCCCTGACGCCTAAAGCCTCGAGCGCCTTTTTCGCTTCCCTTATTTTGAAAATTGTGACTAATTGCGGGTCCTGCAGAGGGTCAGAGCCTTCACCAAAGCTAAAGATAACTACAGCTAGCTTTTCCCCTTCCTTCAGGTATTTTGCTATCGTGCCGCCTGCATCCACAACATCGTCTTCAGGATGGGCTACACATACGAGGGTTGTCATGATGTTATTAAAAGCCAAAAAGTCTTTAAAAAGCATATCTGCCTGTCAAAAAGTTTAAAATTTTGTTGCGTATCTTTTTGAAATGGTTTTGGACAAATATCTTGAAATCAAGCAGGAATACGCGTCCAAATGGAAAACATTAATCATACATTATTCGAACCTGTTTGTGGCATCCATAGGTGTAGCAACAGGCGTTGCAAGTAAAAACATAGCCTTTGCAACCGTCTATGCATGCAGTTATGTTCTAAGTACCTGCATTTGTTTCTGGTTTTCCATTAAAAATAACAAAAATTTAGGCGAGCTGGAAAAGAAAATCAAGATTTGTGATAAGGAAATAAGCGAATTAGTAAGGATTTCTTAAATTTAAGGGGATGATTTTAAATCAAAATAACAGATAGGGTATGCGCCAGCTGGGATTTGAACCCAGATCTTTCGCTATCTTCTCTGTGAGCATCCTTTGTTGCATCGCAGATGCGACGCCTTTTCCAACAAAATCAGAGATTTTGCTGGCCCCGCAAAATCTACGAGATTTTGCTAGGGCTTTCTGGATGCCCAGGAGCCTCTTTCTTTCGCGAAAGAATGAGGCTGCTGTTGGAAGGCGAAGGTCCTACCAGACTAGACTACTGACGCATACTTTTAATGAAGATTTTCCTTTTTAAAGACTTTACTCTATGCGTTTTTACTAATTTGGTATATATTGTTACTATATTGTATAACACCAGATTTATATACTTGAGCATATAATGTAAAAATTCTATGCGCGTAGCAGCCTTATTTTCAGGCGGGAAGGACAGCACCTTTTCCGTGTACAGGGCAATACAGCAAGGCAGAGATATTGCTTGCCTTATAGCAATGAAGTCTGCAAATCCCGCATCTTATATGTTTCATGTGCCTAATATTGATATAGTAAAGCTGCAATCAAGAGCTTTAGGCATACGCCTGATTTTCAAAAGGACAGCCGGCGTCAAGGAAGAGGAACTTAAGGATTTGAAATCAGCGCTTACTGCAGCAAAAAAATTATACAAAATTCAGGGTGTTGTTTCAGGCGCCATAGCTTCAGAATATCAAAGGTACAGGGTCGAGGCAGTATGTGCTGACCTGGGTTTGAAATCCCTTGCTCCATTATGGCATCTTGACCCGGAACGCTATTTAGTTGAACTGATAAGGGAAGGTTTTGAAATAATATTTTCATCAGTTGCATCAGATGGATTTGATTCCAGCTGGCTTGGAAGAAAACTGGATATGCAGGCGCTCGAGGATTTGAAAAGATTACGGGACAAATACGGAATGCATATAGGTGGCGAAGGCGGCGAATATGAAACTTTAGTTCTTGATGGCCCGATTTTCAACAAGAAAATTGTAATCCAGAAATCTGAAAATCAATGGAAAGGGGATTCAGGATTTTTTATAGTGAAGAAGGCTAAACTTGCGAGTAAAGGGAAGAAGTAATATTCTCGACAAGAGAAATTCTTTTAAAAGGCAGAATTATTTAACCCTGAGAAGGTGTAAACATAGATAATTTCAAAGTACTGCTGGCATTAGGTTCGCCTAGTGACAAGGAAGTTGTGGGAATCGATAAATTAACGATTCCGTCCGGACTAGAGGTTTATCTTTCTGTTGCTTCTGCACACAGAGTTCCAGATTTAGTTGTAAGGCACGCAAACGAACAAATTTGGGATGCGGTAATCGCCGGCGCAGGCATGACAAATGCGCTGGTAAGTCAATATCTTAGCATGCTTGGCGAAAGATCGTATATGCCCCTGATTTTAGGTTTGCCTATTAGTGATAGCAGAACTAATGGCTTATCGTCGTTACTTTCATCCACAGAATTACCGCCAGGTTACCCTGTTGCTGTTGGGAAGATGAACGATGCCCAACACCTAATCGATGCCGCACACTATTTCCTGACAGGAACTTTTACATTTATAGATTTGATAGATACCATTGGTGATACCAAACAAACATTAAAGGCCAGAGAAGTATTGGATAAACTAGGGGTGCTGTACGAGGGTTTTGATTTAGAATCACAAACGTATACGCCACATGCAGGCGCGCTGCAATTACGGATTACAGACAAAGTGTTAGGACCTGCTACGCCCGCATTGATATCTTTTGTTTCTGACAGTTACGTAGCTCAAAATAATAGCTTACAGTCAGGCATGCTGCAAGTCGGACATTGTGCGGGAGACAATCTCGCATTATATGGTGCAAAGATACTTGCCAGGCACGACCCCGGGCTCGCTGAAAGGATAATCACATACATTGAACAGGGGAAAAAGAAATATGACGAATATAAAGAGATAAGAAAAATTGGAGGCTCAAAATGACTAAATATGCCAGAGTTTTAGACCACAAAACAAGTGTGAAAACAATTTCGATTATAGAAGAACCAAGCGCAACAGAACCAGGATTGGCTGATTTTAAATTCAATCCGGTTTTCAGTGTTTTCGATTTTGGGACGATTGTACCGCCTGTGCCGCTTGACAACACAACAATTGCGGTGATGACCGGTTATAATTTTGAATTGCTGCAAAAAGAAGGCGTACCAACACACTATGTTGGAATGGTGCACGACGGAGAGCTTATTTCCGCAAAGGACGCGATAAAAGAAGGGCTTACTCCAGACACCCTGAGGTTCAGACTTGTAAACGTGTTGAAACCCAGGTTTGCAGACGGGCGATGGGATTACGGAATTTTTGAAAATCCCTCAGCGGATAATCATGTTATTCCATTGGAATTGATAACGAGAAATAAAATTGGAAAAAGCAGTTCTGTTTGGAAACGAGTTGCAAGGGGAGAGATAACATTAGCCGAGCTTGGTATACCTGAAGATATTAAGCCTGGAGATCCTTTACCAAACCCGCCCGTTTTAGATTATAGCACCAAATATGAGCCGGAAGACAGATACTTTAGTCCAAAAGTAGCGCAGAAATTAGCCTGCTTATCGGATGATGGTTTTAAAATACTTAATGGAGTTACAAGAAATGCAAGTCAAATAATGACTGCGCACGCAGCCTCTGTTGGCTTTGACAGGGAAGACGGGAAAGTCGAGCAGGTTACTTTTGTATACGAAGGCGTCAGGATTTTTGCTCTGGGTGATTGTGTTTGTACATGGCATGAGGACAGATTGCTTTACAAAGGGCAGGCTATCTCAAAACAGCTTATTAGGGATAAAATTACTGCAGTAAATCCTGCTTGGAAAGCAGAAATTGACAGGGCAAAAGACGAAGCCAAAGCAAAAGGTGTGGAAAACTGGAAAACCCTGATGAATCCTGCGATTTCTTATAATTCGCCGCCAAAGGAATTTTTCCAAGCATACAATGCGCTGACGCGGGCAGCTACAAACAAGTGGATTGGTTCTGTACTTTATCCAGACGATATCAATCTCGAACAAAGAATTGAGGAGTTCAAGAAGGCAGCATGACATCAGATATTTTAGCAGACAGATACGCATCGCAAAGGATGCGCGATATTTTCGATTCTCGAAGCAAAGTAAAACTAATGCGACAGCTTTGGGTTATAATAGCAAAGGCGCAGAAGGAACTTGGCATTGATATACCAGACGAACAGATTTCTGACTTGGAAAAAAACATAGACAACATCGATTTAGAAAGGATAACAGAAATTGAGCGAATAAAAAAACATGATGTCACTGCAAACAAACAGGCATTTATTGAAGCTGCGCAAAATGGCGACACCAAAAAAACATATCGTATTCATGAAGCCTGCACAAGCAGGGATATAACAGACCCCGTTGAGCAAGTGCAGATAAAACAGGCATTAGAATATATTCGTGACAAACTTGTGAATTGCATAGTTAAGGTAAAAGAAAAAGCAAAAAAATTTGTTAATATAATGACGCCAGGGTATACTCATTTCCAGATTGCGCAGGCGACAACAGTCGGCAGGAGACTCGCAATGCACGGCGAGGAGCTTCTGGAAGTTCTGGAAGATGTGGAATATAGGCTCGATAACATGAAACTGCGCGGAATAAAAGGTGCAGTTGGCACACAGGCAGACCAGTTATCGCTGTTTAAAGGCGATGAGAGAAAAGTTGAAAAGCTGGATGATATAATTGCAAAGAATCTTGGTTTTAGCGGCACTTATGAATGCATAGGGCAAACTTATCACAGGGTATTTGATTATCAGGTTGCAGCAGACTTGGCGAAAGTCGCAATTGTTGGAAGGCGTTTTGCAACATCAGTCAGGCTTTTGCAGGGGCTTGAGGAAATTGAAGAGCCATTCGAAGAGGAACAGGTAGGTTCAACTGCAATGGCGCAGAAAAGAAATCCGAAGAGTTCAGAACGCGAGTCATCTATTGCTTATCGTGTGCTCGGCGCAGCGCACGAACTAGGGGAAATGGCCGCAAACCAGTGGCTTGAAGGCTCTGTTGAATGCTCCGCAATAAGGCGAATTGACATATCCGGAGCATTTTACGCAACAGACGCAATACTGGAATTACATATGTATATTATTGACGGCTTAAATGTTAATGATAAAATAATAGAGAGGCGCATAAATGAATATCTGCCAAAAATAGCAGTGAACACGCTAATGGTAGCTGCAACAAATGCTGGCGTGGACCGAGAGTATGCGCACAAAAAAATCAGGGACTTGGCAATGGAAGCAACGCTAAATTATAGAAATGGCGGCAAATATGATTTACTGGAAAGAATTGCCAAAGAAGAAAAATTAAAACTGGGTGTATCCAGAATCGATGAACTAATGGCAGACCAGCAGCAGTTTATCGGACGCGCCAAGACGCAGACATACAAGTTTATTGCAAAAGCAGATAAAATAGCAGAGAAATATAAATCTGTGCTGGGAATGAAATCAGAAGTAAAAGTTTAGAGCGAATTCAGATTACCGGTAATCTTGTCAATTCTTTTTTCATCATCCGGGCCTATGCCTAATGCCGTTACAGTTCCTGCAGGAACTTCAGTCAAACCTGCATCTTTTATCAGGGAAAATTTCAATCCCGTGCGGATGCATTCTGCTTCCAGTTTTTTTAATGCAGATTCTGATTCAACTCTCAGAACAACTTTCTTTCCGCCTTCTTTTCTCCACGTGTCAAAAAATGTTGATTTGAATATTCCGTCATGCTTCTGCACCTTCAGTGCAGCTTCCAAGCTGGCATGCGCGGCTTGCGCAGCTATCTTTCCAGGGCTCATGCCCAAATCAACTCTTACTATAATTGCCTGCTTCAACATTTTAACTTCTTTCAACCAAATCAAATTCCGTACCGCAGTTTAAGCATTTCAGCCTTACATAATTGCCGTACATTGGCGACGTTGGTATCTTTGTTTTCGCAGCACCAAGAGCGGCGCTGTTGCATTTCGGACAGGTCATGTTTATTTTTTTATCCGTTTCGACCATAAAATCTTCCTCCTCTTTAGTTCATGATGCCTGCACAACTTATGGATACTTATAACCTTTTCTTTGCTGGTGTTTATAATAACAAATTCAGATTTTTCTTTCTTATCAACAAAACATCTGTCAGGCATGTTCACTAATTTGTAGAGTTTTTTTACAAGATTTGGAAGTTCTTTTTCATAAAATACTATACTGGCCATTTCATACTCCTTCTTGACTACGACTTACAACGACTGGTTGAATGTCTCAATTTCAGGCTTCGCTGCAACTTCAGTCCACATGTTGCTGGCTCTGATACAAAGAGATTCCCCTCGTAGTCTATAGTCGTTCAAGTACTGCTGCAACCATCAGCGGCAATAATATAGTGGCATCACCTTCAATAGTTATATGCTTTGCCTTCTCTTTTAATTTGCCCCAGCTGATTGCTTCTCTGGTTTGTGCGCCGGATAAGGAACCGTCCCATTCAACCGCAGTCGTGATGTAAACAGCATATTCCAGGCCTTTGTTGAACTGCGCCCACCAGATTGTGTGGTGTTTTGAAATTCCCCCGCCTATCATCAGCGCACCTAACTTAGGTGCATCAAACACAAATGATGCCAGCTCCTGCTCATCTGCCAGAATATCAAATTTGAAATCAGAATGTTTCTGGTAAAAGAGCCAGACCTGCGAGCCTACAGCACCGTCAGTAGGGCCGGGAACGAATATTGGAATCTTATTTTTCCATGCCCAGTAAATGATTGACGACTCGCGGTTCTTTTCCTTTTCAAGCGATTCGCCAAGAGCCCGCACCAGCTCGCAGGTTGAAATTTGTCGGATTCCTTTTGAGTATAATTTTTCCAGAACTGGCTGAACTTTGTCTTCCAGAATACTGCCGTAGTTTTCTTTTGGTATCAAAATATTCCCCAATCTATAAATACCCTTTTTATGCAATTCAACATCATCCATCATAAAGTCGCCGTGGCAGTATGATTTCCAGACTCTTGCGAAGTCATGGTCCAGCAGGCCGCAAGTAGTAATTACAGCATCAACTAATTTATTTTTCACCAAATCCTTTACAACACCGCGCATTCCTGTTGAAATAGGCGCTGCAGGCAGTGAAAGTATACGTTTGCATATCTTATCCTTAACCATTGCTTCAAAAATATCTGCACCAATAGCAAGCTTCTTGGCGGAAAAACCGCCGCCGTTGTAGAATTGTTTAACCAGATTATTTGCAGTTGTTTTTTTTGAAAGTTTAATGTCACTAATCGGGACCAATTTAATTTTTGCTTTCATGTTTTATTTTCCTGTCAATGCCTTCAAAGGTTTCAGATACTTCTTTAAGGTTTTTTGGCATGTTTTTTACCAGTTTTTTCACTTCTGGCGGTTTTATTTTATGGTCAATTCTAAATTGCGGCTTCGGTAATCTTTTCCTTGCAGGCTTTACTTTTCCTTCAAGCATCTTTTCAGCAAGGCTGGTTTCTTCTTTCACCTGCTTTATGTAAAGAGGCATTCTTGTCTTTGCAGGCGTTGACTTGAGGTATTTCGCATGTCTTGCAGCAGATTCCCTCATCAAACTGGTTTTTTCCAGATTGGAGCTGATTTTTACCTGTGCAAGGTTCAATTTCTTCTGCAGCCTTGCCATTCTCTTCGACAGTTCTGCGACATGTGCAGTCTCGGGCATAAACCTCGGCGCTTTTGTCCTCTGTATGCTTTCAGCCTCTGATTCTTTCAGCAATTCAGCCGGATGCGGATGTCTTTCAATTCTCGCACCAACTCCTTCGAGAATTGCAGGGTGTAATTCAGGCCATTTTATTGCAGGGAGTATTGGAGGCACGTACTGTTCAATTGTTGCAGGAAGTTTAGGAATTTCAAAGCGGGGCAGTTCGGGCGCCGGAGGCAGTTCTTCAGTCCTGAGTGCGAGCGTCTCTAGTTTTGCTGCCCTTATCTTCCTACTTGCCATTCTTGTCTTGAAATATTCAGTCTTACTAAGGCTAATTGTTGTAATTATTATAATAGCAATTATAACAAACAAAAGCCAATTGCTTGGAAGGAAAGCCAAAACTGCCGGCCCAGGGCAGTCCTGCGGGCAGGTAATGAAACTTTCTGTGCCAAGGCACTTGCCGTCCCCGCAGAACTGGACAGTTACAGCCTTCTGCTCTCCTGTGATTGCAAAATAAGAAAGCCCTTTTGAATATGATTCGTAATATACCCAGTCTGAGTCTTCATCAATCTTGGTTGTTGAAAGCCTTTCCCAGCTGTCTGTGTAGCGGTTTAATTTCACGCCGTTCTGTTCGTTAATTGAATTATTCGCAATCCATGTTTTCGGAACCCTGAAAATCACTTTAACTATAGAAAAATCTTCTGTGTTAGCAGTTATCTCGCCGTACTGCAATACTTGCCCGTAGGGCGGCGTGTTTCCACGGATATCAATATTGCCCCTGACAACAACGTTAATGTTTGAGATTGTTTTTCCCGAGCCAAAATCAATCTGCCTCAGATACGTGCAGTAGTCATCAATCATGATTCTTGCAGGATTTTCAGGAACTATTTTATCAAATGTGTTTTTGAAGATGCAGGCGTGCGGAGCTTCTGCAGGACCCGTTTCTGCTGCAGCAGCAGCTGCGGCAGGCGCGGAAGTTCCAGTGACGTCAATGCCATTTACATTAAATGTAAATGCAGTTGAAGGTTTTGTTAACGACGTAGATTCATCCAGTTCAACCAGTGCAGAATCTATAACTGTGTCTGTGGCATCTTTAACACCCAGGACAAGATAAGGCCTTGACAATGTGATTTCAGTGCCAGTTTCAGTCAGCGCTTTTGAGACAGAAGTGCTCAAAACGCCGCTGTCAGTGTAAGTAACTTCAAAATCCCCGCTCATCCAGCCGTCTGTAGTTTCTAGCTGTACATAAGTTGGCGAAGTCATTCCGGGATCATCAGCAACACCTATATTCGGAATTCCGGCATATCTGGCTTTGAATAATGACACATCCAAATCAACTGTTGCGCAAACACTTCCATCAATTGAAACCATTTTTGCAGGAAGCACATCAATTTCCGTTGCAGTATCACCCACTTTGTAAAAAATCCCGGCAAATTTGTTCTGCAAATCCGCTGCGTCAGTGGCGCATATTTTTACAAGCACATTTCTGTTTGTGGTGGAGCCGTCTGCATATGATTGTGTATCGGAGTCATAACCAAGAACTGCAACAGTTCCATTATCAAACAGCATCTGTGCAGAACTGATGCTTGCACATGCGGTCTGTATCAAAATGAGGAAAGCTAACGCTGTAAGAACTGCCTTTGCTGCATATTGTATTTTAATTAAGCTCCCAGCCATTTATACACACTCGAATATACCTGATTGAAAAATGAAATTATGGTTTGTACATACTGATTCTGGTTTACAACATAAATTGTGTTTTGTTCAGCTGCAGTGGGCAGAACAGAAGTGTAATTATTTAGGGTCAGTGTATGATTGTTGATACTAGTTCCGTATCCTGTCTGCGAAAGTGTTAATCTTGTGGCGCCGCTGTATAATTCAGCGTAAAGTGAATAGTTTCCTATGTGTTCAGATGCATTCAGATAAGCATATTCCGGCAGATAAAGTTTATTTCCAGTCGGAATCAAGGTGAAAGAAGCCGCACCAGAACCGTTTGTAACAACTTCGGCAACAGACAATGAAGAAACACCCCGCTTTGTAGTGTCATATAAGAAGCCTTGATTCGGTGCAAACAAATTCATGCCATTTTGTTCAGTAACTTTCAGGATTAATCCACTACAGCTTCCGCCGTCTGTATTTGCGGCCTGAACAGTCACATTATAGGGTCTTCCCGGTGTGCTGAAATTGTTTGTTTGGACATTATTAACATAAACAGTCAGGTAATAGCCGATAATCATGGTGAGAGTTGTTGAGCTCTGGTCATTCGTGTCGTCACAGTCTTCAATTGTGCTTGCAGCATCGTTTGATTTATCAAAGACCTTTGCAGTAATTGTCTTGGCGCCAGATGTCAAGCCTGTTGTATCAAAAGTTACAGACTTGCTGGTTGATGAGCCTGCAGTTAAGCCTGCAACATCAGTTGAATTCGCAAAATTAGTTGTTCCGTTATAAAATGCAATCTTGAAATTCTGCGTGACACCAACATTATTGTTATTTTGCACGGTTGCAGTTACAGTAACATCCTCTCCTGCAGAAGCAGAACTCGGATTTAAACTCACAGAAGTTATTTTCAAGTCAGGGCCAATGCAGAAGCTGTTGTTGATTCCGTTTATTAAATAATATTTTGTTGTTTTTGCAGTATCAGCAGGCGCCACGACACCAGTATACAAACTTGCGCTTGTGCCCGGGTCTGTTATTTGTGATGATGAGCAGTTAAATGCCTGCAGTTCAGATACAGAATCGCAAATAGCTTCAACTAAAAATGATACATCTTTTGTTATTGTATAAGAGCCGGTACTTGTTGTTCCCGTGACAGCGGAAACAGTAATTGTAACATTGCCGCTTGTCTGGCTGTAAGAAGACTGCACTGTATTTGTTGTATAAGAGCCCTGCAGCCAGCCGCCTGATGTCGGCACCCAGATGAACGTATCTCCCGTGTCAACAGTGTCATCTGTTGAGACAACAGCAAAAACATACGCGGGATAATATGCGGCTGTATCCTTGAAATCAAGAGTTGTCGGTGAAGTACAGCACTTTGTAGCGGCACAGCCTGTGAACTGCACCATATCGCTTCCGACGCCGCCCTTCTGCGCAATTATCTTGTAATCGGAACGATTGCCAGCCTTGTAGGCAAATGTTACATATTTGCCGTTTAAATCACCTGGTGTGTCTGAACATACTCTTGCACCAAACTCAGGATTTCCGCCAAGCAAATCCAGATAGGCCTCGCCTGTTGAATAATAATAAGCATTGAAATTACCATTACTGGTGGTGTTAACAATTGAAGCATTCAGGATAGTTGCATCTACCATGCTAAAGGCAAATAGCCAAAAGCCTACGATGGCTAACACTAACAGTGGCTTTCTCATCCTCCCAGCCATGATTTTATCCTATCATATATTCTTAATATTTCCGTTTTGAAGCTGTCCAGATTGTTCTGATTATACACGGTTTGGGCTGAGCCGGAAGCGTCCGGAAATTCTTTGTTTGTAATTGGAATGGTTGTTGTGTTGAATGTTGCTGTTGAATTGTAGACGCTTAGTTCTATTGTATAATTGCCAAGAACTGCCTCACTTACATATCTGCCACCTGTTGGAATAATCGTTAGCTTTGCGTTTCCGCCGGAGTCTGTTAAAGTACGCCCGCGGTTGTAGTTTGTTGAATTTGATATGCCTGACTGAGGAAGTACAAACGGCGGATATCCATTCTTTTCCGTGAACTGCACAACTGCATTAGGAACAGGCTCTTCTCCAGCGTCTCTTACAGTTACATTTATGCCGTAAGGTTTTCCCGCAACCACTGAGAACATGCCATAAGTTGTTCCATTTGTATAAATAGTTATGTTAATTACCTCGCCGCCACCCAGTTCAAACCAGCTCTTTGTCCTGTCATAAACTCTGAGCACTTCAGTCTTGTAAGAGTCAATATTAGGCTGGTTTGGAACAGTTGTTGTTGATGTTGCATCCGGGAATTCAGCATCTGTTACAGAATATGTCCTGTTTGCACATTCATCGCTTTCTCCATTCCTATAAATTTCAATTGTTATATTATAATTGCCGATATCTGATTCAGAAACATATCTTGCTCCGGTTGGTACAACAGTATAACTGACTCTGCCGTTTGCATCTGTCCATGATTCGCCCCAGACTTTTTCAGATACATTTGTCTGTTGGAACTGCGGCATTACAAACAAAGAGTAGCCGTTGTATTCAATTGTTTTGATTGTTGCATTGTTAAGTCCGGCTCCGGCAATTTCATTCGCATATATTGTAACATTGTAAGGCCTGCCTGCGCTCGCAAACGCATCTGTTTCAACACCATCAATCAGTACAGTGAAGTTGCATTCTGCAAGTCCTGTTGTTCCCAGAGGCGCAAACACACTGCCTGTGCTGAAATCAGTTATGTTTGCATAAACATAGTTTTGTGCAGTCTTAACGCCGTAGTTGTTTGCAAAATTGGATGTTGTGGTTTCCCAGCTTCCGTCATTGCGGGCGATGGCAAGCGTGCTTTCAGAAACATCACCAAGGTCAGCATCTGTGTAAGAAATATTCAGTGCCAGCGAACTGCCGCCTACAAGGTCGTCAATCTGCAGATACTTGCTTATGTTGTAATAGTTTGCAGGGTCTGCGGGTTTATTCATTGTGCCGTTTATTCCAATTTCACCATCCCAGACAAAGTCTATTACTACTGGCCCTGTTATTGTCTGGTTTCTGAATACTGCACCCGGAGACGGGCGCAAATACAAATCATATTCCGTGCTGTTTGTTGCAATGTTTGAATCAAATGTGGAGTTGTCGCATCCATCTAAATAAATGCCGTCATAGCCCCACGTATTGTCAGCTGTATTTGCAGTTACATTGGTAAAAGGGCTGTCGGTCACTTCAATACCATAATAATAGTTGCCGTTGAATTCATTTGAAACAATCGTAATATTGGCATAGTTATAGGAACAATCAATCCCTGCGCCACCGTCATTGAAATAGTTTGATTCAACTAAGATATTGTTGCAGTACGCAATTTTCGCGCCATAACCGCCTTCAGCTTGGGCACCGCTTGCATTGTTGAACATGATTCTTGAATTGTTGGCGTATTCAAAATAAATACCATAGTTGCTGAAATGTTTAGGATTATTTGATGTTATGTTTATTCCCGATGAGTACAGTGCATAAATTCCGTAAGTCGAGCTGTTTGAACTGGTATTTGTGATTGTGCTGTTATATGAGTGATAGACATAGACATCAGTTAACCAGTCTGAAAGCGTTACATTAAAGACAGAAACATTAGTGGTGCTGTTTAAGGATATGCCTGTGCTCTTGCCTAAATCTACGCCATCAATCGTGTAGTTGCTTCCGTCAAATGTGACATCGGTTGCATTTATGTTAATGCAGATACGCAATGGGCTGTCCGCAATATTATTTTTGAGCACGTATGTTCCCGGTATGGTAATATCCATGCATTCATAAACGGAATAATAATCATTTTTGTTTATAAACGGCGCAAAAATCTTCGGGGCGCCTGGGAATACATTAACAGATATATAATCTTCTGCCGTATTAATTGCTGAAGATATTAATTTCCATGAAGCTGCATATGCCTGTTCAATAAGAGAGTTCTCATTATAGATTCCAAGTTCTGATTCGCTATATGAAATATTAAGGACAACATTTGCATAGGCGCTTATGTTCAGATATTTGGAGATGTTCAGGTAATCCGGAACATCTGCGGGAGGATTCTCAACACCTCTTACATATATATTTATTCCAGTGGGGAAAACTAGGCTCGCTGTTGTCGGGTTGGCAGCCCCAAATGTATTGTTTATCCAGTAAAGTACAAGGCTTTCAGAGCTGAATAAATCGTATTCTTCATTAAAGTAAAGAGTATTGTTAAGTGTTAGACCTCCATTATCACCTGAATAATAAATACCATACTGGGAATTATTATAGATGCGGTTATTTGTTATATTATTGTGCCCTATAGTAAATTCTTCCCCGCCTGTTCCGTAAATATATATGCCATCATAAATATTATTGTATACAGTGTTATTGTCAAGTATGCTGTAATTAGTGGTCTGTGTTTCGATTCCAAAATAATTACCGTAAGTGTGAGTTGAGCTTAACAGGGAATCTTCTGCATAAGAAAAGTAAACCCCGTAAGAATAGTTATGCGCAAAGCAGTTTTTTACAGTTACATTTTTGACTAGGTTTCCGAAATAAATTCCATATGTCGCGGAGCCGGATCCTGGATCTGTCTTGTATGTCCCGTTTATGTTGTAGTTCTGGCAGTCAACAGTAATGTTTGATGCACTTGCGTGCAGGCAGATGCCGTCAGACATGTTGCCGACCAAATCCTGGGTTAGGATATATTCTTGATTAGGGACCGTAATATCCATGCATTTGTCAATCGCAGTTGAACTTGGTGACCAGACAAACACCTTGAGCGTGTTATTTGCAATGTAAGCAAGCCTGCCCACGCTGCCATTCGGGGCAGCCAGGGCTGGAGAGGAAAGTCTGTAGTCACCGTAATTGGCGCCGCCGTAATCATGCGACCAGAGCAAGTTTCCGTTTGTTGCATTTAGGGCATAGAGCGTATTGTTATTAGTTCCCACATAAAGAGTGCCATTGCCTGATACTGCGGGCGAAGAGCTGACTCCTGAATCTGCAGTATAACTCCAAACAACGCTGCCGTTTGTTGCATTAAATGCATAAACCTTCGAGTCATTGGAGCCGATATAAACAATTCCGTTTGCAACAGCAGGTGACGACTCTACAGCACCACCAGTTGTGTAATTCCATAATTTGTCTGCTGGAGATTTGGTTAGATTAGTGTATGCATAAACGCCATTGTAAGTAGTATTATACGAGCCAAAATATAAAACGCCGTCGACTACGGCGGGGGAAGAGCGTATCTTGCCCCAGTCGGTAGATGTGTTTGTTATATAGGTTCCGTCAGTGGCATTATAACCATAAACTTTGCCGTCGTCAGATGCAAAATAAGAAACGTTATCAGCCACGGCTGGGGAAGCATAGCCATGCATGGTTGACTTGGCCCAGATAATGCCTGTCCCCATCTCTCCTACGCACATGTCGTTAGTTGTGCCATTCATCGCAAAAAATTGCCCGTTAACTTCTTCAGTGCTGATGTAAACAACATCGCCAAAAACATTAGGAGAAGAGCGGAGATAACAGCCTATTGACGGCCATAAATCATTGCATGATATGACTGAAGTTATGTTGGTTGCATTTAATGCAAACAGCATGGAACCGCAGATCTCGACGTTTAGCGCGGCAGCAGCAACATAAACCCTGCCGTTTGCAACAGCAGGCGTGGACTGTATGGGCAGGAATGCTGTCGCATATGCTTTATTTGTTTTTGTTAAATCATAGCTCTGAATCAGCGTGCCATTTGTAATGTTAAACATGTAAACCGTTGTATTGACTGCAGCATAAAGCACATCATTGTATGTGACTGGCGAAGCGCCATAATGCGGTTCGGAGAAACTGTGAATCCAGTCCAGGTTTTCTGTTTCGGGACCTGTGATATTCGCGAAACCGGTGTTCTGCGAATCATGGCGGAACATTGGCCAGTAAGTTAAAATCAAATTTATACCTGACTCAGGAGGAAGCTCCTCTTGCGAGCTTATCGTAACTGTGTCAGTTGCATTTAAGGTGTCGTAGCCAGTCCTGTTGCATGTTACATTCCATTGATATGTATTTGCGCTTGCAAATGTCCTGTTGTATTCAAAGAGATTTTTTGTTGTGTTTAAAAACATACTTGCGTTTGAACCGGAAATGGCTGTGAAATTGATATTGCAATTTGCATCATTTATCAATCCGGTTGAGTTTGTGTAATTAGCAAAGAAGTAAGTTGATTGGTTTGCATATCTTGTCTGGCTGCCGTAAGGCATCCCTGCATCAGTCTCATCCCATATTGTAAGATTTGCTATTCCCAATGTATAATTTATATACAAATATGCATAATCCAGATATGCGGTTTGAAGTGCACCACCATCGTTTGATATATTGTATTCCAATGAAATATAATTTGATGTATAAGGCGATGTAACATATTTAGTTATATTGCAGCTGTCCGTATATTCGTTTATTCTTTCCTGAATATCACAAGCCAGCTGCCACAATCCAGAAGATGAATTATAAACTCTTATACTTACATTGAAATTTGTTGTGGTGCTCTCATTATGCTCAAAAAAAGCAGTTATATTTTCTATTATAGAGTTTGCTGGCGGGCCTGTGAAATTAAGTATGAAATAACCTCCTTCTCCGGCAGGCACATCAGCAGCGCCCCTGATGTCGTTGCTTGAGTTTACTCTTGCAAGCACATCGTGATTTGTATGGTTTATTGCATAATTGGGTATCTGGTTTAAACTGAAATAGTCTTCAGGTGGAGAGCCGTCTTGCGAGCTTATCGTAACTGTACCAGTCGCATTCAAGGTGTCGTAGCCAGTCCTGTTGCACGTTACATTCCAAGGATATGTGTTTGCACTCGAGAAAGTTCTGTTGTATTCAAACAGGTTTTTTGTTGTGTTAAGGAACATACCTGCATACGAGTTTGATATTGTTGTGAAATTTATACTGCAACTGGCATCATTTATCAAACCTGATGAATTTGTATAATTAGCAAAGAAGTATGTCTGTTCATCAGCATATCTTATCTGGCCGCCATAAGGCATGCTGGCATTTGTCTCGTCCCAGACTGCAATTTGCGCAGCCAGCTGACCCGGTAATTCTTCAGAAGCAAAACTAGCGGTTGGTTCCGTGGCAGCCCATTTGCGTACGAAAATCCAGTCTGTTGTTACGTTACCGTACGCGCCAGCACCAACGCCGTCGCCAATTGTTTGATTATATCCGAACGATGCTGGAGGTGTGTAAGCAATACTATTTGTGTACGAGAAACCCGTGCCGGTTAAAGAATAATATAAACCTATGTGGTTTACCGTTTCCTTCACGCGCAGCCACGAATTTTGGGGCGGATATTGTAACTCCCAGTTGTTCCAAAATACCTGAAGGTCGTTTACTCCTGTAGCGAATATTCCATAATCAATTGGTGCGCCTATCATCGTCATCCTGTTCCTATCATTAGTTGTCCCGTCTACAACCTCGACCTTAAATCTCTCTTCAAGTGTGATATTCTCTGTGAAGAAGGTCTCGCTGCCAATTCTATGGCCAGCGTCATAACTGTATTGATAGAGTGTGCCGCCTGATACCGTTACTACCGGAGCACCACCTGTTGTTGTACTGCTCCATTTGGTGGTGTTGATTGCGTCTGAAGGATCTTCGAAATCGTCAAAGAACAAGAAAGTATTGTCGCCGCTCTTACCCGCCGCAGCACTCGGATTTCCATAATACATTGCTATAGTTTCAGTTCCGGATGCAGGTATATTTGGAACTTCAACCCAGATATTTGTTGCTGCCGAATTGCAAGTACTAGTTTCAATCCAGTAATCAATTGAGGAATTTGTTGAATTCACAAATCTTATGTCATCACAGTCAGACTGCATTTTCCCTGCCGAAACCAGGGACGCAGTATTAATGGTAAGATTGATTTGGAAGTCTGTCAGTGCGAAACCGGAATTTTCTGTTATAGTTATGTTTTGCCTGTATGCCCAAGATGAATTCCACCACGGGTCAACAGCCATAGCAATACCATCACCAAGGGCATAGAACCATAACTCGCCAGATTCCGCGGAATCAGGCATTTTCAATCTTATGGAAAATTCTTTTTCCTCATTTGCGGCAAATGTCTCGGTCCATGCAGGCGTTATGAATTCAAGCCCTTTCCCGCCGGATGCGCTTATTTCTGCTTTTACAGGCAATTTGAGCTTTTCATCCAGCAGATTATATTCCTGCATAGATTTAATGTCAAAATTGTAATCAATATTTTTCTTATCTGCCAAAGCATTCATTTCATTGGTTTCTTTTCCAATTACTTCTTTTAATTTCAGTCTGGCGTCAAATCCAGGAGCCAAAGTTAATGTCACAGATTTGTTTGCCGGGTTTTTGACTTTTACAACTGCATCAAATTCAGCTCCCGGCGGATATGCATAAGTCTGCTGGTCAAATACAATTGCAGGCACTGATGGAATTATTATATTTTCTTCAGGAATTGTGATATTTTCAGGAACAGTTTCATTTGAAATAGGAATAGAAATGGTTTTGCCATAGTAAATAGTGTAAGTTATGATTTCGGTTCCTTCAGAAACAGCAAATGCTGTAATAGGAGTTTCAGGAATTGTGGTATTTTCTTTAATAGATTTGTAAATTATATTGTCAAATACAACATCTGTCTCAGAGCATTTTCCATCTATATAAATTTCATTTTCGGTTCCGAATTGTATCTGCTCATTTGAAGTTTCAATGTAAATGCCATCAGCACAATTTACAGGCTTATATTGCCCGAATAAAATATGCGCTGTAATTTCAGGAATGCTGTTATTGGCAGTAATTTCAAGGGAATTTTCCCATTCCTGCCCATTCAAGATAAATGCGCCAGTCAGATTGGGATTTGAGAATGCCATTAAACCAGCTAATGACAAGGTTAAAATCATGATTAAAGCAATTCCGAAATACCTGTGGAATTCCCTGCTTTTTCCTCGTCCGCAGATTTCTTTGTTTAATACGGAATTGATTATTCTCGGTGACCAGCCCACATTCATTAATGCAGACTTTACCTCGGCAGGAGACTTATTCCTGTTTAGAGAATGTCTTACATAGTGCTCTAACTTTTCCCTGTTTCCGCTGCTGTATTGCCTTAATTCTGAAATCATCTTTTAAGCACCCATAAATTAACTCCGGCTTTCTTCACGCGTACGACTTGATTGTCCAGAGCAAGCTCCAGAAGGTATTTTTCTGCTGTATTCCAGGATATTTTGAATTGCGCTGCGACTTCAGTTGTTGTAACAACACCCAGATTAGATTTGATAAGAGAGAGAATTTTAGCTCTGTATCTAGCAGATTCACTTTTGCGCATATTGTGGCCGAAAATACCCTAAACTGCAAATATATAAATGTATCTACATAGTAAATTTCATATGAATATACATAGTTATGGAACTGCGTTTTAAAACATTGTTAGGGTTTTGGAACATTTTAGGGTATTAGCTGGTGGGCCTTACGGTATAAGTATATTTTTTAGTTCCGGCATCATACCTCATTTCAAGAACGTTTCCCTTTAAAGCAGCACTATCTTTTTTACCATAGAGCGAGAATACCGTGCCCGCAGTTTGCTCTAGTTGTGTCCTGTTGTCTATTGGCTGGGCATTGTAGTTTTTTATTAAGCTGACAACATTATTAGCGGTTTCTTTATCCATATTAAAAATAAGCTTAATATCACTCCAGTTATTGCCTTGGACTCTATGTTCAATATCCACAGAATCGAGAAGCGCTTCAGTACTCCATTGAATAGCAGCATTTGTTCCGTATGTTATATCAAATATATTAAATTCTGTTACAAATAACCAAGATGGATCATATTGTTTAGGCGTCAGTTTTGACTGATAGCACATCCATCTCTCATTATTATCAATTTTATTATCAGCATTACTATCATAATAAAATAAAGCCATTGGGAATTTATTTTCATAATTTGCTGTGAATGTAAAAAATCTATTCCATTTATTTTTTATATCATTTGAAATACTCTGATTCTTTAAAATTTCATTTTTAATCCATTCATATGTAGTTCGAATATCAATTGCAAGTATATTGTCATCATCATATCCGCTTTGTGGGTCTTTTCCAGCTGAATAATTCATTATAACATCTCTATGTAAATTAATTGCTGATTGCAATGGGTCATCAAGTATGACATGTTTTGTCCAATTTTTCTTTACATAATCTCTGAGTGCAGAAGTTGTAATTTTTTCAAAATCATTTACTTTTTCAAAATCAATTGTATTATTGCCCAGCAATTTGAGATATGCAACCTGATTTTGTGCATCCCAAATAAGTGTTGAATTTTTTGCATTCTCATCTTCATTCCAAACCGGAATAACCTTGTAAGTATTATTGATTCTGATTTGCTTCATTAACTTGTCTTCAAGTCCCTGCGCATCTTTCATAATTACAGTTAAATTATACATACCTTCAGGCAGTCCGATGCCTTCCAGCTGTGCTGTTGCATTAAAGTCTTCCGAACGGCTGTCAAATTTGCCGTCAGTTGGAAGCAGGTTGCCGATAGTTTTCTGTCCGGTATCAACATTTACAAGTTCATAAGTGCCGGAGCCTATTTTAGAGTCAATATCCGAAACTTTTCCTTTGATATCAACAGTTCTGTTTATTGGGTTATAATCTGATTCAAAATTTTGTATCAGGGGTTTGTCATTTAATATAACCCTCGGAACATTTTCAAAAACAGTGAAATTACTTGCAAGTTCGCCTGCTTTTGGAACTAATTTTCCTGTCAGTTCAATCTGCCCGGGCTCTTCAAGCGTATAATTCAGAGGAATTTTGAAGTTAAATGATTTTGAGTCAATTACAGACTCTTTCTTGTCAAATTCCGCGCCACCCTTTTTTACATCAAGCACAAATTTTTCTTCAATCGTGTCTTTATCAATTCCGGAAACAGAAACTTCAAAATCATTGCTTGCAGTATTAGGATTAATTGTCCAAGCATAGATTATTGGATTGTCATCTTTTACAACAACATTTGCAGAAGCAGTAACATTTGTACCATCTGTTAAGAAAGCAATTCCATTTATCTTGTATGTTCCCGGTCGGTCTTCAGAAAAATCAGTATGTCCAGTAACTTCAATCTGTTGTGAAGGATCAAAATTTCGATTTTCTGCTATCTGTGTTGGCGTATCTGATGTAATTTCTGCTCTGACAATTTGTTTTTCATCATCTTCAGCAATGAATTTCCAGTCAAGGCTATCATTAAGCATATTTAACATAAATTTTGCTGATGCAGGGTCATCATAAGGAACAACACTAAGCTTTTTTATTTCAGACATATTGCCGCTGTCTGCAAAGGCATACAATATTATTTTCTGCTCTTTTATAGGCAATCCATTAAGCGGTATTTTGAATTCAGCAGAACCTTCCCGCAAATTTAGCGGTATTTCATATATCTTGTCATTAAGCTCTGCAACAATTTTTGAAACATTGCCAGTTTCGACATATGCAGAAACTTTTAATGTGACATCATCTTTATTCTGAGTCAGATTTATATTTTCCAGCAGCGGCTTGTCTGTTATATTAAAAATATAACTCCAAAAATCCGAAAATAGTGAGGAATTTGTTGCATCTTGAGCTTGGAAGCTTAACTTATGCATTCCCGGAGTGAAATTGCCGAAATCAATCGGCTTGTCGTAAATAATGCTGTTTATTTGGTCATACAAAACCTTATCATCAAGGGTGACAAAAATTCCGCCAACGCCTGTGTCGTTGTCATTTGCTTTGATATAAGGATTCAAAGCAAATTTTTCCTTTAAAATTTGTGTTACCTCAAAATAAGGCTGCTCGTTTGGAATAGGTATTGGCTTAGGTTTTATTGTGAGGTTGAATAATTTACTTACGTTGAAGTTATATTTTGAATGCTCTTTTACCATCGCCTTCAGGCTGTGTGTGCCAATCCATGATTCGGGCACCGCGGGGATATTTAATTCCCCGGTCAGATTGTTGATTGGCAGGAATGTGCCATTTTTTTCCCACATAAGTGAATATTCGAGCGGATCCCCGTCAGCATCGAACGCGGGAATAATTATGTTCAAATGATCACCAGCAGTTACATTATAATCCTGCATGGTGCCTATTTCTGGTGCATGTGGTATTAATGGTGCAGGCGGCGTGGTTTTGCCTAGCTCATTTGCCATGCCGGCAATGCCAACAGACGGTATTATGGTTGAGATAAGCGCAGTTGCAATTTTTTTTCTTTTACTATTTTTCTGTATTTTAATAAGGTCTTTGCAAATCTTTTCCTCGCAGCCAGTGAAGGTATTAGTATAACCATTCCATTTTTCCAAATCTGCTTTATACAAATCTTCTATTTTTTCTAGGGTATTTTTTAGTCCTTTTTCAATGCCCCATATTTTAGCGCCCCTGTTTTTGTAAATCACACAAAGATTTGAACGATTGCCTTTTGCTATGCAAATTGTATGATCTCCTTCGCTATGTTCTTTGAAAGAAGATACTTCAGATTTCATTGCTTCCTGAAAAAAGCTATCAAGTGCAGTCATCATGCTTGTGAATATTTCTGCATCAGGAATATCAGCAGGTATATAATGGCCGTTTATTTTCTGGATTTCAGATGCATTAAGCTGTCTGCCATCACGATAAATCCAGAAAAATTGCTGAATTTCAGGAGATTTCAAAAATCGCATCAATTTTGATTCCTTTTTTTCCTTTTCTTCTATTTTATCTAATGCTTTGGTAACCTCCTGCGGTATAGGCATTTCGCGGTAAGGTTGCAAGTCACCTGGCGCAGCAGCGCAAATTAATGACTGAAGAAACAGGTTTCTTTGAGCATTATAAAAATCTGGACGGCGGATTTTGAGAGTTTTATCAATAGGTGTTTCAGCCTTATTAAGCATGTTTTCCAGGCGCTTTTTATCCCAGATAACTCCGTTGGAATCAGCTATTTCTTCAGGACGTTTTTTAGGCACTCTTTCGTCTGGTTTTAAGCGGAATTTGGTTCTCATTTTACAATATTGTCAATATTGCGCCTTTTTTAAACCTTTCCCTTTTTAAGGAAAAATGCCTGCATTTTTCCTTTCCAAAAACTCGCTATTTAGGCGAGTTTTTGTTAAGCTCAATTTCCTTCACCAAAATACCTGTATAACCGCATTTTGGGCATACCCAGGATTCCGGCAGAAACCAGCCCGAAAGATTAGACTCCTGCCTTATGTCTGGGCTGTTGCATTTTGGGCATACTTTTATGGTTTCCACGCGTTGTTTTTCTTTCATGAGCATTAGCGAATGAAAGCTAGCAAAATTATATCCATGATTTTGCTTTGTTCCATGTTTTCTCGTCCCTGACTAAAATAACAACTCTGCTTCTGTTGTCAAGACGCTTTATTTTGTATTTTGTCAATTTAATTAAATCTTTTGCAAACTTTTCCAAATCTGCCATGAAAGGCACGGCTTCCTGCTTTAACCGCTTCCGGGATTCGCCAAGCCAGGCATATCCCTTGACTTCAACAAACATAGGGTTTGACATTTTAATTAGTTCAGCATAAGCTTCGGGATTTTTCATGGTTAATTCTTTAACAGCAGTTATGCGGAAAACAGTTCTGCACTTTTGTTTTTCAAACTCTTGGAAAAGCACTAAAGATAGGAGAACATTTTTCCACAACCCATGAACTTTACATCCAGTTCCGTCGTAGAAAGTAGTTTCATCGGGACCGTAAACGCTGATATAAAGATTTGTTGGGACAGCTTTTTTCTTCAAAAGCTCTTTTAATTTTATTGGCGCAGTTCCATTTGTTACAAGGAATGCAGTCATTTTTCTTTTTTTGATTTCCTTGATTAATTCTGCAATCTTTGGATAAAAAGTCGGTTCTCCATCAAGGGAAATTGCAAAATGCTTCGGATTTAATGCTTCTTTTAGCATTTGTTTTGTTGTTTTCGGATTTCCACCCCAGCCGGAAAGCAAGTTTCGCTGGGCAGCAATTGCAGAGTCAATAATTTCTTTAGGATTATCCCATATTTTTGCAGATTTTTTTCTGTTCGGATGAAAAGTGCGCCAGCACCACTGGCAATTAAGATTGCAAAAGTTCAAAGTAGGTGTCATCTGCACGCATCTATGACTAGAGATTCCGTAAACTGATTTGTAACATGGTTTGCCGCCGCGGAGAGCTTCTTTTGCCCATCTGCATACTTCAACTCCAGTATGAAGATGTTTGCCAACTATACGATAACCTGCTTTTTTGTATTTTTCAACGTCTTTTGATGATATTTTCATTAACAAAATATTATTTTATGCAATTTTAAGTCTAACTACTATGACTTCTGCAAAACCAGACATTTCCTAGTTAATCCACCATGGACATACCAGCTGCCTTTGTCTGTGGTTTTCCAGCCTCTTGGGATTTTGAATTTTATGTAATGCGGATATAATAAAACCGCATACTTACCTTTTTTCAAAACTTTTAATGCGGATTTTAGAAATCCAGAGTAAAGTGCAACAATGCTTTTTGCTCCGATTCGGGAAGAGCGTCCGTAAGGAGGGTCTGTTGCTATTGCATCAACAGAATTTTTTCTGAAATTTTTCTCTAATTTCAAAGCATCGCCTTCAACCAGTTTGAATTTTCTTATTTTATAGAATTTTAAGTTTATTTTGCTTGAATTAATCATATCTTCATCAATATCATTGCCAGCGATTTTTATGCCAATTAATGCGGCTTCTATCAAAACAGATGAAGTGCCACAGAAAGCATCAAGCAGCAATTCACGTTCTCTAACCCTTGAAAGATTCACCAGTAGCCGCGCAAGTTTCGGCTTCAAACCAGTCGGATGGAAAGCAGGCTTTTTTTGCGGTTCGCGATTTTCAAATCTTCCCTTCTGCGCTTTCCAGACCAATTTCTGGACGTAAATTTTTTTCTTTTCTATTATGAAATAAACAGTTGTTTTCGGATTTTCCAGATTAACTGTCGGGATTTTCCCCTTTCTTATAATAAAATTCCAGATCGGGCTTGCTAGTCTGGATTCAATACCTGGCTCTACCATCCCAACCAGGTCTTCAACCCTTACTACAAAAGGACATTTTACAAAACCCCAGTTAATGGCATCAAAACTTTTTAGTTTCAGGTTTTTCAAAGTTCCAATAAGCATGCCGGAACTTTTGATTAATGCAGAACGCTCTGAAAGGTGCTTTACCTTGTCTTCAGCAGCAGGGCTTTCAATGGTAACAATATGTTTTTTCAGCTCTTTTATTTTATATTTTAGATTATATGCTTCAAAAAGCGCTTTCACCTCCGCCAGAGCCAATTCAGGCGCTTCGCCAGATAGATGGAACAAATATAGCATAGAAATTAAAAAGAATTAGGGGTTAAATTATTTGTGCCTGATTTCCAGCTTGTGGAGAATTTTGTCTAAGTGGCCTTCAAGCCTTTCAATCCGTCTGTCTATTATCACTATATACTTCAGGCTCCAAATCACACCAATCAAAAGGCCAAATACTGTTGCCCAAAGCATTACTTCCCCAGCCTCTAATGCCATTTATTTAACCTCCGATTAATTGAATATGGTTTGTCGGTATATAAAATGTTTGTAATTACTAAAATAAAGTTCTAAGAAATCATCAGGGGCAATATGTGCCGTATGTAAAATTTTCGGATATTGGCAGGTTGGACGGCACTTCCTTACAAGAGGAGGGAATGCTTATGCCCATGCAACTGGTTTTTTCCGTACCAGGTGCAATAGGAAAAGCTGTCATTTCCTTTCCGATGCATGTACAGCCGTGGCGTACAGCAACATAATCTGACATCATTGTTTCCCAGTAGATGCATCTTTTCGGGAAGAGAAATACTATCAGAACTAAAATTACGATTATCAAAATTATCAAACTTTTTCGTTCCATATAAAAATAAAGAAAAGAAGAACTTTAAAGTTCTTCCTGTGGTTCTTGTGGTGCTGTTTGCTGCGGTACTTGTTCTGATGCGCGCCAGACTCTTGCGAAACTTGGTGTTACAACAAGGAAGTTTTCCCCGAAGCCGGCAATGTCGCCTTCGTTGGCATCAACTGTTTTTTTTACCTTGTCAACAGCCCTTTTCAGTTCCGTTATGTCCTTTTCCTTTAATGGGCCAATGTTCATCAAAGCAATTGTTGTGCCTTCCCTGATTGCATTCAGCACTTCTTTTATGTCGTCATACTTTGTGAGCGTGAATGGCCTGATCAGGACTTTTGACTTCTGGTCTTTTACGTCTGCTTCAAGCTCAACGTAATCTTCACCCAGTTCAACACCGCTTTCAGTGCTGAGCGCTGAGGTTATTTTTTTCTTGATAGAATCCCAAACCATTTTTGCCTCCTGAATATGTTATTACTTAGTGATTTTTACACCTAAATATAAGCTTTTTGTAATCAGAGTAAACAAAGTTTTGATTCTTAAGTGCTTTTTTGTGCGGATTCAAGCAGGGACGTTAGGCTCCAGATTTGGGTTCTCACATAAGGGCTTATATTTGGGTCAAGGCTCAAATCCTCTATTTTCTGCAAGGCAGCGTCAATTTTGACTGAAACGTCCTTATCGTCCTTTAATTCATCACTAATTGTTTCAAGAATATCGCGGATATTTTTAGACAGGGCAGCGTCCTGCGCCAGTGTTTGCAAAAGCTCGTTTATTTCCCCAAGGTCTGCCATTTTCATAATTTAATCTCAAATCCAACACTCCGTTTCACCAACAAATCTGATAAATTTATAAACTTTGTTCTATACTATTCAATATTCAAAATTTTCATTATTTTGCTCATTACTATCGTTTCCTTTTCTGCAGGCAGATTTACGACAGCAGCGCCGGGATGCCCGCCGGATGTCAGACCAGGGATAGCATCAGATGTTTTCTGGAAAACCTCTGCAATATTCCAGCCTTTCTTAGCCCTGCCGATGATTCTTGTTTCGGCTTCTTTTTTTGAAATTACCAGAGCAATATCTGCGCCCAATGATATCAGTTTTGATGCCACAGCAGATTCAGAACCGCCGATTTCCGAAATCACAAGGATTTTCTGCTGCCCAAAGGACTTTATTTTTAGTCTTTGTGCGGCTTTCAGGCATGCAATTTTTTCAGAATAATCTTTTTCCTCAAAAATATCTGTCAGCAATTCAGAATATTCCAGTTTATGGTCATTAAGCAGGTGATAAACTGTACCAAGAGATTTTGTTTTCACAAATCTCAAGCCTGCAGTGTCAGCAATTATGCCATACAAAATTGCCTTGCCAGAATCCTTTGATGGCTCAAAGGAGTTTTTCAAAAACAAATCGTAAATTATCTCAGTTGTGCTTGCAGCATCCGGATTCCAGAAATGGTTTGCAGGCAGATTTTTAGCTTTCTGGTGATGGTCTATCAACAGAATATCAAGTTCTGAAAACTGGTGGGGCATTTGATTCGTCTGTGTGTCAATAAGAACAATCTTGTCAAAATCATTCTCAACAACATCCTCAAATTCCTTTATTTTTAACTTAAACATATCAAGAATCTTTTTTCCGTCCCTGTTTAGGGCGCCGACAGCAAACTCCAACTCAATATTTTTGTTCAGCTTTTCTGCAAGCTCTTTGAAAGCAACAAAGCTGGCGCAGGCGTCCATATCGCCAACCTGCGCATAGACGAGTATCCTATTTGCGAGCCAATTTTTCAGTTCCATAATTGATTCCTTTAACAAATAATGGTGCGAACAAAGCACCAGCGAAATTAATGCTTATGTCTAAGAATGAAAAATGCCTGTAGCCTGTGAATAACTGCAGAAATTCCAGCAAAATTCCATAAGCAAATGCGAAAATCACGCAATAATACGCAGATTTTTTGCTGTCTTTTCCAAATGCATTGAAATAAAGCCATGACAGCACAAAGTATGCAGGCAGATGCAACAGGTTTGTGCCGAATGTTTCCGCCCCCGGAACTTTTTCTGCGGGAACAAGGGAATAATAAGCAATGAAGATGCTCCAGAATACCACAAGAGTCCAGAATATTTTTTTGTCAATTTTCATAAAATAACATATATTTCAGGGTATTTAGATTTTTGCAAATTATGCTGGCAGCAGCCCGGCATCTTGCAATGTCTCGTTTTTAGAAGCATAACAAAGTATTCTACCCAAACTTGCTTTGCAAATGTCATCGTAACGTATTTTCATAGGATCTTTACCTTTAGCAAACTTTTGTATGGCTTCTATCCTGTTCTTATGACTTTTCCAATAATTTCGGGGAACGCGGTACATCTCATCAGGTTCCACATTGAAGCCTGCTTCCGAGAGCACAGAATAAAGTGAACGACCGTTTAATATCATGCCCAAACCAAATTCTAAAAAGTCATTTTTGTTTACGTTTTTTGGACGTTTTCCAGAGGCCCAAACCGCCCACCTTGTGGCGATTGCGCAGTTTTGCTCATCATTCCAATAGCCATTTGGCATCTTTGGCAAAACTATCCATGGCGCATAATCAAGCAACGGGTCAAAATAGAGTGATGTCGGGTCGGTATATCCAGCATCTTCCAGTAATTCCAAAATTGAACCTTTTTGTAGAATACTACCAAGACCTGCTTTTGTGAAATCTTTTGTGCTAGGGTATCTTCCTTTTTCATTTCGCGTTTTTTTAACAAGCCAGTGGATTGCACAATTTCTATTTTGAGCATTGTGCCAGAATCTGTCAGGCAACTCGTCAAGTGCGTTCCATGGTTCATAAACGAGCCTGTCATCATAGTTTGGTTTTGTTGGGTCTGCATAGCCTGCATCTTTATATGCGCGCAGTGGCGAACCCTTGCAATAGTGGTTTATTATGCTGGTTAAGCCAGCATTTTCAAAATCTCTTACATGGGGATATCTGCCGTGCCTATGCTTGAACTCGTTCGTAAATTCCTGTATGACTCCGCGCCTATTTTCTACGTGGCTGAGGCTACCGTTCGGAAACCGTTTCAATATGTGCTTTTTCTTTGCTTTATATGCCTTCACGGTTTCCTTTCGGTTGTAAAATCGTATTCGGTTGAGCATTTTAATACAATGGTTTCATGCAAAGCGTTAAAACTTTTTGGGGTCGCAAAGCTCAAATATAAACCCTTTTCAACCAGTCGTCAGAAGTCGTAATTACTTCAATTCAGCAGAAATTTCTTTCTGCAAAGCCAATGCAGATTCCCTTGTCTTTGTTTCCTGCTTGTCCAAAGTCTTTATTCTCAAATCCAGTTCTTCTTTTTTATCGGTCAAGTCCTTTTTGACTTCATCTGCGGATTTTTCAACAAGAATTTCACCAATTAACCTGTAAACAGCACCTTTTGATTTGCTTATTTCTTCCAGTGCGTTTTCAACTTCAATCATCTGCATCTGGAACTGCTGTTTCTGGGCCGTAAATAATTGTAATCTTTGCTGCAATAATTGCAGTTCCTGTATTTTTCCCTGCGTTTCCTTTGATAATTTTTCAGCCATGTTTTACTGCCTTCAGATTTTTTTCAACCACAGATATCAAACCCACAATCGTATTTGTAACTGCCCTGAAGGCAGTCGCATCCTCTGCTTTAATTTCAATTGCAAGCTTTCCCTTGCTTTTATTCAGATTGTAGCCCGCCCTCTCGCTTTTAAAATCTTCCTCAGGCTGGAGTGCATTGAAATATGCAGCAATCTCATTTTCAGAACCTTCTACTACTATTTTTGATGAAAACATAATATCGAAAGTGGGGTTACGTTTTAAAATCTAATTGTTGCAGAAATTGGCATATGGGTTCAAATAAGCCAGAGGATTCAAAAAATTCTTCGGATTTTGTAAAGTACATATTCATAGGAATGTGCAAAAGTCCGAAATACGGCCAGCTTTCTGCTACAGAAAAACGGGGAATAATAGCTGGCTTGAAAGGAGTTGAACCCGATAGAATTTACCGGACGCTAAAACACATTGAGAATTTAGAAGAAATATGCGAAAGTTCTGCAAAAAATCAGACAAGAACTATCGAAACAGTCTTTTGGACTGCCCAGACCATAATGAATGGTTTGTGTTATGACCCTGCCACAAGCAAATTGCCTCTCCCTGAAAAGTATAAAATTACGGCGAGAGTTATGGGTATTAATTTGCAGTATGCATCTAAGGCTATAAGAGCAGTAGCACGATTTAGCAGATTTAAAAAATTTGCAGACCCTTATTTTATTGAAAATCCCTTAAATGGAGATGAACTGTTTGAGTTTGTACAGTATACCCATGTCTGGGCACCCAAGCAGGATGAATACAAAGACAAATTGCCAGTTGAAGTTGATAAAATGATGGCAGGCTGGGTCGGATGTGGTGAAAGTACTATAAGAGCAGCAAGTATTGGTAGCGGAGATTATGAGGTATTTAAGAAACACATTGATGCAAGAAATGTAAGACGCAAGCAGAGTAATTCTGAAAATATGTTCGATAAAATCCGGAATAGAGTTCTTGAAAAACTGCAGGATAGGAAATTTGCAGCGCTGCCAAAATACAAGCAAAATGAAATCATAGCAAAAGAGGATGATATAAATTGCAAGCCTTCAACAGTTGAAGCAGTAAGAAATGGTTATGGATGTTACGGGCAGTATGGGAATGAACAGTATAAAAAAGATATGGACGAAAGAATTATAGATGAGGCAGAAAAGGTTCGGGCAGATTACAAACAAAGGCTGCAGGACTCCCGTTTTGCGAAACTTATACATCATAGTCAAATTGAAATAATTGCACATTCGCACAGGTTGCCAAGAAGAAAAGTAAAATATATACTGCTTGGCAAGGGGATTTATAGAGATTTAACAGACTTGGTCAACGTGCCTTAACTTTCTTCGGTGTTTCTGGCCTTGTTTTTACTATGACTCTGGCGCCGCAGTAAGGGCATATGATTCTCTTTTCTATATCTTTATCAGTTAATTCCCTTTGACATTCAAAACATTTGTAAGCCATTTTTATTTACCTGTTTTTTCTGCTTCTTTAACCTTTTCTTCAGATACTATCAATGCAGCCGGAATCTCAAGCATGGGCTTTCCTGTAATGCCGGGCTCATATGCTTTTCCTGCAAATTTGGCTTTGCAGTGCTTGCACTGCCATATGCCGGATGCGATTCTTTTTGCTGTGAATTTCAGACAGAATGGGCACTTGTGTTTTCCCCTTTGAATTTTCTCAATAACAAGAACTCTCTTTCTGAGCATTAATCCGTATCTCGCACCCCATCTTCCGGTGCTGCCGACTTTTTTGGTCTTAACCATGGTTTTGAATCTAAAATTTGCTTTTATAAGCTTTATTTAAACGCCGACGGCAGGATTTGAACCTGCAAACCGCAGAGCGGCACTCGCTCTCAGGGCGAGCGGAATACCGGGTTATCCGACGTCGGCATAATTGTAATTTGCAAACTTGATTTAAAAAGCCAGCGAACGTAGCGATTTATCAATATAGCAATAAAACCACCTTTTAGCCAGTAGTCACGCAAGATTAATTAGCCTGATGTTTTGCAAAAATATTAGGATGACCACCAAAAAAGCATTTGCAAGCAAATTTCGTTTTCTGGAAAAGGCAGTAACTGCAGATGTCGCCTTCGAAGCATTCGGAAAGAACCTGAACGAAGTCTTTGCGAATTCCGCGCTCGCAACAATGGAAACAATGGTTGATACTGACACAGTAAGCCCGCGAATGCAGAAAGCCATCAAGTTGCAGAACCGAGAAGTTAGTGCTTTGCTTATTGACTTTCTAAATGAATTGATTTATTACAAGGATGCAGAACAGATTATTATATCAAAATTTGAAGTTGACATAAAAAAGAAAGATGACGGGGTTTATGTTCTGACAGCAAAAATCGCAGGAGAGTCCATTGATTACAAAAAGCATCAACTCAGGGCCGATGTAAAAGCCGCAACACACCATATGCTTGAGTTAAAGCAGCATGGAAAGGAATGGACTGCAAGGGTTGTGCTTGATATTTAGTTTTTTCTTTTAGATAAATAATCTTCAAGCAGTTCTTTATCTTTTTTCCCGACGAGTTTTATTCCGTTAATATAACTGACACTCAGTCCATTAGGACACCATGCTCTCAAATCGCGCGCGCTATCGGGCTGGAGACCGAGTTTAAGATCCAATATAGAATCGCCTATTTCTATTACCGCTCCAAATCTCTTGCGTGCTTCTGCACGTATTTTATCCCAGTCTAACGAATCAACTTTTTGTTCGAGATTTTTAGGTATTCTTAAATTATAGCCATCCTGCCATATTAAATAAATTTTAAAGGCGTATTTTGGTTCGACGCTTTCAGCTATAAGTGTATTCATAATATATAATTCTTCAGCATAAAATCTGGCATAAAATTTGGCCTCCTTAAGTGCATATTCAAATGTATAATTTTTAAAACGCTCATAAAATTTAGTTCCCTGAAGTTTTGTGCCTATCGGTGCGAAATATAAAAAATTTCGGGTGCCCTTAACGGGCATTCCCGTGGGCAATATTCCGGTATCAAAGAATTTGAACGCTGTTTCTATGCTTGTCCCATGCAGCATCACAGCAGTTTTCTCGGAGACGCTATGGTTCAGCAAGCTGATTATTTTATCTTTTGATAGCATTTCCAGATTACAGGAATCTAAAGACTTAAAAGTATTATAGTACTGGACACTGGACAGATGCGGGACGAATTTATATATTTACGAGCCTTAAATTCTATATGAAATTTAGTGAAGATTTGGCTGCTGTGCACGGATATTTATGTTCTGATGGCATGGTAAAACAATTCGGTAAGCACTACCAAATTAAGTTTACAAACATTACGCAAGAGCTTCTAGAGGACTTTAACAAGAGATTTTTCAAAGAATTTAGAATTAAGCCGAAAGAATACAAGGAACGTCACATAACTAGATTATTGATTTATAACAAAAACTTATTTTTTGAGCTGATGAAATTTGGGCCTTACGATTCGAGAAATTGGGCAGCACCTATTAAATTTCTTACAAAAAATACCGCATCAATTTGGCTCCGCGCATTTTTTGATGCAGAAGCGTGGGTTGAACTGCAGAAAGCAAAAAACAGAGCTATACGAGTCGATTGTATAAATTTGAAAGGTTTGCAGCAAATATCAGATTTGCTGAAGAATTTTGGAATAAAATCTCAGATTACTTGCAGAAAACTAGATTATATGTGGCGATTGAATATTTGCGGAAAGGAAAATTTGCGAAAATTCAAAGATAAAATTGAATTTTTGCATATTTCAAAAAATAATTTGCTGAATGATGCAATAAATTCGTACAAAACGTACGAATGGAAAATGCCTGAAACTAAACAAGAATTATTAAGTTTTATCAAGAAAAATGGAAGATTAAGAAAATCCAGAAATGAAATTAGATTTTTCTCTATAAAGAGAGATAATTTAACCGAATTGAAGAAAGTATTAAAAGCTTACAAAGTGCATTCAAAAGTGCAAGGACCATGGTTAAATTCAGCAAAAAGAAAATATTATTGTCTTATATTAAAAGAAAAGGAGGTGAACAAACTTTGATTAATTTACCTAAGGAAAGGCCGCCATTGAAGAAAATTTCTGACGTGTGCTGGGAAGTTTCCAAGGATTACAAAAAAGATGCGCCCCGCATGTTAGTGCCTGCAAGGATTTTTGCAAAACAGAAACTTTTGGATGCAATGGACCTTGCTGTTTTTGAACAAATCAGCAACGTTGCATGCCTGCCAGGAATTCAAAAAGCCGCGATGGCCATGCCCGATGCCCATATTTCTGCAGATTAATTTCTACAGAAAGGGAAGTGGGGATATGGCTTTCCAGTCGGCGGAGTTGCGGCATTTGACACAGAAACAGGAATAATTTCTCCTGGAGGAATTGGCTATGACATAAATTGCGGCATGCGTTTACTCAGAACAGATCTGTCGTGGGATGAAGTAAAGCCAAAGCTAAAGCAGTTGGTTGATACTTTGTTCAAATTAGTTCCTGCAGGCGTCGGGGCCCATGGTTTTGTGCGACTGACTGGACAACAGCAGAAAGATGTAATGACAGATGGCGCAAAATGGTGCGTCAAGAATGGCTATGGCTGGGATGAAGATACAGAAAGAATGGAAGACAACGGCGCAATCGAGGGGGCACATCCTGAAAAAGTTTCAGACAAAGCCAAGAAAAGAGGCGCTCCGGAACTTGGTACGTTAGGCTCAGGAAATCATTATCTTGAAGTTCAGGTTGTACATCCGGAAAATATTTTTGATGAAAAATTAGCAAAAAAACTTGGAATGTTTGAAAATCAGGTTTGCGTAATGGTTCATACCGGAAGCAGGGGCTTTGGACATCAGATTTGCACTGATTATGTTGCACATTTCCTGACAAAAATGCATGAATGGGGGCTGAAAGTAAGAGACAACGAGTTAGCGTGCGCACCATTCCAGTCAAAAGAAGCTCAGGATTATTTAGCGGCAATGAGATGTGCAGCAAATTATTCTTTTGCAAACAGGCAATTAATTATGCACAGAATCAGGGAAGGATTTTCGCAGGTATTCGGAAAAGACTCCGAGAAGCTAGGAATGAATTTGATTTACGATGTTGCACATAACATAGCAAAAGTTGAGAAGCACAAAATTGACGGCAAGGAATGCGAATTGGTTATGCATAGAAAAGGCGCAACAAGATGTTTCGGTCCGGCAAGAAGAGAAGTTCCGAAATTATACAAAGAAACAGGACAGCCCGTAATTGTTGGAGGCTCAATGGAAACTGGTTCTTTCTTATGTGTCGGAACTGACAAAGCAGAGCACGAAACTTTCGGTTCAACAATGCACGGCTCAGGAAGAACAATGTCCCGAGCTCAGGCAAAAAGAACATTCAGGGGAACAGATTTGCAGAAAAAAATGCAGGAGCACGGGATTTACGTGCATGCAGTAAGCATGTCGGAGCTTGCTGAAGAAGCTGGCGGGGCTTACAAGGATATCAATCTCGTAGTGGACACAATGGAAGAAGCAGGCGTATCAAAAAAAGTCTGCAGGTTTATGCCTGTAGGGAATGTTAAGGGTTAATTATCCATTTGGCTCATTCTTTTTAATCAGATTTGTGTAATCCCTGTAGACTTTGTAAATTGAAGCTACCAGTACAATGCTGATTACAAGTAGTATTAAGTCTGTTATTCGCACATATGAAATATAATCATGGAAAAATTTCCAGTAAATTGAAGATGCGGAATAAAATCCCAGAATGCCGTTTGTTACAATTACTGCCATCAGAATTTTTACTGGCCCCGTGTCCTTCCCGGCACCCATCATATTTTTCAATTTTACGGCAAGCACGAATGAGACAAAAAGCAGGATAAGCGCAATTATGCTCATGCTGGCGAATGTATGTTCTGGCGGTATAAAATCCATGAATGTTATTTGTATCATAGCCCCGTCAACCCCTTGATTCTCACCGGCGTATGTGGATTTGAACTTAAAGTTACCTTGCAGTCCTTTGCAAATTTTTTCAATTCATTTTCAATGAAATGTCTTAACATCTCATTATTCTTTGCTGCGCATACGAGCATGAAATTAAACGGTCCGGAAATTTCAAATGAATTAACGACTCGGGGTTCATTCTCAATAACTTTTCTGAAATTGATTATTTTGTTCTGCTCGACTTGCAATTCTACAATTAATGTCTGGAAATTCAATTTATTTAAATTAATGCAGGCGGAAATATTCAGCAATCCTGCTTTCGTGAGTTTTTCAATTCGTGATGCTATTGCAACTCTTGAAATATTTGTGCCCTCAGACAATTCTGTTAATGAGAGCCGCCCATCTAGCGTCAATTTTTGTATTATCTTCAAATCAATCTCGTCAAGCATCCTTTCAAACTACGCAAAACAAGTTATTTATATTTTGCGGAACAGAATGTAAGTGAAAATAGCCATATCTTTTCTTTTCGCAAGTGTCTGTTACTTATTGCAAATATATACTTTCGTATAGAAAGCTTTAAATATATATTACTTACATAACGTAAGTATGAACTTGCGAAGTGAAACTTCGTAAGCGAATACAAATCCGTTTTGCATTCGCGAAAGCGGATGCATCATAGTCTAACTTAAGGGGGTGCAGACATGAAAAAAAGAAAATCAAGAATGCGAGTGTTTGATTTGAAGGACGAAGCCGAATCAAAGGCTTACTACAAGTTACTCGAGGATATAACTGAGAAAAAAGTTAAAGTGCCGATACTTGCAAAAGGCTCTATGCGTATGGTTGATTTAAGCAACCAGGCAAAAAAACTTGATTTCTGGCCGCCATTTGAACAATATATGACGCGCCAGGAAAAATCCATGCTCGCACCTTTGCTGGCAGTTCAGTAGTCATATTCACTTGTTTCTACAAGTGGCCAATTGTTTGCTTATCGCAAACAACCTCCGCCGGGCCGCACCTGCGGTCCGGATTTATATTCTCTAACCTATAAGTTAGGTTTTTATGACTTAATATTGAATTTTTTAGCAAAATGCTAGAAGAATTAATGAGACGCAGATATGGAAGTTATCTTAACAAAGATATCAAGCTTGTCGGCTGGAGAATTTTTTCTGGCGTTGCAGCAGAACTTTTCAATTATCGGGAAGAATATGAAAACCTTACGCATGCAAAAATAGAAGAAATCATTGATGGAAACTCCGTTATTATAGATTTTGCAAAGCCAATAAAACTCAATCTGCTCGCAAATGACGAAACAAATTTTGCGCCGTATTTTACACTTCTAACGGCAGCATATAGTTTATGCAAAAAAAATAAGGACATGCATGGAATTACCGCAGTGGCAGTAGCAGCCTATTCAAATTCAAGCATTAATGAAGTTTTTAGCGGCAAATACGGCCTAAATTTTTTGGTAAATATTGGCTATGTAGAAAAAAAATTAGTGAAAGAGACAAAAGAATGGTTAGAAATTGAAAAGAAGTTTGAACACAAGCAAGATTATACAATTAAAGTAAGAAAAACTGAAAAAGAAAAAAATGCTGAGATAAGAGAGAGCACACAAAAGTTTAACAAGGGCATAAAAAATCTTGAAAAGGCGGTCAAGAAAGCAGAAAATGATTTGAAACTTGCGGGTCTGGAACTTTCCAACGAACAAAGAAATCAGATAGATGCAAAAAAGATGGATTTAACAGCAATCCATCAAGCAGAAACGCAGAAAATAAATGAAACTTATAGAATAAAAGTAGAATCATTGCAGTCGGAAATCACGCAGACAGAACAGGACTTATGGAAAAACAAGAATTATCTGACAAAATATTATTATGCGATAACAGCCAAAGGCGAAGATTTTATTGCTTCCATCTCCAGAGCGCATCCGAAAGCATTTGAAAAAAACCAGGAACTTTGGAAGTTTATAGACAGCAAGATTTCTGCAAAAAATATCACAGATAAGCAATTGTCCCTGCTTAATGTATTCAGCTTGCAAGATAGGGAAATAATGGAAAAAGTCGCATCTGGCGTTTTCAGGGAACAGCTTCTGGAATGGAACCAGCTGCTGGAAGAACAGGTGACTCTATGTAATATTTATGAGGGCGAATTTGAAGTAAGAGAAAAAAATCAGATGACTAAAAAAAATATTCGTTATGCGGCAGGCCTGGGAAATCCGCTCAGCGATAGGGAAATTGCGCAAGTATTTCTGGACACAAGGAGCGGTTCAATTTATGCGCGGCTTTCTGGCGGGCGTGAAAAGTTCAGAATCGGTACTAATAACAATTTGGATTTTATTCTTATGTTTACAGATTACAATTTGAGAACTGCCTTTGCCAATGGAGGCTTAACTGAAAAATACTGCATGGAATTAACTAATGCAATAAGACGGGGTAGCATCAGGCTGGGGGACACGCCGGAGAATAAAAAGAACTGTGTGAATATTGGCATAATTGGCTATAATTATATAGTAAACGCATTTGATACTCATAATACGGGCGCAGTAATCATGAAGAATGGCAGCAGAATAAAAATTCCGAAACTTTATGAGGATGTTATCCTGTTCTTGCCGACAGGATTTAAGGCTACAGAAGTAAGATATCTAAAATAAAATGGAATTCAAACAGGAAAGCATTGTAAGCAAGGTCTTGGACTATTATCCTAGAGACTACTGGCATCCGGTTGAGGAAGTGCTTTGTAATCTGGGAAAACTAAAGCCCGTATGCAATAACGTTGCACTTGCACTTCATAGGGCAGCTGAACAAATGGGTTTTGACAACTGGCAGACGGATTTCGTGTTATTGTGCGCACGTGCAAAGCCTTTCAAGAACGTTCATCCGCAGATGTATATTTACTGTGCAAATTTTATGAATCCAAAGGAAGAGCCTGTAAAAGAAGGAAATTTGCAGGTGCTTTTGGAAAATGCGGAGATATATGTTGCTGATGTGTCTCCAGAATTGGAAAAAGTATGGAAATATTCCAAAGACCTAGATAAATTGTATTCACTTTGGGATTGCGCAAGAAATAAAATACCCTACAGCGGCGAAATCATTAAAAAAGGAAGGATAACCACAATCATAACTCCCGGAAGGCACATAATATAATATTCAGAAAGTTTATAAACCAAGATTTTGAAATTTAGTTCCCCTATAGATTGAAATTCTGTCGTCTTAGCTGCAAATAGGCACGCTTAAAAAGCCCTTTCCAAAGCTAAAAATAGGATACAATGGGACATATTAAACGAAAGCGACCAAGACGAGGAAGTCTGGGATTCTGGCCTAGAAAGAGAGCCAAGAGTATTGTAGCAAGAGTAAAGAATTGGGCTCCGGCGAAAGAAACCAGGTTACTTGGATTCGCTGGCTATAAGGCAGGAATGACTTCAATAATAATAGTGGACAACAGGCCGAAAGCACTGACAAAGGGCGAGGAAGTAAAAAGAGCAGTAACAGTTATTGAAGCCCCGCCAATGAAGGTAATTTCAGTAAGATTATATTCAAAAACTCCCTATGGATTGAAAGTAATAGGGGAATCTCTTGCAGAAACTTTTGACAAGAATCTGGCAAGGGCAATGATTCTGCCTAAAAAACACAAGTCAAAAATTGAGGAATTAAAATCAAAACTGCAGAATGCAGCTGAAGTAAGAGTTTTGGTGCATACAGAACCGCAGAATTCAGGATTAGGAAAGAAAACTCCTGAAATTCTGGAAATTCCGGTTGGCGGCTCGGTAACAGACGCATTCAATTATGCTGTATCTGTTTTGGGAAAGGAAATTTCCGTAGCAGATATTTTCAAGGCCGGCGAGTTTGTTGATGCCCACGCCATAACAAAAGGAAAAGGATATCAGGGAGATATCAAGCGGTACGGAATCAAATTATCAAATCACAAATCTGAATTTGGTGTGAGGCACAGGTCAACAATGGGTCCTATAACTCCGGCAGTAACAGGATGGTGGGTTGCCCAGCCGGGACAAATGGGTTTCCACAAAAGAACAGACTACAATAAGCAGATTCTCAAGATTTCAGATGCAAAAACAACAAATGTCAATCCGACATCAGGATTTTATCATTACGGAAATGTCAAATCAAATCTTATTTTAATTTCAGGCTCGGTGCCGGGCGCAAGAAAAAGACTTGTTGTATTATCTCATGCAATAAGGCCGCTGAAAACTATATTTGCACAGGCGCCTGAAATCACACATATATCAACAAGGAGCCAGCAGGGTTGAAGATGAAAGCACCACTTTATTCAGTCACAGGCGAGAAAACATCTGAGATAGACCTGCCTGTCCAGTTTTCTGAACCAGTAAGGGCAGATTTAATCAAAAGAGCTGCTCTTGCAATCATGTCGCATGATCATCAGCCTTACGGAACTAATCCTATGGCAGGCGCAAAACAGGGAAAGGCGTGGTCAAAGAGACGAGGTAGGTATGGTGCTGTTATCAATAAAGGAATTTCAAGAGTTGCCCGTAAAGCGTTATGGCATCGAGGTTCCCAGTTTGGTTGGGTTGGAGCACTTGGTGCACAGACTGTAAAGGGAGTAAAGGCATACCCGCCTGAAGTCGAAAAAATCTTTGCGGAAAAAATAAACATCAAGGAAAAAAAGAAGGCTACAAGGTCGGCAATTGCAGCAACTGCTGTCCGCGAGCTAGTGGCAGCAAAGCACACAATTGAAGGTGCAAAATCAATTCCATTCATAATTGAAGATAAGTTTGAAGATTTGAAAAAATCTTCAGAGGTTGTTTCTGTTCTGGAAAAATTAGGGCTGGCAAAAGAACTGGAACGAACAGCAGAAAAGAAAGTAAGAGCAGGAAAAGGAAAAGCAAGAGCGAGAAAATATAAAACAAAAGTCGGCCCCCTGATAATAGTTTCAAAATCATGCAGTCTGCAGAATGCAGCGAAAAATATTGCAGGTGTTGATATTGTTGCAGTAAAAAATCTTAATGCAGCACAGCTTGCACCGGGGGCAAAACCAGCGCGTTTGACAATCTGGACGCACGCTGCCCTGAATTTAATGCAGAAAGAGAGGTTGTTCATCTAACGAAAATGTTAATCACACGTTTATCCACATTTTCGGAATTGAAAAACAAAACAGATAGGGGAGGTGTTTTTCAATAAAATGGCAGCAAAAGAATCGCAAGTTCCAATAAAAGACCCGTTCTCAGTCATACTGTATCCTTTGAATACAGAAAAAGCAGTGCGAAAGATGGAGTCAGAAAATACCCTGATATTTATAGTTGCAAGAGGTGCAACAAAAACTGCAGTCAAGAGAGCTTTTGAGAAGGCTTTTAACGCAAAAGTCGATGCGGTCAATACCACTGTATTGGTAGACGGCAGGAAAAAAGCATTCATCAAACTCAATGCATCAACACCAGCAGTTGATATTACAACTCAGTTAGGATTAACATAAAATGGTAATTGCTTCACTAAAAAGATTATGGAATGGCGGAAATAAATCCCTGCTGGAAGAAAAGGCAAATCAGATAGAAAGAGATTCGATGGAACCTGCTAGTGTGGTTAGTATTATTCATGCGCTAGAGGCTGTTAAGCGAGAATATACGTTTGATAATCCTCGAGTGAAATCCGGAGAGTTATCTAGAGTACAGTCTATTCTGTTGATGGCATTAAGTAATCCTAATTGGTCGCAGTCAAGAATTTACAAAAGCGGTAAGGATGGAAGATTATATGTGACGTTACCAAATTCCAACCTTAAATATTCAAATTGGAGTGCACCTTTCGAAGCATTGACATAAAATGGGTAAACGAGGAATAACACAGGCGAGAGGAGCAGGCGGACCGAGATACAAGTCTCCTAGCCATAGATTTTTCGGGAGAATATCTTACGCAAGGCCCGTAAATAAATTGCTTGCCGGAGAAGTCATGGACATTGTTAATTCAGTAGGGCATTCAGAGCCTTTAATGGTTGTAAAATATGAGGACAGCTCAGAATCATTATTGCCAGCAGCACTTGGCCTTCGAGTTGGAGACAGAGTTTATGCAGGTGCAGGTGCACCGCTGCTCCCAGGCAACGTTATGAAATTGGCGCAGGTGCCGACAGGATACCCTGTTTATAACATTGAGCGAATCCCGCAGAACGGCGGCGAGTTCGTGCGAACTTCAGGGCTTGCAGCCCAGGTTGTATCAAAGGAAGGCATACGGGTAATACTGAAACTGCCGTCAAAAAAAACAATTTCATTAGACCCAAACTGCCGCGCAGTAATAGGAATTGTTGCGGGCGGCGGAAGAACAGAAAAGCCGTGGGTAAAAGGCGGAAAGCATACAATTGCAAGAGCCGCAAGAAACAAATTACACCCGATTGTCTCAGGAGTCGCAAAGAATTCGGTAGACCACAAGTTCGGTGGAACACACAGACGTTCACTTGGTATTCACACATCAACAAGACGCATAGGCATATCAGCAGGAAGAAAAGTAGGACTGTTGTGGCCAAAGCGAACGGGAAGAGGATAAAATGTCACCTAAAATTTTCACATACAGGGGAAAAACATCCGAAGAACTCCAAAAGCTGAGCCTTACAGAAATAGCAAAATTGCTGCCGTCAAGACAGCGCAGGAACATCAAGAGAGGTTTTACTCCGGAGCAGAAAAAGTTGCTGGAAAAAATCAAGCTCGCAAAAGAAGGAAAGTACAAGAAACTAATACGGACGCATTGCAGGGATATGACAATTCTGCCGGAAATGTTTGGTTTGAAAATCGCAGTTCATAATGGAAAGGAATTTGTCCCGATTGACATCATGCCTGAAATGATTAGCTGGACTCTCGGCGATTTTGTAATGACAACAAAATTCGAAGTCAAGCACGGAGGCCCGGGTATTGGTGCTACAAGAGGTTCAAAGTTCATATCGGTGAAGTAAAATGCAAAAATACAGTTTCCAAAATTTTGATTCGAAGAACATGGTCAAAGTCAGCGGAAAGAATATGCCTATCTCATTCAGGCAGTGCTATGAAATTGCAAACTTCATCAGGGGAAAGCAGGTTGATACTGCAATCAAACTGCTGGAAGATGTTATTGTACAAAAGAGAGCAGTGCCTTACAGGCGCTACAACATGGATATCTGCCACAAGCCAGGCGGAGTCGGCCCGGGAAGATATCCGAAGAAAGCATCAGAACACCTTATTCTGCTGCTGAAAAATCTCAGAGGGCAGGCGCAGGACAAGGGGCTTGACACAAATAAACTCTATGTGATTCATGCAGCAATGCAGAAGGGCGCAAAACTAAGGCACTACGGCAGAAGACTGGGCACGGTAAGAAAAAATACTCATTTCGAACTGGTTGGAAAAGAAATGGAGAAAGCTGTGAAAAAAGAAGAAACGAAGGGGAAAGTCCATGAGCCTGCAGAGGCAAAGCCAAAGATGGGAGAGAAAATAGAAGCTAAGACTCATGGAGATAACACCAGTCACGGAGTTAAAAAATGATAGAACGTGAATTCATCAAAGAAAAAGTAAAGTATCTGAAAGCAAAAGAGTATGTCATCAAATTAATTCCGAAATCTGCAGGAATTGGAAAAATCACAATAGAAAAAACCCCGATGGGCGAACGAATTACGATTGAAACCGTAAAACCCGGCCTGATAATCGGACGGGGCGGAAAAACAATTGCAGATTTAACCCTGAATTTGAAAACAAAATTCGGAATGGAAAATCCGCAGGTTGAAGTCCGCGAAATAATAAATCCGAATTTGTCTGCAAGTGTTATCGCAAGCAGGATCGCAGGTGATTTGGAACGATTTGGTCCATCAAGATTCAAAGCAATAGGCTACAAAGCACTCACGGATGTAATGAACGCCGGCGCTTTAGGCGCAGAAATCAAAATCGGCGGAAGAGGTGTGCCAGGTTCAAGGGCGCAGAGCTGGAGATTCCCTGCTGGCTACATGAAAAAATGCGGAAACGTTGCAATGCAGGAAGTTGACATAGCAATTGTTCCGGCAAATCTGCGTACAGGCACAGTAGGCATACAGGTTATGATAATGCCTCCGACAATCCAGTTGCCGGACAGGATTAAAATCAGGGAGCAGGCGGAAATTGATGCCGTAAAATTAGAACAGCAGAAAAAAGATGAGAAAAAAGCAGAGGAAAAATCCGCTGAAGTCAAGGATAAAAAACTAAAGGCACCAAGAGCATCAAAAAAGAAAGCTCCCGCGGAACAGACTGCGTCCGAATCAGAGCAGACTGAAAATAAACAAGAAGTAAAAGAGGTACCGAAAGAAAATGGCAATACTCCGAGCCAGTGAAATTGTAAAAATGCCCGAGTCTGAAAAGCGGGCGAAAATGTTTGAGCTCAGGAAAGAGCTGATCAAATTGGAGTCGCAGCGCGCGACAGGGGCGCAGATAACAAGCCCCGGAAAAATCCGCGCAATCAAAAGAACAATCGCAAGAATACTCACACTCTCGAAAACAAAAATGGAGGCAAAGTAAAAGAATGCCTGAGATATGCCCGACTTGCGGCTTACCGCAGGATCTTTGCGTCTGTGCAGCAATTGCGAAAGAGGGAGCGAAGATAGTAGTGAAGGCTGTCAAGAGAAAATTCGGCAGCCCGACAACTGTGATCGAAGGAATAGAAGGAAAAGAGCAGGATATGAAAACGCTCGTAAAGCAGCTGAAGGAAAAGCTTGCTTGCGGCGGCACATACAAGGGCCATCAGATAGAATTGATGGGAGATCACAGGAAAAAAGTCAAGGACATACTGGTGTCCCTTGGTTTTGCTGCAGACAGCATTGAGGTAAGACAGCAGGTTGCATAGAAACGCAACAAGCAGAAATTGTTGCAAATCAACTAGAGATGACAAAAACGAATTGAGTGCAGTTCGTTAGTCATAGTTGCAAGCAACCATGATAACGCCGCAGAATGTCGCAAGACATGAACTGATTGGTCTGCACGCGAAAATCGTGCAGGCGAAAAATCCCGCTAATGAAGGGATTGCAGGGAAGATAGTGGATGAGAGTTACAGGACTCTCATGATTGAAACGAAAAAGGGTGACAAGCGCATATTCAAGGACGCGGTCACGCTGCAGCTTGAACTGCCCGGAAGCAAAAAAGTGGAAATTTCCGGAGAGTTGCTTGTTGCGCGTCCATGGGACCGCCTGAAAAAGAAAATACAAAAATGGTAGAATCTGAAGTGAAAACAAAAGGGAACAACTCTAGCTCGGATGCTTGTGATGATGTGAAGTGCGCATTGCACGGCAAAGTCGAAGCCAGAGGAAGAATATTCACAGGCCTAGTGATATCAGACAAGATGCAGAAAACAGTCACAGTGGAATGGCCAAGGCTGTTCTACCTACCAAAATTCGAGCGTTACGAGAAACGACGTTCAAGAGTAAAAGCACATAATCCGCCATGCATCTCCGCAAAAGTCGGTGACATGGTAAAAATAGCAGAATGCAGGCCGGTTGCAAAGACTGTTGCATTTGTCATAATAGAAAAATTGCAGGGAGAAAAGAAATGAAATCAGTAAAATCAAGCATAAGCAAATGCCTCCCGATTGGGGCAAGGATTGACATAGTTGACAATTCAGGCGCGAGAATAGCGCAGATAATCTCAGTCAAACATTATCAGACAAGAACAAAACTGCTCATGACTGCCGGAATCGGCGATTTGGTAAGAGTCGCAGTAAAAGAAGGAAAGCCGGACATGAGGCACAAGATGGCTGATGTTGTTATAGTCAGACAGAAAAAAGAATTTACAAGGCCCGATGGAACAAAAGTCCAGTTTGAGGACAATGCAGGCATTGTCCTGAAAGACATAAGGCTCGGATTGCCAAAAGGCACGATGCTCAAAGGCCCGATTGCAAAAGAGGTTGCAATACGATGGCCAGCAGTCGCAAAGATTGCTACAATGATACTGTAAAATGGAAACGATAACTATGCCTGGTCCGGTAGATACGCCTGATGCGATAGTAAAAATTCAGAAAGTAATGAATGAATCTGGGTTAGAGGTCATGCTAATCCTGAATAAAGAGCTCGGAAAAATAATTCAAAACAAAGATAATGAAATTTTGAACGTGAAAATCAAAGGAGATGATACTTTCTACATGGGATACAATCTAAATTCTGAAAATGGAAAGCTGACTTTGATGAGTTTGGCAAGAGTTAAGGGTAAAGAAAGTATTGATGCTGGCAAAGTTATCATACAATATCAAGATATTGCTTTGGAAATTGTTGACAATCTTATCTCAGATTACCTAGTTGTATCGCATATGAGTTATGAGAAATTTGCTTCCAAAGGTTCTATTCATTTCATAACAAACAAGCGGGCATTTGATGCTTTGGATAATTTAGCGGAGGCTAGCTAATGAAAAAAGAATTCAGTATACACTGGAAATCATCTGTGCGCCCGGGAAAACAGCGCAAGTACCGCTTTATGGCGCCGCTTCATATCAAGCACAAGCTGATATCGTCACACATGTCAAAGGAATTAAGGACAAAATATGGCAGACGCAGCTTTCCGGTCAGAAAAGGCGACAAAGTCAAAGTCATGCGAGGACAGTTCCGCGGAGTCATAGGTGAAATAGAAAATGTGAACATGAAAAAAATGAAAGTCATTGTGAAAGGCGCAGAATTCAAGGCAAAGGCGGGAGCAGCGCCGAGAAAATATCCGCTTGATGCATCAAAGTTAATGATAATCTCATTGGAAACAAATGACAAAATGAGAATGAAAGCACTCGGAAGAAACGTAAAGAAGGCAGGTGCAAAATAAAATGTCAAAAGTCAATCAGATAAGCAGAATGGCAGCGCCGGACACATGGCCTGTAGACAGAAAAGGAATAAAATGGGTTGCAAAGCCATATCCGGGAACACACAGCCTGTATCACTCAATGGCTCTTAACACATGGCTTCTGGAGATTTTAGAACTTGCAAACATAAGAAGGAACATCAAGAGAATAATCTCGGCAAAGGATGTTCTGGTTAATGGAAAAATCATCAGGGAGGAAAAATTCCCCCTTGGAATATTTGATGTTTTGTCAATTCCAAAATTAAAGAAAAATTACAGAGTCACAATAAACAAAATCGGAAAATTAATGCTTATAGAAATACCCGAAGCAGATGCGAAATTTGTTCCTGCAAAAATAATTTCAAAGAAAACAATCAGGGATGGAAAAGTGCAGTTTAACTGCAGCAACAGCTGGAATCTGCTTGACTCAAAAGCAGATTACAAAGTCAATGATGTATTATTATTTGACAGTGCAACAAGGAAAGTTGCTAAACATTTAGTCCTGAAGGAAGGAAGCATAGTTTTCTCAATAGGCGGAAGGCATGTCGGGGAGATTGCAAAAATCAAGGAGATAAAGGAAACCGGCGAACTGAAGAGAAAAAAAATCGCTGTATTATCCGAAGGTAAGGAAAGCTGGGAAACTTCACTTGACAAAGTCTTCGTAATCGGGGATGCAAAACAGGAGATTAAGGTACAATGAGCACCCAACCAGAGAACAAAATGAGAAACATCAGGATAGAAAAAATCACACTGAACATAGGTTCGGGCACCGAAGCGGAGAGTGCGGAAAAAGCGGTTTTATTGCTTCAGAAAATCAGCGGAGCCAAAGTCATCAAAACAATCACAACAAAAAGGATAGCTGCATGGAAAGTCAGGCCGGGGCTGCCTGTTGGCGCCATGGTTACTCTCAGAGGTAAAAAGGCAGGTGAGGTGCTGAAGGCATTACTGCACGCGGTAACGTTCAAAATCAAAAAATCAAGCTTTACAAAAAACGGATTTTCATTCGGAATAAAAGAGTACATAGAAATTCCGGGGATAAAGTATGACCCGAAAATAGGAATCATCGGGCTGGAAGTTGCTATAAGTCTGGCGCGCCCGGGATTCAGGGTAAAAAGGAGAAAAATCATGCCGGCAAAAATCCATCACAGTCACGACATCTCTGTAGAAGAGGGATGGAACTGGGCGCAAAAAACCCTGGGAGTATTGGAAAGGGAGGAAGGCGACTAAAATGGCAAAACGTCCGTCACAAATCAAAACAATTGTGGGAAAAACAAAACGCGCCAGATACCTGAGACATAATGTTCCCAAAAACCGCGCTTACGGGCAAAGACTGACAATCTGCAACAGATGCGGCGGAACCAGACGTCATATTTCAAAATACGGATTGAATATCTGCGGGCGATGTTTCAGGGAAGTCGCAAAGGAGCTTGGTTTCAAGAAACTGAGGTAACAAAATGGAACACGATACATTGGCAAAATTATTATCTGCGATAAAAAGTGCAGAAAAGCGGGGTAAACCGGAAATCACGGCAGCTCCGGCTTCAAGAGTCATAAAGCAGATTCTGGAGTTATTAAAGAAAGAGGATTATATAAAAAATTTTGAAGCTGCAGGAGAAAAAAAGACATCAATAAAGGTTTACCTTAACGGCTCAATCAATAACATCGGCGCAATAAAGCCAAGATACCCGATAATGATGAAAGATTATGAAAGATATGAATCAAGATACCTGCCTGCAAAGGATTTTGGCAGGATGATTGTGTCAACATCAAAGGGAATGATGACGCATCTGGACGCAAAAGCCCAGAAATTAGGAGGCGTTTTGCTCGCGTTTGTTTACTAAAATGGAAATGAACATACCTGACGGAATTGAAATAACACTTGAGAAAGCAAGGATAATCGTGAAAGGCCCTAAAGGGCAATCCGTAAGGGAATTTCCAAAGGATGTTGAAATCAAAAAAGAAGGCGGCAAAATAGAAATTTCAACAAAAGGGAAAACAGCAACTGCAAGGGCATTGGAAGGAACTTTCACTGCACACATAAAAAACATGCTTGCCGGCGTGCAGAATCCCTATGTTTACAAATTGAAAATTGCATCAGTTCATTTTCCCATTATCGTTGTTATTGAGAACAAGGTGCTTACTGTAAAAAATTTCCTTGGCGAAAAAAGGGCAAGACGTGCAAAAATACCTGAAAATGTAACTGTAAAGGTGCAGGGGGATTTTATCACTGTGGAATCTGCGGACATAGAGCTCGCAGGAATGACTGCAACAAGAATAGAGCAGGCCACAAGAGTAAGCGGAAGGGACAGGAGAACATTCCTTGATGGAATTTATCTGGTGGAGAAAGCAGGGGAACCTGTAACTGCAGACTAAAATGACAAACGAAAAATTACTCGCAATTAAAAAAAGAATGAACAAAAAGAGACCGCATTTTATCAGGTCGGACTATAGTTTCAGAATCAAGGTTCATGATTATTACTGGAGACGCCCGAAGGGCTATCACAATAAAGTAAGGCGCGGTGAAGCCGGCAAGGGAAAAATGGTTCAGGCAGGATACAGAAGCCCCGCTGAACTGAGAGGAATAAATCTCAGGGGATTCAGGCCTGTTCATGTTGAAACCATAAAACAGCTTGAAAAAATAAATCCGAAGGAGGAAATGGCGATTATGTCATCAACTCTCGGATTGAAAAAGAAACTGATAATGATAAAATTTGCCGAAGGCAAAAATATCAAATTCACGAATATTAAAGATGAGAAAAAATTTGTTGCAGATGCCGAAGCTCAGATGAAAGCAAGAAAGGAAGCGCGAAAAAAGGCTGTTGAAAAGAAAACAAAGTCGGAGCCAAAGAAAACAGAAAAGAAACCTGCAGAGAAAAAAGAAGTCAAGGCAGAAGTAAAACCTGAAACAAAAGCAACACATGTTGAACCTGCCAAGACTCATGGAGATTCAACCGGTTCGCAGACTGCACCAACGGAAGTAGGTAAAAAATGAACACAGAAACACAAAAAGTACTGGCAGCGAAAGTAGCAGGCGTAGGCTTAGCCCGCGTTGTCTTAGATCCTTTAAGGTATGAAGATATCAAAGAAGCGCTCACAAGGGAGGATATCCGTTCCCTCATAAAGCAGGGTGCAATCAAAATCCTGCCAATTCAGGGTGTAAGCAGGCACCGTGCCAGGGCAAGGCATGCCCAGCAGAAAAAAGGCAGGCAGATCGGGCATGGAACAAGAAGGGGCAGCAAATATGCAAGAAACCCGAGGAAAAAACAATGGATGATAAAAATCAGAAAAATCAGGGGCACGCTTTTGAAACTGAAGGAAAAAAATCTTCTGGAGACAAAAACATACAGGGACTTGTATATGAAAGCGAAAGGCGGATTTTTCAGGGATAACGGACACTTGATGTTTTACATGGAATCAAATAAATTATTGAAAACGGTGAAAAATGGCTAAAGGACCAAGATACGCAGTTCAGTTCAGGAGAAAGCGCGAAGGTAAAACAAATTACGGCAAACGCCTGAAAATACTGCGCGCAAGACTGCCGAGGCTCGTTGTAAGAAAGTCAAATAAGTATATTACAATCCAGATTGCCGAATTCAATGCAAAGGGCGACAAAATACTGATTACTGCACACTCATCTGAATTGAAGAAAATGGGATGGAGTCACGGAATGAAAAGTCTTCCAGCGGCATACCTGACAGGAATAATTGCTGCAAAAAAAGCCGCAGAAAAAAAGGTAAAGAAAGCGGTTCTGGATATAGGTTCGTACGCATCTTCAAAGGGAACAAAATTATTTGCCGCCCTGAAAGGTGCTGTTGACGGCGGGCTTGAAATAGCATTCAGTCCGGAAATACTGCCGGATGAAAAGAGATTGTCAGGACAGCATATTGCGGATTTCCTGAAAAAGCCGTCCATAGTCACTGAGTTCGTTCAGATAAAACACAAATTAATGGGAAAGTAAAATGGCGCGACAAAAAAAAGTATATGATAACAAGGATGCTGCAACAGTTCCTGTAGCGGAGCCTCTGTCGGATGAGCCCGTAGTAGTTCCGAAGGAAGAGAGAATAAAGACTGCAAAAGAAATTGCGCTGGAAAAATTCAAGCCGAAGACAGAACTGGGTAGAAAGGTAAAGTCAGGGGAAATAACAAGCATCAAACAGATTTTTGAGCAGGGGCTGAAGATACACGAAGCGGAAATTGTTGACAAGCTTTTGCCGGGCTTAAAATCAGATTTCATATTAATCGGACAGTCGCATGGTAAATTCGGCGGGGGAAAAAGGCGCCTGATTAAGCAGACGCAGAAAAAAACTGCAGAGGGAAATTCGCCTGCGTTTACGGCGCTCGCGGTTATTGGAAACAGCGACGGCTACTTCGGTGTGGGCAGGGGAACAGCAAAAGAATCAATACCTGCGAAGGAAAAAGCGTTGCGGGAAGCAAAAATACATCTCGTGCAGATTCCGCGGGGTTGCGGAAGCTGGAAGTGCGGCTGCGGCGAACCTCATTCACTGCCGTTTAAAGTTGAGGGAAAATCAGGTTCTGTTGAAGTAAAACTCATGCCTGCGCCCAAAGGTGCAGGGCTCGTGACAGAGGATGAAATCAAAAAAATCCTGAGTTTGGCAGGTTACAAGGATATCTGGAGCAAATCAATAGGACAGACAAGAAAGAAAATCAATTTCGTCAATGCCGTAGTAAATGCGCTGTATGCTGCATCAAGAGTTAAAGTCAAACCCGGAATACCGGTAAGATACGGAGCATTAACACAATAAGATGGAAACGAAATCCGGAAACAAAAATTCAATTATTGCCGTAGTAAGAGTTAGAGGCGATGTAGGGCTGAACCCGAATGTCAGAAAAACATTTGAGTTGATGCGCCTTTATAGAAAGAACTATTGTATTCTCGTCAGAAATGATGCGTCATCAGTTGCGATGGTGCAGAGAATAAAGGATTTTGTTACATTCGGTGAATTAAGCAGGGAAACATTTGTAAAATTGCTGCAGGCACGGGGAAGGATAGCAGGCAACAAGCCCCTTTTAGAGGCGTTCCTGAAGGAAAAAACAAAATTAGGATTTAAGGAATTTGCTGATGCACTTTATGATTCAAAAATTGAACTGAAAGCAGCGCCGGGCATGAAACAGTTTTTCAGGCTGCACCCGCCAATCGGAGGTTTCGAAAGAGGTGGAATAAAGAAGGCATTCGCAGAAGGCGGAGCCCTTGGCTATAGAGGCCCGAAGATTGACAAATTAATTGAGAGGATGATAAGATAATGGTAGTCAGAAAACAAAAAAGAAGCAGGTATCAGCGTGGACGCAGGACGGGAGGCTGGGGCTTCGGCAAAAGGCACCGAGGTAAGGGAAGCAGGGGCGGACACGGACATAGCGGTGCCGGCAAGCGTGGAGCGCACAAGGTTTCATTTTACACGGCACATGGCGGAACTATTTCTTTAGGAAAAAGAGGCATGCAGTTCAAGGCAAGAACTTACAAAATTCCGGTAAAGACAATTTCAATTGAAGAATTAGATAAAATGGCATCCAGATTAGAGAAAAAAGTAAATGTTGGACAAGTAATGGAAGCTGCTAAAAAATTCGCAGAGGAACAAAAATTGGGAACATTAGCAAAAGAGGCAATGTGCATAATTGATTTATCAAAAGAAGGTTACACAAAAGTTCTGGGGCAGGGGAAATTAAATCATAAATTAAAAATCATCTGCCATCAGTTTTCAGAATCCGCAAAGAAAAAAATTGAGAAAGCCGGCGGAGAGGCTGTGACGCCAAAAGAATAAAATGGCGCATAATTTTGTTTATACAAAATTCTGCGAATCTTATTCGCAGGAGCGAATAATATGGCTGGAATAGAATCAATAACTAGATATTTGCCGGAAGTGAAAAAGCCGGAAGTCCAGAAACTTGGTTTCAATACAAAACTGCTCTGGACAGGAATCATACTGATTGCATTTTTCGTACTCTCATATATACCTCTTGCAGGACTCGGGCAAAACTCACTTCAGCAGTTTGAATATTTATCCATTATTTTGGGTGCAAGCTTCGGGTCTATCATAAGCCTCGGAATCGGCCCTATTGTCACCGCAAGCATCATAATGCAGCTGATGGCGGGAGCGGGAATGCTTGGTATAGACCTGACAACAAAGGAAGGCAAGCAGAAATTTGCAGGCATACAAAAAATCGCAGTCCTGTTCTTCATCTTTTTCGAGGCTGCGGTTTATGTATTCACAGGCGGTTTGGGCCCGGATCCTGCACTGGCAGGAACCACTAAATTCCTGATACTGCAGATATTTCTGGTAGCCCAGTTATTTTTGGGCGGATATCTTATTGTACTGATGGATGAGGTTACATCAAAATGGGGCTTTGGTTCAGGCATAGGACTCTTCATTGCAGCAGGCGTCTGCCTGCAGATATTTGTAAGAGCCTTGAATCCATTTCCGTCCCCGACTAATCCTGATGTGCCTGCGGGAGCAATTCCGTATATTATCAAAGCCCTCGGGCTTGGCGACGCGACTGGTGCGTTCATAGCTGTTGCAGGTATCTTGGTTACAATAATTGTATTTGTGGTATCGGTTTATGCGCAGGCAATGAAAGTTGAAATTCCCCTATCTTTTGGTAGAGTCAGGGGTTACGGCATACGCTGGCCTTTGAAATTCATCTACACTTCAAATATTCCAGTCATCCTTATTGCAGCACTGATGGCAAACATCCAGTTATGGGCACGCTTGTTACAGAATGCAGGGCATGCACTGCTTGGAACATTCCAGGGAAATGTTCCCGTTACAGGATTTATCAAGTGGATACATTCTCCAGATATAACAAATGCCCTGATTACAGGAACTGCAACAGGAACAATGGCGATACAGGCGCTTACATATACTTCGTTCATGATTTTAGGTTCAGTGGTGTTTTCATTAATCTGGGTAAAGACTGCAAATATGGATGCTGGGAGCCAGGCAAAACAGATAATTTCATCCGGACTGCAAATTCCGGGGTTCAGAAGAGACCCTAGGGTTCTTGAATCAATATTAAATAGGTACATACCTGCACTGACAGTAATGGGTGCAATTACTGTTGGCGCTCTTGCGGCAATTGCAGACCTTGGTGGCGCTTTAAGCAGGGGAACAGGAATATTACTGACAGTAATGATAGTCTATAAGATGTATGAAGACATTGCAAAGCAGCATGCGTTTGACATGCATCCTGCTTTAAGAAAGGTGATATCACCGGAATAATAAAATGGCAGATATAACTAATCTAACAACAAATGCAACCGTACTGGCAGTTAATAATGCGCCAGGATTTTTAGGGCACATCAGCCCCCTGATTGGAATCCTGCTGATTTCAGTGATTTTGTCCATTGTTACAACACTGGTTTACAAGTATGCAACAGACCAGCCGCTGATTAAGCAGTGCAGGGAAGATATAAAGAAATATCAGGGGCAGATGAAGGAGTGCAAAAGCGATGCTGCAAAGGCTATGGAGATTCAGAAGCAGATGATGCCTCTGAATTCAAAGATGATGATGCAGCAAATGAAGCCAATGCTCATAACAATAATTCCCTTCCTGGCAATATTCTGGCTTCTGGGCACATGGTATAACACTCTGGTTGTGATTCCGCTGTCATTCCATTTTCCTCTCAGCCGCTTGCCAACAGGGATAGGCTGGATAGGAACCTACATAATATTCTCAATGGTATTCACAACGCTGTTCAGAAAAGTTTTAAAAGTGGTTTAGGAGCAAGTGAACATGGCACATAAAAGAGCAAGAACAAAAGGGAAACCAAGACTGTATATGAAGGGGCAGCCTAGATTCTGTTCAACTTCATTCAGGAAAATTCAGAGAAAAACCCCCGGCGGAATTACTGTTACACACTATAATTACAAGCTTCACAGCAAGCACCTCTGCGCAATCTGCAAGGAAGTTCTGCACGGCAAACCTAGAGTCAGGCCTGCAGAAATGAAGCACTTGGGAAAATCTGAACGAAAGCCAGAGCGTCCATTTGGCGGTATGCTCTGCCCGCAGTGCTCAAGATTGATTATGATGTACAGGGCCAAAGTCAAATATAATGTTATGTCAAAAGATGATGTTCCGATATCGCTGAGAGGGTATGTATGGGCATAATAAAACGACTGGAAGGCATTATACAGAAAGTTGAAAGTAATAAGTTAATCTTGGATTTAAAGAAAATAAAAGATGTGTTTAATGAGACGCAGGTATGTGACGGAACTGCAGTTATTAGCATGAAATTAAATGCTGAAAAATTACGAGCCGGGCAAGATATTAATCTTTACATTTCTGAATGCGGCGGCTACCCGAGACATTGGCAATGGCAGTATGATGTTTATGCAGTTTTAGAAGGAGATGACGGCCAGCAGAAATTTTTGGGAAGCGTGCCGCTGGAAGCAGTCAAACTGGATGGAGTATAAAATGGCAGTTGAAATTGGAAGATTATGTGTTAAGCTTGCAGGCAGGGATGCCGGCAGGGAATGTTTAATCGTTGATGTAATTGATGGTAACTTTGTGTTAATAGATGGCAACACAAGAAGAAAAAAATGCAATGTTGACCACCTAGAAATCCTGCCCCAGAAAGCAGAACTGAAGAAAGGCGCATCTCACGAGGAAGTTGTTGAAGCATTGAAAAAAATCGGCGTGAAAGTTGGAAAGAAATCGCCGCCAAAGCCAAAGAAGGAAGCAAAGACTGAAACTAACGCGCCTAAGTCCGCAGAGAAGCAAGGGAAAAAAGCAGAAAAGAAAACTAAAAAGTAAAAGTATGACAATTTCTATAATAAAAATTCCATTTGATGCCTGCATTGTTGAGAAAGACAGGAGAGGCGCGGCAAAAGGGCCCGATGCAATAGAATCTGAGTTAAGAAATTTTTTTCAATTTGAAGATGTTAAGAAAAATATTGAATTCTCGGAAATAAAGGAAAAGAATGATTTTGAAAAGATGCATACTGAAGCGGAATCAATTGCTGATAAATCATACAAAAACAAGAATTTTGTTATCGGCTTAGGTGGAGACCATTCAGTTTCATACGGATTGATGAAAGCATTTGCAAAAAATCACAAAAATGCAGGCTTAATTTATTTTGATGCGCATTTTGACTGCCAAGATGATTTTATTCCCCCAACTCACGAAGATATTTTGCGCGCAGTAATTAAGGAAAAACTATTCAAGCATATTTTTGTTTATGGGGTCAGGAATTATACAGATAAGGAGATGAAATTTGCAGGATTGAATGTTACATGGGGTGCTGCAGAATTGCCTATACAAACTGCTAAAGAACAAATAATGGAATTTGTTGATGGTATTGACAACATTTACATTTCAATAGATATTGATGTTATTGATGCAGCATTTGCACCAGGCACAGGATGGCCAGAGCCGCTGGGAATTTTACCGCAGCAGCTAGCGGAGTTATTAACTAAATTGAAGGCTTCAGGGAAAGTAAAGGGGATAGATTTAGTGGAAGTAAGCCCACCGAAAGATACCAATAATATCACAGCAAGGTTAGCGGCAAGCCTTTTATTGAGATTTCTAAGATAATAATTCATGCCGAAACTGCCGTATGAACGAATTGAAAGAAAAATAATTCTTAGAGAAAGAGTTAGGATTACAAAAAAATTTCCAAAGCGAACAGCTTCAGAATTGCTGAACTTTGGAATTATCAATCTTGACAAACCTAAAGGACCCAAGTCAATTCATTGTGTAAATAAGATGCGCGGAATTTTAGAGCAGCCGAAGGCGGGACATGCAGGTACACTCGATCCGGCAGTCACAGGAGTTCTGCCAATTGGATTGGGAAAAGCAGTGAAGATATTGTCAGTATTATCATTGGCAGGAAAAGTCTATGAGGGAAAAATGCATGTTCATGAGGATGTTTCTCAGGAGCGTTTGCAGGAAGCAGTTAATGCGTTTATTGGGAAAATCAAGCAAACGCCTCCGTCAAAATCAGCTGTTGCAAAAAGGGAACGCGAAAGAGAAGTTTATTGGTTTGAAATCAAATCAGTAAAGGGAAGAGATGTTGAATTTGAAACAGGAGTTGAGCACGGAACATATATCCGAACTTTGTGCATTCAGATTGGAGATTACATGAAAGCAGGCGCACATATGGAATACCTGCGCAGAATTCAGGCAGGTCCTTTGAAGATTGATGATTCTGTAACATTTGAAGAGGTAAAGAAAAATTATTTCAAATATCTTAAGACAAAGCAGGACAAATATATAGCAAATTTTGTAATTGTTCCAGAAAAAGGAGTTACGCATCTGCCTGCAGTCTGGGCAGATGAAGGCGTCAAACCTTATCTAAAACACGGTTCTCCTGTTTTTGTGCCAGGGGTTTTAGCGTTCACTTCAGATTTGGAAAAAGGCGCAACAACTGCAGTCTTTGATTTGCAGAATAACCTGCTGGCAATCGGCATCGCAGAGCTCTCAGCAGATGATTTGCAAAAAGCAGATAAAGGAATGGCGGTCAAAACTGATGTTGTTCTTTTGTAGAATCCGGTAAGTCTTATAAATATATAAGATAGCTGAACATACATAAAATGAAAAATGATAATTATGAGGGCATCTTGGCTGGTTTGAATGGCTTGAAAAGCATAATTCTATCCAAAGCTGATAGTGCTTCTTATAAACGCGCCATAAATTCCATAGACAAAACAGCTTTGCGAAACATACAATCTGTTGCTTCGAACAAAAAAGTAAAATTGGCGGATTTATTGGCAAGCGTTCCCAGGTTAAAATAAAATGTTCCAGTTGACACACATATATGTTGCGGAAAAGGTTTTAGGTAAAAACCCGACAATGCTCTTGGGGTCCACATTATTGGATTTGCCGCTTGTTGCAGAAAATTATCTGAATTGGACGACTTTCACAGGCAGGCAAAAATGGCATTATAATTTAAAAAATCCGGATTTGAGAAAAGGAATTTTATCACATGTTGCAGTTGATTATATAAGTCATGGAAAACTGAATAAAAATGAAACAGATGGCACAGGATATTCATTTAGATGGTTTGAAGGCAGATTTCCGGAATTGCGCGGAATGAAATGGCACAGCGCACCAGAATGGTTTCTTGAGCTTTACGTTGCCAAAGAATATCCGTATGTTTTTGATTTATTTGAAAATGCCGTCAAATACGCAGATTTGATTGGAATTTCTGAAGATATTTCACAAGCTCTTGGAAAAAATAAAACAAAAATGAATCATATATTGGATGAATATATTGCGCGTATGTGTGAAATCAATTATGCAACGAAAATGTTTTCGTCTACAGGAAATCCAGGACAGGGAAGAAAAGAATGTCTGCAGGCATGCATTGCTGCAGCAAGAAAAGCTATCGCTTAACTTCATTAAAACCTATAAAATAAAAAATTACAGCAATCATATTTAAGACCCACGGGAGCCATCCAATTACAAAAGTTAATGGCGTAACATGAAATATCTTTAAAGACGGGAATGGCTCAAAATACCACCACAATTTTGCCGGGGCATTAATTAATTCTATTAGGGTTGCCAATATCACTCCCGTAAAAAGCACACTCAGGAACCAGTTATAATTTTCAATAATTGCTCTTAGAACAGATTTGTTATGGCGCATCAAATTTGCATAATCAACTATAAGCCAGAGTCCGGTGGTTATAAACATGGTTGCAAATGGTTTGGGGATATAGTTTGTAACTAGCGTTATTGCACATAAAGCCAAATAAAATCCGCCCAAAATAATGTATGCGGATTTATTATCTAATAAAATTAACATAATTAGTGGTATCGCAAAAAACCATATAATTTTTGTATCATTTAAAGCTGTAAAATAAGATCCGCCGGAAGCAAATTTTGATTGTATTATTAATAAAATTGCCCCGATTATGATTAAAAATATCAGGAAATTTTTTGAATTTGATTCATACCATTTGGCAAAATTGGATTTTTTAAATTTGGTTCTTTCTCTAATACTGATTCCTTTGCCAGCAGCCATGCTAAAACAAAGATTTACTGATTTAAAATATTAATGTTATGGGGAAATACTTAAAAGACTTTCAGAGGTTTTAAAATCCATGGAAAATGAATCAGAAGGCCGTAAAAGTGAACATTTTGAAGACTATATGTTGACGAGAGTTCTTGAAAAGTATCTGAACGGCCCATCATCAACAAAAACCGTTGAAGCGCAGAGAAAACCACAATTAGGCCAAATACTTTGCGATATAAACTTTGGAGGAAATTTTGAACTGCCATATTATTATTTCGCAGGATCGCCTGTGCACGGAATAATCATACGTTCGAGATTTATAGATAAAGATAACATTTACGATACTATTGTTCTATTAGATGAATTTAACACGCGAAGTCGAAACAATATTTTGAGCCAAGTTACAAAAAAATTAAACCTTGAAAGTTTGGCGCATGATGCTGGCGAACAAAAATCAAAAGTGACGGACAAATAATGGAAAAAGAATTATCCCCTGAGTTGCTAGAAATCATATGCTGCCCGATGGATAAGGCGGATTTGGTTTATGATAAAAAGAAACAAACACTCACATGCAAGAAATGCAAGTATCAGTATCCAATTCGGGAGGGAATTCCAATCCTGCTCCCGCCGGAAATGATAGAAGCGGAAAAGAAGGAAAAAAAGTGACTCTAAAGCCACCAGTATATTTGGCGGCAGCAGTCCTTATATTAGTTATATTATTTGCATTTGGAGCTTGGAAATTTATGGGAAAAGCTATTTCGGAAGGAAAGGTAGTTTTACTTCAAACGAATATGGGCAATATCGAGATACAATTGTATTCAGATATGCCTATAACTGCAGGTAATTTTGAAAAGCTTGTAAAACAGGGATTTTATAACGGTGTGATATTTCATCGGGTTATAAGTGATTTCATGATTCAGGGCGGTGATCCGGCTGGAACAGGCATGGGCGGACCCGGCTATACCATAAAAGATGAATTCACAAATCACAATAAAAACGACAGAGGAACGATTTCAATGGCAAATGCAGGCCCAAACACTGGCGGAAGCCAGTTTTTTATCAACTTAGTTAACAACAATTTCCTTGATTCAAAACATCCTGTATTTGGAAAGGTAATAGAAGGCATGGATATTGTTGATGCAATAGGAAGCACAAAAACTGACTCATCTGATAGGCCGGTAAATGAAGTCAAAATAATCAAGGCAGAAGTTTTGTAAAAGGTTTTTAAATTGAATATTGATTTTTAGTGTATAGCCGAACATGTTTGGCTATTCCGCAAACGCAAGTTTGCGTTATGCCGAGGTCACATAATCTGGTAGTGTGTACGCCTGGAAATTTACTAGATAGCGTATGTCTGAAAGGACTTCAGAGTTCAAATCTCTGCCTCGGCGTTCATAACATTTATTAGAATTCCGCAGTTGTTTTGCATATGCCAGATGTTATTATAGTAGGTGCGGGTCCTGCAGGCTTATCTGCTGCAAAAGTGCTTGCAGAAGCCGGAAAAGATGTTATTGTTATTGAAAAAAACAAGATTCCGGGTTTGAAAGTCTGCGCCGGAGGTCTTACAAAAATAGATTTCATTGCAGGCATGCCAAAGTCAATTTTGGAAAGGGAATTCAATTCCGTTTTGTTTGATTTGGAAGGGCAGAAATTGTTCATAAGCAAATCCAGCCTTCTGCATACTGTCCGCAGAACTTCACTTGGCGCCTGGCAGGCAAAGCTTGCTGAAAAGGCAGGTGCAAAAATAAAGTATGGCATAGTTGTTACGGAAATAGGCAGGAATTATGTTAAGGCGGCAAATAAAAAAATAAAATTCAGGTATCTTATTGGCGCAGACGGCAGCAAGTCAATTGTCCGTAAATACTTGGGGCTTGGTTCAGATAAAATCGGAATAGGGATGGAATATGCGGTAAAAGGCAATTTTAAGGAATTAGAGGTGGTTTTTAACAGGAAATTATTTGGTTCATTTTATGCATGGGTTTTTCCTTATAAAAATTCAGCCATGATTGGGACAGGCGGAAATCCTGAAGAGATATCTGCATCCAAACTTAAAAAAAATCTTGATATGTGGTGCCAAAGTAGAAACTATGAAATAAAAGAGAAAAATTTCGCTGCTGCGCCGATAAACTTTTCATACAAGGGATTTGAATTCAATGGTATTTTTCTGGCAGGGGATGCTGCAGGATTTACTTCAGCACTTACAGGCGAAGGTATAAAATCCGCGGTAATCAGCGGAGCTGAAGTAGCTCGCAAGATTCTTGATTCAGATTATGATTGTCCGGAAATAAAAGAACTGCTTAGAATAAAAAACATACAGGAAAACATTCTTGAAATGATTAAAAATCATCCCTATCTTACAAGATTCGGCTATCTGATTCTGCAGTTAATAGTCAAAATACCAAAGCTTAAGCATAAATTCCTGAAGGCAGCAGGATTAAGGTAGGTTCAAAACCTTTAAAAACCGTTAATCTAAGCTGTTTTTCAGTCCTGCATTAGCAGGTTGCTCTTTGGGCACAAAAATTGAATTGTGTTCTGAGTTATATAAACAAACAATGGTTGAAGAAGCGAAACAGGAAGCAAAACCAAGTGAAGAGTTTAGGGATTTAGTCAGGCTTGTAGATAAGGATATCAAAGGAAATGTTTCTGTTTATCTGGCAATGACTCACGTCAGAGGCTGTGATTTCATGATGGCAAATGCCATTTGTCATGTTTTGAATCTTGACAAGACTGCAAAATGCGGAAACCTGACATCAGAGGAAATAGACAAAATAGAGGATGCGATGAAGCATCCGGAAAAATACGGAATTCCCGCATGGCTTTTCAACAGGCGCAAGGACCTCGAGTCCGGTACAGACAAACACATGGTTTCAGCAGATTTGAAATTACAGAATGAAATGGATATCAGATTTTTGAGAAAAATAAGAGTTTATCGCGGAATCAGGCATGCAAAAGGCTCAAAGAAAGTGCGCGGACAGCACACACGCAGTACGGGAAGAAAAGGCGGAATTGTCGGTGTCATCAGAAAGAAGAAGGGCGCACCTGAAGGGCAGGCAAAGAAAATTGCAGCTTCAGCAACAGAAAAAGGCGGTAAGAAATAATGCTAAGACGTTCAAAAGCTTTCAGCAGGCCGAAAAAACCATGGCAGGCATCAAGAATCAAGGAAGAAAATATACTCGTGAAGGAATATGGTTTGAGAACAAAGACTGAAATCTGGCGCGCAAATCAAATACTCACTAACTGGCGCGAGCTTGCAAAGAGAATCACAGGCTTGAGCGGGGAAAAAAAGGAGCAGGAAGCAAAAATCCTACTTACAAAATTGCAGAAGTACGGCATAGTCGGCGCCGAGGCGGACATTGATGATGTTCTCGCACTGCAGCTGAGAAATATTCTTGAAAAAAGACTGCAGACAGTTGTTTACAAGAAAAATATGACTCTTACTGTAAAGCAGGCAAGACAATTCATTGTTCACAATAAAGTTACAGTAAACAAAGAAAAATTAAGTTCACCATCATACTTAGTTAAGACAACAGATGAGATTGCATTTGTTCCGGGCTTCACACCAAAGCTTGTTGAAGAAAAGAAACCTGAAATAAAGCCGGAGGAAAAGTAAAATGCCAGCAGAAAAACTTGGAATAGCACACATATACGCGTCTTACAATAATACTATTATTCATATTACTGACCTGACGGGTTCGGAAACACTGGGTTTCAGTTCCGGCGGGCAGATGGTCAAGGCAGACAGATTAGAATCATCTCCGACTGCAGCAATGCAGGCTGCAAAAAAAGCAGCTGCAGAAGCGCAGGAAAAAGGCGTAACAAAAATCTACATAAAAGTAAGGGCGCAGGGCGGACAGAATGGCGCAAGATATCCGGGTCCCGGAGCGCAGCCCGCAATCAGAGCACTAACAAGATCGGGAATGAAAATAATGGGAATAGAGGATGTAACACCAATCCCATATGGCGGATGCAGAAAGAAAGGTGGCAAGAGAGGCAGGAGAGTGTAAAATGGCAGAAATAAAATTATTAAATCAGACAGAAAATGAAGTTGTTTTTGTTTTGGACAAGACAACTCCTTCATTTGCAAATGCAGTCAGGAGAGCGGCAATGTTTGAGGTGCCTGTGCTTGCAATAGAGGATGTTAACTTTGTAAAAAATTCCTCAGCACTTTATGATGAAATAATTGCACACAGACTGGGTTTAATTCCGCTGAAGACAGATTTGAAATCATATAATCTGCCTGAAGAATGCACCTGCAAGGGCAAGTATTGCGCGAAATGTTCAGTCAAAATTACATTAAAGGCAAAGGGGCCTGCAGTTGTCTATGCAGGCGACATGAAATTCAAGGACCCCTCAATAAAGCCGGTTTATGCACAGATGCCTATAGTAAAGTTACTGGAAAATCAGGAAATTGCACTGGAGGCAACAGCCGTGCTGGGAAAAGGTAAAGTCCACACCAAATGGAGTCCCGGACATGCATTTTACAGGGGATGGCCTGAATTCAAGGCAACAAAAGATGCCATCAAGTCAGCACTGGACGCAATCCCTGCGGAAGCAATTGAAAAAAGCGGAAATGAAATTGAAGTCAAGGATTTCAGCAAGTGGAATGAAGCATACGAGCACGCGCTGAGAAAGGCAAACTTCACTGTAACAAACAGGGATGATAAATTCATATTTACTCTGGAAAGCTGGGGCCAGTTAAAACCCTCTGAGATATTAACAGAAGCTGTTAGTGTCTTACAAGCTAAACTAAAGGACGTTAAACTCAAATAGTAAGTGCGGCAGTGCTCAAATGCATCGCATTTGGCTGGTCGCATTTTGCTGCGCAAAATGCGGGGATAGTGAAGCGGTCAAACACGCACGCTTGAGGGGTGTGTCCCTTAGTGGGTTCGCAGGTTCAAATCCTGTTCCCCGCATAATATATTCAAAGGAAAAGTAAAAGATGAAACAAAGCAAAACTCAGAGTTTTGCTAGTCTCACAGGATAAATCAAAATGAAACGTACAGGACCAACAAATCCGATACTGAAGGAACAGATAGCAGAGCTGTCTAAACAGAAAGCTCCTATCTGGAAGAATCTTGCTTATGAATTAGACAGAGCCACAAGGAAAAGGCGCGAAGTTAATTTATCAAGAATAAACAGATTCGTGAAAGATGGCGACACGGTTTTAGTGCCGGGAAAGGTTCTTGCAGCAGGAACTCTGAGTAAAAAAATAACAATCACGGCATGGAATTTTTCAGAAAAAGCTGTTGAGGAAATCAGAAAGGCAGGCGGTTCAATATTAACTATCCGCGAGTTGATGAAAAAATATCCGACAGGAAAAGGAGTTAGGATAATTGGTTAAGATGGCAGAAAAAATAGTTATTGATGCAACAGACATGGTCGTGGGAAGACTTGCCAACAAAGTTGCAAAACTCGCTCTCAACGGAAATGAAGTCATAGTCATAAACTGCGAGAAAGCAGTTTTCTCCGGAAAGCAGCATATCCTGCTTAGCAAATGGAAAGTGAGAATGAAAAGAGTCCAGCCGTTCAAAGGCCCATTTATCCCGAGGATGGCAGACAGGGTAGTGAAATTTGTAATAAGAGGCATGCTGCCGCATGCATACTGGTCAGAAGGAAGGCGCGGAAGAATGGCACTTTCAAGAATAATGTGCTACATTGGAACGCCGGATGAATTCAAAACAGCAAAGCTCACAAAAATCGAAGGTGCAGATGCATCATCCTTAAAAACAAAGCACCAGCTGACAGTTGGCGAGATGGTAAGATTATTGAGAGGCTAAATGGAAAAGAAAACCAAAATAGCACAGCAGGCAAAAGTAAAGACAGTTCATGTAGCTGGAAAAAGAAAGACATCTGTTGCAAGGGCAACAGTCAGGCCAGGCACAGGCATTGCCAGAATCAATTCAAGGATTCTGGATTTTTACGAACCGGAAATCGCACGGATGCGGATTCAGGAACCTTTGATGCTGGCAGGAAACTTTTCCAAAGAGGTTGATATTGATGTTGTTGCGACAGGCGGTGGATGGAGCTCGCAGGCGGAAGCCGCGCGGCTGGCGATAGCAAGAGCATTGTTAAAATACACAGGCTCAAAGGAACTGAAGGAAATCTTTTTAGATTATGACAGGCACCTGCTTGTTGCCGACACAAGGTTTAAAGAACCCCGCAAATTCGGCACACATTCAAGAGCCCGTGCTAAGAGGCAGAAGAGTTATCGATAATTTTCTATGTTAGTGGATACTAGACAACTGCGCATGCGACTTATAAAGTGCTTAAAAAATCATATTCTGCATGATGCGCAGAATAAGTATGTTAAAATTTATCCCGCAGACTATCCAAGATAAAAATGGAAAATGCATAAAGCTAAACGTTATTAAAAAGCGTAAGTGCTACCGACTTTCTTATACAATTAATACATCTAATCAATTTTATAAAAATTGTGGAAATAAAATATTTACAAAAGAGATTCCAAAGAGCATATCGGTTAACGATGAAACGTTCGAAGTAATTGGCTTATTAAAAGCAGAAATGTCAAAAACTTTTGGTCGTCCTTTAACATTTTGCAATTCTGAACCACTAATAATTAATAGAGTCATAGATTGGTTTAACAGAGAATTTTGTTTTTCGCATAAAATTTGGAAATGGTATATAAAAATCAATATTAATGAACCCACAGATAAATATTATAAGAGATTTATTGAAAATAAAGTCACCAATTTTTGGCTAAATAATAGCAAAATATTTTACAAAAATAATTACCCTAAAACGGTTTCATATGTAAAATATACTAAAAACAAAAAATTAGCATCACCTGATTTTGGTACGTTAATAATTGAAAAAAGAGATAGTATTTTTTGCCAATTAATAATAAACCTTGTAGAAAGATTGTCAAGTGAGGTACCAAATTATAGTAATCAACAAATTAAATGTTTTATGAGGGGCATAATTGCGGGCGAGGGTTGTATAGCAATTAATTTGCAAGCAAAAGCCTACAGGGTCCAAATCGCTTCAGTTAATAAAAAAGACAAACAATTATATTATGATTGCTTAAAGAAAATTGGAGTTTTAAGTAAAATCTATAAAGATGACATGGTTGCGGTTTCCAAAAAAGAAAATCATATGAAGTTGTTAAACTACGATTTAGTAAGCTTGCACCCCCAGAAACATACCAAATTTTTAGATATGATTAGGCTATATGGCAACTTACACTAAATGAGAAAGTTTTTAAAACCTAAAATGACGACCACGATGTCAGAGGTAAAAAAAATATGATTATCCCCATTCGTTGTTTTTCATGCGGAAAGCCAGTAGCTCATTTATGGGAGCAGTTCAAAGAGCGAGTAGCAAGCGGTGAGGAACCAAAACGCGTACTGGACAGACTGGGATTAAAGAGATACTGCTGCCGGGCGCTGTTTTTAGGTCATATCGACTTGATTGACATAACCGCCAGATACAAGAAAGATTAATTTTTCTATGGCTACCCAAAAAACAGGCGAAGATGGCGAGATGACGTTTGTCTGGAATGCACTAGATGAATTCATAAATGCATTTAATGCAGAAGAAGGGCTTGGAGAAAAAGTTGCTTCTGCATTCAGGCAGCATATTATTGGCGAGCCTGTTCCGGCGACTGATTTGAAATTTAAATATGATTTTCAGAATTTTTGGGATACTATTTTTACATTAAGTAAAGATTATTTTAACGATTCAACCAGGCAACTTGTCCAGTCAAGAATAAGGGAAGATTATCAAAACGCACCAGAAATGCATCGTGTTGCGGTGGGATATTTCTTTTACCATGCAGTTCATTTGACAAAGCATCCTGCCTTGCTAGCCTTGGATAGAGAAATTCAGCCTGTTGTTACACATTCCACAATAATTATTTAAAGCATATTCCACAATTATAGTTAATGGTCGCCGTTGATTTAAATTTAGTTTCTATAATCGTATTTTATTCCCTCATCGCCGCATTTTTTTACATCAGGCGGAAACATATTGATGTTGAATATAAAATTCTGTTTCTGTACAGGACAAAAAAATTCAATGCAGTGATGGAAAAGATTGCAAATTTCTGCCCTAGGTTCTGGCGCATATATGGTTTGGCTGCAATCCCAATAGGTTTTGCAGGAATGATTTTTATTTTAAGTTATCTGGCATATGCACTGGTAAAAATATTTTCCATGCCTGCAGCAGCCCCGAGTTTGTCATTAGTGGTGCCGGGCGTGAGAATACCAGGCTCGCCGTTTATTCCGTTCTGGTATGGAATTCTGGCATTATTTATTGTGATTGTTGTTCACGAAGGCGCACACGGAATTGTGGCGCTGGCAAACAAGCTGAAAATAAAATCTGCCGGCGTCGGCTTAATGGCGTTCCTGCCTTTGGCATTTGTTGAGCCTGATGAAAAGCAGCTGGAAAAGCAAAAAACATCAACACAGCTTGCAGTTTTTGCAGCAGGTGCGTTCACTAATTTTATTACAGCAGGTGTTGTTTTGCTGATAGCAATGCTGGTTGCGCCGGTTGTTTCACAAGCTATAGTGCCAGAGGGAACTTATTTCGAGACTGTTTATGCAGGCAAGCCCGCAGCACTTGCAGGCTTGCAGCACGGTGACATAATAACTTATGTCGATAGTCAGAATACGACTTATGCGACAGACTTGGAAAGTTATATGCTTTCAGTAAAGCCCGGGCAGACAATTACCCTGAAAACAGCTTCTGAATCATTTGTAGTAAATACAATTCCAAACCCGAAGAATGAAAGCAGGGCGTATATGGGTATTGAATTCAGGCAGGAGATTGATGTCACACCTAAATTAAAGGTAAAATACGGAAGCCTGCCATTTGGATTGTATTATTTCCTGAAACTGCTGTACTGGATTTTCGCCCTGAATATCGGAATCGGAGTAATAAATCTGCTGCCATTAGGGCCCATAGACGGGGGAAGGATGGCACGCGTGGCCTTAAATGCCAAAATCAGGAAACATAGGGCAATGAAAATTTTCACTATTATATCATATTTATCATTATTTTTGCTTATCGCAAATATAGTGATGCCTTATATCACAAAAGCGCTTGCATAAGCGCAAAACTTAAATTGCAATCTATTAGAGCTATAATAACAACAATGGCTGAAAAACCAATTTCGGAGCTGCTTACAGAACTAGGTATGATTCTGGAGCCCGACACGTTAAAAGTATTGCTTATTCTTGAGAAAAAAGCAGTTGTTTCCGAAGACATAATAGCGGAAAAGCTGAAAATAAAGGTAAATGCAGCCAGAAGGCTGCTGTATGCACTGCATACAAAGGGCATTACTGCATATACTAAAAAAAGAGACCCGAAGAAAAAATGGTGGTATCTTTATTACTGGAGCATTGACAAGGACAGGCTTCAATTAGTTGTTAATGAATACAAGCGCAAAATGCTGGAGCAGAAACAGAAGGAACTTGAGTCTGAAAGACAATTTGCATTTGAATGCCAGGCATGCACTGAAAAATATACCTATGAGGATGCGCTGGAATCTGAATTTACATGTCCTAAATGCGGTTCTCTGCTTGTTGAAGCAAAGCCAACCAAACAGATTCTGAAGCTTGAAAGGGAAATCGTATCCCTTGAGAAACAAATTAAGGAAATACCTGCACCAAAGCCCGTGCCTGTTGAGAAAGAACCAATAGTGAAAAAGGCTAAACCAAAAGTTAAGGCAAAACCCAAACAAAAGAAAAAGATAAAACCAAAGAAGAAGAAATAATATTTCTGACGATTTGAATCTCTATTGATTAGAGCCAGTGACCTGCAAAACGCTCAGCAACCGCTAATACATAGAGATTACCCTAGTAGTTGTCGCAGTAATCATCTAAATTAGGGAAGCTATCCAAATAACAAAGCCTACACCCAATGGTATTGAACTGTTGTCATTAATAGTAGGAATTGTTTCTATTGAGGCGCCTGCTACGCCTGCTATTACAGCAATCCATAAGGGATTGAAGACAGCAAATTGCGGAAAAACCAGAAGGAATGCAAAAATAGAAAGCGATGTTGCTGCAAAAAACCCTATCCAGCCCTCAATACTTTTCTCCGAATTCCAGAAAAGCTTGTGCTTTCCGAAATACTTGCCTATTAATGTGGCAAAAGCATCGCCTATGGCAATTGAGAACAAACCAAAAATTGCAAACGGCGTGCCAAATAGGACGAGAGCAAGAAAAGCAGACAGCAAATAGTAAAAAGTTGCAAGCATGGGCTCTTTTTCCTTTTTTCTTGTTACATCTTTCATGAAACCAAACAAAACTTCCTCTTCAAATTTTTTAATCTGGTTTGCGCCCTGCAGAATGCCTTTTTTCTGCGCAACCGGCATGCCTTCAATGATATTATTCAGATATTTCTGCCTTAGATTTCTCCTGTCCCAATACCAGTGCAGAAATAATGCCAAAATTATAAAGAGGGCAAAAACCTTGATCTGAATATCTTTGGGCAGCACAACCAAAGGGATGATTCCAATTATCCCTCCTGCATGCATCAGTTTTCGTTTAACTTCCTTTATTATCCAATTAACCATAGATATAGCCCCACTCGGATTCGAACCGAGGTCCCAGGCTCTCTTCAGCGCACTGAAGAACCAGCGAAGGTTCCCTTCGCGCTGCCAAAGGCCCGTATCCTAAGTCTAGAGGCTAAAACTTAGCCCCCATTTGACCGCTGGACGATGGGGCTATAAATCAACAAATTAGTTTTGATTTAAAAGTCTACTCTTAAGCAGAAGCCTCATCAAATTCGTCAAGCGATATTAATCCTTTTTTAACAGAAACTTCAAGCCTGCCGTCGCGCTTGAAACGCACACGCTCATGTTTGCCCCCTTCCGCATATATGACCTGTCTTTTACCTTTTGAATACCTGACAGTTAAATGGTGATGGTGAGGCTGGTTTGGACATTGCGAAGTGCACCCGCCGGATACGGGAGAACAGACTTCTTTTGCATAAATCCAGATAGCATCATCAATTTTAATGGGGTCCAGTCCGGAATACGGAATTATTTCTGATAAATACTGCTGTATTCTTTTTGACATCGTCCCCTGTGTATGATTGTGCAGTATTTTTGCTGTTTTTTGCGGATTGGCGGAAGATGATTTTATAATAAATCGCATGACATGTATGTCAGCAGGAATCGGAAGGTATTTTCTGTATCTGCCGGGATGATACACGCCGCTTTCAATGTATTCTTTAAGCAACAGGGCAGCATTTTTATTTCCATATTCGCGCAGCAATGCGCACACTGTTTCATGTGCTTTGACAGGGTGCTTATTTTCAGGCAAAGCAAAAATATTTTTTGGGTCAGAATCAAAGAATTGAATCAGGTTCTCTGAGCCCTCGTGCCATGCCCGTGCAACGCTCTCAGGATTTCTGGAAACAAGCGTATGCTGCAGTAAATTTTCAAGCGACTTGACATCTTTCTTCAAAATATTTTCAGGATAAAAGAATTGCGTGTCTTTTTCTATTAATTTCAAGCCCCTGCTATATAGCGTGACGCTTTCCATAGCGGGCGTGACGAGCGCAAGGTATAATTGTATAAGCCTTTTTTCATAGGCATCAACATCCCTCCCGATTATTTTTTGCGTGAAAATTGGGTGTAGTTTGTCAGGAGTTCCAACATATTTATTCCCATCATCCCTGACAATTCCAAATTCCTTGATGTATTCTGAAAAAGGACTCTGCCATTTGCCGGAAAGGGCTTTTGCCTGCAAATCAAGAAGATATTTTATGGAAGAAATAGTTCTTGCAGGGTCAAGAGCCTCACGAACCTCATCCAACGAAATAGACTTGCCAAGTTTCTTAACGGCCATGCATTATCTTGAAGAGAAAGATTTAAACAGCTTTTTTAATTTGTTTAAAAATCTTGCGGAATTTTAAAGATTTTTTGTCATGTAGTAACTTTCAGGTGCGTATCCGAGATTTTTGTAGTATTCTTTTGCACCCGCACCAGATAAAACAAATAATTTATTTATTTTATGTTGTCTTACAATTTTTTCAGCTTCTGCAAGCAGTTTTTTTCCAAGTCCTTTGTGCTGTGCAAATATGCTGCCTGCGGCAGCTTTCTTTGAAATCTGAATCGCCAGCCCATAAACATGCAGTTCTCTCAGGAATGCCTTCTTGTTTGCAATTCTCAGGCGGGCAAATCCAACCAGAATTCCCTGCCTTTTATCTTCAAACGAGATAAAATATTCAGTTCCGCCTGACGCTTGATATTCGAAAATGCACAAATCTGCTTTTTTTGGAATCTTGCCATAGAACTTTAATTGCTGTCCTATTTCCCTGCACCTGATACATTTGCAGGATTTACCTTCCTTTTTCAATTCATCAAAAATCATCTGGCGCAGGTTTATGTGTTCATATCCTGCTTCAACCAGGTTTGACGGAATATCTCTCATAATTCGTTTGATGCGGACATATTCGGGAATATATTTTATTTTTACTTTTTTCAAAATATCAATAATATATGTGTCATTAATCTGCTTGTATCTGCCTTTTTTCCAATCTTCGTATAATCTTGAGCCCTTAATTACAGCACACGGATATATTTTCAGTCCATCTGGCTTCAAACCATTATCTGAAAATAAGATTTTGAACATTTTGATGTCAGAAGCTTTTGTTGAACCCGGTAGTCCTAACATTATATGCAAATCAACCTTGAATCCCGCATTTTTCAAATCTTTAATTGCTTTTTTTGCAGTTTCAACATTATGTCCTCTCCTAATTCCTTTCAAAATGTTGTTGTAAACTGACTGCAAACCAAGTTCTACCCTAGTAGCACCAAGTTCAAGCATTTGCTGAATATGTTTTTTGTCGCAAAAGTCAGGTCTTGTTTCAATAATTAAGGAAACAACCCTGTTTTCAGCAGTCTCGTTAATTTTTTGCGCATCGTTCAATGTTTTTGCTTTATGTTTAACACAAGGTTTTTCCCTTGCGCAGCATTCAAACTGATTCAAGGCATCAAAAATTCCCTTTACGAAATCATATTGATATTTCCAGGGCAGTGCAGTAAAAGTTCCGCCCTGAATAATAACCTCGTTTTTATCAGTTGTATGTCCTACATTATGCAGCTGCCTTAATCTGTTTTGAACAATTCTGTAGGAATCAAATTCATTTCTTCTGGCCCGCATCGCACTTGGTTCGTAACCAGTGTATGACTTAGGTGCAATTTTTGATGTAGGGCAGTAAATGCATTTGCCGGGGCATGGTGCTGGCTTTGTCATTACTGCAATTACTGAAACCCCGGACATCGTTCTGGTCGGTTTGGTAACAAGAGCGCGGAGGATTTTTTTCCTTTCAGCAGAATTAGCGGCAGCAAGAATTTCTGAACTAAGAGGAATGGTTCTTTTATATTTTTTAGCCCATTCTGTTTTAATTCTCTCAGCCTTATTTTTATCAAGATTATGAGCTGATGTTAATGCCTTCACAAGTTCGCGGATTGGTTTCATATTCCTGATTTGAAATTTTGCCTTAAAAAGCTCACTTGCCGAATTGATTGCAGGCTAATAACAAAAACTCGCAGCGAGTTTTTGGAATGGAAAAATGTCGTACTTAAGTGCAGCATTTTTCCATAAATTATTTAAAGTTTTATGTAAAGCAATGTACATGGCAGATAAAAAATCCCATTATATTTCCATTACGGGAAAAATATTCCGCAGTGACGGAAGAGTTCTGATAGTCAAGCGCGCAGCAACAGAGAAAAATTATCCCAATCGCTGGATTCTGCCCGGCGGAAAACTGACAACAGATGATTATACAAGTTTACAGCCGAATGCAGATGGATTATGGTACAAAGTGCTTGAAAAAGCGCTGAAACGGGAATTGAAAGAGGAAACAAATCTTGATACTGATAATGTGCAGTATCTGATAGACATGGCATTTATCCGCGGCGATGGGATTCCGACATTAATAATTGCCTGCACATGTGATTTGACAGCAGGTGACGTGAAGCTGCCTCCGGAACTCACAGATTGCGCGTGGGTTAATCTTGAAGAAGCAAAGAATTATGATTTGATTGAAGGCGTTTATGATGAATTGAAACTGGCTTTTGGAAAGAAATTATAACTATGGAGAGATTCCCCAATTAGTCGTGTCGTGTATTTTATAAATAACTAAAATAAGGTATAAACATGCCACTGATTAAGAAAGAGGCAGAAATGTCTCTGAGAAATGTTTTCCTGATATGCGGTGTAATTGTAATAATAATGCTGGGTATTGCAGGCTTTGTGCTTACAAAAAATATTGATGGCAACCTGATAAGCCCCAGAATTGCAGTCATTCCTTTGAAGGGCGAAATCACTTCAGATATGGCTGAAGATTTTATCAAGACTTTCAACAAGGCAGATGAAGATATCACAGTAAGTGCGATTATAGTTGACATTAATTCCCCTGGCGGCGCTGTCGCACCGTCCAGAGAGCTGGCTGTAGCTGTAAAGAATGCAAAGAAGCCTGTTGTTGCCTTAATAGGGGAAGTAGGTGCATCCGGCGGATACTGGGTTGCTTCGTCCGCCGACAAAGTGGTTGCAGACCCGATTTCAATAACGGGCAGCATTGGAGTAATTGGTTCATATCTGCAGTATTCTGGCTTGATGGAAAAATATGGTATCACTTACGAAAGACTTGTATCCGGTAAATACAAGGACGCGGGCTCACAGTACAAAGACTTGACTGATGACGAAAGAGCATATCTGCAGGGAAAAATTGACATCATCCAGAATTTATTTGTTTCTGACATTGCAGTAAACAGAAATATGCCGCAGGAGTCAGTAGCAACGCTCGCGACGGGAGAGATTTTCTTCGGGACTGAAGCAAAAGGTCTTGGACTGATTGATATTCTTGGCGGAAAAATAGAAGCCCAGAAAACAGCTGAAGAGCTTGCTGGTATTACTAGTTCACATCTTGTTGACATGGCTCCCGGAAAAGGAGTTTTCAGCCTGCTTGGTGTTAACATGGAGAATATTGCTTATTTTGTTGGCAAGGGCATCGGAGATAGTTTCAATCCGGCAGCAGATACAAATGGCGAATTCACATTAGTTGCTGAGATGCAATAAGGTATTTCTACGATACGAGACTAACTGGTTGAATGTTTCTGAGCAGAACCAGCAAAATATGTATGCTGGGAAATATTTCTGCAAAGCCTGATACATGGAGATTCAATTAGTCGTCAGTTAGAAATCAGAATTATTTTCTTTTATGCGTGATTTTACAAACAGTTTCCATATTTGAAAGCCTCTGCGGAAGATCTTTCAAATCACCCAGTTTGTGATTGATATTTTTTAGTGCAGAAGACATCTTGCCGTATGCAATGCCAGCTCCGGCAGCAACTGCAAACCAAGGATAGAGTTCAACAAGCGTCGGGGAATGAAGAATTCCAGTAACTTTCAAAAGAAACCAGATTACAATGCTTAACATCAATACATAGAATGCAACGCTCTTCCAGTCCATTTTTATCGCTTAATTAAACGCACTACAAAGATAAATAGTTTTTGATGATAAAAAAATAAAAAAGAAAGGCTCAGCCTTTCTTCCAAGCCAAGTCAAACATGTTCTGCATGGCTCCTGCATAATACGGAGTGGTTACCCACATTCCTAAGTCGTAGGTAGGATGGACATCCTTGTCATCCATCAGCATGAACAGTATTTGTTTGGCATCAACAATGCAGAATCTTGCATCAATGTCTTTGACATCTTTTATTTCAGCAATCCCATCAAGTTTGTCAATTGCTTCCTTTGTCTTTTCATTTACGGGAGCAGCAATCCTTATCTTTACTCCGCGGTTTTTTGCTTTTTCAAGAATCGGTTTTAGCGAACGGACTTTTCTTATGATTCCCTCTTCTGTTGTTGCAAGGCATATCGAACCTTGAGCTTCCTTAATCAGCATTGAAAGATGGTCATACAAATTATGTCGTCCTCTGAGAGCACCTGAAAAATCAGTTGGCTGCATGGGTTCAATTCCCTGCTTGTACAAAAGAGCCAATTCTTTCAAAACATCAGAGTCTTTCAAGCCCGCGAGTCTTTTCTGCCTCTCATCTGCAACTTCAACAAGTCTTTTCTGGACTCGTTCAAGAACTTCTCCGGGCGCGATTGCCATGTACTTGATTGGCTTCTCTGGTTTTACAATAACAAAGCCTTTCCTCTCAAGTGATTCAAGAACGTCATAAGTTCTTGACCTTGGTACATCAGCTATGTCAGATAGTTCGCCTGCAGTGCTCACGCCTCTTGAAAGCAATGCAGTCCACAATTTTACTTCGTACAAGTTTAGACTAAAACTTCGTCTCAACTTGGACAGAAATTCCTCATTCACAATCATTCTTTTCCCTCCGGTTATGAAAAAATGCAGGCATTTTTCCATTCCAAAACCGCAAAAAGCGGTTTTGTTATATAATACGGCCTTTCGGCTTCCTAAGTGGTTGGTATATTGAAACTGCTACTACTATTAATATGTTGCGATTTGTTGTTATGATGCTGTGACGCAGTGCGGTTTTCTACTAAAAGATGTGCATTCTGGGTTTGTAACTGCCTATACACAAAATATAGCGGAACTATATAAACATTTTCTGTCATATTTATAAAGCGATTTATATAGAACGCATCACATAGCCCCTGTCGCAAAATTTATAACAGTCGGTTTTTGGAAATGCCTGCGAGGTGCATGTGATGGTTTTTGAACGGACAAGCGAGGTTGTTAATGAGAAATTAGCAAATTTAGAACTAAGAATTCCGTACAGGATATGGCGCACTGAATGCGCGGAAACCTTCGTTGATGAATACAAACGCCTTATTGTAATTAATCCTGAAGACCGCAAGTCTAAGGTGCTTGCCTGCCAGTCAATACAGCATCTTTTGCTGCATGAGCTGGGGCATATTTTTGTTTTAAAGTTCATTAAAAAGAAAATAAAGAAAGATCCTGAATTCAGAGCCCTCTTCGGAGACTTGACAAAGGCGTACAGACGTAAACTGGCCCGGTTGAGAACAAGCCCGCATTTCATATCAAACTATGCACAGTCGCATCCCGAGGAAAATTTCTGTGAAGTGTTTGCAGTATACTGCAATCACGAGGGAAAAATAAGAAAAGTATACAAGCACCTGAAGAAATTAAAGAAATCAAAACGAGTCAGGAAACAGGTTTACTGGATTCATAAATTTATAAAGAAGCTAAAAGCTTAAAAGCGGATTTCTAACGCAGGCTTTATGACAAGTTTATCTTTGGAAGAAGCAAGGCGGATGTCGCGGCAGGAATTGTATGTGCATTTTGCCAATCTGTCTAAATGGGCAATAGATGATTTGCCAACAGCGCTTAAACCCAGAAATTTTGAAGTCTTAACAAAAAATTCGCTTACAACCGCCCAGATGGCTGAAGAATTAGGGTTAAGTATAAGGACAATAAGTACATATAGAACTTGCCTGTTACAGACAGGTTTTGCCAAAACTAAACTTGATAGGGAATCTAATCAGATTGATGAGTTTATTTTGAATGCAATACCCCAGCTAATAAATTATAAAAAACTGCGGGAACAGACAGGACTTAAGGAAAATTTATTGTATAGAAATGTAAGACGTCTTAACCAGCAGGGCAGACTGCTAAGTTTTAATCTACGTATAAGCCAGAGAGCAAATCCCAGATATAACAATTTTAAACTTTTCAGGGATTTGACAAATGAAATTTATCTATACAAACCCGGAGAGGAAACAGCTGTAGCAGATTTTATAGTACAGCATCTTCCTTTAGAAGAGATTTTGAATGACAGCGGTATGCAAAAAGCTCTGACAAGACAGCTGAAATATCTTCTGCCTAAAATGATTTTCACGCAGATTTATCAGCGGTATCATAAAAAATAGCTATAATGCAGGTAAAGTGAAACCTTAAGAAATTGCTTTTTTTCAAATTTTTATGCATATAGAAGATTTACTTGAAGAACAGATAGCTGCTGAAAGATTTGTAACAAAAGAATTGGCAATGGAGTTGGCAAAACAGGGTTATGCCCGCAAAGAAATTGCCATTTGCCTGGGAATTGATGAATGCTTGCTTACAGCATTTTCCCAAGGATTCTACAGCCGCACTGCTTATGTGGAAAGTCACGTAACTAAAAAAATCAATCCAGAGACAGGCAAACCATTTACTAATATAAACGAGTATAATAAGTACAAAATTCAACAAAAGCAAATAAAAACACAGCTTTTGCTGAATAAATCACAAAGCGCTTAGCTTATGAAAAAATTGCATAGCAATTTTTCCATTCCAAAAACCTACGGTTTTTGTTATCCTTTGCAATCATTCCTATTGATAGTTTAACTATCCGACATCTGCATATTCTTCCGGGTAAAACCTTTTTAGTTTTTCCAAAATATCTGCAGATTTGTCTTTATTTAATATCCAGACATGCTCGCGCCCGTGCGGCCAGCTTACAAGCAAACCCTTCTTTTTCAGATTTTGTGCAACTTTCATAATGTCATTTCTGATATTTGGCGGAAATCCTTTCGGAACATCAGATTCGTAAATATGATAGGACTGCCATGCGCCTTTAAGTACGAACTTGTGTAGCAACGCTGCTTCAAGCTCCTCATCTGTTAATTTCTTTTTAAGTTCCATGGCGATATGTATAATTACTATACATAGTATGCATAATATTTATAAAGTTATATATGTTGTAGAATATATCAAAGTGATATATAAAAATGAAATATTAAAATGGCAGCAAAATCATTATTCCTGGAAATGTTTGGCGACACACCACTACTAAAGACAATAGAATTTTTCCTGACGTATCCGGACTTTGATTACACAAAGTCCTATGTTGCCAAGGAAACGGGCGTATCCCGAGTCACGATAGAAAAAATCTGGGCGAAGCTTGCAAAGACAGGTATCATAATCAAAAGCAGGGCGCTGGGCAAAATTGAAATGTGGAAGCTGAACAGAACAGACCCGAAAGTAAAGGTGCTGATGCAGACTGCAGTCAGGCTATCATTTGGATACCTTGAGAGCCTAAAGAATAAGGTTGCAGCGACCGCCTAAGTTTTACAGCGCACTTAGCTTATCCTTTGCAATCATTCCAATTGTCTGCATCTGTTCAAAGAATGCCGGCGTCATAACAATGCAGTTCAGCTTTGTTCCTGTTGTTTCTGCAACACTGCTGATGATTGCATCAGCATCTGCCTGCTTGACCATCTCTGAGATGATTACTATCTTGCGGTCCTTATCTTTTGTCAGGTATGCCTGGAATGCTGCAGCAAACTTCTCCCTAAGCTGCTGCTTAACTATATCAGCAGGGTCTGGGGCTGCTCCCATGACTAAGGAATAGACTTCCTTGTAGATGTCGGTGTCCCGTAGTAGTTTATACCACGAGAATTTGTCCTGCTGTTCCTTTGTTACCAGACCAAGGCCCATGAGCTTCTGCACTATGCGAAACGTTGTTGCCAGGGATACAGAGGTTTCACGCGAAAGGTCCCTCAGGTAAAAGATATCTTTTTTTAATAATAGCTTTTTGAGAATTTCAATTGTTTTCTTATCAAACAAATTCGCCAAAAGCTGTGAACGGGCACCCTCCATTTCGTCTCCGCAAGTTCTGTTCTAAAATCACAGGATATATTTAAGTGTTTCTTTTTTAGAAATGTATTCCAAACTTAAAAACTAGTTCCTGAAATGGTGTTTCAAAAATAAAATCCTTTTCAAAACATGGGTGTTTCATGTTTTTTAAAACTCCAAAACCCGTTCCATGTTTTTCATTCTTTTAGTTCATGAAACGCCTGAAACATCCAGTTCCATAGGAAATAGAGGGGTTAATCCGCATTATTGTAATAAAATGTCATTTTAAGCTAAGTTCTAAGCAAGAAACCTAGCTTTCCAGCCAAAAAACTATATCAAAAACATATTATTTTCAATAGTGTAAGAGCCTTAGAATCAAGTGGAAGCTTCCACTTTTAGCTTCAACCATGTTTAGCTTTAAATATTTAGTTGCAATAGTGAAAGTACATTTAGCAACAGAAACATTTTTAACCATATTATACATTAAAATCGCATGGCATTCAGAACAAACGCAGTTTATTGTGGAGATTGTCAGAGAATTCTGCCAACTCATATTCCTGAAAAAACTATCGATTTGATTTTTTTGGACCCGCCATACTACTCAAATAAACCCTACGAAGCATTTTGGGGAGATAGCTTTGAACGCAGGGCATTTGAAGATCGCTGGAAGGGCGGAATTGAAAATTATCTATCGTGGATGGAGCCAAAGCTTAGCGCATGCCACCAGGTCTTAAAAGACACAGGTTCCATGTACCTGCAGTGCGACACCCACGCAAACGCATATTTGCGCGTAATGATGGATGGTATTTTCGGCAGGAATAATTTTAAGAATGAAATAGTATGGAAACGAAGCAAAAATCGTTCATCTATGAGTAAAATTTTCAGGCGCACGCATGATACGCTTCTATTTTACACAAAATCAAAGAATTATACATTCAATATGCAATATCGTGAGTTGTCAAAGGCTTCTAAGGAATTATATGATAAGGAAGACGAACACGGGCATTATCAGCTTGTTCCCCTGTTGGTAAGCGGAAAGCGCGGAGGCGAAACAGGCAAGCCCTGGAAAGGCATGGACCCTAACGTAAGAGGCAGGGCAGGAATGCATTGGGTTACAAAACCTTCAAAACTGGAAAAGTATGAGCAAGAGGGGCTGATTGTCTGGTTAAAAGACGGGGAAGGAACTCCGCGGTTAAAATATTACCTGGAAACAAATAAAGGCGTACCACTTTCAGATATATGGGATGATGTGGAGCCGATTTCTTCATCTTCACGGGAAACAAAAGGTTATCCGACACAAAAACCCAGCGCACTGCTTGAAAGAATAATTAAGAACTCATCAAATCCCGGAGATATTGTTCTTGACCCTATGTGCGGCTGCGGAACAGCAATTGAAACCGCCTACAAGCTTAAACGAAAATATATAGGAATTGATATTTCCCCGACTGCATGTAAAGTAATGCTCAGAAGCATGCATAAGATTGATTCAACAATACCTTACAATGTAAAAGACATAATCGGGATGCCAAAAACTGTTGCCCAAATCAAAGAATTGCTGCCATTTGAATTCCAGAATTTTATTTGCGAGGCACTGTCAGCAAGGCCTTCTGCAAAATTATCTGGAGACGAGGGAGTAGACGGGCACATAATTATGACAGGCACGCCGCTTCAGGTAAAGAAGTCAGAACATGTCGGCAGAAACGTTGTTGACAATTTTGAGACTGCAATCAAAAGGAAAAAAAGAACAGACGGAGTAATAGTTGCTTATTCATTTACAAAAGATGCTTTTGGAGAGGTTGCAAGAGCGAAACGCGAGGAGCATCTTGACATAGAATTAAAGACTTTGGACCAGGTTCTTGCTGATGCAGATGACTTGCTTGCAGATGAGGAAGAATAGTCAGAAGTTTAGTTCCTCATAAATCTCTTCAGGCATGTGATATGATTTCAGGTCAAATTTATGCAACCCGTCTATTGTTAATGCGATTTTCTCAACTTTTGGGCTTGCCTTGATTAGTTTTCTTAATGCATTCGCAAATGCCATGGAGTATTCTTCAACATCCATGCTCATAAATTGCGTCCTTGGGTTTTCAAACTGCCTTGTGCTTTCCCGCCAGCTTCCGCGCGGGGGAGCTTTTTCAGTCACTTTAGCGGGCTTTACGCCCGTATGATACATATTATAGATTTCCTTCAGAACTTCAAGATCCAACCCGTAAAGCTGGTTCTGCTCCACATCCAATTTCAGCGTGTGCATGCTTATTTGTAAATGGTATAAAGATTTAAGTGCTTCGTTCTACGCCGTCGTTTATCTGTTCTATATGTTTCAAAATTGTTTTTTCGAGGTCTGCGCTTGGCAGCCGCCCGGTCTTAATTATTTTGTCTAATTTTTCGAAGAATTCTTTTAATTCACTATCACTCTCGCATTCTCCGGAATGTTTTCCGGGAAATGTTCCGAAAGACCAGTCCGTTCGTTTCGGACCTCTTTTTTCTATAATAGCAAGATTCACGGCATTTCCGCTTGCATCAGAAATCCTGCCCAGATATACCACTGCGTCGCCATGATGCAAGGACGGTTCATATTCGTTAAACGCACCTTGTGCAAGCACGTACGGGCCGACAAGTTTTGAAAGTATAATGCGATTCATGCTTCTGAAAATTAAGATAATGATTTAAAATTAACGACGAGTGTAAGATAAAAATAAAAGAAAAAGAGGAAAACTATTTATTCCTCTTAAACCATCCAAAAAGTCCTTTGTGCTTCTTTTCCGCTGTTGCAAGTGTCTGAAGCCTTGTGTTTTCCTGCTCAATGGCAGTTATCTTTTCCTGTATTGTTGCCTTATCTGCATCAGTGCAGTCAGTGCACTGTTCAAGCAGGCTGTTGAGTTTTGCAATTCGTGCATTGTTCTTTACAATTTCTTTTTCAATTTTGTCCGCATCTGCCACATCCCCGCCGAAAAAGAATTTTCTTATCCCACTGCGCGCTGCAATCTTTTTTTCCGCATCGTTCGTTACATCTTTTGAATTATCAAAATCTTTGGCGATAGCAGAAATGTTCTTTCCTATTCCGCCAGTCCTGTTCTCCATTGCCAGCAGTGTATGCACAGCAATCCTTACAGGGTTTGCGTTTTCAGATTCACCAAATCTGGCGGCAAGCGCCAGCTGTCTCTCGGTTTTTGTTTCATTCGATTTGGAAGAATCCGTTAAGCAGTTAGGCCATTTAGTTAGCTGAGAGTCACTCCAGTGGGAACTTTTGCCAGCACTAGTCCATGTCCAATCATCAGGTGTGCCGGGTTTCTTTTGACTTTCAGAGCCGTAATACCATCCGCATTCCAAATCCTTTTCTGTTATGGATGGGATTTTTTCCGAATCTCCGGATTGGCTGTTATTTTCCGCTAAAACAGGAATTAATAGCACAAACACCAGCATCAGAAATAGTATTTTCTTCATTTTAATCCTCCGATTAAACCACTTAAAAAGACAGTTATTTAAATTTTATGTGGTCAATTTTTCCGAATCAAATCCGTGGGGTTGATTTGCCTCTTTCTTCCTCAAAATCTATTTTGGTTTCTACGTCCCAGTATATTCCATTTTCTTCTTCATCAACCATTGTGTGAAGGCTGAAATCCGGCCCGTAGATATGTCCGGGCCCATAAAAAAACCAGTCTTCTTCGTCATCTTCATCATCATATCTATCTATGTCATAGGAATTGCTGTCTTGTTCAAAAAGCGATTCATATTCCGATTCTTCACATTCTTCCCACGGTTCAAACCTTATGATATTTTCAAGCGTCTCTCTGCCCCGTTCTTTATCAAAAACCCTTCTTGTTTTTTCATCCCAGAATAATTCATTATCATCAATATCAAATTCATCGTAGTCAACGGGTTCATAAAATTCATCAGGGTCGTAATCCTGCCTTTCCACATAGCTCATGTCTTCATCATTAAGGATGTCATTGTAAGCTTCCCTGAATTGATACATCAGTATATTTCTCTCAAGTGCTGCAGGGTCTCTTGGTTTTATATAAATTGCAAAATGATTTCCATAGTTTTCTGCATATTCGCATGAATGTAAATAGCCCGCATCAAAATCTTTTTCCACATCGCCGCATATAACCCTGAGAATCTTTATTTCAAATCGTCTTCTGAAAGAAAAATTGAATTTGCTGAAAATCAGTCTGGTTTCCAAAGAGTCAGAATTATCATCATTTTTTCTCGGAACGAAATCCACGAGTTCGTATCCTTCCCGCTCAAAGTCATCTGGAATATAATTCCGAACCATCCCACAAATCAAATAGCAAATTCATAAAAGTCTTATGCAAAAATCATAATCAAATCCATTGGGTTGCTGGCGCAACCCAACTTCACATTTGATTTTCATCTACGGAGGTTTTGGCCATAGAAAGAGTATCAATCGGAAGCGTGCGTGCCCATGCTGAAAAAACATATTCAACAAATTCAGTGCAGTATTCGTTCTGGTGCGCAACAGCAAAATTAATCTGCTTGAAATAATTTGACTTTTCAGAGTTTTTATCTGTTTCAGGAACAAACGATTCTTTGATTATAATCGCCGCACTTGCGCGCGGCAGGGAACCACCTCCACTCTGAACGCGGGTTTTCGCGATAATGAAAAAATCGGAGGCACGATTTTTGCATCCCGCAAAAGGGGCTTTTTGCGAGGCTTTTGCGATTATAATGGCCGCGTATTTGTTGAACGCGGCGTAAGCAGCTTCCAGTTGTGCAAAACGGATTTTCATAACTGCTTAAAATTCAGTGATATATAAGGCGCTTACGGGTGGTTGTCCTGTGTCCAGTAATAATTATATATGACACCTAAAGCTTATTTTTATGACAAATATCATAAAAGTCATGTCTAAACTTGGAAAAGAGATATCCGTTTCAGAAGAACGTTGGTTTATGATAACCAATTACAAGCATCCTTTAATGAAAGGCAAGGAAGCCCAAGTTAGCGAAGTATTAGAAAATCCTGATGAAATTCGCAGAAGCAAAACAGACACAAGAGTTTTTCTTTACCACAAGTTTTATGGTAAAGAAGCAGTGTCTGTAGTGGTAAGGCATTTAAACGGAAAGGGCTTTATAATTACAGCATATATAACAACTTCAATCAAAGAAGGAGAAGTGATATGGAAAAAATAAAGGTAATGTATGACAAGGAAGGAAATACGCTTGATGTATGGTTTGAAGAGCCAAAACCAGCAATAGCAGAAGAAACAGGCGATGAAGTCATACTCAAAAAAGACCCTAAAACAGGAAAAGTTATAGGATTTGAAAAATTGAATTTCTTGCCCCAAAAACTCACTAAGAAGGAAGTTGGTGTTGAATTAATAATAAATTAATACCACATAAACATGCGAAAGTTTAAGTTTGACTATGATGGCGAGAATGATGATTTATTCTTATTTAGAGCGGATTCCAAATCCAAAGGTAGTGTTGAATTTGGCAAAAAAATAGTTTTAGATTTCAATAAGGATAGAGAATTAGTCGGAATTGAAATTTTAGATGCTACAAAAACTCTTTCAGAACTAGCGCCAGCAAAAAAAGAATTTATTAATTTATTAAAAAATCTCCGCGAATGCAAAATAGAAATCAGGGAAAATGCAGGCCTCATTATTGTTAGAATGTTTTTAATCAGCAAAGCGGAAGAAGTGCCGACAACAATCACTGTGCCGTGTTTGGCTTAATCAGCTAAAGTCGATTAGTTTTCTCTCAAAACCTACGTATTTAATTACAGATGACTTGCCCTGAAAGCCTTCTCCCGTCAGCTCCATTGTAATCAGCTTTTTGTTTTCCAGCTTCTGCAGATAACGTGTGAGGGTTTTCATTGATTTATCGCCGCCGGCTTTTGTGTAGATTTCAAATAATTCACCTGTATTTTTTCCGGTATTTTCCTTTACAACGCCTAGAACCAGTTTTTCATCTTCAGTCAAATCTGATGATGATTTTATTTTGAAAGCATCTGTGTTTTCGATTGCTTTCTGCGCATGCTCCAGTTTAATTTTTTTTGAAGCTGCAGTTTCTGCAATTTCCCCGGCAGTTTTCATAAGAATTATTCCAACTCGTATATCAGAATACTGCGAAGCCTTCTCAGCAATTGCTGTAAACGCAGCATCCTCCCAGACGCCTTCAAAGAAGGCATATTTTTTCCTTTCCCTTAAAATATCAAAAATTTCCTTTATGTTATATTCTGGAAATTCCACTATTTCAGGCGCCAGTCTTGATTTGATTCTATTATCTAATTCAGAGCCCCAGCTCCGGTCATTTGTTATAAGCAGAATTGATTTCTTTTTAATGCCCTCAAGAATAAGATAAAGAAAATCAGTATCCATTGTTTTGTCGATTTCATCAAAAACAAAAACAACGCCGTCTTTCTTTTCTGAAATTTCCCTGATTTTATCAAAAATCTGCGTTGAATTCATGCTCTGGGTGAATTTATAGCCCAAGTCATGGCATATTTCAGTCAGTATTTTGAATGTAGAATCAAATCTCCAGCAGTTTATGTAAACGGAAACAACATTTCCTTCAACTTCCTCCAAATCTATTAAAACGCGCCTTGTGGCGGATGTTTTTCCAATGCCTGAAGCACCCCTAATCAGCAGGTTTTTCCCGCTCCTGCCTGCAAATAAGGGCTGGATTGCAGCAGCTATTGATTTTTGTTCGTTTTCCCTGTGGGGCAGAACCTTTGGTATATATTCAGACTCAAGAGCGTCAGAGCTTGAAAACAAAGTCTGATGTGATGACAAAAAGTCAAAGCTGTTCATAAAAATTAACCATACATAAATTATTTATAACTATCTTTCAAGAGATTTGCATGGAAGACATAAAATTGCCCAAAGACATCAAAATAGAGCCGAAATTCAAATTCCCAGTAAAAGCGCTGCCAAAAACCGAACCAACAATAACCCTAAAAAAGAGCTTTTTATGGCAGGCAATATGTGCAATCTTAGTTGTCGCATTAGCCTTGTCAATCTGGACAGGCGGATTTTCAAAATTAACAGACGTGCTAACAGGCGGAACTGTTGCTGAAAAGCAAACTGCTCAAAACACACCTACGGTAATCGGAACCTTCGGGAATCCGGAAAACCCGTTCAATGAAGTAAGCGGTAATGTATACAAAGAAAATGGCAAGCCTGTTGTTATATTGTTTTCAACGACATGGTGCCCGCACTGCATATGGATAAAAGACACTTTTGATACATTTGCCAAAGACGAAATGGCACAGGGAAAGATAATTGCATACCACTGGGAGCTGGACACAGGAGATAACACACTGACACCAGAGGTAGAAACTGCAGTTCCGGATAAATATTTGCAGATTTATGGAACATTTAATCCCGCGGGAACTATACCAACGTTTGTATTTGGTGACAAATATTACAGAGTAGGCAATAGCTACGAAAGAGAGAATAGCACAGTCAAAGAAGGTGCAGAATTCAAGCAGGTAATAGACCAGTTGCTTGCTTAATTTTTTATTTAATTATTTTTATTTATTATTGATTTCAGTACAATCTCTTAGCGCTTACCGTGTTAGGGTCAAATGCGAGCTGTAGAACATCAGTGCCAGATTCGTAATACCAGTATTCCAGATTTGCTTTTATTTTCTGCTTTTCCATAGGCTCGCCCAGTAGGTTTATTATCTGGTCTTTTGTCTGGCTTTCCTGTATTTTTGCGAATGCCTTCTGCAAATTGGTATGCTGCGTTTCCTGTACCGCCGCCGCTCCGCCTGTCGGCGGTGAAGGTGCGCTTTCATTACTAGCACATCCGCTGACTCCGATTAACAGTATAATTGCCAGAATTGCGATTATTACGTTTTTCATAGTATTCTGTAAAAATTACAAGTTTAAAAATCGTGCGGTTAGCATCTGCTTTGTTTCTTATTCTCCATAAACTATTTAAGCAACCATTTTCATATTCTATAAAACACAGGGAGGTGTAGATAAAAAATGGCAAGGAAACCATTTGGTGGAATGACAATAAAGCCTGACGCAAAATTAGCCGCAGTCATCGGTCACGGAAGCGTACCGCCATCAAAAATGACAAAGAAACTCTGGGTATACATTAAAAAACACAAGCTCATGAAGAAGTAAATCTTTTTTAATTTATTTATTTTTTTATTTTTTGTTAATATAAAGTTTTATAATAAGCTATATCTTTGTATTCTTATGGCCAAGCAGAAAACACCCGCATATACCCGTTCTGGGGATATCGGGAAATCCTGCCTCTGTGGTTTGTCAAAAAAAGTTTCAAAATCAGCTTCAAGATTTGACGCTTTAGGGGATATTGATGAATTAAATTCAGCAATAGGCGTCTGCAGGGCGCAGAATCAGGATAAAGAGATTAATTCAATTCTAAAAAAACTGCAGGAAAATATTTTCAGGATTGGCACGAGTATTGCAACAGCCAAAGGCGTAGTTAAGAACGAAATCTGCGAGCATGATTTGTATGATCTGGAAAGAACAATTGACAAATTGCATAACAAACTGCCTGAGCTGAAAAGATTCATTCTTCCGGGCGGATGCCCCCTGGCAGCGCACCTACAGTTTGCAAGGGCAGTCTGCAGAAGAGCGGAAAGAAAGATTGTTGCATTAAATGAAAAGGAAAAATTAAAGCCTGCGATTCTCAGCTATGTAAACAGAATGTCATCACTCCTGTTTGTGCTGGCAAGATGGGTAAATAACCAGGATGGTATCAAAGAGGCTGAGTGGACGCCTTAGGTTTTGATAATTTTTCAGTCCAAAATTTAACCATATCTTCAATTGTAGTTTTTAATGGAATTTTTGGTCTCCAGCCGGTTGCTTTCCAGAATTTAGTGCTATCTCCAAAGATTGCAGGTTCATCTGTCGGGCGCATAAGGTTTTTGTCATTAACAATTTCAATATCTTTGTTTTTGCAGAATGATCTGGCTATATCAAGAATATCTTTGATTTGATAGACTTTAGAACCAGAAATATTGTACACTTCCCCCGCTTTTGCACATTCCATTGCCTTGTAAAATCCGGCGATTACATCACGGACATCTGTTATGGCTCTTTTTGTGTTTAGATTTCCAACGCGGATGAATTTCTGCTGTCCCAAATTCACTAAAGCAATCTGCTTGGTAAAATCTGAACAAACATCATCAATTTTGCGCGGTCCTGTTGTATTAAATATTCTTAAAGTAACATTATTCATTTGGAAATTCTCAAAATATTGAAATGCAATGCCTTCCTGCGCAACCTTGCTGATGCCATAAGGATGCAGGGGCTGTAATGGCGCTTCTTCTGTCGCAGGAAGATATTTTGAATTGAATAATGTCTTTCCATATTCGGCTGAAGAGCCGGCATTTAAAATCCTGCAGTTTAATTTTAATTTTTTAACTGTCTCAAACAAATTAATTGTTCCATTTGCATTAACATCCATTGTATGTATTGGCTGCCTCCATGAAACTGTAGGATAGGATTGTGCAGCCAGATGATAAATATGGTCTGGTTTGTATTTTGCGAGAATTTTTTCTAGTTCTTTGCCATTTCTTATATCACATTCGATAAGATTATTTTTATTCTTAATCTCATCAATTAAATTCACAGGCCCAAAATAAATTCCGCTGACTTCATGTCCTTGCTCAGTCAAAAAATCAACAAGATGCGAGCCCATGAATCCGCAGGCGCCCGTAATAAATGCTTTTTCCGAATCCATTTAACGCTGCAAAAAACCAAGTCTTATAAAACCTTTCAAAATTTGTAGCGAACCTTGTCATACCATACCTTAAAGCTAGTTGGCATTGAATGGTAAACAGGCTTTGCTATCTTTTCCCTTACAACATCAGCAACCTGCACAAAAGATGCAGCAATCTGGGTTGGAATAGTAAATTTCAAGTTAAATCTGACAATGCTGCCGGTAAGCAGCAGATTTACCAGAAAATTTGGCATAACTCCAAATCTACTGGCAGTAACAGAGCCGCGCATTAAATTCAGCAGCAAAACAACATACATATTTTTCTTTTTCAGGCGCAGATGTGCAATTCTGTCCCAGTAATTCAGGTTTACTGCAGAATCTTTTTCCGTTTTAATCACACCATCTGCTTTTGCAGTGCTATAAAGTTCACTTCCTGTGAAAAACACAAGATTATTTACAGATAGGTAATATGGTTTAGGCAGTTTCTGCAGAAGTCTTATGAGTGCAATTACATCATCTGGAGATTCGTAAGGGTTGCAGGTAATAACATCATACATCACAGTTATTTTATTCTTAAATTTGCTGATGATTTCTGCTGCTGAAATAACAACTTTATCTTTCTGCATGCGCTTATAGACTTCAAGATTTGTCCTTTCAGCGCCCTGAATGCCGATTATGATGTCTGTGCAGCCCGCATCGGCAAGCAGTTGTATTTTTTCATCAGTTATTGTGTGCGGGTCTCCGAGGCATTTGAACCTCATTTTAACTTGTGTTTTGTATTTTTCGCAAAATTCCCTTATCTGCTCAATAGGTCTTAGTGAGAACGTATCATCTCTGATATCAAAGTAATTCAGTGAATGGAATTTTGCCTTTAATTCAAGAATATTTTTTATAATATAATCCGGACTGTGCCAGCGCATAAGTTTTCCTTTGCCTGCATACAGGTTATTCAGAAATCTGTTGGAGCAGTAAGCACACCCATAAGGGCACCCTCTTCCTGTTAAAAAGAAAATCTGCCCGCTCAGATGCCTCTCCTGAAATTTTATGATTTTTTCCGTTTCCAGAACATACTGGGTATCCAAATCATAATCAACAAATGGCAGGGCGTCAATATTCTGTATTAATAGTCTGACTTCATTTTTGTAAATCTGCCCGTCTTTTCTTACCCACAGATTTTGAATTTTAGTAAAGTCCTTTCCCTTTTCAATTGCATTAGCAAGCTCAACTGCGGCTTCTTCGCCTTCCCCCCTGCAGATAATATCAACATATTGTATACATTCTTCAGGAGAAAGTGTAGCATGAATGCCGCCCCATGCAATTGGTATATTCAGCGGTTTGAGATAGGCAATTGCCTGCTCTGCCCTTTTTGAAGTTGAAGCCATTGATGAGAATCCAATCAATCCTGAATCAGAGCACATGGTCTTTAACTGTTCAAGGACATTTTTTGAATAGAATTTTGAATAATCCTCTGAAGCAGTCAGAAAAACCAACTGAACGTTGTGTCCTGCCTTTTTCAAACAGCTGGAAATAGTCCGGATTCCCTGGTCACTGGGATATGTGCTCGTAGAGATTAAGGTAATTTTCATTGCCTTTTTCCGCCTTCATATAAAATCTTATAAATTCTTTCAATTTTTTCAGCCTGTTTTTCCCATGTGTAGTTTTCCGCTTTTTTCCTTCCAAGTTTTCCGAATTTTTCTCTTAATCCTTTGTCAGAAAGAAGTTTCTGCAGTTTTTCCTTTAAATCTTCGGGATTATTCTTATCAAAAACAAATCCGCAGTTGCCTACAACAGAAGGCATGCCACCAGCATTTGTTGCAATTACTGCTTTTCCCAGTGCCATCGCCTCCAATAATACTATGCCAAATGCTTCATAATCTGATGGGGCAGCCAGAATATCACAGGAAGCAAGTGCCTCCAGTTTTTCCTCATCAGAAACTTCCCCTGCAAATAAAATCTTATCTGAAACTTTCAGATTTTCAGCCAAATTCTCTAGTTCTTTTTTGAACCCGCTGTCATGCCCTATAAAAACAAACTTTGTATTTTTAAAAAAGCCAGCAATTTTTATTATTTTATCAAATCCCTTGCTTCTGTGCATTCTTCCAATTGAAAGAACAATATTTTTTTCTTTTATATTGTATTTTTTCCTGAATTTTTGGGAATTTATTTTCTTCAGATATGTGCTTTTGAATCCGGGAGGAACAATTTCAATTTTTTCTAGATTAATTTTAAATTTTTTCAGCAACCAGGATTTTTCTGCTTCTGTCTGTACAATTATTTTATCCGCAGAATTCAGAATCCAATTTCCGATTGTTGAATCAAATATTTTAACAGCAAAATTCAGTATTTTTCTTCTTATGGAATCAGGATATTCAGGCCAGTGTGTTGTGATTACAGAGGGAATTTTTCTTAATCTTGCAATCGGCAAAGCCAGATTATAGAACTGCCTGAATGAATGCACATGAATAATGTCATATTTTCCTTTCAGCAGATGAAGAAATAATCCCGGAAAAAACGGGGAAAAATAGCTGTATTTGAACAGGGTTTTGAATCTTTTTACTTTAATTCCTTCAATAAAATCAGTTTTTGGTAATCTTTTTTTTTCATCCCTTGCCGAATCTGAAACAAGTATTTCAACTTCATGCCCTTTTTTTGTTAATGCGGAGCCGTCAAAATATAAGTGATCTTCCATTCCGCCTTTTACAGGCCAGAAATATGCACAAACCTTAGCTATCTTCATTTTCCCTCCAGCATCGGCTCCAGATATTTCCAGACAATGTTTTCATTTACGAATTCTTTAGCTCTCTCAAAACTTTTTTCCTGCATTTGTTTCAGCAATTTTCTATTTTCAATTAATTCCAGCAGGTATTTTTTTAATGACTCAAGGTCATCATAATCATAAACAAATCCTGTTTTTCCATGAATAATGGCAGTATTACTGTCCTCCACTTTTGTTGAAATTCCTGCACAGCCGCGTGCCATGCCTTCCAGCAAGACGATGCCGAATGCTTCTGTTCCGGGCATTGACGTAAAGCAGATGATTTCGGCCAAATCCAGATATCTGAGCTTGTCTTCCTCGGAAACTTCTCCCATAAATAAAACATTTTTTTCAACGCCAAGGGTTTTTGCAAGATTTTCCAGCTCAGATTTGTATCCTTTATCCGCGCCCATTAAAAGGAAAACAATATTTTTATGTTTCTTTATGATTTCAGGAAGAATTTTAATGACTTGCTCCTGCCCTTTGTATCTTATCAATCTCCCGAGCTGTGCAATGACGAATTTATCTTCCAGTCCAGTTTTTCTTGTTTTGATTTTTTTGAACCTATCTTTAGGAATTCCATCGGGACAGTATTTTACTTTGCTTAAATCTGGAAAATAATCGGGCATCCATGTTTCTTTCTGGCGTCCGTTGCAGTCAATAACAGCATCATACAAGCCATTCACAGGTTTTTCAATAAATCTGTATATTTCCTTCAAAATTTTGATATAAAAAGAATTGTTCTCACCTGCTAAAAAAGGGCCGTGCGGGAAATTTACTATCCGTAATTTTGGTTTCAGCATTTTTAACAATAAAACAGCCAAATCCTGCTGCGCGAATCCTAAGCTGTGCACTAATAAAACATCCAAATCTGCTTTCAGCAAGTCTGCAATTAATCCAGAGTTCCAGCATAAATAGTAACGATAGCGGAAAATAGTTTCATAGCGATGTATTTTCAAGCCTTCAAAATCTTCATATTTTTTATCAATAATCTGCCCTTCCTTTCTGTTTGATGTAAAAATATGTACAATATGTTTCCTTGCCAGCTCTTTTGCCCAGTATAACGCCTGATTTTCAGTGCCATCTTTGAAAGGATGAAAATATGTTATCAGGACGCCAATTTTCATAAAAAAATCATAAAAAGAAGTCTTTTAAGTCATGCCTATGAAAAAATGTTCTGTATTTTTCCATTCATCCGACAAGTCGGATGACATCAAAGCTCTGCTTTGATATTCCAAAAACTGCCTAGCAGTTTTTGTTATTCAGATAGAAATCTATAGGCATCCAAAGCTGCTTTGCATCCTGCACTTGCAGCGGTAATAGCCTGCATATATCTAAAATCAATAACATCGCCTGCTGCAAAAACACCAGGAACAGATGTTTCCACTTCATTTTTTACAACGATATGTCCCTTTTCATCCAGTTTTATGTGCCCTTTCAGAAAATCTGTATTTGGCGTATGCCCGATTGCAATAAAAACAGCATTAACCTTTAATTCGGAGAATTTTCCTGTTTTGTTGTTTTTTATTTTAACAGCAGAAACCATTTTGTTGCCCCTGATTTCAACAATTTCAGAATTCCATGAAAACCTTATTGATTTGTTTGCGAAGGCTCTTTTTTGAAGAATAGGTATCGCTCTTAATTCATCTCTTCTGTGAATTACAGTTACTTTGCAGCCCAGATTTGCAAGGTAAATAGCTTCTTTGATTGCGGCATCCCCGCCGCCGACAACAGCAATAGGTTTTCCCCGGAATAAGCACCCGTCGCAGACAGCACAGGTTGAAACACCTTTGCCCCAGAATTTTTTTTCAGATGGAATGCCCAATAATTTCGGGCTCGCACCAGTTGCTATTATAACAGTTTTTGCAGGGTATTTTTTTCCGCCGGCGAAGATTTCAAAAGGTTTTTTCCTGAAATTGACTTTCACAACATCTTCTCCAATTATATGAACGCCGAATTTTTCAGCCTGTTTTTTAATGAGTTTTAAAAGTTCACTGCCTTTTACGCTGCCTGGAAAACCAGGATAATCTTCAATATCATTAGCTAACAGCAGGGAACCTTCTTTTGCGCCGGCAACGCATAATGTTGACATATTGGCTCTTGCAGAATAAATGCCAGCCCCATAGCCTGCAGTTCCACCTCCGATTATGATGCAATCATATAACTTAGCAGCCATAAGTAAAATAATATGAAAAGAATTTAAAAGAGTTTAGTTTTCCAGAATTCATATGATTTCAATAATAATAACATCCTTTAAGGAGCCAAATATTGACAATGCAGTAAAAGCAGTTGTTGAACAGGAAATTCCCGAGGAATATGAATTGATTGTTGCTGCTCCGGATTCAGGGACAAAGGAAATTGTTGAAAAATTTGCAGATAAATATCCACAAATAAAATATTTCAAAGATCCGGGAAAAGGCAAATCTTTTGCGCTTAATATGCTATTCAAAAAAGCAAAAGGCAGAATCCTGATTTTCACGGATGGGGATGTCCTGCTGGATGAAAATGCTGTTGCAGAAATAATAAAGCCGTTTGCAAATCCGCTTACAGGAGTTGTTGCGGGCAGAGTTGTTTCAGCAAATTCAAAGGAAGATATGTTAGGCTATTGGTCGCACCTGCTCTGCGACGCTGGTGCCCATTCCATAAGACAGGAATTATACAAAAATGAGCAGTTTGTTGAATGTTCTGCTTACCTGATGGCAATTCGTGCCGGAGTTATTACAGAAATTCCTGTTGATGTTGCAGAAGATGCAATAATGCCTTATTATTTCTGGAAAGCAGGATTTAAGATTGCTTATGCGCAGGACGCAAAAGTCTTTGTCAAATGGCCCACAAACTGGAAAGACTGGATAAAACAAAAAGTCAGGGCGGCAAAAGCCCATGAAAAGCTTGAGAAATATGCGCCAGATTTTCCCAGAGTCAAATCATTCACAAATGAAGCAACAAAAGGATGGCACCGCGCATTGTCTTACCCAAAAACACCCCAGGAGTTTGCATGGACTCTTGCATTATTTCCTGCACGTGCGTTAGTCTGGTTCAATGTTTATGCAATGCAGATGGGAAATAAATATTATACAGATGCATGGGAAAAAGCAGAAAGCACGAGATAACAAAAATTCATAAGAATTTTTGGAGTGGAAAAATTATAATATAATTTTTTCATAATTATTTCTTCATCAATTCAATAATTCTCTGGGCATCTGCTTTGCCTCTTAATTTGCCAATTATCACACCCTGCAGTTTGTCTGCAGGCATATTTTTGAATTCTTCCTTCAGCTTTGCAATTTCATTTTTTAGCTCGACATCAGATAAAAGTGCATGTTTCTTGAAAATATTCAACAGTTCGTCGTACTTTGGTTTTGATTTTACAACTTCCTCAATAATCTGCGGTACTGACTCTTTAACAATTGCAGGCCACTCTTGTTGGCCACCAGATAAGCATAAGAAAATCCTATCAAGTAATTGGTCATCAAGGTCAAGCTCCTGCAACTGAAGTTTTCTTTTAATATCTTTTGGAGTTATCACGATAGTCGTAGCAATAAGATTTGGGTTTAATTTTGGATAGTATTTTGTAAACATTTCAAAATAGTCTAGTTTGTCTGAATCCAAAAGCTGTTCAACTAAATCATTTGCCAATCCGGATTTTTCCAGTTTTTTCCTTTTTTCTTCAAAACTCTCTGGGATTTCCATATCTGCAATTTTCTTCTTGTCAATTTTAATCAGGGGAATATCAGTCTCGGGATACATTCTTGAGGCGCCTGGCATGGGCCTCAGGAATTTGCTTTTCAAATCCGGAAGAATATTTCTTACATGTGATTCTGTTTTTTCATTTGATTTTACCGCTGACAACTGCCGCTCTATTTCATTTTCAACAACCTTTAGCATCTGTGGCAGTTCCTGAACTCCTTTTAATTCAACGCGGGGATGTCCAGTAACTGAAATATTAATATCCTGTCTGATTGTTCCGATGCCTCTGATTACTTTTCCTGTTGACCTCAGCAACAATCCTATTTTTTCCGCGGTTTCCTTTACCTGTTCGGGCGTTTTGCAGTCTGGCGCTGTTGCAATCTCCACTAGTGGAATCCCAAGCCTGTCAAGCCTGAATGTAACTGAATCAGGATTCTCAGCAGTGCGTCTGGCAGCATCCTCCTCCAATCCGATTGTCTGTATGCCGACTTTTCCGAAGCTTGTTTCAATAAATCCGTTCATTCCAATCAAAGCGCTTCTCTGAAAGCCTGAAACATTTGAGCCATCAACAACAGTTTTTCTCATAAATTGAATTGTATCTGGAATTTCGCAGTGAAGCATTTTTGTAATAAGCAAGGCAATATCAAGCGCTTCAGTACTAACTGGATGCGGAGGTTCCTCATCCATCTCAACAAGGCAGTTTGTATCAGGATAAACTTCATATAAATAATATTTCCTTTTTTTCTTTTCAAAAATAGCAGCAGGGTCTATTTTTCCAGTCTCTCCTGCTAACGGACGCAACTCTCTTTTTACAATAATTGTTGGAATTTCATTTCTGACTTTTGAAGGACATTCACAGAATAATTTATTTGTATCCAGCTGCTGGTGTATTTCCAAACCCGCTTTCAAGCCAATCTGTTTGTAATCCATTTTAGTAAAGGAAAGTTTCAGGCAAAATCCTGTCAATAATCTCGCCGCAGAGATTTTCAGGCATTAGCTTTTTTGCCTCATCAATATCCTGAGTATGCCCGAGAATCCATCCTAATTTCACATATGCCGTTTCTGCCAGCATATTTTTCAGATAAATAACACCTGCGTCAAGCAGAACTCTTGCATTTGCATAAACATAAGGGTCTAATTCCCCGTAAATTGTCTGCGGTGCAAAGCAGACTACAACACCTTTCTCAACTGCTTCCTGAATTGCAGGTAGCCATGATGTTTTTTTATTTAATGGATTTACAGAAACATGTCCCAATCCTGTTGCTTCAATAACAACGCCTCTGTAGCCTTTTTCTATTAAATGATAAAGCAGTTCAGGCTCTGCGCCTGGAAAATACTTCAAAAGAGCGACTTTTTCCTCAAATTTAGTATCTGCAACAGTTTCCTCATTTTTTCTTTTCTTAAAATTTTTATTCAGAATTCGTATTTCACCTGTTGGTTTAATTTCAGCAATCGGCAGTTCATTTATCGGCCTGAACGTATTCCTTTGAGAAGTATGCATTTTTCTTGTATTTACACCCCTATTCGCTAAACAGAAATTATCAGAAGTTGTTCCATGCATAACAACAGCAACTTCTGCAATATCTGATTTGCAGTAATGTGCAGCGCAAATCAGGTTTTGTGCGCCATCGAAACTTCCCCTATCCGAAGAACGTTGTCCGCCGACTACCGCAACTGGCTTTGATAAATTGCGAAGCATAAACGAAAGTGCTGCGGCAGTGTAATGCAAAGTGTCAGTTCCATGTGTTACAATAACGCCGCAATCGTGAGTGTTTATTTCATCGGCAACTGCTTTTGCAATTGCCTGCCATTCTCTGAAAGTCATATCTTCAGATAATAATGAGAATGGCTCGGAGATTTTTCTTATATGAACAATATCTGCAAGTTCCGGAATCGTCAAAAGCAATTCTTCAGCTGATTTCAGGGGCGCAACTGCTCCAGTCTTATAATCAACTCTTGATGTGATTGTTCCGCCTGTTGTAATTATGGAAATTGAAGGCAAGTTTTTATTTATCGGCGGCTTGTATTCAGGTAGTCCCTCAATTTTTTCTTCCCCTATTTTCTTGACATTAACATCTTTTGTTAATCTGATTGGCAGATTATAGCCAGTTGATAATTTAATGATGAGCAGGTCCTTCTCAGCCGCAGGAGATGGCATTACAATTCCTGTATAAGTTTGAGTCTTGGTCTTCACTTCAACCTTATCGCCAATTGCAAACAACATTTTGCACCTCGCAATTTGCGGACATCAAAAGGCAAATTCGCAATTCTTTTGATGTATCGCCTATATTGAATAAGTTCATATCAAAGTAAAATTAAACTGATATTATAAAATGTTTGTTAAGACGACAGACTACTACGACGAACTGGTTGAAAGTCTTAAGGAATACGCCGTATTTGTAGCACAAATTTTAAAAGAATATGTGTATGCCAAGTCATATGGTTAGTTTAAGTAGATTAGATAGGCCAGATTTCAATTTTCACAAGCTTATGCTTTTTTATAACAGAAATAATAAAATTTTCTACACCATAACGTATTGTGAGGGTAATGGGGTTCTTTATTCATTCCTTCGACATTTAAAAAAAGATGAAAAAATCGTACAAAGTTATTTGTGTTTAAATCAACTAGTTAAAAATACCTTGCGATATGAACCAGACAGGTCAGAAAACGTAAGTTTGATGTATAAGTCTGCAGAGGTGCTTTTAGTACGTGGCACTTTTATTTCTGGACTTGCCTTAATAACTGATAAGGGAAGCGAAGAGGCGAGAAAAGACAGAAATGGAAACTTCAAATACCATCTTCAGTTTCATTTGATCGATAAAATAGAACATCAAAATTTTCAAGATTTGAGAGCAGGCAAAGAAATAGAAGTCAATAAAAAAGAAGTGACCAAAGATCTGGCATCCTTCCTTAATGAGTTTTAGATTTTGATAGCTGATGGTAGGTTTTATCTCCCAGAACAGAGTCAGCAAACCTGCATGATACGCAGTGAAACTCAATACAAAGAGATTCAACCAGTCGTCAGTTAGTTACACAAATAATATTTATTTATAATATACACCTACTTTTTACCAAGTGACAAATCCTGAACATATCTTTCAATAGCGCAAGATTATTTTCTCCATAAAAAATGCGGAAATTTGCTACTTTATATCGCAACAAAAATTTATAACTACTGGAATCGTTTGCAAATATATCCCCTGCATTTCCTGTGGACTTCATGTGCAAATCATCTGGAAAAATCGCACAACATGTCAATTGTATACTCAAGTATATAATTCTTTAAATATATGTGCGTTTCATTTAATGAAACATCCAATTAAAATTTGGAACACACACGAAAGTGTGTATGGAGGTTGGCTGGGAGTAGTTTCGTTAGTAACATCACTGGACCTAATCTAACATCAAACTTACATTAACAGCCAAGGCCAAAAATGGAATTTATTGTGCAAGACGCCTTGAAACAATCTGCCGGTAGGGCAGAAGATGACTTTGTAGTGGGACACGCCAATATAAAAGTTGTAGGCTGCGGTGGCGCAGGAATTAATGCCACTGACTGGCTGTACAAGAAGGGAGTCAAGGGAGCAGAGATTATTGGTTTAAACACTGATAAACTGCACCTGGACAACAGGGAAGCTGATAAGAAAATTCTAATCGGCCGGGACCTCACACGAGGTTTGGGCTGCGGTGGCTACCCTGAGAAAGGACACGAAGCTGCCAAAGAGTCAGTAACAGAAATCAAGGAAGCGATTAAAGGCGCTGATATGGTTTTTGTATGCGCAGGACTCGGCGGAGGAACAGGAACTGGTTCTGCACCTGTAGTGGCTCAAGTCGCAAAAGACATGGGCTGCATCGTAATAGGTGTTGTAACAATGCCTTTCAACATAGAAAAAGCAAGAATTGACAAGGCAGAGTTTGGTTTGAAGCAGCTGAGAAACGTGGCTGACACTGTTATCGTTATAGATAATAACAGGCTGGCAGATATAGCAGGCAACCTGCCTATACAGCAGGCATTTGCTGTTGCTAACGAGTTAATTGCAACAATGATTAAGGGAATTGTTGAGATAATTGCTGTGCCGAGCTTAATCAACTTGGACTACGCTGATGTAAAAGCGATTATGTCAAATGGCGGAGTTTCTGTTATTGGAATCGGAGAATCTGATACTGAAGGAAAAGTTGAGGAATCTGTAAACAGAGCTTTGTCAAACCCATTGCTTGATGTCAAATACGATGGTGCAACAGGAGCTTTGATACACATAACAGGCGGACCCGACATGACACTGGATGAAGCAGAGAAAGTAGGGGAACTTGTTACAGGCGGATTAGATGCTGACGCAAATATTATCTGGGGCGCAAGAATCGACCCGAAGTTCCAGGGCAAACTGCGTGTAATGACAATCATTACCGGAGTAAAATCTCCTTACGTACTGGGAAAGGTTGACTGGGCAAGACCATCTGAAAAGGCAGTGGAATTCAACAAAGAACTTGGCATTGAAATGGTGTAGGAGGTAAAACACCACTTTACAAACCGGAGTAAAGGCGGGCGTTAATGCCCGCCATATTTTTTTGTTTTTTTGAAACCCGAAGACAACGCAAAAATCTGCTGAAAAATGCAGAGTGGAAGAATATCTCCCACAAGCACCTCCAAAGTTGTCTAACCGTGGGTTCTGCGGTCCGCAAGGGCCGCGTTTTTCTAATCACAAACAAGCAGATTAGAAAAATCAGAATTTTTCTTTGTCTGCGGGGCGCAAGTCCCGCGTTTATATTTTCAAATGTTTTTTAAATAGCAAAATTCTAAGCTTAGCAAAAGGAGGCTATTAATGGCTAAAAAATTAAAACTGACAAATGTGCAAATGGCTTTAATCATTGGCGCCTTGATTGTGCTCTTAGTAATAATTTACAAGGGACACGGTGTTACAGGATATGCCACCGCAAAATATGTTGAAAAAAGTATGCCAACTGCTGGAGATTGGGTAAATGGCAAACATATAATATATTATATAGATGCGTGGGGTCACGCGCCTAATTGGAAAGGCTGGACAGACTGTTTGCAGCAATCCGGCGGCAGAGCGCTCGCAGATAGATTCTGCCAATGCAATTCTCTTGGATCGACTTATGGTGAAAAACCCTGCTACCACGAATGGAAAAAAGCACGAACGACTTGGGATATTACTATGTATAAAACTAATGGCGTTAAAACCTGTTCATATGGCTTCTTGTCAGAAACAGGTGAAGGGGAAGCATTTACAAAAATTAGATGCAATGCATGATAAGCAATAATTTTTATTTTTTATTTATTTTCTTCATCAAACATTTTTTAAAGCCCGAATTGTAAGTATAATATAATGGCCAAGAAAAAACAATTTGATTTGCGGTTGGTGCTTGTTATTGGAATTGCGGCTGTGCTATTCATAATGTTCTTCCAATCCGAAGGAAGTACAGCAAAATTTTCGGCAGCATCAGGATATAGAGAGATTGCGACCTATAGAAACATAGCAGGCACACGCCATTACATAGATGCATGGGGTCACGCATCGCCTGAGTGGAAAGGATGGACAGATTGCTCTCAACAACCTGGCGGCAGGGCTATGGCAGAAGCTATGTGCAAATGCTTTTACGGAAAAGGGCTGTACGGGACAAATGCGTGCTACCATGAATGGAAAATAGACAGGATAGCTTGCACTTCTGGGTATTGTGCATCCACAATGGGCGTTGCTAGTTTTATCCTTACAGACAGTCGTGACACAGGCACGGGAGAAGCATTTACAAAAGTTAGATGTGCAAAATAATTTTATTTTTTATTATTTTTTAATTTATCAGCAAGGTTTTTAATTGCATTTTTCACAGCAATTAAAAATGATGAACGAAAAAGTGCATGCTGAGATAAGGGATTCATTCAGGGCAGATTTTTATGCCCCTCTAGATTACATCGCAGGGCATAAATATGCAAGAGCTGCACTGGAGAAGCTGTTTGAAGTTCCTTTTGATAAATATGTGGAGCAGAAGAATCTGACGTCATATCTTATAGAAGCAGAAAAGCAGCTTGACACACTTGTTGAGCTCGGCGCAGTAAAAAGTACCGGCACAACTCTAAATCCGAAATATTCAATCACTTTGAAAGGACATGATGCTCTAGTTACTTATCAGATTTTATACGATGAAGCAAAACAGAAAAGAAGTAATAAAGAAGCAAGACAGCTGGTAAGAATGTGGCTTAGGCAAATCTGATAGTATTATAATTCTTTTAGCTTGAATTTAGCAAACGCTTAACAAAGTCAAATCATGAGCTTTCAACTCAATTGTTATCATAACATAATATTTATATATGCTATTAATTAAATTGTTATGAGGTAATATCACGGCCAGGAAAAACAAGCTTAACAGAAATTTAGGATTGGTTGCAATTGCTGTTATTGCGTTAATTGTTTTTATGATGTTTTCAGGAGCATCGGATAGCACTGCAAAGTTCTATAATGTAATTGCAAAAAACAAGATAATTCCATCACTTGAAAATACAGATACTACATGCAGTGATGGCAGAGACAATGACTTTGATGGTAAAATAGACTGCAAAGATCTTACTGATTGTAATGGAAAGTTTTGCACACAAGTCAGGAGACAATGTCCCGCAGGAACTTCAGGCGGCGGATTTGATAAGAAATGTATGGCCGGAAACTGCATACAGATTTCAATGAGCGCATTATGCAAAGAAAGCAACTGTGTAGATGGTATTGATAATGACAAAAGCGGTGCGACAGACTGCGCAGATACGAATTGCAATGGACAGGTGTGCAAATGGTTAACAACTCCTCCGCCAGGAGCAGTGGGACCAGACAGAACAGAAGACATATGCTCAAATAAAGCCTGCGTTCCCAAAGGACCAAATCTGTGGACAGAAATTGCTTGCGGCGATAGCATTGATAATGATTTGGACGGCTTGAAAGACTGCGCAGATGCGAACTGCGATGGGCTGATATGCAAAACAGTACAAGTACCTGCAGGAGCCACGGGTTCAGCAAGATTGGACACGTGCACGAATAATGCCTGCGCTCTGGGAGGGTACATATGGACAGAAGTCGCCTGCAGCGACGGAATAGATAATGATGTTGATTACAAGATAGACGGCGCAGATTCTGATTGCTGCCCCAGTGCAGATTTGATACCAACTAAGGTTACAAAAACATATGCATATAATAACCAAGCCAGACGATATGATTGTATATATGAAGTATTTATAAAAAACCAAGGATCTGTCAATGCTGACGCGTCGTCATATAGGGTCGAATTATTACCGCCCAACGGTGGAAGCTGGACTGGACCCGATTTTTCAATGAAGAGCCTTGCCGCTGGCGAAACAGGTTCAGATACGTTTAATACCCCCAGCGCAACACAAAATTTCACTAGATTGGGCATACGTGCAGATGATGGCAGTACTACTAAAATAACAGAATGTGATGAAAACAACAACTATGCAGAATTCAATAATCTCTAATTCCTTTTTTTCTTCATCAAACATTTTTTAAAGTCCAAATAATAAACATGAGGTAATGGCCAGAAAGAAAATAAAGTTATCCAGACTTTCAATAGCGTTGATTATTGGTGTTTTTGTGGTAATTGTTATATCAATCTTTGGAACATCAGGCAATGTTGGCAACTGGTATGCATCTGGACTGTATAAGGCAAAAATTGCTGCATATAATGCAGGAAAGACATCAGATTTGCTGGGTAATACGAAATACTTGATTTCCAATGAACTCACATCCTTTCCTGTTGATGCGTGGGGAAATTCGGGATGGGATGACTGTTCATCAATGAGCGGAGGCAAAGACCGCGCAGTTATTTTTTGCGGGTGCCGAGGGTACGCCAATGTTTATAATGATGGCAAAGGCGCGTGTTACAAGGAAAATGCGAATTCCAGATGGAGTTGGGTGTATGATTCTGCCCCTACTTGCGGGAAAAAATCCGGAGATAACACAGGCTCAGGACTGGCAGTAACAAAAATAAAGTGCTATAAAGCATACTGATGAAAATTTTTGGAAGTTAAAACATCACAGTCATAATAAGCTGTAAATTCCAGATTTTTTAATAAAGCTTAAATAGTGAAATCTAATAATAAAAGCAGGAGGTATTATGGCAAAAAAATCAAAAACTAAATTATCGATAGCAACAATTGCAGCAGTAGCAGTAGTATTGTTTGTAATAATATTTGCAACAAAAGGGTCATCAACCGCACAATTCCCTCACGGGACAGGCAATGTTGATAAAGCCATGTCATTTGCTATTGATGCATGGGGTTATGAGGGCTGGGGAGATTGCTCAAGCCAGACTGGTGGCAAAAACTGGGCAGATGCATATTGTAAATGTATAGGGTATGCTTCCGCTGTGAAATGCTATCACGCATATCACAACAGCAGATGGATTTGGGATTTTAATACAAAAACCTGCTCATCGAAAAAAGGAACAGCTACAGGAAACGGTATTGGTTTTGATACTATACGGTGCAAGGTACCATCCTGGTAAGCGTATATAATAGTTTCAGCTTATGCTGCAACAGCAAAACCATAAATTTCGATAAATCCTGCTGCAACGATTATTGCAACTGATAGTATGAATAACATTGCAGCATCATTGATTGCCCGATAGAATTTTGCAGAACCATACCTTGTTTTCTCCTCATCAACTGCTACAGATAGTAATCCACCCGCAATCGCAGCAAAAAAGAAGCCAATGAATTCCAAACTTGCATGCGGAACGAATGACAGAACTGTTGTGAATTTACCAAGGCTTGCCATAAAAATTCCCAGAACAGATGCATTCCATGTAATCAGGATGGTGGCGCCGACGCCGTAAATGAAAGATAAGACAAGTGCAAATAAGGCAAGTTTCATGTTGTTTGAAATTATTCCAATTAAAGTTGTCTGAGTCTGGCTGAAAAATCCTATTATAGAAGACAAAGGCTGTGTAAACACAGCAATCTGCTTGTCAAAAAAGAAAAGTGCAGCTTTTTGCGGCAGAATAAGATACCAGATTGCATAGCACAAGGCAACACCCAGGAAAAACAAGCCATAGATTGCAGCCATTTTTCCATTTCTGTGCCAGAATTCCTTTGCTTTTGTAACATCAAGCACTTTTCCCAAAAAGGGAGTTGCCGCAATTGTTGTAAACAGGATGCCTGCTATCGCAGCATCCTCCGGAAATATAAACAAACCAATTGATGTTCCAATAAACGAAAAGCAGACACCGAGAATCAGGGCATAAACCGGTTTCTTTACAACCCACTGCGGGCGTATCAAATACTCCACAACCATTCGTAAAAATAATCAAAAGCATGTTAAAAATGCGAGTTTAAACTCATAAGTAAAGAGTAGTTTAATTTATGAAAAAATGCCTGCGAAACCGGTGCATTTTTCCATCCCAAAACCAGAGGTTTTTGTTATGCATTAAACAACCCTGAATGTTATCCTGTCTGTATTGTCAATCGGATTGTCATTCAGCACGGGCTTTACACTTGCTACGGCAGTGTATGCGCCTTTTGCGGGAACAGTCCATGTAATCTTAATGGTTTCTGCAGCGTTTTGTTCAAGTGCATTCAAAGGCATGGTTTTTATCACATTGCCGTTGACAGAGAAATCAACTGTTGTTGCAGGGGAATTGTCCCCGAAATTTTTAACAACAAGGATGAATGTGACTGTACCCTGTGAGACAGGCGTAACAGGCCTGTTCTGGAAGCTTATTATCTTTAACTGCGGATCCAGAATCCTGTGGGCTTTTATTACTGTTAACTGCGTGGCATCTCCCGTGATTTCAGATGCAGGCATGACAAAGCTTGTAAATATTACAACCAGCGCAATTATTAGCACTAGTTTGATTGCAAACTGCAAATCAAATTTAGCGGCCATAAATAAGACTGCTAATACTCATTTAAATCTGTTTTGCTGGGTATCAAATAGTGTTTACTGTTAAGTTCTTACTAGTATTTAAATACAAAATTTTCCTGAGGAATATTAAGGAGGCAATTATATGGCCAAAAAAATAAACAAAAATATGAAGATGGTGTTTATTCTGATTGTGCTCGCAATGCTTTTTATGTTTTTTTACGGCAATTCGTCAGGGATGGATTTTTCGGGAATTTTTGCATCAAAAACTGCAGCAAAACCAGATTTGACACCGGTTGCAATAAAGTTTAATGCCGCAACTGAAACACAGGCAGCATCAACAACTGTTTCAGTCAAGAACCAGGGCACCGCAAATGCAGCAAATGTTGAAGTCTTGGTAAAAGATGCATTTAACAACAACTTGGGAACCTGCACAATCAGCACAATAAATATGGGTGAGACAAAGTCCTGCGATGCACCTTACACAGGCATGTATGCACCAAATTATGAGCACGCATATATCGACCCCAACCGCAAAATATCTGAAACCCTAGAGACAAACAACGACATAACGGCAGATATCTGATTATTTTTTTCTTTTAATCTTCTTTTTTACTTTTTCAGATGCAGATTTCAGAACCCTCTTTGCTTTTGCAGTTAATTTTTCTCTAGCACTAGTGGCATGGGATCTTAATGACGGGAAATGCCTTTCTGATTCACCGTAAGCGCCAAAGTGCAAAACATCTGTAAATGCCGGCCTGGAAGGCGCCCTCGGTTTATCGTTTGAATAGCCCAGCGGCACGATTGCGTGAATCTCAACATAGTCCGGAATCCTGAATTCTTTTCTCAGATTCGGCTCTGTAAATGCACCAACCCAGCATGATGAGACACCAAAGTTATGCGCTGCCAGTAAAATGTTCTCAATTGCTGCGGCAACATTCTGTACGGAATATAATTTTTCCCCGCGCCCGCCAAATTCCTGCAGTCTGGAGCTTGACTCCGAGCATACAATTACAATAATTGGCGCCTGTATCATCCAATACTGCCCCAGTGCGGCTTTTGCAATGGCTTTTTTACTCTCCTCAGATTCAACTATAAGAAATCTCCAGTTTGTTATATTTCCCGCAGCAGGCGCGCAATGCCCCGCATCAAGTATTGCATAAAGAATCTCATCAGGGATTTTTTTATCTTTAAACGAATGAATGCTTCGTCTTGATTTGATGACGTCAAATGTGTCCATAGACAAGTTTATATTTATAGATATAAAAACCTTATTCATGAGATATTCAATTCTTGCAGACGCGTATGAACAACTGGAAGGCACAACGAAAAAGCTTGCAAAAACTGAAATCATTTCAAAACTTCTGAAAGCAGCGCCTGCAGAAGACCTGCATAGGGTTGTAATGCTTCTGACAGGAAAGGTTTTCCCTCCGTGGGATGACAGGGAAATCGGAGTTGCCAGCCAGCTGATGGCAAAGGCAATTTCAATTTCAACAGGCGCCTCCGAAAAGGAGATTCTGGACAAATTCAAGAAAACAGGGGATTTGGGAAGCGTTGCAGAGCACTTCAGCGAAAAAAAGAAGCAGAGAACACTTTCAGAAGAGCTGCTGACAGTAAAAAAAGTTTTTGAAAATTTAAGGAAAATTGCAGAGCAGGAAGGTTCAGGTTCGCAGGACAAAAAATTAAACCTGCTTGCTGAACTGCTTTCATCAGCAAAAGCAAAGGAGGCAATGTATATTTCCAGAACAGTTCTTGAACAGCTGAGAGTGGGAGTTGCAGAAGGGCTTATTCGCGATGCGATTGCGCAGGCTTTTGATTTAAAGCCTGAAGAAGTTGAAAATGCATGGAATTTCAGACCTGAGTACGGTGAAATTGCAGAAATAGCCAAGGAAAAAGGCGCTAAAGGTTTGCAGAAAATTGAGCTGGAGTTGGGAACGCCATGCAATGTTCTTTTGGCGGAAAAATCTCCGGATTTGAAAACTGCTCTGGAATCTTTTGAAAAGCCCCTATTGCAATATAAATACGATGGGATGAGGTGTGTCTCAGGAAATTGTACTATTTATGTCAAAAATAAGGGTCTGACTGCAATTAAGAACATTAAAGTTGGCGATTATGTTTTAACACACACAGGAAATTTCAGAAAAGTAACCGCTAAGAGCAAAAGAGTAATTGAACTTAAAGAGCGCATATTCAAGTTGCAAAGCCGGCTCGGATATGAATTTAAAATCACAGAGGGTCATGAAGCCCTAACCAAAGTTGGTAATAAGATTATGTGGATTAACATAGAAGATTTGCCGGAAAATGCCGAATTGGTATTTCCTATTCCAAAATTAAACTCTCAAGACAAAGGCCCAAATCCACATTTGAGATTAGAAACTATTGATGGTTATTCTAAAACCATAAAACTAAATGAAGATTTTTATTATTTCTTAGGTTTATGGGTCGGGGATGGCTACTCAAATATTCTGAATAAAACTCGCAGGATTGGAATTGTTTTTAACCTTAAAGAAAAAGAAAAATATGACTTATGCGAAAAGTTAGTGAATAAAATTTTTGGCATAACTGCAATATCTAAGAATATTCACAACGGAGCGATGTATTTGTATTGGACTGATGGTGCATTTTTACACTGGTTGTCAAAAAATTTTAGAAATAAAACCCACAAGGGTTGGTTTGGCAAGACTTTACCTGAGTGGTTCTGCAATGTTAAAAAATCTCAATTTCAAGCTTTCCTAAAAGGATGGATAGATTCGGATGGTTATACGGGGCCGGACAATGTTACTTTAATACATACTAAAGAAAGTTGGCTAGCGACTTATGCGCATCTAATAGGATTAAAATTTGGAATACTTTCGTGTGTAAGGCCGATAATTGTTAACGGCGAAACATATTATCGGTTGATTTTAATAAACTCAGATAAGCATGCCAAAATTGTTCGAAATAAAGTTTTTGTGAAAATATACAAAAAACAAGAATTAAGGAGATGTCACCCAAGAGGCATTGACCCTCGGCAAGTCGTTTATAATTTACAGGTCGAAGGCGATGAAAGCTATTGTACATCTTTTTTTGCCTTGCATAATTGTTTAATTCACAAGAAAGGCGAAAAAATCTGGATATTTACCCGTCGTTTAGAAAATGTAACAAACGCTTTTCCGGAGATTGTTGAATTTGCAAAGAAAGGATTGAAAGCCCATGAAATAATAGTTGATGGGGAAACTATTGGATTAAATCCGAAAACAGGAAAACCAATACCCTTCCAGCTGCTTTCAACAAGAATCAAAAGAAAATATGACATTGAAAAGGCAATGAAAGATACGCCTGCGCAGGTGAATTTATTTGATATTCTTTATCTGAATGGAAAAACCTTATTTGACAAGACACAGTCCGAGCGCTACGAACTTTTGAAAAAGGAAGTTCATGAAATCAAGGATAAATTCAAGATTGCAGATACTTTGATTACAAAGGATTTGAAAAAAGCAGAATCTTATTATAAAGAAGCACTGGATGCAGGGCATGAAGGCTTGATTGTAAAAAATCTTGATTCCTTTTATATTCCCGGGCGTTCTGTTGCAGGCGGATGGCTTAAAGTAAAACCCGTTCTTGAGAACTTGGATGTTGTTATTGTGGGTGGAGTCTGGGGAACAGGAAAAAGAACAGGCTGGCTTGGTTCCTTAATTTTGGGAATACGCGATTCTGATACTGACGAATTTAAGGAAATCGGAATGATGGGAACCGGAATTAAAGAGAAAAAAACAGAGAAAACAGATGTTACATTTGAGGATGTAACAAAAATGCTCAAGCCCCTGATTATTTCAGAAAAGGAAAACACTGCGAAAATAAAGCCGAAAATTGTTATTGAAGTTTCATACGAGGAAATACAAAAAAGCCCAACTTATGAATCAGGATTTGCTTTGAGATTTCCTCGTTTCGTGAGACTCAGGCCTGACAGGTCAGCGGATGAGGCAGATGATTTAAACAGAGTAAAGAAGATTTACGAGATGCAGAAAGGAAGGAAGAAGTGATTACTTTTTCTCTAAAATCATTTCAAAACCAAATGCATTAAGGATGCTTTCAAGTTCTTTTGGAAAACCTTTTTGTCCTATGGTAGTTGGAGAAGTTATAGTTATTACAACCTTCCGTCCGAAATTCTCAATCAGGCTTATTTTATAAGGTGGAAATATATTTTTTGGAAAAAACCATTCTGTTTTTCCTGCAATGGCGCCGCAATCATCAAGTCTTTTTAGCAGTCTAATATATATTTCATCATTTGTAGAATAACTTACTATAAAATCAGATTGAAAGCGGAAAACAGGATAATCTGCATTTATTGGCATATATGATTAAAAAGTCAAAAGTATAAAAGATTTATTAGACACAAAAAAACAAATTCAAAAAAAGAAAATAATTTTTATTATTTTATTTTTCAGCAGGGGGATTTTTCTTTGATTCGCCATCCAGAAAACCCTGCACAAGCTTTTCTATGACTGTTTCATCCAATCTGTATCTTTTTGAAAGAAGTGTAATTTTGGAATTTTTTAAAAGACTTGTAGGTTTAAGATGTTTCTTTAAATGGATAATATTCGCATACGCACCTTGTAATCTGCCGCGGTAAATCCTGCAGACAGAAATAGGCACGTCCGCATATTCTGCCATCCGCTCGTCATTATATCTGTTCAAAAATGCGCGGTTCAGATGGTCTTTTTCATCTGCGGATAAATCACTAACACACGTAATCTGCGGCTTGTGCGTTCGCAAGTCAGGACCGTTTGCTCCTGCTGTCCGAAGATCCGGTCTTGAATAATTTTCGGAAATTACTGTGCCTGTAGCAGCAATAATTTTTCTTGCTGTTTCTTTGGAAACGCCAGTTTCAGATGCAATGCGTTCAAGCTCACTTTCAGTTATTTCAGCTTTAGCTCTAAAAGATAAATATCTGCCTTCTTTGATGGACGTAATTTTTCCTTGCGACAAACCCGGAGGGCCGCATTTATCCCAAATAGCAATAATATCTTCAAGCGCGTAATTTGTCTCCTGCTGGACTTTCAGAATCCCAAGACCTTCACGTTTTAATCTGCTGACTGTGGAAATCATGTCGCTGTCGCTTATCATATTTTAAAGGCACGTTTTAATTTTTTAAACATAACTGATACCCGCGGGCAAGAAAAGCTTAAATTGAAACAAACCAATACCGCATCATGCCACCGATTAAATATAGGGACCACGAGAGAGCGGAAGCTGTCGGCGCAAGAGTTTTCGGTTCAATGGACGGCACAATCAGCACGCTTGCTGTAATCGCAGGAGTTGCCGGAGCCACAACAAACAATTATATCGTACTGGTTGCGGGAGTTGCAGCAATGCTTGCAGAGGCGATTTCAATGGGCTTTTCATCCTACAGCTCTGCAAGAGTCAGGGAAAGACTGGTGGGGCACAAAAGAAAGCTAGTCCAGAGAAGTGCAACAGAAGGCACGACGTTCTGGCTCGTAACAATGGTGGGAGGTGCAATTCCGCTGATTCCATTTTTATTTGACATGGGAAATCTTATTTACGGTTTGTTTTTAGCAGTTATTTTTAGCACATTGTTTTTGTTCGTAATTGGTTTTTACACCGGAAAAATTACAAAACGCAATGCGCTTTACGAAGGTTTGCTTAACGCATCAATTGGTCTTGTGGCTGCAGCAGTAACTTATACAGTCGGCTACATAATTTCTTCAGTTGCGTAATGACATTAATTTATATACTAAAATAATCAGGAATATGTATTTGGAGGGGGAAATGGTCATAAAAAAATTATTAATACCTACAGTATTTTTAGCTGCATTGTTATCAATCGCATTGGTTTGGGCAGGAGGATTCTCAGCATCTGCAAGCCCAACACAAGTTGAATCCGGAGCCACAACACAACTGCTCACTTTTACAATCATTAATCCTGATCCCTTAGGAAGTAATATAACTAGAGTAAATATAACTCTTCCTTCTGGTTTCTTATTTATCGGAAACTCAAATCAAACATCAATTGCCCCAAACGTAAACTTTACTAATACATCATCTGTTTTAACGTGGGTTAATACAACTACCAGCGGACTTATAGCTGGACAAGGAGGTTCTGCAACATTCACGTTCAATGTATCTGTTCCATTGGGAATTGCAGGAATTGGGCATTATAATTTTACAGTCGGAACTGTGCATAATAACACACTTATGGCGAACGTGACAAATGTTAGTGTTCAAGTTATAGATAATACACCACCAACGCTAACGAATTTTTATCCGGATACAGATTCAAATGTAACAACACTTAAGTTTAATGTCAGTGTTAATGTGAACGAATTAAATTTAGATAATGTCTGGTATTATTTAGTGGATTTAACAGGTGGTACTCCTAATTCTGCAAATGTATCCATTACATTTAATACAACTACTAAAGTAGTTAATGCAACTACCAGAGTCGTAGGTACAAATTTCAGTCAGACTATTACCTTAAACTTTACAAGCGGTTATACTGGTCCTGGGCGCCATCAAATTGTATTCTGCGTAAATGATACTTCCGGAAACACTGTTTACAATCAAGTACCGTCATATTACGCAGTTAAAGTCGCAAACGTGACACAAATTAAAGATTATATAGTCAATGCATCAGGTAATACTATATCTTGGAATTTAACTTTTGAAAATGGCACAAGAATTTCTGATGACAGAATGGCGCCATTAGAAGCTAATTATACTATGCACATTAATGCAACTCTAACAACTTTTGTGGAAATAGTTGGTTTCCAAATAAACGAAACTTTGGCGCAAAATATTGGTACCACTAATCAGAGCAGCACAATTACAAATGCTGTGCAGAGTTCAATGTATTCATCAGGCTATAATACAACTGACTTTATATGGTACAACGTCGATTCATTCCTACCGAACGCATCCTTTTACAAATACGGGCGAATACAGTTGCCAAAATATTATGATGCGGTATTTTATTGTAGTGGGACAGACGCATCCGTAACTAACTGTTCAAAGATTAATGCGTGCGGTGGATGGATAAACGCAACAAATTATACAGCTATACCTGCAAATAGTGGTTGTTATAATACTACAGAGTCTGCCGGAAAAACAGTTCTGTATGTTAAACACTTCTCAGGCGGCGGAGGAGGAAACGACACATTGGCGCCCGCAGTAACCGTAATTGTGCCAGCATCAAATTCCGCGTACAGAGCCAATTTCACGGTTAATATAACAGTTACAGACGGGACTGGAATTAATATAAGCAAAGGAGTTTATTACCGGCTTGAAAATAATACATATAACAGCACATGGTTTGCAATGTCAAATGAGACAACAAATACGACAGCAAATTCATTTAATGCAACTTTTGATATAACATCTGTTCTAGATAATAATTATACATTTAGATTTAACGCAACAGATTTGTTTGATCAGGTAAATGCAACAACTATAGGTGGTAATGTTATAATTGATGATACGCCTCCAACAATATCATCATGTTCGTTATCCGCATCCAGCGTTACAGTTAATGATGCATTAACAGCAACTTGCGTAGGTCCAGAAGATAATTCAGAAAGCTTCGGTGGTAGCCAATCATGCCCAGCTACAAACCCAAGTACAAGTGCGACTGGAACATTCACAGCGACATGCACCGTGACAGATATAGCAGGAAATCCTAGTCACGCTACAGCGTCCTATACTGTTTCATTGGCACCGTCTGGAACAACGGGAGGTGGCGGTGGCGGAGGCGTCGGTGGCGGCGGAGCAACAAGCAGCGTAATTGTATCAGTAATAAATCCTGGAAAAGTTGAAGCAGTCACGGGATTCAGCACCGCAGTAGACGTTACAGCGGTGGATTTGGAAGTAAAAAATACAGTAAATGGAGTGAGTATAGCAGTGCAAAAGCTTACAGAAAAGCCAACTACACTCAGTACAGCGCCGAGCGGCGCAGCAGTATATACATACTTGCGTATTACGGTACCAACACTGACTGCGGATAACATAAAAACTGCAAATATAGAGTTCGCTGTTCCAAAATCCTGGCTGACTGCAAATGACATTGACAAAAATACTGTTGCCCTGAATAGATACGGCGTCACTTGGGATAAGCTGACAACTTCTCTTACAAGCGAAGATGCAAGCAATGTATATTATAAAGCTGAAACTCCGGACTTCAGCATATTTGCAATAACAGGAGATAAATCAACAACGCCTGCGGAAAAAACAAAAACAACAGGAGCCAAAACAACAGCTGAACAGACAACAACAGGAATAAAGTCTACAGCAGCTGCGCCAAAGATTCCATCAGGAACTGCAGGAATACTGGTATTGCTGGTAATTATATGCCTTTGCTTGTATTGGTATAAACATAAATCTGGCGGAAAGAAAAAGCTCAGAAAACACTGATTTCTTTTTTTATTTTAATATGTTAACCATATATTCATACCGAAATTCTTTAATATTTACTATATTTGATTTTACTATGAGGAGGTTGGCTGGCATAGTAATATTGGTATTTGCTGTTCTACTGGCAATTATTATTTTCGGGGGAACTGAGTTCAGAACTAATAGATATTTCTGCAATTCAGAGTTGGATTGTACGGCAGAGCAGTGCTGCCATCCAACATCCGCAATAAACAAGGACTTTGCGCCAGACTGCAGTGATATGGTCTGCACCGCAGAATGCAGTCCTGGAACAATTGACTGCGGAAACGGCGAGATAAAATGCGTCAAAAACCTGTGTCTGGCGGTGCTGAAATGAAAAAATTGATTCTTCCAATATTGTCGCTCCTGTTTGCGGTGGTAATTATTATCTTGAAGATTTCATATCCTGCGCCAATAACAGGCGCAGCAGCAGGTTTGGGCGATTTTGAAGAAGTTCTTACAATCTCAGGCGAAAACAGGCAATTGGTGCAGCACATTGTTTTTGATGAAAATCCCCCGCTGTTCTGCGAGGACGGAATTTACATAGAAATTGACCACAAGTCAGTGCCTTTTGAAGTCCGGAATGAAATTTATAGAGATGGTGTCTGCAGGGAAGCTGATGTTCTGATAACAGCTCCGGTTTCTGCCGAATCTGTTTCGGAAAATGAAACCCTGCCTGAAAACAGTTCAGGCATTGAAAATATAACAAATGAACCTGCGTTGGAAATTCCTGAAAATCTGAACGAAAGCTTGAATGAAACAAATGAGGTTACTGAGAATCAGTCATCTGAAAATACAAAGCCCGAAGAGTCGCTTGCTATGTTAACAGGCATGGCAATTGCAGAGCCAACTGCCGAAGTAAAAATCTATTACGGCTCTGCTGCTGAAACGCCGAGCGCAAGCATAGGAAAAGATGTGCAGATTGCGTATAAATCAGATTCCAGCCCTGAGCTGATTGTTTTAAGCAGGGACGGCGCGGTCTTTTCAAAGGAAGTGACAAAGGATGAATTGCGCGAGCTTGCAAAAACAGCAAAGGCAATTGAAAAAGACGAGCAAGTCAGCGCTTTGCTTGCAGACGCAGTTCCACTAGTGAGAGCTGATGAAGTCTGGAATAAAACAGTAAACGGAAACAGCATTCTGGGCACAGGCTTTTCAATCTGCATTGTTGATACCGGTGTTGATTACACGCATCCTGACCTTGGGGGATGCTTTGGTGCTGGATGCAAAGTAATAGGCGGGTATGACAATGTCAATCATGATTCTGACCCGGTTGATGACAATGGGCACGGAACACACGTCGCAGGCATAGCAGCCGCAAACGGCGGAATAAAAGGAATTGCTCTCGGCGCTAACATAGTTGCCTTGAAATCACTGAATTCCGCAGGCGGAGGTTATCTGTCAGACACAATCACGTCAATGAAATGGTGTACTGATAACAGCACTTTGTACAATATAACTGCAATAAGCCTGTCTTTGGGGACATCAGCTCTTTACACAGATTACTGTGACAGCAGTTATCCTGTTCTCGCTTCCGCGATTAATGATGCGATTGCAAAAAACATCACTGTAGTGGTTGCAACAGGCAATTCTGCAAATTACACTGCAATCGCATCGCCGGCCTGCGTAAAGAATGCAACACGTGTAACAGCATCTGATAAGTCAGATGGTTATGCAGTCCTGGCAAACCGCGGTTCCAATTTCTTGGATATTTTGGTTGCGCCAGGCATCGGCATCAATTCAACAAAGAGAGGCGGCGGTTATGTTTCAATGAATGGAACATCAATGTCAACACCATTTGTTACTGGACTTGTTGCTTTATTGCAGCAGCATGAAATGCTGAATTTCAATAAAATCCTGACTGCATCACAGGTATTTGATGCAATAAATGACAACGGCGTTTCTCTGAGTGATTCGCAGTCAGGCATGTCCTGGAAAAGAATTGATGCGTTTGCTGCCATCAGTTCGCTGCAGGAAGCTGAATTCAGCACGCAGGTTGCCATAACAATCCAGTCGCCAATAAATGGCGCATTTTACAAAAACAGTGCTGTTGATTTCAACATAACTGCAAATAGGAATTTGTCATCAGCTTATGTTTCAATTGATTCTGGTGAAAATATGGTTTTGCTTAATGATATAGATTCGCATTACTATAATACATCGGTTTTAAATGAAGGTGCGCACACCGCAGCATTTTCCGCATACAGCATAGAAGGAAATTCAACAACAGCAAATATTTCCTTTACAATTGATTTGACAAATCCTTCGGTTGTTTTAATTTCGCCGGAAAATAATTCAGTTATTCATGGGGGTGCAATAATCCTGAACATAACTGATGCATATCTTTCCACAGTCGTTTATTATACAAACAAGAATTCAACCACTGTTGTTCTGGGAAATCCTTACAGCATCAGCACGGTTTCCTGGCCAAAAGGTGGGATTGTTCTTACAGTAATCGCAAATGATTCTGCAGGAAATACAAACCAGCCGATTTTTATTTTTAATGTGGGCAATACTGCACCAAACGCTACTGCAGTTTCAGTAACGCCTGCCACCGCAACAAAAGCTTCTGATTTGACTTGTTCTTATACATACTCGGATGCCGACGGTGATTCTGAAGTAACATCAGGAGTAAACAGAACTGCAATTTACTGGTACAAAAACAGAGTTTTGCAGCAGAATCTGACCTCAGCTACAGTAAAAAGCAGTAATTTGACAAAAGGCGAAACATGGAGATGTGCAGTAAAAACTTTTGACGGTTATGAATTCAGTCCTCTAGTAAGCTCAGATAATAATGTTACAATTCTGAACTCGGTGCCTTCAGTATCTATTTTATATCCAAAGACTTCGGGTGAACGCGCAACAGGCACGGTAACTGTTAACGCAACAGTAACAGATGCAGACGGGCAGTCTGACATAAACGCAGTCCATTTCTATTTCACAAATTCAACCGGCATTTTTTTGATAGGCACGTCAGTAAACATATCAACAAAATACGAAGTTAGCTGGAATACATCAACAACGCATGACTACAATCTGACGCGCATCATTGTTAATGCAACAGACTCTGCATCAACAACAAGCGGAACATCAGACACTTTCATAATAAATAACATCAATGAAGCGCCGTCTATAATACTTACAGAGCCAGACGGAAATACGACGTTGAGCGGAATAGAATATATTGAATGGAGAATTTCAGATGCAGACGGTGATTTGTTGTTTAATGTCTCAATTTATCTCAGCCCAGACGGCGGCACAACTTGGAGTTTAATAAAAAACAAAACTGCAGGCATCGGCACGGGAACACAAAGCTGGAATACTGCAACAGTAAGCAATGGTGCAAGGTACAGAATAAATGTTACTATAACAGACCCGGGCGGGCTTTCTGCTTCAGACATCTCAGACAGCAATTTCACGGTAACTAATTCTGCAGGCTCTGGCGGCAGCAGCGGCAGTGCAGCGGGGGAATCAGGCGAAGCTTCAGGGGCGCCTGCTGCAGCACCTGCAGCAGATTATGATATAACGCAGAGATTTTCCGCAATATCCACAGCAGTGCCCACGAAATTCTCCGTGGACAAGGAAGGCCTTGCATTGACAGAGGTAATTTTAAGCGTACAGCAGACCACAGCCAATGCGGAAATTAAGATTAAAAAACTCACAGAAAAGCCTGCGGACATATCTGTAACGCCTGAAAATGCATACCAGTATTTCCGGATTGATACAACAAATCTTTCAACACTAGCGTCTGCAACCCTCAAGTTCAAGGTTCCAAAATCATGGGTAAATGATAACGTGATTGATTACAAAACAGTTTCCCCGAAGAGATGGGCATCAGGCCGCTGGAACAGCCTGACAACAAGTGTTGACAGGGAGGATGATTCAAACTACTATTACATTTCAGTAACCCCTAGCTTTTCTGTTTTTGCAATAACAGGAAATAAAATAGAGGTTCAGGCTGCCGAAGCAGAGCCGGCAGAAGGCAAGACAGGTACATTGTTCGGGAAAAGCACAGGCGCATCAATTTTTAACTGGCAGATTAATTCTGACAGCATTCTGCTCTTCCTCGTGGTATTTACATTTTTGCTTATAGGACTAATATACGCTGCGAACAGCAGGCTTGAAAGCAAAAAGCCGAAAATGCCGCAGCAGATGCAACAGATGCCCCAGCAGATGCAGTACCCCCCGAGACAGTATCAATATCAGCAGCCGCCAAGACAGCAATATCAACAGCAGCGGAGTCCACAGAAACCTTGGCAGGTATTCAAAAAACCGCAGACGCCGCAGCAAAAGGATGATGGTGCACCTGATTTCGGGTTCTAATTAATCAGATAAAATAATAAAATAAAAAATAACAAAAAACAAATTTAGTCAGTCCATCCGATTGCAACAACTATTATTCCGACTACTATAAGGGCTAATCCTATCAGGCCCTTGAACATTGCCCAGAATTCCGGGAGGAATGTCCATACCAGAAACAAACCTGCTAATACGATTAAGATTCCCAGTATAATTTTAGCCCATTTCATTGCTGTTGAACCCATGCTTTTCTCTTCTGCCATTAGGCACCTCCATGTTATTATGAAATTTGGAGGTTAGTAAGCTTTTTAAATTCTGTGAATAGACTCGGGTAAGTTCAATGTCGCCTCGTGCGGAAGAACGCAGTTGTTAATATAGCGCTTCTTCAATACATTGACTATCAAAAATGGGCAGCGCTCAAAACCATAGGTTTTGGCTGGTCCACCAAGCCGAACAAAGTTCGGCTGGATCCAGCGAAATCAAAAGATTTCGCTTGGTTTTGTAGCACAGTGATTAAACAAAATGGGATATCAAAAATACTTGAAAAAGCTTTGGCAGCAGCCAAAGAAGAATTTTGGCACACTTGAATGGCGTGCATGGCTCCAGAAATTAAGGAGTGAGCCTACATTTGTAAAACTTGAACATCCTACAAGGGCTGACAAAGCCCACGCTTTAGGTTTTAGGGCAAAGCAGGGAATTATTGTTGTCCGCAGTCGTGTAACAAGAGGCGGAAGAAAACGCCCAAAACCGCATCATGGAAGAAAGCCTTCTGCTTATGGCAGATTTTACACGCCAAGAAAATCAGACAGAGTTATAGCAGAGGAGCATGTGCAGAAATATTATCCCAATTGCGAAGTTCTCAATTCATACTGGGTGGGACAGGACGGCAGATACAAGTGGTACGAAGTTATTCTTGTAGATAGAGCACATCCAGCAATAAAATCAGACAAGAGACTTGCATTTATTGCAGAACACAGGGGCAGAGTATACAGGGGACTGACATCAGCAGGAAAGAAATCCCGCGGAATAAGAACAAAGGGCACAGGTTCATATCAATTCAGGCCAAGCAAGAGAAGTCAGGGCGCCAAGTAATTAAGAATTGTTTTTGAAAAATTCTTGGATATCAGTCCATTTCAGGATAGAATGGATTCGGATATTGTAGAGCTTCTGAAGTTCATCTGATTTTTCTCTATCTAGCAGGTACACACCATGCAGTATATGGGAATCTAATTTTTGCAGAGCATTGTACGCCAGTTGTATGTTGTTGCCATATGCAATAACATTTCCTATAAAAATATAATCTGATTTTTGCTCAACATCAAAAGCACCTGTTCTTCTATCAAATGATGCCAGCTTAGTTCCAATTTCTCGGGCAATTCTCCTTCCAAGCGCGTGCGCGGAAGGTGAATCAACTATTAATTTTAGTTCGCAGGGGTGCAGCATCTGCAGGCACCCAATTTTTTCAATCAGATTTTCGGCAAAAGCGCCCATTATTTCTGGTGCAGATGAAACCTTGTCAAAAGCTACGGAATTTGAGCTGTCAAATACTTTAACAAGTCCGGCGTCAAACATTAACTTAAGTAATTCGTTTTTGTTTTCATCCATACGCGAAATGCAGAATATATATTTTTAAGTCTGCCTATTTTATCAATAAAGATATAATTAGTTCGTTATCCGCAGGCAATAATCAGCGTCTGCGCCTTCTTTTAGGTGCTTCTTTTCCCTCGGTTTTCTTCCGGATGTATAGTAAGTAGAGAATAGGGAGTATTCCTGCTGTGTTAAAAATAAAGAGGACAATAAACCAGCGTAACCGCCTGTTCTTGCCTGCATCCCAGAGGGCTATGCCTTTTAGAACCGCGTCGAATATGCTGACTATGATGATTACTTTTATCAACAGAAATAATAATATAAAATTTATCATATTTTTACACGGATTTGCAACTTAATATATCTTTTGCCCATCAGTCGTCGTAAACCTTTAAGAAATATTTATTCAGTCAGTAGTATTGATTATTCGGTTATAGTCTTCAATTTTCAAGCCATCGCCCAGCGCGAATTGCAGTTCAGAAGCATATCTAGCATTTCCCTCAAGGTCTTGTGTCTGCTCATGATGATAACGTATCATATTCTTCTGAAACTTTTCAAAATCTGCAGTAAAATTAGTGTAAGCAATGAGACTCGTATATTTCCAGAAACCTGCAAAATCTGCTATTGCGTGTTGCGCATCAGCCTTTTCGTTTATGGTTCTGCATCTTTGGATAGCTATGTCAATAGCTTCTTTGACAACAGCTTCAAGCGTTTTCTGCGAAATACGTTTAGTTTCAGGTGACTTGGTATCGCCTTCTCCCATGCCAATATCACAGAAGAAAGTCATAAAAAGATTGTGCCAGTAAAGTCTAAAAACCCAGAACAGCTTCTAGTGTTATGCCAATAGATATTTGCATACCAAACGGAAATGAACTCGAGTTAATAGCGAGAGCTCGCGAGTTAGGGTATAATTCAATTGTATTTTTATACCAAAATAAGACACGAAGTGATATCATTCAGAGAAGGAAGCAGTTTCCGGATGCAAAAATAGGCACGTATGTAATTGCCCACAAGTCGGCAGATATCAGGAAACTGCAATTGCTTTATTTGGATTCGGATATAATTGCAGTATCAGCTCAGTCTGAGGAGTTAGTGAGGTTTGCATCAGAAAGTCCGTTTGTTGATATGGTCTTTGAGATTACAAATTCCAGCGGAAGAGAGCATTTTGAATACAGGAGAAGCAATTTTAATGCAATCATAGCAAATCTGATGAGAGAGCATAAGCAGGCTTATGCTTTGAGCTTTTCCCATTTATTGAATTTTGAACATTCAGTAAGGGCAAAAGTCCTTGGCAGGGAAATGCAGAATATCAGATTTTCAAGAAGAAAAAGTCCAATAATAATAGCATCTTTTGCTCGCTATCCGGAACAAATGAGGTTGCCTGAAAACCTTTCAGCAGTCAGCAGGGTTTTAGGATTAAATTTCCCGCAGTCAAAGGTAGCTGTTTCAGGAGCAATTGAAGCAATCCTGAAAAAGAAAGAACACAGGCGCAGCAAGTCGTATGTGATGCCCGGGATTAAAATCATTGATTAATATATAAAGATATGTCTATTTTCCTTACTGCAAAGTAATTAAATGCGAAAGGTTTAAATATCTGTTTTTTGTAGCAAACAATACGTCCTTACTCCGGTTTGGACGGCGGGTGGTGGAATTACCTCCTTAAGTCGGCCACATACTATTACTTTACTTGTGGCTAACAGGAAGAGTGGAACGCGATTTTCTATCGTCAGTGGCCAGCCACCACCCATTTTGCTCACATGGCTAAACCAAACAAAAAAGAATTTGAAAAGGGACTCCAGGAATCAGGTTATGTGCGCAGGGGAGGCACCAAAAGATTTCCAGACAGTTATCACTTTGAACACAGTTTTGGCAGATATTCTCTTAGTACAGATGTGTTTTATCCTGACTGCGATAAAGAATGGTCGCTTACGGGATGGTGCGAATTAACGCCCAAAACCGAAACACCAGTTGATTTTGAACGAAAATACACGACATATGATATTGATGAAGTAAAGAAAGCGGAAGTAGAATTTGCAAGGCACGTCAAGAATAAAGTTATCCCATTTCTTCTGCCTGCAGGCATATTGCCGAAAGGGCTTGAAGCTCTGCTGAGAAAGTAATCAAAGCTTTTTTATGACTTTTTAATCAGGGATTTCCATGGGACTTGAAGATAGTGTTGAATCACAGTCCGCATCACTTTCGTTTTTCGTAGATCATCAAAACGAACCCCATAATATGATATTCAGGGGAAGCAAAGAGCGGATTCTAAATGTTTTGAGAAAATTTCCTCTTAGCGATATCATGCTTTATTATATTCCATCAAAGGATACAGATTTGATGTTAAAAGTATCATATAGTCGAAACGTAAAAGGACACAGGGGACAGCGTTTTCAGCGCGTTTTTCTACGCCCTAACCTTGACATCAAAGTTATTGATTATGCAGGGCATATTGTGGCGGAAGCGGATGTCAAAAGACCTGCCAGCCCTTTTGCATCTTTTGATGTTATAGTGGATAACTCTGGCACATACAGTTTGTCAGTATTCTTCCCGAAAGGGATGTGAAATTTCTAACCTTTTGCAGGTTCGTCCACGATTTCCTTTCCGGTTTTGACATCCCACCTGAGAACATAGCCTTTGGATAGTTTATTCATCAGATCTTCAAACTGCGTGCCCGGCAGATTTTCAATCTGCAGAGGTTTGTCATCAGCGTCTTTTACATAGCGCCCTCTCGCATAAAACATGAGCTGGTTGCATGTGTCTGATGAAGCAGCTTCACCTATGCGGACGTGTTCAAAATAGCCGATGTGTTTCCCGAGAATACTTTTGAAGTAATAATATTCTTCCCTTGTCGGGTGCGGTTCAAGGGTATATTTCAGACTGCCGGCAATTTTTGCCAGCAAAGACTGCGCTTCAAGTTTCTCATTATCTCCTATCCGGCGGAAGAGCTCATTGACAAGCGCGTTTTTATCTGCACACTGCAGATTGTTTACATCGTCTAGCAGATTTTTATCAAGTTTCCTATTCTTGTTTAACAGGTTGCGGATATGCAGGGTATATTTTTCAATTTCTTGCGGATTTACAGCATAAATACTTCTTTTTTCGTTAAAGTCCTGGCATGAAATCAAATCCTCTTCTTTTAGATTCCAGTAACTGAAGGCTGTTTTTTTAATGTTTGCCTGAAGTTTACCTGAATATACTTTCTGGTGCAGATCGCGCTTCCCAGAAATATCCAGTCCCGACTCAGAGAGTTTTTCCTCATATTTTTCGATGAAATTTCTTTTTGCGGAAAATGCACGCAGCGCAGAATCAACGAACTGTTTTGCGGCAATTGTATGTCGTTTTTTGATTCCGTAATAACTCTTTCCGATTTCATCTAATTTCTGTATTAAATCAGTTTTCTCATATGCGTTTGCATTTTCTATTGGTTTAATCTGGTTCAAATCATCCGCGGATGCTGCAATCACATCAAAGTCATCAAGCGCTTTCCTATGCCAGTAATCTGCAATTGTATGGTAATTCTCCAGCGTAGTTTTGTTCTCAAAATCAAAACTGCATTTTGACATAAATTCTATCTGCTGTTTTCCCAGTTCATTCAGTTTTTTATTTTTATTAATTAAGCCGAATCTCAGCAGCGTATCTATTTTACCATTGTTGGAGATTTTTTCAGGCTCTGTCAAATCTTGCAGTGATATTCCAAGACTCTGCAGTTCATTGCTTATTTTCATGCAGTATGCGCTTTGATAGATTACAGGATTGTCTCCTGTCTTAACAAGCAAATGCCAGTCAACAGGCCTTATACGCCACCTGACTGTTTCGTGCTCCTCCTGCGTTGGTATATAGGCACCAAGAGTCATTATGTGCTCTTCAGTAACAAGCCCTAATTGCGAAGCCGCCATAATTGCTTTTTCCGCTGGAGTCAGGATATCTTCAAGTGAGCCATCCCGCAGTAATTTATCCATTGTCTGTGTTAAAATAAACTCATTAATCCATGGCTTACCGTTTTTCTTTAAGTCAAATTGTGACAGGAAGTCGTATAAGTCGTAAAAGTCAGTGCTGTGCTTCAAAAAGAACAGAACCATCTGTTCAAAACTCATTTTCTGTATAGTGTCCTGCAAGTGGGCTGTAAGCTGTCTTTCGCTTAAGAATGTGTTATTTCCTTCTGCCTGCCTGTAATAAATGTAGCCGCCGGATGCAGGGTCAGGAAAACGTGATATCGCGCCGTCATTAATGCGTGCGCCGAATACTCTTGAGGATAAGGCGCAGGGAAACTTGCTGTCAAGTTCCTTTTCTGTCATCATATTCTTACCCAGCGCCTTAACCACATCAGCATTAGTTTGCATATATATTTACAATATAGCATTATTTAAAAGGCTTATGTACAAATATGAGTCAAGAACCACCAAAAGTACAGGAAACGATAAGATTTAATAAAAGTGGTTTTTTTATTAGGAACATGCCAAAGACTAGCGAAAAAGGGTTTTCGCTTTGTTTTTGATTGGGGAAGAGAATGCCAAAAAATGTAGATAGGAAATACATCAGGGCAAGAAGCGCTGACTTTGTCAAAAGCATTGTGGAAATATCCCGGCGCAAGGAAGAGCCAGCATCACCGTTGGCACCAGTGGTTGATGTAAAGAAAATTGAAGATATTACTATGAAGCTAAAAGAGCAGAGCGCTGACAGGAACAAGAACTACTGGGAAAAACCAGATAAGAAGAAATTAGAGAAGAAATTAAAGTGATTTTTTAGCGACTACGACGAACTGGTTGAAAGTCTCAGACGCATGTCCAGCCAACACACATTAACGCTCAGCAATTGCCAGATACAAAGAGATTCAACCAGTTTTTGCTGATGCTTGTTTTCCCTCAAAAGTATTTTCAATAATCTGTTCAATCTTTTTTGTGTCGTATTCTGATTGGGCTTTGTTTTTTGATTTGTGGTAGGTTATATGAAAATTCAATACCTTAGGAATCTCAAAAGATATTTTTATTTCATAACTTTGTGTTCTCAAATCATTAGCTATCAAACCATAATATAAATTTGCAGCATGGACTTTTTCAAAATTCTGTAAAATGTCATATTTAGGCGTGGACATTCCGTCTCCCACTTTAAGATTTTTTTCAAATTCAAGCACGCGCATATCAAGTTCTCTTGAATCGCCACTAAATGGAGTTGTATACGAGACACAACTTAAAGAATATTTACCTGTCTTTCTCACCATGCTGAGAAATTAGTGCAAAAGCATATAAATTATTCGCAAAATCAAACTTTAATAACGTCGCCAACCTTTGGCGCAAAAGTTTCTATTCCAAATCTACCTTTCATTTCTGTTGCAAACTTTTCGCAGTAATCACCGTGGATTGCAACCATCTTTTCAGGCCTGACGTTCTGGATAAATTTTATTAATTCAGTTCTGCCGGCATGCGCAGAGAAGTCAAATTTCTTGAGGTTCATCTTGACTTTGAAGTCAATCGCGCCAGCCACATAGCGTCCTGTATCTTCCAAGTAGCGTCCTGCAGTTCCGGGTATCTGGAAACCTGTAAAGAATATGGATGAATCTTCTCTCGCATAAAGATTCTTCATATAATGAACAATCGGCCCGCCTTCCATTGAGCCGCCTGTTGTTACAATAACGCAGGGTTCTTTCATTGCGTTGTTTCTTTCTTCGGTTTCATAGAGCATGATTGCGTTTTCAGCGGCGTGATGCAGTTTCTTTGCATCCCTGAGATATTCGGGGTGGTCCATGGTGATTGATAGTGCCTCTTTAGCCATTCCATCCAGATAAATAGGGAAGTTTGCACCGAAATGGTCCAAAATCAGCAGGATTTCAGGCGCTCTTACAGAAAATGTAGGCAGTAACACGACTCCGCCTCTTTCAATTGTTTCCTTTACTGCTTCGTAGAGCTCTTTTTCCTGCTCATCTCGTGGTGGATGGTCCCTGCTGGAATATGTATTTTCCATAATTAGCGCATCAACATCCTTCACATCAAATTTTGCACCGTGCACTAATCTTGTGGGATTCAGGTTGAAATCACCGGTATACAGAATCTTTTTTCCTTCTGCTTTTACTACAAACATTGCGCTGCCTGGGACATGTCCAGCATCCCAGACATCAATCTTAGCATCGCCTATTTTGATTTCATCAGCATAATTTATTTTAGCATAATCTTTGTTCATCATAAAAATATCTGAGGGCGTGTAATGTGCGCTCCGTTCTTTTATTCTTGCAATTTTCAGGGCATCTCTTAACAATAAATTTGAAAATTCATAAGTCGGGGCAGTTGAGTAGACTTTACATCTGCTTCTTTTGTGCAGATAAGGCGCCATGCCAAGATGGTCCAGATGCCCGTGTGTAATAAACAAGGCATCAACTTTTGACTTTGGTAGCATCGGCGTCTCGCCGCTCTCAACTTTGGCGCCGTAATCAAGCATTACCTTTGCCTTTGATTCAACTAAGAATGCGTTTCTTCCAACTTCACGGCAGCCGCCAAGGCAGTGTATTTTAACCATTTACCTTTTCTTTTTTGTGGTTTCAGCAGCTGGCTTTGTTATGTCAACGCCAAGTTTCTTCAGCGCTTCTATATGTGCCTTAAGCAGGGCGTCAACAACTCCAAATATTTTTCCGAGCTCCTGCCTTTCTTTTATCAACGTGCTTATAGCACCCTTATGAAATCCTATCTCCTCGTCTTTACCCATATTTCTCAACTCCTTTTTATTTAAACCTCTCCAGAAAAACGCCGCCAGTTTTTTTTATGTATGAGTGCACGCAGCTTCTGAAATATATTCCCAAGATTACAATACCAATAATCTCGCCCACTGTTGCTGGAAGCTTCAAAATGTTGAATGCATCAATCGCAAAGCTCAGTATCAGGATAAATATGCCCAAAGTCAGGACAGTGACATTTGACGCCATGGCCTTGCCCAAATCAGAAAATTTGCGGTGCAGAATTAGGATATCAAATGCATAAATAAGCGTGACTATTGAAACAACTATCTTGATTATTGAGAGCCAGCCGCTTATATTTGCTGGCACGGAGATATTAAATACCATTGATATAATGCCCAAATAGCAATATTTAAATGCATCTATTTTAGCATAGAGTAATGGCTGACTTTAAACCAAAATTATTAGGCATAGAACTAATTATGTTCTTTATTGTTCAGGCGATTGCCCTTTTTGTCGGATATACATTTTTTAAAAAGGGCTTGGTTCAGCAGATGCCTGTCAGCCAAGCGTTGCCATCATTTCTCATAGCATTTGTAATTGCAATTGTTGTGATGGTTGCAGTTCTTTATTTCCTCAAGACACCAAAAACATTTTCTTTATTTTTCGGCTTTATGATTTTCATAGGGACAAATATTGTATTCAGCGCATTTGTTCCGGATTTGATTGCAGTCATTCTGGCAATAATTGTTGTAGTTGTAAGATTCTACAAACCAAATATTATCACGCATAATATTGCAATTTTTCTCACAATTGCAGGAGTTTCAGCCCAGTTAGGTTTGATGATGCCAGTCTTAGCAGTAATCGTTATCCTGCTTGTGTTATCAGTATATGATTACATTGCTGTTTTCAAGACGCATACGATGATAAAGATGTTCAAACAAATGTTGCAGCGCGGAGCCCCTTTTGCAATAATTGTTCCCGAATCGCCGCAGCACTTCAATGTACAAGTTCATAAAGTTTCAAAAGAAAAACTGGAGAAACTGAAAAAATCAGGCAGGGGAAAATCAAGATTCCTTATGTTAGGAACAGGGGATTTGGCATTTCCCGCAGTTTTCGCAGTTTCTGCGCTTGTGCAATATAATATGATGACATCATTTGCAATTATCGCAGGAGCCTTAGTGGGAATTGTTGTAAATCATTATTATTTAACTCAGAAATTCAAGGCAATTCCTGCACTGCCTGCAATTGCTGTGTTTTCAATTCTGGCATTTGTAATATCACAACTGCCAAGCTGGATTTAACGAACAAATTAAATAACTTTCTGCAATAGTTTTTGGTATGCTTGAAAAATTATTAGAAAGAACCGTGGAACGGTTTTTAGCTGTGCCGATTAGCGAATGTGAACAATTCGAAAAGAGTTTTGGTATAATTATCAAAAAACCAAATTATTTTATGAAACCAATGCCGCAATTATTCACCGGTGAATTTGAACAGTTAGATACAGATAAACAATATGTTTTCTCAGAATTGGTTCAGCAGTTAAATCCAAATTCAGCGACAAAAATGATGAGTCACGAAGGCGAAATTTATGAGGTTGTGCATGTTATCGGGCCCGCGGGCTTGAGTTTTGAGCAATGCAGTGTCAGACAACCTGCTGCAGGAATGCATGTTAGTCCTTTCCAAGAAAGATATAAAAAAGGCGAGACATTTCTTGCCGTAGATTCTGACAGCCCTAATGAGATAAACAAACCGCGTGGCTTTTATCATCAATTAATAAATTTTAATACAAACATAATATCCTTGGCACATATTCTCATAATAGCGGAAAAACAAATGGCAGTGAAAGACGGAAAGATAATGAAATACGGAATAAATCGTCCGCCAAACAGCTATAAACCCACAGGATAAGCAATATTTTCAATTTTGAGTTTTGTAATATCACAACTGCCAAGCTGGATTTGACTAAAAATATTTAACAAACCAGAAATAAGTTCTTTCCGGACGGTTGAATCTGTCAACCCCGTGAGTTTCCCATTTGATTTCCACTTCAATTTTGCGGGCTTTCATAAATCCGGTTTTCTGCACAATTATTCCTTTTACCGCACCAGTGCGTTCCATAGCCATATTTGCTTTCATGAGTAAATTACTATGCTGCTCACTAAATAAATATTGAATTGGTTTGGCTTCATTTGCGGAAATGCCCCTTGTGCTTACAACAATACCCTGTCCGTTGCATACAAATTCTGCATCCCATGCCATGTTCTAAATTGAACATTCAGATTTAAATAATTATTTGTGTTGCTGATTAATCGCACTTTTTAATAAACTTTCTAAAAATGTATATGCATGGGGATTGAAGCAAGACTGGTGTTCGCAGATAAAGATGCTTTTTATAAAGTTCAACGCGCATATGTCCATACCGCCGGATTTGAGGAAGTCTACGAAGGCAAAATTGAAAATGCAGTGCAGCATCTGTTAAATGTTTTGCACAAGCATCAACAAGGCGATTATTTTGCACAGCTCAGTTTTTCATTGCCTATGGTGTGGGGAAAAGTTAAGGTGTGGGGAAACGTTATAGATAAGAAAAAACTGCAACTGGTTGATTTTCTGGAAGTTAAAGGATTTGAAACTCCAGACAGCAATCCGGAAATTGCTGTAAGCTTAATTGAAAATGGAACATTTGTAAAAAAATACAGTCATGAGCCGTTAACCTGCGGAGAAAGCATAGTACTTCTTTCCGAAGAAATAAAAAATATATGGAAAATGAATGATTTCCATTTAGCTAATTTAAATTGGCCGAAAGACCTGCCAGACCGCGTGAAACCAAAAGAAACATACCTGCTTTATCGTAAAGACATACATGGTTTACAGTGGGAGTTGTATAATCTGAACGATAAGAACAAACTAATAAAGCAGATAGATGTCAAAAAGATATAGTGGTGCTTCTGAACGCCAGTTTGATTAAACCGCAACAGCGCTTTCAGAAACAAAGTCTTCTATAGGAGTGTCAATATTCTTTCCCCGTTCCAATAGACCGCGTTCCTGCATGTAAATGCCTGCAAGAATCCATAAAACCAAGCCTATTGATTTTGAACCCTTGTTGTTGCAGGGAATGCAGTAGTCAACTGACTCAATTGTGTTATTTGAATCACAAAGGGCAATTGTTGTAACGCCTGAAATTAAAGCATCATGAACTGCGTTCTTGTCAGGCATAGGGTCAATTACTAACATTAACTTAGGCTCAAAAAATGTTGAAAGATTTGAATTTGTTATGATACCTGCGGGATATCTGCCTGCAAATACCTTTTCTATGCCTAAAACACGGGCAAATGCCTTTGTCGCCTTCCAGCCGTTCTCCCTTCTGCATACAATAACAATGTCTTCAGGATTATATTTAGCAAGTATTTTGCCTGCAAGCCGGATTCTTTTGTCAATTTCCTGAACATTAAGAACACAAAGTCCGTTTGGATTAACTTTATAGATAAATCTGGACATATGGGCTGTCCTGAATTTTGTACCTATGTGAACTCCGGAAGCAAGATACTGCTCCAACGGAACAAGTAATGTTTCTGTGTCTGTTGTAGCTGTCATGAAAGAAGCCCTTCATATTGATTTTTAAATGTTTTCAATTTGCAAAAGCTTTATACAACTTATGCCGAGCTTTCAAAATACATGAAAGGGAAGTCAGTTATCCGGCTGGAAAATGTCTGGAAAGTGTACCAAGTCGGAGAAGTCAAGGTTGAAGCACTGCGCGGCATTAATATTGATATTAGTTCCGGAGAATTTGTTGCAATTACGGGTCCGTCCGGTTCCGGGAAAAGCACCATGATGAACATGGTTGGTGCATTGGATGTGCCGACAAAAGGCGCAATTTATCTGGACGGGCAGGATATTTCCGAACTTAACGAATCCGAACTCGCTGTGGTAAGGGGCAGGAAAATCGGTTTTGTTTTCCAGCAGTTTAATCTTATTTCCACACTGACGGCAATTGAAAATGTAATGCTCCCGATGGAATTTCAGGACACGACGGATGCCAGGGAAAGGGCGGCAAAGGCTCTGGAAATGGTTGGATTAAAAGAAAGAATAAATCACAAGCCAAAGCAGTTGTCCGGGGGCGAACAGCAGAGAGTGGCAATAGCAAGGGCTCTGGCAGGCAATCCGGAGGTTATTCTGGCAGATGAACCAACCGGAAATTTGGATACAAAGACAGGACGCGAAATCATGGCATTTTTTAGCAAACTTCATGATGAAGGCAAGACAGTAATCCTAATCACTCACGATCTTAATCTCGTTAAGTACGGGAAAAGAATTGTAAAACTTGTTGATGGACAGGTTGTTGGAGGAAAAAAATGAAAAAATTATTAGCGACGGTTTTGCTAAGTATGTTAGTAATAGTACAAATTGCTGCAGCAAGTGCAGTCATGAATGAGGTAGACTATACTTTAGCTACCGCAAATACGCAGGGCACGCATTTTGCAGTGCAAACTTTGAAGTACGAGCCTTATCCTGTTAATGCAGGAGAATGGTTTGATTTATGGGTTAAAGTTCAGAACACGGGCCCCAATGATGCAGTAGATTCAAAGTTTGAGATTGAAATGGCATATCCATTCTCTTCAACAGATTCTCTGGTAAGGAATTTTGGAATTATTCCCGGAACAGCAACCGCATTTAAATATAAATCATCGGGAGAAGCAAGTATGCAAGCGAATCAGATTATAATGAAATTCAGGATTAAAGCTGCTGATGATGCGCCTGAAGGAACAAGCATAATTAAATTAAAATCTGCAGACAGCACAGGCGAGTTAATAACAGATTTGCCAATAGAAATCGGCAAAACGAAAACAAGTTTTGATGTAGTAATGCAGGACTCCACTTCTCAGGGAGTGTCCTTTGCAATTTCAAACATTGGTTCAAATGCCGCAACCGCCGTAACAATTTCAGTACCAGTACAGGACAATGTGAAGGTTACCGGCACAAGGTCTTCAATAATAGGAAATCTTGAATCTGGGGATTACACAACAGTCAGCTTCCAGATTTTGCCGAATAATGACGTACATGAGCTGAAACTGCAGATTGCATATACTGATTCGGCAGGCATTAGAAACACGGTTGAAAAAACAGTTCCTGTAACTTTAAACACAGGTTTCGGGCAGACATCTGCCGCCACCATAAGAACCCAGCGTTCGTCAGACAACACAAAATATCTCTACCTTGCTGGAGGTTTTGTCCTTGGAATGCTTGTGTTTATTGCGATTAGAAAACTCAGGAAAAAAAAACACGTGCAAGTATAAGCTCAAATGAAAATATCCAAAATACTAAAGCTGTCCTTTAACCTGTTTATTCACAGCAGGCTTAGAAGCTGGCTTACCATAATAGGAATTTTTATCGGAGTTGCAGCGGTTGTTGCAATTATTTCAATAGCGCAGGGGCTCCAGCAGAATGTCAGCTCCCAGATTCAGGGGCTCGGGCAGGACACAATCACAATAAGTGCAGGCTCTTCAAGGGCATTTGGCCCGCGCGAGTTTGGCAGCGGAGGCGCAGGAGCAGACACAAAGCAGTTGTCAGATAAAGATATACAAACCCTGAAATTAGTGCAGGGAATAAAATATATTAACGGAGTCCTTAGCGGACGGGCAAGCGCAAAATACCAGAGCGCAACTGCTTCGCTCTCTATTCAGGGAAATGACCCTGCTGTGTTTAAGGAATTTATAACAACAGACTTGGCATCAGGAAGATATCTAAGCCAGGGCGACGTAAAATCAATAGTAATAGGAAACGGCGTTGCGAATAATGTATTCAAGACAAAATTACAGCTGGGCTCATTGCTGACAATAAACGACAAGCCGTTCAGGATTGTAGGCATTCTTGAATCTTCAAGCGGCGGTTTCGGAGGCTCCGACAATGACATTTACATGTCAGTGAAAGACGCCCGCGAAGTTCTGAGCAGTACTTCAACCTTAGAATCTGATGAATACTCGGCAATAGTTGTAAAAGTCAGCGACACTAATTATATTCAGCAGGTAAGTGATGCAATATCCGCCGCGTTAAGAAATTCACATCATGTTATTGAGGGCAAGGAGGATTTCTCGCTGACTTCGGCATTGTCCATTCAGCAGACAGTCAGCACTTTATTGAGCACAGTCACATTATTTTTGGGAACTATTGCGGCAATTTCACTGCTGGTTGGCGGAATAGGGGTTGCAAATACAATGTTTACGTCAGTTCTGGAAAAAACAAAAGACATAGGCATAATGAAAGCAGTTGGTGCAAAAAATTTAGACATCATGCTGATTTTTTTGTTTAATTCAGGTTTGCTTGGACTTGTAGGCGGAATTCTGGGCATTATGGGCGGCTCCGCTGTTTCTTTTGTACTGCCCATGCTTGGAAGTTCCAGTTCAAATTTTGGTTCGGGGGAATTTCAGACTGCAATAACTCCCGAGTTATTGATTCTGGCTCTTGCCTTTTCGCTGGCAATCGGAATGATTTCCGGGGCAATACCAGCATACAAGGCATCAAAGCTCAAGCCTGTTGATGCGCTCAGATATGAGTAGATTTTTGGAAAATACTAACGACTAATTTGAATCTCTTAGATGCATAGCCAGCAAACCACACATGAACGCTCAGCAAAAGCCAAATACAAAGAGATTCAACCCGTAGTTATCACAGATTTTTTTCAATTCTAATTAATTCATTCAGCTTTGCTTAGATGCTGTTCAAGAAATTGTTTTATCTCGCTGACTTTTCTGGGATTCAGGGATACATGGCTATCCGAGCCTTTTCCTGTCCTTTTTGCGAGAATAATCATCCATCCATCATTTACCAAATCTTTCAGCACGCTCTCTAATGCTTTATTTCCTTTATGCGTATTACGATAATGTTCTGGTATTCCTTTCTTTACAAAATCGAGCGGAGTGTGCTTTCCGCCCCAAATATTTGTTCTAACGAGTTTTTGAAGAATGGTTTTTTTCAGTACAGCAGCCTCGTCCATGCTTTAAGCGCACGCAATGTCAATATAATGTTTTCCTTTAGTTGTTGTATATTGATATACAATTACGAAAGGTTTAAATAAGTCATTTTGCTTTACTCTTATATGGCAGATGAGTCGATATTTCTGGAATATGTCGGGGACAGTCCCCGCATGAGGATTCTGCAGTATCTGATAGAAGGCAGGGATTTTGATTATACTTTGACAGACATGCTTAATGCGGGAGTTAGCTGGGGAACACTTAATACATTAGTTCCCAAGCTTATGAAACTGGGAATCACCATCAAAACCAGAAAAATAGGAAGGGCAACCCTTTACAAGATTAATCAGAAAAGTCCTTTTGCAAAACAGCTGACAGCTTTATATGACAGTTTGATAATGCAGCAGCTTGACAAGCTGGGGCAGAAGATTCAAGTTCCTGCTTAAATCTGCTTTTCAATCTTAACCAATTCATTCAGCTTCGTCATCCTTTCTTTCTGTCCTATTCCGAATTTCACAAATGGAGCCTGCCATGCGAAAGCGATATGTGCAATCGTTGAGTCCATTGTTTCCCCGCCCCTGTGCGAAATAATTGGAGTGATGCCGTTTTTCACAGCAAAATCAAAAACTTCCTTTGTTTTGATTAAGGAGCCTGCCTGATTTGGTTTTATTATGATTGCATTGATTGATTTCATCTTTATTGCTGTCTTTAATCTGCTGAGATTTGTTACAGTCAAATCATCCCCGCATATCATCACTCCTGGAAGTTTTTCTCTTAATTCTGCAAATCCTTCAAAATCCTCCTGATGCAGAGGGTCTTCAACATAAAATAAGTTAAACTCACGCGCTAAATAAGAAATAGTATCAATCTGGTATTTCCTGTCATTTGTTTTTGGCATACCGCCCCAGAGATGTTTCCAGTGGTATTTTCCATTTTTGTAAAGCTGGCTTGCAGCAATGTCAATACCTCTTTCATAGCCAGTGACTTTCAAAAGCGTTTCAAAAACCTCCTCAATTGTTTTATTCACAATCCACGCACCTTCCTCATCAGTTCGTTTCGACTGGAATGTATATGCAAGTTCATTGTAAAATTCCAGCGTGCCATAAACATCTTTTTTCAAAATTCCGGTTAATGGAGATACTAAAATCTCCTGAATGTCCATAGTTCGGAATTTTTCCTGAGCGTGTGCACCGCCGCCGACAACATTTGCCAAAATGCGGGGCATTTTTCTTGCTTTTGGATTGAGAATTTTCCACAAAGGCATATTTTTTTCTGCAGCAAGCGCATTCAATAATGCATATTCAAGCGCAATTGTAGGATTAGCCCCCAGATTTGAAGGCAATTTTGCTTCAATTTTTTTCAAATCAGAAAAACCATTGAACTGGAATCCAATCAAGGACTTTGAAATAGTTTTATTTATCAGATTAATTGAAAAATCAATTCCCTTCGGATAGTCAACAGCCTCAAACTTTCCTTTTGATTCGCCGGAAGGTGCAGAACCAATTCCTGTTTTATTCACAACAATTTGAATTGTATTCTTTCCATTAGAATTTTTTATCTTGGATGCAGTAATGTCAGTGATACGCATGAATATTTGTTATCCTTGTGGCTTTTATATTTATTACTATGGCGAACGAGGGTTATCTCTATGAGTCGGGACAGCAAAAATGTGGACTTAACGCATGGCAATTGCCAGATAATGGAGATAAAAATAGTCGTTAGTAGTCGTATAATAAATAAAAATCAAATCTTCGTTGGCTTTGGCCTCTTGATTGTTATTGGCAGAATTCCCGATTCTAACTCCTGCTTTGCAATATCAGTTGTATCGTAAAGTTCTTTTGGCCTTTTCATTAAAACAGGTGCGCCCATTGCTAACTGCAGTGCTCTGGCGCCAATAATTCTTGCATTTTCGTATTTTGTGTATTTGTCCATTTGTATTTATGTGGGCTTGAGCATAGCGAAACCCACTATTTCCACCAAGGCTTTGTTAAAGGCTTGGTTTTACTTTAAAAGCTTTCTGAGTTTGCTTCCAAGCACAATAGCATGGTCATACAGATGCATTACCTCGTTCTCGGTAAATGTTCCGACTCCGCCCTTCTGCATTGCTGACATAGTCTCGTTTTCCAAAGTTGCTATTGAAAGTCTCGCATCTGCAACATTTTCCTCTCTTTTTGTGGTGTCAACAAACAACGAGCCATTCATTTTTGCAAATGTTATCAGTATCGGAAACTGTTTCATAGGCAGCTTCTCCTTTGTGAATTCTTCGTAAAAGACTTTGTCTTCAGATTCATCATATTTCGGAATTACTGCATTTTTCAGGGCAGCAATTGCGCCAAGCGCAGCAGCATCCAATAAGTTGCCCGCATCATTCAAAGGATAAACATCAATGAACAAAACCCAGACTCTTTCCTTTGGTTTTATGCACAGCTTGCTGAAATCAACAGCACCTGATTCTCTTATGCCGCGGTCAACAACCCTCGCAAGCTCTATTGCTTCCGGCTTTGGGGGCCCAGATTCAAATTCGGGGTTTGCCAGCGGCGCAAGTTCCGCATTAACAATCAGTATTCCCTCATCGGGGGAATCTGGAAATGGCACGTCTGTGTCCATTTTCACTCCGACAAGAACTTCGGTTTCGCCCATTTTAATACGGGCAGAGCCGCAGGCTCTTGCAATGGGATTATTTTCAATTGTAATTTCCCTGTAATCAAATAATCCTCTTCCGTCTTCACGCATTTCTTTCTGTAATAATGCTGACAAATATGGTTTAATTAGCTCCATTTGATTGTTCACCTTCCACTTCCGCATTTTTTTCATTCTCGTATTTTTCGCGCAGTGCGGCTTTCTGTATTTCATAAATTTCCTTGCATGCTTTGATATTCATTTCAATCAGTTTCTTGATTTCCTCTTTCGTTAATTCGCCGTCCATCTGCAGTAGTGTTATTTCATTTGTCCTTGGCATTACTGCAAGAGGCATGTCCGCCTCTCCGAAGTTGTCTTCGGGCTGGAACATATCCAGCACTAAATGTCCATCAGCTTTGCCGGATGCAACTGCGGTTACCAAATCACGCATGTCAATGCCTGCATCAGCAAGGGCAACAGATGCTGCAACTATAGCAGAGCATCGTGTTCCTGCATTTGCATTTGTGACATCCATGTAAACATCTATTTTTGTTTTAGGATAGCGCTCCAGGAATATTGCCGGCGACAGTGCGTCCTTTATTATTTTTGAAATTTCAACAGAACGCCTGCTTGGTCCAGGTCTTGCTCTTTCAGGCGTACTGAATGAAACCATTGTGTATACGCAGTTTAAGTATGCCTTATCAGCTTCTGATAAATGCCTCGGGAATACTTCCCTCGGTCCGTAAACAGCGCAGACTATTTTTGTCTCGCCCTGCTCAATCATTGAAGAGCCGTCTGCATTTGGAATGACGCCTGCTTTTATCTTGATTGGCCTGAGTTCATCAAATTTTCTTCCATCTAGTCTTTTTCCGTTAACAATTAATTTTTCTGGTGCTCCAAAGTGTCCCATTTTAAATTCCCTTCTCCATCAAAGTCTTAATCTTGTCAGTTAATCCAGACTTGTGGCTTTCCTTTTCAATTAATTTGATTGCCCTTGCAACAAGAGCTTCTTTTTCAGGAAGTCCCTTAATCCATACCAAGCCGTTCTGTCCTACTACGACGTCACAGCCGGAATTGTCTTTCAGCAGTTTTATCATTGAGCCTGCCTTCCCTATTATCCTTGGTATTTTTGTCGGGCTTACAACAATTATGTTTCCCGGACTTAATTTTCTGTAAGGTCTGTATTTTGTTGTCAGCTTGACATATTTGCTTTCGGAAATCGCAATGATTTCAGCAAGCATATATTCGTTGATGTCAAAGTATCTTGACATTTCTGTTTTGGCAAGGTCAATATATTCCCTAGTCGCCTCCCCTATATTCAAGTCTGCATTGTAAGGGCTGTTTATGTCAACAGTCCAGCCGGAATTTCCGATTCCGGTGACTCTGCCTATTACCACATCTCCCCTGCGTGGCATATACCTGCCAGCCAGAGGTATAACTTTCAGGACACGGCCTTTTACTGAAACCATGCCTATTGTGCAGGCAAAAATTTTTTCTCCGTCCCTGAATGCTTTTCCTGCAGGCAGGAACTCAAGTCCTTCCGCAATCAATTCGCCAGGAACTGTAATGTCTCTGTCTTTAACGTAAAGTTTTTCTGTTGTTTCTGTCATTTTTTCATCTCCTCAATAACTGCCTCTCCGGCAGTCAGCTTGTTTATCAAGCTGAAAACATCAGGCTTGATTCCTGCAGGCCCTTCAATTACAAACTCAACTGAACCGTCATCCTTCCAGTTCTCCTGCTGTAAACTAAATTTGTGTTTTACTGGCGAATAGGCAGTACTTGAATATTTTGCTGGAATCAGAACCCTTATTTTGAATTTTTCCATGCTTATCGGCAAAATAGCGCGCAGCTGTTTTATTATGGGCTCAATCTGCGCCTCTGCCTGCTGATAGGGGTCAATATGAACTTTAGCCTGCTCCATTGCCAGCTCTATTCGCTGGATAGGATGCGGCAGCCCTGTTTTCGGGTCTGAAGCATTCATATGAATAAATTCGACAATCTTCTTTTTCTTTGCATCAAACATTTTCTTTCTTTGTTCCTGTGTAAATGCAAGCTCTCCTTTCTGTACAATTATCCTGACAGCTTCATTAATATCAGCAGTTCCCAGCCACTGCTGGATTTTTGCAGTGCTCTGGGCTTCGCCGGTATTTGCATCAATAAAGATTTTAGGGACTTCCAGAATGTCACGGATTTCAACAGGTTTTCCGCTTCTTAATTCAAGAGCCTTGTCAGGGTCTTTCAGAACAACTTCAAAGTTCTCTCCGCCTTTCTTTAATCGGATTACGCAGTAATGTGTCTTTTCCTTGGTTGGCGTATATGTTCCGCTTATTGGCATATTTATTCGTTAAGCTCAATCTTTTCCACACCTTTTGATGTGATTGCTGATGCTTCCAGTCTTTCAAGACCAAATTCTTTATTTAGAACTTCCTTGAAAATTTCAACAGCAAGTTTCTGAGCTTCCTCCAATTTCATGTTTTCCTTGAACTTTTTGTCCAGAAGCTTGTTTGCTTCGGAACAGCTCATACCTATAGCTCTTGCAAGATATTGAGAATAAATTCCCGAAGGGTCTGTTTCAAATAACTGCAGTCCTTTCTTGTCAAAGCCTGCAATCAGGAATGAGATTCCAAACGGCCTGATTCCGCCGTACTGTGTGTACTGCTGTTCCGTATCCGAAATAAATTTGACTATGCCTTCAACATCGATGGGTTCGCCATAAGTCAGCTTGTGCTGCTGAGCTGTTACTCTGCATCTTTTTATCAAAACCCTGGCGTCCATTGTCAGTCCGGAGAAGCTTGTCAGGATGTGGCTGTCTATTGCGGAAATCTTTTTTACAGATTCAGTAACCAGAAGCTTTTCCCTGAGACGTCTGTCAGCTATCAATAAAATGCCGTCTTTAAACACGATGCCCATTGTCATCGCGCCGCCGCTTACAGATTTTTTTGCATATTCAACCTGCAAGAGCCTGCCTTCGGGGCTGAACACCGTGCTCGCACGATCATAGCCCATTTCTAACTGTGGAAGTCCTGCCATTTATTTCATTCACCTCATAATGATATCTTTATCTTAAACGCATAACCTGTTTGATAATCAGATTCGCGCGCGTAACCTATTGTGATTTTATCGAGCTTGCTGCCAGGTTTTTCAGGCAGGAAGCTGATTTGGATTGTGCCATTGCCGTAGTTAACACCTTTTATGTTGCCTGACACGTCAATCTTATCTTGGTCGTGTATTCCAGACTCCGCAGCTAAAATCTTTCCTATAAGGTCGATTCCGCGCAAAGTAGATAGTAATTTAGACTCTTCCTTTTTGTTAGTTACTGTGCATGATAGTTCAACTGCCATTATTTCGCCTTCTCCAATGTGCCTGACACTTTCAGGCTTGATATTGTAACTTTATGTCCGTTTAGCTCTTTTACCAGAGCTAAAGCTGCTTTTGTCTCATCAACGAATTTGTGTCCAACACGCAAAATTGCCGTGTTGCCGGACCATGAGTCCGGTACAAACTGTATACCAGCGCGAGCCATATTCAACTCGCCGAGAAACTGCAGGCATGCCTGAATGACAAGCCTCTCAATATCGTTTTTCTCAGCTTTCAAATCAGATTCATATTTTATCCTTATATAACGTTTTCGTTCTTTGAATGATGAAGGAATCTCTTTCATAATATATCAGAAATATATTTCAGTTTAAAAAGGTAATCAGTAGATGTTGCATATCAAAACTTATTTAAGCAGTAAATGATATTTGTTCATATGCATATCCTTGAAAAATCACTTAAGGAATACTGGCACGCAACCAAACTGTTTTTAGCTGCAACATTGGTGCTCGCATTGGTACAGATTGCACTAAGTTTCTTTGATTTAAGCATGCTTTCAAATATCACACTGTTCGCAATAAGCATTGTCTTCAGCATAATAAGCCTCGTGATAGCATTTATGGCGGGCTGGTTTGCAGTCAGGAAACACAAATTTAATTTGAAGCAGGTTGCGTTTATCGGAGTCCTGTTGGTTTTAGTTGTAATCTGGCTAATACCATTGTCATTGCCAATCGATACATCACAACTATCATTTGCAAAGCTGATATATGTTTACCTGGTTAATACGGCAATTCTTGCAGCAATAAACATCGCAATTCTTGCAGCTGTTGCAGTATTCGGCGGGTGGGTTGCGAAAATAAAGATGAAGAAATGAAATCAGATTATTGATTTTTGCAAAGTATTATATACTTCTAAAGTTTTTTGCAAAAATGGATAAACCATTTTTAGAAATGTTGCTGGAAAATTTTGTTGACAGACTTAAGGATATTTCAAGCGTAAAAAGCAGCAGATGAGGCTGTTTCTGGGAAAAGTAATCAGCATGTTTCCGCATCCGGTTAAGGCAGGAGAGATAAAAGAAATTCCGCAGGACATCTATAACCTATCAGTAAGGGAAGGACTTGCTGAAAAAATAAATAATGATTACATACCTAGCAAGGTCATCAGGGCAGCATTGAGCTATTACCCGCGATGCAGCGATGGCGGCGGATACAGGCAGTAATCAGCGCTTAAGAAAATACTTTGTGATTTTTTCCCTGTTTGATTCTGCAAATGCATAAAGAACCGGCAGCGGCCCGAATAAAAGAATTGCTGAATAGCAAATCATATTCTGGAAATAATATGTAAGTGCAGCAAAGCCCGTGAAGAATGCTACATTAACCGCAGCAGCAAATTTCATTCTCTTTGCCCTGTAAAGCGATAAATCTGACTCCAACGCATTTTGTATCTGTTTATTATTGCCATGGAATTCAACTTTTTTTGGAATCTGCCGTGATACGTCCTCAATATAATCCGCAAGCCTTATGCCCTGCGAATCATCGTGGCCCTGAACTTCAACACATGTACCTGTTGGCAATGGTGTGCAGTCTATTGCAAAATCGTCAGAGGAATATCCAAGTTTCACAAGGTCATCAAGCGTAACTTTAGATTTCTGCATAAAAAATCAAATGTGTATTAATTTTTAATACCTTGCCCTCATTTTTCATATGTTTTTCACTTTTTCTTTATTTGATTAAAACATATGAGCAGAACTCTCACTTTGTTCTCAAAATACGAATAAAATTGCTATTTTGCTTTACGCCGCAGGGTAATCGCTTATGGTTTTGGCTTCGCAGCGTTCTTGGGCGGGCTTTTCCGGCTCTAAATGCTTTCCCTTGTTTTTAGTCGTTTCGCCGACTCAAACCTTATGATTAAAACTCTCACTTTATTTTGATTACTTATTTGCAATATGATATTACCATAGTGAAAATTAAAGGCTTATTTCTTTAAGTTTATTGCGATATTTAACTATATTACCAAAGCTTTTGTTATTTTTTAGTTTAATCAAAAATTATATATAGTTAAACTGCTTTTATAATTATAATTTAAGTAAAGGAGGTATAATATGGCTAGTAAGTCAGAAAAAGGTGAATTTTGCCTTGATTGCGGCTTGGAAATGAAAAAATCGTTCGCGATGTTTGAGGGCACAAGAATAGAGGCGCTGAAGTGCGGAAACTGCGGGAGAAAAATCTTCTCGGAAAGCCAGGCAATAGCAGCTTTAAGGAAAATACATCAGCAAAAACTCGCGCCAAATTACTCAAGAACGCCAATAAAAATCGGCGCCAGCTGGGCTATAACTTTCCCAAAGGATGTAGCAGAACGCTTCGGCATGAACAAGAATCTGAAGCTAACACTAAGGCCGCAGCTCCATAAAGGCGCAATTATAATTGAGAAAGATTAAAGAGTTTAACATTTGATTAAACTATTTGATTAGAAATGAGAGACGACATAAACTGTATTACAGATGTAATACAAATAGTAAGAAATATGGTTTGTAAGCAGGTTAAGATTCCAGGTTTCAAACTTGAACCTCTCGGCTCAGGCAATAATGCATACTGGATTAATCTGCCAGCAACGGCTAGATTATATATGACTGAAAAACGCGATTATCCTTATTTTGGCATCTTATTTCATCTGACTTACGATAAGAAAATAAGCCTGCCGCGAATAGATTGGCCCAAGTCCACAATTAGTTATGATGAATGGGGCAAGTATATCGCTTCAACCCAACATTGGATAATAGAAGATAAGGCAACTTGGCCGGAACATCTTATTCTGGAAGATCGCGTAATGACTAGAAGTATGTATCATCTAGAAAGCTTAATAGATCCAGGTTTCGAAAAAGCAAAGGAACTTATCCAGTTATATGTAAAAAACTGGCAGAAAACTTCTAACCAATAATCAAACCTTTTGATTTGCTCTATTATTCTTGTATTTGTTGTAGATATATGCAATTGCCGGAGATGCAGCCAGCAGGCCAAGGGCAATTGTGTATGAAATGCCTATTGCGGCGCTGTTATTATCGCCTTTTTCAATCATGTCAGAAACCAATTGATAGCCCCAATAGCCGATAATAGCACTAATACCTGCGCAGGCAAGGGCACCCACCCCTTTAATCATATCTTCAAGATTTCTCCCAAGCTTTGACATTTTAATCATTAATCAAACCTTTTGCTCTAATGTTCCTAAGTAGTTTTTATCAGTCTGCCTGCAGCCGTCCAGAACCTTGCAGAACTGCTTTGCTTTGAGTATGTCATAAAGTCGCTCTGACTGGGCTTTGATTTCAGGCGTGTAGCTCTCGCAGCACGCGATTGTCGCCTGCCTTTCCGCAAGAAGCGAAAGGGCGATATAAGGCGATTTCTTAGTCAGATACTTGTTGTCAAGAAATACGCTTACGTGCTTAAGCCAACTTTCCAGCATGCTGCCATTGGCAGACGCAGAAATAGTCTTGAGTTTTGAGTCCACAGAATCATCAAAATATTCATCAAGGAAACCAGCACATTCCCCGCCTTCAAAAAAGTCTTTTTGGTCCTCGGGAATATCAGGGTTTTCCATAGCCAGAGTCTTGCAAATATTGATGCAGTAGAATTTTATGTCATCCTCTAAGGCAATTTCCTTCTCTTTTGTCATGCAGCTGCCGTCAGAGTCCATCATATTGTAATAAATAAAACACCTTTTTTAAAGCTAATCTGCTTTAAAATACAGGATTTAAGTAAAGATTAAATATTTCGATTTAAGGCGCCAAAGTAAAAATCATCAGTATCTTTGCATCTCGTAAGGACTTTCTCAAACTGCGGCGGCGACACCTTGTAAAGCAGTTGTGATATATCCAAAGCCCGTGTAGAATGCTCTTTTCGGGCAGATATTATTGTCTGCCTTTCTGCAAGGAGATTAAGCACATCGTATTTGGGTTTTCCATCCATCAATTCCTTAACTTTGCCTGCTGGCATATACCACCCCCTTACGTCATTAAAAAAGCCTATAACGCGCTTTACCCAGTTTTCAAGATTATAATATGATGCTGAACTGTATATAACACAATCAGTTTCCCTGAGAACGCTCTCGTCAAAATATTCTCCAAGGAAATCCACACATCCCTGGCTCTCAAAAAATTCTGTCATATATTCTGGAACAGTATAATCCTTGTCTGTAAGATGCTTGCAGATATCTTCCACTACTTCTTCCAGGTCTTTTTCAGTTTCTGTTTCTTCAGCTACACAAATTTGATTTGAGTTTATCATTTTGTAAAACCATGCTTATTTCGTGATTTTTAAGCTTAATCCACGATTGAAGCTAAATAAATAATTTAATCAAGGATTAGATGTTTTAATCTAAGCTATTCGCAAGAAATTTAAGGGTTTTATTCTAAAATTTATCATGAAAAAGGATGTTGAAATCTTCAGAAAACCCTATGAAGTTCATATGACTGACGGCAAAGCTACAGATAATATAGATAGCCCAACAAAGCAGATGGGATGGCTATCATATTCTAACGCCGAACAGGTAACCATTGTAATAAGATACCAAGATAGTCCAGCTAGCTTCAATTCGTGTACAGTTTATCTAGATGGTAAAAAGGTTAAAGAATTAGGCAAGGGCAATTGCAACTTTATATTTGGAGCCGAAATAATCCGGCATCCCAGGCCTGAAAGAAAGCTGGGATTTGGCGCTATGAGATATGTTTATACCCAGGTTTGGCCTACTCTTGAAGAAGTCTTGGTTGATGTGTCGAAGACGCAATGTAAGCATGTTGGCTTTAATAATCACATTTATAGGCATTTTAAACCGCAACCTTGCGTTGAGCAATTAACAGCATGACGATAAACCACTTCGGCAAAACCCCAGCAATCCAGTTAAAACCCACCTATAAGCAAGCTTACAGGCATCTAACAGCTCACTTAATACTGCTACGCTGAACCGCAAGCGGTTCAGGAAAAATATCAAAATTTTTCTAGTCTATTGAGAGGGTGTTTTAGCCAGATTTCTTTTTGTCAGCTATTTTCAATCCTGTTTTTAATTCCCAATCAGATCTTAGGAGCGTGGCAACTAAGTCTTTATCAAATGCTAATTTGCGCGCTACTTGTCTAACCTCACGTTCAGAGAGTTTTCCTATTGGCGGTCCATACGGCCAAATCTGCAAATTTCCGGTATTGTTTGCACCACTGACTGCAGCGTAAGCTTTCTGATAGGCAGAACCCGTGTAACCCCATACTATTTCAGCTAATGTTGCCATATCGATTTGGTAAAATCGAGATTTTTAAACCTTATCCGTAGATTTTAGTCAAAGCTCAAACTCTTTAATCTATTGAGATGGTATTTCCTGATTTGATTTTAACTGCTCTGTTCAATCTCTTTTTTGACTGCCCTTAACAATGGCTGAAACATGCTTTTTGCAATGGAAATGATGTCTTTTACTTCATCAATGTTCGGGCGGTAACCATAATAATTAATATTGTGCCTCAGCCTTCGCAAATTGTCCACGACATTGATAGGGCGTTCTGTTTCTGCTTTGATTTTTAATAACTCCCCAATCGGCGCAAGATGATCTTCAGATTCAACTCCTTTGGATACGAGCAATGCGTCGCCAAGCATCCGGAAGCATTCGTAAATATTCCTCACGATTGTTGCGCCTGCAGCATCTGTCGCTTCCAAAGTCAATGTATATTTCATATCCCGCTCTGCAGCTTCGAGGATGCTGAGCGCATTTTTCCTGTCAGGGCGTTTGTATCTCAAGGCCTCACCTCCAGAAAACCTTCAATAACTATCCCGTTTGCTATGTTGGAGAACAGGTTCATATCAATTTTATTTCTCGAAAAAATGTGCAGGTTTACAGGAACATTCTGCCTGTAACCAAGCCGGGGGATTGTACCGAGATTAACTAATCGGATATCCTTGTTATCAAGGACTTCAACAGCAATATCTATATCGCTCTTTTCCGTATCATCGCCTTTTCTATAGCTTCCGAAAAGAATTACAGCCTTGGCATTCCCGACAATATCAAATATCTGGTTTCTTAAGCCACCCGCGTATGCTTCGAACACTATGCCCAGATTGAATGCGACTTTTCTGGTGTAGTTATAGGCGTGTTGTTTGTTGCAGGTTATTCTCCACGCTTTGCCATGCACTTTCTTTACAATAAACCCATCATTTTCCATGAGTTCTATCACTATTTTAGCAGTGTTTTTTGCAATTCCCAATTCTAATGACAGGTCATTGAGCCCGATTTCCCTGTCTGGGAACGAGAAAAACCAGTACATTGCCTTTTGATACGCTTCGCTCAATTCAGGCAGCTTGACGCTGCCGAGCTTTCCGCTTTTTTTCATAGCATTGGTAACTTATGTTACTATATAAACTTTTTGGTTACCATGTGGTAACCTTAGAAACCATACGAACCATGCGGTCTGATGAGAAATTATAGACACCAAAACATATCGAGAGGGTGTTAAACGTATTTTAGGAAATCTTTATGGTTTACGCCTGCTTCCCTAAGGATTGCATCCAGAGTTCCTATGTCAAGCACCGGATGCAGAGGTATGGTTGTGAAGACCTTATCGTTAGTTAGTGTTAAGTGGCTGCCTTTCTGGCGCAAGGATCTAAATCCAAAGTGTTTTGTAAAGATTTTTAGCAAATTATCGCCCGAGATATGAGGTAGCTTAGCCATAGTTTTTAGACATTATTTTGCCGGCAACTACTTCAAGCTCTCCATGCTCAATGGCGTAGTTTGCCATTGCTTCCAAATGAAGTTCAAGAGCTTCTTTTAGATTGGCTTTCGCTTCCTTCTCGGTGGCGCCCTGGGTAACAACTCCGAATTCTGGAATTCTTGCCACCCAGAATTTTTTCCCTTTCTTAATATCAAAAATAATTTTCATGCCTCACAGTAAGACATTCTTGTTTAAAAATTTATTGAGATGGTGTTTTTACGGATTTCTCTATCTCGAGCACGTCTTTATGCCTTTCGATTGTAATTTTGCAGAGATGGAAAAGCGACAAGCCGGCAATAGCAAAGCTCAATTGGCTTGCAACAACAGCTATTTCTTTTTCTTCGCCGAAAATTTTTACTTTTCCTTTGTAGAGTTTGGCTGTCTTCCTCTCACCAGTTGCTGCAAGGTAATCTGCAATGCCTGCTTCTTCTAAGTTTAACTTACTGGCAACTGATTCAGGCACAGCCAACCAGCCATTAAATCCTGTGTCAAACAAAGCCGGTATTTTAGCCTCTTCAAGCTCTACTTCTATAAACGGCATACCCAGAATAAATTTCCCTTTCATTAGGCAGCACCAATAAAATAAGTATAATCAAAACCCAGTCTTTTAAAAATGAATTTTTTGTTTGGGTGTCTTTTGTTTAACTCCTTATAAGCAGCCATTTCATCATCGCTAACAGCATAATCGCCGCTTTCAGCTTCAATGGCAATAATCTTGCCTTTATTTTGAGGCAGAAGTTTTTGGCTTATTTTCTTAAAAAGCTCTTCAACTTTTTGTATATTTAGCTCCATGGTTCTGTAAGACAGTCTTTGTTTAAAAGTCTTACCCGCAGATGTCCTGTAATCCGTAATTAAATTTAATAGTACAATCTATTGAGATGGTGTTTTCTTATTGTATTCAACAAACCTGCCTGCTGGCATCAGCAGCCCTTCTGCTTTTCTGACGCCAAAGGCAGCCAGCACATTCGGAGCCGTTTCATATAATGCTATTATAAAATCACTCGCAGGCAGCTTTGGCGTTTCATAAAAAGTAATTTGCATATTGCTGTAACTTACATTGTATTCCAAACCGCGCATACTTAAAGCTCTGATATCCAGATGCCTATTCATTTCAACTTCAAGGTTTTTGGATTGTTTTAATTTGTCAGTAATCTCCCTAAGAGATTTTAATATGCCTAAGTAGCAGTGGGATATGCGGTGAAACACTTCTCCTTCTTCCGCCATCACAACCATCGCCAAATCGCCTGCATGAAAGTGCTCAGGCTGGCTTTCAGCAATCCTTGGCGCGAAATCTATTTTGAAAGGCTCTATTGGCTTTTGAATCTGCTCCAGCCTTTTTTTACGATATTCCTCTCGTTCATCTATTATTGATTTGCGGCTATGGGTTGGCATGATTGTTAAATATTATGTGCAAAGTCATAAAAGGATTTTTATTGGGACGGTGTTATGCTCAAACGTCTGCGCGATTATTTCTTCAATTTTTTTCAAGTGGGTATCACCTAAACTTGTTGTATCGTTTATGACAATTTTTACCTGTCCGGGCCTGTATGTTTTTTCACAGGAAACTTCAACCTCATAATAATGCCCACTTTGTGGAACTGAAATAAGCCCGACATATATTTTATCCAAATCAAGTATCTTTTTCAACGATACGAAAGGTTTGGTTATCCAAAATTCTTTTGCGAGATTATTCTCAAATTTTCTTACATATCTGCCAAAAAATCTTATCGTCTCTTCAAAATTTGCAACATATTTAACGTAAGTTTTTGTTCCGCTTTCTACCTGTTTAACCATCTTTTTCCACAATTATCACTATATTGTATTTAAAAGGATAATTGTTAAACTTTTAAGAAATATCAGTTTATTTTATCTTTTTTAAAGGCCACCAACAGCAAATAATGCTGCATTTTTTAATATCTCGCTAACAGCAGATTCATCACCTGAATCAGCAATGCCATTGATGAATTGGGTGTTCTGTTTTGTATATTTTAACTGTAAACATACGCGAGATTGATTGTTTATTTTAGAAGTCGGCAGTTTATATTCCCTATCATTTTCTTTTATCTGATTTTTATTTTCCCCTATAAGCATCAAAATGCTCCGGACAAATTCTTCGCCAATTTTATTTTTTATAATAGTTTCTAAATTAAAACCTCTTGTTTGGTCATATTCAGGTACAAGGCTTCTAAGATATTCCGCGTTTTTGCCGTCAACACCCAAAAATCTGAAGTTAAACTCATAGTTTGCCTGACTGGGCATATTCATATTCTTATCTTTTGATTCCTGTGAGGAGCATATTTCCTCCAGAGTTTCCCTGCAAATCAAGTGGACTTGCGAAAGAACCCGGGCTTGAATTAAATAATAAAAGTTTTGCGTAATGTCCACGGCATCTTTGGCATCAAGTGGCTTTTCATCTCCAGTATGCCTGATAATTATTGATGTCTTCAAATGATTATGGTCAGCAAATTTATCCAAGGATATTTTAAATGAAACGCCTGCCCGAAAGCCTTTGTGGGAATCAGTGCAAACCATCCAGGGAGAAGAAACAGCAATGTTCCCATCAGCAAAACATATCAGGCCGCCCGATTGCGTGCGGTATGTGGGGGGCGCCAAGTGCATAGCATCTGTTATGTTCTTATAATCTTTCTCAAACCTGCGGATTAATTTAGAGGTTAGCAGGACACGGTTATTAATTTCAGGCATAAATTTGTTTATATCAAAGAGGGTAGCATATGCATATGAGTATGCTTTGAACATCTTATCGGAATCGCTCATGTTTTATCAGTTAACAGATAAGCATAAATATTTTTGCAGTCCAAAGCCACAAAAGGATTTTTATACGAGCGTAAAATTATATCAGTAGGAAAGACTTAAAACATTATTTTGTATGCGGAGTTTGATAAGGTGAATCAAATGCCGGAAGATGAAGGTTTTGATGTAAATGCGCGCGCCCGTCAATACGGCGAATATTATAAAATAGCGCAACGAAAAGGCGAGTCTGACGGTTCATACAGGCTTAGAGTTGCCGCAGAATTAAGGCAGCAGGGCAAGATAGTTGAAGCTCACGAAGCCATGTCCGGCAGAAGCTATGATGACCCCGCACAAGGGGATCTGGGGCCGATGGCAGGCATCGCTGGAGCAATGGTTCAGGCGCTGCGAGGAAGAGAACTTTCACCGCATGATCCTGAGAGACAATTAGGTGATGATTGTGCAACCGGATTTTTAGCCCTAAATCCCAGCGGAACAGACAGCGCATTGGAAGCGATTTTTAAAAGTGTAGGTCCGGGAACAGGAATGGACTTAATAGATGCTATGCACAAAGATAAAAAGTAATAAATACCTGCATAACATCACTAAGGTATGGCTCCAGACGAAGCTCAAGCAGATTCTCAGCCAGTTGAAACACCAGCACAGCAGACTCCACAAACCCCACAACAGCCCAAAGTAATCAGCAGAGGTGTGCCTGCCAAGGAGAGTTTGTGGCTTGATGATGTCCGTAAAAGGCGGGAAGAATGGCAGTATCATAAGAAAGTCAGACTCGAACTGCCTCACTTATTGCAGATAGTATTTCCAAAGCAACACCAGCCCAAATATCACGATATAAGTTTGAAATTCATGCAGTTCCTGTTGGAGAAAGGCAGGCTTGAAGGTGCGGATACTGGCGCTTTCATCTCATCAAATGGTTTCAGCAAGGCAACATTCTACAATATTATTCTCCCAAGATTAAAGAAAGTCGGCATGGTAAGACTGCTGAGGGAAGAGTTTAACATCAGCAAGGAAAAGCAGAAGTATTACAGAAAAGTCATTGAGCCAAGCAAGCAGTTTAGTTTGTTCTTCAAAAAGCTCAGCGAGGAATATGAAACTATTCTTGATACGGCTGAGGCTAAACGACCTAAACAAGAAAATCTAAAGAATGAGGGATGATTTATGCGATTATTCCATGACTTAGTTTGGAAACTAATAACATGAAAAATATAAGAAATAATATTATTCCTATAATTGATGCTTTAATACTGTGTTCAGCAAATTTATAAACAAAAGATAAATCACTCTTTCTTTGAATATTAGTAGTTATAATAAAAAAATAAAGAAAGGGAAACAGAGCAAGTAAAGTATTTGAAATTTTTGGGATTGATGAATAATCTTTGAGAAATATTCCTAACAGACATTCAGTTATAGCAACGAATATAACACTCGTCAATAAAGAAAGAAAACCAATGAATATACAAAAAATAACTTTTTCAAAATTACCTAAATTTTTCCACGCATTTTCTTTTTTATCAAATAAATAATAATAAAATGTCAAGCAAAATGCACCTATAATAAATGAGAAAATTAACACAAATATTAATTGTTCATTGGTAATATTAAGTAGTTTAGCGAAACTGGTTCGTTCAACCGCAATTATTATGTCTGATATTATACTCATGTTAAAGATTATTTCCTGCTTCGGCTCTTCTATATGCTAAAGGCTTTGCACATTCCTGTTCAACTTTTGCTTTTTCTATTTTAGCTTTATCTTCTTCTATATCTGTTTGGGAAGGTTTCTTAACATAAACTTTTATTTTTTGAGAATTTGTATCCCCAATTTTTCCTCCCGCACTAAATATATGAATTTTAATTCCGCCTTCTGCCGATTTTGTTTCTACAGCACTCAATTCCATTTCTGCATGAGCGTCATCTTTTTTGCAAAAGACAAAACCTTGTTTTTCTATCCCTTCGTTAATTTGTGCTAAAAAAGAACTAACAAAATCCTTGACAGAACTACCGATATTTAATATTTCATCACCCATTCAATCTCCTCAATCACCAATGTATCTGTTAATCTATTAAATCTTGCTTCGGGCTTTCGTCGTCACCTTTTTATTCATTCCTTTATGTGCTAGTGAGATGAAAGCCTATATCAGCTGTCCAGTATTTAACTCAAAGGAAAGACTGAATTTGATGCCTGAAATTGAAAAACTTGTTCGGGAAAAAGGAATTGACACATTTGTTTTCCAGACTGGCGGAACACCCGAAGAGATATTCAAAAGAGACCATAGCCAGCTGAAATCAAGCGACTTGCTTATCTCAGACATTTCCGAGCCAAGCCACGGCGTCGGTATGGAGATTGGAATGTCTTACTGCATGAATCTCAAAAGAATTCTCCTGCTGGAAAAAGGAAAGCAGGTTTCAAGGCTAACACGGGGCACGCCAGATACTGTATTTATAGAATACGAAAATCTTGATGATTTGAAAACAAAACTCTCTTCCGCTTTAGATAAATTTACGGGGAAATAGCGAATCCCGAGCGATTCCCTTAAAACTAGTCGCAGTAAATGTATTTTACAGGCATACTGCATCCGTGGCCCTTGCATGGTCCTGTGCCATAAACATCCTTGGCAATTTCTTTATCAGCAAGTATGATTTTATTTATGTCATCGCCTTTTGAATGATAAATGCATCTTGTTTCTACATGGACGCCGGAAGCTTCAAACTCTGCTTCGCTCATTCTGCCGCCGCAGCAACCGCATCCGCAGGCAATATATGCGTTAGGTTCGCATTGCGTTTCCCACTGCCGCAAGCATGTCTGCGTTTCTTCACACCAGCTGTAGCCTGCTGAACCTACGCAGCCGTGAACGTCACGGTCGCAGCCAACGCACGGAGCTGTGTTTGTAAAATAGCTGAATGCAAGAAACAACAGGACCAAAACCACAATCACTGCAGTTATGATTTTGATTTTCCGATTCATATCCATAGTGTACAGGCAAGATTTAAATCGCTTTAGTTCGGTGCCCTGCCATGCTGATTACGGAAGCAAATCTGCGGAGAATTGCGAGATGCACATTGCAGTTTCTGCAGGATAAGGAAATAAAATCACCTGCAAACCTGATGGAACTAGTGAATATTCCTTTTATTATGAATGAACAATGCGATCATATCTTAATTGATATGATACCGTCCAATCTGGCAACTTTTGCATATACTTTAGGTTATATCATGCCGGAGATAGAAACGCCTCTGGAAATCACGATAAATGAGCAGTATGGTTATTCAAAGTTGCTGGTTAAGGCAGGCGTTGCTTTGCCGGAATACAAGCTCTTCGGCCAAGATAAGTTTGGAAATATCTGGCAGGAAAGGGTGATTGGTACAGCAGAGATGCCGCAAATACAATCAGAACTTGCATGGCTGGCAAATAAGAAATAATACTAAATAGTTTCTTTCGCAATCATAAACTCAAGTTTTTCAGATTGCTCCCTTTCAGTTCCAACAAGCGGGGAAGCACAAATAATCCCCACTATTTCAGGATCTTTTGATTCCTTTGTATGAATATGTAGTGAAGGATTGTTTATAGCTTTTACAAAGTCTACAGCGATATTAAATGAAAAATAAGGTTGAGGTTTCTCAATAAGTTCATTATATTTTTCGATGTAATCTTTTTTACAAAATGAACGTACTCTTTCATAATCTCTTCCGCGCTCAAGCACAACTGCCATAAGATAAGCATGAATGATACCTTTTAAAATTTTGACAATTACCTGCACTTGCACTCTCTTTTCGGGACTATTAGGCAAGCAATTATGTAAGCCAGAATTCCCGAACCCATAAACGCAAATGTAACCCATAAGATACGGATTAATGTCGGGTCAATTCCAAAGTATTCGCCAATCCCCCCGCAGACTCCGCATAATATCCTGTTTTCTTCAGATTTGTATAATTTCTTAATCTGTTTTGCCATGGTTTTGCCCCAATTTTCAAAGATATAAGGATTTCTGAAAAGTTATTTAAATTGCAGGCATATTTAATTATTCATGGCAAAATGGTTCTTTTTTGCGGATTTTGTGGCAAAAGCAAGCACAAACATTCCCGACATAAAAAAAGCCCTGGAAAATCTTGTTGCAGATGATGTTCTGGCAGTCCGGATACTGAGAGCAGAGGATGGCAGGGTTTTGAAGTTTTATGAGCATATTAGTGCTTTTCGGATAAGGAACGACCAGCTTGAGCAGGAGATTCAGGATTATGTTTTTGAAAAAACGCGCGCGTCACATAGCAGAGGCACATATGACTATATGATTTTTGATAAATTTGGTAACGCAAATAAAAAAAAGATTTCCAAGCGGTTGGTGAAGTATGAAGAATTAGGCTATCTCAAAACCACTCAGTTGGAGCTTAAATTGCCTAACAATATTCCTGCATGGCAGCGGGCTTACGCCCCGACATGCAAGTTCTGCGCGAGGGCTTAAATGACGCTTAAGGACGTTCAAAAAGAGGTTGACGACTGGGTTAAGCAGTTCAAAATAGAGTATTTTGCGCCATTGGAACAAATGGCATGTCTTTCTGAGGAAGTTGGTGAACTGGCACGGGAATTAAATCACAGATTCGGCTCAAAGAAAAAGAAAAATGCAGAGGACACCAAAGAGGTTGCAGATGAACTGGCAGATATTATTTTTGATGTATGCTGCATAGCAAATAAGCATAGTATCGATTTGGATGAAGCATTCAAAAGAAATATGGATAAGTTCTACGGCAGGGATAAGGAAAGATACGAGAAAAAAGGTGCTTTGATTCACAAAATCATTGCTGTTGTTATAAATGATAATAAATTCCTGATGGTTAGGAAAGCAGGAAAAGACATCTGGACAAGCCTTGGCGGAAAGATTGAAGCCGGGGAAACAGAAGAACAATGCCTTCTAAGAGAGATTAAAGAAGAGCTTGGCTGCGGCGCAGCCATAGTCAAAAAGTTAGGAGATTTTGAAGAAAAAGCTGTTTTTGATGATGCTACAGTAAGATTATCCGCATATTTAACAGATTTGCAGGGAACTCCGCAAATTTCTGATTCAGAACTTGAAGAATTCAGGTTTATTGACCAAAATTACGGGGCGCAGGGAATTAAGTTCCCATCTGCCATTGAAAAGCAGGTAATTCCTTCATGCATTAAAGAAGGATTGCTGAAGTGGTAAAAGAATACCGATGCGTAACCTTTTTTAAACTAAATATAACGAAACCCGCATGGTAAAAGCTGCAATGCCTAAAAACAAATTATATGAGGCAATTTCTGTTGAAGATGTGCCTGCTATCGGAGCATGTACTAAGGTAATATATGTTTTAGAATGTATAAGTGATAATATTTCAGGATGTGATGATATTTGGACGCCCGAATTTCGCGAAACCAAAAGAATATTTGAGAAGCTCTTTGCACCATATATGTACCACTTAATTATTAATCAAAACACTTATTTAATTGGTAAGGATTCCAGCACCAATAATACGCGTATGAATAAATCTGCAGAGTTACGCACAAAACTCAAAACTAATGTTAATCGCAGTCCGGAATCTCTTGATAAGCTTGTAAAAATCCTTGAAGTCGCAAAGATACTAATACCTAACTTTTAATAAAAACATAATAAAAAATTAAAAAAATAAAAAATCCTTTCGCTAACTGACTAAAAAAAGAAGAATTTTATCTTCCCTTTTTCTTCATGTAGCAGTCTCTGCAAAAGACAGGTTTGCCTTCTGCTGGCTTGAAAGGTACCTGGCATGCCTGGCCGCATTCTGAACAGACTGCGTCAAACATTTCTCTAGGTCCTCTTGGTTGAAATGCCATCTTATCTTCTTTTCTCCTATATTTTGTTACCTAATACTCGGGTTTAGAACTCGACTACTGATAACTGAAATTTACTGTTATTTAGGGGTTTATAAGTCTAACGCATGGATGTCTTTTGTCCGCTATTTTAGGTGTTTTTCAGGGTATCGTCCAATACTTTGCCGTAAACGACTTTATGTATATGCCCCCTGTGTAGGGGCATAACAACAACAAAATTCCTGTTTGTTTTGTCATAACTGCGGTAAACATAGCCATAGCCCCCTTCCCAGCTGTTAAAACTGCTTTGGCAAGACCCGAGATCCATAAATTTTTTACCATCAAGGTAAACAGTGCAGGATTCATAATGTGTCCTTGGTGGATTATTAAGCGACCTAAGCACAACAGTTATCCTGGAAGGATGAGATACTTCACATTTCGAATCCATATTTGAAAATCTTTCAAATGCAATTGGATTGTTATATACGACTGCGCGCTTGTACATTTTATGCCTTAAGAAGCTCTATCAGCTGCTTCTGAACCTGCGTTGTCGATGCGAAAAAAAGGTCATAGCCTATGGTAATTTTGTTATATTTTAGGTGCGGAACACCTGTTATTTTTAGGATTTCATTTTTAGAATAAAAAGTGATTTCAAATTCTTTTTTCAAATCAACAGGCATGCCGTTCAGTATATTTACCAGATTACTGTCTGTGTTCCAGTCAGGTTTTGCTTCAATCGCCTGGTAAAGCAGCCTCAGCTTTTCAGCAAGCTTTTCTAGAAGAATATATGCATCGCCCCCAGAAGCATAGGTTTTCGAAGGCGTCGTGCGCGGGTTCAGTTCGCCAACATCGTCATCCAGCCTCATTGGCATGGAAGCGCGTTCGGGCTCCTCGCCAAGCTTCAGCGTTTTTGGTTTCCTGCCCAAAATACATTTGTTGTTTATCATATCATTTTCTATGCTTCCTGACAGGCGAGGTTGTTCAGTATCATTGCGAAATCCTGTTACTTTGAGTCCCATGAAAATATCAGAGAGAAAAGGGAATTAAATGTTTCTGCAGAACGAAAGTCCAAAAATAAAAGAAATCAGACCTTATAGACAAGGTCTTTCTTCCTTACAGGGCCTGCCACTTTCATTCCAACGGACTGCCCTTTCTTCGCTGTTGCAATCTTTTCATGCTCAATCTGCATTGAATCAAGTTTCTGCTTCAGATTTGTCATGGGACCTTCTATCAGGATAGTATCCCCTGCTTTCATCTCTGCTTTTACTTCAACTACTGCAACTAAAATCTTGTCAAAGAAGTGGCTGATTTCGCCAACTAACTTTTTGTCCGTTTTTGCGGGTTTTGCGGCAGCCTTAGGCTTTGCCTTCGCTGTTTTTGTGACCATTTATACAAGCACCTCATTATTTTCTAAAAATACACTAAATAAAAAGCTTGTTATCAGATATGAATCTGTTTGGGCTTTAGTTTGGGTGCAATTTCCTTGATATCCGCAAGAACTTCGTCTAAGTTTTCTTTTGTTCCGATAAGACGCAGAATATTTTTCTTATCTTCTTCAATATGAATTGCGGTGCAACCTCTTACCTGATAATATTTTGCCAGTGTGTCATGCCCTTTAAAGGGATTGTTGAAATGCTCACTTACAAGTATGCCTACGTCAGTATCAAGATAAATTTCAATAATGCCGCCATATCTTTCAGGTATGAGAATTTCACATGCTGGATAATGTGGCGTCTCTTCATTTTAAAAATAATAACTTAGGAATATAAAAAACTATGCCTTGGCTTTTGCCTTCACAGGCTTAGTCCACTTCAATCTTACCGGACTTCTTTTCAGCTCAAGCATATATGCTTGGCACTTGCCTGAGCAGAACCATAATATCTTTCCGGTGTTCTGGATAAACATCTTTCCAGTTCCCCTTTCAAATTCCTTGTTGCAATATGAGCACTTTGGCATGTTTAACTGACTAGATTTTGGTTTTAAAAAGTTATTTATATCTTAATACCTTATTATACAGATGCTCAAAATTCCTGAGAAAGAACCAAAATACATGAATTTGGGTGAGCTTGTTAATAAAATGCTGGCTCTAACCATGGATTTCACCAAGCGCATAGATGGACTGGGTAAATCTGAACAAGCTGTAGTTATTAATACAGACGTAAGAATTGCACAATTACAGGAATTAAGAAGAGAATATAATAATGCTATGCGGCCTTACAGAGAGCAGCTGCAGAATTATGAGCGAAAACCATTTCCAAATACTGCAATGCTAAAGTAAGTTATTTATGCCTTTGTAGATTATGTTAATTAAATGGTAAGATATCACTATTTTGTTGAAATAAGATTAGACACAAATTCAAACTGGCCGCTTATCGGTGATGAACGAAAATATCTGGATTTAATAGACAAATATCATGCGTTAGGTACAGGACACGATAAGCGCGGAACCTGCAGTCTGGAATTTAACTCGCGCAAACAGATAAAGCAGGAAGACCTGCAGAAAGAGCTTGGCGGCTTGGAAATAATTACATTTACAGAAAAACCTTGGCATATAAAAAAAATGTCAGAACGGGAGATGATAAAATTAATCAAACAAAGCGCTAAATTCGCAGGTTTAAGACAACAGAGTATAACACATTTTGGGTAATAAAATAGAAATTTAAACTTTAGTGCTTTGGCGTTTTATTTTAAAACCTCTTTATCAAGTGAAGAGTAGCCGAAGTTAGTACCGGGATCTGTTTCTGCCAGAGCACGCACGAAGTCACCAATCTGTTCCCGCGTAACTTTTGGTCGTGCTATAAGCAAGTATCTGTCATGCCCGATATAACGGACCTCACCAAATCTTGCCAGCATGTTCTCAATTCCAGGCACCGCAGGCGCTTCAATTTCATGCAACCTCAGAAGCCATCCCTTATCAGAGTCGCTAAATTCGAGCTTTGCTGCCCTGATATTCTCTAAATACATCCTAAATCCTTCCCGTGTGGCACTTTGAACCAGTGAGTGCTGTGGCGGAAGCTCTTTCTTTTTTCCTAAAAAATCAAATAAACCCATTTTACCTTTTCCTTATTTTCAACTCAAAATTTGGTTTTAAAAAGTTATTTATGCCTTTGTGGACATACAAAAATATGGATTTAGGACCCAAAGTATTTCCACAAGAAAAAATTTTATTTGCACCAAAACAGAACGTTGTATTTATTACAAAAACCTATGGAAACTGCAACCGCAACGCAAATGCTCCCACCTATTTGAAAAAATTAGCAAATGCATTGGATATTAAAATAGAGAGTGGGCATTGGGGAGGCATGCACAATACAGATTCTATACTTCGCTATTATATCGACTTTATTTGTGATGAAAAACAATGTCGCTTAATTGATAAGAGTGGCAGTTCAAGTTTAAGTTCCTTGAAAGGACATTTTGTGCTTGAAAATATTTTTTGCGAACTGAATGTTATACCTGAGGATAATACTATAACTATTTCTTTACCGCAAGAACAACTTCAGCTTACGGCTAAAGAATCTATTGAAAAATACAGAAAAACGATGGATAGTATATTTTACACGCTTGCAAAGGGTTTGGGAAATTAATTATCTCTTCCTTCCTTTTAATGGGGAAGCTTCAATTTCTGTTTCCTTAAGCATCAAAACATCGCCCAGACGGAACGGGCCTATTACATTTCGTCTTATGATTTTTCCTGAGTCAGGGCCGGACATTACTTTAACTCGTGCCTGCCTGCCGCCTTCCCTTGTACCCATAGAGCCCACTATTTCCATAACCTGCGCAGGAAATGATTGTTCAGAAAATGCAGCAGTCTTGCCCTGCTGTTTGATGTCCTTGACTCCGCCAGATGGTTCAGCATCCCTGATTTGCTTTCCGCCTTTAGGTTTTCCCATTTTAGTTTACTTTGTTTAGTGCTTTTTTAAACTTGTCTGATACTTTTTTTAGAAAGATTTAATAGGTTTTAGCATAGAGTGAATTTATGAGTATTGATTATGATGCAGGCGCGAAAATATACTTAGAAGCTTCTAAAGGTTTTGATGTTATAAAACCTAAATTTGGCAAGCCTTATTTAATTACGGATGATGCAACACCTTTTAAGCAGCTGCAGTTCCATAAAGATATATCTGTTTTAGATGGCATTTCAGAATTAATTGGTTCAGAAGGCAGTCGTTTAGTTGTGAGAAACCCACGAAATTTGCCCACTAGTGAGGAAATCCCTCTTGACCAATTAAAATTAGTTGAAGTAATATTTAGATATGATATTTTGAAAGTATCAACCCAGTCCGGAGAGGAACTTAAGAATAAAGTTCCAATTTCACTATCTCTTTCTGATTTGGAAAAAAGAATAACAGAAGGGAAAAAATTTTTAGTAACAGAATTAGGCAAATGCGGCATTGAAATAAGACCAGAAAATATTGCGTCTTACTTAACTACTTTTCTTATTTAATTATGCAGTTACAACAGCTTCAATAGGTTTTTCTTCCGGCTGTGCTTCTGCTGGTTTGGCTTCTTTTGGTTTTCTAGGTGCTCTTGGTTTCTTCTCTTTAACTTCAGGAGCAGCTTCTTTTTTCTCTTCTACTTTTGGAGTCTTTACTGATTCAGGCTTTACACCTCTTATGATACTGATTTGTTCAACAATCTGTGCCAGTTTCTTTGCACCTTCGCCTGCATTTGCAATGGCAACTGCTGATGTTCCGACAGGCAAGCCTGCGGCTGCGCCAAGGTCAGCCTTTGATGGTACAAAAGCAAAAGGTATTTTCTTTTCATCACATAACATTGGTATATGCATTACAATTTCAATAGGATTAACATCTGCTGCTATGGCAACAAATTTTGCCTCACTTCTTTCAACGGATTTAGTGGCTTCATTTGTGCCTTTTCTTAATTTACCGGAAGTGCGAATATCCTGAATAGCTTGAAGAACTTTGTCAGATAATTCTTTTGGTATTTCGAATTTTGCCATCCTTCATCACTTCGGTCATTTGCTAGTGAAACAGAAAATTAGTGGCTTTTTAAAGATTTGCCCAAGATATTATAAATTGCATTTCTAAATACCGAAAATGGATATTGATGATTCATTAAGTTTCGTATTAAACAGGGTGCCAAAGACACTGAATCCCAATCAGGCAGACAGATTATTCAATATTTTGGAATGCTATGATTGTAAATCACCGGAAGCAATGGATCTTGCATTGCGCGTTCAGGAATTTTACAATGAGGAGCTTAAAGATAATAAAACCATGTTTGACAAAATATACCCTAAATTTCCGGAATTACGCCCTGGCTTGATATCATATGTTTATGCATATCAGGCATTGCTCATGCACAGAATAAAAAAACTTGAAGAGAAATATGCAGTTATAAACATTGATAATAACTTTATTTTCTTTTTTACAACAGCATAAAAGTGAAATCAGTTATGTGCATAGCAGAAAGTAATTTTATCTTTTTCTTTCTTATCTAGTCTGCAAAAACCAAACCTTTCAAATTGAATAATATCATCAACTTTCAGCTTTTCAACATTCGCTTCAGCGAAGCCTGAAACAATACTGCCGTCAGGCATTATTATTTCCGTTTTTATTGCAAAATTAACAGGTACCCAGTTTATTCTCGGGATTTCCTTATTTTCTTTCGATGTAAATTCAGATTTTTCACCCAATTTAATGTTGTATAAGTGCATAAGCCGGATTTCCTTTCCTTTCCAGCCGAAATCCCTTTTCTGTATGTAAAATTCCTTCCCGACCTTGATTTTCTTTAATTCGTCTTCCTTTTCAGGATGCAGTTTGACTGAAATCTCTCTTATATCTGGAGCATTTTTCACTTCTATTTTCACTGGTTCAGGAACAAAAGAATATCTGTGAGTTGCAGCATCAAGCATCTGCCTGTTTATTGCATAGAGATTTTCAACAGGAATAGTGACATCATTTTCATTCAGTCCGATTGAGCTTATGAAATGCCTTATTGCGTGTGGTAAAATCCCTCTACGACGCAGGGATTGCAGGCTCCATGTTCTCGGGTCATCCCAGCCAGCATATCTTCCTGACAAAACTTCCTTCTGTGCCTTTGATTTTGATAACTTTACTCCAGCAAGCTGCACAAGTCCGGTGTGTATAATAACTGGATATTTCCATTTCAGGATATCCCAGATGTATTTGCACATTTCTGTTTCCATCATCAGGTCTTTTCCCCTGATAACGTGAGTAACGTTAAGCAGATGGTCATCTACTGCCCAAGAAAATTCAAGCATTGGCCAGACTCTGTATTTTTTTCCGACTCTGGGATGACTCCTGTCCGAAATCTTGAAAAGAACCCTGTCTCTGAATGCAGGATTTGGATGCTGCATTGATGTCTTTAAACGCAAAGTAACCTGTCCTTCTTTGTATGCACCTTTATGCATATCATTCCATTTCTGCAGTGTCTCTTTTACAGACTGTTTCCTGTGAATACAGTCCCTGCCTGCAGCCCTGTTCTCTCTCAACGTCTCCGAGGAGCATTCGCATACATACACAGAGCCTTTTTTGATTAATTCCTCAGCATATTTGTAATAAATATCAAGCCTGTCTGATTTGTAAATAATATGATTCTCCCATTTGATGCCAAGCCATCTGAAGCCTTCGGGAATCAAATCATAGGCTTCCGGCAGAATCTGCTTTTCTTCTGAACCAATAGTATCATCAATCACTAACAGCAATCTTCCGTCATATTTTTCTGCATAAAGCGCATTCAAAACATAGGTTTTTGCGTTTCCTATATGCAACGGCCCTGATGGAAACGGCGCCAGTCTCAAAACTACTTTACCTTGTTTTGCATCAGGCAGTTCCCTGAGGGTTTTTTCCTCATGCTTTGGCGCCTTCTTTTCAAAAAATTCAGGAAATATCTTCAGCAGGCGCTCTTCCTGCTCCTTAACAGGCATTTTATTGGCTTCGGACACAGCTTTGCTTATTTCCGGAACCATTTCCTTTATGTTTTTCTTCAGTTCCGGATGCTCTGCTAGCAGTTTTCCTAAAACTGAATTTGCGTTAGCCATGCCGCGGAATTGGAAGGCATTAGCCAAAGCGAATTTTTCTATGTCTGCAGTAATTTTGCTGTCAACCGCCATAATTCAATGTTAAGAATGTAGAATATAAGTCTTACTTTGAGAAGCTTAAGCTGAATTAAGAGTAAATGTTTCCAAACCACGGGCTACAAGCTCTTTTGTACCCTGAGTGCAGGCATCAATATAATGCTGAAATACCCTTCTCTGTTTTTCTTCGTCTCTGTATATTTTAAGTATTCTCTGCGTGATATCATTTAATTCTTTTTGAGGTATTGGTTCGGGATTTTTATCTTTAAAGCCTCTGTTAAAAGCCGCCCTGGATTTTTCCAAAAATTCTTCGTAACCTGAAATTTCTTTAGGGGAAAAAGTTTTCTTCCATTTATATGCCACATCAAAATAACCCGTGCGCCAGTCTTCATCTAATTTGCATCCATCCTTTGCCAATTGGACTGCCTGCAGCAATACATCTTCCAAAGTGCCGAAACACAAAAGGTCATGTTTCATTTGGACGAAATACTTGCTGGAGTCATTCCTGTTTACAACTGTTGAAGTATGGTCTATTCGTGAGAGCCCTATTTCAGTATCGCTTACATGCGAAAGAACATAATTCTGGTGCTGATGAGAGTTTTCGGTAGGAACTAAGCTGTTTCTGTGCATTATTCCCGTGACAAAGCCGTGCCAGGAGGTAAGTTTTTCGCAGAAATTACTCAAATCATCGCTGATATTTGCCAATTCCTGCGGAGAAGCGAACTTAAGCTGCAGGTAGAATAATCTGAAAAGCTCCCCGAATCTTAAATCACTCTCCGGACTTGGCGTGCTGAATACAATAGTTGAGCAGGGTTTGTCCCACCACAAAATCTGCGGGTATGTAATTAAACCTTCAAAAGTATAAGGCCTTTTGAATCCTTTTTTCTCAAATGCATCGCCTATTACACTGCAAGCATGTTTTTCATTTTCCACAGAATCTCTGGTAAAGAATGAAAATGGTTTATCTCCATAGTTCGGCAGATTATAATTTTCGCCTGCTACCAGCGATGTAGTATCATACCAAAGAACACCGAGTTTATCAGCAGCCTCCCGTATATCGCCGATGTGATTGTTTTTTGATTTTGCCACCAGATGAGTTATCGTGCCGTCAATATCACAACCTTTGAACCGCAGATGTTTATTTCCGTCAGACAAGAGCAGTCCTCTGCCGCCGGAATTTAATGCATGATGTTTTGGCTCTGGCAGATAAGATGCCGCACCAAAAATGGGCAGGTGTTCTATAATTTCAGAAGGCAGATTGCCCTGAACCACAACTTTTACTTTATCAAAATGGTCTTTTGTTGCGAGCGGTATTGGTGTCCTGAATCCGCGCAGCAGCGGCAGGTAGCCGGATGAGCCCTGCGGTATCTGAAGAAAGTTTCCCATTTTCGTAGGATGCTTAAAATCGGCATTAAAAAGATTACTATCACCACAACTTTTAAATCACTTTCACATATTCGCAATCTTATGGACGAGCCTGACGATTTCAGCAATCCTGAAGACAAAGAACCATCAAAACAGGATAAGATGATTGCGGACGAAGAGAAAGAGATTCAGAAAATCATCGAGGAAGGAGAAAGGGCTGCAAAGAAAGCAGAGGGGCAAAAAATTTACCATGAAGAGCCTGCTACGGAAAGCAAACCCGGAGAAAACAAAGGCTTGTGGAAATGGTTTCTAGTAGGCGTCGTAGTTGTTTTTGCAATCGGTATAATATTCATCGGCATGAAATATGCAAATATCATCAAAATCGGTGATTTGCAGCATACCGGACCTTTGGCAGTTTATGACCCGGCAGAATTTCTAAGCGGCTGGAAACTGAAAAGCAGTTATGTTACACTGGCAGATTTGCCGCTGGAAAAGAAACAGGAGTTTTTTGACATCAAGAATTTAACAGATGTCGCAACATGGGAATTTGCAAAAGGTGGTGACACCATTTTTGTCTGGCTGAGGGAGTTTGCTGATGAAGATGCAACTAAAATAGGTGCGGAATCATTTGGCGTGTTTGCATGGAGGCCTGAAGTGAGTATAGCAAATCTTCCTTTTGGAGATGAAGGAAAGATAGGTGTCTATAGAGTTACAGGGCACGATCCTCTGATGACATACGTGATGCAGGATGATAAAATCCTGTCTATTGCTTATTATAATACCAAAAATGCGGAATATGATGCAACAAAGTTGTCTGAAGACAAGATATTTTTGACGTCACTGACAAGAAAAGTAATGCGCAACATAGTATCTATTGACGGCAAGGAACTGGCAATTCCGCACATAAATACTTAAATACCCGGTTCTTTTTTCAGATTTTATGAAAATCGCGTTAGCAGTAATTATTTTGTTTACTCTGGTAGTTTTCACGTCAGGATGTTTTGAAAAGGAATCCAGCTTATCAACTGGTGCAGGCATAATTACGGGAGCAACAGCCATTGAAGGATCTGAAGAGCAGCCTGCAGAGCAATCTGAAACAACAGAGCAAACAGAATCATGCGAAGATGGCGATGCATGCACTAAGGATTCGTTCAACACACTGGCAAAAGCATGCCAGCACATACCCATTGAGCATTGCTGCGGTGATGACATATGCGAAGCTTCGGAAAGATGCAATGAAGAAACACACAGGACAATGTGTCCTGATGACTGTCCCGTTTCATGCAAGGGATATCTCATAGTAGCTGAAAAAGGAACAGATATAACAGAAGGCGACTTTACTTACTCCTGTTTCGGCGACAAATGTGTAAAACTTGATGAAAGAGATTTTACAGTAACTGACAAAACTAGCAGTTCTGGCATAAAGACGTTTGTGGTAAATATAGGGGAGCAGGCAATCAACTATGTAGCATCAACCTTCAATTGCGCGGAGCTTGACGCAGAGTATCCGCAGAAAGCAACTAAAGATGATGAGGAAATAAACGGAATATTAATCAGTGATTATTTTGATAGCAACGATGAATCCGTATCAACAATAAATGGTGCAATACATGATGACAATTTTGCAACATACTATATGAATTTTGACACAACAGAAATAGTAAAAAATACAAAGATGCGCTGTGTTATAACATTACAGTCCATGGGTTTCAGAAACATGCAGGATGTTTTGATTGACTTTTACAAGCCGGTTGAGTAATTAGGCAGGTTTCTTATTTTGCCAAAGTACCATATTTTTTCCGAGCCTGCAACAGCCCAGATTTCAAAATCACTGATATTTTTCTGCAGGAAAGGCGATAAAACCTTTTCAGCCAGGACATCCGTTCCTTCCGTAACAAGATTAAATGAAGGCACAACTATCAGTGTTTTAAAATTCCATTTTCCCTTGAGAAAACATTTCACTTTCTCTGAAGTAAAAGAGTCAGTAAGCTTTATTGCCGGATGGGCATGGCCTATTATGAAAATCTTGCGCTTTAGCACATTAACATCAGACGGAATGGAATCTCCATGAAGGATTGCAAAGTTTTCTATGCAGAAATTTTCACAGACTTCAATGTTCCTTTGCTTCAGCATGCTTTGAAGAACTGTATCATGATTGCCCTTTAGGATAACCAGTTTCTCACAATGTTTCTTTAGCAAATCAATAATTCCAAAAACATCCCGCCATTCCTGCTGGCTGATTGTGCCAAACTCGTGCTTCAAATCACCTGTAATAACAATTGTTTTTATCTCAGGCAGCTTTGAAAGCAGATTTTCAAGCCTCTTGATTGTATCAGCGAATTGATGCCTTGGTATGAAAACGCCCTGCTTGCTGAGAGCTTCTTCATAGCCCATGTGAAAATCACTCAAGACAAGGGTTTTCTCTTTCTCAATGTAAATTCCCAAATCTGCCATCTTAACGCCATCAAGTATTTCCATGTTTTTTTCCTATCTTGGCTAAAACCATTGAATGCATTCTTCTTATGAACGCCATCCTGTCTTCAGAGCGCATGACATCTGAATAGCCTCTTGCAATCAGGTTTAATGCAAATGGCGAGGGTATCTGCGTCTGAACATCCCTTACAATAATGTTGCCTTCTTTTATTTCGTCAAGGATTTTCTGGGTATTTTTGATATCCATCAAGTCTTCAAGCACTTCCCTTCTCGCTTCCTTCAGGATAGGGAAGCTCTGCGAAATTCTTTTGCAGGCACAAATCAGTATCTGTGACGATACCTGCTGCCTGCCCACTGCTTTATGATGTCCCTTGTAATTTCTTATTATCATTAAGGCGCGTCCAGCGCAGTGCCTGAATCGTCTTTTTAATATATCAGTTTTGTCTATTGCCAGCTCCAGAAGTTTTCTTAAATCCTCTTTCTTGATTTGCATCAAAGCATACTGCCAGTTCATTCTCTGGCTGGAACATAAATAGAAATTCTGGTCTGTGATTGAAACAAGGATATTTATGTGATAGAATTTTGATAAAATATATGCCAGCGCCCTTGATAACGCATCATTAACTCTGCGCCCGAAGCAGGCATGAAAAACCAAGTAGTGCCTGTTTTCAAAAAATAAGTCTTCAATAACAATTCTCTTGTCAGTCGGTATTATTGCATACTCAAACTGCTCCTTGAAATATTCATAGATTGAGTTTGCAGTATTCTCATCAACATAAACATATTCCCTGATGAAATCAATAATCTCTTTCTTCGGCTTGAATTTATTGAATTTTTCCTCCAGCAACCTGCGGAATTTTTGTATTGACATTGCCAGCTCAAAATTCAGCGGGAGCATGTCTGAAAACCAGCTCGGAATTGTTGGTATTTTTCCCGGCGCTGGCTTTACCTGAGCAACCATTCCCCTGCTGAATTCGTACCTGTAAGTATTTCCGCCAAGGACAAAAATATCGCCTCTTTTCAGCCGCATTAAAAATTCCTCATCAATTTTACCTACGACTTGTTCCCCTATTTTTACAACAATATAGGATTCGTCGGGAATAGTTCCTATGTTTGTTGAATACAAAACTCTGGCGAGTTTTGATTTTTTTCCAATCATTCCTGTTTTGTCATCATACCAGATTTTTGCATATACATTCCTGTATTCCAGTTCTGCAAAATCACCGCACAGATATTTTATTACCGAATGAAAATCCTCCTTCGGCAGATTTCTATAGCAGTAGCTTCTCTTTATGGTTGAAAATATATTTTCTATGTGGTCTATGCTTTCAATTGCCATTCCGTAGATGTGCTGTGCAAGCACATCAAGGCAGTTTTGCGGGATTTCTATCTTGTCTATCTGTTTTTCAACAGCATTTTTCAGAATTAAACAATCTTCAATTAAATCGTCTCGATCTGTTATCAAAAATCTGCCCTTAATATTATCATGCAATCTGTGGCCTGAACGTCCGATTCTCTGCAATGCCCTTGATACAGATTTCGGGCTTCCTAGTAATATGACTAAGTCAATATAACCTATATCAATACCCAATTCAAGACTTGTGGAACAGACAACGCACTTCAATTCGCCAGCTTTCAGCCTGTTTTCTGTTGCCAATCGCGATTCCCTTGATAAGGAAGAGTGATGTGCCTCAATATTTCCATCATAAAACTTTGTAAATCTTGTTTTCAGATTGTGGACAACTCTTTCAGTTGCAGCCCTTGTATTTGTAAAAATTAAAGTTGTCTTGTGGCTTTGGATTAAATCATGCAGCTGATTGTAAGTTGCAGATTCCATTTCATTCTGCGTGACGTCCATAACATTTCCAACAGGCGATATAACACCAAGGTCCATTTTTTTGATGAACTGTGCATTTACAACAGAACAATTCCTTGGCTTGCCGTCAAATTCAAAACCTACTAGGAACTGAGCCACTTCGTCCAGAGGCGCGATTGTTGCAGACAAGCCTATTCTTGTAAAATTTCCCGCAATATTCTGCAGTCTCTCCAGCGATAATGACAAATGAACACCTCTTTTTCCTGATGCAAGGGCATGAATCTCGTCAACAATAGTCCATTTTACATCTTTCAGCAAGAGCTTGAACTTTGGCGCAACTAAAAGAATTGCAAGACTTTCAGGAGTTGTAATCAGTATATGAGGTGCTTTCTTCAGCATCTTTGATTTTTCATTTGCGGTAGTATCCTCTGTTCTGACAGCAACCCTTATGCCCAGCTTGTGGCCGATTGTGCCTGCAATTTCTTCCAGAGGCTCAATAAGATTGCGTCTGATATCATTATTCAGTGCCTTCAGGGGGCTGACGTAAACAGTATATACCTTGTCTTCCAGTTTTTGCTGTTCAGATAAAGAAATCAGCTCAGAAATGATTGTTGTAAAAGCAGAAAGGGTTTTTCCGGAACCTGTTGGCGCAGAAATTAAGGTATTTTTCTTCTCATGAATATTAACTATGGCGAATTTCTGCGGTGGCGAGAATGTTTTGAATTTGTTTCCAAACCATGCGCTTACAAAGGGATGGAGGACTCTATGTATTTCGTTCTCAGAATATTCTTTTGTCTGAAATTCTATCATTTGGACGGAAGCTAACGCATTCTGTGTTTTTAGGCTTTTCCCAAGAAGTTATGATTGTAGTAATACTGACTAGTTTTTAACAATTATACACTGCACAGGGCAGGTTTCTGCAGCGTTTTTATTGCATGCAAGGTCAGCATCCTTAATCGTTAACTCACAGTTTTTGCCAACAGCTTTTGCACCCCTAAGTGCAGATTTTCCATCAGATGCCATGGACCAGAACTTGTCGCAGACAGCTGCGCAGGCGCCGCATCCGATGCACTTCTCGCGTTCATGAATTACTTTTGCCATGGAAATGTTTTTAGTGGTATATTTTAAAATGTTTTTATGACAACAAGAATCATACTTCACATAGATTTGGACTACTTTTATGCCCAAGTAGAGGAAGTTCTCAATCCAAAGCTAAAGGGAAAGCCCCTTGTGGTTGGAGCAGACCCGAGAAAAGGTGCGGTCAGGGGAGTTGTAAACACATGCAACTACGAAGCCCGCAGGTTCGGTGTTCGCTCCGGAATGCCTGTATCAATTGCTTACAGGAAATGTCCTGATTGTGTTTTTGTTCCAGTAAACATGGATTTGTATATTGAAACTTCCACAAGAATCATGAAAATTTTCATGAAATATGCAGATACTTTTGAGCTGGGAGGAATTGATGAATGCTATCTGGATGTTTCAGAACGCTGTAAGAATTACAGGGAAGCAGAAGCCCTTGCAAAGAAAATAAAATCAGAACTGAAAGAGAAAGAAAACCTGACATGTTCCATAGGGATAAGCACAAACAAACTTATCGCCAAGATAGCTGCGGGCAGACAGAAGCCGGATGGATTGACAATAGTAAAGCCTGATGATATAACAAATTTCCTGAAAAAATTAAGCGTAAGGGAGTTAATGGGTGTCGGGCCGAAAACTGAAACGGTGCTGAACAATTTTAACATTTTTACAATAGGGCAGCTAACAAAAATACCTGAATCGGAACTGGCTAATGCATTTGGAAAATTCGGGCATGTTTTGTACCACGAAGCTAGGGGAATTGATGAAAGCCCTGTCTGCGAATCATGCGAAGTAAAGTCAATAGGCAGGCAAATCACTTTTCAGAAAGATACAAGAGACAGAAAACAAATTTTAAGCACTCTGGAGGAAATTGTTAAAGATACAATCAAGCAGCTAAAGGATGCGGGATTAAAATATAAAACAATTGCAATAAAAGTCCGCTATGAGGATTTTTTCACAACATCAAAAGCGGAAAGCCTGCAGATTGCGCACAGGGATGAAGAAACAGCGCTTGAAAAGACAAAACAGATGATAGAACCTTTCCTTGCAGACGAAAGAAAAATAAGGCTGATAGGATTTTCACTGTCCAAATTAGAGGCAAAATGAATTCTGAAAGATTCTGGGAAGTCGATTTTTCACGAGGAATAGGAATTGTAATGATGATTGCATCAAATTTTATCACGGATTTGCAGTTTTTTGAAAATTACAATGCACACGAAATATTCTGGAAGGTTTTTGCAGTGGTAACAGCATCAATTTTTCTGCTGTTAGTCGGAATATCATTGAATTTATCTTATGCAAAATCAAAAGATTTCAAAAAATATCTGAAGCGCGGAGCATTTATTTTTGGTTTGGGACTGATTATAACTTTGATAACTTTCTTTTTCATACCGCATGATTATATCCGCTTTGGAGTTCTGCATTTGATTGGATTATCAATAATTCTCGCATACCCTTTTCTGAAATTAGACAAGAGGTTTTCCCTTGTTTTGGGCGCAATATTGGTTTTTATGGGATTTTTAGTCAAAAATATAGTATTGAATTCAAATTTCCTGCTCTGGATTGGTTTCAGGACAGCAGATTTTGTTTCCGTTGATTATTTTCCATTACTTCCGTGGTTTGGAGTTGTGCTGATAGGGTTGTTTCTTGGCAAATGGCTTTATCCTGATGGAGTCTGCAGGTTCAAGGGTCCGGATTTAACAAAAATTGCCAATCAGCAATTTTTGGAATGGAAAAATGCAAGGCATTTTTTCATAAAGCTCATAAAACCAATCAGCTGGCTTGGCAGACACTCGCTGGTAATTTATTTCATACACCAGCCGATTCTTTTGGGAATGCTATACTTTTTATAATTATTTGATTGTATTTTTGCCTATGAAAAATGCTGTACTTAACAGTCCGAAGCTGAAGGAGAAAGTTGTCACACGCGGCAGGCAGGGTTGCACACACTCGCATATAGAATACAGGAATAATCCAATGGACGAGCAGGAATGGCGTTGCGATGACTGTGGAAGATATGTTAAGTCATCATTTTCACCAGGCCACCCCATGAAGCTGCCCCCGTCCGCACTGATAAGAACACCAAATAAACATAACGGCGGAAACAATACTTATTCATATACAACAGATGAAAATGGCGTTGCATATGCCCTTCCCAAAAATGAGTGGGTTAAGAAAGATGGTCTGGAAACAAAGATGGAAAATTTATAATTATTCACAAAATACTGCAGCAGCAATAACAGATGTCCATACGCCGTTCTTGTCGCCTTCCACTGACTGAGTTATGTTCTTTGTCCTGACAATCTTGCCGGATATCTTGAATTCCTGTTTTAGCGCATCCCAGTCCTTGTTCGGGTCAAATTCAACACCCATAGTTGATGCGAGCATCTGGGCAGCCATGTCTTCAGCAGCATCGCCTGCTTTTTCTTCTTTTTCCCCAAAAGGATGATGCTCGCTCAGATAACCATAATTGCTGTCTGCATCAGCTGGAACAGCACAGCCGATTGATGCTGCTATCAATCTATTTGGCTCATTTGTTGCATTCCTTGCCAAAACACAGTAAATAATCTGCCCGGGCTTCAATAACTTCACGCCTTCTTCCCTTGGAACAACCTTACATCCCGGCGGCAGAATAGATGAAACAGAAACAATATTATACGGAGCAATGCCTGCGTCACGAAGAGCCATTTCAAAGCTCTGCAGGTAGTCTTTGTGTTTTCCCACACCTTTTGTGAAAAATATTTTTTTCGGAACGTATGTCATTTTAGAAATTCTTCCTTATTTTGGATATTATTTTAATTAATTCAGCAGTTATGGAACTTTTCAAATCCATAGGGTGCAGTTCCCCGTCGACATATGCTTTTTCCAAGCCGACATAACTTTCAAACGCAACATTTCCGCCGAATTTTTCAGGTCTTAATATCTCAAGCCTTTTTATCCGCGGGAATAATATCAGCTCTGCAATCTGCAGGACAGGATTATCATCAACAACTTTTGCAGGGCAGTATGCACCGCTTATTGATTTTTCTATTTCCTTGTCACTATCTGTAACAGAAATTCCTGAGCCTGGAACTGATTTTGACATTTTGCTTCCGGGCCCTTTCAGTGATGTAATCAGAGGAGTATGAACTGCAACAAACTTGTGTTTTGTAATGTCTGCCAACTCGCGTCCAAGCATGTGAATCTTTCTTTGTTCCAATCCGCTGTAAGCAACATCACAGCCGAGCGCTTTTATATCTTCAATTTGCATCAAAGGATATAATATCTGCGAGACTGTCGCATTCTCAATATCGCGTGCAACTTCCTGCATGCTTCGCAGGCCGCGATTAATTGTAGTGTTTTGAGCCATTGCCATTATGTCTGTTGTATAATTTTCGTGGAACTGGAATTTTGAGCCAACGATTACTTGAGCGCGCAATCCAATTGCTCTTATTGTTTTCTTCCAGGATTCAACTTCCTTTTCAATTTCCTTTGCTGCGCCTTTGCGGTTTAACATTGCGTGGACATCTGCAAGAAGTACTTTAACTTCAAAGCCTGCTTTCTCAAAATCAATGAGTTTTGTAATTGTAACAAAATGCCCCAGATGCATAGGCCCTGACGGCTCATAGCCGCAGTAAACGACGGGTTTTCTTTTTGTCTTCAGAATATTTTTCAGCTCATCCTCTGTTACTATTTCAGCAACATTTCTTTTAATGAGCTCAAGCTTCGTGGCCGAATCCATTATCTTTTTTAACTAAGTTCTGTATTTAAAAGTTATGAAACTCAGATTGCAGGTTTATCTGGCAAGGACAGGTATTTCTACCAGCAGACGGAAGGCTGAAGTCCTGATTAAGGACGGGAAGATACTTGTCAACGGTAAAGTAGCAAAGCTTGGCGACAAAGTTGACTCCGATAAAGACAAAGTCACGCTTTCAGGAAAGAAGCTTGAAGCAGTTGAGGAGAAATTTTACATTATGTTGAACAAGCCTGTTGACTACTTAGTTGCCAAATCTGATGCCCGCGAAAGGAAACTGGCACAAGACTTGCTGAAAAGTCCTTCCATTAACAACGAGAAATTGAAAGATAAGGAGTTTAATTCTATTTTCAATGTTGGAAGGCTTGATTTCAACACAGAAGGCTTATTGCTTTTCACAAATGACGGCAACTTCGCGCTGGAATTAGCACATCCGCGCTATCATGTCAAGAAAACATACATCGCGAAGGTTAAGGGCAAGATTACTGATGAAGCAGTTAACTGGATGACGTATGGAATGGATATTAAGATAAGAGACGGACATAAACTGATTGAATATCACACATTGCCTGCAGAAGTACGGGTTTTAGGCAGAGGAAAAGAGAATTACTCTGTTGTTGTAATTAAAGTAAAGGAAGGCAGAAAACGCCAGGTCAGGAGAATGCTTGACGCAGTCGGCTTTCCTGTTATCAGCTTGAAAAGAGTTCAGATTGGAACTCTGGAATTAGGCACACTTCCTATCGGTAAGTGGAGATTTTTGACAGACAAGGAAGTCAAGAGTTTAGAATTTCACAAAACTTAAATATTCACATAGTTACAAAAAATCATGGTTCCGCCAATACAAATAAAAGAAGCAAAAAAGTGGGAGAAAAAAACAATTAATGTTGACGAAAAAGTCGAGAACGTTGTTAAAGTAATAGTCCGGATGGGATTAAAGTCGCATCCGAGTTTTGAAAATTACTTTTTGAGTAAGATAAGGGCATTAGACGGCTTTAAAGTCCGCTGGAAACAAGCTGTTGATAAAGCAATTGATGCTGATGAAAGGGACAACATACCTGAAGTTCTTCGCTACAAAGCTCTCTCAGCGCAGATGGGCGCTGAGTATGAAATCCTTCTTTTACATCTGGCAGCAGAAGTATTAAACAGTCTGGGCAAGATTGCAGATATGAGCGGCTGGTTTAAAAAATTCAGAAAAGATCTCGAACGGCAAAGGATTGTTAGCGAAGAAGCCAAACGTGCAATACATAAGGCGCTTGCCGGCTGATTATGAAATTAATTATAATTTCTAAGGTAAATAAAGCAGCAATTAATATCGGAAAGATTCTAAGGGAAAAATATCCAAAGATTGGCGCAAAATTCCTTGAAGTGCCCGAAGATGTTCTGGATTTGGATAAATATGTGCCTGAATTTAGGAAATTGGGTGCTGAGTTAATTATTATTGTATCATCCCATAAATCTGAAGCAGGCGTGCCGATGCTTAACTGCCATACAACTGGCAACTGGACTTCTGATGACAGCCACGGCGGCCTGCCAAAGACTTTGTCAATTGCGCCTGCATTATACTTGAGACAGGGAATACTGGAATTCCAAAAACTTAAAGCGGTTAATCCTAAGCTTTCAAATTACGAAACGGGTATGGAAGTCACGCATCACGGCCCCACAATTGATTTTCCAATAATATTTGTTGAAGTCGGCAGTTCAGAGAAGCAGTGGAATGATTTGGAAGCGTGTAAAGCAGCTGCAGAAGTGGTTTACAAACTTGCAACAAATGTTCCTGAGAAAGTAACAGCAGCAATTGGTTTCGGCGGGGGACATTACTGCCCGCAGTTCAACAAGAAATTGGGCGAACTTGCATTAGGGCACATCTGCCCAAAGTATGCAGCAGATGCTGTTACTGAGGAAGTGATTTTGCAGGCGTATAACAAAACAATTCCAAAGCCCGACTTTGCTTTGATCGAATGGAAAGGACTTTCAGGTCCGCAAAGAAAGAACATCATTAACATTCTTGACAAACATAAAATTGCGTGGAAAAAATTCCAATAAGATAATAAAACAAAATAAAAAAATAAAATAAAAAACAGATGGTTTTATGATTTACCTTCCCTTGCTCATTGCTTTAAAGGCTCCACCTAACAAAGTCAAGACGGCTAATATCTCAATAGCGCCATATATATTCATTCCAATGCCACCGGCATTCCATGCCCAGTAAAACGCTACTGCTCCGCCTAGGACTTTTATCCAGCCCCAAGTTTTCTGGTCCATCATGTTTACAACCTCCTTTGCTTAAAAGTCGGGTTTAAGATTAATAAAGCCTAGTTACTATTGATGGATACAAAATGGATACAGTCAAAATTAGCGAGGGACAGATAAAATTATTAATACCAAATACCAAAAAATCTGCCCTAAAAGCAAGTTCTCCGGCATTTTACAATCCTGTTATGGTTGTCAACCGCGACATCTCGGTTTTGATTTGCAAATTGCTGAAACCCAAGTCAGCGCTTGATTTATTGTCTGCAACAGGCGTCAGGGCTTTGAGATTAAAGAAAGAAACGGGAATTAAAGAAGTCTGGGCAAATGATGCAAAGAAATCTGCTTTTGAATTCATCAGGAAAAATGCAAAACTGAACAAACTAAGCATTCATATTTCAAATATGTATGCCTCCGACTTGCTGGCAAAATCACATAAGTTTGATTACATTGATGTTGACCCGTTCGGAACGCCGGTTCCATTTGTTGATGATGCTGTTAAGAAATTAAACAAGAACGGAATTCTTGCTGTCACTGCTACTGACACGGCAGTTCTCTGCGGCTCGGCACCGTTCAAGGTTTGCATTGGGAGATACGGCGGCAAACCAATCCGCAATTATCTGATGCATGAAGTTGGATTAAGAATTTTAATCAAGTATGTTATTGAAACAGGATTGAAACATAAAATCAACCTGATTCCAATATTTTCAAACTCAACAAGACATTACATGAGAATTTATTTCAAAACAACAAAAACCAATGTGAAGAAACACAAGCCGAACAAAGTTCGGCTGTGCCCATCCGAAATCTCATTTCGGCTTGGGAGTATCGGAGTCTGGCAGGATGCAGGCCCCATGTGGCTTGGGGATTTATGGGATGACGAACTGGTTGATGACATGCATTCCCTCGCCATGAAAGATAAAAATATTTCAAAAGACACAAAGGAATTGCTATTTACAATTAAGGAAGAATCAAAAATCCATAAGATTGGTTTTATAGACATCGCAGAATTTAAACCAAAAAACTTCCCGAAAATAAATGATGTTATTGCGTCACTTCAGGGAAAAGGCTTCAAAGCTGCAAGAACACATTTCAATCCGACTGGAATAAGGACTAATGCAAGCAAGAATATTTTAAAGAAACAAGTAAAATTTATTTAGAAATTTCCAAAGTAGAGAAAACAGTTACGGGGGACAAAGAATTAACAGACACTTTTGGTATTCTTATATTTTTAGTCCATCCAGGCGTTTTGGTGTTTCCTAGCAGGTCTTCAATGCCCCTTATATGCAAAGTATGGTTTTCACCCTCGCCTATGCTCTGCTCATATTTGTTAAGATCAATAGCAGGTTCTAAAACAACTTCTTCATTGTTTTGTAAAATTCTTCCCACATATGTACTTTCAGGATTTATAGTCTTAATGAGTGTTATACCAACTCCAGTGTAATCTGGCATTTGTACCGCCTTAACGCCTTCTTTTTTCTTCAGCGTCCTCGTTTTCCTTTTCCTTTGTTTCAAGTTCTTTTGCAAGTCCCAGCTTGTCAATGATTTCCTTGTATCTGTTTCTGATTGTTACTTCAGTTACTCCAACAACATCTGCTATTTCTCGCTGTGTTCGCTTCTCGCCTGTCATTAATGAGGCGACATACAATGATGCTGCAGCCAACCCAATCGGCCCTCTTCCTGATGTCAGTTCAATATTCTGTGCTTTCTTCAGGATTTCAACAGCTTTTGTCTGCGTTGCAGAGTTAAAGCCGAGTTTGTTTGCGAACTTCGGGATATATTCAGCAGGCCCTGATGGCAGTAATCTGATGCCTAAACTGCGCGCAATAAACCTGTAGGTTTTTCCTACTTCCCTTTTGTTCGCATTTGTTAATTTGCAAATTTCATTCAGGCTTCTTGGAAGGTTAAATCGTCTTGAAGCAATGTAAATTGCTCCCACTACGACGGATTCCATGCTTCTGCCCCTGACAAGTGCTTTCCTTACTGCGAGATTGTAGATTCTTGCTGCTTCCTCCTCAATTGATGGGGGTATATTCAGTAATGATGCAACTCTCTTCATCTCAACCAATGCATATTTCAAGTTGCGTTCCAGAGACGTTGAAGAACGGTTGTGCCACTGCCTTAACCGCATGAATTTTCTTCTTTGTCCGCCAGGTAAATTATAAAGTTCGGATGCTGTTCCGATTTGAGTTCCTGTACCCATATCTGCTCTTGTAAAAGTAGCTGGAGCTCCTGCTCTGCGTCTGTCTTCTCCGTCTTCAGAAAATTCGCGCCATTCAGGACTTGTATCAACAAGATTCTCATCCAAAACCAAACCGCAACTTTTGCATACAATTTCGCCGCGCTTTTCGTCAACAGTCATGTTTATAGAATTACATTCCGGACAACGTTTTACAAATTCACCCATTATTTCAACTCCGTTTTATCCGTTGTTTTTATCCGTTGTTACTCAGCGGACTTAACGAAATTATATTAATGATGACGGTGATTTCTTTAAAAATGTTTGCACATTTATTGTATATATAGTTAATCTATAGCATCGCCGCCTTGAGCCGTTTGTAAAAATCATATTTTCGCAAGCTATTTATAACAACCTGCAAAATTTTGGAAAAAATAGCTATAAAAAATCATTTATTTTTCTAAGATAGTCTATGCTTTGAGCAGCAGCTTCCCTGCCATTTAACTCAATTATTAATGGCACATCAGCCATTTCAGGAATTATTTCCTTGAAATCAATCTTTCCGGTGCCCAAAGCTATGTTTCTTCTATTTTCATCCTTATCACAGACATGATAATATTCAACAACCCCTCTGCTTTTTCTGATAAAATCCAAAATGTCGAGGTTTGAATCGCTAATCTTGCCTATATCAACAACTAATCCCATGCCCGGACATTCTGCAAACAAATTCTTCAGTTCATCAGTTGTTACAGCCAGGCAGGGATTGTTCAGCCCTGCAAATGAATATCCGTTTTCAACAAGAAGTTTTCTGCCCCTGCCATTTGCATACCTTATGCAGTTGTTCAATGTTTTTACAAGACTTTTGTGGTGCATATACTTAACATCGTCAATAGTAATGCCCTTGAATGCGTATCTTGCATAGTAGTTTCCTGCGTGCGTTACAGTTGTTCTTGCGCCTATGTCTGCAGCAAAATCAATTGCGTCCCTGATTTCATTTTCAACGCCCTGTCTGATATTTTCAACAACAGATGACGGAATATTGTCTTCAGGCGCAACATGCACATATGGCGTTATGTCCAGCTCGCAAATCCTCTTTGACAAATCCATTATCCGGTTCACATCAAAATCATCAGGTGTTGACTTGTTTAAGGGCCCCATAACAAATTCAACATGTTTTATTTTTTGTTCGGCTGCAAAATCAAGAATGCTTTCTATGCTTTCAGGATACATAACAAATGAAGATACCCCGATTTGTACCATAAACTACCGCTATAAAGAACTCTTAAAAACATTCCCGAACTTATTTCTTAATCAAAATCAACCTTTACAAATCTTAATTAATTTCTCCAAGTCTGCTTTTTTGCCTGTTTCAAGGGTTTTACAGACTTTTTCAAATTCTTTTTTAATATCGCCAGAAAGCGGACCTAGCGCATCTATGCAAAAACCACAAGGCAGGTGCTCGTTTGTATCTAAAGCAAAAACGACACGTGTTAAAGTTCCGTTTCCTTTGCTTACATCAAAGATGTCTATATACTCACAATTTGCTTTAAATTTATCTTCATGGAAATATAGTCCATCGTCAGTAGCAGATGCAATTTGAGTTATAGTATATCCTTTATGCCGAAGGTAGCTGTCAAATCCTTCTAGCGGGCAAATCTCATCGCATTCATTTTTTTTGGACACTTTACATTTTCCAATTTGTTTTTCATATATCAAAGGTTGTTCTACCATAAAATTTTTTATAATTGTTAATATATAAAATGTTCGCAAAATTTATTTCTTAATCAAAACCGCATTAACAATGCCATGTCTTGACGGCTTTGACGTTACCTTTGCCAAGCCATCCTCTGTTTCAACTATTGCACCTTTTGTGATGACATTCATACGTACATAGTGCCTGTTGGCAGAATTTTCCTTTACCGTGAGAATTTTTGATTTCTTGAATTTGCCTTTCTCAATCATCAGGTTTGCGTGGCTTGCTGTCAAAACCTGCGTCATTTCAGAACCGCCCCTCAAACGCTTTTTGCGTGTTGTTGTTTTTTCAGCAACCTTTGTCCGTGTCGGGTCAGAACCTATTTCGTACGCCCTTTTTTTCCTGAAGGGCCAGAACCTTCCGCCAGATGGTTTTTTCCCCCGTCTTGATGATTTCCAGATTGACATAATGAGAGCTCAGAATTCTTGTTTTTAAAGCTTACTTGTTTTCTTCAGCTTCGCAAAGCTTTAAAAACAGAATACCAAACAAAAGGATATGGATCCCGAAAGACCGCTTGATGCTCTGAATGCAGCGCGCAATAAACGTGTACTTGTTGAGCTGAAAAGCAAAAGGCAGATTGTTGGGTTATTGAAAGCGTTTGACATACACATAAATGTCGTGCTGGACGATGCTGAGGAAAGAGATGAGAACGGGCAGATGGTCCGCAAATTAGGAACTGTGTTTGTACGCGGCGATATGATTGTTCTGGTGAGCCCATCGGCATGATTGTAGCATGGAAATAAAACGGATAGCCATATTATTCATAAGCATTGCAACCATTTTTGCTATTGTTCCAATGCTGCTGAAAAATATCCGCAACATTATTTTTATTGAAAATCCAATGGCATCAATTCTTGCAATAATCTTTTTTTCAGCTGCACTTTATATTTTCTGGCTGGACAGGCATTATGAAAAGTTAAAATCCGATGTGCACAAAAAATCTTATTATATATTTCTCATATTTTTATTCGTTTTTATTTTATTGCTGAGCTTTATCATAGGAAATACAACCGACCCTGGCAGGGCCATATTCCCGAAATTATCAATAGATTCCATGATACCGTTTGTTCCCGTATTTGTGATATTTTATCTTTTTTATATATATTACAGCTTTGCAACAATGAGTTTTGCATGGTACGACAAAACATTATTTCGCAAGGTTATTTTTTCATGGGTGTTTCTTTGCCTGATTAGTTATACAGTATACCTGCTGTTCCCGACAGAAATTGAACGCTTTACCTTTATCCCGAAAAATATTTTTGACAGGTGGACACTTGTAATTTTCAAGACGGCGCCGCCATTCAATGCGCTGCCAAGCCTGCACGCATCAGGAACTGTTCTTGCGATGCTGACTTTGTTTCATTTCAAACGCGGCAGGTGGTTAGTGGTTCCTGCAATAATGACTTTGCTGTCAACTGTTCTGCTGAAGCAGCATTATATAATTGACATAATAGCGGGCATGTTATTGGGTGCTTTGGTATTCTGGCTGTTCTTTAAATACAATCCAACGCCGAAATGGAATCTTGAGCTGTTTGAAAGGCACTGGTTTAATGCAAATCCCTGGCTTAAGAAGCTGATGAATAAAGATACTGCTTATAATAAAGATTTAAATAAACCAATTTAGAATTTTTAGGGATGGTTATTACTGGCAATATCAGGGAAATGGTTGTAAAATATCTTTATCCTAATGACACCAGAAAACATACAACTGCAGACTTTTTATCAAAGATTGCTGAACAAAATGCAGAAGTGCGGGAATTCATTATCAAAGTGGGTGTTGCCTATCTAAATAAGTGCAACAACTGGATTCGAATAATGACGGAAATGGCCCTCTTATTCGATGTCCTTGCCCGCTATAACAGCGAACTGTTAGAAAGAAACATAGCAATCAGAATAGCTTTAGCCCGCAAGCTGGAGCACATGGGCTTGCCAAAAGGCAGTCTTCAACCGCTGGAATATAGTTTGGAAGTAATTGGAATAGCAATAAAAAGTCCGGTATCACAGCAGGAAATCATAAGGCGTCTCCTGCACTAAAGATTTAAAAAAGCAAATTCTGAAGTTGATTTATGTCAAAAGGAACACCATCAAAAGGACGAAGAAGTGGCAAGAAAAACCACATCAGATGCAGGAGATGCGGGCATCACACATATCACGCACAGCACAAGAAATGTTCCTATTGCGGTTTCCCCGCAGCAAGATTAAGGCATTACAATTGGGCTAACAAGAAGTACGGAAAAAGAATAGTAAGATACGGCCCAGAACAGAAAGTCCACAAAAGAAACTAATTTTACGCAAGGCACTCTTCAAGATTTCCTTTTTCTGATTTTAAAACAAAAATTATGTGCGGTTTATTGCTGTTTGCGGGAATATCTGTCATGTCTGCAGCTTTCAGTCCTTTTCTTATTCCCTGCGAAACTGCGCACTTGCCTTCAATCAGCAAGCCGTAAATCTTGTCCCGTCGTTCCCTGTCCAATTCATGAATATTCATTACGGGAACTGCCCTGTGAAATCTTCTGTAAATAAAATCCTTATTCAGGCGTTCCTGTTTTTCCTTTTCCAGATAACTTTCATATTCTGCTTCAGCCTGTGCATCTTTCTGCATCTGCTGTTCAGCAAGTTCTGCAGCCTGCTCTTCAGATTTCAGTGATTCATCATCCAGTCTATACTCTTTCTGGACTTTTTCCCATGGTTTTGATGTTTTTTGTATTGACATTTTAATTTATGCCATATCTCTGGCAGATTTCTGCAATTGTGCCTTCATCTTCTGCCGGAAGCATATTCATGATGTCTGCTTTATTTTCCAGTCCTAGTATTGTGAGAACTTCTCTTGCTTCTTCGCTGCCAACCTGTGAGCAAAGGTCAATGATGCAATCGCTTTCAGACATGCCCATTTTCTTGAACATATTTGCATACGCAGTTAATTTTTCAATATCTTTTATTTCTCTGACATCCAGCAATCTTGCAGGATCATAATTGCTTATAACATAAATCTTGTTTTTTATGACATAAACCGGAAAATCATCAAATAATTTCAGCAATTTGGCTTTCGGGCTTGCTGTTTTTGGAAATGTTTCTCTCCCGACTTTGGGATAATCGTCGCCAATCATTTTAACTTGCAGTGTTGTATAAGGCAGGGCCACTTTCTAGAGCCTGCAAATAACTAAACACGCCCTCTTTTTCCAGGATTTTTAAATAATTTGAACATAAATGGCGCATTCCGCTGTTATGTTTTGCGAGCATAGCCCTGCCAATCAATGAGAATTCCAATGCACTTTTTATAGCATTTACAGGGCAGCCTGATTTTATTACATCTTTAACTATCAGAGCATTAGTGGGGCTGTCAACAATGTCCTGTATGTCAGGGCATTGTTCTTCAAATAAAACGATTTCATCGCTTGTAATCATTTTTTCTCCTACTTGTTCTGCGAAGGCACGCCGGAATATGTTGCAAACTTCCTAGCCTCGCTAATCAGCTGGTATAATTGTTTTGCAGGAGCGTCTTTTAACCTTGGAATTCCTTCATAATCCAAATCTTCTTTTTGGTACATTTCCATTGCTTTTGATAATGCTTCTGAAAACCTTGTTTCATCGGGCGCTATAAGAGCAGCACCGAAATAAAGCTGGCACGCACTAGGCGGCAGATTTTCATTTTCATGAGCCCATTCCATTCTTTCAGCAAATTCTTTTTCATATTGCGCCTGACTCATTCCAGGACGTACTATATCGCCTTCAAATACCAGTGTTAATGCAGGTACACAGTTTATGTATCTCGCAACAACATCATTTATTCCGTGCTTTATAGCAATCTTTGTTAAAACAGATTTGCATAGTTCTTTGTTTTTTTTGCTTTTCTTCAAAATTTGTTCAAGGTCACCCATTTTATCTCCTAAGCTGCAATCACCTTCAGCTTTAATTTATCTGCGATTTCCTTATACCTGTTTCGGATTGTTACTTCTGTAACATTTGTTGCATCTGCAACCATTTTCTGTGTGATGTGCTGTCCCGTTAGTTGAGCAGCAATGTAAATTGCAGCTGCAGCCAGTCCAATAGGACCTTTACCATTATCCAAGTTATCCTTTTCAACCTTTTTCAAAACATCAACTGCTTTTGCCTGTGTTTCAGGGTTTAATTTAATCAAAGCGCCGAATCTCGGGATATAATCAATTGATGAAGTCGGGCCGAATCTGATTCCCAAACGTCTTGAAACATGCTTGAATGCCTTGCCAAAGTCCTTCTGATTTACTTTGGTTAATTCACAGATTTCCCTGAATCCTTTAGGAACTCCAAAGCTCTTGCAGGCCAGATAAATGCAGCCAGCCATGACCGATTCAACAGTCCTGCCTCTAATCAGATTCTTTTCCAAAGCTTTTCTGTATAATCTTGCAGCTTCCTCTTCAACTGAATTTGGCAGGTTCATGACTGATGCAAATCTCTTCAAATCATCAAAAGCATATTTTAAGTTTCTCTCAGTTCTTGTTGCTGAACGAATATCCTCTTTCTGCAATTTCTTGTATTTCTTCAGCAATTTTCCGCCCATCTTTGAGAAATCTGATTTTGAACCAATCACAGTTCTGACACCCATATCAGCTCTTGATAATGAAATTGGAGCTCCGGCTCTTGCCTTATTGGGCTCGTCTTCAGAATTAGTCCATTCTGCAGTTGTATCAATAGCGTTTTCCTCAACAACAGTTCCACATTCTCTGCAGATGGTTTCCCCTCTGCGTGTGTCATTCAAAAAATCTGTTGATGCACAATTAGGGCATTTAGTCATTTTTGTTCACCTCTTGAATAATTTGAACTTTCCTGCTCAAGTTTATCCCTTGCAATCGGGAAAGTTGTTCTTAAAAAATTCTCAAGTTTTGCCTGTTCATCTTTGCTCAGGGTTCTACTTTTCCAGTCTATACTTATACATTCTGTATTTATATACTCTATACCCATACATAGTCCCGGATGCTGTAATTTGTAATTCCAGTATTTTTCTGCTAATGTGTTTAGAGCCTCATCGGCAGTTTTGCCTTCTACAAGAAATACTGGTGCTTTACCATTTGCAGGGTTAATCAGCATATAAACAGGAGTTTTACCAACGACTGCATATGCCTGTAATGTAATAGCATTAGGCATTTGTTTGCTTGTTTCAAATTCTTTAGGTTCTAGTTTTGTCATTTTATTCACATTTATCCAATAACTGGTTTTTTTCCATGTATTTTTTAGTATCATCATACAATTGTCTACTTTTATCACAGTCCCTTAGCATGCAGCTCATGTACATGGCTCTAGCCATGCCTTTGAGGTTCTCTGCATTAATACCATCTGTAGGGCCTGTGCGGTCATAATTCATTAAAATAAGGAATGCGTCTTTGAACAGGTTTGATACGGCTTTGCACCCGCCGTTTCCGGGGTTGCCTGGGCAGGTACCATCAAATCTTTTGATTAAGTCCACGCCTTCGTTCAAAATAGAAGTATTTTCCTCATGAGTTTTTATTGTAGCTTTACTAGAATCTGATTTGAGTATTGTTATTGAAGTTGTCATATTTTTACCTCTTAATTGCTCCAGAAGCCGGTCATTCTGGCTTCAGGGTTGATTTTTGAATTTATGCTGTTGTATGGACCCTGTTCATAGCTCTGGTTTGGATTCCATTTTTGTGCCTGCATTTCTCTTTCTTTTTGTAACCTGATGAAATTCTCCTTTTCCATAACAGATTTGATAAAAGCCTGATAATCCTTGATTTCGCAGGCAAGGCGTCCGCCTGGCATGCTCATTGCATTTTTTAAGCCCTGTATGCATGAAGGGTTTCTACAATACTGAAACTCTCCGGCAATCATGTGCTCGTCTTTGCATACTTGTGTAAGATCTTTACCCATATTAGTCTCCCTAATTACTATATAGCAATAGTATCATACGACTTTATAAAGCTTTCGTTTAAGCAAGCCTTATAAAACAATAGAACGGCTGAGTGCGTATTTATAAGCTGTTTATAAGCTCAAATATATAAAAAGGTTTCTAAAATTGCTTATTTCTTGCCTAGAGCGTCTTCTAGCGCCTTAAGCTCTTTTTCTTTTGCTTCAACAGCCTTAATCCTCTCATCATTTTCCCTCTTCTGTCTTGCCAAATCAGATTTAAGGCTCTGCTGCTGACATTCTAAAGCCTTTCTTTGTTCTGTAATATTATATTCAGCACCCTGCTCAATATCCTGCCTCAGAGCAGCCAGGGCACCACAGTGCCTTTTAATTGATGCCGCATTTATTAAATTGCGTTCTATAAGGTATGGGAGTGTTTTACTTATGTATTTTAAATTGTCTTGGTATGACTCTTCATGCCCTTTTCTTGGCATGATGCCTGCATCCCCTGTTGGAGCTTGCCTTTTGGCATAAGGCATAGGCGGTGCTTTAGGTGCCTTTTTTGCTGGCTCTTCGGTCACGCCCTCGAGGCTTTCAGCCCCTTTAGGCAGGTATTTCTTTATGTTGTCTAGATTGCCTTTTTTGGCTAATTGCTGCAAGTCTTTTTCAGTTTTTATGCTGTGTAGAACCTGATATGCCCTGTTTTGCGCAGCATCTTCAGCTATACCTGCGTTATGATAAATTGTGTATATAAAAATATTCGAGGCTTTTCTGTCTTTGATATCAATTTTTGCTTCTTTTATAGCTGCAGCAATATCTGCCTTGTATAATGTTGGAATAGATTCTTTTGCCATTTCAAATCGTTCCTTTTCAGTTATGCTTAATTTATTAAGGTTTTCCGCTGGTTTTGGCAGTTGTATAGTTTTTTTGGATACATCGGTTATATCATCAAGGGTTTTTCCAGCGTCCCTGGGCAAGTATTTCCTTATATTCTCAAGGTTTCCGCCATCTGAAAGTTTATTGAACGCATTCCGATCGCCCCTGAATTGGTCCCAGAACTGATTAGCTTGGTTATTTGGATCTTTTCTTCCAGATTCTTTGTATATGCCTGTAATATAATCTAAAACAGCTTTTCTGTTTGTAATGTCAATTTTTGCAGCCTTTACAGCTAAAGCAATATCTGCATAAATTTTCAATCGTTCCTCTTTAGTGGCGCTTAATTTAATAAGATTTTCCGCAGGTTCGGGCTGTTGCTCCGTCTTTTTAGGTGCTTCAATTACATCCACTGAAATTTTCAGTGGGGGTTCATGTTCGGGCGGCTTTATCGGCTCGGGCTTTATTTCTTCTTTAATTTCTGGTGTCCCAATACTTGTTCTTTTGATGATTTCATGAATATTAATGCCTGCAAGATTTGCGAGAAGCTCTGCTTTAACAGCTACAGATGTATCATCAACTTTCATTGCATCTGAGATTTTCTTTCGCGGTATGTAAATGCCATAATTCGGCAAAGTCAGGAAAATCGCCGCGCCTGCAAGTCCGTTCAAGCCCCTGAAAAAATAAGCATTGCTATTTTGGGATTTGCGGAATCTCACAATCCTGTCGGAGCATTTTTTTGCGATTGCGTCCAAATTGTGTTTTATGCCAAGGCTTTCACAGCTACTTTTTACGAAAATCTCTATTTTTTGTGTGTCATCCGCATTTAATTTTTCCGAAACTGGGGGCAAAATAGGCGTTTTCTCGTCTTTTTTAGGCTCTTCAATCTTTGATGTCAAATCAGCAAACTTGATGCCTTCGCTTAGCATCAGTAACTTAAGTTTTCCGGACATGGCTTTTTTTTCAAAATCAGCTTTTTCTGCAGCTTTGTCTAATGAGATATCTGAAGCGTTATCATACTTCAAAGTTAGGAATACGGCAGTTGAGCACATCAGAGGGCTGCCTTTTTCAAAATGTTTGCCTCTATTTAATGCAAAATATCTTGAAGCTCTTTCCTCAGCTTTTTTCACAAGTTCGTCATGGTTTTCCAAATCTGGCGGCACACCGAATTTTTTGAAATACCTAAGAACTAGCTTGGAAATTTCCTCGCCATATTTTTCATTTACCCTTCCAAGCTGTTCTTTAGAAGGCTGGACAAGCTGCATCCCATATATTTCGGGAATTATTTCGTTAAGTATATCTGCTGTAACTTTGGCAAAATCCGGCTTGAAAAATACTGGAAGTACAGCATTGGGCTTGTCTTGCACTTCAGACAAAATGTCCTGCAAGTTTCCCTTAGTTCTTATGCCAAGCTCATTTAGCTCGCTGATATCAAAATCATGCTTTTCAAGATATTCCGCAAGATTTGCTTCACCAAGTTTTTCCAGAACATACTTGGTTATATCCGGAGAATATTTTAGTATCTTCGGGGATAATTTATGGCGCACATCCTTGTCTGCGCCTTCATTAACATCCTCTTCGTCTGTCTTGAATCCGGGATAAACATCCACTTTTTTAATAAGCCCCCAGCCAAGCAATTTTTTCTTCATATTCTTGTCATCAGCAGGTGCAGGGTTGTTTTCAATTATTGAAATGACAATACGCTGGAGCGATGGTTTTGAAAGAGCATCCCTCCAGACATTTTCAATATCTACATAAGAGCAGATTTTCTTTTCGTCTATTTGATAGGTGTAATGCCTCCAACCCTCCTTGCCATCAATCAGGTTGAATTCCTGTCTCGAGCCATCTGCAAGACCTTCCGGAATTAGCATGTCGTAGATTAAAGTCCTGTCATCTGGGCGCATGGTGTTATCAAACAGCTCTCTTACAAATTCGCCGGTCGGAACATTTTTCGTGAGCACGGGCCCGGTTTTGCTTTCCTTGTATGAAACCATCTGCGGCGCATAATTTTTAAGAACGCTGCGCATGATGCCCTCAAGCCAATTATGAGGGTTATCTTCACTAACCGCGCACAAAATTGCAAGATTCTCAAGCAGGGTTTTGTCGGAACGTTCGATATCCCAGCTTTTCGCTTCATACTCCTGCAGGATGTAGTCATAATATGCTATGCGTTTTCCAAAATCGGCCAGCGCATTGGCAGACACCGCATTTGCGTTTGCAATCGCTGCAGCATATATTTGTGCGGCCTGCCTGAATTCAGGTATATTTTCGAGTTGGGCAATATCGTTGTTTATATGGTCTTCGATAAGCCATTTTCTTTTATTGCCACAAAAAACAAAACTAGCATCTGTTTCTTTCTCGCTGTCTTTTTTATCAAACAGGCCAGTTTCTATGTTTTCATTCAGGATATTTTCAACAACTGACAGGTCAAGATTTGTACCATTGCAGATTTCAGCAACGCTAAGGCGGGGCTTTTTTTCCTTCGCAAAGCGCAGGACTATCATATTCAAAACAGAACCCGGGCCCTCGCTCTCACATTTTAGTTCAAGTGCTTCAACATCCGTAACCATCCGCACTAAAGTTTTGGATAACAATATATTATCTTCGTTATGAATGCCTTTCCCAATTCGTTCGCAAGTTAATCGCTATGTTTATAAACAAATTTTAATCCTCTTGATTAAGGGCCCATAACTCAGTCTGGTTAGAGTGGCAGCCTTTTATCTAAGGAAGATAGCTGCAAGTCAAGGGTTCGAACAACCCGAAATGCCTCGCATTTCGCGAGCTTTCGTGGAACGAAAGTCCCTTTGGGCCCGCTTAACATGGCGGAAGAAGTATTCTGGGTTGACAAGATTGCGAAGGAAGTTATAGAAAGAGAAAAACATCTTAACAGGGGACTAAAAAAATACACCTGCGAGATGGGCTTGGGCGCATCCGGTATACCGCACGTAGGTTCAGCCGGAGATGGTGTTCGTTCTTATGTTGTTTATCTAGCATTGAAAAAACTTGGAAAGAATGCTGAATTTATCGCCTTTGCTGATGACCGTGATGGTTTGAGAAAAGTTCCCGCAGGATTTCCAGATAGTCTTGAAAAGGATATCGGAAAACCTGTTTCCTTAATTAAAGACCCTTTCAAATGTCACAAAAGTTTTGCAGAACATATGGAAGCAATCATTATTGATGCATTCAAAAAAATTGATGTTAAATTTAAATTCAAAAGAGGGCATCTTGAATATGCAAAAGGTACTTTTGATTCTGAAACAATAAAAATCTTGACGAAAGCAGAAGAGACTGGAAGAATCATTGAGGAAACAACAAATTCAACAAAATTCCGCGAAGGAAGATTGCCTTTCTTTCCAATCTGCAAGAAATGTGGCAGTATAGTCACGACACATGCTTACAAGTTTATTCCAGAGACAAAGAAAATTCTTTACAAATGCGATGACGAATTCGTCGGAAAAAATTCAGGCACAGGCAAAGAAATTTTAGTAAAAGGATGCGGTTATGAAGGCGAATGCGGTATACGTGACGGAAAACTGGCATGGAAAGTTGAATTTGGCGCAAGATGGAGTGCTTTGAAAATAAATTATGAAGCGTATGGAAAGGACTTAATTGAAAGTGTCAGATGCAATGATAGGATATGCAAGGATATTTTGGGTTTTGAGCCTCCAGTTCATAGTTTTTATGAATTTTTCACGGAAAGAAGCGGAAAAAGAATTTCAAAATCTGCTGGAAATGTTTTTACTGTGCAGAACTGGCTGAAATATGCAAGTCCGGAGTCAATAAGACTGCTTTATCTGAAGAAATTATCCAAAACCAGAGTAGTTGATGCAGATTCAATACCTGCGTATCAGGATGAAGTTGATGAACTAGCTAAGATATATTTTGGAGAAGTAAAAGTAAAAATACCAACTGACTTGACGCATTTTAAGAGATTGTATGACTATTCATATTTCCTGAACCCGCCAAAGAAAAAACCAATTTTAATCCAATACGGTGTTCTTGCTAATTTAATGAATTTAGTGCGCGACAAGGAACTGGTAAAACAGGCATTAATTAAAACCGGACACATAAAAAGAAAATTATCTGCGGTACAGGGAAAACTACTGAATGAAAAACTAGATAATGTAAATAACTGGATTCAGGATACCGCGGATGTTGAAGAGGTTAAAATAAAATTAAATGACCTGCAAAAAACAGCTTTGCACAAAATTGCCTATAAATTGAAGGAAAAGGACTGGAAGGAAGATGATTTATTGCAGGAAATCTACGCGATTGGAAAAGAATTGAATATACAATCTGGAGATTTATTCAGGGCAGCTTATCTTACTTTATTGAAAAGTGAAAGAGGGCCAAGATTAGCACAACTCATATTAGCAATCGGAAGAAAGAAAGTAGCAGAAATTTTCGAAACGGTATAATAAAATGAGCATAAACAAATCTGCTTTGATTGAATATTGGCGCAGTTCCGGCATAGTTACTGATAAAAAAGTTCTTTCTGCATTTGAAAAAGTGCCGAGGGAAGATTTTATTCTTCCCGAATACAAGGATTCTGCTTATCTTGACGAGCCTCTACCTATTAAACACGGGCAGACTATTTCACAGCCTACTACTGTTGCGATAATGACTGGTGCTCTTGAGATTAAAACGGGACAGAAAATCCTTGAAATCGGCTCAGGCTCGGGATATCAAGCCGCAGTCTTATCTGTATTAACAGGAAAATCAGGAAATATCTTTACAATTGAAAGGGTGGAAAATCTTGCAGTATTTGCAAGGAAAAACCTGAAGGATTATAAAAATGTTTCAATAATTCATGCAGACGGCACAAAAGGACATGCAAAAGAAGCACCTTATGACAGAATTATTGTTACTGCTTCGGCAGCAAACCTTCCGGAGCAGATTTTTTCCCAGTTGAAAGAAGATGGAATAATGGTTATTCCGATTGAAGACCATCTTTTCAAAATAACAAAAGTCAATGGCAAGCCAAAGATGAAAGACCTGGGATTATTCTTATTTGTCCCGTTAATTGAGGGAGAAGTTTAATTTGTTACAAAGATTTAAGAAATTATAGTTATTTTCAATCGCATGTATAAACTTTATGATCGAGGCGCACTAGATTTCAAAATATTAAAGATGTATTTTGGATTGGAACCGACGGATCTGAAAAACATAACTGGTTGTGCATATTACTCATCCAGACCCAAAATAATGGAACCGAATTTAATCGGATTTCTATTAGACAACTCTTTGAGAAAGTCACTTATACTGAAAAAAGCATTTTATGCGACTGCAGAACTATGTAATCTTAATGCACAGCAAACTTCGTTATGGAGTTACAGCGCAAATGATAAATCAGACAAAACGTCTGTTATAGCACTATTGTTACAGGAAACCCGTGGCCCATACGCAAAAGTCTTCGCATCCAGATTATGTTTTCCCATACAAAATGAATCTGCAAGCCGCATAAAAGATGTTCAAAAGAGGTTTTTGGCAAGATTTAACAAGAATCTGGACGAACTTGTAATTAAATCGAAATCTTAACCTCAAACGCCACAACAGGCATCTCCAGACCCCAATTGCTTAAGACTTGCGGATGAATTTCACCCATGACGCCTAGTCTTTCCTTGCCTGACATTACCGCGGCGCATCTGCCCACAATAAATGATTCATGCTCATACTCAACAACTGCCATCTTAATTCCCAGATTTGCAAATATTGACTCCAGCGCCTGCTTTATTTCAGTAAATGTAACATTTGAGTCTGATATGGCAAATGATAATCTTCTTTCAGTATGCGACATCTCATCAAGATTCAGGTTAAGATGCACAATATCCCCTATTTCAAAGACTTTCTGCGGGAATTCATGAGTGGTGTTCTTTGACAGGAATTCAAGAACTGAAGGAAGCAGTTTGTTCCTCAGACAGCCGTAAGTAAGGGAAACTGGATTTTCAATTTCAATGACTTTCTCTTCCTTTGAATTCATCTGCGTGAATAGGTTTGTTTTATTTGTTAATGTAAAATTCATTATCTCCTGCGCCCCAAGCCCGATGCATAACTCGCGGAATTTATTTGAAATCCTTTCAATATCAGCAAGCTTTCCGGAACTCGGGATTGATGGCACTTCTGGCTTGAAATTGCCATAACCGCAGGCAATTGCAATATCCTCGCAAATGTCAACAGCGTGCATTACATCAGTCCTGTAAGAAGGAACTTCAACTTCAAGGCTTTGTTCTGATTCAGATGAGATTCCATAACGCATTTTTTGTAATAATTTGATAACATCTTTTGCATCAAGCTTCAATCCAAGCAGTTCACCTGCTTTTGCAATACTCAAAGGCATATTCCTTGTTTCCAGATGTGGTGTATTGTCAATCTTCCTGTAAGGATAATCAATCTGTACCTGGTATAATTTTCCGCCCCTGTCAGCCAAGCTGAGGGAAATTATTCTCAGGACACCATTCACAGCACCGTAATCTGTTCCAGTAACTTCAACAAGAATGTTACTATCAGTTTCGTTAATCTGCCCCAAGTCATTTGAATTGATAATAGGAGGCATTGACAATACCTTTTCCGTTGAATCAATAAGAAGCGGATATTCCTCCAGCCCTTTCAGTATATTGCCGTATTCAATTCCTTTCGGATGCGCTTTCAGTATCTCGTGCGGAGCCATTGGTTCTGTGAAATTAAGCGGAACAAATGGATGTTCATGCGGTTTTGTCGTGGTATATTTCAGGGGCCACTTTAATTTGTCGAATTTGTACATCCCTATTGATGTCTTTTTCCTGTTCCTGCCATAAGAAGTATCAATCTTGTCCTGCATCTGCATTAATTGTTTAATCATCAAATCAGATAACTTCAAATCCTTAACAACAACACAGGCAATGTAGCCCCTTAACTCTTCCAGTTTTGAATTTACTATAATCCTGTAATCTGAAGGATGCATCACGTATTTTTTCAGCCCCAACTCAGCGCCAAGCATGCCCCTCAACTCGCGAGCAATACCTTCAGCACACCACAAATCAGGCCTGTTTGAGTCACCCATGCTCAGCGTTAAAACACCATTCTCAAAACCATCAACCTCACCTTTAATGTTGTGAATATATGGTTCTAATTTCTCAACATCTGCTGGAAATTTCTGCCCAACCAGTTCCTTCAAATCACCTAGATTGATATCAATTGTTGGCATTATATCTTCGCACCTCTTAGATATTCAATATCCTGGCTGAACAACTGCCTGATATCTGAAATACCTTCTCTTATCATAAACAGTCTGTCTATTCCAATTCCCCACGCAATTACAGGCACTTTAATCCCGAATGGTTCAGTAACTTCAGGCCTGAATATGCCTGCACCGAAAACTTCAACCCACTGCTTCTTGCTTGGCATCCATACATCTGCTTCAACAGATGGTTCTGTAAACGGAAAATAATGCGGCCTGAATCTTATCCTGTCTGTTCCGGCAATTTTCTTTGTGAATTCTGCCAGTAAACCAAGAAGATTACTGAAGCTGAGTTTCTCTTTCAGCACAATTCCCTCGCAATGATTGAATTCCGGAAGATGCATTGCATCTATTACATCCGGCCTGTAACATCGTGCGATTGCAAAATACGCGCCAGGTATTTTAGGATTTGATGCCATTGTCCTTGCTGATAATGCTGTTCCCTGAGTCCTTAACAATAAACGAGCAGATTCCTTTGCATCAAAAGGCGTCTGCCAGCCTGTGCTTCCGGATTTTCCACCGGACTCAGAGACTTTTTTCACCTCAGAAACAAGTTTCTGGTATTTCTCCAGATTTCCGTATTCAGGACTCACAAAATATGCACCGTGGATATTTCTTGCGGGATGATCTTGTGGCATATACAACGCATCATTGTTAAAAAATGAAAGCTCAACAAGCGGCCCAGTCATCTCTTCAAAGCCCAAACCGATTAACTCGCTCTTTACTTCATCCAGAAATGCCCTATATGCCTGTTTTTTACCTTGATTTAGTTTGGGGACAATCGCTTGAATATCATATCTCCTGAATCTTACTTTCTTCCATGCGCCTGTCTTAATCAAATCTGAAGTCAGAATGCCGATTCTTTTCTCATCCTTGATTGCAGAAATAACTTTCCTGCCGAAATCAGTTATTGCCAGCTCCCTTATTGTCCGTTCAACTTTCTTGACTAAGCCCCTGGGCCTTAATTCCTCAAAAGCGTGCATGTCCTCTGCAGGAAGCCTGATTATTTCAATTTCCTTTTCTTTCGCAAGCTTCTCCAGAAATAATTCCTCGTGCAGTTTCTGGTGCACAAATTCAGGCGCAGTAAGCTGTATTTTTCCGCCTTCTATCTTGATTGCGCCCCTTTTCTTCCAGAAGCCCAGTGAGTAGGTAATCTCCTGCTTGTCCAATTTGGCTGATTCTGCTATTTGATCTAAAAACATTGGATTTTTCAGGGCAAACAGGAACTTTTTTTCCGGCAGGCCGTCCCGCGCATACTTCTCCCCTAATTTTTCAATTGAAACAAATGCTTGGGGAGTTTCCTTTACATCAACAAGGGCTTTATTCTGGAGCCACAAGCCTGCTCTGGAAACATTCTCCCGGCTAAGCATTGCCGCTTTGGCGATTTCATCAATATCCGCAGGCTTCCTTGCAAGCGCTTTCAGAACAATAATTTCGGCATCCTGCAAAGCCTCTGCTATACGTTCAGCATCCATTTTACTTAGTTCATTAACTGGGAATATAAAAGTATTATTACGACTGATTGAACAAGGGAAAGCTCTCTGTATTCGGCTTTTGCTGAGCGTTCCTGCAGGTTGCCGGCTCCATTCAGAGACATTCAACTTGTCGTAAGCAGTAGTAGAAAATCCTTATAAATCAAAATATGTCCTCTAGTATATATGACAAAACCAAAGCATATAGCACCGGAATTACCGAAGTACATGCATCCTTCTCAGATGTCTCCTGAAGAAGCAGAAGCCCTTGGCGGCCAGAAAGACATGGCAAAGCTTGCTGCAATAGAGCAGAAAAAACAGGCTGAAGCAGCTGAAAAAATGAGGAAGATGCTTGAAGAACTCAAAGAAAAGGCAGAGGGCTTCAAAAAAGAGGCGCTTGCTAAATTCAAAAAGGAAATAGTTGGAATTTGCTTACTGCCTCCAAAAGGCGAGAACCAGCCTCTGGACCTGCTTGTTTTGATGTCGCTTGATGGTGATTTTGAGGAAAAATTCAAGAAAAAGGATGAAATTGAGAAAACACTTAAGGAAATAGCAGACAAAAAACTGCCAAAAAATATCACAGTTAATTCTGTAATAATTGATGAAATATTTGATATGTGCATAAAAGGTAAATACGATATCTTGGGCCTGTTAGCAATGGGCATGCCTATCTACGATGGAGGCTGGCTCGGAGCATTACGAGTTTTAGAGATACACAAGCAGATGGTTTTGAAGAAATTTGAAAAATACGTCGTATCATATGTCATGGGCGGTTCTATGATAAGAGGAACTGCAACTGCTGAGTCAGATGTTGATGCTTTCATTGTAATTGATGACACTGATGTTACTAGATTAACTGCAACTGAACTTGTTGGAAAGTTAAGAGCAATAATCTGGGGTATGGCAGAAGAGGCTGGAATGGCTGCAGGCGTCAAAAACAAGCTCAACATACAGATTTACATTTTAACAGACATGTGGAATTCAATTAAATCAGCAAATCCGGTTATTTTTACTTTCTTAAGAGACGGAGTTCCCCTGTACGACAGAGGAATGTTCGCTCCGTGGAAATTATTGTTAAAACAAGGCAAGATTACACCAACGCCCGAAGCAATTGATATGTATCTGAAATCAGGAACACAGGGCATTGAAAGAATCAAATTCAAACTAAAAGATATAGCAATGGAAGACATTTACTGGGCAACACAAACCCCGATACAGGGCGCTTTGATGATGCTTGGTGTTGCGCCTCCTGCACCAAAGGAAACTGCTGCTTTCATGAAAGAGCACCTTGTAAAAACAGGTTTATTGGAAGAAAAATGGCTGAAGATATGGGAAGATATTTTCCAGTTGAGAAAAGACTGCGAATACGGCAAAATCAAGGACGTTTCAGTAAAACAGGTTGATGAATTATTGTCAAATGCTGAAAAATTACTTGATAGATTAGAAAAATTAATGAGAACAATTGAAATCCAGATTACAAAAAAGGAAACAAAAATACTCTTTGACAAGACAATGGAGGACGTTTTAGCAGCATTAAAAATGTTTGATGTAAAATCAACTAACGAAAATGCAGTGAAAATGTTCGAAAAGGAGTTAGTAGATAAAAAAATAGCTTCCATACGCTATCTTGAATTAATAAAAAACATAATCAAAATAAATGAGGAGCAGAAAACAACAAGGGCGGAGATAGCATCAATGACTTTTGAGCAGGACAGGCTTGCAAAAGACACTTTTGACCATATAAGGGCAGAGAAGGGAAAGAAAATAGAGAAATACAAGATTTCAGCTCACTACGCAGAGGACAAGAAGGCAGATATCTGGATGTTAACAGATACTGCATACATAGTAATGGACACTTCTAACCCAAATACTGCAATAAAGAAATTCACAATTGCAAAAGACGGCACATTAACCTCTGAAAAGCAAGCACATCTTAAAGAGCTGAACGACACAGTTGAGAAGTTTGCTGGTACACCTACTACTTTGACAAAGCAGACTATAGAATCCCTTAAAAAAGTTCTTGCAGATAATTTGAAATTAGTTGTTGGAGCATAAAATGCCAGAAGAAGGTAAAAAAACTGCGCTTGATTTGAAAATGGAACAAGAAGGCATGGTTAAATATACTTTGGTTGATAAATCTGCTTTCAGCATTCGCAATAGTAAAGAGAGCGAGTTAATAGCAAAATTAACTGCTAATAACATTGGTTTTTTAGTAAGGTCTGATATTGATGTCCCAACAGGTTACAATACTTTATACGTGCGGCAAGAACAATTAGAAACCGTGAAAAAGTTATGCGCGGGTAGTTGAAGCTGTTGGTTGCTGGGGTTTAGTGCCTAACTGATTTTTATGCGGCGGCGTGTAAATACATGCATGCGCAAGGTCTTTAGAAACATCTTCCAGATTGTGAACACTTAAGTTCTTCCGTTTAAGAAGGTCAAACGCATCAATCAGCACTTTAATCTGTGATTCTGTTGGCCACCTGTTTGATGGCATCAGTGTATTTTCCAAGCCGTCATGAATCATTGATATTAGGTGCTTGTGTTCAATCGGAGTTCCGCGCTTTTTATACAAAAGGCGCGCATTTTCCTTTAATGTGTTGTAAAAACGTTCAATGTCAAAACCATACGTTTTTCTATTCACGTTTTGCAGCTGATAAATTGCCTGCGTTATGAGATATTTTTTTGACTGTGTTGCCATAACAATAATTCAGATGAAAAGCCATTTAAGAATTGTTATGGCTGGAAAGACTTAAAAATAAACTAACAAGGCTTATTTTATGAAAGGCACGATAATTAATTACAGGGGCTCATACAAGGAGCAGAATACCAATCAGATGATTATTTCTATAGACGGTATTACGACAAAAGCGGATACAAAGAAGGTAATTGGCAAGAAAGCTGTATGGACAACGCCGACAGGAAAAAAGATTGCAGGTATAATTACATCTGCCCACGGAAGCAAGGGCTGTGTAAAGGCATCATTCCTTGAGAAGGGATTACCGGGACAATCTCTTGGAACTAAAGTTGAGATTGAGTGATTAGGTTTTTAAGCAGGCTTTTAACGCAATTAGCATGACACATGCACCAATAGTATTTGACCTTAAATCAGACAAAGACTTAGAAAGTTTACTAAAATCAGATGAATTCTTAGAACATTTCCATGTATTAAGAAATTGCAAATTGTTGGCTTACGTCATTGAATCTCAGGAAAATAACAGGTTTTTGGGCACCGCATTCTATCTGGATGAAAAAATATGTGAGGTTAGTATTATAAAAGACGGACTTTTGCAGGAGGGTTCTGAAAAACTTAAAGAGAAACCTGATGTTGATATGATGGCGCAATATCTTCAGTTTGTTGAAACATCTGTTGTAGGTTTTTATGGCAAACAATATTATTCACCAATCAAAATCCATCTTGCATCGTGGGTTAAAGACCATCTTCTGGAAAAATATGACATCAAATGCCAGGCCCAGCTGAAAAATGCAGGCAGGCTAGGCGATTCCCAAAGTCTTTTTGCTGGCGGGGATGCTTGCGAGCGCATACAAAAATTGATTGAAAAAGAAAGTTGAGATTGAGTAATTCTGTAATTATTCATTATATTTATGCTCTTCCCAGCTGCCGTCATATACGCGCCTGTAAAACCTGTCGAAAGGAAATGTTTTCATATCATCCTCAGGCATGATTCCCAAATCCGCAGGTGTGAAATTCTCGCCGTCAATTGCTATTCTGGTTTCAACTACTCTGCGATATGCTTCTGCAGGCTGTTTAAATACATCAATGTCTTCAATGGCTTTGGAAACTCTTGTGAGCCCGTCGTATGTAACATTTGACTTGATTATTCCGGCAATGGCGTGCATTTTCTCCAAAACTTGTTCAGTACCTAAAATTTTAACTTCCAGCGCATTAACAAGGACGTCATTAGTGACGGCATAATTTGTTTTAACATGAGGCATAATAGCATTATGGAAAATCATGTAATGCATTGGATGAGATGTAAATAGTAAGTTGTGCAGGGACTCATGAATCAGAATTGATTCAAGAAATTTGGATTTTAGCGTATTGGGGTATACAAATATTCCCGCATCTGCAATTATATTGTATAAATCAAAAGCCGAGACTATGCAGACTGCAGTTTTTGTATCCATCAGTTCAAGAAGAGCATCGTACTCTCTGAGACAGTCATTAAAACCGCGGGGGCGTTTTAAACCAAGTTTTGCTTTAAACTCGCCGTAGCCATATTCATCATCGTCCATGCCAAAGAATGGCGGTTTTATACTATTCCTATCTAGATGAAGTCCATCAAGCGTTTTATGCCATGCGTCCAAACCCGCTTTCTTTATGTCAGGCATGAAGAAAAGGCAAAAATAAGCCACTTAAACTTTACCTGTGCACTTGATGAAAAGATTTGAATAATTTTATAAGCGTCTTTTGTAATATTTATCCATGGCCGCAGATATTGAGAAAGTTGAAAAGCACAGGCTTTTGCATGCTGCAGAAATCAGCCTTATGCTGGACAAATATGATGATATTTATTCTGATTTTGACCCGCGCCCTTATACTGAAAGGGCAATTTCTTACGACTTTCTGGATGAAATGAAAAGAGCAAGCAGAGACATGCAATCCGGCAGGATTGAACTGAAGTTAATGATACCAAAACATGAACGCAGCCTTGCAAAGGAAAACTTCATACGGAAGAGATTGCACACGCATTTCAAAAAACACCACAACAGGCTGCACGATGAAATAAATAGATTAAGGATTCAGGGGCTTTTTATCGCAGTAATAGGCTTTATCCTGATGGGAACCGCACTTTTTATCACAGATCTGAATTTAAGTGCGAGGCTTGCCGCAATGGTTCTGGTTATCTTAGAACCGTCAGGCTGGTTTGCAATGTGGTTTGGTTTTGACAAAATCTTTTACTCGGTAGGCGAAAAGAAATCAGATATGGATTTTTATAACAAAATGAGCAGGTGTGAAATCACCTTCACGCCCTACTGATTTAGCTATGATTAAATTTAAATAATGTGATATATGTATAAAACCATGAAATCCGAAACGAGAAGCAAGATTTACATCGCCCTGCTTGTTATATTCATCCTGCTTATTATTGAGGGCTTGCGGATAGCAATACCCACGCTTACTAAATTAAACATCAGCGCAGGCAGCTGGCTGTTAGTCATTATTTTCGCCCTGACACTTGTTGTCCTTTACTTATTAATACGCAAATTATCCTCAAAAATAAGTAATGTAAAAGAAGTCCACATAAAGGCAAAAGCAACAGGGCGCACAATAAAGGTAAAATACAAACCAAGCCTAATGGAAAGGATTTCAGATTTCTGTGATAAGAATTTTTACAAATAAATCTTAGTCAGTATTTGTTTTATTAAATATACGATAAGCAATGACATATAATGCACCAAATGTTATTAACATTAATAACATTGGCATAAAAATTTTAATTAGAGGGTCTGCGTTCTTAAAAGCATCATAAGCAATCGAATAAGCGAAAATAACTATACCACCAAAAACACCAGCCATCATATTACTTAGAAATTTTCCAAACTCTTTTTTTGCTGCATCATTCATTTTATTTCAGAAAATGCCAGACTACATAGGGCTTGCTCGTTATTGGCGAGTCTTTGTATAAGATGCGGACTTTGCCCCCGAACATATCAAATCTTGCAAAAACCTGTCCTGAACTCATTTTCAGAAAATAAGTTCCGTTAGGCCAGTTTCCTGCAACTTCCTCTATCCTTTTAATGAACGTATTTTTTGTCTTTAACTGCGTTTTATCCATGTAGAAAAACTTGCATTTCCTGTAAGGCGCAACAAAGTTGGCTCTAACCCTAAAGACAGACAATCTTGACTCAAAGGCAGGCTTTGTCATTGTTTCAGTTACAGCAACACTACGCATGAATATAATAGGGAAACGTTGTTTATAAACCTTGTTTCCAATTCTCACATATCAGTAGTCATGCTTTGAGATAAATATACTATTGTATTGATGTGCTAATGACGACTGACGAGTTTAATGTCTTGATGCAGAGCCAGCAACCTGTGTGGGCTTGAAAATGTTGCTGCGAAGCCAAATGCATGGAGATTAAATAGTAGTCGTCAGAAATTAAAGCACAATTCCGTATCCAATCAGGTGCCATCTGCTGTGCACCTGCCTTGCCATTGATACTTTATCGCCTTTCTTTGCGCATACTGGACGTCTTAATGTTAATTTCATGGTCTTTCCAGCTGACTGCACTATTCCAACCGTAGTAGCAGTACCGATGTTAAGCATCAGCGGTTCGTATTGCTTGAACGGCTCCAGTTTGAGCTTTTCCTTCGTTCCCACAATATACTCAAACAGGTGCGGCTGAATATTAAGCATACTAACTGCAGGAGGCAGTTTTCCAGGCAGGCCGATAACATTGCCCACAAAAGCATCAGATTTTGTCAATGCAGGGTCCAAAGTAGTTGAAATCGCAACAGAACCGCCAGGCCCTTTCTTATCCACAAGAATTCCACCCGACGCAATATCCGTAATCATAGTGATAACAGGCTTCCATTCAACTTGTCCGCCCTTCTTTTCTGTTTTTCTGCCGGGTTTAAGCTCAATTCTCATGCCCCTTTCAAATCTGCCCTGAACAATTGCCCCGCCAAGCACGCCGCCTATCATCTTATCTATTACTGTTCCGGGCTTGTTGATATCAAAGCTTCTTGCAACAAGCATCTGCGGCTCTTTGGTATCATCCCTTTTTGGTGTTGGTACCAGTTCCTGAATTGCTTCAAATAAAACATCAATATTTGCCTTCCTTTGCCCCGAAATGGGAATTATCGGTGCATCCCTGCCCAATGTCTCTTTAACAAATTTCTTTATCAGACCATAATTTTCCAGTGCTTTTTCTTTTGTTATCAGGTCTATTTTATTCTGCACAACAATTATGTTCTGCACACCGAGGACTTTCAGTGCCATTAAGTGCTCAGCAGTCTGCGGCTGCGGAACCACTTCATTGGCGGCAACCACTAAAATAGCGCCGTCCATTATTGCTGCGCCTGATAACATAACTGCCATTAACGTCTCGTGGCCCGGAGCATCAACAAATGAAATCTTTCGGATTAATTCTGTTTCCATGCCGTCAGAAGGACATTTCTTCTCATTTGTATAATGTCCGTTTTTGCACTTCCTTATTTCCGCATCAGCATATCCTAATTTGATTGTAATTCCTCTCTTTAATTCCTCAGAATGAAGCATTGTCCATTTTCCAGTCAATGCATAAGTCAAAGTAGTTTTACCGTGGTCAACATGCCCGCACAAGCCTATAGTTACCTCAGGAAGAACTTGCTCTGCTGTTTGTTTTGCTTCAGGACTCATCAGAATCAAAACAAAAAACGATTTTATAAGGCTTATCCAATCATAGGGCCATTATTTTTTCCAAGCCTGCCTTTTCGACGTCCAGAACACCAATCGTCCTGTTTCGCAAATTACTTTTACCAGGGGGAGGCACTCTTAACGTTAAGTGCGTATGGTATTTTCGGATTGTGAAGGATTCCATATCGTCGTTGTGTCTGACAGCTATACCGTGGTCTACTAATTCGTCGAACACATATTCTTGTTTTAATCTTTTGTTGCAAACATCGAGTAAATATCCCACAACCATATACGCGGATGCCACATCTGCCTGCAGAGTCTTTACATTAACCTGATCTGTAGCCAAACTACAGTGCAGGACAATTTCCGGCTTATCGTAGATTTGCCACTTGTGTTTAACCTGTTCAATATACTTGCCCGCTAATCTGAATGATCTCATCGGGCCCTTTGGCGACAAGTCTACATCCGGATTCCCTTCGATTCTTTCCTTAGTCCAGTCGCGGAACATGCTTGTTCTTAAGGTAAAATGTTCCTTGTCCAGACAACTATACTGATACAATGCCATACCGCTACCTAAAAAAGTATTGTGTCCTGTTGTTAACTTAGAATAATTAAGCTTGTTTGATTCTATTTTATTTATTTTAATAAACCAGCCTTCAACTAACTTAACCAAGTCTTTTTCTCTTTTTGTTAATGGCAGTTTTGATAAATACTTGGTTATTGATAAAACTTTGTTTTTTTCGCCCTCATAATTTTTCTGTAAGCCTGCAGATTGAAACCGCTTAATAGAGCTTCCAGAGTTTGTTTGTTGTCGCAGAGTATGAAAATATTATCCGTTCCTTTTGGTTTTACTTTAAAATAGTTTAACGGATTAAGATGCAGGTTTAACCACGTGGCTTCATCAAATGCAACTATTTTCGCAGCAAGGCTCTCGTTTATCTGGACAAAATCATCGCCAGTATTGCGGTAAGGCCTTTTGTAGCCCTGTTTATAGCGTGCTTCAACCACGCTGAATGGAATAATATGAAGCGACTTCAAAGGATTCATTGTAAGTGCGTGTTTCAGGCTTCTTTCAGTCGGATAGTATTTCCAGACAGGAGTTCTTAATTCATGATAAGAAAATGCGTAAGGGCATTCAATATTAAGTTTTTTCAACTCACCTAACTGCCAGCCCTTGATAACCCCGCCGTTGTCAAATCTTGATGCCTTTGATTCGACATAAAATGTTTTTCCGAATAAATCCGCGGTCTTATGGGAAAAATTCCTGTCTATTCTTTCCAGATTAAAAAGTCCTGCAAGCGAATTCTCATAAAACTCCCCTATAAATTGCGGTATGTTCATCGTGCTGTTCCTAAAAATAACTCATAAAAAGCTTGCTTCGTCCGCAGATAACAAAAACTGCCTGTGCAGTTTTTGGAATGGAAAAATGCTTTGCAACATTTTTCCATAAGATTTAAGAAATCTGATATTGCGGTTTTAAAATGCTAATTACAAAAGAAGACTCTGGCAAATGTGCTAAGCGGATACTAAAATTCCTGAAGCGGCATGACATTGGCTCATTAGACGATTTGGAACGCTTTACAGAAAGCAAACATTACATAGGCGATACCGATTGTATTGATATTTCTGAACGCCCGTTGGGGAATATTCTTATTCACCCTGCTAATGCAAATAATCTTGCCCTTACCAAAGTTATAACCTATACACGTACAGGTATAGGTTCCCTGCTTGAAGTCAGGATAGATGCGGACAAGCAATATTTTATAATAATCATCAGAGGAGATTTTATGCTGGAAAAGTATAAAATTTTTGGCGTAGATACATTTGGAAATAAAGCGCAGGAAAAATTGTTCCATTCAATATATATCACAAAAATTAAAGAAGAGCTGGAAAAGTTAGTTTAATCACTTTGCTGCAGCTATCTTCAGTCTTTTCATCTTTGACTTTGGCCTGAATGTGCGTGAACCGCATCGTGTGCATACAATTTCTCTGCCCCTTATTTTAGCAGAATCCCCTCTAATCGTGCGCTTGCATCTCCTGCAAACCCATTTTCTTCCGAATAAGCGGATTGTTGCTTCCGGTATCTTCGCCTGTGCCATTTATTCCACCTTGGCGAAGCTAGCAAATTTCTTCAGAAATTTGGTTTGCTTTGCCTGTGCCATTATGCACCTTTAACCTGCTTGATTATTCTCTGGTCAAGAATTTCCCAGAACACTACTTCTGCATTTGGAACAAGTTTATCCTTAAACTCTGCTGGTACTAAAACGTCAAAAGTTTCGTAAGTCTGCATATCCATTACCTGTGCCTTGTCCTCTGCTACAGATAAAACCTGTGCAGTCTTTTTTTCAATAATAGGAACTTCAACTTTATCATGTGATGTATAGACTGCCATTTTTTTGCCGCCTGTCAGCATGTCAATGCCTGTAACACGGTATTTTGCATGCCCGTGCTTTCCCGGAGCACTCCAGTCCATGTTAACTATTTCGCATGGGCGCCCGTCCATCATCATATATCTGCCAGTTTTCAAAGATGAGACTTCCTCGTATTTGACATCCATAGAAGCAGATGCCTAAAATCAATTAAAAAGCTTTTCTAACTATTATAATTTAAACCCGTCAGGCTTAAAAAGCGTGTTCTAATGCCACAATAAAATGGCTATTTCGATACGAACCAGATGCGAAGGCAACGATATAGAGTTTATTATCAAAGAAGTAAGCTGTGGCAGACTACGTGATGCCAATGCTGAATTAAGGAAATTCGATGAATTATTTATTGAAGCTTATTCCGAGCATGAAATACCCAAAAGTGAGGTGCCTGAAAGACGATTGTGCAGTCCATACCAGCTGGCAAAACGCGAGGCTGGAGACGAATACGCCGCACAAAGGTTTTACCATATCAAAGACAAGGAAATTCTTATGGACGTGGAATTGCGGAGTCATGATGACTTTACTGTAGGCGCATCAGCCAGCATGCCAAAACTGCTGCACAGCATCAGCATATACGTGCGTCCGCTTGATCATACTATAAATGCAAAAATCAATGAGATTTTTGAGTGTGTTAAAGTTTAATCAAATAATTATTCAACGCCCACGCAGCATCCTCAATTATGTTTTTGAAAAGCAGGAAGTCGTCATGCTCCATATTATCCTGTTTATCCTTTATTCTCAGCTTATCTATTATGTCATAATATTATTAAATCAATATCGCTGAAATCATCAAAATCGCCTTTTCCAGCACTTCCAAAAAGCAATATACCTGCAACAGAATCTTCATTCTATATGTTTTCAACAAATGCCTTCAATTTAGCATTATACTTTAATGGCAAATTTGTTTTTGCAAGAATTTCATCAAGTAACATGATATTTGCTTTTCAAAAAGTCATTTAAAATTATTGTGTGGCATATCTCAGGATAGCGCCGATGCCACCGATGCCTGCAAACTGCTGTCCTTCCCTTGTTTCTGTTGATATCATGAATGTATTGCCGCCTGCTTCCTCTACTTTATCCATAAACTCCTCTGCCTTGTCTTCAGGAAAACTTTCTGATATCAAAAGGGTATCAACAGCATTTATTTCAACCACTTTGCGGACTGCTTCTTCTCCGTATGCAACCATATTCCTTCTTGTTGCCATTAAAGTAAGGAATTTCTGCACTAATCTGACTTCAATCATCAGTTCTTCCTTTTCCAAAACATCTTCGGAACGTTCAACTAATTCTTTTAGTCCGAATTCATTTGTATAACCTATATTTTTTACAGCAAGAATTTTCTTTTTGACATCTGTTCTCAGAAACTCGCCGGCAACAAAATCTTCTTTTGTAGGCCCCGGTCCGCCGACAAGAATTCCTTTGATTTCAGCGCCAGAGAATTTTTCATTTACCAAGCCGCCGACTTTTTTGTAAAAATCCTTTGCCATACCTTCTATAACTCTTGCCATGCGTTGAGCGCTCTGTCCACCAACTTTAAACTTTCCCGGAACCATTGAATCTAAATCAACAATAGGCACAATCTGCTTGCCTTTCAGAAGCGCAAGATTTGCCTCTCTCCTGTCCATTACAATTAATCCATAGATTGCTTTTGTTTCCAGTTGTTCAATTAACGGGTCAAGAAAAAATGTCTGATCGCATCTGTACATCTTTACTCTGATATCTTCTGCAGGCTCAAGGCTCCAAACCTGGAAGTCCAGCGCCCCCTCGCGTTCGGAAACATTGCCTGCGAATACTGCAAGCCCGTGAGGTGGGGTTTTCTTGTAAGAGCGTAAATGTGATAGCATCCTTTCCAAAGCGCCGGTAACATTTTTTCTTGTTCCTGCTGACTTGATGTTTCTTGACGTGCCTGCTTCCAAGGACAGCTGGTCAAAAATTCCCTGCAGGTTGTAGTCTGCTGGCACATACACTGAAATTAATTCTGTGTGCCTTGCCTTGTATTTCTGGAGCTGTCGAATTAGCTTGCGCAGCTTGAATCTCTGCCTTCTCCGCTCCTTCTCTTCAATATCTGTCATGGTGAAAAATACTCAAAAGCACTTTTTAAACTATGCTAGTTGATTTTCAAATCGCCTTTCCTTATTTCCAAATTCTTGATTCTTAGTGTTGCTGCAATTTCATGCTTTAGCTTTTCCAGCTCTGATGCTCTGGGGTGTGTCATAACCAAATGCTCAACTTCAGCTCCCAGACTCATTTTACCGTCAGATTTCCACTTTCTTATTGCAGTAATTGCTTCAACAGCCAAATCTCCTAATGTAATCGCATTTTTATCGACTGCCTCAGGTTCAGGAAGCTGAGTCAGATGTATTGAAGCCTCATTTTTGAACAGATGCTGGTATATTTCTTCAGTTATATGCGGCAGTATTATTGAAAACATCTGTAAAATCCTGTAAAATACACTGTAAAGAGTCTGTTCTGCAGATTCCTTTGCATTTTTATCCTTGCCGTATAATCTGTACTTAATCATTTCCATGTAAAAGTCACAGAAGTCATGCCAGAAGAACTGTTCCATCTCCCTTCTTGCAGTAATTGCATCATACTTTTCAAAAGATTTTCTGTAAACATCAATAATCTGGTTTAATTTTGATAAAATCCATTTATCAACTATATTTGAAGGCTTTGACTTTTTAGGTTTAACTTTCCACATTTCAACAAATCTTGCAACATTCCATAATTTTATCATCAGTTTCTGCGCATGAACAAGTTCTTTTTCCTGGAACGGCGCGTCCTCGCCGACATTAACAGTTGATGCAAAATAACGCATTGCGTCGCCGCCATATTTTTCAATTTCTATCATAGGGTCAATTATATTTCCCCATGATTTGTGCATTGCCTTGCCGTCTGTGCCAAGAACAAAGCCGTTAATCATTGCTGTTTTCCACGGAATTTTCTTGAAATGGTAATATGATTTCAAAATTGTGTAAAACGCCCATGTCCTTATTATTTCATAGCCCTGCGGCCTTAAATCATAAGGCACGCTTTCAGGAGAGAAAGTTTTTGCAACCTGCGGCGTTAATGAAGAAGTCATCCATGTGTCAAAAACACTAGTTTCAGGCTTTATTTCAGATGACTTGCACTTTGGGCAGGATTTGCCTTTTGGTTTTTGTGACATCGGGTCAACAGGCAGGTCTTTTTCATCAGGCAGAATAACAGAATCGCATTTGGCACAATACCAGACAGGCATCGGCGCACCATAATATCTCTGCCTTGAAATAATCCAGTCCCAGCTCAGGTTTGAAACCCAGTCCTCATATCTTTTGATATAATATTCCGGAGTCCAGTTTATTTTTTTGGCTTGGGCAATCAGGTCTTTTTTGTGTTCCAAAACTTTTATTGCCCATTGTTTTGTAATAAGGAACTCAACCGGAGTCTTGCATCGCCAGCATACACCGACTGTCTGTTTTAACGGTGTTTGTTTTACCAGTAATTTCTGTTTTTTCAGCTCTTCAATTACCTTCTCTTTTGCTTCATGCATCTCCATGCCAGCAAATTTTCCGGCAGATTTGCTTAATCTTCCCGATTTGTCAATGATTATTTTTGTATCAAGCTTATGCTTGCGCCACCATTCCAAATCTGTTTTGTCCCCGAAAGTGCAAATCATTACGGCGCCTGTGCCGAATGAAGAATCAACCTTTTCATCAGTCCTTATTTTTACTTTCTGGCCAAAAATAGGAACTATCGCTGACTTTCCGATTAATTTTTTATATCTCTTATCGCTTGGGTGGACAAAAATCCCCACACAAGCAGGCAGTAGTTCAGGCCTTGTTGTTGCAATCTGTAACTTGCCCGAGTCTGTCTTGAAATCAATATAATTCAGAACTGATTCTCTGGCCTCATCTTCAACATCTGCCTGGCTCAAGGCAGTCTGGCAGTGTATGCACCACAAGCCCGGCTCTTCAGTCCGGTAAACCAGTTTTTTCCTGTATAAATCCAGAAATGACTGCTGTGCTAGTTTTACTGCTTTCGGACTGATAGTTGAATAGAAAAGATTCCAGTCACAGCTCAATGCAACTTTTGCGAAATCCTCTTTTGACTGCTTTTCAAGAATTTCTGTCTCTTTCCTGCATAGTTCAATAAATTTATCTCTTTGTATATCTGAAGATTTTATCTTGTATTTCTGTTCTACGTAACGTTCAGTAGGATGCCCGTTGTCATCAAATCCTATCGGAAAGAACATATTGTGTCCTGTCATTCTTTTGTATCTTGCAATAAAATCAAATCCGCTGTAGGAAGCAATGTGCCCCATATGCGGCCTGCCGGATATGTATGGCGGCGGCGTGTCAATGGAATATATTTTCTTCTTTGACTTGGAATCAAATCTGTAAATATTTTTATCTGTCCAGAACTTCTGCCATTTTGCCTCAATTGACTTAAAATCCGGCTTTGGGTCAAGAGCCATGAAATTTTCTAAGATTTGCTATTTTTAAAGATTAGCGACTACCCTACTGTTTACCAGGAAGGTTGCGCTCTAAAAGTGCGGTAAAATCCACTAAGGCAGCTTCAACATCTTTAGCGGCGCTCTCATATAAAATGCTATAAATTCCGCATCTGATTACTTTGCCCACAGGAAACGGCATAATTGTAGCTATTCCTGGAAGAAAATTGAGCGCATAAAATCTGCAGTCTATTTTATTCCAATCTTCTTGTGTTAGGTTCAAGAAGTCCTCTGTAATTGGCATTTCCTTTTTGTTTTCAGAGAGCTCAGGATGATTATAAAACAGTGCATATCCTTCGGGAAACATATATTTTCTAGCATACTCCTGCATATCAGAAAGCCCGACAACGCCAATCAAATCAGGCATTTGCTCGCTTGGGGCTTTACCGAGAATTGAAAATCTCGCACGACCATTTGAAAACAATGTTATTTTCGCTTGTCGTTGTTCCCTGTAATCTGTTGTAACTCTCAGTTGAGGGTATTGTGGGTCTGGTGTAAGTGTAAGCGTAATACTTCGCCATTGTGTTTCCTGATTCCATCTATCCCTGATAGAAAGTTGTTGGTTAAGCCTTCCCAGCTGAGCAGGCAATTGCGGGCTAAAACCTGCTGTAAGTAATGCCTGTTCTAAACTTGTAAGAGCGGGTAATGGAGGCGACTGTTGACTAGGAACAATTGATTTTTCGCTGCTTTCCTCAGTCTTTTCCATTTTGTTAATTTATGTGCTGAAGTAAACAGGTTTCTTAAAGTTTTGCTGTTCGGAAGCTTTGTTTAAAAAGTCCTTAAATCATTCTACTTTTTAAACAGATAATCTTTGGAAAGGAAGCCTCTTTTGACCAATACCTTAACCAATAAGTTTCTGGTAGCATTAAACTTGCGAATCAGATTGTCAAAATAATAATTTGTTAGAATTTCTTCACTTTCATTTCCTTCAGAGTTTATATAATTTAGATAAGCTTGGAAGTTTATATCCCTACCTTGTTTTTCTTGTTTGAAATGAATAACACCATGAGCCCATCTATTCCTATCATCTCTTAAAGAGTTTAAGTTTATACTCAACAATTTTAGGTCGGCTTCTTGAAGCATCTTTTTCTCTTTTAATATCTCAAATAAGAGTTCTATTTTCTGCTTGAGAGAGACACCTTTATTATTTAATATGTTTTTTCTGAAAACTTTCCTTAAGTTTGATTTTTTATGTATCATGAAATCTTCAATTAGAATACATATTATTAATTCAATTTCAATAATATAATCCAAAAAATTCCCTCTGTTGTATTTTAAGATGTCTGTTTGTTGTATGACATTAGCAAGTTCTTGGGAATTAAGAGTTTCTTTAGATTTATCTAAAAACCTAATTTGGTAGTATTTAGCCATTATTTTTCTAAGGTTTCTTCTATTTTAAATTCTCCTTTTACACCTAACTATTCGGGGGATAAACTTAGTCACGCAACCGTCACATCCTTAGTCAAATCTTGTTTAACAGTTCCAGACATATCTATACGCAGTCCGTCATGCGCTGCTATCGTTCTTACTCCAGTTTTCTGCTGGATATCGCGGGCTTCATAAATCGGCTTCTTGCGCAGTAATTTTGCGCCAAAGTGCGTTATTATTGCCAGCTCGGGTTTTGTTTCCTTAATCAGTTCTGTAGCATCATCAACGCAAAAGTGGGTTTTCCACTTTTCACCGCTTGGCCTGAGCACATTCATTATAAGGACATTGCATTTGCTGAAGGCATCTTTCAGTTCGGGAATTAATGCGGTATCAGAAGTATAACCTAAAGTAAATCTCGGGGTTTCAAGTCTCAGCCCGATATTGTATTCAACATCATGCGCTGTCGGAGTTGCAATAAATGTAAGGTTTCCGATTTTTACTTTGTCTCCTGCACTAATCGAAAAAATTTCCTTCAGATTCTTCCTGCTGAAATTAAGCAGCACAGGACTTTCATCCCCGAATCCTGAAACAACTCCTTTTGTTGTAATCAGAACTCCCTTCTGCCTGACTCCGCCTATTGTCATTGCATCAATGAGGACGTTCAAATCATTGGAATGGTCAAGATGGTGATGTGACACAAAAATAATGTCTGTTCTCTGCGGCTTGATGCCGAACTGCCTTGCCCTGTATAAAGCGCCAGGTCCAGGGTCAACCCAAATCTGATATCCTTCCGCCTGAATCACGAATCCGCCTGTCGCAACCATCTGGTTCGCGACTACAACCCGGCCACCACCTGTGCCGAGGAATATTAATTTGTCTGCCATACATCAAAATCTGAGGTATTTGTAAACCTTTTAGTCCGGAAAACATAACCGCAGATCCTCCCATATCATCTGCGAAGATTTAAGAATAATATAAAATCCTTTCTATAAGCAACTAAACAGATGGGCCGATAGATCAGACCGGTACAGAGCGAAACTATTCGCTAGTTTCCCTGCGGGAAAGATCGCCCCGTTCGCAGCAGCAGCCTTTCTTTCTTTGCGGAAAGAAATGCTCCTGGGCATCCAAAGAAAGACGCAGTGCATCTTCACTACGTTCGATGCCCTATGCAGAAACACGGGGAGGCCTTGGGTTCAAATCCCAATCGGTCCACTAGTTTTAAATAATTCGAGAATTGATAATAAAATGCCATGCAATTAAATAATAATTCTTTGGAAGGGATTGTACATGAGATTAAAAGTGTTGAAGACATCACCAAACAAAAAAAGGTGCATCACAGTCCAGACTTGAGTAAATATCGCTGGATGGGCTTTGGCGCAGGAGTTGTGGGCTGTGTAATTTACTTGAAAGATTACCTTCCTAAAATGGCTGCATATAATGATAACGTTCCATGGCAGGAGTGGGTAAAATCAACAGAATTATCAATAATACCCGTATTAATCTGGGGATTTGGCAGTATCCTGCATGTATATTACAAACACCGTAGAGAACAGGCTAAACAATCCTGCTGAATATTACCTTAGTTAGTTTGTAGTTTTACTTTAAACTAATAACGTAAATTTAAATACCCTGAAAAAGATATCATATTACCATGGCCACAAAATTGAAAATGAAAATGAACTGGAACATCGGAGGCAAAATCGGTCACTGGGCATTTTTGATCGGCGTACTGCTGTCAATAGTGCTCGGAGTGATTTTCCCTGGAAAAACCGCAATTGCGTCAATTCTTGTGTTGCTGGGCATATTAGTAGGATTCCTGAATATAACTTCAACTGAAGTTAACAGCTTCCTGCTGGCAGCGGTTGCATTAATAGTATCAGCAAAATCGTTTGAGCTGATACCGCTGGTTGGAACAACAATGAATAATGTCCTGCAGTACATAGTAATATTTGTCGCACCTGCAGCAGTGATTGTGTCTCTGATAGCAGTCTGGAAACTAGCTAAGGAACGCTGAGACTGTATTGTTTATTTTATTTTTTTATTTCTTCTTTAATAATTACTTTTTGTGCTTCAAATTCTCATAAATTTTATTAACAAATTCTCGATTTTCTTCGTAAAATCTTTTTGTTTCGGTTTCAATAACTTCTTCCGCAGTACTCATCGGGCATAAAATATGCAGAATTTCATGAATTAAACCTAATTTCTGTTCCTCTTGGTCTTTCAATTCATTAATCTTGATAATATACTTTCCGAAATCAGATTTGTCCATAAGCGGTGCTTTGTAAAGACCTGCGCCAGAAATCATTGGCCCAAATCTAACTTCTTTGACTCTTTCTTCAAGGACCAGCTTAAAATCGTCTTGTGTTAATTCTCTCATTTTAAATTGGGATATGATTAAATTTTAAAGCTATTTGCCATGATTCTTCAACAAAGCTAAGTTAATGTAAAGTTTTTAAAAAGCATAAACCACACTTTTATTGGGCTCGTAGCTTAGACGACGAAGTCGTTCTCAACGAACGGCCGTTCGGGGCAATCTGGTGGAGCGTTCGACTGATAATCGAAAGGCCGGCAGTTCAAATCTGCTCGGGCCCACTCTATTATTTTTCGTAGAGAATATTTTTTCCTTTTTTATGTGCGATATAAGTAGGGCAGACTTTTCTATAATTGCAAGGACCAGTGTCCTGACCATCCCCTTTTTCGCACTGACTAATTATTCCTTCTTGTTCGGATTTTTTATAATCAACACGCAATACGCCCTTATCATTGATAAACAAAATATCTCTATCACAATCCATGGCTTCTTTGCCGTTTACGCTTCCTGAAAAAAAGCCAAGTTCATATCCTGCTATTTCTCCCCGATTCAAGGCACCTGAAAATCTATCCAACAGGTTCAGTGCACTTGTGCCTTCTGTATCGCCTTCGCCTTCAACTATGGCGTCAATTAGGCTTGCTGGGTCCACTGTTAAATTCGCTTGTGCAAAATTAAGTTTGACTTTAAATGGACCAATATTGCCTATCAAATAGGCTTTTTCACTAAATTCTATTTTTGAGACGCCTAGTCCTACGCCCATACGTATAAGTTCTTTGGCAAATCTTTCTTCAAGCATAGCATTTGTATCTAAAATAGTCTTAAAAATGTAGCTACCTGCTTCCTCAAAGAGTTGTCTCGCCTGATTTTGTGAGCCTTTCCATTATGCTGGTAAACTGGGCTGCGCGTTTCTGCCATTTGTCATACATTTCGCCGCTAATTTGCTCAACCTTGTGGTTCTTTATGTTGTGCTGTAAATTATAAAGCTCATTAAACCAGTCAATATAAACTCTTGAAATCCTTCTGTGCTTCACAAAGGTTTCTTCCAATAATTCAGCAATATGCTCGGGGCTTGGCGGTGTTTGCCCGTTTGTCATCAGCGCAGCATGCGAAGAGTCAACAAACGCCCAGTAAAAGTCCTCAATCGTTGATAATAATTTTATCCTTGCTCTTAACTGGTGCCATGGCGTCCTGTTAAGAACAGTATAGATTGCCTCTGCAGACGGCTTTATTCTTCCCAATAGCAAAAGATATTTCAAAGGCTCAAAAAATCCTAAATCAAGCAGTGCAACACCATATCTTAGCATATTAAGCATTGCAGGTTCACCAACCCGGATGTTATCCCAGAAAGTTGACAATGTCACGGTATTAACATGGAATTTATCCCTGTTCGGGTCTGCTTTCAGAACCTTGAATAACTCTTCGCGGTAATAGGAAATTACTTCCTCATCCCACACCTGGCTTACGTTATCAATAACTATTGCAATATCAATATCTGACTCTTTTTTCGGCTCGCCTTTTGCTGCCGAGCCAAAAAGAACAATTGAAAGAACAAGGGGCCCGAATTTCTTGTAAACCTTTGCAGCAAAATCATATGCTGCCTTGTAGTCTTCCTGCGTAACCTTGATTTTCCTAAGTTCTTCACGTTTTGTAGGAATAGGCAGCTTTTGCTCAGGAACTTTAATTTCCGGTGTGGCCATTGCTATCACTTGATTTTTAGAGTATTTAAATTTTAACTATGACATCGGCGTGCCTGAGAATTTGCTCTGCTGCCCCTCGGTTCCGGGACGCACGCCTCCGAATGCATAAGGCAATTGTGAAAAGCCCGTTCCATACTCGCCGAAGTGCCCTTCGGGCAGGAACTTGCCATAGCCTGATGTATAGCCGCCTGCTTCCCCTGCACCGCCAAAGAAGTAATTTGACCCGATGGTGCCCCATGTCTGCGCAGGCGTTGAAATGCCTGGATACAGAGGCACATTCAAGTAAGTTAACGCCTCAGTGTGCGACGGCGGTATTCCAAGGTGTATAGCGGCACCTGCGGATTCTAAAATTGATTTTACCTTGCCAAGTTTTCCGGTTTTCTCCATGTGCTCCAGAAATTCCTTGATTGGTGTATTTCCCATTCCCGGAGGCAGGTGAACATCCTGATAGCCAAAATTATCTGAAATATGAATATGTCCTATGTATTTTTCAATATCCTTGATTTCCTTTTCAAGATGTTTCTCCCAGAATTCTTTCGTGCTTGCTTCCTTAGGAACGCCGAAACTTTTCAGAATATTAATGTGCCCGATGTCCCAGGTGGCTTTTATCTTCTCGGCGGCAATTGCATCTGCCTTTTCCTGCGATAATTTTTTTTCTTCAACAAGCTTTTTCGCAAAAAGCCTTCTCGCCTCATCAATGCCTTTTTTCAAACCCTCTGCACGCCCCATAGCCTGCGAAGGATTCCAGTTCTCAACCGAAATAAAAGGCCCTTTCTCGCCGTATTTATCAAAAGAATGAAATGCGAGTTCGGAAAATGTTTTTGCCGCCTGTTTTTCAGCAAAATCTTCAATACGCACAAGCGTGGCGGGGACATTTTCCGCGCCGTAACCGCTCGGTTCGCCGTACTTCATCATTTCATAATATGCGGTTAATGGATTTTTATTGGCGGCTTTTTCAATCGCCTCTGCTTTTTTGGGGTCCGATCTCTTCAGCTTATCAAAAATTGCAACAAGCTCAGTTTGGAAATTTTCTGCCATCACCCTTTCTTTCATCTCCCACAAATGCTTGTCTGCAGGCGAAGCTGTTGTGCCTTCCTTCTTGGCTTTTGCCATTTCAGTAAGGTACAGCGTTAATTTGTCTTTTTCGGATTTCCATAGCGACTCATTGACTTCTGTAAATTTATCTTTGACTAGAAAAGATTCATTATCGATTGTTATGGTATCGCCCGGTTTTGCTTTAGCCTTTTCCTCTTCAGTCATAATTTTATAAAAAATCTTTTCGCCGGTAGGATAATATCGTTTACCTGCTTGAATCGGAACCACTTTGCCATCCACAGGATCAACCAGAAATTCTGCTTCTTTTCTCAGGGCGCCTTTCTTGCCGGTTTTTTCGTCTACGGCATCTGGGTCCCATTTCCACTGTACCGCAGCCTGTGTTGAACCATGGATTGTAATAGGCACTGGAACGTTTTCATCAACCTGAATCTCATGTGCTTTGTCAACAACATCCTTCAGGAATTCCTGTGCGAAGCGCCTGGTTTCTTCACTCCACTGGTTTTCACGGAATCCTCCGGGGTCTGGCTGTATGGGCGCATGAACTGAAAGCATGGACTGCTTTCCCAACTGCAACTTAGCTAACTGTTTCATCTGCTCAAAATGCTGTCTTGGGATTGCCTCCCAGTGCTGCGGGTCTATAACGCCGATTTCAACATTCTGTATGCCTGACATGCCTAATTTTGCAATCTCAGGCAACTGGAGAGCCTTTGACGCGGGCGTTGGTGCACCGAAATAAGTATTTCTCCAGACAGAAGCAGACATCGCAGAATTGTACTGCGGGTCCATCGCACCATAGTAACTTTCAAGATATTTTACCATTTTTTAGTTTGATACTTTGTATCACCAGATCTTATAGACATTTTCTTGGTGATGGAATATAAATCTTCATATCGCTCAAACGGCACCCCGACAGCGTCACTGACTAACTTTAGGCGCATTTGCTTTTGTGTGGGGTCCATACTGTAAAATTCATCTGCCGTCACCTTCCTGAACAAGCCGGTTTCTTCAAGTGAAGCTGCTACCCTATCAGCGTCGCGCAATGTCATGTAACTGCCGTCTGCCAGCTTAAAATACGGCGGCGGGCTGAATGATGCAAATTTTGATTCCGTTGGAGCGGATTTTATTTCCCTTTCCAGCCCCGCTGTTTCTCCCTTCTGGGTTATCTGGGCATATTTTACTTCTGAAAATGATTTTTCAACAGGCTCAGCAGCAGCTCCGGAAATCTTATGTTCAAGCTTATCCTTGTCAAACCTCTCCTCGTGTTCAATATGTTTTTCTGCTTCTTCCAGCAGTTTCTCAACTTTTGCCTTCAGTTTCGGGCCTTTAATCTTCTTTAATATTTCAGAAAGATAACCCTTTTTTTCATCAAGGGTTTTTTTCTTTTCCAATTCTGCTTTAATCAGTTTAAGGCTGAGTCTTACCACGCTAGCATGCCATGTGAAGCTTTGTAAACTGAATAAACTGTGAAAGCATCTTTCGCAGCTTTCTTTGCAGCCGCTGCTTTCAGCAGCATAGCTTCCCAATCCTGTTTTTTCGGGGGCATTTTTATGCCGAGGGCTTTGAAAACCATTTTGAATTTTTTTATGTTCCTATTTATAGTTTCATTGATTTTCTTCAGCTGTTTCAGGACAGGAATCTCTAACTTCTCCTCAGGTTTCTTTTCCTCTTTTTTTTCTGCAGTGTATTCATCAATTTCCTTTTTCATTGCATCAAGAGTCTCTTTTGTCAAAATATCAATAAATTCTAAAACTTCCTTATCCTGCATTTCTTTCAGGTCAGCAAGGTCCTTTCCGGTCATCACATACGGTATAAACTTGACAATCACCTTTCCCTTTGCGCTGTAATGCCCTCTCTCCCCAACAACGCCAGGATTAACTCTATAGCCAAGCCTGACTTCAACACAGGAATAAATTTTTTCCTCATCCTTCTTCATCACTATTTCCGGCAGGTGCCCGTAAGTCTTTACTTCCTTTTTTCCGAAAACCTCCAGATAAGTCTGCATCACGTCAAAACCGGAAACAATCTCCACTGGTGACAGGCCAAACTCGCCTGGCTCCCTGCCTGACTCCTTGGCCATGTTCTCCACCTCTGCAGGCATTAATCTATTCGTTGCGATTAAGTAAGGCCTGGCCCATTTAGTGTAAACTTTCAATGCAGCAACCTGTGATTTCAGGTAAGATTTTTCAATATTATATCTCTTCCTTAATTCAGCTTCGGAAAGATAAATCCATTCAACAAATTCAGCAATCCTCCCGAGCAGGGGCCTTCTCACGATTTCAGGGACATCAATCTTTCCGGCTGCTTCAACTGTTTTCTGCTTTGTTTCTGCCTTGTCCTTGCCCCATTTGATTTCAGCAGCCATGAACGAATCCCTTAATGAAATAAAATTCAGATTCTGAACCATCATGTTAATGGCAGCAGCACCTTTCTTCATGTCAACTTCAGTAAGCCAGATTGTTTTCAATGATTGTTCCGCACTTCTCTGCAAATCAGCACTTTTCGCCTTCAAATCATCATAGCTTTTGAATCTCAAATCAAACTCCCTCAAATCATAAACAAGGTTTATGATTGACTTCACAACCATGTTTATTGTGCCAAGCAGTTCGGAAGCCCTTTTTTCCAATGCAGTTCTTCTGGCGCCCATTTCACCAAGCCAGCCTGACGCCTCAGCCGCAGCAAAAAAATCCGCTGTCTTCTCAATATCATAACCAAGGTCCTCTCTTAAGAAATCAATAAGCCAGTAATAAACCGGCTCCAGTGACTCGCCAAACGAATCATAAGTCAGTTCATAAGATTTCAGCTCAAATTTCTCCTTTCCCTTTTCCTTGCTTGTCTGCTTTCCGCCCACCGGCAGATTGGCCTCTCCTTTGATAACTGCTTTTGTCCTCTTTTCCTTCTCTTCTCCCTTTTTCTCCTGTTCTTTCTCAGCAGCCATTATGGAAAATTATGTGCAATGGTTATTTAAAAACTGCACGATAGCCGGAAAATTAAATACAAGTTGCGCTTTAAAAATAGCGAAAGCTGAATCTGAATTTTACCTTAAACAAAAGGCAAATAATTTAAAGTTAGTTACCCTATAAAATACCGGGGGTTGCAAGATTGGGCAAGAAATCAGTATTGATAAGTGCAATTATTATATTATTAATTGTTGCAGTTTTTATAATAACTTATCATAATACTAATTCAAATTCAGGGCAAATGATAAGCAATAATGCACCACCCTTAAAAATTTTTGGAGAAGCAAATATAGTAGGGCAAGTTAATAACATTGAGAATCAAACAGCAAATATAAAAATAGAAGAAATTGTGAATTATACTTTTTTGGATTCTAAAGAAAAATTGATTGGTGTCGGAGATAACATAAACATTCATTTTTCAGGCATTGGCGAAGAAAATAATTGGAATACTAAATTGCTTTCGGTAGATATCACGTTCTCAACAAAAATTAGATGTTTAGATGGCAGAGTTAATTCAAAAATGACCTTTACAAAGGAAAATTGTTATTGGGAAGCAAATAAGGAGGATGTTGTAATAAATGAAACCTAAAGTCTACTTAGCCGTAATCTTAGTTTTGATATTATTGCTATTAACGCCAGCAGTAATTGCAAAAGAAGAAAATGCCAAAGAAAAAGTATTAGTCAATCTCAAATCAGATAGTATTGCTGAGCTTAAAGAAACAAAACAATTTATCGAAGAATATGGTCGCGTAATTCAAGTTTTTCCACCTCATTTTATGATTATATGGATAGATAGTGACCAATTAGATAAAATAAAAAATTATTATAATGTTAAAGACGCATATACAGGAATAATCGATTTAGACAACCAGAACGAAAATGATCAATTTGTAGTAACTTATTGGAATAGCCTACTGGAATCAAAACTTTCTTTAAGCAATTCAAAAATCTCACCCGATTTTAAAGAACCAGGACCAATTTTAAATGATACGCGGCAAAAACCGTTTAGCACTAAAGAAAATAGAATTGATGATTCACAATCAAATAAACTTTTTTCTGCACCAAGTTATTATGAAACCAGCGAATATTTTTATGGTGATATTTTAGTTTCAATTATTCTGCCAGAAAGCAATGGCTCAATAGATTCTTCTACGGAAAATTGGACAACCACTGAAAAAAATAACGTAGTGAGCGAAATAGTAAATGGTCTGGTTTGGTGGTTAAATCTAGCTCCTGCAAATGTAGATACAACAATTTGGTATGTAGTTGATTCTGATGTGCCTACATCTTATGAACCTATAAGACGCCCCCAAACTGATCAAGGATTATGGATTAAAGAAGCCATGAATTATCTAGGGTACAACGGAACAAATTATTTTATTCAAGTTATAGATTATGACAATGCGCTAAGAAATATTTATAGTACCGATTGGGCATACACAGTTTTCGTTGTAGGTAGTTCTAATGATGCAGATGGTATGTTTACGGATGATTATTTTGCTTATGCTTATCCAAATGGACCTTTCATGGTTATGACGTACACAAATGATGGTTATGGTATAAGTAATATGGATGCAGTTATGGCTCATGAAACAGGGCATATATTTGGTGCGGGCGATGAATATTCTGGCTCATGGCCCTGCTATGAACATTCTGATTGCTCAGTAAAATGGGGATTTTTACAAGTAGAAAATCAAAATTGCGAAATGAGTTGTTTAAGCAATTTACCTTGCATCATGCGTGGGGGAATAGCTCCATATACAAACAATAAATTAGAATATTATACAAAAGGACAAATTGGTTGGCGAGATTTGGATAGTGATAGCATTAATGACGCAATAGATTCAACGTATAATAATGATACTGATACTGATGGAGATGGTATTGTTAATTATTGGGATGCTGATGATGATAATGATGAGATAGAAGACATTTGGGATAGCTGTCCTTTAGTTTCAGGTATTCCATATTACTCTGGATGTCCAGATATATACGCACCATACCCGAATGCAGCTTCTGTAGATTTGGGAAATATCCAACCAAATGGAGTGATAACAATAACAACCACTAGTTATGATCCTAATGGAATTAAATATATTAAAACCATAATAGAAAGTCCAGATGAAAATGTAATTACTACTTTAGACTTATATGATGATGGTCTTCATGGAGATGAGAATGCGGGAGATGGACTATATGGCAATACTTGGAGCACACCAGATGAAAAGGATTTTTTTGTAGATATATCAACACAAGATAATATATCTAATACTGAAACTTTTGATAATGTAATTAGATTCAGTTCAAAATTATTTGATTCGTCTTCCAAACTCTTATTAGTTTATGATGATAATACAAATTATTATAATTATTACCGAAATGCTCTTATAAATAATAGCTTTATTTTTGATTTTTATAATACGCAAGAAAAAGGAAATCCGTATACAACTTTATTCGATAATTATGACGCAGTTGTTTGGGTTACAGGGAATGATTGGAGTTCGACATTAACTAAAAATGATCAAACAAATCTCGCAAAGTTCTTGGACGATGGTGGATATTTATTTATTTCCGGACAAGATATTGGATATGATTTAACGAATAATGGAATTATAAATAATAGTTTCTATTCAGATTATTTACATGCAAATTATGTGAAAGATAATACGGACATGTATATTTTAGATGGTATTGCATCTGACCCGATAGGCGATGGTTTAGTTTTAAATATTACGGGAGATGGTGGTGCTAATAACCAATATTTCCCAAGCGAAATAGACCCGATAAATAGTGCACAAATAATATTCACTTATGATGCAACATTGCTAGCACCGCCCAATAAACAAAATATTAAATCTACAGAAAAATATAAAGTGCTTTCAGCCATATTACATAAAAAAATTCAGGAGGAACCAGAATATTCAATAATCTCCAGCGGAACGGGCGCATTACGTATTGATACTGGGATATATAAATTAATTTACTTTGCATTTGGTTTTGAAGGAATTAATGATGAAACAATAAGAATAGAATTAATGAATAGGATCGTTAAATGGTTAGATGATCTGCCCCCCGCAATTACAAATATTGTGCTAAACAATACAATAGAATATGGAGTAAATCAGACTTTGTTTGTCGATATTAATGATTTAAGTAAAATTACCGCTTTAGTAAATTACAACGGAGTTAATTATACTATGCAACAACAGGATAATAATACTTGGGTGCATACAATAATCTTACCTGTAATTGGCAATCACAATATTACTCTTTACGCAAATGATTCAAACGGAGTTTGGAATAGCACACAAACTACTTTTAACGTACAAGATACAACACCACCAACAATTAATGCTGAATATTCTTCCACGATTACTGAAGGGGAAAATCTGGGGGTTACAGCTCAAGTTGATGATATAAACAACGTCAGCGTGGTATGGTTAGTTTATGGAAACGACACATTAAATGAAACAATATCTTTGCATTGGATTATAGCAAGTCCAAGCATTGGAGTGCATAACTTCACTATTTTTGCCAATGATACTTTAGGAAATTTAGGTAATATTACAAGTGAGTTTATTGTAAACTCGCTACCAGCACCATCTGGCGGAGGGGGAGGTGGAGGAGGTGGTGGCGGAGGCAGCGGTGGTGGGGGTGGAGGAGGGGAAAATCCTTATTCTACTTCCAAGATGTTTGCAACAATAGATTCCGCGGGAATAACTCTTGACATGAATAAGCCTGCAATGGGTGTTAGTGAATTATTTTTATCAACAAATAAAGATGTTAACAATGTTCGCGTAACTTTGGCAAAAACAGATGCGGCTTATGGAATAACCGATTCACCTTCCGGGGAAGTTTATGAATATTTGAAAATAACTGCAGAAAATCTAGAAAATACAGATATACAAGAATCGAAAATTAAATTTTATGTAAATAGAACATGGACAGACGCACATAATGATGTTGCTCTATACAGATATGATAATGGTTGGACAAAGTTGCCTACATCTAAGTTAAGTGAAGATGCTAATTTTGTTTATTATTCTTCAACAATTCCAGGGTTTTCTTACTTCGCGATAACAGGTATGAAAGGTGCATCAACACAAACAATTGAGAAAGAAAGTGCAACGACTGAAAAATCTGAAGGCGGACTTCTGACAGGCGCAGCAGCTGGGGTGCCAAAAGAACTACAGATACCGACTTTGGGAAAATTATTTTTTGCATTAATAAGTATTTTATCAATAAGCATAGTGGCTATCTATTATGTAAAATCCAGAAAGAATAAACAACCGCCTAACAGTGCAAAATAAAGTTGTTAGTCTTGGATAGTTATTTAAATATGTTTTACTCTTTAATTAGCAAGTAATGGCTAAGGTACTATATGTAATCGCCCCTAAGAACTTTAGGGATGAAGAATATTTGTATCCAAAGCAGGTTTTGGAGTCAGCAGGGCACAAGGTAGTGACTGCCAGCGTAAGTTCATCAAAATGCCTTGGCATGCTTGGCGCTGAAATAAAGCCTGACATTCTTATTAAAAATGCCCGCGAAAGTGTCTATGATGCAATTGTGATTGCGGGCGGCTCGGGCAGTACTGTATTATGGGACAATCCTGAGCTTCTTGTCCTTGTGAAGAGTTTTTACAATTCAAAGAAGCTTGTTTCCGCACTTTGTCTTGGCACCAGTGTGCTTGCCAGGGCGACAATAATGGGCGGCAAAAAAATGACTGGCTGGCCTCCGGAGGCAAAGGACGAAGCTGAGAAGGCAAAGGCAATTTACACGGGAGAAAATGTAACAATTGACGGAAATATAATCACTGCCATCGGCCCCAAAGCCGTAGAGGAATTCGCAAGTATTATAACTAAGAAACTTGAAGGTAAATAATATGGCGCTATTTGACTCAAAGCAAATTCAGAGAATTTGCGTGTGCTCGAAAAGTGGAGGTGAAATGTAATGGCACTTTTCGACATGTTCAAGAAAAAGAAAGAAGAGTATAAGGATTTCATGGACCTGCCTGGAGGCCAGCCAAATTACGGGCCGGCAGGATTTCCGGGACAGGGATTTCCGCAGCAGCAAATGCCGGGAGCCGGCTTTCCTGAAATGGGCATGTCACCGCCACCCGAACCCATGAGCCAGCAGTTCCAGCAGATGCCAATGGCACCGCAGATTGATATAGGCAACCTGCAGAGAAATGTTGAAACCCTTAACTACAAACTTGATTCAATAAAAGCAGCTCTTGACGCAATTAACACAAGGCTTGCAAACATTGAAACCGCTCTGAGGACAACACCAGGATTTGAGGCAAAAGCAGAAGGTTGGTAATGCTGGAAGAATTTTTCAACAAGTATTTTATTATTCCAATCCAGACAGATGGCGGGTATAATTTTGTGAATACAATCACTTATGCAATTATTGCACTCATTTTATTATATGGCATTTACAAATTATTTGAAAAATTAAAGGTAAACATTGATTTGAAATTCTTCTATTCCTTGATTCCTTTTATCGTGCTAGGTGCATCAATCCGCGCATTCGTGGACCATCATCTGCTCCCGTATGGTTTCTGGTTTTCAAGCCCAGGACTTTATGTACTGGTTGCAGCAGTATGGCTGGGAATTTTTCTTTTGTCTCATTTTTTAGAAAAATATGTCACATGTGTGAAATCATGGAAACGCGTCCTGGTGGCTGGCGCTCTTTTGAATGCAATTATCTGGTTTTATGCAATCGCAAACGGACTACGATTTGATAATCTCAAGTATGGGTTAGCGATTATTGGTTTGGCTGTTTTGGTTTCAGGTGTTTTATACTTTGCATTCAAAAAGCTCAAATTCACAGACAAAATATCATTCCTCCCATTCCCAGCCCACTTGCTGGATGCATCAGCAACTTTCATTGCTGTTGACTTCCTGGGATTTGCAGAGAAACATCCTCTACCAGTATTTTTTTCAAATGTGATTGGAACTGCAGCAGTTATGTATATTCTCAAGCTTGCAGTTCTTATTCCTGCAGTTTATCTCATAAGAAAAGAAATCAAAGATAAAAATATGGCAAATTTCCTGCTTATTGCGATTGCCGTGCTGGGGTTTGCTGAGGGCTTAAGGGATTTGCTGACTGTTCTGATCGCTTAAGAATTTCTTCCATACTTGGTTTTTCACCTGACAAAGTCTTAGTTTCAATAACACCAGGTATCGTCCTTATTGCTGTTATAACATACTCGCCCAGCTTGCCGGGTTGTGCATCAACTTCTACAATAAAATCATATTCTCCGCAAATCGGATAATTTAGCAGCGTCTCTGGGAGCGCTAATCTCTGCTCGCCGCAAAGTGCATAGATATATCGCACTTTTGCAAGTTCTGATTTTTGGTGGCTAAGTTCTTTGTAAACTTTAATTTTCTTAGCTAGCTCTGTTGCTACAAGTACAAATCCTATTACCATTTTATAATCTGCTTCAAAAATCGCTTAAAAACATTTCCTGTCAGAACATAAACAGCTTTCCGAAAATCTTGTGTTTTTTCTTCGCTGTTTTCGTACATGAATCGCATACAAAACTGCTATTTATGAACTGCAGATGCGCACTCTGCCCGCAAAGCTCACATTTTCCGAACGCAACATGCCCTTCCTCAAGCTGTCCCTTTATTTTGGCCTGCTCCAAGAGAACATCAAGCAGTTCCCTCGAGTTCCTCAGAATATCCCTGTTTGTCACAATCCCGACAAGATTGTTTTCCTTGTCAACAACTGGAATTCTTGTGACATCAAATTTTGATATTTTCATTGCTATTGAATTTATATCTTCGTCCAGATTCCCGACAACTTTCGGCGGAGATGTCATCACCTGGCTCACTTTCATATCTGAAGGCTTCAGATTTGTTGCTACTACGCGGGACATTATGTCCCTTTCTGTCAGCATTCCAACTAACTTTCCGGATTCAACAACAGGCAAACCGCCGATTCTGAAAGAATTCATCAGCCTCGCGATTTCGGCTATTGTCATCTCAGGCCTTGCTATGACAACTTCGCCAGTCATTATATCCTTGACTTTTATGCCAGATGTTTCCATGCGGAAATCTGGTGTTTTGAATTATAAATCAATTTGTATATTAGAATATATGTTCTGAATTTTGATATCACGAACTGGAAATGTTTAAAAGGGTTATCTTTCGTGATAGTACATAAGACAACTTTGGATAGCATGGGAAAATACGATGTATTAGGCGAGGTATCTAAGAAGATTTCTGCCTTAGATAATGACGCCAAGCTGAAAATTCTTGCCCTGCTCATAGAAGAGGGTTCCAAATCAATCACGGACATCGCCCATAATCTTAACTTAAATTTCTCAACAGCCCATAAGTATCTGGAACAGCTTGAAGAAGCAGACTTAGTTGCTTCGAAGGAAGTTTCAGAGAATAGACTAAAGAGGTTATTCACAATAAGGGATTTTGACATTGACCTAAGCCCTAAAGGGATTTCCGAAATTATAAGTGGGGGCAAAGAAGCAAAAGACGCTAAAAAGGGTTTGCGGGTTCTTGATGAGAAAGGCGCACTTGAAAATTTTGATGAAAAATTATTTGCACAGAAATACCTTAAGAGAGGGATGCCTCAGGGTTTAATAGTTTCAACATTGAAAGATGCTCTTGACCACGTCTATAATGGCGTAACTTTACTGGAATTGCGCAGGCTTTTCCGGCAGGAGCTTGAAAAAAAAGTTGAAAACATACAGAGCGTGTTTGAACAGATTGAAGAGTCGGGGAAACACAAAAGAACTTACGTGCATCTTCTAGAAATGGTTCATCCCGAAGCGCTGGATATGTATACTAATGGCGATATTTTCATCCGGAATGTTAGCGAACCTAAATTGTTTAATTTTGTCCATGATATACGCGGAATAACAATTCATGGCGTTAATGGCAAGGTACCTAAAACATTACAAGAATTATTTGAACAGATTATTTATGCAATTAGACAGATTTCGAATAGTACGGGGCAAACGCAAGCTTTCAATTCTTTCAATTACCAAATCGCACCCCTGGTAACAAATCTCTCAGATTTTGCTTTAAGTAAATTATTAACAGATTTTTTCAATGAATTGGAAAAATTGCAGATAAAATTTTACATTAATTTAGATATTGGCGAACCAAGATTTTCGAAAGTTATTGCTGCAAATTTAAATGACGATGACCCGTATTCAAACTATAACAAAACTGCTGAAAAAGTTCTTGGTGCGGTTCTTGATATCCTGAGAAAAAATGATTTTCAACGAATTGAAGCCATACTGAAAGTATGGAATTCCAAATTTGATGAATCATGTTTAAATGGATTAAAGAATTTTTACATTGCAAATATGAAACCTGCTTGGCAAACAATAAATGCTAGTTATGCTGGCACGCATCGTTTTGACACAACATGGAAAAAAATAAGAGACTCAAAAGTGGGTACCATACAGACTATAACTATCAATCTGCCAAGAATAGCGGCAAAAACAGGTAATGAGAAAGAATTTTTCAATCGACTCGGCGCTTTGATTGAACAGTGCTTAGAATTTATATATAATATGTTGGAATTAACATTTGGAGAATTTCTGCGAAAATATAAGACGACATTTGAGTCTGAGCTCAGAGGGAGATGGGATTATGTACACATTAACGACAGTGCTTATCACATCGCCCTAACAGGTTTAAATGAGACCATAAAGATATTATCTGGAAAAGATTTGCCAGGAAATTTAAATCTTGCCGAAAAAATACTAGAGTTTTGCAACAAGTCACTGAAAAATAAGATACAAGTACCGATAAGATTAGAATTAAAAGAGGCGAGAATAAAGGACATTACGAACAGATTTGCGATTCTTGACACAAAAATAAATGGCAACAAGCTGAAATATTCGGTGGGTGTTGATTGCGAGGATTTCAAAACATCCGCGAAGCTTCACAAATATTTTATTGGCGGCCACTGTGTTGAAATCAGTAAGCATCAGGTAAAAGATTTCTTAAAAACAGATGGTGGACTTGCTTTAGTGCGCTGAGGCTGCAGTTTGGATAATACTATTTAAAATTCTTGAGCGCTCTTGACTCAGCTGTCCTGCATGCACTTCTGCATTTATCACAGGGTATAATCTTCCAAAATTAAATGTGGCTTCTATTAAATCGGGATGGCAAGAAGTCTTGTAAGTTTTACTTCTCGTCTTCCACTCTCCATTTGAGATTAAGTTTCTTACACATTCGTCCAGCTTTCCCCTCACATCAGCATAATATTTCGACTGGACAATTGTTTGATACAAAGAACCTATATCGAAAAATGGCAAACCAAGATAAATTTCGTAATCTGTTGGACCTATGGGCTGAGTAATTGAGTCTTTCCAACCCCGATCAATCATTACTATGTTGTCTGCATTGACATTCTTTTGGTCATGCGGAATAAGAATTAAATTGCTTATTTTTGAATCTGGAGCCAAATATGTAACCTCTTCCGGTTCTCTTAATCTCTTGGTAATTGAATTTACCGCATTATGAACCTCATCAATTGCCTGTTGCCTAACAGATTCGGGTAACCTTGATGCTAATTGCAACATAGCTTCAGTGTACAATCCTACACTAAACAACGCTTGACCTTCCTTTACTTTTGGTACTCTAATAACATGATCATCTCTGAAATAGTAATCACCAATAAAGTCTATAAGAGATTCTAAAACTTCATCTGCTTTATAGTCTTTGTTATCATATGTTGTTTTAAGCAGCTCATCAAGAGGTATGCCCTCAATCATTATAACATAGAAAGAACCTTTGTCCCTTATTGCAATGTACCCTAGTTCATTTTTTCCGCTTAACCAGGTTGCAAAACTTTTATTTTTCGTTAAATCGTCTTTTCCACGACTTGTATCATATGCTGCCTTTATCCTCAATTCAATTCCGTTTGGCTTTAATCTGGTATGTGTCGTACTAAGTCCCGAATCAGAATGCGTTGCGATTATGTTATGGGTTCCAGTATATCTTTCAGCCAAAATTTGCTGAAATTCATATATCTTATCTGAAGTGAGCGCACCATGTTCATCTATATAATCATTATAGTCTATATCTTGCTCAATAACATCGTCTAATCTGCTTATAATGCTTAAATTAGTATCAGGATTTAATTTATTTATGCCTAGACTATCAAAGCTTAATTTTCTCTTGCCAATGCTGTCTTTCACATTAGCAAGCCAATTCCTTCTAACTTCTTCCATGACCATTTTGGTATATTGAAACCTTACGATACCTTTTAAAAAGTTTACTAGTTGTTACCACCAGCTAATCACCTAAAAAACTAGGCTACCCAAGCTCAAAATGCCTGAACTGAAAAAACTAGTTTGTCTGAAGATTGGGCCAAAAGAAGGGGCTTATGCTATCCGTGAAGCCACAAATATTTACAAAAAACTTAAGCAGGAAATTGATTTTGACGGACTTGAACTGCGTTTTAATGCTGTACCTGACAGAGTAATGGGCGCCAGAGGACCACCAATCAAAGAGATGATACAATTTGTAAAACAGGTGCGCACGGATTTTGGTAAGGACAGCGTGCTGTATCTCCACAGCTCTTCCTATCTTGTAATTAATTTGGCTAATGGAAGATTAGACGAAGATTTCCTTGATATGTTTGATAAATTAGTAGTACACAAGGGGGTATACGAAGATATAGTAGCATACAAAACTCATCGCGAGATTGAAAAGTATAGAAAAACGAAATTTGCGAGTAGGAAAGTTTGGACATATTGGATTCCAATGCTCATGTCAGAATTCGACAGCGAATACCATGGAACGAGTATGGATTCCCTGTTAGAAAATGAGCCTTATCTCGACACAAACATGCACCAAACACACAAAGAAGCTTTAAGGAGAAAGTGCGATAAAACGTTTGATGTCGGACATTTTATGAAAAGCTTTTATCAGCCAACTGAAAGAGATCCAAATATTTTCTCAGACCACATAGGTGCTTATACCAAACAAACTGGAAGCGGTATTGTTCTTAATATGGAATACATAAAGGACTTAGCAGCAAATATTTCGCATTGTCATGTTCATGGTTTTGATAAGGAGTTATTCCAAGACCACATACCATTTGAACAAAAAACAAGCGCCGTAAATAGAGAACTTATCTGCAAAATTTTGGCTAATGCAAAAAACCTTGGAAGCTTTACAATCGAACTAAACCCTCTATTTCATAATGCAATGTCTGTAGCAAAAAGTATGGACTATTTTCAAAAAACTTTTTGCATGCGGTAATTGTAGAAAAATTTGCGCAGCATGATTATTATTCTATCTATAAAAATTCAAAAATGTTTTTTGCTACTTGCAGCGACGCATCAGTAAATCACTAATCCGCATTTCAGGCAAAAGACCTCACCCGTGTAATAATCGGTGCTGATATCTTTGCTGTTGCACGCGGGGCATTCTTCTAAAGCCCACATTTTGCTTTGCCTTGGCTGCTTAGGTAGTTTTGTTATTATTGATTTCATCTCTCACTCGCACCTCGAACATAATTAAGGTGGAACAGGTTTATATATCTTGTTTAGTGATACGTAATATCACATAAATAGATATGTTACAAATCACGATAGGATATTTTGCTAATTCAGATAACAAAAATTTATGAAAAAATGCACAAAACCCTTCACATTTTTTCATCCCAAAAACTCGCATCGAGTTTTTGCTATCCCCAGCACTCAATCTTCATATTCTCTGCAGGAATTTTCAGTTTTCCAAAAATTTCAGAAACATTTTTTCTTAGTTCAGCAGGTCCGCATACCAGATATTTTTTTCCTGCTGGATTTTCAACGTATTTTTTTAGCATTTCCAAATCAAAACGCCTGCATTCGCATCCTTTGATATTTTCCCTTGTAATTATATAAATAATTTTTAACTGAGGGCAATCTCTCTGTATCCTGTCAAGTTCATCCCTGAAAAGCATATCTCTCCTTGTCCTTGAACTATAGAAAAGTGTTATTTTTTTCTTCAATCGCTTGTCAAAAATTTCTCTCAACTGTGACATCATCGGAGGAATGCCGATGCCGCATGAAATCATAACTAACTCCTGAGAATCAAAAGAAAAATCTCCGAATGGGCCTGCAATCTCAACTTTATCCCCTGCTTTCAAGGTTTCAAGTTTTGAGGTCATCTTTCCTTTAATCATCTTGATTGTTAATTCAACAAAATTTTCATTTGCTGGCGAAGAAGAAATTGAATAAGGCCTGCAGGTATCATCCAAAAATAAGTTAACAAACTGCCCTGCCTTGAATTTGAACCTTTTATTATCAGCAGGAATCAGATGAAATGTTTTCACATCTGCAGTTTCGGAAATAGTCTTTCCCAATGTGAAAATTCTTTTTCCAGTCATGGATTTAAGAAAATATACCGTCTTTTAAACTTCACGCAATCTGCCAAAAAGCTAAAGGGTAATACTATTCTTTGTATTCAGTACGTTTTCAGCAACATCTATCGGCAGGCAGAAATCCGTGCAGTAAGCGGGGCAAATCCTGTCATCCTTTACCTGCGCCCTTTCCAGCTCACAGGCATTTGTGCAGATTGGCACTAAATCATCTGGGCAGCCTGCTTCCTGTGACTTCACTTCATAAGTTACATCCCCGCAGGCAACTCCACCCATGGTATTCTTGCATTCTGCTACTGCAAACCCTGAAATCATCTGCAACCCGCCGCCGAGGCTGAACATATCCCCGAAAACCATCGCAACATTCAATCCGACAACTACAACAATTGCAAAGCCAATCAGAATAAGCATCTTACTTTCGTCCATACTGTAATGTTTAAAAGCCTAACATTTAAATCTTGCGCATGCAAGACTACCTAACAAGCAAGAGAGCAAATCAAATAGAAGCAAAAAATAATCTGCTAGGCAGAGCCACAGCGGCTTTGTCAAAATTTGGCCCCCTTACAACATCGGAGTTAAAAGAAAAGGCAGACTTATTTGACTCGGATATTAGAGAACTAATACAAACTGTAAGGGTCCCGCATTCTAGTTGCGTATTAGATTACCTGCCAATTAACAGGGGAAAAATTACGCCTTATTTCGGCAAACTCGCACATGAAACTGTATTTTACATGTGTTCGCAGGACATTGAACTCGGATTCAAACTTGGCGACGGCCTGCTGACATCACTAACATACCCGCAAACAAGCAACCCCCGTGTACGCTATATGCTTACAAGACAGCTCGTAGAAATGCCTATATCTAATAGAACGCAGGTTATTTTGAGACTGCATTTCGCAGGTGTTATGGATTACATTGATAGGAAAAAAGAACCACCCAACGGCAGTACGGAAGCCTATTGGGCTATGATATGCGCGGACGGCATAAATTTTGGAAAAAAAGCCAGCAAAACAGGATTCAGAAAAAATACTAAGACACCTTTGGGCGAAATAGTCTTCAATGGCGTTAAAAAAAATCTGGCGTTCGGCTGGAATAGATTTTTTAGATATTGGAAAGTGGAGAAGGCGAAATGGCGCGAGGAATGGGCGCATGAAAAAGCGCACGGTAAACAACTTGAAAATATTATTGTGCCTGCACAGAATGGAGTGCCATGTTAATTGGTATAGTAGGCAAGCCTAACGTAGGAAAAAGCACGTTCTTCAAAGCTGCAACGCTTGCGGAAGCTGAGATTGCAAACAGGCCGTTTACCACGATAAAGCCGAATGAAGGCGTCGGCTTTGTCAGGGTTGAGTGCGCAGAGAAATTCTTCGATGTCAAATGCAATCCGCGCCAGGGTTTTTGCATTGACGGGCAGAGATTTGTTCCTGCCAAAATGATTGATGTCGCAGGATTAGTGCCCGGAGCGCATGTGGGAAAAGGGCTTGGCAACAAATTTCTTTCAGATTTAGTGCAGGCAGATGTCCTTATTCACATAGTGGACGCTTCAGGCAGCACGGATGCGGAAGGAAAAGTCATTGAGCCCGGCAGTTACGACCCTATTCAGGATGTTCGATTCGTTGAAGATGAGCTGGACAAGTGGTTTGCATCCATGCTAAAGGAAAACTGGAGCAAATTCATCAGGCAGAGTTTGCAGAAAGCTGCTGAAAAGGCACTTGCCGAGCAATTTTATGGTTTCAAGATAACACTGGATATGGTTGCAAAAGCCCTGCGAACCACAAATCTTGGCAGTAAAACGCTGATTAACTGGACAGATTCCGACATACTGAAATTCGCATCTGCAGTAAGAATGATGTCAAAACCCGTAATTATTGCGGCAAATAAGATTGACCTGCATACAGCCAAGGCAAATGTTGAAAGATTAAAAAAAGAATTTCCCAATTACCTGATTGTTCCCTGCTCTGCCGAATCAGAGCTGGCATTAAGAGAAGCGGCAAAGTTGGATTTGATAAAATACATTCCCGGAGATGGCAAGTTTGAAATCCTTAATCCGGAAAAACTTTCTGCACAGCAAAAAAAAGCACTTGATTTTGTAAAAGAAAAGATTCTTGGCGTCTGGCATACAACCGGCGTCCAGACATGCCTCAATGCAGCTGTTTTTGATTTCCTGAAATATATTGTTGTATTTCCCGGCGGCGTGCACAAGCTTACGGATGCTGAAGGGCGCGTGCTTCCGGATGCATTTATCCTGCCGCCGAAATCGACAGCCTATGATTTTGCTGCAAAAATCCATACAGACTTCGCAAAAAACTTTGTTGCGGCAATTGATGTCAGAACAAAGAGGAAAATCGGCAGAGATAGTATATTAAAAAATCTTGATGTTATCGAAATAATGACAAGCAAATAAACATGCATTAACCTTTTAATTTTATTTACTACGTTGTTTATATGAACAATAAAGAAACGCCTGCTGACAAGATTTCACAGCCGCAGCAAAATGACGAAACAGATGATTTGCACTGTGACGGCTGCAATTCTTCACATCTGGAAAAAAATTATGAACGCGGGGAAGTAGTATGCGCAGATTGCGGCCTTGTTCAATCCGCAGGCGATTACGATTTTCGCCCTTCGCGCGCTTTTAGCCCGGAAGACATTTCTGAAAAAAGACAAAGCGGTTCAGCCACTACTTTGACGATTCACGATAAAGGACTTCAAACGGAAATAAGCTCAAAAGATAAAGATTCTTACGGAAAAAGCATACCAACAAAAAACAGGCATCTGCTGTATCGCCTGAGAATATGGCAAAGACGCACCAGGACTGCAAACGCCAGGGAAAGAAACCTTGTCTTTGCGCTACAGGAACTGGATCGTACAACATCACACATGCAGCTTCCAAAGGATGTGCGTGAAACTGCGGCATACATTTACAGAAAAGCTGTCAACAAAAACCTCATCAGGGGCAGAGGCATAGAAGACGTTGTTGATGCTGCCATCTACGGCGCCTGCAGGCAGCATAAAATACCAAGGACGCTGGACGAAATTGCGACTGTTTCAAGAAGGAAAAGAAGGAGTGTAGGAAGAACGTACAGAGTTATTGCTCGTGAACTCAAGTTAGGCATACGTGTTGCCCCGCCCCAAGATTATATTCCCCGTTTCTGCAGCGAACTTAAGTTAAGCAGTAATGTGCAGACACAAACCCTCGAGATTTTGGTGCGGGCAGAAGAGAAGGAACTGACTAGCGGCAGAGGCCCGCCCGGCATGGCGGCGGGCGCCCTTTTTATTGCAACAATTCTATGCAATGAACGCAGAACCCAGAAAGAAGTTGCTGACACAGCTGGCGTTACAGAAGTTACAGTAAGAAATAGATATAAGGAGTTAGTAGCAAAATTTGGATATAAGTTGCCAATAAAATTTAGATATTCAATTGTTGTATGAATCATAACAATAACCCTTTTAAACAGCTCTAAAATTGTGTTATAAAATGGGAAGAGTACGAACAGGCTTTGTCAAACGGCAGGGCGAATCATTAATGAAGCAGTTCAAAGGCATATTCAGCACGAAATTTGATAATAACAAAAAAAAGGTTTCTGAAGTGGCGGAAGTGCCAACGAAAAAGTTAAGAAATCTCATTGCAGGTTACATTACGAAAAAGTTAAAGTATGCAGCGGAGTAACTTTTTCGGAACTAGCGAAATCAGCGGATTTCGCTTTGTTACGAAAAAGTTAAAGTATGCGGCAGAATAAGCATAGTAACGCAGACTACACAAGCTCTTTGGAGGTGCTTGTACAAGTATGGACGTCATAAACCCGAATTCTGACTACAACATTTACATCGGCGGAAAGCCACTGATGAATTATGCAACCGCAGTCGTGATACAGTTTACAACAAAAAATGCATCTAAGGTAATAGTAAAAAGCAGGGGTAAATTTATTTCGAGGGCAGTTGATGTTGTTGAAATCGTAAAGAACAGATTTCTGAAAGACCAGATTAAAGTTGACAGCATAAACATAAATTCCGAAGGCTTCGTAAACAGGGAAGGCAGACCTGTAAGAGTATCAACCATGGAAATTGTTCTGGGAAAGAAATAAACTGACGACCAACGGGTTTTATCTCATTGTATCTGGCTCTTGCCATGCGTCTTTGCAGGTTCACTGGCTCCAATCAATAGGGATTCAACCAGTCGTCCTAGTTATTCTAAAATTTCTACATCATCAATTTTTCCATCACCATCGCGGTCCAGTCCGTTGATGACTCTGTAGAAATCTTTCTGCTTGCTGTAATCCTTCAGGACTTTTTCAGCATGCTGTGTTATTGCAATAATGCACGCCTTCGTCCCGTTATACCTTAATCCCGACAAGAGAATAACTGATTTGTTTTTATCCCACGGATTGCGCACCTTTGCAATCAAACCGCAATTCTCCTGCGCATATGACCTTTTAGTTATTGCAGATGAAATCTGCCACGCATTGTTCCAGACAAATCTTACACCAAGCTTGCTGTTTATGTCGGATGAAATTATGTTTGTAACAGGCCCGCCAATCAGAATCATATTCTGGCTTTGTTTTTTCTCTGCCTTTATGTCAACATCAAGAGCGACTACAAACCTGTTTTCCAGATTGCACAAACTTCCGAGCAGGAAGCCCAGATGAACCGCATAATGCCCGTCCCTTGCTTCTGTCAGATGCGGACCATGCGGTGTTGGCGCACCAACTACGACTTTGCCGTCAAATATTCCTTTCCTGATGAATTCAAAGAAAAAATCCTTAAGCAGCGGATCTATTTCGCTCAGATTTGTTTTGGGCTTTATACCTGCCAGTTCCACACCGAAAATCTGCGCGGCAGGCACAAAATACTTGCAGACTGCGCCCTGCTTTTTTTCCTCGCTGACGCATTCAATCAATCCTGATTTCTGCAGGTTTCTTATATGATAATAGATATTCTGCTCATTAACCTTGAGTTTTTTTGCTATTTCACTGGGATAAGAAGGCTTCTCATTCATTACATTAAGAATTTTCCATGCGAGCGGGTTAAGCGCCGCCCTTAAAATCTCCGGGTCCCGCAAAATTTCTATTCCTTTAACCTGCTGAGCCTTTGCCACACTAAAAATAATTTTTTAGTGGTATAAATACCTTTTTAATGGAATTTATATAGGCATTATTTCAAATCTTTTTATGATAAATACTGCAATTTATATTGCGGATACGCTTTCCGCCATTGGAAGATTTTCTATAGAAGCAAAGAGGATGCGTGCATTAGGACTGCTGAAGCCAGAAGGCATTGGCATATCCGACGACCTTGAAAAAACAATCCAAAAAGCAGATGGATTTTCAAGCAAGTTTGAGATGCTAACCGCACTTGATAAAATGGAAATAACTTATTTTCCTAATATAAATCCCTATAAAAAATATGCATTCAAAATTCTTGTACCCGAAGACAAAATCGCGGTTATAAACGAACTTGCAAAAAATTCTGGTTATGTTACGGTAGACTATCGAGACGATACTTGAGAATATTTAAAAGACTGCGTATTGTTTCTTTTTTATGGCTCTTAATGTTGCAATTGCAAGGGATGACTTTCCTATTCTGGAAAAGAAATTTAACAATAAGCCGTTGATTTATTTTGACAGCGCCTGCATGAGTTTAAAGCCAAAGCAGGTTCTGGATGCGATGAACGAATATTATACAGATTATACATCTTGTGTCGGCAGAAGTGCACATAGACTTGGAAGGATTGCGACAGATAAATATTCGGAAGCAAGGGAAAAAATAGCCAAATTCATAGGTGCGAAGCCTGAAGAGATTATTTTTACAAGGAATACAACCGAAGGAATAAACCTGATTGCACATTCGCTTGATTTCAAATCAGGGGACATCGTATTAACAACAGACAAAGAGCACAACTCAAATCTGCTTCCATGGCAGCTTCTGAAGGACAAAGGCATTTCCCACAAAATATGCAAATCGTCATCGGATGGCTGCTTTGATTTTGAAAATTTTGAAAAAGAACTTTGCAGAAGCGTCAAATTAGTGTCTATGGTTCACACTTCAAATGTTGACGGTGTGACAATTCCTGCAAAAGACATAATCAAAAGAGCGCATGAGAACAAATCTCTTGTCTTATTGGATGCTGCGCAGTACGCGCCGCACAAAAGAATTGATGTCAAAAAACTTGATGTTGATTTTATGGCATTTTCAGGGCACAAGATGCTTGGCCCCACAGGCGTCGGAATTTTATATGGAAAATACGCTCTCTTGGAAAAACTTAAGCCGTTCATGGTGGGCGGAAACACTGTAAAAAACACCACTTACGAAACCCATGAATTTCTGAAGCCGCCTGCAAAGTTTGAGGCGGGACTGCAGAATTATGCCGGGGCAATAGGTTTTGGCGCAGCAGTGGATTACCTACAAAAAATCGGTTTGGACAGTATTGAGGTCCATGAAACCGAACTTAACAGGATGATTTCAAAAGAAATATCTGAAATACCAAAATTGAAAATTCTGGGCCCGCAGAATCCTGAATTAAGAAGCGGAATCATTTCGTTTGTAATTGAAGGCATGGACAATCACGTGATTGCACAGTTGCTTGACAAAATGGAAAATATTGCTGTCAGAAGCGGAGAGCACTGTGCACACTCATGGTTTAATGCACATAAACTGCAGGGTTCCGTAAGGGCTTCACTTTATTTATACAACACAAAAGAAGAAGCAAAGATTTTTATTGAAACTTTGAAGAAGATTGCGGGGTTAAGGTAGGAATGGTCATATGCATAATAGCGCTGGCTGTATTCGCTATACTCGGAATTTTTTCTGCTAAATACAGAAAGCTTGCAAAAGAGGCTGCTGACTGCACATTCAAGAAACTAACATTAAAGCCCTGCGATACGGGGCTTGATATCAGATTAAAATCACACCTTACTGCAAAATTAATGAATCATCCGAAAACCGCAAAATTTGTCCACAATAATTTTGATATGCTGATGTCTGTGCTGTTTATCATAATGATTGCAAGCATGGCTGCAACAGGTTATTACGGAATCATTGGCGTTTACAATTACGCACAGTTCGGAAACTGCAATGGAGAGAATTCAGATGGATTCTGTGCTTTTGAAGCCATAGCAACAGCACACCCCAGCCAGATTGGCAACCTGAGCTGTGTTGCTTCAGACTGCAAATGCATAACATCATCAGTTAACTGTACAATAACCGGAAAAGATTCATCCTGCAACGGCGCAACATGCACCTGCCCCAAGTAATTACAAACCCTTTAAAATAGCAGTCTTATTTCTTTTTTAAGGAGGCAAAAATGGCACATAAACCTTTAGATGAAAAGAAAACTGCCCTTTCATTCGGCTGTTTCATGGCGGTGATGCATGCAATCTGGTCTGCAATGGTTTTCATAGGTATTGCACAATGGTGGCTGGACTGGATTTTCGGATTGCACTTCATTAAACCAGTTTATTCAATAACTGCCTTCAGCATTATTACTGCATTAACACTTGTTATTGTAACATTCGCAGTGGGCGCGGTATTCGGATTTGTATTCGCAAAAGTCTGGAACTGGGCAGGCAAGCAGAAATATTTCTAGATTTTTTCGTTTTATTTTTTTATCATTCTTTCATAATTAGATTTGAAAGTACCATAAATACGGTTGATGTTATCCAAATATTTCTGCAAATTACTTTTGCCTAACGGAGGTTTAAATTTTAAACCTGTGAATTTTACTTTTTTAGAATATTCTGGGCGCATACTAGTTTCAAGCCTGACCAAATCGGTAAGACCACTCACAGTTTTTAAAGTACCATGAACATTCTCACCCGTAACATGACTTACCATTGCATTATGCTGATAGCCATGTTCAAAATACCATTCGCCATGAAGCTTTAATCTTTTGACAACATCTAGAATTATTTTGTGCAACTGACTTTCGGAAACAGGCTTCTCAAATTTAAGTTCATATTCTTCAATCGCTTTTTCAATTTCAACGCCTGTCATGCCAAAATAGTCAAAAATAATTTTAAAAACCTATTGTGAGCAAGTTTAAAATTTAAAAAGCCCTAAATGCATTTAATTCCATGGCCACTCATCTGAAACGTTCTCTTAGTTTATTTGAAGTTACTCTCTACGGCATTGGTGTTATTCTTGGCGCGGGAATTTATGCCCTGATTGGCAAGGCTGCAGGGCTTGCGGGAAACATGGTGTGGGCTGCGTTTGCAATATGCGCTCTGATAGCAGCATTCACCGGCCTGAGTTACGCTGAACTAAGTTCAATGTTTCCCAAATCCGGCGGAGAATATGTTTTTGTTGAAAATGCATTTAACAAAAAAATTGCGTTTTTGATAGGCTGGCTTGTCACAGTCGGTGGAATTATTGCCGCCGCAACAGTAGCGTTGGGATTCGGCAGCTATTTCAATGCACTTTTCAATGTTCCTGTTATTCCCGTTGCAATTATCCTTATCCTGATGCTTTCTTTTCTCAACTTATGGGGTATTAAACAATCTGCAACCGCAGAGGTTGCGGTAACATTTGTTGAAATATTCGGGCTTATTGCAATTATATTTTTCGGCTTGAAATATATGGGGCACGTTAACTACTTAGAGCTCCCGCCCATTGGCTTTTCGGGTGTTTTGAGTGCAACTGCGCTTATATTTTTTGCATACCTTGGATTTGAAGACATCGTCCGTTTATCAGAGGAGACAAAAAATCCGAAGAAAACAATTCCTACTGCACTGATACTGGCAATAGTAATTTCAACAATTCTTTACGTGACGACAGCTGTTGCCGCTGTCTCTGTAGTAGGCTGGAAAGCTCTCGCGGCATCAGAAGCACCTCTTGCTCTGGTTGCGCAAACTGCATTTGGTGATAAAGCATTTTTATTTCTGGCAATAACCGCACTGTGCGCAACGTTTACAACTGTCCTGGGCATAATGATTGCAACATCACGCATGCTTTATGGCATGGCTGAAGATGGCGGACTGCCAAAAATAATCCATAAATCTGTCCACAAAAAATTCCAGACGCCATGGCTTGCAATTCTTATTACGGGGCTTGCATCCGCTGCCTTCGTTTTGGTTGGAAAAATTGAAATTGTCGCATCACTTACTGATTTCGCATTATTCACAACATTTGCTCTAGTAAATTTAGCTTTGCTGTGGCTGAGATTCAAGATGCCAAAAGCAAAGAGGCGGTTCAGGACTTTTGCTCCGCTGGCTGCATTCGGTGCAATTTCCAGTTTCATCATGCTCGCCTATTTCAGCAAGTTTGTAATTCTCGGCGGGCTGGCAATGATTGCATCAGGTCTGCTGGTTAATGAAATAATACATAGAATAAAAATAAAAAAATAAAATAATCAGCGTTTGCTTGCAACGTGCTGATAGCCCATTGCAAGGAACACTAGCGCATAAATAAGTACGGGATATTTCAGGTCATAACTCATCATAAAAAGAAGCAGACCTGCAATTCCTCCGACTAACTGCGCCCATCCCATTAATGTGTGCTCTTGTACCATATTTGTGTTTAGGAAAACATAGTATTTATTAATATGTCAACACTAATGATAAGTTAATGGCCACCAGTCCGGAAGTCAAAAGGGATGTGCTGGACGCATTGCAGGAAACCATATTTGCTATTGAAAAAAAGCAGTATTCTGACCTGCACATGATTTCAGACCATGTTCTCCATTCAATTGTAGTTTACCAGGACCCTGAGTTAGTAGACCTGTCCGTTGCCATTTATTCTTTAGACAAAATTCTGGAAAAGGAAAAATACGCAAACCATCCGAAAGTAAAAGCTTTTGTAAAAAATATCCTGGGCATGTTTAAAGACGCAAAAAACAGCGTGCAGAAAAATGACCATGATGAATACGCGGATTTGCTAAAGCAGGTTTTGAAGTGCATTCAGGATTTCAGCAAATCCATTAAATTTTATATTGATGACCTGCTGCATTTTGCGAAAATAAAAAAGGGAACGAAATTATACGAACATGGGCTTTCACTGGGAAGAGCTTCCGAACTGGTAGGCGTGGCGAAATGGGATTTGATGCCTGCCATAGGGGAGACAGCAATACACGAACAGCAGATGGCGTCAAAGGAAATTAACCGCAGGCGCGCGGCATTTGTTGAAAAAATTTTCAGGAAGAAGGCAAAATGACAGGCTTGTTTTTTGATTCCTCCGCACTGATAAGCATGGCGGTAACCTGCTCCCTTCCCATGTTGAAAAAGCTGAAGCCCCTGTACGGCGGGGATTTTTTTGTAACAGATGCAGTTTACAATGAGACTATAGGGCGCTCGATGTCGTCGCTGCGCTTCAGGTATGAAGGCCACCGCCTGAAGGAGCTTGTTGAGGACGGTGTAATCAAAATATATCATGATGAAGATCTTCAGGAGAAAATAAAGTGGCTTATGAATTCCATAAACAGCACTTATTTTGCAGGCAGGCCGATGCAGATTGTCCAGATTGGTGAAATTTCTGCAATAACTGCATGCATTGAAGGGAAAGGCAAGTCTGTTGTTGTTGATGAAAGAATTGCCCGTTTATTGGTTGAAAATCCATCTGCCATGAAGCCATGGCTTGAGCACAAACTGCACACATCAATTTCTGTAAATAACAAAACTGCGGAGGAATGGAAGTCTTACATTTCTGGAAAATTCATGCCCCTGCGCTCATCAGAGCTTGCCGTAGTCGGCTGGAAGAAAGGCATTTTCGGGGAAAACAAGGATATTCTATTTGGATTGCTGTGGGCCCTGAAATTTGCAGGCTGTGCAATAACAGAAGATGAAATAAATTCTTATATTAAGTCCATTTAAATTCTTAAAAATCTAAATTTTAGTTTGGGCCATTTGATTTTCGGCATTTTCAGCATCTCAATAATCATTGTTGGCACATAAAACAATTCCCTGTTTTTCAGTAAGGCGCCTGCCAGAATTATAATAAAAAACGAAGATAACAATCCCGCCAGCAACAGACCTGCCCCCTTAACAGACTCTATCTGCAAGATTGATGAGCCCATTACGTTCCGCATCAATGTAGGCTGTGCGACAGTTGCTGTTGTCATCAGGGAAGTTTTCTCCACTGCCACGGGTTCTGTTACGGTTGTTTCTGCGGGTGTCGAAATGATTTCAGAACTTGTGTTGGCTCTGCGGATGTAAGTGATTCCTGTACTGCTTCCGCTGCTGCCTCCATGCCTGCCTCCGCCGGTTTGGGCGCACTGTCCGCAGTCCGAGCTGCATGAAGAACATGTTTCATCATTGTTGCAAACATTGTCTCCGCAGAAAGGCGTCCAATTAAGTGTTATAGTCCTATTTACTGAGCTGAATGCAGAACTTCCGATAAGATTATAGCATTGTATATTCCAGATGAATGTTTTATTTGTCAGCCCGTATAATATGAAACTGGTTGTATTTGAGGCTCCGGCAACATCCGCAGTCTGATTTGCCTGCCATGCTCCTTCATAATCTGTCCATAATGCGCAGTTTTGCAAACCAATGCCATCTGAAACCGAAGCGTTGAAAGTAATGTCCACATACTGGCTAATATTATCTACATAATTATTCTGAGGCAAGTCTAAGTTTACCGTCGGTGGGGTGTATAAAGATTTTATTTCATCTGCTGATAAGCTTCTGTTGAAAATCATAACCTCGTCAACTATGCCATTCCAATACTCCGGATAATCTCCGAATTCTCCAACTTGCACTCCAATGAATGCATAGTTTCTTACAAGATTCCAATCCTTTATATCTGAAGCTAATAGGATTCCATTACTGTACAAACTCGCATTTGCGCCATCATACGTAAGGCAGATTTGGTTCCAAACACCTATATTCCAAAAATCTGCAACCTCAACATCATCTCCAAAGCCTCCTGCTACAAGCGTAGTGTCCATCTGCCCTATGAACATTGCTTGTCCTATGTCTGGAGTCCCATATGATGCAATCCATTTATAGCTGCCAGCAACATCGTTTGTCTTTCCCCAGCCGCACAAAGTTCTTGGAGAATAACCATCTGGAAAAGAAGATGGATTTCCTAAATTAATATAATCTTCATCTCCATCCAAACTGAATCCTTTTCCATAATAGCCTAAGGAGGTTTGGCTTGCATCTCCTAATGCAATTCCATTGTTTCCATAGCCAGAACTATCATAAACCAAAGCACCGGGCGCTGTTTGGTTGGCGTCCATGCTCATCCACAATACCAAACCATCAGGCATCGCATATGCTGAAGCGGTTAAAAATGTTGATAATACAAGCAAAAAAATCGCTTTAGTTTGGCAGTTGAACTTCATTATTACCTCCAGTATGCTATATTCTTCTGCACTTGCTATAAAAATATTGTCATATATAAATTACAATCTTTTTATCACATCAGGTGCTGTTTAATACAGTTTTCAGCGCATGCTGCTGCAGTATCTTCTGAACTGTTCTGGAATCGCACTGGGATTTCAGGCAATCAACACAGTTGTAACGATTTACGTGATTTTGCAGGTCTTCCAGATTGCCTTTGGCAAGTTTATTGGCAACATCGCATGCGTATTCCTTCGGGCGCAGTACGCAGGGCTTAACGCAGCCTCTCATTTTTTCAGAAATACCGGATTCCGGAATAATCCATGTTCTTTTGCCGTCGTGCCTGATGACTCCGATGAAGTTTGATTTTGCCATTTTTGCTCAAGCTCGTTATCTGCCGCGTTTAATGCCTGATAATTTGTGCAGTGTTGCTTTTGTTGTTTCCCACGGCTCCTTTGCGTCTTTGCAATAACTGCAGAAACCTTTCCGCATGTGAATCGTCAGCAAAATAACCGAGATAACCGTTACCAGTAAAAACAGGTCTGAATATACTGCAAATCTGGGTGTGGATATTGACAGCAGCCTCATAAACAGGGCAAGAAATAATGAAATGCCAACCCAAGCCATGCAAATCGTGTGTTTTTCCCTTTTGTGTATTACCAGCATATAGGCAAAATACATCAGAAATGCTGCCGCTATTACAGCAGATATCAGCACGATAATCTCGCTCACAGTAGCCATAACTTAAATCCAATATTCAGGTATATAAATTTAATTTTTTTATTAAAAGGCTTCAAACAGTAGTAATTAAATAGGGATGTTATCTAATATCCATATGGCCCGCAGGGAACAGCATATCAAAAAACAACATCTTGGCGAGCCGCCACACCCGCCGCTGCATATGACAAGAAAAAACTTCTTATACAATTTTTTTAAATCAAAAAAAGAAACCACATCAGCAGACCTTGGGATTGAAAAATCCGGGGATTTAACAAATCAGGAACAAAACGTCACCGGCGAGACCATTGAAAAATATAATGTCAATATTTTCGGCGCGCATGCACACGTAGATATTGTAAAAGGAAAGGATTTTGTTTCCCTGTATGAATTGTCCCTGCCACCAGTTGAAACAGAGACAAAACTTTTGGATGAAGTTAAAGAAAAACTTGCTGCAGACGTTTCTGCTTCGGAAGAAACTGACTTTAAGACATTCCGCGCATTGCGGGAGCAAGTCAAGTTGTACGCAGAAAAATTACTGGAAGACAGTATCCCTGATATTTCAGAGAAAGACAAAACCCAGCTTGCCGTTTATCTGCTTAACGAAGTCCTCGGTTTGGGCAGTCTTGAGTACCTATTTTCAGACAACAATGTTGGAGAGATTGTTGTAAATTCTTCAAAGGAGCCTGTATGGGTTTATCACAAAAATCACGGCTGGCTCAAAACCAATATCAGAATCCAGGATGAAGAGCAGATTGCCAAGTACGCTTCAATCATAGCGAAAAGAACCGGGAAGCAAATCGGTGACTCAGGGCTGCTTGATGCAAATCTAATCAGCGGGGATAAGGCAAATGCCACGCTTTTTCCGGTTTCAACAAAGGGCAATACTTTAACGATAAGGAAATTTGCCAGAAATCCGTGGACAATAACTGATTTTATTTCAAACAAAACAATTACTACGGAAGCCGCAGCATTGGTCTGGCAAGTCGTACAGTACGAAGGAAGCCTTATTGTTTCCGGAGGCACTGCTACGGGAAAAACATCTTTTCTGCAGGCATGCCTGCCATTCATCCAGCCAAACCAGCGGATAATCTCAATTGAAGAGGCGCGTGAGCTCCTGCTGCCGAGGCTTTTGCACTGGATTCCCATGGCTGCAAGAGGAAATTCTGAAGGCAAAGGTGAAGTCTCTGTGCATGACCTGATGGTTAATGCACTTAAAATGCGCCCTGACAAAATTGTTTTGGGCGAGATTAAAAAAAGAGAGCATGCCGAAGCCTTATTTGAAGCTGCTCACACCGGACATTCTGTCTACTCTACGTTGCATGCGGATACAGCGGAGCAGGCAATCAGTAAGCTGTTAAATCCGCCCATTTCAGTTCCGAAAAACCAGCTCGGTGCAATTGACCTGCTTGTTGTAATGTACCGAGATAGAAGACGGGATTACAGAAGAGTTTCTGACGTTGCTGAAATTGTGCCTGTCCTTACGGAAGGCTCCGAGGCGTTGCGGCCGAACGTGATTTACCACTGGCACCCTGCATCTGACAGGATGGAGGAGGACAAGTCCCCTGTCAAGTTATTTGAAAAAATCAGTTTTTATACGGGACTGGGCGAACCTGAGTTGAGAGATGATTTGGCAGGAAAGAAAAAAATTCTTGAATGGATGGTAAAAAATAAAATCACAAATCTGGAAAAAGTCGGAAAAGTTATTGCAGAATACTACAGGGATGCGAAATCTGTTGCGGATGCCGCATGTAAAAACAAAAAACCCGAGGTAATTCTTGATAAATATGGCGAAAAATAATCTGTTCATAGTATTTGAAGGTTTGGACGGCGCTGGCTGTGAAACGCAGTCTAATCTGCTTGCAAATTACCTGAAAAGAAAATTCAGGAAAGTTTTGAAATTAAAATATCCTGACTACAATGACCCTTATGGAAAATTGATACAGCTATATCTGCAGGGAAAAATAAAGCTGGCGCCTGAAACGATTTTTATGTCGCATTTGAATAACCAGATTAAAGACCGCAGATTAATCGGAGAGCATCTGCGAGACGGATATTTTGTTGTTTCAGACCGCTACTATCTGTCAAATATTGCCTACAACCATGGCGTGCACGCGCCAATAGGCAAGGCCGTTAAAATCGCATCAGTTTTCAGGATGCCTAAACCAGATATTATTTTTTATCTGAAAACCAATCCGGAAACATCAATGAAACGCAAGTTAAAGGAAAAGAAAAGTCTTGATTTCAATGAGAGGAATAAATCCATATTATTACGGGCTGCTGAAACTTATGAAAAGCTTGCAAGGAAAAACATCTGGAGCCAGTGGTTTATAATTGACGGGGGCAAAAAAATCCAGGACGTCAAGAAAGATGTCCTGTCAATTTTGAAAAATTATCTCTAAAATGGTACGAATGAAGCATGAACTGGTTTTGGTGAATATACTATTATTGAATATAGTTCTTGGCGCCGGGCTTGCCACCAGTCTGCTTTCGGTTTATCTGAGCGAGATGGGAATTTCCCTGATTAATGTCGGACTTATCTTTGCATTTGGTGCAATAATAGCAGGCTTCCTGCGTCTGCCCATTGGATGCGCAGTTGATTGTTTCGGAAAGAAAGTTTTTGTTATTCTTGGCGCTCTAGGATATCCGCTGTTTGCCCTTGGTGTGGCAGCAGCAAAAACAGTTCCGCAGTTCATAGGACTTGATATTTTACTTGAAGTATTCGGCGCGGTTTTCTGGACTGCTTTCGCTGCGCATTACTTTGATTTGCTGAGCAAGGGCAACGAAGGCATTGAAATCGGGGAAAGAAATGTTATACATTATTCCGCTGCAGCAATGGCTCCGCTGCTTGCAGGCCTGATAGCAGACAGGTTCGGTTTCACAAACCTGTTTTACATTGCTGCATTAATTGCCGCAATCGGCATTCCGATTGCCGTAGCATCCATAAAAGACCACGTGAAATGCAAACCCTGTTTCAGTTTCAGCAGAATCGGAGAGGAATACAGGGAAGTTTTCAGGATTAAAGGCTACAAAACAATATTCTTTGTTGTTCTTATGAACAATATTACGTGGGCGTTCTGGGCAATTTACATGCCTATCTTCCTTGCTAACAAGGGATTTTCCTTTGCAGATATAGGACTTATTATTACAGCGATATGGGTTACAACAGCACTCATACAAATACCTCTTGGCAGAGCCATTGATAAATTCCCGGTAAAATGGATTCTTATTCCGGGATTCGGACTTGTGTTTTTGGGCGGAATCATGTTCTTTGCCGTGCAGAATTTTTACGGCTATCTTGTCGGCAGATGTGTTGCAAGCATTGGCTGGGACACATCATACTGGCCTGCAGTCGGTTTATTCGCAAAAGTAACCCCTAAAAGGGAGCATGGCGCGGGCTGGGCTGCGCTGACGGCAATTGTCGCAATCTCATATGGAATGGCAGCAATAATCGGCGGCTTCCTTACAGAAAGATTCGGGCTGGAAATTGTTTTATTCGCATCTGCATTCCTCTCATTTATAGTCGGACTGACTTTGATTTCAAGCAAAGTGCTTGCAGATAAAGGCACAAAATTCCATAAAAGGCATCACGTCATGATGCATACTGTCTATTCAAAACACTAGTTTTTTAAGATTATTTTGAAAGACATCTGCGCAAATGAACCTTGCTGATTTACTGCTGAAAAAAGAGGAAATTCGTATCACCACAGACGATGATTTGGTAACAAGACCTGGATTTTATGTGCCTATTCACCCGAAACTTTTGGACCCGCAGATTAATCTTGACCCTGAACGGGCAAGGAAGGTTTTTCCTGTGGCAGCGAAGGAGTGGCATGAAGATTTGACTGAATATATTAAAAAAATAAAAGATAAAAAAACAAAAGAATGGATTAAGGAAGTTTTTCTGGGTGAAAAGCTTGTTATTAAAAAAGAATATGACAGTCATGTGGTTTATCCACTGCACTGGCGCGATGATATTCTGCATGCAAATAACGGATTTACCCGCTCGCTCTGCATATCCAGAAATGCCGGCGGGACGCTTTATTTCCTGAAAGAAGACGGTGAACAATATATCGGACCCGGATGGGTGGATTTCACGCCCGAAAAATTTCTTGAATACTCTGCTGAACATAAAAAGATAGAAGGCTTGGACGGTGTGCGGGCTTATGTCTACAGCGAGCATAATATAGATTATATTATGGGCGCAATATTCCTCAGAAACTGGGCTATTCTGTACCTGAACGAAGCGCTTAAGCAGGCTGATGCCCAAAAGCCTTTTTAAAGTCCGTTTGAAATTCTGATTTGATGGTGATTTGCTATGATAAGACAGCCAATAATCACAGTTTTAGGGCATGTTGATCATGGTAAAACGAGCCTTCTTGATTATATCAGGGGAACAACTGTAGCTGCAAGGGAAGCAGGTGCCATAACACAGCACGTAGGTGCTTCATCTGTTCCCTTGGATGTCATTAAAAAATTATGCGGCCCGCTTTTAGACAAGTTCAAAATCAAGTTTACAATTCCGGGATTATTGTTTATTGACACGCCAGGGCACGAAGTCTTTACAAATTTAAGAAAACGCGGCGGTTCTGCAGCAGATTTTGCTATTGTTGTTATTGACATAATGCAGGGCATGCAGCCCCAGACTAAAGAAGCAATAGAGATTTTAAAAACATTCAAAGTCCCTTTTGTTGTAGCTGCAAATAAAATTGATTTGATTCAGGGATGGAAACCGCATTCAAATATTTTTGCGCAGAATTTTGAGAAACAAATAACAGCAACAAAAGAAGTTTTTGACAAGAGATTCTATACTTTAGTCGGGCAGTTATCCGAACAGACAGGATTTGATTCTGATTTATTTACAAAAGTTGATAATTATCAGAAAAAAATAGCAATCGTCCCGATTTCAGCAAAAACAGGCGAGGGAATTCCTGAGTTGTTAGCATTAATTTCAGGATTAACGCAGAAATTTCTCGAATCAAGCCTAAAAATTGGAGTAAAAGGCATCGCAAAAGGCACAATTCTTGAAATAAAAGAGGAAACCGGACTGGGAATGACAGCAGATTCAATTATTTATGACGGCTCGTTAAAAGTAGGCGACACAATTATTATTGGCGGTGTTTCCGGAGTAATAAAAACGAAAGTAAAGGCGCTTTTGCTCCCATTACCACTAGTTGAGATGAGAGACGCAAGAAGACGTTTTGAACCGGTAAAGGAAGTCTTTGCTGCATCCGGAGTAAAAATAGTTGCTCCTGAATTGGACAAGGCTGTTGCCGGCACCCCTTTAATTTCAGCAAAAACAGACGCTGAAATCAGGGCTGCTGAAAAATCTGTTTCTGAGGAAATTGAATCAATTATTTTACAAACAGAACAGAATGGAATAATTCTGAAAACAGATACTTTAGGCAGTTTGGAAGCAGTTTCATCAATGTTAAGGAGAAAAGACATCTGCATAAAAAAGATGGGCATCGGCCCTATCAGCAGAGCTGACGTGATGTCTGCCGCGGCATCCTCCGAATCTGCACCTTTGGAAGCATTTGTTCTGGGCTTTAATGTAAAAGCAGATGACTCAACGTTACAGCAGGCAGAAAAACTGAAGGTTTCTGTTATTACTGATAATATTATTTACCATCTGATTGAAAAATTTGCGGTTGAAGTTGAAAAAAAGAAATGTGCCTTGGAGCAGAAAGCAATTGAGGGGCTTGTCTGGCCAGGCAAGTTCAGAATTCTGCCGGGATTTACATTCAGAGCAAGCCATCCCGCAGTATTTGGTGTTGAAGTAATGGGCGGAAAAATAAAATCAAAAGTCACAATTATGACAAAAGATGGCAAAGAAATTGGTGACATAAAAGAAATTGAAGATGAAGGCAAAAAACTGCCGGAACTGAAGGCTGGAGAAAAAGCCGCAGTATCAGTTGAAGGCATCACTATAGGCAGACAAGTTAAGGAATCTGATGTTTTATTTGTAGCAATGACAGAATGCAACTTCCGGGCATTAAAAGAAAATAAAGAGCTTCTTAGCAAGGCAGAAATTGATGTTCTCAAGGAACTTGCTGAAATTAAAAGAAAAACTAAAGAAACTTGGGGAGTTTAACTAAGGCTTTCTGATTTTATTTAACAATTCCGCGCTCTTGATTACAGTTATTCCATTTACTTTCTTCAGTTTCAGCAGATGTTTATCTCCTGAAACTATGAAATCTGCCTTCGAAAATACTGCGCACTCAATAACCTTGTTGTCATCCGGATCTTCTTTAACAATATCTAGTCTTATATTTGGCTGAACAATTTCTGCGGCTTCAATTATGTGCAAAAGCACATTCTGAATCTGTTCTTTTGAAAAGCTAAATTTTGGGCGGGAGATTACGCCCTTAAATTCTTTTAATATTTCAAGGGAAGTTACAATCTTGAAATCGCCGCGGTGTGCTGCCAGTAAAAGCTCTGATTCATTGCCCTTTGCAATCACTGCTGACACAAAGGTGTTTGTGTCAAGAACTGCCCGCAGCATGCTTTTCTTTCCTGTATTCAGAAATTTCCGCTTCTACATCTTTCTGCGTTATCCTTCTTTTTGCTGCAGTCTTCCACATAGAGCCCAGAATTTCCTCAAAACTTTCCCTTGACTTGGCTTTTTCTATTCCAGACACTTTTTTTAGCATGACAGTCCCGTCTACGCTGAAAACCAGCAGTTTTTCGCCTTCCTTCAGGCCTTCCTTTTCCCTTATGTCCTGCGGTATAACAACCTGCCCTCTTGAAGTTATTTTTGTTATGTCCATAGTAAGAATAGTAAGATTATTCTTATTTATAAGGGTTGCGATAAAAGGAACTTGGGGAGTTTAGTGACTGACGACGACGATTTGAAAAGGATATTGATTTGGAGTGCAGAACTATCTTGGGCTTTGGCTCTCTTAATCAATAGAGATTCCCTCGTAGTTAATAATATTTATAAAAAATTAAGCTTTTACTTCAGCAGGTTTAGTTTCTGCTGGTGTGGCTTCTTTTGGGACCACATTGAAATGCTTCATCAAATCAGCATCGCCCCATTTTGTGATTTTACAATTGACTTGAACAATATCATTGCCTATTGTATTTGCCCTGACTGTTTTTTTCTTTAATTTGCCCTTGAATTTCTTTGGAACATGATAGTTGGGCGGTCCTCTCAGCAGTAATCTGCGCCTGCCAATGCCGTCAAGATTCTTGTACATTGCAATTCCTGCTCTGTCTGTTCCGCCTGTTATTTGCAGTTCAAAACCCTGCAGTCCTATTAATTCGCCTCTGAAAGAATCACCAACTTTTTTTCCGGATAACTGTTCTGCGTCAGTTCCCTTGAGCTCTGCCTTGAACGTTCTCTTTGTTTTTGAATCGCCTATGACTAATCTGTAATTTGTTTCTACCATTATTGAAAAACGCTTTCGCGTTTTACCCCGTTTTTCAATTCTGAAAATGTGGAAAATTTAATTAACATTTTCATTATCGTGATGCAGCTGCCTGCCTCTCCAGTTCCTGTCTCTTCGTTAAACAGTATGATTTCTGCTGATCGTTATTTGCTGTTGCTATGATTTCATCAGCAAGAGCATCCCATATGTGCTTCTTGTTTTTTCTTGAACCCATAAAAGAACCCTGTGTCATCCATCTCAAAGCCAAATCAATCCTTCTTTGCGGAGCCAAGTCTGCTGATTTAGGATATCTGACACCACCGTATTCAATTGTTGCAACTCCTTCCTTCGGGCTTCCTGTTTCCAAAGCTCTTACATACACTTCAATAGGGTTTTTTTTCGTTTTGGCTTCAATTATTTCAAAAGTTTTTTTTACAGCATTATAGATTGTGGTAAGTTTTCCGCCCTGAACGCCTGAAGTCCACACATGTTTCTTTCCCTTGTGTCCTGCCACAAGCAGTTTTCCCATTAATCTTTCAACTATTGATTTTCTTGACTTCCAGAACTGTTTTTTAATGGAGCGTCCTGCAGTCAGGGGAACATAATAAGGTGCCAGATTAATATACGGTTTTAACCCCAGGTCCATCACCTGAAAATCAGTGGACCATTTTCCAAACATTAAGAAATTGAACTTATGCTTCTTCTCTGATTTTGAAACCCTATCCGAAATGAGATTTCGGCTGGGCACCGCCGAACTTTGTTCGGCTTGTGTCTCTTTTGGTTTCGGCGCTTCTTTTTTTGTGTCTTCAAGAGGAATCAAAGCTTCTGATGCTGGTTTGAGAATTTTTTTCTTTGCGGTTTTTTCAGTAGTTTCTGCAGGTTTTGCCTCTGGTTTAGCTTCTTCCATTGGTTTTACCTGCTCTTCAGCCATTTTATCTGCCCACCGTCTTCTCTATTCTTCCTTTTACAAGCATGGGCAAAGGCTGCCCGTTTACGGCAATAACTTCCCAACTAACTCCGGAAAGATCGCCTTTTGCCTTTCCCAGACGTCCGCCCATTGACTGGACAAGGACTTCATCGTGTTCATTAATGAATGTAATAGCTTTGTTTCCCGGGCAGAATGCTGTTATCTGCTTGCTGTTCTTTGTTAACTGAACTCTGACTGCTTTTCTCATGGCAGAGTTTGGCTGCTTTGCCTCAATCTCCCTCTTTTCAAGGACTATACCTCTTGCCTGCGGTGCGCCTTCAAGCGGGTCTGTTTTTTCCTTTAATCGTAAGATTCTTCTGACAAAATGTTTATTGTGCCATCTGCCTTCAGTTCGTCTTTCTTTCTGCTGTTTTCCCGTGAACAATCCCCTTGATTTCTTGCCCATTTTTTATACCAAGCAAGCAAGCCGAATTTTATTCGGCTTTGTTTGCCCATTTTCTTATTTCAGCCCTTGGTTTTTGCTTTTTAAAACCTTGCTTTAAAGCAAGATTGCCTGACTGCTGGTTGAATCTCTTTGTATTTGGCGGTTGCCATGCGTCTTTGCAGGTTACCTGCTCTGCATCCGAGACTTTCAACCAGTCCGTTGCTAATATTAGTTAAACAATTACTGCGGTAACAAAATATCCTCAATTTCCGGAAAATACCTTTTTACCGCAAATTTCAACTGCGTTAACCGGATTTTATTGTTTGAAAGTAAGGCTCTTCGTTCCCTGCTGTTACTGAATGTTATGCTAAGAATATTCCCATCCCTTGTGACGGAAACTGGCTTCAGGGGCCAGACAAAATTTGCCGCAAGCCCTTCGGGATTTCCAGCTGTTTCAACTATTTTAATCTCCTTTTTCAGGTTTGCCTTCAGCCGCAGTATATTTTTTCCTTCCTTGCCGACCGCCAAACCAGTGGCGCCTTTTTCAGTTACAAAAACAAGCGTGCCGTCATTCAGAAAAAAACAGTCTTTGGCATCAACACCTGTCATGTTTTTAAAAAATGCCATGAAGCCCAAGGATGCAGCGTCGTATTTTAGAACCATCATATTACTCTTTTGCCTTGATTGCAGAAACAGCTATTGAAAATGGCTTCTTGCAGCCTGCGCCGATTTCCTCAGAGGTATGGCTAACTTCTGTAATCTTTATGTTTGATATGCCTGCAAGTGACTTCATCCTGTCTTTTGTTTTTGTGTCGCAGTTCACGGCCAAAAATATCTCTTCCAGTTTGTTGCCTGATTTCAGGCCCAATTCGACTGACTTGGCACCTGTCAAAAGCTTTTTTTCCTTCAACGCCTCAAACAGTTTCTCTATCATTTTTCTTCTACCTCGGATTCTTTTTTTGCGGATTCCCTAGCCGAAATATTATTTCGGCTGGGCCCAGCCGAACTTCGTTCGGCTCGGGTTTTCTTTTTTTCTGTCTTTTCCATCTTTACAACCAGGTCGGGAAGTCCTGTTCCGACTGGGATAGACTGGTTAATCATTACGTTTTCAACAACTGATGTTAACTGATCAGTTTCGCCTATGACTGAGGCATCAATCAAATGCTTTAAAGGAATTTCAAAACTGGCTCTGGCTAATACAGACGACTTCTGGGACGTTATACCGTGCCTTGTTATTCCCTGCAATTCACCTGTAGCGCACATTAAATCTGCAACCAGTTCTATGTACCTTGAATCAACAGGCATACCCTGCTCCTCGAGGACTTTAACAATTTCATTTACAACAGCTGTCCTTGCAGCCTCAATTCCCAAAACATCCGCGATTTCATGCAGGTCATTTGTTATTGTTCGTGCTTCATCAACTTCAGGAATCAAAAATATATCCTTGAGATTTGAGCCGAATGTCTGGATGACGTATTCTTCAGAGTCCTTTCTCCAGATTGGCAGGACATTTGTTATGTTTTTTACGCCCGCAACTGCAATTTCCTTGACTTTTTCCTTCATTCTGTATATTTTTTTAACTTCGTCCAGTTTTGGCTTTATTGTGATTTTGATATCTGTTTTTTCTATTTTTGAGCCTTTCAGCTGTTTGTCAACGCAGATTGCAATGTGCTCCATTGTTGCGCCGTGTTTCTTTAGCTCGTCTCTGTCAAAAATAACTTCAATGCACTGGGTTGCAAGATTCAGGGAGACTTCCTTTGCAAGCTCTTTAACTGTAACCTGCTTTATTCTTGCTGCAATTCTTTCAGCTTCTTCCCTGTTTTTGCAGAATTGCGATTTTAAGTAAACAAACATTGATGGTGTCTTCGGGTCTTTTCTTGCATCCAGTATTTCAATAATTCTCGGCAGTCCGAGGGTTACGTTAAGTTCTGTAACTCCGGCTATGTGGTGCGTCCTCATAGTCATCTGTGTACCCGGTTCGCCTATTGACTGTGCTGTGAGAATCCCGATTGCCTCTCCCGGTGTTATCTGGCATTCAGCATATGCTTTCCTTGCCTGCTCCATTAATTTTTCTTTCGGAATTTTTTTCTGTTTCGCAAGCCTTTCAACTTCGCGTATCACGGATTCCGGCAATTTTGTTTGTATCCAGAGTTCTTCCATTTTTGCGTTGTCTATCATTCTATTTTCACTGCTCCCTCTTTTGACTTGCTTACATCAACATTATCGCCGCCAAAAACAAATTGTATAATTTTCTGGCCTGCATCTCGGACTGTTCCGTCATAATTGACTTTCAAATCCTGCAGTGCGTTAATCAGGCGCCTCTGCATGTAACCTGATTTTGGTGTTCTCATTGCAGTATCCATTAACGAATCCCTTCCTACAACTGCATTGAAGAACATTTCAATGGGGTCCAGTCCTTCTGCAAAACCATGCTTTACAAAACCGCCTGCCCTTGCCCCCCTATCTCCTCGTACAAAGTGCGGCAGTGTCCTGTTGTAATAGCCTATTTTGACTATTCGTTCCCCACGCAATGACATCTGTCCGGCCATTCCGGACATGTTTGCGATATTAAAGAGATTTGCAAGTCCCGCTTTTGCCATAAGAAGAAGGAAATTTTCCTCTTCCTTTGCCTCGCGCTCAACTATCTCTCCAATCGGGGACCTTAATTTGTTTAAAGCGTAAAGAATTCTTGCTTCTGCTGTCTGTCTTGTGGATTTTCCAGGCAGCGGCGTGATTTTGCCTTCCTTGTATTGTTTCAGAACAAGCTCCGCCTCTTTTTCGCCTTCATTTACAAGCTCAGTTATTTTTTCCTTTGCCTTTTTTGACAAGTCAATGTCTGAAAATGAAAATGTATATGGCAGCTGTCTCACTACTTGTAGTCCTGCCCGATTCAGTGAATTCAGCATGTCCTTGGTTTTTTCGGGTCCGTATTTCAGGAAAATTTCCTGGATAAGCAGCCCCTTTTCAGGTGCCAGTAACTTCTCAGATACTTTGCCTTCCAGAAGTTTTCCATTTTTGATTATAACGTTTGCCTCCTCAAAATTCAAGTCCTCCGGCAGCAGCATTGAGAATATCTGCGCTCCGCTCCACTTATCTGCTTTCTCTGGCTTTGGAAGTTCGTTTGTAATGCCTGCAGCCAGAAGTATATCGCACGCCTCAGGTTTTGTTAAATATAAGTCTCCCCTTGTCAGCAAATATAATCCAATCATAGCATCCTCAATAAGCCCGATTATGCTTAAACCATATCTTGGTGAAATAACCTGTGTAGTCAGCGCCATCAGATGCTTTGCTTCTGACTTTGCTTCCTCAGTCTGCGGCAGGTGGATATTCATTTCGTCCCCGTCAAAGTCCGCATTATACGGTGTTGTTACAGACGGATGTATTCTCAATGTTCTTGAGTTTACCAATTTCACTTTGTGCCCCATTATTGACAGCCTGTGAAGGCTTGGCTGCCTGTTAAACAGAACGATATCACCATTCAGCAGGTGCCTTTCAACAACCCAGCCCGGGGCTAACTCAGAAAGAATCTGTTCTTTAGTGTCTTCAGTAATTCTCTTTCTCTTTCCTTCCGCTGTTACAACATAATTCGCTCCCGGATAAACATCACCGCTTTTTACGAATTCCTTCAGCCAGTCTATGTTCCATTCTGTTACAGTCTCCGGTGAAGTCAACTCGCGAGCTATTTGCATCGGAACTCCGATTTCATCAACTGACATCAATGGATCTGGAGAGATAACTGAACGTGCGCAGAAGTTTACTCTTTTTCCTGCAAGATTATACCTGAAACGCCCTTCTTTTCCCTTCAGCCTCTGTGCAAGTGTTTTCAAAGGCCTGTTTGACTTGTGCCTCGCAGGCGGAACCTGCGCAACTGTGTTATCAAAGAATGTTGTTATGTGATACTGAAGCAAGTCCCACAAATCCTCTATGATTATTTCAGGGGCGCCTGCGTTTATGTTTTCATTCAGCCTCTGATTGACTCTTACTATATCTGATAATTTATGCGTCAAATCGTCTTCAGAACGCTCTCCTGTGACTAATGTGATTGAAGGCCTCATTGTTATTGGAGGAACCAGCAGCATTGTCAAAACCATGTATTCCGGTCTTACATTAGAAGGCTCCATTACCAGCAATTTCAAATCTTCATCTGGGATTTTTTCAAGACGTTCCCGGATTTCAGTAGGCCATAATCTTTTGTCGCCTGCATAAAATGTTGTAGGCTTTTCAAGTTTCATTTCCTCAATTTTTTCCTTGCAGTGCGGGCATTTCTTTGTTTTTTTCAGTGTTGTTGTCAGCCTTTTTACCAGTTCATGTATAGCTTCCGAACTGACTGCCTTTGTAGCCTCAGTCTTTTCCTTCCACTGCTCTATCTTGTCATCTGCGAGCAGGATTCTTCCGCAGTGCCCGCAGAAGCTCCTCATTATATCAAAAACCTGTCCTGCATAAAGAATATGAACGACGGGTTTTGCAAGCTGTATATAGCCGAAGTGCCCCAGACAGGAGCGCATTCTTCCGCCGCAGGTCTTGCACCTCAGTCCCGGATCTATAACACCCATTCCTAAATCCATTAAACCCTTTTCAACAGGATAACCATCAGCATCGTAAAGTTCTGGAGAAGTTACATTTACTGTCGCCATCTTCTTGATTGTTCCAGGTCCAATCACACCGAATGACATATGTTCAACTTTTTTTGTGATTATTTCTTTTGAATCGTCCATCAGTATTTCTCCTTCAGTATCAGCTTTGGCTTGATGTGCATGCTCTTTAATTCATCAAGGAATAATTTGAAGGCATATGACATCTCTATCGGGCTTATGCGCACTTTTTCACCGCAGAGGCAGTATGCCTTTGACTTGTAAGCATCATAGATTGCAAGATTTCCGCAGTGTTCGCACACCCAGACAACAGTCCTGTCCGAATCAAATCTTTCCTTCATAAGGAGGGCTGCACCATGCGCAACAAAACAGTCCTTCTCCATTTCTCCAAGACGCAGTCCGCCTTCCTTGGCTTTTCCTTCAGTAGGCTGTCTTGTCAGTAACGTAACTGGACCTCTTGCCCTTACCTGTATCTTGTCAGCAACCTGATGTTTTAATCTCAGATAATACATGTCTCCGACAAATATTTTTGCCTTGTACTCGCGTCCTGTTTTTCCATCGTATAAAGTCTCTGTTCCGTTTTCAATAAAACCTAGATTCAGTAATTCTGAGCGCAAATCTGGTACCTCTTCGCTAACGAACGGAGTTCCATCAATATATCTTCCCGCCAATGCGCCGACTTTTCCTGCAAGTGCTTCAATCAGGTGCCCTGCAGTCATTCTTTTTGGAAGCCCGTTCGGGCTGAACAAAATATCCGGCACAATTCCTGACGCACTGAATGGCATATTTTCAGGAGACACAATGTGCCCTATGACTCCTTTTTGTCCGTGCTTTGAACTGAATTTATCGCCGATTTCAGGCTGCCTGTTTTCACGCACTTCAACTTTAATCAGCTGGCTTCCTTCCTCAGATTCAGTGATTATGACTTTATTTACAACCCCGCCTTCACCGTATCTGACTCTCACGGAAGCATCCTTTCGTATATTGGCTGCAGTGCTGAAAGCCTCAAGCTTTCCCAAAAATCTTGGTGGTGAAGTCTTTCCTATTACAACATCGCCGCCTGCAACTTCAGCTTCAGGGTATACAACACCGTCCTCTGTCAAAAATCTGTAATCTTTTTCAATTGTATAGCCTGAAATATCTTTTCCAGGGATTATAATTTCATCAATCTGTCCGCCGGGGTATCTTAATTTTTCAGTAATGTACGGCCTGAAATGTGATGAGCGTCCAAATCCGCGCTCTATTGATGCCCTGTTTATAACAATAGCATCTATCATGTTGTAGCCTTCCCAATTTATGACTGCAATAACTATGTTCTGCCCCTGCGATAATTCATTGCCCAGAAGGCTTTGTGTAAATGACCTTGTTATGGGCTTCTGCGGATAGTGCAGTAAGTTCACTGTAGTATCCATCCTGTTCTGAAAACTCAAAGTGTAACATCCCATTGCCTGCTTTTGCGCCTTTTGCCCTCTTCCCAATTTTGAAGACTGGTCGAAATTTGCGTAAGGAACCATTGATGTAGTCATTGAAAAAATCGCAACAGGATTCACTTCCATGTGCGTATGTTTTTCTGTAATATCAGATTCATTTAATGCAATCAGTGTATCTTCCTCTTCAAGAGCGTCCAGATATTCAATTGAACCGTCCCTGACTAAATCAGACCATTTGACTGCGCCTTCCCTGAGTGATTTTATTTTTTCCTCTGTAAGTGCCAGCGACTTGTCTTTCACAACAATCAGCGGCCTTACGACTCGATTTCTTTCCAAAACAGCATAAATAGTGTCCACTCTTTTATTATACGAGATATTGAAGAATTTTGACAGCCTGTTCTCCCTTCTTGCCTGCCTTACTGAAGCAACAAAATGTGCTGGATTTTCAACCTGTCCAATCAGCCTGCCGTCAAAGAAAACATCGCTCAGTTTTATGTCTGTATTTTCAATTTCGGAAAACTTTCTCAATCCCAGCTGCTCCAGCATCCTCACGTTTTCCTCTATTTCCTCTTTTTTCAGTTCAGGAGTTACAGTTGCCAAAAGCGCGAGATTTTTTCTCAAGCCGATGTGCTTTCCCTCTGGGCTTTCCAAGGGACATAATCTGCCCCAGTGTGTCGGATGTAACTCGCGAGCTTCAAAACTTTCCCTTGAAGCTTCCAGTAAAGATGAAACTCTCTGCAGATGCGCTAATGTGGCAAGTGCGTTCTCTCGGTCAAGTCTCTGGCTGATACCCTGCCTGTTTGCAGTCCAGTTTCCTGTTGCCAGTGCGCTTTTAATTCTGTCAGATAAAAATTTTGTTCTTACAATTGATGTTATTGAGAGTATTTTTCCGCGCCTGACGCCCCTCTGGAAAATGTAAAGCATATCATTTACCAGGATTTTCAGGTTGTTTCTGAACAAATCCTCAAGCAGGTCACCTGATAAGCGAACTCTTTTATTCATGTAGTGGTCTTTGACATCCTTCTTGATTTTTTTCTGTTTCAGGAGGATTAATTTTTTCGCAATCCTTCCCAAATATCTTGCTTTTGCAATCCTGTCTGCGGGTTTTGAGCCGACATGCGGAAGCAGGAAATTGTCAAGTATGTGCTGGACTCTTTCTGCCCGCTGTTCAGGAGGCAGAACCATTCCCAGCTCCTTTCCTATAAAGTCCTGGGCTGCATTTTCAGTTCTTAAATCAACATAATTCAGCAAATTAATATAGACATCCTCGTCAACTTCCGGCAGTCCGATTAATTTTGAAACATCTGCGTCCTTTGAAACACCCAATGCTTTCAAAACTGCAAATAGCGGGACTCTCTTGTTTCCCGCAAAACTGACTACATACAATCCTTCCTTTGTTCTTTCAACAATGTGCGGAATCTTGTACTGTTCTGATGCAGAATATACATTTGCCTTGTGTGTTATCGGGCCTGCCTTGTCCTTTGAAACAAAAATATTATTTGCGGCCAGGTCTTCCAGTAAAATAAGTGTTCTTTCAGTTCCGTTGATTATGAAATATCCGCCGGGATCATAGGGGTCCTCGCCCGCAACAATCCTCTCCTCTCTTGGCAAACCATGCAGATAGCATAATCTGGATTTCAGCATAACGGGCAGTTCGCAAATCTGCACTTCCTGCCTTTCCCTTTCTTTTCCATCTATAATCAGGGAAATTTCCATATAAACAGGTGCAGCATATGTCAGCAATCTGGTCCTTGCCTCAACAGGCAGGATTTTTCTCTTCGCGCCATCTGCCTCGATTATTGCCGGTTTTTCAACCCTGATTTTACCAAAAACGAATTTTACTTCCTCTGCTTCGGGCGGAATAACTGCGGGCACTGCAGTTCCTATCTCGTCAATTAATTTCTGCAGCCTCCACTCAACAAAAGTGTCGTATGATTCAATATTTGACTGGACAAAATTATATTCATCAAAATACCTCTGGACTAGGGCGATTCTGTCTGTCTTTGACAATTTCAGACTCTGCATTTTATTCAACCACAATTCTATAATATGTTATATTCTCAGTCTGTGTTTTTCTTTCAACCCTGATTATTTTTCCAGCTTCTGCATTCAACACCTTCGCAATCGGGTCTGAAGTTTTTATTGCCGGCAGCTGGGCTGGTGAGATGTTAAATTTTTCAAGAACCTGCTTTGCGTCTTCATCAGATAAAATTGTATGTTTTGGAACAAGAATATGTTGGATAATATCAAATTTTTTAGCAGGCTCGGCCATACGCAGACAGCACCTCGCCAGAGTGCGGTTTTAATTCACCAGTTGCCCTTCAGTAGGGTCTGTGAAGGCATTAAAACAAGCCACGTATTTGGGTTTATAAATATTGCTATTTCATTCGTGATATCACCTATTCTGAGAATTAAAGCGCCCAAGCCGAGATTTTCTTCCTTTCGGATTTTGAACTCGGGTCTGAACCGTGACAGGGCAATAGCAAGCTAAATTTCTGGCTTGTTCCTATCCTGGACCGCTAGACTACTAACACCGACTTACAGAACCATCTTCTGCAAATCTTGGGCAGTATCTGGGCGCTAAGAACTATTCTACAATTTGCTTTTAAAAAGTTTCTAAGGTTAGTTAGGGAGAAACTGGGATTTTTCAAAATGCGTTTTTGTCAGCAAAGTTTTTTTACTGCAAGCGGTAAACAAATTATTTGACATAGAAAATTTTGATTTTCTTATACGGTCGCTGAAATAACATAAAATAACCTTAATTCCATTTTCTCTCAATTTGTTTAAAATCGGGACAAAATCCGTATCACATGTAAGTATAATTATTGTTTTGATTTTCTTTTCTGATAGCGTATTTAATAAATCCATAGTTATTAACGTATCAACGCCTTTTTGGTGAAAACTTTCATTGATTTTCTGACACCTGCCTTCCCTCGTCACAAAACCAGGAATTCTCTCTAATTTTTTAATAAATCGATCATAATTCGCTCTTTTTTGTTTTTCTTCAGGAGTTGGTATGGGGCACTGGAAGGGCGGAGCAGTATAATAAAAAACTTTTTCGCACCATAAACTTTCAGATTTTGCCAGGGTTATAGCAAACTGATTTAAATCATATATTATGTACTTACCGCCACCAAAATACCTGGAAATCTCAGATAAGTATGCACCATCAAGAAAAACATATGTCTTCTCCATCTTCTCCATATTTAAGTATCTCAAATGAGGCAAAACATTTATAAAATGCACTTTACATTAATGGTTAACATGAGCCCTGGTGTTCCTACGGGGATGCCAGATGTTATATTCTCTTATTTAATCTCCAAACATTTTTAAACAACTCAGGAGGAGTCTAGTTATTGAAAACCCTGGTTTTCAATTCCGCAAACGTCGGTTTGCGTTAACCCGGCCTAACTCAACGGTAGAGTGCACGACTGTAGTTGGTTATCAGCGCATCAATATATGCTGCTGACAATAAGCACGAATCGTGAAGTTCCTAGTTCAAATCTGGGGGTCGGGATTTTACTTTTTCAACAAATTCAAGATCTCTTCAACTGTAAGGCCCGCCTGCCTTATAATTGCTCTGAGAGTTCCCTTTGCTATTTCGGGATGATTTGGAATTGTTAATCTTCTGAAAGGCGGATTTTTATTTCGCAGGATTATATGGCTACCACTTTGATGGTCAATCTCATAACCAATTTTAGAAAAAGCTTTTACGAGAGTTCCGCCAGAAATAACGGGAAGCTTAGGCATACCCTACCTTCACAATCTCCTCTGAAATTGAAGGTGGTATGGGCTCGCTATGCTTCTTTAAGCTGGCTAAATACCCTTTAATCGCATCCTTGATATTTGCAAGCGCTTCTGTCCTTGTTTTTCCCTGAGAAATACATCCGGGCAAGCTTGAAACTTCGGCTACATAAATGCCGTCTTCATCCTGTTCAATAATTATCCTGAATTTAAGTCCTTCCATATGAAAAATTCTTACTCTGTATTTTTAAGTCTTGCTAGCTGAATAAATCGCTAATCTATACCATTAGCCCTATTTTGGGAGCGGGATTTTTTTATAAAAAGTATTTAATACTTTAAATATGAATTAAAACTATGGCTAAAAGAATTAAATTCGTTTCCAAAGGAAAGACAGTTTGTTTTTATAGCACTAGAAAAAAGAAGAGATAAATCTCTAATAAATTAGCGGCTTTACTCTTATAACTTTATAATTTGGTGTCTTCTTTTTTGTTTTCTGTTGTAATTTGGATATTGGAGCGGTTGAGCTCGATTTTATTTCTCTATACCCTTTAAATTCTCTTTTTCCGGTAATTATACTTCGCTTATATGCTTTGAAATCATGTCCTCTGCCTGTTCTTTCGTATTCTATTCCCTGAATTGCTGCATCGAATCTCGCCATTTCTTCGGCTGCTTTTCCTTTTCTAATATTTTCTGCAAGAACTTCTCGTTTTAATCGTTTTGTAGGAATCTTTTTACCAAGAAAATCTGTTTTTATCAATCGCCCAAATGCGTCTCGCATATTAACCTTAGTTTTAGAAAGTTTAAAAAGATTGGCATTAAATCCCTAAAACAGAGGGCTTTACTGCCAGAACAACCATTATTGATACACAAATTGTTATCGATACTATGCTGAGCAGAATTCCGGCAAGCCGTAATTTGCTATTTTTTCTTTTTGTCTTGTAAGCGCTGACAAAAGAAACTGCAGGCATTATAAAACCTACAAACGGAATCCAGCTTATCACTATTCCCACGATACCCATTGCAAGGCACAATATTTCAAAAACATCTATGCTTCTACTACTGGAAGTTTCAGTTCTGCCCCTGTTGTGCTGCTCCCTGTTAAAAAAAGTGGTAAGAAAATCCTTTTGCGCGGTTTTGGCAGAACTTTGTGTTTTATTTTTTGCTGACTGCATGACTTCTGCAAATGTTTTTACTGGCGTAGTGGCTATTGCCTTTTTAATCTCACTAATTTTCTTTACGGCAACAACTGCTTTTTTCATTCTGATTTTAATCTACTTCTGCGGGCTCTTCTACTTTAACGCCCATGCCTTCCACTGTAACGCGGTTTGAAAGATATTGCTTTGGCAGTTTCTTGTCTATCCTTACCCTTACTTTTGCTTCGGGCAGGACAAAATTGCCTATCAGCGGCAATGAAGATTTTACATTGTATGCCAGAACTCTTTCTTCGCCCGGATAAATTGTCCCAAACTTCCAGAGGACTTTCATTGCGCCAGCCTGTCTTTTGATTAAAGTAGGCTGCATTGTTGCAAATTCCTTTGTCAGCTTCAGTGGTGTTGGAACAGAGTCTTCAACAATTATATTGCTCTGTACCAGCGGCGCATGATTCCTGACTGTTAATTTGATTCTCATTGATTTTGTATCATCTTCGCGGAATACTTCTTTTGTGATTGTGAATTCCTGCCTGTAATACCATCCCAGCGCATATAACATTACAAGCGCTGCAAGAACTGCGGCTAACAGCGGAACGTATGAAATCGTATAACTGATTTTTGTTGTTTCCTCCATGCCCAGTTTGTAAGGCCAGGCAAATTCCGCAACACTTCCATAGCCGGATACAACTGCTTTGGGTGTTGTCTGCATAAACAATCTCTTCCAGCCCGGAACATCAACCAGGTACGAATTTACAATTGGTATGTTTCCTATATTCTGCAATTCAATTACGTGCGTTTCTGACAGAAATCCTTTTGCCACACTCTCATCAGAAACAACCTTTGCTTTTCCAAGAATTTCAACTACTTTTTTCAACCGCCCGACATTAATGCCGTCCTTGAAAACATTAAGTATAACATCATAGTTTCCCGGTTTTGTATTGGCAGGTATTGCAACACTCTGGTCCCATACCAGCGATGCTTCTCCCGCACCTAAATCCCCCACATTCATGTTTGCTGCAGGCAGTAGTTCAGAATTCAGGCTCGCAGTAAGTCCGGACAATCCGATTGTTCCGGTATTTTTCAGAATAATATTGAATTTATCCTCTGTCGGCGCAAGCTGTGACGGAATGCCAAAATCCGCAGCCAGATGCGGAGACTCTGAATTTATATACACTCTAAGAATATCCTTGGTTTGTATTTTCGGATTTGTGATTGATATTGCAATAACCTCGACATCGTAAATGCCTCTCAGCACATTTGTTGGCGGTGTTATTCTTACAGTAACAGGCTCAACCTGTCCGGAGGATACACTTACAACCGGTTCGTCAAATATTATATCTCCCCACAAAAAGTTTGACGGTTTCAGTTTAATTGTATCGCCGGAACTCGCGTCATTTCTTACATTAAGTGTAAAAACTGCTGTGCCGTCCCAGCTTATTTCATCCTGAACCGCTTTATGCGTCAACTCCAATGCTGCTGCGCCACTCATGCAGACAAGAAATGCTAGCAAAGAAACAATTATTTTCTGTGGCCTCATATTATACCTCTTAATTATTACTCTCTATAATTAAATAATATATAAAGGTTGCGAAAATTTACTGCTTCCCTTTAGCCGCTTTTTCTATATCTGCCTGAAATTTTTCTTTAGCTAATCTAACTTCTTTGAGGTGTGTTTCCAGGTTAGGCAGGTCTATGGGGTCATATGCGTCCAGATTTGCGATAGTTTTCCTGCACGCAAACTCTGCTATTTCGGCACCTATGCATCCTGACTCAACCTTAATCCGCTTCAAATAACCTACTTCAAGGCAATGTGCGAGAAACCAGCCTATTTTATCGGGATTATAGAGCGGCTGATTTGGCCTGAGACCATTCATATATGCATCTATTTTATTTGCAGGTGGCGCAAAGTCGCTAAATGCTGCCTTAAAGCCGTATGCCACTGCTTCTTCAGTAAGCAAATCAATTCTTTTGCTTATTTTTCCATACATAATATAGTACGCAACATCCCCAGGCTGGCCTGGAATCGGAACCGCGGAGCTTCTGCGCCAGAAAGCAGCCTTCTGCTGTTTTCGCGATTTTCTTTCCGCTTCAAGTTCATCTTTATTTTTTATCAAAGATCTTTCTTTTGATGCTTTTTCCCCCGCAGGCTTATAGCTGAATATTACTGAGTGCACTAAACTTGTAAGATAATTCAGGTGGTCAAAATTATCGAACCACTGCAAGGCGTCTGCATCTTCCAAAACTATCACTATTTTTATATCCGTTTGGGAAATTTTTTCAAATAAATCCTCCAGATAAAAAGTCCTGACCGCTGGACCGATGCCCCTGCTTTTATAGTCTTTAATAACACGTATATTTTCCTCTGTGCCAGGTATTATTTGTTTTCTGTGTTTTTTTATGAAATATTTGTTAAGTTCTTTAAGGACGTACAAAGAAAGACTTGCGAGCCCGTCTCTCGTAATATGCGTATCATTTACATCCACGAGCGGTTTGAATTGCACCACGGGAACAACATATGTTTCTTTAGGGTCTTTCCCCAAACGCTCTTTTAATTCGCGTATTGTTGCAGTTTTTCCTATTCCTGCTTCTCCGAGCAAGCGGATGTTTCTTTTACATTTAATTAATCCAATAATTCTATCAACCAGAGATGTATGCACATAATCTCTTCCCTGTGTAGGATCCTCTGTTTCTGGTAGCCCAAAATAGCGTAAATAGGTTGTAACATCAACTTCAAACTCTTCCTCTTCGTCTTTCTTTTGAACAACAGGTCCTGCTAACTTGCCTTCAAGATCAAGGCTGAATTGTTTTAGCTGTGTCGGTTCCTTTTCATCAGCACCCATCGGATTTTTTCAGAAGCCTGTTTTGTTTAAATGCATTTATTTGTTGCAGAGAATATTTAGAAATTTATGAGGCCGCGCAGATTTGAACTGCGGTCTTACCCACCCCAAGGATAAAGCCTACCAAACTAGCCGACGGCCCCAGACTAAAGCATTAACTACAATTTTTAAAGATTGAGAATCATTATTTCTTCAGTTTCCCCAGCTTGTAAATATTTCTGAAGAAATTGTCACCTGTCGGACTCTCAATTTTGATGTATTTTTGCGTCTTGCCGTCAATTGTCCTTGTCCAGACCTGCAGCATTGCATCTGATTTTCCTGCAGGAATTCTTGCTATCGCAGAACTGGCTAAGGTATCGTAACTTCTCGTGTTCCTGTCAAAATCTATGCGCCCCGGAAAACATTCTATGTCTGTATGGTCCACCCACGATACTAATCTTTCCAAATCCAGTTCATGATAAATTTCATTTTCTTTATTTACTTGTGTTTTTAACGTGGCTAAATACAATTTTGCATTTGTCATTCTCCGTATAAGATACTGCGCATATGTATCTGGTATTATGCTTGTACTCTTGAGTTTGCAGCCCATTAATGAAAATTCAAGATAAAGTTTTCCGCCCTGCTCAGTTTGTACCGGTGGGTTTGGAACTAAACTAAAAACCTGGATTAAGCCATCTTTTGCCAGCTTTCGCAGATGTTCCAAAACGCTTTCAGGCCCTATCGAAAAATCCTCGCGTATTGCTATTTTTGGTTTTGCTTTTTTCATGAGTTTTTGCTGATAACAGTGTTTTTAAGGTTTATCGCAGGTCTAAAATTATTTAAACAACCATATCTGAGCAGTCAAAATGAACCCTAAAATTATCATTGGCGTTACCGGAACAATCGGTGCCGGAAAAGATACTGTAACAAATTACTTGCATGACAAATACGGCTTCACAGTAGTTTCAATAGGCGATTTGACACGGGAAGAACTCAAGGCAGCAGGCATGTCCGAAAACAGGGAAAATTTGGATTTTTTGGCAAAGAAAAGAACTGATGAATTCGGAAACGGTTATTGGTCACGCAAGTGTGTTGCAAAAATCCAGCAATTGAAAGCTGAGAAAATTGCAATTTCCGGTGTCAGAAGACCGGCAGATGTGTCAATTCCAAAGAAAGTTTTCGGAAATATATACAAATTAGTTCTTGTTGATGCAGATACTGAACTCAGGTTCAAAAGATTAAAGGCGAGAAAGCGTGTAGGAGACCCGAAAACGCTTGCAGAATTCAAAAAACAGGAAAAAGCAGAACACAAACTCTTTGATTTCGAAAAAACCGCTACTCTTGCAGATTTTGTAATAAGAAATGAAACAACCGTGGAAAATTTGTATAAACAGATTGATGAAATCGTGAACAACCTGTTAAAGTCCGGAATATAATTCACTCACATACCGCATATTTATTTTTTCATCTGGCAATTTCCTTGATAATATATATGTTGGCTTTACTTTTCCATCAACTATCTTATGATCTGGAGATAAAACTGTCCACCCCCGCTTTCGCAGACCTTTGTAATCTGAGTCTCTGTGTGATGAAACAAAAACTGTGGCTTTGGACGTTAACAGTTTGTCCAGAAGTTTCCTGCCCAGCCAGCTGGCTATGTCTGAAGATGTGGAGTCCAAAAATTCGTCAATAACAACCAAGTCTTTTTCCACCGCATTATTAATAATACGATTAACAGCAAACAATTCAGATTCCAATCTTCCGGCCCGCTTACTTTCATCGCTCCTGTAATAAAAAAGGTGGTTGTATTTCGGAAGAACTAATTCCTGTGCGGGAATTTTCAGCCCTATCTGCCCCACCAAAGAAGTCAGGATTATATTTTCCAAAAAGAAACTTTTGCCCCCGCTATGTAGACCAGCAAGCAGGAATTTGCGTTCATTCGTGTTTGCTTCAAAATTTATTGGAGTATATTCATCAATCAAATCTCCCATTAATTTCAATGGAAATAAGCCCTTGATGCCATACCGGTTGCTAAAAACAGGATATACCGCATCCGGAATTGGCGGCTCTATCCTATTTTCTTCTTCATCATCTTCCATGTCATCGCCGCAATAAAACTTACCGCGATTTTCAAGCAATCTAGCATACCTTTCATTAATCCTGAGAGGCAGCATGAGTGCCTCATAATTACTCCGTATATTATCTCTTTTTTCGGAAAATCTGAATTCTTTCCTTATAAACTGGATAAATTTTTCCTTAAAATTCAATTTCATTCTTTTGCTTATTTCCAGTGCCTTACCTTTTAATTTAAATTTCACGTTATTAAAAATATCATCAAGAATAAATGTGGTATCATCAAAAATATCTGTGGTATCTGCGCGCACATCTTCAGCGGGAATATCCATTGAATATTTTTCTGCGTTTGCAGGCATGGCTGGAGCAGGCGCAATTATTCCTTCTTTTACATTTATATAAAATACCGAAAAGTTGTCAATGCGGTGTATTGTCTGCAATAAAACTTCGCTATCCGCTTCAAAATTAGACAATTTCGCAAGTATGTTCTTGGCTTCGGTAACATTCAGCTTTGATAATTCGCTGCGCAAATTTGTTTTAAGTTCTTCTGCAGTGACGCAAATATCCAGAAACTCCCTTTTTTTAGAATAATCTCTTACTCTAATCTCATCAATATTTTCAAAAAATTTGCTGTTTAATTTTTTGTAAAGGCTGCTATCTAATTCTTTAAAAAATTCCTGCCGCGCATTTATATGTTCTGGTGAAAATGCCGCGTCAACAACATTCCTGCACCCAACTCTTTTCGTGTGGGCTCTTAATATGCGCGTACTGGCGAGCACATTTTCAAGATTTGTTATAATACCCGTCTCCGGAAACCCTTCCAAGTTCAAAAATCCATTTTCATAGCTGAAAATATCTTTTAAGGCTGTGTCAGTCATGCTCAATTTTCAGGCAAAAAGGCATAAAAAAGCTTGCAATTTCAGCTCATATAATGGTCACTGGGTCTTTCCTTTTCTTCCTTTGCCCAGCAATCCGTGATTTTCCTGGCATATACCAGCGCGGTCTTTTTTATTTCGGGCCACATTTTCCATATTTTTTTGATAAACTCGACCTCTTCCTTTTCGGAAATCAGGCTCATGACTATGCCTTCGTGCACGTAGTGCCACAGCTTTTTGTAATATTTGAACATTTCATCAACATCATCTTTCTCAAAATGCTTTGATTCAATTGCAGAATGCAGATTTGACTCTGACGGATTCAGTATGGGTTCTAGCAGGTCTGCAACTCCTGTTAATTTGTGTATGACCGACCTCCTGATTTCTCGGACAAGATGCAGGTCAAAATCAATTCTCCTGATTTCAAATTCAGCATCTAGTTCGTCAAAAGAAGGCAAATCGTATTTTGCCCTGACTTTTTCAAACTCTTTCTTTAATTTCTCAAGGTTATCTTCGTCTCTGTTTGTCATGCTAATTTCATCAAAACACTATTAATAAAACTACCCTGTGACAAGGCATTAAAAGCACGGCAGATAAAATTATACATGAAATTTAAAATACCAAAATACCTGCAGAAAATACTGAAAATGATTTTTCCGATAATTGCATTTGTATTGATTGCCGCGGGTCTGGTTGCTATAATTCTGAAAATTGTCAGCTTGGTTTAGTTCTCAGAAAGCTTAAAAATTGTTTATGGCTGGTTTAATTTATGCCTCTGTAGCTCAGCCTGGTAGAGCGTTAGGCTTTGTGTGGAATATACAAAGCTCGCTAAGCCTTGGTAAAGTTTCCAAACAGGCAAAGGCCGCCGGTTCAACTCCGGCCGGAGGCACGTAATTACTATAGTAAAAACGCTTTATTCACTATTGAAAAAACCCTTTCCAAATCCTTTGCTTCAACCAGACTTCGCTGCTCCATTCGTGCGGACGCTTTCGCCAGCCTCGTTATTCCGGCTACAGTCTTTGGTGTTACTTCAAATGAAAGTGCAGGCTCTTTCTGTTTCAATTCCGTCACAAAGCCGGTTATTTTGTCTGCCAGCGTCTTGGGTATTTCAACATCAAGCGGACTTACATATTTCAGATACCTGCGCAGGAACATTATATCCCCGAGCCTGACTTTAACCTTGTCCTCGGATACTATTTTTTCGGCGATGGCTGCAAATTCGGATAATGATTCTTTTTTCGCAATAAAAGCCAGATGAAACCGCGACAGCAGTTCGGAATCAATAGGCATCTGGTTTTTCAGGTTTTCAGGTGTTGAATTAGCTGTTGCAAGCAGTTTCACCAAAGCCTCAAACCTGTAACAATGCCCCGCTCTTTCATAAGCGATAAATCCCTTCTCCATAGCATTGCAGAGCTCGGCATGGTCTTCTTTTTTCACAAGGTTTAATTCATCAATGCAGCAGACGCCGAGATGTGCTTTCGGCAATAATCCGGGAAGGACTTTTTTCCCGCGTACTGTTACCGCCAGCCCCATGTCAAGAATGTCCGAACCGAGAAGTCCGGATGCCGAAATCGGCGAGAGTTCGGCTGCTGAACGCAGAACATCAGTCTTTCCTGTCTGAATGTCCCCTAACAGCAGTATGTGCACCGGCTCTTTTGAAAACAGCTGCAACGCTACGGCTTCCTTTATGTGCTGCAGCCCCATTATGTTAGGTGCTATGAACTGCGGCACAAAACTCCATGCCCGCTCGGTAAATTCCCTGAATCGGATTTCAAAGAATCTTTTTCTGATTCTTTTGTCCAGCTCCTCAATCCAGAGCCGCGTTTTAAGCTCAACATCCGTGTCAGGGTTCAGGAAGCGCTTTTCAGGAGGAACAAAAATGGTCTTGGGATAAATATTTTTCCCGGATGTAAGGAAACTCCAGTCAAATTTTCTCAGTTTGATTTCAGCCTTGCCCTGTCGCATAAGCGTCAGCAGTCTGCCCTCATCCTCAGGCTTCAGATATTCCTTCAGTCTGGAAAATTTATTCTGCTCCTTTTTGTTCAACGGTCTGGCGAGGGAGAACGAATCACGTACTAATTTTGCTGTCTTGCGTCCAAACCATCTGGTGCCAGCCCATGCTTTTGCGCCTAAACCTGACTTTTGCGGTTCCATCACAGGTTTTTGTAATATGCTAACATAAAAAATTAGTGCTGTAGAGTTTTAACAGCATCTTTTAATACATTAAAACCGAAGTTTAACTATGGCCGCCAGGACTTCTAAGAGACTATCAAAAATAGAAAAAATCGGGCATGTGGAAAAAAGGCTTGCAACCGAAGAAAGAAAGATTGAGAAAGAAGAAAAAAAGATTGAAAAAGTAGAGAAAGAGATACTTTTTGAAATAGGTTCCTTTAAACTAAGGAAAAAACATGTTTTTGATGTTGCAAAGATTGCCGGAGGCGCCCTGCTGGGCACGGGCTTGGGCTTGGATTTGATGAGCAATTATGAGGAGATTGCTACGCAACTGCCATGGTTTAAAGTCATCGGGCTGTTCGTTACATCAATGTTTATTGCTGCTTTGATGATTTACCATGAGGACCATGCAGAAATTAGAAAGGTAAAACACAAAGCCTTGTTTCTTGCCAAAAGGCTGTTAACTATATACTTAATCTCAATTACTGTCGTCAGCTTAGTAACTATATTTTTCTCGCCTGAGCTGATACCTCTGGAATTAATAATCAAAGTGCTGTTCATAGGTTCATTCTCCGCAGTATCAGGTGCAGTAACATTTGATATGCTCTAAAAATGGCGAAGGGCGGAATTGAACCGCCGACATCCGGCTTATGAGACCGGTGTTCTTTAGTGTAATTCTATACCACTGAACTACCTCGCCAAATATAAGTACGAAATATGTTTTAAAAATCTTTAAGCTTATGGTTTTTCTAATGATTTGATTATGCTCATTAAATCTTCTTTACTCAGAAATTTTCCTGCTAAGACCTTCACTTCTTCGCTAAAATCTTTAGCAATCGCTTTTGTAACAATCATCTTTGCAACATCAGGAGGTATGCATTTGTAACAAACGGGCACAGTATCCCCTTCTTCTTTATCTCCTCGATAAAGTTGTAATTCAAGACGTATAGGGTCGTAGTAAGTTTCATTTCCACAGACAATGCAACCTAAAACTGGTTTCTCTGCCATTTGATTATCCTATTATTTCATCTTTAAATATATTTTGGAATGGACTGGAGGGGATTTGAACCCCTAGCATCCCACACTATGGTCTAATTGCCATGCGGGCATTCTACCGGATTGAATCACCAGCCCAGAATAAAAATCAAAAAATCAATTAAAAAACCTTGCTTTACCAGCCGCGTCTTTTTTTCCTTCTGGTTTTCTTCTTCATTACTGCACGCATCTCAGGCCTTGCGCCTTTCCTTACTTCATCTTCAAATCTCACAAGCCTTTCAACAACCTCGTCCAGTTTCATTGCCGTGGCTTCGTGCAGTTCGCATAATTTTGTTAAAATAAACAACAGACGCCCGGAATTAATTTTCTCCTTCTGTTCCAGATGCCTATGCAGTTTATTTTTCAATGTACGCGCTTCGTCGCCAATCTGATAAATATGTTCAATCGCCATGTGGTCACCAAAATCTGATAGCATTGATAGGTTTTAAGTTTTTTGTAGAAAGCGGGCCCAAAGGGATTCGAACCCTCGACATCCTGCTTAAGAGGTTTGCCATCTAAATTCAGGCACTCTAACCAGGCTGAGTTATGAGCCCACAAGTCTTGAATAGAAATTTGATTTTAAAAGTATTCGCACTAAGCGAAATTTGTAAAAATCGCTGCGGAAAGGTTTATAAATGACTATTTTGGTATGTTCATAAATGACTATTATAAAATAGTCATTAAATATGGAGGTGCAAAATGAAAGAAATACAAAAATTCGTAGAAGCGGTGAAGACAAAATTCAAAAAATACTTCCTGGCTTATGGAATTAAGACTGTAAAAGGCAAAACCTTTGTACAAGTAATCATTGACGACAGGGACGTCAAAAAGATACCGAAAAAGGAACTGCTAAGGAAGTTAGACGTTCTGATAAATGCCATGCTTTTCGAATTGCTTAAAAAAGAAAAGAGCAAAGAAAAAGCGGAGGCTAAAGTACACTTGCTTTCGGACCTGAATCAAGGTACTGTTTGGCAAGCGCTTGGCGATTCCGCAACAGTCATGGATGTTAAATCCATGGCTGGTTTTATTCAATTAAATCTGCCTGACAGATTTCTTGATGCATATGACAGGTTGCAAAGAAGGTTCAAACTAAGCGATTTGAAAAGAGAATTTGAGCTTATTACGAATAGAAAATATCACCGTAATACTTATCAAAACTGGCTGGGCAGTCTGCAAAAAATTAAATTCGTTAGATTAGAACAAAAGTATTACCAAAAATTATTCAGAGGACTAGAATTATCAGAAAAATAAGATAAAAAGAAAAAAATTTAGAGGAGCTGTGTTGCTATCAGAAATCCGATTATAAAGCCTACAAGCAGACCCTGAATGAATTCCTTCATTCCGTACTCTACTTCAGCTCTAAACTCTCTTCCGACAGAGCCTCGGATCTCACGCAGTAACGAATCTCGTCTTTTAGCCATATATCCTCCCCTTGCCAGGCAAGGCTTCCCTCAGTTCTATTTTTCCCAAGGCAATCATAAGTGCACCAAGTCCGTAGAACAATGGAAACACTATGAGTTCTTTGCCTGCAATTAACGGCACTTGCGCCAACAGCAGTCTGTTTGCTGCAAGTAAAGTTCCATATAAGCCAAATCCAAGCCATGTCGCGCCTAGGAATATTAGGAATAGCCCTATCGCTTCATGAGCCCTCAAGTTATGTTTCATGCCTTACCCTCCTTGATATTGTTAAGAAATACGGGCTATTTAAATATCATTTAATTTGCGCCAGTGGTTACACTTTTGCCATGTCTAAAACAGCTCGCAGGGCTGATGGCAGAGTCATCACGCCGAATTCTTCTGATACGTGTTTCTTGCCTTTTTCAACAATTACCTTGCAGAACTTTTCAAACTTCCTCTTGTTTTCTTTAAAATTAACATAAGGGTCGTCATCCCCAAAAATTGCAACAAATTTCTTGGTCTTTTGCAAAACTCTGTCTAAGTTAATCTTTCTTTGTGTCCATGCTTTTTCAATCCGCCATTCCTCATATGGCTGCCCTTCTTCCGTAAGTCTAAACCACGGCGCCACAAAAACTGCACCTCCGCATTTTGTTTTTTCAGGCAGCTTTTCCAGATAGAACAAAATAGTCAATGCAGCTATGCTATGCCCCACGAAATAAGTATTTCCATCGAGTTTTCCAACAACTTTTTCCAGTTTAGAAATCCAGCTTTTGACTTTTGGGGCGCCTGTATTTGGCATCTTAGGCACATAAACTTCAAATCCTTTTTTCTCAAGTTCTTTCGCCAGCCACGGATACCATCCTTCTTTTGGAGTGCCCCACCAGCCATGTATGATGAAAACGCGTTTTGCCATTTCTTGTTGAATGAGGCCACCAGGATTTGAACCTGGATCGTACGCTCCCAAAGCGCAAGTCCTAGCCAAGTTAGACTATGGCCCCTTAAACGAACTCATTTGCTTTTGGTTTTTAAAGTTTCAGTGGTGGCTAAATTTATAAACGTAAGTTAGAGAAATTTAACATGCGCCGGTAGTCTAGTGGTAGGACTTGCGCTTGCCATAAAGCCGAAAGGAATTTCGGCTAGCTTTGCTATGCAAAGAGCGCAGAACTCGAGTTCGAATCTCGGCCGGCGCATAAGGATAAAAGTGTGACTTGGTTGGGAACATAAAACTGTTCCCCTAAAAACGTCACAAAAAGGTCAGTGGTGCGGCCGGCGCATTTTTCAAATTTACAACACCGAACCGAGCCAGCTTATTAACAGAATTCCTATAAAATTAGCAAAATATGATATTAATAATGTCCATTTTGTCTTGAAATTTATTGTTGCCAAAATTGCCAAGCCCAATTCATCAGGCAAAGGCGAAGCTATTACGGCAACAGCTGCGAGCGGTGCCAGAAATTTGAAAATCTTCTTTGTATGATTTTTTAACTTAAGTTTATTCGAAAGATATTTCAGGGAAGGTGTCGCTCTCTGCTTAAAATATCTAAAAAAAAGATAATCTACGAAAACCGAACCAAACGCTCCGATAAAAGCTATCTGCAGCGGATGCTGGACTTTTCCCAGATAATATATGGCGCCTGTGGCAATTGGTGACGTGACTGATGTTGTATAAAAAGCTCCGACAATTAAAGAACTTAATACACCTCCTTCCCTGCCTGCATTTTCTATAAAGATTCCAACTTGCGGATCCAATAGAAAAAGAAAAATAACCAGAATACTCACGAAAAAGAAAATCAGTGTATTGCGCTTGAATCTTTTATGATTGTTCATGAAAAGAGATATATTTGTAGGGTTATAAAATTATTTCACAATCCCCTGTTTCAGGCTTATTTTGATGTGTTCTTTTTCAGACCTCAGATGCTTTCCATTATATTCAACAAATCCGTCATTTACTTTAATTGAAACCTTTGCAAATTCATCATACTGCAATACTTTCGGGGGCGCAGGCACTATTTCTTCAGCATAAATCTGCTCTCCGGGCTCTGTTTTATCCAAAAGCAAAGCCTCGACTCTTTCGGAATCCTGCCCTGCAAGAATCATTCCCTCGGATTTAACTCCGCGAATTGTTGCAGGTTCGAGATTTGCAAGCAGCGCAATTTTTCTTCCCTTGAGGGCATCTTTTGTGTAATATTTTTTTATTCCTGCAACCACTATTCGTCTTCCGAATTTGCCCAAGTCAACATCCAGTTTGTATAATTTGTCTGTGCCTTCAATATCATGAACTTCAAGTATTTTTGCACATCGTATGTCAAGCTTTGCAAATGGTTCACCTGTTTCTTTGACATCTGGTTCAACTTTTGCAAAAAGAATTGCGCCTTTCTGCGTTTGCGTGCCGACTTGCAGTTTTCCCCATCTCAATCTTTTCAGTTTCGGAACTTCTTTCAATCCAAGTTGTTTTGCAATCTCCTCTGCAGTCGCTGGTATGAAAGGCGAAATCATTGCTGATATCAGTCTTAACGATTCCGCACAATTATAGAGCACATTGCACAAACGCTTTTTTGATTTTTCATCCTCTTTGGCCGCCAGCTCCCATGGTTTTTCATCGTTAATGTATTTATTCACATGGTCAACAAAATTCCATATTTTTTCCAGTGCGTGGTGAAATTCAAACTTATCCAAATGCTCTGATGCCTGCCTGAACTTCTCTGCAAACACAGCTGGCAGGTCTGTCCTTGAATTTTTCTTCTGCGGAATCTTGCCATCTGAGAACTTTTCAATTAACGTCAACGTTCTCGAGAGTAGATTGCCCAGCGAGTTAGCCAAGTCTGTATTTATTCTGTTAACCAAGGCTTTTTCTGAAAAATCCCCGTCCTCTGAAATAGGATTTTCCCTCAAAATATAATATCTGTATGCATCTGCGCCATATTTTGCTGCCAAAACCCTGGGGTCAATGACATTTCCTAATGACTTTGAGATTTTTTGCCCATTGAATGTTAAGAATCCATGAATGTAAACTGTTTTTGGCAGTTCTATGCCTGCTGAAAGTAACATTGCGGGCCATATCACTGTGTGAAACCATCCGTTGTCCTTTCCGAGAATATGAACATTCGCAGGCCAGAATTTTTTGAATTTTGTGCCAGAAGGCCAGTCAAGTGCTGTAATATAACTGGTAAGCGCATCAAACCATACATAAGTGATATGCTTATTATCAAGCGGGAATGGAATACCCCAGCTGAATGACGTTCGGGAAATGCTCAAATCCTTCAACCCTGTTCCAACTCTGTTTATAATTTCATTTTTTCTTGTTTCAGGCAGGATAAAATTTGGATTTTTCTCATACAAATCAAGCAGTTTATCTGCATATTTTGAAAGCTTGAAAAAATAAGTTTCTTCTTTTATTAATTCTGGTTTTTTCCCGGGGTGTAGTGGACATTCACAATTAACCAAATCCTTTTCTGTTAGATATGCCTCACAGCCCGTACAATAAAGCCCTTCATAGAAGCCTTTGTAGATATCTCCTTTTTCATTTACTAATTTTATGAAATTCTGAACTCCGCGTTTGTGCTTTGGGTCTGTTGTTCTGTAAAAAATATCATAACTAATGTTAAGTGCTGCCCATGCTTCCTTGAATTCCTTTACAAGTGAATCAACAAATTCCTGTGGTTTTTTACCTGCTTTTTCAGCTGTTCTTTGTATATTTGTACCGTGTTCATCTGTTCCCGTCAGGAAAAAAACATTCTCTCCAAGAGAGCGGTGCCATCTGGCAAGCACATCAGCAGCAACCTTCTGCAGGCTATGCCCGATATGGGGCTTGCTATTTGTATAATCAATTGCTGTTGTTATGTAAAATCTCTGCTTTGCGAAGGTTTCCACCTCTGTAACTTAAAGCTTAAATCAGGACATAAAAGTCTTACTGAAGTTGGACTATGCCGCAATAACACATTTTAATAAATTTCTGATTTTAAATGCAAAAATGTGGTTCAAACGCGATCACCGCAATACGTCACTTGATGATTTTGTTATTCAGAACAGGGAAAAACTCAGGAGATTTATGATATTTGCCACAGGAGTTGTGAATAACATTGGCGGAAAGATTGAGCCTGATTACATCCAGGATAAAGATCTTAGAGCTGAAAATACCTGCCATTCATATTCGATTAATGGCTTCGAATTCAGAAAAAATCCTGCAGGAACAATGATTGAAATCCGGTATAATGGAAAAACTGTATTAATTAGAACACCTTCAAAAAAATATATCTGCTACGAACCAGGGGACTGGGAAAGTAAGCTTGAAAAATTAATGAAAACACCGAATTTAATCACATACGCATCAAGAAGATAAACATAACACAAAAAACCTTTTAAATCAACTTCTGAACTCTTTTTTAGTAACTAATCGCCAAATGGTTAGTTACAAGAGCATTACGCTCTGAGAAACGAAAATGCCAAAAGCACGAATAAAACTATACAGCACTGACATAAAGAAGCTGAACGATATAGTTGGACAAATCGTGGATATCGCAAAGAAAGTTGGCGTTTCTTTTTCTGGTCCCATTAATTTACCTACAAAAAAGCTTGTAATCAGTACAAGAAAATCGCCAGACGGGGAAGGTTCCGAAACCTATGATAGATGGGAAATGAGAATCCATAAACGACTGATAGATTTGGCAGCTGATGAACGTGCTTTGCATCTTGTTATGCGTGTGCCCATACCACAGGACGTTAACATAGAGATACAGGTAATTGAATAATTGTTTTCTCAAACAACTATAAATTTATAAACAAAATAATTTTCTTAAGAGTTCGACAACTTTGGAGAAAATGGCCGTATTTGAAGATAATATTTCCGAGACGGAAGAAGCACAGATAGTGTTAACGCAGAACCAGGAAAAAGTAATCAAGGACAAATACCTGAAGGATGACCTGTCAATAGAAGCATGGCTTCACAGGGTTGCGAAAAATATCGCACTCGCAGAAATACTTTATCTGCCGAAAATAAAAAAGGATGAGGTTTTTGACGGCATTAATTATTTTGTGGAAAAAGTTGAAACATTACCCGGAGAATTTACAGACATACTCCTGCTTCATAAGGACCTGAATTCTTACAGCAAGCGCGATGCAAATTTTAAAAAATTCCTTGCCAATCTGTACAAACTTACAGAAGAAAATGAATATGCCGCAGAAGTCGTATCAAAATGGGAAAAGAAGTTCTACAATCTTATGGCAACATTCACTTTCCTGCCGAACTCGCCGACATTAATGAATGCAGGCAGAGAACTGCAGCAGCTTAGTGCCTGTTACGTTTTACCGATTGAGGACTCAATTGAAGGCTGGATGGAAACTGTGAAGAATACCGCTATAATCCACAAGACCGGCGGGGGAACAGGCTTTTCAGCATCAAGAGTAAGGCCAGCAGGCGACTCTGTAAGAACAACAAGGGGCGTTTCTTCAGGCCCGCTGTCGCCCTTTATTATGATAAATACTGTAACAGAACAGATAAAACAGGGCGGCACCAGGCGCGGAGCAAATATGGGTATCCTCTCCGTTTATCACCCCGATATCGCGCAATTCATCACAGCTAAAAAACAGTCTGGCATGCTTGAAAATTTCAATATCTCTGTTGCTATTGATGAGAAATTCATGTCTGCTGTTGAAGCAGACGAGGAAATTGAACTGGTAAATCCGCGGTCAAAGGTTGTAATGAAAAAAACAAGGGCAAAGGCGCTTTTTGATTTGATGTGCGGAAACGCATGGGAAACCGGAGACCCGGGCTTTGTTGTTATAGACAGGATTAATGCTTCAAACTCAAATCCAACTCCTGCTCTTGGTGAAATTGAGAGCACAAACCCCTGCGGCGAACAGCCGCTTTTGCCGTATGAAGCCTGCAATCTTGGCTCCATAAATCTTGCAAAATTTGCCAGTAACGGGGAAGTTGACTGGGACAGATTTGCCGACACAATAAAAATCTGCATCAGATTCATGGACAATGTTATTGATGTAAACAATTATCCATTGCCTGAAATAGAAGCCCTGGCAAAAGGCAACAGGAGAATAGGCTTTGGCGTAATGGGCTGGGCGGAAATGTTAGTCCAGTTGGGAATCCCCTACGATTCGGATGAGGCAATCCGCATGGCAGAGAGATTAATGAAATTCATTAACGACACAACATTGCAGGCGTCTGAGATGATTGCTGAAGAACGCGGCGCATTTCCAAATTTCAAGGATTCCATTTATGATGAAAGAGGCACGTATTTCAGGATGAAAGCAAAGCCAAGAAATGCTGCCCGAACGACAATAGCTCCTACCGGCACGATAGCAATTGCTGCAGGCTTGCAGGGCTCAGGAATTGAGCCGTTTTTCTCAATTGCGTATATCAGGTATAATGCAAAGGGCATTGACGCCCTGAAAGCAGGCGAAAAGCCTGCAGAGGAAAATACATTTTATGAAAACAATAATGAGTTTGCAAAAGCTGCACAGCAGCATGACCACTTTGGTTTGCAGCCAAAGGAATTATGGCAGAAAATAGTTGACAATCACGGCTCCGTTCGCGGAATCAAGGAAATTCCGGAGCATCTGCAGAAGATTTTTACCTGTGCACATGATGTTCCCGTCAAATACCATATTCTGCATCAGGCGGCATTCCAGCGGTATACAGACAACGCAGTATCCAAGACAATAAACATGCCTAATTCTGCAACAGTTGAAGATATCAAAGAGGCATACTGGTTTGCATTCAAACAGGGCCTGAAAGGCATTACAATTTACAGGGACGGCAGCAAGTCCTTCCAGGTTTTGTCAACAGTCAAAAAGGAATTACCCAAGCTGAGCGAAACTCAGCTGGGCCCAGCGAAATCAGAAATTTCGCTTGGGAAACAGGAAACACTTCCTGGAGAAAAGCAGGCGGCTGTCCAGAAAACTGTTGACGTCGGGCCTAGGCCGAGGCCTGAAACATTGACAGGTATTACATACAAAATAAAAACAGGATATGGAAGTCTTTACGTTACTGTAAATAACGACGAAACCGGAAAACCATTTGAAGTCTTTGCAACAACCGGCAAAACCGGCGGAGTTTTAGCGGCAAAATCAGAAGCAATCTGCCGTTTAATTTCACTTGCGCTTCGTTCCGGAGTAGAGGTTGAGGCAATCATTGACCAGCTTGCAGGTATCAGGGGGCCTATACCAACTTTCAGCAAGTTCGGCGTTGTGTTCTCGATTCCTGATGCGATTTCAAAAATCCTGAAAGTTCATATTAACGCAGGCCAGACCCAGCTGACGGAATTTGCGAGGCCTGAAATAAAGCAGCAGGAAATCAAAACTGAGAAATCAAACGGCATAAACCTGAGAAAATCTGTTGCAGATTCTGGAGATTTGCCTGAGTGCCCCGAGTGTCACAACATACTGGAATTCAGCGAGGGCTGTGTAATCTGCCACTTCTGCGGATATTCCAAGTGCCACTGAAAAATTTAGTTAGATTTATTAACAGAAATTCCAAATCTTTAACATGGCCAGTATAATGCAATTACCATTCCTGCTGGGATTATGCTTCTTGGGAAGCTTCTGCGGACTTATCGGCGGTGTCATATTACTTTTGAGGAAAGATTTGGCAAAGAAGCTGTCTCGTTTTTTTGTTTCATTTGCAGTAGGTGCTTTGCTGGGCTCTGCATTATTTGACCTTTTGCCGGAAGCCATGAAACTAAGTCAATTTGCGTTAATTTATGTACTGGCAGGAATAATTACTTTTTCCATAACTGAAAGGACACTTGTCTGGCACAATCATAACCATCATCACGAACATCATGAACCTTTTATGAATACTAAAGCAGCAGTCTACGTCCCGCTTCTGCTGGTAGGTGATACTTTGCATAATTTCATAGATGGTGTTATTATCGGTGCAACATATCTGTTCAATGCCTCGCTTGGCATCGTAACAACGCTTGCTGTTTTCTTTCATGAAATGCCGCAGGAAATCGGGGATTTTGGAGTCATGCTTCATGCAGGCTATCCGCACGGCAAGATATTTTGGTATAATGTATTCTCCGCGTCTGCAACATTTGTCGGTGGAATCAGCGTGTTTGTGATATCTTCGCTGGCAAATATTCAACTATATCCGCTAATTGCCTTTGCTGCAGGCGGATTTGTTTATATCGCAACTGCGGACCTGATGCCTGAGTTAAAACATGAGGCGAGCAAGTTGTCAAGCGTCGTCGTACAGACGCTCATAATGGCGCTGGGCATTACCGTAATGGTCGCATTAAGCATGTTTTTAGGTGTATAAAATGGTGCAAAATAAGACAAGGTATTTCTTAAGTACCAAGCGGAAACATTTCCGCGGGGCAGATAAAAAGCATTACTTTTTATCTGTATTCAGGAAAGCTAAAGCCAGATACAGCAAAAGCGAAAAACGTCTGGCTGCAGAAGGATGGACGCAGGGGTGGCATGTTTTGATTGCAACAACCATGTCTGCCCAAAGCAGGGATACGACTACTATTCCAATTGCAGAAAGCTTGTTCAGAAAATATCGTACCCTGAATGCATTGGCTGGTGCCAATTACAAAGATGTCCTGAAAATATTCAAGAGTTTAAATTACAATAAAACTAAAGCCATGAATGTTATCAAAGCAGCAAAATTTATTCTTTCAAAATATAAAGGAAAGCTTCCGGACACCCTTGAGGAGCTGACAAAAATTCCCGGCGTCGGCAGGAAAACAGCAAACATAGTGCTTTTCGGAGTTCACAAAAAGCCTGCTATAGCGGTGGACACTCATGTTCACCGTTTGTCAAATGTGCTCGGCTTGGTTAAAACAAAAACTCCTGAGCAGACTGAATTCGCGCTGAAAAAAATCGTTCCAAAGAGATACTGGACAGATGTTAATTACATTTTTGTCCGCTGGGGTCAAGACGTGAGGGGCAGGGATAAAAAGAATCTGCTCGCATCATTAAATTTATATGCTAAAAAATCAAAATAAAACACCATGGCCACTATTAAGCAGGTCCGCAAACGTGACGGCTCTTATGTAGCATTCTCTCAGCAGAATATTTCTGACTCAATACACAAGGCTTTGTTCGACGCAAAAATTCCTGATGGAAAGCATGCTGAAAAACTTGCGGCAGAAGTTGTAAGTATTTTGCAGGAAAAATTCCATGACTCAATCCCTGGTGTTGAGCAGATTCAGAATATTGTTGAAGAAGTCCTTGACAAATACAACAAAAGAGCTGCGGATTTATACAAGGAATTCAGACTAAAGAAGGCGGAAGCCCGCAGATTAAGGGAAAAATTCGGCTTATCTGAAAAACTTACTTACAATGCTCTTACAGTTCTGGAACGTCGTTATTTACTCCGCAACAAAGACGGGAATATAATTGAAACGCCTGAACAGCTTTTCATACGCGTTGCCAGAGCAATAGCATCAGTTGAAAAGAAATACGGCGGAAATGTGAAAAAAAGTGAGGAAGAATTTTACCATATGATGTCAAGTCTGGAGTTTTTGCCTAATTCTCCTACATTATTCAACGCAGGCGCCCCTCTGAAACAGCTTTCAGCATGCTTTGTCCTGCCTGTTGAAGATTCGCTTGCGGAAATATTTGATTCTGTAAAAAATATGGCTCTGATTGAGCAGAGCGGCGGCGGTGTTGGATTTTCATTCTCAAAATTGCGGGCTGAAGGAGATACCGTCAGGAGCACTGGCGGAATCGCTTCTGGGCCCGTTTCATTTATGCGGATTTTTGACACTGCTACGGATGTGATAAAATCCGGCGGCAAAAGACGCGGCGCATTAATGGGTGTTCTGAAAGTAAACCATCCGGATATTTTGAAGTTTATTACAGCAAAGCAAAAATCAGGCTTTTTATCAAACTTCAACATCTCAGTTGCAGTTACAGACGATTTCATGCACGCTGTTGAAAAAAATGCAAACTATGATTTGATTAATCCGCATCATAACCAGGTTGCTAAAAGGCTTAACGCGAGATTTGTCTGGGATTTGATTATTGAAAACGCATGGAAATCCGGCGACCCTGGCGTAATTTTTATTGACGAAATCAACAGGACTAATCCGACTGCACACATCGGTTTGATAGATGCAACAAACCCCTGCGGGGAGCAGCCCCTGCATCCTTACGAATCCTGCAACCTTGGCTCAATTAATCTGACAAAGATGCTGAAAACCGGAAAAAAAGAAATTGACTGGGGCAAACTTGAGAGAACAGTTCATGTTTCGGTCCGTTTCCTGGATGATGTTATTGATGCAAACAAACTTCCTATTCCGGAAACTGAAAAAATAGTTCTTGCCAACAGGAGAATAGGATTGGGAATAATGGGCTGGGCAGATATGCTTCTTTTATTGGAAATTCCGTACAATTCGGAAAAAGCAGTTCAGATTGCAGAGAGTTTAATGTCTTTTATCAGGAGGGCTGCGCATGAAGCATCATCAGAACTTGGCAGGAAACGCGGCAGTTTTCCTAATTTCAAGGGTAGTTACTGGGACAGGAAAGGTTACCGCTATATGAGAAATGCTACTGTAACAACAATAGCGCCGACAGGCACTTTATCAATAATTGCAGGGGTAAGTTCAGGAATTGAGCCGCTGTTTGCAGTAAGTTTTGCGCGGAAGGTGCTTGAAGGGCGCCGTTTGCTGGAAACAAACAGGATTTTTGAAGGTCTTGCGAAAGAAAAGGGATTTTACAGCACAAAGCTGATGCTGAAGATTGCAAAAACCGGCTCTGTTAAGGACATTAAAGAAATTTCTTCGGAAATAAGAAAATTATTCATAACCGCTCTGGATATAAATCCCGAATGGCATGTCAGGATGCAGGCAGCTTTCCAGAAATATGTTGACAATGCAGTTTCAAAAACAATTAATTTTCCTGCTGATGCAAAAATTGCTGAAGTGAAAAAAGCATTTGAACTCGCATATAAATTAAAGTGCAAGGGCACCACTGTTTACAGATATGGCAGCAAGCCCGAACAGGTTTTATATATCGGCGACAACATGATGCATGCAGAGTCAGAATATTCCGGCGGATGTCCTGCAGGAACCTGCCCGCTTTAGTAAATCTTTTATCTTTGACTTATCACTAATTAACATGAAAATATACAAATGTTCTGTATGTGGATATGAAATTTCTGTTGAGGAATTTGACAAGCTCCCTGAAAAATGGAAATGCGCATGCGGAGCTGACAAGAAGAAGTTCAAGAAGGTTGATGAGCCTTTGGACGAGGCAGCACAGATTCTGCACAAATACCGCGTGGGAACACCGCCAGGGGATATTGAGGTTGAATAAATGGTTGGCGGAGAACTATCAATCTTGTACGCATCAAAGAAAGCAGATATAAAGAAGAGACTTGAAGAGCTCAGAAAAAACTGGTTTGAAGATGACCGCAGAGTATTTGGAGAGCTTGCTTTCTGTTTATGCACACCGCAGTCAAAGGCTTCTGCTTCGGAAAAAGCTGTCAAGCAATGTGCTGACTGCAATTTACTTTTTGTAGGCAGGGCTGAAGACATTGCACCTATTTTAACGAAAGCTGGTGTAAGATTTGCTAATAACAAGGCAAAGTATATTGTTGATGCCAGAAATTATTTCTCAAAGGATGGCGACTTGAAAATCCGCTCAAAGCTGAATATAGATGACGTCTGGGGCTTGAGAAACTGGCTTGCAGACAATGTTAATGGATTGGGCATGAAAGAAGCTTCCCATTTCCTCAGAAATATAGGATTCGGAAAAGATGTTGCTATTCTTGACAGGCATGTATTGCGGTGCCTTGTAGACTATGGAGTTATTCCTGAAGTGCCAAAAACATTAACAAAAGTACAATATCTTGAAATTGAGCAGAAAGTCCGTGAGTTTTCAAAGCGCATCAGAATTCCTATGGATGAACTTGACATGTTATTCTGGTCTGAATACGGCTCACTGCCAGTGGAAGAGATGAAATAAATGGGCCCGACAGGAATTGAACCTGCTGCCTCCGCCTTGTACTCGCCTAAAACCAACATTTGCTGATTTTATAGGGCGACGTCATACCGATAGACCACGAGCCCAAACCAAAAATTAAGAATTATGTTTAAAAGCTTATTTGAGAAAGTCTCCCAAGCTCTCAATCTCCTGAGCAACCACATCTATCTCTTCATGATTTTTTATCTCGATTCCAAGCAAAGATGATACCTGCACTAAGCAATCCTTTCTTACATTTCCGGCCAGCTCTTTTCTCCCTTCTTTATCTTTTAGGTAGTCTTCTATTGTAGAGTATTTTGCTGCAACATCTGCCCCCAAAACCTCATGGAATCTGGAATTTGAGTCTTCCCAACCAAGACCGCCGCCAGCTATCTGGCTTGTACGCATATATCTTATAATTTGAAAATTAATCCTCGCTAAAAGCATTAGATTTTCCCGACCGCCTGCGTCATAAATTTTCTGGATTTTTCCCTGAATGTCTTCGCTACGCATAAAAATTCACTCAACCGAAAATAGAACCCATTCCTTCAACAGAGCTTTCTTCTGCGGATTCAAACTTATGCTTGACTTCTTCGTATTCTTTGCCTTTCAGCTCCTTGGCGCCAGCATCCAGCAGTGCTTTTTCGTGCTTTTTGAAGAAATCCTCTGAAGCTTTAATATACAAATAATTCATAGTCTTTGAAATGCCTAAACTCGCGGCATCCTGCAGCTTGTAGCCCTGGGTTTTGAATTCATTTATAATCCACTTGCCTGTCTTGGGGTCTTTTACATCATCTGCCTCAAGCACCTTCTTGACGTTTGCAATGCCCATAATTTCAAACACTTTGACTACCATTTCACTTCAAATAATCAGATTTGGTTTAAAAAGTTAATCGCTAAAATTCGTAACAATCTCTGCCTTTAGTGGTTAGTCTGTAACTGCCATTTGTTTGCATCTCAACAAGACCATTTATCTCGAGCACTTTTATAGTATTCAATACAAATAATGGTGCGTATTTTCCTTCATTTTTAAAAACTTTGGCATTTTTGAATTCCAAATCTTTTATTATGTCAATAAGAATACATCCGTCAGGGCTATCTTTTAGTATCATCCCGATTTCACTTGCGGTCTTCGCAATTCTCTCGCCCACGCCTTTTTCTTTTAACCGTTCATATAAGGTATCCATAAGAATCAATTAAATTAAAATTAAAAATTTAAACCTTGCTTATTAGGCAGGAACCACTTTTATGCTGATGAAATCCTTGCCAATTGAATTCATTGTTATTTCCAGGCCTCTGATTGTTTTTGTATCGCCTTTTTTGAAAATATATATGTCGTCACCAACCTCTATGGTTGCGGAACTGCCGCTGTTGATGGTAAATAACTGCACTTTTGGTTCTGTTGATGTAACATCTCCAAGTTTCAGCTTGTAATTCTGCTGCACTGTTGAACATATTCCATCTGCACAGCCGAACTCGCAGGTCTTTGTAACTGCCTCTTTGCAGCTGTCGCTATTTGTGTCGCTGCACTCTATTAATGTGGTATCATCCTTGCATGCGGTTGCGGTGCATGCATCCGCACATCTTGCTTCCGCTGAGAAATAATTGATTTTCCATTCTGTTCCTTCCTTTACTATAGGAACAGTTATGTAATCAGACTTGTTATTTATTGAAAAAATCACATAACCCGTCGTGCCTTTGGCAGAAATACTTTCAAGGCTAAAGGTTGCATTGCCGAACTTCTTCTCAAGATTTGATGCAAAAACCTCTGCAGACACGGTTTTTGTTACGCTTGATGCAAGGGAATTAAAAACACTCGTATAGTTCTTTTCGTTCATATTTTTAACAAAACCATTGGCTAGGCTTTCAGCGCCCTTTGGCGAAGCACCCGTTATGGAAAATCCGGTTAGCATGTCTCCGGGCATATTATTAAAAATCAATTTTCCCCCGAAATATACGCCCATCGCGATAACAACCACAACAGCTACAACAACAAGTTTTCCAAGCCAATTAAGTTTCCTTGCCATGCCTAAGTAAATAATACCAGATATATAAAATTTGCTGAAAAAGCATAAAAATCTGCCTCTGGCAGATATATCCTGCTCAGGCTCGGTTTACGGTATGGGTTAACATTTTAGCTAAGCTACTTAGATCTCTTGAAATAGTCAATCCAAGGGATACTGGCAAGGACCAAAGCAGTTAATAATGAATATCCAACTGCTGCATTTTGAGAATAACCCTGGCTCAAGAAAATATTGTAAAGGGCACCTCCGGCAAATAAAAACGCAATTATGCTAGCAATTATAGTCGATTTCTTATCCATTTAAATTTAGTGTTATTTAAAGTCTATAAATTTTTCCTAATCGATTCTTAAGAGTGCCTCCGATCGGAATTGAACCGATGACCTACTGCTTTCTTGCATCTGGTACAAGGTTCGATAGTCTAAGTTGACTCCAATCGCTCTACCAGGCTGAGCTACAGAGGCTTCCATCTAAGCGGTAATTTATTGTCGAATCTTATGTAATAAAAAGGTTTTGAATCAGTATAATTAACCTTTGGTAAATTAGGCGATAAATTTAGAGTTAATAATCTTAAATAGATATTTTCTAAAAATATCTTACTTTTCTGCTTTAATTGAATTCTATTGTTTTCAACATGTCCATCTGTATCAATTAAGCCAGCGAGAAAGTGTAAAAATACTTCATTATCTTGTGCTATCTTTGGAATTTTAGGTTGTTTTTTACCTATATTCAAACCTAAATTTATAAAATACCAGAATATTGCTGCATTTTTAATCAGTAAATTATACGTAGTATTTTTCCGCATATCTTTGTATATCTTACCCGCTGCGCTAAATTTTTTAAAGAATAACTGATTTAAATAAACTAAATATTTTTCAGAATTTGCAGTTATGCCTACTATATAATAATATCCGCCACATTTGCGTTTAGATTTTATCATCGTACCATCACCAGTAATTACACCTAACAGATAAGCTATATCTTCACTAATACAAGGAATTGTAACTTTACTTCGTTTAGTTATTATTCTATTAGAAATAACTTTATGATAAATCCGATTTTCAAATAACAGTTTAGAGACCTGTTCAATCATAATAAGAACTTGTGTTATTAGTTATTAAGTTCGCTACGCACTTGTCCAGTGTCCAGTAAAAACGGCTTTTAAAGATTTAGGCTTCAGACCGTATTTCTATTTTGTTTTCTTTCAGTATATTATAATCTTTCTCAGGTATGCCATCCACCACTAAAGCGCGAACTTCAGGATTATTTCTGTAAGAATCAATATCATCTTTGTTCAAACGTTTGCCGCCATGGATTTCCACCTGAATCCCGTTATAAAAGAAGTATAAGGGGTCTTCAGTTTTCGTAGTAATACCTTTATGAAACATCTGACACGGAATATTGTAATTTTTGCCGCTGTGAATAAGAACCAGTTTTTTCAGGTGGATGCCAGGTACGCTGATATAAGCTGCTACGTCGCATGGCACTTCACCCTGGCCTTCAGGCAGCCGCGAATCAAGCGTCTTAAAATCTAAGATTACCTTCATCAAATATCAAAAAAACCTGGTTGTTTTTAAATATTTAGAAATTTGAGAACAATCATGCCGCCTTTCTTCCGGGGCCTTTCTTTATCCATTGCTCAAGAACTATTTTCTGGCTGCAGTGCTCGCAGTCAAAAATAAATGCATTCTTCCGCTTGCTTTTGCCAGTTTTCTCATTTTTAACCGAGACCTTCTGCCTTTCAAATTCAACCTGCTTTTCCCCTGATTTTCCACAATGCGGGCAGACATATTCTAAATTTGTTAGTTCCTCGCCAGCAAAGCGCCATAACATTACCTTGCCTTTATCTCCCAAAGTGCGTTTGGTAAAGTAAGCAAGTTTATCATTTGCGCCTGGTTTTCTTAATGCCATGTTTTCAGAACAAAATTTCGGTTTAAAAACCTAATTAATTATATCAAACCAGTTCTATACCATTTTGTTTCAAGATATCTTCAAATTCATTGCTAAGCAGAAAATCCAGGTCTCTCTGCCTGTCTTTGGTCAGGCTGTCCGGATATTCTGTACCAGGATAATAAAATCCTGGGTGCATCATCAGCTCATTCAATCCTTCTTTCGCATTCGCAAGCAGTTTAGCAGGCTCTTCCCGCAGACTATCAAGAAAATAATCACATGTCCTTATGCCTAACCTTTTTAGCACATTTATGTATTCTCCGCGCCCTCGCACATATATGTCATTTTCTCTTGCAAATTCAATAACACAGCTAAAAACGTCCTTATCCTCCAGATGAACGTTATAGTGACCATCTATGTGCATTGGTTTAAATCCGAAATTATATTTAAATTTTTGAATTTGATCGAGAACTTTTTTTCTTTTGACAGGCGATAAATAGTTATTCCATGTTTCTCTTTTGCCTAAATCAATATGCAATCCCAACCCTACGCGCGCTTTTTTCAGGAATCTTATTTCTGAAGGAAATATGTGTCCATTTATCATCACGCTGACTGCACTAATTCTTTTCGCCATGACAGCTTTATGGATTCCATGATTGATATCCGGATGCGTCCCAAAGTCATCCGCTTTCACAATAAGCTGCTTCACGCTCGCTGCCGCAATTGACTGCTTTACCATTTTCTTTTAGTGAAATGCAGGAGAGAGGATTCGAACCTCCGAAGGCACTAAGCCATAAGCTTCTGAAGCTTACACGTTTGACCGCTTCGCTACTCCTGCGCATAACTGCAGGGGAGAGGATTTGAACCTCTGAAGGCACTAAGCCAAAGGATTTCTTCTTACAAACTTAAGTCCTTCCCCTTAGACCGCTTGGGTACCCCTGCGCTGCTCCCGACGAGATTTTCAGTCTTTTTGAACTCGTGTCCAGGGATCGAGAATCCCTTATCCTTAACCGGGCTAGACTACGGGAGCCTTATAGATGATTTATTATTTAGTTTAAAAAGATTAGCGCTAAATTATATTGTTACCTTAATGGGTGCTTTCTAAATAATCTAAACACAACATTTAAATACTAACCATTCATTATTTATATTAATTAAAAATAACTATTACTAAGTAAAATGAAAAAAGAGGCAAAGGTTAAGAAGTTTCTATTGGAAATTCCAGAAGAAATCTGGAATAAATGGAAAGATACAGTTCCTCGTTCTATTTCACTAAATAAAGCACTAATTGAATTACTTAAAAAAGAAGGAGATAAAAAATGATAAAAATATTCAGCTTAAATAGGGCTTCGTCTCCAGCTGGGGGTACATAGTGCTGGCGATGGAAGAAATGAAAAATTTTATCTCTAAGTATCAAGGAAATCTAAAAAAACCATGGAAGTTATTAGTGATAACTTTTTTGTGCATCGTCATTGCTGCAATATTCCCTTCAACGGCCAATGCTTTCACAATTTGGAATAGCTCTGAAATAATAGGTCCCGCAGTGTTGCAATGGAACAGTCTGGCGATATCTGATGATGGGAAATATATTTCAGGAGTTGTTACGGGGGGCACGGTAACTGTATCGTTACCGATATATGTTTCCACAGATTACGGAGTAACATTTACAGCCAAAAATAGCAGACATTTGTGGAATGGTATTGCTATGTCCGGGAATGGTCAATATCAAACAGCTGTTGGTGGAGGTACCACTGCTTATCCTAACTATATTTATAGGTCGACTAATTATGGCGCAACATGGACTCAGGCAAGTAGTGTAAATAGTAGATGGCAAAACGTGGGGATGTCTAAAGATGGTCAATATCAAACCGTTATATCTACAAATGCAGGAATTGCGCCATTCGGAATCGCGCTTCGTTCTTCTGATTTTGGCGCAACATGGAGCGAAGTTACCGCGCTTTACAAAAGGTCGTTCGGTGGAATTGCAGTTTCTGAAACCGGGCAATACCAAATTATCTCTGATAGTCTCAAGAATGTAGAATTTTCGTCAGATTATGGCGCAACTTGGACCACAATACTGAATACAAGCAATGGGGTTGTACAAAGCGTGGCTATGTCTGCCGATGGCATGCATATGACAGCGATAGAATACCAAGGATATATTTGGATTTCTTCTGACAGAGGGACAAGTTGGAGCACAATAGCCGGCGACAAACAAAGGTGGCGTAGCGTAAAGATGTCCAGCGATGGTAAATTTCAAACTGCGGTAGCTACTGGTAATAATATTACCACGCCACCCTGGCCTTACTATATGGGAGTATCCGAGGATTATGGGCAGACATGGACTTCTGTAATGCCTTTAGGCGTTCAGTGGACTGCTAATGCTATGTCTGCTGATGGTACTCAACAGCTTGTGGCTAGTTATGTTTCTGGAACTAAAAGTAGGATTTACAAATCAGTTGCAACTACCCTTAATCCCGACAAAGCAATCACCGCCTTCACTATTCCAGACCAAGTAGGCGCAACAACAATCAACGAAAGTGTTCATGCTATTGAATTAATCGTACCTTATGGCACCAATGTTAATGCTCTTATCCCAACAATCACAATTACCGGAGCTTCGGTTAGTCCAGCTTCCTTAGTAACTCAAGATTTCACTAGTCCGGTAACCTATACTGTCACTGCTACTGATACTACAACCCAAAATTATATTGTCACAGTAGCTGTTGCTCTTAATCCCACCAAGGCTATCACTGCCTTCACTATTCCAGGTCAAGTAGGTGAAACAACAATCAACGAAAGCGCTCACACGATTGCCCTAACTATGCCCTATGGCACTGATGTCACTGCTCTTGTTCCAACGATCACAATTACCGGAACCTCAGTTAGCCCATTAAGCGGGGTGGCTCATGATTTCACCAGTCCGGCCCCCTATACTGCCACTGCCGAGGATGCTTCAACCCAAAATTATATTGTCACAGTAGCTGTTGCTCTTAATCCCGCCAAGGCTATCACCGCCTTTACCATTCCAGGTCAAGTAGGTAAAACAACAATCAACAGATGTGTTCATACTATTAAATTAATTGTGCCTTATGGCACCAATGTTAATGCTCTTATCCCAACAATCACAATTACCGGAGCTTCGGTTAGTCCAACTAGCGGTGCTGCCTACAATTTCACAACCCCACAAACCTATACTGTCACTGCTGCTGATACTACAACCCAAGCCCATACTGCGACAGTAACGATTTTAACTGCAACTCAAACAGCTCCAGATACTAATGGTTCATCCACAGTTAACAGTACAACTCCTCAAGTTGTGATTTTAGACCCAACTCAAGCAGTAACAGTTACAATTGAAAACGAAACAATAAATGCGTCAATCGATGTTAGCCCTCTTGTTAGCAATGAAACAGGAACAATCCCCCAAATTACTATTAATTCAAGTATTGCTAATATAAATATTCCAGCTATGAATATTACTTGTGCTAATTCTTCTTGGGGTGAATTGATTGTTGCACCAAGTACCTTCACTGTTCCAAATACTGCTACAGAAACAATGACAACAAGCACGGCCATTGAAATTGGATTTGCCGATGCTAAATTATTTTGCCTTTTTGATAACGTAGTTAGAATATTATTACCTGACCAGAAAGATAAAAGAGTAGGCTATTCCCAAACAGGAACATTTACTGAAATTACTACTATTTGTGGAGAAGACAACCAAACAACAGTTGATATTGCTTTGGATGTAGATAAGGATTGTAAAATAATTGTCGGTAATGATTTAGTAGTTTGGACAAAACACTTTACTACTTTTGCTACATTTAGTTCTGCTTCAGTTAGTTCTACTCCGGTTAGTTCAGTTGGAGGCAGCAGTGGTGTTAGCGGATGTGTTCTAGGATATAAACTTGAAAATGGAAAATGTGTAAAAATTAAAGTAGAAAATCAAACTGAGAATAAAACTCAGAGCCCATCACAATTATTTGACATAAAACTTGAATTAGCCAGTGCAACAATTAATAATACAAATGAATTATCTGCTGTAATTACGTTTGCAAGTTTTGGAACTGTTCCTACATTTGTTGATTTAGCTTATAGTATTTTAAATTCATCTGGAAAAGAAGTTTATAATGAAAAAGGAAATGTTACTGTAACTACAGAGCAGATTGTAAGAAAGAATTTTGAAAGTTTGAACTTGCCTGATGGAAAATATACTTTAGTTTTAACAACAGTTTATGGTGATAATGTTAAAGGTGAGTTTGGGCAGGAGTTTTCAGTTGGGAAAGCAGGAGTCTTGCAATATAATACCCAAAATAATTGTTTATTTATGATTATTAGCGGGATAATTATTGCATTATTAATAATGAGACAATATATTGAGAAAAATTCAACATAAAAGATTTTTATAATCAATAAGACGATTATGTATAAATTGTTCGGAATATTCGTTCTGTAATATACCCCTTTGAAAAGCGGGCCCACGAGGATTTGAAGCGGGCGCTGAAGGATTTGAACCCTCGACCTAACGGTCCGAAGCCGTTCGCTTAGGACTGAGTTTTGGTATCAAAACCCATCTATCCAAACTGAGCTAAGCGCCCGTCTGGAGAGTATCTAGTTTGCCTTTTAAAATATTAGTCCTCTGCTCCAGCGTTGTTTTGGGAGGACAATAGCCTAACTTCTTCCAAACAAGGTATCTGGAGTATTTACCATAATTAGCAAAACCCACCCGCGTAATCCATTTTTCCAGTTATCCAAATTTTATATTTCATGTGCTCTTCGATACGTTTTGGCTTATATTTTTGAACATAATGCCTAAAATTAAGATTACGAAGTAAACTAGATACATCTTTGCACAATTTCTCTGAGATTGTTGTCAGAATTATTCTAGGGTAATAGTTTTTCTCCCGTTTGAATTTTGAGTATTTGCCATTAAATTTTCTATCAAATGTTAAGCACCCGTCAGTATCTGCAAGTCCGCGTAAAAACTTAGCTTTAACACTTAGGTTACGCGAGAGCAAAATACATTTTGGGACTTTAACAATATCGCCTTTTCTGCCATAAGGAAAGCCAAATTTATGAAAGAGCTCAATTATTTCCTTTTGCCGCACAACAAATCCATAAGTATTACGACTTGGAAAATATCTGCAAATTGGTTCGATTCCAAACTCTTTTAAAAATAGTTTGGCAACGTGCTTATCGTAATATTCCTTATCTTCAACATGGCCGCTAATATCCAGTTCCCTTCTTTTGCCATCGTTTCTCAGATAACCGTCTCCTGCGTGAATACCAAAGATCTCAGCTAGCTCTGCACTTACCACTCTATTAAAATTCATGGAGATTTAAAAGAGGTTACGGGCACTTGTCCTATGTCCAGTAAAAAGATTGGTTAAGGCAAATTACCTTCGAATATATACTCAATTAAATAAAACCTTAAATAAAACTAAAGGAAGGGCATACAGATGTTAGCAGGCGCGGAAACTGCTGTAAAAACTACAGTAGAAACAGAACCGGAAAAACGAATAAATATCGTTGATTTCAGAGCTAGAACAGACAGAATTGTTTACATATTAAAGTATGAAAATCAAGGATATGCCATTATTAACAATAACGTTCATATGAATGAATCTGCTGACAATATTTTACCAGGACAGGGCGATAGAGACATTTTAGTTGCAAGATTAATAACAAATGATTGGGAAGAGTGTCTCAAAAAGGGATTAGATATGGAACTTGATGGTTTTGAGCATTCAACCCACATCAGTAATTGTTACTTGGGTTTAGTTTTTGTTAGAGGAACAATACAAACAAATAATACCTCTTATACGACCAGAGGTGTTAGGCCAAAAAAAGATAAAGTTGAACTGTCGGAAATGCGCAAATTACTTCACCCCGAAATATTAAATTCGCTTGAGCATTTTCTAGTGCCTAAAAGCGTTGCTGATGAAATTAGGCTTATCTGTGGCGCAAACGTCGCTGCTAACAAAAAATTGTACAAAAGATAAAGAAATCAGGGCGTTAAACGTTCCATAGTCCTTGGGAACGGGATAGCATCCTTTATTGACTCCAGCCCGCAAATCCACTGAACTATCCTGTCAACGCCCATGCCAAAGCCTGCATGCGGAACTGCACCAAACCTGCGGGTGTCAAAATACCATTCGTAATCCTTAGTGTCCTCACCTTTTGCTTTCAGGGATTTTTTCATGTCATCAATATCCAAATCCCTTTCGGAACCGCCAATGACTTCAAAACCTGTTCCCGGCACTAAAACATCCAAACATCTGGCTACTTTCTTGTCTTTAGAATCTCTTGGTTTATAGAAAGCCATTGCTTCTTTTGGATAATGCGTAACAATTACAGGCTTTTCATAATGAGTTGTGAGCTGCTTTTCCTCAGGCGTTCGCAAGTCCTTTCCCCAGGAAACTTTCATGCCGTCTTTTGCAAGAATTTTCAGCGCTTCAGTATATGTGACTCGCGGGAAAGGCGGTTTTATTTTCTCAAACTGTGCCGGCTCTCGTCCCAATGCTTTCAGCTCTTTTGCACAGTCCTTTGCAACCTTCTGGCAGATGTATGAAATCAGTTCCTCGCAGACTTTTGCCAAGCCGTCCAAGTCCATCCACGCAGCTTCCATTTCCCCGTGCCAGTATTCTGTCAGATGTCTTGCAGTTTTTGATTTCTCTGCCCTGAAACTCGGGGCAATTGTAAATATCTTTTCCAGCACAGGCAGTAAAGCCTCGGCATAGAACTGCCATGTCTGTGCTAATCTGACTTTCTTGCCGAAATAATCAACTTCAAATAATTCCAGTCCCGACTCTGATGTTTTTGTAAAGAACGGTGCGTGAGTTTCAAAATATCCTTTTTGCAGGAAAAACTCCCTGAAAGCCGTAAAAACAGCGCTTCTGATTTTAAACACATGCTGTAATTTCTGGCTTCTAACCGAAAGATGCCTTATATCAAGCAGAAATTCGTCAGAAACATCCTTTGCTATCGGGAACCTCTCTGCCAAACCAATGATTTTCAAATCACTTACCTGTAATTCAAAGCCTGTCGGAGCCCTTTGGTCTTCCTTTACCTTTCCAATCAGCTCGCATGAACTCTCAATTGTGATTTTTTCAGCATCTTTCCAGGCTTTTGAATCCTTTTTGACAACTGCCTGAATTATATCTGAACTGTCCCTTATAGTCAGGAATACTATTTCTTTCTGGTCACGCTTGCGGTAAACCCAGCCTCTTATGGAAACAGCTTTTCCCTCTAGCTTGCGGTCTAAAACCTCACTAATTTGTTTAAACTCCATGTTCTTGCACCTCTTTTAATGTTCTTAAAATTAGCGCCCAAGAAAGGAATCGAACCTTTGACCTTCCGCTTACCGACGCAGTCGGTTCCGCAAAAGGAACTTTTTGCGTTAACAGGCGGACGCTCCACCGCTGAGCTACTTGGGCATGTTTAGGATGGCTAAAGCTGTCAAAAACGTCAAAAAACACTCTAAAGCTGTCTAGAAATTGGGTTCTAACAATTCCGGCTAATCACTTTGATTGCCATAAAAGTACTAGGGGTTTCAAGTATATAAAGCTTCCTAAATTGTATACTTGAGTAAACAATTATTTCTTAAAGTTGTACTAGCACACCTACGGTTTCGATTATTTTTTTATATGTGTTCCTTATCGTCGTCGTGCCTATTTGTGCAACCTCTGCTATATTAGCTTGTGTGCGGCGTTCGTTGCATAGGATAGAAGCTATATAAATTGCTGAAGCAGCAAAAATATGCGGTTTAATGTTGCCGAGTTTGTGTTCTAAACTTTTATCACAAACCTCTTGTGCTTTTGATATGACATCTTGAGATAAATTTAATTCGTTGCAATATTTTTGTATGAGCGTATATGGCGCCGAAGCCGAAGATTCATTTTCCATAAGTTTGCCGTAGTGTTAAGTTTTTTAAGTGTGATTATATTTACTCGAGTAAACACTTCTGTCCGCATTTATTGCACTCTGGGTCGGTTTTGCGTATTTCTTCGCACAATCTTCTGTACACACTTGTTATTGTTATGCCAGCTACTCTAGTTTCGTTAGACAGTCTCCCTTCCGAAATTCTAGAGCTCAAATATATTGCTGCCACCGCAACATTTGACGGTGCCAGGCGTCCGCATAGTTCTCCTGCTGCAGAGACTATGTCCTTTGCCCTGGCTTCAGCTTCACTAGGTACCTTCATAATACTGCAGTATCTTGATACATATGCCTGCGGGGTAGGTTGTTTCGTCTGAATATTGAGACTTCGTTTCAGAAATCTGTAATTTAGATTAAATTCAGTTTTACGGATGCCAAAATGCTCGTGAACTTCGCTGTCCCTTAAAGGATAACCTAATTCCCTGGAAGCAAGGCTTACGGAAACTGCTGCAAGCGTCGCCAGCGCGCGGCCCTGCGTAAGATTTTGTTGTTTAGCTCTTCCAATAATATTATACGCCTCATCCTTTACAGTTCGCGGCAGACCAAGAGTTGAAATCGCGCTGTCAATTTTACTTAGTAAATCGGGATTTTCGGGACTTCTCTTATATCCTAATGTCTCTTTATCCTGTATTCCCTGGAGTCGTTTCAATACTGGTTTTCTATCCTGAGAAACACCTTTCCAGTCTTCAGGGCCAACGCCGTCAATAACCGAACCTAAATCTGAGTTTTTTGGTTTTTGAGAATCTGCACCTGCCGGCCTGTCAATGACGAGTCCGCATTCACTGCAGACATATTCTCTTCCGTCTTGTACAACCTTGCCTTTGCATTCAGGACATTCCATATTTCGCCCTGTGGTGAGGTTTTTTAAACGTAATTGTTGCATATGCTAGAGTAAACAATGGAAAAGAAGTTTAAGGATAAAATTGGGCAATCTGTTAAGTGGTTAGTATCTTTTATAATTTTAATTTTTGTATGGATTTCAATTCACAATCTTATACATATAAACCCGTATGTGATGGGTTTAATTCTTATTATTTTCTTTATTTTGATATACTTTATTTATAGAAAATGGAAAAAGTAAAAAATATTTTAGCACAGGGAGCAGAAGCAAAAATCTACCGCTCTGGAGATAAGGTCATCAAGGAAAGGATTTCAAAATCTTACCGCATTCCTGAGATAGACTCAAAACTCAGAAAGGAAAGGACAAGGGCAGAAGCAAGGCTTATTCGTGCTTTGGAAAGAGCAGGCGTTCCGGTCCCTGCAGTTTTGAAAGAAGACGACAAAAGCATGATTCTGGAATTGGAATTTATTGATGGTGAAAAAGTAAGAGACTACTTGGACAAAACTTCTGATACTGAAATTTGCAAACAGATTGGCGAATTAACAGAAAAGATGCACTCTGCCGGAATTGTTCATGGCGATTTAACGACATCTAATTTAATTCTGAAAGGAAAAAAAGTATATTTGATTGACTTGGGGCTTGGAGATTTTTCTGCAAGAGTTGAAGACAAAGCAGTTGATTTGCACCTATTCAAGGAATGTTTGGTTTCAAAGCATCACGAGATATGGGAACCCTGTTGGCAAGCTTTTCTTGAGGGATACAAAAACAAATCAGTTACTGACAGACTGAAAGTTGTTGAGACTCGTGGCCGTTATAAGAAAATTCCGATTTAAGCTATGGTTTTGTTTACGGCTTTTTTAATTGAGGAATCCGAAACCTTATCCAAAATAGTATAGCGCTCTGGCCTGAATTTTCGCGCTTCAATAAATGCTTCAATAACCTGCTCAGGTTCCAGATGTATTTCACCTGCAGAAGCCGGTGCGCCTATCTTTCTTAATGACCTTTTTATTTTTTCCCAACTCAAACTAAACATAAAACTCCTTTTTATTTGCCGCAAGCTCAGTTTGCTTGCCTGCAGATATGCTGTCACAATGGAGCCAACACCAACCTGTTCGCCATGCATGGCGCCGGTTTTATAATCCCTATCCAAAACATGGCTAAATTTATGCTCTGCGCCCGAGCAGGGCTGGGAACTGCCTATTACAGACATGAGCATGCCGCTGCCTATGTGGCTTAATATAATGGTGTCTACAATATCTTTTATTGACGCATCTGGCATATCGTCTATTTTCTTAACTAAAAATTGTACCGCACCGCTGGCAATAAGATACGCATGTTTCGAATAATTGGTTTCATCTTTCCCAAATTTTTTGCTTGCAAGGCGCCAGTCCTCCACAGCAACAAAATTTGAAATTGCTTCGCCCACGCCAGCTATGTTTAAGCGCGAAGGTGCAGTTTGAATAATATCTGTATCAACAATTAATGCTATAGGCATCACTGTATGTTTGGACTGTCTTTCACCGTTTTCGTCTATAACGCTGGCTATGTTTGATGCAATCCCATCATGAGAAACGGATGTTGGAACAGATATCATCTGACAATTATATTTTTCAGCTACGAGTTTGGCGAGGTCAAGCTTGCTGCCGCCGCCAACACCTATTATGCAAGCCGGATTTTTGTTTTGACTGCAAACTTCATCCACGTAAGTCAGCGAGACTGTGCCATTAACTTTCGCCTTAACAACCTGCACTTCAAAATTTTTGTCAACAAGCAATTCTTCAAGCTGCTTACCAGCAACAGAGTATGTTTTTTCTCCAGTTATAATAACTGGGTTGCGCCACTTATACTCCGTACATATATCTAAAACAGAAGGTAAAACACCAAAACCAAACCTATGATCTCTGATAAGTGAGAATTGCCGTGGACGAATGTAAGAGTCTTTCTTAGAGTCTTTCTCCATGCAATCGCGTACACAAAAAGCCTTTTAAAGCAAATCCCTAAGGCTTATGACAGGATAAGTCAGTTACGACTTGCTTATACCGGTATTAGATTCTGGTATTAGTAAGTCAAATTTCAAACATGGCAAGAATACATGCAAGAAGAAGGGGGAAGGCAGGCTCAAAAAAGCCTTTATCAGAGCCCATACCAAAATGGGTTCAGTATAAAGCCGATGAAGTTGAATCATTAGTTGTAAAACTTGCAAAGCAGGGCATATCTTCAAGCCAGATTGGTTTAATACTTAGAGACAGCTACGGCGTGCCTGATGTTGAAAAAATAACCGGCAAAAAGATTTGCAGGATTCTTGAGGAAAAAAGTATGTCTCCGCAGATTCCGGAAGATATTAACAATCTTATAAAAAAGGCGATCCAGCTGAAAAAACACCTTCTGCTGCATAAGAAAGACATGCATTCAAAAAGGGGATTGCAGTTAATTACATCAAAAATAAACAGATTAATGAAATACTATAAAAATACAGGTAAGCTGCCGCAGGAATGGAAGCTTAACCTGGAGATGGGATAAATATGGCAGCAGCAAAACAGGGCATTATTCGCGGAAAAAAGAAATGGTTCACAGTTACCGCACCGGATATTTTTAAATCCAAAGAGCTTGTTGATATAACTGCATACGAGCCAAACGAACTGAAAGGAAGGCCCGTTGAAGTAAGCATGATGCAGCTCACGGGACTGCCAAAAGATGCACAGAGGAAATTAATCATAAAAATTATTGACATAAGAGGCGAAAAGGCAGTTACTGAACCATGGAGATATTATCTGATTGAAAGCTTCCTGCAGCGCTCCGGAAGAAGATACAAGGAAAAATTTATTCATGTTTTAAAGACAAAATCAAAGGACGGCAGAAAAATAATTGTTAAATGGATGGCCCTCGGTGTAAAAAAACTGCACCACCCCGTAAGGGCGGATTTACTGAAGAAAATTACTGAGTTTACAAATGCAGTTTTCCCGCAGTATAATTTCGCAGAACTTTTTATTCCGGGCACAATTGACAAGCTTGCATCTGATGTGAAAAAAGAAACAAGGAATATCTTCCCGCTGGATAAAATAATTATTTGGAAGATGAATGCTGATTAATTCTACGACGAGGGGAATCTCTTTGTATCTGGCTTTTGCTGAGCGTTCATGCTGGCTATTCTCTGGGAGATTCAATCGTAGTCGTTAGAAAATTATCTAAGCCTTAATGTTTCCAGATTTCTTGGCGCCAAAGTCTCTATTTTGAAAGTCTTATGCAGGCTTGATGCCAAATCCAGTGTTTTTGCATTCTCGCCGTGGACAATTATAACTTTGCGGGGTCTTGGCTTTACTTTTTGTATGAAGGATATTAATTCTTCACGGTCAGCATGTCCCGACAATCCATAGAGTGTGTGCAGTTCAAGCTTTATTTTCACAAGATTTTCATCAATCTGTATATCTTTTTCACCTTTCTGCACTCTGCTACCCAGGGAGCCTTCTGACTGATAACTGGTAAACACAAGCGAGTTTTTCGGATTGTCTGCCATCTCCTTAAGATACTGCACTGAAGGTCCGCCTGTAAGCATGCCTGATGTTGCCACAATTACACATGGCGGTCCATCCAGAACAAGCCTTCTTTCTTTTGAAGAGCCGACTTGCTTGAAAATAGGTGATAGGAACGGGTCCTTTCCCTCATAGAATATTTTCTCCCTTACGTCTTTATTCAAAAATCTTGGATACGCATTGTGAATTGCAGTAATATCCCAAACCATTCCGTCAATCCAGACTGGAAAATCAATTTTTTCATCTCTGGAGAATTTTTCCAGCAAAAGCATTATTTCCTGGGAACGTCCCACTCCGAGGGAAGGTATCAGGACCTTGCCTTTTCTCTGGATTGTTTCTTTTACTATTTGTATTAACTGCTTCTCGCATTCCTCTCTCGGAGGCATGTTATCTTCGGAATTGCCGTAAGTGCTTTCCATCATGACTGTCTCAAGTCTCGGGAAAACCAATGTGCATCCGTCAAAAAGCATTGAATTCTTTACCTTGAAATCGCCTGTGTACATGAAGTTATGCCAGCCGTCGCCGATGTGGCAGTGCACAAATGAAGAACCAAGGATATGTCCTGCATTGTACAATGTGATTCTGACATCAGGAGTTATATCAGTAACTTCGCTATACTCAAGAGTGATGCAGTGCTTAATCATTTCCTTTATGTCTGTGCTTGAATACAGGGGCTGTTTTAATCCAGCCTGTGCAACATCAATGTAATCTAATGCTAAAAGAGCCATCGCATCTCTGGTTGCCTCAGTACAATAAACCGGCCCGTCATAACCCATCTTAAACAGGTAAGGAAGGAATCCTGAATGGTCCAAGTGCGCATGTGAAATTATTATTGCATCAAGGTCCTCAATATGAAACTCAGGAACATTTACATAAGGAAACTGGTATTTTCCCTGTGCCGCTACGTTAATTCCGCAGTCCAGAAGGATTTTTGATTCCGGCGTCTGCAGTAAAAAGCATGAACGTCCTACCTGCCTGCCTGCACCAAGAATTGTAACGCGCGCCCACATCTCTTCATCCGGAGATGTTTTTCTCAGTTCGTAGATTCTTTTTCCCACAGAATCCAAGAATTTTCTCCTGTATTCAGAGTCTGTATACAGGACATTTCTGATATTTGTTGTGATTTTTGACGGAATAACTGAATCCCGCCTGACAACAGGCGTCCAGAATGTTTCTTCTTTTATCCTTTTCAGGTTCTCGCCGTCCCTGCCTATTGCAACGCCGGGTTTTTTTGCTTCAATTGTAATTATACTTCTCGCAGGCTCAAACAAAATCTGTGTAACATTAGCATCTTCAGGAATCTGCTTTTCAACAAATGCCCTTGCTTTTTCCGCGTCAACTCTTATGTGGGCATCAGCACGCAAATCAATCCTCTTTTTGAATTCATCAACAAGGGCGCGGATTATGTCCCCACCTTCCTTGAAAAAAGTCTTGTTTTTTGTGTACAGGACTATGTTTGCACCTTCATATGCTGTTGATGTTACCTGCGCATCCGAAGGCACTTTCTGGAGAATTCCGTCTATGACAACCATTTTATTCAAAAACGACCTTACACTCCTTCAAAATTTTATCTGCTATGCCCATAATGTTTTTGCAGAATTTTTCCATTCAGTATTTACTTTTTTGCAATTGACGCTACCTTTTCCTTTTCAAGTCTTTTGAAATTTCCTTTTCTGTCAATTACTATGACATCAATGCCTTCGCCTGTTGCGCAATCCCTTTTCATTGCTGCGCTTATTGCTCTTATTGCGAGCTCAATAGCCTGTTCCGTTGACATACCATCCTTGTAATTATCTTCCAGAACACCGAAAGCCATCGGGCTGCCGGAACCTGTTGAATAGTACTGCTTCTCCTTTATTATTGAGCCGCCCATGTCCAAAGAATACAATGCGGGTTCATTTCCCTCATCAAGTCCGCCCATTATGAGCTGGATATAATAAGGAATGAATGACTTGGCTTTTTCAAAAACAATATTTGCCATTAAATTTGACGCCACAGACAGTGAAGGTTCCATACCTGAATTTAATTTGTATAATTCCATCTCTGCTTTCAGGAATTTTGCCAGCATCTGTCCGTCAGATGCCGCGCCTGCTATAGTCAGTGCTATTCTTTCGGTAATTTTGAGAATTTTGTCAACATCCTTGCTTGCAATTAGATAGCCCATGCTGGCTCTTTTATCCGCAGCCATAACAACAGCATCTTTGCATATCAGGCCGACAGTTGTTGTTCCTTTTCTTTGCTGATTTTCTTCCATTTAGAATCCCTCGTATATATGAGAACATTTTAACAACAATTGTTGTCTTTAAAAATGTTTTTGTTGGATGCTAAAGCCTTCCCAAGCAAGTTACATTGTACGCCAAAACAGCTTACCCTAACATTTTTATCATTAAATTTTCCAGCAAGCACAGAATATCCCATGAATTCATCTGGCATTTTAGCTTGCATTTCTTTAAACAAAGCGTAAACTTGTTTTGGAACTATGTGGACAAAATAACTATCCATCCTATTTTCTTCTACAACTATGTAATAATCCTCTTTTACAGTTTCACCAACTTTCAAAGCAAAATCTCCGCGTTTTACTTTATCAACAGTTTCGAAAAATAGCCTTTGAAATTTTTCTTTATTGTCAAGATTCACTTGCAAAAGTTTATCCCAGATTTGCATATTAGTAGGATTTAGCTATATATACGATGTGTTTCGCAGGCTTCCCGCACATTATACACTTTCCTGACGCCTTCTCTGTTTTGCCGTAAAGAACTCCGCGAACTTTTACTGAGGTATCTGCCTGTAACCTCTCGGCACATTTGGCGCCAGCCATTTCTATTGAACAGAACGGCACTTTTACCATGCCGCGTTTTGTTTCAATTATCTTCTTGAGTTCTGCAAGATTTTTTGCACTGTTTATTGAATTTTTCAGTTCGTCTTCCGCCCTTTTCCTAATGTTCGCAAACAAACCATTCGCATACTCGCTGATTTTCTTATTCAGATTTTTTTCCGGAATGGTTTCTTTCTGGCGCGTATCTCTCCTTACTAAAGTCAGTTTTTTCTCTTTCAACTCACGGGGCCCGACTTCAATTCTTATAGGTACACCAAGCATCTCCCACTGATTATATTTCCAGCCTGCGGAATTTTCAGAATTGTCGTATTTCACTCTGTAGCCCTTTGCTTTCAGTTCCTTTTCAAGCTGTTTGCATTTCTTTTCCACGCCTGCCGATTTCTTGTCAAATAAAATCGGAATTATCGCAATCTGCACCGGCGCGATTTCAAATGGCAGTACCAGCCCGTTATTATCGCCGTGAATTCCAATCAAAGCAGCCATTATTCTGATAAGCCCGGGACCATAACAAGTTTGCCAGCCATATTCCTTCTGCTCCTTTTTATTCATGAAAGCAATGCTGTAAGTTTTTGAAAAATTCTGCCCCAAATCATGGGTTGACGCAATAGTATTTACTTTCCCGTCAACAATGGTTTCAGCGCCGTAAGTATCAACAGCGCCCGCAAATTTATCCCACTGCGGCCTGCGCACAAAAATAAACGGCAGTCCGAGTTTTTTGTGCATAACGTTTTCGGAATAATTCATATCTGCTTTTATCTGCTTCAAAGCCTCTTCATGTTTTGCAAAAATATCATGGGCTTCAAAGAAATTAAATTCCCTGCCCCTTAAGAACGGCCTTGTTGTAGGTTCAAACCTGAATACCGAAATTCTTGATTGATATCTCTTGAAAGGAAGCTGATTCCAGCTTCTCAGCCATAAAGAGTACATTGGGTATATTTGTGATTCTCCTGTCGGCCGCAAATAGAATTTTTCATCAAGTTTCCTGCTGCCGCCTTCAGTAACCCAGTATAATTCCGGGGCAAAACCTTTGACATGCTCCTTTTCCTTTTTTATGTAGGTTTCAGGCACAATTGTGGGGAAAAGCATTGGTTCATGCCCGTCAGTTTCAACCTCAGATTCAAGCATCCCTTCAAAAGCCCTTATTATTTTGACTGCCCAAGGCATCTCAACTACGGCTCCTTGAATGCCATATCTGATGTCTGCAAGATGCGCTCCGGCTTCAGAAACCAGTTCAGTATACCACTCAGAGAAGTTTTTTTCCTTGCGGTTCTTTAAGGCCATGTATATACTGCTCAAAATAAACCTATATAAATTTAATTTAGCAGGCAGATTCATGCTAAAGATAGCTGTTTTGTCAGATAGTCACCTTGGCTTCGGCTCTGACACAGAAAGGGCTGAAGATGCATTCAATGGTTTTGAGCTTGCCCTGAAAACAGCGCTTAAGGAAGAGCCGCAGCCGCAGATTATACTTCTTGCGGGCGATATTTTCCATGAAAAAATACCAAGACAGGAAACCCTTGGGAAGGCGATAGAACTTTTCACAAAAATCAATAAATCAATGAAAACCAAACCGCAGATTCTGAAAAGAGTAAGGAACGGAAAGGAAGAAGTTGTCAGAGAATTCATACCGCCGATTATTGCAATCTGGGGAACCCATGAGAAGAGGCATCCGGACAGCACAAATCCCGTCCAGATTCTGGACAAGGCAGGGCTCATTTATTGTTTACACGGGGAATCAATACTTGTTGAATGCGGCTATGACAGAATAGGCATCCACGGGATTTCAGGCATTCCCGATGCATACGTAACAGACGCATTGAAATCATGGAATCCAAAGCATTTTCCTGAATGCCAGAACATCCTGCTCATACATCAAAACTTCCGCGAGTTAATGCCCCAAGTAGAACACGGGCTTGAGTTTTCAGACCTGCCGAAAGACTTCATAACATTCTGCGGGCACATCCATCATGCAGAGCAGTTCACGCATCCTGTTTCAAAAAAGCCTATTATCTTTACGGGTTCAACTGTTTCCACACAACTGCAGAAAACAGAAGCTGAAAAATCAAAGGGATTTTATGTTATTGAATTCGGCAGGGAACGATATGATATCAGATTTGTTCCGATAAGAACCAGGCCATTTTATTATGAAAACCTGTCTGTAAATTACAAAAAGCCTGTTGAGATTCTGCACGAAATAGACAATGTTATCGGGAAAATAGAAAAAAACCATTTCTTTGTTGAAAATGAAAAGCCAATAATCCGGATAAAACTTGACGGCAAGCTTGCAGAAGGCTTCCGGACAGAGGATTTGAATTTAAGTCCTGTAATGAAAGACTACGAACAGAAATTCATTCTTTCAATTGATAAATCAGAGCTGATATCATCAAATGCTGAACAGCATTCCGCGCTTCTTGCCCAAATCAGGGATAATAAACTCTCAATTGATGAAATCGGCATTGACATTTTGGGGAAAAATCTCAATTTGTACGTTGACCCTGAAAAGCTCAGCATGATTTTCCATCATCTTGCGGAAGAAGAATTAGAATTAGCTGAAAATATTATTGAGGGCAAGTATGAGCCAAAGCAGAAGATTCTGGAATATGTTTCGCAGGATATTGTTGAACCTGTAGCCGCAACTGATACTGAAAAATCATTAGGGAATCCGCAGGAGTCCCAAACATCGCAGCCGGAAATACAGCAACCACAACCAATAGAGACCCAAGCCGAACAAAGTTCGGCTGGGCACAGCCGAAATCTTATTTCGGCTAGTGTTCAACCCAGTTCAGTTAGTCAACCGCCAGTTATTCAGCCACAGCCTCAAGTGCAGAAAAAAGCTCCTGACCCTACAACATTACATCTTGCAGAAACAGGCTTGTCAATGCTTGGAACTGCAGGAAAACCATCAAAGTCATCATCCGCGCCGGTCAGAACTGCACAAATTCAGCAAGCACCTGCAAGAAAGTCTGCTCCGGACCCTACAACTTTGCATCTTGCAGAATCAGGATTATCAATGCTGGGCAGCGGCAGCGGAAAATCCGCAGGCAAATCTGTGGGCTTCAAAATACCTGCTCCTGCACAGGCAAAAAATCCAAATGTTGTTCTGACGCAGGGCGGAAAAACCTCATCAGTAGATGCATCAGTCGGATTGTCCATGCTCGCATCATCCGACAAAAAAGAAAAGCCGGTCATCAGGGTTAAGGAAACTCTGGGCGGGCAGACTGTCTCCAAGATAGCTGGACAGCCGCATGCAAAACCCCTTACACAGGCTCCTACGCTGAGAAGATGGAAAATGGATGAGGAAGAAGAAATCATCAAAATCAAGAAAGACGGCTTTGACTTGAAAAAGTGGCTTAACAAGGACAGATGAAATGATACGCAAAATTAAACTGCAGAATTGGAAATCCCATAACGAATCAGAATATTCCTTCACTAACGGCACCAATATTATTGTTGGAAACATGGGTGCCGGCAAATCATCAGTGCTGCAGGCAATTTCCTATGCCCTGTTTGGCACATTTTCAGAATTAAAGAACAGAGACTTGAAAATAGCAGATATTGTAAACAGGAATTCGGCATTAAAAAACGCTTCAGTTGACTTGGAAATTGATGCTGGAAAAGAGATTTTGGATATAAAGAGGACAATTGAAGATGGAATCTCAAAGGAAGCTGTCATTCACGCAAAAGATGGCAGGCTTGTTGCCGGCACAAATCCCGCACAGGTTAATGCATACCTAAAAGACGTGCTGAAGCTTGATGAGGATGTTTTTTTGCGCACGGTTTATGCAAAACAGAATGAGATTGACTTATTTCTGCAATTAAGGCCGACTGAACGCAAGATGAGACTTGATGAACTGATGTCAATTGACAAGTTTGAAACCGCAAGAAAAAACTGTGTCAAGCTGATTAACCAGCTCGGCACCAAAAAAGAATCGCAGGAAGATTTTGTCCGCGATTTCAGAATTGAAGATGTTGAACAGGAAATATGCGGGCTGAAAAATGATTGCGCGCAGTTCCTGAAAGACAAGGACGATATGTCCGCAAAAATTTCCGAAGTTGACACCGAGAAAAACGGGCTGGATTCAAAAATAAAAACCCTGAGGAAAAACATTGAAGAGTTCAGGATGCTTGAGGAGCGGAAAAGGAATCTTGAACAGCAGCTCTCCGAATTGAAAGAGAAGTTTGGCTCCATAAATGTTGATGAAGACATGCAGTCTGTCGGCTTCAAATTAAGGGAAATAAAAACAAAAATTTCCGAAATTCAGAGGTCAAAGTCAAATCTGAAGGAAGACATAGAGAAACACCAGAAAAATGCGCTTGGGCTCGAAAAACGGCTTGGGGTGCTGGAGCACAAGTCCGCTGAGTTATCTGAGGCACTGAATGAGATTACAAAACTCCGCTCTGATTTGAATGCACTTGAAAAGGAAGGCGACCTCGCCTCTCTTGAGGGCAAATCAGGTGATGTTGCGGAACGTTTGAGAAAAACGCTGGATGAAAAGTCCCAGTTCTTCGGCGAAATTTCTGTTCTGAAAAAAACCTTGTCCGAACTGGAGGCAACAGGCAATGTATGCCCTGTATGTTCATCTGAAATAACTGCGGAAAAGAAATCCGACTTGATTCAGCAGAGAAACAGCAGGATATCTGAATTGAACGAGAAAATCAGGCTTCTGCAGGATGCTGCAGGCAATTTTGAGAAGGACCTGGAGAAATTAAAGACTCTTTATGAAAATCAGAAGGACATTACGAAAAGGATTGAGCGCATTGAAGAGCTGCTGCGTGAGGAGAGGGAGATTGCCATACAGCTTTCCGAGGCAAAGGGCAAGAAGGAGACATTTGCTGAAATCATAGCACAAATGCAGCAGAGGCTTGATGATTTTGATTTGGAAATCCAGACTTTTGATGCTGAGTTAACACAGCTTACTGAAAAGAAACATCTCTGCGAGTTAAAGGAAAAGGAAACTGATATTGCTGATGAACTTGCAGCAATCGGAAAGTCGCTAGTGGAAAAAACATTTGCACCTGAAGAGCTTGGCGAGCTTGAACTGAAATATGAGAATGCGATAAAGCTTGTGCAGGACTTGAAGTCAAAAATCAGCTCCTACGAATATATAGTTGAGGAAAAACACAAGCGTCTGGCGGATTTTGAGGAGAAACGCACAAAGTTCTTTGATATAAAGGACAAAATCCAAAAAATCCAGGAGAAGCGCGAATTTCTGGAGCAGTTCAAGAATGCCCTGCTTGCGGCACAGGAGACACTGAGAAAAGAGCTAATACTTGCGGTAAATGAAGTAATGGCAGAGCTTTGGACGCAATTATATCCTTATGACAAGTGGACTTCAATCAGATTGGATGCTTCAGAGGAAGATTATGTTCTGCAGTTAAAAGAGCGCGAGGGACTATGGGTTGCGGTTGCGGGATTTGCATCCGGCGGGGAAAGAATGCTTGCAAACCTCGTCCTGAGGCTGGCATTTGCCAAGGTTTTGGCGCAGGGCATGAACATACTGATTTTGGATGAGCCCACTCATAATCTGGATGACAAGGCTATCAGCACATTGGTTGAAGTTATTCAAAACAGATTGTCAGGCTTCCTAGGGCAGCTCTTCATAGTAACTCATGATGAAAAATTAGCTGAAGCAGGGGACAATATTATTAGAATACACTAAGTTTTGGAAAAATTGCAATACTTTATTTTTTTGCAGGCAATGTTGCAAGATACAGTGAACGTTCCAGAGAGTAGTTCATCACTATCTTACTTATTTCTGTGCCTTGTTGCTCGCATTCCGCCAGTGTGCAACCTCTTCTTCGTAAGTCTTGCATCAAACCTCTTATTTCATGCAATGCATTATACAAAACAAATCCTGCGTCATATATTAAATTTGAATGCGGATTATTTCTGCTGCCATTTGTTGTTTTGCTTAAATCAACTCTGAATTTTTTAAGATTTAATTCATTTACATTGAATTTCAATGTCATGCCTGTTTGCTTATTAACATACCAGATAGAGTCCATCTTATTGGAAAACGGCAAGACGAGCTCTGCTCTGCCATAATCCAAATGAAAAACACCTTTTTCAAGCTTGCAATCCTGCAATTTCGCAGCATGAGAATACTCTTCGCTTCGTTCACATAAATCCATCAATTTTACAAAACCCAAATTGACAGTCATGCCCTGTTGTCTCAAATTAAATTCTGAAACTACGGGCTCTACACCATTCAGTTCTCTGATATGATTAAGTAAACTCTCACGCGTTACGTCTGCAGGGAAAAGGCCCATTTTAAATTAAAGATAAAAGGTATTTTTAAATGTTATCCAAAATACGATAGATTCGTGATAGCTGTTATCGCAAAACATAACACTAGTATTTATCAAAATAATAAAAAAGAAATAAAGAAAAAAGAACGATTAAACGTTCTTGATTTTTTCAGCGATCTCAGCCAGAACTTCAGCTTCCTTTGGCAGGGATATTGAAGTCCTGAATCTCTTGCTGCCATCAGGGGTGAAAAAACCCTTTGATATTGAGACGAACTCGTTTTCGCCTTCTTCAGTTTTTGCAATTTTACGCGCAATCTCAACAAATGAATTGCGCCCGAATTTTACTTCTTCCGCTTTTATTGTCTGGAATTCAACTTTAGCCATTTTAGTTCACTTTTTTCTCCAATGTTTATTTGTTTGCGAATGGCTAGAAATCAAAGCGAACATATGTTCAGGTTTTGGTTTCTAGGTGTTATGGAAAAACCATTAGTTTTTCCATTTCGAAAACTCTAGGAGTTTTCGTTATTCGCTTGCTAAAAGAGTCAATAATAAATTTAAAAGGCTTTCCCAGTATCAGCTGCAATTAATCAGCTTATCACTGCCGTCTTCATATATCATGTCTGCATGCCGCAGTATGCAGTCCAGCGTCCACGGCTCTTCTTCTATTATTCTTTTTGCTTCATCATCAAAGGCTTTTTCAATTGCTCTGTGAAGCCACGTGTTATTTTTGTCCCAATCACTATTCTTTAAAAGCCTGAGCAGGTGCCAGTGGAGCAATTCGTGAATTACAGTAATATGGCGCTCCTCCTGCGATAAATCTTTTTTAATTTTTATTTCAGCAGAATACCTAATGTCCCATTCGCGCATGTGGCGTGCAGCAGATTTCTCGGCAAGAAGCATGCCAAATCTGGCAGGCGGCAGGTGTTCTACGTAATTATCATATTTATACAAGAGTTGGAGATTGCCAAACCTGTTAAACATCATGCCTTTGACATATTTGTTTTCCTTATACAATCCGCCGTAATTACCATCTAAGCCGTCGTGGGTATAGATTATTTTAACACCCGCGCGCAGTATTCCGCATAAATATGCCCTGAGCGGGAATCTCTTAAAATCCCTCCGCAGTTCTTTGCTGGAGATATAGTTGCACCATCTTTCTTCTTTAACTTTCCGCAACCGCGTATAGTCCATTAAAAAAGAAATTCAGTTAAAAATAAAAAATGTGTGAAGAATTTACTTCTTCACGATATCTATGCACATGCCGGCTGCAACAGTTCTGCCCATATCCCTTACTGCAAACTTTGCAAGTTTCGGGTTGTCTGCCTGCTTTTCTATGCACAATGGCTGCAGCGGTTCAACAACAACTTCAGCAACATCGCCCGTCTTTATGAAGTCAGGCTTGTCCTGCAGAGTCTGTCCTGTCTTCGGGTCAATTTTCCTTTTGATTTCTTTTATCTTGCAGGAAACTTGAGCAGTGTGCACATGGAATACAGGGCAGTAGCCTGCTGTGATAACAGTCGGGTGGTTTAATATTACGACTCTTGCAGTAAACTCCTTTGCAACAGTTGGCGGGTTGTTAGGATGTCCTATGACATCTCCGCGCCTCAAGTCCTCTTTGCCTAAACCTCTGACGTTAATACCAACATTGTCTCCGGGCTCTGCCTGAGGCAGCTGCTCGTGGTGCATTTCAATTGATTTTACTTCGCCCATCTTGCCTGAAGGCATTACAATTATCTTGTCATTGACTTTCATTAAACCTGTTTCAATCCTGCCCACTGGTACAGTACCGATGCCTGTGATTGTATAAACATCCTGAACAGGCATTCTTAACGGCAGTTGGGTTGGCTTTTCCGGAGGGCTTAATGTGTCAAACGCAGCCAACAGTGTAGGGCCTTTGTACCAAGGCATGTGCGCTGAAGACTTGTCAATATCTTCTCCAAGCTGTGCAGATATCGGCACAAAATGTATTTTTGTGATATCATAACCAACGCCTTTCAGTAATTTTTCAAGTTCAGCTTTGACTTCCAAATAGCGTTTCTCTTCCCATTTTGCCATGTCCATCTTGTTTATGGCAATTATCAGCTGCGGAACGCCGAGAGTCTTTGCAAGGAATACGTGTTCCTTTGTCTGTTCCATAACTCCCTCTCCAGGGTTTGCTGAAACAACCAGCAAAGCAGCGTCTGCCTGTGATGTGCCTGTAATCATGTTCTTGATGAAATCCTTGTGCCCCGGCGCATCAATTATTGTAAAGTAATATTTGTTTGTTGGAAATTCCTGATATGACAAATCTATAGTTACACCACGTTCCTGCTCTTCCTTTGCCTTGTCCATTACAAAAGCAAATTCAAAACCTGGCTTTCCCTTTTCTATGGCAAGCTGTTTCAGCTTTTCCATTTCCTGCGTAGTGATTTTTCCAGAATTAAAGAGAATTCTTCCTACAGTTGTACTTTTACCATGGTCTACGTGACCTATAACTACAAGATTAACGTGTGGTTTTTTATCAGCCATTTAGCCACCTATGTGATTTTTAACATAATTAAATCACTTTTAAACCTTTCTGTGATTAAAAATTAAACCGCAGTGGCGAAACAACGATTATTAAATTACAATATGGTTATACTTATAAAGCTTTTTTTAATAATTAAAACATGAAACAGCGAATATTGCCGGTATCAACGTTATGGACCGCGTATGTGACAGTTCCGGGTGGCTTGTCCTGCGGGCCTGCTTTCTTCAGCGGCTGGGAAAGAGAACTCTATAAAAAACAGCAATGCGCGTTCACGCCAATCATACTTGACAATTATTTCAGCCGAACGCGGGATGCGGGCAAGCCAATCGCATCAGGGATTCCGGATATAAAAAGTATGAAATTAGAAGATTCAATAGTCCCAAAAACGCCTTCCAAAGTTGCTGAATTTCTAGAAGAATTCCCTGAAATGAATTCTGTTACTGAAATCACACCACATGCAACTGAAAAGACCATTGACGTCCGTGTAATGCCTGATACGCCCCCGAAAATATATCTTATTATTGGGACAATTGTTGCGGACAACAGCGGCTATGCAGCTAACATATTTGTCGGCGAGAATTTTATTAAATCATGCTACCCAAACAGATTTGCAAATCAAAATGAAAACCCGTTTGAGCGCGGATTAGAATCACAAAAACCGCTTTTCTAAAATTTTAATCCAAAATCGGCTTCGGCCATTCTGCAGGCAGTCCTTTTCTCTGCCTTAGTCGGTCAATTGTAATCCTTTGCAAATCTGCAGGCAGTTTCTTATAACCAACATCAATCAGTGACTGAAATCCGCGTCCTGCTGTTGCACTCTTGAGTACTGCTTCAAAACCAAACATTTCTGAAACCGGAACTTCTGCAATCAGTGCCATCCTTTCCCCGGACTGGATTGAATCAAGAAGTAGTCCGCGTCGTCCGTTGATTAATTTTGTGCCTTCGCTGAGATAATCCATAGGTACATCAATTCTTGCTGTCTGCACGGGCTCAAATAATGTAACTCCAGTCAAAAGCATTGCATTTGCCATTGCCTGCCTCATACATGGAATCATCTGCCCCGGTCCTCGGTGAATAGCATCCTCGTGCAGTTTGCAGTCCATCAGCCTGACTTTCAAACCATGGCAGGGTTCCTTTGTCATCGGGCCTGCGCTCATCATTTCCTCAAATGCTTCGTAAACCATTTCCATTATTTCCCCGATGTGTACTATACCTCGGGTTTCCTCAATCAAAATATTGCCTTTGTAAATTTCGGCAACCTGTTTTGCCTGGTCTCTGCCCATGCCTGCTTCAACAAATGCTTCAATCACTTCCTGCTTTTTCTTTTTGATTTTTATTTCAGGAATTTTCCCCTCTTTTATTGCCGTGTAAATCGGCTCTTCCAGAGGCTCGACAATAACAAATAATTTGTTGTGCCTGTTCGGGCTTTTACCCTCTGTTAATGGAGATGCTTTTGTAATAGTCTCCCTGTACACTACAACAGGCGGGCTTACAACAATTTCCAGTCCCTTCTCGCGAATCTTTCGTTCAACTTTCGCATCCAAATGAAGTTCTCCGAGCCCTGAAACCAATGTCTCCCCTGTATCAGGATTTATCTGTATTTTCAAAGTCGGGTCCTCTGCACCCAAAATTTTAAGCATTTCAATTAATTTTGGCAGGTCCTGCGGATTTTTCGGCTCAATTGCCTTTGTAACAACTGGCTCAAAAATATGCTTGATTGCCTCAAAAGGTTCTATCTCCTTGCCTAAATCAGTCAATGTCTCTCCGACAGCAATTTCATTCAATCCGACAATGCCTACAACATTTCCCGGCGTTGCTGCTGCTATAGGAATTCTTTTTGTTGCGATGAATGTGCTTAACTGCTGAACTTTTGAATCATGCCTCGCCCTTATCAGGCGCACCATCTGCCCTTCCCTCAGCGTGCCTGAAAAAATTCTTGCTGTTGAAATCATTCCTGCATGAATATCATAAACAACTTTTGTTACAACTGCTGCCAAATCCGCTTTCGGGTTGCATCCAGTCAGGTCTTTGTAAGTTTCAGATTCTTTGTCGCCTTTCCAGATTCTATCAATCCTGTATTTCTGCGCTTCCAGCGGAGAAGGTAGGTGCTTTACAACCATATCCAGAACAACAGTGTGCATCGGCGCCCTTTTTGCCAGTTCAGTGTCTTTATCCTGTGCGCACAAGTCAATTATTTCCTTGAATGTAATTTTAAATTTCTTCATTGCGGGAATTGAAATTGCCCAATTCCGTAATGCAGAACCGAATGCTACTGTGCCTTTCTCAACGGAAAATTTCCACTGCTCTGCAAACTGCGGGTCAACATGCTTCTGCACAAATGTGTTAACTTCATTTACAATTACTGATAATCGTTTTTGCAAAGCTTCCGGCGTTAATTTCAGTTCCTTTATTGCCCTGTCAACTTTATTGATAAAAAGAATTGGCTTTACTTTTTCCTGTAATGCCTGATGCAGAACTGTTTCAGTTTGAGGCATCATGCCCTCAACAGCACAAACCATTACAACAGCCCCGTCAACTGCTCTCATTGCCTGTGTCACATCAGCGCCGAAGTCAACGTGCCCTGGTGTATCCATAAGATTAATCAGATATCTTTCACCTTCATAATCGTGGGCCATTGTTACAGTCGCACCATAAATTGTCATCAAACGCTCGTGCTCCTGCTCGTCAATCCATGTGAGCATTTTTTCCCCGACAAGTTCAGAAGCCATCATGCCTGCAGCTGCAGCCAGAGAATCCGTCAAACACGTCTTGCCGTGATGAATATGCGCAACTATTCCTATATTTCTGATGTTTTTCGGATTAGACATCAGTCTCTGCACTTTTTCCGAAAATTCTGCTTCCTTGCTCGTAGCTACCATGAAAAGCACCTAAAACCGTGGTTTTAAAGTGTTACGCTAATAATATGCGGGCTTTTACAAAACTCTATAAATATTTTTTTGCTGCAATCAGGACATTTTTATATTCCATTTGGGCTACTGGCATACAATATTCCTCTATTTGCTTTGTAGTTTTAAGATTTTTAATTTCATCAGTCCAGAATTCAAGTAATTCCCTTAATGTAAGCTTCGGATTATTTAATTTAACGCCCAAATATTTAGTACGTAAATAAAGCGACTGAAAACAGCGCAATGTTTCCATCTCACCTTTAGTAACTTTTCTTATCATTTCAATCCCCTGACTTTACTTTCTTTACAGAATCAATCATTGACTGGACATATGATTTCAAATCAGATACTGCCTGCGGGTCAAATCTGTCATATTTCCATTTACCGTTTTCCCGCCTTGCATCTGCAAGAATAAGCTCCAAATCTTCCCTGACTCTTTGGATATCATATTTGATACCGTATTTTTCCTCAACTTCGTAGCTGGGGCACCACTGAGCCGCACATTTTGGTGATTTAAGTTCGGGAATTATACAGCCTTCATCATAAGCATGATAATTGCAGCCATAATGACGAGATCCGAGCTCTTTGCCCTCTTTAATTGCCTGCTCAAGTATTCTCTCCCTTGCTTCAGCTATCCTGCTATTTTGAATTTCCTCGGAGCATGGACCATAATGGCAGCATCCTTCACCCGCATTCATTTCAACACATGGTTTGCAGACTTCATCATACAGAAGCCCGAATAATTCATTCAGCATTTTTGTGCATTCGGTATAACTCTTTACAATCCTGTCATTCTTTTTTTCCCTAATTTGAGCTTGCTTTGCAAGCATCTGCATAGTTTCATTTGTGACGTCACGCATTTCAGTTGCCATCTTTTTCCTCAGCTTTCGTTTCTAAATCAGGAATTATTCCCTTTGCCAGGCATACAGGAAATTTTCCTGTTTTGCAGGCGTCTGGAAATGTCATATTGTCTGTTTTTATCCGGCCGTAAGGGCATGGTTTTAATCTTTCATAACGGCATAGAGGAAGAGGTATTCCCTTGTCGTTAATTTTAGTTCCTTCAATCAGGTATTTACACAGTGCCATTTTAATCCTCCAGCACTTTTATCTTCAGTTCAACAATAGTGCTTGGCTTCAGGTAATTCTGTATTAGTTTGGGGATTACTATGATTGCCTGCTTGCCATGCTTTGCTATCCTTTTAATTAATGTGAAGGTTTTCATTTTAGCGCCTCGTTAATGTCTTTCGTGATTGCATCTGCCAGTGCTTTGCGGTCAAAACGCCAGTCAAAGCTTGTAAGCAGTGGCGCAGTACCCCAAACATATTTTTTTCCGCTCAAGCCCGAGCTTGACGCGGGGTTTGCATAAACATAAACATAGCATTCGGGAGTTACAAACAAGTGCTGATAATCCGGATCTTTTCTTATTTCCTCGCGTATAAGAGGCATATCTCCGAATTCACCGAAATTTGAAAGCGAATATGCCCATTTCGGGTCAAGTTTTAATGTATCTGAGGAATGAATGTTATATTCGAGCGTATCAAGTATTTTTGAACCCTGCACAACCTTTTGCAGCGCATTGTATATCTTCTCATTTTTTGTAACATGCCCTGCAGGCCCGATGCCTGTTTCAACTGGAACAACTCCTTCATCCACGCCGTTTGGCGTGAATTTTCCCTTGATGCAGACAAGATATCCTTGCGTTTCTTCCTCACGCAGAGTTTTTCCTCTAAAAATATCTTCCACCCATCGGTTAAATATGAAGGTTTTCATTTTTTTACCTCGCCAAGTATTTCTTTGATTTTTTTCAGAAGATCCTCATTAGATTTCTCATTTATAGAAACATTTGATTCTGCATTAATTTTTTCTGCAGGTTTTTCAGATGGAGAAACTTTTATTTTTTTCACCTTGCGGACTTTTTTATTATCATTGCTGTATAGTCTGCATTTTGGCAATAAATTATAAATTACTATTTCAGTTCCGTATTTTACTTCCAATGGTTCAGGAGGTTCAAAATAGTCACCGCTCTGATTTCCGCAATATTCCCTGCATGTGCATACAAGCACATCTTTATCTATCATGTATTCACCTTGTTCATTTCTCTTTTTCGAAAATGCTGCAAATTCTCCCTCGCAATCATCTTCAAGTGTCATTTCTGGCTCCTTTGTAATTTTGATTTTTCTTCCAGAATTTCCTGCAGTGATTCGAGAACTGTGATTGCCTTCTGAGTATGTTGTTTTTCAGAATTATCAAATTTTGCTTCTGCTTCTTTTAATTTATTTTTTGCATTTTCTGCGCTTGCAAGAATAATATCTTTTGTATACCCTGCCTTTTCAAAACATCTTACAGCTGATTCAACTATGCCTGCTTCGAGATATTTAAGTCCAAGGTCGTACCAGCGTTTTCGCAAATCCTCGCTAATTTGTTCCATTTTAGTGTATTTATTATCTATATTGTATACATATTTTATGTATTTATAAACCTTTCTATATTGTAACAATAGTAAAACAAGCTTACGTCGTCCTTATATAAAACGCAGATTTATGAAAAAATGCTAGGCATTTTTCCATCCCAAAAACTCAGCGAGTTTTTGTTACTTCAAAAATCGCTTGTAAAGATTTATATATTTACAAAGCATAGGGAAAGTTTATATTTTGTTTCTGTAATGTAATAAGATGACACTTCCGATAAACCCTGAAAATGCTGGCTTGGAGAATAAGCTCCCAGACACCACTTTCATAGACCCCGTTAGTGCTTCTGAACGTGTAATAAGATATTACATTGCCATGGTTTACAAAGGCAGCAAACAAAAAGCAATGGTAGCATATAATGTATTAACAAACATGCTCCAACAGGCAGCAGGGGCAGCAGCACAATTATCTTCAGAAATATCTCCAAAAGACCCTGCAAATATAACTAATGATCCGCTTATTAGAGAAATGGAAGCTGCTGTTAGGACATATAAAACAAAAATTGCAGAATAATTGCAATTAATTCACTTTATAAATTTCTTGTAAAGATAGTCGTTCAATTCGCTGATTTTAACTCTTTCCTGCTTCATCGTGTCCCTGTCCCTTACAGTCACGTCATTGTTTTTCAGAGAATCATAATCAATTGTGATGCAGTACGGGCAGCCAATCTCATCCATTCTCCTGTATCTTTTTCCAATACTGCCAGGTTCATCATAAACAGCATCAAAGCAGCCTTTCAGCTGGCAGAAAACTTCCTCAGCCTTTTGCGGGACTTTATCTTTTGATACCAATGGAAATACAGCACAATATACGGGAGCTAATTTTTTGTTTAATTTCAAAATCGCTCTCGTTTCGCCTTCAACAACTTCCTCGTGATATGCTGCATCCATCAGGGCATAAATGCTCCTGTCAACTCCCATTGACAATTCAAAAACATGCGGAAGAACTTTTTCATCTCCATCTGTTACAGATAAATCTTTTCCGCTTCCCGCTGCATGCCTACCTAAATCATAATCGCCTCTGTAATTGCATGCAACCAGTTCAACCCACCCAAGGTCAGTGTTTACCTCGCAGTCCCATGATTCTTTTGCATAGAACGCTTTTTCATCAGATGAAAGCTGCCTGAATCTTATTTCCTTAAGTCCGCATGCTTCATAGAACTGCTGCAACAATGCAAGATAATAAGCAATAAATTTCTCGGAAATGATTTTTTTATTTACCACCTCTTCAGCTGTCATTTCTGTTATCTCTTTTTTTCCCAGAGGCAGTAACTTCAGCTTGTATTTCTTTATGCACTCAAATTTTTCAAAATCTTTTTTCGGATTGATGAATATTTCAGCTTCCGTCTGATTAAACTCTCTGGTCCTGATTAAACCCTGCCGCGGGCTTATCTCGTTGCGGAATGCTTTCCCTGCCTGTGCTATTCCTATTGGCAGTTTTATGCGCATTGTGCTGTATAATCTCGGGAAATCAATGAAAATAGTCTGGCATGTTTCGGGCCTCAAGCCGATTTTTTCTTCATTCCGCGGGCCTGCTGTAAACATAAACATCATATTGAACTTTCTTGTTTTTCCCAGCTCGGATTTGCATTTTGTGCATACAATCTTGTGCTTTGAAATGAGGTTATCAAAATCCTTTTCTGTCAGATTTTCAGGAACCTGTTTTCCCGTGAATTCTTCAACAAGCTTGTCTGCTCTAAAAATGGTTTTGCATTTCCTGCATTCAACAACAGGATCAACAAAATTCTTCATGTGCCCTGATGCTTCAAAAACAGCTTCGGGCATTATAACCGAACCATCAATTTCAATCATGTTATCTCTTTTTACAATCATCTCCCTCCAGAGTTCTGTGAATTTTCTTTTTACAGCAGTTCCGTTGGGGCCGTAATCATAAAGCCCTGCTGCGCTCCCGTAAAGTTCCGCAGCTGGAAAGAAGAATCCCTTTCTCACAGCCAGCTCTATTACACTTTCAAACTTGTTCACCATTATTTACCTGTAAGTTTTTTGACTTCCTGCCTGCCTGCTTCCTGCTCTCTCAGCTGCTCTTTGTCTTCCCTGTGCAGCAAGGTTTCAAATTCAGCTGCATGCGTTTTCTCTTCCTTTGCAATGTCAAGGAACACTTTTCTGATGTCAGCATTGTTCGTGGCTGCTGCAAGCTGTTCATACAGGCTTACTGCATCCAGTTCTGCAATCATGCCAAGCCTCAGGATTTCCTTGTTAATCTCGCTTTGCTTGACTTTTTTCAAATCTATTGGTTCTGTAGATAACATTTTGTTTTTACAAAACTAGCGAAAATCAGATTTTCGCTTTGTTTTGGCCTCCAGTTATTTACCATACACCATCAGTAATGTTTAAAATAATTTGCTATGCTTAAAAATCATGGGATTGGCAGATGCGCTGAGAGGTTTTTGGAATCCCGAATTTGATTATAACGCAGCAGCCCGTGCAGAAATTGTTGAGAATATAAAAACCGCCACGAAATTTGGTGATGCTTTCATTGTACGCTTTGATCTTCTTCCGAGATATTTAAAACTTGGCGGTAAAGAAAAGGACATTTGTGATATCTTAGAATCGGCTTTCAGCAAAGGCCTTGAAAGAGAACTGGAATTTGCAGAGAGAACCAAAAAATCAAATCCGGCAAGTTCAAAAATTGCAAACTATTTTGCTAGATTGTACGAATTTGAGCTTAAACGGATAAGAGAAAATAATTTAGTGCGGTGGTTTGATTAAGGTTTCTTCCACCTGATTTCATAATAAGTTACTTCACCCTCTTCATCCACTATACCCACCAGTAATTTTTTTCGTGTGCTGTGAGCAACACGGTTCATTGCGGCAAACTGCCTCCATGTATAAGTGTCGCCTTCAGCAGTTGCAAAAAGAACCCATTTGGCATGGTCCTGCCCCGGTTTTATGCCCCTGTTGTAAATTCTGAAGTCAGCACCAAACTTAAGGGCGGTTTTTGTTATATACCCTCTTGTTCTGATATCCCTGTAAACCTGATATCTTGTCCAGAATCCTTTCTCAAGCTTGTTCGCCATCCTTACAAAAGCCTTGAAATCAAGACTTTTACTGCCGTCAAATACCTTTAATTTCCCGCGTTCCAGCAAATACAATGCTTCTTCCAGGGCATATTCAATCCTCTGCTCTTTTGTGCCGTGTATCTCGCCAAAAGAAGAGCGGTCAAAGAAAGGCTGTGCAAGCTGAAAATCATCAGTCACAGCAATCTTGTTTCCAATCAGATACCCTTTTATCGGTTCAGTCAGTTTAATCTGCTCTATTGACGTGGGCAGTTCACTTTCTGGTTTTTGGTTACCAGATTCGTTCTCTTCAGGCTCTTCCAGCGGCTTTTCAGCCAGCTCAGGTTCATCTGGTTTAATTTCCTCTTTCTTATCTTTCTTACCCATTTAATAGAACTACACGCCTTTCAAATAAATTGAAAAGCTCTGTGTGTCCTTATCACCGCATACAAAACCTTTTTAGATATTTAAAAACTTAGTGTATATGACGACTGGTTGAAAGTCTCATGATTGGAACCAGCAAGCCAGCATCAACGCTTGGCAATTGCCGGATACATGGAGATTGCATTCGTAATTAGTTATCAGTTGTCAGAGCAAAAATATGAAACTAACATTCCTTGGAACAGCATCTGCATTTCCGACTAGAGAGAGGAATCATCCCGCAGTGCTGCTTGACATTGGCCCGGAGTCATTTCTTTTTGACTGCGGCGAGAATTTACAGAGACAGCTGAGGATTGCCGGCGTTAGTCCAATGAAAATATCAAAAATTTTCATAACGCACTGGCATGGAGACCATGTTTTGGGTTTGCCGGGATTAATTCAGAGCCTTGAGTTAAACAACCGTAAAACTATGCTGGATATTTACGGTCCTGAAGGAAGTGCGCAGAATTTTCATATGATAAGGAAAGCATTCGGAATAGAAACAGGCTTCAAAATTAATGTCCATGATATCAAAACAGGAAAAGCATTCATGTCAGAAGACTTTGACATTCTTGCACAGAATGTAAAGCATACAATTCCATGCCTTGCATTTTCATTTGCTGAAAAAGATAAAATCAAGATTGACAAAAGCAAAATTGAAAAAACGGGTGCAATGGGCCCTGTTGTTGGTGAACTTGCAAAAGGAAAAGACATTACATGGGAAGGCAAATCAATCAAAGCAAAAGATTATACTTATGTGCAGACAGGAAAGAAAATAACATACATACTTGATGCAGTCTATGATGAAAAACTGATTTCTTTTGCAAAAGATTCAGATATATTAATTTGCGAGGCAACATTTACAAAAGAAAATGAGCTGGATGCAAAAAAGAAAGGGCATATGACTGCCCGGCAGGCAGCAAAGATAGCAGCAAAATCAAGGTCAAAGCAATTAATCATAACACACTTCAGCCAGCGCTATAAGGATGTAACACCACTTTTAACAGAAGCAAGAAAGGAATTCAAGAACACTATTGCTGCTAAGGATTTTCTGGAAGTTAAGGTTTAATACATTCAGCCAGATATTCCAATTCAGTTTCTTTCAGTAAATTTATTATTTTGGATAATTCATCATCATTCAAAACATAGCTGTTGGGAGTTTTTTGAATGAAGTCTGTATTATGTTCTGCCCGCAGGATTTCAACTTCGGGAAGAACAATTATGTTAATGTTGTATCCTTTTCCAAGTGTGGGCACCATATTCTTATATGGTTCTCGGGGTTCATATTTTATCAGTTTGCCAAAACGCAGATAATTTTTCTGCTCGTCATTGTAGCTACCTATTAAAACAAAATCACCAACCTTGAATTTTGCTTCCAGCCCCTTCTGTGCTTTTACGAGTATCTCTCTTACATCATCCGAAACTTTTGCTCTCATTAAAAATCACCAGTTTATTTCTTCCTGGGCCTGCCTCTTTTCTTTGGTGCGGGCTTTGGTTTTCTCTGCGAAGCAGAGCTATCCAAATCTTGTGATTTGGATTTGTCCTTCTGCTCTTGCTGTTCCTTTACCACTTCTTTTAGAATATCATTTGCTTTCAGCTTCGGTTCTTCCGGTTTGGTTTCTGAAAGCTTTTGTCCTTCAGGCTTTACCTCGTCTTCCTCTTCCAGCCAGTCCATAAACTTCTGCCACATTCCTTTTCCTTTATTGTTGCCATTTACTTTCGGCTTTTCTCCCTCAGGCTCCTCCTCCTTCAGTATATAGCTGATTACCGCCAGAATAATGATAATTCCTGTGAGCCATGCCCAATTTGGAATCTTGTACGTCTTTTCGAACAGGAATGTCTTTGCGCTTGCTGCAAAACCACTGGCACTTGCATTAAAACCAACTATCTTTTTTACATTATCTTTTATCCTCTGGACAGAACTGCCTTCAGCCGGTTTTTCGCCAGGCAGATTGACAGAAGCAACCTTGTTTTTGAACCCCATCAGAGTATCAAAACCAGGCACGCCTGAAAGGAAATTTTCAAGTTTTGTGCCTGCAGATTTTATGGCTTCCTGCGTCTGTCCACTAGCCTCAGACAGCTTCTGCTGGGCCGCTTCGCTTAAGAACTGCGAGCCTGCCGTTTCTTCGGAGATGTTTTCTACTACTCCTTCTATTTTCTCTTCTTCACCTGGTCCGGCAGTTTCATTCCTGCTGAAAAATTCTTTTATCCCTGTGATTTTAGCTTTTCCAAAATTTTCAACCTTGCCAAAGAATGCAATGACAGAACTGCGCAATGCATTCAGCTTTGCCTCAACTGCACTCGTGGTTATCTGCGTCTCTTCTGCAGGCTTTTGTGTTGCGCTCGTGACTGTTGCTATCGGCGCAACCACGTCAAGAATAACACCTGATGAACTTGAGACTGTTCCGTCTTCCAGCCTTGCTGATACAGTCAGCATGTATTCTTTTCTTGCAGTTTCTTCAGGAACTGCAATATATATGTATGCTGTTTTCGCGCGCCTGCCTTCTATGGTTAAAACTGCAGGATTCAATTTGGCATAGGCTGCGCCTGTTCCCGAAACTTCAAGATTGTAAGTGGATTGTTCAGTTCCCTTGTTTTCAACTATAACAGGAACCAATGTGCCTTCGCCTGGGGCTGCCTGAACTTTTGTCAGCGCAGCTGTTGTCAAAACACCGAAACAGCTTTCCTTTGGCACTATCGTAATCATAAGACTGTCAGTTGATTTTGCATGCGCAGGATCCTGGGCTTCTGCCATTACATTTATCTGATAATTACCTGCAGGGTAATCTGCTGTATCAACAAGAAGATTTATGTTGTCCAATTGCCCTGCAGGGACATCAACAAAACTCTTGTCTACTGTTGCAAAATCAGAACCTGTTACGGTTACTGCATACCGCTCGTCAAAAGTCCCTGTATTTTTAAGTGAGATTGCATATGCCTTTGTCGTGAACGGGCAGAGCGTATCTTCAGCCGCAGAAATTTTTAGGTCTGTTGAATGGCACGTCTCAACATTTGCAGTTATCAGCTGTTCAGAAACTATCTCGCCTCTATCGCTTTCCGCCCTGACATTTATTTTGAAATCGCCCGAGACTCCGTAATCCGGGAACAGAATTAGGTTTGTGGTTCTGCTTCCGCCGGCTGGAACATCCAGCCTCTCCTGCTCAACAGAAATCCATCTCGGCCCTGCCGCACTTACAGTATATGTGTTGTCAACATTTCCTGTATTAACAATTGTCAGCGGTATTTTTGCTTCCGAATTCTCGCAGAAACTCAGATAATTTTTGTCAGGCATCAGGTTAAATTCATAGCAGTTGTTTGACTGCACGCCCAGCTGAAGGCTTGCAGCGGCATTTGAATTTCCGGCCTTTGCTGTTACGGTTAAGTCCAGAAGTCCGGTTTGGTCGGCAGGCGGTGTTACTGTAGTAGTAATTTGCGCTGTCTGTCCTGCTGTTAATTTTATGGTATTTTCAGACAGTGTGGCCCATTTTGCTGCTGTTCCTGTTAAACTTAAATCGAAGGTTTCCGTATATTTGCCTGTATTCGCGAGTGTTAGCTGATAGCTAGCTGTTGTGTCTGCACAGATTGACTGTTCTGTTACATCAGCAGTTAGTGTTGTTGAATGGCAGTCTCCGACATTTACTTTCAGTAAAGTCTCCTGCCCGTTGATTTTTACCTTTAAATCATAAGCTCCTGGATTTGCTCCTGATACCGGGGTTACATAAACATAAGCCTGTGTTGTCTCCTGAGGTTTTAATGTGAAGCCTGCGGGCGCAGCAACTGCCCATTTGGCAGCATCACCGCTCACGCTTACGGTATAGGAATCAGTGCTTCCGCCACCATTCTGGACATCCAGAACATAAAGAATAGTGTCCGTAGCACACACTGTTTGTTCTGCAGGAGACGCTCCTACAGTAAAATCTGCCGCAAATACGGGCAGGGCTAATAATAATAGCGCTGCAAGCGCAAATACTTTTTTCATACACAACCTCCAAGAGCTGTATTTACTACTGCGTTTTGATTAATTTGTATATAAAGATTTATTTGGTATAAAACAATAATTAGAGTATACAATTAAATAATTAAAATAAAAGAAAACCCAAGCCAAAAGTATCTTTTGGCTGGGCCCAGAAAAATTAGAAATTTTTCTTGGGAAACTATTTCTTTTTTACTACCCTGGCTCCTATTATTCCGCCTATTACACCAAGCACAAATCCAACCACTAATACAGTTATAATTGTTGCGATAGAATCAATTATACCTGTAAGGAAGGCTACTGTAATTAGAACAATAACATATTCAATAGTACCTGCAAGCCCCCCATTTATGGCGCCATCTTTGAAGTCTTTTATCTTACCATACCATGCTGCAACAAATCCTCCAATAACAGCTGCGATAATACTCAGACGTGGTATAAGTGTAATAAGTACGACAGCTATGATAAATGCCACAGCTGCGCCCAAGCCAATTGCTTTCCAGTTGAGTTTCATTAAATACCTCCGTTATTATTTTGTAGCATTCCAAGTTTAAATATTAGTATTATAATTTTACTTGATTGCAACTAACTGATTACTGGTTGAATCTCTTTGTTTAGGCATTGCAGCAACTTCCTGCATGCTTTTCTTGCATGTGATTTACTAGCTCTGCATTTGAGAGATTCAAATCGTTAGTCGCCGTAGTCTAGAACATTAATTTATCGCCAATTGACACCAGCTTTTCTGGCGTTTCAAGAATATACCTACAGGACTTCAGGGGCCTGTAAATCCTCCATGTCTTCGGGTTGAAAGTCATCTTTCCTGCCCTTAACTGCTCAAAAACCCTACCTTTGTCATCAATAAACGATATCCACAGGTCATAGAACATGCCAAGCATCCAGAAATCCCACCTGCGGGCAATTGGAAATATAAAGAGCATATTCCTCTTCCTTTTTGAGAACGACAGTCCCAGTGCCTGTGAGAAAATATCCTTTGCTAATTCAGAATTAAACTTAGTCCGCTTGGTGAGATTTTTTATTTCCATTACTGGACATCCGCGAACAATCTATTTAAATCAAACCATTTATTTTTATAGCTGCCTGAAAAATATTATCTTGATTCTTGCATCTGGCGAGATTATTTTGAGAACCGCTCAGACAATCTCAGGCCGCTTGGTGACTGGGCTTTTGCCCTGTTGAAGAAAATAATTAATGGGAATGATATAATTATCTTTTCTGATTTGAATGAAGAAGAACTGTCTTTAGATTACTCTGAAAAGGAAATTACGGAAATGATAAGCCTGTTGCCGCCTCAGATTGTCATTAAAGTCAGGCCTTTGCAAAACAGGTTTGGAGAAGCAGTCATGCTTTCAAAGAAGTTTAAAATTCCTGTAAAAGACGCATTGCATGCAGTAATTGCCAGAGATAATAACGCTGTTTTGGTTACAAGAGACAAGCACTTTCAGGAGTTACAGAATATGATAACAGTCAGAAAGCCGGAAGAATTAATCTAAATTTATGCCTATCTTCTTTGCAAGGTTTCTTACTGCGATTTCCCCCACCAATTCCTTATCCTTAAACTTCGCTTTTCCTTTCATGCAGCCCTTGAAATCTGCCAGTTTTCTGATGACTTCTTCCTTTTCAAAACCGCTCAGCATGCGCCTGATTGCGTCCCTTATGAATTCGGTTCTCGTGCTGTAGCGATTATTTTTGATGCTCTCATCAATCTCTTTCAGAAGAGTTCCTTCCATCTTTAAGCTGACTGTTTCCATAGTATTACTTTGTAATACTTAGTATTATTTAAACCTTTTGGATTAAATAAGAATAAACTTCAGCTCTCCAGAAAAACCAGTGGTTTTTCTGGAATTAGCCCTTTTTTGTTTTCGTTTAGATTATTAATAAATAAATTATAAAAAAAGAAAGATTAATAGTAAAGAGTCTCGCGCTTCTTGCCGTTATTGCCTTCCTGCGAACCTTTCATGTAAGCAAAGACCGCCAGCAAAACAATTACTGCAATTATCAGCAAGCCTGCTGTGCTTCCTGTGTTGCCGCTGGTTGCTGCGCCTGTGACGTTTACCTTAATTATCTGTGTAGCAATTGTCGTTGCGCCGTCCTTAATGAACAATGCAAATGAATGTTCGCCTGATTCTGTCGGAATCAGATGTACCTGAACTGCTGCGCTCTCGCCTGCTCCCAATGTTGCTGTGCTTGAGTCTACTCGCACATTTGAAGCCCAGTCCTGTGTTCCGCCAACTGAGAAGCTGTATGTCTTGGGGTTTGCATCATTATTAGTGACCTGAAGGCTGAAAACAGACGACTTGCCTGCAGGTATTGTATACACAGAGAATTGCTGTGTTACAGTTGCCTGTGTCTGTTTCTGTATCTTGACTGCTTCAACAGTCACGTCGTGACTTGCTGATGCGCTTACAAGGCTGTTGTATGCCTGCGCTTTTACCGTCTGTATGCCTGCATCCAGGTTCTTTGGTAACTGAAGTGTCATGTACACATTCTGTTCCTGTCCTTCCTGAAGCACTGGTATTGTTACGCTTGTTTCAGCGCCGCCAATGAATGCTCTTACTTTAACATTTTCCTCATCGGATTTTCCGTTGTTCAGAACCGCTACAGCAACATCAACTGAGTCGCCTGCTGTCAAGCTTTCTGAGCTCAACTGGAAATCTGTGATTGCAACAGAGTCATCTTCCTGTTCAACTTCGACTTCGCTGGTCCATTTTACTGTTATATCTGCTGAGGAACTTTCCCATTGTCCTTTTGCTTCAACTTTCAATGTGTATGTGTCCTCTTCAAGGTCTTTTGGAATTGCTAAATTGAATTTAACGTCTTTTTCGCCGTCCTGATGAACCTGCGTTACTTCTGTTTTGTATTTGTCTCCAACAAGTCCGTCAGAATCTTCCAGCCATGCCTTGACTGTTATTTCCTCAAAGTCTTTTGACAGGTCTGTGTTCTCCAGTGTTACAGTGACTGGCATTACTGAGCCAGGTGCAACCGGGTCATCATAATCAACGTCTGTAATTGCAAATTTTACGTCAGCTGCGCAAGCCGGAGCTAATCCGACTAATGCAACAAACAAAAACGCAAATAATTTTTTGATATCCATTTATCTTCCACCCCTTGCAGTTTTAATTATAACGGGTTTTGGCTGGAACTGTGGTGCATATTCCCTGTATAACATTGCCAGAACAAGCAATACTATCACTGCGCTAGCAATCAGTCCTGTCTTGCCCAAACCGCCGAATCCGCCTTTTCCAGCTGTTTCAGTCTGTGTTGTAACAACTATTGGCGTTACAGTAACTTCCTTGTCGCTTTGTGTTGTGGCTGCGCCTTTAACTTCAAGTGTCAGTGTTTCCATGTTGTTTGCTGAGCCGTCATTGAAATATACAGTTGCATAAGCATAGTATTTGCCAGCTTTTGCGTCTGACGGGATTGCAAATGAAACGTATTGTGTGCTTTCATCATTCTCATCCAAGTCGAATTGTGCGGATGTTACAGATATTTTCAGGTCTGGAACTTCAATCTTTATTTTTACAGTTTCATCGTTCTTGCCTGCATTCCATAAGCTGACTGAAGCCTGGTCTGATTTTCCTGCTTCAATGCTTGATGCAATAAATGAAGCATCTGTTATCTGAACATCGTGCTTTTCTTTCACGACTTCAATTGCATCTGTGTATAATTTTGTATTCTGATATTCAGTTCCGTCATCAGTTTCCCATTCAACTTTTGTTTCAAAGCTGTATTTCTTTGCGTCAACTTCCTTTGGAACTGTTAATTTCACTGAGTAAGTGTCCTTGTCTTTAGAGTCAAGAGTGCTGAATTCCTCTGTTGCATCAATGTCATCGCCGTCATCTATACTTTGTATAGTAACAGTTAATTTGACATTTTCAGCATCATAGGCTGCATTGTTCTTCAAATCAACATCAAATGACATCTCTTCATTTGGCTTGACTTCATCCTGATAATCAACATCTGTTATTGCAACATCCGTGCTTGTTGGTTCACTTGGCTCTGTGCTAGGCTCTGTTCCAGGTTCTGTGCCTGCACTTGCCGTCAATTGATAGTATATGTTTGTGTTTGCGCCAGTTGAATCACCAATAATCAAATTGCTGTATGTGAATGTTTCATATCCTGCTTTCTTTACAGTTACTTCGTATGTGCCGTGTGGTACATAGAATGTGTGTGCCGTTAAACCGCCTGCGTTCCATGTGTAACTTTCTGTTCCACTAAGGACTATTGTATCAGGCGCAGGTGTGCTGTCAGCAAAAGGCTTGACACTAATTGCGTGTATCTCGGACGCACTTGCTCCTGCGAACAAGCTTAACACGTAAAGCACTCCTATTAATATTCCTGCTAGTTTATTTTTCATTTTAGCCTCCCTTCACCGTTGCGAGTGTTTCGCTGTAATCTGCATCACTTGTAACTTCGCCGTCGTCTGCGATAGATCTTGTCTGCGTGTTGTATCCCTGAGCCAAGCTTCCGTTTGCAGCATCGTTTGCATAATTTGTCAGATTAAAGTATTTTACAAAGCGGCCTGAGTTTACTGCCTTTCTTATGTAATCCTTTGTGTCGTTAGATATGTTCGAATTTTTCAAAAGGGCTTCCATTGTCGTCTGATTCAGATTGCTTTCATTCAAAGTCATGTAACTCCAGCCGTGCTGTTTTACTGTCTCTGGGAACATGTCAATATTCTGCATCCACAAGGCCAGCGTGTCATTCTTTTCAGATGGGCTCAATTTAGGGTCTGTAAGTTCTTTTACAGTAACGCCATTCATCCACTGAACCATTCTCAGATTCTGCAGTCCTGCTTCGTAAGCATCTGCTACTAGTTTTTGTTTGTACACGTCAAGCAGTTTTGTTACGTTGCTGCCTGCATCATTGATTTGCCCCTGTGTCAAAACATCATCAACAACTGCAATCACTTCTGCAAGTGATTTGTTCGCACCATCACCGAAGTGAGTTGCATTCCATATTTCTGCAAGCGCTTTTATTGAAGCCTGTCCTGCTGTGAAATTCTCCAAACCCCATGCAGGCGTCTGGTTTAAAATATTGTCTTGTCCTGCTGTGTAATTCTGCGTGCCCCACTGCTGTGCAAGTGCAAGAATTTCCTTTCTTCCCTGCTCTTTTGCAGTGTCGTTCCAGTTCGCTGCAGCTGCATAAACTTCAAACTGCGCTATTGCCTTGAACAAATTCAAAGCAGAAACAGGGTCTGTTATATTTTTTAAAGATTCATTTGAAATCTCGTATGTCTGATTCAGAGTGCCTTTCAGCATGTCTGTCAGGTTCTTTGCAGCAGGCGTGCTGTAAACTCCTGCATTGAAATTCAGCAGTCCATACACGCTTACCATCTGGTCAAAAGTCATGTTGTGCAGGTCAGATGAGTTGAATAATTTCTTTCCTGCGTCATATGCTTGACTTACATTCCATTTTCCTTCGCCGCCCAAAATCTTTGATTCAAGATCCTGTGTCAGTGAAGCGTTTATTGAACCGTTTTCAAATCCGAAAATATATCCCTGTGAAAGTCCCTTTTTCTCCCCGTCCAGGAAGCCTTTCTTCTCTCCGTCCAAGAAACCTTTCTTCTCTCCTGATTTTTCACCTGCACTGTGCTGGTTATTTCCGTTAATTACAGTAGCAAACGCTCCCGCCAATCCCATTATTACGGCTGTACCAATCGCAACATATCCGCGGTCTTTTGCTTTTTGTTCCGCACCAATTCTTTGGGCATCTGTGATTTCAATTTTGCATTTAAGATTGTCTAATTTTCTATCGACGGGTTTCTGTATGTCCGGCAAAACAGAAGTAATTGCCCCAAGCCTTGCTTTGAGCTCAGTTTCATATTTTTTGACAAGCGCATCGCTCTCTGCATTCAAAGCCCTGAGTTCTTCCTTTTTCTCATCATCAAATCTTTTCAGGATTTTTTCTTTTTGAGCTGCAACGCCCTCACTTGAATAAATAATCTTTAGTTCGTCACCTTCTATTTCTGAATTAAAAATAACCTTATCACCTTGTATTTCCCAGCCTAAAATTTCTATCGGTTGTTCCTTTGAACTTGTTTTTGCATTACCCATTTTGATATTTTCACCTCAAATTTTTACTATGTAGTAACGATAATATTAAAAACCTTATCCTTGATTTCTTTGCAATAGTCACCATTTATCTTAAGCAAATAACCCTTGTTTTTCGTGCTTCCCAGATAAAATATGGTATCTGCACCAAATGGCAAAATCAGCGCATCTGGTTTTGCATCCCTGCAGTATCTCCCAAATTTCCTGAAAACATCAATAACACAATTATCTGAATAATACTTGCACGCACCATCCAATGAATCAAGCAGGGACTTTGCTTCTTCAGGTTTTATTTTTGCTGTTTTCTCCAAATCAAAATACTGCTTTAAGTTAAAGTAAGGAAAATCTTTTTCATTCACACTGTCCATAACAGCCAGTCTGCTGTAAATAACATTAACTATGCCAAGATACTCCTGCAGCCTCATCCTTTGGCATTCAAAGATGCTAGGAATCTCTAGTATGGCTTCAATCCCTTTTCTTTTTTCCTTTAGAATCGAAACCGCATTTTTCAATTGTTCTGGGCTGTAGCTTGCGGATTCTAATATATTGTATAATTTTGTCCCGCCTTTTTCCTTCTGCAGAAACTTCTCCAGTTTCAGCTTGGAATTATCCCACATGCCTGCCAAAAATTCAACATACTTCTTTCTTACGTCAATATTTTTCCTGAAGTCTTCAATTATTCTGCGCATATCAGGAGTGTCAAATCTTTTTAAAATCTCTTCTCTGCTTGCATTCGCAGGAATAACATATTCCGGATGTTCACTTAAGATTGCTTTTACAAGGCCTGCATCAAACAAATCCCTATGCTGTTTTTTTGCTTCTTTTTGCAGTGCACCACTGACTAAATCTTCCAAAGTCTTTCTGAAGCTTGGAATGCCCGTTGTAAAAAGAACTTTTCCCTTTTCCGTATCAGCAACAACTTCTTGTTTATTTGAATGTAAAGGAAATTCTCCATAAATGCAGACTTCAAAAAACACAACAGGATTGTATGCATCAGCTACTTTAAGCTCTCCAAATTCTTCCTTTACCTTATTTGCATCAACAAATTCGTATTCCATATTGTATATTACACTAAATAATATATACTAGAGTAAATAGTGATAGTAAGTTTACTCGCCTCCGTCTACTGAATATGTTCTTACGTGCTCCACGTGCCCGAGCATACTCTTTGCTCTGCGCTCTTTTTCATGTTGTGGCAGGCAGTGGCATCTCATCCGATTATAATTTTCCTTTCCGCCAACGTCATTTGCAAGAATTGGCTTGTATTTGTCATTAAACAGAATTCCTGCGGCGCCCATTCTGTATGCAATATTTTTTTGCACGCCATTTATGTATAATATTCCGTGAACATACATACCATCATCTTTGATAAATTCAAATCCTTTCTTTTCTTCGGGTTTCTTCAAAACTTTCTGGACTTTTTTTGCTGACACAACTTCAAATTCAGGCAGTTCGGTGGAAGCTTTCGGCGGTATATCTTTTATTTCAGATTCCTGAGGTTCCGGAATTTCCAAACCTCTGTCACCGTGTTCAAAAGCAGTTTTTGAAACTAGTTTGTTGTATTCTTCGTGGTCTTTTTTAATTTCATGATAAGTTCTCTGTTTTGCGTTAACATCATAAATTCTGCCATCATTTTCGAATATAAATGATTCAATTCCTTCGGGCGCGTTATCTATTAAATTGAAAACAAGTTCATCAAGCAATTTTGCGGCAACTGCGGGCAGTGAATCATAAATTGCTTTTGCAGCAATATGATTTGGAGTGTCGGGAATTAATTTTTCTGCTTTCCCGTCTTCCTGAATTATGTAAAAATCATTGTCAATTTCTTTGACTTCTTCGCCAAAAACATCTATGCCTTGAATATTCTTCAGTTTATCTTCAATGGATTCCTGCTGTGCTGCAGGTGGTGCAACAAGTGTTGCTTCCGGTGCTGGTTCTCCTGTTTTGTCTGTTGCAGGTATTGCTTCAGGCACTATGGCTTGAGCTTCTGTGCCCTCCGGCTTTGGTGGCTGCTGTGCGCCAGATTGTGCGTTTTTCATTTTATTTTTCAAGTCAACTAAAGCTCCTAAGTGTGGACGGTCCTGCTCATCTTCCTGCGCTTCAAGTTCCAGCCTCTTTTTTTCAAGTTCTATTTTTCTTTTATCTTCAGCTGTTAAATGCGAATCATCTGCATGAACATCCTGAGAAGCAGATTTGCCTGCGTTTGCTTTTTCCTGTGCTTCTTCCCTTGCCATTTTAATCAAAACCTTAGCTGGGGGATAGACAGGTAATACTTTTTTAAGGCTTTCCCGTGGATTTGCATATGCTGCCCAGAGCAGTATCTGCATTTCCTTTATTGCTTCAATATTTGCCGAGGCATTCCTCATCCGGCCGTGGAATTTTTCCGCTTGCGCATATAACATTCCCACTTGTTTTGAAAGGTTATCCTGCCGTTCCAGAATAGCTTCCAGCATGTGCTGTTTCAGCAGGCTTTTCCGCACAAAAATACTGCTCATTTCCTTGTACTCTTCTGTAATTTCAGACATTAACTCGGTAGAAATACGTATTTTATTTCCATCATCAGAGATGAGTTCTGGAAGTATGTATATTCTGTGTTTTTCTTCAGAATCGTTAATGACATCCGGCACAAAAAATAATTTTTCCTCCTGGGCAAACAAAACTCTTACCGGTCTTGGAAAATGATATACTTTAGGCCCGGGCGGCAACTTTTTCCTTTTAAGGATTTTCGGGATTAATTTCATGCTCAAAACATAAACATTAATTTATTTAAGCTTACTGACTTAAATTCCAAAAATAATAACAAAAATAAAAAATAAAACCCGAGCCGAAATAGTATTTCGGCTGGGCCCAGAAAAATTAGAAATTTTTCTCGGGAATTAAAGTTCTTCGGGCGCTGCTTTTCTGCCTCTGCCTTTCTTGCCGTAGACTTTAATGCCTTCCCGTCCTGCCCTGTATTTCATATACAGGAAGCCCGCTACAATCAGCGCCAAACCGACTATTGCCGCGACTTTTGCCTCATCGCTAAGCTCAATATCTGCCATCGGAGATGTTGAACTGCTTTTCTGGGTTACAGTTGTTACAGGCTTCTGTGGCAGACTCACAGTAAGTGTTTTTGTTGCGAGTACCGTACTGGCAGATTTTATTGAAAGCGTTGCTGTCTGGTCTCCATATACTGAAGACCTCGGTGTCAGATATATGTAAACAGGCATTTCAGCTCCCGGTGCCAGAGTAATGTCAGATGGCTCAAGGCTTGATGCTGCCCAGTCAGATGTTCCACTTATTGCAACCTGATAATTCTGTGCAGTTGTTTCTGTATTTCTTATTGTTGCGATAAACTTCACTATTTGTCCGCTTTCAGCAGATGCCATTGTTGTCGGCAGTGAAATCGTGGCACCTGTTATTCCAGGCTGTGTTGTTCCTGTGGTGCCGCATGTTACAGGTATGTCAATAAATTGCACCGTGGAGTCGGAACCGCCGTTAAAGAGCATTGAAACTTCAAAGTTATATGTGCCTTTTGCAGATGCAGGTATGTTAAACAGCACGGACTTTACGACTTTTGCTGAACTTCCTGATTTCTTCAGCTCAAACATCGGTGAACTAACATCCAGATTTAATTCAGAATTCCTTACTCGCATCCTGATATCATCTTCAGTTGAATCACCTATGTTGTATACTGTCGCGCTTATTTCTGTCCTGCCGTTGCATACAGCTGTTGCAGGATTGACAGCGGTATTTTCCATCAGCAGTTCGTGGCTGTCTCTCTTGACTTGTATTGGATAGTATGCTGTTATACCACATACATCATCACCGGTGTCATCATCTGTTCCGGAAATTTTTACGAATAATATATGGGAACTTTCCAGTGCTGAAGGATCAACCCTGAACGTTGCATCCATTTCCGTGGTTCCGTCAATGTCATCCTGTTCTGTCTCAACTTTTGAACCAACTCTTCCGCCGGCTAATTTTTCCAGCCATATCTTGGCTTTTACATCGGTTACTAATTTTGAACCTGCTGTCGCATCAAAAACCAAATCTAAATTATCACCAGGTTTTATTTCATCAGAATCGCCAGTGACATCCTCTATATCATTTTTATTTAATGTCACAGTTATGGCTTTATTATCACATGATTCTGTCGTTACATAAAAAGTTAAGTCTGTTGACGCTGAGGCTATAGTTCCGGTTGCATTTGATGCTGTTGCATTTATTTTAATTATGTGCCTTCCTTCATCCCCATCTAGTGGGGTAAACCGGATTTCGCCTGTGTTCAGATTCATTTGAAATCTGTCAAAACCACCTTTATCCACTATACTATATGTTATAGTAGTATTTACAGGCTGGTCAACGACATAGCCGCTAAGCGACAAAACAAACTCTGAATCCACGCTTGCTATCAGCTTTGATACAGGTATCGAGTTTATGCTAAGAGCGGAAACGCCTGTTACTAAAACAGCTGCAAAAATCACTGCTATTGGAAGCAGCAATATTCTTTTACTATACGCTTTATTCATATTTATAACCTCCAAAGTTATTTCTTTTCATTCCCCGTTAGTTATAAAAACTTTTGTATACCTTAGACAACAATTTTTGCAGACTCTAAGCCAAAATCTGACGGTGCAAGAACAAAGTTTGCCAGCAGATTTGCTGGACGTGGCATACTAGCATTACTGTATTTTATTCTCAAATCTTCTATTTCATGCCTGTCTTTTTCATTGAAGCGGACAAAATAAATGCCTTTTTCTTCCCCGATTTTTATGGATAAAATCATATCGCGCCGAATAGAATACCCCCTGCCTTCCTTGCCATAATAATACTTTATTTTATTATTTATCAGCAAATACGGGTGCACAAGAACATCTGCTACTTCGTCATGCCCCAATGACAGCCTCCCCGGCATAAATGTGCCTGTTGCTGCCAGATAATTATCAGGCACCTTTTCAAAGGGTATTCTGTGGCGTCTTAACATCTCCGCTGTTCTTGGATTGGTACGAAAATCACTGCTTATTCTGTCTTCAATGCCGACTTTTTTTTCAAGCGTTTCTGATAACTCATTCTTACGCTTTCTATTTTCCCTCAGGCCGTTGCATTTCAGGCATTTACCCTTTACTTTTAAGGTGCCGCATTTTCCGCAAAAATCACCCATGCCACAACTCAAAAACATAGAAATAAAAACCAAACGCCCGGGGGAGGATTTACATCGAACAAGTTCGCTTAAAGCGGACTTCGTCCTCTTTGAACCCCCGACCCCCTGCTTAGAAGGTTCACCCAGCATTTCTAGCTGTCAGGTGCTCTATCCAAGCTGAGCTACCCGGGCACAAAAATCATTTTAAATGATACATTATAAACTTATTTCTGATGGCAATAGACTTCAAAAGGGTGGAGCAGAAATGGCAGAAGGCATGGGAAAAGGCAAAGGTCTTCCATGCAACCGAGTCAGATAAAAAGAAATTCTACAATCTTGAAATGCTTCCATATACCAGCGCCAGCTTCCTGCACATGGGGCACGTCAGGAATTACACAATAGGCGATATATGTGCAAGATTCAAAAGAATGCTTGGCTTTAATGTTCTTTATCCAATTGGTTTTGATTCATTCGGATTGCCTGCAGAAAATGCAGCAAAAAAGATAGGCGTCCACCCAAAAACTTACACTGAAACAGCCATAGAAAAAATGACCTTTTACTTAAAACAGATGGGCAACAGCTATGACTGGAGCAGGAGAATTGCAACGCATGAGCCTGAATATTATAAATGGAACCAGTATTTCTTTCTGAAATTTCTGGAAAAGGGTTTAGTCTATAGAAAAAGGGCGCCTGTAAACTGGTGCCCGAAATGCGCGACAGTTCTTGCAAATGAGGAAGTTATTGGCGATGGCGTATGCTGGCGCTGTGAAACTTCTGTAATAAATAAAGATCTTGAGCAGTGGTTTATGAAAACAACTGCTTATGCAGATGAACTGCTTGAAGGCATTGAAAAATTAAACTGGAGTGAACGACTCAAGATACTGCAGAAAAACTGGATTGGAAAAAGTGAGGGAATTTTGATTGGTTTTCCAATAAAGAATTCAAAGGATGTCCTGCAGGTATTTACAACAAGACCGGACACTATTTTCGGAGTTACTTTTGTTACAATAAGTCCTAAACACCAGCTGGCAAAAATGCTTGTTACAAAAAACAAGGAAGAATTTGAAAAATTCAGGAATAAGACGCAAAGTCCTGAGGAGATAGAAAAAGAAGGAATTTTCACAGGTAGTTATGCTATCAACCCGTTAACAAAAGAGGAGATTCCGATTTATACAGCAAATTTTGTTGTCTCAGATTATGGCACCGGAGCTGTAATGGCAGTGCCGGGGCATGACCAGCGGGATTTTGAATTCGCAAGAAAGTATAAGATTCCAATTAAAATAGTAATTAATCCAAAAAATAAAATTCTTGAATTGAAAAAGATGAATTCTGCTTTCATCGGCAACGGCGTTTTAGCAAATTCAAGGGAATTTGACGGACTAAATAATATTGAAGCAACAGAAAAAATTTCTGATTTCATTGAAAACAGGAAATTTGGAAAAAGAACAATTCAGTATAAATTAAGAGACTGGCTGATTTCAAGGCAGAGATACTGGGGAACGCCAATACCAGTTGTTTACTGCCAGAAATGCGGTATAGTTCCTTTGGAAGAGAAAAATCTTCCGTTAATTCTGCCGGAACATCCTGATTTTGAAAAAGAGGGTAATCCGCTTGCAAGCGTTAGTGACTGGGTAAATACGAAATGCCCTAAGTGTTCCAGTAAGGCGAGACGCGAAACTGATACGATGGGCGGCTTCATGGATTCATCATGGTATTTCCTGAGATACTGTGACCCGAAAAATGACAGGAAACCGTTTGATTCGGCAAAAGTAAATTACTGGATGCCCGTTGACCAGTATATTGGTGGGACAGAACATGCAGTCGGGCATTTGATATATTCCAGATTCTTTATCAAAGTGCTCAGGGATTTAGGAATACTTAAATTTGATGAGCCTTTTACGGCGCTGTTCAATCAGGGCATTGTTTACAAGGACGGCAAAAGAATGAGCAAGAGCCATGGCAATGTCATAACGCAGGATGAAGTTGCTAATAAATACGGGATTGATTCAGCAAGGCACTTTCTTATGTTTGTTGCATCCCCTGACAAAGATATAGAATATAACTCGGAAGGTGTTGAAAGCAGTTTCAGAACTGTTAACAGGATTTTCGCACTTGCAGGGAAAAAGACTTCAAAACCAGATGATGCACTTACATTACATAAAATAAATAAGATAACAAAAGAAGTAACAGGGCTTATTGAAACATTCCAGTATAATCTTGCCCTGATTAAATTAAATGAATTAGTCAATCATCTGGAGAAAAAAGAAAGTATAAGCAAAAATACTCTTGAAAAATTAATTCTTTTATTTTCGCCATTTATTCCGCATACTGCGGAAGAGATGTGGGAAAAAATAGGAAACAAGCCCTTTGCATCGTTGGAAAAATGGCCGGTTGCTGATGAATCAAAAATCAGTGATGCAATTGAAAAAGCAGAGCAGGAGCAGTATAAATTAGTGCAGGACATTCATAATATATTAAAAATAGTAAATAAACCAAAGCCAAAGAAAATTTGCATTTATGTGATTCCGCCGGAGCTGAAAAAAACGATGGAGCTCAAGCCAATGCTTACAAAGGAATTTTCCACTGAAGTTTATATTTTTGCATCAAATGATAAAAAAAAGTATGACCCTGAGGGAAAAGCATCAAAGGCGAAGCCCGGAAAGCCTGGAATTTACATTGAATAATTAGTGTCTTTTAATATTCTCAATCGCATCTTTCAAATCTAACAAATCCTCGGATCCTGTTGACATATTCCTGAGTTTTACTTTTCCGGCTTTCAGCTCCTGCTCTCCCACAAAAACAACATATGGAATTTCCATCTTATTCACATAATCAAGGTTTTTTTTCAAATCCCTTCCGGATAAATCAATATCTGCATTAACTCCGGAATTTCTTATTTTTTCTGCGATTTCAATTGCCTTATCAATTATTTTAATTGGAATAACATAAACTCTTGTCTTTGTCTTGATTTTTTTCATTTTCAACAAATCAATAATTCTTTCCAAGCCCAATGAAATGCCTGTTGCAGCAACTTTCTGCCCTGTGAAGTTTCCAATCATATCATCATAGCGCCCCCCGCCGCCGATTGAACCTATTTCCTTTCCCGCATCAATTTCAAAAACAAATCCTGTGTAATAATCTAATCCGCGAGCCAATGATAAATCAAAAACAAAATTTGTGATTCCGAAATCTTTCAGATATTTCAGGAATTCCTCAATAACTTTCCGATTTACATCGCATATTTTAAGTGAGCTTGAAATCACATTCCAGTTTCCTTTTAATTTCATCAATCCAATCAAATCATCAACAGATGATTCTGACAAAAATGTCCTCAACTCATTTGCAAGCTCTTCTTCCGTGATTTTATCTCTTTTGTCCAGAACGCGCAAAGTTCTTGTCACCTGCGTTTTTGCAACACCTGTGCCTTCAAGCAGTTCGTTCATTATATTCCTTGAATTAATCCTGAATGTGAATTTTTCAAATCCGATTGCTTTCAGTGCGGCATTTGCACATGCGATTATTTCTGCATCTGCCATAGGGCTTTCGGTGCCAACTGTATCTATATCGCACTGATAGAACTCCCTGTATCTTCCGGATTGAGGCCGTTCATAGCGCCAGACTTTGTCAATACGGTAGCATTTGAATGGCTTTGGTAATTGTGGATTCATTGCAACTACTCTGACTAAAGGTACCGTGAAGTCATATCTCAAGCCTATCCGTCTGCCACCTTTGTCTGTAAATTCGTAGACTAACTTAAGAGCCTCATCGCCGTACTGGTTTTTTCCCATCAACAAATCAGAATTTTCTAAAACAGGCGTATCAAACGGCGCAAAACCATAGTTCTCGAACACTTTTTTTATCTTCCCGGTGACTTCATCCCTTAAGATTTTATCTTCGGGAAGAAAATCCCTCATTCCCCTGACAGTTTCAAGATTAATTTTGGACATAGTTACACCTCGCACCATTAGTATATAAAAATTGAGGGCGGCTGCCGAGATTTTCGAGCGCGAAAATCAGCGAAAACCCGCTGGTTTTCAGCGCGATCGGACTCGGGTCTAAAGCTCCACAGGCTCCAATCATACCACTAGACCACAGCCGCCATGTTTTTGCTGGTATGAAGATAATCAACTCGATAATTTAAGCTAGGAATTTGGTTTCTAATAATGAAGGCAATCAACTCGGTTTGCCATGAAAAAGCATTAAATCATGACTTTTTAAGTATTTTTATGATTAAAATCATCAAAGGTGAAGGTCCCAAAAATGCTAAAATTATGCTAATTGGAGAAGCCGGCGGAGAGATGGAAGAGAAACTCGGCAGGCCTTTTGTCGGACGTGCTGGCAAGTTTCTTGATAAAGAATTGGTAAAATTCGGTTTTGACAGGAAAAAAATCTACATTACGAATGTTGTTAAGGAACGCTGCATAGGACCGCCGGATGAAAAACAAATAAAAAAATATCTGCCGATTCTGGAAAAGGAAATTGATGAAATAAAACCGGAAATAATTGTCCTGCTGGGTAAGACTGCATCAAGAAGCGTCACGCCGAGAGCGCCTTACACATACTTAGAATTAATCCACCCATCTGCAGCCATGCGTTTTACAAAAATGAGAATCAAGTTCGAGCAGGGAATGAAGAAGCTGAAGGAACTGATCAATTCTTGAGAGTCTACAGCATATCCTTATAAATCCACAATTTAGATTGTTGATAATTAGAGATTACAGTTCTCGACGTTATCGCTGAACTAGGTTCAGCGGGATAGCCGAACTCGTTCGGCTATAATGCCTCAAATATGAGGGCCGCGCAACTGGGTGTAACCAAAGAAAAAAGCATTGCTTTTTTCTTGGCCAAGAAAATTCTTTTGGAATTTTCTCTGGAAACCATAGATGTGCACTCGTTTGCTGTTTCTTGATTAGGAAGTATAGAAAATGAAATTTAAAGACTTAGGTTTAGACCCGCAATTAGTGCGGGCCGTAGAAGAAATGGGCTATGAAGAGCCCACGGAAATACAAAAGAAAGCGATACCGCTGATAAAATCCGGAAAAGATATTTTCGGACAATCCATCACAGGCTCTGGAAAGACTGCTGCGTTTGGTTTGCCAATTTTAGAGGCGATTTCTCATAAGGGCAGGATTCAGGTTTTAGTGTTAGTGCCAACCCGCGAGTTATGCGAGCAGGTGGCAAAGGAATTCGTAAAATTCTCAAAATACAAACCAGTACGAGTTACGGCTGTGTATGGCGGGGTTTCCATAAATCCGCAGATAAGCAACTTATACGATTCTGACATAGTTGTCGGCACTCCCGGCAGGATTTTGGACCATTTAAACAGGCGCACAATAGATTTGCGCAACGTTTCTTTTTTGGTTTTGGATGAAGCTGATAAGATGTTTGAGATGGGTTTCATCGATGATGTTAATGAAATCATAACGCACGTGCCAAAGCGCAGACAGACTCTGTTATTTAGCGCAACTATTTCATCAGAAGTCATGCACATAGCTCGGAACCATATGATAAACCCTGAAAAAATTGAAACTGACATTTATTTTGAAAAAAGCCAGCTAAAACAATTTTATTATGGCGTGCTCGGAGGAGACAAATTTTCCCTGCTTGTGTATCTGCTTAAACAAGAAAACCCGACTTTGGCAATTATTTTCTGCGCAACCCGGCACAGAGTGGATATGGTAGCTAAAAACCTGCAAAAACAGGGCATTAACGTTTTACCGATACACGGCGGTCTAAGCCAGGCAAAAAGAAATAGCATCATGGATTTGGTTAAAGCAAATAAAGTTAAGGGTCTTGTAGCAACTGATGTTGCTGCCAGAGGCCTGGACATAAGGAATGTTACGCACATTTTCAATTACGACCTGCCAAAAACATCAAACGAATACCTGCATCGAATTGGCCGCACTGCGCGGGCTGGCGAAACAGGAAAGGCAATCTCTTTGCTAAGCACCGAAGATCATGATAATTTCAGGCACATATTAGCAGATAGGGAAATCGAAATCGACGTTGTTGAAAAGCCGGACTTTCCAAGACTTCAATTTGAAGCTATCAGAACGGAAAGACATGGATTTGGCAGCTACCCTAGGAGATTTTCCCAAGGACAAAGACAGCATCGGGGCCAAAGGCAAAGACGCTGGCATTAGATTAGGTAGATTTTTATTCTGCAAATTTGATATCTGAATGGTCATGCTAAACTTTGAAATTGCCAAGATATTTTATGATTTAGCAGATATCCTGGAAGCCCAAAATGTGCAGTGGAAGCCGCAGGCTTACAGGAAAGCCGCACGCACCCTGGAGAGTTTGAAAGAGCCTGTCGAAGACATTTACGATGAGAAAGGCATTGACGGCGTTAAAGAGCTTTCGGGCATTGGCGAAAGCATTGCAGAAAAAATAGTTGAATACATCAAAACAGGAAAAATTTCTGCCTATGATAAAGAAAAGAAGAAACTGCCTCCGAGTTTCGCAGAACTGCTTGAAATCCGGAGCCTTGGCCCGAAAAAAGCAAAATTTCTCTACCAGAAACTGAAGATAAAATCCCTCGCTGGCCTGGAAAAGGCAATAAAAGAGCACAAAATTGCAAAACTTTCCAGATTCGGCCCAAAGTCTGAAGAAAATATTCTTGCAGGAATAGAAATGCACAAAAAAAGGAAGGCAAGAATGTATCTGGGCGAAGCTTATCCAACCGCGCAGTATCTTGTTTCTGAATTAAAAAAATTAAAGGAAATCAAAACTGCAATTGCGGGCGGTTCCCTGAGGAGAATGAAGGAAACCATCGGCGATATCGATATTCTGGTTGTGCCGAAGGATAACAAGATTGCAACAACCTCAAAAATAATGAATTATTTCACAAAACTACCGGACGTCGCCCGTGTGTTGGCAAAGGGTGGCACAAAATCCGCAGTTGTCCTGAAAAACGGCGTCCAATCTGACGTCAGGGTTCTCCCCGAAAAAAGTTTTGGCGCAGCCTTGCAGTATTTCACCGGAAACATTGACCACAACGTTAAGTTGAGGGGAATAGCAATCAAAAAAGGCTACAAATTATCGGAGTATGGTTTGTTTGACAGAAAAACCAACAGATTTGTTGCGGGCAGGACAGAAGAGGAAGTCTACAAAAAACTTGGTTTGAGATGGATGCCTCCGGAATTGCGGGAGGATACCGGTGAAATTGAAGCATCTTCAAAAAATAAGCTGCCGCATCTTTTAAAATCAGAAGATATCAGGGGCGACTTTCATATTCACACAGACTGGTCTGATGGTTCTGATACAATTGAGCAAATGATTACTGCCGCAAAAAAATTAGGATACAAATATATTGCCCTGACAGACCATTCAAAATCAGACACTATTGCAAAAGGCATGGACGAGAAACGGCTTGAGAAATACATTTCTGCGGTGAGAAATGCTGCCAGAAAACACCAAGGTATCAAAGTTTTAGTAGGAGCAGAAGTTTACATTAAAGCTGACGGCAGTCTTGATTATCCTGATAACATTCTGAAAAAGCTTGATATTGTAATTGCATCCATACACCGGAATTTCAAGATGCCCCGTGAGTTAATGACAAAACGCATATTACGTGCGTTAAGCAACAAATATGTCTCGATACTCGCACATCCTACTACAAGGCAGATTAATATCCGCGAGCCAATAGACTTTGACAGAAAAAAAGTCTTTGAATTCTGCAGTAATCATAAAATACCCCTGGAAGTAAATGCAAGCCCCCTAAGGCTTGATTTGAATTTTACGGATATTAAAGAAGCAATAGGCAAAGGCTGTAAAATAATAATAAATACTGATGCACACAATACAGAACAGCTTCGCTACATGCTTTTTGGTGTTGCAACCGCCAGAAAAGGCTGGGCTGAAGCTAGCGATGTAGTGAATACTTATCCCCTGAAGTCACTGCCAAAGTTATTTAATTATTTGCGATTATAGAAATTCTATGAGACTTTCGGAAGCCATAGGATATTATTCCAAACCGGGTGTTGCTGAAGAGTTAGTCAGATTTTCTGAAAACAGGGAAGTTGCAGTCCAGTTTACAGACAAATTCGGAAAAAGACCTGACATTCTGCAGTATCCATCTGACGTTATCAAAGCAGTCCGCAGAGGTGCAACATCTTTTCACTGCTCTGAGGAAAAATGGCAGAATCCCTTGTCTTTAAATCAGGAATCAACAAAAAAAGACCTGGATGATTTGAGAATCGGCTGGGATTTGATTATAGATATTGACTGCAAGATATTTGAATGGTCAAAAATATGCGCTAAACTCCTTCTGGAGTCATTGGGATTTCATGATGTAAAATGCGCAAGCATCAAGTTTTCGGGCGGAACAGGCTTCCACATAGGCATTCCGGGAATTGCGTTGTCTGATGAAAGGCTTGCATTCCCTGAAATCCCGCAGACCATTGCGCAGTATCTGAAGGAATTCATCAGACCGCATCTCGCAGACAGGATAATTGAATATGAAAAGGATTTGAAAAAAATAGTTGAGAAATCCGGAAAGAAAAAGGAAGAGGTATTCAAAGACAATGAATTTGACCCATTTTCAGTTTTGGGAATAGATACAATTGCAATCGCGCCAAGGCACATGATTCGTGCACCTTATTCGCTGAATGAAAAAAAGGGTCTGGTAAGTCTGCCGATAAAACCGGAACAACTGGAACACTTCAGATTAGACTGGGCAACTCCTGAAAATTTTGAATTCACGGGAACAAAATTTCTTGACCCTGATGTGATTCCCGGCGAAGCGTCCCAGATTTTGTTGCAGGCGCTTGACTGGTGGTACAAGGAACAGGAAAAGAAAACTGAAACGGGGAAAACCGGTGCAGTCTTTGAATTTACAGAGAAAGTTCCTAAAGAGAAATTCCCGCCCTGCATGCAGTTGATTTTGGCAGGTTTGCAGGACGGCAGGAAACGCGGATTATTCGCATTAATGAATTTCATGAAACTGGTAAAGTGGAGCTGGCCGGAAATTGAATCTGAAATAAAACTCTGGAACAACCGCAATCCGCTTCCGCTAAAGCAGGGCTATCTGCAGGGGCAGTTAAACTGGCATAAAAGGCAGGGCGCAAAAATTCCACCTCCGAACTGCAGGGACTTTTACAAGGACTTTGCAGTATGCAAGCCCGATAACAGATGTGAGAAGATTAAGAATCCGATTTCTTATCCCAGGAATTTATTTTCGCCTCCAAAGTCGCAGCTCGGGAAAGCTCGCACAAACGAAGCATGAAACTGGCCCTGTTGACATACAATTTCGGACCTTTTTTAACTATAATATGCGAATCCTTTCCTATCATTATATTTTCCTCACCAAAATAATCTTTTACATATTTCAGCACTTTCCTGTACGTATCATCAACATTGTCATTGACTTGGAAAACATCCGCCCTTACTTCAAAATTATTAAGCTTGTTTTCCTGCACGGCAATATTCATGGTTTTGCCTATGTTCGCACAAAATATATATGACACCATTGGAAATGACACCTGAACTTTATTTTTAAAACATTCTTTTCAAACCGCAAAAGCACCTATCACAATTAACTATACACTTTAACACCAAAATTTACTTAAATTGAATTGATTTTGAAATGTTGGGGTGCTTGTAGTAAATAATGGCAGATATAAGTTTTGAGGACATTCATGAACTGCTTCGTTCCGAGAAATATTCATCTGATTTACAGCCGCTTACCGAAGAGCAGCTCAGCCAGATAAATCACTATCTTGAAAGCAAAAAATCATTGCTGCAGAAACAAAAAGAATCCGCACTTTTTGAAAATGGCCCGCAGGATAAATTAAGGGATGAGCTGGAAAATGCAAACAGAGCATTAAGGGATTTTTATGACAAGCGCGAGAAAAAATTAATCACGCGGGCAATATTTACTGCGAGAAGCTGCTCCCAGTTAAAGGATACAACAAACATGCTGAAATCTGAGGAAGTTGTTTACGACAAGCTTGTTGAAGTCCTTAAAATCAGCTGGGGAAATTTCTTTTCATTCCTGAATTCAAAACAGGATGAAACTAAAATCAAGCATGAAAAACCTTTAAATAACGACTCTGGGGAGATTTCAATAACAAAGCAGGCCGCACCTGTTTCAAGGTGCCTGAAGTTCACTGACGCGGTTCCGGAACTGCTTGATTCAGAACTGAAAAAGTGGGGTCCTTTCATGAAGGACCAGACTGCCGAACTGCCTGCGGAACTCGCAGACCTGCTACTAAAACAATCAAAAGCTACTGAGGTTCAGAAATGAAGATACCTAAAAACGCAAACAAGTACTGTCCTTATTGTAAGAAGCATACCGCGCACAAAATAATTTTGGAAAAGGTTCATTCACGTCCCACAACGAGAAAACGTGCTTTGAAATGGGGAGTAAGGCACTATGCAAAAATTTCATCTGGTTATGTTGGAAGCCCGAGGCCGATAATCCACGACAAAGCCAAGACAAGCAGAAAGGCAAATATAAGATTTGAATGTGCGGTCTGCAAGAAATCCTACTTCAAGCAGAGACCCATCAGGCTTAAAAAAGTTGAGCAGGCGTAAAATTGAGATAACATGGCAAAATTCCTAAAAGTTAGATGTGAAAAATGCAAGAACGAGCAGATTATATTTGAAAAGAGTTCCACAGAGGTAAAATGCCTCGTTTGTTCAGACGTGCTCGCCAAGCCAAAGGGCGGAAAAGCAGCTGTCAAGGCTCAGGTCCTTGAGGTTTTAAGTTAGAGGTGTCGTAGTGTACCAGAAAAAAGGTTTTCCTGAAAAAGAAGATTTTGTTGTTTGCACAGTAAGGGATATTCTCGCATCATCTGTTATCGCCGAGCTAGATGAATATGAAAAGAAAGAGGGAATGGTTCATGTTTCCGAAATTGCCAGAAAATGGATAAGAAACATAAAAACCTACATGAAACCCGGCACAAAACTTGTGTGCAAGGTGATGGAAGTAAGACCTGCTGAAAATTTAATCACGTTATCTGTCAGGAGAGTGGGTGCAGCACAGCACAGAAACAAGCTTGCCCAGTGGACTGATGAAAAAAAGGCGAATGACATTCTTGAAGTATTTGCAAAGCAGTCGGGCATAACTTCAAAAGCAGTCTATGAAAAAGTAGGCAATAAAATTCTGGAATCGTTGGGTGTAATGTATCCGACATTCATAAAAATTGCAAAAGAAGGGGAAAAAGTCCTTCTCGATTTGAAAATTGAAAAGGAAATTGCAAAAAATCTTACAGATCTGATTCAAAAAAGAATAGTCCTTCCAAAAGCGGAAATTTCCGGAATAATTACAATGTGTTCGGCAGCATCAAACGGCATGGAAGTAATCAAACAGGCAATCCAGAAGATGAAAGATATTGCAAAGGCAAAAAAGGTTGATTTTGAAATAAAGTATCTTGGCGCCCCGAACTATAAGTTTAATATAACTGCACCCGATTTCAAACTCGCCGAAGATGTTTTAAAAGAAATCTGCACTATAATTACAAAATTAATAGAATCATCAGAAGGTTCGATTGAAATTAAACGCGAACCTTAATCACATATCATAATGACTCATTGGATGATACAGAAAGAGTTTGACTCTAAAACAAAATTTAATTCGCCCATATTGGTTGAGGGCCTGCCGGGAATCGGCAATGTCGGCAAGATTGCTGTAGACTACCTGATAGACAAGCTTAGGCCGAAAATACTTTACAAAATTCATTCGCATTCATTTCCGCATTCCGTATTTCTGAATGAAAAAAACCAGATTGAACTGCCTTCAGTAAATATTTTTCATTATAAGTATAATCCAAATGACCTCCTGTTTTTAGCGGGAGATGTCCAGCCCATAAACGAAACAGAAAGCTATGAGTTCTGCGAGAAGATGCTTGATTTTGTTGAAGATATGGGCTGCAGGGAAATAATTACTCTTGGCGGGATAGGACTGCCTTCTGAAGTAAAGACGCCCGCTATTTTCGGTGCAGTAACAGATAATGAAATGATGAACAAGTACAAAAAATACAGAAGCATCAAATTTTCAACAAACCAGAAAATTGAAGCCATTGTGGGAGTTTCAGGGCTCCTGCTGGGGCTTGCAAGATTACGCGGAATGCGCGGTGTCTCGTTACTGACAGAAACCTATAACAATCAGTTTCATGCAGGTTTCAGGGAAGCAAGAACAGTTCTCTGCGAGCTAAGAAAAATCCTTGATTTGAAAGTGGACTTGGCCACTCTGGATAAGGAAATTGAGACTGCAGCCAATGAAAAATTAAAATTCAACAAAATCAACAATCCGGAAACAAAATTGATGCGTCGAGTTAAGACACCGATAAGCGAGCCTAAACCTGATGTCGGATATTTTGGTTAAAAATCCGTTAACGATTTCTGCTGTCCTGTGAAATTATCAATATCTGCATTTTCACCTGGCGGAATCAGTTTGCCATAAATGCCTGCACCGCCCGGGATATATTTTATTTTTCCTTCCCTGAAAAATTCAATATATTTTGCAACTTCTTTATTTAGGGTTGCAAGTTCCTCGGTATTCTTGTTAATCAAAATATCAATCTCCGTTCCAAAAGTTTTTACAAATCTCATCCATTCATCCTGCACTTTCTGCGCCCACGGATTCCTTACTTTAATTGCCATTGATATTATTTCAGAAAGCGGAATTATATGCAGGCAGGGAGGTCTGTGCTCCGGATGATTATTCGCAGGCACGTCCGAAAGCTCCTCAATCCTCCAATCAACTCCTTTTTTGATTGGCTTCTTGCAGTTCGGGCATCGCCACCAGAATTTTTTCGCTTCCGCAGGCTCAAAAAACTTCAGGCAGCCTGTGCATCTTGTTTTGTGATATCTTCCTTCAAGCGGATTGAATTTTACATTAAGAATTGCTTTCCTGCCATCAACTCTTTTAAGCGCTTTCTCAAGTTCTGCAAAACTTATACCCTCCATCAGGAACTGTGTGAACTCGCGCCCTATCCTATTTGCCCACGCACTGTGCGCATCTGAATTTGAAGTAAATGTCAGGTTATGCAATTCAAGAATCCTGTCAGCCATATCTGTATCTGCTGACATTCCTAATTCCATGAAATATATTTTATCCCAGTTCTTTCCATAGCATTCCTTGTAAGAATTAAACTTTGAATACAAACCAAAGTACGGGGTAAATGCATGGCTGAATCCCAATAAGCAGTTGGCTTCTGAGCATATTTCAGCAATCTGCTCGCCGTTAAGATGTATTGATGGTCTTCCCTCCTTATCCAAATCCGTGCAGTACCTTGCAAACTTCTCCCTCAACTCATATACTTTTGAAAGACTGGGAAACAGAATAATGTGATGAACCCTGTTGTCATCTGCTATTTCTGTCTGCAGAATGAATTTTGTGCCGTTCTTATGCATAAAAATAGACTCGTCATCTGTTTTCTGCAGCTGCTCCTGTATTATCTTAATCCAGTTTTCATTAAGAATATCGCCTGTTCCAATCAGATGCAGTCCCTTGAGAGGCGCAGTCTGCGCTATTGTATGGGGTGACATCTTTTCGGACACGCCGCCGGCAAACGGGCTGTGAATATGCAGGTCTGCATTTATTTTTACAAATTCTGTCATGCGAGTTCTGAATAATTAAAATATAAAAAGCTAACTAAAACACGCCTAGTTTTACGCTCATGATATTATTGTCTTCATTTGTTTCAGGAACATTTTTGTAATCATCAACCTCTGAAGTTATTGTATAAATTCCTGTTTTTGAATATGAAGCTAGTTCTTTATCGTAGAAGTAAATTTGCCGTGTTTTACCAGGCTCAATAAGTCCTGCAATTCCAGCTTCTAAGGGACTTATACCTTGTGGGGTTATCCTTGTCTGAAAACTGCTTCCGTCAACTGCGGCATTCCCTTCATTTGCTATTGTCACAATAATTTTGAATTTTTGATTTAAACTAACTCTTGTTACTGGCATCTTGGATAAATTACCATTTTCAACAGTATAAACATCTATACTTTTTACAGTCAAGTCCGGCAAAGGTATTGAACTTTTTGGTTCTTTCTTACTCAAGATGCAGTTTGCTGATACTTTCACCCAATACCCTTTTGACGGGTCAAAATTATTTGCCTTGACATACGCGTTGTCAGCATTATCATATGCCCACGGACCGCTTGTTACGGTGCATCCTGCCAGTTCTGAAAAATCCCCGCTGCCTGAGATTATGTTCCATCCTTTCTTTAACGATGCGCCTCCGATTGTCTCGATTTCATCTTCCTTCGGCACAAAACAATCTTTCTCTACTTTAACCCAAGCCCCCACATAAGGCATTACCTTGTCTGTCTTTGTATAATCTTTTGTTGAAGTATCATAAATCCACGGTCCTGACTTAATTTTGCAGTATTTTGCAATTGTTGCATTTGATATGCCATCTTCAAGCGGGCTTGAAATCAAATTCCACCCTTCGTATAAAGCCATGCTCTCCGGCGGAGTTGGAATAGTTTCTGCAGCCGCTGCTGCCGCAAATAAAATAAAAACAAATGAAACAAACAATATTTTTTTCATTTTTATCCTGGCGCGCCCGGGATTTCACTCTCAGCTTCTTCTGAAGATGCCGATGAACTTCTTGAAGAAACACAGTCCTGTCCGGGCACATTCAGGAATTTGACTTTTGTTGTAGCAGTCTGTGTGTAGCCATAATCAAAGTTCATTTCCAGTATGTCTTCAAACTCTCCTGTTATTTTTTCACCTGCCCAGCTGAACTTGCAGGAAATAAATGCCTCTCCGTTAACCATCGTGACGGTGTTACCCTGGCACTCTCCCGTTTTATCCAGATTAATCAGGTGCATCTTTGTAATTGTTATCTTTCCGATTTCTTTTTGTGATGGTGCAGGGCACGTTCCAGTTGTTGCATAAGGTGTTCCGCCGCCCGAATCTTTCAGCTTCAGATTGATTGTAATCCCGCTGATCGGAGAGCCAACAGGGAATTGTGAAATTGATGAAACCTGTATTGGAGCCCCGCTGTTGTAAACTGTTTTGTCTCCTGTAATCTTGCATAATTCGGTGCCGCCCGTTGTCTGCTTTGTGAAACTTTCCTTAATACAGACTGTTGACATTGCAATCGTCCTGTAAGGATAGCATGATGTTGCGATTATCGTCTGCGTTGTATCGCCTGGGAAATCAGGAGAGCCTATGCTTGAGAATGACATTAATTCCTGTCCGCCGGGCGTTGTTGATTTGCCGAATTTCTGCCTTGCCGCAATTTCTTCAGTTTTCTGTGTTGCGGCAGGCGTTATGCCGTAGCCTGTTGCGCTAGTCGCTATTCCGCTGATTGTTATGCCTGCTTTGTCCGCAGGTATTGTATATTCCCCCTTGTTCTCTAATTGCACATTTATGTCAAAACCCGTGCATTCTGGGTATTCAGTCGGCGGCGCATTTGACATGAAGCTCATGCTCAAACCGCTTGTGCCCCCCACAAAAGCACTTGCCGGAGTTGCCTCTTCTTTTGCGGATAAACAACCGCTTACAGCAACTACTGCTATTATTGATAAGATTAAAACTATGGAACTTTTATTCATGGCCTCCATTCCCCCTTATTATATTTATATTATAAGCAATTTATAATGCTTTTGTTTTTACTAAGCTGGTTTGCTTCTGACTGTTATTGCAACATCGTTTTTGTCAACATAAACAAATCTCATGTCAACCTTTGCAAAGAAGCTTGAGATTGCGGCATTTCCCAAAACTTCAGGATTTACTTCAATCGGCAGATATACAGTCTTAACTTCCTGCGGGCCTATCTGCTGATAGCCGCCTATTAAATTCTTGAACATGCTGTCCCTGATATCTGTTCTCAGTGAATAAACACAAAGCTCTATTGGCAAATCCGGAGGCGGCGTTGTTGATTTCTCAAAATCATTTTCTTTAAAATTGAGCATTGCTGTAATCTCGCAGGGCATTGTTATCTCTAATGAATGTATTGTTTTTATATCACCAATGCCGTTATTCGTGATACTAATTCCAAGCAGATATGCGTTTGGGTTATTTGCCCCATGTGTTGCTATCACATCTTCATCGCCAAGAATGCCTATACCCAAGCCAACCTGTCCTTCTGTCTGCCATGATGCCAGCTCCGCTCTTGTCAAACCATAATGGGAAACAGGGTCTTCCTGCTGCATATACAATCTTGATAATTCATCATAATTCGCAACATAAATCTGCTTTCCGCCCCGTTCAGTAAATGTATATTCAACTGTGACTTCTGCAGTATGTGATTCGATATCATTCACTGTCCTGAGGCAGCTGCTTCCGGGGCAGTAACACTGAAATCTGCTGTAATATGCCTGTGTCTGCTCTATTCGTGAAGGTTCACAGCCCTGCCAGCCCCCGAGATTCGGGGCAGTTTCCAATGACGGCCATCCAATCCCGATGTTTATGTTAGTGCCTTTGTCATCATCGGGCAGGCTTTTTGCGGAAATTCTGCCAACAACATAAATGTCATCGCCTGCGAGATAAGTATCTCTTATTGAACGGACATCCGCAATCTTTACGCCAACATCTGTGTATTGCGCGTATTCATCCTCATAAGTTTTTGAATTCCAAATCTGCGACGGGTCATATGTTCCTGTTATAACCTGCTTGAAAATATTCAACGGGCCTGCAAGAGCTCTTGATGCTTCATAGCCTGCAGGCATTGTTCTGCCTGCTGTTGCTGACAAAATTTTTCCTGTGCCTGTGAACATCATCCAGAACGCAAATATAATCAGGAAAACAATTATCATAATCATTATTCCCCTGCTATATCCCTTTAACGCAAAAACTGTGAAAAGTCCCAAAAATACCAGAGCAATTATTACAATTACAGGATTGCCAAATAAACTGCCGAAAACAGAGCCTATTGCGCCAAGCCCGATAAGGATTTTTTTAGTCCATGCCCACGCCTTTGCCTTAAACTCTTCTGCTTTCTCATATTCCCCCGAGATTGCTCCAAATTTGCCTTCTCTTTGCCCGGCTTTTGCCTCTGCCTTTGCTTCTTTTGCAAATTTTCTTTCTTCTTGCCAGTTTGAATATTTTCCCTTTGCCCATTCTTTCGGGGCGCCTGCTTTTTTGCTAAACCATCCGGGTTTTTTCTCACCGCCCTTCTCGCTGTCATTTGCAAAAGAAAATCCGGGCTTGCCTTTCGAGCCTGCAGCAGATTCTGCCATGTTTATCGCTGCGCCTTCAGGCGTTGCACCAATAATTTTTTTCAGAAAACCAGGTACTGCCATCTTTTTCTCAAGTTTATTTGCTCTCTATTGTCAGCTTCATGTTATCTATTGTGACATCCTCGGTTGCTGACAATTCAAGTGTATTGCTTCCCGCTATCAACATTGAACATACATCTTCCTCAATTTTGTAATTGCTGAAATAATAGCTGTTTGTGACTCCGTTAATGCCCACATCCATCAAGTCTGCCCCTGAAACAGTATCATTTTCCTGGGTGACTCTGAGTATACAGTCAAGATTTCCGGTTGAAGCCGCCAGATATTCAGACTGCAGCACGTTGAAAGAATATGTTTTTATTTTTGCATTCTTCTCTGATGACAGGACCATGAATCTGCCGAATTCGACATCATATTTTCCGCCTCTCGCAACGCTCCACTGCAGCGTATTTGTGTTGTGCAGTTTGGATGCGGGAATCTCAATCGCAAATGAGTCTGTTTTCGGTATGGAGCCGTATATTTCATCGCCATTCAGCATTATCGTAACTTTTGCGGAGCTTTCAGACATTTGTTTTATAAATGCACTGAGTTTTGCGTAGCGCGCGCCCGCAAACTCCTCTTTTGACAAAATAATTGTCTGGGTTTTGACAGCTTCAGTTCCTGTATACGAATATGTCACGAGATTGATGTCTGAAAGCAGATATGAATTCGTTGCCCAGAATTTTATGCCTGCACCTGCAGCGTAGATTTTGATATTGTTTTCCCCTTTGACAATGCTGTCAACAGGCAGGGCAACTATAAGCTTCTGTCCGGCATTAACCCTTGCGTTATAAACTGCCTTGTCATTCAGTGTAACGACAAGTTCGCCATTTTCCTTGCGGTCATTTACAAGCATCTCCAGATTTGCTGATGCCAGTATTGTCTTGTCAGAAATTATGAAACTCATCTCTGCAGGCGTATCTTTTGTTAAGCTCCTTTTAACAAGAAACTGGGTTACAAGCGCTTTTGTCTGCGCCTGGGGCGTGTTATCAATTGTAAATAAAGCTAAGATATGTGAAGTTCTTACCAGCTCAGATTCTGCAATACCGAGTATTAAGCCTGGATTTACATTAATCAGTGCCTTTTCCGGAAATGTTATTCCCGGAACATTTACCTTCCCGATTAAAGACTCGCGTTCCTCAGGCGATACCGTCAGAACATAGAAAATAATTACCACAGCTATCATTACTAATATAATAAGAGGCGCAGTGCCTGGGCTGGGCGCGCTTTGCGCTCTGCTGTTCAATGTGGCCATGTCAATATTTATAATATATTATATTTAAATGTTTAGTCAAGGGAAATACGACTATGAAGGGGAAAGTCTCTGCATCAGGCTCCGCAAAGCGTTCATAAATGGGCGTTTGCTTGGAAAAAGCACAGCAAAGGCAAGATACATAAGGATTCAACCAGTCGTCTATAATAGTAAAATGAAAATACTGAATTTCAACAAAAAGGAAGGAATTGCCAAGATTAGAATTGACACTCTTGATGATTTGTGGCATTTATCAAAAATAATTGAATTTGGCGATTCTCTTTCTGGAGAGATAAAAAGAAAAGTTAAACTATCTGCAGAAGAGGAAAGGTCCAAAAGCGTTATCAAAAATTACTTTGCCCAAATAAAGGCTAAAAAGGTAAAACTCGAATCTTCCGTATTAAAAGTATCGGGGGAAATTCTTGGAGGCTCTGAAGAACTGCGTATAGGTGTAGCACACACACTTGATATTTTTACTGGCGACACAATAAAGATTCAGAAAGTCTGGAAGGAATATCAGCTCCGCAGGCTGGAGGACGCAGAAAAGGCAAGCAAGGCTCCGAAAGCAATTGTCGTGGTTTTGGATGACGAGCAGGCGCATCTTGCTGCCCTCACAGCATCAGGCTTCCAGTATCTGGGCGGATTTGAATTAAGAATGGCAAAAAAAAGATATGTTGAAAAAACAGATTCCGGCGTCGGAAAAGTAGTTGCTGAAATACTGAGAATTGATTCGGAGTCAAATCCGACAACAATTGTAATTGCATCTCCTATTTTCTGGAAGGAAAATTTGCTGGCAGCATTGAAGGAAAAAAATCCTTCAATTGCAAAGAAAATAAAACTGGAAGGGGTTTCAACAGGGACAAAAAGGGCATTAAATGAATTAATCAACCGTGGAGTTCTTGAAAAAGTCCTGAAAAGCTCCCAGATTCAGAAAGAATTTGAATTAGTTGAAAGTCTCATGGTTGAAATTGCAAAAAAAGGTTTGGCTGTTTACGGCAAAGCCGTAATTCCTGCAGTTGAAGCCGGTGCAGTAAAAACCTTATTATTTACAGATAAAATAATCGAAAAGGCGAGGGAAAAAGAACAATTCTCGGAATTCGAAAAACTAATTGATGCAGTCGAGCAGCAAAAAGGAGAAGTTCATATTATCAGCACGGAACATGAAGCAGGTGAGAAGTTAGAAAGTCTTGGAGGAATTGCTGCATTGCTGAGGTTCAAGATTTAGCGTCTTCTTTTGAATGGCGCTGTATATCCTTCTTTTATAATTCCAACTTTTATTTTCTCGAAAATATATTCCAAATCATTGGCTTTCAATCCAGTTTTTCCTGCTGCACCAATCAGACTTATGCCCCCGTCAAGATTTTTTATAAAATTTTCAGGATCTTCAGGCAATTTTAAATCTGAGATGTATTTTTCCAGAGATACCACACTTACCTGCGCCCAAGGTTTCGCGCTCGGATAAGACTTTGGCAGGTCTTCAATCATCACTACACATCTGTTCGGCCCAATGAAACAATGGCGGCCTTCTGCAGAATATAGAGTTATAAAATTCCAGTATCTGGATTTTTCAGCATAAGCAGCATCTGCTGCTTCCATTAGTAAATTATTAACACATTTATTATTATTTTTTAATGCACCAAACCGTTCCAGATAATATCCAACTTTTACCATTCAGTTTTCAAGAATAATAAGTCATAAAAAGAGTTCGCTGAAATCCAAATCAAAAACATGTTGTTTGTGCTATGCCATATTTTTTGATTTCCCAGAGCTGTGCAAGATGCAAAACCTGCTGTCTGTATTCCGGTTTGATATTATCAAGCTCTTCCATGCTGTAGTTTCCCTCATATAATCTTGCGAATACCGGCAGGTCTGTTGTTGCTTCAACGAACTCGTTCTGGTCAAACATCGGACCCTGCCTGTTTGCTCTGCGTAATTTCTTCACGGTTTTGGCAAATCCGTCTTCCAGCAGATTGCCTAATTTTGTTCTCTTCTGCGAAAACCATGTATAAAACTCCACGTCTCCGGAAGCATTAACAAAAAAGTAAGGCGCCCTGCTGCTCAGCACGTCAACAAATTCCATGCGGGAATCACCAAATTTTTTTGTTAACATTTCTTCAAGCAGCAGGAATTTTGCAAGAAGTCCATCAGACAGACCTTTTTCAAAATTTAACGGTCCGCGCAATTCATTCAGCTCCCGATACCTGCAGACTTTCTCCTTTTGACTATAAACGTCAGCAAAAACACCCAATCTCGCAAGATTGAAATTAAACTCATAAACATTCCAGTATTCAAAATCCGTGTTTTTTATGAATCCCGAATATAACTCCGGCAGTTTATCAACATTAAGATACGTAGCAACAGTATGATATCCTATTTTGAAGCCAAGTTTCTGTGCTTCGCCGGAAATTCTTTTGATTGCTTCAACATGATTTCCGAATCTGCCAAGTTCAGACTGCAGTCTGCTGTCCAAGGTATCTATTGGAATACCAAATATATCAATAAGCCCTTTCAAATGTTCCAGTCTTTTGTAATTCAGCTTTGTTCCATTCGTATGCAGTTCTGTGGTTATATTTGATTTTTTCAGAATTCCGAGCACATTGTCCAGATTTTTTACAAGCGTTGGCTCACCTCCGCCGATTACAACTTTTTTTACTTTGTTTTTTGCCAGAATTTCCGCTATCTCTTCAAGCCTACTCTCAGAGTTATTTGAGAAAAATTCCCTGAAACAAAATGCGCAGTCACAATTGCAATCATCTGTTGCAAATACGTGTACTAATTCCCCTAATGCCAAACCCATCTCCAGCACTAAATAAAAAAGTCATAAAAATGCTTTCATAGGAAATCATCCAGAAATTTCTGTGTTGGCGGTATCTTCTGCATAAGAACTTCTTTTCTTTTATCTTCAAGTATTTTTTCCAGCCACCAGAGATCTAGTTTACATGTCTTTGCAATCTGCACCAAAGTCAGGGACTTGAAAAACGCAGTATCTTTTAGATAACTTAGAAATTCCAGCTCAATGCCTTTCTCATATTTTTTTACATTCGGGAAATGCACATATTCTATATAACGTTTAATTATATCGTAAGTTGTACCTGACTTTGCTCCGGGCGCATATTTGACGCTCATGAATAACATTATGCCAACGCCTCCGCTGCCCAGAAAAGAATTGTACATCCCATCGCACGGGATGGGAAGGAATCTACCTTTTGGCAATGCCCGCTGGATTTCTTCTGCAGCTTCAATAAGAATTGGCATTATGGGTTTTTTTATTTCTTCAATTTTTTCCATGCGCTCATTAAGATAGGCATTAAGTTTTGCTGTCATGCAATTCGCTCATAAAAAAGTCATAAAAACATTGCTAAGGCTTTTTTTTCAGATAAAAGTCAACTAAACCCGAAATATCGTTTGCTTCCGGCTTCTGATTTTCAGCCTGCTGCGCTTTGTGTTTTTCTGCAATTTGCATGTCTATGATTTCCCTGGCTTTTTTCAGATCTTCAATTACTTCTGTGGCTCTTGCGCGCCCTACGTAAGTTGTTGATATCATCCTGACAAGTTTATTCTGCAAAAACTTATCGGCACTCATGAGCTGGTCTTCCAGTTGTATTCCTTCTTTTGTTACCAATGCTGTTGCCGGGATTATTGAAACACAGCCGTCTTTTGACTCAAGATAACTCATATCTGACAGGTAAATATCATCCAAACCGTAGGTTTTCACCTGATTTACAAGATAGTTTAGTTCGTCGCTGGCTGCAGCTGTGAAATTTTTCTCATCTTCCCGCAGCCTTCTATCCAGTATCTTCAAATCGTTTGTCATCGCTAGCATTTTAAATAAGAAAAGCCATAAAAATCATATGGCTTCACTGGCGAAAGTTACCGCATTTGTAAAAAGTCAAAGGAGCATACATCTTTACAAAAATCTGCAGACTGCACTTATTGATGTTCTTTCTGTTCTGCCTAATGAAACATACAGAAATCTGACAAAAAACTTGATTATACTCGCATTGCATAAGACTGCTCTTGGTCAGGCAATGTTCTTTCCCGCATTAAAGGGGAGTTTTAAGATAATTGAGTTTGTTTATGATAAGAAAATTCCTATGGATGTGCTCAAATATGTTTCTGCACATGAATTAGGACATCTGATGTATGGACAGCTTTTCCCGAAAAAAGGGCATACTTGGAATATGCTTGAGGGTAAGGCAGATGTCTGGGCTGCCAAATGGGGCTTTCCCAGAAACAAAAAAATAAAAGCGTGGATGGCGAGGAAAAGATAATGGTCACACTGCAAAAAGTTATTTCTGATATACGTAGTTTGAAAATTCAGGGAGCTCAGACAACTGCTGAAGCCGCCTTGAAAGCATGGGATGCCGCCAAAAACAAAAAACTTGCATCAAAATTACTAAAAGCAGCAAGGCCGACAGAACCTATGCTTGTGAATGCAATTAATGCTGCAGAAAGAGGCTCTGACCCGAAACGCTTGATTGACAAATTCAAATCAGACAAGGAAAAAATCTATAAATTCGGCGCGGATTTGATTAAAAACAATTCAGTTATTTTTACGCACTGCCATTCATCCACTGTCGCGGGAATTTTGAAAGAAGCAAAGAAGCAGGGAAAGAAATTTGAAGTTCATAATACTGAAACCCGTCCGTTATATCAGGGCAGATTAACTGCATCAGAGTTAGCCAAAGCAGGAATAAAAGTAAATCATTACATCGACTCTGCAGCATTGCAGGCGATGAAATCTGCAGATATATTTTTAATTGGTGCCGACGCCATAACAAAAGAGGGCACCTATAACAAAATCGGCACGGAAATGTTTGCAGAAATCGCAAACAAATATTTCAAAATTCCAATCTATTGCTGTTCTCATAGCTGGAAATTTTCAACAAAAAAGGTAGCAATTGAATCCCGCCCGGCAAAAGAAATCTGGGCAAATGCACCGAAAAATGTTGTAATAAAAAATCCTGCATTTGAAATCGCCTGTTCAGAGCACGTCAAAGGAATTGTTTCAGAATATGGTGTTTTAAATTTCAGGGATTTTGTAAAGAAAGAATTAGAGAGGCATAAAAGACTGTAAATGGTAAAAAAATATTCTGGATACATGCGGCTTGGCTACATGCCGTCAAAAGATGATTTGGTTGTTTTATACAAAATAAAACCTGCCAGAGGAATTTCAATGCATCAGGCATCTGAGGCGGTAGCTGCAGAATCAAGCATTGGAACCTGGACAGAAATTTCAACAATGTCCCCGAAAATCCAAAAGATGGGTGCAAAAGTTTTTGACATCAAAGGCAGCCTTGTGAAGATTGCATATCCTATCGAGTTGTTTGAACTCGGAAATATGCCGCAGATTTGGTCGTCAATAGCGGGCAACATCTTCAACATGAAAGATGTTGAGTCGTTAAGATTGGAAGACGCGCAATGGCCCCGAGTTTTAGCACAGAGTTTCAGGGGCCCGAAATTCGGAATTCCCGGAATCAGAAAACTGCTGCATGTTAAGAACCGTCCGTTGTGCGGCACAATCATAAAGCCGAAACTCGGTTTGAATGAAAAAGAACACGCAAAAGTAGCCTATGAGGCGTGGGTTGGCGGTTTGGACATTGTAAAGGATGATGAAAACCTTACTTCCCAGAAGTTCAACAATTTCTACAAAAGGGTTATTGAAACTTTAAAAATGAAGGAACTTGCAGAAAAAGAAACCGGAGAAAAAAAAGTCTACATGCCCAATGTTAGTGCAGAAACAGGTGAGATGCTCAGGCGCGCAAGATTTGTCAAGGAGCGCGGAGGCGACTGCCTCTATATGATGGTTGACATCTTAACTGTAGGATGGTCTGCGTTGCAAACCTTAAGAGATGAAAACGAAAAATTAAATCTTGTAATTCATGCGCACAGGGCTATGCACGGTGCTTTGACACGAAATAAAAATCACGGAATTTCTATGCTGTTTATAGCTGATACAGCGAGATTGATAGGAGTTGACCAGTTGCATATCGGCACTGCAGTCGGCAAGATGCTGGAATCGAAGGAAGAAGTCCGCATGGTGGGTGAAGAAATCGAGCAGGGTTTTGTAAAAAAAGGAGGACACAGACTGCAGGAAAACTGGCATGGCATAAAGCCTGTCTTTGCTGTCTGTTCGGGAGGTTTGCATCCCGGCTTAATACCTGCACTCGTAAAAAACCTCGGCAAAGACATAATCGTGCAGGCTGGCGGCGGAGTTCATGGACATCCGCTGGGCACAAGAGGCGGTGCAAAAGCAATGAGGCAGGCAATTGATGCAGTCATGTCACGAGTTAGTCTAAAAGATTACGCGAAGTCGCATAGGGAATTGGAGATCGCAATTAAAAAATGGGGACACTTGAATTAACTATTGGCATACTGGGCGCAATCGTGCTGATTATTGCATGGATTTGGGAAACTTATGAAAACATAAAAAAACACAAATTGTCAATACACCTGCATTTTGCAGCAATGTATATTTTCGGCAACGTCATGCTGACTGTTTATGCATGGATGATTTCAAATATGATTTTCTTCTGGCTTAGCATCATATTACTGGTTGCAATTGCTGCTGAGCTTTCCTATTGTACGCTAAATAATAGGAAACTGCGATAAACAACTGACGCAGGTAATCGCTTTGTATCTGGCAGTTGCCATGCGTCCTGCAGGTTTGCTGGCTCTGCATCTGAGAGATTCAACTGCAGTCGGTCGTCAGCTATGAGCCAAATTATTTATATATTGCAAAATTGAGATAAAATCATGGCCGCAAAGACTGTAATCTGTTTGGACTTAGACGGGACGCTTGTTGACAGCAGTGAAGCTCATGTCAGATCTTACAATTTCGCATTCCATAAAAACAATCTTCCTTCAAAAACATATGCGGAAATAATATCAAAATTCGGGCAGACTGCGGAGCATATAATACAGCAGCTTTTCCCAAGGCTTCCCGAAAATAAAATTCCCGTGATTGTAAAGGATAAAATTGAATTTTTTGTTAACAGCACGTTCAAGCTCGTCAAACCTCTTCCAGGGGTTTCCGATGCTTTAAAAAATTTAAGGGAAAAATACACACTTGCACTGGTTTCAAATGCAACACAGCCTGAAATAGCGCATGCATTAAGGCAGGCGAAAATATCCCCCAGACTTTTCGCAGTGATTTTGGGCAAGGGCAAGATGACGCCGAAGCCAAGCCCTGATGCCATCAAAAAAATAGAATCTACGGTAAAAAGCCGCGTTGAATTTGTTGTTGGCGATACGGTTTATGATATCAAAATGGGAAAAAATGCAGGCAAAAAAACCATTGCTGTACTGACGGGGGCAAATGACCTTAAAACACTCTGCGCTGAAAAGCCGACGATGATTATAAAAAGCGCCGCAATATTACCGCAGATACTTGAGGGGGATTTATGGGAATAAACAACAAGTTTGGCTGGATTCTCCTGATTGCAGGAATTGCTGTAGTCGGATTTCTTATGAGGCCGTTCATGACTGCAATAGCCTTTGGCGCGGTTGTCGCATTCCTATGGCACCCCGCGCATCTACGTCTTAAAAAAATAATTTCGGAAAACTGGAGCGCTACAATTTTTACAGTAATAACTGCGCTTATCGCGGTGTTTTTTATGCTGATAGGCGCAAAGCTCGTCTTATCTGAATTCGGCAACATCTATTTGTATTTCTCAAAACTTGATATCCCAAGCATGCTTTCCGCGTCGCCGGAAATAGGCACGGCGATAAATGATATCACAAGATTCTTTCTCTCAAAAATAATTGTGGGCTTATCAGATTTTGCATCGCAGCTTCCGCACATCCTGCTATCCATGCTGATATTTTTCATAACACTTTTCTTTTTCCTGAAAGATGGCGAACGATTGGTTAAATGGGCAAAGAAAAATATTCCGTTAAATGCGCAGAAAAAAGAACAGATATACAAGGATTTGAATAATTATGCTCATGCATTCATAAATGTCTGGCTCCTTATCGGAATCCTGCAGGCGGTTGTTGCTATCCTGGGCTTTTACATATTTAAACTGCCATTTGGTTTGGTAGCTGGTTTGGTGGCTGCCGTAGTTTCAATTATGCCTGTGGTGGGACCTTCTGCGCTCTATGTTCCGGTCGGAGTCGTGCTTATATTCCGCGGGGATGTCACTGCCGGCATCGGGCTCATGATTTATGGTTTGGTGCTGGGCGGTATTCTGGATTATATTCTAAGGCCATATCTTGCAAGCAAATGGGCACGTGTGCACCCGATGATAATCCTGCTCGGTATCTTTTGCGGAATTGCTGCTCTGGGCCCTGCAGGCTTCATAATTGGCCCGATGTTGCTGATGATTGTTGTAACGCTTTTCAAGGATTTCAGCCTGATGAAGGAACTTAAATGAAATTAAAAACAAAAATCCTGAATATAGAATCAGGCGGACCCCTAATTGTAGCCCTTAATCCCGCAGTTATCAAAGAGCTTGACCTGGGGCCTGCGGACCGCGTCCGTATAATGGCGGAGAGAAAATATGCCGTGGCAATTGCGGATGTCACATCAACAATAAAAGAGAATGAGATTGGCGTTTTTGAGGAAGTCCGGCAGCTGCTGGGCCTGCAGCCTTCACAGCCCGTTACAATTATTCCCGAGGAAAAGCCCGCATCAATACAGACCATAAAAAAGAAATTGAACGGGCAGGCGCTGACAAAGGATGAAATATTTGAAATTATTACAGATATTGTTGATAACAGATTTACAACTGCGGAAATTGCGATGTTTGTTGCAGCCGCATACACCCGAGAGTTTTCTATTTCTGAAACACAGCATCTCACGCGGGCAATGGCAGAGACAGGGCAGATGCTGAAATTAGGAGTAAAACCTGTGCTTGATGTGCATTCAATCGGCGGCGTTCCCGGAAACAGAACTACCCTGATTATTGTGCCGATAATTGCCGCCGCAGGATATTACATTCCAAAAACAGCATCAAGAGCGATAACAGATTCTGCAGGAACTGCAGATGTCATGGAAGTTTTCTCCAGCGTGGCTTTTGATTTGGAAGAAATAAAAAAAATAGTCCTGAAGCATAAGGGCTGCATAGTCTGGGGGGGCGGCCTGGACATTGCCCCTGCAGATGATGACATAATAAAAATTGAACAGCCTCTGCAGCTTGACCCGACCGCAATGCTGATTGCATCAATTCTTGCAAAAAAATATGCTATCGGCTCGACAGATGTGCTTATGGAAATTCCCTTCGGCGCCGGCACCAAATGCAGTCGAGTAAGAGCCGATATGCTGGAGAAAAAATTCAGAATTGTCAGCTCTAGTTTGGGCATGAACATAAAAATCCGGAAAGTCGACGGCAGCCAGCCTGTCGGCAACGGAATAGGCCCGGCTCTTGAAGCCAGGGATTGTTTGTCAGTTCTGGAAAACAATTCCTCTGCGCCGCAGGATTTAAAGAAAAAATCCCTGCAGATGGCAGCTCTGTTGTTAGAGATGGCAGGCGCCGCAAAATCCTCCGGCCTGAAACTTGCAACAAAAATCCTTGAATCCGGAAAAGCCCTGAGTAAATTCAGGGAAATGGTAAAGGCGCAGGGCGGAAACCCGAATGTCCATTCAGCTTCCATAAAACCCGGAAAATATGATGACACAATGACTGCAGAGCGCTCAGGTGTCGTCAGGGCAATTGACAATGACATAATCAAAAGAATCGGGCGCCATCTGGGCGCGCCGTATGACAAGTATGCAGGCATATATTTATACAAACATGTAGGCAATAAAGTAAAAGACGGGGAAAAATTATTCTCTTTGTATGCAGAATCAGGCAGAAAACTTGCAGAAGGCCTGGAATACGCGGAAGCAAATAATCCTTTCAGAATAAAATGAAAAAACTGATTTATGTTATTTTGGACGGCGCTGCAGACAGGCCCGTTAAGGAACTGGGAAACAAAACACCGCTTGAGGCTGCAGTAAAGCCGTATCTGGATTCGCTCGCAAAATATTCAAAGTTAGGTCTGATGACCACTATTAGGGATGACATTGCACCCGAATCTGATGAAGCAATGCTTGCCCTGCTGGGATTTGACCCTTTTTATTATGCCAAAGGCAGAGGTCCGCTTGAGGCTTTGGGCGCAGGCGTTATCAAAAGCATCAGCAATGAAGTAATCCTGCGCTGCAATTTTGCCCGCGAAGAATCCGGTTTTATAACGGAAACAGAAGCAATTCCCAAATCACCAGAACTGTATAAAATAGCCGGCCTGCTGAATAAAATCGGAAGAATCAGGGATGTTGAAACAAGGTTTGTTCCAACAGTGGGGCACAGGGCTGTTTTAATTTTGAAGGGAAAAGGCTTGTCCCCGCGAATCTCAGATACAAACCCCTCTTATCTGGTAAAAGAGGATTTTGTATCAACCGCCCTGCCAAAAATAAATCTCCGCCACACAACTTCAAAGCCGCTGGATAGGACTCCTGAAGCAGCTAAAACTGCCCAGATTGTAAACTCATGGCATGAAGCGGCAAGAAAAATCCTTGTCGCGCACAAATTCAAATCCTGCAACATTATTTTATCAAGAGGCGCAGGAAGTGAGTTTCCAAGGCTGAAAAAATTCAGGCAGCGCTGGTGCCTGCTTGCAGACATGCCTGTTGAAAAAGCAATCGGAATACTTTGCGGCATGAAGGTTCTTGAAAAACCCAAAAACCTGAAACGTTCTGCGGATATGATTCTGGAAAATTTGAAAAAATACGATTGTTTTTACATTGAATTAAAAGGTCCTGACGAGTTTGCCCACAGGGCAGACCCTGTTGGAAAGAAACAGGTAATTGAAAGAATTGATGGGCAATTTTTCAAAACGCTGTTATCAAAACTTCTCCAGCCCGGAGTGAATATTGAAATCTGCGTTACAGCGGATCATACAACTTCATGTGAAGCAAAGTCTCACACTTCAGATGCTGTTCCTGTATTGATTTACAAACCCGGTGTTCCGGGAGATAACATTAAAAAGTTCGGTGAATTTAGCTGTGCACAGGGAAAGCTGCGCCTCAGGTCTGCCATGCAGCTTTTTGAAATGCTAAAATGGTAACCAAACCCAGTTCAGTGCATATGTATCCAACATCCGCATTAAAAATCCGTATCTTTGCAATTCTCGCAAGCCTTGCAATACTCGCCTTCGGTTCATATGTAATCTGGCTGGCATACACAATTCTTGAATTCACTGTATTTAATCTTGCAGGATTTGTAATTTTAATGGCTGCAACCGTAGGTGTTTTGATATGGCTTGTTCTCGCCACAATACAGAGAAGAAGATTCAAAACACATCTCAAAGACCTGGAAAAATACAAGATTAAACTGCGGAATGTGTAATATCTCTTAAGATTTTTGATTTTGCGCTGTCTGAAGTAACAACAAAGTTATTTTTTGTTTTTTCCAGATCTGCTATGTTAAAGAATTTCCATTCCGTTGAAAATTTTACTGCGAGCATTGGCTCTGCCTTGAAAGCCTTTGCAAATTTTTCCAAGTCGCTGATTTGCTGGGGGTCAAAATACTGGTGTTTGTATTTTGTTGATTTGCATTCAAATGCAATAACTTTGGCACCGCTTACGATCACGTCAGGACAGTAGAACCTTGTAACCCCTGAGCCTGCCGCCCTCATAGCAGCCCAATCGCTCCCCCAAAACATTGATACTAGCTCACGTTCTGCTGCAGAGCCTTTTGTCTTACCTCCCATGATTATATTCTGTTTGTTGAATATTTATATTATTTGTCCTATTTTATGTTACAGTCAGAAGTGTGCGTTGCGGCTTTCCTGTCCTTTCAATATCCCTCTGCTCCTCAAACTTTGCCAAATCTTCTGGTGTTATACTTTCGGGATATTTGCCATCCAGACAGGCAAGGCACAAATTATCGCCGAGTTCAACAGCTTCTGTTATGCCACCTAGTTCAAGATAAGTAAGCGAATCCGCACCCAGATACTGCTTTATCTCTTCACTTGTTTTCTCTGATGCTATCAGTTCTTTCCTTGTTGGCATGTCTATCCCCAGAACACAGGGATATTTCAGCGGCGGGCAGGCGACAATAAAATGCACCTCCTTTGCGCCGTGCTCCTTCAGCACCCGAACAACTTTTCTTGATGTTGCTCCCCGTACAATAGAATCGTCCACTATACCTATTGATTTGTCCCTTATCTGGTAAACTATCGGGGTAAGCTTGAATTCAATTTCATTTACCCTGGATTTTTCATCAGGCATGATAAAACTCCTGCCCGTATATCTGTTCTTATCAAAAACTTCTATGTATGGCTTTCCTAACTCAGAGGCAACGCCCTGCGCTGTTGCCCTGCCGGAGTCCGGAACAGCTGCAATGACATCTATCCTGTCCGCGATTTTATTCTTTCTCAGCTGCCGCGCCAGAATATGCCCCACCCTCTCACGCACAGTGTAAATATTCCTGTTTTCTATTGACGATGATGGCCTCGCAAAATAAATCCATTCAAACATGCAGTGCATTTTTTTCTTTTGCCAGATTATGCCTGTTGTAACATTCATATTCTTGTCAATCCATATCGCTTCACCGGGAAGAACGTCTCTTATTACGCTATAACCTAATATATCAAGTGCGCATGTTTCGGATGCGAACGCGTAGCTTTTTTTCCCGTCGTCCTCCCGCGAGCCCCAAATCAGCGGCCTGATTGCATGCGGGTCCCTGAAAGCAAGGAGCCCTTCATCCATCACTGCGGATACAATGGAATAACTGCCTTTCATACGCTCCATTAAAGATTCCAGTGCCTTGAACACTATTTCCTTGGTTATTTTCCTGTCAGTTGCCAGTCTGAAAATATATTCAATCATCATGTGATTCACTGCAACAATGTCGCAGGTTGACTGCGAGTAGCGCCTTACAGAAGCCATCTCCTTCCTCATCTCATCCGCATTTACGAGATTGCCGTTGTGCGCCATGGCAATGCCAGCCATTGCTTCAAAGGTGGGCTGGGCATCTCTTTTCCTGGTTGCTTTGTCCTGATCGCCGAATGTCGGATAGCGTACATGCCCTATCCCTACATCTCCCCTGAGCGAATTCAGTATATCCTCTGTGAAAACATTTGCAACAAGCCCGCCGTCTTTGTAGATATATGGGATGTTCCAGTTTTCAAGAGTAAAAATTCCGGCAGAGTCCTGTCCGCGGTGCTGCATTGCTCTCAGCGCATTAAAAATTTTGAATGAGGCATTCTTTGCGCCGACTATGCCTATTATACCGCAAATATCAGACACCTCCGGACTAAGCAAACTCTGATTTGTTAATAAATATTTGTATACTAAAAGTATAGCAAAAATTTCTTTATTTCACAAATAGTTCTACTACGTCCCTGTCTTTTAATTTATGTTCAAAACCAACCTGCTGTCCGGGAAACACTGCTGACGGGCCCCACACCTTTGCGTGCCTGAATTTCTGCAGAAAATCCTTGTGAATTGACTTTGCCAGATCTCTGACGGTTGCATCTCTCGGAAGAATTACGGGTTTTTCCGCTATCTTATCTCGGGTTCTTGTCTGTATTCTTATTTTTTTCAGTTTTACCCAGATTGTTGCCAGTATTCTGTCTTTATCCAGATAGAAAAACTGCTCAATGCCTGTTTTCATATTTATGGTTTTATTTGTATAAACAATAATTCTCTGAATGCTGCCAACTTTGGCTTTTTCCAGTTCACCCTGAAGGATATCAATCTGATTTTTTGCATCTTCACCGTCAATAACCAAAACAATGAAATCGCAGTTTCTTATTATGCTCAGGAACTGCCCCGAGCGCTGCGCTTCTGAAAATCCTTCAAAAACTGCAGGAATCTCAATGCCCTGCATCCAGATATTTTCAAACTTAATCATTCGCATCCGTGCATCATATGTGCTTTCTGGTTCATCACTTCCGGAAAGCAGGTTAAAAAATTCTGATTTTCCGGAGTGCGACGTTCCCAGAAAAACAATTTGTGCGGCGCCTTCTTTTCTTATGGCTATGGATTTTTTACCAACAGCGGATTTTTTATGCTCTTTCCGCAAATCTGCAAGCCGTTTCTTCAGCTGCTCCTGCAGCTTCTCGGTGCCCTTATGCTTCGGAACATATTTCAGCATTTTCTGCATGGCAGTGATTTTATCTGCAGCTGTTGTTGCTTTGGCATATTCATCTTCAGCAATTACATACTCATAACCAACATTGGTAACCATCGCAAAAATAAATACGATATAAGTTTTTAAACCTTAAACCGGAACTTAAGGTATGGAATTGCCTTTATTCCTGCAGAAAATTATTCTATCATTCCAGACTTCCGAAATGCTGAGGATGTCTGCAGAAGCCGGAGTCATAATAATGACCGGACTTATTGCTGCACATTTCATAAGCAGAATAGTCGGCTTGATAATAAGAAAATTCAAATGGGTTGACAAAATCAGGAAATACGGCATTAAAAATCCAGATACATTTGTGGAGCAGGCAAGCAGCTATATAATTATGGTTATTTCATTCATAGTTGCTCTCAACAGAATAGGAATTCTCAAAACAATAGTGAGTATAGCAGGTCTGATAGCATTCTCAATTATAGTAATACTGCTTGCCCTGAATTTCAAGGATATGATTTCAAACTTTTTTTCCGGCGCAGTTGTCCGGAGTTTAAACAGGAACATAAAAAAAGGCGCTTTCATAAAAGCGGGCGATATTTACGGCGAAGTCAAAAAGGCTGGCTGGCTGGAAATAGAACTGCTGACAAAAAGAAAAGAAACCGTAATAATTCCTTACAGCCACCTCCTGAAATGCAAAATTGAAGTTCTTAGAGAATAATTTATATAGCTATCTCGATTCCTGTGATTAATGGTTACAGCCTACATACTGATTATTTCGGAATCAGGCGCTGAACGTAGAGTTATTGAAGACCTTTTGGATATTGACGGCATAAACGAAGCGGAATTGGTTTATGGCGAATACGATGTTGTTGTGCGCGTTTCTGTCGGTGATATTTCACAGCTCACAGATTTCATAATTGAAAAAATAAGACCAATCAAAAGCATAAAGAGAACTTCAACTTTGATTGTGGCGGGGGATTAAATGGTAGGAGCATATATTCTGATTACAACAAAATCCGGTGCTGAGAAGGAAGTCCTGGAAGCCCTGAAAAAAGGCAAAAACATAGTGAATGCGACCATACTTTATGGCGAGTATGATATACTGGCAAAAATTGCGCTGAAGGATATAACGGAATTAAACGATTACCTGCTGACACACATCAGGCCCATTTCCGGAATAGAAAAGACGTCCACCCTGATTATCGCAGGCTAGTCATTTCCCGAATCTTCTTTTTCTTTCAGAGTAATCAACCAGCGCTTTCAGAAAATCCTCTTTTTCAAATTCCGGCCAGTATTTTTCCGTGAAATAATATTCGGAATAATCTGTCTTCCAGATTAAAAAACCTGACGTCCGTTTTTCGCCGGAAGTTCTTATAACCAAATCCACATCTGGCAGGTTTGCAGAATAAAGATATGTCTCAAATAATTCCTTTGTTATATCATCGGGATTCAGTTTATCTTCTTTCACAAGTTGTGCAATCTTCCTGACTGCAGTGACAATTTCATGCTTGCCTCCATAACCGACAGCAACATTCAAATGGAAATTATCATAATCTTTTGTCTTTTCCAAAGCGTAATCAAGTGCATCTTTTACGGAATCTGGAAACTTGCTGACATCGCCGACGACACCCAGTTTTATTTTATGCGTATGCGTTCTTTCATCATCAGCAAATTTATGCGCGGTTTTTACAGCGAGTTTGAATAGCGTATCAAGTTCTTCAGGCGATCTGTTGAAATTTTCCGTTGAAAACAGCCATAATGTCAGTGCTTTTACACCAACTTCCCGACACCAGTCCAGAACTTCTTCAATTTTGTCTGCACCATACTCGTGGCCTTTTGCTAATTCCTTGCCAAGGGTTTTCGCAAATCTTCTGTTTCCATCACAGATTATTCCAACATGTCTTGGCAATTGCAGTTCTACCATATTTACTTGTTTTCTTTATGTTTTAGTTTGCTCCAGAAATCAAATAATCTTTTTGCTTCTGTCAGTTTCGGGAAAATTATCCATAAAATCGCAAGCAGGATAATCATTGCAACCGCTGTAAAAAATCCGAGCATGAAAAAAAACAGCGAGCTTAAGTTCAAGTCAATTACTACCATGTTAAACCACCGGACCTAAATCTTAAAAGAGTTACGCTACGCTCACAAATAAACCAAGGCTCTCAAATATCCTTGACATTTCATAGCCCGAACTCATTGTGCCCACTAAAAGTCCATTTGAATTCGCAATTATTCCGGAGCTGACAAAGGGATTGCCCATATTAACTGTTCCCAATCCGATTTCAAAGCCGAATAATTTTTCCAGCTTCTTGATTTCAGCATCGGAAATGTTCGGTGAAAATAGTCCGCCTTTTGATGTGACTTTTCCCAGAGAGCCTGGAATCGTTAAACCAGACAAATCAAATTGTTCAAATTTTACTTTTGGAAACACTTTTTTTATCTGTTCTGTGGTTTTCTTATCGTAGACAGTTGAAATAATTCCGTGATTTTCATTAATTAGTATGCTGTTTCCCAGCGCGGTATGCTCCGTCTTTATTACATGGATTTTTACGCCAATCTTGGCGAGCGCCTCTTTTATTTTTTCAAGTTCATTTGGAAAAATAATATCTGGCAGCAAAACAGCATCAGAAGTTGCAACTGCAAACAACCCCACTAAGTCTGTTCCGTATAATCCAATCTGAAAAACAGGCACTTCAAGAACATGCCCTATCTCGGCAACCTGTTTTTCGGTTGCACATCTACCCAGCAGACAGAATTTGTCTGTCGCCAGTCCATGCAAACCGACATTCGGGTCGCCGTGGAAGTTTAATTTCAGAAATCTTTTGTCTTGGGCCATTATCTTTATTTGTGCATGCTCATTTCCTGTTCCTTTGTTACCTTGGCATGCTTTGCAGATTCTATATTTTTCTGCTCTTCCTCTTTTTTCTTTTTGTATTCCTCTTCCTTCTTTTCCTTTTCCTCTTTCGCGGCTTTTGCTGTTTCCAGTTTCTTTTTCTTTGCTTCTTTTGATTTTAATTTTTCCGCTTCTCTTGCTGCTTTTGGCGGAAGTTTTGCCAGTTCAACTTTGGCGGTATCCTTATCCTTTGTGATTTTAACAACTACCCGTGAGGGCGGACTTTTTGCGCCGTTTCCCCATATCTCCAGATTCAGCCAGCGCCCTATCTTTACTTCCTTTGCTTTCGCAAATCTTGTGACGAAAGCTCGGACTGCATCAACTGCGCGCTTTGTGCGCCTCCATCTGGGTACGCGTATCCATTCGCGCCTCAATGGTATCGTGAATAATTTTTCCTCTGCCATTTTATGCTTGTATCCTATCCCTCTTCCAGTCTCTTTTTACTTTAGTCAAATGTGAAGGGTGAACCTTCTTGCCTTTTCCAAGAACTTTTGGTATCAGCCAGAAAGGAGCCCATCTAGTCTGCTTTCCTGCTTTTCCAAGCCTTTTCTTCTTTCCCGATGTTTTTGTGGATGACATTTTATTTTATGATTTTGAATCCCTGTTTTGCTGTTGAGCGCGAAAGTATTTCCTTCAGCCTTGTATCATCAATGGGCTCTGTTATCTGTCCTGCCTGCGCAGCTTCCATTAATGCTAACTCCACTTGTTCTGCGAGCTGCGGGTTTGCAACGCGCACATTTCCTAATCTTTCGCGCGCTTCCTTTGTGAGGCATCTTTGAAGGATTGTCTTCCTGACGCCTTCAAGCTGCTGCCTGACGAAATCCTCGTTCACTGCATTCTGCTGTGAACGCTGCAAATCTTCCAGTTTGCGTTTTCTGATTTCATTAATGTCCATAACTATTTCTTTGCTGAAACTTTAATCGCGGATTTTTCCAGCAGTGACATTCCTGCCGGCGTTACGACGCGTCCTTTATGCACGCCTTCTTTTTTTTGGACAATAAACCCTGCTTTTTCAAGCTGCTGCAATGCCTTTCTTATTACATTGCCCGATGCTTTTGTAAATTTGTGCGGCTTTACCCCGCGGTTTTTTGAACCGCCGTATCTTGAGCGTAATTTTGAAACTCCTACGGGACCGTCCTTGTAAATAGTTCTTAGGATTGAGGCGCATCTGATGAAAAACCAGTCCTTATTTACCGGAGGCCTCTGTTTGTGCATTCCTGTCTTTACAAAAGCTGTCCACGCAGGCGCCTGAACCTTTGTTTTGAGCTCCTGCGCTACTTCTTTCGCAAGTTCCTGTGATTTAACATCAAATATATTTGTCATTTTTTATGAGCCATGCCTATTGTTTTTAAAGCTTTAGGATAAAGCATGAATATGCGAGTGGGAATAATCGGCTGCGGCATAACTGGTGCTTATCTGGGATGGAAATTGTCACGGGCAGGCCACGAAGTGACTATTTTTGAAAAAAAACAGAAAATAGGTAAGGAAGTCTGTTCCGGACTGATTTCTGAAAGACTTTGGAACTTTATCCCGAAAAACGAGGCATTAATTGAAAACAAAATCAATTATACTAAATTACATTTACCCAAAAAAACAGTTATTTTGAAATTCAAACCGCAGGTGCTTGTTCTGCGGCATGATAAACTGGACAATTATGTTGCTGATTTAGCCCTGAAGTCAGGAGCAAAAATAATCCATACGGAAATCAAACAAATTCCGGAAGGTTTTGACAGGGTAATTGGCGCTGACGGCGCCCTATCCTTTACAAGAAAATCCCTTAACCTGAAAAATCCTGATTTTAGGCAGGGCATTCAATTTTTTGTAAAAGAAAAAAATTCTGATGATTTTGTTGATACGTGGTCCTCAAGCAACGGATTCATATGGAAAATTCCGAGAGGAGCGGAGACAGAATATGGAATTTTATCAGATTTGGAAACAGCTAGAAAAAATCTTGATATTTTCTGTAAAAAAAATAACATAAAAATTGAAAATCCGCAGGCAGCACTTGTTCCTATGGGGCTTATCACATCCGGCAGTCCAAAGATAGCATTATGCGGGGACGCCGCAGGACTTACAAAGCCGTGGTCGGGCGGCGGAGTGGTCTGGAGTCTCACCGCAGCAGACATTTTATTAAAAACATTTCCTGATTTTGATAAATATAACCTGGAATTGAAGAAATATTTCTCGCCAATTCTGCTGAAAACAAAATTAATAACTAAACTGGGTTATTTCCTGGGATATTATCTGCCAAAAATCCTGCCTGCACAGCATGAGATAGATAGTGACTGGCTGTGAATGCAAAAGCCTTTTTAAGTTAATAACAGGTTTTTCAAACATGATAGAACATAAATGCAAGGACCCCAACTGCCAACATGACGAGAAAGAAGCAGAGCAGAAATACATAATGCTTCAGATGATTGATGCACAGATAAAGGAACTGGAAAAGGAAATTGAAGCAGTTGAGCAGAGGGCTTTTGAAATAACATCACTGAAATCAAGCCTGAAAGCATTGTCCGAATCAAAAGCAAATTCAAAATCGTTCGCACCGCTTGGATACGGCATTTTCACGGAATCTGAATTAAAAAACACGACTAACGTTCTGGTTAATGTCGGTGCAGGCGTTCTGGTGAAAAAAACTGTTCCTGAAGCAGATGAAATCCTGGGAAAGCAGATTGCGCAGATTGATTCTGTTGCATCACAGCTTACTCAAAATCTTACAAATATGGCCACGCGGGCCCAGCAGATTGAAAAGGAAATACAAGAACTTGTGAGGTGATAATATGTATGAAGTATATGCAACCCTTGGGGGTGCTGCAGTCGTGTTAAGTACGTATTGTCTTATTAAAATATATTCGCACGTTGCAAATATCACACGAGAGGTTGAAAAAGGAAAATTTGGAATGCAGCAAGCCTATGTCCATTTCCAACAATTCGGCAAGGGTTTTATTGAATTGAAAGAAATATTTGAAAACGGACAACAAGATAACATTAAACTTTTAGAAAATTTAAAACTTGAAGAGAGGGTTGCTGAAGAAAATGTTTAACTTTCTGAAGAAGGCGTTTGAGAATTTTACAAAGAAAGCTGAAAAACCTGAAACAAAGCCTGCGGAAGCGCAGAAATCTGAAACACCTAGGGAATTGAAAAAACTTGAGCAGAAAGTAAGTTTTCTTGAATCTGTAACAAAAATAATAACTGAGACAAAAATTAACGAGGAGCATTTTGACAGGATTTTTTCAGCTTTGGAGCTGGAACTGCTTGAAAGCAATGTTGCATCTGACGTAGTGGAGCAGATAAAAACTAAACTGCGTGAAGATTTGGTCGGAAAATCCTTCAAGCGCGGACAGGTTTCTGAAATAATAAAAAATGACCTGAAGGAACTTGTGCATTTCATGCTTGATGCACCAAACCCGATTGACTTGATTAAACTGGCGTCAGAAAATAAGCCTCTTGTGATATTATTTGTCGGCGTTAATGGTGTCGGAAAGACAACTTCAATTGCAAAAACAGTCGCATATCTGCAGAAAAATGGTCTTTCCTGTGTTATGGCTGCATCAGATACTTTCAGGGCGGCGTCAATTGAGCAGCTGCAGGAGCATGCAGATAAATTAAATGTGGAGCTGATAAAACATAATTACGGAGCAGACCCTGCTGCCGTGGCTTTTGATGCAGTAAAGCATGCGCTAGCCAGAAAAATTGATGTTGTTCTTATCGATACTGCCGGAAGACAGCATTCAAATGTTGATTTGATGGCAGAACTGGAAAAAATCAAGCGCGTTGCAAAACCACAACTGACGGTTTTGATAGTGGATGCATTGACCGGAAACGATGCTGTTGAACAAGCGACGCTGTTCAACGAAAAAATCGGAATTGATGCGTCAGTAATTTCAAAAGTTGACGCTGATGAACGCGGAGGAGCTCTAATCAGTGTTGTTCATGCAACCCAGAAGCCCATACTGTTCCTAGGCGTCGGACAGAAATATGAGGATTTTGAAAAATTCGAGCCGGATAAGTTTGTTTCTAAGATTTTCGACTAAATACATTTAAAAGTATAAACCAGCAAGCAAAAAACATGGTACTTGAGGGACTTGGTGAATCGCTAAAAGAAAGCATGCGGCGCCTTTTCAAGGCGGCTTTGATAGACCCGAAGTTCATTGATTCTCTTGTTTCAGACATAAAAAAAGCCCTGATTGCATCTGATGTCAACATTGAGCTTGCAAGCAGGCTCGCAGAAAACATAAAGAAACGGGCGCTTGCCGAAAAGCCGTCAAAAACACTTACTGCGAGAGAACACACAGTAAATATTGTTTATGATGAACTTGTAAAATTCCTTGGCTTTGAATTTGAACCTATCAACCTAGATGCGCATCCCACAAAAATAATGCTTGTCGGCTTGTTTGGTTCGGGAAAGACAACAACTGCAGGCAAGTTAGCAAAATACTACAAGAAACAGGGGTTGAAAGTATGCCTTGTGCAGACAGATACGTGGCGTCCTGCAGCATTTGAACAGTTAAAGCAGTTGTCTGAAAAAATCAATGTACCTTTTTACGGAGTCAAAGAGGAAAAGGACCCCGTCAAGATTCTAAAAAAATTTGAGCCTGACTTTTCAAGATTTGATATTATAATAGTGGATTCTGCAGGAAGAGATGCATTGAATAAAGAATTAATTGAGGAAATCAAGCGAGTTCGTGAATTTCTGAAGCCGCAGGAGTCATTACTTGTTTTATCAGGAGATATGGGACAGGGGGCTCTGAAGCAGGCACAGGCATTCCAGTCAGCAGCAAATGTCACAGGCATGGTAATTTCAAAACTTGACGGAACCGCAAAAGGCGGCGGTGCAATTTCCGCATGCGCTGCAACAGGCGCGAAAGTAAAATTTATCGGAGTAGGAGAGCATATTGATGATTTTGAAGAATACAAGCCCAAGAATTTTGTTTCCCGCCTGTTAGGCATGGGCGACCTGGAAACTTTGCTGAAAAAAGCTTCTGACGCCATGCACAAAGACGAAGCTGAAAAATTAAGCAAGAAAGTCCTGAAAGGTGACATGAATCTTGAAGACCTGTACAAGCAGCTCGAATCACTTCAGAAGATGGGCCCGCTTTCCCAGATAATAGGAATGATTCCCGGAATGGGAATGTCAAAAATCCCTAAGGAGTTGTTGGAAACACAGGGCGAGAAAATGAAGTTCTGGAAATTTGTTATCCAGTCAATGACGCCTCAGGAAAAAGAGCATCCTGAAATAATAAACTCAAAAAGAATCGCGAGAATTGCAAAAGGTTCAGGACGTCCAGAGTCAGATGTAAGAGAGCTAATCAAGCAGTACAACCAGATGAAAAAAATGATGAAGACACTTGGTAATCAAAAGCAGATGCAGAAGCTCCAGAAAATGTTCGGGGGAAAGCTGCCTCCGGGACTGGGAATTTAGTTACTCCGGCGTTATTTTACAGCCATTCGGCGTTATAAAATCCAAAATCTTTTCAAGGTATTTTGTGTTTCGAATTCTGCTGAATGAAATTCTGACTGTGCCTTCTTTGCAAAACCTGTCCTTAAAGTGAACATTTGCGCTCAGCAATGCCCTTTCGATTTCACCAGATACTTCAAACACACCAACATTTGTGCTAGAACCGCTTACCTGATAAAACGAATAAAAATCGCTGCCATAGTTGATTAGCAACATTGGCATTTTTTCAACAGTCTCCCACCTGAATGGATATCTGCCCCTGTGCCTGTCAAGAATAGCAAGCTGATACCAGTTAGGTTCGCTCTTCCACGCGCCTACATTCAGTTTATCGTCTTTATCCGCAAGCATATTACTGAGCATTTGTGAAGCCTTAAAAATCTGGCGGGAGCTACCTGCCGGATTTTACGTCTTTGCTATTTGCATCAGTAATAATGCAGTTATAAAACGTGGATAAAATCTTCAGGGCAGCCAGAGCCATGCTCTGATTGCACAGGTTGTGGGAAGTGTACATTTTCCCGTCCAAGCTATCGTGCAGGCTGACGCATGCGCACTGAACGCCCAATGCCATGTGGTCAAGTTCGCCTTCCTCGTTCCATCTGAATCTGGGGTAAGAAGGCGAATATGGAAGGTTATATTCCTCAAAAACAAATTTCGCAAGCCGTTCTATGCCTTCATGGGGCAAAGTTGGAAGAATATTTTTCTTCCATTGTTCATACTCCTTTGGCAATTTAAACTCCAGAAGATAATCGCCGCTGTTCCTGTTGAAACTTATGCGCGGGTATTCAAAATCCATGATTTTTTTCATAAGCTAAGCCATAAAAATCTAGCGGCGATACCTACCGGGTTTTGGTGCCGTACTGCTGTAAAACTCTTTCCAGCTCTCCAAACGCAATTTTTAATTGATTAACCACAATTTTTGCGTCTTTTGTTGTTGGAATATAATATGGATTTTTTATACCATCGCCTCTGACAACAAGCAGCCCTGGAACTGCTGTCTTTGCAATTGCTATATCGCCGTCTTCGCCCCCGCCCCAATAAATCGGATCGTCATCCAGATTTTTCAGTAGGCTGTCCATTTCCCCGGGAAAGTGCTTTGTCTGAAACGCAACTCCGTATTTAGCAAGCTCTGAAAACAACCTGCTCTTATCTTCATATTCTTTGTCTACAATCTCCTTCAGTTCTTCTTCATTTATCATTTTACTGCCATTAATCTGAAGCAAAGCCTTAAAAATTCTGTTTTGGAGCTTGATTTATGGTAACAAGACCTGGCGGATTCAGAGCGAAAACACGCGGTTCATTGGCGAAACGCCCGAGAGATAAGGGAAAAGTCCGTATAACCGCCTATATGCAAGAATTTAAAATCGGTGATAAAGTAATAATCAAGCAGGAGCCTGCAGTTCACAAAGGCATGCCCCACCCAAGATACAAAGCCAAAACAGGCGTTGTTATCGGGGAACAGGGCAGGGTATTCAAGGTTCAGATACAGGACGGCGGTTCAAAGAAAATCCTGCTGTCAGCACCTGTACATTTGAAGAGGGTAATATAAAATGGATGCAAAAATAATGAATAAAGAACCTGTAACGTTCCCTAAACTGGCAAAGACAATACAGGGAATCGGAAAAAAGGAAGAACGTTCCGAAATACAGAACAAGATTCTTGACATTGCAAAGAAAAACACAAAAATAAAGGAAGATGCTGCTGAAGCACTTGTTTCCGAGCTGAAAACACTGGAAATACCTGGCTTTTCTGATGACACTATAGTACAGCTGGCAAATATACTGCCTGCCGACTTATCTGAACTGAAAGCAGTACTGGCTGGAACAAAGGCCACTATCAGCCCTGAAAACTTCCAGAAGATTCACGATATCGTACAGAAGCATAACAAGCCCTAGTATCTTCTTACAAAAAGGTTTAATAAGATTTTAACATTAATTATAACATAAAAATGAGCCAAATGGAAGGAAAAAATGGAACTTCAGCAGAGACCCAGAATGAGAGAAGAGTACGCAATAGTGCTCGATTTCCTTCAGCACGGATATGCTGACGATTCCAGGCCTTTCCATCGAAAAGAAGCTATTGTTCAGGCTATCGGCAAGTCATTCTTTACTTTGCTTGAATTAGTGCCTGCTGAAGGCATCAAGCTCAAGCCCTATGATGAAGTATACATTGGGGAGGGAAAAAGGGACAAGATTTCATACATCCGAGGCACGCTATTTGCTTCAAGATTAACACAGACCGCAAAATCTGAACTGAATTACATAATTGAAAAGATAGTGCTTGCAAATGAAACCAAATTCATTGACTTCATAAACAAGGCAGGGCCAATCTCCCTGCGTGCCCATATGTTAGAGTTATTGCCGGGAATAGGAAAGAAGCACTCTCTCGAATTGTTAAAAGCGCGCGAGAAAGAGCCTTTCAAGAGCTTTGAAGACATCAAAACTAGAGTAACATCAATCCCCGAGCCGATAAAAGTAATTGTCCAGAGGATTATGGATGAAATAGAAGGAAAGGACAGATACAGATTATTTGTTAGAGCCTAAAATAAATCCTTCATCTTCTCCCAAGTCCCTGATTTCCAAAACATCAAATTCTTTTTGTATTTGATTTGAAAAATCAAATTTTTTCAAATATGTAAGAACTATAACCGAACTGCTATTTGAAATCCTTTTGATTTCCTTCAGTGTAGCATCTGGTTTCGGCAGATTCTGGATGCTGGTAAAACTAACTACTGAGTTGAATGCTTCTGATTTGAAAGGGAGCAAGTCTAAGTCAGCTTGGACTACAAGCATTCCTCTCTTTTTTGCTTTCCTTAACATTTCAAAAGAAATATCGCAGCCAAATATTTTTTTGTTTAGGAATTCGGATAATAATCCAGTGCCACACCCTAAATCCACGATTCTATCTTTTATGTTCAGGCCTTCCAAAGCAGCCAGAAACTTCTCATTCTGAATTTTACAATAGCGTGAGTCGTAAGTCTCCGCAGAAGCATCATAATCATTCTGTATTTTTGATTTTTTATCTGCCATAACATATTTAACTATAAATTGTTTCAAAAACATTATGGAAATAGTCCTTGATACAAATGCACTGGTTTATGCCGCCAAATACAAGATAGATATAATCAAAGCCATCCGGGAGAAGTTCGGCTTAATTGGCGTTTATGTTCCCAATCTGGTTATGAATGAATTAAAGCTGATGTCAAAATCCGCTGAAAAGGCGCCTGACAGGGATGCAGCCTGGCTCGCATATCAGATCGCAAAAAAACAAATGATTACTGAAATCCGGCTTTCAGGAATTACGGATGAAGCCATTATGGCTTATGCTCTGGGACATGGCGCAATGGTCCTCACAAATGACTCAATTCTGCTGTTTAAGCTCAAGCAGGCAGGAGTAAAAGTATACTCCATAAGACAAAAGAAACTCGTGGCTGAAGTGTAAGGTTTAAAAAGTCAGTAATTTCACCTTTTAATAACATGTATTACGTATCTGAAGTTGAAGGTGTTGTAAGAATTTCGCCCAAATTGTTCGGGGAAAAACTGGACGACGCAGTCCTGAAACAGCTGAAAACAGACTACGAAGGGCAGATTGATGAAATCCTGGGCAGAGTTATTGCAATAATGGATATCAACAACATAGGTGAAGGCGTCTTAATACCTGGAGATGGCGCTGCATACCACAGAACAAACTTTACGGTACTGAACTTCATGCCAGTATTAAATGAAATAGTTGAAGGCGAAGTCCGCGACATTGCCAAGTTTGGTGCTTTTGTCGACTTCGGGCCGTTCGAGGGAATGGTTCACGTCAGCCAGGCAATGGATGACTTTGTATCATTTTCAAAATCCGGAACTTTGACTGGCAAGCAGTCAAATAAAGTCCTGAAGACAGGCGATGCAGTAAGAGCCAGAATCGTCGCTATATCATTCAAGGACCCGAGAAACCCGAAACTCGGATTAACAATGAGGCAGCCCTTCCTTGGCAAAAAGGAATGGATTGACATGGAATTGAAAGGCGCTGCAAGAGCAGCAAAGAAAGCTGAAAAGGAAGTATCTGAAAAAGAAAAAAAGAAGGAGAAAAAGAAATAAGATGGCAAAATTAGCATGCAGAATTTGCAAAAGGCTTGTAACAGGCGATAAATGCCCTATTCACCCAGATGCAAAACTCTCAGAAACATGGAAAGGCAAAATCATAATCTTAGATCCTCAGAATTCAGAACTGGCCAAGAAAATGAAAATAACTGATAAAGGGGAGTACGCAATAAGAGTTTAACATGGCTTGGATTTTTAAAAAATATACTGGTATTGCGAAAGAAACCACAGAAGCTGTAACAAAAGAAAATATGTTCTACAATAATCTGAGATCACAAATTAAACATGTGCGTTATACTGAAAAATGGGTTCAGGAAGTTCTTGGAAAAGAAACGCACAAACTGGAAAAAAAGATTTATTTCCTTAGGGCAAAAAAGATTGCACTCGAAATATTAGGACACTGCGAACATGGAACATATCTTGCAGTTGACGATAAAATCAAAACACATTATGAAGGGCAAAAGCCTGGAAAACACAAAGAAGTGATTCAGGGTTACATAGACGAATGTAAAGCCCTCCAAAATGCAGTTGTTTTGAAATTTCCACAAATTAATGAGGGCATAACACACCTGGAGAGTTTATTGAAATAATATGGAAATAAAAATATTAAACACAAAGAAAATGCTTCGCATTTTCTGGTACCCAAAATCTGGAGATAAAAATGGAAATTAAGATTTTGGCTAAACACGAAAATCTTTTGTTAAACAGGACTGAAATAGATGCCGAGATACTGCACATAAATGAGGCAACTCCCAAAAGAAATGATGTCAGAAAACTGCTTGCAGCACAGCTTGGTGCAGAAGAAGCCCTTACTGTTATAACAAAGATTGAGCCTGTTTTTGGAAACAAATCAAAATTACGTGTAACAATTTACAAGGATGCAAAGCAGCTGGAAAAAATTGAGCCAAAATATATTATTGGAAGAGAAAAAGGCCAGAAATTAAAGCCTGGAAAGAAAGAAGAAGCAAAAGCAGGAGCAAAATAAAATGCCAGCTGAGAAAGAAGGAAAAAAGAAACGAAAGCAGTCAAAATCAACAGTAAAGTACAAGAAATATTCTGTTTCCGGAGATATTTTAACAAGAACAGGCAGGATTTGCCCGAAGTGCGGCCCTGCAGTCTTCATGGGCGAGCATAAAGATAGGTTCGCATGCGGCAAATGCGGCTATTCGGAAATGAAAAAACCTGTGGCAGGTAGTAAACCATAGAATTTATATATCAACTTTTCTTAACATAATTTATGAAATTAGAAATAAATTTAGAAGATTTTCCATCAAATAAAATTTATGTGCGTCTTAATAAAAATTTTATGAACTATCTTATTAATGGCACCTTAAAAAAACTGAATTTTAATAGCTTAGTTCAGTTAGCAAATTTGATTAATTCTGTAGCTCTAAAATATAATATAAATTACAAAATTAACGGTGGTGATATAAAAAGATGGTCAATTGGTAGTTACATTGATAAAAGAACTGGTAATATTCATAATAAATTTATTCCTTTATGGATCGCATTAGAATTGATAAAATTTACGAAAACAAGTATTAAATATTTACAAGCGGCAGTTTCATCTTATAGGTCTGGTGGTAGTGGTAATATAGTCTTTTCACCTAAGTTACCTATTAAAATTACTCCAGAATTAGTTAGTATAATTATACATCTTATGGGTGATGGTTATGCCGGCGACCATACCCCGCAGTATAGCCAAAAAAATGATAACACGCGACAAGAGTTTATTCAAAAAATTAAAAACTGCTTTGGCCCCTTTGAAGAAAAACATTGCAGCGATAAAGAAGTTAGATTTCCAAAGGCAGTTACAGATATATTGATTTACTATTTTGGTATCAGATCTTTTATGTCTAGAGATGCTCGCATTCCGAAGGGCATATTTAAGCTTTCAAAGCAACACAAACTCGCCTGTTTAACTGCGTTTATCGTAGATGAAGGCTCTATCAGAGATACTGTACAATTATTGAGTGCAAACCCAAATTTATTATCGGATATTAAAAAAATTGCAGAAATGTGTGACTATACGTGTGCACCTATTCGCTACGAAAAGCGGGCAAAAGAATTTGTATTTGGAATACGTAATGAATCTGTAACTAAATTATTAGTCAACATCAACAATCTACAGAAATCTTATCATCTTTGCGGACTGGCCCATAAATATGAGAAATTAACCTTATTAGTGCATATAATAAAAAATCCAAATTCAAGAAAACCTGGATTTGCTAAACTTAAGATTCTAAAGGCATTATCTGATAGACCAGTTACGGCTCTAGAATTAGCTAATCGACTCCGATTTTTATATGGTGTGACAAGAGCACATTTAGCAAAACTTTATGAAAGCGGTTTTGTGGAAAGACTGCCATCAGAAAAAGGTTATTTATGGAAAATAAATTAATTTGCTTGGCTGTGGAAAGTACTGCGCATACGATCGCCGTAGGAATAGTTTCTGATAAAGGCGAAGTTCTTGCTAACGAGAAGTACGTTTTTACAACAGATTCGGGCGGATTAAAGCCCGGAAAGCTTGTTGAGCATCATGTTTTGATGTACGACTTTGTTTTGAAAAATGCGTTAGCGAAATCTGGTGTGAAGTTAAAAGATATTAATTTAGTAGCATTTTCTCAGGGGCCCGGGCTTGGCGGGTGTTTAAGAGTTGGCGCAGCTGCTGCCAGAAGTCTTGCAACCGCCCTGAAAGTTCCTTTAATTGGGGTAAATCATCCTGTTGCGCATGTTGAAATAGGAAAACTAACATCAGGATTCAAAGATCCTATTACTTTGTATGTTTCGGGAGCAAATACCCAGATACTTGCGCTTGCAGCAGGCAGATACAGGGTATTCGGGGAAACTTTAGATATTGGGTGCGGAAATTTCCTGGATAGTTTTGGCAGAGCTCTTGGTTTAGGCTTTCCTCAGGGGCCTAAAATTGAAGAATTAGCAAGTAAGGGAACCAAGTATATTGAAATTCCCTACACAATCAAGGGAATGGACTTTGCATTCTCTGGAATTTTAACAAAATTAGAGCAATTAGTAAAGTCAGGCAAATATCGCAAGGAAGACTTATGTTATTCAGCTCAGGAAACAGTTTTTGCAATTCTCACAGAAGCTACTGAAAGGGCAATAGCACATATCAACAAGAAAGAAATCCTTTTGACTGGCGGTGTGGCAGCAAATAAACGTTTAACACAAATGCTGGAAACAATGGCTGCAGAACGCGGAGTTAAATTTGCAGTTGTTCCAAAAACATTAGCTGGAGATAACGCTGCAATGATTGCATGGCTGGGAATTCTTGAACACAAAGCAGGAATTAAGCAAAAGATTTCAGAAACATCAGTAAATCAGGATTGGAGAACTGATCAGGTTGATGTGACTTGGGCATAATTCAGAGTTCCTCTTTTATTTCTTTCTCAATCCTGTCAAAATTCGCTCTTGTCAGATAATGAACCTTAACATCAGCCCTTGACTTGATTTTATTAACAAAATCATGCTTTGTTTTCAGCGAGATAGTAGCTAAAACCCTTTTCGTATCCAATGCTTTCTGAATAAGCTTTCTGAACTTTTCAGAAAGCAATTCCATATTCCCGATTTCATCAATAACAATTATTGAATTTGATTTTATTCCCTCCTCAATTGCAGGAACTGCAATCGTTTCAAAATGGTCAATATGAACGCCGTATTTTGAAACAACATGAGGCTTCATTTCCATGGAAGCAAAAACCGCTTCCCTTCCGTTTTTGATATTAACAACCTTGAATCCCCATCTCTCGCCATCTTTCCTTATTTCAGGCGTAAGAATACCGCATGCTTTCCTGCCCTTGATAATATCCTGAATAAATGTGCTCTTGCCTGATGCAGGCGGACCTGTAATAAGAATGTTATATCGCATAGCCATCACAACACCCCTGATTGAATAATAAAAGACTTTCTAACCTAAGGTGTTATATTCTGGATAAGCTTTTCAGCCGCACCTGTTGCATAACCGGTAATTGGCTTGGCAAATGCAATAAACTTCGAGAAAAACGGCTTTAAGACATCAGGATAGAAAACAAGTCCCGCAATTACTGCCAGCAGAATTGCAATAATAACCCATCTGACTTGCGCCTTCTTGTTCATTTTCAATACCATACAAGACTAGCGAACTTTGTTCGCTTTGTTTTATCCATATTTTTATACAGTTCTTTGAACCTTATAAATTTTGGCTTCACTTGCCTATGTATGCTTCAAAACGCGGTTCTATACTTGCAAAATCCAAACCACTTCCGTTAAATGAGTAATAAAATACAAACGCTAAAGGAAAACTGCCTAATCTGGGTGAAAAAAGCAGAATTTTTTCAAGACTTGCACTATTAACTCGGCTTGCATCCTGAGCCAAAATACCTGCTCCAACAAAACCTTTGTGAGGCTTGCCAACATTTTTTGGGAGCGGATTTGGTATATTTTCAATTTCGCTAACAGTAACAATATTCTGCTTTAGCAAAACATCGTATTTTACAGTTAAACTACCAGCGTGCACTTCGTATTCACCAATAGCATACAACCCTGCGTTGCAGTTGGTGTGTTTATCTAAAATGAAGAATTTTGGTTGAACAGGCCATCTGGCTTTTTTCTTATCCACATTCTCCATAATTTTGTCTATGTCCAAATGAGTTGGTTTTCTCTCTGTTTTCTCACATTCTTGTTCAAACGCATAGAACTCTTTGGCTGTTTTTGCAAGATGCTCTGCTAAAACCACGAGCTTTGATTTACCAGCCATGACAAATTCTTCAAGCAAAGGCATAAAATTCTTTTGAATGCAATAATTATCTCTTTACAAGCTTAGGCTTATATTGTTTTTTATCCAAGCCTTTGCTTGTTTCCGCTTCATAAACATACTCGCCAAACTCTTTTCTCCTGCCTTTATTGTAGCCGCGCCATCTGTCCCTGAATTTTTCCTTGAACTTCTGCAGTTGTTTCGATAATTCCTTCAGAGCCCAGCTTGCAGCAGCATTAATGTCGAAATTAGCGCATTCCGCGCTGAACGCATGGAAGTCTGTTGCAAGTCTTACATGAACAGAATACTTTATCTTTTTCTGCTTCAGGGGCTCTTCATATAATTTTACTGCAGTCATGAAATATTTGATATTATTCGGGTCAGGGAAATACAATCTTCTGATTTTGTCATAATACTCTGCTATAATCTGCTTTATGCCCTTGTCCTGCAATGGCTTGAGCTGGTGAAATCCTACAAACTGCAGTTTAGTTGCTTCAGGCCCCTGTCCGCCGAATAATCTGAGCGACTGGAGGTTTGAAACAATCCCAACAGGTCTTTTCTTAGCAGCCATGAATATATCCTAAATCATTGTTGTATATAATAATTGCGACGGCTGTCGACTACGATTTCAATCTCTCGTGGTTAATATTTCTAAGATGTCATTTGGAGTTCGATTTTTTCACGTTTTAGAATATCCTTAATTTTGCTGGGCGGGTCGAACCGCGCGGCCAACCTGATTTTAATAGTCTTTTTCCCAAAAATAGTTTTTTTCACACATTTTTTTAAAAATTCTGGGTCTGCCATATATTTGCGATAATTTTCTATTTTTGTAAGAAGAGCTTTTTCAGCATTTTTGATTTCCGACCAAGGCATTCCTTCCATTATTATAAGATAAACGACCTTGCCTCCATCTACAACCATGTCTATTGTATTAAGTTTATCAGATTCGGTTAGTGACATCGCAACAAATTATACAAACCTTAAATTTTAAGGTTTTCGTAGTCAGTGCCGTCTCTTGAAGAACTGCACCTGCCTCTCATGTACCACTGCAGCCTTCTTTGTCGTAAAAGTCCCCAAGTTCCTGCGCTTGCCAGTCTTCTCATTAATATGGCTGCTGTAAAGCCGCCACTTACTATTTCCTATCTTTCGGATTACCATATTAATTTAGCGTCCTTCTTTTCTTTTAAACAGGATTATATTCAAAATCAAACCAATAACGGCAACTCCTGTTATTATGTAGTTATAATTTAAAATTTTGCTTTGGGCGATGTGATGAAGGTTCATAATCATATTAATTGTGCTGTAAATGCCGGCTCCTGCCCAAAAACCTATTCCGATATAATTATAGATTTTTTTTACCATACTTTGAAAATATAAACGTGATTAAAAGACCTGCTCCAAGTCCTATGAGCAGACAAGCTGCTACATTGCTGGTAAGAAGCCCGATGCCCAAACCAATGAACAAACAGGCAGGTACTGGCCATTTGCTGATATCTGATTTGTGTTTCTCCATATCATTTTCACATGTTTACGAATATTTAATACTAACGACGGGGAATTTTTATTGATTAAGGAGCATAATTTTAAGTCTATAACGTTAGGCGAACAGAAACTAAAACTTAAATTACAAATTCTTCTGCAGAAATTATTCTGACTTTTGAATATTGCTTCAGATCAAGCAGATGGGCATCGCCTGAGATTATATAATCTGCCGCTCCTGCAACAGCACATTCCAATACTTTGTTGTCCGCAGGGTCTTCAGGTATAACATTAAGTTTAATTGCGGGCCTGACAATCTCCGAGATAATTGCCAGATTTTTCAGAAGGTGAACTTTCTTTTCAACGGGAATAAAATCAAATTTTGGGTGCCTTAGGACTGACGCAAGCTCTTCCAGAAGCTCGAGACTCAGCAGCAGCTCATGCCTGCCTGAAATGCATGATTTCAGAACTTTTCCAGGCCTGCCGCCCCAGCCCAGGGCAGAGATGAAAATATTTGTATCAAGAACTAGCCTTGCCATATTTTTCAGCTCTCACAGCACGAATTTCATTTTCCACATCCCTGCGAGTGATTCCGGCTTCCCTGAATTTAGCGTTGAAATAATTCATCAGGGCGTTCAAGTCCTTTTTTGCCTGCCTTTCATCCACTTTCTGCAGCAAGATTCCGCGCTCATCTGTTATAACGAGAAGCTTGTCTTTGGCTGTGATGCCTGCTTCGTCCCTTATTTCTTTTGGCAGTACAATCTGCCCTTTGCTTGACACTCTTACCATTTCTATTGCCATGTTTTACCTGTCTTACATAAAGTAAGACAGGGCTTACTTATAAAGGTTTCGCTATTTCACGACCTTATCGTACGCCGTGCAGAGTTTATTCCAAAGATGCAAAGCAACGCGGTAATGTTTTCTCTTCACTTCGATGCATGCCTTGCACTTATGTGATACCATGACTAATTTGTCTTCGTCCATTATTTGCTTGTGTTTGTCGCATACCTGAAAACAAGTGATATAATCTTCCAGCGTATTCAATTCCTTTTCAGTAACGCTTATTGTTACCTTCACAGTTTTTCCCATGATTTCAATTAATTAGCTGAATTTAAAATGCCTGCGCCTGATTGTCTTATGTCCACTACTAATGACTAAACTAACGAGGGGAATCTCTTATTGATTGGAGGCGGTCCAGTTAGGTTTAAAACTCCATTACAAATCAAAATTTCATGGACAGGCAACTTGAGAAACAGCTTCTTGGCGCGGCAGGAGTTTATTTTGCCGCTGCAGAGCTCTCAAAGAGGGGTTACATAGCACTCACGACAAGCAGAAACCTAAAAACATATGATTTATTTGCAATCAATCCCAATACAAACAAAAGCCTGCCTCTGCAGGTTAAAAGCACACAACAGATAAGAACAAATCCTGACTATGACATGTATATTATTAAAAGCGACTGCGATCCAAGAAACCTTGATGAAGAGCTGAAGAAAATCAACCTTACATTCATTTTTGTTTATTTCCCGTCTGATAAAAATCTCGGGCACAAATACTTTATTGTGCCTCCGGATGATTTGCAGGCTTTAACAAAGACTGCGTGGAAAGAATACATGGACACATCAAAACACAGGAAAACCATAGAAGAACTGGAAAGCGTTACGCATCCTATGGGCCCATGGATAAAACATCTCGCTCCATTTGAAAACCGCTGGGATTTAATAGAAAAGCTGACACAGTAATAATTTATTCTGATAATTTAATTCTAATTTAGCTTATTTCTGATTAAGAATTTTTTTAGCTTCTTTCTCTGTTACGAATTTTCCTGCTTTTATTCGCTTTCTTGCTTCTTTTATTTCTTTTTTGGTTTTTCTGCTTAAAATTTCATCCATATCCAAATCTCCTATCGTAATTCGGGTGATTCATCCATTCAAGAATTATTGCCAAAATTGCAACTTCATCGCCCTTTAATGTATAAAGCAGTCTCCAGTCCTTTGTAATATCATACCACCACAAATTATCAATACCAACATAATACTTCGGTATCAGGCGCTTTGCCATTTGTTCTCCGCATTTAGGATTCAATTTTAAGTTATCAATCGCCCTGTTTATTGCCTTGTAAATCATAGGATCTGCAGATTTGCCTTTCTCGAGCGCATCAAATGCTTCCTTGACTTTGACGTCACCAAATAATACTTTTATTTCTCTCATCTTGCAATCAATTCCGGCTGGCTCAATAATTTTTTCACACCTTCAGGGTCCCAAATCCAGACTATCTTGCCATCCTTGCACATCAAAATCTTGCCAGACTCTTCCAGATAATCAATTATTATCCTGAATGTCTGGTACATTACCTTCTTTGGCAGTGCCTTCCACAGCTGCATCTTGCTCGGATATGTTTTCATTTTCCTTATAGTCTCCTCAACCATCAAAACAGTGTCCAATCTAGGCTGATGCAGTATCTGCACCTGCCCGCTTCTTCCATTCCTTCTCATTTCTTCGCCTCCACAACTAGTTATATAACTATATATATTATATAAGTATATATAAATGTTATGGTTGTAGGACATGAAATTAGCTATGTCCTACAATATTAATTGGCTTGCGACTGGTTGTCTTGTGTCCACTATTACGACGACGAACTAGGGGAATCTCTTATTGTTAGGGGAGCCAAAAGCAACTAATTTACCATTTTTGATTCCCATAAATATTATCATGATGGTCAAAATCCACAAAGTATATTTTATTCTCGCTTTCAATATATTTGAAAACCAGAACAAAATGCCCGATTTGCACGCGCTTTTTATCTTTCATGTCATGCCTGAGATTCTTGTAATGTTCAACATCGGAACAATTTATTATTTCATCAATTTTCTTCAAAACCTGTTCCCATAGGCTTTTGTCCTTTTTTGAAAGCCTGTTCAGAATCTGCCGCAGTTCAGGGTTGATTTCATAGTTATACATTTAACCCTCAACTATTTTTCTGAGTTCGGCAATATTCTTGAAAGGTATGCCTTTCTGTTTTTCCAGTCTGTTCAGTTTCTCAGCGTATTCAGGTCTTAATGCGGGTTCCATTATATCTTCCTCATACTGCTTTGTTACGAGCTCGATAGCCTGCGACTTGTCCCTGAGCCCGTATTTTGCCTTCACAACATTCAGGACGCGGTTAGCGTGCTCTGATATTGTCACAATTGCCTGTACCATATTAATACCACATAAATATGGTATTAACACCGCATATATAAAGGTTTCTGCGTAGTCCATAACTCAGTTTATGTCCTACATTATTAATTGGCTTACGGCTGGTTGTCCTATGTCCACTACTAATGACTAAACTAACGAGGGGAATCCTTATTGATTGGAGGCAGCAAAAGCCCAGCCCAGGATAGTTCTGCTTTCCCTTAATACAAGACATTTCCCCTACCAGTTAGTTATAGTCGTAAGTTATACACCAATTATCTGAAATATCCAATTATGCCAAAGGCGATAGTAAAAAATCTATTTCAATCCCAGCTTAGCCCATTCATATATGAATTCGTCTAAGCCTTTCGCAGACATCCCCAGATAAAACTTAGGCTTTTGTAATCCCCAGTTATCTTCATAAGGTACAGTCAGAGTTCGTTTCTTTATTGCATTGACAATATTAATTACCATAGTTACAAAATAATTAATATCCTGCTTCGAGTATTTCTGCCTTGCGATTGAAGCTGCCTGTGACGGAAGTGTCTGCAGAATCTTCTTGCTTTCAGGGTCAATATTCATGCTTTCCAGTATCTTCAGGAACTTATCCCTATCACGAGAAGTTAGAGCTAGCCTCTGGAAGCCCTTAGCCTCAACAAACATCAAACTCCGCCGAATTTTACCCAAAGGAATCTCAATAACCCACTTATTTACCTTTGAGAAGAATACTATTTTCCCATGAGCAAGAACCAGGTAGCCGGCAACTTCAGTCTCAAGCTTATGTGAGGAATGCCCGCCAAGATACGCTGCACTGACATAAGCAATGGGAGATTTCAAAATATAGTTATATTTTTCCTTAAACCATGAAATAAACTCCGCGGAGTTTCCAATCGTCCCAAACTCGCTTCCGCCAGCCTGTCCCAGTAGTAAGTTGCTCCAGAAATGAGATGGGATGGACATGACTATATTTAGGGGAAGTTGGTTAAAAAGTTATCTGAATTGACTCTCCCAAAATTTAGCTTCATTCACAATACTTTTTGCGATTTCATTTGGCATACCTATAAATTCCGATAAAATTTTTGAAATACTTTCAATTTTATTATCATCTGCAAATTCTCTAAGCGAGAGATTACCAAGTTTTTCTTCTATAATACGGCGATTTTTTATAATAATATCCAATTCCGCTTCTGATAATGCTCGTGATGCTAGCCAAACTATATCGCCATCACGAATAATTTGGGCAAGCGAAATTTTGTTAATCTGATCTTCAGTAAAAATATCATCAATATTCAACACTTCACCAATTGTAAAATGCAAGGGCGCTTTCTGTTTGTATGGTAAATATTTTCTCCAAAACACATTTTTAAGATCTATTAATGCTAAATATCGTAATTTACAATATCTATTTTTCAAAATTTCTTTCTCAAACCATTCTTGCAAATCTTTAACGATTTTTATATTTGGTGGAACTTTTGATGGTGGTATCAGGCTAGTTGTACCACCTAAATATTTTGCATTGTATCGCAATAATTCTTGCTTAACGAATGCTAATTTTCTAAATTTTCCATTTTCAGACTTTATACCTTGGCTAGCATACGATATTAAAATTGCGTTCAGAGGTTTATTATAACGATCAATTAATTTTTCAACAGAAACGCCCGTCCGTTTAAGAGAATCTGTAATTTTGAGAACTTTGAATTTTTCATTTAAAGCTTCAGCTTCAGCCGCATCTTTTTTATTTTGAAGTTCAAAAATGTGTTGCTGATATTTTTGGATTATTTTTTCATTTTCACCCTTTTTGGAAAAAATCTTATCTAATATCTTACAGACTATCCAAGACCATATTATTTCTAGTATAGGCATAAAAATATAATGAGGGATAAAGATTTAACATTTCTGCAGAGTAGTAGACACTAGACACAACCCGAAACTAATGCTTCTTCAGCCACTCTCGCAAAAAGTTCTATGGCAACCTAGCTTTTTGTCAAATCTAAAAATTTTTGATATAAGATGGTGTTTCTAATAAGCGGGAGTTCGGATTTAATTGACTGCCGCACTTTTATGAATGATAAGTTCAGCTTATACGGAAATTGATCTTCAGTCGTATGTAATACTTCTCGTCCGCCAATATTTTCTAAGGCACTTCGTATAACTGGTCCTCTAGAAATATCACCCAATTCATTATGTAATTCATTTATAAAATCGGCTTGATCTTTGCCCTTGTAGTAAATTACATCGTATGCGCCATAAAACTGCAACTTGTTAAGAGCAGTTATATCCCAAATATTCGTAATAGTTTTTTCATAACCGTTCGCATCAACTTCGTAAAATTCCGAATCATATAAAATCAGCATATGATTTGGCGATAGAGGAGCAAATACCTGCAAACCTGGTGATAAGAAGCCGCAAAAATTAAGACCCTTGATGTGATTTAGTGCCATATTATAAAAAACTACGGGGTTATCAGAACATATGAATTCTTTTTGTGTATTATTTATCAGCAAGATTGGCTTTAAGTCAGATAATAATAATCCGCTGTGCAAACCTAGTTTTAATTGTACTAAGCCCGCAGATAGCCACTTAAAATTAAAATCAGAAAGATTTTCCTTTTGAGCCCTGTTAGATGCGGCAAGCTTAACAATTTTTTTAACAAATTCTTCGGAGAATCTTTCAGCTTTAAGTTTACTTTTAAGTGTCCTAGACTCAGCCAAAGACAAAAACCGTAGTAACCACGAATACTCTTTCGAGCTCAAATTTAAAGACTCTTGACCAATAACCCGCTTAATAACCTCCGACATGGTGCCTTCAAGTTTTGAAAGTTCTTTATCTAACTCTGGACTTTTGTAAAAATAAGTTTTTGCACATTGGTGCGCTATGGGACCAGAAAAATGTTTTTTTGACTTAATTATATAACCATTAATATTTAATTCGTCACTAGAAAATAATTTTAGGCAAAATGTTGGCACGTAATGTTGATTCTTATTAGGCGGCATGATAGAAAATCACAATAAAGAAATTTAACCCTTCCGCCCAGCCAAAGCCCCCTTCCTCTAATCAAGAGACTTTGAAATCGTCGTCAGTCGAAGTAGTGGACACTGGACAACCGAACAAGTGTCTTTTATAGTATTGAAAATTATATATAGGACTTAAGGAAGGTAAAATTAATGGCTGGAAAACCGACAGTTATAGACTTGTTTTGCGGAGCCGGCGGTCTCAGCACAGGTTTCAGGATGGCAGGTTTTGATGTTTTGCTTGGAATAGACAACATTCCAGTTTTCTGTGAAACTTTTGAAAAGAATGATAAAAAATCAATCTGCAGAGACATAAGGGAAATTTCCATCGACGAAATAAAGGCAGCAATAGGCAACAAAAAAGTTGATGTTGTTGCGGGCGGACCGCCTTGTCAGGGTTTCAGCATGGCTGGTTTAAGGGACCCAAAAGACCCCAGAAACTCTCTTTTTATGGAATTTGTAAGAATTGTTGATGGCCTAAAACCAAAATTTTTTGTTGTGGAAAACGTTCCTGGCATTCTGACAATGAAAACTGCAAAAGGTGAAAAAGTTGCAGATATTATTGTTAAGGAATTTAAAAAAATAGGTTACACGGTTCATCCGCCAAAGAAATTGTTTGCTGCAGATTATGGTGTTCCGCAAAAAAGGAAGCGTGTTTTTTTCATTGGTACTAATACAGATAAAACAATAAATTTTCCGGAGCCGACGCACAGAGGAATGTGGGTTCCGGTTTCAACCATACTCCTGCCAAAGGAAAAGGTCGATGAAAGTTTTTTTCACAGCGAAAAAATGATTAACGGGTTTTCCGAGAGAAAAAAAAGAAACAAAGCGAAAGGTCATGGATTTGGGGCACAATTTCTGAAATTTGATGAACCATCATATACCATATCTGCACGATACTGGAAGGATGGTGCGGATGCACTCGTCAGGTATTCTGAACATGAAATAAGAATGCTGACTCCGGAAGAGGCTGCTGCAATACAAACCTTTCCGCAAGGATACAAATTTACGGGATCAAAACGGGATATTTACACCCAGATAGGAAATGCAGTACCTTGCTTACTGGCAAAAGCGATTGCAAAAGAAATAAAAAAATCTGTTTAAAATTCTTCAAATACCAAATAAGGCGCAATTGTTGTTGAGCCTTTTGTAGTGCCCATTCCAATACCGCCTGCGATTGCCGAACTATAATTTATGGATCTGCACAATTTCAGAAGCTCACACCTCTTCCACGCCACAAATTCTCTGTCTCGCTGATTATTTATTTCCATGATGGTGCTGTAGCAATTAATATCTGTTGTTTTTATTAGATACAGATACCATACCATTCTTAATGTGTCCCAGCCAAAAAACCACTCGGACTGCGGAATGGTTTGCCTGTTTGTTGGTCCGGGGTCTTTTTCTTTTGTTTCAACAACAAAATATCTTCCATTCTCAATTATTATTCCATCAAAATCCATGCCATAACTAAGATTTCGTCCTTTCATAAGATAATCAATAACAAATCTCGCACAATAGAGACCAATTATCTCGTGTTCGGAAAAGTCATCGAGATACTTCAGCAAATTTATATCTTTGGTATCAATTCTGTAAAAAAGCGCTTTTTTAACAATTGGAAATATATTCAGAAAATCTCCCAATTTTGCTTTTACAAAATTTCTGTTCACAAATTCATAAACATCATATAAAGGTTCGGGAATATCAAATTCGGTACGGTCATTAACTTTAATTTTTACGTTTCCCCACTTTTCTACAGGTTCTATTTTAAAGAAAAACAATTTTTTAATGAGTGGGCATGCCGCGAATTTTTCATAAAAATCTTTATATTTTTCTGGGGAATCATATGACGTTGTTACATAAACTGCCTGTTTTTCTTCAGCAAGTCTACCGCCCTTAAAAAATATCCATCCACCATCCAGATGTTTTATTTTATCTTCCTCGCATTTTTGCTTAAATTTTAATTCGCTGATGAAGCCTCTCGATCGTCTTAAATAAGAATGTGGAATTCGTATAGATGATGCAAGTAATGTGTGAAATTTTTCGGTTATTTGCAGCGTCATTTTAGTTTCCTCACGTTATGTTCCCAGACGCGCATGACCGTCCAGCCCAGCTTTCTAAGCTTTTCCGTAACTTCCCTGTCCCTGACAACGTTTCCAGCTATTTTAGCTCTCCAGAATTTTGCATTCTGCTTCGGGGCTTTGAAGTGTTTGTGACATTTATGCCAAAAACAGCCATCGACAAATACTGCAATTTTCAGTTTTTTGCTGGCAAAATCCGGCCTGCCGTAAATCTTCGGCTGATACGCAAAACCAAGCATCTTCATCACAGGTTTTAATCTGAGTTCGGGCTTTGTCTTTGAGCATTTTACCCGAGACATATTATAACTGCGCTGCTTTTTTGTAAGAATATCAGTCATGTTATTACTCTGATTTGGAAATTTATAAGGTTTTCAATGAGCTTAGTTAATACGGTACAAAAGTCCAGGCGTCAGCGTTTCTTCATCCATTCCTTGAGCAGGTTTTCCAGAATTTCATTGACGTCCTGCCCCAAGTCTATGGCCCTTTTCTTGACTTCATTCAGCAGCTTTTTGTCCAGCGTTGTGGTAAACTTGGCTTTTCCGTTCATACGTATATACTGATATATACAAATATTTAAATATATGCACGTATATACGTACAATATGCTTGAATCATTACCGCATTATGCTAAAAGTGAACTAATGAAGTTAGTTTTCGGAGGGATATTATGTTTAATATTCTGGTTATGGGTGATTTTTTACCCTGAACCAAGGAAAAAGACAGGGGTGGAGTAGTGGACACGGGACAACCGCACGAATATGGCCTTTAATTATTTTAGAAGAAATTGTAACATCGCTAGGCCCGCAACGAATAAGGTTAGAATTAAAATTTGCTTAGTCAAATCTTCAGTTTTCCAAACACTTACCAAAGGTAAGGAATTTGGTCCTAGACCATAATAAACTCCATTACTAGTTTGTTCTTTAACTAAAAATCTTCCATCTATTAATCGTTTTATATCTGACTGCGATTTTATAACTTGCTCGACCATTCCGAAATAGCGATAATTAGGATAACCACGGAACATATCAATAAATAACGCTCTAAATTTTTCAACTTCTATTTCTTCGCTCATTCAAGTTCTCCTCAGTAATCTTTTCTGGTAATCTTCCCATAAATCTCACTTATCTGACGTTCTATTCTATTTAGTTGTTCATAGCCATATAACCTTGCAGGTTTATTATATATATCCCATAATATAACAATTATAGTTATCAATACAAAAATTACTACCGCGATTAAAATTAGATAAATAAAACGCAAATTCATTTTAGATATAAAGTATGATAAAACTCCTCCTAACGTTGCTGCCAAAAATATTAATGTAACTTCAACCATTACAGTCAAAGGTCGTTTATTGTTATGAAACCAGTTGAGTATTTTATTCATTTCAAGCTCTCTTCAATAACCTTCTTTTCTTCTTCAGTTATAGCATAAAGCATATAGACTTCTTGGTTAATTTCGTAATCGACATTGCCTACTTGTTGTTTTATCCTTTCTTTTTCGTTACCAGATATTTTTTCGTCGTGATATTTTTTCTGAAGTTCAAGCATTTGACTAACTAAAGATATTATTTTTTTCTGCTGATCTTTATCTGATAAAATAAGTGGATATCGTCCAATAATTTTTGGATCATAGGAATAATAACCCCCTTGTAAAGAAGTCCCTGTATTTTTATTAAAAAATTCCATCAATTTTGAGTTGAGTATTCCAACTAGATATTTTGGATCCAAAAAGCAATTCTTCTTTAGAATTAAAGCAAATCCTCCTGCAACTCCACAAGTCATATAATAATGTTCGTTCTCATCAAAATAGAAAGAAGAATGAAAGGCACTATTGGGTGTTAATATTTTTGGAGAATCGTAGAGATTTATGCTTCTCGGATAGGTAAGAGCAAACCAACTTTTAGATTTAGCTAACTTCTTATGCTCTCTATCTTTTATTGTTAATTCTAATTCTTTGAAGTAAGAAAAAAGTCCTTTATATTTCTTTAGTTCTTCTTCAGTTAATACTTCATATCCTCTCTCTTTTTTAAGATAAGGTAATATTAATATTCTATCTGCATAATTGATATAATAGCGGTTTATGTCTTTTCCTTTTACAAGTCTTCTTGTAAATTTTTTTTCAATAATATGCTCTTTGCCTGTTTCTTCGCTTCTTATTTTTAAGTTGTCACCTAAATCTTGAACTAATTTTACTAAATAAACCGAATCCGCACTCGTAGCTACGCCTTGAAAAAAGTTCTCTTTGACATGGTTTATATTAATTTTTATTTTAGCTAATTTATCAAAAACTTTTTGATTGCTTCCTATATTAAAATTCCAAACATTATTTTTTATAGACTCATATTGAACAATCCCTATTTTAAGATCATTATTATCAAAAGAAGATGTTAAGGGTATTTTTTCTAAATATTCAGTAATATTATTTATTTTATTCATTTCTGAATATTTTATATTATTATTTTTAGATTTCTCTAAAAAAAGTAAACAAGTATATGTACTTGCTCCTTCGAAAAGTTGGTTGTCCTTAAAATTTACAATTTCTTTTAGTACTTCATTTTTTATTATAAAATCTCTTAATGGTTTTCCATAATTAGATATAAAAAATTTATTTGGTAAAATAAAGCCAAGTTTACCAAATTCTTTTATTAAATTTATTCCTTTTTCTATAAATAATGAATATATATCATAATTTCCTATAGCTGAAACATATTTCTCACCAAAATAATCAATATCTATTTTGTCCAGAGTTTGTATTCTAATATATGGGGGATTACCGACCACAACATCAAAACCGCCCTGAGCAAAAACATCTTTAAATTGAGCATGCCAATTAAATGCTCTATCTCCCGCCACGTTTGAATCATCGATTAGAGAGTTCCCGCACTTCAAATTTGTTAAATACGGCAAAGAGCGCTTCTTGATTTCAGGTCCCGCTCCTTCAAGAGTTTTTAGCATCAAATTTAATCTTGCTAATTCAATTGCCTTTTCATCTAAATCAACTCCATAAATGCAATTTCTTAAAACTTCAATTTTCTGGCCAAAATTAAGCTCTTCTAATACTTCTTTTGGTTTTTTAAATAAAATCTTGCTTCCTTCTTCACCTTTATTTAATCTATACCTTATAGTCTCGCAAATTTCTTGAAAGGCTCTAGTCAAAAAGCTTCCGGAACCACAAGCAGGATCAACTACTTTTATTTGTAAAATTTCATCAATTGATTTATTTTGAATATACTCTCCAACAGTGTTTCTAACAATGTAATTAACAATATACGATGGAGTATAATAAATCCCCATTTTCTTTCTTTTTCCAGAGCTAGAATCGAGCTTAACTCTTTTTTCTGTTCCAGCTAAGATTGTTCCTAAATATTGCTCATAAATTGAGCCAAATAAATCTCCGGGAATTAAATCAAACATATATCTTTCTTGCTGATATTCTGTCCCGTAATACAAACCTTTTATGACTTTTATTATAGTAGTATCATCAAAAAATATATCCTTACTCAATGTTTCTTCTGAGAATAATTTTGAATTATATTCTTTATCAAATCTTCTAAATTCAACCAAAATATTTTCCCAAATTCTTTTTGTATTTCTTCCATCTTGAAAATCTTTTACAATATCCAGTAGGAAATCTTTTTTCTCTAAGCCTCTATCTTCTACGGAGCGCATAAAAATTAGTCTATTGATTAAAACTTGTACGGTTTCATCTATTTGCTCATCACTTAGCTGCATTCTTAATTTTTTTAAATCTTTAGAAAGCCAATCTCTAAACTGCAATAAATCGTAAAGTATAGATTCGTCAACAGACTTATTTAATTTTTCATCTTTTGCGGATAAAAGTTTATTTATTTCTTCTTTTTCAAAACTTTCTTTTGATAATATCCATAATCTATCAAATTGGCTTTCAAAATTTTCAAAGTCTATCCATAAATAACCTTTAATATCTTTTAATAAATTTTTATCTATGTTTTTAATATTAGACAAAGCATGATAAATTCGTACTTGTTTAAAACTTGTTAAAACTGCAAATTTAATTTTTCTATGATACGCGTAAGAAACTGCTTGCCGTCCTTCTTCCTCAGTCAAATTTACATTCGTGCGTTTAGCTTCAATAACTAAAACTTCTTGATTACCTAATTTTAGAATATAATCTGCTCTGCCTTTTAAGACTCTCTCTTCTCTTTCTGCATCTTTTCTCATATTCCAACCAAGAGCTTCAAATAAGGGATCAATAAATTCAGATTTTATCTGATTTTCAGACTTTTTATTCAATTCTTCTTTAGTACATTCAGAAAACTCTTTGACTAGGTCTCTTATTTGTTGTTTAGCCTTTTCTTTATCCATCACAAATACTCAAATAAGTCAATATTTTAACTATTTCGGCTTAATCCGCACCACCCGCACCCTTCACTTGCCTTTAGCTTATTCTCTAATACTGGTTAACCGCAGTTACAAAATTCTCCAATCCAGGGTTCATTATGTCGCCAAAAATTATTTGGCAAGAGAATCCAAAGTACCAGTATTCGGTAGCATAGTAATATGACTGCATTTTTTGCTTGTTTGTTGGTTCTCCATACGCCGCTAAAACATCTTCTTTGCTCATCCCCAAAGTTATTCCTTCACAAGGAGAAAGGTATGCGCAAGATTGTGTTGTTATGGGTTTTCCGCTGGTTGTTCCACAACTATTTGCATCTGTGCAAGTTCTGGTTTGTTTTCCACTTGTTGAACACGAACTCCATTTAGAGCAATGCCAATCCGTTGCGCAATTAACAACGACGGATTCTTCATTAGTAGGTGCGCTTGTTTGACTGGGCGCAGATATATCTACGCCGCCAAAAATCATACCCATACCTGCAACAAATAGTAAGAATATGGCAATACCTATTCTTAATCCTCTGGATAAATCTAAATGTAAATTTTTCCCGATAAGTTTATTCGTTTCGGGTATTATTATAATTCCTGCAAACAATATGCAGAAACCTGTTAGATATTTTCCAACTATTAACCAAAATATTCCGCTGAGAACAAATAAAGCTCCAAACACAGACCCTAAAACATATAATAAAGTTATTTTCCGAACTTCATGCTCAACTTTGTGTGCCATATTAACTATTTACTTTAAAGTTATTTAAGTTTAGCGATGTAGCCACAGCATTTACATTCCTTCCCCAGTGCCGGCTCCGTTCCGTTCAGGCAGTTAAGCGCATCTTTCCACAACTGCTCTGCCGCCTTAATATTAATCTTCATCAACATCCTTTCTTTTGCTTAAGTTTATCCTGAAACCCTTTTCCATCTGGATTTTTTTGCTGATATCTGCATGCAATTCGCCCTTAAGATATTTTGATTGGATTTTTGGATAGCAAAGCATACTGCAAGCGTCATAAAATCCTTTTTCCTTAAGCAAAGCCAGGAATTCCTCCTTTTCTTCGGGCAGTATTATTTTATCAAATTCTTTTATTTTGGCAACAGCATTGCTTCCATAAACCACATCAACTCCAAGCTGTTTTGAAAACTCTATCAATTTTTCTTTGAACGCTTCTTCCTTCTCGCTTAGTTCGGATAATTTTGACTTAATCTCGGAATATTCATCAACGAGCTTAACCCCGTCATCTTTTTTGAACTCTTCAACTGTTTTCTTTTCCAATTCAACGGCGTGCATAAATGACGGACAATGCTCTTTGTAGATGCAATAATCGCATAAAGCAGATTGTTTTCTGGGAAAGTCATCTTTTTTAGTTGCTTCTTCTATATGCTTTATAACAGAAACAACCTCATCCTGAAGCTTCTTTAACTGCTCATCTGTCCTTTCAGAAGTTATTTCTTTGTTAAATGCGAGCATATGCCATTTAAGCACAACTTTTTTAGCATCCTTGAATTTGTCCTTAACCCAGACAGAATACATTGCAAGCTGCCTGTCGCTGTCTGCTTCATCCTGATCCTTCATCCTTGCATTGGTTTTGTAATCGCAGACGAAATAAACATCATCTTTACATGCAAGCTTATCTATCCTTACATGCCACTGGCTTCCATCTGGAAGGGTCATCATATCCTGTGTTTCCAAACCCAGGATAGTCATATCATCAAATGGCTTATATCTGTCATAGTAATTTCCTATGAACTCCTTGCCCATCTTCTTATAATTCTCAGCGGTTAACCCTTCTTTTACAACAAGTATATCTTCAGAATACTCCTTTTCCCATAAATCATTATAGAATTTTACTAAGCTGGCCTTTGATACCTTCTTCTTGAACTTCTTGTCGGTATATAGCTTTTCAAGGGTTTCATGGACTAATCCTCCCATGAAAGTTTCTATTGTCTCGGGAATATCTACTTCAATTTTGTCAATATAATGAAGTTTATACTTAAAGGGGCATTGTTCAAATGTGCTTACTTTAGAGTGCGAATAGGCTGCCATACTATCTTTTCATAATCGCTTAGGATTTTAAACGTTACTGGCTTCCCGCCAAAGGCGGGAAGGCGAATTGTCATGGGTTGGGGAAAGGTTACCGCTCCTCTAACCATAAGAGATTCCCCTAGTTCGTAGTTTTAGTGGACACTGGACAACTGGGCGCAAACATATTAAATTTGCCCCATTTAGTTATTATACAAATGGCTGAAAAACTAGAGGGTATGAACTGGTTGAAAAATCAGATTAAAAAGATAGAAATAAGTAATTCTAGATTTGGAGAGATTATTAAGGAATTAGCACTTATCTACCCTGGTGTTTATAATAAGTTTGAAAGTTGGACACCATTAAAACTTATTTTGCTTAATTATGCATTTGATGTATGTTCAACTATAATAAATAAATCGTTTTTCAAAAGAAAATACTACGTCGATTTATTTGCAGGTTCTGGAATAAATATTATGCGCGGAACTTCAGATTTACTAATGGGATCGCCATTCATAACAGCTTTGATGCATGGAGATAAATACAACAAAATGTTTTTTTGTGAAAGCGAGAATAAATTATTCTCCGCTTTAAAGGCACGTGTCGATTTTCTTAGAAAAAATAATTTAGAATGCTGGCATGGCGATTCTAATAATAATTTAGATAATATATTAAAAATAATAAATGAGGAAAAAAGTTCATATTCTTTCTTTTTTGTAGACCCATATACAACAGAATTTTCTTGGAATTCTATGAAAAAGATATTAAATATTCATAGTGATATAGTCTTTACTCTAATGACATCGCAAATTATAAGAATTATCGGTTTAGCTAAAACTAATCCAAAAGAAAGCACAGACTTAATCTTAGATAATTTTTTCGGAGATAACTCTTGGAGAGACGTAAAATCTGCAGAAGATATAAGCAAATTGTACCAAAAAAATATATTAAAAGAGCGAAAAGATGCTATGATGCGAATTATTAAAATTAAATCTGCAAAATATAATTTTTCTTACGAAATTATATTTATTACGAATAAAACAAAAAAAGAATGCCCTTGGTTAAAAGCTATTGATACTGCAAAAAAAGAAATTGAAGGCCAGTCGGATAAAGCAGTGGAGTTAGCCATGGATATAATTAAGCAAAGACAACAAACTTTAGCTTAAAAGATAAATATTAAAACCATGCTTCCCTACGTTGTAAATATGACAAAGGAGGTAAGATATATTAGTCGGAATTCTCTCTTATACAAAAGTAAAGTCGAGTATGCCGACTTCTGCATAAATCATGTTGAAGGATGCTCACATGGCTGCACCTTTCCATGTTATGCGTATATGATGGCAAAACGTTTTGGTAAGGTTAAATCTTATGCGGAATGGTGCAAACCCAAGATTGTTAAAAACGCTTTAGAGCTTCTCGACAAAGAAATTCCAAAATACAAAGATGAAATCAAATTTGTCCATCTTTGCTTTACAACAGACCCTTTCATGTATAAGCAACACGAAGTTTCTGATATGACTCTAAAAATAATTAACAAACTGAGTTCGAATAACATACGTTGCACAGTTCTAACTAAAGGTATTTACCCTAAAGACTTAATAAACACAAAAAAATATGGCACCAAAAACGAGTATGGCATTACATTGGTTTCTTTAGATGAAAATTTCAAAAAAAGATTTGAACCATTTAGCGCACCTTATCTGAAAAGAATTGCTTCGTTAAAACGATTGCATAATGCTGGCCTTAAAACGTGGGTTAGCATGGAACCATATCCAACGCCTAATTTAGTTGAACAGGACTTAATTAAAATTTTAGAAAGTATATCTTTTGTAGATAATATTATCTTCGGGAAGCTTAACTATAATTGTGAATCCAGCGATTTCCCAGAAAATAAAGAATTTTACGAAGATTGTGCGAAAACTGTTGAAAACTTCTGTGAAGAAAGAGGAATTAGATATCATATCAAGTTTGGTACTAAAATTAAAGATAACATTTCGACAGTTAAGATATTCAAAAAAGAAATTGCTCCAAATAATGTTATTAATAAACGTGAAGAATTAGCGATTGCTTAGGACCGTGACAAACTAGTTCAAAGCCCATTGAATATTATTTCTCAGTCCAGCTTCACCTTCTTATTCGGCTCAAGTAACCTTACGAGGCGTAGGTATTCGCTCTGGAGTTTGGAAGCTGAACGTGAACTTGGCATATAGATTATGTTAGTCATATTCTTCTCTCTTTCAGCATCTATGGTGCTGTTATTGGTGCTGCTATTGCTATTTTTGCTGTTGATGCTGCTTAATTCTTTGATTAATGATTCTGCTCTCCTCCTTACGAAATCTGTTACCAGTGATGCGCCTGAAATAAGGTATGTGTTCCGGCTGGTGTGCTCAACTGATATATTTATTCCGAAATCCGCCAGAAATTCATGCTTGAGCCTGTCTATGACCTTGCCGGAATTTTCAGCACTTAAGGTAACCGGAAATTCCACGCAGACGTTATCGGGCAGAGTGCCATCACACATACTGCTTCCCTTGGTTAGCGAGTTCTCCCAATCTGTAACTTTGCTATCAACTTTAATATCTTCTTTTCGAAGCGGCGTTTTTAGTTTCAGCCCGCTTAAGCTGCGAAGCCTGCTGAAAGCCACATAGGTCTGTCCATGCTCCCACGGCCTGTACTTAAGGTCAATCAAAGCCTTTTCTAAAGTCTGCCCCTGACTTTTGTGAATTGTCATTGCCCATGCAAGTTTAAGCGGGATCTGGCTTATGCTGCCTTTGGGTTCCTTACAGATATTTCCTTTTTCAAATATGTATTTGTATATATTCCAGTCATACTTACCCAAGGAAATAACTTCATCATTGCAGTCCAGCTTGACGTTAACGCTGTCTTTTGAAAGACTGGTTACTGTTCCCAAGCTGCCGTTATAGTATCTGCCTTTGGAATCATTAACCAAGAATATCACACGGGCGCCGTCTTTAAGCACGAGTTTTTCCGGAGCGGGCGCGTCTTTTACGTTAACATCGCCAGCTTTGCTTGCAGAGTATGCAGCTTCCGGACCCGGAAGCTCGTTTAAGTGTCGGATATTATATTCTTCAACTGTCCTGTTTATCGTTGACAGCACTACATGGTTGCTGTCATCACATTGAACTTGTTTATTGAGAATATCTATATCCTCTGACGTAAGCATATTTTTTTGCATGCGCGTTAAAATCCCCAAAAATGTGCTATCGCTCTGGCGATAGACGTGGCTCAGCCTTACTATCATCAGGTCTAATTCTTTATACGCAGATGAATCAAAGAAATAGTTTGAATAGTTTTCATACTTTTGATAGAGGATAGAGCTGTCTTCATCAGTAACAATTGGCGGCAGCTGATACATGTCGCCAAATAATATCAACTGGACACCGCCGAAGGGCTGGTTGCTGTCTTTATACCTACGCAGTATTTGGTCCATGGCATCAAATAAATCCCTTCGCACCATGGATATTTCATCAATAACGAGCACGTCCATTCTTTCATAAATCGGCGCAAACCTGCTCTTGTTAATATCCTCAGAACGTATAATTCCCGGCGGCAGCTGGAAGAAAGAATGAATAGTCTGGCCTCCTACATTAGTTGCAGCAATTCCAGTTGGTGCCAAAACTACGCAGGTTTTTCCTGTGCTCTTAACAAACTCCCTCAGCACAGTTGATTTTCCGGTTCCGGCTGCACCCGTAATCATGACATTGCAGTCCGTGTCTTCAAGAAGCGTAAATATGGGGTCTTTAACAAAGTCATCGTTTATTGCAGTTTTCCTGTCAAGCCATGTTTTTACCATTTTACTAACAACCAAAACTTACCTATGTAAGTTTTTGGAGTGGAAAAATGTGTGTATCTCCGCACTTCGGTGCGGGGTTTTGCAGCATTTTTTCACAATTCCTACTGACGAACGCACGCATTATTATAAGTATTACTGGATACTGGACAGCTTACGGAAAAGCTTATATCGTATAATCTAAATTAAATATATATGAAAAAGGCGAATGGAAAAGTGGACTTCACAGTTTCTATAAAGAAGGAAGACAAATGGTTTGTCGCCCACTGCGTTGAGCTGGATATAGCCAGTCAGGGCAGGACTGTTGCAGAAGCCCAGAAGAATATAAAAGAAGCCGTACAACTGTATCTGGAAGAGAATCCTGAGCAGGTGTGCCTGCTGAAAGAGCCAGTGAGAATAGAGTCAATTTCTACATATGTCAAGCCTTCCCACACTGTCTGCTAATGAGATAGTCAAGGCTCTCGTAAGGAAAGGATTTGAGGTTAAGCGGCAATCTGGTTCTCATATTATTTTAGTGCGGCAAAATCCGCTGCCAAAGAGAACTGTTGTAATTCCAAGCTATTCTGAAATAGCAAAGGGCACATTGCTGTCCATTATACGACAGACTGGAATAAACAGGGACGATTTCTTTAAAATGTTTGAATAGTACTTAGCGTTTTGCGAAGCCCAGATACAAGGAGATTCCCCTAGTTCGTAGTTATAGCAATATTTAAAAACACAATAAATTGAGTTTAGATACTACTTCGGTAGCAGCCCAGTGATTTGACAGGGCTAAATAATACTTTAGGTTAGGCGCATGTGTGCTATCGAGGCATCTGCCGAAGATGGCACTTGGGATGTCTCGAAACCGAAGGTTTGGATAATGGACAAAGCGCAGATACTAGAAGCTGTAAAACAAGCTAAAGCAGATGATACTAAGAGAAACTTCTCTCAATCTATTGACCTTGCTATTAATCTACGGGATATTGATGTGAATAAGGTGCCGCTTGAAGAATATGTGGTTCTTCCTGCTGGCAGGAGTAAGCCTGCTAAGATTTGTGCCTTGATTGGTGCTGAACTTAAATCACAGGCAGATAAGTTCTGTGATTTGACTATTTCATCTGATGATTTTCCTAAATGGGATGACAAAAGAAAATGCCGAAAACTTGCTAGGAGTTATGATTTCTTTATTGGACAGACTAATATCATGTCTCTTGTTGCAAAGTCCTTAGGTAGATATTTAGGCCCTGTTGGAAAGATGCCTTCGCCAAAAGCCGGACATATGTTTCCGCCAAAGGCAAATATTGAACCCATAGTCAAGAGCCTGAGAAATTCTGTTAAAATAATGATAAAGAAAGCGCCAGTCATCCACTGTTCTGTTGGCAGCGAGAAAATGTCTGATGAACAGCTTGCTGAAAACATTATTGCAGTTGTTGAAAGAGTTAAATCAAAGATGCCAATGCTGCAGCACAATATCAAGAATATCATAATCAAAAAGACTATGGGAAAGTCTGTGAAGGTTGTATAAAATGGGAGTAAAACTGAAACGAAGGCTGTCGCACGTGCGGGGTTTTGCAAGAAAGAAAGGCAAGCAGCAGCAACATGTAACAAAAGTAATTACCAAGAAAATCATCCCGCATGCAGCCAAAGTGCCGGCATGGAAGAAAACCCAGATTGATGAAATCAAAAAATTAACTACTACTTACGGCACTATTGCTATAATTAATTTGGAGATGCTGCCAAACAGGCAGCTGCAGAAAGTAAAGAAGAAATTACGAACCCAAGTAGTATTCAAGCCAGTAAAGAAATGGCTTGCAACCATGGCTTTTGAAGCATCTGCTAATCCTGCCGTAAAGCAATTGGTACAGCATTTTGGACGCTATCCGCTATTGTTATTCACTAACTTAGGGGCATTTGAATTGTTCAAAGCCCTGAAAGAGTCCAGACAAATGGTGACTGCAAAAGCAAATCAGATTGCACCTGATGATATTTGGGTGCAGGCAGGCCCAACACCTTTCACTCCGGGTCCTGTTATTTCTGAACTTGCAGCCCTGAAAATAAAATCTGGCGTTGTTTCTGGTAAGATAGAAATCAAACAAGACGCACTTGTGGTAAAGAAAGGCGAGAAAGTAGTTCCTCTGGCAGCATCAATACTTGCTAAATTAGGAATCACGCCAATAAAGATTGGCGTTAATTTAATTGCAGCAGTTGAGAAAGGTGAATTATACCTATCAAAAGTTCTTGATATTGATGAAGAAAAGTTCATGGCTGACTTGAGAAAGGCAGCAGCAGAAGCCCTTGCATTATCAATGGAATTAGGAATCATCAATTCAGATAACGCTCCTCAATTCATAGCAAAAGCTCAGAGAGAAGCAAAAGCTGTCTCTGATAAGATTGTTGGGGGAAATACTCTATAGGAGAAAAAATGGAATACATATACGCAGCAATGTTGTTGCACAAGGCTGGAAAGCCAGTAGATGAAGCGGCTTTGGATGCAACGCTCCATGCAGCCGGAGTTGCAGTTGACCACGGAAAAGTCAAGGCAACTGTCGCGGCTCTGAAAGGCGTTGACATAGACAAGATAATCAAGGAAGCTTCAATAGTGGCAGCACCTGTAGCAGCACAACCAGTGGCAAAAGCAGAAAAGAAAGTAGTGGAAGAGGAAAAGAAAGTATCTGAGGAAGATGCTGCAGCTGGTCTTGGCGCCTTATTTGGCTGATGAAATGCACTGTGTCAGGTTTCGTGAAAACGCTGACACTACAGTATGATAGATGGAAAACCAAGAACAACCGCAAGTAAGAATAGAAGTACTCAACAGAGAGATTTCTATCTTAAGCACCCAGCTTAAGGACCTTAGTGCAAAAAAGGAATCCGGATACAAGGACAAGGAAGCCCGCGATTTGGAGCTGAATTCTTTAATTAAAATTGCAAAGGAATTAAGGGATGCGAAAGCAAAAATTGATTCTGAAGTAAAGGACTTAAAAAAAATCCGTGATGTTGACAACAAGGGTTTGAAGGAATATTACGGAAAGTTAGCTGAACGCAAGGTTCAGCAGACGCCTGCTGAGAAGAAAGGCAAACAAGTTAGTCCTGCTTTAATGAAAAAGCAGGTTGAAGCCATGTCTTATGCAATTGAAACCGAAGGCTTGTCCTTTGAAAAGGAAAAGTCCTACATGGATAAAATTAAGCGACTGAAAGTTCAGCTAGCTGAAATTGAAAAAGAGGATGCAAAATTTGCTGAATTCCGCAAATTAAGAACTGAAATCATAGTCAAGAAAAAGGAAGCAGATACAGCTCATGAGAAAATACAGACGCTTGCCCGTGAAAGCTCAGGCATTTTCGCGCAATTAAAGGAAAAGTCAGAGCAGATTGCAAAAGCGAAAAAAGCCCGCTCTTTAATCCAGACTGAACTGAAGGATATGAAGGGAAAAATTGATGAGGTTGATTCAAAATTAGTTTCTGTCCTGAGCCAGTGGTCTGAAATAACAAAGTCATCTCCTCCGATAGAAATACCTGCGCAGACGCAGGCATCACAGCAGTTATCCGCAATGGAGCAGTTAAGGTCAAAGAAGAAACTCACAAAGGAAGATATTCTTGCACTGCAGAAAGCTGCGATGAGACGAAGATAATTCTAACGACTATTAGGAAAAGTTCATTGGCTGGAGCCGGCCAAAACCTCATGCCGTGCCCTGAAACTAAGAGACACGAGCCGAACCTTGTTCGGCTGTGCTAGCCGAAATTCTATTTCGGCTTTGTTCCCCTAATTAGTTATTATATAGTTAATATATTATAATATTGAAAATTAATGTATTTTTTGCAAAAGATGACAAACAAATAAATAGCTATATACTCTAAAATTCATAACATGCTTGACAAAAAAATCCTCCGGAAACAATTTGCAAAGGACTGGAATAAACATTATGCTTTGAAAGTTTTTGGGGAGCGCAAGTTTGCCAGGAAGTCATGCAGTAGATGCAAGAGATTTTTCTGGACTTTGGACAAAGCAAGAAGAAAATGCGGCGACAGCACATGCGAGCCTTATTCATTTATTGGAAAACAAATTACAAAAACTGACTATGTTGATACATGGCACAAATTCTCAAGATTCTTTGAAAAAAACGGAAGAACCCTGATACCAAGATATCCGACTATTGCTCGCTGGCGTGACGATACTTGGTTCACTCAGGCTTCAATATATTGTTTCCAGCCCTATGTTGTTTCAGGCGAAGTAAAACCGCCAGCAAATCCTCTTGTAATGGCACAGCCCTGCTTTAGATTCAATGATATAGAGAATATTGGCTTGACTTCAAGACATTACTCTGGATTTGTAATGATAGGACAGCATAATTTTGTTCCGGAAGCAGCTCACGTGGAGCACTGGAAGGATGAAGATATTTCTCTGGTAATAGATGTTCTCAAAAATCTTGGATTAAAAGAAAAAGGTTTGACATTTGTTGAGGATGCATGGCTTGGCGGGGGAAATGCAGGCCCGTCATTTGAAGTTTTCTACGGCGGAGTTGAGTTATTAACAACAGTATTCATGCAGTATGCGATAACAGCAAAAGACAAGCTGGAAGAACTGCCCCTGAAAGTAATTGATTTCGGCTGGGGACTGGAGCGCTTGGCGTGGGTTTTAAACGGAACTCCGACTTCATACGAAGTAGTGTTTGACCCTGTTGACAATTATCTTGAAAGGAAACTTAAATTCTCCCCTGACAAAAATTTCCTGAAAAAGTTTGGCAAGTACAGCGCAGCACTTGATTTTGACAACCCTGATGTTGATGTTGAAAAAGAATTAACATCAATTGCAAAGAAAATGAAATTCAAGTTACCTGCACTGAAGGAAAAATTAAACCAGATTCAGGCATTTTATTCAATTTTGGACCACTCAAGAACATTATTATTTGCTTTAGCAGATGGGGCACTGCCTTCAAATGCCGGCGGAGGCTATAATTTAAGATTTATTCTGAGGCGCGCCTTAAGATTAGCGGAAAAATACAACTGGCAGATAGATTTGAAAGAATTAGCGAGAGAGCACGCAAGGGCATTTTCCGGCGGTAAAGGCCGCAGAGTAGTAGGAATAAGACCTGGCGATGAAGATGAGGAATTAATTGAAACAGGAGTCCAGCCAATGTATCCTGAACTTGAGGAAAGACTGCCGGATGTTGAAAAAATCCTTGATGTTGAAGTGCGCAAGTTTGCAGAGACAAAGCAGAAAATATCATTTGTTCTTGCAGAATTGTTTAAGAAAAAGAAATCTATTTCCGAATCTGAGTTAGTTGAATTATATGACAGCCAGGGAATAATGCCTGAAGACATTGCTGCAGCAGCGGAAAAGGCAAAAGTAAAGGTAAAGATACCTGCTGACTTTTATTCAAAAGTCGCATCCCTGCACACCGAGAAAAAATCCGAGCTGCCGAAATCAACGATTGGTGTTTCCGATCTGGCTGCAACACAGCTTCTCTATTATGCAGATGAGTATGCCCGCGAGTTCTCAGCGAAGGTACTGAAAATAATTGACAACAAGTATGTGGTGCTTGACAAAACCCTGTTCTATCCGCAGTCCGGAGGACAGTATTCCGACACCGGAACAATAAACGGCAGGCCCGTAGTTAATTCTTACAAAATAGGAAATGTTGTTATCCATGACGTTGAAAACCCGAACTTCAGGGCAGGGCAGTTCATAGTGGGAAAAATAGACTGGAACCGGCGCTATCAGTTAATGAGGCACCACACTGCAACGCATCTGATTAACGGCGCTGCCAGAAGTGTGTTGGGAAATCATATCTGGCAGGCAGGCGCGGAAAAAACCCCTGAAAAAGCCAGGCTGGATATAACACATTTTGCAAACCTGACTCCTGATGAAATCCGGATGATTGAAAGACGTGCTAACGAAGTGGTTCTTGCAAATATTCCAATAAAGAAATCAATAATGGCCAAGAATCTTGCTGAAAAGAAATACGGCTTTAGATTATATCAGGGCGGTGCTGTTCCCGGCGCTTCAATCAGAGTCATAGAAACAGAAGGCTTTGATGTTGAAGCCTGCGGCGGAACTCACTTGAATAACACAGGCGAAACAGGTTTTATCAAAATCACAGGCTCAAAGAAAATACAGGACGGCGTTGTAAGGCTTGAGTTTGTTGCAGGAATCAGAGCACTTGATGAAATGCAAAATCATCAGAAGCTTTTACTTGATTCAGCAACAGTATTTAATGTGCCCGCAGACCAGCTGCCAAAAACCTGCAGCAGGTTCTTTGAGGAATGGAAGAACCAGAGAAAGGAAATTGAAAAATTAAAGCAGGCATCCCAGCCTCAAAAGTCACAGGAACAGAGGCAGCAGAAGCCCGAACAAAAGCCGCAGCAGCAAATACAGGCAAAACAAGATAAAAAGAAGAAGAAAAAATAGTTCTGACGACGATTTGAAAGCCCCTAGCAGTTCCAGCAAACCTGCATTAACGCATGGCAATTGCCAGATAATGGAGATTAAACCAGTCATAGTCAAAAAACGAAACTATTTTTATGCTTTCGTTTTAGTTTAAAGCATGCCTCTGGAAAAAGATAGGGAAAAAATTCTTGCTGAGCTGAGAAAATACCCCCATGGCATATCACAGAGCGGATTAAGCGGAATTTTGGGAATAGGCAAATCAAGAGTAAGCCAGATTCTTGTCAATCTAAGAAAAGAGAATTTAGTTGTAAATAACGGCTCAGAATGGAAAATATATCATACACCCGAAAAACCTGTCCTGAAAGTTAAAACCATTGACGAAATGGTTGCTGATTTCAGGCAGAGGGATATTGAACAGACAGCAGTATCTATCAGCAATGAAGAGATGCTTGTGCTGTCAAATATACGCGACAATCTTGAAGCAGCGCGCACGCCATTTATTTATTCCGCGGCTATTAAAAACCCGCCTGGAAATCTGCAGGATATTCTTGAAACACTTCATGAGAAAAATGTAATCTTTATGGAAGATTCAGGCAGAATAGCCCTGCTGAGAGATGGATTGTATAAAATTGACAGCCACTGGACATGCTCCAGAATTGGTTACGTGGTTCTTGACGCAATAAAATCCACAAATGATGAAAAAGACCCTGAAAACAAGCCCACTCCGGATCTTATCCGCAGGCGTACGGGACTGCACAATTGGAATCTGTTTACAGACATACTGGATTATTTCATTAAAAACGAGATAGTTGACTATGAAGAACTTGGGCGGCAGAGAGCATACACTATACGGCCGAAAGGCATTGAGCTTATTGGAAGGTTGCGCACGATTGTTGACCCGACTGCTCCAAAACCAAAGCCCGAGGCAAAACCTGCGGAAACAAAAGCTCCGGAGCAGCCCAGGCCCGCGCCTGCACCTCCAAAACCTGCGCCACAACCCGCGCCCATACAGCCTGTGCAGCAGCCAGCGCCGCCAGTGCAGATGCCTGCTGCAGACCCAAAACCTGCACCCGTACCTGTACAAACGCCTGCTGTTCAGACGCCTGCGCCGGCATCGCTTGTTGAAAAACTAGAACCGGAATTTAAAGAAATATTCTTCAGCTGGGGAAGGGAGCCAGTTAGAAAAGTAAAAGTAGGTGATTTTACCTACAAAGTGGTTGTTGTTGGCACTGTGGGAAGACTTGACCGCAGAAAAATAGAAGCCGGAAGCAAAGGCTGCGCAGGATTGACAAGATATGAGTATGACTATCTGCAAAAGCTTGCAAAATATGTTTCAAATGAAACATTTGATTTGCAGACTGCAATTAAAGAAACAGGTCTGCCGAGACCAAAAATCCTGGATCTGCTGTATAAATATAGTGAGAGGGGCATAACATTTCCCGGGATGGAGGATGCGCATGTAAGTTTGTCTCCGACTCCTTCTACTTACGCTGCAATTCTGGAGCAGAATAAGAGCGGACAGCTCCAATCACAAAATGCTTTGGAAAATCTTATAAAAATTCTGGAAGCAAGAGATGCTGAAATGTCTGAGATGAAAAAGAGATTGGAAATTCTTGAACAAAAGAAATAACAAAAACTGCCGCTGGTAAATTCCCTGCGCTAAAGCATTGGGTTTTCATCGGCACAAAGCGGCAGTTTTGGAATGGAAAAATGCAAGCATTTTTTCATAACACTAAATTTAAAAAACAATAATATTAACTGCGCACATGTTAAGAAGAACTATTGGCATGATTCCTCACGCTGCTATTGCAGTAAAAAATTCAATATACGGCAACACTAAAGCTCCAAAACCAGTCTATATGCAAATTGAACCAACCAATTACTGCAATGAAAAATGTATTTATTGCCAGAGACAAGGTGCATTAACTGATATTAATAATAAAACACTCGGCCTAGCAGAATTCAAAAAAATAATTGACAATTTACCTTCTGTAAAAGAAATCATGCTTAGTGGTTTCGGTGAACCTTTGTTAAACAATGAATTATGTGAAATGATAAAATATGCAAAATCCAAAGGTATTCGTGTGCAAACAACAACAAATATGATTCTGATTGATTACCAAAAAGCAAAAGATATTCTTGCATCAGGGCTTGATGAATTATTTGTAAGTATAGATTCGCCATGTCCGGAAATTTATCATAAACTCCGGGGCGTACCTATCGAACCTGCATTAGCCGGACTTAAAAATTTAACAGCTGCCAGAAAAGATCTTGGCGTTTTTAATAAAAAACCTAAAGTTTTCATAAATGCTATTTTTACAAACACTACAAAAGATACTGAAAACATCAAAAAATTAATTGATCTTGCAAAAGAAAATCATATTATCCTGCGGTTAAAATCGCTCCATGTTTGGGGGAAAAACCCTGCAGACTTATCCACCAGTTCTGGACCAGCAATTAAAGAAATTAAAAAATATGCAAAATTGCAGGGCGTTAATATAAAAATAAACTTAAAAAAACGATACAGCACACTTTATTGTTATAGAATCTGGTTTGGCGGCTTCATTAATTCAAAAGGTGAATTATTTGCGTGCTGTGACAATGTAAAGGAACCCTGCTTTGGAAATATTTTACAAAATGACTTTGAAGCTATCTGGAATGGAAAAGAATTCAGAGATTTTAGAAAAAAATTATATGAACGTGATTTATCTGCATTTACTCCGTATGTCAGGACAAATTGCACAAACTGCAATTTGCAGTTTAATGATAAATTATATCCGTTAAGCAAAGTCCTGAATTTCTGGCGCCACAACTAGAAACTAACTACCTTTTTTCTTTTCTTTTAGGCTTCTTCTTTTCTGCTTTTGCAGGTGCTGCTACCTGTACTGCGGCTGCCGGCTTTCCTGCTTCAGCTCCTACTGCAGGTACTGCTCCCCCAGTGGCTGTTGATGCTGCAGCCTGCTCTGCTGCCTGCACTACTGCCAGTGCTGCTGTAGCTGCCTTTTCAAATGATTCGAGTTCCCTTGCAATCTGGTCTTTCATTCCCTGCCATTCTGCATTTTCTTCCTGCGTAAGTTCAGTTTTTTCAGATTTAATTATTTTATCATAAGTTCCCTTTTCCAATTCCTTGATGAATTCCTTTGGATTCTTGCCTTCAATTTTAACTCCCAAAGAAACACATGTTCCTGCCATTTCTTTTACCTGTTTTTTCAGGGTGTCTGCTAAAGAACTGTCAGATTTCATCTGTGCAATCTTGATTAGGTGCTGTAATTTCAAAACTCCCACGAATTTCCTGCCTGCTGCGCCTGAACCTGCTTCCAAACCAGCTTCTTTTTTCAAAAGTGCGGATGATGGCGGCAAACCAACTTCAATTGTATATTTTTTTGCATCTAAATCAACTACAACTTTGACCGGAACATCCATTCCTGCCATAGGAACTGTTTTTGCATTGATATCTTTGACAATCTGCCCTATGTTGACTCCCTTACCAGCGAGGGCTGGGCCTAATGGCGGTCCTGCAGTTGCTGCACCGCCTTTCACCATTAAATTCACTGTCTCGGATGCCATTTTATTACATTGATTCCTGTTCGTCTTTTCTTTGCTCTTTTAACTCTTTCTCGCGCTGGATATCCTCTTCCCTCTGTTCCGCTACTTGTTCTGCTTTTGTCAGGAGTTTTACGGAATCCAGTCCAAGCGTAATCGGAATCGGAACAGCTGCTTCCAGCAACTCTAGAACAACCATTGATTTCTGCAAATCAACTCTTGTGATTTTTGCCTTTTCGCCCTTGAATGGGCCCGCAATTATCTGCACTATATCACCTTTGTGAATATCAATTGTTTCCGGCTTGAATTCAACTAAGTGTTCAATCTCTTCATATTTTGTCGGAGTTCTCAAAATACCCCTGACATAAGGCACACCCATTGAAATTTGCTTCAGAACATCAGTATTGTCTGCTTCCACTAAAATATAGCCCATCATTCCATGCGGAAACATTATACTGTAAACGCCTTTGGCTTTCTTCGCGTTTGATGCAAGGAAATCCAGCACCTGCGCTTCCCTTCCGATTGCTGTTCTTATTACATATAATCCCATTTTACACCATTACTTTGTCATTTGTATGATTTGCACAATCATTGTGATTATGAATCCCAATACTCCAATTACTATGATTCCAAGTCCTGACGCTTTTACTGTTGCAGTGAATTCTGCTTTGTCCGGCTTCTTGGTTATTGAGTAAACTCTTTTGTATTCACCGAACTTGGTTTTAATCCATGCCTTAAGTCCGCCTTCAGGCATTTTCAGTGACGGTAGTTTCATTGACAGGTTCACAGGCAGTTTTAATTCTGGTTTTTCCTTTTTTTCTGCTTCCGATTCTGTGTGCTGCCAGCCTGTATCCGCCTGCTTGTCAGCAGACTTTTCCGTGCTATTCTGGTTAATATCCATAATACTACTTGCTCAGAAATGCAGGTTTAAAAATTTATCCTATGCGCCACATATTGCGGGTGGAGAATTTTTCTCTTTAAGGATTTCATCAAGGTTATTTCTTAGCACACTTCCTTCAGCCTGCCAATCACTGGACCAAGCATCGGGTTCTTTACACTTTTGAAATCCTAAACGCTGGAAAAATGACTCTGTTTTCCTTTTCGATTCGAGCGTTCTCGAAAATGCCCCTACTTCTTCCGCAACAACTTTGCCTAACTGTAGCTTATTCTCATCCAAAATTTTCATAAGTTCGCGGAATCTTAACAATCCCGAACCTTTACCTCTAAATCCGAAATGCGTGTCCATATCTTCGATAAGTAAACAACCATCCTCATTCCAATAAACACATTTGATTAAACCTATTTCTTGTTCCTGTTCTAGCGGGTAAACCTTTATTGAAATGCAATAATATTCGTCGCAACGAGTAACCTTGCTTTTTAATCTAAAACTACCATATGTTCTTATGTATTCAGTCATCATACGCTCTGCCTGAGAACACGATTTAAAAAGATTATTTAGCCAGCAAACTGAAGGCTTCCTCAAAATTTCTTGTGAATTCATAAGGCGTTCTTACATTAAACAGGCGTTTCATCAGATATGCGGGCCTTAAATAAAAATGCTTTATGGCCTTTCTCTGGAGTTTGAATATTTCTTCGTTTGAAATATCCCTGTTTTTCCATACCGGCATGCTCTTCGCGGAATCCAGACGCCTCTCTTCTATATCAACTAAATTCTCTTTGATTCCTTTTTCTCTTATTGGCGAGCCAAAGCGCGGGGTCGCTATGTTGAATGATGCAAAATCCAGCCCTAATTTTGTTGAAAATTCTATTGTATTCATGATTTGTTCTTCTGACTCCCCAGGCAGTCCTATTATGAAGGTGCCGACCACCTGAATTTTGTATTTTCTGCAGATTTTTACTGCGTTGAGCATCTGCTCGACTTTTGTATTTTTGTTATATTCCTTGAGGGTTGATTCGTTTGCAGATTCTATTCCGAACATTATGGTGTTGCAGCCTGCCTGCTTCATTCTTGAAATTAATTCCTCGTTAACAACATCGACTCTGGAGAAGCATGTCCACCCGAATTTCAAACCTGCGGATTCCATTGCATCAAAAAGTTCATATGTCCTGTTTTTGTTGACGCCAAATGTCTGGTCCTTGATAAATAAATCTCTTATTCCTAATGACTGCAGTAACTTAAGTTCCTGCACCACTGTTTCTGTGTTCCTCAGCTTGAAGCCTATTGTGCTCATGGGGCAGAACATGCAGTTGTATGCACAGCCGTAATCAGTCAGTATGGTGGCAACCATTTTGTGCCTGCTGAACGGAAAGCTGTAATTTTTCAGGGGGAAAAGCTCCCATCTTGGCACGGGCATATCTGTTTTTCCCCATGTTCTTACCTCTCCGCCGTCAATTACCTTTTTCCCGTATTTGTAGATAATATTTTCAATTTTCTTTCCCTTTGGACCATTGAAAAACTTCACGACATTGTCTGTTGAAAAATCCAGATAGATTGCATCAAGCCATGGCTGTTCCTTGAATGCATTTCCTTTCAGCTCTCTGTATATGTCGCCGCCTCCCACAAACAATGCATTCGGCAGTTTCTGCTTCAGTTTTGTGAAAAAATCAATATCTTCATAATAAGACGGCGCAGATATCAAAAAAACAACTGCATCCGGATTTATTTTTGAAATCCTTTCAAATGTTTCCTGCGGGGTTATTTGTTCGGCAATTGCATCAATCACTGAAAGCTCAAAATATGGGGAAAGCCAGCCACTCAGGTATACTAAATCCATAGGATGATAGAAATATTTTGCCTTTGAAACTCTGGAACAATAATAATCCCTCATGTATTTTTTTGTCCCCGGCGGATTCAGCAGCAGAAGCTTTTTCATGATTCTACGAAATACAATAAATTAAAAAAAGTATCTAAAAACCGCCCGACTATTTCCGTTTCCAAACTTCGGTATTTGTAATTATTGATTCCAGTATTCGCTCTGTCCTGAACCTGTCTTTTATTTTGTCAAACATTATTATTGCATGCACCTGTCTTCCGGTTTCTGTAGGGCGTATAAAACCAAGAAGACCATCCGGCACGTATCCGACTTTTTCAACATACCTGTCTTTTACTTTAGGATTTGTCAGCTCATAATTAAAAGCCGGCTTGTATGCTGTAACAGCATCGGGATTATCTCTCAGGTATACTCCCCATACGTGCAGCGCCTTTTCCAAATCACAGAAATTGCCAATTGAAAGGGGAAAACATCCTTTTGGAAACCATACTCTAATTTCCCTATCTGCGGAATTTCCATAGATTTTTATATCTCTCATCTCATATCTTGGATTATGCACCCTTCCTTCTCTTGAAGGGTCTTCAGAATTTACAATGCACATTTCTGTTAAAAGAAGAGTAAAATCATGTATATTTGCACATACGCGTCTCGCAGGGTAAATTGTTGTCCGATGCATTTTAGTCCACAAACTCTATTCCCAGATTCTTTGCCAAATCCTCTTTCTTTTTTGACGTGAATGTCTTCTTTGGCCCGAAAATCTGCGGTGAATTTACTCCTGTTACTACAAGCATTGCCCTTATTGTATTCTGCAAGTCAGGAGCCAGTTGCGCTCCCCAGATTATATTTGCATTGTCATCCAATTTTGATGAGACTGCTTCAACGACTTTCTTTGCCTCGTCCAGAGTCATGCTCGGCCCGCCGCAGACATTAATCAAAGCGCCTTTCGCACCTGTTATGTCCACATCAAGCAGCGGATTTGTAATTGCCTTTTCAACTGCTTCCATTGCCCTGTTTTCCGTGTCAGACTCGCCAACACCAATCAGAGCCATTCCGCCTGATGACATTACAGTCCTGATATCAGCAAAGTCCAGATTAATCAGTCCCGGTTTTGTAACCAGTTCTGCGATTCCCTTGACTGCATTCGTAAGAATTTCATCAGCAACCTTGAATGCTGTATGTAATGGCAAATCAGGAGCCAGCTCCGCTAGTTTGTCATTCGGTATTACGATTAAAGTATCAACAAGTCCCTCGAGTTTCTCCAGCCCGCCCATTGCATTTTCCCATCTTTTTGCGCCTTCCATTGTAAACGGTAAAGTTACTATAGCAACTGTGAGAATGCCCATTTTTTTTGAAATGTCTGCTACAATCGGCGCCGCTCCGGTGCCTGTTCCGCCACCTAATCCGCAGGTGATGAAAACCATGTGGGAATCCCTGAGTGCATCTTTTATTTCAGCCTCAGTTTCCTTGGCAGCGTCTTCCCCAATTTTCGGGTCTGAACCCGCTCCCAAGCCGCCTGTCAGCTCCTTCCCGATAAGAATTTTTTTCTCTGAAATGGTTGCCAGTAAGTCCTGAGCATCTGTGTTTACTGCAACAGTTTCTGCCCCGACAATTCCTATTTCTGTGATTCTGTTGATAGTATTATTGCCTGCGCCTCCAACTCCTACAACTTTAATCCTTGCCTTTTTGCTGGCAATTATCTTTTCAAGTTCTTCATCAACAGGATTTGTACCTTCACGTTTATAGTTCGCGGGAATATATGCCATTTAGCAGCCTCCATTTAGTGAGTATTCACTTTGAGATTACAAAATTGTATCAAACTCTTTTAAATAATTTTGTTTAGAACAAGAAACAGATTACTAATAAAACTGCTTTTTCAGAATCTCGAGATTTTTCTGTAAATTGCCCAGTGCTTTCTCACTTCTTTCCAGAACTTCCTTGTCTTCATACTGGTCTTTTCTCTTTACCACAAATTTTTTCTTCGCTTCCCTGTAAATTACCGCCTTTGGTGCGCTCTTCTTCAGGGTATCTTCAAACTTTTCGCGCATCATAAGCTTGTTTAATTCATGTATCTTTTCCAGAAGCTCGGAAATAATTTTTTTTGCCTCTTCAATTTTTTCATGCTTTTCCACATGTATTGCGGACGCTTCAAAGGCCATATTTATGGAGTGCTTCAGCTGCTCTGAGCTTTGCTGCAAATCATCCTCCACAATAGGATGGTCATCAAGTCTTACATATTCATGGACATCTTTAGCGGCCATTAAATAGAAATGCAATTGGCGATTTAAATATTTAACTAAAACTGCAGGGAAAAGGATTTGAACCTTTGAAGGCACTAAGCCACACGGTTTCTTATTAAAATCCTAAGCCGTGCCCCTCTGAACCGACGTCTGGCGGAATATGCTTATTCTTCGGATGCCAGCCATCGTTTGACCGCTTGGGTATCCCTGCATGCAATTAAGGAAAATTTGCGTATTTTTAAGGCTTGCAGGTTAATAGACACACGACGTCCTTAATTCGTCGGAAAATTCCTTTCCTTCCTTGGTTTTGACTGTGGATTTGACTATCCAGTTTTGCGAGAGTCTGGTATTACTAATATCAATTTTAAGCAGCATACTTACCACTTCGTCTTGGGGTATTTTCAGCTCCTGCAAATTCTTCAAAAACCATCTTTTGTATTTTATGACAGACTCTTTCAATGAGGGATTATCGCTGCCTGGCGAAATAGTTTCATTCAGAATGTCGACATTAAAACTCATATCTTTCTTTGGCTGGGCATAAACATAGTGCACGAATTCTGTATTTGTACAACTGCTAAAGCTATCTGCAAGGTTGTGCGCTATGCCTTTCAAAAGTTTCAATTTTACCATAGTAGTGGGCCCTGACGGAATTGAACCGTCGACCTTTCCCCTGTCAAGGGAACGTCATTTCGTGCGCAGCACGAAGCCAGCCGAAGCTTTGCTTCGAGCGCGTACCACTAGACCAAGAGCCCATAGCTTTCAACTTCTTATTTAATTTATAAACTTCACTAATAAGAAATCACAGATGAAGTCTTCTGAAGTTCTTGAGATTATTGATATGTCCTTTAACTTGTGCCTTTAGTTTTTCCTGTATGTAGCTTCCGCCCAGTACGACTGCAACGCAAATCATCGCTATTCCTGCGCCTTTGTAGATGAGGGTAGTATACAAAATCCCCCTTCCTGTTGATAAATTAAAAACTGATGACATATATTTTCCGATTCCGCCGAGAATAATAATATCTTCCGGGGTCGGAATTGTCAGAAATATCCCTACAGATAATAAAAAGACTGATAGGAACCCCTTTACCCCGTGGTAAATATTTCTTTTATACGCAAATTTTCTGTATACAACATAATTCCTTGTTTCGGAATTAGCTATTCTATATTTCATTTTTGTGCCAGCGAAAAAATGATTAGCAAATAGAATCTGCTTTATCATATTATTGCAGCCAGGAATTCTGTTTTGACAGAAAGGGTATATAAAGTTTTAGAATTTTTCAGGTTATGCTTCGCATTTAGTTACGAAGCTTTGAGGAAAAGCTTTTACTAAATTGCGAATTCACAACTAAATGCGCCAGTGGTATAGTAGTAGAACATAAGCTTCCCAACAACCCTTTTTGCGAAAAGCGTTGACGGAAAAGGTGGGTTTCGCTACGGCTCAAGCCCACTGGAAAAAGCTTAGGACCCGGGTGCGACTCCCGGCTGGCGCATATATTTTTATAACTTAGCATTTAACCAGCGACATGGCAGAATCAGAATTGCTAAAAATTTTGGATGAAAGCAATAGGAATAATTTGCAAAATATCATAAACGCATTGGAACATTTCAAAACAGAAGCTGAATTTATTTATCCTTTAGAAACTAAATATAGGGGCGGAAGAGGAATTGTGAACGCGCAGGAACTGGAAAAAACAAGAGGGATAATGGAAGTCTTGCATATGGCTGAATTAATCTCAAAAGAGGAAACACATTCTGTAATACCTTACGATGGGAATGTTATAATTTACGAGTTAAACGAAAAAGGCAAAACCGTGTTTGAAGGATTATTTAACCAGGAACCAAAAATGTGTCATGACAAACATTATTCAACCCCAGGTTAAATTTATCATCTAGATTATCATTCTCCATTCATTAACTTTTTATACTTCTTTTATTTTGTATAGCTGATGGCCACATTAATGCGAACCGCGAACATCATCCGGCAGGCTAAAGTGCTGATTGCCCTGATTATAGCTGTCTTATCCATAGGCACAATCGGGCTGATGACAACCATGAAAATGCCTGCAAGCGGTGCCTTTGTCGTAACCCTGGAAATGCTTTCAAAAGGCACGCCCGAAGGGCTTAATCTTACTGGAATTGCAGCGGGATTGGAGACATTCCTACATTTTATAGGATTAATAATAATCTGGTTCTCTGTGTGGACTGCATTTGACTTAACAATAGAGGGAAAATTTGGCGAGGTATTTAAGGAGGTGAGAACTTTGTCACAAATTAAGCATTTGAACGGGCATTTTATTGTCTGTGGAGCTGGAAGAGTCGGTAAGCATATTGGTGTGCATCTGAGAAAATCAGGTGAGCAGGTTGTTTTTATAGAAAAGGACAAGGATGTTGTTGCAAAATTACGAAGCAGCAACTTTTTGGTAATTGATGTCGGCCCTATTGACAGAGACGTTTTAGTTGAGGCAGGCGTTGCAAATGCAAAAGGCCTGGCTGTTTCTCTTGGCGATGACAGCAAAAACCTGCTGCTGGTTCTTGAAGCAAGGGAATTAAATCCGGATCTGAAGATTGCTGCCAGAGTCAACGATGCAAAATTAGTTCCGAAATTCAAGAAAGCCGGCGCAAACTACATTATACTGCCTGAGGCAATCGGCGGAATCAAGCTGGCTGATGCATTAAGGGGAAAAGTTGACGAGAAACATGTTTTTGTAGGCTAACAACTATGTTAGCCTCAAGAATAGAAATATATTTATAGAAACCACAGTGTAAAACCTCGAAATGCCTCAACCTACAAACATCCTTGACAGAATTCTTGAACTTGTCCAGAAAAACGGCCCTTCCCTGCCTGTTGATATCTCATCCAAACTGGGGCTTGACAGTTTTCTTGCATCTGCTTACATGCAGCAGCTTGTAGAGCAGGGCAGACTGGGCGTTGGCAAGAAATTTGTGGGCGGCTCAAAAATTTTCTTTATTCCGGGGCAGGAATCCACTGCCGAAGCCAAAGCCAAGGCTCTGATTGAAGCATCACAAAAAACTGCAAGAACATTTGCCTCTGAAGTTCCTGAGAATCCGGAAGTTCAAAAAAAAAGAAATGAATTCTCTGTACGTCTTGGTGAGATAGAGTCAAGGGAAAAGAAATCAAAATTAATTGAGCCCCATGCAGTTCCCGAGCCTGGACATAAAGTTATACCTATTACAATAAAACATGTTTCGCAGGAAGTCGGCGCCATCCCGAATAAGGCTGTCGGCGGGCAGTTGATGCCAAAAGTGAATATTCCCGAGCCTGAAGTTAAGAAAGAATCTCCGAAACCTTTGCAGAACATTGATGTTGCTGAAGTTAGATACGAAGCACCTAAACTTGAAATTCCGGAACCTGTTATTGAAGACAAAGCAGAATCTGAAGATTCTGCTAGCCTTGCTGCGCAAGGAAAGTCAAAAATCCGCGAGGTAATTGAAAGCAAGTTTTTGAAAAAACCATCCCCGCCTCTGGAGCCTTCTCCATTAGTTGACTCTGCAATGGCAATGCTTGTTGATGCCGGCTGCGAAATTGTCGGTAAAGAGCTGACAAAGAAGGGAAAAGAAGCCAATATTATATTTGATTTGCCTACAAAAATCGGCAACATAAAGATGCTTGCTGTCATCAGAAACAAGAAATCAATTTCTGAAGCTGACTTGAGCATGGCATATACAGAAGGTGTAAACAGGAAAATGCCTGTTGTTTTCATAACAAACGGCAGGATGACAAAAAATGCACAGGCATATCATCAGGTTATTGCAGGATTATTGAAATTCAAGACTATTGAATCTAAATAGGTTTTTAAATCAGAATTCTGAGCTTTAATCATAGCGGGATAGGGCAGCTTGGAGACAGCAGAAAAATGCTGCCAGAATGCCCGTCGGATGAATCTGCTTATGGCAGACTCAGACTAAGCTCATAACCCGTTCGGATAAGAGAAATCTTGTCTGAGGTTAAAAGGTCGTAGGTTCAAAAACGAATCACGGCGAGCGTGGTTTGAGGGAACTCCTACTCCCGCTATACTTTCATAGTGACATGGTATTTGTTGACAAGACATTAGATGATATGTTAAAAGAAATAGGTTATTCTAATCCGGTCATATTAGAACAAAATTGGCGGCATCGCAAAGAAATAATTTCCGAGGGCAGTTATTTTTTGAAAATAGATGTTGACGCAAAAGATATTGATGATGTTGGAAAACTATGGCGAGACATGCAGGACGAATTTTGCTATTTTTTCAAAAAGAGCAGGCACGCTATGGACCATGCATATTATCGCCCTGCAGAACTTATAGTAAATGCGCTTGAATGGGGTGGCGGGATAAAGGAAATTAATTACTACGTCACACCAAAAGGAATAGTTTTTGAAATAGTACAAAATAAAGAATGGGATTACAAAACAATCGTTGATAAATTCAAACGCGGGCTTTACCCATCCAGCAGGAAAAAAGATGAAACTACAATGCATGAAGGTGGTTGTGGCTTATGGGCAGCTAAAATAGAAAAGGAAGCTGGAATTAATTATCAGGAAAAATCCGCGCTTATTTTGTATAGTCGTGAGACTGTGGAAAAGAATATAAGAGAACAACTGGAAAAAAGAACATGAAAATCTGCGGAATTGATGAAGCAAGACGCGGCCCTGTAATAGGCCCCATGGTTATCTCAGGAATTCTTGTTGACGAAAATCGAGTTGATGAATTAAAAAAAATCGGTGTTAAGGATTCAAAATTACTTACGCCGAAGCAGAGAGAGCATCTCTTTGACAAAATTCTGAAAATAGTTGATGATTCCAAAATAATAATCATTTCCGCGCAGGAAATTGATTCCAGAGCTTCGGTAGGATTGAACATAAACCAGCTTGAAGCGTTGAAATGCGCTGAAATAATTAAATCACTGAAGCCGGATATGGTTTATGTTGATTCTCCTACTTCACCTCGTGCTAGTAAATTTGCAGAACTGATTTCAGCAAACCTGCCAAAAGACATTCATGCTGACATAATTGCAGAGCACAAGGCAGATACAAATCATGTTGAAGCAGGTGCAGCAAGTATCTTATCAAAAGTTACTGGAGACCGTGAAGTGGAAAAAATAAGAAAGGAAATTGGCATGGAATTCGGCTCAGGCTATCCTGCTGACCCTATTACAATGAAATTTGTTAAAGAACACTGGGAAAACTCATTATCAAAATACATTCGCCACAGCTGGGGAACAATAAAGGACCTTGAAAAGCTGAAAGGACAGAAAACTTTGAAAGGTTTTGACTGACTCTTACGACAACGAATTGAATCTCTTTATTCTGGCAATTGCTGAGCGTTTATCAAGCTTGAACTCCTGCTAGCACTAATCAATAGAGATTACCCTCGTCGTTTAATCAAAATAGTTAGAGAAAGCAATTTAAGATTTTACTTCTTCAATTTATAGTATGGTTGTGGTAAAAACATTTGCGGATATTGATTTGGAAAAAGTTCTCGAAGGCAAGCCTCAGGACGGCATAAACATAGACAATATAGTTTCCAGGGAGTTAAGAGCCGAAGTCCGAAATGTAAAAACAGATGAAAGAATCAAAAATGCTGTGCTTGAATTTGTATGCAACGCTCCCCATTCGCTGGCTAGCTTTATGGCAGGTAATTTTGATGGCTTTAATTTAGAAATCGCGGAAGAGCTTGCAAAAAAAAGGGAAAGTTTAGCAGGTGCTACAATCATGTACCACAATGCAGCGCATGTTGCGCTTTTTCTGGCAACTATGAAAGATAGTTATGATAAAAAAGAAGCTGTAAAAATCATTAACAGGTTTGTTGAAGTCGCAAGGTCACAGAATGACCAACCGGACTGGGATTACGACCCTGAAGCTTCTATTTACAAATGGACTGTCTCGCATCAGCTCGTTGCTGCAAATATTGATGAAGCCTGCTTTGTCTTAAAAGAAGCAATAAAGAATTATAAAAAAAGACAGGATTATGAAGCTAAAACCAAGGAATTAACAGAATATTTCGGAGATTACAGCAACGAAAAATATGCAAAAATCATAAAGCCCGAAAAACTTGAGGGTTTGAATCTTGACCCAGACCTTATGTGGCTTAAAGTGCTGGTTGATTAATCAAAAGATATAAAAGACAGTTCTAGGAATTAGAATCATGGTTATAGACATCCATAAACGTGTTTATAGTTGCGAAGTCCAATGCGCAAAGCCTGGTGCTGACTTAGTGGTTGCAGGCTGGGCTGCAGAAGTCAAATCTCTGGGTAAAATAGCATTCATTAAATTAAGAGATAGGGAAGGAATTTTGCAACTGATTTCAACTGATGTTAAACTAATTGCTAAAATATCAAAAATCACCAATGAATCTGTCATCCTTGCAGAAGGCAAAGTAAAGAAATCACAGCTTAAGGCAGGCGGCAATGAACTTGAGCTGAAAAGTTTTGAAATTCTCTCGGAAGCAGATCCGAAACTGCCTATCGAGTTCATGGGCAAGGGCATAGAAACAAACCTGGATAAAAGGTTGGACTACAGATGGATTGATCTGAGAAACCCAAGGAACCTGCTTATATTCAAGATTACAACGCATTTTATGAATGCAACAAGGGAATTTTTTATTAAAAAAGGATTATTGGAATTATTTTCACCGAAATTAATCGCACATCCGAGTGAAGGTGGGGGAGAGGAATTTGCAATACCTTATTTCGGAAGGAAAGCTTTCCTCGCACAGTCGCCGCAATTCTATAAGCAGATGGCGCAGGCAGCGGGTTTCGAAGGTGTTTTTGAAATAGCTCCTGTGTTCAGGGCAAACCCTTCGCACACCACCAAACATGACACTGAATACACGAGCCTAGACGTCGAAATATCATGGTTAGATCATAACGGCTTGATGAAATTTGAAGAAGAATGGTTAAGCTATGCATTTAACGAAGTCAAAAATAAATTTGGTAAGGAAATAAAAGAAGCATTTGGTGTTGATTTGATAGTTCCCAAAACGCCATTCCCGAGAATAACATACGCAGATGCTTTGAAAATAACTGGCAGGAAAATCATCGGGAGCGAAGAAGAAAAGAAAGTTTGCGAGCATATAGAGAAAAAGCTCAGGCATCAGTTTGTATTCGTAACAGATTTCCCGATTTCTGAAAGACCGTTTTACCACATGCGGCTGGAAAAAAATCCGAAAATAACTATGAGTTTTGACCTTTTATTCAAAGGCATGGAAATAACAACCGGTGCGCACAGGGAGCACAGATACGATGTTTTGGTAAAACAGGCTAAAGAAAAAGGTTTGAATATTTCAAGCATCCAGTTTTATCTGAATTTCTTTAAGTGGGCATGCCCTCCGCACAGCGGTTTTGGATTAAGCCACACAAGAGTTATTATGCAGATGCTCAATCTGCCAAACGTGAGGGAAGCAACTTTTGTGCCAAGGGATACTGAAAGGTTGACACCTTAATATGGACTGCAGATTTTGTGAAATTGCAAAAGGTAAGCGTGAAAAAGAACACATAATTTATCAAGGTGAGAAACATGTCGCTGTTTTAGACCTTTTTCCAATTTTCAAAGGACAATGCTTTGTTATACCAAAAAAACACGTCGGCGGCTTGAAACTTTTTGAGATTCCGGACAATGAATATTCAGAATTGCTTCTGTTCGCCAAAAAAGTTGGAAAAATTCTTGAAAAAGCGCTGGGCACAAAATTTACCTGCCTTGTCGTAGAAGGTACTGGTGTTGACCACCTGCACGTTAAACTATACCCGATTACGCAAATCAAAAAATGGGCTGAAAAAAGTCCCCATAAAATTGAGCCATATAAGGGTTATATACCAACTTGGCTGGGCGCGAGAGCAAAGGAAAGCGAACTGCTGAAGATTGCGAAGAAAATAAAATTAAATTATTAGATTTAATCGTCTTAAATTATATTTTAGTTGTTTTGCATTTTTGAATAATATTGTTTTCATGCCAAGTATACCCGCAGCCTTAAGATTTTTTTCCTGATCATCGATAAAGAGACAACATTTTGGTATAGTTTTAAATTTTTTAATAATATATAAATACGCTTTTCTATTTGGTTTTGCTACTTTAATTTCATATGAAAAAGTTTTTTGGTCGAATAGACTATAAAAATTGAATTTTTTATTGCAGTAATCTATCCATTCTTTTGCGTGCGTTGATAATAGTCCTAACTTATAATTTTTTCTAAGTTTAAGAATTATTTTTTTAACGCCTTTGATCTCATTAAAATTTCTTCTTATGCATCGCTTAAATTTATTAATGTTTATTTTTAGTTTATTTTTTTCCATAACTCTTTTGAAATATTTATCTTCACTAATTTTTCCTAAAAATAAATCATTAAGATCCTTACATTTTAACATGGATAATATTTTAACTTTTGGCATATTCAACTCTTTTTCTAAAAATCGTTCGGCTCCGAGCAATCCGTTTAAATAAACTTCACCTAAGTCAAATATTATATACTTTATCATTTTTCGCCAATAAATATTCTTAGAAAGCCAAACTTCATTTTTTCCTCTCTAGACAACCTATTTTCAATATTTGACAATATTTCTATATGCTTTTGAGTATAATAAGTATAAGGAAAATCTTTGAGTATGATTTGTTCAGATTTACTCATTTTTAGTTTAATTTTGTTATAAAATCTCAGAAGGGAAGGATGCGTATATTCTTTATTTATGTCCGTACTATTTGTAAAAACGCTCATCCCTTCAACTTTAATATTTTTTAAATTAAATTTTTTAAATAGATTTAAAATATCTATATTTTTTTCAGGGACATCATAATATCGCTTTTTTAATTTCATCGATTTTATAAAAGTGTTATATTTTGGTGATTGTGTATTGGGTATCATAACAACAACATATTTTTTAGAACATCGTATCATTTCTTTAAGCAAACTCTTTTGCATTTTTAATGACAAATGTTCAAAAACACCTTGATTAAACACCATATCAAAAGAATTATCTCTAAATGGCATAGTAAACATATCTCTTTTTAACAATTTAACATAATTTCCAACGCTCTTTTCTTTTATTAATTTATTTGCGAAACGCAAAGCATTTTTTGAATGATCAATTCCTATGCACATAGCGCCCAATTTTGCTAGATAAATCAATACCATTGCAGAACCGCAGCCAGGTTCTAAAAAACTTGAATTTTTTAAAGTCAATTTATCTGAAAAAAGTTTAGTTATTAGAAAGAATGCTGTGCACTTTATCGGTTGAAAATCCTCATAATTGGCGTGCAGATTTTTTTTTAAAAATTGTTTGTAGTGCGCTAGTTCATTTTTCCAGTAATATTCTTCTTTTTCCAAACTCATGATTCGAATAATTTATTTACATTTAAATTATTACCTATGCCGCAAATTTATGATACGATAAGTTTTTAATTTAATAAAGCAGTTTTTTAATATAAAAATATGATAAACGATAGAATATCAATAAATGCTATCAAAAATGAAAAGTCTAATAAAGTTGTAAAATTAGCTGGCTGGATTAAAAGCAAAAATATTTTTAAAAATTTGATAATTTTGAACGTTGTTGATGTATCTGGCGAAATACAAGCTATTGCAAAACCTGAAAATATGAACCGCGATTCTTACAATAAATTAAAAAATTTAATGGAAGAATCTTGTATTATAATATGTGGTAATTATAAATCTAACAAAAAAGAAATTGAGATACACAAATTAGATGTAATTGCGGGGGCAACTAAAACTTTATCGCCTAAGCCGCGCATGCCTTTCGATATTTTTAATGAAAAATACGTTGATAATGTCCAGTCCAACAAACATATTTATTTAAGAAATGAAAAAATAGTTGCTGTTTTGAAGCTTAGAAGTAAGTTTATTTTTGCTACACGAGAATTTTTTGAAAAAAATAATTTCTTTGAATTTACGGCACCAATTCTTACGAATATAACATTATATGATAAAAGTACTGCGTTTTCAATAGATTTTTACGATAAAAAATTATATTTAACACAATGCGCCGCATTTTATCTAGAAACTGCAGTAGCTGCTTTAGAAAAAGTATATTTTATCTGCCCATCATTCAGGGATGAAAAATCGCGCACTAAAAAACATTTGAGTGAATATTGGCATCTTAAGGGGGAAATTGCATTTTACAATCTTGAAGATATGATGAAATTTGTGGAAAAAATGTTATATGACATTGCTAAAAAGTTGGAGATTACTGGAAAAGAAGAGCTGAAGGTTCTTGGATCACCGCTGAATTTAAGGCAAATAAAACCGCCGTTCAAAGTAGTAACCTACTCTGAAGCTATAAAAATTTTAAATAAAAATGGTTTTGATATTGAATGGGGAAAAAGCTTAGGTAATGATGAAGAAATATTTTTGGGTGACTATTTTAAAAAACCATTCTGGGTTAAATATTTACCTCGAAATTTGGAATCATTCCCATACAGGATTAATCCTGCTGACGAGAGAACAACATTAGTTGCAGATTTGATAGTTCCAAAATATGGTGAAATATTAGGTGCTGCTGAAAAAATTTACCAAAAACACGAGTTGCTGAGAAGGATGAAAGAAGATTTTATTCCTCATCCGCTAAAGACGTATAAATGGTTTGTTGATCTTAGAGATATGGGTTTGCCGCCACACAGTGGATTTGGTATGGGTGTGGAACGGGTATTAAGATGGTTCCTTAAACTAAGCCACGTAAGAGACGCAATACCATATCCTAGAACTTGTTCAAGAGCACCCTACCCCTAATTTCAGCGAAAAATGTGTATATACTGTTTAAAATTGGGCATATAGGAAAGCCTTTTAAAATTAAACTATTTAATAACAATATGGCAATAGAAGACATATTGGGCTGGGATGTGGAGAGAATATTCGCTGAAAATGTTACTCCTGACGCTGACGGTAAACATGCCTATATCTGTGGTTTTGTGCAAAAAGTGCGGAAAGCCGGCAAAGATTTGGCATTTGTAATAATTAAAGATAGAACTGGCGATGTTCAAATAACTATTTCTCGCGAAAATGCACCACAACTAATTGACATGGTTAGTGAATTAACACCTGAAAGTGCTGTTGCTTTGTCGGGGCAAATTAAAGCTACTGACAAAACAAAAAGGGGTGTTGAAATTTTACCTGCAGAGCTATATGTTCTAAATAAAGCTAATACTCCCTTACCATTAGCAAACACCAGTGATATTAAAACTAGCCCAGATACTAGATTTGATTACAGATATTTAGATTTAAGATCCCCACAAAAAGCGTTAATCATGCGCACACTTACCGAAACACTTTCAGCAATGCGCAATTACTGCTTGCAAAATAAATTTTTGGAGATACAATCACCTAAAATCATGGGTGCTGCTTCAGAAACAGGTGCGGAATTATTCGAATTATCAAATTACTTTGGAAAGAAAGCTTTCCTTGCACAGTCACCGCAATTCTATAAGCAAATGGCAATCGCTTCTGGACTAGACAGAGTATTTGAAATCGCTCCAGTTTTCAGGGCAAATCCATCTCACACGAGTAGGCATGACACTGAATTTAGCATGTTTGATGCAGAAATAGGATGGATTAACTCACATGAAGATGTTATGAAATTTGAAGAATCATGGTTAAGCTACGTTATTCAGCAAGTTAAAGATAAATACGGAAAGCAAATAAAAGAAAATTTTGGTGTTGAAATAACCGTACCAAAAATTCCTTTTCCAAGAATAACTATGGACGAGGCGCACGACATTGTAAAATGTGCTGGTGGCAGAGTTATACCTGGACAAGATTTAGATGCAGAAGGTGAAAAGTTGGTTGGTGAATACGTATCAAAAAAATACGGACATGAATTCGTATTCATTACTGATTTTCCTTGGGCTGTAAGACCGTTTTATCACATGAGGCCTGAAAACAACCCCAATATTACGAATAGTTTTGATTTACTTTGGAAAGGTCTCGAGATAACAACCGGTGCACAACGAGAGCACCGATATGAAAAACTCATAGCGCAAGCGAAAGAAAAAGGTTTGAACCCGGATCCAATTAAATGGTACTTGGATATGTTTAAATACGGCGCTCCACCACATGGCGGATTCGGTTTAAGTCCGACTAGAGTTGTAATGCAAATGTTAAATTTACCGCATGTTAGGGAAGCTACATTCGCGTACCGAAGTCCAGATAGATTATCACCGTAATACTAATAAATTAAAATGATAGCACCGAAGAATCTGATTATAGGAAATCTATGCAAAAATTTATCTGATTCTGTTATTAATGCTGATGCTAAATCTGTAGCTGTAATAGGTACTAAAAATCGTCTTAATTCTGCAAAAATTTTAAGCTCTTTGGCGTATCTGGAAGAAAAAATTGGACATGCGGAAAAATTTGTTATCCCTTGCGGAGAACCAAAAGACATTGTTTTGCAAGAAATGGCAAAAAATATTGGCACAGATGTTATAATTGCTATAGGTGGCGGGAGCACAATAGACTCTGCAAAAATAATTGGTGTTCTTTCACTAGGTAAACAAAATATATCTGAAATAACTGGCGTTAATTTAGTTCTTGATTCTAAACCTGTCATTGTCGTGCCAACAGTATCTGGCAGCGGAAGCGAAGCTACACATATCGCAGTTTACCATAAAACAGAGAGCAATGAAAAATCTGCTATCGTTAGTCCGAAAATAACTCCGTTAACTGTAATCATTGACAAAACTATTTTAACAACTGTGCCAAAAAACATAGCAGCTTATTCCGGAATGGATGCTCTATCTCACGCATTTGAGTCTTATGTTTCGCTAAATGCTAATTCATTTACAAAGTGCATATCGCTTTCAGCACTTAGAAATATTATTAAAAATCTCGAAAAATCTGTTAATGCAAATGACGCAGAAGCACGGGAAGAATTAGCTATTAGTAGTTTTCTTGCTGGTGTAGCCGATGCTAATGCTGGCGTTGGTGTAACGCACGCACTATCATATCCTATTGAAAGTGCTTGTAAAATACCACATGGATTATCCATAGCAACATTAATGCCCTACGCGTTAGAGCATAAATTATATGGAAATTATGAAGTTAGTTGTTCCAGCGATTTTATTAAAAGCGAACAAATCATTAAAACATTGGGAAATTTCATAAAAAATTTCGGTTTGCCAAAATCATTGCAAGAACTTGGTGTTCAAAAGAGCCAAATCAAAGATTTTTCGCAAAAAGCTATATGTTTGGAAAGATTACTCAAAAATAACCCTAAAATTAGTGTCGAACAAATAGAAAAAGCATATTTATGTGCATACGAGGGAAAATGGAAATATTCGGCGATATAGAACTAATAAACATGAGTTTTCATCTGTCTAATTTATCTATCGAAGATCTGGGTAAATTTAAATTTAAAAACATCAAAGAAGCATATTCTGATTTTCTTAAAATAAGCGGATTAAAAGAAATAGTTATTTTGGAAAAATGCAACTGTGTTGAAATTTTTGCCTTTGCAGATTCTGAAATTGATATAGTCTATAAATTACTGGATGTTTGGAAAAAACATGCTATAAATTTTGATGAATCAAAATCTGGTACATTGCAGATAAGAAAAAACAGGTCTGCTATATCGCATTTATTTGCTACCGCGTGCGGCTTGAAAAGCGTTTTGCTTGGGGATGCGCAGGTATTGGGCCAAGTACGAGACGCCGCTAAAATTTCAAAAGAAAATGATGCGATTGGTGTAGTATTGGATAATTTATTTTCCCATGCAAGAATTGTTGACGATCGTGTGAAAAAAGAAACCACAATTCATCAAGGTTATACGTCGTTAGGAAGAATAGCTGGCGAAATAGTAACGGCGCATGTTAAAGATAAGTCTGCGCCGGTAGCGCTACTAGGTTTCGGCGCAATAGGCGAAATTGCATTCAATAAGCTAGTTGGAGATGGATTTACAAACATAACTATTTGCAACAGAAATTTGGAAAATCTGAAATTTAAAGATATTAATATAAAATTTTTACCCTTCGAAGAAAGATACGCATTATTAAATAACATGCATGCAGTTATTTGTTGCGTAGGAATTAATAACTTTATTATAACTAAAGATGCTTTGCCTCCGGAAATAAATAAAGAATTACTTTTGATTGACTTAGGAAATCCGCCAAATGTATCGCCTGATGTTCCTTTGAATATCATAAATTTGGACAAAATAAAAATGCAGTCCCGTACAAATTTTGAAGCTAGAAAGGAAGATATTGATCAGGTGGAAAACGTAATAGATGAAGAATTATTTGTTTTTCTTAACAAATTAAAAAAAATATTTACGGAATTAAAAATAAGAGATAATATGCGTAATTTTTCTTTGAACTTAAGTGATGATAAGAACAAAAGTATATTTTTATTTAGGGACAGAGTGTTTAAATATTTGCGTGATTTTTTAAGGGAAAAAGAGTTTGTCGAAGTCCAAACTCCTATGATTACGGCAACTGCTACAGATCCTATTAGAACGCCTGAAGGCGAATTATTCACTCTTGATTGGTTTGGTAAAAAGGCCTATTTGAGGCAGTCAAACCAATTATATAAACAAGCACTAGTAATTTCTGGTTTGAATAATGTTTTTGAACTGGGACCTATGTGGCGAGCGGAAGAACGGGTAACCAAACGTCATCTTTGCGAATCTTGGGTGTTAGATATCGAAACAACAAACATCTCTTCGCATAGAGAGTTAATGTGCTTCTTGGAAAACCTGATAATTTATGTTATAAACAAATTGAACAAGGATGATGCAGAACTGCTGTATAAATTAAATGTTATTTTGCCTAAGGTTAAGAAACCTTTCCACACAATTTCGTATTTACAAGCAGTCAAAATGCTAAAGGCAAATGGAATTGATATTAAGTATGGAGAAGACATTGGTGTTCTCCGTGAAAAAGTTTTATTTGAGATATTGAATGAGAAAAGGCCTGCGGAACTGTTCTTTATTGAACATTACCCTAATACGGTTAAGAAGTTTTATGTAAAAAATATTGAAGGAAATCTGACTAACACATTTGATTTGATATTTAAAGGTTGGGAATTATGTTCCGGTGCGCAAAGAGAAACAAATCTTGAAAAAATTAAAGCGGGTTTGGCAAAAATGGGATTAAATGAAAGCAAATATAATTTTTATCTTTCATTATTTAAAGAAAATGTGCCCGAACATGGTGGTTTCGGATTTGGCGTTGATAGATTTATTGCAAAACTTCTGAATTTTGATGACGTTAGGAAAGTTGTTTTATTCCCGCGCGATCAAGAAAGATTAATACCATAAAATGAAAATTATAGACATTCATGCACATCTTGGACAAGACCTTTTTGGCACTTCAGATTCCAATCTAGATGTTTACATTGATGGTGCCAGAAAAATCGGAATAACTAAAACCATATTTATTCCGACGCCGACTTGTTTAATTAACAAACTTGATGGAACTTATGCTGGCTGTCTTTGGAAAAAAGATCCGGGTGGAAAAATAAATTATTATATATTAAATAACAATAAAATAAATAAAAATCCGTCAAATCCATATAAAATTATTAATAATTATATATATTCTATCATAAAATATGCCAATCAAAAAAATAATATAAGATTCTATTTTTCTCCAATAGTTCATCCAATATTAGATGAGCCAGAGATCTTCAAAAAATATCTCACATTAAAAGACACAAAAGCTATCAAAGTACATGGCGTTGCAACATATACCAGTCCTAAAGACATGCCTAAATGGATCATCGAATTTTCTAAAAAATATAATAAACCTTTGATAATTCACACAGACTTTTGCCAATATAAAAAAACGTATACAGATTTGGAAAACGCTTATTTGAAAAATATCCCGCGCGATTGGGTTATTTGGGCATCAGAAAATAACGTTAAAGTCAATTTTGCGCACGGTTTAAGGGGTGACAGTAAAGCCATAAATTTAGCTAATAAGTGCGAAAATATAACTGTGGGTATTTCTCCAGATTTACTTTTGAAAAGTGAACCAAAAAGACTTTCAACTAAAGAAGACTACCTTGAATACATTTTAAATAATATAGATGAGAACAAGCTTATGTTTGATACAGATTTTTCTTGGAATATTAAAAAACGTGGCGAATGGAATAAACTTGATTGGGGTTTACCTAAAAGAATATCCAAAATTTATAAACTGTTGGGTAAAAATACTGCGAAAGTATTTCATAAAAACGCTGAAAGATTCTTTAATTTAAGCTAGTTTTATGTAGTTGTTATGCCTTAGAAGGCTCGCCCTTGTGAATCTTGCCGTGATGTTTTCTTTTTAATTTATCATATGTTTTTGTTACGCGCTCCGCAGAGTAGCCAAGATTCATGAGTTTGTTTCTCACGGATTCCGGTTTTTCCCCGCGCTTTAATCTTGAATGGAAATATTTCTCAAGTTCACGCGCTTTTCTTGTGATATCTTTGTACATATGGGCTGCTATTGCTGACAGGGCAATTATCAGCACAATCAGCCAGAATGCAGCCGGCGAGAAAGGTGCAATTGCCTGGCAGTCCTGTATGCAATTTTCTGCAGTCTCGCCCGATTCGCATATATTGTTTCCGCATACAGACTCCTTTAGTGTTTTCGTAATCTCAATCTTAAATTCTTTTGTGGCGATGTTTGTATTGCCTGAATACACCATTAGTCTTAGAGTATAACTTCCTTCTGCTAAGTCATCTGCAACTTTGCCTTTCAAAACAACTTCTGTGTCTGTGTTAAATTTGTAGCCTTTGATATTTGCAGGTTCCATTGTTATGCCTGCTGGTGCAATAACACTGAATGTAAGGTTTGCTATATTTCTGTCGGATTTGAAGCTGACTAAGAGCGCTATGCCGTCACCCTGCGCAAGCTGCGACGGCGCAAACAACGCTACTGAATATACTGCAATCCCTCCACCGCCGCCTGTTTCTATAGCGCTTGGACACGTTGGACATGTTAGGCATACACCGGCAACACCTGCTTCGGAGCCGTTGTATGTAAAGAAACTGTCAGTTGCCCACGAAGAGCAGGCATTGCTAGCACCGCTGTTATCACATGTGCGGACGCGCCAGTAATATGTCATCAGCAGGGTAAGGTTTGTAACTGTTTTCGGGGAAGTTGCAGAAGTGTCATTAACAACCAGAACAGAATAATCTGAAACATTGCTTAACTGAAACTCGTCATGCACAGTGTCAGCAGGCCCTGTATCTGAATCAGTTCCGGAAGTCCATGTAAATGTCATTGAAGTTGCATTTGTATAATTCAAATCCGGAAGTGTAGGGCTTGAAGGTGCGCTGTTTGAAATATCAAACGAATCTGAAGATATTGCAGAGCATATTTTTGAATTGCATGTTTTTACGCGCCACGTGTATGTTGTAAAAGAGCTGAAAGTCACTGTTTGGGGTGATGTTTTTGCAACATAAGTTCCTGATGAATTATCCAGATAATCTGTTGTTGATTCCCCCGCTGCAATTTCCGAGCCCGAAGTCCAGCTCATTACAATATTTGTGCCGTTGTGCCTGTCAGCAATTGCTGTTAAAGTCGGGGCTTTCGGGCGAATCCATATATTCAATCTTACAGTGCTTGCAGAAACTGCTGATGAATTTGTTCCGTCATAAGTGCTTATTGTAGCTGTGGACGTGACTGTTTTTCCATTAATGTCCAAGCCCGGGATGCTATAATAACCATTAATATCAGTCGTATCAGTCCAGCTGTTGCAGTTGCTTGCAGTTGTTGTAACAGTCATTGATGCGCCTTGAACTGCAGTCCCGTTAGCAAAGTAAACATAACCGTCAACAACAGTCGGGGAAGTGCATCCAGGCGGTCCGGAACCTGCTGAAACCGTCTGGACAATTCCGAGAAATAACAATATCAGTGCTAATGCTAAAGTTTTTGCAGTGGCCATTTTACGATAAAGCAGTCCTGTTATATACTAAAACTGCGCTGCTTGCGTTAATGTACATAAACTGCCCTTCTCCTTTAAATATTTGCGTGAACGGCTTCGTAGCAGCATAAATGCTGTATAAACTGTATGACTGCGCAGTTGCGTCCCATTTCAATAAATATTCCCAGCTGCCGTTGATTGTGCCCATATACCGCGAAACATCCCTTGCAAACTCATAGGGCCATGACGGCGAGTTCCATTTGTTTACAAGGCTTATGTTCATGCTTCCTGTTGTATTGCCGCTGACTGAAAAGCCTGTGTGTGAATCTGTCATGTGCAGGAAATAACTGCTGTTCTGCTCAAGTTCATTGAATGGCTTTGATGTTGCATAAATGCTGTATAAGTCGTATGCCTGGGATGTTTCATTCCATTTCAAAATGTAATCATAATCGCCGGATATACTTTGCGTCACAGAATCAACTGTCTTATTTAAAGGCTCTGCGCAGAGCGATATAAAATTCCAGTTTGCTGCCAAGTCGAAAATGCAAAGTCCTTCAATGGTGAGGCTTGCAGTTCCGAATGCGGAGCTTGCAGCATTTATGGGCTGGGGAAAAAATCTTGTGAACATACCAAGTGTAAGCACCATTGCTATTAACACAATTACAACAACAGCTGTCTTATAATCGCCTGCCAACTCTCCTGTCCTCCGTGTATATTTTGTAAAATATCAGCACAATAATTATCAGCAGAACTGCAATAATATATGCTGACTTTGTTTTCAAATCGGCTTTTGAGCCTAGGAATGCGCCAAGCGGCGGCGCCTGATATTGTTCAGGGAAATATCCTTCGGCAGTAACAGACTGCTGCGTCGTATGCCCGTCAAATAAAATCAGGACATCAAAATCCAGCTCCTCAGCGCGCCATTCTTTGATATCCACACTTGTATCCAGAACTGCTGTTTCTTCAGGCGCCAGTTTTACTGTACTACTGGTTCCCTGCCCGATTAAATCGCCCTTGTAATAGCCCATTACTTCTGCAGAGACATTCATGGGCTCCGCCCACGTATTTTTAACTTCGGTTGAAATTAATACAAGATTTTCCTTTTGTGTTACATTAATTCTCAGAATTTCAACAGACTGCCTGCCAACCTGCATCTCTGCTGCAGCAGAGTCTGTCTGTCCCGCGTAATTAACTGTCGCGACTGCAGTGTACCTGCCGACTTTTGTACCGCTCCACGTTCCTGTTATTCTTGCAGAGCCGCCGGGCTGTATTTTCGAAATTGACTGCAACGGAGTCCTGTAAACCTCATTGTTTCCTGAATTCGATATCACTAACTCTCCACTCACAGGCCCTATTGCACTTGGTGTGGGATTCTCTGCTTTGATATAGAAATATGCTGGCTGCCCCGCCATGCTAATGTTTGCTGCTGCCATGGACATGACAAGTCTTGCTGAGCCGTTGGGGTTTTCAATATGCAGGACAGACTGTGACGCAACTCGGGCAGTTAATCCTTCTGCTACTGAGTTCGTAGCTTCCCTCACACCCACATACACATCATAGTTTCCTGCCGGCAGATTTCTTGGTGTTGTAAATGTTACCGTAAACGGTTTCAATACACCATTTGGCGGAACCGTGAATTTCGGCGATTGCAAAATTTTAACATTTTGAAGAATTGTTGCTTCAACGTATGCCTCAACTTCAACCTCCCTGTCTCCGCTGGTGTATGCATAGTAAGTCAGCGACTGCTGTGTTCCAGGCTGTAACGTCAGAGTCATCGTAGCCGGAGCAATCCCGACAGCAGCAACAGAACTAAACAGCGCTAGTAGAAAAAAAACAGCTAGTGGCCAGCATTTATGCATGTTTCTGAAAACACTTGGATGTTTAAAAAATTGATGTTATAGTGACGACTTACGGATTGAATCTCCATAAGTCAGAGCCAGCAACCTGTGGGATGATGTCGCTGCGAAGCCTGAAACTGAGAGATTCAAATCGTCGTGAGCCGTAATAAAGCCAGAAACTAAGAGATTCCCTAGTCGTAGTCGTCCGTAGAATATTCAATCAGTAAGCCTTCAGCATAATTACAGTAACTTTTCCAGTATATACTCCGGGTTCAATATCATACGGCATTCTTGCAGTCAGCGTGACTGCTTTAGTCTGGTTTTTCCCAAGGTAAAACTTGCTGGGCTCTGCAGTAACCCACTGCCCGAGCTCTCCGGAAGTTTTTACAGTTACTTTGACATCAGCATCCCCTGAATATACAGTCAGCTCTCTTATGGCTTGCGCACTTGTCCCGCTTATTTTCATTGACGGAACTTTTCCGAAATGTATCGCATCAGTACCGACATTAATGCCGATGATTTTGTCTGTTCCGACTTTTATGTCCATGTCGTATTCCAGAGTTCTGTGCGGAATCAGTGCAGCTGAGAAAAAAATGGCAAAGAACAATACCGCGAGCCCGATCAAAATCAATTTTTTTTTCATCTGTAATTATACTTGCTTGCCTGCTTCCTTTTTTTAATATAAATAAATGCCAGCACAGTGATGATAACTGCCAGAATTCCAATCATTATCATATCAGTGCTTACCGCAAACTGCTTTTCTTCAGTTAGGGTTTCAACAATTCTCAGCTGTTTTTTTGTTGAAGCTGTTTTATCTGCGTAATAGACTATAATGTCTGCGGAATAAGTTCCTGTCCCCAGACTTTCCGTATCCCAGTAAGCCTCAAGCTTGTCGGTTGCCCATGAACCGATTGTTTTTGTAGGCGTCTGCAGCTGCGTGACATGTTTTCCTGCGGATGAGATGTCAATTGTCGCGTAAACACCCTCTATGTCGTCATTCCATTTGCTTGTTACAGTAATCGGTATCTTTGCAATGCTGTCCTTTAGTATCTGGCTTGCATTCACATTCACGATTTCAATAAGCATTTCCCCCACATTAAAATTGTGTTCAAACACTTTTGTTTTTTCGTCATAGTTTACTGTAACAACCGCCTTATAGCTTCCCGCCCTGATGTTTGCTGTTGACCAGTCTGCACTTATCATTACAGACTCTCCGAAATTAAGATTGCCTGCGGATGTCGTCGGAATTATTGCAAGGGAATCTCCAAGCGAATTAAAAATTTCAACGGCGCCGCTTATGTGTTCAATGGGGACGCTTCCCCTGCTCGTCATCTTTACAGTAAAGGGCATTATGCTGTTTGAAGCCACACGTGTCGGGGCATCAAACCAGAAATCAAGATATTTTTCAGGATACGGGACTCGAACCCATATCTGTGAAAGCACGGCTACTCGAGCAACAACTCCTCCGGTGCCGACAGGTATGCCTTCCTGCGCGCCAACAAGTGCCTCGTGCAGTCCCGGCTCAGGCAGCTCAGGCATTGTAAATCTGATGGAAATGCGCCCAGTTCCTTTTTCATCAAGCGTGAAATTTACAGGGCTTAAAATATCAACATAATCTGAAAGTGTGTTCTGCTTTATGGCTTCTATGTCTGCACCCGCATCACCTCTTACAGCATATGTAATGTCCTTGACCAGCCCGGGTTCGTAAGCCAATTCCGTTCTGGACGGCGATATGCCCAAGGCTAAAGAGCTGGGAACAAGCAAGAGCAAAGCCAGAACCCAGAACAATATGCGACGCATATTTCAATCAAACAAAGTCTATATTTATATTTTTGTATTCTGGCTTTGTTGAAATTCTGTCAAATTCATTCCATCTTGGGCAGGGAATAAATTTGGCCAAAGCAATTTGGCTGTCCCCAAATTAATGTGGGACAGCAAAATTGAGAATTTCAACAATTGTCAAAATCATGCAGATTGTGATGCAGTAAATGTTACTGCATTCTGCTTCAGGCCCGCAGGTGCGTCTGCAGGCACCTGTATCTTTAAGTCAACTCTCAAAGTATCTGCAGCGTCATCATAAGCCAGTTTCTGGCAGGTCTCGTTTGTTGCAGGGCTTACAGGCAAAGCTGCCCATGTTTCATTTGCTATAGCTTCACTGTTCTGCAGGCACGAGCCTGCCTCGCTGTCAACATATTTGTAATACATCGCGGCATATGCTGCATTGCCTCCGAACCAGCTTGCTGCAGTGGCGCTTGCTTTTATTGTAATATTTGCGTTAACATTCCCGTCATTTTCCAGAACAAAGGGGTCATCAACAGGGACCCATGTCCCATTTATCGTGTCAGTGTTGTTTGATTCCAGGATTGCAAACAGCGCAGGCGCCATAAATGTGCCGTTGCCAAATGTTATGTTCATGTCTGAAAGCTTTATTGATAATTCTCCTGTAATATTTATTGTCGCGGTGCCCAGTGCGCTGGTGCCGAATCCCGTGAAATACCAGATTTTGTTAAAAGCCCCGAAATTGGAAGTTCCAAGAAGTCCGATTACCGCTATGATTGCTACTATAACAATAGCTGCAAAGGTTGTCTTATCTTGTTGCTTCTTCATTTTCAGCAGCAGGAGGTTCAACAACCAGTGTTACATAACCGAGCGCTATATTTGAAGTCTGCTCCTTGAAAAAAGACAGTTTCAATTTCGCGCCAAAATCATTCAATTTAGCCATTGTTTGCGGGGCAACACTGCCCAGCACCAAAAATCCTATTACAAGCAAAGCAACTAACAGTGTTATCTGTTTCTGCATATCTTTGGCCATTGTAATTGCAAACCGCCAACAAATGTTGGCTTGTTTACCTCCTAAACTTAAGAATTCATAATTAATCGCCATATATAAATGTTTGCAAAATATTTGCTTATACAGACTGAGTTGAGGTAAAAGTTATTGAATTCTCCTTGAGTCCGGGGGCTGCATCCGAAGGTATTTGTATTTTCAGGTCAAGCCTTATCTGGTCTGAACTGTCTGTAAAGTTTAGTTTTTGGCAGGTTACGCTTGTGGAAGGGTCTACAGGAATCGTAACAAATGCTAAATTGCCCTGCCCGTTTAACAAACATGCGCTTGCTTCGTAGTTTGAATAATTATAATACATCAATGCATAACCTGCGTTGCCGCCAAACCATGCCGCTGCTGAAAGGCTTGCTTTTATTGTCACATTTGCAAGCACATTTCCGTCATTTTCCAGAATAAAGGGGTCATTAACAGCTGCCCAAGTTCCATTTACTGCGGCTGCTCCGGTTGATTCCAGGATTGCAAACAGTGCGCCCTGGCTGACAGTGCCGTTGCCAAAGCTTATGTTCACATCACTGAGCACTATTGCCAGCTCTTCAGTGATATTTACTGATGCAGTCCCCAGTGCAACAGTGCTGAATCCTGTTATGGGCACGCCGAAGCCGAATACCTGCAGTATCCCGATTACTGCGATTACTGCGGCTGCTGCAAATATTATAAGGACTGTCCTTTCTTCAACCAGATTATTACCCCCAATTTAATAGCAATATTCCGCCAATCTTATATAAATATTATCTCTCACAAACTTTATATGTGTTTTTGCGAAAACTATTTATTTAAGTAAAAGCAGCAAAAACTGATATGGCAGAACTTGACAAAAAATACTCAAAAACGCTTCTGGGCAAAACAGTTGTTTCCAAGGCAGGGAAAAAATTCGGCATCGTCGGCGACTTGATTTTTGAAATCAGGACCGGCGAATTGATTTACCTGCTGCTGAAACAGCCGACTGTTCACGCAAACCAGCTGGATATGGAAAAAACAAAGGAAGGCGACGTAATGATTCCGTTCAGCTCTGTGATTGCATCTGGCGATTTTGTTGTTGTAGCTGAAGAAGATATAGTTTAGTTCTTCAGCTGCTAGTCGAACAATTTGTTCGGCTATGTAGCCGAAGAGGACATCGTATAAGACTTCGGCTGCTTGCCGAACTTGTTCGGCAATGTAGCTGAAGAAGATATTGTCTAAATTCTCAGTCTGGAGATTTTGGCCGCAAACGCAGCGCGTTTTTAATTTTATTTATCAGTAATCTTGAATAGTTTACAAATACAGTTATTTCCTCCTTCGTGGGTATAATTGTAAATTTAACTTCCAGTTCTTTGCGTGCATAATACCATGCCATTAGCGACACAAGCAGGACGTTTACTATAAAAGACAGTATCATTCCATTCAGTCCGAAAAGTTTTGACAGAGTATACGAACTTATTACACTGAAGACAGCAGACGTTACGGATATTTTAACCAAAGTATTCATTTTCCCTTTTGCTTTCAGAAAGGAAATGGGCAGTGTAAAGTTAATCATAACTGACGCAAGGAAAATATAGGGTATGATGGTTATAACCGCTACATATTTTGGAAATAATTGTTTAATTACCAATTTCAAAATCACGTAAAGAAGGATTGAAATTCCTGTGCAGACAATTAAGCCAAGTTTTACGCCTGCATTTAGATATTTTGAACATCTTTCAGTCTGTTTAGTTTCATAAAAGTTTGTGACATAAGGTACAGTCATCGTTTGTATATTTTGTATAAATGAAACAATTGATGCGGTTGCTATGCTCATGCCAAAAGTATAATACGCAACATTTGCTATGTCAACAAATCTGCTGCCCACGAACACTGCACTCTGGAAGTATATGTTTTTGAAAAAACCGTAAACGATTCCCCCTTTGATATAGTCTGCAACTTCCTTTTTATTATACTTGCCATCATCTTCAAATTTTTCTTTTTTAATTATCCGCCAGGCATATACAAAGCTAACAAAAGTGACTGCAACATATGCCATAGAGAACAAAAATGCAGTCCTCATTCCAAAAAAAGAAAATGTCGCAATAAATATCAGCAGCATTATTTGGTTGAAAAAAGTCAGATAAACAAAATTTTTCACATTTTTTCTTCCAATGCTGAAGCTTCTTACAGACTCTATAACCGGCGTAAACAAAAATGACAGCGCAAGCACAAATAAAATTGCACCTATGGGTTTGTTGTAAATATCTTTAACAAATAAGGAAAGAACGGACAATCCTGCCACCACCAGAATACCAAAAAAAGACTGCAGTTTCAGACACTGCATAAGCATTCTTTTGTCCTTTGTAACTGCTGAAAACCGCAGAAGGGTTTCATTAACTGAGACATATGCTGACAAATTAATTGTCGATATTATTGCAAATGCCAGGGCATATTTTCCATACTCAACCGGTCCGAGAAAATTAGTTACTACATAAAAAATGAAAACGCTTATCAGTGCGGATGCGATGTTCCATGTGCTTAAAAAAGTGGTGTCTTTTATTAATTTCAGACTTTCAGACATGATTTTGAACTATCCGAATTTCTTTTAAGTCTTTGCAATCATACGTCATCAAAACCAACTAATAGCGTTGCATGCTCTTCATTCACCTGCATATTGAATGTTTTAATCAGATAATCATGAACTTTTTTTGAGGGCGATGCAGATATTGGCTTCTTTGCATTTATTTCAGGAAATGGCTGTGCTGGAAAAACAACGCCTTCCGAAGTTTCCACAACAAGGCTTCCAAGCGGCTGCCTGAATGTTGAATCATGCGTTAATGCTATAACAAATCGCTTGCCTAGGCATTTCAAAACACCTGTGTTTCTGCCATCCTCCATTTCAAGAATATTTCTTTTATCTTCATCACTTAGAATTGTAAAATTATAAAGTCCCTGCATCTTTTTCAATCCTTCTATTATTAGGTCTATTTTATCCTGCATGAAAAAAATCAAAACCCAACTCTTTTAATTCTAATCTGTCACGCCTGTACATACGGTTCTCCGGTTTTCAGTGCAATCTCTGCCTTTTTTAATTCCGTACCAAGGTATGCTGCATGGTCCAGCCTTGAAATCAAGCCGAGTTTTATTATGGTATGATAAATTTCATCTGCTTTCTTTCCGGTTATCATCTTCGTTATGACATGTTCATTTGTGCAGTGTGCAACTTCAATTGTTTTATCGGTTTGATTAACTCTAATCAAAAGATATCCCGCATCATCCTGCTTCCAGTCCTTATTTTCATCATGGCTGCCTTTTACTATTTCAAAATTTTCGGATGTTTTTTGTTTTTTAATCCATTGCGGAGTTTCCATATTTCAGCCTTATTGCCAAATTTTATAAGCCTGCTTGTTAATCTGCGCCAATATTTCTGAATTTATTTTATCCCAGTTATATTTTTCTAAAACTTCCTTCCGGTTTAAAGCGCCCATTTTATCTGCAAGTTTTTTGTTTTTTATCAAAAATACTATTGCATTTGCTATCTGCGCAGGATTCTGCTCGTTTACCTGCAAACCATTGACTTTGTGCTTCACCAGCTCTTTCAGCGTGCCGATGCCGCTTGCTATTATTGGTTTTCCGCAGGATTTGTATTCATGCACCTTTATGGGCGAATAAAAATAATCAAATTTTCTGAAAGGTTCATAAGTCCTATCAAAAAGCGCAAGGCAGATATCTGCGGAATTTATGTAAGACGGCATTTTACCATAATTAACTTCCCCAGGGAAAGAAACATTTTTCAGCTTCAGTTTTTCCGCGAGGTTCCTGCAGTTTTCAAAATTTTCTCCCGTGCCTATCATTAGAAATTTTATATTTTTGTTTTTTCCCGCAGTGATTTTTGCGGCTTTTATTATATTTTCACAGGCGTGCCATTTTGCAAAAGATCCGGAATACAATACTATTTTATTTTTGGATTTTTTTGCTTTTTTCGGGGAAAAAAGCTTCGGGTCTGTGCCCGTATGGGTTATGAAATAGTTATTGCCTGAGCCGGATATCATGCTCCTGTGAGTTATCAATATCAAATCCGAGAACTTTGTTGTGAAATCATACCACGCTTTCACAAGTTTTTGTAAAAAACCAGAAGTCGTCTTAATTCCTGCAAAAGGCTCAATCACTTCATAAACAGTCTTCTTTCCGAAGATTCTGCCTATTACCTGCGGAAATCCGCTGAAAATTCTTCCTCTTTCATAAATAAGATCTGTTTTATTAAAAAGACAATAATAAAATGTTGTTAATATGGGAGTTAAAAGATGGTGCACCTGCTTCAGATATCTGTTTTTGCTTCCGCCGGCAATTACTTTTACCGCATGCCCTAGTTTTGAAAGTGATTCTGTTGCATTTTTTACGTGTGAATAGCCGCCATGCGGTCTTGACAAATCAACATCCGGCGCCAGATATAATATTTTCATTTTCCAATCAAATCTGAATATTCCTGTATGTATTTTTGTGCACAATCTTCCCACGATGGTAAATTACGAACATGTGTAAATCTAAACTCAGTTTTATTTAGAACTTTTTCAAGTTTAATTTTAATGTCATCAGAATTATTTTTTTCTAAAAAAAATCCGTTATCGCCTTCGGAAACAACATCTTCTGCCCAGCCAACCCGCGTTGACAAAATTGGTAAATTACAAGCAGCAGCTTCAAGCAAGACATTTCCACCAGTTTCGTTAAGACTTGGAAATACAAAAACATCCGATGCTTGCATATAATCAAATATTTTTTCATGAGGTACTTGTTCTAAAAATTTAAATTTTTGACTTAAATTTTTATTTTTAACCAAATTAACATAACTTTCTTTTTTTGAGCCGTTACCTATAATCACATAAAAAATTTGTTTTTGTATCTTTTCAGCAGCATCTATCAACAAATTTACTCCTTTTACATCCTCTAATCTTCCAATAAAAAGTGCGATAAATTTTTTGTTTGACAAGTTTAAATTTTTACGTAACACATTTTTATTCTTAGGTTTTTGATATTCAATGCCATTTGGTATAACCAAAATTTTATTCTCATCTAAATTGTAATTTTTGCACAGTTTATCCTTGGAATAATTACTTAGTACCACTAATCTATCAACATTTTTATATGTAAATTTCAAAAATATATGTAAAATTTTATTTTTTGTTGTAACAAAATAGGGACTTCTCTCCGTTAAAATTATCTTTTTCCTATGTATTGGTTTTGTAAGAATTGCTAAAAATCCCGTATACCCCCAATTAGCATGAATAACATCAGATTTGTGTGCATAACAAATTATTAAAAATAAAAAATTTAAAGTATATATTAGTAATCTTATCAAATTTGCAGTAAAGTTAAATTTCATATTGGGTAAAATACTGCCTTTTCCAATCAAATTTTGAAAACTTTCGGGATTGGGCGATAATATATTAACACTTACCGATTTTTTTAGTGAATTTACGAGTTGGTATACGAAAAGACCCCTACTACCATACATTTTATCAGGGTATGCTGTGGTTAATAAACATATTTTCATAATTATAATTCATTTGCTTGTTACGAAATACTTTAAAGACTTTCTAGAAAACTAAGCGTATGAATAAAAACGTTACATTATTGTTAACAATATTCATAATAATCTCATCCTTGAAAATTGCCATTTCACGGTTTATTTCAGTTCCAACGATGTTTTCGGACGAATATTTTTATTTTAAAATGGCTCATGATTTATTTTTTGAACACGCAATTACATCTTCATCTTACCCGCCCATGTATTCTTTAATAATTTCCCCCGCGTTTTTGTCAGGAAATGGTTATTCTGCATATTTTTTTGCAAAAGTTATAAATTCGTTTTTGTCAACTGCGATTATATTTCCTTCTTTTTTAATCGTGCGTGAATTTTTAAGCAGCAAAAAAGCGGTTTTGATTTCTCTGTTAATTGCTTTCATTCCGTCCCATTTTGTATCATCGTTTTACATACTAAGCGAAAATCTTTTTTATCTGCTGTTTTTGACATCATTTTATTGCATTTACAAAACAATCCAGAAAAAGACTTTTGCATGGAGTTTCGGCGCAGGTCTGCTTATCAGTTTGACGATTTTAACAAAATTTTCCGGCATAGCTCTAATTATTGTCCTGTTTTTTGCATTTTTTTATGCACTTGTTAAAAAAGAAACGGATACTGCCAAATTAATTTTAGTACCATGCATTATGGCTATATCATCACTTGGGCTATGGCTGCTCAGAAATTTTTCATTAAACGGATTTGGACTTCCATCTGCTCTTGGCGTATACGCAGCGGAAATAACTCATCCGCATTTTTCATTGGCATCTTTCCTTATCTGGTTAGTTTTGTACGCTGGAATAATCATATTATCGCTATTTTTCATTCCGTTTTTCTACAACATAAAATCCATTGACTTCGCAATGAAATCAAAAAACAAAAATCTCCTTTTATTCAATGTTTTACTAATCCTCATTACAATAATCACAATTATAATTGCTTCAAATCATTCTGCAGGGTCTGTAATAAAAAGCCAGACAAGTTTACCATGGCTCACTGGGCGGGCTATCGGACGATATGTCTGCTGTTTATTGCCTTTATTTATTATTAATGGATTTATCGGATTTAAAAACAACAAAACAAAGATAGAATCAAAACTAATATTAGCTGCGCTAATTATAGTTACATTAATCAGTTCGCAACTGGTTTTCTTCCAGTTGCTGCCAATTAATAACAGCGATCTTTCATGGCTGGGTGCCGCATTCTTGGCTTTGAACAAGCTAACATCAAATATAGCAGCCATATCTATAATTTTTGCAGCCGCTCTGATGTGCATGTTTTATTTTTCATTCAAAATATCAGATAAAATAAATTTCAGCAAGTTTTTTGCTGGTATGCTATGTCTATTTTTATTTACAAATGTGCTTGCAATAGGTGTAACCTATTATCGTTCTGAAAAAATTTGGCAACCTTTGGAACAGACGCAATTAGGTTTGTGGCTTTCAGAAAACTCAGACAGCGATTCTGTGCTTTTGATAGATAAAAGGGATTGTAACGAATATGATTTAAGAAATATCAGAACACTCTGCTCTAAAAACAACGGCGCAAACCTAATTGGTTTCTGGTTCAATGGAAAAATATTAATTGGCGACAATATCAAAGATGCTGATTTCATTGTAAGCGAACATGATTTTAATCTTTCTATTTTAAAAGAAACTGCAAATGAAATAAGAATTTATGACGCAAAATGAAAGTTGTTATAAGCATACCTGCATATAATGAAGAAAATACAATAGCTACAGTTCTACAGGATATAACGCATGTAATGAACAATACCAAGTACAAATATAAAATTAGTGTTATTAATGACGGTTCAACAGACAAAACCGCTGAACTCGCTGAACAGAATGGCGCAATCGTAACTTCGCATCCTTATAACTGCGGGCTTGCAGAAACTTTCAAAACCGAAATAAAAAAGGCAACGGATTTAGGTGCGGATATTATAATTCATACGGATGCAGACGGCCAATACCCAAGTGAGAACATACCTTTGTTTTTGAAGGAAATAGAATCCGGCTACGATTTGGTTTTAGGAAGCAGATTTCTGGGAAAAATAGAGCACATGCCCCTGATGAAGAAGATAGGCAACATAGCATTCTCAAAAGCAATATCCCATATAACCGGCACAAAAGTTACAGATGCTCAGACAGGATTCAGAGCATTTACGAAAAGTATAGCCAACCTGAATATAATTTCAGACCATACTTATACGCAGGAACAAATAATCCGCGCCGTAAAAAATAAATTCAAAATCAAGGAAATTCCAATAAACGCCAAAAAAACCAGGCCGAGCAAATTAATGACGTGGCATCCGGCATTGCAGCCATTTGAGTATGCAATCAAAGCATGGATTAACATTTTCAGGCTTTACAGGGATTTTGAACCATTGAAATTTTTCAGCTATTTTGCGGCTGTGCTTATAATTCCCGGACTATTGCTTGGCATATTTCTCGCATCTCTTTACCTTGCAACTGGAAAAGTAGGTCATATTCCTACCACAATTCTGACAATGTTATTGATAATCAGCGGGATACAAATCTGGCTGTTCGGATTTCTGGCGGACATGCAAAAAAAATGAAAAATAAAATTTTGGGCAGCTTAAGATATGTTTTGGGATTTGCAATAATTGCGGTTTTAATCTATAAAGTCGGGCTCAGCAAAATCTTTGATACGCTGATGAATCTGAATTTAATTAATATTCCAATTTTAATATTTATTTTCATTGCCATGTTCACAATTCCAACGTTTAATATAAATCTGCTTTTACGCTCAGTAAAATTTAATCTGCCCTTTTTAACTGTCATGCGTTATTTTATTAGTTCGTGGGCGCTCGGATTGTTTTTACCAGCTAAACTGGGCGATTTTTCACTGGCGTTTTTTTTAAAGAAAGATTCTGTTGGCCTGGGAACCGGCTTCGCAGTTGTTTTTATTGACAGATTCATATCCTTTTTTGCAATTTGTATTTTTGCCGGCATAGGTGCAGTTTTATTGCTGGATAAAAATCCTGTTCTAATATTTGCTTTAATTATAGTTCTGATTGCACTTGTCCTGATTTTTGTCAAATCAGATTTAATAAAAAGACTTGTTGAGAAGATTTTTGTTAACAAATATATAAACCTCACAGGATTTCATGAAGCACTGCGCCACTATTTCCGCAAAAAAAGAATTCTGACTTTTAATTTCGCAATTTCAGTGCTGAATATTCTTCTGCAAACATTATTCAGTTATATTCTCTTCAAAAATTATGGTGCAGACATAGGTTTCTTGACTATTCTTTTTATATCTTCGATAGTAAAGCTTGTTGCGCTTATTCCGCTTACACCTGGCGGCTCCGGCCTGAAGGAAGTTTCCGCTGTTTATCTGTTTGGATTGGTGAGTATAAATGCCAGCATTACGGCAAGTGTTTATATAACAATTCTAATCTTTAATTATCTGATATCTGCAGTCAGCATGCTCGTTATAAAAAAACCCTCATCAAAATAATTTACATCATGCCCAATCTTCTCATAATTCCGCCACTTTTACTTTGCCGAAATAAATACCGTTAATCTGCGAAAACCATTCTTTTTCTTCGGTGCTTAAATTCGCCCCCTTGAGCCCGATGTTATAGCTATATTCATCAATTATCAAAAAAGCATTATTTATTTTTTCCAGTTCATCCAGTGAATTGACGTTTTCATATGTGTATGGCACATTTTTTGCATCAAGAATATACAGGTACTCGCCTATGTTTGACTTGTATGATAATATGCGCGGGTTTGGGACTCCTTTTTCAATAAATTCAGTAACCGCAAGCTTATCTTTATACGGAATTCCGTATGCGCCGTCTGTTCCGCCGTTTTTTTCAACAAATGCCAGCATTGAATATATTGTAAAGACATTTGCCAGAATAATTGCGACCAAAACCAAAGTGACTGTTATTTTATGTATTCTTTTTCTGTATCTTTCAAGCATATCCGAAAAGAACACTCCAATCATCAGGAACAGCATGGGTTGTATTATCAGATAATAATGCGGCGCCAAGTTCTGCCTGTATATTATGAAAAACACTATCGGAACCATAATGTACAGAAAAAGCAAAAACCTGTTTTTGTCCAGACTAAAACTTTTCTTAAGCGAATTAAATAATTTTATGGGCAAATACAAAAACGAAACTAAAAATATTCCCGCGCCTAACAGAGTCACGATGAATAATAATTTTCCAAATATATAATTCGTACCGTATTCTGTGCCAAATATGTATCTGCCAAGATAGTTTGTTGATAGCATTGCAGATATGCCCGCAGATTCTATGGTATTTTTAACAACACCCGTTTGTTGCTGCTGGCTCGCGTGCGCATACGTGCTGGTAATTCCTGAAAAATCATTTGTGAAATTAAAATAAATAACTGGAGATAAAATAATTCCTGCTGTAAGAAATGCCAGCATTAAGTACTTTTTATTTATCCGTATGCTTTCAAATAATAATACCGGAAGCAAAAACAAGGTGGAAGAATGAATTTGTATCATGCATGCAAAGGATGCAAATGCGGTTACTATGTGTTTTATGTTTTTATTTATGACATAAAGCAGGCTTCCGAATAAAATTACCGAAAAAAAGGGTAGCAGATTCGGGTTCCATACAAACCGCGAATAGAAAACTGCCCACGGACTCGTTGCAAGAAGTGCTGTTGATATCAGCGCTGTCTTTTCACCGAAAAATCTGTTCGCTATGAAACAGAAAATAATCAGTGCGAAGGAATTCAGAAGCGCAATAAAAACCACTGGCGCAAGCGGATTGCTGGAAATGTAAATTGGAATCGCAAGCAGGTAATATGCAAACGGCCCCAGCGCAGCCCCGCCGGCATAAGGTTCTATTAACGACTCGCCATGCGCAATTTTTAATGCCATTCTCAACGGGTCTGTTGTTTCGTGGTCAAAAGGCGCCAGTTCAGGGCTCCAGAGCCTCAACGCAAATCCTATTAAAATAATTGCCAGCAAAAAAAGGATAGTTTTGGTTTTCATTATCTTTAAGAATCCACGATAGTTTTTTATTCGTTTTTATTATGAGACAAGCACATGAACATTAAAACACAGCAATATCTAAAAGAAACTACAATTATTATTTCGCTGTTTTTAATTGCGCTCATAATTCGATTGTATAAATTACACACCACATTATTTGATGTCGATATTGTAACAGAACAAATGAGCCATGCAGAAAGAATAATGTCAGGTCAAATTGTTCTTGGAAATTATCAAATTAATGGTTATCACATGCCTGTAGCCTTCGGGCCAATGCAATATTATGTAATGGCTATTGCGATGTTATTTTCAAAAAATTATCTTGTCTGGTCTGCATGGACTGCAATATTAAATTCTTTAGCAGTAATTATCGTATATTTACTTTGTTTAAAATTCTTCAACAGGCAGACTGGAATAATTGCAGCTTTATTTTTCGCAACAAATCCCTGGGCTGTTTTTTATTCCAGATATGTTTGGACGCCAAGTTATTTGCCCATATTTATTGTATGTACATTCTTTTTACTTTTCACTTTTTTGTTCGGCAGTAAAAAAATGTCAAATTATGCATTACCATTTTTATTTATATTTATGGGCTTGGTTATACAACCATATGGTCCGGGCGTACAGGTTGCACTCATTTGTATTTTAGCATTATTATTGTTTAAAAAAATAAATCTCAAAACAATTGCCGTCGGCTCTGTATGTTTTTTAATCCCGTTAATCCCGTTTATTGTTGATAGTTTTATCAGGGGCACAAATCCCATAAAAAATGCGTTTACGGTTTTTTCTTATTATGCCATAACAGGCAGTGATGGCGGCGGAATTATGAAAACTATTGTGGATGCACTTGGTATTCCCGTAATGTTTTCTACCAATTATTTTGGCAAATATATGTACGGAACAACACATCCATTCACAGGCGGGGCATATTTTTGTTTTCTTGTGATTGCTATTCTGTTAATTCTGCTGTTCCTGCTAAGCCTGTTGTATTTCATTAAACATATAAAGAAGGATAAAAAATTTTTTGTATTATCTTTGTGGTTTTTCGTTCCTATAATTCTCCTCATAGTAAAACATGGGAATGTTGCCCCACATTATTTAATATCCTTATTGCCTGTTGTCTATATAATACTTGCATTATTTTTGAACAAAGTAGTAAATCATTTTTCCAAATTAAAACTGGTTCATTTTGTTTATCTATTTATGGGAATATTACTCATATCACAGACTACATATTCTGTTCAATTTTATAATTTTATAGATAAATATGGCAGGACTGACGCAACATATGATAGTTCTTATCAGGAAGTTTACGATGCTGTTGATTTTATATTAAACGATGCCGGCAATAACAATTTTGTTTTAATAGAGCACGTCAGATCAAATAATTTGGAACCCTATACGTGGATGTTCAAATATCGCGGGTCAAATCCAACATATATTAATATACAGAATATTTCTGAATTGGAAAAAATTAATGAAGGCTACTTCATTCTGGACAGATATAGTATGGATAATAATTACAAATATTCAGAATTAGAAAACAAATTTTTAGATGAGCTTGAAATAAGAAAAACAACTAAATGGATAAACCATATAGCTATCATTAAACTTAGTACATAAAAGCATAAATTTTTATTACTTACTGTAATTTTATTTTTTAATTCAAAAATGAAAGTCCTACTTATATTCCCGCCGCAAAACTTGAACGAAAGATATTCCAGAAATATGGGTAATGTAGGCGGTTTCTTGCCGCCGCTGGGTCTTTGTAGCATGGCTGCCGTTCTGGAAAGAGACGGGCACGAAGTCGTCATAATGGATTGTCCGGTAAATAATTATGTTATATCCGATATCACAGCAAAAATAGCTGAGTTCCAGCCTGAAGTAATAGGAATTTCAGCCATAACTTCGCTTGCAGATGTAACCAAGGATTTATGTGACATAATAAAAAATCAATTTCCTGAAAAATGCATAATACTGGGGGGTCCGCATCCGACGATAATGCCTGATGAGGTTGCACGGGAAACACGTGCAGACATCATCATGTCTGGGGAAGCAGATAATATTATCAGTGACGTGTTGAAAAATATCGGGAAATACAAGCAAAAAAGAATAGTTGCGGCTGGAAAAGTTATGGATTTGGATTCATTGCCGTTTCCGGCCAGACATCTTCTGGATATGCAAAAATACACATCATTGCCGAATAACTATAAAATAACGCCGCATACACTTCAGGTCCTTACTTCAAGAGGCTGCGCATTTACATGCACTTTCTGCCATGATGCCAAAGGAACTTTTAGACAGAGAAGCGTAGAAAATGTAATAGCAGAATTAAAACATCTTAAAGAAAAATATGATGTTAAAGAAATAGCATTTTGGGATGATATTCTAACTTTAAATAAAAGTTGGGCGCACAAACTCTGTACTGCTATGATAAACGAAAAATTAAATCTTACGTGGTCCTGTTATACCCGACTAGATTTAATTGATGCGCCATTGTTAAAAGCTATGAAATCTGCGGGCTGCTGGAATATTTTTTTTGGTATAGAATCTGGCTCGCAGGAATTATTAAACAATATAAAAAAAAGGATGACAATCGAGCTAATATCTAATCAAGTCAAGCTTGTTAAAAAATGTGGAATTGAGATAAGAGCATCATTTATGCTGGGTTTGCCTGGTGAAACTCCTGCTCTCGCCCGCAAAACAATTAAATTTGCAATAGATTTGGACCCAGATTATGCACAATTTTGTTTGACGACACCATATCCAGGCACCGAATTATGGACTACTGCAGAGCAATGGGGAACATTAAACCGTGATTTCAAAAACTACACTATTTGGAAGCCTGTTTTTGTTCCAAAAGGTTACAAAAATGAAGAGGAGCTCATGTCCTTACACAAAGAAGCATTTAGGAAATTTTATATTCGGCCTATTTACATATTGAAAAGAATTATAAAAATAAGATCTTTAGCAGACTTGAAAAGAAATTACGATGGTTTAAGCGTTATTTTTTCAATGTTTGCCCCAAAGAAAATTTGAGGTACTTTGCTTTAAAATCATGGAAACAAAACATCTCGTCATGCCGGACAATCACATGGATAATTTATATTTGAGTAAAAACCCACTCATAAAAAATATTCATATTAAAAGAGTAAAAAACGCCATAAGTTTTATTCCAAAAAACGCAAAAGTTATTTGTGATATCGGTTGCGGTGAAGGTCATTTATTAAGTCTTATAAATGTTCCTGGACGAAAACTTTACGGTATTGATATTTTACCAAATGTTGTTTTGGAAGCCAGAAAAAAAGTTCCGAATGCTACAATTTTAATAGGTGATGCTGAGCATTTACAATTTAAAGATAATTTATTTGATGCAACTGTATGTCTGGATGTCCTTGAACATGCATCAAACTGGAGAGCAATCGTTAATGAAATTTTACGTCTAACCAAACCTGGCGGAAGCATGATTTTGGGATGGCCTAACGATGAGAACTGGAATTTAGCAAGAAAATTTATTGGCAAAGGTCCTGTTCCGGATCATATAAACATTCTTACACCGCGAATAGTAAGACAGGCCATAAATAGATCTCCAAAAAATGTAAAATTAATTCCTTGCAATTTACCTTGGCAATTATGTCTTACAACCCAAGAACATTTTATTAAATAATGGTTTTAAAGTCCTGTCATATCCTTCAGATAAAAGTCATCTGTTTTCACGCCGGCAGGATATTCTACTTCCCATATTTTTATTGGTCCTATTACTCTTCCCTGATAAATTCCCAGCGGATTATTATCTGAATAAACTAATTTGAAATTCGGATCTGTCTCACCATACATGTATAATCTTGCAAAATTTGTATCATAGACCTTCTCGGAAAGCCAGAATATTGTGCCTATCGCATTTGCCTGGTTCTGGTCTATTATCAGCGGTGCAAACACTGCACATCCTGTTAATACAGGCATATCCGGACTGGCTGCAAATTCCTGCTTCTGCCCGTTTATATACGCACAGGTTATACTATATGCATATTGCTGGTTGTTATAAACAATATATGCTGTCGGATTCGAAATAGACGTATTACTGACTATCATGGAAATTCCACCGACTGCGGCGCCGCCTGAAGGCAGAACCAGATTCCCTACCACCAGATTATTGTCCAATGGCCATCCGCCGCTGTAAATAAGCATTGTACCGTCACGCACTTCACGCTGCTGCTGGTATGTAAAAATTCCTATCTGGCTGTATCTGTCCAAGTTGGTGTCAGATTCCGAACCGATAAGGGAGAATGCAGGATATTTCGGAATTTCCTCTTCCGAAATAAGTATGTGTGTCACATTATGCGTTTTCAAATATTCTAAAGTTGTAGTGGGGTCTTTTCCTGTCAGGAAAAATCTTGCTGGCGCCCAATTCCACGGTCTGATATTACCGCCATCTGTTACTGTTGCCCTTTCACCTACGGTTTGTATCATATATCCATAATCCCACCATTGTGCTACCACTGCATCGTTTGGCGTATTTTCCCTGATAAAATCCATGGCGCTCTCCCACTGGCCCGGCACCATCGAACCCATTCCCCTGTTTCCTGCAACTGACTGCGCTGCTGAAACATAAAATAAATAAATTACGAGTAATGAAAACAATACTGCTAGAACATTTTTACCTTTATATACTTTATATTTTTCAGGAAGTTTTGTTTGCAAAAAATCTTTAATTTTTATTAATGCAACTGCGGATAAAATTGCGACAGCTGGTGCTATTCCAAATAAAAGTCTTATTTGTGCTCTTGCTTGTGTTATCGCGAGCAAAAAAAATGCAAATACAAAAATATACTGCCAGTTGTTTTTAACAAATATCATATCAAATGAACTTTTTTGTGCGTAATACAAATAAGCATGTAAAACAAAAAAACCCGCCAGCATTAATGCAAACACATAAAAATAATAATTGTCGAAAAATGCCAGTGATAATGGAAAGGATTTACCATACTTTCCGAGTATAAAAAATAATACAAATAATGCATATAATGCAAGTGCGACTGCAGAAAATTTAGTTATTAATTTATGTTCGCTTTTATCTTTAAAAATTTTATAAATGCATATGCCTGCACCGATAAACGCAAGTATGATGAGAAATTTTGTTTCTTGATATAAACCGTTTCCTCCGAAAAAATATGTCTGCATTGATTCTGCCACTGTTGTTCCAAAGCGAGATGTTTGCTTATATGCGATAGATATAACTATCGTTCTCATATATGCGGTTAAACCTAATGCAAAAGCTATTACTGCCGAAATAATAATTGCTAAATGCTGGGGCATTATTTTGATTTTTTTAAGTAATTCTATTTTGCTAAAAATAAGACTTAACAGCATTATAATTAACCCTGAAAATAAAAAAACATTATCTATTCCTATAAACCATGCATATGTGACATTTATTTTTAATATTAAAACGCCAGTAATTAGGTGTGTAATAGCCCATGAAGCATAACTCATAATATTTTGATTTGAAATCGTTAGAAAAAATGCTGCAAACAAAGCAAACAGGCCCAATGTAAATGAAGCGTACCTATACCCTCCCCAAGTTCCTGCCGCAAGGCTTGTCAGCAATCCGCTGGCAATTCCAAATATAACTGCATGCGATATCTTTTCGGATTTCCATGCTTTGGCAAAAAGCCATAATGCGGCGAATATCCACAGCATTGCCATTGCTTCGTGGTCTGCAAACCCCGCAGATGTTCGTTGTATATACGCGGGTATTACTGCGAGAAAAGCAGTAGCCACAATTGCTATGCGTTTGTCAAAGAGCTCCCTCACGAACAGGAAAAAGAAAATAAAACCGATAACGGTTATTATTGGCGGATACATGACGTGCCATGTTATCTGCGGTATGCTGGGTGCAAAAAAATGGATTATTTTATACAAATATGCCATCGTATACGGAAAACCCGCATACGGGGCTGTTGATGCGCCTTCAGGCACATATCGCATAAGGTCTATTGCCGGAAGCGCACCTGTTTCAAAAATTGTTTTGGCATATCTGAAGAAAAAATAAGAATCCAGTTCAATCAGGTATTTACCCTGCAATAGCGGAAGATTCCTTGTTCTGACATACCATGCACAAATAGTGATTGCAATAAACGAAAGAATGTAAAAGACTTTACTGGTTTTGAAATTCATAGATTGTTTTAGCTTATCTATAAAAACTTTTTTTCTGATTTCGATATCTTCGTTCATCACGATTTACTAAAACCCAAATTTTAAAAACTTGCCGACATTGTGCAGACATCTTCTATCTTATTAGTTAATTTTAACCCGCACGCATCTAGGAAACTGCAGTTATCTGAATTTGTTATGATATATTTCAATTTCAGGAATTTTATTTCTTCAATAAGCTTGCTGCAATTACGTTCCGTAATTGATTCTTTAAAACCATCTATATGCAGCAGATACTCCTTGCTTGTTGATTCGGGATACCATCCAAATGGTGTTGTTAAATTCAGATAAACAGGCGCATAACTATAATACGCCTTCCCATAAACTGTAGAAGGAAAATCCCCTGCTATCATGAAGCTTCCATCCAGTTTTTTGAGAGAGTTTTCAACTTCAACTGCAGTTCCCTCAGGGATTATAAATTTCGGAGTATGCAGTACATTTACCATGACGCTTGCTATTGAAAATAAAACAACCGCAACAATTATCACATTGCCTAATTTACCTAACTTTTCGTAGTTAATTTTCAATAAGAAAAACAATGCAAAGAAAGAAAAGAAAAACAGATAAGGGTCAGGAAAAATATAATTGAGCACTGGTATGAATGCCGTAACTCTAAGCAAAAACAGTACGCCTAGCAGCAGAACCGGAAGGTAAAAAATCAGTTTTTCTTCATTTTTGCGTGTTTTCCAGAATTGCACGAAAAGAAATACCATCACAAGCGGAAGTATAAATGACAGGACGAGTTTTGACGACATATCTGCATTTGCAAACTGCAGAATCCACTGGCCTTGCTTAACAGATACTATGATATTACTGGTCGCCATAAGGCTGTTCATGAATGGCCACCACCAGAATGCGGTCAGCGCAACGGAACTTCCAAATATTATGATAATTTTATGCCACTCTTTTCTTTTCGCAAGCAAAAATCCCGCTATTACAAACAAAGCAAGTATTGCAACACTTTGATATGTTATAATTATGGCTGCAAAAAGCAATGCCGAGATAATCATGAATTTCAAATCTATTATGCGGTTTCTGTAATGATAAATAATTGCAAAAAGGGCGATAAACGGTATCCACGCCAGCATTTCGTGCAGCCTGCCAAGTCTTATGAAGTTGCCTACTGCCATGGCATTTGCGAAAAGAAAAAAGAAAAATGCAGTTCTTTTTAATCTGGACAGGCCAAGCATCCTGCCGAAATAGAAAATAACTGCAAACGCCAGCACAAACTGCAGCACCATTAGGAAATACGCGGTATATTTTACATCATTAAAAATCAGGTAAAATGGCTGGGCAAAAAAATACCATCCGGGCGGGCTGTGTAAAAATGCAATAAATCCGTTATACCAGTACGGGCAGAAACCATGGAATCCGCAGACCTTCATAAAGTGAATCTGCGCCATATACGAACTTATATCATTTGCATTGTCAAATGGAAAATATTTCAGTAACTTGGACTGGTCAAGTAACCTGAAAAAAAGATTCGCTAACATAATAACGCCCGCAAACAAAAGGGCAAAATTAAGTTTTTTCATTTTCACTCCTTTTTTCCAGAACAAGATATATGCTAAGCCCAAAGGGCGGTACAAATCCTGCCGCAATAAGCCTGTTTTCCAGAGAAATTATTTTATTTAGCAGTTTATTTGACCATTCTGGAAATAAAACCTTTTTCAATTTTTGCTTATGATTAAACAATTTTTTTAAAAGCCTTATGAAAAACAGCACAGGAAAAACAGAAAAATTCCAATAGGTTTTGTATTTTATTTCAAGGCTACAGGCTTTAATCATTCGCAGCAAATCAGGACAATCATATCTCCTATAATGCTGAAGTGCTATATCGTGACTGCTGTATAAAAATGAAAATGCAGGCACGCTTATCAAAATATGCCCCGAAGGCTTGGTTACGCGTGCGATTTCCTTTAAAGACTGCACATCATTCTCTGTATGCTCCAAAACATCTGTCACTATAACAAAATCAAAGCTGTTCGATTTCAAGCCGATGTTATCTATACTCGAACAGGTAAGTTCGCCTGTTTCGGATTTGGCTATTTTCAAAGATTCAAAATTATTGTCAAAACCGCATAATTTTCCAGAATGTTTCAGCGGCCTTAACAAGTCACCTGTCCCACATCCCGCGTCCAGAATTCTTTGCGGATTTCCCCTGCCAAATTTTTCAATTAATGAAACTATAAACTGTCTTTTGCCTTCAAACCACCAAAAATTTGAGCCGCCAAATAGGGTGTGATCTATTATATCCATGAATTTTTACATAAAGAAATTGTTAAAAAACTTGGCTAAATCTAATCCGCATGAAAAACTCAATTGCGGTGTTTTTTCCAGCGTATAATGACGAGGCAACCGTCGAATTAATGGTTGAAAGATTCCGCGAGGTTTTATCAAAACTTTCTTCAGATTATGAGATTTTTATAGTAAATGATGGCAGCAAGGACGGCACTGCAGGAATCGCGGATATGATGGCTAAAAAATACAAGGAAGTTCACGTTATACATCATAGAAAAAACACAGGATACGGCGGGGCGCTGAAAACAGGATTTTCTGCATGCAAGGCTACCGGTAAAGACTTTATCTTTTATACAGATGGGGATGCGCAATATGATGTCCGCGAGCTTGCACTTCTTTGGCCCCACATAAATGACTACGATGTTGTCAACGGGTATTTCAAAAAGCGCGCTGATAGTTTTGACAGGATTTTTTTCGGAGAATTGTATCATTTTTTTGTGAGCCTTCTTTTCAGGATAAACATGCATAATGTTGATGCGGATTTCAGGCTTTTTCACAGTAAAGTTTTTGATAAAATCTGCCTGACTGCAGATTCCGGCGTTATTTGCGTTGAAATGATGTCAAAAATAAGAATATCAGGATTTACGATAAAAGAAATTCCTGTAAATCATTATCCGCGCCTGTCGGGAAAATCACAGTTTTTCAGAATCAAGAAAATCCTGAAAACATTCAGGGACCTTGCAAAACTCTGGATCGGTATGTTTATGCTGCACAAAATTTAGAACAATTTTTAAAATTGCTGTTTTAGTTTTAATTAGCATAAACATGGACAATATGTGGGCAGGCCAGAAAATTTTGATAACGGGCGGACTTGGTTTTATAGGCAGCAATCTTGCATTAAAACTTGCTGATTCGGGCGCAAATGTAACTATTATTGACAAACTATATGAAAGCCAGGGAGGCAACTTGTTTAATATACAAAATATCAAAGATAAAATCGAAGTTCATCTGGCGGATTTGAATGAAAAGGATGTTATTGAAAAACTTGTCAAGGATAAGAATATCATATTTAATCTGGCAGGCAGTGTGAGCCACACAGACAGCATGAACTATCCCTTGATGGACGCGCAAAGCAATTTCACATCCCACATTACATTATTAGAGGCGTGCCGGGAATTTAATGATACGGCAAAAATTATTTTTTCCAGTACTAGACAGATTTATGGCAGGTCCAAATATCTGCCTATTGACGAAGCACATACCGTCGAACCCACAGATGTCAATGGAATAAATAAACTTGCATGCGAAAAACTGCATATGCTTTACAATAAGATTCATGGCATAGATGCCTGCTCTTTGAGGCTCACCAACACATTTGGCCCGCGGCAGTTGATGAAACATGGCAGACAGGGATTTATACCTTGGTTTATCCGCCAGGCAATTGACAACCAGAAAATCAAGATTTTTGGCACAGGTGAACAAAAAAGGGACATAAATTATGTTTCTGATGTTGTTGATGCACTCTTGCTTGCCGCAGAAAAAAAAGTTTCTTCCGGAAAGATTTACAATCTGGGCGGCGAAATCATCAATCTACTTGATTTTACAAAAATGCTTGTTGAAATTGCAAAATCTGGGAGTTTTGAACTGGTGCCTTTCCCTGAAGAGAGAGCTAAGATTGATGTGGGAGACGCATATTCAAATTATTCAAAAATTAAAAATGATTTGGGCTGGCAGCCAAAAGTTTCCATAGAACAGGGGCTGCGGGAAACCATAGATTACTATCGTTTACACAAGTTAAATTACTGGTAAAATGAAAGGCTTGATTTTAGCTGGTGGTTTGGGGAAAAGAATGCGCCCACTGACGCACTCTGGACCAAAACAGCTTATCCCGATTGCGAACAAACCTGTTTTGCATTACTGTATTGAGGATTTGGCAAATTCTGGCATCAAGGAAATCGGTGTTATAGTAGGGTATGATGAAGAAAGGATTGCGGTTATTAAAAATGTGCTGGGCGATGGCACAAAATGGGGTGTTAAAATTACATATATCGAACAGGATGCGCCGCGCGGATTGGCGCATGCCGTTGCCATAGCAAAAGATTTTCTCGGAGATGAACCATTTGTTGTTTACCTCGGCGACAATCTTGTAAAAGGCGGAATAGCACAATTCATAAAAAAATTCGATGAAACAAAATATGATGCCAGCTTGCTTCTTGCACAGCATAATTCCCCGCAAAAATTTGGGGTTGCTGTTTTGGAGAATGGCAGATTAATTGACGTTGAGGAAAAACCTGAAAATCCTAAATCAAACTTCGTAATAACGGGCGTTTATATTTTTACAAAGCATATTTTCGATGCCATTCAAAAAATAAAACCCGGAAAACACGGGGAACTGCAGCTGACTGATGCTATCAAAATTATTTTACAATCGAGCGGAAAGGTTTCTGCGGAAATCATATCCGGCTGGTGGGATGATATGGGAACATCAGAGGACATTCTGCAGGCTAACAGAATGATGCTCCTCGATATTAAATCAGATATAAAAGGCAGTATCTGCAAAAATGTCAGTCTCATAGGCAATGTGCAGATAGATGAGAATACAGTAATCGGGGAAAACTGCGTCATTAAAGGGCCTGCGGCGATAGGCAAAAACTGCAAAATAGGGCCGAATGCATACATCGGACCTTATACTTCAATAGGCGATAACACCATCCTGAAGTCCGGGGAGATTGAAGATTCTGTTATAATAGGTGACTGCATCTTAGATTTCAAAGAAAAGATAGTGAACAGCCTTATAGGAAGAAACTCCAATATAACTTCAAACGGAAGCAAGTTGCCAAAGGGGCACAAGTTCATACTGGGAGAATATTCAAACATAGAAACATGAAAATTTTAATAACAGGCGGGGCAGGTTTCATCGGAAGCAATTTTGTAAGATTCATTCTGAAAAATAGGCCTGATGCAGAGGTGATTAACCTTGACAAGCTGACTTATGCGGGCAATCTCGACAATCTGAAGTCAATTGACTCCCCAAGGCACACGTTTGTCAAAGGCGATATTTGTGATGCCAAACTTGTCCGTAACTTGATGGCACAGGCTGATGCAGTTGTTCATTTTGCTGCAGAATCACATGTTGATAATTCAATTAAAGACCCCGAACCATTTATCAGAACTAATGTACTTGGCACACATGTGCTGCTGGAATCTGCAAGAAAGTCAAATGTAAAAAAATTCATTCACATATCCACTGATGAAGTTTATGGCACCAGTGAAATAAAACTGAAGGAGGATGCGCCCTTAAAACCAAGAAATCCGTACTCGGCAACAAAAGCATCTGCAGAATTTCTGGCATATTCCTATAATACAACATACGGGTTTCCGGTTGTCATAACCCGCAGCTCAAATAATTTCGGCCCCTGCCAGCATGCTGAGAAGCTTTTGCCGGTCATTATAATGAATACCTTGCAAAACAAAAAAATTCCCGTTTACGGAAAAGGCTTGCAGAGAAGAAACTGGCTTTATGTTGAAGACAATTGTTCCGCAATAAGCTTGCTTTTGGACAAGGGAAAATCTGGTGAAATATATAATATAACAGATGAAAACGAAATGCCAAACATAGAAATTGTAAAAAAGATACTTCAAATTTTTGGAAAGCCTGAAGATTTGATAAACTTTGTTGCCGACAGGCCCGGGCATGATTTTGTTTACAGGATTGATGCCCAGAAAATCAGAAGCCTGGGATGGGCGCCTGCTTTCAGTTTTAATGACGCACTTGTAAAGACTATTGATTGGTACAAAAGTGCGGTAAGCACATGATTTTTATTGTTAACTAGGGCTTGAATTTCATGCAAATTCCGTTTTTTGACCTGAAGCGCCAATATGCGGACATAAAGCCGGAAATAGATACCGCAATCAAAAAAGTCCTTGACAGCGGCAGATTTATTCTCGGCCCAGAGGTGGCTGCATTTGAAAAAGAATTTTCATCATATATCGGCGCCAGATTTGGAATAGGTGTTGCGTCTGGAACAGATGCCTTGCATCTCGCCCTGCGGGCTGTTGGGGTCAAACAAGGTGATGAAGTGATAACAGTTCCAAATGTATCATCCCCGAATGTCGCGGCCATTAATCTTGCAGGCGGCATTCCGAAATTCGTTGATATTGATGAAGAAACATATACGATTGATGCAGATAAAATAGAAGCAGCAATTACAGAAAAAACAAAAGCCATAATCCCCATACACTTGTATGGGCATCCTGCAGAAATTGAAAAAATCCTTGAAATTGCAAAAAAATACAATCTGAAAGTCATAGAAGACTGCGCCCAAGCACACGGCTCCGAATTCAAAGGCAGAAAAGTCGGGACATTTGGTGATATGGCCTGCTTCAGCTTCTATCCCACAAAAAATCTTGGCGCATATGGTGACGGCGGTTTTGTCGCAACAAATAATGAGAACCTTGCAGAAAAAATCAGGCTGTTAAGGAATTACGGTGAAAAGGAAAGATACAAGCCTGTTTCGGAAGGCTTCAACAGCAGGCTTGACGAGATTCAGGCAGCAATTTTGAGAGTTAAATTAAGGCATCTGGATGACTGGAATAACAAACGAAGACATAACGCAGAAATTTATAAAAAACACTTGGCGAATACCAGCATAATTCTTCCTTCTGAAACGGAAAATTCAAAACACGTTTACCATTTATTTGTCATAAGGCACAAACAAAGGGATAAATTAAAGGAATATTTGCAGCAAAATGGAATCTATTCAGATATACACTATCCTTCACTACACACGCAGGAATCTGTTAAACAATTATGTAATAAATTGGGTGATTTTCCTGCTACTGAAAAATTAGCTTCAGAAATCCTGTCATTGCCAATGTTTCCTGAACTAAAAGAAGAAGAAATTATCTATATTTGTGAAACAATCAAAAAATTTCTGTAAAATGGAAAAGCAAGAATACGAGAATGTTTTCAAAGCCGAAGACGATCACTGGTGGTACGCAGGCATGCGCGACATTTTTTTCTCCCTTTCCTCTGAATATCTGGAAAAGGGCATGAAAATTCTTGATGCAGGCTGCGGCACCGGAAAAAATGCGGAAGTTTTGGCAAAATACGGGAATGTTATAGCTTTTGACATATCTGATGATGCCCTGCAATTTTCCAGAAAAAGGGGCATAAAAAATCTTATCAAAGCGTCAGTAAATTTCCTTCCCTTCAAAAACAATTCTTTTGATTTTGTAACCTCGTTTGATGTTTTATATCATAATCTTGCTAACGATACCCTTGCAGTAAAAGAAATGTCCAGGGTTTGCAAGAAAGATGGCTTTGTTTTTGTGAGGGTTCCAGCACTAATCAGTTTAATGCGCTCTCATGATAAAGTTGTCCACACCAGAAAAAGATTCTATCTGCGTGAATTAGAAAATATACTTGAAAAATCAAATCTTGAGATAAAAAAAATCACTTATGCGAATTTTTTTCTTTTGCCTGCGGTTTTTCTCCAAAAAACAGCACACGGTTCAGACATAAAAAAAACCGGCGCATTATTAAATTCAATTTTGAGACTGATTTTGAAATCGGAATCATTACTCTTAAAACACATTAATTTTCCTGCTGGAGTTTCCTTGATTGCGCTTGCTCAAAAGACTTATTAAATTAGCTTTTACATGCGGCTTATGCTCTCGGAAATATTCAATAACCCGCTTGTTTTTTCTATTTTCAGGATTTTTGTCCATAATTCGTTCAAGGGGCGGCTGAAATTTTTGAAGCATCTCAATCTAACCGGAAAGGAAAGGGTCATAGATATCTGCTGCGGCACAGGCTATTTCAGCCAGCACCTGCCTAAAAACTATACCGGCGTTGACAACAATAAGTATTTCATAAATTATGCAAAAAACAAATACAAAAAAAACTTTATTCTTCATGACGCAACAAACCTGAGGCAGTTTAAGGATAAGAGTTTTGACATCGCATTTGTAATAGACTGTCTGCACCATTTTCCGGATGAGCTTGCAGAAAAAATAATTTCGGAAGGATGCAGGCTTGCAAAAAAATTAGTGATAATAGATATGATACAGCAGTCAAACCTGAATATAATCGGGAAAGCACTTGAGAAGCTTGATCGCGGAAAATATGTGCGCACAGCTGACGCTGAAAAACTCCTCGCTTCAAAATTTGCAGACATAAAAGAAAGCAGTATTTTCAGTTCCGGTGTTTACAGGGAAATTGCTTTCGTGTGCGAGCCAAAGCCTTAGTAAATCATTTATATCTTTCTCCTTAAGTTTTCAAATGACCGAATCTGTTCCTGTTAATGAAGCGGAAATAAGACAGCAAAACCTTACAGGCAAAATTTCCGCATTTTTTTCAGATAAATACAATCTTGCATTTATTGCAGTCCTGATTATTGCGATTGTCATCAGGCTGTATTATTTCTTCATAACAAAAAATCAGCCAATCTGGTGGGATGAAGGTGAATACCTGTCAACAGCAAAACACTGGATTTTCGGAATGCCTTATGATGTGCACGTGCAAAGACAGCCCTTATTTCCCTTGATTTTGGCGTTTTTCATGAAATTTGGCATCACAAATGAAGGGGCGCTGAAATTCCTGACTGTTCTCTTGCCCTCAGTATTTTCTGTTTTTCTAATGTATTTTTTTACAAAGGAAATTTATGATAAAAAAACCGCCCTGATTGGAACATTTCTGCTCTCTGTTTTCTGGACGCATCTTTTCTGGACAAACCGTTTTTCAACAGACATATTTGGTTTTGCTTTTACGTTGCTGGCATTTTACTCTTTATGGAAATACTACAATTCAAAATCCGGAAAATGGCTCATCCTCATGAGCTTTTCGCTTGGTTTGGGGCTTCTGATAAGAATTGGCGGTATGATTTCTATATTTATCGTAGCGATGTTTCTTTTACTGACGGAAAGATTAAGACTCCTAAAAAAGGAGTGGCTGCTTTCGGGAGGTATCATATTTTTAACAATACTTCCATACTTAATCTGGGATAAAATAAAATATGGGAAATTTTTTGCATTTTTCCTAGGATATTTTAATGCTGAACGTACAGCTGAAAAGCTTGCACAGCCCATTGCATGGTGGGTTTTCAGCTTCCTGAAAACATATAATGGTTGGGTGTTTCTGATTGTTTTCTTGATAGGGCTTGCCTGCTTCGCTAATCTGTTTCTTGGATTTGACCTGCTCATTAAAAACAAAGATTCGCCGCTCAAAAAAGAACTTTTTCTGCTGATTTCAATCCTTATTCCGCTCATATACTTTGTTTTTATCGAAAGAAATGTTGAAGACAGATGGATGTTCGCAATGATTCCTGCTATGTTTATTGTTATTGCAAAGGGGCTTGATTATATTAAAAGTTTTATTTCAAAATATAACAAATATCTGGCAATAATTGCCGTAATTGCGCTGCTGGCGCTTGGCACGTATTCCGAACTAAAAAATGCAGATACAATTATTAAGTTTAAAAAAGATGCATATGGTCCAGTTAAAGATGCTGCACTTTGGATGAAAACAAATTCAAATCCAGGGGATATTATATTTACAAGTTCAGTTCCGCAAATGTCATATTACACTGAACGGAAAATCTTCGGGGTTCCTCCGAGTGATTTGTTTGAAAACATGACTGAAACTTACAAGCCGAGATTCCTTGTTCTCTCGCTCTTTGACAAATCTGTTAATGAAGCCTACGATTATCCTGTAAAATATAATCAAACACTTATGCCTGTAAGGGTCTATTATTTTGATGCTGCACAGACGCAACCTTCGCTAATTGTTTATGCATTCAAATATTGAAATTTAACTGGGCTTTGTTGAAATGTCCGTAAATTTTACTGAGACTTTCAACAAAGCCGCTTTATAATTAAATTTATATAACTTTGCCTAAAGATGAAAAAATGAATAGTTTATTCAGCCATCCAAAGTTTATTGGTGATTTCGCAGAATATATTTGGATAATAAAATGAAAGTCTTATTAATAAATCCAAGTCAGTCGGTGTTTAGTAAATCGAGTGTTGTCCCGCTTGGTTTAGCTTATCTTGGCGCTGTGTTAGAGAAGAACAATTTTGAAGTTAAAGTTCTTGATATGCGGGTTGAAAAGTTAGATGAGAAAATTTTTGATTGGCCAGATATACTAGGCGTAACAAGTGCCACGCCTTCTATCAATCACGCATTAGGCATTTCACAAAAAGCAAAAAAAATAAATCCAAACTTAAAAATTTTTCTTGGCGGACCGCACCCAAGCGCTCTTCCGCATGAATGCAAAAAAGATTTTATAGACGGTGTTGTTGTAGGAGAAGGTGAACAGACCTTTCTTGAGACTTGTAAGGCTGTTGAAAAGAAAAAATCTCTTGCAAATATTCGTGGCTTGTACACCGGAAAAAAGTTTAAGCCAAGAGCGCATATAGAAGACTTGGATAGTATACCTTTCCCTGCTTATAATCTTTTTAAATATCCGGAAAAATACGGAAATGCTCAGCCCGTTTTAAGCAATAAAGTTCCTTGCGGTAGCATTATAACAAGCAGGGGCTGTCCATTTAGATGCTTGTTTTGTTTTAAGGGAATTTATGGCAGCACCTTTAGGCCCCGAAGTCCGGAAAATATAATCGAAGAATGGCGTTTTTTAGTTGATGATTTCAAGGTTAAGGAAATTGCTGTCCAAGATGATATTTTTAATTTTGACATGAAAAGAGCTGAAAAAATTTTCCAGCTCTTAAAAAAAGAAAAGCTTGATGTTCCATGGGTTATGCCTAACGGTATGAAGCCAAACTACCTTAACAGAGAGTTCTTATTTAAAATGAAAAATGCCGGATGTTATAGAACTGCTTTTGGAGTTGAGTCCGGAAATCAGCACATACTTAACAAAATGAGAAAAGGGACAACGATTAAAATGCTTTTGGATGCGTTTAGACTTTGCAGAGAAGCAAAAATAAAAACCATGGCTTTTTTTATTATAGGTTTACCTTACGAAAATAAAGAAACAATGTCGGATACTATTAATTTTGCAAAAAAACTTGATCCTGATTATGCTCAATTTTGTATTGCTGCGCCATTTCCAGGGACAGAACTTTACGAGCTTGTGAGGACAAAAGGGAGGTTACTTATTGGCGATTATTCTAAATATGACCAGATGGCGGAAGGAAAAGCTTATTTTGAGATAGGCGATGTAAAAAAGGAGCTTGTTGAGAAAATGTACAGAAAAGCTTATAGGGAATTTTATTTAAGGCCAAAAGTATTATTGAGATTTATAACAGACAAAAATATGCGGCATAATATATCAAATTCCATACAAGCTACTTCACACTATCTTGGTCTTAAGAAATAATTTTTAATTTCTGCCCTTTTTTACAGAAAAATCTTTTAAGTGGCCCAGAACTGCTTTGATTCCGTGGAAATATCAGTTTGTTTTTTCAAGCGCATAAATATGCCCTTTGAGGACAGTTTTCATGCCGCGGATTGTCCAGCGCAGGTCATCGTAATTCCTTATTCTGAAAATCTTTCTTCCTATATATTTCGGGCTGAAATAAACTGAGCTCCACGAATCCGCGCACATCTTTACAATTTCTTCCGGAGTCATTGTTGGATGTTTTAATGTGGGCTGTGACATATCATATTTCTCCCAGTCCCCTGGCGGAAACGCAAGCCAGTTGTTCTCCTCAGCCTCTTTGAAAAGTGCTGTTCCAGGATAAACAATGGGTATTGAAAACTGCACGGAATCAACATCAAGGCTTTTGACAAACTTTACTGTGTTAAGCATGTCTTCTTTTGTTTCCCATGGATAGCCGACCATCGCTGTTCCATGCCTTAAAATTCCGACTTTTTTTGAAAGCGCAAATGATTTTTTAACCTGCTCAATCGTATATCCTTTATTTATTCTATCAAGAGTTGACTGCTGAACGCTTTCTATGCCATATTTTATCAGCCTGCAGCCTGCTTCCTTCATTTTTACAAGCATTTCTTCATCTGTATTGTCAACTCTTCCGTTTGTGCCCCAGTATGCCTTGATTCCGCGCTGCTTTATACCGTCGCAGAAATCAAAAACCCATTTTTTGTTGCACGTAAAGGAGTCATCATCAAAAAAGAACTCTTTCACACCATACTTGTTAACAAGATTTTCCATCTCATCAAGAACATTTTGTACGTTTCTGAAACGAACTTTTTGTTTGTAAAGCATCTGCGGCCATGAGCAGAACGTACAGCGGTAAGGACAGCCTCTGCTTCCGTACATATACATAAACTCATCATACATTCTCCACGCTTCGTGATAATCGCGCCAGTTGAATAAATCCCTGTTTATGGGCGGCAGCATATCCAGATTCTCAACCAGCTCATAATCTCCTGTATTTTTTATCTGCCCTTTTTCCCTATAATATAGTCCTTTTGGAAGCGATTTTTCTTTCCCTTCCAGAAAGTTTGCAATCTTGAGCATCCCGAGGTCAAAATCTCCTCCGCGAATGACAAAATCCACTTTGCTGTTCTGCATTGTCTCTTCCGGAAGAACTGAAACGTGGTCTCCGACTACAGCAATTTTCATGTTGGGGAATTTTTCTTTCAGGAAATCTGCCGTCTTCCAGTTCTGCTTTATGACAGGAGTTTTCGATTCAAAAACCAGCAAGTCTGGCTTGAAATCTTCAACCTGCTTTGTAAATGCATCTAAATTCAGCGAATCGCAGACAGAATCAACAAATTTTACCTGATATCCTGCATCATGCAGCAAAGTAAGCCCTGTTGCAGGAACAAGCGGAAAAATAAGTTCTTTGTCGCCCCTGACTTTGGCAAACCTGTTCTGGCTTAGGCAAAGATAACCTTCATATTCAACAGGTAGATATGCAAACATTACTTTCATCATATATTCTCCTGCCTTTGCGATATTTTATAAGCATTGTTGCGTTTGACAATAGATTTTAACATGCCTAGTCCATAACTCATGTGCATAAATAAAAATATAAATGGCAATGCAAAAACTGCCAGCAGGCTCCTGTGTTCTATGGCGGCATCAATTGATGCAGATACTGCAAACAAAATATATATCAGCAGCGGAATTAGTGCTAATTTCGTTAAAATAAAAGTAAAAGGCAGCGCATATATGTAGAAAACAAAAGCTATTGGGAAAAAGAAGATTGGGCTTGCTTTTCGGTTATTGTATTTTTCTTTTGGCAGGCATACTTCCCCGTATTTGAAGACCTGTTTTCCGAATGATTTTATGCTGGGCCTGCGCCTGTGATAAATAATCAGTTCCGGATTGTACGCAATTTTCTGTCCGGATATTTTTACTCTTGCAAAAAATTCTGGGTCCTCTCCGGGAAACAGGTTTGTATTGTATCCTGCGGTTTTGTCAAAACTGGATTTTCGCATAAAGCAGTTTGCAGATGTTAATGACAATTCATCTGCATTCAGATTAAGTCTGCCTTTTGTGTAGCGGTTGCGCATTTTGAAGGAGCCGAAATAAGATTCCAGTGCAAATCCGCTTGCCCTTGCAAAAAACTTATCATTTTCCGGAGTAAGCTGCGGGCCGCCTACAATATCAATCTCGGGATGCTTATCAAAAAATTCTTCTGCATTCCTGAGTATATTTTTATCGACAATTGCATCATCATCAATAAATGCCAGAATCTCCCCTTTTGCCTCCGCTGCGCAATTATTCCTGTTTTCCGAAGGATTAAAACCCTTTTTTATTATTATTTCAAACCTGTCCTTGGGATAATCTATTTCGCCAAGTGATTTGAGAACCTCCGCGTTCCTGTATGGTGCTAATGCAATTGCAACAGAAAATTTCGGCTTTATCATTTTATTTGTTGAAATAAAACTTACTGAACCAGCGTATTGTTTCTTTCAGCCCCTGCTCCAGCGGAACTTGTGGTTTCCAGCCAAGCAGTGTGTTTGCTTTTGTTATATCCGGCTGTCTCTTGACAGGATCGTCTGCTGGAAGACGCATAGTAATTATTTCCGAATTTGAACCTGTCAGTGCTATTATCTTTTTTGCAAGCTCCGCAACAGTTATTTCATTTGGGTTGCCAAGGTTAACCGGCTCTTTATGCTCCGAATTCATCAGTAAATATAACCCCTCAATCAAATCCGAAATATAACAGAAGCTTCTTGTCTGGTTTCCGTCTCCATACAAAGTTATGGGCTGGTTTTCCAGAGCCTGCATAATAAAATTGCTTATAACCCTTCCATCCTCTTTAGCTATCCTCGGGCCGTATGTGTTGAAAATCCTTGCAACCCGGATATCAACTTTATACTGCCGGTTATAGTCAAAAAATAATGCTTCTGCGACTCTCTTGCCTTCATCATAGCATGCCCTGGGGCCTATCTGGTTTACGGCGCCCCTGTATGTTTCTCTTTGCGGATGCTCCTGCGGGTCCCCGTAAACTTCTGAAGTTGATGCCTGCAGTATTCTTGCCTGATGCAGTTTCGCCAGCTCCAGCATATTTATAATGCCAACAGTGTTGCACTTGATGGTTTCAACAGGATTCTTCTGATAATGAACTGGTGAAGCAGGGCATGCCAGATTGTAAATCTGGTCAACTGCCTCGTGCAGGACAAATTTTTCATTAATATCATGAGGTATAAATCTGAAATCCTTGTGCTCCGACAGGTGCGCTATGTTTGCTTTGCTGCCGGTAAATAAATTATCAACACAGACAACTTTGTAGCCCTTGCTTAATAAAAAATCACAAAGATGGCTTCCGATAAAACCTGCGCCACCAGTCACCAGGCATTTCATAATGTTTTAAGAAAGTGGAAAGTTATTTAATTCTAGCGAATTGCACCAAACCTTCAGCCGTATGCGTTTTCTTTTGTGCTTATAATAATGCCGCTTTTACGTATATTAAACGGAAACAGCCCTTTTTTGTGGTCTGTCCTCCGCATTTTGATTATCCTCATCATTCTGTCAGATGCCCCGCCAAGTCCGCCGTAATTCAGCAGTATTACAGAATCTGCAACAAATTCCTCAACGCCGTCCCTGCTTAAAGTGACTGCGCCGGAGCTTACATCAATCGGCCCTTCCCCTGAAACCTCGGATATTGATACGCCGGTAACGCCAAATGATTTCAGCAACTGCGAGAGTTCAAAATTCAATTTGCGTGATTCGTAAGGGTCGTCAAGTGCAACCCCGAATACAGAAGTAGAGTCCACAACAATTCTCTTTGCGCCAATTTCCTGAATTGCCTGTTTCAGGCTGCTGGAAAAAGCTTTGCCCTGATAAGGCGGATGATACAGGAATGCAAATGCGCCTGCTTTTTCATATTTGCTGAAGTCCCAGCCGAACATAAGCGCATCCTTGCGCAAATCCTCCGGCCTTTCTTCAGTTGAAACATAAATGCCCGGCTCATTGAACTTTGTAAGCCCGTTCCACAAATACTGCAGTCCAAAAATTGTTTTTCCTGCGCCAGCCCCGCCGGAAATCATATTTACAGAGCCTCTGATAAAACCGCCGCCTATTAAGGGGTCCAAACCCGGAATCCCTGTTTTAACTCTGTCCTGAACCATGCAACTCTCTAGTTATTAGCTTTTTTTAAGTCTTGCGAAATGGCTCTTTTCGAAAATCTGAATTTCTTGTCTCCCAAATCCTAAATCTTATTAAATTAATGTTTTAAGCCATCATCATGGATGGCACGGAATATCTTGTTATTCTCAGCTTAGCCATCAGCTTCTTTGTTTCTCTCTATCTTACAAAAATATGGATTCGCGCGGCAAAAAGTTTTGGAATGACTGGAAAAGATAGAAACAAAATTGACGGTCAGCAGGTTTCTGAGGAAGGCGGAATTGCTGTGCTTTTTGGAATTCTCTCGGGAATTTTTGTTTATATTTTTTTTAAAACATTTTATTTGAAAACTGAAACGCACCTGACGCTGATTTTTGCAGTTATGTGCTCGCTGCTTTTCGCAGGATTTTTGGGTTTTATCGATGGTGCTATACGCTGGAAAAAAGGTCTGCGGCAATGGCAGAAGCCTCTGCTAATGCTACCTGCCGCAATTCCCCTGATGGTTTTGGCGGCAGGACATTCATCTATGATTTTACCTTTCATCGGAAGAGTTGACGTAGGTATTTTTTACCCGCTCGTCTTTATTCCAGTCGGAGTCGTAGGCGCTGCAAACGGCTTCAACATGCTTGCGGGCATGAACGGCCTTGAAGCCGGCATGGGCGCAATAATGTTATCTGCAATAGGAATTATTGCCCTGAACAATACGCCATGGGTTTCGCTTATTGCATTTTCGGCTGCTGCAGCACTTCTTGCATTTCTGATTTTCAACAGATGTCCTGCAAGAGTCTTTCCAGGAGACTCGCTGACTTACAGCATAGGCGCTTTGATTGCAATCACTGTGATTTTAGGCAACATGGAACGTGCGGGATTAATTTTATTCATTCCTTATTTTATTGAATTTCTGCTGAAGGCGCGGCATAAATTCAAAATTGAAAGTTTTGGCATTCCCCAGCCAGACGGCACGTTAAAGGTGCCTGAAAAAATAGGCAGTCTGACGCATGTTTACGCAAAAATTTTCAAAACTGAAAAATCTGCAGTGAGAGCAATATTCGCAACAGAAATTCTGCTTGCGGTAATCGCGGTCTTCATAATTTAAATGGCGGACGAATCAAAAGGATTTATCAGAAGCAGCATGATTCTGCTTGTAACATCAACAATAGCTGCAGCCATAAGTTACCTGTTCCAGTTTGGTATGGGCCGCCTCCTTGGTCCCGCGGATTACGGCATACTTGCCGTGTTTTTCTCAATACTTTATGTGATGCAGGCACCGATGCAGGCAGTTCAACTCACAATAACAAAATTTGTTGCGGAATTCAGAGCAAAAAGCAAATTTTCATTAATAAAAGATTTTTTGATGCGTTCTGACAAAAAAATCTTTCTGATAAGTTTAATTATATTTTTCATATTTACTATTTTGAATAAGCAAATAGCTTCATTCCTCAATATTTCAGATAACCTCCTCGTTATATCCTTCGGTTTTATTTTTATTGGCTTGTTCGTTATATCTTGTGTCAGGGGTTTTCTGCAGGGCATGCAGAAATTCAAGGCCCTCGGGTTTAATCTGATTTCCGAATCTGTTATCAAGCTTATCGCAAGTCTGACTTTTATTTTTTCCGGATTTGGCGTTGCGGGTGCTGTATGGGGCACAAATATTTCGATTTTCCTAGCATTCTTGCTCGCATTCGCGCTATTATTCAAGCTGCTCAAAAAATATGAATCTCAGCATCTCAATAACGAGGAAAAATCAAAAATTTATTCATACTCAATACCGATGCTTATTGCGCTATCTTCGATAACTGCGTTGTATTCGCTTGATGTTATACTGGTGAAGCATTTTTTTACCGCAACAGATGCAGGAATCTATGCAGCCGCATCACTTGTCGCGAAAGTTATATTCTTCGCATTGATGCCAATAAGCCAGGTCATGTTTCCAAAAATTGCTGAATTGGAAATGAAAAAGCAAAAATATACCTTTATTTTTTTAAAATCTGTTTTATTAGTAGCAGGGCTGTCTATGCTGGCAATATTAATTTACTTTATAGAGCCAAAATTTGTCCTTAATTTTCTTTTTGGAGCGGAATACATCGCTGCAGTTCCGCTGATTGGTATTTTTGGCATCGCTATTAGTTTAATGTCTATATGCTATGTTTTTGTAAATTATTTCCTTGCAATTGGAAAAACAGGATTTGTGTATGTTCTTCCCGCTTTTCCGGTTGCTGAAGTTATTCTGATATGGTTCATACACGGTTCATTTTATCAGGTTCTAACACTAATAACTGCAGTTATGGCTTCCATGCTGATTGTTTCCGTAATTTTTTACTTATTTTCTAAAAATGAAACTGTCAATAGTAATCCCAGCATATAATGAAGGCGAAAGGATTAAGCCTACTATCAAGAGATACCTTGATTATTTCCCAAAAGACATTGAACTTATTGTGGTCATTGAAGGTACAGACAACACTTTGGAAATTGTGAAGGAGTTTGCAAAATCAGACAGGCGGATAAAATATTTTTACTCTGAAAAAAAGCTTGGTAAAGGCGGAGCAGTAATCAAGGGATTTGGTTTGGCCGGAGGCGATTTGATTGGTTTCGTTGATGCAGATGGCAGCACAACGCCTGAAGCCTTTGCAGAACTTGTGGAAAATTTGGATGTTTATGACGCCATCATAGCATCAAGAAAAATGCGCGGTGCAAAATTAATCAAAAAAGAACCTTTCCTGCAGAGAATCGGCAGTAGGGGGTTCAATATCCTTGTACGCATTTTATTTCAGCTTCCCTTTAAAGACACGCAATGCGGCGCAAAAGTATTCAAAAAACAGGTTATCGATGCAATTCTGCCTGAACTCGGACTGACGGAATTTGCATTTGACATTGACCTGTTATTTCATGCAAAATCCAAGGGCTTCAGCGTAAAAGAAATCCCGACAGTATGGGAGCACAAAACAGGCGGAAAATTTGATTTTGACAGGAAATTTGCAAAACAGACAATTCAGATGTTTTTGTCAGTAATAAGATTAAGAATTTTATATTCGCCGCTCAAAAATCTGATAAAAATTTATGAACATATTAAGCATCTGTAACCCGACAGCAAGTATTTTAAAGATTTAAAAAACGACGCATCTTATGAAAAGCAGCAGGGATTTATTAAATGAGATTTATTCGGAAAAAATACTTTCAAACTGGGTAACACCGCATACCATATTCGCATCCCGAAGAAAAATAAATCTCCGGGTTGAAGAATTATTTGATAAGGCAGTTTCAAAGCTTAAAAAAAATTCCATAGCTGTATTGGATATTGGATGTTATTATGGCGGAACAATTTTCTATTTTCTTGGGAAATATATGCGTGAAGATATAAAATTTCACGGAATAGATTCTGATGCTGAAAAAATAGATTATGCAAACAATATAGTACGTTATTTTAAGAATGGTGATTTGAAGAAAAAAGTTACTTTTTCAACAAAAAACATTGAAAAGTCAAAATTGGATAAAAAATATGACATTATACTTTGCGTGGAAACCATAGAACACGTGCATGATGTGGAACAGGCGTTTAGGAATATATTTGATTCGCTGAACCCCGGCGGATTTCTCATAATCTCAACACCCAACAAGGAAAATGCACTGAAATACATGGTCCCTTTCGGCAAAAAAATAAAATCAAAAATTGAAAATCCGGATAGTGTAAAAGGCGGTTATGCGATTGCAGAGAAATTATTTGGCATAAATATCCCGGTTAAAGATGAAGACGAACACTGGTCTGTCATGTCCCTTAACGAAATTAAACATTTATTAAAAAAAACTGGCTTTTTTATTGGCAAAATTTACCGCGGTTCCATGATTTATGGCGGTTCGTACTTTGACCGCAAACCTCTTTTGACAGCCACTATAAATTTCTTTGATGCAATTCTGGATATTTTTCATGTTGGTAAACGGTTAACATATGATTTTATTATACTAGCAGGCAGGCGTTAAGATAATTTCTCGCCTTCAAAATATCCCAAAATAAAGCCCAGTGAATAAGGTATGTTCTGAATATAACTGATTAAAGGTGTGAGCAGCGCATAGTTCCTAAAAGGCATGTTTTTGGATTTCTTGAACAAAACCAGCCCGCTAAAAAATACAATAGAAAAATGGACTGCCAAAAAAAACAGAAATATCCGGTCCAAAAAACTCAAAATAATGAAAACCAGCGGCAATATAAAAAATAAAATTTTCACGGTTTGTTTAAAATCTGCACCGGCTTGTTTGTGATTATATTTTCCAAATTTCAGGCTGTATTTTACCAAATCCGACACACTATCGCGCCATTTGTGAAACCAGACTGCATCGGGTGCATAAGCAATTTTATATCCTGCCTTCAGAAGCCGTTTTGTAAAGTCCGTATCCAGAGACCAGCGGACGTTTGGGTCTATACCGCCTATTTTTTCATAAGCTGCGCGCGTAACCAGCCTTGGAAGGATTTTCCCTTCTGAAATTTCCCTGTTAATACGCTTCAAATCCGCAAATTTGACATCATAGACAACGCTCTTGTGCTTGGATATGAATGTTTTTGGCGGCCATAGCCTGACTTTACCGACAACGCCTGCAACTTCTGGAGAATCCAGCAGGTATTTTATGCTTTTTTCAAAATAATCCTTTTCGACCATGACATTTGCATCAGCAATATAAATCAAATCTCCTTTTGCTTTTTCGATGCCGAGCAGATATGCATGTGTTGCCCATGTATTCGGCAGGTGTTTTTTCCACAAATATGTTATAAATTTGTGTTCCTTTGCATACTTTTTTGCAATTTCGCTGCTGCCGTCTGTTGATTCATCATCAATAATAATTATTTCCATGTTTTTATAACCTGAATTGACAAAGGATGACAGGCATTTATCCAAATCTTCAATTTCATTCCTAAACGGGAGAATTATGGAAACTTTTGGATTCTTGTTCATGGTGCAAAGCATATGATAATGCTTTTAAGACTTTTCAGATGCCATCTTGTATATGACAAAAAGCATACTTCTTCTTGCGTATGGTGAAATGGGTCCTTTCGCACTTGATGGTTTACACCATAAATTTCCGCTTTTGGGTGTTGTAACACCGCCGCAAGTTGAAAATATGTACAGGACTGACGCTGTAAGAAAAACAGAGTTCATTGCCAATGAATCAAAAATACCTATCTATAATGACACGGGATTGGATGACTTGCACAGACTTATTGAACGTCTGAAGCCTGATGCGGTAGTCATTTGCACCTATGACAAGGTTATTCCTGAAAAAACACTAAGGCTTTCAAAATTCATCAATGTTCATCACGGGGACCTGCCGAAATACAGGGGGAGGGCAAATTTAAACTGGGCAATAATCAACGGCAGGAATTCTATTGGCGTTGCTGTCCATGAAGTTGCAGATGAACTGGATGCCGGCAGAATTTACAAAATGTGGACAATTCCCATATCAAAAAATGATTATATTTCAGATATATATGAAAAAGTTAACAATCATGTATTTTACGACCTGCCTGCACTTGTGGAAAAAATACTTCAAGGAAAAATAAACCCATATCCCCAGAAAGGCAGCCCGACTTACTGCTGCACAAGACTTCCGGAAGACGGAAAGATTGACTGGAATATGCCTGCTGAAAAGATTAGAAATCTGATACGCGGCGTATCAAAACCGTTTGCCGGTGCATTTACAAAATTCTGCCACGATGGACTGGAGGAAAAACTGATAATCTGGCGGGCATATATTGAGGCAAATCCGAGAATTTACGAAGGAAATGTGCCTGGACGCATCGGAAGGGTGCTGAGAAATTGGGGTGTTGAAGTTTTAACCGGAACAAAGCCGCTGATAATAACTGATGTTAATCATAATAATAAAGATTGCAGGGCAGACGAAATAATAAGAAGCATAAAATTTACATTAAAATGAAAATTCCGCTGGTAGATTTGGGCAGACAGCATAGCATGCTGGAGAAAGAAATCCATGATGCTATCTATAAAGTAATTAACGAAAGCAGATTTATTCTTGGTGAGGAAGTTAGCAGATTTGAGGAGAATTTTGCAAGATTCTGCGGAAAAAAATACGCTGTTGCCACAAAGTCAGGAACAGACGCATTGATGCTGGCACTAAAGGCTTACAACGTAAAAGGCAGAGCTGTTACAGTTCCGAATACGCATGCAGCAACAGCAATGGCAATAGTAAATGCGGGCGCGGAGCTGAAATTTGTCGACATAAATCCTGAAACATATAATATGGGAAAACTTTCTGGGCTGAGCGAAATTGGTGCAATAGTTCCGGTTCATTTATACGGACTGCCGGCGGACATGGATTATTTTCTTGAAATTGCAAAATACAAAGAAATACCTGTTATAGAAGACTGCTGTCAGGCGCATGGAGCAGAATATAAAGGAAAGAAAGTTCCTGTTGGGGAAACAGGTGTTTTCAGCTTTTATCCCGGAAAGAATCTCGGCGCATTTGGAGATTGTGGTGCAGTCGTTACAGATAATGAAGAAATTGCGAAAACCTGCAGGATGATGCGATGGTTCGGCTCTGATAAAAGCAGGTACGAACACGAAATAATAGGTTTTAATACAAAACCAGACACCATACAGGCTGCTGTTTTGAACGTCAAACTCAAATATCTGCCGAAATGGGTTAAAGCCAGACGCGCGAACGCAAAATTATATAACAAAAACCTTGAAGAAATTATTCATACGCCTGCTGAAGCAAATAACAGAAAGCACGCATATCATCTTTATGTCATAGAGTCAGAAAATAGGGATGGATTGCTGGAATATCTGAACAATAATGGGATAGGCGCGCAGATTCATTATCCTATTCCGCTTCACATACAGCCGGCATTTAAATTCGCAGATTATGTCGGAGGCAATTTCCCGTTTGCAGAAAAAGCTGCGAAAAGAATATTGTCCCTTCCTATGTTCCCGGAAATAAAAAAGGGAGAAATAGATTATGTTTGTGAAAAAATTTCTGATTTTTCCAAAAAACAGCAAAAATAACAAGTTTTTTAAGACTTCTATAATTCCGGAGAATAATGAATAAAAATTGTGAAAGCAATTTTATCCAGCGCGTCATTAAAGGGGGTAAAATATTTGAAAATGATAAGGGTAGAATTGCTAATTACGAATTACCTGAAAAGATAAACTGGATTGGACTTATCAGTTCAAAAAAAGGAACTGCGCGCGCAAATCACTATCATCCGATACAGGAACAGAAAACACTGCTTATTTCAGGCAGTTATGTAAGCGTTTTCAAGGACCTTGGCAAAGAAGGTAGCACAATAGAAACCTGTCTTATAGAAGCCGGCGACCTTGAAATAATACGCCCGAATGTTGCACACACCATGGTGTTTTTGGAAGATTCCATTCTTATCAATCTCGTAAACGGCGAAAGGGAGCATGAAAATTTCGGCAAGCACACCATACCCTACGAACTGGTCAATCAGGCAAATATCAAAGAATATTTGCGAAATAAATCTAAATAAAATGTCATTTTACAAAAGTAAAATAATTGATGAAGATATCGAAAGCATAGCTGGTGAAATAAAGGACATCGCACCTAAACTAAGCGGAAAAACACTGCTGATATCCGGCGGGGCAGGTTTTCTTGGAAAATATATCGTCTGGACTATAGAATATCTGAACAAAAATTTTCTGAAAGACCCGTGTAAGGTTATTGTTGTTGACAATTTTATAAGCAGCCTGAAAAATTCGCTTGCGCCCGATGAAAACATAAAAATAATACCGCATGATATTTCAAAACCCATAAAATTTGAAGAAAATATAGATTTTATTATTCACGCCGCAAGCATAGCTTCACCCATTTTTTATAATAAATATAGAATTGAAACAATAGATGCCGGAATTCTTGGAACAAAAAACCTTCTCGAGTTTGCAAAGGAAAAAAATACGCAAAGTTTTCTATTCTTCAGCTCAAGCGAAGTTTATGGCAATCCGGATCCGAATTTTATCCCTACGCGCGAGGACTACCTTGGAAATGTTTCCTGCATCGGCCCGCGCGCGTGCTATGATGAGCCAAAGCGCATGGGCGAAACTTTATGCATGACCTATGCAGAATTATTTAACCTACCTTTGAAAATTTTGAGGCCGTTTAATATATTCGGGCCGGGAATGAGACTTGACGATGGACGGGTTGTTCCAAATTTTGTAGTCGCAGCCCTGAAAGGTGAAAAAATACCGTTACACGGTGATGGAAGAAACACACGCACTTTTTGTTACATCTCAAATGCGATAGCTGGCTTTTTCCAAATACTGTTATCAAATCACAACCTGCAGGTTTTCAACATAGGCTCTGATGAACAGGAAATACAAATGAAGCATCTCGCGGAACTTATTTTGGGCTTGGTCGGAAATGAAAGTGCAAAATTACACCGTATAGAAGTCAAGGAAGGCGTTTACGGACTAAAAACAAATCCGGACAGGAGATGCCCCGACTTGACAAAAATCAGGATGACAATCGGATACAACCCGAAAGTCAATCTGGTTAGCGGGCTCAAGAGATTTATTTCGTGGGTTAGAGAGGAGCTTGACTCTGAAAAAAATGCATATGGCGTGCAGATAAAATGCAGGTCATGCGGGAATGAGAATTTAAAAAAGATATTATCTTTGGGCAGACTTCCCCTGGCTAATAACCTGCTGTCAAAAAAAGATCTTGGCAATGAGGAGGAGCAGTTCCCATTGGAAATAAACTATTGCGATGAGTGTCATTTATGCCAGTTGTCTTATGTTGTGCATCCCGAAAAGATGTTCAGGAATTATGTTTATGTCACATCCACAACAGACACCTTCAAGAAACATTTTGGAGATATGGCAGCTGAACTGGCTAACGAATTGCATCTGGATAAAAATTCACTTGCTGTTGATATCGGAAGCAATGACGGGCTTCTTTTAAAAAAATTCAGGGAAATGGGGATTAATGTCATAGGTGTTGAGCCCGCAGAAAATATATGCGAAATAGCAAGAAAAGACGGCATAGACACCATTTGCGATTTTTTCGGTGAAAATGCAATTAAAGACATCACAAGGGTTAAAGGCAGGGCGGATTTAATCACCGCAAACAATGTGTTTGCGCATATTTCTAATATAACATTGGTTGCGGATAATGTTAAAAAATTGCTTAAAGATGACGGCGTATTTGTCATAGAAGTCCAATATATTCTGGACACGTTGAAGGACCTGACATTTGACAACATATATCACGAGCATTTATCTTATTTCAGTATCTTGTCGCTTACAGATTTTTTCAGTAGGCAAAATATGGAAATATTCAAGGTAAAGCATGTTGATACGCATGGGGGCTCCATACGGGTATTTATACAGAAAAAGGGCAGCACACACAAAATAGACTCTTCTGTTCAAGAAGCAATTGAAGAGGAAAAAAAATTTGGCTTGGAAAAACAGGAAACGTATGAAAACTTTGCAAAAAAGGTTTATGATGCAAGGAATAATCTGCAGGAATTTTTCAGGAAACTAAAAGCTGAGAATAAAATAATTGCCGGCTACGGCGCTCCGGCAAAGGCAACAACCCTGCTGAATTTTTGCGGCATAAATTCCAAGAACATAAGTTATATTGTTGATGATAACCCGCTCAAACAAGGCTTTGTCGTTCCAGGCGTTAGAATACCTATTTTTGATAAAAGTCAGCTGAACAGCAATCCGCCGGATTATCTCATGATCTTAGCGTGGAATTTTGCTGACGAAATAATAAGAAAGAACGAATCTTACAAGCAAAACATGAAGTTTGTAATTCCCATGCCTGAACTAAAGATTGTATAATTTGCACCGCTACAGCCTTATCAGCGGCGATATTGTTACTTCAATAACACCTGCTATCAATAAAAGCAGTGCAGCCAGCCCGAACAGCCCGATGCTGTGCTTCACCGTCTGCTGGAACAGTTCTGAATCATATTCGTGCCTGACAATTGCTACGGATATTAGAGCGCCTGCAAGAGCTCCCACAAAATATGCCAGAATCTCGGGAACCCCGTGAATCAAATATCTCATCAAACCAACTGAAATCGCGGAAGAATATCCTGCAACCGCACCAAGCCCTGTCGCTTCCGTAAAACTGCTGATTCCTTTCCTGATGCTGTCACCCATTGCAACACCTATCACTGATGAATTCCATGCTATCACAAAAATCGCGCCTGCCCCGTAAATAAACGAAAACAGGATTGAAAATGCAAGCACCTTGAAATTATTCAGCAGAATCCTGCCGAAATAATGCTGCATGGCAACATGCCCTGCTATATTCAGGTTTATCTCCTTGATTGTGTTTAACTGCAGATAAAAGAGATTCACAATCATATCTTTTGGAAGGATAACATACCATAAGGTGATTGCCAGCGTCAGTCCGAGAAAAAGCATTGCGAAAAACGCCAGTACTGTTTTTGAGCCGTCGGGGCCGTTTCCGTGCAGAAATGAAAAAATAACATCCCTCAGGTAATGCTTATCCGTTTCACATTTCTGCTTCTCAAAATCTATTACGTTCAAAAGCAGCGGCATACACGCAATTGTTGTAAGAAAAACTGCAACAATTGCCGCATTTGCAGGAAAAATCCACAGCGCAAGAAAAATTGCAAGTGTTGAATAAAGAAATGCGATAGGGAGAACGCTGATGGGCCTTCTCTCCGCTAAACGCACTGGAATCAAATCTTCAAGTACCATTATGGCCAATTAAAGAGATTATTTAGCATATAAAAAACTACTGACTTTTTATTACTAGTGCAATCTCTATGTATTCAGCTTTGCAGAGCGTTTTTCCTAACAGAGTTGCTTGTGCTGGCTCTGAATCATAGACTTTCAACCAGTCAGTCATTAATATTTTTGAACAAACAACAAATAATTACTTCAATAGCGCTTCAATTATCTTTGCATAGGCAGGTCTTGTGACAAAAACACCTATTGAAACTCCTATTATTGTGACAATTGCAAAACCTCTTAGCATGCCTGCTCCAACCCATAGCAGCGGTATCATTGCTGCAACAACAGTTGAAAACGAGCCCATTATAATAAAAAATGCGTTTTTGAAATGTGCCTTCCAGTTCCCTGCCTGTACTTTCATTCCGGTGATTACTTCGTCTGTTATGACAAGCTGTGCATCAATTCCGGTTCCAACAGTTGCAAGTATTCCCGCAATCGCAGCCAAGTCTATATTCTGTTTTATCAGAGCTGCAATTCCAAAGATTATGAAAATTTCCGCAAGCCCTGTCATCATTATCGGCAGTGCAATTTTCAGTTTTCTGTATCTTATATAAACAACAACGCCGACTGCTGCAATTGCTGCACCCAGCGCCAGGATTGCAGACTGCAGAAATGCCTGCCCCAGTAATGGGGAAACAGCATCAATTTTTGCGATTGTTAATTTCACGGGCAGAGAGCCTGTAATCAGGATTGTCTGCATTTCCTTCATCTTGGTGATAGCATCATTAAACGCAGACTCCCTGCTGGTTCCCCTGCCGGAGCCCTCTATTGAGAAAGTTGTTGCAACCTGCCCCTTCAGGTTTGATGAAATATAAAGTGAGTCAACAAGATTATCATCAAGATACATATCCAGCTTCTTTTCCAGATAGACTTCACTGCCAACATTTATTGTTGACATATTTGCAGTGATAGCTGCGTGCTTCTGCGCTGATTCCGTTGACACTGTAACAGAAAACTGGAATCTGCAAATCCAGCTGCCGTCATCTGCCTGGTCGCAGGTTCTCACTCCTGCGCCCTCCTGTGCTGACCTTCCCACTGCCTTTATGTCAACACCACCCACAAAAACAGTCTCGCTTCCGATTTTAGCTTCAAACTTTCCCTGTTTTGAAATCAGGTTCATTGCCTCATCCTGTGTTGCGCCTGCGAGCTCAACAAGTATGAAAGAATTCCCTTCCAAATCATTTACCTGCCGGATATTCATATCAGTCAGGCCGAATGTATTAAGTCTGGCTTTGGTTATTTCAACAACATCCGACATCTGCTGTGCACTCAGCTGTTCTGCAGGCTTCAGCAAAATCCTGACTCCTCCAACCAAATCCAGCCCCTGCTTAAGATTTGACGTAGGCAGTTCCTTTACGGAAATCCCTGTGAATGTCTGGTTATCTTTCAGCTCAATTTGGAATGAATATGTCTGCTTGTTTGTTTGATATTGTGCAATTGCCCCGCTCTGAAGATTGGAAACTATCTGGCTGTAATCCTGTATATTTGTTATTTTTTCGCCGTTTATTGTTTTTATTATCTCCCCTGCCTGCACGCCATTGGTTTCGGCACTGCTGTTTAATGCGACACTTGTTATTGCAACGCCCTCTGACTTTAATCTGGGATTAATTGCAAAAAAAGAACCGACCAAGAATAAAATCAAAAGGATAACCCTCCAGTTTGTCAGCACATCTTTTAGTTTGCTCATTTCAATTTTGCCTCTCTGTGCTCAAGATACATTCTGAGGATTCCGACATTCTGAACCCACGTATTTACAATATCAAGCAGTAATCCTATAATCAAAATTGCCGCAATTTGTCTTAGCAGCGCCGCAGGCGTTACAATCCACATCACAGCCAATGCAATTATTGCTGTTGACTGCATTGTTAATCCTGTTTTAACAGAACTATAAACTCGGTCCAATACCGTACCTTCTGTTCTTTTCAAAACCCTTGCAGACAGCAGGATATCAGAATCAACAGAATAACCTATTAGCATCAGCAGTGCTGCAACACCCGCTGTTGACAGTTTGATTCCTGCAAGATTCATTATTGCCAAAGTGCCCATTAAATCTGAAAATCCGCACAAAATAACTGCGAGTGATGGTATTGGCAGCCTGAAGTAAAGAAATACAACAATTGACATAAACAAAAACGCTATGCCTATGGTTTTGATTGTGCTTCTGAAGAATGATTCTCCCAAAGCGCTGGAACTTTCTTCAACGGTATACTCCTTTTCCCCCAGAACAAGCCCTGTCGCCTTTTCAATTGCAGGGATTGCTTCTGAAGAATCTGATAATTTTTCAATCTCAATAGAATACCCTATGTTTTCGCCGGATACAGTTCTCAGCCCTCTGACATTAACGCTGACACCCAGCTCTGATTCCAGGCTTTTCGCCAGTTCCATGGGTTCAAATGTCTTGTCCGTGCTTATTGTTATCAGCAAACCGCCTTTCAGGCTCACATCTTTTTTGATGAATTCGCCTGTTGTAAGCTTTGAATAAATAAGAACACCGCCAAATGTCATCAGCAAAATCAGCGTTATTGCGGTAAGTACCTTGTATTTTTCCTCATAAACTTTCCTTACACCAGTAAACATAACTGAAGCCAATTATAATAAGTTTTAAAACTTACCCTTTGCTGTCTTGCATATGAAAAACATTCTTGATTTCCTGAAGGGAGCAAGACGCGGCCCTGCAGTAATACTGGGCAAGGACTTTGGCTCTATTGCTGCAAACACAGGGCTTGGTGCAGGCTGGAAAGTTGTTGATGCAGGCACAGGCAGCGGATGGCTCGCATTAAGGCTTGCAAATTCAGTTGGCTCCGGTGTTGTTACCACATATGAAAAAAGGCCGGAATTTGCAAAAATTGCAAAGGAAAATTTTGAAAAATCCGGATTTAAAAATATCAGGCTAAGGCAGAAAGACATTTACAAAGGCATTTCTGAAAAAAAGGTTGATTTAGTTACAATTGACCTGCAGGAGCCGTGGCGCGTTGTCAAATCAGCAGCGAACGCACTCTCAGCAGGTGGCTTCTTTGTAGCGTATTGTCCGCAGATAACACAGGTCATTCAACTGGTAAAGGAACTGAAAAAAGCAAAATTCCACATTACCAAGATTTCAGAAACAATTGAAAGGGACTGGATTGTTGAAGATAAGATTTCCCGTCCGGAACATCACATGCTGGGGCATACTGCATTCCTTGTGTTCGCAAGAAAAATCACAGCAGGCGGAAAATAGTCTCTAACTCCCTTTTAGCTTCATCCACTTTACCTGCGCCAAGAAAAAATCCTGTCTGATGGAAAATTCTTGCAGTTGCATTAACTCTCTGCATCGCATTCTTCAGCATCTTTTCCTCAACTTTTAAATTATTAATTTGTGAAAAATTCTTCATTCTCCCTAAAAAACGTATTTCCCTGTCTGTTGAAATTTCCAGATTCTGCAGCTGCTCATGGACTCTGTAAGATACCCCTTCATTTAACAATTCAAATGTTTCTTTCAGAAGTGTGCGCATATGCCTGTCAAACTCCAGAAACCATTCAAGCATTTTCTGGTCTTCCGCATCCAAAGCAGGCTTAAACCTCGCATCATTCTTCAGGAAAGTGAGCTCTGCAATAATCCCCATGTATGAAATCCTGATTGCTGGATATAAAATGATTTTGATGGGCAAGGGTTTAAAATCCGCATTTTTGATTTTCTTTCGGGGTCGTAGTCTAGTTTGGTAGGACTCGCGGTTCGGGCACACTCCCTTTTCTCTCGCGAGAGAAAAGGTTCCGTGGCATCCCAAAAGAGAGGCGTAAGATCTCCGATCTTACAAACTTGGATGCCAACAGTGTAGAAAAACTGCGCAACCCCAGTTCAAATCTGGGCGATCCCATTGAAAGAAAGATTAATAATAGACTATTTTCTAATTTCTGCGGGGTATATGGTCTTTGATTTTGTTGTGCTGGGGGCAACAGGTATACAGGGGAGAATCGCATCCCGGGATTTGCTTGAAAATGACCATTCTGTTCTTTTGTGCGGCAGGGATGAAAAAAAGATAGATTTGCTTCTGGAAAAATACAGAAAAGCGGAATTTGAATATGTTGACCTACGCGACATGAAAAATACTGCGGATGTAATTAAAAAATCCGGTGCAAAAGTTGTCCTTAACTGCGCGGAAGGCGACTGGGATATGAATGCCATGAAAGCCTGCATTAAAGCAGACGCCCATTATCTGGACCTTGGTTCTGATATTCCCATGACAAGGGACCAGTTCAAACTGGATCCTGTTTTAAAAAAGAAAAAACTTATTTCCATTACAGGATGCGGCTCAACCCCCGGCGTAAATAATGTAATGCTAAGGCATGCGGTGGGCAAACTTGACAAAGTCCATTGCGTTGATGCGGGCTTCGCGTGGGATTCAAACATGAAGACTTTTGTTGTCCCATTTTCAATACAAAGCATTGTTGAGGAATTTACAGACATAGCAACAATAATGCACAACAAGAAATTCCTGAAAGTCACTCCAAGGGAATATTTCATGGAGCATAATTTCAGGGAAATCGGCAGGGAAAAATCATTCTACACAAGACATCCTGAAGTATACACATTCTGCAGGTTCCTGAAGAAAAAAAATGTCTGCGACATAAAATTTTTCGCAAGCTTCCCCAAGCATTCATATGACACTATAATGACTCTGATAAAATTGGGCTTTAGTTCAAAAGAGCCTGTGATGGTTGACGGAAAGGAAGTAGTCCCTGTCCGCTTCCTGACCGAGTTTTTGAAAAGGCTGGAAATCCCGAAAGGATATACGGAAAAGGAAAATCTCTGGATTCGGGTTCATGGCCGCAAGGATGGAAAGAAAAAATCAATATACATGAACTGCGTTGTGCCAACTCTTAAAGGCTGGGAAGACTCTACTTGCAACATTGACACAGGCATGCCCGCTTCAATAATGGCGCAGATGGTGAAAGAGGGTTTTGTTAAGGAGCATGGCTCTTTCAGTCCGGAATTTGTTATTCCGCCGAAACCTTTCTTTGAAGAACTTGCAAGAAGAAAGATGTCTGTTTATGAAAACGGCAGGAAAATTAACTGATTTTTAATGTTTTAGAGCCTACGTAGGTCTATTTTAGGGGTTTATAAATGCCAAAAGCTTTATATAGTTGCTATATAGAAATACCTATATGGCAACTAAATGGAAATCCTTGTTATTCGGAATGGTGCTCGGCATAGCCCTTTTCGGAAGTCTTTTTTTTAATATAGTGGCTCATGAAACAGGACACTGGATTGCAGCCGAAGCATTTAATCTGGACCCAAAAATACACTTATTTGAACCGTTTACAGGCGGTAAATCCAGCCTATTTACTCCCAACTTTTTTACAACTTATAATTCCGCAGCCCCTGAATCCGCTGATGCAGGAATAGCATTCGCGGGGCCTCTTGTAAATCTGATTATAACAATTGGTTTGACTGCCGCATATTTTGCAATCCCAAAGGAAAAAAGAACATTTAAGCTTGCATTGCTTTTCATAGTACTGATAGTTCCATCGTTAATCTCATTTATAGCGAATATGCTTCCGCTGCCTGCAACAGATGGCAGCCTTATCTGGAACTTTTTGAAATAATAATGGCATGCGGTGAACCGCTGGACAGGCAAGTTTAAAAAATCATTTTTATTTATGCAAACATGGCAATAAGCAAAGGAGAATTTGTTGCAGTTGAATTTGAAGGCAGTATCAAGATAGATGGTCATGTTTTTGACAAGACTGACAAGCCTAAAACAATCTGTATTGGTGCGGGCTGGCTTCTGGAAGGCATTGACTCTGCGCTTATGGAAAAAAACATTGGTGACGAATTTGAACTGGACCTTGCTCCTGAGAAAGCATTCGGGCAGCGCAATCCGTCAATGATGAAGCTTACTTCAACAAACAAATTCAGGGATTTTAAGCCAATAGCGGGAATTCAGGTTAATGTTGACGGCGTTCTTGCAACAGTAAAATCTGTTTCAGGAGGCAGAGTGGTTCTTGATTTCAATCATCCTCTTGCTGGCAAGGCATTACATTACAAAATAAAGATTATAAAAAAAATTGAGGATTTAAAAGAAAAAATCAAGGCAGTTGTTGATATTTTACTGCCGGATGTTGACATCGTAGTCGTTGAAAAATCAGTCACAATAAAGATGAAAACAAAACTTCCGGATGCTTTAAACAATAACATGAAAAAAGAAATAGAAAAATTCGTGCCTGAAGTAAAAGATTTTGAGTTTAAGTTTGATGTTCTGGAAAAAAAGGAAGAAGAGAAAACTAACTGATTAGGTAATCAAACCATTTAGTCAAGAGGTTTTGATAATTTTGCACTCACTTCATCAACCTTGGCTTTTGTCTGCTGGAGCATTGCATTCCAGCCGTCAATAATTTCTGCTTCCTTGCCTTTGATTGCTGCAATTGCATTAAGTGTTGATTTTAACTCTGCCAACTTATCTTCCATTGACGCCACTGTTGTCATTACATCCTTATACTTATCAATTCTTACAAAAACTGTTGCTCCGGGAGATACCTGCAAATGCGGCTGCATCTGAGGCATTTGAGGAAGTGTAAAGTCAGGCCTAGGCTGTTCCTGAGGCTGAAACTCGGGCACCCTCATTCTTGGAGATCTTGGCATAATAGGTTCTGATGTTGCAAATTCCTCTTCGTCTAGCGGAGGCAGCGGGGGCAGGGGCGGCAAATCCGGCAATTCCTCTGATTCCGGAATTGGTGGTAATTCGTCCTCGTCCTTCTTTTTCCTGAAAAGAGCCATTATGCTATTTACTTGATTAAATGAATTTTTATATATTGTTCACTTCTTGCAAGTAATATGCGCAAACTATGTGCGTTTTTAGCCGTACCACTCCTCCTATTTGCTTTTTCCGGAGCAAATGCTGTTCTTATTGATGAGATTATGTACGATGCCGAAGATGCTGATACAGGGCATGAGTGGCTTGAAATCTACAACAATGATAGCATTCCGATAAATTTGACGGGTTGGAAATTATTTGAAGATGGCACAAATCACGGCTTAGCTTTGAATAACGGCGCATGGATTTTATCTGCGGGGGAATTTGCTGTAATTGCTGAAAATCCGGATACATTTCGGACAGATTTTCCAAATTTTAACAGCACATTGTTTGACAGCACATTCGTATTGTCAAACTCCGGCGAATATCTTGTCCTGAAAAATTCATCTCTTTATGTTTTTGAAAATATAACATACAATCCAAGCTGGGGTGCTGATGGAGATGGAAAATCATTACAGCGAACAAATTCAGGCACATGGTGCAGTGCAGCTCCGACACCAAGTTATGAAAATACCTGCGATGCGCCGCCAGATGAACCGCAGACAACATCAGATTCCTGCGACTTGCAGTTGAAAATAAACGCTTCCCCTATTTACAACGCAGGCGGAGATATCAATTACAAACTTGTGATTGAAGACATAAAATGTTCAAACGTTCTGCATCACTACTCGATTTCCTATGAAATTGAAGACTTATTCGGAAATCATCTCAGTTCCCCGCGCACTTCAGATTATGATATAAATTGCAGGGATACAAGTTCACATAATAAACAAGCAGATGAAATCTGCGGAATTTCTGCTTATAAAATCAAGGCACGCCTGATGGATTCTGGCTGTGATGATTTAAATACGGATAACGACAGGGATGAATTTATTTTTGTTGTGAAAGGGAAAAATCCTGCAGATTGCACTGCATTCCAAAACAGTGAACTATTTCCTTCAAAAACTTCAAATAAATATTCCGGAGAAATAATCAGCTTCTACACCCTTGCAAAAAATCTTTACGCCGGCAGGGAAATAAACCTGTTCGCAAGCATAGAAAATTCTGCAAATTTCAGCCGGAGTTTTGGGTTGGTTCTGGAGGACATGAAAAAAACAATTGAAATTCCTCCAAAATCATCGCAAAAAACCAATTTTTCCGTAACCCTGCCTGCAGTTGATGCAAATTTCACCCTGCAGTTATTTCAGGGAAATAACCTGCTGGACGAAAAATCATTATTCATTGAGCTGGAAAATGCACCGCAGGTTGGTGAATCATATAACAAAACTGCCCCTGCAGGGACGGCTGTCTGGGCATCTGAAAAAATCTCTTCCCTTAATCTGGCTATGGTTTTTTTGATTGCTGTGCTGCTGGTATTTGTTTTTACACTTCTGGCATCAAAAACCAAACAGAATGATTTAAATTAGTACTCCTGGTGTGTTTTTTAATGGAAAAGTCTGAAAAATCATGGTTTAAAACGCGCTTTATTCTGGAAATAGTGGGATTTCCCGAGGAGCATATTAACGACACCCTTAAGCTGATATCCGGAAAATTTGGGGAAGGCGTTAAGGAAATCCGGGTAAACAAAAAAACAATCAGGGACGCAAAAAAAATATCCATTGACTCAAAAAAACCCATTGAAGAATCCAAATTTTTTGCTGGTTTCATTGAGATTGAAGCAGATGTCGCGAATCTGGTGACACTTACCGGAATTATATTTGACTGGATGCCTGCTTCAATTGAAATTATGTCGCCGGACTCTGTAATCGAAGACAAAGTCCATGCAAATGAACTGCTTAACGATTTATGCGGAAGACTGCACCAGTATGACCAGATTACCAAGATGCTGAAAGCGCAGAACGCCATACTCAGCAAGGAATTAAAACTGCATAAACCGTCTAACGACTCCGGCAGCCCTGCCTCGCTTGATAAAATCGCGCCGGATGATAAAACCGGCGAGTAACAAAAACTGCATTAGCAGTTTTTGGGATGGAAAAATGCCTAGCATTTTTTCATAAAGCAACTCTTATTAATCTTTATTCTTATTTACTGCAGGAGGTATAATAGCATGGCTACGATTAAAGATAATTTTACACAAATGAAAAATATGTCCGAATTGATGGTTGACTTGGCATATTCTGCTGTTTTTTTGCGCGATAAAAAACTGGCGGAACAGGTACTTGTCAAATACAAGGATATGGAACAGCTGGAAGAAAATACGCTGAAACTATTTTTCAGGATAAAAATTCCGGAAGAAGAAATGGTTAAGCTGGTCGGACTTATGAGTTCCATAATGGAAATCGCTAATGCGGCAAGAAAAATAGCGGATTTGTCGGACACAAAACACTACCCGCCCATTCTACATGACATCCTGAAAGATCATAGAATAAAATCTGTAAAGTAAAATGCCGTCAAAAGATTTCAAGGAAATTTTCATTGCCGAATTAATTTCAATCACAGGCGGATTAATCGCGGGTGCAACAATTGCATTCTATGTTGATGAACTGCTGATTATTCCCGGATTATTTATTCTTATTCCCGGATTCCTTGAAATGAGAAATGCCCTTGCAGGCTCTCTGACCGGGCGCCTGGGCACTGCACTGCATCTCGGCTCAACAGAACCAAAAGTTAAGGGCAATAAATTTGCAATGCAGAACATTACCGCTTCTTTTATTCTCAGCATTATTGTTGCACTTGTTTTGGCTACAGTTGCTTACACCGCAACATACATATTTTTTAAGGAAAGTTCCTTGGATCTCTTTGTAATCGCCTTACTTGCCGCATTAATTTCCAATTTTATTGAAAACGCAATTTCCTTGTATACAACATTCTGGCTTTTCAGAAAAGGTTATGACCCAGATAACATAATGGGCCCGTATATCACAACAACCGGTGACATAATCAGTGTCTTAAGTTTGGTCGTTTCCGTGGCGGTGGTGTTATGGGTTTAGTCCGGAAGATTGTAACTGAAAGCATAAAAGTAGTGATTTTGGCATCAGTGCTCAGCACTATCGGCGGAATTGGCGTCGAGTCGCTGAAAGTAAAAATCGCCTTATTTGTTCCTATGATTGTCATGCTCCCTGCGCTTAATGACATGATTGGTGATTTCGGCACAATTATTTCATCAAAATTCACAACTCTTCTTTATCTTGGAAAAATTGAAAGCAAATGGTGGAATTCAAAAGAGCTAGGTGAGTTGTTTAAGATAATTGCATATATTTCAATAATTTCTGCGGTTTATCTGGGTGTGGCATCCACTATAATAGCTTATTTCAAGGGTTTCGCATTTGACTGGATAATTTCCCTTAAAGTCCTTACTGTTGCATTAATGGCAACTGCCTTTCTGGTAATGATTATTTTTGGTGTTGCAATTGCTGGCGGTTTGATGGTTTACAAAAGAGGCACGGACCCGGACAATTTCCTTGCACCGATAACAACATCAATCGCTGATTTAGGAAGCATGATTCTTTTTTCATTAATGATTCGTTTCTTATTTTAGGTATCAGTATTTCTTCCGTGCAACCACATAAATTTCTGCAGAGCTGCGCTGTGAAGCCTTTGGTTTTACTGTATAAACTTCATTAAAACATTTCTTCGCTTCCTTCAGAAATTTCTGAAAATCTGAACTTTGGAAGGATTTGCATACAAAATTCCCGCCTTTTTTCAGGATTTCCTTTGCCAGCTCCAGAACTGCAAAGTTCAAATCCGCTGCTTTTCCCGTATCCAGCATCTTAACCCCTGAAAACTCCGGCGCGGCATCAGAAATAACAACATCTGCGCTGTGTGCAATATCCTTTATTTTTTCAATTGTTGATTCTTTTGTCAAATCCCCCTGAACAAATCTGAAATTTTCTGTAATCGGTGCAACTGGAAGAATATCAACTCCTATAACAAGTCCATTAGTGCCTGTAAATTCAAGTGCAACCTGAGACCAGCTTCCCGGCGCGGCACCGCAGTCAACAACAACATTTCCTTTTTTTATAATATGAAATTTTTCCTGAAGTTCAATTAATTTGTATGCGGAACGAGCCCTATAATCTTCAGATTTCGCTTTCCTGTAAAAAACATCTAACTTGCGCTTTTCGACATAGTTCTTCATATTTTCAGTTCACGTTTGACAATAGTAACCAAGTCATTAAAAACTATATCCATCGGCTGATTTGCATTCAGGGGGTGCCACCCTTTATCTAGGCCCAGTTTATCATAAATCTCCTTGCAGACTATGTCCGTCAGATGCGGGTTATTTTCATGAATGTGCCTTTTCTCTATTCCTGTCTTGAAACGTTTGCCACGGAACAAAATAGCCAAGTCTTCATCCAGAAGAATACTGTTGATTTTTTCAAAAAATACCGGGTCTTTCCCTTTTGCCAGTCCCCACGCAATGCCTGTGCCCTTATAGTCTTCTGCAACAACGGTTGCACCTGAATTTAATTTTCCAATCAAAAACGGTTGATATTGCAGTCTGTTGACAACAAACCATAATTGTAACTCTTTTTCGGAAATTGTCTGCCCTTTTTCTCCCCTGAGCTGTTCATTTATTATTGGCCCTGAAGGCTTAAGATTGTAAATAGGGTATTTCAGATATTTTGCGTTGTAATTATTTTCTCTGAACCAGTGCACAAGCTTTTTTGCCTGCACTGTCTTTCCCAGATTATTTATACCATACAAAGTTATGAAATATCCTCTTTGTACCATAACAGTTTACAAAAAGAAAGTTTTAATTATGTTTCTTTTAAGGCTGAAACATGAAAGCAGTGATTCCGGTTGCTGGACTGGGCAAAAGATTTTATCCCTGGACTCTGCAGAATTCAAAGGAGCTTATTCCCGTGCCAGATCCGAAAAATCCGGAAAATATTGTTTCTGTAGTTGACCTCGTAGTGAGAGAGGCATATGAAGCAGGCTGCAATGATATACTTCTGATTACTGCACTTGGCAAGTCCGGAATAAAAGACCATCTGACAAGACAGCAATTAGTGGGCAACATACCAAAGAATGTCAGACTTCACTATACGGACCAGTATGGTGCAAAGGGTCTTGGCGATGCCATATCCTGTGCGAAAAGTTTTGTAGGCTATGAAGATTTTGTTGTTCTGCTGGGGGATGATTTTTATGATACCAGCCCCCTGAAGGAAATGATTGAGATATACAATTCAACAAAACTCTCTGAAAAACTGGGTGCTTTGATTGCAATCCAAAAAACTCAGAAAGAACTGCTGAAAAGGTATGGTGTTGTTAAAATAAAAAGCAATTCAGAAAATATAATAATAATTGACGGCATAATAGAAAAACCGGAAGAACCGCCATCAGATTATATTGTTCCCGGCAGGTATATCCTTTCAAACAAGATTTTTTTTGAATTGGAAAATCTTCAGCCGGGAAAAAATAATGAAATACAGCTTACGGATGCCATACAAAAACTTATTGAAAAAGATTACAAAGTCCGCGGCGTTGAAGTAAAAGGTAAAAGATATGACGCGGGCGAGCCTGCCGGATGGCTGCAGGTCATTGAAGATTTGAAAAACTGCCAAAAAAAATAACAAAACTTGCAAGCAGCAAGTTTTGGAATGGAAAAATGCGATTTGCAGCATTTTTTCATAAAACCAGCAGAATAATTGCAATAGGGACAAAAATCGTCGCTAAATTTAAAAACCTAATGTTTACTAAAGTGAACATATGTTAACAAGTGGTGCTGTCGGGAAAATGAAAGGTTCAAAAATTTTTTTGCGCGACAAGCCCATTGAACTTCTGCTGTGTTTGACACGCGGAAATCTCAAGGAAAAATATCCATCCATGCTCGCTAAGGATTCAAGGTGCACCTATTCGCACACCGTGCATTTATTGCAACGAATGGAAAAGTCCGAACTGGTGTCATTTGAAAAACAAGGGCGCTTGAAACTAGTGACTTTGACGAAAAAAGGCGAAGAAATCGCAGATTTGTTCGATTCTTTAGCGAAAACGCTTGGAAAGTGATCAGGAGGTAAAATGGTAAAAGATGAAGCAAAAACTGTTGAAGGATACTGCGTAAAGTGCAAGGCAAAAAGAATGATTAAAGATCCTAAAAACACAAAGATACATGGAAAAGCAGGTGAAAGACCAGCAGTAAAAGGCACTTGCCCCGTATGTGGAACAGGAATGTTCAGAATCGGTGCAACTGTTTAATTAATAATGCTAAGCACCACACATTTACTTTTTTCTCTTCTTTTTGGTTCTTTTTTATTTGATTATATCCATCCAATCTCTCTGCTGGGAAAAATCATATTCGCTGCTTTTTTGCTGGCAGGGACATTTATTCCGGACCTGGATTCAAAGCTGCCATTCTTCAGGCATCGAGGGGTTTTTCATACAATCTGGCCTGTAGCATTGGTATTAATCGCTAGTCTCCTGCTGCAGAAACTGCAGTTCATGCTTCTGCCGTTTGCACTTGGCTATGGAAGCCACCTGCTGGCAGATATGGTAACTTCCTTCGGGGTTGCGCCTATTTTCCCAATCAGCAAACATAAAATCAAAGGGCCTGTGAAAACAGGTTCATTTTTAGAATTAGTACTTGCCTCTGTTGTTCTTGCAGTCTTATTTATCAGAGGCATCTAGTTTTTCGGCATATTGCTTTACCCTTTCAAGAGCAGGCCTTACCAAATATTCTGTAACAAAAGAGTCAATAACCGGCTTTATTGAACCGAATTCTACAATCCTGTAGCCTTCCGGAAGCTTTTCAACTAATTTCAATTCCCTCAGCCTGCGTAACTGCCTCCTTACATTCGGGGCTGATGCACCCGGCTTGCCCTTCAGCTGGTTTATGAAGTGCTCAACTTCCATTGGCCTCTTGTCTTTTCTGGCCATTAATAAAGCATGGAAAATATCAACAATCACATCTCTGCTTTCTCCGGGCTGCAACATGCCCACTGACAGCAAAAATTTCTTTGTTAACTCACGCCCCTGCAAACCGGATGGTTCTTCATATTTCCTTAAGGTAATTTCCTGCAGTGGCAGATCTTTCAGAGCACGTTTTGACATTTTAATCATCATTTATTTTGGACGTATTTAATTTTTTCAGCCAGGAATTTTTCAGCATGGCTTTTACAAACCTGTTTCTTTCATTAGTATACTCTATTTCCTCCTCAACTAGACCCATCTTGTCCCATAAAATTCCGGCAAAAAATATAGTGAAAATTGCAACTAAACTGGCAAGAAAAATCTGCCCTGTTGTGAAAGATACACCATAAACCTTCATCAGCGTAAAAATAGACAGTATGAAAGATATGGGTGCAATTACTCGGTTCATCTGCTCTTTTCCGTAATCAAATCTTTTTAATTGCGTAACTAGAAACTTGCGGTTTGCAGATTTTTTTGACATGTAATTATCTTTCCCTTTTTGTCTTTATATAATTTGTGAAACTAACGATTTGAATTGTCGTCAGTACGGCTCTTTTTTCAGTTTCAATTTGTAACCAATAAAATTTGTCGCCCAGTGAATTGCAGGCGTAATTAAAAGCAGGATTACAAGGTATTTCCAGTTGAACGGAACCAGAATTAATGAAAACAGGAAAGCCCCGAGAATGAAATCAATCTGGTCAAATGGGAACCATGACTTTCCCCTTTGAAATCCCATTCTTCTTTTGAAAAAACTCTTGACTAAATCTCCGGTTAACGCTCCGAATCCTAATAAAAATGCCAGTTGAATGTTCATTGGCAGGAAGCCTGTCAGGTGATAGCTTGTTTGGGCAATGCTCTGGAGCCAGCCAACCAGAACAGCAACAGCAATTCCGAAGAAAAAACCGTTCCAAGTCTTTCCATCCCCAAAAATCCTTTTTCCATCCTTCAATTTTTTTCCAAAGTCAATGGGATAATTATATTTTCCGAATAATCTGTGCCCCAATACAGGTGAGGAATTTGCAAGATACGCGGGCAGTATAAACCAGACTGCCTGAACGATTAAAGCAGTTATGCCCATTACAAAGGTTTAAAAATGCAAGTTTAAAAACCTTTTAAAATGTTAGCTTACGTTTTGCTTGGCGTTGCACCAAACACAGAAGAAAAGGTGTATTCTAAACTGAAAAAAATTCCTGAGGTAAAACAAATAAATATTTTGTTCGGGAGCTGGGATATTGTAGCACAGGTTGAAGTCAAATCAGTCGCTGGACTGAATGAATTCATGCTTGAAAAAGTGCGCAAGGTTCCTGAAGTTAATTTAACAGCAACAATGATTGTTGCCAAATAAATCTTAAACTATTTTTCCTTTATATTTTCCTGATCTACAACTCGTCTATAAAAAATCAGGTTGAAAAGCAGTTTTGGCTTTGCAAAACTTTTCTTAATCAAATATAAAGGGTCCGTCAAAATCATTTTTTGGATTCTATGCCATTTGAAAACTTTCAGTTCGGTTTTTACTCTTGTCCACAGTTCCCTGAATTCATCATAATCTGCATCCAAAACCAGCGGATCATGCTCCCTGTAATATGAAAGGTCTCTCCAGTTCATATTTGTACTGACTTTTCCTCTTTTCTCGGCAATGTCCCATATGGGTGTTGCCGGCAGCGGAGTCATCACAAACGTCCAGACACTGTCAACATTTTTTTTGCGTGCCATCCATTTGATAATTGACAGCGTGTCTTCCATTTCCGCTATCGTCTCTGTTGGGCTTGCAAAAATAAAACTCCCTTCCATAAGAATACCATATTTCTCGCACAATTCAACTGCACTTTTTATGTAGCTGACGCTCATCGCATCACCTTTAAGCATTTTCAAAACCCTTTCATTTCCGCTGTCAAAACCAAAATTCATTTTTTTGACGCCTATTCGCTTGCATATTTTGCATAATTCTTCGTTCAGTACATTTGCCCTTGCGCTGACTATGAAGCCGACTTTTCCCATCAGCCCTTCTTTTTCCATCAGCTGCTCTATTTCCAGCATTCTTTCAACAGATATTACAAACAAATCATCCATTACGCGTATCTGCGTGACTCCGTATTTTTCAACCCAGTCTTTAATATCATGAACAATTCTTTCCGGAGAATTAAATCGCAGTTTGCTCCAGACTCTTGTGGTGGAGCAGTAAAGGCACCTGAAAGGACATCCCCTTGAAGTTATTATAAATCCCCTTTTGCCCAAACCAAATCCGCTGTTCATTTCCCTTATGAATTTCGGATTTACATATTTCAGATTCGGGGATGGTATTGAATCCAGAGGCATAATTGGCGGTCTTGGTTCAGTAATGCAGATTTTATTATTTTTATTGTAAACAAGCCCCTTGATTTTTGATAAATCCAGCTTATCTTTTTCCAGGGATTTTATAATCTCGAGCACTGTTTCCTCGCCTTCCCCTATAACGCCGAAATCAAAAACTTTCAGCGAAGGCGGCAGTGTTGTAATATGAGGCCCGCCTACTATCAGCATAATATTCGGAAATCTTTCCCTAATCTGCTGGGCAGTCTCCATTGCGAGCGCATAGTGCACTGTTTTCGAGGATATCCCGACTACTGTCGGATTTAATTCAGCAATGCGCGCAGGCACATCTTCAAAACATCTGTCTATGATTGTTGTATTGTTAAAACCGTTATTTTCAAGATAAGTCGCTATGGATATCAAGCCCATGGCTGGGTGCTCTTTATCCTCCTCTAAATTGATTAAAACTAATTTTACCTCTTTCATTTGATAAAGATTAACTTGCTTTTGGTTTTTCTGGTGTCTTGGCTTTTGTCACAAATCTTGGCATTTGTACCGGCGCCGGCAGTTTTAATTTATCTGCCAGTGAAATTGCATGCACATAGCCTATTTCCAAAGCCCTGTTCAGAACGGGCAGGATTAGCTTTTCATCTTCAATTTTTTTCTTGTCCTTCCATTCCTTTTCTATATCATCCAGTCTTTTCTTATCATCTATGTAGAAAATGGAACCTTCTGCCTCAATCTTGCTTCCGGTGTCCCCGTAAGCCGCAGAAAATACGAAATCAAAACTCAGCCCCTGCTTCTTGTCCCCGCCGACGAAAAAATCCTTTTTTACAACGTCCTTTATCTGGACATTATTCGCTATAGTCATCTGCTTTGTAATGCCCTTATTTACAGCTTCAATTTTGGTTACTTGTTCACCTATAATTGCTGGTACCATCTCAAAACTCGGAAAAATAAGTTATTTAAGAGTTTTGAACGCAATATTTAGTTAATACTGATGCTTTCTATTTTAACTTCAAGCCCGCTTTCTAAATGTAGCGCATATGGTTCGCCTAACAAATTGGAATGCATTGCTTTTTCATAGAGAAGATATTGTTCGCGTGTTATTGGAACTTCCACATTGACATACGTATATGGTTTATTATCGCTTACAGAAACTCCTAATTTCACGATTGCCAAATAACTTGGTTCTGACAAAGGCTGGCCTGAAAGGTTTTGCAGTTGCACATTTCCCGTTATTTTGAATTTGGGAAGTGCTCTCTCTAACTCCTTTATCTTTTCCCCTTTTTCCGAATTTTCTGTTTTTTCTACCATATGTAAATTTTAGCTGTTAATCTTAAAAAACTAGCGGGCCTGCGAGGATTTGAACCCCGGTTCCAAGCTTTTTGCCTTTGTCCGCAAGCTCATGTACTGTCCAAGCTATACTACAGGCCCACTGACTAAATTTTTAAACCATAATTTTAAAGCCTATGGATACAGCTAACCCGGTTAGCTGTCCCGCAAACCAAGGTTTGCGCTAGCCCCTTAGTCTAGTGGTCAAGGATACAAGCCTCTGGAGCTTGGGACGACGGTTCGAATCCGTCAGGGGCTATACACTATTTAACATGAAAAACACAATTCAGGATATCAGTTCATTAGGCGGAAATCCGATATATTTTGCAGTTGCATTCCTATTTTTGATTACAAAGCACTTCCGGGAGTTCTGGATTCTGACTATTGCATTCGTAATTGCATATCTGATAACAATGGCTATCCGATTTACATGGTGGCAGGAGCGCCCGGATAAGCAAAAATATCATGGTTTATGGGAAAAATTTGATTCCGGTTCTTTCCCTAGTTTGCATGCAGCAAGAGCCACGATGCTGGCAATATTTGTTTCCATATTTTACCAGAACATCTTCGTTTGGATCGCCTTTATCGCAGCTGTTGTTTTAGTATGCTGGGCCCGAGTTTATCTGAAAAGACACAGGCTTATTGATGTTATAATCGGTGCTTTGACGGGATTGATAATAGGTGTTATAGCACCACAAATTATAAATGCCCTTGGAATTTTCTAATTCCAAATATTCAGGAGGTAACATTATGCCTAAATTATTTGAAGAGCAGACAACCAAGGGTTTTGAGTTTATCTCTGCAATTGGAAAAATCATAGAACACAAGTGCATCAACTGCGGATTTACATTCAAGACAAACCAAACCGGTGCAAAACAAAAACTACTCTGTCCGCAGTGCGGAAATTGCTAATCAAATCTGCATTACAAAAGCCTGTGCATGCGGAACTTTCTTTGTTATCATTAATACGTTTGCGTCAGATATCAAACCTGCAGCTTTTCCGCAGGCAACTGCCTTGGTGCCGACGAGATTTGCAGATATTGCTTTTTTCAATAATTCAATGACTTCATGCTGGTCTGCTTCATCACCCTGATAAAATCTGGGATTTACAAAAAATTCTGTATCCTTGAATTTGAATTTCTTGCCAATAAGCTCTTTATCGGCAACCGCAACCATCGGCCCGTATTTTGAATCAAATATTTTTATGTACATTTTATTTACTCTTAACAAAGTCAAAGTATTTTCTTAAAGCTTTGTCTAATTTGTCTCTGTTTTTAGTTACGATTATGAAATGCAGATAATTTTTGCCAAATATGGTATGAACTTTGAAGCCTTTATCCTTAAACAAGGCATACTCGTCTATATGTTCATCATAATTAAATATTTTTACCTTATCGATTTCATAGTCATATTCATCTTCAAAAAACATTTGTTCTCCCATATTTAGTTCAGATAAAAATTTACAGAATATAATTTTGATATCCTTAAACCGTTTAACTTTGATATAATACGTATCGCCGTCGTTTATAATGGATGCTATTTTCCCTTTCATTTTTATTTCAGCGTTCTTACACTAGCTCGAGCTCCGCAGGCTTCGCAAATCAAAAACGTAGCTGCTGATTCTTTCAGCAAATGAGTATCTGGTTTTCCGCATTGCGAGCATAATACAAATTCTTTTGCATATTTTGCCATCTTATCCTGCAAAAATTCCGGCCTGAATCTTCCTACAAATACGTACTCGCCACCTTTCTGCTCGCCTGTTGTTGCTAACTCGCGTAACATGAATTTCAAAAGATGTTCAACAGGGCGTCTGAATGCTGACGCCAATTGAGGTAAATTTGCAACAACTGTCTTATTTCCAGATTGAACTGCCTTGATTTGAGGCATTTCAAATCTTGATTCCTCTTTTGTAACTGCCGGCAGCTCCTTGTAAGCCTTATCCAGCATTTGTTCATACGTGTAGTTGAAAGCCATGATTAGTATCCGAATATCTTTCCACCAAATGCAGCAAGATATGCAAAAAGAACTATCATTGCAATTACAAAGCCTATGACATATTCCGGCTTTAGCTGGAATTTGCTAGCTTCACCTTCTCCATAACGAACCAGTCCGCCTTCAGATGAAGGCAGTCTTATCTTATCTTCTGCCATGTTTATGGGGTATAATTTACATTTAAAAAGTATTCTGGACGACTACGAGGGGAATCTCTATGTATTTGGGCTTCGCAGAATTATTGTCCTTGGTAGTACAACATTATCGTCTTACCTACTACACTTACGAATTCTTCTGGGCAATACACATATGCAGGGCACTTATGTAAATGTTCACTTGTTAATTCTAATAAATTATCGCTCCATTGCCGGATTAGTTTTGCCTTATCAGAAAATACTTTTGTAAGATCCTTAAAAGTATAAGTTTCTCCTAAATTAAGCCCCAACAGCTTCGCTGCTAACCTGTCTGTTAAATATGATGCTACGTCTCTTTTACCAATACAATCATCATCCACTTTTTGCCTATACGTCTTATAGCACTCTGCACAAATAGCATCTGACTGGTTTTCAACAAGTTCTATCTTTTGTTCAGGATTTGCTATAATTTTTTCTAAAAATTCTCTTTTACCAAAAGGTATTAATTTGAAATAATGGTCTGCTAGTTCTTTCAGATGATGCGCTCTTAGTTTAATTGGTTCTGAAGTTCCCATTGTAAACGCGTTATTTCCGGATTTAAAAATATAATGTATGGAGACGCGCCATAAGCGGTCTTCTGTTGCAACGCATTACTTTCGCAATGAACGTTGTGCAGGCATTAGACTCAACGCCGAACAAGTTCGGCGAGCTTCCCTTACGGGAAGTGCGGCTCAAAGGCCTTGCTCCCATCCAGATTGAGATGTTTCATCCACAGCTGTGCTTCATGAATCAGCACAAATGGTGTATTTCTGTTCCCAATCAGCCCGATTAGAGGCTTTATGGACTTGCCATTGAAGGCAGAGAGGACCGACTTTCCTCAGTTCTTGCGAACCGAAGCCTGCTGTCTCGTCTCCATTAATACCTGTTAGTTTAGAATTTATAAGGGTTTTGATTTGTTTGCTGGAGAATACGGTTCATTATCGTCTTGTTTAATAAATCGTTGTTTTATCTCAGGATACAGAAATGGTATTATTAGAACTAATAAAAGCGGCACTAACACTTGTTTGAACCTATTTCTGTTTACATCCACGGCGGTCAGGTGTATTGTCTCACCAGGATTTAATGTTTTAGAAACAATATAATTTTCTGAATTGGATGTATAATCTATTGAATTTTCTATGCGATATTTTTTGGGAACTGCAATTTCAAATGTTATGCTGTTGGTAGTTTGCGATGGTATAAATTTAATATCTTTAAAATATTTTGAAGCATCAAATTCATAATCCCAGTAATATTCGCCCTCCCACGTATCATATGCAGTTCTTACTAAAAATGGCATCAAAGGTCCTTCATGAATTGGCTGGTTCCTCCAATCTTGTACCCAAATAAACAGCATACCATCCTCAAATAGTGGACTAACTATTACAAAGTCGGGTGAATTATTTCTTATGTAATCTGCCTGCGCTGTTTTGTTAAATGCTTGTAAAGGAAGATATGAAGGAACATCATACCAAAAATTAATTTCTTTCTTAAAATTTTTGAAATTTATATCTACGTTACCTATAGCAATTTCAAACGGATTCTTAATTGCGATTTTCAAACTATCAATAGGATATTTTTCATAAAATCCAGTAACAGAAATTGATTCTATATTTGTTTCAACTGTACTGTTGCCTGCAGTTGGTATGCTCATATAAATTTTTATTTTTTTAGAATCTACTTTCTCAAAAAATGTGGACGTATCAAAATATAAATAAGCGCAAAAAATAAGAACGAGCACTATTCCTACTATTAAAAATCTGATAATTTTTGGAATTTTATTTATGTCAAATTTTGAATGATTGTGCATCTAAATACAGCACACAAAAAGCAAATAAATCTTCCTTTCTCCAATTCATTTTAGTATGTAATTAATTTTCTAGAATCTAAAAAAATATCACAGACTATGCATAGTATAAATGTTCTAAACATCTTAAAAATTTGGGGGCGATTAGTAACCGCGGACTGAACAGCTCGTTACCTTGCTGCGTACATCCCGGTCCTATCAAACTCGTCTTCTACGAGAGCCCTAATTGGTCTCTTTTTGAGGACGGCTTCGCTCTTAGATGCTTTCAGAGCTTATCCGTCACGCGCGTAGCTGCCCGGCGCTGCCTTATCAGACAGCCGGTACACCAGAGGCGCGGGCAGTGCGTTCCTTTCGTACTAAAACTGCCTTCTTCTCAGACCACAGCACTTCCGGTAGATTGTATACCAACTGTCTCACGACGTTGTGAACCCAGCTCATGATGCTTTTTAATCAGTGAACACCTGCACCCTTGGCTGCTTGTACACAGCCAGGAAAAGCAAAGCCGACAGCGAAGAAGCAAGCGCCGAGGTCGATGTGTACTCTAACTCGGCACCACTCAGTTATGGAGATCTAGGAAAACATATTGCTCTTCTCTTTTGCGCGTACCTCATTTTGAGTGAGCTTCTTCACGACCCTTCACTGCACTCGCAAAATTTTATCTGGATGATTCGGCTGGAATATATCCATAAACTTCTTCTTTTCCGCTTTCGCGTAAATCGGAAGCTGCCAAACGTCATCCTTCGAGACTACAACTCTCCCCGTTCTCAAACCAAAATCCTGAGAAAGAACCGCTCGCGCGGTTTCCAGGAGTTCTGTGTCATTGCTAAACATGCGTACTTCACCAATTGAAACAGAGCCTTCTGCATCAAACAGGCCACGAATCAGTTCGCGTTTTATTGCTTTTGATTCTGAATTAAGCAGTTTTTTGAAATCGTGCTTGACGATTTCTTCATAAACTTTCTTCGAGTAAACCCGAAGACGCCAGTAAGTTCCCCAGCTTCTCTGTCTCTTTTCGAGCTTCGGCTTTACGCCGAAGAGCTCGTTAATTAGAGAAGCCAGAAATACCGTATAGCGCTTGTTCTTCTGCTCAATTTCAAAGCCGTATTGGTATGCAGATTTTCTGTTTATCACATGTGCGTCATGCAGAATACCCAAGAAATATGCAAACTTCTTGTTCATTCCGCTGACTCGGTGATAGTTGTATATAAGCGTTTCTTTGGCTTTCCTAAATTATCCCCGAGGTACCTTTTCTATCAGATTGGGCTCTCAATAAAAAAGAACACCAATGTTCGCTAGGCTAGACTTTCGTCTATCCGTTACTCGCTTTTCATAACGGATTCAGGCTAGCTTTTCGCCTTACCGTCAACTCCTGATTTCCAACCAGGATGAGCTAACCATAAGGTCCTCCTGATACTTTTTCAGGAGGTTGCCGCCCCAGCAAAACTGCCCACCAGAAGGTGTCCCCTAAATTAAGGGTAAGCAGTACAATTCTGAAAGATCGGTGTTACACTTTCCTCTGGACTTTGCCCGAAAGCAAAATCTCGTAACGAGTACCGACTACTCTATGCATCCAAAATCGGACTACAGCTACAGGCTGCAGTGAAGGTCTACGGGGTCTTCATTTCCCACCGGAAGTCTCTGGCTTGTTCGCCAGAATGGAAAATTCGCGAGGTTTCTCCCAGGGACAGTGGGGACCTAGTTAGCCCTTCATGCACGTCACCAATTAAATGACAAGGCATTTCGCTACCTTAAGAAGGTCAGAGTTACCTCCGCCGTTTACAGGCCCTTGGACCCATTGAACTGGATTTTCAGGTACCTGTACTGGGCAGGAATCAGCAAGTATACTAAGCCGTTTAGACTTTGCACTTACCTACGTTTTTGTTAAACAGTCCGGCCCCCCTGGCCACTGAGCCCAGCCCTCGCAGCTTGCGCAACAAGGGCTGAGACCGCTTCTACCGAAGATACGCGGCCAATTTGCCGAGTTCCCTTGGGAGAATTACCCTCTCACATCTTAGCTTTCTAGGCTAGGGACACCTGTGTCGGTTCTCGGTACAGTCACAAAACAACTTCAGTTTTCTTTTTCACGGACACGAGGCATGGACAGAACAGCATTGCTGCTGCTATTCGCGCATTCGCCTGGTTCTCTTCATTACGAAACTCCCCAGGTTTGAACACTTAACGATTTCGATGGAAATCGTCTGCTTAGCCACATGTGTCAGAAAACTGCTAGTGTCGCCACATGCAATTTTGTGGTTTCCGAATATTAACGGAATTCCCTTTCGGCTTGTACAGTTGCGCACAAGTCTTAGGACTGACTAACTCTCAGTTAACGATTAGTGCTGAGAAAACCTAGCCCTTTGATGGTATGGTTTCTCACCATACTTAGCTTCTACTTACACCGGCATTCACATCTGTGAGCGGTCCACACATCCTCTCGGACGTACTTCTGCCCGCACACAGCGCCTACGTACCCCAATCTTTCGATGGGTGAGATATCGGCGGGCCGCTTAGCCCCGTCCATTTTCGGCCTTGTCACTCTCGATTGGTCCGCTGTTACGCGTTGCTTAGATGGTGGCTGCTTCTGAGCCTACATCCCAATTGTCTGAGAGCAGCAAAACCTTGCTTGCACTTAGCGGCCGCTTTGGGGCCTTAATCTCACGCTGGGTTGTTCCCCTTTCGCCCGTCCAGCTTAACCAGACTTACTTACTGCCAACTTCTACGCTACTAACAGATTCAGAGTTAGACAGAGGAACGAATCCGAAGACCCTGCTCCCTCAATCTGTACTTTACCCTGTTAATCAGCTCCATTGGTGCTACACTATGGCGTATTTCCGTAGGAACCAGCTATTGCCCGACTCGATAGGCATATCACTCCTAAGCCAAGGTCAGAAGAGCACATATGTGTAGAACCTCTTCGAGCCTCCACCGCCTTTTACAGCGGCTTCGCTCTGCCCTGGTTTAGCTCGTCAGGCTTCAGGTCTTCCCTCTGTGACTCCGCGCGAACTCACGCTGCGCCTCGTTCAACACTGCGCGCTTATTGCTTTCGCTCCGCCTTTCCCTCGTCGGGATAAGCTCGCCACAGAAGGAAACTCGCCGGCCCGTTTTTCAAAACGGATGATGCAACTCCTAAGAGCCGCATCGTACTATGACCCCTTGTTTTCAAGCTCTTTTCACTCCCTATTACGGGAGCTTTTCAGCATTCCCTCGCGGTACTTGTACGCTATCGGTCTTGGGAAATATTTAGAATTGGATTTTACTGTAACCCATATTCATGCGCGAATCTTAACGCACACTACTCAATTCCCTAATTTACCCTATGCGATCCTGCTACGTGGCTATCACACTCTATGGCTTAATTTTCCAAAATACTTCGCCAAACCGCACTTGGTAATACAGGGCTCCACATCTCCGTACTGTTGCCAGCACGGATTCAGTTTGTTCTATTCCGCGTTCGCTCGCCGTTACTAACGGAATCCCTTTGGTTTCTTTTCCTCCGCCTACTCAGATGTTTCAATTCAGCGGGTTCCCGGTCATTACTGACCTCTGCACGAATGCAGAACGAAGTCGCAATCAGTTATCTCTGGTTCAATGGCTGCATGCGCCTAGCCAGAGCTTATCGCAGCTTGCTACGACCTTCATCGGTTTCCCAAACCAAGCTATCCAACAAGAGGTGTAGATTTCTAAGATGTTTAGAAATTTTTCCTCTATATTTCACAATATTTTCATATTGTGTGTGGGAAACAATAGTTACCCTTTGTAAACTATTGTTTATACTATGCACAGTCTCATGATTATTCAACTCTTCATCTCAGATTACGCTGAAATTGCACCTATAGTCCAGAAAAATATTTTGCAATTTTTCCGAACATCAAATTCCAAAACAAAATTAAAAGTGGACTGGGTGGGATTTGAACCCACAGCCTCTTGCTTGCAAAGCAAGCGTTTTTGGTTCTGCTAAAATTTTTTTAATCTTAGCACATCTACCGAGTTGGACTACCAGCCCATAAGATAAAACCAAAAACCGCTATTAAAAATGTAGTGGTTTTCAATTTTATGTTTCCATTCTTGGAAATAACAAAAACTCAACAGAGTTTTTGGAATGGAAAAATGCTTTTGCATTTTTTCATAAAATATGTAATGGTCAGAGAGAGAAATATTACAAATCCAAGGGGGCCGAAGCCCCCCTGGAGTACGTTGCTAAAAAGCAACGTATAAGGAGGTGATCCACCCGCAGGTTCCCCTACGGGTACCTTGTGTCGACTTATCCCGCCTCGCCGAACCCGGATTCGAACTCCTCAGCGGAGACCTCATCCGGACCCGACTCGAATGGATTGACGGGCAGTGAGTGCAAAGAACAGGGACGTATTCACCATGCTATGCTAAAACACGGTTACTAGGAATTTCGCCTTCACGAGGACGAATTGCAGTCCTCGATTCGTACAGGGTTGAGGTTAAGGGATTAGCTTCTCCTTTCGGAGTTGCAGCCCGCTGTCTCAACCAATGCATGCCACGTGCAGCCTAGCAGATTTGGGGCATACAGACCTATCGTCGCCTGCACCTTCCTCTGGCTTACGCCAGCAGTCTCTCTATTGTGCTCCCCATCCACTTTCGTAAATAAGGATAGCAAATAGAAACACAGGTCTCGCTCGTTCTCAGACTTAACTGAACACCTCACGGCACGAGCTTACGACGGCCATGCACCACCTCTCAGCGTGTCGAGTACCCCATTCAGGAGGACCTTCATTCTGCTGTCGCTGCTAGTAAGGTTCCGGGCGTTGAATCCAATTGAGCCGCAGCATTCACTCCTTGTAGTGTTCTCCCGCCTATTCCTTCAAGTTTCAGTCTTGCGGCCGTACTCCCCAGGTGGCCTGTTTAACGCCTTCGCTACGGCACCACAGTTTCCCGAAGAAACTGTCGCACCAAACAGGCAGTGTTTACGGCTGGGACTACTTGGGTAATTAGTCAAGAATTTTCATATTTTTCTTGGTTCAAATTTGCGAATGTAGATTGTTGCAAAATTCGCAGACTGATTCCAAGAATTTCTTTGGGAAATTCTTGATATCTAATCCAATTTGCTCCCCCAGCTTTCATCCCTCACCGTCAGAGCTGTTCTAGCAGACTGCCTTCGCCATCGGTGGTCCTCTTGGGATTAAAACATTTTACCGCTCCCCCAAGAATACCGTCTGCTCCTCCCAGTCTCTAGCTCGCCAGTATCTCCTGCACGCTCGACACTTAGGGTGCCGAATTTCACAGGAGACTTAACAAGCCGGCTACGGATGCTTTAGACCCAATAAACGTGAACGCCACTTGTGGCGCCGGGATTACCGCGGCGGCTGGCACCGGTCTTGCCCACCACTTATTCGCCAAGCTTTTTACACTTAGCAAAAGCCCAGAATAAATTCTGAGCACGTGGAGTTCCCTTGTCACGCTTGCGCGCATTGCAAAGGTTTCGCAACTGCTGCACCCCGTAGGGCTAGGACCCTTTTCTCAGTGTCCTTCTCGAGGCTCGGACTCTCATCTCCCCTACAGATCTTAGGTTTGGTGGTCCTTTACACCGCCAACTGCCTAATCTGCCGTCAACTCATCCTAAGGCGTCGAAACTTTCAAAGACAGGCCTTTCCAGGTTCTGTCTTCTATGGCGAATTACCCTCACTTTCGCGAGGTTGTGCGCCACCTTGGGTTAGATTATTGACGTGTTACGGAGCCTTACGCCATTCCTTACGAAATAGACTTGCATGTCTTAGTCGAACTCCACTAGCAGCGCTCTCCCGCAGGATCGACGGGAATTATATTCCACAAATTTTTCGATTTGCGTTTCTGAACGTTCTAGCCAGTTATTGTCCAGTTTATCGTGTTAAAACACAGTACCAAAATTCCATAAATTTTGGTGGTTGTATTCTCAATATTATATTTGGCCTACATAGATTGTGAAACTGTTTGACATCATTTAATAGGAATCTGTCAAACGCACAAATACTACAATAGTTATTTTTATTATTGCATGTAACACTTCTCTCTCCTCACACCAATTACAACATGAATTGGCGTTCACCAACCGCAAAATCGGTTGACGCTTTCAGCGAATGCAATCTTCGATTGCATGCACTTTACTTCGCAACGACTGCGGCCTTGTGCCTCGACGCGGATTAAACGCCTCGCGCTGAGGCCTCCCGAATAATTCAAGAGTGTGATTCGTGATGTGTTATCTTGTTTACTTCAGTAAACAGTTTACTTGAGTAAACAATAACGCAAACAGATGTTTGCGAATTGAAACTTGTTGTTTCAATTATTCGGAACAGTTTAAAGTTCCACATTACATAAAGCGAGTCATTCGAGAATTCGTCATTCGCGGCGTACTATTGAAGCATATAACTTTTCGATTTTTACACGCTCCGTGTATGATTTTTTCCCTTTAAGATGTTTATAAAGATTTCTATACGATTTATGACTGAATGTATTCTAGAAATGCAGGGAAGAGGATTCGAACCTCCGAAGGTACTAAACCAAACGCTCTTGAGGCGTTCGCCTTTGACCACTTGGCTATCCCTGCGTAACATAACTTTGGAAATACGAGTTAAAAACTTAACGACGACGAGGTCAATCTCCATTGATTAAGGGATTTTGGGGGAAAGCTCAGATTAATTTTTGCTTCAGTTCGACTACTGAGTATTAAGAAGATCTTTTATATTGTTTAGTCCCGTTTCAATATCTTTCTTTAATCTATCCATATTTTCTTGAATATACGAACTCGCATTAGTTATTTGTGTTAATTTGGTTTGAATATTGTTGAAAGCCAATAATTTGCTATTTAATGCTTCCATCTCGCTTTGAATTTTATCAAAAGGAATTGTTTTTGCCCTTTCCGTATTTCTCTCAACAAATAATCTTGCTACTCTATACGCAAAATAAAGACCGTAATTTTCAAAAGAAGTGACAATATAATTGTTAGTTATTTTCATCGGCTCCAAAGCAGACGGAATCTGCGCTTGGGATTTAAATAAGAATATTCCGAATTTGGCATTTCTGTTTTCTATCGCGTCATTAATTTCGTCTAGGGTCTTTTTGTGAGAATAAGCGCTGCTATCCTTGCACTCAATAATAACTCTCTTATTTTCATCGCCATTAATATCTACGGTTATATCACCTGTTTTATTTGTTTTGCCTAAAACTTCACCAACAAAATTTATTTTATCCTCATATTCGGAACAGAAATCTTGAATTTGCTCAAGAACAATTTCTTCAAAATTTCCACCTTTTAGAGCGGTTTTTTCAATAATCTCTTCCTTAGATTTTTCTTTCAATAGGTCGTCTCTCAACTCCTGTATTTTCTTGAAGATCTCTTCTTTTAGTTTTTTAATGGGCGAATCGTCTTCAAATGGGCTTAATAAATCACTTATCTTACCTTTTCTTTTGTCAAAATAATCCTCAAAAAGTACCCTCATTTTTCCTAAAGAGCTTGTATTGCTATCAACATCAAGAGTTTTTTCAATCATACTCTTGATGTCTTTTGACTGAGATTCCAAGTTCTTAATAATTTCTTTGAATTCTTTTTCAATATAATCTACATTTTCAGTTAGATAAAGATTTCTTAATCCTATTGCACCGATTATTATTGCTTTTTTAATAAAATCTGCCCGTTTATCTTCTTTAATATCATTTAAAATCTTATAAGTGTTCAAATCGCTAATAGTGATTTTATTTATAATTATTGAGTCGTCTTTCAACTCTATGGTTTTATCTTCTTCGCTCATAGTTTTTTTTACCTAAAAACGCATAAAAACCTATGCTTCAGCTTTTGGCTGCTCCCAATCAATAGAGATTGCCCTAGTTCGTCGTAGTCTAAATTATCAGAACTATGTTCCTCTCTGTAATCGTCTCAAACGCTTTCTCTTCTTCATGCGCTTGCGGTACCATTTCCATCTACCTCGGTACCCAGACTTATTTTTCTTCTTCCAAGCTCGTGAACCTCGTTTCATTTTAATTACATCACTTCAACTTCTTCTATTCCTAAAAGGCTTAAAGCGTTTTTTAAAGTTTGTGCAAATGCTTCCACTAATTTTAATCTTGAATTTTTCAGTATTTCACTGGAGGCATTCATGACTGAACATGCTTCATAAAACACCGCAAATGCAGTTGCCAAATCAAATGCATAATTTGCAACAGTATTTGGTGTGTACTGCTCCGCAGCTTTTGCAACAATTTCCGGGAACTTTGCAATCATTTTTGCTAAATCTGCTTCCTGTTTTGATTTCAGCAGTTCATAACTCACTCTTCCTTTCACTCCGCGGGCTTTTGAAATTATTTTCTTTGCCCTGACTAGAGCATACTGCAAATAAGGGCCTGTATCGCCTTCAAATGCCAAAGAATGTTCAAAATCAAAATCAATTGATTTGTCAGCAGACTGTTTCAGCATTCCGTATTTCAGCGCAGCAAGTGCAATTTTTCCTGCAATCTCTCCGACCTTTATTTTTGAACCTGCAGATTTCCTTTTTTCAATCTCCTCTGCAGCTTTTTCCTTTGCCTCGCTGAATAAATCATCAAATGAAACTATATCGCCTGCGCGTGAAGCCATTTTCTTTCCGTGCATTAAAATAAAACCGTATGGTAGGTGATAGCATTTGGAAGCCTGCTTAAATCCCATTAACTCAAGGGTTTTGAAAAGCTGTTTGAAATAATGTGCCTGTTCGTAAGCAGTGATATAAATTGCTTTGTCTATTTTGTATTTTTTGAACTTCAGCTCTGCGAGAGCGAGGTCTTTTGTTGAATAAAGTGCTGAACCATCAGATTTTAAGAGCAAAAATACATCCAAACCATATTTTTTTAAGTCAATTAATACTGCGCCCTGGTCTTTTTTTGCCAATCCCTTTGCCAAAAGCGCATGGACTATCTTTTTGCCTTCTGCTTCAAGCTGGGATTCATAAAAAGTAACATCTGCCTTAACCCCGATTGTTTTGTAAATTCTATTCATTTCGTTCAAACTTAATTTTCTTGTTTCCTGCCAGAGTTTTGTTAATTTTTTGTCTCCAGCTTCCAATTTTTTCAGGACTTCTGCAACTTCTGTGTGATATTTTTCATGGCTTTCAACTTTTTTTGCGGCTTCCGCATAAATTCCGCCAAGCCATTTCTCAACATCCTGTTTAGGCATTTTGCCTTTGTAGAATTTTGTATAAAACCAGAGCCATTTTGCTATATGTGTTCCTATATCGCCTATGTAATTTGCAGATATTACGGGATAACCATAGAATTTTTCTATTTTTATTAAGGAGTCGCTTAAACAAGTGCATCTCAAATGCCCCAGATGGAATATTTTATGTGTATTGGGTGTTCCGAAACCTTCTATCATCAATTTTTCCTTCTTTTTTGTGCCGGAACCAAAACTTCCTTTTTCTTTCAGTACTTTTGATATTGTCTGTTCAATTATTTTTTCCTCATTTATAAAAAAATTAACATAAGGCCCGATGACTTTTACTTCTCTGATGATTGAATCTTTGGGTATTTTTATGTGCGCAGCTATTTTTTTTGCTATTAACTTCGGGTCCTGCTTCGGCGATGCTGTTGAAAGATTCCACTCTGTCAAACGCCAGCAGGGAAGCGCAAAATCCCCCATTTCGGGGTTTTTTGGAACTTCAAGAAATTTATCTACGCCCTCAGGTTTCCACTTTAATGCTGCTGCCACCAGTTTGGCAATCAAAGCCTTTGTATCCATGCCAGAATAATGATTACCGAGTTTAAAATTCTAATCTTTTGCCTTACCTTCGATTACAATCAAAGCATGCAAATCCTGATATAACCTGTAATCCTTATTCAAAAATCCTTCAAATAGCGTTTGTAAGCGGTCATAAGATAGGTCTTTGGTTATACCATGTTTCTTAACAAGTCTTCGAGTATATTCATCAATAACAAAAACAGGCTTTTCCAATGCATAAAGCAGGATGCTGTCTGCCGTTTCTGGCCCGACGCCTTTAATCTCAAGTAATTCTTTTCTTAACTGCTCCAAATTCTTGTTTTTGATATTATTTTCAACAAAATATCTTGCAAGATTAAATAAATAATTTGATTTCTGATTGTAAAACCCTGCAGGCCTTACAAGCCGCGCTATCTTTTTTGCGCCTGCCCTGTAAATTCCTTTCAAAGACGCCAGTTTCTTTTCCTTCAAATTATTCAGCGCAAGCTCAACATTTTTCCAGTTTGTATTTTGTGTAAGAATGGCGCCAATCATTACTAACTCTCTTTCCTTGGCAGTTTTTGGGCGCTTGCACCAAAGCTCCCACTGCTCCTGCGGCTTACCGTGTTTAGCTAAAAGTTGTTTATGCAACTCACGGATTTTCATAAGTAAGGTGCTCCCAAGGGGATTTGAACCCCTGCTTCCGCAAATCAGGCATTTCCTGCTTGATTTTCGACGGCTCGAAAGGCCATCATCCTTGACCGGGCTGTCCGATCGGAGATTTACCTACGACCTCTAGACGATGGGAGCATTGGACACTGGACATGTACCCGCAAATTTTATTTAAAAAGGCTTTCTAGGAATTCTATGAACTTAACACCTGAGTTTGCTTACTTTATTGGTCTTGTTCAAAGTGATGGCTGCCTCAAAAAATATAAGAAACAATATTATGTTCATTTTACTAATAGAAACATTCTCTTGATGAAGCGTTTTCAAGATTTAGTTAAATTTTGTTTAGATAGAGAGATTAAATTTTGTCCACGCAAATATGGCGGATTTGAAGGTAAAGTCGGGGTAAATAAATTACTAGACGAATTTAACAAAAATGACATTTCATTTAAAGACCCTCCAAAACCACCAGATTGGATTGATTCAAATCTAGAATTATTTTGTGCGTATTTGGCTGGACTTATCGACGGGGATGGCGATGTTCGTCTAAGAAGGCCAAAATATCCTCAATGCGCAGTTAGAATCACGAGCAGCCGACCGCAACTAGATTTAGTAAATTCTATTAAAAAGAACCTGTGTAAATGTTCTATCAGCACTTATGCCCGCCAAGGCATAATTGAAGGCAGAACAATTTTTAGCAGATTTGCGCGATTAGAATTTTGTGTCTCAAATAAGAATAAAACCATCGTTAAAGATTTTCTATTACCCTACGTGGTTTCTAAACATAAACACGATAGAATAAACAGGTTTCTAGAAAATAATGGGCCAGCGAGGATTTGAACCTCGGACCTACGGCTTTCATAGCTGACTTGCCTAACGGCAAGGGTCATATAAGACCGTCGCTCCACCGGATTGCTTCGAACGCTCCGTTCTCAGAGAACGGCTTCGCCGTCTAAGCTACTGGCCCCTAACTAAATGCCATCAAAATTAATTTAAAAGGTTTCGTAAGCTTCAGGTAAAAACTTTGTTTTCTATAATACTAATTAAATCGCGTGAAAAAGTTGCGGCAAGTGTACATCTAAAGGCAGGCCAGTTATTACGCAGTTCGTCTTTAGTATCATCTCTCAGCCGCCAATTAAGATATTTTTCAAAAAAAGGCTGCTTTCCCAGTCTCCATGCATGAATTAATTCTAATCGCCACGCATCAAGATGGTTATGAACATGCGCTTCATGGAATTCGTGTGCAACAACCGGTATTAAGAATTCTTCTGGAACGTTTTCTTTAACAACATATACGGCATATCCTATTTGTTTCCCGCTTGATTTGCTAAAACGCGTAATAGAGTATGCCCGTGCCTTACGCATCGCCTCCGGAAGCTTATCGCGGCTTATTGAATAAAACCACTCATAAGTTCCCCAGCCAATGTCTACAGTTCTAACTTCACCAATATTATCCGCCGATTGGATTACCATAAACGCCCGAGAAAGGAATTGAACCTTTGACCTTCCGCTTACCGACGCAGTCGGTTCCGCAAAAAGGAACTTTTGCGCTAACAGGCGGACGCTCCACCGCTGAGCTACTCGGGCATGAAATAAAGTTTAGAAATTTATTGAAAAACCTTGTGTTTTTCAATTCCGCGGATTGGGCACAAATCCGCGTTAATTTATAAAGTCTTTTCATGTTCATATCTGCATGCTAGAGAAAGCAGCAAACTTCCTGAAAAATTGCAATCCTGATGAAACAATAGTTGTTTATCACAAAGGATGCGGAGACGGGATTGCGGCATCCGCTATTTTGGGAAAATTTTTCAAAAAAACAAAGGGAAATGTTCCCAAAAAATTTCTTGCAATTGGTTATGATGAGGATTTTGCAATGTTTGTAAAGAAAATTTTAAGCCAGAGTATCAAAAATGTAATATTTGCGGACTTATCGCTGGATAAATTTCCGGATTTGCTGCTGGAGCTGGCAAAAAAATTCAAAATTCTTATTCTTGACCATCATACATTAGTTAATGACATGAACAAGCACGGCATTCTGCATATACATCCAGACTTTATTTCGAAAATCCAGAGCGCCAAATACTGCGGCGCTAAATTAACTTATGATGTCTGCAGCAAGGCTGAAAATATGGACTATGCCAATTGGCTGGCTGCCGTAGGCATAATACATGATGTCGGAAGTGCGGAATGGAAAAGTTTTATTGATGAAGTTTACGCCAAATTTCCTGAATTAAAATCAGGATATGATATTTACGGATTTGACAGCAAATTAGGGGAGCTGGTTTCATTAATCAGCGCAAGCAAAGTCGGAGTTGCGAAGGAAATCAGGACAATTAATCTGTGCATTAACACTGAAAACCCTATTGATATTCTTGAAATGAAATCTGATTTGGCAAAAGAACTCAAATACTGGAAGGAAAAGATGGACAAGGAAATAAACAATTATGCCCAGAATTGGAAAAGTTTAGCGCAGATTTTTGAAGACATAAAATTTGCAATACTTGAGATTAAAACAAAACTGCCCATCTCAAGTTCAGTTTCAACAGTCATAAGTTTGAAAAATCCGGATTACATTTTCTGCATTTACAAGCTAAAAGGAAGGGTTGTTGACATCAGCTTCAGGGCGCAGAGTGTCCGAGTGAACTGTGCAACACTTGCGCGGGAGTCAACAAAAAACTTTGAATACGGTTCTGGCGGCGGGCATCCGCCAGCGGCAGGTGCAAGAGTTTTGAAAAGAGATTTCAACCGTTATAAGAGATTACTTCCGGGATTAGTAAGGAAATTGATAAAAACCTAGAATAATTAAAATAAATATGAAAATCAGAAGACTTACTGCGAAAGACACTAACGCTTTGTATAATTTGGGTTTACAGCAATTCAGGGGCGAATACTGGTATACAAAGAAATTCGTAAAAGATTCTGTCACTAAACCCGGACTTAACTTTGGCGCTTTTGAAGGCAAAAGAATGCTTGGTGGAATACTTGTCCAGCAGGAAGACAAGCCAAAACTATGGATTTACTTTTTCATTGTTGACAAAAAACGCAGACGCGAGAGAATAGGAAGAAAACTTCTGAAAGCCGTTGAAAAAATCCATGTCAAAGATTTCAATATGCTGTTTGTTGATTTTGAACCGACAGATATTCTGGCTAAAAGCTTCTATACTAACAATGATTTCAAACAATCTGCCAAAATAAAACACTGGTTTGGCTATAACACATATGCTTTGTTATATGTCAAAAAACTCTATTAATCCAGCCACTCTTTACTCTTTATCTTTGCTGGAAGATATGTTTTTGATGTGAATTCAACTGATTTTGCCACCAGCGAATCTGATTCTATTGTGTAGCCGAATTTTTCCAGCTTATCCAATTCTGCCTGCCATTCTTTTGATTTGAACCAGTCATATGCCTTGACTTCCTTGATTCTTTTCAAGTCATCATCAGCCATCTTGATTCTTGTAGTCTTTGGAAGTTTGAATTTTTCATAATCGTCAACAGTGAAACCAATGTATCTGGCGGAAGGTGCTGCTGCTTTTTCAGAGAAAAATGCCAGATTGATTGAACCCTGCTTGTAAACTGAATAAATATAGTATCCGTAAACATCCATATCACAGAAAATGTAAATCGGCAGTTTCAGTTCCTTCTCAAATCTTGATAGCAAACGTCTTTCAGCTCTTGCAGGCTGTCCTTTTCCTGTCATCAAAATACAATTATTCTTTTCCCAGTATCTCTGCTGATTCAGAAGATTCCAGACTGCATATTTTTCCACAACTAAAATATAATCTGCTGTGCATTTTTTGAATTTGACAGTTTCAGGCTCGACAGATGCTGGAATTGCACCGCCTGCAGCACCCATCTTTGTATAATCAATTACGTCGCCTGATGCAACATCTTCAACAACAAGCGGGCCTGCAATAACTCCTTTTGGAACCGCGATTAATCCCAGTTCCTCTCTTAAGGCATCAATTATTACTTCAACATCCTCAATTATGGCATCTGATTCGTCCTGTGTGTCAAACTTATCTTCATCAGAGCCGGGCATTGTGCCTCTCAAAAGATAGAAAAGCTGTCTTGTATCCAGAGTCGGAGAATTCTGCTGTATCAGGCTTTTGATCTGCGCGGCAACAAGCATTGTCTGCATGAATTTCTTTGCCTGATTCACATTGTAGAATGTCCTGGCGCCTGTTTTGTCCCCTAATTTAATCATTCTTTCTTTTGCATCAAAATAAACATTAGTCAGAGTTCTGAGAGGTATCTTCACTTTTGGATTCTTCATGCTGTTTATTGTTGCCAATATTTGTTTTGCTTCCTCTTCCAAAGCTTTCAGCACTTCGCCCTTTGATTTTCCCTTGGAATTACTCATCTTTATCCTCTCCTGACCTCATGGCTCCGAGTTTTCTCTTGGGTTTGGCTTTTTCTTCCGCTTCCTTTGCCTCTTCCTCTTCAATCGCGCCTATTTTCATCATTTCATCCGTTAATTTCACAAGCTGCTTGTGAATTGTCTCCTTCTTTTCTCCTGTTAAACTCTCAAGAGCCTCTGCCAATTCAATTGAATATAATTTGAACATGTCTGCTTTTTTTGATGCAAGTTCGCGCTTGAATTTCTTGCCAACATAAAGCTGCATTTCCCTGCCGACTTCCTGCAATGCAAGCTTAGCTTCCTTTACGATTTCAGGATAAGGATTTACTGCGTCCTTTGATTCGGATGTGAACGGAACCCATACGGATGCTATGTGTAGCACAATAATTGCGGGCCCTGTTGGCAGATTTCCTGCACTTTGGTTTAATCCATAGTTTTTCCAGTCAACCTGAATTACCGCCTTTGATAATCCGCAGGCGCCCTGCTGGTATAATAACGGTACACGATTTGCAAACCTTATCACTTTTACGGATTCTTCCTTTGGCAGCTCCCCACCATAGCCTATTGCAGCCTCAATAATGAAACTGTGTCCCCTGTAAACATCCGGCTGTCTTGTTACAGCATAAGCAAAATCAAGATTGTATTCTGATTCCAGCGTTTTCCTTAACAACTCAGAGCCAATTGGCGATAAAGCATCTGACGAAGGCGCCATTACTTTCGTGCCATGCATTGACTTGATTAAAGCATCAGCCTGCTCAACAGTCAGAAACTTTGGTGAAATTTTCGGGTCCAATCCTGCGGTTTTCAGGATTTCTTCAGCAGTACCTGCTCCTACGCGATCAAATTCCTCTGTTAAAAATGATTTTAATGCCCTTGTTTTTGATTCCTTGAGCATTCTCAATAAAATACCTAACTCAATTCCATGCGGATGCGGCTTGACGCCTTCCGGTTTGTATGGAAGTTTGTCTGTAACTCGCTTATATTCGGATTTCTGCCCTGTCGGGTCAATAAAAATAATTGTTGCGTGCGGATTTACAAGAGCAGTTTCCATTACATATTCAACAACAGAAGCCTTCTTTTCCATGTATTTCGCTTCCAATTCCAGTTCAACGCGGGTTCCATGCTCGTTCGGCCAGTCAATTGTTGTCTGCGTAACAATTTCAGGCTCATTGTGCTTGATGTTTATTTTCAATTCAACAACAGCTGCCGGTTGATTTGCTCTTGTTTTTGAAATAATCCTTGCCGGCTTGCCTGTTGTCAATTGTGAATATAAAATCGCTGCTGAAATTCCTATTCCCTGCTGCCCTCTTCCCTGTTTTCCGCCGAATGTGACAAATTTTGAGCCAAAAAGCAGTTTTCCAAATACCTGCCCTATCTTGTCTTTTACAATTCCGGGTCCATTGTCTTCAACAATTACTTTGTATCTTGTTGCACCAAGCTCCTGAATCTGAATGAAAATTTCAGGAAGAATTTTTGCATCCTCGCATGCGTCCAGTGCATTGTCAACAGCTTCTTTTACTGCTGTCAGTAAAGCTCTTGGTAAAGTGTCAAAACCCAGCAAATGGCGGTTTTTTTCGAAAAATTCAGCTACTGAAATTGCCCTCAGTCCCAATGAGAGTTCTTCTGCTGTTATTTTCTTTTCTTCAGCCATTTTTCACCTTAGTGAAACTAGCCGAACTTTGTTCGGCTTTGTTGTTTTTCTTCTCCAAAAACCTGTAAACTGTTGCGTGCCTCGCCCCAGTCAGCAGCATTTCAACTGCCTGGCGTGCTTTCTGCAACGTCTCGTGAGGGCCAATCAGCGCAACTGTCTTGCCATAAACAGACATGTGAACATGCGTTATCTGTTCAATCACTTTGCGGCAACTGCCTTCTAATCCTATAACGACCCCGCGCATTCTTTCCATATCGGATTTTTTCTTTGCGCCGTAATCATAAAGGTTTAACAACTCGTAGCCATTGTCTTCTTTAAAAAGATTTTGCGCAATTAACGGATTAAACCCTCTTCCTATTGCTTCAACAACATTTTTTGCTATCATTAATTTAAATGCGTCTCTTGCAGTGATTCTGACGAGCCCTTCTTTATTGATTTTTAGTCTGCAGTGCCCTGTGTGCTCTATCTTTTTCTTTACCGCACCTTTTGTTCCTATCAGTACTGCGACCCGTGCTTTCGGGATTAGGATTTCGTCTTCAAATTTTAATTCTGCCATACTAAAATTCTTCTTTTATCAGTGTTTTCAGGTAGTTATTCTGTTTTAACCAGGCTGCCTGATTGTCCCTGTAAATAAAGATTATATCGCCCTTTTTGTCGCCTTCATATTCCCAAGGTTCAACAATAACAACATTGTCCGGCCTTACCCATAATTCCCTTCGTAATCCGCCGGGAACCCTGCAAATCCTTACTTTGCCATCAGCGCACACTACTCTGGACTTTCCAAAGCCAAGTCTTGTCTCAACAATACCTAAAACTTCCCTGCCCCTTGGTAAACGAACTCGTGTGACAGGCTGAAATTCCGTCTGCTGCCCGTGGTTTTTGCGTCTGTCATGCTGTTTACGCTGTGGTTTATGATACATAAAATCAGCTTTAGTTGCGTATTTAAAAGGCTTTTGAGCTAAAATCGCACTGCATCGCCACTACTAAAGCGACTTGAGGCGCTTATATGTTCTTATTTGGCTTAAAAGCAAATTTAATTTCTTTTTTTGTTTTTGCGAATTATTTCTTCTATATTTTCTTTTCGTTCCTGTAGAAGCGCGTTTATTTTAACTCGCGGTAGTTTATCTGACCTAAAGAAGAAAGAAAAAGGCCCAAATATCAATTCGTATGATACAAATCTCGTAGCTGCCATCCTCTTACCTTCTACTGCTTCTCTATCTACTTTTCTAATCCAGTTCATCACTTTATTTATGGGTGTGTGAGTCGCATAGTGATATCCTGGATTATCATAGACTCTGGTTAATAAACCATCAAGTTTAAATTTTTCAGGTATTCCTATTTCTTTCATTGGACCATAGCTAGTAAAACGTAATTGTAGATGTTGTGGGCGGGCTTCTCGCAGAAATTCCGCTTCTCGTGCCTGCACACGATATGTCAAAAAATCCCTAACCGACTTTCCAGCATACAGTTCAAATATAGAATCTAATTCGTCAAAAAATGATTTTATCATATTATTACTTTAAATAATAATTTATTAAATCTTCCTAAGTCGTTGATATAATTGTTCAACATTCTGCCTGCATACAAAATCATGATGCCTGAAACCGCCCCCGAAAGTCTGCGGGATGTGCATTAATTCATGAATCAGGACTTTTGTCTGTTCCTCTTCGCTTAATTTGTCAAATTTCTCAGATAATATTTCTATAATATAATATGCATCTGTTTTCAAAGCCTTTTGCCATATTTTTGATAATGCATAACATCTTGCCACTACGCGACGGGCGCCTGAGCCGTGGCTTCTGAAACATCTTAATCTTGATTTGTCAATGTGCTTCAAATCAAGTTTTCCTATTAAATCATGAACTTTTCCCTCTGTAATGGAATCTTCATGATATGAAATCATTGCCTTTGCTCCAAGAGAATATTAATTCTTGATTTTGGCCTGCACTTAATTTTTTCCCAGCCGGACTGCTCGTGGCTTGTTCTCATTCGTAAATTGAATTTCTTCCTTAATTCTGATGCCAGATGCCTTGCGGCATCCTTGCTTAATATCTGTATATCTGCACCCTGCGCCTGCTCTTCCACTTTCACTACACTTGTTTTATATTTTTTCTCCACAAAAGCCAGAACCTCATCCGTCAGCTTGCGGACATTGGTTCTTGCCCGTATCTGCAAAACGCCCATGTATGCCTTTCCGGCGCGCTGGCTGCATTCCTTGCATGCCACTATATTGATTCTGAGATTACTAAATACCGTTTCAGTAAACTTTTTTCCGCCCAGGGAATAAACTACTTTTACTAAGCCTTCTTTCAGATTCTCAATCTTCAGGCTTTCAAGAAGTGCGTCCTCCGGCAGCACCACTTTTGAAATTAAAATCTGCTGCAGATGATGTTCCGGCGATAAACTTGAGTCCACCCAAATGCCTTCAAGGTTGATGCACTTGCATTTCTTGCATACTTTTATCTCTGCGCTTTTGGGCAGGTGAACCCCTGCTTTTGCCACATAGCAATCCGAACAGAGTCCGTCCACTAGCGAACTTACGCCAGTTCCGCATTTCGGGCAAAACCTTGATTTTATTGACATGCCAAAGTTTAAATTTAGATACATAATAAACATTACGTATGTCAGAATGCGACATTTGCGGGGAGAGTCCGGCAACAACAAAAATCCGCCTGGACAGTTCTGTTCTTAATGTATGCTCAAGATGCGCTGCTGTAGGCACTGTTGTCAACGAGCCCAAACTGCAGCACAGCTCTAGTACTCCAGTCTCAATATTAAATCCGCCCATTAAAGGTTCTGAAGAAATTGTTGTTCCTGACTTCGGCAAGCTGATTGCCCAAGGTAGATTAAAGTCCGGATTAAAACAGGAAGAGCTTGCCCTAAAACTAAATGAAAAGCTGCCTGTGATTCAAGCAGCAGAATCCGGCAAGAGATTGGAAATAAAGCTTGCAAAAAAGCTGGAAAAGTTTTTTGGAATTAAGTTGGTTGAGATTGTTTAAACACATCAATCGCATTTGGCGTAAGCGTATAAACTCCATAACTCTTTGTTACATATCCATTGGCTTCTAAAATATTAACTCCATCTAAAACATAAAGTGGCGTAATATCTTCGTGGAGTCTTGACCTCAAATCATCCATTATAGTCTGCAAAGAAACCAAACCCGGCTTACTATTAGGGCGATTAGCATAAGTAAAAATTGATACTAATACTTTGCTTGCTGCCTCTACGCCTCTTTCGGGGATTCCTTTACTCTTAAGTTCATCTTCTAACTGTCTTAAAGACATGATAATACTCAGTTAATAAATTTATTAAATCCTTTGTTAGAAACGCCGACGCCAGGATTTGAACCTGGAAGCCTTTGCAGGCACTCGTTCACTCTATAAATTCGAGACGAGCTCCCTACCGAGTTAGGAGACGTCGGCACATGAATAAGCTTTTATTATTCTTTTTTAAATAATACGATAATGACCTACGAAATTATTGCCGGCAGAAGCCCGAAAGACAGGGATAAGTTTGGCCTGAATGGCACAATCCTGCTTGGCAGAAGCTACGTGCAGTTTGACAATGTGCTTTCGCTGGCAAATTCCGTTTATCTGGATGTCACCAGCCCGCATGTAATCCTTGTTTCCGGAAAGCGCGGTTCCGGTAAGTCATACTCGCTTTCCGTAATAGCAGAAGGTATGACTGACCTGCCTTCGGAAATATCATCAAACATCTCCGGCCTGATTTTTGACACAATGGGCATTTTCTGGACAATGAAATATCCAAATTACAGGGATGATGCATTGTTGAGGCAATGGGATTTATCTCCAAAGGGATACAAGCCCATAATTTATGTTCCATTCGGATTGTATAATGACTATCAGGACAAAGGCGTTCCTGTTGACCTGCCATTTGCCCTCAAGCCTTCAGAGATTTCAGCAGAAAGCTGGTGCGAAATGTTTAACATTGATTTGATTTCGGGGGAAGGCACTTTGATTGAACGGGCTTTGGATACCGTGACGGAAAAGCTCGGTGCTGATTTTGATATTGATGACATAGTAAAAACCGCACTTGCTGACAAAAAGTCTTCTGATAGGGAGCAAAATGTTGTAGAGAACAGATTTTCTGCAGCAAAGAAGTGGGGTGTTTTCAGCAAAAACGGAACACAGATAACGGATTTATTCAAAGGCGGAGTTATTTCAATTCTTGATTTGTCTGCATATGCGCAGATTGAGAACGGAGATAAGATTAAAGCGCTTGTAATCGGGTTAATCAGCAAAAAAATTCTTGAACAGAGAATGTCTGCACGCAAGTCGGAAGAAATTAAGCTGATTTCAGAAGGCGGCTTTCTTTTAGGCGCTGAGTCAGCAGCATTAGCTGAAGAAAAGGCGCCGTTAGTTTGGATTTTTATTGACGAAGCCCATGAATTTATGCCAAAGGACTCTGAAACCCAGACTTTGGCAAGTGAGCATCTCATACGCTTGTTGAGAGAAGGCAGACAGCCAGGCATCTCGCTGGTTTTGGCAACACAGCAGCCTGGAAAAATCCACACAGATGTTATGACGCAGGCAGATATTATTTTATCACACAGATTAACAGCGAAAATTGATATTGATTCACTAAATCTGATAGCGTCAACTTATCTTCCTTATACAATACAAAAATATATTGACGAACTGCCAGCAGATAAAGGAACTGCAATCTTAATTGATGATAAACTGGAAAAAATCTATCCTTTAAGGGTAAGACCAAAGATGAGCTGGCATGGCGGTTCAGACCCGACGGCAATTAAAACCGAATTAAGGGCATATAATCTTTCTATATGACTGTAACGACTGGCTACGATTTGAAGCTCTGTTGATTATCACCAGCAAATCGGCAAGGACGCATGGCAATTGCAGAATACCGAGAGATTCCCCTCGTAAATTAGTGTTTGTTGTCCTGAACAAAAGCTTATATTAATTTTGTATCAGGAAATTAGCATGCTTCATCTTCCGATTCCGGATGTCATTGAAAGAATCCAGTCAGAGACAGGATTGGCAAAGGATGCCATAAAAGAGCAGATAAAGGAAAAAATGAAGGCTCTTGAAGGACTTGTTTCGGAGGAAGGCGCAGCTTACATTGTTGCCTCAGAGTTGGGAGTTCATTTATTCAGGGAGCAGAGCACAAGTTATTCCGAACCTGTCAAAATCAGCACAATTCTTGCAGGAATGATGTCTGTTGACACGATAGGAAAAGTCACCCGTATTTTTGCAGCAAAGGAATTTACAACAAAAGACGGCAGGAAAAGCAAAGTCGGCTCTCTGGTTATTGCAGACGGCACAGGAACTATCAGAGTAGCTGTATGGGACAGGAAAGCAGATATTCTTGAAAAAATCAAATCAGGAATGATTGTTAAAATAAAAAGTGCCTATGCCAAACTAAATAATCTGGATAAGGCAGAACTGCACGTCGGAACAAAAGGAACAATTATTTTGGAGCCAAAGGGTGTTGTTATTGATTTGTCAGGCGTCGCAGATGCGCCGCTGAAGAAAATTACAGAAATAAATACGGGTGACTTCGCAACACTGCGGGGAACTGTTGTGCAGCTATTTCCGCCGAAATTATATCCTATATGCCCGAAATGCGGAAAAAAAGTTGTTGCTGCGCCTGAAGGATTTATTTGTACGGAACATAAAATCGTTGAAAGCCAGCAGGCAATGTTATTCAGCATTGTTCTTGATGACAGCACAGATACGATGCGTACTGTAGCATTCAAGGAGACTGCAGGGAAATTGTGCGGACTGCAGACAAATGAAGTCCAGGAGATTTTGGCAAAGGACGGCCCCGTAATACTGCAGGAAAAGGTTGAAGAATTTTTGCTTGGCAGAATTATTGAAGTTTCGGGACGTGCGAAGCAAAATATTGCCAGAGAACAAATCGAGTTTATGATTTCAAGTGCGAATCTGAATCCGGATCCGGTAAAAATCGCAAACGCACTTCTGAAAGGAGAGAAGAATGCCTAAGAAGAAGGAAGATTTTGAGGAAGAAACTGAAGAAAAGCCAAAGGAAGAAATAAAAACAATTGAAGACCTGCCAGGAATAGGAAAAGGAACTGCAGATAAGTTAAGGGAAGCTGGATTCACGGATATTATGTCTATTGCTGTAACAGGGCCTGCAACCCTTATGGATGTTGCAGACATAACTAAACCTACGGCGATAAAGGCAATTACTGCAGCCAGAAGTGTCATTGAGTTAGGATTTACAACAGGCGAGGAATACCAGAAACAGCGGGAAAACGCAGGCTTCATTTCAACAGGCAGCATTGAACTGGATAAATTGCTTGGGCATGGCATTGAAACCCATGGTATTACGGAAGCTTTTGGTGAGTTTGGCTCCGGAAAATCGCAGTTGGGATTTCAGCTTGCTGTAAATGCGCAGCTGCCTGTGGAACAGGGCGGTTTAAACGGGGAAGTTGTCTTTATTGATACTGAAGGAACATTCAGACCCGAAAGAATTGTGCAGATTTGCCAGGCAAAAGGGCTTAACTCGTCAGACGTTTTAAAGAAAATACATCACGCAAGGGCACATTCGTCAGACCATCAGATGCTGCTGGCTGAAAAGATTGAAGAACTGATTCAGAAACAGAATATCAATATAAAATTGGTAATAGTTGACTCTATGACTGCATTGTTCAGGGCAGAATACATAGGACGCGGCACGCTTGCAGACAGGCAGCAGAAATTGAACAAGCTGATGCATATTTTACAGAGGCTTTCCGACAAATTCAACCTTGCAGTTTACATTACAAATCAGGTAATGGCAAATCCCGCAATATTTTTTGGAAATCCTACGCAGGCAATCGGCGGACACATTCTCGGCCATGGCTCAACTTACAGACTCTATCTGAGAAAATCCAAGGGTGAAAAGAGGATTGCACGTCTCATAGACAGTCCGCACCTGCCTGAAGGCGAAGCGGTTTTTGCTGTAAAGCTGGAAGGCATTACAGATGCTGAGCCAAAAGCCTAAATAACTCTTTATTTTTATTTTTGCTATGATTGCAGACTGGATTTTCATTGCTGTTGCGGTCGCAGGAACTTTATTCGGGGTAATTACTGATTTGAAAGGGCGCTGGATTCCTGACTGGATTAGCTATTTTATGATTATTTTTGGAATTACGGGGCATATTCTTATTTCAATCGCTCAGCTGAGTATTTGGCCTGCAGTTTATTCGGCAGCAGCCGCAGGCATTCTATTCGGAGTTGCAAGTTTATTATATTATACAGGAATCTGGGGCGGCGGTGACGCTAAGCTGTTAGTTGGTTTAGGCGCCCTGCTTCCTGTTTATACGCCGCATGTTGCAGCACCCTGGCCGTGGCTTCTGACTTTGTGGCTTAATACGCTGATTTTCGGTGCTGTATTCGGAATTCTGGGCTCTGTTTTCCTTGCTTTAAAATATAAGGAAAAATTTCTTTTTGAATTCAGGAATCTTGTGAAAAAAAATAAAATATTCATATATGCTTCGCCCGCACTTTTCATTCTCCCTGCTGCCATCTTTCTGCTTGGCATGCCTCTGGAGATTTTTCTTTTTAGCCTTTTGATTATTTTATTCCCTTTTATCTATTTGATTTTGAAATCTGTGGAAAATTCAAGCATGTTCAAACTTCGTGAGCCGCACAAGCTTGTTGAAGGTGACTGGATTGCAGAGGATATTTGCGTTGGAAATTATAATTACAAACCAGCAAAAACGGGAATTGAGAAAAAAGACATCGAAAAGCTTGTTGAGCTGGAGAAACAGGGAAAACTAAAGCAAATCAAAATAAAAGAAGGGCTTCCATATATTCCTGCGATACTCGCGGGATTAATTATCAGTATATTTTACGGAGATATTATGTTTTCCTTAGTTATGGGATTCTTGGTTTGATCCTGATTAATTTTTCTTTTTTGGGCTTCTCTTCGGCCTTGGTTTCTTTCTTTCCCTTCTCCTCAATTGGCATACCGGAAGTATCGTAAACAACTTTTTTCTCTGCTTTTCCCTTTGCCTTTTCAATTATTCTTTTCTGTATCTCTTCAAACTGCTCTTCCTCAAGCTTGACTGGTTTCCATTCGCGAAGGTTCAGCTTATCATTTTCAAATCGTGGAATTATGTGAAAATGGACGTGGGGTATTACTTGCTCTGCTGCTACGCCATTGCGTTGCAGAACTGTGACGCCTTGCGCATTTACGGCATCAAAAACAGCTCCCGTCAAAACCTTGACTGTATTCATCAGCAATGCTGCCCTATCTGACGGAACTTGGGGCAGGACTTCGTAGTGTTCTTTCGGTATTACTAAAGTGTGTCCTGGGCTTGCGGGATTTTTTTCTAAAAAAGCCATTACAAAATCATCTTCATATAGGATTCTTGTAGGAATTTGTCTATTTACGATTCCACAGAAAATGCATTGCTGTTTTCCACCTGAAGCAGACTGCTGTTTCTGCAAAAACTCTATTTCCTCTTCTGTAAGCATATCTGCTGCATTCGCCTGTTCTTCCTTGGGAAGCTTTGCAATTTCCTGCAGTTTTTCCTGTAGTTGTTTTACATCTACCATTATATGCCAAATTAATTACCAACATTTAAAAAGTAAATCTATCCTAAAATCTTCTTCTTAATTTCTTAAGATATTTCCTTTCCGCAAATAAACTGCCTATTGTAGTCAGAACAAAACTTGCAACCAGAATAGCCATACTTATGTGAAATGTTATAAGGAAAAACATGCTCATTACAATCTTTATAACAAACAGCAGCAATACGATTATTCCGCCATGCGCGATATGTTCAAATGGGTGTGCCGCATTATGCAGGCTCAGGTGAAATCTCCAGATGTGTTTAGTTATCATGGCCTGATAAAATACAAAAACTTATATTTAACTGATTTGCGTTCGTTCTATGGGCCGCGAACTTGCTGACTTTGCAATCAAATATGCCGCTTCGCTTGGTGCAAACTATGCCGAAGCGCGGCTGGAGCAGGTTGATGCAGATGTTTTTGTTTCAAAAAACGGCGTTCTTGAAGTTTCGGGATTTGATTCGTCGCAGGGTTTAGGCATCAGATTCATAGTTGATAATACGCTGGGATTTGTAAGCACAAATCTGGTTGAAAAAAACAGAATAAGACAGCTTATTGAAAAGGCTGTAAAACTTACTTCGCGCGGCTCAAAAATAACGGAAGGCGTCGCATTATCCCAGGAGCGTGTTGAAAAGGCTAAATACCGCGTTAAGCAGAGGAAAAATGTTCTTGATACGGGGCCGGAAGAAAAAATTAGCCTTCTGAAAGACATAGAATCAAATCTCGCAGAAGCTAGGATAAAAATTCCCGGCAGATACTTGTCATTAAGTACAGGTATTACAAAAAAATATTACCTTAATTCTGAAGGCTCTAAAATTGAGTCTGAAATACCGAGAATAAATTTCTATTACATGCTTACAATTCTGCACGGCAGCCAAACTGCCCAGAGAATATGGCAGTACGGTTCTGCAACAGGCTGGGAAATAATGGATACCTGGAAGCTGCCGCTCCTTTTGAAAAAGGAAGCTCTTGCTTTGGATAGAAATCTAAAAGAAGGGAAAAAACCGCCACGCGGTGTTACGGACTTGGTTGTTGGTCCCGAAATTGCAGGAATCATAGCACATGAAAGCTGCGGACATCCGTTTGAAGCAGACAGAATTTTGGGAAGGGAAGCAGCGCAGGCAGGCGAATCGTACATGACACTTGATATGATTGGAAAGAAATTTGCAAACCCCTGCGTTACTCTGGTTGATGACCCTACTGTCAAAAATTCCTTTGGCTTTTACCTGTATGATGATGAAGGAGTCAAGGCGAGAAGAAGATACCTGATTAAAAATGGTATAATAACAGAACTTCTTCAGAACAGGGAAACTGCTGCTTCTCTTTGCACACACAGCAATGCTGCCGCAAGGGCATCAGAATTTGACAAGGAAGCAATTGTAAGGATGGCGAACACATTTTTTCTTCCGGGAAAATACAAAACAGAAGCAGAGTTGATTGAAGGAGTTAAATCCGGAGTTTATATTAAAAATTTCATGGAATGGAACATTGACGACAAGCGCTATAACAATCGTTACGTAGGTGCGGAGGCATATTTAATCAAAAATGGCAGAATCACTGTTCCGGTAAAAAATCCAGCTATTGAAGTTACTACGCCAACTCTCTATAATTCAATAGACGCCTGCGCGCGAAATATTGAATTTCATTCGGCAAGCTGCGGTAAGGGCGAGCCCATGCAGGGCATTCCCGTAACACACGGCGGCCCGTCATTAAGGATACGGAGGCTGAAACTTGGCAAGTGATTCCCAATTATTTGATTTGCTGCACCATATCAAAAACAAACTGGTAAAATACGGAGCCAGCGACGCCATAGTTTCCGGTGTCAAGACCGCCGGCAGCCAGATTAAATTTGTAAATAATAAAATTGCAAAAACAGAAACTGAAAGTTTGGTTAATGTAGGCATATTCTTTGTAAAAGATAAAAAAGTGGTTACAACAAGCTTCAGGGAAATTGCCAAAATAACAGGCGATGACCCCTTTGATGTCGCCCAGCTTAATATTCTGAAAAAGAAGGCGGATAAAATCATCAATAAACTGCTTTTATTTTCAAAACCCCTGCAGGCAAAACAGGACTGGCGCGGAATTGCCGACGGTCCCTTTACTTACAGGCATATAGAGGGTATGTATGACCCTAAAATAGAAAATCTTTCTGCAGAGGATGAAATTGACCTTGTTGAATCCGGCATGAATGCAGCAATCAGAGAAGGCGCCAAACGTTGCGGCGGGATTCTTGAAACAGCTGCTGCCGAATCTTACTTGGTAACATCCGGAAAAGTTGAAGCAAAACAAAAAGGAACTTCTGCATATTTTTCAATAAGAGCTATGCTTGACAAGGAAGCATCAGGGCATAACACTTCGGGCGCAAGGATGCTGCGCAATCTTGATGCTGAGAAGTCCGCAAAATTCGCGGGGCAGATTGCGGCGCTTGCAAAAAAACCAATCGCAGGGCAAAAAGGAACATTTGATGTTGTTTTTGCACCTCTGGCGTGGGGTTCCTTACTGGATAATATTGCTGGAGTTACATCAATCTTTGATGTTGAAGCCGGAGTTTCGTTTTTCGCAGACAAACTTGGAAAGAAAGTCGCAAATCCTATGGTTAACATTTATGATGACCCGACAATAAAAAACGGTTTGGGCGCGCACGCCTTTGATGCGGAAGGTGTTCCAACCCAGAGAAATGCACTTATCAAAAACGGTATTTTCAAAACGTATCTTCATAATACATCAACTGCAAGAAAATACGGCGTTAAAACAACTGCAAGCGCAGGACTTATTTCACCAGGCCCTTCAAATGTTATTTTTGGTGCCGGAAATATTTCAAAAGATAAATTATTCGGGCATGTAAGAAAAGGACTTTACATTACAAACGTCTGGTATACCAGATTCCAAAATTATGCAACCGGAGACTTTGCAACAATTCCCAGGGACGGAATATTTTTGATAGAAAACGGCAGAATAAAGCAGTCCCTGAAAAACATAAGAATTAAGGAAAACATGATTCACTTACTGCAGAATGTCTCTGCAATTGCTTCGGATGCGAAACAGATGATAAGCTGGGAGGCTAATACCCCTGTCACCACACCTCATGTTTTAATAAAAGACGTAACAATTACAAAACCTACAAAGTAACAATTCTGCATTCACCATTCATGCATACTGCGCTCTGATTTTCAGGACACTTTATGCATGTGGTTTCTCCGGAAGGCAGGCATTTTACGTTTGCCGCTTCAAAAACTGTTTTGTAATCCTTGTTTATTGCAACGCCGCACGAACATCCTCTTTTGCATTCTATATCATTGAAATTGCAACTTTCATCTCCGCATATGGGCGTTGCTATAACACAATTTACATCTGCAAGACATCTTCTTATTTCACCGCTTGTAGTAATGGTGCTTTTGATGCAGTCTGTGTCTTTATCATACGTGCAGCCCTGCGGGCATTGCCCGTCATTTGATACACATGATGATGGCTTGAGCGGTATGTTTACCGCCAGTGCAAGAATGCTGACGGTGATTATGATTACCACAATTCCATACAGAATCCTGCGGTCTAGCATCCGCACTCAACCTTTTTCCCGCCAAGGCATTTGACGCAGCTGCCTGTTGATTTGTGCAGATGCTCCTTGCATACAAGAGCACCGCAGAACTGACAATTATCCACAGCCATCTTGCCGCAGTAAACGCATGTTCCTGCCCGGTCGCTTAACATATGCTTGCCTGCCATAACCATCTTAGAATACATAGAACTATTTAATGATTTTCCACGTTGTACTGCCGTCAGGCTTGTCTTCCAGAACAATACCTTTTGCCTTCAGCTCATTTCTTATCTTGTCTGCAGTCTTGAAATCCTTTCCAGCGCGGGCTTCTTCCCTTTTTTTAACTAATTTCATTATATTATCTGATAATTTTTCTTCTTTTGCTTTTTCAAGTCCCAGACCAAGAACTTTGTCAAAATCCAATAGCAAAGCTATGGCTTGTTTTGCCTGAAGCTTTCCTAATTTATTTTCATCTATTAGTTTATTTGTTTCATGTTCAAACTCTGATATTACTGCGAGGGCCTGCGGTGTGTTTAAATCATCATCAATAACTTCTGCAAATTTGTTCTTAGTTTTAACAATTATTTTTAAAAAACTTTTATTGCTAACAAGTTCGCTAATCATTTTTAATCGCTTGATAAACTCCCGCAGCCTGTCAAGTGCAATTTGCGCTGATGCCAATCCGTCCTTGGAAAATACCAGTGGCGAACGATAGTGCGCTGTAAGCACAAGATACCTGTAAGCTAATGGGTCAAAGCCTTCCTGTTCCAAATTATCAATTAAAATTATATTGCCTTCTGATTTGCCCATTCGCCCTTCTTTCAGCTGCAAAAACGCACCATGCAGCCAGTAATTTACAAATTTCTTTCCGGTTGCAGCTTCTGATTGCGCAATTTCATTTGTGTGATGAACTGGTATATGATCAATTCCGCCTGTATGTATGTCAAAATGTGCCCCCAGATATTTTGTTGACATTGCTGAACATTCTATATGCCATCCGGGAAAACCTTTCCCCCATGGCGAATCCCATTCCATTTCCCTTTTCGTATCTTCCGGAGAAAACTTCCATAGAGCAAAATCTGTAGGATTCTTTTTTCCTTCTGCAATTTCAACTCTTGCGCCTGCTTTTAACCCTTTGATATCAAGCTTTGCAAGTTCGCCATAATTTTTCAGCTTTGATGTGTCAAAATAAACCCCGTCATCTATAACATAGGTGTAACCTTTCTTTTCCAGGGTTTTGATTAAAGCAATCTGCTCCTTAATGTGCTCTGTTGCCCTGCTGACTATGTTTGGCTTGATTATATTTAATTTCTCTGCGTCCTCAAAGAATTTTTTTTCGTAGAACTTGGCTATCTCCCATGCAGATTTGTGCTCCCTCTTTGCTGCAAGCGCCATCTTTTCCTCGCCGGTGTCTGCATCTGAAGTCAGGTGGCCAACATCTGTTATGTTCATAACTTGTTTTACTTTGTAACCATCATAAATCAAGACTCTTTTCAAAATATCCGCAAAAATATATGAACGCAAATTACCTATATGTGCATACCAATATACTGTAGGCCCGCACGTATACATACCTACCTGCTTGCCTTTAATCGGCTTGAACGCCTGTTTTTTCCTTCCGAGTGTGTTGAATAATTTCAGGGCCATTTTATTCTCTTTTCACAGTCTTTGCAACATATTCATCAAATAAAGCTGTAAATTCTTTTTCATATTTATCTAATTTTATTATTTCCATCCTTTCATTAAATTGTTCTATCAATTTATGTTTATCAATTGTTTTTGATTCTGTTGCCCATGGTATTTTATTGACGTACTTGCTAGCTGGAATTATGTAGTAGATTTTCTTGATGCCTGCCCAATATGCTGCGCCAATGCACATCAAACACGGCTCAAATACAGAAACTATTGCATATTTTGCCTGCAACAAAAATTTATTTGTTTTTTTACAGGTCTTACTAATAATTGTGCGCTCTGCATGCGCCGTCGCATCTGGCGTTGATGCAGGATAGCTGCCTTCTGATTCTATAATCTCATTACCATCAATCATTAGCGCCGCATTAGGTAGGTTTTTCTTATTTGCAGAATCAATAGCTAGTTCCTTCAGCTTTTGTATTTGTTCTTTTGTCAGTTCCATTTTATTTAATAAGCGGGGACTGGGAGTTGCACCCAGCTGTCTCACTATCCGCAGGATATTAGCTGAAACTTGCTTTCAGCTTTATCTGCAGGCGAGCCCATAACTGCTCTGGCATCCCCGCGCAACTATAAAGTTGTATGATAGGATTTAAAGATTTACGATAGCCGCGCATGCTACGGCTACCATATCTGTAATCAAATCCGAACATTACCACGCTCCGTTTTCTTCTGTTTCCATGAGCAGAGCAGTTTTGATTTTGCTCTTTTCTAAGTCCTTTAACAATTCTGCCAAGTCCTCATATGTCTTATTTTTGTTGAGCTCTAAGCGTCGCCACATAGGCATAGATCCCTGCATATCCCCGCCACCATCTACAGATGCAATGTAATGCATCCTAATCGTTATTGGGATACCTTTTTCTGAAAAGTTTATCGCTATTCTTCCCAGCTCTGTACCTTTGTTATAAACGTTATAAACGACGTAGTATTTATCTGAATTGTTTTTAGACTCTAATTTCAGATTTAGATATTTTTCAAATTCCATGTTTTCACCTCCTTGTATTTTTTCATTCTTCTATCGGAAAGGTCTATGATTTCTCTGGCTAGACCGGATTGTTTCAGAAAATTCAGAGCATAACGTACTGCTCTATCTGAAAAACCTGTTAATTTGCGGATTTCTTCCTGAGAAATCGGGCTGGACTGCCTTATTATCTCGAAGACACCGCAAATCAACCCTAGTTTTTTGAGAAATCTGATTATCTATGCGTTTTTCTTTAACAGCACCGATAATCAACTCTTTCCATGAAGGCAACCTGTATACTGAAGTATATAAATGTTTAGTTAGCGGCAAAAGATTTATATTCTGTTTATTCTTTGAAAAAACGTGGCAAAAAAAATCACCGTTTATTCGACACCAAGTTGCGGATATTGTGACGTAGCAAAGGATTTTTTCAGGGCAAATAAACTTGAGTTTAAGGATATTGATGTTTCTGAGGATGAGAAAGCCGCCCAGAATATGATTCACAAGTCAGGCCAGATGGGCGTTCCCGTAATTGAAATTGACAATAAGATAATAGTAGGCTTTGATAAACCCAAAATAAAAAAATTATTGGGCTTGAAATAATTATTTACACCCAATATTTAACTTTTTGCACAAATTGCACATTTCCGCGAAAAAATCTTCACTTTTCAATATTTTTTGAATTATCTTATCGATTTCCTTTTGATAAGGCTTAAAGTTCATAGTTTTTTTATTTAAACCTGCGGATATTGTTGCCTGAGACAATCCAAAAAGTTTAGCGACTTCGCTTTGAGTTAAACCATATTCTTTGATTAAAAGTTGTGCTAATTTTGTTTTTATATTAGGTAAGAATTTTTCAACAAATAACTCACAACCTTTTTTCATTTTAGCCTAAATATTGAATCTTCTAAAGCGGGTTCATCTACTATAACTTTATCACAATATGATTTTAAAAAGTTTATAGAGTCTTCGCTGAATGCACCTACAAGGTATACTAAAAAAATAACTGGATGTTTCTTCTTAATATCAACTGCTGTAGCAACTAATTCTTTAGTTTTTGCCATAGAATTATGTTTTAATTCATTGCTTTTTTTAACCTCAATTATTGCTTGCGGGTTATATTTATCTCCGATTAAAAAGTCGATTTTATGGGCAATTCTTGAAAAGCCCACTATTCTCGCATGTTTATGAAAATTAATTTTATGTTTAATTAAGTATTTTTGAACAATGTCTTCTGCCTCATCCCCAGTTTGATGTGATTTAATGTTTCTTTGAACTCGTTCATTATATTCAGTTATCTTTTCAAATGATTTGTTTTGAATATTCTTGAAGATATTTGTGAATAATTCTGCTAATCGTGTCGAAACTTTTTTTCCAAGTTTATTTCTTTTTAATTCATAATTTGAAGCACGAAATCTGCTAGAATATTTTGAATAGTATGCCCTTTCAAATTTCGTATGTGTTAAACCGGCTAATTTGCGCAATATTTCCAAATAATCCGTATGTTTAAACAATAAATCTTGTTCAAAATAAGTAAAATTTTTTGTCGCACTTTTACACGCCTCATATCTTTCTAATAATTCCATAGTTAATTATCAATTAGTTATATTTATATACTTTGTGGGTACTTGTCCAGTAAAAATGGCTATCTACCTAGACAATGCGGCGACAACGCCCCTGAGAAAGGAAGTTTTAGATGTTATGGAGCCCTATTTCTCGGAAAAATACGGAAATCCATCAAGCATGCACCAACTCGGGCTTGAAGCCAACTCTGCAGTTTCTGAAAGCAGGGAAAAGATATCTAGTATATTGAATTGCAATCCTGATGAAATTATTTTTACATCCGGCGGCACTGAGTCAGTAAACCTTGCTATCAAAGGCGTTGCTTTTGCCAAGAAGAAAGGACATATAATAACACAGGAAACAGAACATCATGCTGTTCTGAACTGCTGCAAGTGGCTGGAAACGCAGGGATTTTCCGTTACTTATGTTGAAACCGATAAATACGGACTTGTAAATCCTCGGGATGTCGAAAATGCGGTAAAAAAAGACACGATTCTTGTTTCAATTATGTATGCAAATAATGAAATAGGGGCAATCCAGCCCATAAAAGAGATTGCAGCAATCTGCAAAAATAAAAACATTCTTTTTCATACGGATGCATGCCAAGCTGCAGGTTATTTGGATATTGACGTCAAAAATCTCGGGGCAGATTTAATGACAATAAACGGGAGCAAGATTTACGGCCCCAAAGGAATCGGAATCTTGTATGTGAGAAAAGGAACCAGCATAACGCCAATAATTCAGGGCGGCGGGCAGGAATTTAATCTCAGGAGCGGAACTGAAAATGTTCCGTCAATAGTGGGATTTGCAAAAGCTTTGGAGCTTGCGCAGAAAGAGAAAGATTCTGAGAGTAAAAAATTAATAAAATTGCGGGATAAATTAATTTCTGAACTGCTTAAAATTCCTAATGCACGACTGAATGGAAACCCAACGAAAAGATTGCCAAATAACGTTAACATTTCATTCTATGGTGTTGAAGGTGAATCAATTTTATTGGATTTGAATGAGAGAGGTATTTTTGCTTCTACTGGCTCTGCATGCAGTACAAAAAGTCTTGAAGCAAGCCACGTATTACTGGCAATCGGCTTGAAACATGATTGGGCGCATGGAAGCATCCGCTTTAGCCTTGGACGAACAACAAGTGAAAAGGATATTGACTATGTGCTTCAGGTATTTCCAAAAATAATTGAAAATCGTAGGGGCATGTCTCCGGTGAAATAAAATGGATAAACAAAAATGGTTTTATACTGAAAAAGTCAAGGAACATTTCTTTAATCCGAAAAATGTCCTGAAAACCGAATCTGAAGTAAAAGAATTTGAAAAAACTGCAGACGGCATTGGTGCTGTAGGCAGTCCGGTCTGCGGCGATATGATGAAAGTCTGGATTAATATCAAAAATAACATCATTAAGGACATTAAATGGCAGACTTTTGGCTGTGCCTCTGCTATCGCTTCAACTTCTGTTATGTCTGAGATGGTTAAGGGCATGACTCTGGATGAAGCATTAAAAATAACACCTGCAGATATTGTTAAAAAGCTGGGTTCTCTTCCAGCACAAAAGATACACTGCTCTGTGCTTGGAGACCAGGCGCTGAGAGCGGCAATAGAAAATTACAAAAGAAAGAGGATTTCAGCATGAAAATCGAACTTTTATATATTTTAGATTGTCCTTGGTGTGTAAAGACTAAAGAATTGATTAGAAAAAGTTTGAGAGAACTTAAAGCAAAAGCAGATATAAAAGAAATTTTGATTGATTCTAATAAAAAAGCGAAGATGTATAATTTTGTCGGTTCGCCAACCATTAGAATAAATGGAAAAGATATTCAGGAAAAAATTAGCAAGGGCAGATGTTTGCCTTGTGAAGAACTTGCTGAACGCACCAAAGGTGCAACCGAATTTGTGAAACAAGAATGTAGTTGTGGATGCAGAACCTTTTTTTACAGAGGCAAAAGCTTTTCTTATCCTCCAAAGGGTTTGATCAAAGAAAGTATTGTAATGTTGGGGCAAAAAAATGGTAAATGCAAAAAAAGCAACTAAAACAACTGCAAAAATAACGAAGAAAATGACATTTCAGGAAGTTTTTGAGAAATTTCCAAAGCACGCCAACGCCCTTGCAACTGCATTTATGGAATCTGGCATGCACTGTCTGGGTTGCGCAGCGGCATCTTTTGAAACCATGGAGATGGGCTGCAAAGCTCATGGTTTTTCAGACAAACAAATCACAAATTTAGTGTCAAAATTGAACAAAATTGTGAAAAAAACATAGTCACCTGAGTGCGATTTCTAAGTTGTGACAACCTTTAAAAAGCTTCGTAAAACTGATTTTATATGGGCGACCAAAAACCCAAATTTTTGGGTTCACTTATGAGAAAATTTGCAAAACCGGAAGAACAAAAAATGGCAAAATCTGAAGAAACGGTAACAGAAGTACGAACTGAAATAGCTCCGGAAATGCCTCAGGAAGAGGCTGTACAGGAAACACCTGTTGAAGCTGCAGCTGAGACATCAGAATTAGTTTCGGAAGTTGTTGCTGAACCAGTTGACACAACACCTGAAGGAGAGCCATTGCCTTTTCCCCGAGCCAGAGTAGTTTCAATAATGCGCGAGGAAATAAAGGACAAAATCATACGTTCTGAAGTCAAGGAAGCAATGAACTTATGGCTGGGAAACCTGTTAAAAAGAATTGCAAAGGAAATGAGCAACACCCAGTACGGCTCAGTCGGAATAGCTGATTTCCAGCGGGCAACAAAACCTTACGACATGATTGAAGACATAGTCAAGGACGAGCAAAGATTGCTGACAACAACTGAAAAATTAAGGGCAGATTCTGATCACATAATGCGCGAATTACAGAGATTTTTTGCAGTCATAAAGGGCAAAAGGCCTGAAGAACAAAAAGTCTGATCCTCCTAATGATATCATCCGAGGACTCTGAAGTGAGTTTTTATCTTTTAGATATTGATACAAATTTAGACGTAATCAAGCTTTTCGGCTTGACACCGGATGGCAAAAGAATTGTTGCCCATGATAGCAGTTTCATGCCCTATTTTTATGTAATTCCCAAAGCTGATGCGAGTTTTAGCACACTTAACACAGAATTATTGGCGCTTGCAATTGGGGATGCCAAAGTAAATTCTGTTGAGCTTATGCAAAAAGGCGGCAAGAAAGTGTTCAAAGTAGTTGTGGGCAAGCATTACCACGTGCCTGCACTTTCTATTGCGGCCGGCAAACTAGCTGAAGTTGAGGATATTCGTGAGGCGGACATCCGTTTTTACAGGCGGTATCTGCTTGACAAGCAGCTAACACCGTGCGCTTTGGTAAAAGTCACTGGCGTCAGGCACTTATCTGAAGAGGGTTACGACTTTACAATCGATGTCAGTAAAATATCCCAGGTAAATACAGACATCACAAAAAACCTGAAGATTCTGGCGTTTGATATTGAAACATTCTGCAAGGGCTCCGTACCTGATGCTGAAGAAGATAGCATTATTTATGCCAGTTTCTACGGCAGCAACGGCTTTCAGAAAGTTATAACATGGAAAAGATTTTCAAATCCCAAAGAGTACATGACTTTTGTTTCCGGAGAACTGGAATTGCTGCAGGAAATAGCAAAAACAATACAGCAGTTCTGTCCCGATGTTCTTGTGGGCTATGGCTCTGATCACTTCGACTTGCCATTTATTGCAGCCAGAGCGCAGAAGTATAATGTTGACCTGGGTTTCAAAATGACACAGTCCAGACAGGGGCGCGCGGAAACAGACATAATCGGAATAACTCATCTTGACATTTCCCATTTTGTCAGGAATGTGCTGAATCTTGAAACAAGCCGCTATAATCTTGACTTTGTAGCAAAGGAAATTCTGGGCAAAGGCAAGCTGTTCAATCTTCCCAATACTCAGAAAATAGCAGAAATGTGGTCTGTGGGGCTTGATGAAGAACTCAGGGCGCTTGCAGATTACAATCTGATTGATTCCCAGCTGGCATTTGAGCTGTGCCAGAGCATTCTGCAGACAGAGTTTGAACTGATAAAACTGCTTGGCTTGCCTCTCAAGGATGTGAACAGGATGACTTACGGTTCCTTGGTTGAATGGTATCTGATTCGTTCAACAGTAAACAAAAATATTTTGATTCCAAAAAAACCAGATTCATTTGAAATTGCCGCAAGGAGAAGAAAAACCTATGTGGGTGCATTTGTTGTTGAACCAAAACCAGGTTTTTACGTTAATTTATGTGTTTTTGATTTCAGAAGCCTGTACCCGTCAATAATCGCATCTCATCACATCAGTCCCGAAACTCTTTGCTGCGACTGCTGCAAGTGGAAATCGTCCGGAAAAATTTCCGAATCGGTATGGTTTTGCAGCGAAAAGACAGGATTCTTTCCTGTACTGATTCAGGATCTAGTTGAAAGGCGCGTAAGAGTCCAGACAATTTTAAAACAAACTCCGCAGAATGATCCTGCGTTTGTTGAATTGGCTGCAAGGTCTCACGCACTGAAATACATCGCCGCGTCATTTTACGGCTACATGGGCTTTCCCGGTTCAAGATGGTATAATGTTGAATGTGCGTCTGCAGTAACTTCATTGGGCAGAAAATATATACAGATAGTCCAGAAAGAGGCAGAAAAATTAGGCTATCCTGTTATTTACGGGGACACAGACAGCCTGTTTCTGCAGATTGCGAATTATTCTGAAGACAAGGTAAAATCCTTTGTTAATTTAGTCAATTCGACTCTCCCAGTTCCGATGGAACTGGAGTACAGGGACTTTTATCCGGCGGGAATATTTCTGGAGAAAAAAACTGCTGATGGCGGAGCAAAAAAACGCTATGCTCTGCTTACAAGAAACGGACGCTTATTGCTGCGCGGTCTGGAGGCGATAAGGGGTGATTGGTCAAAACTTGCAAAGAACGTACAGAAAAAAGTTCTGGAATTTACTTTAACGGACGGCCACGCTCTGAGAGCAATGAATTACGTGCAGCAGCTGATTTCAAATGTAAAAAACAGGAATATTGCGTTAGCGGATTTGATTATTGAAATGAGACTGACGAGGAGCTTAAACGCATATTCTTCCAGAGGCCCGCACATTGTGGCTGCTGAATTGGCTGCAGCAAAAGGCGATACCGTGGGCAGGGGCTATAAGGTAAGATTTATAGTCAAGACCGGCTCTGGAAAAATCTCTGACAGAGTCGCGTTGCCAGAAAATGTGGCGATTGATGAATATGATATTGATTATTATGTCAATAATCAGGTCATACGCCCCGTAATTAAAATATTTGATGTATTTGGAATATCTGAGGAAAAGTTAAAAGGGGGACAAACAACTCTTGGCTAACCATGGGCATAAATATTGAGAAATTAAAAAAAGCAGGCAAAATCGCTGCTGAAGTAAGGGAATTTGTGTTAACATTAGCTAAAGCGAACACTCCGCTGCTGGAAATTGCTGAAGCTGTTGAGAAAAAAATATCTGCATTAGGTGCAAAACCTGCATTTCCAATTAACATTTCAATAAATAACATCGCGGCACATCACACTCCCCTCGCCGGAGAAAGATTAACTCTGAAAGATGGGGATTTGGTAAAATTTGACATAGGTGTTCATATTGACGGCAACATAGCAGACACAGCAGTTTCCGTTTCAATCGGGAAAAATGAGGAAAATGAAAGATTAATCCAAGCGGCAAAATCTGCTTTGGAATCCGCAGTCAAACTTGCGGTTCCGGGAACAGAAATATGCAAAATCGGTGCCGCGGTGGAAAATGCAATCAAGGATGCAGGTTTCCTGCCGGTAAAAAATCTTACGGGACATGCAATTGATGAGTATGACCTGCACGCCGGTATGAATATCCCTAACTTTGATAACAAAAACAGAACAAAACTGGAAAAAGGCATGGTCATTGCCATAGAGCCGTTTGCAACAGATGGCGCAGGATTTGTTAATGAAGGCAATGAAGTTGAAATCTTTAAGCTTGTAAATCCGGCAAATATCAGAACCGGAAGGGAAATTCTTGAATTTGTTGCCTCTGAGTTTAGTGTCCTGCCATTTGCAAAGCGATGGCTTGTTGAAAAATTCGGCGCAATGAAAACTGAACTTTTTCTGAAGGAGGCGGTTTCAAAAAACATACTGCACCCGTATCCTATTCTTCTTGAAAAAACTGGCATAAAAATCGCCCAAGCAGAGCACACAATCATAGTTGAAGATAAACCGCAAATAATAACAAAATAATGAAATAAAATAACTAAATTATTTAGATGCTGTCCCCTTCGTCTTCTTCCTCTTCTTCTCCCTCTTCTTCCCCTTCTTCCTCTTCTTCCTCTTCTTCAAATACGAGTTTCATCTAGAACCTCCGTCCCCTTTGAAATGTAGCTTATTAAAAAACCTTTCGGGTTTTTTAATTCCGAAGTAAGAAACTTCGTTATATTTAAATTTTACTAGTCTAGCCGATATAGGCTGCGCCCTTCTTTACGGCTGCCATTGCCGCCACATATCTTTCGGATTCCTCTTTACTTAAGGAGGGTTTTATGGACTGCAATGCAGCTTCAAAATGCCCCAAGTTTACTTGCTTTGCCTTTATGTTTTCCCTCAGGGCAAGCATAGCTGCCTCACGGCATATAGATTCAATGTCTGCGCCGCTGTAGCCTTCCATTTTCAGCACCAGTTCCGAAATGTCTGTATCTTTTGCGAGAGGCATGTTCTTTGTATGTATTTTCAAAATCTCAAGCCTTGTTTCCTTGTTTGGCGGGTCTATCAGAATATGCCTGTCAAATCTGCCGGGTCTCAGCAGGGACGTATCAACAAGTTCCGGCCTGTTTGTTGCTGCCAGAACAACGACATCAGTCAGTTCCTCCAAGCCATCCATTTCTGTAAGAATCTGATTAACTACTCTCTCGCCAACTCGGGCGCCGTCATCCGCTCCCCTGCGTCCTGCGATGGCATCTATTTCATCAAAGAATACTATGCATGGTGCCACCTGTCTTGCTTTTTTGAAAATATCCCTTACTGCTTTTTCGGATTCTCCAACCCATTTTGATAAAACTTCGGGGCCTTTTACTGAAATAAAGTTTGATTCTGATTCTGTGGCAACTGCTTTTGCCAGCATTGTCTTTCCGCAGCCGCTTGGCCCGTAAAGCAAAATACCACGTGGCGGCCTTATTCCCATTCTTTTGAATATTTCAGGATATTTTAACGGCCATTCAACAGCTTCCTTTAGCTGCTGTTTTGCTTTTTCCAGTCCGCCAACTTCTTCCCATTTTACTTTTGGTGTTTCAATTAAAACTTCACGCATGGCGCTCGGGCGGACTGCTTTCAATGCCTCCTTGAAATCCGCTTTTGTGACTCTTAATTTTTCAAGAACTTCTTTTGATATCTGCCCTTCATCTTTGAAATTGAATTCCGGGAAAACTTTTCTCAGTACAGACATGGCTGCTTCCTTGCACAAACTTTCCAAATCCGCGCCGACAAAACCATGTGTTACGTTTGCCAATTCCTTTAGGTCAACATCTTTTGTAAGCGGCATATTTCTTGTGTGAATCTGCAAGACTTCCAGTCTGCCTTCCTTGTCAGGAACTCCTATTTCAATTTCCCTGTCAAATCTTCCGCCCCTTCTTAATGCAGGGTCCAGCGCATCAGGCCTGTTTGTTGCAGCTATTACAATTACTTTTCCTCTTGCTTTCAATCCGTCCATCAATGAAAGCAGCTGTGCTACAACTCTCCTTTCTACTTCACCATAACTTTCTTCTCTCTTTGGCGCAATCGCATCAATTTCATCTATAAAAACAATTGACGGCGCTGCCTTTTCAGCATCAGCAAAAAGATCGCGTAATTTTTTTTCAGCCTCGCCAACAAACTTGTTCATGATCTCGGGGCCTGCTATTGAAACAAAATTTGCATTCGTCTCGTTTGCAACTGCCTTTGCCAGTAATGTTTTTCCTGTTCCTGGCGGCCCATACAGCAAAACACCTTTTGGGGGCTGTATTCCGAGCGTTTCAAAAATCTCCGGATGCCTTAACGGCAGTTCTATCATCTCTCTTACTTTTTTGACTTCATTCTGCAGCCCGCCGATATCTTCATAGGTAACATCTGGAAACTTTTCCTCTTTCAGTTCAACTGCTTCCGGCAGGATTTCAATTTCCGTGTCTTCTGTTACGATGCTTGGCTCTTTCGGATTTGTGCTGACGCATACAAATTTCAGGTCGCTTCCGAATCCGCCAATCATTCCGTAGTCTTCGCCCACCATCGTATTGAAAAGTTTGTCAAAAAACGGGTCGCCCGTGATAAATGGATTGTCCGCTATTGTTGGTCTTCTTCTGCGTGCGCCGCCCAGTGAAATTATATCGCCTTTGGCTATTGCGCGCCCCAGCAAAGCGCGCTTGAACATTGAAGGCTGTGCTTGTATCACAACTCCCTTCTGCAAAGGGGCAATTGAGAGTGATTTTGCAGGTTTTATCTGGAATGGCCTTACTGTAATATATTCCCCGATTACTGTGCCTGCATTTTTTCTTATCAGGCCGTCCATTCTTATCAGCGCAAGTCCTATATCTGAAGGATATGCCCTGCCTGCAAGCGAAACAGTCTTTTTTGCGCCTTCAATTTCAATAAAAGTGCCGGGCTGTATGCCCAGGTCTTTCATAATCTGAGAATCAATTCTTACAATTCCTTTATTGACATCATCCTGTATAGCTTCAGCAACTTTCAGCTTCATTTCCTTGCCGTTGCTTTTGGCGCTGTCTCCGCCACTTTTGACATCTCCGTTAGCCATTGGTTTAGTGTTAACTGAAAAAAAGCATTTAAAGATGTTCCGAGTGGAAGCCTTTACTTTTTCCTAGAAGCTGTTTTTATGGTTACCAACATCTCTGGACATCTTTCTTTCGCATATTCAAATGCAAGATTTTCATGCCCTAAATCCAGAAGTGTTCTTACTAGAGAGCGTGCTGATTCTGCATCTTTTGTCGCTCTAACTCGACGCATGTACCCTGCCTTCTTTGCCTTTACATTCTGCTGCTGATTGTAGCGCTTCATGTACCGTTTTTTATGTTCTGTAACCATTTGCAAAGCAAATTAGCAAATTGATATTAATTTGCTTTATTTGCCTGAGGTTTGATATCGTCAGGATTTTTAAAACTTACTAGTGTAAGTCGGTTATGATAGATAAAGTTCCTTCTGGTTCTATAGTAATTGACAAACTGCTTGCAGGAGGATTTGAGCGCGGCATCATTTCTACGGTTTATGGACAGGCTGGCTCTGGAAAATCAAATATTACAATGCTTGCGGCAATGAAAATTGCTACAACCGGAAAAAAGGTTGTTTTTGTTGACACTGAAGGAAGTTTTTCAACGGAAAGATTTGCCCAGCTGGATGAAAAAAACAACGCGCAACTGCTGAAAAATGTACTGATTTTGAATCCTGCAACATTTGATGAGCAGAAAAAAGTCTTTACAAAATTACGGGACACAGTAAATGCGGAAAAAGTCGGCATCATAATAGTGGACAGCATCGCTATGTTATACAGGTTACAGAAAGGCTCTGAGGAAACAATACAAACAACAAACAAGGAAATGGCGAACCAGCTTGCAATCCTTTCAGAAATTGCAAGGAAGAAAAATATTCCTGTGGTTGTAACAAACCAGGTTTACGCAGATTTTGAAAACAAATCTGACGTCAGGATGGTTGGCGGTGACTTGCTAAAATACTGGAGCAAATGTATTGTGAAGTTAGAAATTACAGATTCGGGGCAGAGGAAAGCATCAATCTACAAACATCGCTCATTACCGTCAGGAAATCCTGTATTTTTTGAAATCATCAACAACGGATTAAAGGAAGTTCCAGAACAGAAGAAAAAGTTTAGTTTGTTTTAGGTTCTGTTTTCGTTTTTGCAGCGGGTTTTAATTCTTTTGACGGGCAGGTTGGTGACGGACAGAATTCCCAGGGGCGCTTTCCTTTGTTAATTACCATGATTAATGGTATGTTGCAGTGCTTGCATGTTTTTTCAGTAATTTTCAATAAACCGCCCTGCGGCAGCGGGAAAGTTGTCCTGCAGTCAGGATATTTGTCGCATGCCAAAAATCTTTTACCTGTTGCCCTTGATGTAATTATCCTTATTTCCCCTATTTTGCAGTTCGGGCACATCATCAAAGTTTCAGCTTCCTTTCTCGTTTCCCTTACTGCTGACAACAGCTCAGCTCCAATATCGTTTATGTGAAGTTTGAATTTATTTGTTATGTTTACAAGAATTTTCTTTGCAGCATCAAGAACAACTTCCATTTTCTGTTTTCTTTCCCGTATTTTTTCCATGTCCTTTTCAAAATGTCTTGTGAGTTTTTCATCAAGAATGTCCGGCGCATATTTTGTGAAGGTCGCAATTATCTGCAAACCAAGCGGTGTTACCTGAATGGAAGTGTCTTTTACATAACCCCGCTGGTATAAAGTGTCAATAATACTTGCCCTTGTCGCCTTTGTTCCTAATGACTTTTTTTCAAGTTCCTTTATTATTGAAGCCTGCGTGTAGCGCTTTGGCGGCTCTGTCTTCTTTTCTTCTATTTTTGATTTCTGCGGATATTTCTGCCCTTTCATTATTTTCGGAAGTTCTGTTTCCTCTCTTTTTCCGTAAGGCGCATATAATTCCAGCCAGCCCGCATATGTTGTGCGTATGCCCTTCAGAATAAATAATTCTCGTTCAACATCAAATGTAACTGTTGTTGTTTCCCTCTCACCAGCTTCCCCGAATACAGCAAAGAATCTTTTTACAATCAAATCATAAATTTTCTTCTGCCATGCACCCAAAGTTTTCGGAATTTCCCCTGTAGGATAAATAGCAGGATGTGCGGGGTCTGTTTTCTTGCCTTCATTTGGCGTTAAATTGCCAGAAAGAACTTTCTGTGCCAGCTTTGCATAATCCGGCTGCATTGCTAAGTGCGTTAGTACTTTTTTCAGATTAAGCTGTTGTGGCAGTTTCTGTGAACTTGTCCTGGGATATGATATATATGCTGCAGTATACAATTCCTGCGCTATTTCCAATGTCTGCTTAGGATTTATTTTGAACACGCGGTATGCTTCAATCTGTAATGATGTCAAATCAAAAGGAACCGGCGGATTTACTTTCTGCGTTGCAGTTTCAATTGAGACAGCTATTGCTTGCTTATCCTTGATTTTTTCAAAAACAGTTTTTGCCTTCTTTTCATCAAAGAATTTTTCCTCTTTGTGCAACGCCTCTAATTTCTGCTCCGCAATGTTAAGCAAGATTGAAACCTGCCAGAACGGAACTGACTTGAAATTCTGGATTTCTAATTCCCTTTTTGCAAGAATCGCAAGTGACGGCCCTTGGACTCGTCCGATGGATAATGTCTGATATTTGTGTGATTGTAAGTATAATGCATCAGTCGCCGCCTTTGACAAATTTACACCCCACCACCAGTCAAGCCAATGTCTTGTTTCGCCAGCTTCAGCCTGCCCCCAGTCAAGTGTGGGGGAAATGTTCTGATATGCATCCTTCAAATCGCCTGCTGTCAAAGTTGAGAACTTCATCCTTTTGGCATCTTTCCTGTTGCACAGGAATCTGATTATATTTAATCCAATTACTTCTCCTTCAATATCATAATCTGTTGCGACAACAAAATCATCTGCCTGTTTTGCTAATTTCTTTATGTTTTCCAAGTAAGGTTTCGCAAATGATGCTTTTTCCGTTTCATAAGTCGGTTTCCACTCCAAGTCAAAAACAGGATATTTCCAGCTCTTTTCTTTCTGCGCCAGCGTGAATAAATGCCCCACCGCTGGAACCACAATAATTTTTTTCTCTGGGATTTCAAAATAAGAAACCCTGTTTACCGCTTTTCGGGTGCTCTTGCCTAGTGCAGCTGCAATCTTTTCGGCAGCAGCTGGTTTTTCGCTTATTATCAATTGCATTTTTCTATTCGCTTTTGTGTTAGCTGTATTTATGAGTTGCGAAACAAGGTTTTTAAACATCACCGTTCAGAATACATCTTTGTAGTAAACTATTACAAAAGGTGATAAAATGCTAAATTTCTACCCCTCGATTCCAAGGGGCAAACAATACGGCGCAAGAGCCACAATAGGACACTATAGCGGCAGATCCATAAAAGACGTTAGTATAAAGAGTCCCGCAGCAAGTGCAGTTGAAGAATCTATGTTTTCAAAGCAATTTGCGAAAGGATTATCCGCCAAAAGAAAATCTCTGGAGAATGATGTTTTTTCAGCGGCAATAACGTCAGAAGACCCTATCGAAACTTTGGATTATCAAAGAAAGATTGAAGCAGCAAAGAGCCTGTCTAATCCTACAATAGAAATGCATCCCGATAAACTTGTTTTTATAAGCAGCGACGATAATGCTACAGTCACAATAGAAACAAAAAACCCGCAAAAAATGCTTGAAACAATTCTTGGTTAAATTTCAATAATTTTTCCCTTTTTTGATGCGCAGATTACCCTTGTCGCACCAATGGTTTCTTCAATTCCATCAGCCTCATGGATATGACTGCAGACTGCAATATTTGGCTTGAAAGCCTTTATTGCTTTCGCAACCGCTTCGCTTCCCTCAAAAAAACCCATTTCAATCTTTGAATTTGCTGGGTGCATGTGGGTCATCATTACTGATTTTTTGCAATCCTTGACTTTTTCGTGCGCATACTTAAGGATGTTAAACATTTCTTTTTCAGGTAGCTGGAAAATACCTATGTTTGCTGCGCCGCAGCCAAATATGCCTACATCCCCGAATTTTGCATAATAACCATGCAGGTCAATCAGGCCGTAACGCTTTACCAGTGCTTCGGCTGTTGCTAAAGATTCGTGGTTTCCGGGCAAAAATGCCACATTCTTGACTTTATCCTTGAATGTTTTAATCATGTGCGGAGTCAGTCTTTCAGAAAAGGATATGTCCCCATTTAGAACAACCAAGTCAACACCTTCTTTTTCCGCAAGATTTGCAAGCTTTCTTGCCTGTATCAAATCCCCGTGCAAATCGCCCACTGCTAATATTTTCATTTTTCCTCTATTGTTTACTTTAGAATATAATTTAAAAACCTATTTGGCTGCGCGAATCTCCTTGAATTCCGTGTATTTCCATAGAACTTGGGGTATCTTAATGGAGCCATCTGCCTGCTGGAAGTTTTCAACAATACAGGCAATTGCCCTTTCCGTGGCAATTGCTGTGTTGTTTAAAGTGTCTGCATACCTTGTTTCAGTGCCTTCTGTATACCTGATGTTCGAACGTCTGCCCTGATAATCCCTCAGCGTTGAGCACGAGCCTAACTCGCGGTATTTATTCTGTGCAGGAAACCATCCCTCCAAATCAATTGTCTTGGAATCTTTCTTTCCAGTATCGCCTGAGCATAAAATAGTCAATCTATATGGGATTTCCAAAGCTTTGAAAATCTCTTCCAGATTCTTCAAAAGCAAATCAAATTCTTTCTTTACCTGCTCTGCCTTGCAGAATGAAACCTGCTCAATTTTCTCAAATTGATGGACGCGGAAAATTCCTTTCATGTCCTTGCCGTGTGTTCCTGCTTCTTTCCTGAAGCATGGAGAAATGCCAACAAAACGCAGGGGTAATTTTTTTCCGTTAAAAACCCTGTCTTTGCCGTATGCAACTATCGAATTTTCGGCTGTTCCAATCAGATATAAATCTTCGTCCTGTATTTTGTAAATTGCGTCTTGGAACGCGGAAAAGTGAACTGCGCCAGACATCGCTGCAAGATTAATCATGTACGGCGGCTGAATTGCGATAAATCCTTCTTTTAACAGAAAATCCATTGCAAATGCCTGCAATGCATGATTTAATTTTACGAGTGGGCCTTTCAAATAGTAAAATCGTGCTCCGGAGACTTTGGCTGCCTGTTCTATATCTAGGCAGTTTAATGCCTCCAAAATATCCTGATGGTGTTTCGGCTCAAATGTAAAACGCGGGGGTTTTCCGACAACTTTTATTTCTTTATTATCAGATTCATCTTTTCCTGTTGGCACATCATCTGCAATTATGTTTGGAATTTCAAGAAGCAGTTTATCGCGAACTAATTTTGTATTATTTGCTATTTCATCAGTTTTTTTCAGCTCGTCAATAAGGCTCTGGATCCTCTTTACTTCAGCCTGTATTGGCTTGCCTGATTTTTTCAAAGAATTAATTTTTTCAGATACTATGTTTCTTTCATGTTTCAATTTTTCAGCTTTCTGCAGGTATTCGCGCCATTTTTCATCCAGCCTGGTGACTTCATCAACCGATTCCTCAGATAGATGCCTCTTTTTCTGTGACTTCTTTACTATCTGCGGATTCTTCCTGAATAATTCAATGTCAAGCATGTAAACGCTTTTATGTTTGTGTTTTAAATAATTTCTTATGATAGAAATCGATGGCTCCTACCTTGAAGGTGGCGGGCAAATACTCAGGACAGCTGTTGCCTTATCTGCAATCAAGCAGATTCCAATCAAAGTTATCAACATTAGAAAAGGAAGACCCGAGTCCGGATTGAAGGCACAGCACCTTACTGGAATTCTTGCAGCTGCGCAATTGTGTGATGCTAAGGTTTCCGGCGCCAATATCGGCTCCACTGAACTTACATTTGCGCCCAAGAAAATAAGATTTGGTAAGTTTACGTTTGATGTCGGCACTGCAGGTGCAATCACTTTAGTTCTGCAGACAATTGTGCCGATAGCAGCATTTGCACCATCAAAAACTTCTTTTGTTATTTCCGGCGGAACCAATGTTCTCTGGGCCCCGACAATTGAATATTTCCAGAATATTTTCTGTGATTATGCTGAAAAGTTTGGACTTTTGATAAATTGCGAAATTGAAAAATATGGTTTTTATCCCAAAGGAAATGGAATTGTCAAAGTTGATATAACACCAATAAAAAATCCAAATCCCTTAAACTTAACTACGAGGGGAAAGTTCTTGGGCATCAAAGCATTTTCCTTGGCTTCGGAAGACTTGCAGAAGGCACAGGTTGCTGAACGCCAGCTAGATGGCTTCAGAAAAAACATGCCTGCGGATGCTGAAATAAAAGGATTTTCAAACTATGTAAAAACGTTATCAGCAGGCAGTTCAATTACGGCGCACGCGCTTTATGAAAACTGCAAATTGGCTTGTTCTGCCTTGGGTGAAAAAAATAAAAGATCGGAAGATGTTGGAAAAGAGTGTGCGGATGATTTATCTCGTGAGATTGCATCAAAAGCAACTGTCGACAGGCATCTTGCTGACCAATTAATTCCGTTTTTAGGTTTATTCTCTGGTAGTTTTATCACATCAGAAATCACTGAACATACAAAAACAAACATCTGGGTTACTGAGAAATTTATAAATAAAACATTCAGGATTGAAAATGGTAAAATTTCTGTTTAAAGAAAAACTTCAGATATTTTTTTTAATTATTCCTTCTTGACAAACTTTGAAAAGTATTCCTTATTGTCCTCTGCCAGCAGCATTAACTTTGTTGCCTGCGTGAAGAAATCGCTGATATCTGAAAACCTGCCTTCCTTTACATATTTGTAAACTTTTTCTAAATATTCCTGCGGGATATCAATTTTTCCTTGCTCTGCCATGCATTTATCTATGCTGTAAAGATTTAAGTATTTTTTCCTTGCCTTTCCATATCAAGGCATGCTTAAGCACTTCTGCTATATTCTTTACAGGAATTATTTTTATTTTCTTTCCATTTGAGAAAACAATATCCCTGAGGTTTGCTTCAGGCACTATTACTTGCTTCAAACCCGCTTCAACAGCCGCTTCAACTTTCTGCGTTACTCCGCCAACTGGAAGGACTTCGCCTCTTACAGATAAAGAACCTGTCATTGCTGTATCCTGTCTTACGGGAATTTCCTTCAGGGCAGATATAATTGCTGTGGCGACTGCAATCGATGCGGAATCGCCTTCAACTCCGCTATCTGCTGTCTGCAAAAACTGCACATAAACATCATATTTTTTCATGTCCTGATTGAAGAATTTTTTAACTATGGCAGAAACATTCACTATTGCTTCCTTAGCAATCTGTCCTAATTTTCCTGTTGCCTTGATTTCTTTTCTTTCCTTTATTCCCGAAGCAGTCACCTCTGCCTCTATTGGCAAAACGATTCCTGAAAATGCAACCTGGCTTCCGATTACGGCAAGCCCGTTAACAGTGCCAACTGCACTCCCGCTAGTTTTTATTACTTCATATTCCTTTTTCCTTTCAATATATTCATCTGCAATCTGCTGTTCTAATGTTCTTGCGAGTGCCCTGGCTTTTGCAAGATGCTTTAGTTCCACAAGTTCAGATTTTTCCTCTACTGCAATATCGCCTGCTGCTCTTACCAAACCACCCAAATCCCTTAACACAAGGGTGAGGCGCCCTTTCCTTCCAGCTCTTTTGCGGGCTTCTCTTACTATCTCCTCAACTGCCGCAGCAGAAAAATGCGGAATTTTTCCGTCTTTGACAACTTCCTGTGCAACAAACTGCGCAATTTTCAGTTTGTTTTCTTTTGTATCAGGAATTGTATCATTCATGTAAACTTCATAACCATAGCCTCGGATTCTGCTTCTTAATGCAGGATGCATTTTCTGGACTGTTTCCGAATTTCCTGCTGCAACTAAAATAAAGTCAGCTGGCACAGGCTCTGTCCTTACCATTGCGCCTGAACTGCGCTCGGATTGCCCCGTGATGGGATATTTCTTTTCCTGAAGCACCGTTAATAATTCCTGCTGCGAATGCCCGTCAAGAGTGCTGATTTCGTCAATAAATAAAACTCCGTTATTTGCCCTGTGGATTGCGCCTGACTGCACTCTCAGATGTGCCGGTGTTCCCAAACCGCCTGACTGCAATGGGTCATGTAGGCAGTCTCCTAACAAAGCCCCAGCATGCGCTCCAGTGTTATGTGTAATACATGGCATAAGATATGTTCCGTCTTCAGTCTCCATATTTACAATTGGGCCGGTATAATCTTCTGACCAGATTTTTCGGATTGGTATGAAGTGCTGTATACCTCTTGTGAAATATTGTTGCATCTTGCCACCTTTCTTCCCAAGCTTAGCCATCTGTTGGCCAGTTATTCTAAACTCAAATAGGTGTGAACCTTTAATTAGTCGGTTTCCAATTTTCGATGATTTCGTAGTTCGTTCATGACATGTGGGAAAGATCCCTAAACCTGAAAGCAAAAAGACAAAATCTTCAGCTAGTTCTTTTGATACTGTTGCAAAACATATAGACTCTTTAGTTTCCCAGCCATCACCTTTAATATAAGCTTTTAAGAAAGCTAACTTTACGTTTTGGGGGGAAGTAAAAATTATTTCTGGTATGCGCTTTAACTTGGCGCCATCGCCAAACTGGTTTCTAAACCATTCTGCCAAAGTCTTAGAGTATAAAATTAGCTCTATTTCTTGTGGGTTATGTTTATCAATAACTGCGTCTACATTAAATTTTTGTTTTAGAATTAGTTTAAGATGCTCTACAATTTTTGACTCATGATATCCAAGGGTAAAGCCAATCATCCCACTGCGATTTCTAATCCGATGGTAACCTTCTGCTAAATACCATCCGAAAATCTCTGCAGCCATCTCATCACATATTACGTTTGGAATAAGTTTTTTTGACCTGCCTTTCGGCTTCAATTTGTTGTCAAAGTTAATTTCCACATAGCTTGTTGGCGAATTTAGCTCAGGGTATATAAGCAAATCCCCTTCTTTAAGGTCTTTAGCCACTTTCCATTTAATATTTTTAACACGTGTTATGGCGCGGGCAAATTCTCTCATTTTGAATTGCTTAGTTTGCGGCCTTTCTAAAACCAAAAAAGGGTGATTTGGAGTGGCAGTAAATGGAGCTAGCAATCGGGGCTTAATGTGATAAATCTTTCCAGAATAAGATCTTATATCCACGCTTACAACTTTTTGTAATTCACCCTCAGAATTATACACTTTGTGCCCTTTTGTTAGTTCGATGGCGATAGGTTTTAGATTTGTAAACACTTTTTGTCCAGGCAATAAGCAGGCATCAACAAACGGTGCTTTCTGCATACCTGAATTATCCACCAGTATTTTGGGCTCATTCACTTTTCCTTTTTTGAAAACAAAATTTATTGAAACAGCCATTACACCAACAAACATCATTCCTGCAACAAGTGTTGCTGCGGCCATTATGTCGCCATAGATTCTGCGTAAATACCACGGCAGTGTAAGCGCTATAAACGCAATTGCAAAAAACAGCAGCTGCTGGTTTTTTGTGCTATTTAATCCAGACTGCTTTGCCTTTTCTGCAAGCTTGTTCCCCTCGCCTGCGGGAAGTGTTTTTATCAGCGGCTGGGAATCATCAACAGGATTCTGCAAAGCCATCGTGTCAGTAAGCTTTGACTGCGGCAATAACTCTGCCAAAGCCTGCCCCAGCATTGATTTTCCACATCCGGGCACCCCTATCAGTAAAACATGACGCCTCTGGGCAGATGCCTTTTTGATTATGTCAACTGCGCTGTCCTGCCCTATTATCTGTCCGACTATCTGCTTTGGAACCGCTAACTCAGAGGTTGATTTAAAATCCATAAAATCTGCTGATTGCTAAGTCTTTAAAATATTCCCGTCGGAAGCCGTCAGGTTTTATCTTTTCGAATTATGTTATTTTCTTTTTTTAACATAGCTATTAAATCATTCTGTGTTTTTTCAGTATTTTCCCAATTTTCAACACGCGCGAAATATGCACCAGCAAAAAAATATTTTTGGTCTAATGCAAAAGGGCAGTAGCTAGTTACCTCACAGAAATCTTTCCCGAAATGAACATAAACTGTATCCAGAAATATGCCATCTGTTGCCAGCACATTGTAAATTGAATCCCTGTCAAATGTTCTTTGTGTGTTTTCAACAACAAGCCCTGATTTTACTCTGTCACGCAAACCCGCCTTGCCAAATAAGGTCATAAATAGTATATTAATATCATTCATAGAATAATGCTGAAGGATTTCTTTGAATTTAGGAAGATATTCTTTGAGTTTGTTTTCTTTTTCAGCACCTCCGATAACTCCTGCAACAGTTATTATATTTTCAAGGTCATTCCAGTCTTTTGCACCGCCAATCCTGTGGGTCATTCCTGTGAGCAGTTTTGGTTTGATTAAAGTTATATTTTCTTTTTTAACGGGTTCTTGTAAATTTGCCAGAATCAAATCCGCATACAATTGTCTGGGATATCCTTTCTCTATATGCATATCCCAATAGGCGCACGAAGTCTTAAAAGAATTATGCATGCAGAAAAGGCATGCCAGAATTGATAGACACAATCGATGACCTACTTGTGCCATTAGTTAACAGCATGTGTGATTACATTGTCAAAACTGATGCCAGCAATTTATGCTGCATTCATGATGCAGACTGGGGCGGATATCCTTCACAGGCAATTGCCAATCATATTTGAAAAACTGCATGGTAAAATTCCTCCGTCACACTGGATTACTTATGAAGAATCTGCGCCGGCAATAAGATTTGTCAGGAAAATAAATCCTGAAAATATTTTTTTCATTGATTATGAACCGCACCATGAATTTGATGAAATCTGCAAAGGTGCAAAAAGAATTGGAATCTTCGGGCACCACGAAGGCAGGACTGACATTGATGCGCTCTGCAAAAAAGACTCGAGGGTAGTATATTTCAATCCGAGGCATTACCTGCCAGAGAAAATCAAATATACTCGATCTGAAGGCTTCAATTTTTCCGATAGGAATCCGCGTAACACAACTCAAGTTTATGAAAGAGGCGTGCCCATAACTTATCCTCTAATGAGAGCAAAATCACGTATACTTATGAAAAATAAAATATTTGATTATTCTAATTTTGTTGATTTGCTTGGGTTACGTGCCTATGGCTACAAAAAATTATGGGAAGAACTGAGCGGAACTAACAGTGATGACGAAGCAGATGAGTTAATTGGAAGAATAACATTGCTGTCCAGTTATAGATTAGATTATTCAGACAAAATAGTTTCAGCATTAACAAAAGCAAGAAGCCCGTCCGATGCAGAATTTCATGACGTCAGGAATTTGGTGTCAAGACTGAAGCTTGCGAGAAAGAAAAATCTCTGCATTGAAAACGCAATCCATTACTCAAAGGAATTCCTTGATTTGCAAATATTTCCGATTGTTTTTCCAAAAGGCTCCGAATTTCAAATCATAAAGACATTTGTCAGCGATCTGGATAAATTGAGGCAGGACAAAAACCTGATGACAACTGTTTGTGTAAAATGCGGGCCGAGACCCAAATGCTCAATAAGAACAGACAGAAATGATATTAATCTGGCATCTCTGTTGGCAGAAGTTTACAGCAAAATGCCTCCTGAAACCGAAAGAAATTATGGCGCACATCCCAAAGCAGCAGGATTTATTGCAAATGGCACCCAGTTTTTCTACATACTGCATGCATTTATCAATGCATATTTCTGGAAAACCACACATACAGAACCTATTGCACCAATCAGAAAACCAATTGGCACTATAAAAAGATTATTTAATTCAATTAAATACAAAAAAAATCAATTAAAAATTACGCAGTCTCTTCTTCTGTGTAGCTTGGAGCTGCTGCCTTTGAAACAATCATTATGTCCCCTATTGCTCTTACAAGTTGATGCGGAATGATAACTCCTTTTGCCCCCGCCAGTGCTTTTGCCAAAAAGCTTTCTCTGGTAGCGCGTACTTTCCAGCTTTCAACTTTGTTCTTTGCCAGGATTGCGTCTTCAACATCACCAAAGTATAAACCGTCATCAGTGTATACTCTGATATTTTCGGCTTCAGAAACCCTCTTCATCTTTAACATGCTCTTTCCCTCCATAATCATGAAAAATTGCGTAGCAATTTTCCATTTCAAAAACCTAAGCGGTTTTTGCCATTATGAAACTGAGAGATAGTAAAAACAATATAAAGGTTTCTATAGAGGTGTATATAAAATGTCCATTCAGATAATAGGAACTTCCCATATTGCAAAGGAAAGTGTTTCCCTGCTTAAAGAAAAAATTCTTTCGGAAAAACCAGAAATTGTTGCGGTTGAGTTAGATATTTCAAGATTTCACTCAATTTTTCAGCCGCCGAGGAAACTAAGGATAGCAGAAATTCCAAAAGTCGGCTTCATGGGCTGGCTTTTTGCTGTTATAGGAAGTTGGTTGCAGCGCAAGTTTGGGGAATCTGTTGATATGGTTCCAGGTGCTGATATGCGCGCAGCCATAATTACGGCAAAAAAGATTCATGCAAAAATAGCTTTGATTGACAGGCCCATACAACTGACGTTGAAAAGGCTTTCAACAGAAATGGATTTTTTTACAAAACTGAAATTCTTCTCCTATCTGTTGTTTGGCGGATTTTTCCAATCCAATACGGAAAAGTTTAACCTGGAAAAAGTTCCCGGTGAAAAATTAATCCTTAAAGTAACGTCAGAATTAAAAAACAAATTTCCGTCTCTCTATAAAGTCCTTGTCTCCGAGAGGGATGAATTTATTGCGAATCAGATAAAAATTCTGCAAAAAGAAAACCCCAAATCAAATATTATTGTTGTTCTTGGTGCAGGGCATATTTCCGGTGTCAAGGCATTGCTGAAGAATAAATAAGCTGCGACTGACTACGATTTGAATCTCCATGTATTCGTCTTTTGCTGAGCGTCCCTGCAGGTTACTGGCTCTGCATCTGAGACATTCAACCCGTCAGTCGTAAGCACAAATATTAAAACCGCGAAAACCAACATATATTCATGGCCACTAAAGAAAGCTGGCTTCATATTGACAAGCCTGAGCTGCGAGACCTTTCCATAGCAATTCTTGCTTTGGCATTTGCATTCAGCTGGAAGTTCGCAGGCCCTGCCACTTTCGGCAACTGGACTGGTAATTTCATACTTGTTCTTTTTTTGGTTTTGATTTCTGTATTTGTGCATGAAATAGTGCACAGATTTGTTGCAAAAAAATACCATGCGCGCGTTACTTCCAAATTATTTATGTCTTCGGTTATTGCTATGCTGATTATTGTGGTCCTGACTAACGGCAATCTGGTTATTGCAGTTCCGTGGGCAGTCTCAATCATTCCCCTTTATTTTTACAGGCCCGGCAGAGCATCGCCTCATCTGGGTCCTTACGAGTCTGCGTTTATTGCCGCCGCAGGCCCATTATCAAATTTTTTCATGGCTGTTGTTGCAAAACTTCTGATTCCACAGCTTGGTCTGATTGCGCAGAAACTAATGGTGATTAACATATCTTTAGCTGTTTTCAATTTGATTCCTTTTCTTACTGTCCTGCCCACAATTCTCGCCCAGACACCTGCGCTGATGTTTGGTGGAAAAAGACTGACGAATGTGCCTTATGTGGAAGGCGAATTCGTATTTTTCGGTAGCCGCCTGTTATGGCTCTTTACCTTTGCATTTGTTCTTGTTGCCGGACTCTGTTTATTTATTACAGGTATACTTGCTTCAGTCATAATCGCGCTTATTGTTGCAGCAGTTTTATGGGTTCTGTGGCACTTCTGGGAGCCGGAACTACTGCCGGGCCAGGAAAAAACCATACCTGTCTCCTGGCAGGAATACTACAAAAACAAGTTCCACAAGGAAGAAGATTAACAAAAACTCGCTACGAGTTCCGAGCAAAAGTTCTGCTTTTGCTGGAGCAGAAAATGCAAAGCATTTTCTTGCTTTTGGGATGGAAAAATGCGCACTTTCCGCATTTTTTCATAAACAAAACATATTTAGATTTTTGCAGTGTTGTGTTTTAATGGATTTCCTCAAAGATAAACTTAATTTAAGATTGTACCAGCAGGCAATCCTCAATACTGCCGCGCAGAAAAATACTCTTGTTGTTCTTCCCACAGGGCTGGGAAAAACACACGTAGCAATTGCTCTGGCTGCATTAAGGATGCCCCTTGGCAGAATTCTTGTCCTCGCGCCCACTAAGCCGCTTATTGCGCAGCACATGAAGGTATTTTCCGAATACTTCAGGCCTTATGAAAGCATTTCTCTGCTGTCAGGAAAAACGCCTCCTGAAAATAGAATAGAATCGTGGAAAAATGCCCAGATGATTTTTTCAACACCCCAGACAGTGAAAAATGATGTTGTTTCAGGCAGAGCCAGCTTAGCAGATTTCTCATTAGTTGTATTTGATGAAGCACATCGCTCCGTAGGTGACTATGCTTATGTTTTCCTTGCAAAAGCATATCTGCAACAATCCCCCATAGCAAAAATACTTGCCCTGACTGCATCCCCGGGCTCTGATGAAGATTACATAAAACAGGTTTGTGCAAACCTGTTCGTTGATGCTATTGAGCTGCGGGAACGGGATAGTGCAGATGTGATGCCTTATGTAAAAACAATTTCAACAGATTACAGACTAGTGTCTCTTTCAGAGGAAATCCTGAATATTAAAAACCAAATTGAACTTGCCATGAAAGCCCGGCTTGAGGAATTAAAAAACAAAAACTACATTGAAAGTTCTGAATTGAGAAAGGTTTCAAAAAAAAGCCTTATTGCTTTGCAGATGTCGCTGCAGTCGCAGATGGCGCAGCACAATTATGATGTTGCCCGTGCGTTATCAATTTGCGCAGCATTGCTGAAACTAAGCCATGCGCACAATCTGATTGAATCTGAAAGCCTTGCTGCACTGAAAGCATATTTCGAAGCTATGTGGGAAGCTGCAAAAATAGGTAAAACAAGGGCTGTGAAGGACATCGTCTCAGATTTTCACATCCGCGCGGCATATCTGGCAACCCAGAATGCGCTGGAAAAAAATATTGAACACCCGAAGATTGCAGTCCTGAAGGAAATTGTTGAAAAACAATTCCTGCAGAAAAAGGATTCAAAAATTCTTGTCTTTACGGAATACAGGGCAAATATATCCAAGATTCTTGAAACACTTGAAAAAATTCCCGACATTTCCGTGCACAAATTCATAGGACAGTCCAATAAATCAGATATGGGCATGCAGCAGTCAACACAGATTGAAATTCTTGAACGCTTCAAGAAATCTGAGATCAACGTTCTTGTGTGCACTGCTGTTGCGGAAGAAGGCTTGGATGTACCCCAAGTGGACTTGGTTGTATTTTACAGTCCCGTACCTTCTGCAATAAGAGCGATTCAGAGGCGCGGGAGAACTGGCAGGCAGGCTGCGGGAAAATTAGCTATTTTAGTTGCGAAAGGCACTAAAGACGAGGCATATTACTGGGTTGCAAAACATAAAGAGTCAGCCATGGCAGAAGCTATAAGAAATATTGATGAACCTGAGGAAAAACAGCCTACGCTAAGCGACTTTGTAAAACCCGAGAAATCTGAAGTGACTATTTTTGCAGATAACAGGGAGCATGGCTCTGTCGTTGACGAACTCTATAATCAGGGCATTTCCGTAAGAATTGGAAAACTGAAATCTGGGGATTTTATCATTTCGGAAGAAGTTGGTGTTGAACGCAAGGAAGTTTCTGATTTTGCAAACTCATTGGTTGATGGGCGTTTGTTTGCGCAGGCTAAAGAGCTGAAATCAAGTTTTGTCAGGCCTTTTTACATAATTGAAGGAGATTTGAAAGAAATGTTTTCAGCAAGAAATGTCAAGCCACAGGCTATTTTGGCTGCGCTTTTTTCCATAACAATGGACTGGAAAATTCCTGTTTTGTTTTCATCAAACGCAGCTGAAACTGCACTGTTACTTGCAACAGCCGCCAAAAGGGAGCAGCTTGAGAACAAAAAGGAAATTTCAGTCAGAGAGCAGCACAAACCTAAAATTATTCCTGAATTACAGCAGTTCTTTATTGAAGGTTTGCCAGGCATAGGTCCTGTTGCTGCAAAATCCTTATTGAAACAGTTTGGTTCACCAGCGAAAATTTTAAGTGCTGACATAAAAGAATTGCAGGCAGTTGAAGGAATCGGGCCGAAAAAAGCAGAGATTATAAAAAAGATTTTGGAAACTGAATTCAAATCTGAGCCGATAATTCCGGATTAAAGTTAATGGGTAGAAATGGACAAAGCCAAACCAGATGGTTTGGCTAGCCCATTTTGCTCACAAGGTTCGCAAAATGGATGAGAGGGAAGCTATCAGAACATTGCTGCAGATGGGGCAGCTGCCCACAGCTGAAAAAATACAACAGGTTATTTCGTCTGGATTTGGCACACCAGGCTCTGGGTATGAGCCTGTTGTTCAGGTTGAAGTTGCAAAACCAAGGTCATCTGCGGATTTTTCTATTGAGGTGCTGCAGCATTTTGAACACACGCCAAGAAAGATGGGTGTTTCTGATTTTACAACCTATTTCAGGAACCGCTATGCGTTTTTGAAATCAATTTTAATTAACAGGGCGGAAACAGAGGACGCGGTTTCCATTTCGAAACTAAACTCAGCTGAATCCGGAACTGTAATTGCAATGATTTCAGACATAAAGAAACTGCCCACCGGAACGTTAAAGATGACAATTGAAGACTTGACGGGACAGACTTCAGCAATTGTTTCGGTCAAGAAAGAAGAATTGCTGAAAAAAATCCCATTCCTGGCTATGGACGAAGTCCTTGCCTTTAAAGGAAAACCCGGAAAAAATATTTTCTTTGTTGATGATATTATCTGGCCTGAAATCCCGCAGAAAACACACGTTCCCTGCCCTGATGATGTTAATGTTGCCTTCTGCAGTGACCTGCATGTCGGCAGTAAAATGTTCCTGCCAAAAGAGTTTGAACGTTTTGTATCGTGGCTGCGCGGTGAGGCAGGCAATGCAGAATCGCAGGCGGTTGCAGCAAAAACAAAGTATGTTGTTGTTCTGGGGGATGTTGTTGATGGCGTCGGAGTTTACCCTGAACAGGAAAAAGAACTGACAATTACAGATATTTACAAGCAGTATGATGAGGCAGCCAAGCTGCTGCAGCAGATTCCCGGTGACAAGCAGATTTTAATTATTCCGGGAAATCACGATGCTCTGCGTTTATGCGAGCCGCAGCCGCCTTTGTATAAAGATGTTGCTGCGCCGCTGTATGAAATCCCGAATGTAACTATGTTATCAAACCCTTCTTATATTCGGCTTCACAAAATGGACAATTATGCTGGAGCAGAACTGCTGCTCTATCACGGATATAGTTTTGATTACTTTGTTGATGTTGTTGAAGCGCTGCGCACTGCCGGAGGTTACGATGCTGCAGACAAATTATGGGAATTCCTGCTAAAAAGAAGGCATCTGGCGCCGTCATTCGGCTCAACACTTGCACTGCCAATGGCTAACGATCCGTTAATGATAAGGCAGATTCCGGATATTGCTGCTTCAGGGCACATACACAAGGCAAAGCTTGGTTCCTACAGAGGCGTTTGTACAATTTCAGGCTCCTGCTTTCAGGATACAACTGTATTCCAGCAGAGAGTCGGGCATAACCCACAACCTGGTTTGGTTCCAATAGTAAATCTGAAAACATGGACGTCTGGAATGTTGCAGTTCCGTTAATGTTTGTAAACTGTTTTATCAAAAAAATTCTTCAAAACCTGCTTTGATGCAGGGTAAATAGGACTTGGCAGTTGATTTATAGAAAACCATTTCCATTCTGTGATTTCATCTGGTTCCATTACCTTTGGTTCGCCTTCAAAATCATTGCACATCAATCCAATAGTCACAAAATGTGCATCAGTCACAATATTATTTGTTAAGCTGATGACACTGAATGCTTTTGCATTCATTCCTGTCTCTTCCATTACTTCACGTTTCGCGCCTGTTTCAAATGTTTCTCCAAAATGTAATTTACCACCAGGCATTGTCCATGTTCCTTCGCCATGCAATGCGCTGGAAGCTTTTTCAGGATCTGGGTGTCTTTTGCCAAGCAGGACTTTGTTATCTTTCAGAAGCATTACACCAAAACCAACCTTTACTTGCGGGCTGTCTGCCATTACACTAATTCTTCTTTCAATTTATCCTTGATTTTCATTAAAAGTTCTGTCGGGATTGTGATATAAATTTCCCTTGTTCTGCCGTATCTGCCTTTGGAGATAACTTTTGCATTGATTAAGCCAAGCATATCAAGCTCTCCAATCAAGTCTGAGACTCGACGCTGTGTTAGCGGCGTTAGACCTGCATTAGTGCAGACGTCCTTGTATTTATCATAAACTTCGCCGGTTTCCATTTTCTTGCCGGTATCTGCATCAATTATTGCCTTCATGACTGCCTGCGACTGCTTTGGCTGGACACCGACTATTTCAAGTACTCTATCCCGTTCAATTTTCTCTTCGGCTTTGTCGATATGGGCGGGACCTATTCTTTCTGCATTATCTCGTTCAGCAACTTCCCCTGCAACTCTCATTAAATCTATGGCTCTTCTTGCGTCTCCGTGCTCTCTCGCGGCATAAGCTGCGCATTTTTCCAAAACTCCCTCTTCAACTGCACCTGGCTTGAATGCAACAACTGCTCTTTTTTCAAGAATGTCCTTCAGCTCAATTGCATTGTATGGAGGAAAGACAACTTCCTCTTCCCCCAGACTTGATTTTACACGCGGATCTATGTCCTCAATAAATCTTACGTCGTTGGAAATGCCAACAAGTGCAACTTGGGAATGTTTTAATTCAGCATTCATTCGCGTCAGATTGTAAAGAATCTCGTCGCCTGCTTTCAACACAAGCCTGTCTATTTCATCAAGAACAAGTATAACGACTTGCTCTTGTTCATCTATTTTTGAAAGAAACATATTGTAAACTTCGTCTGTCGGCAAACCTGTTGTTGGAACGTTCCTGCCCATTGCTCTCGCCAGCTCAGTCATAATCCTGTATTCTGTATCTGCAATCTTTTTCATCTTGCAGTTAATGTATATTGTTTTTAACGAAATTCCCTTTTGTTTGGCTGTCTGCTGCAACATCTGCAGGACATACTGCGTTACAAGTGTTTTGCCTGTGCCGGTTTTTCCGTAAATGAAAAGGTTTGATGGTTTTTCCTTGCGCAAAGCCGGCGCAAGAATTTGTGCCAGGCACTCGATTTGCGTCTGCCTGTGCGGAATGGTTTCTGGCATGTAATTGCTTTGTAAAATTTTCTTGTCAACGAACAATGGAGCTTTCTGCAAGAATTGCTCGAAGAAATCCCCTAGTCCTGCTTGTGCGGCCATAGTCCTCCAAAGTGTACTAATCTCCTTATGTTTCATAAGAAGCAAACGCAGTCGTATATAAAATTTTGTTATCTAAAAACTACATTTGAAATGTAGGTGTTCGACAGGGCTGGCGCCTTCGTTGCGGCTGGAGATACGCCACTTTCTCTTTTGGCTTTGCCCTTTGTTTTGATATTTATTATTTATTCTGTTTGATATAATATATAATATAATAGTTTTATACTATATAGTAAGACTAAGAGATAACAAACGAAACCTAATACAAACAATATTGTCCAATAATAAACCCCAACAAAACTCTTCCTTTCCAAAAGAAGCGCAGGCCTTAGTAGTTATAGTTCCTTACAATAATACACATGTTTCCACAAGAAACATAGGGGTTGACAGGCAAAAACCCACACCAAATCAACAAGAATTCACAACTCCAAGAGAAATCATAGGGTCAGGGTTACTGAACGCCTAACGCCTGCTTAATCTTCGGGTCCTGTCTTGGCTGGGCTTTATCAGTTAAGGCAAAAACAATTCTTTGCGCCTTCGGGCCCCAGCTGAAGTTACCTTCAACTTGCTGAATCTCCTTGATTTCAAAGACGCCAATGTCCTTCCCCTTAGTCAAATTGTAATAAACAGATCGTATAGATACCGGACCAAAAACTTTTTTGTAATGTTTGTATAATTCGTAAGCATAAGCAGATTTTAGATGAAACAAAATCTCAATGAGGTTGTCCCGTATAACAGAACCAACCACTCGTCCTCTTTTTCCCATACCTACATAAGCCAATATAGTAAATATAAACCTTTCGCATTCATAATTAGATAGAAGTCAGACCCAATTATCTTATTTTACGTCTTATCTATTTGTGTTCTGCACCAAACAATCATTTATAAATTTTTTACAAAATTTCTAAATCCCATGCTTACCTGCAACCAAGAGATACAAAGTTATTTTGATTCCCTCACAAATGCAGTTAAGCAGCAGTATGAGCTGGCATCTGTGGCCAGGGCACAAAATAAAGATCCGGAACCGCACGTTGATATTTTTCTGGCAAGAACTGTTGCTGAAAGGACTGAAGCACTTATCGCCTCTGTGGCGCCGCAGATCCTGAAGTCTGGAGTTGCACAGAGAATAACAGAGCTGGAAACAAAATACGGACCCGGCGACTGGCGCGTATCTTTACTTATAGCAGAGGAAGTTGCACAGGAAAAATTCTGCAAGTTCAAGGACTTAAAGGAAGCAATTGAAATAGGAATCAGAGTTGGTTTTGCTTATATCACAAACGGCGTTACATCTGCTCCGCTGGAAGGATTAGTTGAAATCAAATTCAAGAAAAGAAAAGACGGAAAAGAATATGTGGCGCTTTATTTTGCAGGTCCCATCAGGAATTCCGGCGGAACTGCTGCATCAGTTTCAATAATAATTGCAGATTACCTGAGAAGGAAATTCAATATCCCAGATTATGATATTACAGATGAGGAAGTCAAACGTTACCAGGTTGAGATAGAAGATTATGTAACAAAAGTAGCACACAGGCAGTATGTGCCCACCGCAAAAGAAATTGAAACCATAGTAAGGGGGATTAAAGTTGAGATTACGGGAGACCCGACAGAAAAGTATGAAGTCAGCCAGTGCAAGCATCTGGAAAGAGTGGAAACAGACCTGATACGGGGCGGAATGGCTCTAGTTTTGACAGAAGGGCCAAGCCTGAAAGCAGAAAAACTATGGAAACAGATTTCAAAATTCGGTTCTGAGTTCGGACTGGAGAGCTGGTTCTGGCTGAAGGATTTTATCAAGCTTAAAACTTCACTGCACACGAAATCCTCCGACAGTGAGCAGAAAATTGTTCCCATAAATACATATTTAGCTGATGTTGTTGCAGGCAGACCTGTATTTTCTTACCCCATGAGGCTCGGGGGATTCAGGTTAAGATATGGAAGAAGCAGGCTTTCAGGATTCGCATCAATGGCGCTGCACCCCGCAACAGGTCAAGTGTTAGCAGGTTATATTGCAACAGGCACACAAGTCAAGACAGAAAGGCCGGGAAAAGCAACTGCAGTAACATTCTGTGATTCAATAGAGGGTCCCATAGTAAAATTGCAAAATGGCTCTGTGATGAGACTACAGAACGAAACTGAGGCGAAGACAATCAGAAGCCAGATTGCAGAAATTTTGTTTCTGGGGGATTTACTTGTTAATTACGGCGACTTCTCGGAAAACGGGGCAAGACTCGCGCCTGCAGGTTATAATGAAGAGTGGTGGGCAGAGGAATTCAAAAAGGCTGCAAATACAACCGAGATAAAAAAAGTGGAAACAGCAGCAGAAGCAGTCGCAATTTCAGAAAAGTTTTCAATTCCATTACACCCGCAGTGGACATATCACTGGAATGCAATTTCCTCTGAGCAGTTCCTCCGTTTGCAGGCATGGCTGAAGAAACTGGAGCAAAATTCCCTCCAGATTGAAACAGAAGCAAAAATCGCGCTGGAAAATATTGGCTGCCCGCATACAGTCATTGAAAATAAAGTTATTTTTGCAGACGATGATGCCTACATTCTGAATTATATATTCAAAAACAGTTCTGCACCAACAGGAAAAACAGGTTTGGAATGCATAAATTCAATTTCAAAAATAAAACTAAGGGATAAGTCCGGAACTTTCGTGGGAACAAGAATGGGCAGGCCTGAGAAAGCCAAATTAAGGGCTTTGAAAGGGAGCCCGACAGCGCTGTTTCCCATAGGCAAGGAAGGCGGCAGGCTGCGCAGTCTGCAGGCTGCAATTGAAAAGGGCGCAGTTTTTGCGGACTTTCCAATACTACACTGCCAGCAGTGCAATGAAACAACTCTGTATACAATTTGCCCGAAATGCAATTCACCCACAGAACAGTGGCGCATCTGTCCTTTATGCAAGAAAAAAACAAAAAGTCTAAAGTGCCATACACATACTGTTGCCTATGAAAAAAGAAAAATTTCACCAAAGGATTATCTGAATTATGCATGTAGACAGCTTCAAGTGGAGTGTCCTGCGCTCGTTAAAGCTGTAAGGGGAACATGGAATAAAGACCATGTTTTGGAAAACCTGTCAAAAGGAATACTCCGCGCAATTCACTTGTTGACTGTAAACAAAGACGGCACAATCCGATACGACATGACAGAACTTGGAACAACACATTTCAAACCTGTTGAAATAGGCGCATCCGTTGAGAAACTGAAACAACTGGGTTATTCCCATGATAAAGACAACCAGCCGCTGGAAAATGAAAACCAGATAATTGAAATTTTCCCGCAGGATGTTATTCTGCCTGCATGTCCGGAGGCTGCAGATGAAGGCGCAGATAAAATTTTACTAAGGACGTGCGCATTTATTGATGACCTGCTTGAAAAATTCTACAAACTGCCCCGTTACTATAACGCAAAAACAAAGGAAGATTTGATAGGGCAGCTCATAATAGGGCTTGCGCCGCACACGTCCTGTGGCATTACAGGAAGGATAATTGGTTTTTCAAAAACACAGGCGTGCATAGCACACCAGTACTGGCATTCCGCGCAGAGAAGAAATTTTGACGGCGATGAAAACGGAATTATTTTATTGATGGACGCATTCTTAAATTTCAGCAGGCGCTTTTTGCCTGATAGAAGAGGCGGAAGATCTGTAACGTCAGATACAACTGTATATATTCGAAGAAAAGGTAAGATACAAACAGTTGAAATCGGGAAATTAATTACAGAACTGTTTGAAAAATATAGTTATGTGAAAGAAAATGACTACAAGGTACTTCGTAACTGCCCCGAACAAATCGAGGCAGTATCTTTTGATAAAACAGGCAAAGCAAGCTTTTCACAAATTTCAACGTTTATAAGCCACCCAAACGATCGCCAAATTTTCAGGATAAAAACCACAAATGGTTATATCAAAGTTACGGAAGATCATAGTCTTTTTATCACACAAGGTTCGCAAATTTTGCCAATTGCGGCAAAAAATATACTGCCTGGGCAGGCAATAGTTTGCCTAAATTCTTTCGAATTAAATTCAAATCAGCCTTTGGAAATAGATGCGCTAAAGTTACTAGATTCAGAAACCACATACATAACTCCAGAACCAAAAAACCTGGCTTTGATAAAGGCGAGCGGGTTTACAAAAAGAACCTTTGCAAAGTTTGGTGCCAACAATCCTTATCGCTATGTAAATGGAACGAGAGCAGCACCTTATTCGTTTTATCTTCACTTGGGCATAGAACCAAATTGCAAAGTGCGGGCAAAAGCAGATAGTTATTCAATAAAAAGGAAATTCAATTTAAATGAAGATTTTTATAAATTACTGGGTTTTATTTTAGCAGAGGGTGCAGTAACAAAAAGAGGAATAGAAGTAACAAACACATCACTTGAGACTATAACTTATTTTGTTGAAATTTGCAGCCAGATGTTGGATTGTAAGTTACACATACAAACAGACCGGCGAACCGGGAAATACAAAAAGGGCGTCTGTTACAAAGTAAACTTGCCAAAAATATTTGCAGAAGTCCTTTACAGACTCGGTTTAAACACCCAAAAAGCCAGAGAAAAAGAAGTCCCATACTTTGTTTTTGAGACTAAAGTTAGCAATATCAAGGCATTTCTGGATGGATTCCTGCTCGGAGACGGAACAAAAGCCACTAAAGCCCGAAATCTCAACAGACTCTTCACATCATCTACAAAGCTGGCAGCAGGTCTGGGCTTGCTTTGTAATTTAGCAGGTTATAAAAGCGGAATTCACCAAACAAAAGATGGCAAATATCAGATATCATATTCAAAATTAAACAATACAGACCCGTTCTGGCCGCTTTGGGAATTAACCAAGGATTTATACAGGGAATTAAGAAAGGCAGGCTATAAAAAAGAAGAGATTTCTAGATTGCTGGCAAATGTCAGGGCAAGACCAAGACGTAAAACAACATCTTTAGACGGGCTAAACAAGATTTTGGCTATTTTACCTGAAGGCAAACTCAAAGCCAAATTATGTTTGTTTAAAAATAGCGATTTAAGGACGGAGAGGGTAGTTAGGGTTGAAAAGATGACATATAAAGGCGAAGTCTATGATTTTTCCATACCGCACAAAGAGAACTTTTTATGCGGCCCGCACCCAATTTTTGCGCACAACACAATGGACGCACCCCTTGTTCTTACAACAGTTCTGGATCCCACAGAAGTTGACACGGAAGTTCACGGGATGGATATTGTGGACCACTATCCGCTGGAATTTTATGAGGCTGCCCAGAATTGCGCATGGCCCTGGGAAATTAAAATCGAACAGGTTAAGCACAGACTGGGAACAGAGGCACAATACTGCGGCCTGAAGTACACACATGAAGTATCCAACATGAATATGGGAATAATTTACTCTGCCTACAAATCAATTCCGACTATGATTGAGAAAATGGAAGGGCAGCTGGAGTTAGCAAAGAAAATAAGAGCTGTTGATTTTGAGGATGTTGTAAGACTTGTGCTGGACAGGCATTTTATCAGGGATATTAAGGGCAACTTAAGGGGTTTTACAACGCAGGAGTTCAGGTGCGTGGCCTGCAATACAAAATTCAGACGGGTGCCATTACAGGGAACATGCACGAGTTGCGGGGGCAAGATCCTATTTACAATTTCAGAAGGCAACATAAGAAAATATCTGGAGGCTTCCCTGAAATTAGTTTCACTGCCGGGCATGTCCCTGTATATTCAGCAGTCAATGGAATTGCTTAAAAGAAGAATAGACTCAATCTTTGGTAGGGAAGCCACAAAACAAATTGAACTAAAGAGCTGGTTTGCATGATGTTAAAACAAAGTTTTAACGGCCCGCTAAGCACAGGGGGTTTAGCATGATATATATAAAATGCCCCGGCGGGCATGAACATACAATAGATAATGCAAGAATATGCCCCCATTGCCTCAGCCAGATTCCAAAACCAGTTCTCCATGCTCTGCTTGTAGGCAGGGACCGCGAACACAAAGCAAAAGAGAAGCCTGCTTACGGAATCGGCACGTTAGTTTCGGAATGTCTGCGCCAGTCTTATTACAAATTAACCGAAGATCAGGTTCTTGAACTGGATAAGTTATGGACTTTCTCGCGCGGAAGCGCCATGCATAATTTTATAACACAGACTCTTAACGAAAAGGAAAAAGAGATTTTTGTGAAAAAAGAATTCCCGCAATTTGATATTATCGGATTCGTAGATGCAATGCATGACAAAGTAATTTATGAATTTAAGACAACAACAAATATACCTGATGAACCGCAGACACATCACGTACTGCAGGCGCAGGGTTATTTTTCAATGCTATCAGAGGAAGAGCAAAAGGAAATTGCAAAAATAACCATTGTTTATCTAAGCATGCAGAAAATAAAACCGTTTGAGATACCTAAAAGAGACATAACTTCCTATTTGGAATCACGGGCTGCCCAGCTGACACAGTCCTTAAGGACAAAAGCACCGCCGCATCGGGAAATCGGCTGGCTGTGCAAATACTGTGAATTTGAAAATCTTTGTTATAGCAGGGATAAAAACACAGAATAATTAAAACGACGATTGAAAGTCTCTAAATGGAGCCTGTAAACATACATCAACGCGCAGCAACTGCCAGATGCAAAGAGACACGAGCCGAACGAAGTTCGGCTGTGCTAGCCGAATCAGCAGATTCGGCTTTGTTACCCTCGTCGTAGTCGCATCATTAACTTTTTAACTAACTTTAAGCATATCAGATTATGGCCATTGCGGAAATATTAATCCAAATAGTAATGCGATTCGGGGAAATTCTTGCAGCGCCCATAAAGAATCCAGATATGCTATGGATTCTCGTCCCCATTTACTTGAACTGGGTTTTCACAGATTATTATCAGGAACGCAAAGGAACAGATTTTGGAAATGCAATAACAAACGGCGTTGTAACAATATGGGTTGGCATGGACTGGATAAGGCAGTCCCTAAAGGACGCAGTTTTTAACATGACGCTCGCATCAAAAATAGGAATTTCGGTTTTTTTCATGATTTATGGTTTGATAATAATGATAGAATCAGCAAAAGCAAAAAAAATAGCCCATTATATTGGCAGGATAAGGGAGGTAAGCTATTTCATGATTGTCATGACACCCATATTTTATCAGGCAATTGTTTTTGACTGGGTTACATTAGTCGCAATTCTGGTATTCTTCCCGGTATTTTATTTTATTGCAGAAGCAATAAACAGGATACTGCCGGCACCGCCAGGGGAAGAGGAAACATTCGGGAAGCTGCCTGAATTAGGTCCGGAAACTTCGTTTGGGGAGCAGCCAATGCAGCAGGGTTTCCAGCAGCAATTCCAATCATCATATCCGCAGAACTTCGGGCAGATGCCTAAATCCTAGAAAAGATTTTAAAAGTAATAAATGTATGCCAATATATGATTATGAATAAATGCGGTTTGGCAATTCTATTTGTTTTTGTAATTATAGCTAGCGGCTGCATACAACAGTCTACGCCAGAGCAGGCAATTTCACCAGCACAGCCTTCGGTAATTACCTTTGAAAAGGTTGTGTGGTCCGCGAATCAGAGCATTACAACAAAGGCAGAGGTTCAATCCCTGCTTAACAGCCACGGCTTGGAAATTTGGACGGCAGGAGTAAATGCATTAGACGCTTCTGCTAGCAAGACATATGCGCCGTTGCTCGAGCAGACATTTATTGAGCAGTCCACACTTCCGAACAAACCATGGATGGTCGCCATACCTGCTATAACGAAAGGCGCAGAATGGCGCATTGGCACGGACGGTTACATTGAAGAAAAGAATATGGAATGCAGAAGTGAAGAAGGTGCCGGCTTTGCTGCCATTGATGCAAATAGGAGTTGCCCTGTTGCATTAACTGCTGTATGGAAAGACGTAGGGTATACGTGGTTCCTAATAGAGCAATCAGATGGCACTGTTAAAGTAATTAGATAAGTATGGGCAGATGCCAAAGTTTTAAATAAAACGCCAGATAGCTAAAAATCATGGGCATAATTTCAGATTTAAAATTTATCGCGAAGGATAAACAATTCATAAATGACAAATTCGTTAAGCGCCTGGGCGGATTAACGCGTATAATGCAGTTCCTGAAGCTTGATTTCTTCATTGACAAACAGATAAACTTCTACCGCAAGGAGCTTAACAAAAAAGACTGGAATATGTATGTAGGTTATGATGAGGAAAAGGCATTTTTAGAACACACAAGTTATTTTGAACAGGTATTACGCCAGGAAGCATTGTTCTTGGCACAGCTGCAGACTTTAGAAAGATACGATGAACTTGCACGAAAAGATAGTATGAAGATTAACGATGCGCAAGTCAAGTTATTTAATGCAGCAAGATGGCTTGACAAAAAACTGGAAAACTGGCGTACTAATAGGCATACAACAACGTATCGCCCAAGAGAAGTTTTGAAAATACTTAGGTGGGTTTACAACCAGCTTACAAGCAACAGACCTTGGCATGTTGGTGTAGGTTAAATAAAATAAAGCACAATCGGAATCGCAAGATAAATTATTTGATGAATTTCAGGAGTTCCTGCGTTTTCCAGACTTTTACTTTATTTTGCTTTGCGAAATGTTTGTCTGCCGTCCAGATGCCGTCATTCGGAATTGCCAAAGCCAAGGCAATAAACTGAAAGTCTTCCGGATGGGGAACTAGTGCCGTTGCTTGCAGAATAAAATCTTCATATTTACTTCGCGGAACTGTAGTAAAATAACTTGCTATGAAATGTGCTAAAGTTTGTATTTCAGCTTCTGCAAATCCTGTTTTTCCACCAATCAATTCTAAATGTGAGAAAATTTCTTTGATAATTGTTTCAGGCGCATAAAATCTAAATCCAGATTTGAATATTATTTTTCTTGCGGCAGAATCCTTAATCAATGCAGATAAAATAGAGTTCGTATCTACAATTAAGTCCATTTACCTTCCTTTACAAGCTCTTTTTTTAATTTTTCCCAAGCACCCACCTTTATCTTTTCACCTATTTCAAAAGCATCTTTTTCAGTCAGTTTGCTTTTGGACACCAGCTTCTCGAATAATTCAAGCAATTCAACTTTTTCAGCCATAGCTTTTCTAGCGACTTCACTCCAGACTATTTCCGGATGTGCTCTCAGCTTGGCCTGCAACTCATCGGGTACGGATAATGTCATGTTTACCATATGTGTATACACATAATGCACATATTTAAACTTTTCGGCATCAAATAAAATACAACACAATAGGAATTGCAAGGCAGCCCATTGCATGAATGTGCTAGTTTCTACGGTTTATCTGCCCCTATAATCATTCAATCAAGCCAGCTATATCCCTTGCCTCTTCTGAAAATTTCTGTGATTTTAACCGCATTTTCCTGAACAGCATAGATAATCCTGAAATCACCAACTCTCAAGCGGTATAAAACCGGATTGCCGAATCCCTTCAGTTTTTTAATATCCGCACCAGGACGCTTTTCATAAGGATTTTCTTCTAAAGCAGACAAGTGCCCTTTAATCCTTGTTCTTGCAGACTCTTCAAGATTGTTAAATTGTTTTACAGCAGTTTCTGAGATAACAACTTTAAAGTTTGTCAACGCTAACAAACCTCTCTGTTTTCAGAATGGTTTTCTGCTTCTCAAGGAATTCTGATTTCTCAGCTATTTCAATCAGCTGGGCTATCAACTCATTGTAGGTTTCCCCTTTGGCGCCCAGCACATTCAATCTTTCTTTTATTTCTTTGCTTATAGCAATGGTCGTATTTTCCATATCAATTATAATGATTATAATGTTTATAAATCTTTGGCTTCAGATGAAATATAACACAATCGGTATTGCAATACAGCCCATTGCACTAAATTTATATTCGGACATTACCAGATTTATTTGCTTGAGCTGAGCGGGAACCGCGGCAAATGCCGCCCAGTACTAAGGGGAAAACCAGGCTCTTAACTGGTGAGTACACACCCCCCCCCCAACAACCAGAGCGCTCATTGCGCATAGATACCGATTAACTTTCAATTAGTTTTTTAATTTTTTCAATAAAATCCTCACAGTCGTTATATAATTCATCAAAATTGCGGTCTATTTCGGGAGTGACCGTAGAATATTGTAAATCTTTTCTTATGCTTTGCATAATATCCAAATCACTAGAAAATCTGGCATCCAATCTGCCAGTTTTAAAATAATTTTCACTAAGATACATCAATAGGCAAATATGGCTTTTTTCCTTTACGCCATCTTTCCACAGCAGAGCTTTGCCTGCGTGAAAAAAAGCCCACCACAAAGAAGTAAATGCCCAATCCTCTTTATCTGCATCCTTAAAATCAAAAGCGTCCTTAAGAAATTTTTCAGCGCGTTTTAGCTCTTTCTTTGCTAAATCCAGACTCGGTTGAGTTTTCTTAAGTGCGCCTTCTTTAAAACAATCATCAGTATTTTTAAAGTACAAATATATCACCATCCAAAAATTTTGATGTCAATTTTAATCTAATGTAAAATTCAGGGTCCTCCTTAATATATCTTTTTATTAATCTGTCTGTCAGAATCAACACATTTACCGTTTTTTTGAGCTCCTGCTCAAGCTCTTTAATTAATGGAAGCACCTGTCTCAGATTAGTTTCCTGTGAATGTATCCACATATCTATATCGCTTGTTGGATCGTCTGAGCCCTGCGCATAGCTGCCATATATCCCGATTTGGCCCAACGCAGCTAATTTAGGATATGTCTTTGAATTTTTCAGCTTGTAGAGGTTAATCAGAGATTTTACGCCCCGCAAAAATGCATTCTCCCTATTTAAGGAAATTAACTTCATATTTTTTCTTTTGGTTGTCTTTACAATACCTATTTTTTCAAAGAGACTTGCTGCAGCGTGAACCGTAGCAGGATTACAACCCAGCTCTTCAGCCACATCCCTGATATGCCTGGGCTTTTCATTAAGCAGCTCTATGATATCGATACTCTTTTTAGCAAAAACCCGCGAAAGCTCCATGTTTATTAAAAGTAAACAATATGTTTTATATTTATAAACATTTCGTTTAATATTTATAAACATTTAAACTCGGCATGTACAGTAGATGAACGTTGCTAGTACCTAAATTTCTCAAATTCTTAAAACCACACCACAGAGCCTCTAAATGAAGTAAAGTACTATAGGTATTGCAAGGACACCCATTGCATGAACGTGCAGGTTTGGAAGATACATTCACTTATAGAAGTCAACAAACATTACAACAAACCGTAGATTAAACCAGCAATTGTTGAATAGAGTATAATTAACAAAACATAAGCTACAGTTTTCTTTGTTCCCAAGACTTTTCTTATTACCAGCATGGCTGGAAGGCTCAGGCTCGGGCCTGCCAGCAAAAGAGACAAGGCAGGGCCAGGTGCCATGCCTTTTGCCATCAGCGCCTGCAAGATAGGGATTTCAGTTAGGGTTGAAAAATACATAAATGCCCCAAATACCGAAGCAACTAAATTTCCAAGAATGTTATTTTGGCCAAACACCGAAGTAATCAGGCTCTGTGGGAGCAGAGGCATTATGAAACCTGCGATAAAGACGCCCACGAACAGGAGAGGTAGCAGAATCTTAGCAAAAGTCCAGGTCTCTTCAAGCCAAGTTTTTGTTGCATGGT